>Ga0078972_1000006_pt1 | contig 962277 bp, 887 predicted proteins | sample YelNatPaOPGAMG01_FD_67568 | JGI IMG/M metagenome (GOLD analysis project Ga0078972, IMG submission 67568) | Hot spring thermophilic microbial communities from Obsidian Pool, Yellowstone National Park, USA - OP-RAMG-01 (SPADES assembly) (version 2) | ecosystem: Environmental > Aquatic > Thermal... | reverse complement strand
ACATCGAGACGACGAAGTGGATAATGACCCCGATAGCGGACATGACGAAGCCGAGCACGACGATCGACCTTGATGGTACGGTGGGCAATAACGGCTGGTACGTATCCTCCGTCACGGTGACCCTCAATGCCACCGACACTGGCAGCGGGGTCGATGAGATCATGTACCGCATAGATGGAGGTAACTGGGTCACGTATACCGCGCCCTTCGAACTCTCGGCAAACGGAGTTCACACCATCGAATACCATGCAATTGACCTTGCCGGTAACAATGAGGACGCGAAGTCCGCGACGATCAAGATAGATACTGTCGCGCCTCTGCTGAGCATAACCGAGGCTAACGGGACCTCATTCGCCCCTAATAGTGTCGTGATACACTGGGCCGCCTCCGATGCGGCGAGCGGCATAGCGGATATACTCATCAGCTTGGACGGCGGAGCGTTCCAGTCGAAGGGCGTTGTGTCGAACGTCACCCTGGTCGGTCTCACTGCCGGAGAGCACACGATAGTCGTCCGCGTGATAGACAACGCTGGCCTTGTGACGGAGAAGACCCTGACATTTAAAGTCTCTGAAGGTGCGGGAGCGGGCGCCCTCGACTGGACGTCGATTCTGATAATCATCGTCCTTGTGGTCGCCGGGATCGTCGCCGCGATATTCCTAATGAAGCGCAAGAAGGGACCCTCTCCGCCAGCGAAGCCTTCGGAGGCAGAAGAGACAGAATATCCGCCACCGCCTCCGCCTGATGAATGAAGAGCCGGAGCGATCGAGGGACAAGACCCTCGATCGAAACATCTTTTTCTTTTTCATGCGTTGGTTCTTGTCATCGCTGATGGGTCGTAGGAGAGCTCAATATCGAGGCTTTGACTCCGCAATACTAGCCTGTATGTCAACGCATCGTCCTTTGTGCTGGGCAAAGTTTATGAGCTCGGGAATTCTGTCGATTTATGTAGGGTGATGAGGCTCACCTTGAACCGCCTTGGTGCAGGGCTGATAGCTTCTACTTGATCATTTGCACCGAGATTGAGGTGAGACCCTGTCAGAATCCGGGTTTCTAACGTGGTCGAGCGTTTCGGCAGCCGATAGACCAGTTTCATATGACCACGCTCTGATGGAGCCGAAGCATCCTCAAATCAATCCTTTGCTTCCACCGTCATTCCTATCGGAAACAGGCGGAGGTGTATGAATGAAGAACGGGCGCGCTGAGGCGGGTCATGATTCGATGGATATCACAAATGACCGGCTCGGAGAATTCTCGATAAGGAAATCGCATCTGCTGAGGTGCGCCTCTGAGCTCCGGGATATCGCCGATCGATTAAATGCTGGGACCAGCGCAAGACTCGTCTCTGAGTTAATGAGGAATCTGCAAGAAGAGAGGTTCAACATCGTCGTCCTCGGAGGATTCAAGCGAGGCAAATCCACGCTTATCAATGCGATGGTAGGCGCCAGGATTCTTCCAATGGGCGTAGTTCCGCTGACGTCTGTGATAACGAAGATCGTCTACGGCAGCAAGCCAACTGCTGAGGTGCACTTCACGGACGGAAGAAAGCTCTCAGTGGACGTGAAAGACATCGACCAGTATGTGACAGAGCGTCTCAATCCGAACAACGTCAAGAACGTCGTCGAGGTCGAGGTCCACGTGAATTCGAACCTGCTCGAGCAGGGTGTCGTCATCGTCGACACCCCCGGCATCGGATCGACGTTTACCAGGAATACTCTGGTGACCTACGATTTCCTCTCAAAGGTCGACGCGGCGCTTTTTGTGTTCGGGGTGGAACCGCCGATCAGCCAGGCCGAACTTGATTTCCTTAGAGACGTCAGGAGCTATACAGACCGATTATTCCTCGTTCTCAACAAGATAGATATTATGACCGAGAAGGACAGGATAGAGGTCCTGGAATTTTCGAACAGCGTGTTGAGGGAATCTTTGGCCGGAATTGAACCTGAAATATTCTCGCTTTCTGCAAAGACGGCCTTGGAAGCGAGAGAAAACGCTGACCAGGATAAGCTAAGAGCTAGCGGATATCTTGAGCTCGATACGAAGCTCCGGGAGTTCCTCGCGAGAGGAAAGGCAGATGCACTGATTGGGATTGCTACCAGGAGACTGACGAAAATCGCCACGGATTTAATTACCGCGGTGGAGATAGAGCACAAGATCGTAAGCGAGCCTGTCGCAGAGATCGACAAGAAGATGCAGTGGCTGCAGCAGGAGATCCAGGTAGCCAAGCGCAAGCTCGACGAATTCTCCGTTCTATTGAAGGATAAGGTCGCACGAATGATAGAGAGCTATACCGAGGAGCTCGAGGAGGTGAGACGCCGCGCAACTCCGAAGCTGATAAGAGGGCTCGACGAATGCATCCAGAAGATACCCGAGAGGTGCTCTAAGAAGGAGTACCTCGAGCTCCTCCAGAAATATATCACAGAGGCGGTCGAGAAGACATTCGAGCCTTTCGTGAAAACGCTTCCTGCAAGGATATCGCAGGGGCTGACATCCGCTATCGACGATGTACTATCAGGTGCTGATCGTTATTCGAAGGAGTTCGAGGCCAAGGTCGCGGAGATGTTCGGCATCGAGCCGAGACTGGCGGAAGCATTGCCGATGACACTTGAGAGATCGACCTTCTATTTCGACGAAATCAGGATCCTGAGGTGCGAGAGTATCATCCCGCCTGAGCTGCCTATGCTCCTTCCGAATCGGCTTTATAGGAAGACGATAGCCAATAAGGCCAGAGATATCCTGCTGTCCGAACTCGAGAAGCACGCGGGGAGAATCAGATACGACTTCGACTACAGGCTCACTGAGATTGCGCGATCCGCTAATGCAGAACTGAGAAATAGGATGCTTTCGATGATAGAATCTCTCGAGAGCGCGTATCTGACAGGCCTAAAGTCGAGGGACGACGCAAGCCGGATAAGGGATGCCAGGCTCGCGTTCCTACACGAAATCGATGACAGGCTGAGGACATTGCTGGGAAACGCGAAGTTTTAATGGCAATCTGCACTGTGGCGCGAGGCCCTAAAAATCCAATGACGGGGCCTTGAAGTAATCGCCAGGAATCAGGCTCTTATTCGTATATCCGCTGCACAACCATCTCTTTCTGAAATCGATCAAATCGGAATAATATGCGCGCGATTAGTGAAGATGAATTGGCTTTATTTTTCTAAGGGAGACTGGAAATATCACACGTTTTCCAATCGGGTATTCGTGTAATACCATCATTTCAAGTGCAGGTTGCTTTGGGGGCCCCGCCGCAAGTCGTGGCCCTCTGCTTGAGCGACGAATTAATAAGGCTTTTATAGGAAATCGAATATTGGCGGACCACTCAAGCCGAAAGTACGGCTTGGCGACAAGCACTCCTCTATCAGTAACTCCTAAATAGGAGTGGGGATGTAATATATACCCCTCTGAAGGGGAGATTGTTTAGTGCACCCGCATACGCCGGACGCGTATTCGGGGAAGGGCGGAGACATGGCGAGACGAAGGGCTCGCGCTTGTCGATGATTACCAGTCATACGCAGATCGGGACGTGTGCTAGAGTCGTACACGCCTGCGGCTTGCTACACTGTTTGGGGGATGGCTCGGTTCGAGTGCCGATGAAGGCCGTGCCAAGCTGCGATAAGCGCGGGGTAGGCGCAAGGAGCCCGTGAACCCGCGATCGCCGAATGGGACTTCCTTCTCCCTACGGGGAGAGATCCGTGAGGATCGGGAACGAGGGGAATTGAAACATCTTATTACCCCCAGGAAAAGAAATCAACCGAGATGCTGTTAGTAAGGGCGACCGAACACAGCACAGGGCAAACCGAATCCTCCTGAGAGATCAGGCGGAGATGTGGTGTTGCAGACCCCGGGCACCTCCTAACTGTCCAACTAGAAGTCGCCTGGAACGGCGCGCGGTACAGGGTGAGAGCCCCGTATAGGAACGACAGAAGGTGGATTCCGGGAGTTCTTGAGTAGCGTGGACCGGATATTCCGCGTGAATCTGGGAGCCATTTGCTTCCAACCCTAAATACAACTCGAGTCCGATAGCGCAGTAGTAGGGTGACCGAACGCTGAAAAGTACCCTTTGCGGGAGGTGAAAAGGGCCTGAAACCAGACAGTTATAAACTTACACGGCATGGAAGGGACGAAGTCCGCAAGGATGGACCAGTGTCGTGTTATCCGTTTTGAATAACGGGCCATGGAGTTCGGACCGATGGCGAGATTAAGTGGGTCAGCCACGAAGTCGAAGGGAAACCGACATGACCGCAGTCCGCAAGGATGAGGGTCGAGGTGAGCTCGCCTGTAGTCATCGGTGAGAGACCCGAAGCCAGTTGATCTATGCGTGGCCAGGTTGAAGCCCATGGAAACATGGGTGGAGGACCGAACCGGTGCTGAGGTGCAAATCGCTCGGATGAGCTACGTATAGGGGTGAAAGTCCAATCTAAACTGGGCATAGCTGGTTCCCCACGAAACTACTCGCAGGTAGATCTCGGACGAGATGGACGATGAGGTAGAGCTACCGATTGGAGACTTAGGGGGAGAAATCCCTCGGTCCCCTGTCAAACTCCGAACTTGTCGTCATCGTAGACTCCGGGAGTGAGCGCGTGATGGGTAAGCTACACTCGCGAAACGGGAACAACCGGAACTCAGGTTAAGGTCCCTAAGTGTTGGCTAAGTGTGAACGGCCAAAAGGAGTCGACAGCCAGAGACAACTGGGATGTGGGCTTAGAAGCAGCCACCGTTTAAAGAAAGCGTAACAGCTCACCAGTCGAGGTTGCCGGCCCTGAAAATGGACGGGGCTAAGCCAGCCACCGATACCTGGGGACACCGAAAGGTGATTCAGTAGTGGGGCGTCGGGCGCGAGCGGAAGCTCGGTGGTGACATCGAGTGGATCGCGTTCGAACGAGGATCATGGTGGGAGTAGCAGCAAAGAGTGGTGGGAATCCACTCCGCCGCAGGGGCCAGGGTTCCTCGACAATGTTCATCAGTCGAGGGTTAGTCGATCCTAAGTCATTCCTTAACCGAGAATGGCGAAAGGGAAGCAGGTTAATATTCCTGCACCACCGCAGTCTTTGCGCAAGCGCTGACGCATGGGGATAGTCCGAGCAGACTCGTCTGTCTGTCCAAGTGTCTAGGCCGATGGAGAGCCGTAATGGCGAGAAGTCGGCGAAAACACGAGTGGGCGGGCGAAAGCCCGCTTCGGATAATTCCTCGTGCCAGTGAAAAGGTGCTTGCTTACAGCTGTGGTGATCGTACCTAGAACCGACACAGGTGCCCCTAGATGAGTAGTCTAAGGCGTGACGGCGTAATTGAGGCGAGGGAACTCGGCAAATTAGCCCCGTAACTTCGGGATAAGGGGTGCGAGACATGAAGATGTCTCGTCGCAGTGACAAGGGCGCTCCGACTGTTTAACCAAAACATAGGTCGCAGCAAGTTCGAAAGGATGTGTATTGCGGCTGAAACCTGCCCAGTGGCGGTATCTGAAAGCCCCGTTCAAGGGGACGAAGGACCGCTAAACGGCGGGGGTAACTCTGACCCTCGGCATTGAAGGGGGCGTCAAATCTGGCTATATGCTGGGACGTCCGAGCGGCATGCCCCTGAGCAAGGAACAGTGCATGCGGCTGTGAGGATAATCAGCAGGGAACTACGATGGAAAGGAGAGTGATAGGAATGAGTCTGAAGGAATATGCCGACACGGCACCCGAGGAGAGGCTGCCGAAGAAAAGGAAGTACCTTCGCTACTATCTCCTCGGAGTGATAGATTCCGAGGGATGCTTCCATGTCTCATTGAGAAAGCAGGAGGACGCGAAGTTCGGCTGGGTGTTGGACCCCGTGTTCCGCGTTGTGCAGCAAAAGAGCGCTGAGGCTGTTCTGCATCTTATGCAGAAAGAGCTGCGTTGTGGGCGGGTGACAGCAGTCCCAGCAGACGAAAACCTGAGACAGTTCAGGGTCGACAACAGACGACAGATATCCGAGGTCCTGATACCGTTTCTCGAGAGGTATAAGCCGATCGCGAGATGGGAGGACTTCAGGAAGTTCGCGGACCTCGTTGAAAGGCTTGAACGCGGAGAGCACAGACAGTACGAGACGTTCGTACCACTAGTGAAAGAGGCGTTCTCGATGAGCATGGAGGAGGAGCAGCGGGAGTACGAACTCGAGGATGTTCTGACCGATATTCATCGTAGACACCTCAGAGACTATACGCCAGACACCCCGACATAAAAAAAGGGGTGATGATATAGTCCGGCCTCGGAGAGATCCGGGGTTGCTTAAGGTAGCGTAATACCTTGTCGCTTAATTGGCGACTTGCATGAAGGTCCAACGAGGGCGCCACTGTCCCCGCCTCGAAGCCGGTGAAACCGATCGAATGGTGTGAAATCCATTCTCTTCCAGCTGAAAGCGAAGACCCCGTGGAGCTTTACTGCAGTCTGCGGCTGTGATATGAGCTTGAATGTGTAGCGTAGGCAGGAGACGTTACCAGGGCCTGCCGCTAGGTAGGTACCGAGTCGCAAGTGAAATACTGCCCTTTCGAGCTCATACCACTTACATCCACGGATGGACACCCGTAGATGGGCAGTTTGGGTGGGGCGCCACGCCCTCAAAAAGGTAACAAGGGCGCCCAAAGGTCAGCTCAGGTAGGTCAGAAATCTACCGAAGAGTGCAAGGGCAAAAGCTGGCTTGACGTGGTTGAGCCCAACAATCAACCACGATGCGAAAGCAGGGCCTAGCGAACCACTGTGCCTCACAAATGGGGGCCAGTGATTACAGAGAAGTTACCCCGGGGATAACTGAGTCGTCTCCAGCAAGAGTTCATATCGACCTGGAGGCTTGCTACTTCGCTGTCGGTTCTCCCTATCCTGGCGGTGCAGCAGCTGCCAAGGGTGGGGTTGTTCGCCCATTAAAAGGGATCGTGAACTGGGTTCAGACCGTCGTGAGACAGGTTTGTTGCTTTTTGCTGGAAGTGCATTGATGCCTGACCGGAAGGTCCCTCTAGTACGAGAGGAACGGGGGATCGTCGCCTCTGGTGTATCAGTTGTCCGACAGGGCAATGCTGAGTAGCTAAGCGATGGAGGATAAGAGCTGAACGCATCTAAGCACGAAGCCTCCCGGAAAAAGAGGCATCTTACGACCGCCGTAATTGACGGCGTTGATAGAGTCGGGATGTAAGTACCGAGGTTCGCCGAGGTATTCAGTCCACGACCACTAATCGTCGAAGCCGCATTCAAGCGAGTACGATGAAGGCGTTGCGGCTCTGCCGTTAAATCGATCTGCGTATGACATCTATTCCCTTCAATCATTTTTTTTAAATACCATCCGTGCCTGTGACAGGGCCTCTTGAAGAGAAAATGCCGTATATCCACGAAGAATCTCACAATTTCCAGAGCAGACTCTTTCTGGGATAATCCGAATTCTGTTGATTCCAGGATCGGTTATGCGAATCAAATATAGCAGATCATATTTCTTTTTCTTCAAGCGGGTATTCTGGTTGTAATAGAATAGCGACATTCCCAGCCGACATCCAATATCTCCTCAATTGCGAGTGAACGTGGCATTGGCTGCAGTGCAAATCGCGATGCGATCCGCCAGCTCTGATTATCATCAAAAAACGAGAATCGCGTGGAGAATATAACCCACCATCGCCGGCAGGATTATCATGGTAAAGTCGTCGTCCAGATATTTCACGTCAAGATCTTCCGAAATGACCGCGACAATCGACATCGCTATGGTCGCAAAAAGCACAAATTGGAGCACTGGTGACATGATGAGCAGCAGAGCCAACGCTATCAATGCGTAGACGATCCCGCAGACCAGACCGACGTACCTGCTCGGCAAATTTTTCCTGCGCAGCTCACCAGCGACCGGATCGGCGAAAGCCATCGCAACGATCGCGGGGACACCGACTGTCGGGGGGAAAAACAGTAAGACTAGTATCGCCCCGAATAATGCGTATGCGTAGCTCGCTGGCCTTTTGAGCTCGTATGCTCTATTCCAAGGTAATTGCTTTCCCAATATCAGTCTCGGGGCCTCTATGCATATCACGATCAATCCGCCGATGAGAAGGATAATCCATTTACCTACGTTCAGCTCGGTGATGAAATCCGGCAGCCAATAGTAAATGACGACCGCGGAGAGCGCCATATGGAACATCCGCCTGATCACTCGCCATCCCATGCTGATCTCGGTATTTTCCTGCATCCTCCCTCGGGAATGCATACGACATTGATTGCCCTTTGCATTACCGTAATGGTTCAGTGCCACTGGTAATCGGGCGGGACGAACCTCCGGAGTCTCTGCAGGGCATCCAGTTTCTCCCTGTTCCCTATCTTTGCTTCTTCGATTCCCTGCTTCAAGACCTGGATAGCTGCATCCATCGCCTTTCTGTCAACCGGATACGGGACACCATCCTTGCCGCCGACGGCAAAGGAGAACTTGACGGGATCTTTCCAGCTGGGCTCCTTGCCATAAATCAGCTCGGCCGTGTATGATAACGCCCGCACCGTTGATGGTCCGACTCCCTCGATAGAAAGAAGCTCTTCGAAGTTTCTCGGCTGAATCTCATAGCATCTTCTCAGCACTGACCAGTTGATGTCCCTGGGCATCTGAAGAACTGCAGGAACCCTCTCACCATCCGCGGTCCATTCGAGTATGCTCCTCTGAGGGCCTCTCGCAGCCGCTCTGACGAGTTCCTGCGTCCTCCTCGGGTTCTCCTTGACGAGTTCGCAACATGTCACCTTGTTCTCTCTGCTCATCGGACTGGTCAGGTCTAGCACCCTTTCGACTCTTTCCCCGAGGATCGAAGTATGCGGCTCCTCATCGAATCTTTCAAGTCCATTGGACGACCAGTGATATCGCCTGGCGAATCCCAAGTCCTCGTTCATTCCTTGCTGCACCACTGACCAATTTCCGTGATGATCGAAGATTATCACATGGTGATACAGCTCGTGACCGTCCTGCAGCGCAGCGTTGTCGACCTTCGCAGCAAGCTTGCTTGATTTGCGCAGAACCCTCTCGACCTCGTGCGAAATGGCATACTCCTCGCATATCCGTTCGATCTGAGATCCAGTCTGATGAGAAGCGCCTCCTTTCCCTCCGGCAGCGTATATTCCGATATCATTGGCAAGTAACGCCTCCTTCACCGCACCGCATGTCACAGTCGTCGTCCCTGAGCTGTGCCAGTCGAACCCGAGAACGCAACTAAACGCCTGGAACCAGAAAGGGTCGGAGAAGCGTTCCAGCGTTTTCTTTGTTCCGAATTCGTCCACGGAGATCTCGAGAATCACTTCGGCTAGGTCGACCATCCTTGTGAAGAGCCATCTCGGCGCCTTGCCAGGATGCAGAGGGAGGTATGCGATACCGGTCTTTGACATCTTATCTATCTCATCAGATATCTTACGCTAAACTTTTTCCTTGAGTCTGGTGAAACTGATTTTCCTCCATATAGGACAAATTCGAAACATTGTACCTGCCCATCACATGCGATCGTCTCCACCTAAAACATAGGCATCTCCATAGAAAACATAGAAAAAATTGATAGACTGAGAACTGCATAAGTTACATAGCGCGGCAAGGAATGCCGCCCGAGGGGGTTGAGTAGTGCAATGTCGAAATCGAGAGTCTTAGTGCTGAGTATTCTGTTAGCAACGCTTATGATAGTTCCGAGTGTGACGTACGCCCTGCCTATGGGAAAGGGACCAGCAACTGGTCTATCTTCTGAAGAGAAGATGATCTTGTCACAGATCAACTACGCATATGCTTGGAGCGAGTTAGAATATCTATCGAGCATTGGAGAGGAGGTTACTGGCGCCGAGGTGAATTCGCAGCGGTACGTCTTCGACGTACTATCCTCGCTTCCGCTCGATGCGGTCGTATGGGAGCCATTTCCCACGCACAGATGGCTCCACGAGGGCACGACGTTGACGGTCCTCTCGCCGGTGGTCGAGAACATCGAGGTCACGACCTATGGGGATAGCTTCTCAATCTACGGCATAGACGAAGGCGTTCCCTATTACTTCGGGAACGAGAATGGCGGGAAGACCCTGGTCGCACCACTCGTTTATGCCGGGTACGGGACGAAGGCGGAGTTCGACGCGCTCGGCGATCTCAATGGCGCGGTAGCCCTGGTCTGCAGAGACGATTCTCTGACATACTGGCCGAACGTCATGCTGGAGGAGGCCCGCCACCACGGTGCCTCCGCGTGCATATTCTATCACTACTACGGAACGTATCCGCTTCCTGACGGGATAAAGCAGGATGCAGTCGGCGGAAGCATCCCGGCGTTCTCGATATCAGACAGGTCCGCATGGCACCTTCTTGACCTGCTATCAATGGGACCTGTCACAGTGTCTATAACGGGACGTGCTGACTTCGTGTCCGATGAGATCGGCGAATCCGCGAATGTTGTCGCGTATCTGTACGGCGATACTCGCCCGGACGAGTACGTCATCTTCTCCGCGCACATCGATCGCTGGTGGTGGGGAACGAACGACGATCTGTCTGGAATTGCTTGCGTGCTCGAGTACGCGAGGCTGTTCTCGACGCTCAAGGCGCAGGGGAAGTTCTCGAACGACAGGACGATGGTATTTGTTTCATTTGGATGCGAGGAGCTTGGAGGCCCGAGGAGTACGTGGTACAACTGGCTCATAGGGTCGTACGAATTCGTGAAGGCGCACAAGGATATAGTCAGCAAGACCGTCGTCGACCTGAACCTCGACATGTGCAGCCTGAAGAGGACATCCGGCAGGAACTGGGTCGAGATGAGCTTCGAGCTAAACGAGTTCGTGACGGACGCTATCGGAGACCTCGGGCTGACCGGAGCTGTCGGATATTACAATCCCGTGTATTCCTGGATAGACGCGTGGTCCTTCCAGGCGAAGGCAGGGACTTCCGCGGCGAGCCTGAATTGGGTGTACAACCAGGATGAGACATATCACACGCAGCTGGACAATATGGAGCTCGCGGACCCGGAGACGCTCAAGATAGCTATTGACCTATGGGTCGTCCTCGGTATTCGCGCAGATCATGCGCTCGTCCTGCCGATAAACATGATGAACACGCTGAACTGGGTAGAGTCGTATCTCCAAGCGGGGATGGCCGAAGCCCCGGCCGCAAAGCCATTGTTCGAAGAGGTCCAGAAGACGCTTTCCGAGCTGAAAGGGACGATGTCAGCCGTGAATGAATACGCGAAGCAGCTGCAGGCGATGTACGATGCTGCGACCTCTCCGGCAAAGAAGGCAAAAGTGAAGGCTCTTGCGGATGACCTGAACGACGCGCTGTACGAGGCCAGGAAGATGATCAACGTCTGGACGTTCGGCGAGGGCGGCGTAATGGGCTCTTGGGACGTCTTCGTGAGGCCGCACCAGCATTCGCACGACCTGAGCTACGTGAACAGCGCGATATCCGCGCTCGAGAGGAACAGGGTGAACATCGCGATGAAAGCGCTGGAGACCGTCTACACGATGGAGTGGGGGAAGCTGTTCAGCAGACAAACATACCTCGACGTGATGGGCTGGATGATCAACGACGAGATGTACTGGGGCGGAGAATGGGACCAGCAGCAGGCATACGTGGACGTCCAATGGATATATCTTGGTCTAAAGTACAAGACGATGACAATCCCCGATGCAATATCGGCGCTCGAGGACATCAGAGACGGACAGCTGATTCCGTGGCTTGTCGAGGATCTAAACACTCTGAAAACAGCGTACATCGAGGCGAACTCGGTATTAGCGGAGGCGGTCTGAGGAAAATCCGAGATAAAGGGGCGCGGAAACCGAGATCCCGCGTCCCGCCTGATTTTATTGCCATCAAAAAGCTTCCGGAATCGATTTCCAATGTTATCGCACTAATACATCGGGACTATCTCCCTCGGCTCCAAATCAAAAAGCTTCCGGAATCGATTTCCAATGTTATCTGATATTCAATTATCGCATGACTCATTCTGGCAACAAGATCACCGTTGCCGTATCGAAGGCAAATCCTTTATCTAACCCTCCTTCAATCACTTCCTGTCATCCATGGACGAGAAAGAGTTCGAGCTGGACTTCTTCAAGCAAAATGGCTTTACGAGGCTCAAGTGCTCCAAGTGTGGCCGATACTTCTGGTCACTTGGGGACGGAGACCTCTGCGGCGAGAGCCCCTGCATAGAGTACTCCTTCATCGGCAGGCCTGTTTTCAAGGAGAAGGCATCCCTGCATGACATGCGAGAGAGCTTCCTGTCGTTTCTGGAAAAGAATGGCCACAAGAGGATAGCGAGATATCCGATAACCGCCCGCTGGAGGGATGACGTGTTCTTCACCCAGGCAAGCATATACGACTTCCAGCCGTGGGTCATCAACCAGGTGGTCGACCCTCCCGCGAACCCCCTTGCGATCTCGCAGACCTGCATCAGATTCAATGATATCGATAACGTCGGCAGGACGGGCTCGCATCTCACTATGTTCGAGATGATGGCCCATCATGTATTCAACACGAAACAGAAGCAGATATATTGGAAAGACACGACCGTCGAGCTGTGCTTCAGGTTCCTCACAGAGGTCCAAGGGGCGGATCCGAAGGGCATACGTTTCGTGGAGGCCTGGTGGGAGGGTGGGGGGAACGCAGGGCCGTGTGTCGAGGTTGAGATCGGAGGTGTGGAAGCAGCTACACTGGTGTTCATGCAATACAAGGTTAATACTGATGGCTCCAGGGTGCCTATGGATATGCAGGTCGTAGATACCGGTTACGGTCTTGAGAGGCTCGTCTGGCTCTCCCAAGGAACTCCGACCTCATACGACGCGATATTCGGGGACGTCTTGCAGAAGCTGCAACGCCTCGCAGACCTGAAGGGAGACGAGAAGATACTCTCCGAGTACTCGAAGGTTGCCGGACTCATGAAGACCGAATCTGCATCCGGGCTCAGGGAGGTCCGGGCAAAGACCGCGCAGAGGCTCGGGATAACCGTGGAGGAGCTTCTGAAACAGGTCGAGCCCGTCGAGAACGCATACATAATCTGCGATCACACGAGGGCATTGGCGTTCCTCCTGAACGATGGCGTCGTCCCATCCAATGTCAAACGCGGTTACTTTGCGAGGCTGCTCATCCGGAGGGCCATAAGGGCCCTGAAGCGTCTCGGTCTCGAGGTTTCCCTTGCTGAGATAGTCGGCTGGCAGGTGGACTACCTCAAGACTGACTTTCCTGAGCTCGCGGAGAACAGGGATGACATACTATTGCTGACCAAGGTCGAGGAGGAGCGATATGCCGAGACGGTCTCCCGAGGTAGAGCCATCGTCCAGCGGATGGAGAACTCCAAGAAGGCTCCTTTGTCCCTCGACGAGCTCATCGAGCTCTATGACTCTCACGGGATCACGCCCGACATGGTCCAGGAGTTCTCAACGAGGCCTGTAGATGTTCCTGACGACTTCTTCGTGCAGGTGTCGAAGAGACACGAGTCCGAAGAAGAGAGCTCGGAGGAGAGACGCGAGGGGCCGGAGCTGTCCCAGGAGTATCCGGCGACGAAACTTGAGTTCTACAAAGACCCTTACAAGCAGAAGTTCCGCGCCAAGGTGCTGGGGATCGAGGGCCAGATGATCATACTTGACAGGACCTGCTTCTATGCCGAGAGCGGCGGCCAGGAGTCCGATACGGGATTTATCGGAGACATGCGCGTGTCACGTGTCGAGAAGGTCGGGAACGTGATAGTGCACATGATCGAAGGCCCGATAACGGCGAAGGTCGGCAAGAGCATCAACTGCAGGATCGACTGGGAGCGGCGAAGGAGCCTCATGAGGCATCACACCGCGACGCACATAATCAACGGGGTCTGCCGACGGCTGCTTGGGAACCATGTGTATCAGACCGGAGCGAACAAGTCCGTGGACTCGGCGAGGCTCGATATAACACATTACGCCGACCTGACGCGTGAGCAGGTGGACAGGATCGAGCTGGAGGCGAACAACGCCGTCTTGAGCGCCCTCAGGGTAACCGCGAAGTTCATGGACAGGAACGATGCGGAGCGCAGGTTCGGGTTCAGATTGTATCAGGGAGGCGCGGTACCAGGTAAGGAAATCAGGGTCGTGAACATTGAGGGGCTGGATGTCGAGGCCTGTGGGGGAACCCACTGCAAGAACACCTCTGAGGTCGGCATGATCAAGATACTGGGTACGAAGCGAATCCAGGACGGTGTCGTCAGGATAGAATATGCTGCCGGGGCTGCGGCAATACAACATATACAGAAGCTAGAGCACGCGCTCAGGGACGCGGCACAGCTGTTGAACTCGCCTGCCGAAGCCCTGCCATCAGCCGTGGAGAAAATCCTGGCGGAATCGAGGAGCCAGAGGAAGATGATAGACCGGCTGAAGGCAGAGATGGTCTCAGGACAGGTCTCGGCACCAGGCGGTGAGAAGATAGGCGATGTGAGCATTGTAAGACATATCGCGCACGTCGAGATGAAGGACCTGATACGGATGGCCAAAGAGATCATCTCGAAGCAGAAAAGCGTCGCCGTGCTCGTTTCCCCATCGCACGGGCTCAAGATGATTATCGCCAGGAGCGATGATGTGGCCATCGACTGCAATGCGGTTCTGAAGAAGGTGCTTGAGCGCGTCGGGGGCAGTGGAGGCGGCAAGGCCGATTTCGCCCAGGGCGGTGGACCGCATTCTTCAAGAGCCGAGGAGGCTATAGAACTGGCAGTGCAGGAGATCCGCAACGAACTCGGGTCGAGAGGAAAGAGCTGAAATGGGCAAATTTCAGGACAGGGTGGAGAATCTCCGGAAGCTCATCAGACAAGCGGCGGAAATGCACGACATGATGCCGATCCTCAGGCGATACTTTGTCATCGGGACTTTTGATGGCGCTCTGACAATACTCGGGATAATCCTCGGCGCGTACGCCGTCGGCGAGCTGTCGACCGATCTTATCCTAGTCGCTGGGATGGCCGCAGGGCTCGGACTAGCGATCAGCTCTGGTGTTGGCGCGTTCGAGGCTGAAAGGATCGAAATAGCCATTCGCCATCGCGAGATAGAGAAGGCCATGCTGACCCAGATCAAAGGGGACAGGAAGGATACACAGTTCATAAGCAACCTCGCGAGCGCATTGATGCACGGGTTATCCCCTCTGGTCGGGATATTCATACCGATACTACCGTTCCTGTTCCTGCCGCCGCTCGAGGCGATGTACCTCGCGATAATCCTCGCGCACGCGTTCTTATTCGTCATCGGAGCGTATCTGGGCAGTATATTGAAAGAGATGATACTCTACACAGGTCTTAGATTCGTGGTAGCCGGTCTCGTTACGGCGATAATCATATTCCTGCTCGGCGGGGAGTGAGAGACGCACGTAGCCTATCTGAGAAGCCTTTCGAGCTCCTCTATCGATTTCGGTTTTTCTTCCTTTCTCAGGAGCCCCTTCCTTTTCAGGATATCTGCGATCCGAGATATCCTCGGCCGCACAAGGCCGTTAGAAGATAGCAGCTCGTCGTCATCGAACAACCTCTCTGCATCTCCGTCGAACAGCACTTTCCTGTTGAGTAATACGGTCCTGTCCGAGAACTCGAGCGCAAGGTCGACATCGTGTGTGACGAGTACTATCGTCTCGCCTATCTTCTCGAGCAACTCCATCATCTCGGCCTTGCCGGCGGGATCCAGCCCAGATGTTGGCTCGTCGAGCAGCAATATGCTCGGGGACATCGCAATTATGCCAGCGAGCGCGACGCGCTTCTTCTCCCCTAGGCTCAGATGATGTGGCTGGCGTTTCTCATAGCCCGAGAGACCCGCCGAGAGCATTGCGTCCCTGACTCTCCGCCCGACCTCCTCGGCACTGAGTCCCATATTCACTGGCCCGAAGCCGACGTCCTCCTCGACGGTCGGCATGAATATCTGATCGTCGGGGTCCTGGAACACGATTCCTATTTCCGAGCGCAGCTCGGGGGCGCTCTTCTTGTCCAGCTTCCTCCCGTTAATGAGAATCTGGCCTGAGCTCGGTTCTCGAAGTCCGGCTAAAAGCAGCAGGAGAGTCGTCTTTCCGGCACCGTTGGGACCGAGTATGGCTACCCTTTCTCCTCTTCGTATCAATAGCGAGATGCCCTCAAGTGCGAAAGTGTTTCTCCCCGGATACCGGAAGCTCAGGTCCTTTGCCTCGATGATAGGTGTCATGCAATCAGCCTGTATTGGAGTAGTATGGACGGGAGCAATAGCGCGGATATCAGGATCGCGTAAAGCGCGTCCGAAAAGGTCGTCCTAAGCGGTCTAATGCTCCTGACCGTTCCTGAAAACCCTCTGCCTCTGAGGGAATCGAATACCCTGGTCGCCCTGTCGTTCACACGAACGAGGAGCATGCCTATCGTCTGTCCTATAACTCGCATCGTCCTGCGCATGAGCAGATTGCCCTTCCTTGTATCGAACCCCCGAGCGGCCCTCGTAATCTTCATCCTCTCGAGCTCGTCGATGAACACGAATATGAACCGATAGGCGAATATCAGCGTGGAGATGAGTATCCCCGGTACTCTGAACCACTGGAGCGCCCTTGCCTGGTCGAGTATGGGCGTCGTGCTCGAGAAAAGCACTGCTGCAAGAACGGAGGCGAAAACCCTCAACGTTAGGAGGGCGGCGTTAGCCAGGGAGCCTGTGAGTATCACCGCAACGAACGCCGCAGCTATGAACGGGGTCGCAGGTGCGAGGCCGTATATCAGATGCCTGACCGGTATCCTCGACCACGCCGCGAGGATTATCGAAGCGATCGCTATCGCGACACTCGCCTGGAGTGACACCGAGAAGGCGGCGACAAGGAGGAATATGACCAGCGCCACGAGCTTCACTCGTGGGTCGACCTTCGCATAGGGCGACCTGCTGGCGAACTCGTCTATGTACTTATGCTCCATTCTTCCTCGCCGCGAGCTTCCCGACCACCAGTGAGATGATCAGGACGGAGACGAATCCCACGAGCCCCATCAAGACATAACTTGCATAGTCGTCTCCGTAGCTGAGCGGCGCCTGATACACTGGGGGCTGCTCTTCGACTCCGGCCTCTTCCATAGTCTTCTCGAGCCCGTCCGGGAGCTCAGACGAGAATACCCAGTAACCGACAGCGCCGATCGCGAATATGATCAGGATGATCATCATCACCTTGATTTGACCCTCGATTTTCATTGCGCTGCCACCTCCTTGTCGGGAGCGAAGCTGTAGATCATCGTTGGGGCGATATGTGACAGATATGATATCACCGCGACCGAGATGATTGCCTCTCCGATGCCTATCAGGGCGTGACTCGCCAGCATCGCAGGCAAGGATATCGTCCAGATTATGCCGTAGGCCCCTCCTGACGCAGCGTAGCTGATGGCCAGTTCGAGCGCGCATGCGAATGCAGCGATGAATACGGCCAGCCAGGCGGCCGAGAAAACAGGGACCTCTCTCCTGAGCCTTATCTTTCCCATCCCCTTCAGCACCGAGGCGCTGACGAGGACGCCAATTATTGCCATGTTCGTCAGGTTCAATCCGAGGGACAGTATCCCGCCGTCGCCGAACATGAGTCCCTGGATGATTATCACGATACTCATCACGAGAACTGCCGCCCACGGACCTACTAACAGGGTTGCGATTGTTGCGCCTATCAGATGTCCGCTCGTCCCTCCCGCTATCGGGAAGTTGAGCATCTGCGAGACGAATATCCCTGCGGCGAGGACTGCCATTGTCGGGATCTTATCATCTGGTAGGAGCTGCCTCGTTTTCCTGACAGCGACAGCGAGAACGACTACCGCTATTACCCATCCTGCACCCAGTAGTGCGGGAAGCATCAGACCATCGGGTATGTGCATTCATATCACCGTAACACTTTTTTCAATTTCGTGTTACCAATAAATGATATTGATATTAAAACCTTTCGAGAGATCTGCCAGGCGGTCAGAAAATGTCGGATACGAGCCTGACGTAGACGTCGTTGATGTTAGACGAATATATGTTCGATTCGATTTCGGCTATCTCATCGTCCGTGGTCGGGCTTATCGTCTCGATTTTCTCCCTACTCCCTTTAAGAACCAGCAGCACGACGGTGAGCCCTTTCCTCCGGATTTCGTATAGGAAAAGCTCGGAGTTCGGTGTGTATGCGGACCTTATGACCTTGCCTTTCAGTTTCTTAGAGACCTCGGTCGCAAGGGCATCCAGCCCTTTCCTGTCCTTCTCGGACCTGATCACCATCAATAGCAACGGATGGCCCTTGGCTTCCCGTTCGATGCTCTTCGCGATCTCTTCTGTGTTGAGTGTGTTTTTCATGATGCTCCGTCCACCTCATTCAAGGTATCATGTCATCCAAATCCTCGGTTATCTTCATCGTGTCCCTGTGTTCCCTCGAGATACATTTCTCTATCGAGTACTCGAAATCCTTCAATGTGACGGTCATACCATCCCACGCGGATATGGTCTTGACACCAGATTGCCTCTCCACCCAGTTAGCCTGAACATCCGGATTCGATGACACGAACTTCGCTCCGAAATGGGTTAGTATCGCAAGCTTCGGCTTGATCCCCTTCACGAGCTCCGCAGCATCCTCCGTGCAGAGATGATACGGGATGCGTGAGCCCAACGGTCTCGTGACCGACAGGATGAGGATGGTCGCCCCCTTATGGTCCTCGAACAGCTCCTCTCTGAGCGCCGTATCGCCAGTTATGGAGAGTATGCCGTCTTCCGACTCCATCCTCAACCCGAACGCCGTCGCGTCGGAATGGAAAGTCCTCGTCGTCGAGATCCGCAGGTGGTCAAGCTCGAAAGTCATCCCCGATCTCAGGACGGTCGTCTGAAGCGGTTTCGAGGCGTGGTATTTCGAGACGGAGGGCCCCAGGTTCTGGAAGCCTTTCAGCACGCTCTCGCTGGCCATGAATGCCCCTCTCTTCTTTTTGCATCCGTGCGTCATTGCTTCGATGAGCATCTCCGCATCGTTGTAATGGTCTGGGTGGTTGTGCGTAACGATGATTGCGGTCGTCTTCGTCGGGTCTATCTCGCATTCCTTGAGCCTCACCAGGGCTCCTGGGCCGGGATCGATGTGCAGCCTTGTTGGCTCGGAGAACAGGTACAGCCCTCCGGTCGCTCGGGTCTGCAATATCGTGGCGAACCGCCCGCCGCCAGTGCCCAAGAATACCACGGATAGCAATCTTATGACCAAGAGGGCTTAATACCAGTTACTTTATTATAATTTCGAGCCAGGAGGCCTTCGTTTGAGCATCTTAATCAAGGACGGCATCGTAGTTACCCAGGACAGGCAGAGACGCATCGTCAGGTCGGACGTACTCATAGAGGGGAACAAGATATCCGATGTGGGAGAGCACAGGGTCAGTGAGGCTGACCAGATAATCGACGCGAAGGGGAAAATAGTCCTTCCAGGACTGATAAACCTTCACACGCACGTCGCGATGGCGACGATGCGTGGCGTTGCCGACGACGTCTCGTTCGACGATTTCCTGAAGAGGACATTCGCGGCAGATGCTGAGCGTACCGAGCAGGACGTCCTGGACGGCGCGAGACTCGGATGCGCCGAGATGGCCCTTACGGGCACGACATCGTTCCTCGACATATATTATTCGGAGGACAAGATCGCTGAGGCCGTGGAAGAAATCGGGATACGCGGTTTCCTCGGCTGGGCGGTCCTGGACGATGACAAGACCACGCAGAAAGGCTCACCGATCAAGAACTGTGCGCGGTTCATCGAAAGGGTGAAGGGGAAGAAGCTGATCAAGCCAGTGGTCGCTCCCCAGGGCGTTTATGTCTGCTCGGAGGAGACGATGCATAAGGCGCGCGAACTCGCGGACAGGCACCATACCTTCTGTACATATCATCTATCTGAGACAAGGGGCGAGGTGTACGCGCATCTCGGCAAGACCGGCAAGAGGCCGGTGGACTGGCTCAACGACATCGGGTTCTTATCCAAAGGCGATGTTGCCGTCCATGTCGGCTGGATAACGAAAGGAGAGGCGAGGGCTCTGGTGGATGCCGGCGTGTCGGTGGCCCATTGTCCCACCTCGAACCTCAAGCTCGCAGTCGGGAGCATCCCACCGATCATAGAGATCAGGGAGGCTGGGGGTATCGTTGGCCTCGGGACGGACGGATGCTCGTCGAACAATTCGCTCGATATGTTCTCCGAGATGAAGATATGCGCCCTGATACACAAACACTCCAGATGGGACCCGACGGTCATGACCGCGCAGGAGGTGCTCGATCTTGCGACGATAGAGGGTGCTCGTGCGCTCGGGAAGGCGGACAAGCTAGGGTCGATCGAGCCAGGAAAGCTGGCGGACATTATAGTCGTCGACGGTACACGGATCGGTTTGAGACCGGTTACGAAGGAGAATGTGGTTTCAAACCTGGTCTACAGTTGCTCAGGCCAGTTCGTCTATTGCACGATTGTCGATGGTAGGATAGTCGCATACGACGGAGCCCTGACGAGCAGGCTCACCTGATGATTCTCTTCGGAGGGATGAGCCTTACCTTCACACCTTGTCGAGGCTTAGTCTTCCCCCAGAAGAAGCTTCCCGGTATCTTCCCTGTGTTCTGGACCATGTACTTCCAGTTCGGAGGATATGAGGCCACATCCCCCTCTCTCAGCACGAGGCTTTTCGCTCTTTTCTTTCTCAGCTTATCGGCATCTCTTGAGTACCAGACGGTGAACTCACCTTGGACAATGTAGTAGAACTCGTATGCCCAGCCGTACCACTCGTCCGCGGTACCGTCGTCCTTCTCCTCCGTCGAGAACACGATGGTCGTCATGCCCGGCTCCATGAAGTACAGGCCGAGGTCCCAGACCTCCGTAGACACGAAATCGGTCTCTATGCCGTCATCGCAGATCTGCGTCTTCACATCTGAAAGCCTTGTCACGCTCGGGATTTGCACTTTCTTCATACCATCACCTGCATGAAAGTTCATCACCGATTGGGGGTCATCAGCTCCAATGGGATATCGGATATCCTCTTCCCTCCGGATCGAGTGACAATGAACTCGTCCTCTATCTGCAAGTATCCGAACTCGGGGAGATAGACCTGCGGCTCGATCGATATCACGTTGTTCTCCCTTAGCCTGCTGTCGGCATACACCGGATCGTTCTTTATGTACTGGTATCCGACGAACGGCCATTCGTGCACCTCGAGACCGACCCCGTGGCCTATGCCGGAGAAGTCGCCTTTGAACCTCTTGCTCATCACATCGATCACCACATCGTTCACCTTAGATGCCTTCACACCCGGACGCATCTCTTCACGGGCTTCCTCCATTGCATATATCAGAATGGAATAAGCCTTCACGTGCTCCTCGGCAGGCTTCCCCATGCAGAAAGATCTCGAGATGTCGCAGCAATATCCTCCGAACATCGTCCCAAGGTCCATGTTCCAGGGGTCTCCCCGCCTTAACGTCCTCCGGCCACAGTACCACCACCAGTCAAGATGCTTCTCGAATACTCCGGAGGTGACCATGGTATGATGCGGGAACCCCTCCGAGCCCATAAGCCGGCAAGCGCTCTCGACGAGGGCGACCATTTCGGCCTCTGTGATGCCCGGGCACGCGATCTCTCTCGCGACCTCGAACGCGACATGCGCGATGTTCGCCGCAGTCTTGATGCAATCAATCTCGTATCTCGATTTTACAGAGCGTTCGCTCTCGAGTATCTCCGAGACGAACTCGATCTTCCAGGCGCTCGAATCGCTGAGCCTCTGGACAAGCCGAGGGTTCATCGAATATTCGCCTACTATTCCGATGCGGATCTGACCGAGCTTATTATCTTTCATATATTTCCGGAGAGTCGCTACCGGATCCTGTGCGGGGACGATGTTTCTGATCCAGGTACACTCCTCCGGAAAGAAGTCCGCCTGATCTATCTGGAGCAAAGGCTCGATGTCATTCTCGAGCGGAAACAGCATCATCGTGTCGCCAAAATAGGGTTCGTATCCGCTCAGGTACAGGACGTGTCCCCTCTGGCCATATCTCATGCTACCGGGGGACGAATAGACGAGCAGCAAATCTATACCGCGCCTCTCCATCTGGCGTCTGACATTGCCCAAACGTCTATCGAACTCCGTGCGCGGGAAGCGCATCCCTCTCGTCGCACATGCAGCCGGCAGCTCAGGTTTGCCTTTGCGCTTCAAACTTCCCCTTCAGCTTCTTTAGCTCCTCGGTCGTGTCGACGTCCTTGGTCTCCATTAGCTCCTCCGCCTTCGAGAAGCTCTCATGTATCTCATCGATCGTCGGAATCGGTCCCAGCACCTTGTCTATCTCGCCAACCACCTTCTCCATTTCCCTGACCTCGGAGATCGCCCTCTCCGGGACCTTCTTTCCGGTTACCAAGTATTCGGAGACGTTCTCGATGAGCTTCGTGACCTCGAACGGGAATATGATTTTGGTCGCCTGACCGTTCCCGACGGCCTTGAGGGTGTCCAAGGAAAGCACCGTGAGAGCCTTCGAGTCCAACGGCGACGCGCCGAGCGCCATTATCCTGAGTTTCTGCGCCTCCCCCTGCGCTTCGAGTATCGTCGCGAGCCTCTGTCCTTCCGCGATGAGTATCCTCGACTGTCTTGTCCCTTCAGCGGACAATATCTTAGCGCGCTTCTCGCCTTCTGCGTTCAGTATAGCGGCCCTCTTTTGCCCGTCCGCTCTGAGGATCGCCGCTCTCCGTTGCCTCTCGGCCGAGGTCTGCTCCTCCATAGCCGCCTTGACCGCGGGTGAGGGGTCGACTTCCCGAATCTCGACCGCTTCGACCTTCACGCCCCATTTGTCCGTCTCCCTGTCGAGCACGTCCCTCAGCGCGAGGTTTATCTGTTCCCTGTTCGAGAGCACCTCATCGAGGACCATATCACCGATCCTGCTCCTCAGCGTTGTCTGGGCGAGATATACGGTCGCGAGCCGGTAATTCTGGACCTCGAAGAATGCCTTCTTGGGGTCGATGACCTTGATATAGATTACCGCGTCGACGTTGGTCGGCGAGTTGTCCTTTGTGATGACCTCCTGTTTCGGGACGTCCAGGACCTGGGTTCTGAGATCGATCTTAACGACGACGTTGATTAGCGGGGTAACGAGATGGAACCCGCTTCCGAGAACCCTCACGAACCGCCCGAGCCTCATGTATATGCCCTGCTCGTAGGGCTGCACAATTTTCACGCCGGATGTCAAGATTATTATGACTGCTATAATGATAAATATCGTGATTACAGCAATCAATACCTCGTCTGCCATTTCTTCATCCCCCTATCTGTCCGCAGGACCGAATCCCCCGATCTTCAGGTGGTCTTCTCCTCTTCGACCACAACGTGGACCCCCTTGCTCTCCTTGATTATGACGTTCGTACCGACAGGTATCCGCCTGTCGGCTGTCGCGCTCCAGATGTCGTTATCCACTCTGACCTTTCCCGAGATGTCCCCAGGGATTATCTCCTTTGTCACCACTCCCTTCTTGCCTATCAGGGACGAAGCCACGGTGGTTTCCGGAGGCGCCGGAGGCGCGAGCATCTGGTAGAGCTTGATTGACGCGAACACCATTGGCACCAGCACTATCACGGCCACTATCGGTGACCACCAGGCAAGCGTCCAGTCGGGATTTATCATCCAGAGCAGCCCGAGCACTAGGATCACGGTTCCTGGAACGATGATGAACGACCCAGGGGTGACGGCCTCGGCGATCAGCATCAGAATGCCGATTATGACGAACGCCAACGCTATGAGGAATGGGTCCATCGGTATCGAATATCGCTACAGATGCATATAATCGTTCGCAATCGCGGCATATATAATCTGGCCATCGGGCGGATGATTCTCATAATAGCTTTATCCCGATTGTCAGATTATCGTTTCAGGGTAGATCCCATGAGCTGCTATTCCGGAAGCTTCAGCATCAAGACCTCTGGAAGGGATGACATCCATGACATAACCGCGCAGGTCGAGAAGCAGGTCTCGGCATCGAAGATAAAAGAAGGGCTTGCCTGCGTGTTCGTCGCGGGGAGTACCGCCGCGATCACGACCGTGGAGTACGAGCCAGGACTCGTGAAGGACCTCCAGGACGCGATGGACAGGCTGTACCCAAAGGATATCGGATACGAGCATCATCTTCGTTGGGGCGACGGCAACGGGCACTCACACGTGAGGGCGTCGATGATCGGCGCGTCCCTCGTCGTCCCCGTTAGGAACGGCAGCCTTGTCTTGGGTACCTGGCAGCAGATAGTCCTCCTCGAGCTCGACATCCGTCCGCGGAACAGGGAGATCATCGTGCAGGTAGTAGGGTGATGATGCCAGGAGATCGCAAGAGGAAAAGCGTAAATAGCCTCAGGATCAATCATTTTCGAGCAGATGGAGAGACCGATCGATCGGACAAGAAAATGGGGTGGATATCCCTTGAAGGATCGCTTCGTAGATCTCGACGAGCTAAGCGATGATACGTCATTGCCCACCCGCGAATTTGACATATTATGGTCGCATTATACGATCCGTCCCCAATCGAGAGAAGAATTCATCACCATAGAGTCTGACCATCTCGGGATCAGACGAAAGTGGGTGTATGGGAAGGTAGCTTGGGTCGCCATCAATTTGTTCTTTATCGTTTTCTTCTTGGTAGGTGCTATTTTCCCGTTAATGGTAGCCCCGATTTCTGAGTCCCCGTTTGTGGTCATTTGCTTCATTTTAGCCTTGATTATCCTGTCATTTCTGGCTTTCACGCTCATACCGATAAGGCAAGAGCGATAGATTTTATGTAGTGCCTCTGCATGGTAAGCGCGATGAAGATCAAGTTCCTTGGAGGCGGTCACGAGGTCGGGCGGCTCGGCATACTTGTAGAGAACGATGGAGCTAGAGCGCTTTTCGATTACGGCATGACCGCAACGGATCCGCCTTCCCTGCCGATGGAATCCCCGCCTGTGGACGCTGTGTTCCTGACGCACTCGCATCTGGACCACTGCGGTATGATACCTTGGCTTTCGAAAAGGTACGATATTCGCGTGTATGCAACACCGTTGACTAAGGAGATCAGCATTCTCCTGATGTTTGACAGCATCAAGGTGGGGCAGCTAGAGGGCTATCCTGAGCCCTATGACAAGGCGGCGGTCAGAAAGACAATGGCCGATTTCGTCGACATCGAGTTCGGCGAGAGCATGGACGCCCTCGGATTCGAGATAACGACTCATTCCGCCGGACACATCCCTGGCGCGACGATGTTCGAGCTGAAGGGCAGGAGGACAACGCTTGTGACAGGAGATCTTCATACGCTTAACCAGAGGATAGTCTGGGGAGCGCATCCTGTCAGATGCGACGACCTGATAATAGAATCCACTTACGCTGGCAGGGAGCATCCGGACCGATTGAAGGAGGAATACAGATTCCTGCGCAAGGTTGAGGAGATAGTTGAGCGCGGAGGGACGGCAATAGTCCCCGCATTCGCGGTCGGGAGGACCCAAGAGCTCATGCTTCTGATGCGCGACAGCGACTTCGACTACTGGGTAGACGGCATGGGAAAGAGCGTCACGAAGATCTATCTCGAATACCCAGAATACATACGCTCCGCGAAAAAGCTGGCCAACGCCCGGAGGAGAGGACATGAAGTGCATAACGCCAGAATGAAGAAGGCGGCATCCTCAGGCGAGGTCATAATAACGACCAGCGGAATGCTCGACGGTGGGCCGGTCCTGGACTATCTCGAGCAGCTGAAGGATGACGAGAAGAGCGGCATCCTGCTGACGGGATATCAAGTTGAAGGGTCGAACGGCCGTAGGCTGATGGATACCGGAATGCTGGACATCCGTGGGCAGCTGGAACGCATCGCCCCCGAGGTCAGTTTCTTCGACTTCTCGGCGCATGCGGGACATAGCGAGATAATCGAGTTCGTAAAGGCATGCGATCCCGAGAGAGTTGTACTTATGCATGGCGACAACCGCGAACTGCTCGCAGAGCCGTTGAGGGAGCTCGGGTTCGAAGTGCTGCTTCCGATGAACGGCGAGGAGTTCGAGCTTTAGTGCTCCTCACACTTTTATATCTCCTCAATCCCTCTAGAGACCGTTGACCATGCAGGATGATATATCTCGGTTCCTGGCTGAGGATATCGGCCAGGGGGACATTACGACGAACTCGGTTATAGGCGACGAGCTGGCTGTTGGTATCATCAAGGCGAAATCGAGGTGCGTCGTCTCAGGGCTCGTCGAGGCTGAGCACGTGTTCAAGCGTATGGGGCTTGAGGTCGAGCTACTCGTCAAGGAGGGCGAGATCATTGAGCCCGGCACGATCGTGATACGTGTGAAAGGCCGCGCAAAGGAGATGCTAACAGCCGAGAGACTCGCCCTGAATTTCATTATGTTCATGAGCGGAATCGCCACAGCGACGAGGGAGCTGGTAGATAAGGCGAAGAGCGTGAACCCGAACGTCAGGGTCGCGGGTACGAGGAAGACCGTCCCGGGATTCAGGAGGTACGCGAAAAAGGCCATAATCCATGGAGGAGGTGACCCGCACCGGTTCAGGCTGGACGACGGGATACTCATAAAGGACAATCATCTTCGTATAGTCGGGAGCATCACCGAGGCGGTATCGAGGGCGAAGACGTTCAGCTTCTCAAAGAAGGTGGAGGTCGAGGTCGAGACCCTTGCGCAGGCAAGGGAGGCGGCGCTCGCTGGCGCAGACGTGATACTCGTAGATAACATGACCCCGAAGCAGGTAGCGGAAGCAGCTGAGGAGATCAAGAAGATAAACCCGAGGGCGCTGATAGAGGTCTCGGGAGGCATCAAACCTGATACGATACAGTCGTACGCGCCATATGCTGACATCATATCGGCTGGATATATCACGCACTCCGCTCCTGCGGCAGATTTCTCGATGGACATAAAGAAGGCTTGATCTGACATGAGCGATTGGGTGGAGAAGGAGAAGTGCCAGTTCTGCGGTAAGCCGGCGAAGCACTTCCTGTTCGCCGCGTTCTGCTGCGACGATGAGAAGTGCATCGAAAAGGCGCGTGAGGAAAGGGGCGGCCCGGGCGGACACAAGGCGAGGAAGTGGGCGCTCGGAAAGGAATGATTATTTCCCCGTCTCGATTCTATTCTTCACTACATCTGTGATGTCCGCTACCAGTATCTTTCCGCCCATCCTCACGGCGGCATCTTTGAGCGTCTGTTCGCAGAAAGGACACGATGTCACAAGGATACTAGCGCCAGTCCTTTCCGCATCCTCGATCCTTTTCTTCGCTATCCTGAGGACCAGTTCTTGATCGAGCGTCTTGAGCCCGCCACCGGCACCGCAGCATCTCGAGCGCTCTCTGGTCCTTTCCATCTCGACGAGTTCGATCCCGGGGAGCATTGCCAGTATCTTCCTTGGCCAGTCGTACATCTTCGTATGTCTTCCGAGATGACAGGGATCGTGATATGTCACTACGACCTTCTCTTCGACTTTCTTCAAGGGCAGTCGATTCTCCCGGAGCAGTTCCTCGAGAAACTGGGTTACATGGATTATCGGCAATTTCTCTCCGACCAATCTCGGATAGTCCTGATGCAATGTTTTGTAACATCCTGCGCATGCAGTCACGATCTTCTTCGCTCCGGTCTTTCTGAAGATATCTGCGTTCTCCTTTGCGAGCCCTCTCGCCTTCTCGGCCTCTCCGAGGCGAAGGAGGGTCGAGCCGCAGCATTTCTCGTTTTGTCCGAGTATTCCTATGGTCAGGCCGGCGGCATTCGATATCTCGGCTAGGTTTTTCGCGACATTCATGATATCGGGGTCGTAGGAGGCGGTGCATCCGACGTAGTACAGCACGTCGACTTTCACCTTGTTCGCATCTAAGATGTTCTTATGCTGTCTCGCCCACCTACCTCTCATCGACCTCGGCTGCATCCAGGGGTTGTCGTAGTTTTCGATACTCCTCACGAGCGACATGTGGTTCTCCATCGGCCCGAGACCGCTCGAGACGAGCGACTCGCGCACGGATTCCCACATCTCGATAGTTCTCAGGGATAATGGACACGCCTCGCCGCACATCCCGCAGATGGAGCATTCATATACGCTCCTTGCTAGCTCCGAGATCATCTTATCTAGCCTTTCCTCGCCAAGGATTGCTCTTCTGATAGGGTTCCTTTCTATCCGGATGACTTTCTTCAACGCCCTTATCTTCCCCCTCGGCGTCCTCTCCTCCTTCTCATCCGCCTCTCCGCCAGTCGGGCAATAGATGGAGCACTCCCCGCATCTCGTGCATGCGTCGAACTCGACGAGGCTGCTCGCCGGGATTCTCGAAAGGTCAAGCATCTTCTTTCTAGGCACGGCCTTCCTCCCTCCTGCGGATTATCGCATCTACCTGATTTGCGAGCGGGGCGGCGAGCAGGTGGAACAGCTTGCTGAACGGGATGTACGCTATCAACGCCAGGCTGACGACGGCGTGCAGGAGCCAGAGCTGTGCGTACGTCTCCATCGATACCTGAGGCAGAATTGCCGCGAAAGCCGCACCGACGAACGAGTAGAGCTGAGGCGACGAGTGGCTCGGGAGGCAAATCCTCATGCCCAATCCCTCCTGGACGAACCCGCCAACGACGATGATCAAAAGAAGCAGTACCGCGACGATGTCCTCCTGGCCTGTCACCAGCTGTTTCGGCCTGAAGACGAATCTTCTCATGACGGCTCCGAGCAGCCCTATCAACATCATGAGCCCGAAGAGGTCGAACCCGAAATCCCTCACCCAAAGCTTGCCCCAGCCGTTCGGGTCGATGAACGAATCGAGATGGAGCGATTCCAACGCTATCGTTGTTATGATGTCGAGGACGAGAATCCCTATGAAGCCTATGAGGATGGTAGAGTGCAGGAACCATCGGACCTTGCTCGTCCTCCAGAGCTTGCGTAACAGGATAGAATCCAACAGGAAAACCTTCAGATGCTCGCAGAACTCCTTACTGAAGATCGCCTTGAGAAATCTTTTGGTCGAGACAACGAGTTTCCTGCTGCGCGGAGCATCGCTCTCGACATTCGATACCATGCCCTCCATCCAGATGAGCATATTATAAAACGTTCCGAGAATCAGGACAGCCGTCGCCAAGACGGCCATCGATACAAAAGCTGAGAGATATGTCTCGCTCACGCCTGACTCACTGATGTAGGTGTTTTTGTACGGGAGTGCAAGCATTACCATGGTCACCAATGCCAGGATGACCAGGAATCCTCCATATACGCCGATCCTCTCGAAAAGGTATTTCTTATTCGCATTTCCCGACGTCATCTGTACGAAGTGAGTGTTCGGGAGCCATATAAACCGTTCCCAGAGCTGAGACTCAATCGCAAACTCTTTATTCGGCCGAGATTCATTCAGGACCGGACCCGGAAGAGGGTCATATGTATCATGGGCGGTTCGATATCTTCCGGGGATTAATCAGATAGCGTCCGTGGATCATTGGAGAGGATTTGAATGAAGAATATCCGAATAGGCATGAGCGGTTCTCTTACCGGAAAAGAAAACGAGATGATGACAGCGCACGGGCTTGCCATTGATAGATCACGATTATATGATGACAAGAGGCGCAAGCGTATATTCGCATTGTTCGTGTCGATCATCCTGGTAATATCCGCTTCCGTGGTTTCGATGCTGGTTGCAAACAAACCCTTGCAGGCATCGAACCCGCAGGACGAGATTCCACTGGGAACTTTGTACTATAACGAGCGGGACCAAATATCGTTCAAATCCGAGACGACGATAGGGGCGTCTTCTGGAGACGTGAATTCGATCGCAGTCGGGGATATCGACAACGATGGCGACCTCGAAGTGATAACGGTATCGTACAACGACCTCACGATCTGGCGCAGTACCGCCAATCCATGGCAGCTCTGGGATGCTTATACGGTCGGGGACTTCGCCTTACAGACCGGTACATGTGTCGTGGTCGCGGACCTTGACAACGACGGCTGGCTGGACATAGTGGCGGGCGATGACGACAGCAATGTCTGGTGCTGGCGGAACGATCATACCCCATTCGAGAGCTGGGGGCTTCCGAACCGCATAACGTCGACGGCCGCGATGATACCTGGTGTCGAGATAACGGGGCTCGTCGCGGCGGATTTCGATCACGATGGTTGGACCGATGTCGCCGTTGCGGACAATAGTATCGATGGTCTCAATGTCGTATTCCTGCGGAACGACCAAACGCCATTCAGCGGGCTTTGGGTAGGGCTGGCAACGGGATATGTTCCGGCGTCTGCGGTGACCTCCATCGATGTTGCGGATATCGATCATAACGGATGGCCAGACCTGGTAGCCGGACATGCGTCGGGCGTTGTCGTCGGTTGGGAAAACAATTACGACCCGTTCAACACGCAGATGACGCAGCACCTGTTATGCGACGTGAGCGACCGAGGCGCCTCTATCAATGATGTCGCCTTGGGGGATATCGATAACGACGGCGATGTAGATGTCCTGACCTCTGACGACGCGCAAGAGGTCTATGCCTGGCAGAACCTCGGAGGAGCTCATTCCTGGGATCAGATGACCGGATTTTCGATATCTGGCGTATTGGGGTTTAACGCTACCGCGATCCTCCTCGGGGATCTGGATAACGATTGTTGGAAAGACGTTTTTGCGGGTACGGATGATGCCGGAAGAGTCCTAACTATCGCAAACGATCACGCTTGCTGGTCCGATACTTGGAACGCAACTCTCTTGGGTTACGGCGGAGAGGGTAAGGTCCTCTCAGTCGGCCTCGGGGATCTAGACCGTGATGGGGATCTCGATTCGCTTTCGGGGCATTTCGATTATTCTGGCGGCGGAGGGACCTGCCTCTCATGGCAGAATGTCCTGATGCATCGGAACATGCCGTTCTATTCATCCGGATACGAACTGATAGGCAACGCTCCCAATGATGGTACTGTCGGAGATCTCGATAATGACGGTGACCTCGACGGCGTGATCGCTCGGAACCTGAATACCACGACTGGCGAGATAGTTCTGATTAGGAATACGCATCCTGGTCCTCCTGAGTATTATTATATCTCAGTCGGAGCCAGTGTGAAGTCGGTCGCGCTTGCGGATTTAGATATGGACGGAGATCTCGAGATCATCGGCGGGATCTCGGGCTATCTTTTTGTGTGGTACAATATCGGCAGTCCTTGGACAGGCGGATGGATACGTGTAACGATAGAGAATGTTCCTACAATTGGTTACGCTCACATCAGGACTGGGGATCTTGACCTTGATGGGGACATCGATATCGTGGTCGGTTGCACTGGCAATCCCGCACCAATGATCAGGTGCTATCAGAATGACGGGACGCCGTTCGACGGTGGATGGACGATGAACGGTGTCGATCAGACCTTCCCCGGTGTGGTTGTATCTCTCGAAGTCGCAGACTTCGACAAAAACGGGTCACTCGATATCGTGGCAGGCGGCAACTCCGGGACTAACAAGATCGTCGTCTATGAGAACGACAAATCGCCGTTCAGCGGCTATTGGCCGAGGCATGACATAGGAAGCATGGGCGTATCTTCGTACCCCTCAGGGATAGTCGCGGCCGATTTTGACAAGGACGGCGATATGGATGTTGCGGTTTCCGAGTCGTACGGTTCCAATCGAATCTATTTGCTAGAAAACGACGGGACGCCGTATGATGGCCTATGGTCAACCTCTATAGCTCGCACCATGTTAGACGACCTCTGGAGCCTTGATGCCGCGGATTTCGATCTCGACGGTGACGTCGATCTCGTTGTCGGAGGAGATGTGAACGATGCATACCAGGTCGTGGTACTGATAAACAGCGGCATCTTGCCGTTCTCCAACATCTGGGATGCGCAGGATGTGGGAGCACCGAACAATCGGGTTCTGGTGGTCTTGGCTGCCGACCTGGATAACGATTGCGATTCCGAGATCATAGCGCTGACGGTGAACGCACGGATGTATATCTACTGGAATATCGGGGCCCAGGTATCTGAATACGTGGCTGACGTCTCGCCTGGCTCGATAAACGCTGACGACAGCGCTGCCATCCTCAGGATACGCGTGAGGCCGAACGGCATATTATCCGACCTCCCCGCGGTCGTCACGAGATGGTGCTTCGAGATATACGCCCTGGATGGTATTACCCCGCTTACACCCTCCGAAATGAACGAGACGTTCAGGTCGTTCAGCCTGTACAGGGACAACGGGGATCTCGTCTGGAGCAATACCACGGACAGCCTTGTGAACTCGACCACCAACCTGAGCGGGAACGTCGTGATCATCAGCGTGTCAGCATCGGATCCCGATGCAATTGTCGCTCAGGTCTCAGATGCCTATTTCTTCTTCGTGGTGGAGCTTCAGTGGGGCGCAAGCATCCCGGGCATGAGAGTGTACTTCGATCCGAACAAGTGGAACTCCACTTGGGAAGGCAATCTGATGGAAATACAAGACCTGGGCAAGTGCCTCAGCGTCGAGCTGACTTGGGCCACGATGACCAAGGAGATAACGGTCATAATGATCCCGGAATTCGGGACGCTCCTCTTGCCGGTCATCGGCATGTTGGCCATCGTTCTTGCGATACGAGGAGCGCGTGGTCGAAAAGAGACATCTTGAATACGGCCACTCCCCTCCCTTCCTCTGGCATTCGAGAGGAAGGGGGAGGACATTTCTTGAGCACACAGGGAAAAGAAAAGGTCCTTTCAAACTTTTCAATTCTTCCGATATCTCTTCGATTGTTTTCCATAACAGGCATCGCAACCGATGTTCAATACGATCGCGGACTCATACCATGCTCAGTTGCAAATTATTCATCTACCAGATGGTATCCGTTGCAGGATGTACAAGAGAACCACTCAAGATTAGTCTCTAGAACAATCACGAACGTCTGAAAACATATCGGATTTCATCTCGCGATGCCGGATTTTTCACGGTGTTATCCCAAGAGAATTCTTGACGAGATGCAATTTACAATGAATGCAAGTATCAGGATTAGTATTATAAATGCAATTATTGTATGTAATATATATTAGCAGATAGAAAAGGGGTGAGCAAAACGAGCAAGAAGACTGATATGCTAAAGTCGGCAGCACGAGTCAAATCCAACGATGTTCCGACGAAGCTTAATGACCAGGCGCCCAAGAAGCCGGTCTACGTATTCAAAGGCCGGTTCCAGTAGGCAAAGCGCGGTTATTCCGCGCTTCGAAACCCAAATCTCCTTGAATATCAATTGAAGGACATTTTGAATGAGAAATATGCGTTGAGGAAGCTCGACGCGCCCTTGGATAAGGCGTTCAAGACTTTTTCGATACCCTCCTCATCATTTTCCATATTCTTCAATCCCTTAAGGGCTGCCTTGAAAGATTCGAGCGATTCGATAGGCGGGGCGAAATCGATACTATTCTTGCGCAGTTCCTCAAGGCGTCTTCTGACGGATTCGATGAAGAACAGCAGCTTTTCCGATTCCCAATACTTTATACCTATCTTCCAGGACCTGTCCTCCAGGCCGCTCGCCGCTACCCTGAGATCCGCTATGATCCCTCTTAGCTCGGCGCCATCATTGACGGATTCGCATTCGCTTTCGTGAGGAGCATGGCAACTGCTGTATCCGCAAATCAGAGCGGCGAAATACTTGTTCGCCGCCGGATAATCGGGATGCTCAAGGTGAGGTGAGACGAGCAGCAGCCTTCCTTCTTCGTATGGGGTTTCGACACATGCAGCGTTTCCTATCATTATCCGCTCGCAAAGTTCTCTTCCGACAAGTATCTCGGATTCTTCGGTGAGCTGGTCGAACAGGAGCCTGATTCTCTCGGTCCCCTGATCTCTCCTGACGATCGGTCCGCCATAGAGAGGAGCGACAACGTCGGTATCACCAGTCATTCTCACCGGTCCTCTGACGGGATGAAACACATATCCGCAACCGTATCGGACAGAATATCTCTCAGCCTCCTTGATCGTCGCTGGTAGGGAAGAAGAGATGTTCGAGATCCTGAGGTTGACGAGGTTGAAGGCCGAAAGCGGATGGATCGAGCTCCGCAAGGGCAGGTACGCACCGGCACAGATGCCAATATAGGTCGTTCCGCCGGCTATCAGTCTCTCAACCCTTCTCAGTCCTTCGGCACCGAATGATTCCGCCATGGCGAACGTGTCTCCCCCGGGGATTATTGCGATCGCTCTCTCGGAGGATTTCAAGAAATCCTCTGGGTGAGGCGAAAAATGAACGTTGAGGATATCGTATTTTTCCAGAAAATCCGCGAGCCAGACCCAGGAGTTCGACGATCCGGGTCCTGTGTATACTGTTATCCGCTGGTCTTTCATCCTACAGGAGACATTTGTGCATATTCTATTACATTTTCCCATGTCAGGCTTGCGCATTTAGCTCCCTGGGACCGTCAATCTCCTTCTCAGAAAGGGTTATACACGAGTTTGACTTTCTGAAATCCGCACAAGGGCTCATGGTCTAGTGGTTATGACGTCTGCTTGACACGCAGAAGTTCCCCGGTTCGAATCCGGGTGAGCCCACTTCTTATTGTTGAGACGCCTTAGCTGTTATTGTAAGAGAAGATGAGGTACACATCTATTCTTATAAAATCGGAAATTGAAAGATTGGGGGAATCTGAATCTATGATTGAATGTGCTCAGATTAGTTGTATAATATTTGGAACAAAGCTATGCATCAATCTCATTATTTTTAAAATCCCATTCTCCTAAGAATCAAATTTGAACCTGGTGTTAGGATGTTCTATCATTCTTGATAATATTCCAGAAACCATAGTTTTAACATAGTCCACACGGAGGCTCTCAGGAATACGTTTAAATCGCTTTGAAGCATGTATTAATTATGATAATGCAAGCCAAAATATCGATCTCTGTCGGCTTGCAGAGAGAAAAAGAGGGGGAGTCAAAAATATGCTGTTGATGAGAACAAGGGTTCTCGCATTCACCATTGCGGCGATATTTCTGGTTTCGCTAGCGGCGGTTCCGCTCGCCAGTGCAGCCAGTATCCCGGATGGACAGAAATGGGCGTTGTTGATCGGGATATCCGACTACGGACCTTATGCAGGATATGGGGACCTGACTTACTGTCACAAGGACGCGCTCGACATGTACAAACTCCTCGTGAAAGAGGGTTGGATGCCGTCTCACATCAAGGTCTTGTTGAACGAGTCCGCAACGAGAGCAAACATCGTCGCAGGTATCAGCTGGCTATGCGCCAATTCCGTACGAGGTATGGCTCTGTTCTTCTACTCCGGGCACGGCAGCTTCTTCGCCGACAAGTGGGCTGTCCCGGACAAGGACGAGTCGAACGATCAATGCATTATGCCGTACGATTCGGACCTCGGGGATTATTCCACCTTGATATTCGATGACCAGCTGAGGGATTATTTCGCTGCCTGCAAGGCATCACAGACAGTAATGATATTCGACTGCTGCTACGCCGCTGGGCAGATAGATGAGCTTGGCAAGAAGGGGCGCCTCATAATGGCGGGCTCGGATGTGCACCAGATGTCCTATGAGGGCGATATGAGGGGCTGTAATATCCCGATCGAAAACGGCGTGTACACATACTGCATCCTTCAGGCGATGACTGGCGCAGGTGACGAGAACGGAGACGGCGTGGTCTCACTCGAGGAGGCCGCGGCCTATGCTGCTATTGCGGTACAGGAGTACACCCAGAACGTCCGAGCGGTCACCTATGACGGCATCGCCGGCGAGGTCTATCTCTGATCGCCATAGGTAGGGAGGAAATCCATTTCGGGCGGATGGTGTCACGGCGGTCAGAGATCGCCAGTGGCGCCAGCATATTTCTTTCGTTCCGGATTGCTTGCGAGCCGTTCATTTTTCGATTCAGCCTGTTCTTCATATTATAACACGCTCTATGATAATATGATACCAATCCGGCGGATCTTCGGGAGTAATCGAATTCGCATACAATAACTGATGAAGCATCCGTAATCGCCTATTGCCAGCTTCTCGATGAACCGGATTTCATGAGTGATAACCTCACAGACAACCTTATAACATGCCATTACTGATGCTTTGGAATAATCCCGATATGTGAATCGCAGGGTGTGTTCGTATGAAAAGAGAATTGATTGCGGCCTTATCGATCGCGATTTGTGTCATGGTGGCCGTGAACGCAAGCGCATTTCCGCCTGCAACCTGGAACGATGGCGATGAGCAGCAACTGTTCGGCCACACGTTCCAAGAGGAGTACTGGACGAATGCGGCCATCAAGGTCCAGGCCGAGAACAAGGTCAATCTCACCTTCTCTGCGTCCTATGTGAACTACGGGGATGCGCAAGCGTTTTTGCTGTCTCTCAACATGATCGAGAACGAGAACGGGACGGGCACTTTCCCGTACCAGTTCTTCGGCATGCACTATTATACGCCCGAGGACCGCGAGGTCTTCATTGGCGCGGTGTTCGCGTTCCTGATGGCGTTCGATGATACGTACAATGGCACCGGACCCGGGTCGAATGGCTTGCCAGATCCAGGGAATGAGAACGTGTACTACGTTATTCCGTTCGGCGCCGCCAGCCTGATCAATGCAACGTATGTCCCGCAAGTGAACGTCATCCCGGTACAAAAGCTCGGCCCGGGACATTACAGGTTCGGAATTCAATACCAGAACCTGTACGCGATAGTCTCGCAGAACTTCGTCGCGAGCATGATATATGCCAGCGGTTGGGTGGCGAAGTTCAGCGAGCTGAAGGTCGTCTATGACATCTCGATGGATAACGAGACCGGGGAACTCAAGGCAGAGACCTTCTACACGCTCGGCCAGGTGACGGAGCTATGGGCAATCCTCTTCGGGATTCCGATCAAGGTGAAGCCCCATGACATACCAGACACAATGGGCATAAGCGTCGTCCATTTCATGACCGTGTTCACGTCCAAGTACATAGGAGCGGCTGGAAACAGCTCAGGATATGCGATAAATCCTGATCTGAATACTGCGTTGGACGATGACATCGTTCTCAAGGTGGGCGATGACGGCGAGCGCGCGATGAGAATAGGCACGCGGGGTACATTCGACCTCATCAATGAGTCTTCTGGAGCGATCATAAGAGCAGACCAGGACGCCTTGAACGCGATAGTCAGCGCGAAGGCGGTGGACCTTCTTCTGGTCGCTTGGCAGCTGGGATTCGCTGCCGGGACGATGAGCGTATTTGCATACGCGATGAGCGATTACGTCCAGAGCCACTACTCCGGACCCTGGGACCTTGCCAACAAGAGTCTGGTGCCGCAAAACAAACAGGGATTCAACGCGAACCCGCTCTGGTATGCGGTCTCATTCCCGAACTGGGACGGCTACCGAGTGGAGCATGACCCTGTCTATACAGCGTATACGAACATGGCGACCTATGAGAAACCGCCGGTGTACTGGCTCGGGACGGTCGTAGCACTCGCCCTGATAATCGTCCCGATTGCTCTGGTGATCGTGATGATCATTGCCATCAGCCGGAGGAAGAAGGGCGGAACCAAGGCGTAGTCGCGGTCCCGATTTCGAAACCCCTTACATGCCAATTCTTTCACATTCGCCTTTCTGATCGAACGCAAGAGCTTGCAGCGCAAATCAAGAAGACAGCTGCCGATGAGATGGCCAAGAGTCATTGGCAGGAGGATTTTGTCTGCTCGACGGGTGCACCTCTCGCAACGAATCTCTTCCAAAGAACGCATATGATGAAGATGCCGATGCTGAAGATCACTATGATCCCTCCAGTGGCGATGTGCGCGATGACTATCGATAAAATCAGACCTGCCAGGACTGACAGAATCCCGATGACAACGCTCAGCCTGACGGTCCCCTTGAAGGATTTCGCCAACTGCAACGACGAGGCCGCAGGGATTATTATGAGCGAGGAGACTAGGAGTGTGCCGACGATCTTTATGGATACCACGACCGTCAATGCGACTATGAGATTGAACGCGACGTCCAGCCACACGGTCGGTATCCCGGAGAGCCTAGCGCCCTGCTCGTCGAAGGTCATGTGCATGAGCTCCTTGAATAGCAAAACGATAAACGCGAGCACGACCGCTGTGAGAAGCAGTATCAGGATAAGGTCTCCCTTAGATATCGTGAGGATGTCGCCAAACAGGTATGAGAACAGGTCGACACTGAACCCGCCGGCCAGGCTGGCCATTACGGCACCAAGGGCCATGCCGAAAGAGAACAAAATGCCTATCGCTGTTTCTGCGTAGACTATCTTCCTTCGCTGCAGGAAGCTTATCGCGAATATGCCTGTCACGGACAGGATGAGCGCGGTGTACAGCGGGTAGATCGCGAAGAATATACCTACGGCGATGCCGCCAAAGGACAGGTGAGCCACCCCTTCGCCTATCAGCGACGCCCTCCTGAGGACTATGAATACGCCGAGAATCGAGCAGAGTATCGCGGCGCACACGCCTCCGATGAGCGCGTTCTGGACGAACTCGTATCCGAACATCCGGAAGAACTCGCCGAGGTCCATCATGCTCGCACTCCTGGCGGGCACTCCTCGGGGGCGTGGTGGACGACAAACGTGAAGTGTTCCCCGTAGGCGTCCCTGAGAAGCGGCGTCGGATCGGATGTAGGGGTGATTTCCATGGACTGCACCCTCCTGCTGACGACGACGAGCTTGTTCGCCTGGCACATCACACCGGAGATGTCGTGCGACACCGTCATGACGGTTATCTCCCTTTCGTTCCTGAGCTTCCTCAACAGCGCGATGAACTTGTCCTGTATGCAGACATCCAATCCGGTCGTCGCCTCGTCTAGGATGAGGAGTTCCGGTCTTCTGACGAGGGCTTTTGCGATGAACACCCTCTGCTTTTCGCCTCCGGACAGATTACTTATCTTATTGTTTCTGAGCTCGGTGATTCCCACGAGCTCCATCGCATTCCTCACATCCTCCTTATCTTTCGCAGACAGCCTCCTCCCCAGCTTCTCCCGGGAGACGCATCCGAGCGATACTATCTCCTCGACGGTCGCGGGGAACACGGGGTCGAACTGTATCGCATGTTGTGCCACGTAACCTATCTTGTCAAATTCCTTGAATTCCGACAGGTCCTTGCCGAATAGCCTTATCTTACCCGAGGATATCCTGATGTTCCCCAGTATTGCGTTCAGGAGAGTCGTCTTGCCACCACCGTTCGGCCCAACTATTCCGACGATGTCCCCCTTCGAGACGTCCAACGTGACGTCCTCCAGTATCCTGGTGCCGTCGATATCGACATTGACGTGCTCGAGTTCGATTATTTTCGCCATCTCTCATCCTTCCTAGCAGAGACCTGAGACTAGCTAGAGACCTCAAGACCTATTTTGAGATTCTTCAGGTTCTCATGCATTATCTCGAAATAGTCCAGATCCGCGTGGACGCCGCTCCTCCCGTGCAAGCCGTCGAGTATCAGCACCTGTGCGCCGGTCTCCTTCGCGATCGTCTCGATGACTGCATCCGAGTAGAGAGGCTCGGCGAAGACGTAATGCAGATCGAACTCCCTCACGATCTCGACGAGCTCAGCAAGGTCCTGTGGGCTCGGCATCTGGTCCGCGGATATGCCCAAGGCAGCGTATGCCTCGAAACCATACCTGTGTGCGAGATACCCGAATCCCTCATGTGTGGTCACTATCACGTTCTTCGTTCTGTTCCTCAGCCCTTCCACGAAATCCTCGTGTAGGATATCGAGCCGATCACGAAGAGCATTCGCGTTACGTTCGTAATAGCTCGCGTTCGATGGGTCCGCACTCTTGAATCCCTCTAGGATGTTCTTCACCTGAATCTTGGCGCTCAGTGGGTCGAGCCAGAAGTGCGGATCCTCATATCCTCCTCCTACCGTTATCGGAGTTATGTTCACGCTCGTATCAACAATTATCATGTTTGGGTTATGCGATTGTGATACAAACTCGTCCACCCAGGGTTCCAAGCCCCCGCCGTTGTATATGAACAACGCCGCATCGCTGACCATGACCAGATCCGATGGGCTTGGCTGCCAGGAATGCGGCTCGACGTTGTCAGGGATGAGCATCTGCACGTTCGCCTTTTCCCCGCCCACTTCGGATGCGAAGAACCAGATTGGATAAAAGCTCGCTACCACCTTGAGCCTATTATCTTCATGGCTTGAAGTGAATGCGAGCGTCGATATCGCCGCGATAACAATGACTGCGCTGACTATTGCTATCACAAGATATATGCCATCATTTTCTCGTTTCAGAAATGACCTCATTCTAATTGAGCACAATATTATTAATAAATAAAGCAATTTCTATTAACATTTCAGCAATCCTTTATAAATTGGTTAATAACATCCTCTATCGGGCGAGAGATATGACCGTGATAAGCGTGTCATTGACAAAGAAAAATCTCGAACTCCTGGACAGGATACAGGAAGAGCTCGGACTTGCAGGCAGGAGCGAGACCATCCGCGCGTGTCTCAGGTCGGCTGAGATCGAGGCTAAGGAGCGCGACTCTCTCCGCGGTGAGGTCGAGGGGATTCTAATCGTCGTGCATCACCAGAGCGACGAGAACAAACTCGACGAGTCAAAACACGAATATCAGGAGATCATAACCACACAGATGCACTCTCACCTGAGGAACAGCAAGTGCCTCGACATATTCCTCGTCCGAGGAATGGCGGAGAGGGTAAGGAAAATGCTCACTGCCTTCAAGAAAGACGAAGGCCTTGAGTACGTGAAATTTATTCAATCGTAGATGTTCCGATGACCGATTGGATATCGCTTATTTGCTTCCTTGCGATATGTCTGGGCGGCCTCCGTCCTGGGCGTAGCCGCGACGGGCGAATCGATCGATGATTGGTACGAATATCTGCGGAAGCCTTCATGGCCGCCCTTCTGGGAGACTAATCGGGACCATCTGGTCCGTTCTGTATATCCTCATGGCAATATCCGCTTGGCTGGTTTGGATATCCGGACCTCTGGATCGGATTTACGTTCAGATCGTCCTGTTCTTCCTCCAACCGGGACTCAATATCGTCTGGTCGTTTCTGTTCTTCAGGCTCAGGAATCCGAGACAGGCCCTGATCGAGGTCTTCGCCCTCTGGGCCGCGATCTTGCTTACTATGATCTCATTCCTGTCAGCGGACTTCATTGCAGGTCTCCTGCTGATCCCGTACATCGCATGGGTATCTGTCGTTGTATTTCTGAATTACGAGATTCTGAGATTGAACCCGCGATGAAAAATCAAATAACCTGCATAATCAATACAATCGTCTGGTAGAATGGTCATCCGATGTTCCAAGTGCGGCACCGAGAATCCTGATACTGCGACCTCCTGCAGCGCCTGCGGTATGAATTTCAATTTCCCTATCCCCGGGTACGGGATAGCCCCGAAGAAGGGGCGCAAGTCGATGTGCCCGAAATGCGGATATGTACGCCTTCCCGGTGATACAGTCTGTCCGATATGCGGTCACGAGTATCCGAAATAAACATTCCAGTTTTCTCCGTGAATGCACATTGGTATTCTGATAAAGAATAGTGGGAAGGGGATTTGAACATGACGAACGGTTCGCATCTAGTCTTGCGATTCGTCCGCAATTCTTCGAGGCCATCAGAGCCGTTACTTATTGCCCCAACGGCTCACTAGAACGATGAAGACGACCATAACGACCGTTATGATTACGGCCGTTATCACGTAACCGATCCATCCTCCAAGATCTATGCTCTGAAATGTCGTGTCGACACCTGCGACCTTCAGGCCTCCCATGACGACCTGGTTCCATAACAGGCCGATAACGAAACCAAAGGCAGTCGCCAGGGATGTCGCGATGGTTCTCCTGACCTCAGCTACAGACAATTTCTTCTCCTCAGCCATTTGAACACCCCTTAGAAAATGAATGCCTCTGATGCATAAATAGAGCTTTCGCTGAAGCATCCCAATATTTTCCTTTTGATTTCTCGAACAATCATATTGCCTGCCAGAAGATCAGGTGGGCGTATTCAAATCCGATGAGTGCCTCCTTGGAGCCGGCACGGTGGATTAATAAATATCCAAGTTCTTCCCCAATTACATCTGGATAGAACGCTGAGAGGTCTGGTCTAATGAGTTGGGGATTGGAGAATCGTCTTGCGCGATTTATCAAGCCGAAGACAGGACATACGGTGATGCTCGCCGTGGATCACGGATATTTCCTGGGTCCTACGAGCAGACTTGAGCGACCCAAAGAGACGATAATGCCGCTCGTGCCGTATGCGGACACCATAATGCTCACGAGAGGCGTGCTCAGGAGATGTATTCCCTCGAATACGGACATCCCCGTCGTCCTCAGGGTGTCAGGCGGGACGAGCATCGTCGGTCCTGATCTGTCAGATGAGGGGATCATAACATGCATGGAGGATGCGCTCAGGCTAAACGCGTGCGGAGTCGCGCTATCGATATTCGTCGGGACACCTCACGAGCATCAGACGCTGCTCAATCTGGCCAGGCTTGTTGATGAGGGCGAGGCATGTGGCATGCCTGTCGTCGCGGTGACTGCTGTCGGGAAGGAGCTGGGGAAGCGCGACGCGCGATACCTTGGGCTCTGCTGCAGGATCGCCTCCGAAATAGGAGCGCATCTCATCAAGACATACTACTGTGAGGGCTTCGAAAGGGTCGTAGATGGTTGTCCGTCCCCGATAGTTGTTGCGGGCGGGCCGAAAATACCCGAGAAGGAAGCACTTGAGCTCACTTACAATTCGATGCAGGCGGGGGCGATCGGGGTCGACATGGGCAGGAACATCTGGCAATCGGATAATCCCGTAGGGATGATAAAGGCCATCAGGGCGATCGTGCACGACGGCGCAGACGTCAAGGAAGCAATGCAGATATACGCTCAGGGTTCCACGAAAAAGAAATAACCCGGACACAGGCAGTGGTCGAGTTGCGAGTCGCCATGTATTATCGGAACAGCGATATCCGTCTCCAGGAGATGCCGATACCTAAGATAGGACCGAGGGAGCTGCTTGTCAGGGTACAGGCGGCCGGCATCTGCGGCAGCGATATCATGGAATGGTATCGGATCAAGAAGGCACCTCTGGTCCTCGGGCACGAGATCGCAGGTGACATCGCCGAGGTCGGCAGAGATCTGACCGACTGGAGGCCGGGAGACAGGGTCGTCGTGACGCATCACGTGCCGTGCAACGAGTGCAAGTACTGCCTCTCGGGGCACCACGTCGTGTGCGAGACCTTGCGGACGACTAATTTCTATCCCGGCGGCTTCGCGGAGTTCGTGCGCGTGCCCGAGATAAACGTCGAAAGAGGAACGCTAAGGCTGCCCGATAGCGTCACCTACGAACAGGGGTCTTTCACAGAGCCGCTGGCGTGTGTGGTCCGGAGCATGCGCAATTCTGGCATGAAGGCCGGGCAGACTGTATTGATACTCGGTGCGGGGATATCGGGGATATTACATCTCAAGATGGCGAGGTATCTCGGTGCGAGCAAGATAATCATCACTGACATCTCCAGAGAGCGGCTCGAGATGGCAAGGCGGTTCGGCGCGGACGACGTCCTGCATGCGGCGGACGACGTCCCCGGACTCGTTAGAGAGATGCTCGGCTCGGAAGGCGCGGACCAGGTGATAGTTTGCTCCGGAGCCGTCCCTGCGTTCCTTCAGGGCATAGAATCGGTCGATAGGGGAGGGACCGTGACGTTTTTTGCATGTCCGAAACCAGACGAACCGATACCGCTCAACGTGAACGAGCTTTGGAGGAAAGAGGTGAAGCTCCTGACCTCCTATGCCGCCGCTCCGGGAGACCTGAAAGAGGCGTTGCGGCTTATCGCATCAGGGAAGATCGTCGTCGACGACATGATAACCCATCGGCTGCCGCTTGCTGAGACGCAGAGAGGGTTTGAACTCATGCTCAGGGGCGGGTCGTCGCTGAAAATCATAATCGAACCGCAGAAATAGCCTGGTTTTTGGCTGCTCTATGCGCACCAATATATACAAAGAGCGACGTAGCTATTCGTGTCAAGCATCCGAACAGGATGTTTGCGGATATAAGAGATAGGAGATAGAATAGATGGATGACCAGCCGAGGGGCGGTCGCAGGTTCGATCAGCCGCGCGAGATGCACAAGATAACGTGCTCCGACTGCGGCGCGGAGGCCGAGGTGCCGTTTAAGCCGGCCGAAGGGAGACCTGTATACTGCCGGGCGTGCTATGAAAAGCACAGGCCTCCGAGAAGGAACAGATTCTGAGTTGTTTGGATATCTTTTCTGGACGGCTCGAGATTTGTAAACCCTTAAACGATATTATTATCGGTTTTTTTTCTTTGCCAGTCGAGCAGCGGAGCGGTTATTTCTTCACGATGATCACCGGAGCTTCGGCGACCACTGCTTCTGCGATAGCCAGCTCGAGCGTACCGGTATCGATCTCTTCCGATATCAGTTTCCGGAGCGCCAGGTATCCAATCATCGAGGCCATGCCTATCCCGGCCATTATGAGCCAGAGGAACGCGGGCATCAACAGCGCTCCCAGGAGTGCCATGCCGACGAACATGCCGACAGAATCGCCTATCCCGATCGCCACTCCCGACACGCCCATGTAGGTGCCTCTCAGCCTCCTCGGCGCGAGGTCGGCGACGACAGTGGAATACACCGCCGCATGATACAGCTCCCCAAGGGTGAACACGACCATCGCGAGTATTAATCCGCCGAAGTCCTTGATGAGGAACAGGATGACCATCCCCAGCGCCATCAATCCCTGGCCGAAGCTGAGCGCGGTCGTCCTCCTGAACCTGACCGCGTGCGCCGTTACTGGAATCTGCAGAAGAACGACCATCCCGGCGTTCGTCGCGAACACGAGCCCGTACAGGCTCATCTGGATGCCGAGCTCCTGGTTCGAATACACAGGCATCGCGCTCAAAGTCTGTGCGTACAGGAAGAAGGTCATCGCGACGAGCACGCAGAACAGCATGAATGCACGGTCCTTCACGGCTAGTCGCATGTCCTTGTACTGGAATTCCTCTCCTTTCTTGACCGATAGTGTCTCGCTGGTCCTGGTAGCGATCAGTATCGCCATCGCGCCGACCGCGAGTCCGGCGATGAGGAACATGTGCTGGAGACTCATGCTGAGCAGGAGGAAGCTACCTATCATCGGTCCTATGGCTGAGCCGAGGTTGTACGCGATCCTTATCAGGCTGTAGCACTCAGGGCGCTTGTCCGATGGCACGAGATCCGCGACCATCGCGTTCGCGGCTGGTGGGTACAGCGAGCCTATCGCGCCCTCTGCAAGGGCTATCGCAAGGAACCCCCAGAACTCGGACGCGAAAGTGTACATGCACAGTAGACCTCCCTCTCCGACGAGACTGATGACCATTATTTTCTTCCGGCCGAATTTGTCGGCCCACGCGCCACCGAATATCATGAAGAAGGTCCCGATGGCCATGTAAGACATCATCACGACGCCGATGAGCATCTCGCTCAGGCCGATGGTCTGCGAAAGGTAAATTGCCAGAAAGGGGAAGACTATGCCGAAACCGAAAGACCCTATCACCGCGGCTATCCATATAGCCCAGATCTGGGCATCGAACTTGTAATTGCCGAAGCCTATCTCCCTTGCCATACGTCACCGCCGCAGGAGGGACGAATTGATATCATTATGCAGGCAACAACCGACAGGAGCTCATCTGCGGCTGAGCCTCGTGACGAGGTTCCAGAGGTTGGTCTGATCCCTGAAATCCCTGGCGATGCTCTCCGCGAGCTCCCTCGGCACACCTTCGTCGATCATGCTCTTCCGTAGCTGGGCACTCGCCCTGTCCGGTCGGCCCATGAACCTGAGGTAAGCTATCAGGAGCCTCAGGACGAGCCTCGGCGCTGCTATCATGACGACAGGGGCTATCCTGAGAATCTCCTCTCTGCCATTGCTCGACATCGTGCTCACCGTCTGCCCGTCGGGCTCACTTGTTCGATTCTTCTTTCTTGCCCGAATCGATGGCAGATGACATGATGCCAGCTATGCTGAAGTTGCGCATGTAGTCTTTCGTGAGCTGGTACGCCTTGTCCGGGGGCATCCCGGCCTTCACGAGCTCCGAGTAGAACTGCGCGATCGTCCTCCCCATCTGGATCGCGTTCTCGGTGTTCAGGAGGCCCTTACTTATCGCCTCTATGAGCTTCGGTATCTCCGTCGAAACCGTGCTCAATATCTCCTTCAGCTGCTGCGCGTCGGGCATATTATGGCTATTCTCCGACATTCTTCCTGACCATCCTTTTCGTGTCTCTGAGAATATGATGCGTGGTCACAGGATAACAACTAGTCGGCCACTTGTGACCAGCCGTGGCCACCGACGCCTTATCTCTTCCCGAGTCCCAGAAGGTCGTACCAGCGGTCGATCAGCTCCTCGGATATCGTGTATGACGGTTGTTTTTCCTGGGACGTCCTCTTCACGATCCCGCGCTCGACGAGCCCCTTCACCCTCTCGCGGACTATCCTTCTTGACGCGGTGCCGCGCCTCATCTTTAATTCCCTGGTGATGTCCGAGAGGTTCAATCCCGAGCCTCCCTTGTCGGCCCTGTCAACAAGTATCCTGATGATCTCTTTCGATATCGTGTCCTTGATTTCCGGGACGGCCATATCCGCCGATATCCCGCCGTGCTTCGAGTACAGCTCCATAAGCCGGAAGTATCTTGCCGATATCTCCCTCAGGACTTCCATGTATTGGCCAAACTCTCCATAGCCTTCCCTGATCCTGCTGATGGATTCCTCAAGCTCTGCGATCTTCTTTGCTAGCTGCTTGTCCTCCGGCGGCCTTTGCGCGGTCATCGCTATATCTCAACCTTATACGAGTCTGGACGATGATATTACTTTCTAGAAATCAATGATCTCTTGCCAGAGAAATACCGAAAAATCCCATGAACAGAGGACGGATGGCGAGTCTTGATGTGCGCTCCATAAGAAGCCCTGGTTTTCCTCATGAACGCCCTCTTGGAGCCTCAGAAAACTATATTGAATAAATGTCTATATTTGCCGCAATGGCATTGCTGACGGACGGCGACATCATCGGACTGATAGGGGTATATGCATACGTCGCGGTGATCATACTCATAGCAAGGCTGCTCAGGTCGAAGACACGCAACCCGAGGAAGATAGTACATATCCTGACGGGAGGCATCGTCTTCTTCTGGTGGCTGTTTGACACTCGCTGGGTCATGTCTCTGCTCGCAGCCTTCCCGTTCGTTCCGATACTCCTCCTATTCACACCAATTTCGCCGATCGAGAAGCTCAGAAACAGCTCCCTCGGGACCATCTCCGCCGAGGGGCATCCATACGGGCTCGTGTTTTACGCGATCTCATGGACCGTGATCGCATGGTTCCTGTTCGACGATCTCTTCGCGGCTTCCGTTGCCATCGCCAGCATGTCCTTTGGGGATGGTATGGGGGACCTCATAGGTAAGAGGTTCGGGAAGAGGATGTATCTTCCAAACAGGACCCTCGAGGGGAGTTCCGCGGTGTTCCTGTTCACAACAGTCTCCGTGATCATAATCGGTTGGTTCTACTTCGACATCATCGGATATCCGCAGTTCTTCATGCCGACCCTGATGATACCGTTCGGTCTGGGCATCGGGCTGCTCGTTGCCTGTCTGGAGGCTATAACCCCTGGATCGGTGGACAACCTCGTCCTTCCGCTCCTGGTTGGTCTTTTCCTGCACGTGATCGGCGCCTGAGTCAAATGACTCCCCTTGCTCTCAGGACCTCTTCCAGTCTTTCGAAGGGGACCTCGCCATCGATGCTATTGTCGATGACCACCCATTCATCCGCGAGGAGCGATTTCGCTACCTCTCTGACGCTCCTGAGCTTCTCGAGATCCTCGAACATTTCACGCCTGTGGTCGCGCTTCTGGATGCGCCTTAGCGCTACCTCGGGCTCGATATCGATGAATATCGCAATGTCAGGAAACCTCAGCAGGTTCCTGAAGAACCGGTAGCCAATCGGCGCGAGCGGCTCAGGCAGATAGGCCGCACCCATGAGATATCTCACGAAAATGACCGTGCCTTCGTTCTGTCTCTTCAGCCAGCGGACCGATGCGAGGACGTCCGCGATATAGAACAGTGTGGCGCCCAGTCTCGCCAACTTCCCCCTCCCCTGAAGCGATCGTTTCGCCAGTCTCCCGAGCCGTCGAGATGAGGGATGAGAGATGATGGTCGTCCGCTCTCCTCTCTTTTCGAGCAGCTGTCTTATGCGCGCCGCGTGCGTGTCCTTCCCGCAACCGTCCAGTCCGTCAACGGCTATGAACCTGACACCGGTTCCGATCTTCAACTCGCTCAATCCCCGGATTCATGCTTCTCTTCTAAGCCGCTTCGCGAAATATTCGATCTCCGATTCCCTCTTGTAGCCCAGCTTCTCGAATAATCTCTTGCTCTCGAGCTTATCGTGCTCTATTAGCGCGCAGAAGATCTCGAATCCCAAGGCCTTGAAGTATCTTTCCGATTCTTTGATCAGCCTCGTCGCTATCCCCCTGTTCCTCATTTCTGGCAGAACCGCGAGCCTGTTTATCCACCCCTTCCTCCCGTCGTGCGTGAGCATCACTGTTCCGACGAGCTTTCCGCTCTCGTAAGCGCCAAGGATCCTGACATGGCCGGATTCCAGTTGCCTGCGGATGTTTTCCTCGCTGTCCCTCCCGAGCGGTCTGAACGGCAGCCCGGCTCTCTCCCAAAGACATGTCAATTCGCGATAATCCTCCGCAGTGAGCTCCTCGATTGATATCATATCGTCACTTCTTCTTCGGCACATTGCATTTTCCCGTAAACCTCGATACATTTATCCTGACTATCATGGTGTTCAAGAACTTCGTCTTCGTGATGAACTCCTTCTTGCCCTTCTCGGGGTCGTCCTCCAGGAAGTCTATTATGAGCTCGAGCGCTTTGCGCTTTCTCTCGAGGTCGGTGATCAGCTCCGCTTCCCCCTCGAAATGGACGCTGTGATAGTAGTGGTCACACTCTCCTTGTACGTATCCGAGATCCTCCACGATGCATCCCCATACCCGAGGGTTCGCCCTGAGGAAATCTATCTTCTTCCCGCGCTTCGCGCAATGGATGTAAAAACAATTCTCTTGCTCGTCGAATCCGTAATCAGCCGTTATCAGATACGGCGAGTTATCCTTGCACATTGCGATCGTGGCGATCTTTTGCCCCTTCACGATATCGATTATTTCCGCTCTGGACTTGATCTCCCTGTCTTTTCTTCTCATGTGATATGTCGACCTATTCACACTATCGTCTTTCATGCTAACGATGAACCATTCCCCGGTATTTTCAGGTATCGGAGCACAGATGCGAATTGCTTGCCTATTTGCCTATTCTGAGCTTCTCGACCTTTTCCTTTTCCATCGGAACAACTTCTATTACGACGATTTCCTCGCATTCGCATCTGATCTTCGCGGGCATGTTTCTCGTATCAGAATATCTCGCGACAATGGACGCTGCAATTTTCAGCTTCTCCTTTTCTCTAGATTGGAAAAGCGCCGTAGGCCCAGTTACATCCATCGGTTCCATCAGCCAATCAGAGGCGCTCCTTAACGCTCTCAGCTGGTGATTTTCTTTTTCGGATCTTCCGATGATCAATTTGTCCCCATTTATCCTGAAATGTCTTCCGAGGCTTAGTAGGATGGCATCCCTTGTCGTGAACTGTACGGGGTTTTTTTCAAGAAACTCTCTGAGCCTCTCAGAATATTCTTTGGACGTCAGCAAGCATCCGCCTGCTGGGCAGGGATAGTCGTTCAGTCCTATCGATTTTGCAAGCGATATTTGCTGCTTCCTGCTTCGTCCTGATATAGCCATTAATCGTTCTCTATCTACCCAGCCGTTCCTTTCTGCCTCAGTAGGCGGCAGCAACTTCGCCGAAAGCGGTCTGAGGATTTTCCCCTCAAGGCCAGCCTCTCTCTCTATCAGGCTCAGGACTTCCTTCCTTTGACTCATCGGCCTTTGACCGACGACCTCTCCGGTGAAGATTATCTTCGCATCTATCTTCTCGGCGATCTCCTTGGCCTTTTTCAACATGAATATCCTGCAATCAATGCACGGGTTCATCCCGGCGCCTCGTCCAAATTTGGGATTTCGCACCACCTCAAGATATTCCTCTCCCTTCGGGACAATCATGAGCTTTATTCCTAGTCTCTTCGCCAATTCGGCGGCATGGCATTTTCCCCCGGAATCGCATCTGCAGAAGGGCGATGTGAACTTGAGTGCAACGACTTCGAGTCCTTGATCCATCATTAGCCTGACAGCAAGTGAGCTATCCAATCCTCCGGAGAGAAGGGCGAGAGCACGCATAGTTTAATTTAATATTACGATGTTATATAAGCGTTAATTCTCAACCGTGACATTGCGATGTGAGGTTTTCTATAAATATGCGTTCGTTATGATGCACCGGGTGACAGTCATATGTCATCTCTAAAGAGCGTTGCGGAAAAAGGCGGCGTCGATAGATACGCTCGACAGATGGTTTTAAAAGAGATAGGCAAGGAAGGACAAGAGAGACTGGGACGCTCCACGGTGATCATTATCGGTGTGGGTGCGCTGGGGACTTTCCATGCTTCTTATCTTGCGCGAGCAGGAGTCGGTAGGATCGTCCTGGTTGATAGGGATATTGTCGAGCTGAACAATCTACAGCGCCAGGTGCTTTTCGACGAAGGGGATATCGGTGTCCCGAAGGCCATTGCCGCAAAAGAACACCTCGAGAAAATCAATAGCACGATAATCATAGATGCTGTCGTGAAGGATTTCAACCCGATGAATGCCGAGGAGTTGCTCGATGGTAAGATCGATGTCGTTCTGGATGGGACCGACAACATGGATGCAAGATATCTGATGAATGACGTTTGCGTAAGTAGGAAGATTCCATGGATATATGGTGGTGCTGTTGGCACGTCTGGCATGGTGTATTCGGTGCTACCGGGCGGTCCGTGCTTTCGGTGCATCTTTCCTCAACCCCCGGATGCAGGCGACCTGCAGACGTGTGATACCGCGGGGGTATTGAATACACTTCCTGGAGTAGTTGCAGCCTTGCAGGTGACCGAGTGCTTTAAGATCCTGACCGGAAAGCAGACCTCGAGCGATATCCAGATGATAGATCTCTGGTCGAACGAGTTCCGGAAGGTTACTGTAGCGCGAGACGAGAATTGCCCAGCATGTGCCCTTGGCCGATTCGAATTCCTTCATCCTCCGAAACGAAAATTATACACGTCTCTCTGCGGAAGAAATGCCGTCCAGATAATCCCCGAGAAGAAACAGGAAATCTCCATCAAGCAGCTCGCCGCCAAATTGAGTCCGATAGGCTCAGTCGAGGCAAAAGGAGGAGTCCTCTTCTTCAAGTGCGACGATGCTGAGATAATAGTTTTCAAGGACGGAAGGGCGATTATAAAGGGCACCAATGATGTGACCAGAGCAAGGGTCCTGTTTTCTAGGTACATTGGCGACTAGATCTTCTTCTACCACAGGGAAACAAATAAATACACCTTCATTATTAACGGCGTTAAGAACCATCGGAGGTGTTTGAGCTATACGAGACAACGAAAGGTCTGAGATGCAAGATATGTGGAAAGGAATTTCCCGTCGAGATAAGGACAGCTTGTGATGATTGCTTTGGGCCAGTAGAAGTAATCTATGATCTGGAAGCTGTCAAGAAAACCCTGACGAAAGAGAATTTAGGTGTGAGAAATAAAAATCTATGGCGATACGCCGAATTGTTGCCTATAAGGATAAACAATTCTGATGAGGGCCTTGAACCCGGATTTACTCCATTAAGGAGAGCGAAGAACCTCGGTGATGCGCTCGGCTTGAAGAAATTATACCTGAAAGATGAGACCATCGGACCGACCTTCTCTTTTAAAGATAGGGCTGCTGCGGTAGGCGTTGTTAAGAGCGTTGAATTCGGGCTCAAAGCGGTCGGATGCGCATCTACGGGCAATCTGGCAAATGCAGCGGCAGCTGCTGCAGCGAAAGCGCGGCTCCCCTGCTACATATTTGTGCCTTCAGATCTGAACGGCCCGAAAATCCAACTCGCTCTAGCATATGGCGCGAAGGTCATCGGGATCGAGAAGACATATGACGATGCTAATAGGGTTGCGAACATAATCGCTGACAAGCACGACTGGGGGCTTCTGAACATCAACATACGGCCGTACTATGTCGAAGGTTCGAAAACCATCGGATTGGAGATCGTAGAGCAGCTCGGATGGTGCGCTCCCGATTTGCTGATATCTCCGCTCGGTTCGGGCGCCCTGTTGTGCGCCGTCGCCAAGGGGTTTAGGGAGTTCGAATCTCTGGGCCTCTTGGAGGAAGTCGGAACGAGATTCTCTGGGAGTCAGCCTGCTGGCTGCTCTCCGATAGCCACTGCATATCTGAACCGAACGGATGATATTGTCCCGGTTGAGCATCCTGAAACCATTGCGGAATCGTTGGCTATCGGCGACCCCGCCTCGGGTCTAGAGGCGCTGCAGATCATACGTGAAAGTCAGGGGTTCGCCGACGCGCCTACAGACGAGGAAATTGTAGACGCCCAGCTGAAGCTCGCGCAGACGGAAGGGGTCTTCGCTGAACCCGCGGGCGGAACGGTCGTCGCATCGCTCATCCGCAAGGTGGATGCGGGAGAGATAGACAAGGATGAAACCGTTGTTCTTCTCATCACTGGCAGTGGGATCAAGTCGCTGAGCAGTACGGTTCCCGTTGATACTTTCATTCCAAGAGTTCCATCAACTCTGGATGCAGTAGAGAGGGTTCTGGGGGTGGTCTGATTTGGTTAAGGTTGTTTTCGGCAGCGCGTTGCGGTCCGCGACGAATGGCGAGAAAGAAATCGAACTCGACTTCTCCGGCGACCTCAAATCGCTTCTGCAGCTCCTTTCGGATAGGTATGGTGATGCTTTCCGCAAGAGGTTGCTCGATGGCGACGGTTACCTGAAGAAGTACATCAATGCGTACATTGACGGCAAGGATGTCAGGTTCATAAGAGGTAAGGAAACGCCAGTTGGCGGCTCTGTTGAGATACTTTTCCTCCCGGCAGTCTCAGGAGGATGAGTTCGGGCTCGCACGAATCTGCTATCTGGTAAAGATCGAGGTGATTGTATGGACGTTCAGAAAATCAGAAAGGACTTTCCAATGTTTTGCAAGGATGACCCGCCTGTTTATCTTGAGAGCGCATGCCAGGCGCTACGCCCTCAGGTCGTCATAGACGCGATACGGGAATATTACGAGAAGCTTCCAGTATGCTCCAGCAGGAGTGTCTATGCGCTTTCTACCGAGGTACAGCAGCGCTGTGAGGAGGTCAGAGAGAAATTTGCGCATCTTCTCGGTTCTAGTGATAGCAGGGAATTGGTCTTTACAAGAAATACGACGGAAGGAGTGAATATCGTCCTTTTTGGCAAGGAATGGAACCCAGGGGACGAGATCGTCTGCACCGATCATGAGCATAATTCCGTGCATGTCCCTCTTCTGAAATTAGCGGAGCGAAAAGGAGTGAAAATCATCAGGATACGATCGTTGCCGGATGAATCTCTAGATATCGAGCATCTCAAGAGCGCCATGAGCAGGAGAACTAGGCTGGTGGTGATGTGTCATTCATCAAATGTCACAGGTTACACCATACCCGCAAAGGATGTTTCAGAGATCGCGCATGACTTCGGAGCTGAATTCATGCTCGACGCTGCCCAGAGTGCTCCGCATCAGAGGATAGACGTTTCCGAATTAGATATCGATTATCTGGCGTTCTCTGTGCACAAGATGTGCGGCCCCTCAGGCATGGGGATACTTTATGGGAAATACGAACTCCTCGACAATTTGAATCCCCTGATGTTCGGCGGAATGACTGTAAATGATTCGGATCTTGATCACGCTGAATTACTGGGTCCACCGCAAAAATTCGAAGCAGGGCTTCAGAACTACTCAGGGATATTTGGCGCGGGTGCGGCTGTCGATTATCTCCTCAGAGTGGGATTCGATGAGATACGCGAACATGAGATCTCTTTGATCAGACGCCTGCGCGAAAAAATAGAGGATTTAGATGGCCTTAGAATCATATCTCATAATGATCCAGCCGTGAGCGGCGGAATTTTCTCCTTCAATATACGCAATATCGAGCCGCATGATGTTGCAGTCTCGCTCGATGCAGAATATGGCATCATGATTCGGTCGGGCTATCATTGCTGTCATTCGTGGTTCCATTCGCGAGGCATATCCGGCTGTGGGCGTGCTTCCGTTTATCTTTACAATGATGAAAGGGACATCGACATATTTGCGACGGCTCTCGAAAGGCTGTCTCAGGAAACATCTTGATATCAATAAGACAAAGGGAGCGTGAAATGAAATGGGAAAGGATCTACGAGAACAACTCGGAGACGATTGGCAACACGCCACTCGTCAAACTGAATAGAGTGACGAAAGGTGTAAAGGCAACTGTGGTTGCGAAGCTTGAATCAAGGAATCCGCTGGGTAGTGTGAAAGATAGGATAGGCTACAGTATGATTCGGGCCGCTGAGGCTGCTGGAGCGATTAAGCCCGATACCATCCTTATCGAGCCCACTTCTGGAAATACCGGGATCGCGCTGGCATTTGTGGCGGCCTCTCGCGGATATAGGCTCGTGCTCACGATGCCGGAAACGATGAGCATCGAGCGTCGAAAGCTGCTCAAGGCTTTAGGTGCGACGCTGATTCTGACGCCCGGGGCAGAGGGAATGAAGGGTGCGGTCAGGCGCGCCGAGGAACTGGCGGCTTCTGACAGCCGGTATCTCCTGCTGCAGCAGTTCAAGAACCCGGCCAATCCGGAGATCCATAGGCTGACGACCGCGGAGGAGATATGGCGCGACACGGATGGCAAGGCGGATGCGATAGTGGCCGGTGTAGGTACAGGAGGCACAATCACTGGTGTTGCCGAGGTGATAAAATCTCGAAAACCATCATTCAAGGCGATTGCGGTCGAGCCCGCAAAATCTCCTGTGCTATCGGGAGGACAGCCAGGGCCGCACAAGATACAGGGCATCGGCGCGGGTTTTGTGCCGGATGTGCTGAATACGAAGATAATCGACGAGATAATCCAGGTTCAGGACGATGATGCCATCACAACCGCGAGAAGGTTGGCCAAGGAAGAGGGGATATTGTGTGGGATCTCATCAGGTGCCGCGGCCTGGGCGGCATTGCAGGTGGCGAAGCGGCCAGAGTATGACGGAAAGCTCATCGTCGTTGTCTTGCCGGATACGGGAGAAAGGTATCTGAGCACGGTACTGTTCGAAGAACCAGCAGATGCACCTGTCATCTGAGAATTGCATGAGCGGAGCGGAAAAAGGCCTTGGGGAGGACGGACCCAGACATAGAAGACGTGAGGCGTCACGCCTCCTTCGTCTTCCTGTCGATCATCCCTTTCACGATCTTTCCTCCAAAGCTCCTCTGTAGGGAGATGGCATCTGCTGGGCATATCTCGTGGCAGCAATAACACCTGATGCATTTCCCGTAATCCACCACTGGCCTGTCGGCCCTGGAACGTATCGCATTCCTCGGACAGGCTCTCATGCATTCCCCGCAATTCTCTGTCCCGCGGCATCTCTCTTTCATCATCACGGGCCTGAGAGCGTAGGCCCTGGACATCCTGCCGAGTGCTCTCCAAAGAGCGCTCTGGGATCTTCTCGCCTCGATATACGATTTTGGCTTCTTGAAATCCTTCACTATCATCTCCTGGATGTCCGCGCCGACGATGCGGAGGTCCGATAGATCCCGTCTCAGGAGACCTCTCCCTACGGCCGCTTTTATGACACCCACCTCTGCCGGTGATATCGCCATCAGCATGCATGCCGCAGCATCTAAAGCTGCAAAGCTTTCGCTCGAGAGGATTGCGCCGATCTTTCTCGGCTTCCCAGCGTTGGGACCGTTTCCTTCCATCGCCACTACGGCATCCATCACGTGAAGCCTCGGCCTGACGAGCTCGTTCAGGTCGACCAGCATCTCCGAGAAATCGTCCGCTTCTGGGAGCCTAGAATGGAAGGTCGCTTTCTCCAGCCCGGGTATGAGCCCGAATGTGTTCTTTGTGGCGCCCGTCATATACGTGAAGAGGTGAGTCTTCAGTTTGGGCACGCTGATTATCGCGTCTGCATCCAATGCCGCCCTGATTATCGAGAATCTCTTGATTATCCTGCCGTTCGGCGCAGCGACCGTCTTGAACGAGAGGTTGAAATTGAGCTCTATCCCCAATTCCCGTGCGACCTTGTCTAGCCCGGATTCGCTGTAGGATCTCCTGAGAGCCCTTTCCGTGAACGGTGTCCCGCCGCCAGGGCTGTCAGCTATGACGACTTCGCATTTCTGCGAAAGTAGCAATTCGCAAACCGCACGGACGACTTCGGGGTGAGTGGTCACCGCCCTATCTATTGGTGCCGCCCTCAGCAGGTTCGGCTTGACCGCGACTTTCTCGCCGCTCTTGATATATCTACCAATGCCACCGAGCTGACCTATGCACTCTGATACCGCGTTGGAAACCTCTTCGCGGTCGTACGATCCACATCTGACCAGAGAAACGATCCTGTCTTGTTCTGCCACGATTTCCGGTGAGATATCCCGCATAGATAAATCTGAGCGAGCTATCAACGTGCTTGTATCTGTCCTGGTCGAGATCGTCATTGGATTAATACTGGATGACGATTAGCCTTGCGCTATCTGGACGATAAAATGACAAAGATCGAAACGGCAGCTCCTTACACGTCTTTATCCGGCATGATGATGTGTCTCCTCGATGCGCGCTCCATCCGGTCCATCTGGATCCCAAACCCTATGATGGAGCCGGTCACCTCGAGCCACTTTATCGTCTTCGCATCCGGGAGCTTCCCGTCCTTCGTGCCCGATATCTCGATATACCCACAAACCTCGTTCTTGCTATCGAATATGAGGATATCGAGATAATCGCCTTCGATGGAATCATCGATTTCTTTCCTTGTCTGCTGCAGCATCAGGGGGCGATTGTAGGTTTCCTCTTCCCCGGGAGCGTAAGGGTTATTCTCTGCCAGGAAGAGCTTCGTATATACGCTTATTGTGGTGTGCGGATATTTGGATGGATCGAACAGTTCGTGTTCCGAGTAGACGCATTTCTTTAACGCCTCCTCGGAGGCTTTTCTGAGGCCTGCGAACGCATGATATCTGAACTTCCCATCCACGTCCTTGACACTTATAGAAAGGCTTTGAATGTTCAATTGTCGGTAGATGAACTGCGCCGTCTCGTTAAGGAACTCGTCAAGCCTGAAAGGCTGCTTCTGGAGTCCTCGGAGCACGCGGACGATCGCATCCAATCTCTTGCATTCGAGGTCGGATTCGCAATGGGCGTAATCATATCTCAGCTTGTTCGCGACCTCGTCCGGAGAGATGATTCTGAGAGTGTTCCTATTTTCTCCGACCATCTGATACTCTCCTCCAAATCCCTTTCACTTCTTTCCTCCTCACTTTGACTTTGATACAGACCTGTTACTCATAAAACTTTGCCGGGCGGGGGTCGAATATTTTATTCTTTGCGTTCAGATGTGAATTGCTCTGTCCTGAGAGTGCGCGATATTCATCTGAATGCGTTGCAGAAGTCGTTCGATCACGCGCGCAATACCTTCATTTCAAATCGAGTTTGACCGCGCGCCTCTGAACAGATGTCGAACAAGATTCGGAAAGATTCTAATATCCTGATAATCATGCGCCAGACATAGGGGGAGAGAACTCCATGGGGAGCAGGAGATGTTTGGGACTGTTGGCGATTATTGTGATGTTCGTGTTGATAGCACCGATGATCGGCAGCACCGGAATCGCAGGTAGCAGACCGAGCGAGCGTGTCACGTATAACCTGTATTTCGGTGATCTGCATACGCACACGGCGTATTCGGATGCCTGGGAAGGCACTCCGTGGGACGCGTTCAAGGCCGCTATTGAAGGCGGAGCAGACTTCATGGCAACCACGGATCACGTGCCACTCTGGAACGCATACAGCGGATTGGCTCTGGATTCCGAGGAATGGGCCGACACATTGAAGGCAGCCGACTATTACACGTCGAAGAAATTCGCAGCCCTTCCAGGTTACGAGCCGTGGTTGCTTGCCGATCTTGGGGAAATCAATACCTACAATGTGCGAGAGCTTCCGACGAGCGAGGACGGGAATCCTTTGAAATATAAGTTCGACAGGCTCCCGGACTACTACGACTGGCTTGTGCAGCATCCCGGCGCGATCGGCCAGTTCAACCATCCGTACTATATGACGAATGCATTCGACAACTTCGCATATCGTACCGATGCCAGGGACAGCGTCATGAACCTGATAGAGGTCTGGAACGCCGAGTTCACCGAGGAGTATTACATAATGGCGCTCGATGCGGGTTGGCACCTGATGCCGACCGCGAACTCGGACACGCACGAGCCCAACTGGATCTCGGGCTACGAGGAGAGGACAGTGCTGCTTGCGGAGAAGCTCACGCCGGATGACCTGTACGCTGCGATGCGCGCCCACAGGGGCTATGCAACCCTTGACAAGAACCTGCGGATAATGTACACCCTCAACGGAGCCATCATGGGTTCGATTTTGCCTGCCACGACCAGTTTATGCACGGCGAAAATCCATATCGAGGACCCGGACAACACACCGATGGACAAGATTACAAAAGTCGAGATAGTCTCCAACGGGGGCAAGGTCATCGCATCGCTCGATACAGATAGCACGGTCGTCGATTGGACCGTCATATTCACCGCATCGAGCGGGAGCTACTTCTACGTAAGAGTGACGACCATGTCCAACGTCACAGGCGGGGAAGGCTTGACTGCCTGGACCGCGCCCGTATGGATCGACAAGTGAGCATAGCCTGATGTGGGTCAGCGATGCACCATGACGGAACAACGGATAGCTGAGATGCTCTCGGCTATCCTTTAGGAAATCAAAACATGCAAAAGATGCTAAGGGGTTTGCGTGTTCGAACGCGTGAATTCATGAAAAATGAACCTGACGCTCAGAACCTGTCTCTTCGTGGGGGCCTGTGCTTCTCGAAGCACTCGCGGCAGTAGACGGGTCTCCCCTCTGTAGGCTTGAAGGGTACCTCGGCCTCTTGGCCACAATCGGAGCACGTTATCTTGTGCATCTCTCTTGGGCCTGAGTCAAATCTACGCCCGCCTCGCGGCTCGTAACTCATGTACGTATTTCTCCTTTTTTCTTAGCGGACACGTTTCCGCATCCGTTATGGTTGGAAGGACGCGCTCCTACTACAAATAGCAATGCATCCTAAACGAAAATAGATGCTCGATCATGCCAGTAGTCGAATTCCGCCCCGGATCACGTTTTCTCGCTCGGAAATTCGCTCCCGATCCATCTGAACACCCCGGGCTTACGATCGTGTCATACTGATGATGATAGAAAGGTGGATCGATTTCGAAGGTCAGGAACGCCGAGATACTGGGTAATCCGTTTCACGTATTCGGTCAAACTTTAAGTACGATAAGATTCTTCGAACCGCCATACCCGGAGAGAGATAGTTGCATCGTAACGACAACAGGAGACGGAGATACAACGAACCGAAGCGGTACAGACCTGAGTCCACCCAGCGCACGATGATGCTGAACCGTCACAGGTTGTCTTCTTTCAAGTACGGCATCAGGGAGATCATGAGCAACTATCGCGTCGACGAGTCTGTTGCATCGACTCTGATAGCGAACGTAATCGCGAAAGGCTCGAGGATATCTATAGAGTCCGCGAAATCGTTCGTCCGGGAACAGGAGAAGATAGGCGTCTGCTCCAGGGAGGTCTCGAACGAGATCTGTGATCTGCTCGAGAGGTACTCGAAGTATCGCTGAGGCTGTTGTTCTACTTTATCGCCATGCTTCATGCAAAGTTTTTCAAAATGGACGGCGTTCTTGCCTTCAGGTGGGCAGACATTGAGCGCTCCCGGGACGCGCGAGAAGGTCAAGGCCGAGCTGATAGGATCACTGGGGGAGGACAAGGTCCTCTGGAGAGACGAGGATCTCGCGCCGTACTGCACGGGGCAGTACATCCATCTGGTGAGAGTCGGGGACAAGGATCGTTACTCGCCCAGCTTCGTCGTCTTGCCTGAGACGACTGAAGACGTTCAGAAAGCCGTCAGGATAGCGCGCAAGTACAAGGTACCGATAATACCAAAGGGCGGCGGGTCAAACCTGGTCGGATGCCTCGCGCCTATCCATGAGGAGATGATAATCGACACCATCAGGATGAACAGGATACTCGAGATAAGACCCAACGATCTTTGCGTGACCGTGCAGTCCGGGATAACCCTTAAGGAACTGGACGCTCAGCTCGCAAGGCATGGGCTGACCCTGAACCAAATTCAGGGATCGTACAAGGTTGCGACGGTCGGCGGTGCAATCTCTACATGCGGTTATTCGAGGAAGCACAACAAGTACGGTTCAATATCGGACCGTGTCATGTCTCTCGAGGTCGTCCTTGCGGACGGAAGCGTTCTGAGAACCGGCCCGAAAGTACTGTACACGTCGACGGGTTATAGGCTCGCACAGCTGTTTGTCGGTGCCGAGGGCACCCTGGGGGTCATCACGGAGGCGACGTTGAGGGTCGAGCCAATTGCGGAGGCCTGGGACGGCGTCATTGCGTACTACGATGATTTCAGGAGCGCCTTGAACGCCGCTGTCAGGCTGAAGCGCTCGGGATTGACATTCGTTGGGGCTGAGGTCTTCGAGCTCCCGAAGGATTGGGCGTATGATGTCCCTGAGGGGAAGAACGCGTTGGTCATCGCGGATTTCGAAGGGACGAAGGAGGAGGTGGAGGCTCAGGTCTCGAAGGCAAAGGAGATATTGACTGCGGCCGGAGGAGTCCTGGCGGATCCCGAGGACGCCAGGGGCTATGTGGAAGGGTATGAGATGATCTGGTGCGGCCTGCGGGCGATGACGGACAAGTGGGGGGATTCCATTGTGCCGTATGTCCCAATTGACAGGCTGATAGAGTTCTACGATAAGCTCTGGAACGAAATTATGCCGAAGTACGGGATGGTCCATGCTGGCGCGGGCGAGCGGTGCGGTCTTGACTGCGGGAGATTCGAGATGTGCTATGCTACATTCCTTATCCCGCCTGGAGACATCGGGCTCGAAAACCATCGCAAGGTCTTCCAGGAGATATCGGAACTGGTAACGTCCCTGGGCGGCTCCATAGGGGCATGCATGGGGGTCGGGCTTAAGCATAAGGACGCGATGAGCCTGGAGTTCTCGGAGACGGCCATCGAGACGGTCCGGGTGATAAAGCGCGCGCTCGACCCTGACAATATTATGAACCCGGGCAAGAAATTCCCGCTGTAGGTCGCATATCTCGAATTCTCCCCAGAATTATCGGATAGAGAGGCGCGCAGGTTCTTGTCCCGTAGATACAGAAAGGACGGAAATCAGGACTCATATCTCACGGAAATCTTGAAAAGGGATAATCGGTTATGGCCTCAATAAACCGACGGTCATCCTTATGACAGACATACAGGGAAAAATCGTATCCAGAAGTCGCGATGGCGGCTACCCTATCGTCCTTACAGCGTCTCGCTCCGAGATATCGCAATATGGGGGAAGCCCGTTCACAGCATTCTACTGCACCTTCCCCGAGATGTTCTCGAGAAGGGCCCTGAAGGGATACCTTACGGAAGGAAGCGATTCGGAGGGTCCCCTCAGGTTCGCGCCGTACGGCCTGAGGAAGGTCGAGTCGATCCTGGCAGATGAGTTCGGAGAAGAGAACGTGGTCGTGTCCCATCCGGACAGGCTCGATAGATTCGTCGGGCCGAACACGAAGCTTCTCGGCATAACCAGCATGGATCCGATAGGTCTTGCGTACGTCTCGACGACCTATAACAGCCTGATAGGGTTCGGCGGTGAGTCGTTGAACTACTCTGAGTTCAAGAGAGTCCTGGGTAACCCCGCAATCAGGAAGTACAGACCCAAGGTCATAGTGGGTGGCGCGGGGGTCTGGCAGATACGCGATGCAGGTCTTCAGGAGAAGCTCGGGATTGACGTCCTCTTCCATGGGGAAGCCGAGCAGGACCTAATACCCGTCGTGAGGAGGATATTGGCAGGAGAAGAGGTATCGAAGTATTATGATGCTGCAGCACCGGATAGAGGCGAGCATCTGCCAGCGATCAAAAATGCGGCTACATACGGCTCCGTTGAGATAACGAGGGGGTGCGGTCGCGGATGCGCCTTCTGCTGTCTCACGAACCGCAAGATGTACTCGTTCCCGATCGACCGGATAATGGACGAGGTGCGGCTCAACATCTCCGCAGGCTCGAAGTCAGTATTCACCATCACTGAGGACATGTTCCTGTACAAGGCAGATCCTGGGTTCATACCGAACACTCCTGAGGTCGTGAGACTCTACAGGTCGATAGCGTCATACCCGGGGGTCGAGCACATACTCCTGTCGCATGCAAGCTTCGCTCCGATACTCCACGACCCGAAGTTGCTCGAAGAGCTAACCCCGATATTGCTCGAGAAGACCTATTGGACGAAGGATAAAGGCTACCAGAGGGATTTCGTCACCGTCGAGGTGGGGATAGAGACCGGCAGCGTGCGGCTCATGAGGAAGTACATGCGCGGCAAGGCGCTGCCGTTCAGCGTGGACAACTGGCCTGAGCTCGTTTGTCAGGGTGTCGGGATGATGAATGACTACGACTGGTGGCCGCTGTGCACGATAATGACAGGCCAGCCGGACGAGACCGAAGAGGACGTCCTTGCGACGCTCGATCTCATCGATGACCTCCGGGCGCAGAACGCAAAGATGTTCTACACGCCTGTCCTGTTCATCCCGCTCGAGGATGCTATCCTCAGGAACGCCAACCGTGCGAGCCTTCAAAACTTATCTGAACTGCAATGGATGGTCATTGCGAAGAGCTGGAGGAACAACATAGACTTCTGGGCTCCGGATCGTGCCTGGCTTTACGGGTCGATGTTCTTCTTCGCGCATTGGCTGTATGCCCGTTGGAAACACGGCAGCAAGGCCACGAGGCCGATGATGCACCTCGCAGGACTCAGAGACGACTCGATCGCTTTCTCGATGATACGAGGCTGGAATACTTGCAGAAAGTTCGTCAGAGACGGAGCCGCGCATGCGAAAGAGCTGCTGGGACTGAGGTAGCTTGTGCTAGCACGGCGGTTCGAATCGATGTCTCAGATGAGATGAAGCCCTGGTTTTTTCAAGAAAAGGCTTGTCACTGATTTCTATCGATATCAATCATCTGCTCGTGCACTTCAATGCCCTTCTGTTTCAGCCGTTTAAGATAGCTCTGGGTATCGAGATATTCGGGGATGACGAATCCTTTTTCCTTGACCTCACCGTCGATGAGCATCTCCGCGGATACGGCACCTCCGGTTCCGACCATGTATCCGGTCGCATTCGTCCGATAGAGTCTGTAGGCTTCCTCGTAGCTGGTCATCGTCCAGACACGGACCTTCGTCCGCTTTCCGTCCTTGACCCCGATGACCTCGACGACGAACCCTGCTGTACCTCTGATTTTGTCCGCGAATTTGGTCGGAGGTGGCATAAGGGAGACAATCACATCTCTCGGCACAACCTTCACACCTTTGACGTCTATCGGCTCAGTGCCCAGCAGGCCGAACTTCCTGAAGATCGTGGCGGCCTGCGCGAAATTGTCGTCAATGAATATATTGAACGATGCGTGCTTGAGGGTCTTGATCCCCATCGGTAGGAAGTAGGTCTCGTCATGGTTCGTCTTGTACACCGGCAGGCGGCCGAGCGGCTCCGGAAACTCGAAGTACTCCTTCGAGCTCAGCGGAGGGATGAACTCTATCTTCCCGTCCCTGAAGACCGCCGCGGGAACGCTCGTCTCGTCGAACATGTCTACCGGGGACCAGGTCGTGAAGAACTCGAGCCCATCGACCGACGACGAATCACCGTCGTACACGTGCGCCTCGTCTGTCCTGTCGAGCTTCTTCGATGCGTGCATCGCGAAGACGTCGGATGTCCCTGGCTCCATGCCCATTCCGATCAGCGCCCTTATGCCGGCCTCCTTGCACATCCTTTCATATCTCTTGTAGTCTGGCTCGATGGTGCTGTCGAAAGGCATGCCAAAGTCGAGATAGTCGCATCCGACCTTGGCCGCGGTCTCCATGACGACCCTGTTCAGACGCCAGGGCATGGATGCGATCACGAGGTCGGCGTTCTTGAGCAGACCATTGAGCACCGACGCGTCAGTACCATCTGCCTTCCTTATCGAGATCTTGTCTATCCCCAGCCTCTTCGAGAGCGCTTCGGCAGCCTCGGTTCTGATATCCGCGAGCATGAGCTCATCGACCTTTGGATTCTTCGCGAGATGCTCCGCGCACACGAGCCCGCAGATCCCGCATCCCAGCTGGACGACCTTCGTCATGGCTCATCATCCCCGCCACGATAACGGGATAGGTCTAGAACTCCTCTACCATATAGCGATACCGAAGTACGAGGCCACGAATTTGATCGACACGTAGAGGAAGTATATCCCGAAAATCAGTTTCAGGGTCGCAGGTTTGAATTTCTTTATGATAGCGGCTCCGACCTGTGCTCCGACGACTGTCCCTCCGGCGAGAAGCAGACCTGCGTATATGGCGACCCACCCCTCTGCGAGCTTTATGCCTCCGCCGACGAGTGCTAGCGGTATCATCGTCGTCAGGGATGTCCCCATTGTGACGTACACGGGAGCATTGAAAAGGTAAATCAAACCTGGCACGAGCGCGTACCCGCCACCGAGACCGACTATACCGGTCAAGACGCCTATGACCGCTCCAAAGCCTGTCAAAGTGTGCCCCGAGCCCGGGATCTTATCTCCCTGTCTGCCGGGCATCCTCTTCAGCCCGCCTTCCCAGATCATCCGTATCGCTGGCAAAAGGAATGCAAGACCCAGTATCAGACCTAGCAGAGCAACATCGTTGACGAGGATGGTGAATAGCCACGAACCGATAATCACTCCGACTATGCCCCCAGCCGCGAGCAGGAGCGTTACCCTGCGATCGATATTGCGTCGTACCAGATGGCCATAGCCTCCGGATGTGGCCGTGAAGATCACGGCGAAAAGGGTCGTCGCGATGGCGACAGGCGCTGGATACCCGAGCCAGAAATGAAGTATCGGGAGCATGACGCTGCATCCGCCGGTGCCGATGAGGCCACCGAGCAGCCCCGCAGCGAGCCCGACGATGAGAAGCAGAATCCCAGAACCAGAATCTATCACAGGCGTGTTCTGAGGTTCTTCCACTCCTGAGATGGTTGAAAGCGCGAACAGTGCTCCTATGACCACAAGGAGAACGATCGTGAACCATTGCTGTCTTATGATCCCGCTCTTCTTCTCTTCCTCCATTCTATCATCTGGACCATGATGAACCGATTGGGCAGTAGGTACACTGCGTTCGGTCTTGACGCATGTCTCCCGAATGATAGTCGTCCGTTCTTAATCGACATACCCGCATCTTTAAGTTTTCCTGCATCACGATATCGCCCTCTTCATTTATCTCCTACTAGTCATAGCATTTCCATAAGCCTGTTCCAGATACTGACGATCGCGGCCTTCGCCTCGCCTCCGTCGCCAGCTTCGGTCGGCACATTGCAGCTCGCCAGCAACACGGGGATATTGTCATCATACGGGATTCTTCCGAGGCTTCTGATTCCCCATCGAGCTGCTTCCGTTTCGATTGACTCCGCAATTCTCGGATTTATATCCCATCGGTTCACCACCAGCGCAGCCTTGGATTTCATGTGAGAGCACAGCTCCGCGATCCTCGAAAAATCGCTCAGGCCGGATACGGTCGGCTCCGCGACGAGCACGACGAGGTCCGCGCCGGCGGCGGCGGATATCGCAGGGCAGCTCAAGCCAGGAGGGCCGTCGACAAGGACGAGTTCCGAGCCAATCTCTTTCGCGAGGGTCTTCGCCTTATACTTGACAAACGCCACCAGCTTTCCCGAATTCTCGCCTCCTGGGGCGAGCAAGGCGTGCACCATGTGCCCGAACCTGGTTTCTGACACGAACCACTCTCCCGTTTCCTGCTCTTCCAATCTCACCGCCCTGGAATCGCATACGCGGACGCATAATCCGCATCCTTCGCAAGCGTCTTGGTCGACTGCAACCTTCTGCACCCTTTTCGATCCGACGATGGAGAGGGCATCGAACCTGCAGACATTTACACATTTCTTGCAGCTGTCACAGAGTCGGCCGTCGATCACAGCAACTTTGCGCGACTTGAATTTGCCCCTCTCCCTGACTTTCGGGGTGAGCAGCAGATGGAGGTTCGGAGCATCGACATCGCAATCTGCGATTGTCGCGCGAGAGGCGATAGAGGCGAAGCTCGCCAGCAGGACGGTCTTTCCTGTTCCGCCCTTCCCGCTTAACACTACTATCTCTTTCAATCCTTATGCGCCTCCCGCACGATCTTCTCCAGCGCGGCCTGGAACAGGCTTCTCAGCTCCGGCTGGGATACGAGCAGTTTTCCTTCTGAGTATGTCTCGGCTATCTTTCTGTCAATCGGTATCTCGCCGACGATCGGGATGTTCCTCTCCTCGCAGAACTTTTTGATATCAGGACCGGGCAGGCCCGCCTTGTTCAGGAGCACGACATGGGGTAGTTTCAGTTTCTTCGAGACGTCTATCGCGAGCTTCAGGTCGTGAAGACCGAAAGGGGTCGGCTCTGTGACGAGTACGCACAGGTCCGAGCCGCGCATGCTTTCCACTGCCGGACAGGCCGTTCCTGGCGGGCAATCGATGATTACAAGGCCATCTCGAGGGCACGCCTTCTTGACGCGTTTGATGAGGTTCGTCGCCATTGCCTCGCCGACCGATAATCTGCCGTATATCAGCCCGCGGATCCCTGGAGCACGGGCGTGCAGGATCTCCCCGATCGGATGATCCCGCTCTTCGATAGCGTGTTCGGGGCAGAACATCGAGCACGCGCCGCAACCGTGACAGAGCTCGTCGAACACAAGGACATCCTTTGACAACACCGCGATTGCACGGTATTCGCAGACTTGGGAACACTTGCCGCAAAAGGTGCACAGCTCCTTGTGGATAAAAGGCACCTTGCGGCTCACGACTTCCCGAGATGACTCCTCGCATCCGAAGAAAAGATGGCAATTCGGCTCCTCGACGTCCAGGTCCATTAGATAGGCGTCTTTGGCGACCGCAGCGAGATTCGTCGCCACGAGGGTCTTGCCCGTGCCCCCCTTGCCGCTCGCGATCGAGATCCGCGTGATATCACTTCCTGAGGATCGTCGTCTCCGCATATGGGCCGAGATTCCGAGGCCAGGATCGGATCTGTCAGTGTCTGTGTTCCTTGCAGGCGGTTTCTGATGAGGCTGCCCGAAGCTTGCCTGAGCGGAACATCTCTATCGCCTCTCTGACGCTACCGCAGGCTCCGACATAGACCTCTATCCCATAAGATGTGAGAAGGTCAATCGCCCTCGGGCCTAACCCAGAGCATATGAGCACCTGAGCGCCTGTTTTAGCTATCTGTTCCGGTGGCTTTCCTGTGCCGCCCATATGCTCGCTCATGTTCGATATCACTTTCACATCGCCGCTCTCTGTATCAACGATTGTGAATGTTGGCGCTCTTCCGAAATGCTCACACACCATATCGTCGTATCCATTCTGCCCGTACGTCGGCACGCATATTTTCATTCTATCATCTCCTTTCAAATCCTCTCAATCTATGTCTCACAGCATTCCCTGTAGCGTTATGATTTCCCATTCTTTGCAATTCGCGAGGCGCTCTCCGGTTTGCAAAAGCGTCTCTCCTCGAGCTTCCGGATTGCGTTCCTGAGCGCCAGGACTGACAAGCTGGCGCAGTGTTTGTGCTCCTCTGGAAGACCGTTCAAGAGCGAGATAAGTTCCTCAGGGGAGACATTCCTTGCAGCCTCGATATCCATGCCCTCCACATGCCTTGCGAGCCTGTTCCCGCAGGCAATCGTCGCGCCGCAGCCGTCCGTGTAGAAGCTGCAGGCCTTGATGCGTTCCCCATCGACCTTTATGTACATCTCCATCGTGTCGCCGCACAATCCGTCAGCAATCCCTTCTGCGTCTGCATCGGTCATCCTGTAGGCGTGCGTTGGATTCTTGAACTCCTCGATGACCTCTTTCGAGTATATTTTCTCATCTTCGGCCTCGATGATCCTCGTCACATTTTCAATGAATGAATCAAGCTCGTCCATCTCTTCTGCACGCTCTCTATTGGTCATTCCAGCCAGCGCCCCTCCTGCTGCCGTAGCCGAATCCTTGGCCTCCATGATGTCCCGGCCAGCCTGGGGTGGATATCTCCAGGAGTTTCCTCTTCATATACTCCGAGAGGGCTTCACGCACTCTAACATTGCCTGTCCGATAGACCTTTATGCCTGCTGCCGTTAGAACCCTGAACGCATTCGGCCCAACGTCCCCTGTCAGAAGGATATTCACGTCCAGCTTCGCAATCGTCTGCGCAGCCTGTATTCCGGCGCCGTTGCCGAGGCCTCTTGCATCGTTCTCCACTGCTCTGTGCGTTCCCCCCGCGCCCTCGAAGATGATGAAATATGTGCATCTGCCAAACCGCGGGTCGACAAGATCCTCGGGCGTTGGGCCCGTCGAGGTCACGCAAATCCTCTCGTGCTGTCCTTTTTCCTGAGCCATTCGATCACCGGTCCTTCTCCATGCACCTTGCACCCCTCATAGGGGTTCCGCAGTCTGGGCATTTGAGTTTCGAGCACGGTGTGCCCCTTTGCGAGTGCACGAGCTCCTTGCCGCATTTAGGGCAGACGCATTTATCGGAGCCGAACGCTGAGCTGACGGGAGCCATGTTGACACCTCATCTTGGGCCTCTGCCTGGTCCTCCGCGGCCTCTTCCTTCATCCGACGGTCCTCGGCCAACGCCCCCTCCTTTCATACCGGTCGGTGGACCTCTATCCTGTTCAGACCTGTGTATGTTCGTGCTTCCGCACTTGGGGCAGTTCTGCGGTCTGCCAGTGCCATATGGCACCTGCCACTCATAGTTGCACGCGTAGCACCTGAAAGATCTCATCCGAGTCAATTCGATCCCTTCCGGACTTTCAAGGGCGGATCACTCTGTCCGCTTCGATTTCTTCTCAAGGAGGTCTTCGAGCTCTTCGACCCTTCTTCGGAGCATCTGTAGCTCAGACCGAAGTTCATCTTCTGCGGGTTCTGTCGGGACGGCCTGAACTGATATCGGCAGCGCCGATGCGTGCACTATTCTACCGTCCAAAAGCCTGTAGTATGCATGCGGGCCGCCACCACACCGGCACGGGCCGATGTAGACAGCGCCCTTCCCCGCTTCTGCCTCAGCAAGCTTTTCCTGAGGAACAGCCGGCCAATAGTACCTGTAGCCATGGTGCCACCACCAGTAACCTCCTCTTCCAGCTCCATACCCTCTTGGCATATCTTTCTCACCTCTTTGTTTTCTCTATCGAATCCATGATCTTCAGGACGATCTCCTCGAACGTCATTGCCGCCCCGTCATCCTTCTGGATGACGAACGGAAGGCCGGCATCACCGCTGGTCGCCACGCCCGGGCTCAAGGGCAGACGGCCAAGGAACGGGACATTGAGTTCCCTTGCCGCTCTCTCCGGTCCCTTTCCTTCCCCGAACACATCTATGTGCTTCCCGCAGTGAGGGCAGTTGATGCCGGACATGTTCTCGATTATTCCGAGCACCCGCATGTTCACTGCCTTCGCGAAATTGATGGATTTTCTGACACTCAGGAGAGCGACATCCTGGGGCGTAGTAACTATTATCGCCCCGTCTGGGGACGGAATGAGCTGAGCTACGCTGAGCGGCTCATCGCCGGTCCCTGGCGGAAGATCCACTATTAGATAATCCAGCTCTCCCCACTCGACCTCCTCTAGGAACTGCCGGATCGCGCTCATCTTGATCGGTCCGCGCCAAATGACCGGCGAATCGCGGTCCCTCAGCAGGAAGGCGATAGAGACCACTTTCAGACCCGGCGGAGCGTTCATTGGGAGGATACGTCCGTTGTCGTCAATACTGAGAGGGATATCCGGTAGCCCGAGAAGTTTCGGAACGCTTGGGCCATGCATGTCGGCATCGAGCAACCCAACGGTCTTGCCTTTCATTGCCAATGAGACCGCGAGATTGACAGCAACGGTCGATTTGCCGACACCGCCCTTGCCGCTCATCACGACGAGCTTGTGTCTCACCGATGCCAGGTTCTTCTCGATAGCGTTCGGAATACTGATTCCCTTGTCGGGTGACGACTTTCGAGCCCCCACTGATTTGTCGCTTGATTCCGCGCACATCGAAGTCCCACCCCCTGTGAGATTAACAGGTGAATACTTTATCCGCGTCCAGTGTTTCCGTTGCGAAATCCACAAGATTGATGAATTGGGTTCCGTCGATGAAGTTGCTCTTGTCGATCCCTCTCGATTCCAAACAGGGAATGCAAACCATCAGTTTGCCACCGGACTCCAGGAAGGCAGTCATCAGATCCTTGATGGATGCCATGCCTCTGACAGGCGGCAATCTCTCCGCGTAGCCCTTTTGTGCCAGCTTCACAGCGTTCCCCGTCAGGAACACCCTCGTCTTGACTCCCAGGGATGCGGAGGCGCTCGCGCAGGCGAACGTCATGGTCGCCTTCTCGATATCCTCTTCTCCATGAGTCCCTATTATGATGAAGCTCTTCTTCGAATAATCCGGTTTACCGCCCTTGCCTTTCATGTTGATGCCTCAGCATTCAGTTTGGCGCATCCGGATTAAGCCAATCGCGGCTGACATGTTCGCCTGATTCGTTATACTGCTGGGAAATACTGTCATTTGCATAGTCGAACAATGACGGGATCATAATCGAGAGGGATATCATGGAAGAACAGGTCACGAAGAGCATGCCTCTACTGGGTGATAGGTTCCCTGAGGTGGAAGTGACGACCACGCACGGCAGGATGGTTCTGCCGAAGGCGTACGAGGGAAAATGGTTCGTCTTGTTCAGCCACCCAGGGGATTTCACCCCGGTGTGCACGACCGAGTTCATCGCCTTCGCCAGTGCCGCAGGCGAGTTCTCGAAGCTCAACTGCGAGCTCATCGGGCTATCGATAGATCAGGTGTTCTCGCACATAAAATGGGTCGAATGGATAAAGGAGAAGATGGGCGTTGAGGTCAAGTTCCCCGTGATCGCGGACGGAATGGGACGCCTTGCATCGATGCTCGGCATGATACACCCAAACAAGGGCGGCAATACTGTCAGAGCGGTGTTCGTGGTCGACCCGAGCGGATCAATCCGATTGATCCTTTACTACCCGCAGGAGATAGGCAGGAACATCAACGAGATCCTGAGGGTAGTCAGGGCGCTGCAGACGGCGGATAAGCATAACGTGGCGACACCCGCCAACTGGCCGGAAAATGCCATCCTTAAGGACCGCGTGATCATCCCACCGGCGACTGACGAGAAGACAGCAAAGGAACGACTGAAGAAATTCGAGTGCTTCGACTGGTGGTTCTGCCACAAGAAACTCTGAGCGATGGTTACAGCTCGGATACCCGCCTACCGCCCGAATTCGTAACTTTCGCCAGCCTTGCCGATAGACGCGATCCCGGGAAAGGCCTTGATCAGCTCCGCTTTCGCCTGTGTGCAATGGCACGCCACGATCCGCTCAAATCGGCCACGGAACTCGGATATCTTTGCGCTGTGTAACCCGCCGACGATCGCGGTGACAGGTCTCAGCTCAGAAGCGCGTCCCAGCATGCTCGTCACGCCCGGATGCGCGCATCCTGTGAGCATGACCCCGCCCGAAGCCGTGGATACCACCAGCGCGTGCTCCTTGATATCCGTGCCGAGAGGCCCGGTGCTCCAGACACCCGGAGCGATCTCCTGAGGCGCGCTCACGGCGGTCACTGTCGCCCTCTTAGCTATTTCCTCCCTGAGCCTCTTCGAGAACCCCTCGTGCACTATCACGTTCAGGCATTCAGGCAAGGCCACATCCTCGAGCACCTCAGAGAGCCCTCCCATATGATCCCAGTGGGCGTGCGACAGGAAAAGGATGCGTATGTCCGATAGCGCATGCCCAATTCGGCCGAGGTTCCTGCGAAGGATGTGTCCATCCCAGCCGCAGTCGAACAGGATCTTCAGGCCGTTGACGGACAATAAAGCTGAGAACCCCCAGCCTGTCTCGAACCCCCTTAGGGCTTCGGAATCGTAGACTATCGAGAGTCGGAATCGGGACCCGGATGCCAAATCTAATTCCCTGGTCGATGTATTCTCCTGCGTGACTAAAGCATTTCTTGGCTAACATGTATGCCGTCTGTCAGGACCGTCGGGATTCCTCTAGGCGAGTGCCGACAATATGCCAGGGAGTATGAGGTCTCCTATCAGGTACGGAATCACCGTTGCGAGGACTCCGAAGAAGACCATCTCGAGGCCGGAGATCAGCCAATGCCTGTTCGTGAAGGTCGTCTTCCAAACGCCTATCGCAAACAGGGACGAGAAGGTGACGATCACCGCGAATATCAGCCCATCGATGGCCGACCCGACGAACGCGAAAGGAATGATTGGCAGCAAACCTCCGACAAGGAATGCGAAAAACATTATGAGCGCGAGCTTCGTCGGCTTTTCGAACCGCTCCTCGAACAGCCCGAGCTCCTCCTTCATCATGACATCCAGCCAGGTATTCTTATCGCTCGTTATCCGGTTCACGATCGCCTCGAGCTCCTCTTCCGTGAACGCGGCCTTTTTGCGGTATATCTGCAGGATTTCCTCTTTCTCTATCTCAGGGACCTCCTCGATCTCCCTCCGCTCCCGCTCGATCTCGCTCCTGTGATGCTCTATCTCGGATTTCGATGATATGAAAGCACCTATGCCCATGGAGATCGCGCCCGCGACAACCCCGGAAACTCCAGCGATGACCGCCAGGGCATGGCTGAGCGAGCCCCCGGTCACCCCTGAGAGCAGCGCCAGGGTTGAGATGGATCCGTCGTTGAACCCGAACACGATCTCCCTGACGTTGATTTTCCTGTGCCAACGCTCCCCCTGCTCGATGTTCTGTCTCGCGATTTCCTTGGGGTCCGAAGATTCACCCAGGATGCGGCCTCTCGTGCTTTTCTTTACTTTCCGCGGTATTCCCTTCCGGTTCATCTTCGATCCGACTCCGCATCGATCTTGAATCTCTTTTCGAGGTAATAAGCGCTGTAAATCGCCCCTGCAGGGTTGTGCGAGAGCACTCTGTCCTTCACGATGAGCGTCGTCACGGGCGCCTCTGAGTGCTCCGTGAAGATCATATCATGGCCTACGCAAAGCCCGATGATTATGTTCATGTCGGTACCGCGCCTGTTGAGCAACAACGCCTGGCCTATTGGGTTGCAGACCGCCTCCTTCTCATGTTCCCCGTGGAGCTTCCTTACGCCGAGTTTCTTCTTGTCAATCCCGCATACCTTGCAGCAGGCGGAATGCACCTCGAATCCGTTCGAGGAGAGTATCTTGTCGATCACCCTCGCCTCATTCGATAGCCCGATGCAGAATGCCAGGCCGAGCCTGTGCATGCCCATCTCATCTGCGTATCGCATCACCTCTTCAAGCCTCGTGAGCCGCATGTAGCCCTCGGCTTCGATCTTACCCGAGGCCTTCATGGACTTTCGCTCATCCGCTGTATATGCTTTTTCAGCTTCCGCACGCAGGCTGAAACAATCCCTGCCCTCATAGCAATCCTTGGTCCGACATCTCGCGCATTCCTTGACCATGTGCAATTCACCCTCTCGTCCGATAGAAAGTCTTCCCTCTGTGCTCGATACGGGTTATCCTCGGATCATCGCACAGCCGCTGCATCGTGGCCATCGAATCCTCATGCGTGAGCCCTGCGCTCATAAGCGCATCGAGTATCTGCTCCTCGCTCATCGGATGAACTTCCATTATTCGCACCAGGTCCTCGATGGCCGTGCGGCTCCCTACGCCGAACTGCCCCTCCTCGTCCATCGTGGTATCTATCGCCCCGGGTATGATCCTCATGGCGAGTTCGATGCTTTCCCTCGTCGGGCATTTAACCCACCGTTCTGCCGGAGGCCTCGTCGGAGCGGTCAGATGTACCCTGTCCGCGTCTAACGTCTCGATAATGCCGCCTATGCCCTTGAGGCTTTGCTCGTCATCGTTCACCCCTCTCACGAGCATGACTTCGACCCAGAGCTCGCCCGAGAACTGCCTTGCGAACTCCCTGATGCCAGATATGACCTTCTCGTAGGGCAATGCGGGATGCGGCCTGTGCAACCTCCTGTACATCGTTTCGTTGCAGGCCGAGACCGTCGGCATCACGACATCGAAGCGGGAGACCTCCTCTCTCAATGCGGGGTCCCAGAGCAGGGAGCCGTTCGTGAGCAGGGCCTTTCTGCAATCGGCGATATCGTCAATCCTCGAAAAGACCTCTCCGAGATTGGCCGCGAGCGTGGGCTCGCCGCACCCGATGAAGGTTATGTAATCCGGTCCCGGGGATGCGCGCTCCACGAGATCCCTGACGGACGCGACGATCGCATCGATGTCGCGGTATACGCGTCGTTCGATGGAGGTCCGCCTCGTCCGGCCGAGCTGGCAGTAGACGCAGGAGTACGTGCACGTCTTGCACGGCACGGTATTGACGCCGATCGACCTGCCAAGCCTTCTTGAGGGCACAGGCCCGAACGAAAGTGCCCAGTCTTCCGGGGTCGGGCCCGGGTTTTTTGAGGGCATTGTCACGGCATTGTCCGAATATGAATAAGCGGAGAGCGGCGAACTTGTCAGCCATCAGACTCTCTCAGATTGTTTCGCCCATGTAGCTCCCGATGATCTTCTTCTGTGCTCTCCGGAGAATGACGTTCAGAGTCGCCTTGGAGATCTCGAGGCGCTTCGCCAGCCTGTCGAGGTTTATCTTCCTCGGTATCTCGAAATATCCCAGCTGATAGGCTGTCCTCAGGACGCTCTCCTGCACGTGCGTGAGCTCCGCTGCGGTCGTCAGCTTCGATATCTTCTTGACTCTCACGGAGCAGCCGAGGGACTTAATCTTCTCGACGAGCGCCCGGAGCGATGCCGCGTTCGGGGCGATCACGTTCCATTGTATTGATCCATCCGAGTTTGATATTGCTGACTCGAGGAAGCACCCGGAATCGGCGAGTATGCTGCAGACCGCACAGGTCGCCGTCTGTACAGTTCCGTAGAACCTGCCGGGGCCGGCAGGCGTTATCGCTATGCGACAGTTCGGTTCGATGCTTCGGATGCGCTCTGCGATCGCCGTTCCTGTCTGGTCAGGTGGACCGTCTATCTGCAGCAGGCTCATCCCCCCGCCTCCGTTGAGAGGGACACATCTCATCACCTTGATTGAGAGATCACACGACGTGCACAGGGTTCCTATCCAATTGCCGGGTATGCGCACGAGCAGGGTCGCCGACCTCATCTGCCCCTCCTCCTATTGCACCGCCCCTTCGGGGGCGTCATCGACTCTTCACGGTCGATTACAGAATTCGATGATTCCACTGACTTCATCTTGAGCGCGAGGCCTCGGACGACGCACTCGGCTATCTTTTGCCTGCCGTTCGAGACTATCCTGCTGAAGGTGGGCTGTGAGATGTTCATCATCCTCGCCGCCTCGGCCTGAGGCAGCCCGAGCATGTCGGCGAGCCTGATAGCCTCCAGCTCGTCCAGACCGAGCTCTCTTTTCTCGAGCCTTTCCAAAGGGATCCCCTGCGGCTTGAAGTACGTATATCCAGGTTCGCAGCAGACGCGCCTGCATCTCTTCGGCCGAGGCATGTTTTGAATAATAATTCATAATGTATTTGAATGTTCGCATCAATACCTGATTCTCGTTCGAGGCAAGTCATGAGTCTCGGCATCCTGAGTCCATAGACACTGCATTAGTAACCGCAATGATTCTCTCTTCCCAGAATTGCAATTCATTTATATGCGCAGTCGATGTTATCGCTCTCAGGTATTATGATATATAATCGAATGGGGCGTTTCTTCCCGATCATGCTGACCGTCTCGATGCTCATTCTGGCACTATTGCCCGGGGTGTCATCTGCGGCTTCGGACCTCGAGCTCGTCTCCGTGGATGTGGTCCAGGTCGTCGTGAATCCGGACCTGCTCGTCGCGAACAAGAGCGCGACGATGCGCATCTTCATCGAGAACACCTTCTACGAGCGGAAATACGTCGATATCGAGGTCATATACGATTTCGAAAGGTCGTTCTATTTCGAACGAGGACCCGATGGCACCGGCATTCCTCTGGACCCCGGAATGAACCTCGTCTACCTCCCCGGAGGCTGATGCCGGGCGCACCCCGAGACCTGGGAGACGTCCCTCCCGGCCTTCAAGTGGACATCCTCCGGGGTAGATTCGTCGGTCTTCGTCAAGATGGACCCGGACAACAGGGTGCCGGAATCGGACGAGTCGAACAACCTCCGGTCGCCGGTCGATCCCGTGCATGTTGTCTCGTCGAGGGAGATCAAGATCTTGGTGCAGCCAATGTATAACAGCCGGCGCCCCTCTTTGTACCCGTTCAATTTCTCGCCGCCTCAGATTACAATATTGTCGCCGATGAACGGGTCGACGGTGAAGCGCGGGGATGAGTTCTTTTGGAACGCGACGGACAACGTTTCAGGCGTGGCGAGGTACGAGGTCCGGCTGAACTCGGGGCCATGGACGGATGCGGGTCTGGAGACGCACTGGATGCTGTCACAGAACGTGACGGGTCCGAGCACGTTCGAAGTCCGTGCATATGATGCCGCCGGGAATATCGCGGCAAGATCGGTAGAGTTCGAAATCGCGGAGCCTGGTGGTATCCATGGGAGATATTGCTCGGGATAGCGGTAGCTATATCGGTCGTAGCTATTGGCTTAGGGGTATATCTCTGGAAGAAGAATAAGAAATGAGGCAGAACTTCTGACATATCATTGATATTCTAACGCAGGATGTTTTTCCTCGAGGCAATCATTCGTTCCGATTTTCAGGCAGGAGGAAGATTATTCTAAGGCAAATACCATGGCTGCTCAGATTAGTATGCCACCTGCCGCCGTAAAGACCATCCGGGATTTGATTTATTGGCAGTACGCAAAATTAATTGCGAAATCTGCGGGCCGAATAAAGAATTATGGTTTTATTATGGATCGATTCAAGAAGCTTCAGTCTGGCGAAATATCCTGGTCAGGTTCTATAAGGGAATATATCAAAGAACAGGAAATAGTTGGAAAATGTATCTATTGCGGAAGCACAGAGAATCTAACTGTTGATCATTTAATCCCACGATCAAGAGGAGGACCAGAGTCTGGTGATAATGCCGTGATCGCTTGTAAATCTTGCAACTCCTCCCGAGGAGATAAGGGAATATATGAGTGGTTCGAGCTCGAAAGAAGAAATGAGATTCCTCGAATAGCGGAGGGAAAGTATCTAAAAGAGCTCTATTCGCTTCATGAAAAGAAGGGAACTTTGGATTTAGATCGCAAGGGTTTAGAGATGCTTTGCAAAAATTGCAAGCCTGGGCACTTATGCAAAGAGACGAGATTGACGGTGTATTGTTTGGAGAGCGTATTCTAGATATTTCCAGAAGCGCTCAGATAGATAAATCTGGGCTATTCTGTCCCTCGATTTAAAGCTTGCCAGTATTTTCAGTTTATTTGGCCTTTATGATATCTACTACTCTTAAGAATTGACGATCATCTTTATCAGATCGGTGTGGGATCGGATCTCTGGCATGATCGATTATTATTCGGAACCAGGGTTTAGGCTGATATTAGGAGATTGCACGGTAGTCCTCGATGAGCTTGAAGAGGAATCAGTCGATATGATTTTTGCCGATCCGCCATATAATTTATCAAACGGTGGTTTTTCTGTACATGCTGGTAGACGGGTATCGGTAAATAAAGGCGAATGGGATGTTAGTCGAGGATTTGAACAAGACTTTGAATTTCATAAGACCTGGATTTCAAAATGTCGTCGAGTACTAAAACCGAATGGAACCATCTGGGTTAGCGGCACTTATCATTCCATATATGCATGTGGCTTTGCTCTTCAATTATTAGGTTATCATATTTTGAACGATATTTGCTGGTATAAGCCCAATGCATCCCCGAATATTAGCACAAGATATTTCGCAGCCGCACATGAAACACTCATCTGGGCTAGAAAAAGCGAGAAAAATTGCAAACATAAATTCAACTATGAAATTATGAAAAATGGGGATTGGGGTAAGGATCCCTTTAAACGTCCGCACAGACAAATGAGGTCCGTCTGGGCCATTAATACCCCTCTTCCCTGGGAAAAGAAATTTGGTAAACATCCTACGCAGAAACCGTTTGAACTTCTAAAGAGAGTAATTTTATCAAGTACAGATGAAGGCGACTTAGTCTTAGATCCTTTTACAGGTAGCTCAACCACTGGCCTTGTTGCCTATGCTTATTCGAGGATGTTCATAGGCATCGATACAAGCAAAGAATATCTCGATCTCTCAATCAAGAGGCTTAAAGATCTCAAAAAAAACATCGGCAAAATAGGTGCAACTATTGGAATAAGGAAGATCGATGAATTTGATCAGCCACCAAAAAGAGGGAGATAGATTTTGTCAGAATTTACTGAATTTATTGTTAGATTGGCAAAACTGTGTGGAATCGAACTATCGGCCAAAGATTTTGAGGGAAAAGATGAGTTCGAAATTGCTGCACGCATACTTCACGAAGTCAATTCCTTCTTCTATCAAAAGAAGCAAAATATTCCCGATGAGTATATGTCGGAATTTCATGTGTATTGGGCAAAAAATCACGAGAAGATTCTCTCCCCTCAAATCGATCCATCCGGTCAGTGCATTGCAGTCGCACGAGCTCTCGAAAAAATATATAGTCGCAACGTGGTCAAAGTCCGCCTCGATACACTAGATCTCACCAAAGAAGAAATCGCCAATGTGAGATTTTTTACAGCTATTCAGGATTTTAATATTGATATAAACTCAAGAATCAATCCATTTGAGTTATATAGGAGGCATCAGGATTGTTTCAATCCTGAGAAAATAACAAAAAATGAATTGCTAGTGGACCAGTTCTTAAATTATCTTGGTGCAGATTCACAAAGAGATAAAAGAAAGCCTTGGATGATAAATGCTGCCAGACTTCTTAATGAGAAATACAACTCTTCGGCTTTTTCTATCAATGAGAAGCATAATGGCGATGTTTTGGAAATAGTAGATGCATTAACGAGTGATAGTCGATATGGCTTCTCGATAAAGAAGGCGCACATGTTTCTTCGGGATATGGCCGATCTCGGCATTTGGAGTTATACGAAAAATGTCGAGAAACTTGATGTCATGAGCGATAAGAATACCATGAGGGTTGCACTCAGAACTGGTATATTGCAATTTAGGATACCGCTCCTAGCTAGCTACCTCGATGTCTACTGTTATCAATACGAATTAGTTGACAAGTTATGTCGTCAAGCTTGGCGCAAGGTTTGGCAAGATTGGGGAACAATACCCAATAATCATAGACCACCGACGCCGGCTTCTATGGATTATCTGATTTACAGACTTGGGAAGATCTCGTGCAAATCATTTCAACGAATATGTTATCCAAACAGTCCTATTAACGAGAAGAAGCTAGAAAGCCTAATCCCACAGGACAGGCTTATTTTTGGTCCAGATGGCTATTGTATTTTCAATTCTATATGCGATTTCAAAAGAAGAATTCTGAACCCCCCGAATAGCATTTCCATAAAGGGTAAAACAGGTTGGGAGCGCGGGAAGACAAACGAAGGCGGTGGCGGAGGTATCTCTTCATAGTATGCGCCAAAATTTCTGGCGATAGCAATTCATAATTTTTCATTTCTAACCGGAAGGATTCTATTCTTAACATCCCAAATGATCAACCCTTCACAATTGAAGTGCAGGGAGCCGGATTTGAACCGGCGGACGCCTGCGCGACTAGACCCTGAATCTAGCGCCGTTGGCCAGGCTTGGCTATCCCTGCTTCATGCGATAGGCTCTCAGCTATCTTACACGCGATATTAAAGCATTATCGGGATCGGAAACGCCCCCATAAATCGGGGGAAAAGAAAAATCAAATCTCAAAGGGTTTTGTGCGAGGGGCTGCAGGAAAAAATGAAGAAGTGATGTTCGAAGTTATCTACTTCGACTTCTTCATTATCTTCATCCAGCCGCCGCTCTCGTAGACCTGGAGCTTCTTCTTCGTGAGGATGTTCTTGAACTCATCCCAGTCGATTATCTCGAACCGGTCGTTCTTGCCCTTCGTGAAATAGATCCCGTCCGTTCCCTTCACTTTTCCGGGCTTCAGACCTTTCTTCTTCGCGATCTCCATGGCCCTTTCGATGCTTATCGGCTCCATCATTCTTGTCCCTCCTGATCGATGGCTGCCCTATCCAGTCACAGCCAGTATGTAATGAATTTACTCAGTATATAAGTCTTTTCACATCCTGGCTCGGACTGGCTCCAAAAATGCGACATTCCAGCAGGTTTATAATATGAGTTCCCGCGGCGATATGGATTGATTCTTCGACGGACTGGCTATCGCGATTTCCGTTCTCTCGGCTTCGGCTTCTGACGAACGATCGCGCCGTGCGCACCCCGAGCTGGCTGGGCACAGGGAAATCCTGGGGCATCGATCGGACATTAGATAAGAATAATATACGCAGTGCACAGTTTTCGACCGCCGAGTTTCTTCAGGGGCGTTCGCGGAGCTGGGTTAAAGATGCGATACTTCGGGTCGTCCGGGATTCGCGGGATTGCCTACAAGGAGTTCACGCTTGATTTGGCCAGCAGGATAGCCTTCGCCACGGCATCGAGGTATCGCGACGTTGTTCTCGGCAGGGACGCGAGGCTAACGGGCGAGGCGTTCGCATCGGCTATCGCCGCGTCGCTCATGAGCGGGGGAGCGGAGGTCTGCAACGTCGGTATCGTTACGACTCCTACGCTCGCATACGCATCGAGATCCAGGGACTGCGGGGTCATGGTCACCGCGAGCCATAACCCTCCCGAGTACAACGGTATCAAGCTCTGGAACCCGGACGGCTCCTCCTTCGACACTCGCCAGATGGAAGAGATAGAGTCACTGATGGACAGAGAGCTGCCCGCAGCCGACTGGAAGTCCGTGGGGACGATGACGGAGGACAGGAACGCGATATCTGAGCATATGAGCGCGATCCTCTCCAGGGTCGGAGAAGCCAGGCTGAAGGTCGTTGTCGATTGCGCGAACGGCCCTGCGGCGCTCATCACGCCTTTCGTACTCGAGAGGATGGGATGCAGGGTGATCACCCTCAACGCGCATCTCGACGGCCGATTCCCCGGGAGACCTCCGGAACCGGTCGAGGAGAACCTGTCATCACTGAGGAACGCCGTCCTGAGCCTGAAGGCGGACCTGGGCATCGCGCACGACGGCGATGCCGACAGGATGGTCGCGATAGACGACAAGGGCCGATACGCTGGCGGGGACGTCCTCCTGAAGCTCTTCGCGAGAGAGCTCGGCGTAAAGAGCGTGGTCGCGCCCGTGGATGCGACAATGCTTCTCGAGGACTGGTTTGGACAGAACGTCTATAGGACCAGAGTCGGCGACGCGTACGTCTCCGAGATGGTCAAGCAGAGGGGCGCAATGTTCGGAGGCGAGCCCTCGGGTACCTGGGTGTTTCCCGAGATCTCCCTCTGCCCGGACGGCATATTCGCCGCCGCGAAGCTCGTCGAGATATGCGCGAAGAAGAAGCTGTCGGAGCTGATAGATTCGTTGCCGTCATTCCCGATGCTGAAGGAGACGTTGAGGTTCGACCAGTCGAAGAGGGATACGATATTGGCGAATCTCGAAAGAGAGATAGCCTCGATGGGCCTCTCCAGGGTCGATAGGACCGACGGTTTCCGCCTGAGTTTCGAGGACGGCTGGGCTCTGATACGCCTGTCGGGGACCGAGCCGAAGATGAGGATAGTGGTCGAGGCGAGAACGGTCGAAAGAGCGAAGGAGATATTGGCGAAGATGAAGTCGATCGCGGAGGTCTGCGTCAGATGAAGGGATTCATACTCGCCGCGGGCGAGGGCACGCGCATGCGCCCTCTTACCACGAATATTCCGAAACCGCTCCTGCCAGTGGCGGGCAAGCCGATGATAGTCCACACGCTGGAGGCAATGAAGCAGTGCGGGATAAACCAGATATACGTGCTCGTCGGCTGGCGCGCGCAGCGCCTGAAGAACTACCTTGGGGACGGCGGAAAGTTCGGCGTCAGGATAGAATACGTCACCCAGGATCAGAGGCTTGGGACCGCGCACGCGGTCAGCATGCTGCGCGACAGGCTGACCGAGAGATTCTGCTGCATCTACGGCGATGTTGTTGTCACCCCGAGCGCGCTCCGGGAGGCGTTGAGCAAGTCCATGGACAGGAGGGAATCGGTAATGTGCGTCGCGCCAGTCGAGGACCCGTCCAGGTATGGAGCCGTGAGCGTATCTGGCGATGAGGTCACCGGTATCTGGGAGAAGTCGCAGACCGCTCACGGGAACTTGATAAATGCTGGCATCTACGTGCTCAACCCGAACATATTCGACTACATCGAACAGACCGAACTGTCCCCGCGAGGAGAGTACGAGCTGACAGACTCGCTGTCGCTTTTAATGAAGAAGGAGCCTCTTAAGGCGCAGCTGATCGAGAAGGGATGGCTAGACGTCGCGCGCCCCTGGGATCTCCTGACCGCCAATGAGATCATCATGAAAGAGCTCGTGCCGGAGGTGAAAGGCTCCGTCGAGCCCGGGGCAGTCCTGAAGGGCCCTGTGCATGTCGGGGAGGGCACCGAGGTCCTCGCAGGGTCGTATATCGTCGGCCCGGTATACATCGGCGAGGAGTGCGAGATCGGCCCGAACTGCTTCATTCGCCCGAGCACGTCGATAGGCGACAGGTGCAAGGTCGGGAACGCGGTCGAGGTCAAGAACTCGATCATCATGAACGACTCGAAGGTCCCGCACAACAGCTATGTCGGGGACAGCATCATCGGCGAGAGGTGCAACTTCGGTGCGGGCACGAAGGTCGCGAACCTGAGGTTCGACGACAAGCCTGTACCTGTCATTATCGATGGCCAGAAGGTGAGCTCCGGCAGGCGGAAGCTGGGGGTCATAATGGGGGACGACGTCAAGACGGGGATAAACGCGTCGATCGAGCCGGGGACAATAATAGAGGAGGGGGCCATCATCGGCCCCGGGGCTAACGCATCCGGATATATCGCGGCAAGAAGCAGGATATATTGACCCTCACAGGACCTCGAGCTCGATCCTGTTGCCCGCGATATCGTACGCCGCCCAGTCCTCCATCGTGTACGGATAGCACACTATGATGTGTATCCTCCCGGACCTGCGGAAGAAGTCAAGATCGGCCTCGGACGGCAAACAGCTGCCAGACGGGTGCGAGTGTGCGCTGCCTATTATCGAATAGTCTATCGGGAGCATGCTGAGATGGAAGATCGCATGCGACCCGCCCGATATCGTCCCCGGGAGGAGGACGAGCTCGCCAATCTCGTCATCGACGACGCGCAGCAGGGCGCCGAACTCCTCCGGGTGCTGCGATTTGGCCGATTCCAGGATCATCTTCAAGGTCTTTCGCTTGATGGCCCTGACGCTGTTCCTCTTGTCCTTCCCAAAAAGCCCCATTAGATACCTCCTCCGAGCCTACGGAGAAGCCTCTCCGGGTCCGTGCAGTCGATCATGATCTCCTTGACGTCCCGTCTCAGCAGTGTCCCCGCGGTCATCTCCTCGCTCAGGGTCAGCAGGATGGCGCCCTTGCCGGACCTGAGCACGGAGTATCTCCGGTCAATGACGGAGTAGCGCGTGCCGATCGGACCCGGGGATGATAGCGGTCCGCTGGATTCGATGATCTCGACCTTCTCGATGTTCTCAAGAGGTATCGCCATGTTGAAGAGGCAGCCGAACCTGACCACGAGCTTCGTCGGCGTCAGGAGATTCGGCGTCAGGATGGGCCAAAGGAAGAATATCAGCGCGAACGCGAGCACGGAAAGACCGATCGTCAGCCCGATCGCAGATGTGAGCTCGTCCGCGAGCAGCCTGCTGGTAAGCACGAGGTATGCGCCTATCCCGATGAACACAATCGAGAGTATCGATAGCAGGAGCGTGTTCGAGCGCAACCTCTCGACCACGAGCTTCGTCGAACGCCTCATTTGCGTCCCGCGTTCCATCGGAACTGCCTCACTGTGAGTACGATTCCGCCGTTATCGTGAGCGCCTCGAGCAGCTTCTCGTTCATCCTCTTGTAGAAGTTCGGGTCGAACCTGACGAGCTTTGCAGGATGCTTCGATTTCATCACCTCGAGTCGCTCCCCGCCCTCGATGGTAACCTCGTCCCTGCCGTCCGCGACGATCGTGCACGGCCTCGGGACCTCGAGCGTGACCGTTATCGTGCTCGTCGCCGGTACGACCGTGGTCTTCGCGGCGAGCCAAAGCGGGGCTATCGGGGCTATAACGATCGCTTCCAGGCGGGGGTCGATTATCGGTGCACCGACGCTGAGCGCGTATGAGGTCGAGCCTGTCGGGGTAGCGAATATCAGGCCGTCGGACCTTATCCTCGCGGCCAGCTGGCCGTCCACCTTGACATTGAACTGCCTCAGCTTCGCTATCTGCGACGTGTGTATGACGACCTCGTTCAGGGCGTCCGGCAGCTTCTTCCCGTCGACCTTGGACGAGATCCGCATCTTCTCCTCGACCTGGTACTTCCCCGCTATCAGCCGCTCTATCCCGTCCTCCAGGTCCCTCTTGTCTATCTCCGTGAGGAAACCCAGTAGGCCCGCCCTCACGGACAGTATCGGGACCTGTTTAGGTATGTTCTGGATCGTGTACAAGACGGTCCCATCACCGCCTATGGTGATTATGGCGTCGACATCGAAATCCGAAAGCGGTGCCGCGAGCTTTGGGTACTTCGCCGCTATGCTCGTCTCGAGCAGCACATCATGCCCGTCCAGGACTGCGAGTGCCCTCCTCAGGAACTCGTTCAATCCCTTCAGCTGCGGGTTCGCGACTATCCCGACTTTCACAGTATCAGCTCCTTCGTGCTCTTGTCCCCGAGCGCGATGAAGTTCACCTTGTCGTCGAGCGAGAAGTTCACGTCGAGTGCCTTGCCTCTCAGGTCATACACCTCTCCGCCCGCCTCACGTAGTATAAGTGCGCTTGCTGCAATATCTACTATTCGCATCCTTTTGCTGAAATCGTCACAGTTGAAGTAAAAACCATCGGCTCTGCCGCCCGCCACGAAGCACATCTCCAGGGACGCGCATCCGAGGGACCTCACCCTCCTCGGTATCTCGACGACCTTCCAAGTAGCAGGGTCGGTCTTCGTGCCGACATACGCGAAGAACAACGCCTCGCTCCGCCTGAAACTCCTGGTCCTGATGCGCTTGCCGTTCAGGAAGGCGCCCTTGCCTCTCTCCGCATAGAACGTGTCGCCGTTGACCAGGTTCCTCACGAGCCCGTGCGTGACATCGGACATCTTCGAGCTCCCGATGGCCAGCGAGACCGCATAGAACGGTATCCCGGCGTTGAAGTTCGCCGTGCCGTCAATCGGGTCTACAACGAGCGTGCTGTCCGCCTTCAGGTCGATGGCCCCTGCCTCCTCGCTTAACACGTTCAGCCAGATGTTGTTCTTCTTGAGATGCTCGAGGATCGCGTCCTCCGCAAACTTGTCGATGCGCGAGGTTGCTGAGCCACTGGCCCCGCGTCCGATCTCCTCGTGCCCCGCGAACCCCTCAGGAAGGTCGCGGAGCTTGGCCTGAACGAGGTCGGCTATCCCGAAGAGCAGTTCCTTCATGTTACCAGGACGAAGAAGGCGGTACGATATGATTATTATTGTTGTGCTTCCCCCTCTCCCGCCGATAAGGAATATATGCAAGCTCAACGCTGATTACTATCGCAATGGAAAAGCTGAGGCCGTTGGACTGCCCGAACGTGCTCACGGACGGAACGTATCTTTACTCGAAGAACCTCGTGCCGGGGAACTCGGTTTATGGGGAGAAGCTCCAGATGTATGATGGTGTGGAGTACAGGCTCTGGGACCCCGCGAGGAGCAAGCTGGCGGCCTATCTACTGCTGTCCGAAAAGGGGTGCGACCTCAGGCAGAACGACGTCGTCCTCTATCTCGGAGCATCCACCGGGACGACGGTCAGCCACGTCTCGGACATCGTGTCCGACGGCAGGATATTCGCGGTCGAGATTTCGAAACGGACCTTCAAGAAGCTGATGGCGAACGTCGCGCCGAGGAGGAACATCATCCCGATGATAGGCGATGCCAGGGACGAGAACCTTATGGAGGGGATACTCCAGAAGGCGGACTACGTGTACTGCGACATCGCACAGCCCGACCAGGTCAGGATCTTTCTGAACAATATGTTGCAGTACAAGTGCCGCTCTGGCATGCTGATGCTGAAGTGCCGGTCGATAGACGTCGCGTCGGACCCGACTTCGGTCCTGAGCGAGGCCCTGAAAGAGATCAAGGACAAGAACCTATACGCCGACGCACCTGTCGACATCTCGCGGTATGAGAAGGACCATTACGCGATACTCGTGCGGAGGACGACACGTTGAGCTTCGTGTACGCAATCGCCTTCTCCGGCAGGAAGTTCGTGATGGTCAGGTCGAGGAAGAGAGGCCTTTGGGAGATGCCCGGAGGAGAGGTCGAGGAGGACGAGACCCAGGAGGAGGCCATTGGACGAGAGTTCGAGGAAGAGACGGGCATGAAGCTCGAGATAATCTCTAAGAGGTCTATTGACGGCGGGGCGGTCTTCTTCGGATACGCCCGTGGGTGGCCGAAGAGGATATCCCCCGAGATCGCTAGAGTCGAGCTTTTCGATAGGCTCCCGGCGAACCTCGCTTTCCCCAGGAAGGAGTATGAAACAATGCTCCAGGAAGCCCGTGAGATTCTGAAAAACTATATTAAGGGGGATTTCATAGTCGGCTCCACTTCGGTCATCTGACCCATGGATCAGGAGACATAACGAATGGCAAGGATGCATGCGAGGCGAAGGGGATCGCATGGTTCTAAGAAACCCTTCGTCAAGGAGAAGCCAGATTGGATTCCGCTCGAGCCTCAGGAGGTCGAGGAGCTCGTGGTAAGGCTCGCGAAAGCGGGGAACTCTGCGGCGAAGATCGGTCTGATACTTCGAGATACATACGCCGTGCCATCCGTGAAGCTCGTCACCGGGAAATCGATAGGGGAAATACTAAAGGAGAAGAATCTCCAGCCGAAGCTTCCGGACGACCTCCGTGCCCTCATGAAACGTGCGGTCAGGCTCGAGGAGCATCTCCAGAAGAACCCAAAGGACATCCATAACAGGCGCGGCTTGACCCTCATCGAGTCGAAGATACGAAGGCTCGTGAAGTATTATGGCAGAGAGGGCCGGCTGCCGGCCGGCTGGAAGTATTCGCTCGAGACGGCAAAGCTCGAGATAGAGTGAGGGCGGCTCATGAAGCGGGGCATCGCACTCCCGCATGATTTTTCGTCGCGCGTGAAAGCAGGCGTGAAGCTGTTGCGCAAGCATTCGTACGTCAGGGTCGTGTCACATTATGACGCTGACGGGATCGCCGCGGCAGGCGTGATGGTCTCTGCACTGAAGAGGAGCGAGACGGAGTTCCTTGCGACAATATCGAAGAGCCTCGACAGGAAAATGATAGATAGGCTCGCATCGGAGAAGAACGAGTGCATCCTGTTCCTCGACATGGGTTCGGGGCAGATCGACGCGCTGGAGAAGCTGAACACGGACGTCGTGATTCTTGACCACCACAAGCCGCTCAGGGATTCCGAGCGCCTGGTCCAGATAAACCCCCATCTGTTTGGACTCGACGGGATGCGCGACGTCTCGGCGAGCAGCGTGACGTTCCTGTTCTCCACGGTGATGGACGACAGGAACTGGCAATCGGCCCCAATAGCGATTGCAGGGTTCATCGGGGACATGCAGCACCTCGGGGGTTTCTCGACGATCAACAGGGCAATAATCAACGGCGCCGTTGATAGGGGGCTTATCAGAGAGGTCGTAGGGTTTAAGATGCCGGGGAAGAGCCTGACGGACATGATATCGGACTCGTTCATCCCGTATCTCAAGGGCATCTCTGGTAGGCGGGGGGCGACCCAGGGGTTCCTGGAAGACCTCAAGATAAATCCCTCCTCATCCCCATCTCAGCTGAGCGAGCCGAATACGAGAAAGCTGCTGTCTGCATTGACGCTCAAGCTGCTCGAGCAGGGCTGTGACAGCGATGCCCTCGAGCAGCTCTGGGGCGAGACGATGCCTATCCTTTTGCCGGCATTCGAGGGCCTGAGGATAGACGACCTGGTCGATCTGATGAACGCATGCGGGAGGACGGGACACCCGGGCGTCGGGCTGGCCGTCTGTCTTGGGGACCAGCAAGCTCTCAAGGAGGCGATGACACTCCGGAACGAGTATGTGAGAGATCTGCTCGACCACCTGCGCAAGGTCGAAGAGGGCGCGGTGGAGACAAGAATGAACATCCAGGTGATACGCCCGGCGAACCCTTCACTGGCAGGTGCGGTCTGCGGGATAGCAATGGCGTACCTGCTTGACCAGAACAAACCGACGATAGCGGTCACGCAATCGGACGGATCTTCAAAGATCTCCGCAAGGGGGACTCGGAAGCTTGTCGAGCGCGGTCTCGATCTCTCGGAATCACTTCGAACTGCAGCGACAGCGGTGGGCGGGACTGGCGGGGGACATGCCATCGCTGCAGGGGCGACCGTGCCTGCGGACAAGGAAATCGAGTTCCTGAGGAAGCTCGACGATATCACAGGCAGGCAGTTGAAGAGAAGCTGATCATTTCCTCCAGATGACCTCTACCTCGTCCGTCCTGAATCTCTGTTTGATGACGGTCTCGTCAATCGACATCCTGCTCCCGCTCTTGTACATCAGCAATCCAGTCCACGCGATCATCGCGCCGTTATCGATGCACAGCCTCGCAGGCGGGACGTACATCCTCGCGCCCCTTTCCTCGGCCATTATCCTCACCATCTCCTGCAGGCGCTTGTTCTGTACGACCCCGCCTCCGAGAAGCACCTCCTCTTTCTCGACATGCGCCATTGCGCGCTCAGTGACCTCGACTAACATCGAGAAGCAGGTCTCCTGAAGCGAAAAGCACAAGTCCTCCATTGATGCACCCTTCTTGCGCAGCTGGAGAGCTGCGGTCAGGATCCCGGAGAAGGCGACGTCCATTCCCTTCACGCTGTACGGGAGCTCGAGCAGCTGCTTGCCTTCCTTGGCCAGCTGCTCTATCTTTGGGCCCGAGGGGAACGTCAGCCCTGTCTCCCGTCCGAACTTGTCGAGCATGTTACCTATTCCGATGTCGAGCGTCTCCCCGAACACCCTGTACCTGCCGCCCGCGTATGCGATTATTTGCGTGTTGCCCCCGGAGGCGTACAGGAGCGTCGGGTCGTCGCATCCTGTGACCACTCTCCCGATCTCCAGATGTGCCACGCAGTGGTTCACACCTATTATCGGGACCCCGAGGGCCAGCGAGAGCGATCTTGCCGCCGTCGCCGCCGTCCTCAGACAGGGGCCAAGCCCGGGTCCTTGAGAAAAGGCTACGAGATCGATGTCCTCGTAACCCAGATGAGCCTCCTCGAGCGCCTTCTCTATTTGTTTGGGGATCTCTATCACATGATGATTCGCGGCCTCCCGGGGGTGTATCCCCCCAACCTCGCCTCCGATCATCTTTATCGCGTTCGCTAACACCTTGCCAGAATCGTCCACGATCCCGACACCCGCGGTGTGCGCCGTACCTTCGATCCCCAGGCAGATCATGTCAGAGCAACCGAAGCTCGGGAGTCAGACTTAATCATTGCTATTGTTGCCACCGAAATTCAATATCCGAGGAGCATATTATGCCGCAGGAGTATCGCGCCGGATGCGCTACGCGGACGAGGGTCGGTGACGTTCTTTGGCTGAGGATCTCGCAGCACAGGATTTCGAAAGAATAATTGCCGAAATCGGGCCCAAACCCAGCGGCTTGGGCATGCTGGCAGGCGACCTGATACGGCGTGTGTTGGATGTCGTCTTGAATCTCCTTTTCATCGAGGACATAGACGACCTGCTGGAGGAGATCGCAAGGGCCGTGCGCGAGCTGTTCCCGGTAGATAGGGTGGTGATATGGCTTGCCGGAGAGGACCTGGTTCGGCGTCCCAAGGTCGTCCAGGGATTTCCAGAGGATCAGAAGAGCGAGATCCTGGCAATCTCGTACTCCGACCAGGAGATTGCAGAGGTCAAGAAGTATGCGAAATGGCTTAGCAAGCTATCCTGGTTTATGCCTGCTGAGGTATTACAGAAGAGAGGTTTAGATGAGAGGGACCTGCTATTCGTGAAGGACAGAAACGATGTTCTCAGGCCCCGGAAGAGCCCGGACGAATGGCATCCTCTGGATTACCTCGATATCTGTATTTACTCGAGAACAGGGAAATACATCGGTGCGATAGAGATCGAGTCCACCACCGACGGAAAGATGCTCCCGCTGGAGACCGTAAGAGCGATGGAGATCTTCGCTTCCATCTGCTCTGTCGCGATAGAGCTTGCGACCATGCGCGATAAGGAGCTGGCGATTGCGGATGCCGCCGCGTCAAGGGCGAATCAAATATCGCGCATCCTGACTTTTTCGAAAGATGTCCTATCTTTAGTCGATCCCGATGCACTGCTTGACAATGTGCTTAAGGCATTGAAGGAGCTGTTCGGGTTCCAAGCGGGCTCGATAGTGCTTCTTGACGAGACTGAGAACTGCTTCAGATATGTCGCGATGATAGGGTACTCAGATGAGGAGATGGCATACGCGAAGACGCTTCGGATCCCTCCTGACGCGCTCAAGTACGATATCAGCCCCGAGTTCATGATAGGCAGAAACGCATACTATGTTCCTGCGGAGCAGCTGCCCGAGAATAGATTGATCTGGGAGATATACACCCCGAGCAGTTTCGACCGGCTCAGGAAGATACGTGGCGAGCCCCGCGCGCATGAGGGAGCCTGGCATAAGCTGGATAATTTGATATTCGTGCTCCATGACCGCCATGGAAGGCCGGTCGGCGCGATATATCCCGATGCGCCGTCCGATGGGCTTATCCCAAAGCCGGAGACGGTTGATGGCATCGGGATATTCGCCTCCCTGGTCTCGATATCTCTCGAGAACGCGAAGAACTATCGTTTGACTCTCCGGGCAAAAGAAGAGATCGAGCTTCTGAACAGCCTGCTGTTCCGCGATGTCTCCATCATGAACGAGTCGATGAGAGACCACCTTGCGCTCGCGATGGAGCCGCATCTCACGAAAGAGCAGAGGATGAAGTACGTCCGGAATGCAATGGAGAAGCTGGATGCGATGATCGAGCTAATCCAAAGGGTCAGGAGGCTCTCCCAGATACAGTCTCTCGATCATTCCTCACTTGTCAGGATAGACGTTGCATCGGTCATTCGCAATCAGGTCAGCAAGGCGCTCTCGAAGATGCCGGACCGAAGGATTAAGGTGTTGTTCGGCTCGTTGCCAGAGAATTCGTTCGTGCTGGCGAACGACATGATCGGGGAGCTGTTCAGCGATATCATAGGTTTCTCGCTGAGGAACAACTATTCGGAGACCCCCGAGATGATAATCTCGATAAATGAGCTGATGGACGATTTTACCAACCGGAAGTACTTCGACATCACGATATCGGATAACGGCCCGCCCATCCCGGACGAGAAAAGACCCGGGCTTTTTGACATCCCCTATGGGACGTCGGAATTCACGATGACCGATATCAGCCTGTTCGCGGTCAAGTCTATCGCGAAAATGTACGGCGGGCGCATCTGGGTCGAAGACAGGATGTCGGGGGGCATGCCCGTGGGAAACACGTTCCATATACTGCTCCCGGCGGGCTGAATGTAGATCGGTTGATATGTACGCTCATGATAACGTCTGTTACATCTAAGGCGCGATTAGTATGATAGAGACAAGCAACCTCACGAGGAGATTCGGGGATATCGTGGCAGTGGAGGACCTCTCGCTGTCAATCCGAGAAGGAGAGGTCTTTGGACTTCTCGGGCCGAACGGCGCCGGGAAGACAACCACCATCAGGATCCTCTGCTGCCTAATCTCGCCGACCTCGGGGAGCGCATTCATAGATGGTATCGAGATCGGCACGGAGGATGCTGGCGAGCAGATACGTTCGAGGATTGGTCTACTGCCGGAAAACCCGGGACTATATGATAACCTGACCGCGGCGCAGAACCTCCGGTTCTATGCGCTGATAAACGATGTCCCGCCCTCGCGTATTGACAGCCGGATAAAAGAGCTCCTGACAATGCTCGATATCTGGAGCGAGCGGGATAGGCCCGTCTCGACATTTTCGAAGGGCATGAAACAGAAGATCGCCATCGCGAGAGCGCTCGTGCACGACCCGAAGATATTGTTCCTGGACGAGCCGACGGCAGGCCTGGACCCTGCGGCTGCTAAAGTCGTCCGTGAGTTCATCGAGGAGCTCAGCAAAGAGCAGAGGACGGTCTTCATAAACACGCATAATCTGTTCGAGGCCGAGAGGCTCTGCGACAGGGTCGGGATACTCAAGAGAAAGCTGCTGGCGATCGGTGCGCCTGACGAGCTGCCCAGACGTCTCTGGAAGAACAAAGTTCAGATACGTACAGCATCTTCCGTCAACTTCGACCTAGAAAAATTGCTATCAATTCCGGGAGTCACCTCCTACGAGACGGTTGGTAACGAAATCGTTGTCGAGGTTGACGATCCCGAGCAGCGTCTCCCGGACATCGTCGAGCTTCTTGTCAAATCAGGCGTCAGGATAGTGCATGCGGGCGAGCTGAAGAGATCGCTCGAGGACTCATACCTCGAATATGTGGGGGCGAGCAGTTGAAGTGGAACCGGGTGTCCGCAATTATACGGAAAGAGCTCTGGGAGTTCAGACGCCAGAAGTACATCCTTTACTCGCTCCTCTTCCCTCCGGTTATACTCGCGTTCATCCTCCCGTTCGCGACCTTCGTTCCGATCCTGACACTGATACCCAATGTAGACCCTGCGATAGTCGATCAATATCCAGTCCCGAGCACGAACATCTCGTTGGACAATGACACGATCTCTCAATATCTGGAGGAGCATCTCTGTAACGGCATGTCATTCATCGCACATGCAGATCTGTCTCGCGTGGTCCTCTCGTGCACGACAATAGAATCGAGCGTTCTCGAAAATTGCACCCTGAGGGACTACAGGATCACTGGCTCAGTCCTGAGGAACTGCACCGTCACGGTAGGCGTGATCCGCGATTCGCTGCTGGTCAACGTCGTTGTCAAGTCGGCTGTGTTGATCAACTGCTCGGGCCTGAACGTCGATCTCTGGGATTCATCCGTCGTGAGATCTCCGAACCTCGAGATCGTCAGCCAGGATGGCATGAATAACTATGCGATGCTGAGGCTGCTGATGGATTCGTATACCTTCCTGTTGATCATGATGCCGGCAATCACGCCGACGGTCATCGCGTCGTATACCTTCGTCGGTGAGAAGAACAATAAGAGCCTCGAGCCGTTGCTGGCCACGCGTGCTACAGACAGCGAGCTCCTCTGGGGTAAGATACTTGCGATTCTGGTGCCGACCATGCTCGCCACCATCCTTGGCTTCGTGCTGTTCGCGCTTGTGTCGAATGCTGTCCTCGCGGACAGGATAGGCTACTCGCCCTTCCCGAACGATATCTGGCTTGTCTCGCTCCTCGTGCTTTCTCCTCTGATGTGCTTCCTTGCGATAACCTCGAATGTCATAATCTCGTCGAAACTGACCGATGTGAGGGCTTCGCAGCAAGTTGGATCGCTCGTCATCCTGCCGATACTCCTGCTGTTTATCGGGAGCTTCACGGGCCTAACGACCCTCGGCTCGCCATCTGTGGTGCTGGTCGCTATCATTCTAGTCGTTGCGAACGCGATAATATTCGTGCTTGCGAAAAGGATCTTCAATAGGGAGACGATTCTGGTCAAATGGAAGTGATCCGTGCCTTACTGCCCTCGAGGCCTGTAACGGGAAGCCAGTGCGGCCTGTATCTCGCTACGTACCTTGAATGGGTTCGGCACATATTTCCAGACGATGTCGTCGAGATTGCCGCCCTCGGAGGATAATACTATCGTGCCGTATCCGAGGAACCTCTGCAGCCCGGTCTGCATGACCTCGATATTCGTGATCATGTTCAACGCCATGTCCTCGATTTGTCTCCCGATGATGCCTCTCTTTATCATAGCGCGCTGGTCGGTGAGCACGTAGAGCGTGCTGATCCATCGCAGATATTTCACCAGGAAGTAGATGACCAGCAATGCACCGATCGCGACAAAAGTCCAGCCGATGATCCACCCGTAATCGCCTTCGAGATATTCCTGAAGATACGGCAGGTCGCAGAACCCGAACTTCGTCCAAAAAGCGAGCACGAAAAAAGCAACTGCAAGGATAAGTGAGAGTATCGCCCCAGTCATGTACTTTATCTTGCTTTGTCTCGATTCGAGGATAAGATTCTCGCCCGATGCTAGCAGCTTCCTCGAGATGTGTTTCGGTTTCTTCGCCACAGCTATACCCTCCTGCGATCGGGAATGTAATCCGCATTCGCCCTTAAATCGTATGCCCCGGGATTTCATCCCGAACGCCATGACCGGCCATTCCGGCAACCATAAAATTGGAAGATTTAAATAATTGAAACCCAAGTTTTCTTGCATGCCACGAGAGCAGTATAGTCCCAAAGAGGTCGCAAAGAAGATATCATCATTCATATTGGGCTTCGCTCTCGAAATCGGGTTCATTTTGTTCGTCATGCTATTAGTGATCGGCGTCACGTCTCTCGTGGCGTTCTTGCTATCGCTGGTGGGATAGATGTTTGGCCTCAGGGATTTCAGAATAGTAATTAAGGATCTATCCTTCCTGCTGATGCTCATATCCCTGATCATGCTATTGCCTCTCTTTGTGGGGCTTTTCTATCCCGATTCACAAGAAACCCTGGACGATTTCTTTATCACAGCGATGATCATGAGCGGGCTGGGAGCGTTGGGCTATTTCCTCATCAAGAGGACCGAGGAGATGGCTCTGAAGCACGCGATCGCGCTGATGGTACTCTTCTGGCCGGTCATCGCGTTTTTCAGCGCGATCCCGCTCTATACCACCGGAGCCGCACCTTCGTTTCTGGACGCCTACTTTGAGAGCATGTCCGGATGGACCACGACGGGGCTGAGCACGATAGGCGGCGACGCTGAGTCGTTCCCGCACAGCGTGAACATCTGGCGAGGAATGATGCAATTCATGGGCGGCATAGGCGTGATACTGATAAGCATAGTCGTTCTGGCACAAGCGAGAACCGGAAGCGAATCCATATCGCTGGTGGCCTCAGAGTTTGCCGCCGGCGAACGGATAAGGCCCAGCATTTGGGCGACCGCAAAGATACTTATAACACTGTTTATGTTCTTTTTGATTGTCTGTTCGATTATTTTCTTCATCGCGGGAATGGATCTATTCGATGCGCTTTTCCATGCTATGTCCGGTCTTGCTACTGGCGGCTTCTCGACCTATGGTGATAGCCTCGCGCATTTCAACAGCAATGCAGTCGAAATCGCCGCCGTTATAGTGATGATAATCGGCGCGACGAACGTCGCGATACACTTCGCGGTTCTATCAGGGAACTATAAGGAGCTCCTTTTCCTCAAGAACATCGAGGTGAAGTCGTTCGTCATATTCCTTATCATATTCTCATGCGCCGGCTCTGTCTGGCTCATCTCTTTGACATCCATGGACACGCCGGATGCGATCAACGAGAGCTTCTTCCATGTTGTCTCCGCGATGACGACCACGGGTTGGACGATTGCAAGGAGTGGCAGCATGTACGATTCCTACCCTGCAGTCTTCCTGTTGCTAGTGGTCGTATGCGCTCTTATCGGAGGTCACTCTGTATCTACTGCTGGAGGCATCCGACAGATCAGGATCGCGCTTATGATCAAGTCCATCTGGTGGCACATAAAGAAGACGCTCCTTCCGCCCACAGTCGTTTTTCCGAGATCGTATCATCACATCATTAAGAAGACGGTCACCGACAGCAGGATGACGGACATCTACGTCTTTGTATCGATATATCTTCTCACGCTCCTCATCTCCACGATAGTCGTGATGGCACATGGGAATCCTCTGGAAAGTTCGTTCCTTGAAAGTTCGAGCGCCCTGACATCGCTCGGCATGGAATTCGGAATTGCATCCACGACCGCTGCTGCAGGCGTGAAGGTCATGCTGATAATCAATATGTGGGTGGGCAGAATAGAGATAATCCCGTTGCTACTGTTCTTTGCATCGTTCAGCAGGAGATTCAAGTGAGACCGTTCATTGCTGCGCAAGGACGTTTTTGACCTTATCGGAGATTTCCAGGGGGGTCAGGACTGCAATCAGATCTCCTGACCGCAGCACGGTATTGTCCTCAGGGACCATCGGCTGCCCTGCCCTATTGAGCGATATTATGAACGCTTTCCTGGGCAGACCACATCTGGAGACCCTCTTTCCGGTCATCGGAGATGAATCCCTCAGCAATGCATACAATATCTCGAACCTCACACCGGCAAGCGGCAACACCGTCTTCCCGCCAGAAATTTCTTCAAGTATCTCCGCGGCAGTGGCCTTGGTGGTCGTGACGAGCTTGTCAATGCCGACTCTGATGAAATTGTTCTCGTTCGCGGGGTCGTTAACCCTCGCGATGACCTTCGGGACCTTCAGGCTCTTCTTGGCTATCTGCGCGGAAACGTAGTTCAGCGTATCGCTACCAGTTACGCTGATGAAGATGTCCGCGAGATCGGTCCCCGCATCTCTGAGAATGTTGATGTTCGATCCGTCGCCGTTCACCACTAGCACGTCCGGGAGCATCTCCGCGAGCTTCGATGCACGCTCACGGTCGATCTCGATTATCGTCACCTGGTGCTTCTCCGCCCTTAGTAGTTTGGCGAGCAGGACACCAACTCTCCCGCCACCCATGATGACAATCCTCATGCGTCCCAGCATCTTCTCCGAGACCGGCTTCCCGAGCAGCTGCTTTGACGTGAAGCTGGGCTTCGTCTTCCCGGAATCCGTCTTTTCTGTCGAGTCTCTCAGTGGCGAGATGCTATGGAACAGGTCCTTCGAAATGCTCCTTTCCGACATCGGATATCTCCGCAATCGATTGCTGAACTTCTGGCGCTGTGGATTCCCATGTTCAAATAAAATACTATCGTATGAGCCCTGCATCCGAGGCACAAAAAGGTTAAATTCCTCGCGCATCCATCAATCTGAGGAGGCATATGTACTGTATCATCGTAGGCGGCGGCAGGGTCGGGACGAGCCTCGCCTCTCATCTGGCAAATGAGGGGCACGACGTCGTGATAATAGAGAAGAACCATGAGATCGCAAACTCCCTGAAGGCGAACACGAATTTTTTCGTTGTCACGGGTGACGGTACGGAGGCGGGCACACTCGAATCCGCAGGCGCTAGCAAGGCTGATGTCCTGTTCGCCGTGACCGGAGATGATAACACCAATCTCGTCTCTGCACAGGTTGGGAGCTATCAGTTCGCTATCCCAAATATCATTCTCGGCGTGAACAATCCCATGAACGTCAGCGTTTTTAAAGAGCTTGGCATGAAGAAGGTGGTCGATAGAACAAGCGATGCCGTTCAGAAGATGATAGATGCCATGAACGACGTGCAGGCGAGCGCCGTAGTCGGCGGCGGGCACGCCCGCGTCATGGAATTCTTGGTCGAGAAAGATAGCTACGCCGACGGCACGAACATCGGCAGGCTGTATTTGCCGGAGAATGCCACGGTCGGCGCGATTCTGCGGGGCGGGAGAATCCTCGATACGGACATGAATACGGTGATAAAGGCGGGTGACACGGTTATTGTGATAACCGCTCTCGAAGAGGCGGGCAGGATTTGGAAGATTTTCTCAAGAGAAGAAGAATAGCGTATCGGTCGCCGGAACGACGCACTACTGGCTGAACGAGCGTCTCGTGACGCGCGTGCCCATCCAATGGATCGATAGAATGCGATGGACTTTCTATTATTCGAACACTTTTGAAAATATGTTGAAACCCGTCAGAAGGGTCATCGAATTATTTTATAAGTCTTGCAATCATTTGCTAACCCGCCTAAAGTATCCGCCACGGGTATAAGAGGTGTGATCGTGATGAGAATATTCGCAATCGATCTCTCGACAGGTGAGATTTCGGAGAAAAAGATCGAGAAGAGGATGATCGAGGAATACCTCGGAGGAAGGGGTCTCGCTATCAGACTTCTCTACGAGGAGAACCCTCCTAAGGTCGACCCTTACTCCCCTGAGAACCGGCTAATAATCATGACGGGACCGTACACCGCGACCGCGGGTTCGTTCTCCGCGTTCTATAATGTGACCACGAAATCGCCTCTGACGGGTACCTGCTCGTCTGCCCACTCAGGAGGACATTTCTCGCCGCAATTGAGGAGGGCAGGAGTCGATGGGCTTGTAATAAGGGGGAAGGCAAGAGAACCGAGCTATATATTGATAGATGACGGCAGGATAGAGATCAAGGCGGCCAAGGACCTCTGGGGAAAGGACGTCTATGAGACGACCGAGTCGCTCGAGAAGCTTTATCCGGGCTCGAAGTGCCTCGTCATCGGTCCTGCCGGTGAGAAGCTAGTCAGATACGCTTCCATCATGAACGACAACTGGCGGGCTGCGGGCCGAGGCGGGGTTGGCGCGGTGATGGGCAGCAAGAACCTGAAGGCGATAGTTGCACGGGGCACAGGCAAAGTACCTCAGGCGGACGAGAACTTCCTGAAGGAGTCGTTCAAGGCGGCAGCGGCGACCGTTAAGGAAAAGGCGGTGGCGTTCGCGACTTACGGGACTCCTATGGTGGCAGGCATCACGGGCAAGGGCGGCTGCATCCCAACCAGGAATTTCTCGACTAGCTGGTTCGAAAACTACGAGAAGGTCACCGGGGACTTCATGCACAAGAACGGCAACTTCATCAAGCATATGGCCTGCTTCAGATGCCCGTTGCATTGCTCCAAGTACAACAAGGCTTTCGGCGAGGAGTTCGAGACGGAGACCGAAGGGCCAGAGTACGAGACGATTGCGCTGTTCGGGCCGAATGTCGGGAACGATAACATAAATGGCATAATCAAGGCGAACGACCTGTGTAACAAGTACGGGATCGACACGATAAGCGCTGCGGATTCGATCGCTTACGCTATCGAGCTATATCAGAAAGGTTACCTGACTAAGAAGGACACGGACGGGCTTGAGCTTAGATGGGGCGACCCCGTGACCGTGGTCAAGCTGGTCGAGAAGATAGGCAGACGCGAAGGTTTCGGGGACTTCCTCGCGGAAGGCGTGAAGAGGATGTCCGAGAGATTCGATGAGAAGGCGAAGAGCTTCGCGATCCACGTCAAGGGTATGGAGCCTCCGGGATACGAGCCGAGAAGCCTGACAGGCATGGCGCTCGCGTTCGCGACCTCACCGAGGGGCGCATGTCACCTGAGAGGCACAGTCTATGTGGCCGAGCTGTTCCAGGGGATAATCGACAGAAAGAAGCTTCGGGGAAAGACGCCGACGGTGATCGAGTTCCAGGACCTGGCAACCATCTGTGATTCGATGATAATCTGCAAGTTCGGTGCCAGGAACGCCTTTGGGAACGACCCCGAGAAGCTCGTTCCCCTCATGAAGGCCGCAACGGGCATAGATTTCGACGTGAAGAAGCTCAAAGAGGCGGCGGTGCGGATCTGGACACTCGAGCGGATGTACAACATCAGGGAGGGCTTCACGAAGAAGGACGACATGCTCCCGGAGAGGTTCTACACCGAACGGATAGAGGAAGGGCCTTCCAAGGGTCAGATATTGGACAGGAACGAATTCGTGGCGGAGCTCGAGGATTACTATGCCGCCCGTGGCTGGGACAAGAACGGCGTGCCGACGAGGGAGACGCTCGAGAAGCTGAATCTGGCCGATATTTGAACCACCGGATTGTTCCCCGGTTCTGAGTCGGACGAGATCGCCCTTTGCGGTCGAAATCGTCAGCAGATATTGCCGAAGACCCTGCAGGAGATCGGGAGCACAGGGACACCCATCCTCGTAAGCTCCCTCTCCATTCCCATGACGAACTCCGTGCCCATGGGCACATCTCCTTCCTCCCAGTCGTCCACTGTCCTTGCAAGGAGGACGAGGTCCGGCTTCACTTTCTCGACTATCTCAGCAGCGTTCAGCGGTGTGATATGCACCTTGAGGTCAACCTTATCAATTATCCCTTTCTTGACGGCCTCTGGTCTGTCATGAATATCCGCCGTAATCACGGTTATCCGTTCGTTCTTTTTCAGTTGGGATATCACCTGGGCTCCGAGTCTCCCAGCACCTATCACCAGGACTTTCATTTCTTCCACTCTTCGTTCTATACGACGTCAAATGAGACTAACAGATATATTATCATCAAGATCGCTATCATCGCTGGCAGCGTGACTTTCAATCCGCATCTCGCGATTTCGCCCTTCGAGACCATACCTGTCGAGAATATCAAAGTGAATGGGGGCGTGCCGATCGGCGTAGAGAACGACAGCGCGACTGAAAGCCCGCAGGCCAATACGAGGAACTTTGGGTCGATCCCCAACGCGTCAGACATTCCGAGCAGTATCGGCGCCAGTATCGCGACGGTTGCGGTATTGCTCATGAAGTTAGAGAGGGCGACTGTCAGCGTGATGATCGCCAGCATTATCACGATAATATGCAGTCCGCCGGTAAGACCGATCAGAATATTCGCGATCCAAACAGCTGTCCCAGAGAACTGCATCCCTTCTCCGAGTGCCAGACCAGCACCTATGACCAAAAAGATGTCCCACGAAATCGACCTCGTATCCTCCCAGTCGAGAGTCTTGGTAAGGAAGAGCAGGAAGCTCGCGCTCAACGCGACTATTGTCGCTGACATGAAGCTCGGTGGGAACCCGAACAGTGCTCCTATATCCGCTCCTGCCATCCAAAGTATCACCGTCGGAAAGAAAATCCCGAGCGTTTTCTTTTCGCCGTAGCTCAAAGGACCCATCGATTTCAGTCCATCTTTGACAGCACCGATATCGAGATATTTGGCGCGTATCGGGGATGTCTTCAGGAGGACGAACCATGCGATGACGAGAAGCGTGATGCTCGTCGGTACGCCCACCTTCATCCAGTCGAGGAATGTCCAGGACGTCCGCTCGGCGAGGAGTCCGGAAACTATCGCGTTAGGTGCTGAGCCAGTGATGGTCGCCATGCCACCTATTGCGGAGCCCATGCCTACTCCTAATAACATCAACGCAGCGACCCTCTTCTTTTCCTGTCCGGCCATGGATGCTATCCCAAGGACAACGGGAATGAGCAGTGCGGTCGTCGCCGTATTCGATATCCACATGGATAGGATTGCCGCGACGAGCATCAGTGAGAAGAGCGTCTTTCCGATGTCCCCGCCGAATCTGGATACTAAGACATATGCGAGCCTCCGATCGATCCCATGTTTCCTGAACGCCTCGGCGATTATCAGTCCACCCATCAGAAGATAGACTACAGGGTTGGCGAAAGGTGTCAATGCCTTATCTGTCGGGAATATGCCGTAGAACGTGAGCAAGACGGGCACAAGCAGCGCCGTGACCGGCAACGGCAACGCGCCGAATGTCCATAGCATTGCGATGCAGAGGAAGATGCCGAGCATGTGCTGAATTTGGATATCTACGGGCATGGGCACGAACGTAAATATTGCAAGGACGACGAAAGGCAAGGATATCTTGACGGATCTCTGGACAAGCATCGGAAGCCTGCCGAAGAACTTGAAGAAAGTCGGGGCGATGTTGAAGACATCCCTGCCCCTCTCTCGCGAAGACTCGAAACGCCTCTTATCATCTCTGTCTTTCAAACTCATTTCGCACAGGCTTATGCGCTCCCCCGAATATCTGTTTGTTGTCGGAAGCGAGAAGACTTTGTCATGTGTTTTACATAAGCTCGATTATCTGGGGAACCATGCGTAACAACCGCTGGGACATCCAAAATCCATATATATGACATCCAACTTCGGCAGCAATACGGTGAATAAGTGGGAAAGATAAGGCCTACCTACATCAAGAGGATTGCAGAGGACTTGGTGAAGAAGTTCCCTGACAAGTTCACCACCGATTTTGACCACAACAAGAAAGCGGTCGACGAGCTCGCCGATGTATATACCGTCAAGATGCGTAACAGGATCGCGGGCTACGTGACGCGTTACGTCAAGAAGTCCGCCAAGTAAGCCTTCCCTGCGCGCCTGTCGACTGAAAACGCAATATAGTCATATCGGCTTCACATTTTCCGTCCCGAGAGCCGCCCGAGTGGGGTAGTTTGGATATCCTAGAAGCCTGCGGAGCTTCGGACCTGGGTTCGAATCCCAGCTCGGGCGCTTTCATTCGATGATGTTCACGCCGCCGGGCGGTAGGATAGCCTGGACCTCCTCGATGCTCACGTGATACCTCTCCGCGATGATCTTCGCCGCCTGTTCCTTGGACATCCCACCAGGCTCGAGTATCACAAACTCGTCGCAGTTCTTCTCAACCGCCCTGACAGGGCCGCACATCAGTTTCGGCTCCGGGAATTTCCTGCAGATTCCTATGGCGAGCCTCACTGGGAGCTTATCGAAGTAGTTCCTCTTCCCCCTGATGACGAAAGCCCCTTTCGGGAGGAACTCACCGGACTGCGGAGTCTTTGATACCTGGTCAGGCGTGACCCAATAGGCAGACCCGCTTCCGATTCCGGCGTTCCAAGCCTTTGACATCGCGAGAGAGAATATCGCCGCTTCCTCGAGCGTCGCTTCGGTCATCCCTTCAGTCTTCTTGACGACCGCGCTCGGTGCTCCGTGGATATCGGCATGGACATATCTGTCCCCCGGCTGGAGATGCTTCTTCACAAGCTGATCGTTGCTCTTCGCATCCTTTCCTGCCAGCACCAGCGCGCCTTCGGATGAGATGAACCAACGGTAGTGCTCGAACCACTCCTTCCGCACGCGTTTCTTTCTTTTCATGGCGAGCTCTGCCCTCTCCTCGCTCATCTCTTTCAACAGCTCGAGTTTCTTCTTCGTCTCTTCGATTGCGATTTTTGCGCCATCGAGCTTCTCCTTCAGTCTTTTCGATTCTTCGAAATAGGCTTGGGCGTTCTCCCGAGCGTCCTTCTTCCAGTTCAGCACGATCTTCCTTCCCTCTATCTCCGTCTCGAAACTCCCTAGTTTCCTGTCGAGTATCTCAATACCATCCACGGCTTCTTCTTTCTCCACCGAGTTCTTCACCCTATCAATCATCTCTTGGACTTTCGCATAGTTCGAGAAGATCAGTTCGGCGATCTCCTTCGTGTCTTCAATTGCTTCGATAAGCCTGTTCGACGCCTCCTCTTGGCTTGCCAGGGTCCGCTCGAGTCTCGCCAGCTCACGTTCGGCATCGCCCATATCCTGCTCTTCCCTGGGCAGGTGCTCGACGAAATCGGCTATCGCTTCCGAAAAAGTCCGGTGATATCTCTTCTCGAGCCCCTTGAGTGTCTCAAGCTCGATCGGGTGAATCGAATCCATCTCACCGTCCTTCAGGGTTATGTTCGGGCGCGGGTCGTTTTGGAGCTTGTGAATCAGGCTCTCGATACCCCTCCAGATCCTCTCTATTTGGTCATCTCCGAGCGCCGAGGCGTCCGAACTCCTGCTCACTCCTGCGAGGCTGCAGATCTCCTCCGAGTATTCTCCGCCAAAGTTCGCACGGGTCGCGAGGGTCCTCACGATGTCGGCATCCGAATTTCTCATGATTTCGATCAACCTGTTCCTACCGTCCCTGCGCGGGTCGAAGGCCTCCGGGGGGTATCTGTACTCGACCTTAGGGCGAAGATCCCTCTGTCTCCATTTCCTCGACCTCATCAGAGCGACTATCTTGCCGTCTGCCCCCACGAGTATGACGTTCCCATCGCCGAAAAGCTCGATAACCAGCTTCATTTCTGTCTCCTTCAGAAGCACGAATTCGATAATCCTGTCGAGCCCGTGCTGTTGCACGGAGGCGATCCTCGCATTTGACAGATGCTTCCTGAGCTGGCTGGCAAACCCGCTCGGCGCGCTCGGCATCTCCTCGCCCGCCTTGCTGAGCCAGATCCAGCCAGGCAGGAAAATGTTCAGCCTCGACTTACCCTCCCCCTTCGAGGAGATCGATATCACAACCCTCTCCTTTTCCGGCTGATAGACCTTGTCTACCCTGCTCCCGACGAGTACCTGCAGCTCCTTCTCTATCGCGACCAGGTCTAGTCCGCTTAAAGAGTTCTTCATCGCGTATCGGATTGCGCTCAGGAGTAATTAAACATCGGCGTCGGAGAGAGAAAACATTTTAGTACCAAACGGGATGATGACGACTGGCCGTGCCACTGTGGCTTAGTGGTAGATCCCGGCCTCGAAGGCCAGGTATCCACTATATAGCGACGCCTTGGTAAGGCGTAGGTCGAGGGTTCGAACCCCTCCAGTGGCTCCATTTCTCCTAATCCGGTTGATTTCTCAGTCAACGGAAAACGGGCGTTCTTATATGGAATCGGACCATGAATTATCGAGATCATGAAAATCAAGAGTGTAGTGGCGATTATCGCTGCGTTTATCGTGGTAACAGCGGGCCTGACTGCGGGGATATCAGCCTATCTGCTCATGACAGGGAATTATAATCCTACTGTGGAGTTCATGTCGTCATTCTCGAACTACGATGACCTCAAGGGATATCTCGACGACGCCTTTGCCAAGGCATATGGCCCGAACGGCACAGGGTATTACTACGGGTTTGGAATTGGCGGCTCACCGGAACAGGACGAGTCGACGAACGGGGCGCCTTACAGGTCGATCGATTATTCGAAGACGAACGTGCAGGTCGAAGGCGTCGATGAGGCAGACATCGTCAAGACTAATGGCGAACTGATATTCGTATCATCCTACAATTCTCTCGCCATAATCAAGGCTTATCCTCCTGATGAGCTTCATATTCTGTCATATCTCAACACGAGCGACTTCATCGACGATTCAAGCTCGCGCGCGGCTATCCAGGGATTATACATCAATGAGAACAAGCTCATCTTGATTTTGACATGCTATAAGATCTATAACTATAATGATACTCAATCTGGTTCGCCGGACTTCTATGAATATGAATACTATTCCTGGGTCGGCAATACCGCGATTGCCGTTTTCGATATTTCCGATCCTGTGAATCCTTCCCTGGAACAGATTGTGGGAATGTCGGGCTATCCGCTAACCTCAAGGATGATTGGAAATACCGTATATTCGATAACTTACAGCTATATTTGCAAGATGAATGACACGTATCCTCTGCCGGAGGTAATCGTCGGCGAATCGAGTAGCGAACTCTCCGCACGGGACATCTACTACGATCCTGAGACATCCCTTCCCAGTTCATTCCTGAACATCCTGGCAGTGGATGTCAGAAACCTGAAGGATAACCATCTCACAATAATGGCTGACTATTCCTCGACGGTCTACATGTCCGAGTCGGCACTCTATCTGACAATCCTGAAATGGAAGGAATATTACTGGCTGACGCCGGACACAAACACGACGAGTGCGGATGAGAGCATCTGCTCGACCACGATCTACAAGATAAAGGTCGATAAGCTATGGATGGCTGTGACCGCAAGAGGCGATGTCAAGGGATATCCGCTGAATCAGTTCTCGCTCGACGAGCATGATGGCTACCTGCGGGTCGCGACGACCGACGGTTTCTGGGGAGCTCAGACGAATGCGGTCTATGTGCTTGATAATGACTTGGAGATTGTGGGTTCACTCGAGGGCATAGCGCCGAACGAGCGCATCTATTCCTCAAGGTTCGTCGGAGATGTATTATATCTCGTGACATTCAGACAAACGGATCCCCTGTTCGTCATAGACCTGAGCGATTCACGGAATCCGAGGATCCTCGGAGAGATCGAACTACCGGGCTTCTCGACCTATCTCCACCCGATAGATGATGAGCATGTGCTGGGTATAGGGATTGAGAATGGACACGTCAGGATATCCGTGTTCGACGTCTCGGACCCGACGGCACCCGCGGAAAAATTCAAGTACGTCACCGAGGGCAGTTCGTATTCGGAGGCGAACTGGGACCATAAAGCGATTCTGTTTGATGCAAGGAAGGGGCTGCTCGTCATACCTGCAACGGAGTACAATTACAGTGTGATAGATGAATACAACTACACTTACTGGCGCACATGCGGCGCGTACGTGTTCAATGTATCCCTGAGCAAGGGGATCGAACTGAGGGGTATTATAAGCCATGATTTCAGTGATGTCAGGAGAGCGCTCTATATCGGAGAATACCTGTATACTATCTCAGAATGCTTCGTCAAGATCAACCTTCTCTCAGATTTGTCTCCTATCGGATCTCTGCAGTATTACTCGCCCGGGGACAATGGATATTGGTACTGCTATGGATCTCGAATAGATTGATTCTGTAGGAGCGAGATTAATGTTCAAGGAATCACTTATACCTCATATCGGGGCGCCAGAGATGCGCGTGGAAATCGACAAGAAGGCGCTGTTCGCGCTCGCCTCGGATACGAGGCTGGACATACTCAGGGCACTCCAGCCGATGAGAAGAACGGTGACGCAGCTCGCGGAGACGCTCAACATCGACAAGGCCGCGGTTCATAGGCATCTCAAGAAGCTCGAGGATGGCGGCTTCGTGAAGAGATACGAGGATCACGGGTTCGTCTATTACGGCCTTTCTTGGAAGGCCAGGGATATTCTGTCGCCGAACGAGAACACGCGCGTGATAGTCCTGCTGTCATCCTCCTGGGTGCTCGTGCTCGTGTCCGCATTCCTGATCATCGCCGCGCTTCAGTCCGGCCTGATGTATTCCTTCGGGGCGGCGCCCGCCGAAGGCGGGAACAACACATCGTATTATGATTCCAGGTTCGGCCTTGAATCCTGGGCCACGCCTTCTTGGCTGTTCCTGATTCCCGCGATAGGATTGGCGGCGATAGCCGGGGTGACAGCGTCCTTGGGCATCAAGTCCCTCGTCCGCCCGAAACAGAAGCCGTCCGAGGCTTGCGTCCCGATGCAGCGTGAATCTACGGACGATGACTAGAAGGTTAGGAGCTTATCAGACTCTGCTATCATCTCGTACAAGTCTCGCATCGTCGACATCGAACACATCGCGGAACCGCCGGATTTTCTAAGCTTCAGGCATGTGCCGCACGCCAGTATCTTACCACCCTTGCTGACGAAGGCTTCTGCCTGCTCGGTCACCTTGAATGTGTCAGTATCGATTTCGATGCATTCTACTCCTTTGGACAGCAGGAACACCTTCACCTCATCACCCTGTCCCAGTGCGTGGTTCGCGAGCCTAAAAGCGTTCCATACCGTCTCCGGATCGTTCGAATATATCACCATTCCGAGCTTCATAGTGCTCATCTCTCCTGATAGCTATATCTCTCTTCAGCCCACGGATCCCCTCTCCGATGATATCCATGTGATTCCCAGAAGCCCAGCTTCTCCTCTTTCATGAATTCGACACCTTCTACCCATTTCGCGCTTTTCCAGAAATAGAGTTTGGGTACGACGAGCCTCACGGGATACCCGTGCTCCGGGGGCAGCTCCTTCCCGTTGTGTTTCATAGCGAATATCACCTCCGGCTCGAAGAAGTCCTCGATGCTCATGTTGACCGTGAACCCTCCCACGGAATGCACCATGACGAATCTCGCCTCGGGCAGTATCTTCACCAGCTTGCCTATCTCGCCCGACAGCACCCCCTCCCAGAGGTTGTCTAGCTTGGACCATCCGGTCACACAGTGCACATCCGAGATCACCTTCGATTGCGGCAGAGACTTGAACTCTTCTAGAGACAGCTCGATTCTTTCCTCAACAAGGCCGGTTATCTTGAATCTCCATTTCCGGGGATCTATCGTTTGGGTCTTGCCATAATGCAGGACCGGCATCTCCTCGATGGGCCGCTGGCCAGGAGGAATCCGGGAGGGTCTCCCAGGATCCTGGCTCTTGAACCGCTCCTCATCGTTCATTTCATCATCGTGTCAGCCATAACATAGCAGGTACTGCGCTAAAAAGGTTATTTCAAATTCTCAACCGCAATAAGATAATCATCCCGACTATCACAAGCGCCGAGGCGGACAGAAATCCAAACACGTAACCGAAATATTGGGAGATAAGGCCTCCTATTATCGGTCCGACTATCGACCCGAACCCTTGTGAAGCGTTGTATGCTCCGAAGGCGTGTCCGCGCAGCTCCTCGCTGGAGATGTTCGATACTATTACCGAGCCCGAGACGTTGATCAAGGACCAGCAGAGGCCGATAATCGCGTGGATGAGGATTATGGCGAGGAAAGCCAGTGCGATAGGTAGTCCGATATGCGCGACCAGAACGACCGAGGGGAACAGGATTGCTCTCGTCCCAGAAGCAATGAGCTGGGTTTTCTTGGAGCCTCTTTCGGCGACGACATTACCGACATATTTGTAAGACAATGCCGAGGTCAGTTGTGCGCCTATATATATCACAAAGACACTCGAGCTGCTGAGCCCTATCTCGCCAACCAGGAATATAGGGAAAATGGCATAGAACGATGTAAAGCCCGCAAGCAGAAGGAAGATGCAAATCAGATATGCAATCAAGCGCTTCTCGAATCTGTTCTTCCGACCGAAATACGCGTGGAAATTGAAAAGATGTAGCATGCGCAATGGCATGTACTTTAGCCGTTCGACCGTGATGTAATGATGCTCTGTAAGCTCGGCCGGCTTTTCCGATATCTTCATCACCGGTTCTCGGATCAATTGCCAGGCGTTCAAAGCGGAGAGCAATGCGAGCCCGGCTCCGACAATGAACAGCATTCTCATCGCATCAGTGAGGGGGATTTGAACAGTCTCTAGTTGGAGCCAGGCAGCGCCAAGCGCGAGCCCCGCAACCCATCCGATGCCTCCCATCTGACTGAATGCTGCTATCTTCTTTGGCCAATCCTCCCTCTTGGAGGTCTCAATGACAAGGACCGTTGCAGCAGGCGCAGAGGCGGTGCTCAATAAGCCGAATAACAGATTGGCAACGAAATAATTTGGTACCGACGTGCTCAGTCCCATCAGAAGAAGACAGAACGCCATCCCGATGAAGCCCGCGATGACGAAAGGCTTCCTCTTTCTCAGCCTATCCGAAAGGCTTCCCCAAAGCATGTATGCGGGGACACTCGTAAGAGAGGACGCAGCAGCAATCAGGCCTATCTGTCCGATGGAGGCTCCCAGCTCCCTTGCAAATAATATGATTAGAAGAGAAGTAGAACCATTCGCTATCCCTGCAGGGATGTATGAATAATACCATCGGTCATATCGTGATCGGTTCTGCAAGCCCCATCCCTTGACGGCTGGCTAGTATAGCGGTCATATTTTGAACTTTCGAATGGGACATCTTTATCCGATTTGGCGACGTCACATCAAGGGGTTTTAGGTCAGAACAATATAAATAGTTTCGATATATCGAGATATATCGGAGAATGATGATGGCATTTCATGGTCCGTTACAATTCCCCGCTATTTTCTCAAGAGGTCCGATATTAAAAAGGAATCTGAAGATGGTCATCTTGACGATACTCCTGGATGGGCCTATGCACGGCTATGAGATATCGCGGGTCATAGCCGAGAGATCACACGGCTACTATCGGCCGAGCGCGGGTTCTCTTTATCCGGCCCTGCGCTCGCTGCTCGAGAGCGGGTGCATCAAGAGCAGATCTGAAGGACGTCGCAAGATGTATCAGATAACTCCCAAGGGACGTCGTATGATTGAGGGGCACAAAGAGGAGATCGAGAAATGCATGCGGGCGTTCAAGGAATCCCTCGGCCCGGACAGAGCGTTGCTGTTCGAAGAGTTCGCCAGAACTGGCAAGCTGATAGTGCTCGCCTCGAAGAATGTCACGCATGAGCGGGCTTGCGCGCTCGCCAAGGTCCTCGAGGAGGCGCGCGAGAAGATGCTCAGGATAATTTCCGAATGAAAAAAGGTTTGATAGGATGGAAAACAACATCATCGAAGTCAAGGATCTCGTAAAGATATACGACAAGAGAATCAGAGCAGTAGACGGGATATCGTTCACGGTCAAGGAGGGCGAGATATTCGGCTTCCTCGGCCCGAACGGTGCTGGAAAGACCACTGCGATAAATGTGCTCACGACTGTTCTGACCCCGACGAGTGGCACCGTGAAGGTCTGCGGATACGACGTTGTCCATGATTCTCAGAACGTCCGGAAGAACATCGGTGTTGTTCCTCAGGATCTGACCGCGGATGAGGACCTCACAGGGATGGAGAACATCCTGCTCTGTGCAGAGCTCTACGGCGTGCCCAAGGCTGAGGCGAGGAAGCGCGCGCAGGAGCTGCTATCTTTGGTCGAGCTCAGCGATGCGGCGGACCGCCTTGTCGAGACTTATTCTGGAGGCATGAGAAGACGATTGGAGCTTGCAGCAGGGCTGATAAACCGCCCCAGGGTACTCTTCCTGGACGAGCCGACGCTCGGGCTTGATGTGCAGACAAGGGCAGCGATCTGGAAGTACATCCGTCATCTCAAGGAACAGTACAGAATGACATTATTCGTCACGACTCACTATCTCGAGGAGGCGGATAGCCTTTGCGATAGGATAGCGATAATCGATCACGGCAAGATAGTGAAGCTCGATACGCCAGCCGCGCTCAAGGACAGCATCGGAGGGGACATAATCGAGGTCGCAGTCGAGGGAGACCCTGCGCCGCTTGTTGAGGTTCTGAAGAAGATCGAGACGGTGCGCGAAGTCGTGTGCAAGGATGATGGCACATGCAGGCTAAAGGTCAAGAGCGGGGACAAGACCGCCCCCGCGGTGATCAATGCCGTCAGCGACGCGGGGCTAAAGCTCACCAAGATATGGCTTTCGAGACCGACCCTGGACGAGGCGTATCTCGAGTTCACTGGCCGCTCGCTCAGACACGAAGAGGCGGACCGCGAGACTATGAGAATCCAAAGAATGCAGATGCGGAGGAGACGTGCATGAGCGGACTGGTCGCACTCACAGTGCGTGAGCTAAAGAAATGGTATAAGCAGCCCATCCAGCTCTTCATGACGCTAATCCAGCCGGTCATCTGGATGGGACTGTTCGGGAAGGCATTCAACCTCAGCAGCCTCGCCACTGGCCCTGGCGGGTCGCAGATGTTCCTGCAGCTGTTCGGCACGGCTGATTACTTTTCATATATGGCTGTCGGCATAATCTCGATGGTCGTCCTGTTCACGACCATGTTCGGCGGCATGTCGATAGTGTTCGACAGGAGGCTCGGTTTCCTGAGCAAGGTACTCAGCACGCCAGTGGCCAGGAGTTCGATAATCTTTTCGAAGGTGCTCGCTGCCGTGGTGAGATGCATAGTGCAGGTATCGATCGTGCTTCTTGCTGCGCTCGCGCTCGGCCTCACCCTCTATTCGGAGTTCAATCCGATTATGATATTTTTCCCGTTCGCTGCCGCGGTTCTGCTGGCCATAGGCCTTTCAGCCATGTTCCTCGCAATCGCGGTGAGGTCCAGGAGGTTCGAGACGCAGATGGCGATTGCCAATCTGTTGAACCTGCCGTTGCTGTTCGCTAGCAACGCCCTATTTCCTATTGCGCTCATGCCCGACTGGCTGCAAGCGTTCGCGAAGATCAATCCCATAACCTATGCCACCGAGGCGATCCGGCAGTCGCTGCTGATGGCTCCCGATTGGTCTGTACTCGCAGGTGACTTTATCTATTTGGGGGCATTCGCAGCGTTTTTCGGGGCTATCGGAACGATACTGGCCTGGCGATACCTTTCGAAGTGAGTTACAACGTAAAGGTCGTTCATTCAGATAATATGAAATACCCTCGTGTGCTACTTCATATCGAAAGACCCATTTCAGGTCGTCGAAAGAGGTAGAATGAGATGGACAAGTACAGATGTGTTGTGTGCGGTTACATATACGACCCTGCGGAAGGCGATCCGGATAACGGCGTGAACCCCGGAACGGCCTTTGAAGATCTCCCAGATGACTGGGTATGCCCCGTTTGCGGGGCCACGAAGGACCAGTTCGAGAAGGTCTAAACAAGTCATTGGGTTTATCTGAGTAGGGAGATGATGCCCAGAATGTGCAGATTCAACTGCAAGAGAGGATGAGAAGATGAAGAGTCTGAAAGGCACAAAGACCGAGAAGAATTTGCTTGCTGCGTTTGCGGGCGAATCACAGGCGAGGAACAGATACACCTATTTCGCCTCGCAGGCGAAAAAGGAAGGGTATGAGCAGATATCCGCGATATTCCTCGACACGGCGGACAACGAGAAGGAGCACGCGAAGCGCTTCTTCAAGTTCCTGGAGGGTGGCATTGTCGAGATAACGGCCTCTTATCCCGCCGGCGTTATCGGTACGACCGCTGAAAATCTGAAGGAGGCGGCAGATGGCGAGAAGCTAGAATGGGGCACGCTCTATCCCGAATTCGCCGAGGTCGCGAAGAAGGAGGGGTTCCCGGAAATCGCCGCAGCCTTCATCGCGATATCGAAGGCCGAGATGGGGCATGAGAAGAGATACAGGGCGCTGCTAGAGAACATCCAGAAGGGAAGAGTGTTCAAGCGCGATAAGCCGGTCAAATGGAGATGCAGGAACTGCGGTTATATCCACGAGGGCACTGATGCTCCAGAGGTCTGTCCGGCATGCCTGCATCCGAGAGATTATTACGAACTACTCGCGGAGAACTACTGAGACCAATTTCTGCTCGCAGAAAATCTCTCGAAGAATAAAATGTTTCATCGAAGAGGCGTTTCAGATGCGCCTCTTCGAAAAGAGTTTTTGCATCATTGACTCTTCGTCTCTGGCGGCGGTGGCGGTGGTGTCTCCTTGAGCCTTCTGGTGACCGGCGTCTGTTTCGCGCCACCCAGAGCGTTGATCTTCTTGTTCAAGATGTAGAAGACCACTGCCATCGCCACGAGCAGGACCACGAGGACGCCAACCAATCCCATCAGTATCGTCGAGTTCATGTTCGCGATGCTATCGGATATCGTGTCGTTCAGGTTCTGGTCTCCCTGTTCGATCTCATTCGAGAGCTCATCGGAAAGATTGTCGAGCGCCTCCTGCATCTCATCGGGGGACACGTATACGGGCGGAATGTATTCCACGGTTATCGTGTCTGTCCCGATGTTCCCGGCTTCGTCGGTGGCGATCGCGGTAACGGTATTCCAGCCTTCCCGCAGCGTGATGACCGCCTGCCATTGGCTTCCTACGAGGTTCGCGGTCACTCCGTTCACCATGACGCTGACGTCGGAAGCGTCGCTCACCGAGACGTTAACCAATATCGTCGGCGCGGTCGAATTGGAACCGCTCGCCGGGGACAATATGTCGACGCTCGGGGATATCGAGTCGCATACCACGGTGAAAGATATGGAAGCCTCGTTGCCGGCCTCATCCACCGAGACGATGGCTATCGAGTTCGAGCCCTGTTCAAGGCTTACGAGACAGGAAAACTCGCCAGTAACCTCATTGACCGGTACGATTATCACGTCCCCGTCGACCGTGACCGTTACTGTCGAATTCACCTCCGCGATACCCTGCACGGTGATCTGATCATCCCTTGTGAGGCCGCCGTTCAGAATGATGCCTCTCGTATCATTCATCCAGGCATCCAATGATGTCGTCGTATCGATGTAGAACGTGACCAGCACGGGCTCTGCCTCGTTGCCGGCTTTGTCCATTGCCATTATCAGCAATGTGTGCATCCCGTCATCCAGCACAACTGGCAAGCTCATCATCGCGATATCGTTCTCGATCGTAGGCTCCGTCCAAATGACATCATCCAATACCATGGAGACGTCGCCGATGCCCGAGTATGCCTGAGTATCGTTGATGTATGCCTCGAACAGCGGGGTGCTATCCGCGATCACTTCTCCGTCCTGTGGGCTAATGGGCTCAATGACTGGCGGGGCGACATCGATCAGCGTTATCCTTATCGGTATCCTCGCAGCGTTGTCGCGCGCCCCCCAGAAGCCGAATCCTACCCAGCCCAAATACATGCCGTCAATGTTCGGCAGGTCATACGTCAGATTCATCTCATACGTCTGGCCAGGATCCACAGTGGCTGGCACACCGGTCACCGTGAACGGCATGGCGCCTCCTATCGGATATTCGACGGTTAGATCAAACCACGCGGATCCCCCAGGAACGGAATATCCATAGACTCCAGCCAAATACCAGCCCTGATCGGGTTGATACAGCATCACAGTCTCTTTTGCGGATGCTCCGGCGCTCATATCGAGGAAGACCCATGTTGAGCCATCCCACCAATACACGTAAAGATCGATGTCCAGATTCGGGACCGTCGAATCGGTCATTATCTTGAGATAATCGTAGTCCGAGGTAATCTCGAAGTATCTAAAGGTCCAAACGTCTTGGTATGCCCATTGGATCTCTGAAAACCCGCCTACGGGCCCATAGGTAGTCGCGGCGAACGGCACATCAGTAATTCCCGACAACCCAGAGGTCGTAACGAGTATCGGGACTCTTCCTGCCGGGTTGACCGATGGTATGCGCAGAGATAGCTCTACGGAAAATGGCCAGGTGGTCATCGCGTCGTCGAAGACCCTGGTGAAGCCAGTGATAAGCTCGTAGGGGCGCTTTCCCGCTCCGATCGGGTTCCGGAGGACTATCTCATTCAGCCCAGTATTGAATACCACCCCCACGACCTCCTGTGCCCCTCCCGTCGAAGTCCTGAATCCATAAGTTCCTGCGCCGAGGTAATACTCCTCGCTGCCACCGACATATCCCATGTGATACGGTTCATCGTTCAGCAGCCAAGGCGGATCAATGCGTGTTATCATATGCACATCGATATCTGTCGGAACGTCAGACCAGTTGACCGTGACGTACAGCTTGTTTGTGCCGATCAAATAAGTGTCCGGGACATCCACGTAGAATGTCCGCCAGTCGCCAACCTCGGCTCTCCATTCCCTATCAACCGCCGCCGTGACGTTGTTGTCGAAGATGACTTCATCCATGAGATTTCCTCCGAACTCGAATTCGGGGTCGTTGGCCGCGACATGGACGAGTATCGGGCAAACGGTCACCTTGCCGTTTGCCTCAAGGTAGACTGCCCCTTCGTACGTCCCTATTTTCGCATCCGCAGGCACAGTCAGAGTGATCTGCTCTGAATCGGCACCGCCCGCAGAGATGCTCAGACTGCCGAATAATTCGTCGACCCAGGACCAGTCCTGCTTCTTGTAGTTGTCAATCTGGAAATTCCAGACTATTCCCGCTTGACCGCCGAAGTAGACGTTCATCCTCAGTATGAGGCCGTCGATGACTCTCGATATCGGGTCGTGCATCGTGACCTGCAGCATGTTCGATGTGCTTCCGTCCACGGTTACCCTGCTCAGTTCTGACATCGAAACCTGACCGTCATGATCAATGTCTTCCCAGTTATGCAACTCCAGACCGTAATTGAATGTCGGGCTGTAGGTCCTGCCTGGATCGAAATAATCGTCGTAAGAGCAGTATGCCGTGATCCTCGTCAGGTCGGTGTCAGGAGGTATGTACTCCGTGATATTGATCATGAAAGGCGATTCGTCCGTCGTGGTATAATTGAAGCTAGCGGAGGTGGACTTTTCGAATATCGCGTCTGTTATCTTTACATCGACTGGCTCGGCAAGGTTGTGGTTTCTAACGGTTATCTTGTTAGTCACCACATCACCGGGGAATACTACAGCGGGGAAGCAGAGATAGTTCGTCCCCCTGTATCCTCCAGGATACCATACATTGTTCGGTATCCATTGCATGCTCGAATCATGCCAAACAGGTTCGATGGAAATTCCATCTTTATCGGTTGCGAGGAGGACTGCCCTCTCGCAGTTGATGTATCCTGCGCCCTGTTTGAGGACATCATGTTTCACGTCATCGGCTGAACACATCAGGAGGTTCTTTGCTTCATAGCTTGGAGGATAGCCTCCGTGTGTCTCGCCAAACGCCTGATAGATCAATGCGAGCGCTCCGGCCGCGACAGGACAGGCCATACTCGTTCCGCCAAAGATCATCCAGCTGTCATTCCCGTTCGGCTCTCCCAGTGATAAGTACAAAGGCGCCGGCGTCAGTCCCCAGGCACCGGCTGCGATGACATCGGTATCGAGCTTCCCGGTCTTCGTCGGTCCGTGGTCCGAGAACGGGATCACATCACCGTACATCACGTTGTCCGAGCCATTTCCCATCAGATACCTGTATCCCATCGAAGATGCTGCGCCGACCATCACAGCAAGCGGATGTGTGACCGCATTTGCGGTACCGTAGCCAGGGCCTCCGTTACCGGTTGCCCAGCACCAGATAGTGTCCCGAGCTTGATACGCTATGAAATAGTTGAACGCTGAGACAATATCGAGCCCCGATTCTATCGCGGTGCTGTCCCAGCCATAGCTGTTCGAGGCGATGTGCGCCTCATCACCGGTAGACAGGGCGCCATCATATCCCAGAACAGTCGCAATCCAGATGTCTATAATGCTCGCGGAATTGTATGTTGGAACGCAGATAAGTGATGCACCTGGGGCCATGCCAGCCAGCATCCCGTCCATGGATTTCCCAGTGCCCGCAGCGGATGCGGCACATCCCGTCCCGTGACTCTCGCCCGGGAGGAACTCGCCGGCGAATGCCACGAGTTGGGCTTCTGCAGGTACAGAGGGTGATGAGTAGAAAACATCCGCGAGTGGAAGAGGATTGATCCCATCGGATATCCAATATATCATACCGCCTGAGATATCCGCAAACCCGTCGCCCGAGCGCCAAGAGGAAGTGTTCCATTCGCTCGTCGCCTCGTCATAATAGTCACCATACGATATTTCATCACCACGAGTGCACGGCTTGTCATTGTTGAATGTCTTGTCATTCAGCAGGTCGACATAGACCGTGTCCCATTTACTCGTCGTCTCATTGTATGCTACAAGAACAGCCACTGGCTCCCCATAGAAGTCGGCAAGATTCGGATCTGGATGGTATCCGATATGATAAACTCGAGGACCGAAAGGCGAGTAGCTCAGTGACGGGATCTCGCTAACGTTGTACAAATATCCGTCAAAGTTGACGAAATCGCCCATGGTGTAAACAATGGTGCTCGTGTCCGCATACCAGGTGCCCTCAGTCGTGCCGTAATCCTCATATATCGTCACGGACTGGACGTCAAAGACCAATGGCCACCCGTAGTACGGGGAAGCAGGATTGAGCTCCCTTGCCTGCCTGCCCTGAAGATCGGGATGAGCGAAATCGATGCCACTGTCGATAATGGCAATGTTGACTCCTTTGCCATCGAATCCCATGTCCCATGCAGCGGGGGCCTTGTGCTGTTCGACCGTATAGACATCCTTCGGGCCAGGTCTGAGCGCCTTCGGTAACGCCTCATCCGGATCGAAATAACCAATCTTGGTGGGCTTTGCGAACGGGAATACCGCCTTTGTGCTCGGCAGCTGCTTCAGCTCCTTAATGAGGTTTATCGGTATATCTATCACCGCCACACTTATGCCCAGGACAGGCTTCCTTTCCGTCGGCTTCAGACCGTGCTCGATCAAGAATGAGTCGAGCGCTGCGAAATCGGATGTCTGTACGTATATCCTGGTCATGCCATCCGGCCGGACGAGAAATGCATCTTCATCCAGCTCTGCTGCCATTTCCTCCGCCGCTATCATTTCTTGCAATGGTTGAGAGACCGATGTGAACTCTCCGGTCACAATACCATCATCAATTGTTGTATCCTCGTATTCGGCAGCAACAGCGGAAGGCATCAGAACGGTCAGCGTCGTCGCTATCATCAGGAATGCTATGCCGATAGCAAAACTTTTCACAAACCATGCATTCATGTCTTAACACCCTCTAACCCCGACAAATCAGAAGTGAACTGATCTGTCTTCCACGAAGCAAAAAAGGCATACGCATTACGATGTATATATACGTATTATTTGTCTCGCATTTTGTCTCGCATCCTATCACTTGCATTGCGTATACCTTAGATCAAATCTTCAAAGGTAAGACACGTGCATCGGGGTGATCGTTATGATTCGCTCTCGGAACACAACAAAATCGGAACACAACAAAAGATCAAACATCCGAGAGCATGGTCGAGTTAGTATCGCTTATTGTTGCATTATCTCATGTTTTATTTCGTGCTCAATACATGTCCGTCGGATGGGGAAGCACCTTGGATTTACTCCGCTCATCAATTATCCAAATCTGGGTATAGTACCGGTCGGACTATCAATAGGGTGGGGGTGGGCGATCATTCATTCGAGAGCAATTCGCATTTAAAATTTATAGGCCTCGAGATGAATTTAATCCGTAATTTTCATAACTATTTGAGCCAAATCCATTTAATCATTATATTATTCAGATATAAACATCACTTTTTGCTCAATTTTCAACAAACTCGCGCATGCCCAAAAAATCGAAAGAAGAGTTCTTATACATTGGCAAATGTAGGGTTGAAATGCCCGGTTTGGAGAAGGTCTCCAGACCAAACGGCAGCCCCCGAAAGAAAACGAGGTTGGAATTGTTCTAACCACTTCACGTTTGCGTCAGTTTAACCGGGAAGGAGGTCGAGCGTGATGGCAGACGAGAAATACATCGAAGAATACATGAGAAGGACCCCGAGATCACGGGAGCTGTACGAGCGTGCAGCAAGAAAGCTAGCTGGAGGTGCTGAGAGCAATATCCGGCTGTTCCGGCCCTATCCGGTCTATATGACCCACGGCCGAGGGCAGTTCATCTATGACGTCGACGGCAACGAATATCTTGACCTGATTTGCGGGATGGGTTCGATCATCCTCGGACACAACGATCCTGAGGTGAGAGCCGCGGTCATCGAGCGCGTGACGAAGGGAGGGGACGTCCTCGGGACTCCGACCGAGCTCGCAATCGAGTACATCGAGCGTGTCCAACGCGCGTTCCCGAGCATGGAGCTCTGCAGGTTCAGCAACTCGGGTACCGAGGCGACGATGAACTGCATCAGAATCGCCAGGGCATACACCGGAAAGGATGTGATTGCGAAAGCCGAAGGTGCCTATCATGGCGGACATGACTATGTCTTGCACGCGCTTCACCTCACCGAGAAGGAGCTCAAAAGCGACCCGAAGCATCCACCATGCCTGCCTTACGGCTCGGGTATCCCCAAGCTCGTCACGCAGAACCTGGTCAAGGTCATACCGTACAATGACGCCGAGGCGACCGCTGAGATTCTGGAGAAGGACCAGGACAAGATCGCCTGCCTGATACTCGAGCCTGTCATGGGCGGTGGAGGGCTGATTCTTCCCCGGGACGATTTCCTCAAGAAAGTGCGGAAGATAACGGAGAAGCTGGGGATCGTCCTGATTTTCGACGAGGTCCTGACAGGCTTCAGGATCGCCTATGGCGGCGGACAGGAGAGGTTCGATGTCAAGCCTGACCTTACCGCGCTCTCGAAGATCGCAGGAGGGGGCTTCCAAATGGCCTGTATTGGCGGAAAGCGGGAGATCATGGAGGTCATCCTTCCCAAGGTTCAGGGTACTGCCGCAGAGGTCACAGCAGGGATGACGAACGCCGTCCAGGTGGGCACATACAATGGGCATCCGACGAGCCTCGCTGCAGGCGCGAAGACGATAGAGATCCTCGGCAGGCCTGGTACATACGAGTATCTGAACAAGATCTCGGACATGCTATGGGGAGGACTGAAGGACCTGCTGGATGACAAGAAAATAGTCGGTACCGTAAATTATTGTGGGCCTCTCGGTACAATATACTTCGACTGCGTCAGCGCGAACACGTGGAGAGAGACCTTCTCGCTCAATGAGGAGAAATGGACCTACTTCTTCTTCAACATGCTGAATCGCGGGGTATATCTGGGCATTCCGCACTGTGACGAGAGATTCTTCCTGACGAAGGCGCATACTGAAGAGGACATCCAGCGGATACTTGATATCGCCGATGAGGTCCTGAGCAACATGAAAAGGGATTTCAGGTGAAATCCCCTGCGCAAAGGATTACACAAACCCCTTCCTACGCGTTTTACTTCTGTTGCTGGAGTCTTTTGAGTTTCTCATACTCCCTTATCTTCATCTTCTCTTTCCAGCCGAGGTCGATATACACCGCGAAGAAGTGTATCGCCACTCCTATGCCCCAGCCAATTGTCATGAAGATAAACCACGGGAAGGAATTCCAACCGCTGGTCACGCCCCAGAAAATCACCATGAAGAAGTTGACTATGACATAGCTGGAGAAATGCACGATCCAGCCGACCTTCTCGCTCGCGATCTTCTCTGCCTCTTTTCGTAACTCCTCTTCTGACATCATTTCTATTAATACTATGATTAAGAATTATGCAGATGATGGAAAATATTATCTGACATTGAAAAAAAGAGAAGGATTTGGGGAGAGATCATCCGCGAGAGGATGATTCTCCAACTGGTTTCTAGAAGAACTTAGTCACGACGTCGAAGTGCTCCGTGACGTTTATGCCTCTCTTGCCGAGCTCCCAGAAGAACGGGTATGGATCCACGGTCACTTCTGGAGGGAACACGCCCGGCTCCTTGATCTTCTTGGTTCCTTGCCAGTAGGAAACTATCGCGGGCGGTACCGCAGTATCCCTGGCGGAGCTCGCGTTCCTCTTCGGGTCGTTCCATGTCTCGATGAAGTATGTGACAGTGCTCGGGGTTCCGTTCTTCTCGCCGAAGCAGTCGATTCTGAACATGTCATATTCGTACGGCTCGTTCGGCGGCGTTTCCCTGCTCGCAGATATTGCGTTCTGATACATGGCGGTGAGGTAATCCAACGGGCTTATCTCGCAGTTGCCGACCTTCAGAGGCTTTGTGCTCGCAAATCCGAGCTGCACGAGAGTCTTGAAGGTGTTCAGGTCCGTTTGCGGGAAACCTATCCTGAAGGTCACGTTTTTGGCCTTCAACGTCTTGCCCATCGTCGCAGGCTCTGAGTGCTTGATGTAATAAGCCTTGACTTTGCCGATGGGCTCCGGCATGATGACCTCTTTCTCCCCGGAAAGCACAGGCTGTTTCTGATGCTTGCCATTGAGCCACATGATCGGCTCCTGGGTGAACTCGTCCATCACGGTCCTGATCGAATATCCAGGCCAGCCGGCTTCCTTCACCGGCAGCGTGTTCCCCCATGAGCAATATATGTCAATCGTGTCGACCTTATCGAGCTTCTTCGCGCCAGCAGCACCAGCCACATTCGTCATTCCCGGTGTGCTGCCGAGTCCGATGGTCGCGTTCACTCCCGCGTCAACCCATTTTTTGTGCTGTTCGAGTTGCTTTAGAGATGTGTCAAAGAACCCACCAAGGTCGGTATAGTGCACTCCGTTCTTCACGGCCACTTCCATGACCCCAAGGTTCGTCTGGTACCAGGCGCAATTGACGACCGTGTCCGGTTTTTCCTTCTTCATGACCTGATCCAACTTTTTCTGGTCGGTCGCATCGATCTCCATCGTCGTGACCTTGTTCGGGTTGATTTTCAGGTCCTTGATAGCCTTGTTCGTCCTCTCGAGGCTCCTGCTGGCTGCGATCACATCTACCTTACACATCTCGACGAGATCTTGAACACATAGCGCACCTATCTGTCCGGATGCGCCTAATACGAGCGCTTTCATTTTTATCTCCCCTTTTGACGGTGGATTTGAATCAAATCCGATCCGCCTATCTGAGCCGATTGCCCATAACACAAATCATATAACTAATTTATCACCGGAATTTTTGGAAATCCTTCAAAACGGAACCTATCTCCTTCGGATTTCATGTCGAGGGCTCCTCAAGAACTCGTGGGTCAAATCCTTTCTGGGTCCAGCATCTGCATCCATCGACCTCAGAACCCATTCTGCGTAGAGAGCGGTCCAATTGAAGATTGTTCTACCCCGGGGGAGACGCGAGACGCCGGAGGCGTCCCGGGTCACTTTCCCATTTTCAAGCGTCTCAGGAATTCCTGCCAGCGCCTTTCGTCATCGACTCTGTTCATTATTTCCGCTTTTCGGACATCCAGGTCTCTGGCGAATTCGACATCGTGCAAGTCGTTTATGGCCTTGACGAGCCCTGACAGCTCATCGAGAAGAGCCATTGCGAGGTCTCTTGTCAGAACATCGTGTTTGAGATGCTCTTCGAGCTCCTTTTTACGCTTTCTTATCTTTTGTATCAGAATATGTGCCAGTTGTCTATCCGTATCTGACAGGTCCTTCTTATTGCGAAGCGCGAATACGGTCTCCCTGAGGTCGACAACTATTCCGTCGAAGCTCTCCTTGTCAGGTACGAGATTTCCGACCCACGCTAACACGGAGTGAGCTCTATCGAGTATCCTCTGTCTCTCGTCTTCGCTGAGTATCTCATCTCCGGGTTTCATTCTCTCTGACATGCGGAATTCCCTCTCCGACAGCCTTCTAGTTCGATTTCCAAATATCGCAAAGGCCAGTAGCTCAGCCGAAATAGATGTGACAATATGCATGGCTTCCGTCAGCTGTCGTCAATTCGAACCAAGAACCCAACTGATATGCGTACTTGTCGAACACGAAATAATCGCCGGGGTTCAGCGAAACTGGATCGCTCACATCCCAGTACGTCACGTTGTTCTCTGTCATGCCAGAGACCATCGTGCTCAGCTGTCGTCTGTCGAACGAGTGCGTGCCGTTCGCGTATGCGACCGTCAGATAGACGTCCTCCAGCCTGAGCTGACTTGTATTCGTGATATACTCGACGTTGAACCGCACGGTGCTTCCCTGGTCCTCATAGGAGATCACAACTTCGATATTCGCTTCCTCTTGACCGGGCTCACTCGGTACCAGACACCAGTATTCCTCCTGGGTCGCAGGTCCAGTGCTTATGTTTATCCGGACGCAAGGCATCATATCCTTAATGGAGAAAGTGCCCGAATTGTTCGTTATCGTCCCTTCCCAATAGATGATGCAGAAGCCTATGACGTTCAACCCTAGGTCGTTGGTCACCATGTTCACGGTCTCAGTCCTCAGGTTCCACTCATCCGGGCTATCGAACTCAGATTCTGACTTCGTATAATACGATGAAATCGCGATCGAGAACATCCCATCTGCCCATAGGGCGTTGAAATTGTCAATCACTTCATTTCTGACCGTCGAGTTTGCGTAATTGAAAACCGTATAGCTCAGGGCGCCCACGGCGTCGTGTGCGTTCAGGCGGTCGACGAATCGCATGAATACACCCTCGCAAGGCGATTCCCCGGGTCCTCCTTCACCGTCCCCGCCCGGCTCGAAAAGCAAATACCATGAGCCCTGGATCTTCAATAACGGGATCATTCCCGAGACCTCCTGCGAATCATGACCGAAGATGTTCACTGTCATGTTGAATTCTATGACGCACCAATCCTCGATCTCGACGCTGAAATTCTGCTTTATCATATTGATTATCGAGGTGATGTTATTCTTCAATTCCATGGGCACCTGGGATTCAGGCATCACGCTCCTGCTATTGACGGTAATGCTGAATTCCTGACTGCCGTTGAAGAGGTTTCTCAGTACGTTTCCTGCCTCTTCGGGCGACATGACGAAAGTGAGGACTGTATACCCTGATGCACCCGCGAAATCCTTCTCGTTCAGCTTCTCCATGAATTTGTCAAACGTCTCCAAAGGGGTGCTGCCCCCTCCTCCGGATAGCGAGCCGAGCCCGAAAACCGAACTTCCAATGAATACCGTTCCGATGATCAATATCGCCACAACGGAGAGCGCGATGGCGGCGTTCCTCCTGCTCGGCAGCACATCCTCCGGAGGCGGTGGTGGAGGTAGGCTTGTCTCGTCCGCGAGTATCCAGTCGCCGCTGAGCTTTTCTTGTAGTTCGTCCAACTTATCATAGATGTCCTTGTTCGTGAGCTTGGCGGGTATCGTCAGAAGACTCTTTGCGATGTTCGCGTAGGCAAGAATGAAAAGCGATATTATCCCGAACCAGAGCAACGCATAGGATAGCCAGAAGATGTCGAACAGTCTGGCCATCCCGGGAATTTGATTGAACGCCTGGGTTCCGAATATAAGCATGGCGAAAGCAAGGACGATCTCAATACCGGCTTTCGCCCAGCACTTCGTCATGTAATTGGTGACTTTCATGATTTCAATCTACCATTATGAGCTATCAATCTATATCTTTCCATTGAGAGCAATAGCTATTGAAAAGGCTTTTCCCGCGCATATCAGTGGTGCGATTATCGCCCGGGCTCGAACACATCGGGCTTGCCGGCCCGGGCCGATAGAACAAAATCTTATAGATGAACATAGGTTATCGACAGCTGGCATCTGCGGGGATGGCCCAGCCCGGTAAGGCGCTGGATTGCTATCTTCATCCGTGAGGATGGGGCGAACATCCAGTGCTCTTTGAGCTCGGGGGTTCAAATCCCCCTCCCCGCGCCATTGTTTCTGAGATGAGAAAAACATCCGGATAGAGGGACAACGTTATAGAACGCCGGTCAGGTCAGATCCTAATCGTCGGCAGGATAACCGAAAAGCGGGGATATCCTCTTTCAGGATCGTATTATCTATACAGCAGCATCTATACAGCATCGTATTATCTATACAGCAGCCTGTAATACCTGCATACCTTGCATTCGAGCTTTCCGTTGTGCTCGACGAGCTTGACGTGTTTCTGATGCTTCGCGCACTCAGGACATTCTTCATCGACGTGCATATCGATCTTATCCTTCTTCTTGGCCATGCAGCTCACGACCGGGTATTTTCCCATTTTTCTATTTCAATTCTTCTGACGAGGCGCCGTTTCCGGTGGAGGATAGCCAGCATGGAGCAGAATGTGCCTCTCAGGCTCATACCGATAATTGGATATGCGATGAGAATATACCTCATGATTGACCAAGACCCGATCGGGATGCTGGAGATGGAAAGGCTTGACGAAGAAGGTCATGGTTGTCGACGATGAGAAGGCGATTGTCGACCTTTTCGAGGTTATCCAGGAGATTTGCGACTTCCAGGTAATCGCGGAGGCATACTCCGGGGAGGACGCGGTGGAGACCTACTCCAAGCTGAGGATAAAGCCTGATGTGGTCATCATGGACGAGAGGATGCCCGGGATGAACGGCCTTGAAGCCACGAAAAAAATATTGGATAAGGACAAGACAGCGAAGATAATATTCGTAAGTGGTGACCCGAGGATAGAGGAGGAGGCGCTGTCGATAGGCGCATCCGCATTCGTAAAGAAGCCGTTCGGGTTGAACGAGCTGAAAAGAGCCATCGAATCAGTATCGAAAGAGAAATGAGTAGCCCCGGGCAGATTCGAACTGCCGTCGCGGGCTCCAAAGGCCCGCATGATTGACCACTACACTACGGGGCTGTCTCGCTCGAGGATGGGAATTTCTTCTGAAATAATATCCTTTGCAGGAAAATTCTCCCGTGCTTTTCAACTATGTCAATTTGCCTATCAGGTGTATCGGTGAGCAGTCTATTATCTCAACATCGTAGAACCTGCCGAGTTCTACCTCTCCTCTGATTATGACCTGCTCATAGTTAGGCCCCCTGGAAATCATCGATCCGTTCGAGCCTGTCTCGGTGACCAGCACTCTCATCTTTCTTCCTATCTTCGTCCTGTTCTTTGCCAAGGATATCTCGAATCTCAATGCTGTCAGCTCTCGTGACCTCTCTTTCGCTTTCCAGCTCGGCACCCTGTTCTCCGACCGTGCTGCTCTCGTTCCTGGCCGCGGGCTGAACCTCGTGATGTTGACAATATCCGGCTTGATCTCCCTTATTAGTTGCAGATTGCTTTCATGGTCCTCCCTGTTCTCGCCCGGATAGCCGACTATGATGTCCGTCGATATTGTGATCCCCTCATATCTCTCCCTGAATGCGTCGATTATACGACGGAAGTCCGCAACCTGATATCCCCGCCCCATCTCGTCCAGCAGTCTGTTGCTTCCTGACTGGACCGGGAGATGGAGGAACTTGAATATCGCGGGGGAGGAATAAGCATCGACAGTCTCGGGGAGGATCTGCAAAAGGGTCTTCGGGTTCATCATCCCGATCCTGATCCTTAAGTCGAATCCCGTGCCCGCCAATCTTCTCATGAGCTCGGGGAGGGTCGTGCCAATGTCCCTTCCGTAGGCCGCAGAATCCTGCGCTGTCACCTGTATTTCCCTCGTACCAGTCGAGAAATCTATTCGCGATATCTCATCGATTATCTCCTCGGGGCTCCTGCTCTCGATCCTTCCTCTGGCAGCCTTTGTTATGCAATACGCGCAATCCCCGAGGCAACCCGTGGCGATTGGTATGGTGTGCACCACAGTCCCGGGCCATGGCTGCGGGACCCACGATCCGCAGCCCTTGACACCTGCGGCGCGGCAGAGCTCCGCCATGCGCGCAGGAGGCACAAGAATCGCGTCAGGCGCAATATCCGATATCCTGTCCCTGAGCGCGGTCACCATGCACCCACTGACGATTAGGGGCTTCCCTGTCTGGTAGAGCTCGCGTATCCTTTTCTTCATCTCCAGTTCCGTGGTCTCTATGACCACGCAAGTGGCTATGAAATTGAGATCTGCCCTCCGAAAGTCATCGACAATCTCCCAGCCGTTCGACCGCAATACCGACTCGAATTCGAGCGCCTCTCCTCTGTTGAGCGCGCACCCGTACGATTCGATGTGTGCTCTCACAGGTCATTCTCACGTGCCACAGACCCTAATAAAATTATCCTTGAGTCCCTAGAGTCCGAACAAATAATAAATCCGAGAGGTCACAATGACACCTCACGGGGATATCTGTGTGCGCAAAGAACACGGCCCTGGTCAACGCCAAGCAGGCAGCGAAAGCCGCGAAGAAGGACGCGAAAAACAAAGCGAAGGCCGCGAAGCTTAGAGAGAAGGCGGCAAGACTGCGGCTCAAGATAGAGCGTTGTCAGCGACAAATACAGACATTGCAGAAGAGAATTGCCGAGCTCGAACGAAAGGCAGCGGTCTTCTCAGGCCAGGCGAAGAAATGATCATTCTCGTGCTCCCCTGAGCCTCCTCCTGATCCATCTGGCCGCCTGAACAGCCATGACCGGTAGAGCCACCCAGAGTATTACCACCAGATAGAACGCCGCGGTATATTCTATAACGACTATTCCAGAGAGCGTTAAAGCTATCCCGAGCAGGATCCCTATTACAACCCCTCGTCTGCTGACTCTGATCTTCAATCGGTCCACTTCTCCCAATGGAGCATCTCTTTCAGGTCTCTTCTCGGCGGGGTTCTCGGCACTTCGCCGGGAATCCCGACCGGAACCAGCGCGACCGGGATTATGTGGTCGGGCAGGCACAGGATCCTGGATACCTCGGAATCGTTGAATGCCCCAATCCAGACGGCGCCTAGGCCTTGCGAGTGAATATAGAGCAGGAAGTTCTGGACTGCTGCTGCGACGTCCTGGAGAAAGTAGAACTCACGTCCGCGCTTCCCGTACCTCGAGGATATCCTGTCCAGATCGCCGCAGAAAGCCACCGTGACGTCAGATTCGAGTATAGCTCTTTGTCCCAGCGCCGCTTTCATGAGCCTCTCCTTTTGCGCCCTGTCCCTCACGACGATGTACTCCCTCTCTTGAGTGTTTCCTGCGGAGGGGGCTGCGCTTGCCAGCTGCAGCCCGGTCAATATCAACTCATCTGGCACCCGCCCAGGCCTGAAACTACGTATGCTCCTTCTGCCGAGAATGCATTCCTCTATCTGCATGATTCTTTAATCGGCCGAGCGAGGATAAATGGTTAGTGCCTCCCTCTGCATTCTGATGTATAAGGTTATTATCTCGCGTGCAAGTATTGCCACTCGTGAAGTGCAGCCTCACATTGATGCTCGAGTTCCAAGACGAGGCCACCGCTAGGAACGTGATGCACGCGGTTTGCCTGGAGAACGGGGACTGGATCTCCACCCGCCAGGAGGGCAACCGGCTGTTCTGTTCCGCCGCGTCCGATACCCCTGGGGGGCTTCTGCACACCGCCGAGGACTTCCTATCGTGCGTCTCCCTCGCGGAGAAGATGCAAAAACAGAAAAAGGGGAGATGAATCACTCCTCGCTTTCCTGCGGGCCACTCCCGGAGCGCCGCCTCGTTCTGACTGCCATTCCCCTCTTGAATGAGAGCATTTCCTCCCTCGTCATCAAGGCCCTGCCGTGCCCGACCAGATTATCTTCCTTGTCGACTATCAGCACGCTGTCGCCCGGGCGGATCTCATCGTCTGCATCGGTCACGAATTTCGCGAACACGTTCGACCCCTTCTGGATGAACGGGACGGACTCCGATCTTACGACCACACGGTAGCCCGGGAATGGGAGCGCCCTGTGCAATATCCTCGCGCCTGCGTCTGTCAATGAAAAATATCCGTCGGTCGCTCTGATCGAGAAGGCATGTTCTCCGTTCACCAAAACGTTCCTTATCCGATTGTTTGTGCTCGAGCGGACGTAATCAAACCTCGCATTCTCAAGCGCCTCCCTCGCCTTCGGCCCGAATTGCATAGAGAGCACCCCGAGTACCCTTGCCCTGTCGATGTCGAACCTGTCCCTCCGCGAGCGCATGTTATTGACGAACTCGATAGTCTCCTTTCCCTCGTATAGCACTGTCAGGGAGTATCTCTGCTCGTGCGAGAACCTCTCCATCAGCTCGATGTTCTCCTTTCTGTTCACCTCATCCGCCTGTCCAGGGGCGAAGAAGTGAGAGACGGGGTATATTTCGTCCAGTTCGATGGGCACCGGGCCAATAGGGGATAAGATCACCAGGTGAGCCCCGGTCTTATCAAGAATGTCCGCATATGTCCGCGAATACGGTTTCGGCCCTTCCGGGAGGGCTATCATTACATCCACTTCGGGATGCCTGTATCTCTCGAAGAACCGCTTCTGGTAACGGTATATCGCTGGCCGGTGATAGCTCTCGTCTCCCGTGACCATGAGCGCCCCCTCCCTGCTTAGGGGTTCGAACCTCTCGAGAAAGTCGAGATGCTTTTTCAGAGCCCGCAGCCCATCCAAGAGCTTCGGATGACTCCTGCAGGTCCTCTCAGCCAGCTCCCAGATGGTCCCATCCAGGATAGCCTGCTTTATCCTCCTTATCATTGTCTGGCAGACGTACAGGTTGTGTTCTGCGATGAGCCGCTCCCTAACGGGCGGCTCGTAACTCCTGAGCTCCTTGGGGGTGTGTCGAGAACACACGGGACATTGGCACCAATGGCTTTCGAGCGATTTGAGGTCCGTTGTCCCTTCCGGGAACATCAATCGTCCGTCCCTCGCATATTTTGCGTACGATGCGGAATCGAACATGTCGCATCCCAGAAGAGCGGCGAGCGGGAAGGTCATCGGATGTCCCGCCCCGAACAGATGCACGGGTCTCGACGGATCAAGCCCTTTTTTCGATGCGACAATGACATCAACGAGCTCCGGGAACCTGTATCCTTCCATCAGCGGCACCGCGCCCCCTATCGGGTGCACCTGGATGTCGAGCGAGCTCATCTCCCGGGCGCACCTGGTCCTGAGGTCCGGGAACAGAGAGCCCTGGATAGGCCCGGAAAGCCACATGTCCCCTCTTTCGGGCACGGAGAGCCGCGCACGCTCCAAGGTCCTCTTGACGGCGTCCTCCGCCCTTTCCCTTCCGAAATCCGGCTCGGAGAAGACGTCGAGGATGGTGCCGATGTCGGCGCCGATATCTCGCTGGAACCTCACGATCTCGAGTGGATCGATGTCCAGATTCCCGTAGACATGCTCCTGAAAGGTCCCGCTGTCGGTCATGATGATGCCGTCGAACCCGAGGTACCCATGGATGCCGTCTCGCAGCACCTTCTCCTTGAGATCGGCATCCCGCGAGATGATAAACGAATTTGTTATTATGCCAGAGAACCCAAACTCATTGCGGAGCCTCTCGGGGTCGATGATGCTCATTTTCGGATTGATTACCGGAAGAAGCGCTGGGGTCTCCATCCTCCTGCCGTGTAGCTCGAGCTCGCATATCCTTGCGAGCCCGTCCCGCTCCTTCATCTCGAACCTATCCTCGGGCATCTGAATCCGACAGTGCAGAAGACGTCAGGGCATTATAAAACATCATTCTATCATCGGAAAGGCTTAATTAACAATGAGCCATCAGCGGAGCGGAATCGCATGATAGATGTTCTGATAGGGATTTTGGCACTGCTCCTGATATTCTTCCTGCCAGGGTTCTTTCTCGTATTGATAATCTTCCCCAAACGCGGGCAGCTGAGCAGGGATTTCGATATACTGTTCAAGTGCGCCCTCGGGATCGCCCTCAGCATCTTGATAAACGTATTGGACGTGATAGCCCTCGACCAGATAGGCTCAGCAACGGGTGCCCCGATGATAACCTCCTCGTCGCTTTGGGTATCGATGGGCGCAGTCACCGCTGTCCTTGGGATTGTCTCCTGGTTCTTCGGAGGCCTCAGGGAGCTCGTCCTCTCCACGGTCAAGAAACAGCCTGTCAGCATTGAATCGATGGATGAGGAGCTCAGGAAGCTCGCGCATTCGAAGCTGAAACTTCAGAGGAAGCTAGCGCTCCTGGAGAGCGACGCGTATCAATCTGACCCGTTGCTCAAGGAGGAGGCCAGCGTGAGAATACCTCATATCAGGCAGCAGATTGCCGACATAAACAAAAGGATAGACGAGATAACGAGCAGGCGAAAAGAGGAGGGGACAAGGTGAGCCGCCGGAAGAGCCGGACTGGCTTCGAATATAAACTGGTCCTGGTCGTCCGTGAGGACCTCGGGCTTTCCCCGGGCAAGATGGCGGCCCAAGTGGCCCACGCTGCCGTATCATGCGCGTTGAAGGCGAGGGCAAAGAAGCCCCGGCTGTTCAATGGGTGGTTCTCCGAAGGGCAAAGGAAGATCGTGGTCAAGGTCGAGGGCCTGGACGATCTTATGGGGATCGAGAAGAAGGCCGCCTCGGAAGGGCTAATAACGGAGAGGGTCATCGATGCTGGCCTGACGGAGGTCCCGCCGGGAACTGTCACCTGTGTGGGCATCGGGCCTGCAAGGGCGGACGAGGTCGATAGAATAACGGGGGATCTGAAGCTCGCGTGAGTTGGTGTCGGGTTGAAGAGCCAAATCAGGGTCTGCGGGATAGACGACGCGCCGTTCGAGTTCGGGAACAGGGAATCCAAGGCAACGGTCATCGGGACGATAGTCCGTGCGCCAGCATACCTCGAGGGCGTCCTACGCTTCGAGGTTTCGGTGGATGGTGACGACTCCACCGCGAACATCCAAAAGGCGTTGAAGGGCTCCAGGTTTTGCGAGCAGCTGAGGGCAGTCATGATAGACGGCATCGCTCTCGGCGGATTCAATATAGTCGACATAGAATCGCTCAGCTCGGCACTCGGCATACCGGTGATTACGGTCACCCGGGACAAACCAGACATGAAATCGATCCATGCGGCCCTCCGGAAATACTTCGATGATGCGGACAAGCGCATCGAGAAGCTTTCGAGGTCGCCGATAATCGAGCTCGGGACGGCGCATAATCCCATTTACGTCAGCATGGCGGGGATCGGGATCGAGGAGGCCCGGGAGATAATCAGGTCGACGACCGTGAGAGGCGTTATACCCGAACCAATTAGGATGGCACATATAATCGCAAGCGGGCTAATGCGGGGCGAATCAAGAGGCAAAGCTTGAGCCCGCGTCAAATGCCAATTCCGACCTACTGGTTCCTGTGCTTCGTTCCGACTGTCAATCATATATGCTTAAATACGAGTGCGATTATCGAGGGACACCCATAGCTAAGGTGATTACTGTTGGCAAGAGGGCTTTACTGTGCCCGGCAGCTAAAAAAGCAGCGCGCGAAAAGGCGCTGGAGCGACCGCAGGTACAAGAGGCGCATGCTGATGCTGAGGGAGAAGTCTGACCCCCTCGAAGGTTCAGCGCAAGCCAGGGGCATAGTACTCGAGAAGGTCGGGATCGAGGCGAAGCAGCCGAACTCGGCGATCAGAAAGGCCGTGAAGGTTCAGCTGATAAAGAACGGTAGGCAGATAACGGCCTTCGCTGTCGGAGACGGGGCGATAAACTTCATCGATGAGCACGACGAGGTCCTGGTGGAAGGGATCGGCGGTAGGCTCGGAAGGTCGTACGGCGACCTTCCCGGTGTGAGATACAAGGTAATTAAGGTCAATGACATCTCACTGGACGAGCTTGTCAGAGGGCGTAAGGAGAAGCCCGTGAGGTGAGCCAATTGCCCGAACATGAGCAGACACCTCAGCAAGCTCCGATGGCGCAGACTTCCACACCGCCAGCGGCTGAAGCGACGCCCTCCGTGCAGGAACAACCGTCGGCGGAGCCGCAGGGTCCGGTACGGCAAGTCGCGGCCGAGCCCCAACCAGTCATAGTCGGGGTGAAGCTTTTCGGGAAGTACGATTTCGAGGGGCTTGTGGTATCTGATATCGGGATGAAGAGATACATCGCCCTCACGCCGATATACGTGCCGCATACGTGCGGCAGGCACGCGGTCCGCCAGTTCGCAAAGGCGAGGATGAATATCGCAGAAAGGCTGATTAACAACATGATGCGGACCGAGAAATGGACCGGGAAGAAGCTGAAGGCGTACAAGGCGGTAGAAGGGGCTTTTGACATCATCGCCGAGAAGACCAAGAAGAATCCCCTACAGGTATTGATAGACGCGCTCCAGAACGCGGGCCCCAGAGAGGAGGTAACGCGGCTGCAATACGGAGGCATATCAGTCCCGAAGGCGGTCGACGTCGCACCCTCCCGAAGGGTGGATCTGGCGCTAAGGAATATCTGCCTGGGGGCATTGGAGAAGTCGCACACAAGCACGCTGTCGATTTCTGAGTGCCTCGCGAACGAGATAATGCTTGCGGCCAACAATGACATGAACAGCTTCGCCATTGCGAAGAAGGAAGAGATAGAAAGAGTGGCGGCTTCCGCCAGATGATTGTGATCCATGCCCGATTCTCAACGACTTGGTGATTCAAGATGGGAAGAAAAGAGGACAATATAAGAAGAGCCCAGGCGCTTATGACGAAGCCCGAGTTCATACGGAACATAGGGACTGCAGCTCACATAGATCACGGGAAGACCACGCTCTCTGACAATCTCATCGCCGGTGCAGGGATGATGTCCGAGGAGCTCGCCGGCAAGCAGCTCCTCCTGGACTATGACGAGCAGGAACAGGCGAGGGGAATAACGATCAACGCCGCGAGCGCGTCGATGGTGCACACCCATGAGGGCAAGGAGTATCTCATCAATCTGATCGACACCCCGGGGCACGTTGACTTTGGAGGGGACGTCACGCGCGCTATGAGGGCGATAGACGGGGTCATAATCGTCTGCTGCGCGGTCGAAGGCGTGATGCCGCAGACCGAGACGGTCATCAGACAGGCGTTGAAGGAGTACGTCAAACCAGTTCTTTTCATCAATAAGGTCGACCGGCTGATAAACGAGCTGAAGCTCACACCGGAGCAGATGCAGAAGCGGCTTACAGATATCATAAATGAGGTCAGCGACAAAATCCAGAAGCTCCTGCCACCCGAGCTGAAGAAGAAATGGACGATAAAGGTGGAGGATGGCTCGGTGGTTTTCGGCTCCGCATTCCAGAACTGGGCCATCAGCGTGCCGTATATGAAGAAGACCGGGATAAAGTTCGGGGACATTTACAAGTACCTCGCGGAGGGGAAGAGCAAGGAGCTCGCGAAAAAGGCGCCCTTGCACACCGTGCTGCTCGATACCGTCATCACGCATCATCCGAATCCGTTGGAGGCCCAAAGGATACGTATCCCTGTCATTTGGAAGGGTGATCTCAATTCCGAGGTCGGCCGAGCCATGTTGAACTGCGACCCGAACGGCCCAGTTGCGATGATGGTCACGAAGATAATCGTCGACCCCCAGGCAGGCGAAATAGCGGTCGGGAGGCTGTTCAGCGGCAGGATAACGAAGGGCATGGAACTGCACGTCATCGGCATGCCCAAGCCGAACAGGATACAGAACATATTTCTCATAGTCGGCGCCGACAGGATACCCGTCGAGGAGCTCGATGCGGGCAACGTCGTGGCCGTGCAGGGGCTCGAGGATGCGATCGCCGGCTCTTCGGTCTCCTCCCTCAAGGATATGGACCCGTTCGAGAGAATGGTGCACTATACCGAACCAGTCGTCACGGTCGCGGTCGAGGCGAAGCACATGAAGGACTTGCCGAAGCTGGTCGACGTCCTGAGGATCATCGCGAAAGCGGATCCCTCGATACAGGTCGAGATAAACCAGGAGACGGGAGAGCATCTCATGTCCGGCATGGGAGAGCTACATCTGGAGGTCACCGTTTACAGGATAATCCACGAACACAAAATCGAGATCAAGACCTCGCCCCCGATAGTGGTCTATCGGGAATGCACCGCGAGGGCGGGAGGGCCGTTCGAGGGGAAGTCGCCGAACAAGCACAACAGGTTCTACATCGTTGTCGAGCCCTTGGAGAAGGCGGTCCTCGAGGCGCTGAAGTCGGGGGAGATATCGGTCGACGGGACAAGGATAAAGGACAAGAAGGCGCTTGCAAAGAAGCTGGAAGAGCTGGGGATGCCCAAGGAAGAGGCGAAAGGGGTCGAGATGATCCATAACAACAACATATTCATAGACGCCACGAAGGGTATCCAGTACCTGCACGAGACGATGGAGTTGTGCAGGGAGGCGTTCGTCGAGGCGATGGAGAAGGGGCCGCTGGCGAATGAGAAGGTAATGGGCCTGAAGGTCAAGCTCGTCGACGCGAAGCTTCACGAGGACAGCATACACAGGGGCCCTGCCCAGGTCATCCCCGCGGTCAGGAATGCGATCTACGGTGCAATGGTCCAGGGCGAGAGGATCCTCCTCGAGCCGATACAGAAGGTGTACATCAACGTCCCGCAGGACCTGATGGGAAACGCGCTCAGGGAGATACAGCAGAGGCGCGGGGTCATCGAGGACATGACCTCTGAGGGCGATATGGCTATCATACGCGCGAAGGCCCCCGTGGCAGAGATGTTTGGGTTCGCCTCGGCGATCAGGGGTGCCACATCGGGACGCGCCCTATGGAATACGGAAAACGCGGGGTTCGAGGTCGTCCCGAAGGATGTCCAGGCGAAGGTCGTACCGGAGATACGGCAGAGGAAGGGGCTCAAGCCCGAGCCGTACGATGCTGCCTATTACGCGGATTGAGCGCCTCGTACGGCTGCTCATAAATCCATCATCAAAGAAACCATAAAATAGGAAGAGCATTATGCTCGCAACATCAGCTGATGGAGGCCTAATATGGCAGAGAAACCACACATGAACCTTGTGTTCATCGGCCATGTCGACCACGGCAAGTCTACGACCGTCGGTCGCTTGCTAGTGGACACTGGTCATATCGAGCAATATGTAATCGAGAAGTACAAGAAGGAAGCCGAGCAGAAGGGGAAGGCGACTTTCGAGTTCGCATGGGTCATGGACAACCTCAAGGAAGAGCGAGAGAGGGGTCTGACCATAGATGTCGCCCATCGGAAGTTCACGACGGACAAGTATTACTTCACAATCATCGACGCACCCGGTCACAGGGACTTCGTCAAGAACATGATCACGGGTACGAGCCAGGCAGATGCTGCCGTGATTGTTGTCGATGCGGTTAACGGCCCGCAGGCGCAGACGAAGGAGCACATATTCCTCGCGAGGACGCTCGGAGTTGACCAGGTCATCGTCGAGATTAACAAGATGGACGCCGTCAACTACGACCAGAAGAAGTATGAGGCGGCGAAGACGGCAGTCGAGGCGCTTCTCAAGACGGTGGGATACAAGCCGGAAGAGATTCCTATAATCCCCGCATCGGGATATCTCGGAGACAATGTCGCCAAGAGAAGCACGAATATGCCTTGGTACAAGGGACCCACGCTCCTCGAGGCGCTGAACAACCTGAAGCAGCCGTCAAAGCCGATCGACAAGCCGCTGCGGTGGCCGGTCCAGGATGTCTATTCGATCACCGGGGTGGGCACAGTGCCTGTCGGCAGGGTCGAGACCGGCATCATGAAGCCCGATATGAAGATAATCTTCATGCCCGCGAACAAGGTCGGAGAGGTCAAATCGATCGAAATGCACCATGAGCCTCTCGCGCAGGCAGTTCCTGGAGATAACATCGGCGTGAACGTCAGAGGCATCTCGAAGACGGACATAAAGAGAGGAGACGTTGCTGGGCCTCTCGACAACCCCCCAACGGTCGCGAAAAGCTTCACGGCACAGATAGTCGTCCTTAACCACCCGTCAGTCATTACGGTAGGGTACACGCCAGTCTTCCACTGCCACACCGCCCAGGTCGCGTGCAGGTTCGACGCATTGCTCAAGAAAGTCGACCCGAGAACCAACCAGACGATCGAGGAGAACCCGCAGTTCCTGAAGACGGGGGACATCGCGGTCGTCAAAATAGTCCCGACCAGGCCGATGGTGATCGAGAGGGCAAAGGACTTCCCGCAGCTCGGAAGGTTCGCGGTGAGGGATATGGGCCAGACGGTCGCTGCCGGGACGGTCATCGACGTCGAGAAGAAAGAGATGTAAACCCCTTAACTTTCCAATCATTTTTGAGGTGAGCATGGTTTGGCATCACAGAGGGCTCGCATATCGCTGAGCGGGACGGACCCGACGAAGGTCGACCTGGTCTGCAAGCAGATAAAGCAGATATCGGAGCGGACAGGAGTGGCCATGAGTGGGCCGATACCTCTGCCGACCAAGCGCCTGATAGTACCTTGCAGGAAATCGCCGGACGGGGAAGGGTCCGAGACCTGGGACAGGTGGGAGATGCGGGTACACAAGAGGCTCATCGACCTCGACGCGGATGAGCGCGCCCTCAGGCAGTTGATGAGGATCCAGGTGCCTGACGGCGTGAACATCGAGATTGTTTTGAGATCGTGATATCTCTCGCAAACATATTTATCACGGCGCATCATGCGAATTATCACAGCTGAGGGCCGATAGATCAGCGGAAGATCGCCTGCTTTGCAAGCAGGAGGTCATGGGTTCAAATCCCATTCGGTCCACTCATTTCACTGGCAGACTACAGAAAGGTACAATTTTCGCCGTTCTTGCAACTGGACGTGTAAATTTCTTATTGCACCTGACTCGGCAAGTAAATGATAGCAAGAAGGTTGGATCTTTCTACGAGAAAATGAATCGATGGGATAGAGGTTTGTTATTCAATTCTCCCTAATTTTCTGATCATCGATAGGCAGTTCTTCGGTGCGTACGCGTTGACATCGTTGTTCCAGTAGCCGAACACTTCCTTCACGTCGAGTTCAGCCAGGGTCTTCGCCCATTTATCGATCTCGGATTTCGAATAGTCGTGTGCGTACCACGCGCTGCTGCCATGCCACCTCACATATGCGAAAGGCGCGGTCACCTCATCATCTATCTTCATCCCTGGAGAGTCAATGAGGCAGGTGGCGACACGGTATTTTTCGAGCATCGCTCTCGTTTTCGAGGAGAACCATTCTCGATTTCGGAACTCGATTGCGAATTTCTTCTTTGTCGGAAGGATCCTCAGGAAGTTCTCAAGAACGGTCAAGTCAGGCTTCAATCCCGGAGGCAATTGGATGAGTATGGGGCCTAGTTTCTCTCCCAACAAACCCATCCTATCGAGGAATGCTGAGAGCAGCTCTTCCGAGTCCTTGAGCTTCTTAAGATGCGTTATCTGTCTGCTGAGCTTCGGGGAGAATAGGAATCCCTTTGGTGTTCTTTCTTTCCAGCTCTTCACCATCTGCTCGAACGGAAGGCGGTAGAAGGACATGTTCAACTCTACCGTATCGAAATGCTTGCAATACTCCTCAAGCATGGTCTTTGGCGTACATTCCTCAGGATAGAATTTCCCGATCCAATCCGAATAGCTCCAGCCGCTGCACCCGAGCCTGTATCGTTTCATCAGGGAATATCAACGGCGTTTGAAGATAAGGAAATTGTCCCTTGGGATGTGAGAAAGCCGTCAGCCCGGATAAGCGCGTTACGGCAATTCTATTGTCCCGGCGACACGCAATTTTCCGCCGTCGAGATAGCAAAGTATGCCCTTCGAGCCCGGGAGATGCACCAAGGGCTTGTCCAGAGCTATCTTGATTCTCGGGTTCCTCCAATCGCCATCATCCGAGATCGATTCCACTTTCGCGCTTACGAACTGCATCCAATGACCTATATGGACAGGCATATCCTCCTTAAACGGGGCTGGCCAGTACTTGACGAGGATCGCCTCGGAATTGATTACCAGAGTGCTCTTCATCTCGGGGTTATTTGTGAGAACAATTCCCCTCTCGAGATCTGCGACCTCCACCCCCTTAACCGCGAGACCGACCAGATCTCCCTTTGCTGCCCATTCAGAATCGACATCGTGCTTCTGTATCGATTTCACCTCAACGCTTTTTCCGCCCGGAAGCGCCTTCAGCTTGTCGTGCTTCTTGATCACACCTTCGAACACGCGTCCGAGGACGACGGTTCCGACGCCTTTGACATTGAAGAAATGATCGATCGGCACACTGCCGGAGAAGACCGTCGTCCTGAGAGGCTCGTTCGATTCGACTTCTTCGGCCTCTTCCATCAGCTTCTCCCTGACGATAGAAGGATTATCGTCGAGGAACACGTACCTCTCGAGCACGAGATTCCTTATCAATGGTGTAATCTGCTCCTTCGTGATCCCATTCCCGAGAACGATGAAACCTGACTTTACGCCGAGGCAATCTAGCATCAGGGCGGACTCCCCGAAGGCCGCGTCGAGCTTCTCGACTACGACCAGTGCGATGTCCGCCATCGAAGCAGCATAAAATAGTGACGCGAGTTTGTCCGGGTACTCTACTGGGACAACGACGTTCATCGTCACGTCGCCCTTCTTGTTCTCATAGAATACTATATCCGACGCTGTCGATTTCTTGCCCAGCTCCTCAGCGTACTTAACAGGCCCGATGAACGCAACAGTCAGGTTGCTCATAATGCATCGAATCGATTGTGAAGAGATAGGTTTTGCGTCGGAGTATTGAGTCCGATGATCAATTCTGAGCATCTAAAGCTGCGTCTCTTTGTCTATGAGACGGTAAATGGAACTAGAGTGTGGAGAGAGCTGGCCCAGAGACCAAGGATAGTAAAGCGATGGTTATCGTATATTTCGTGCACCTCGTTCGGCACTAAAGGTATTCCAGATCGGTCAATATAGGAATGGATTGATCGGGAGAAGGAACAAGAGGTCATACTGGTTTATTATGTGATGTCGATATATGCAAACGACTGGGATGCTTGCTCCTGTCGGAGCCGAGATATTCGATCTCGATATCCTTCACCAGCGCACCGAGGATATCGAAATATGGCATTCCCATCGGGGAATAGGAGCTCCTCATTGAAGTTTGTCCGAGGAAGCCCGGATGAAGACAGTGTGGCCACAAGAGGCAAATATGATCACGCCGATTACCAAGCGATGATTCGGGCGCAATTGGTTTTATGAATCCTTACTCGATTTTCCCAAACGAGAGTGCTCGCCATGACGTCAAGGATTTCGTTTTGGAGTGAGGAACAGAAGAAGATTCAGGCGAAATACGACCTCCAGATGACAAGAGAGGCGGTCGAAAGCCTCCTGGCACGCATAAAATCGCTGGAATCTCTGGGTAGAATAACAAAGAAGGAGAGCGACCAATTGCAGAAATCTGCCAATGATATATTGAAGAGGATCGAAAAGGCGGTCAAGTAGCCGTATCTCTTTTCCCCTCCAGAACTCGCCCGGAAAGTGATGCCGTTTGGATGCGGTGATTTCAGAGAATCTTGTAAAGCGTTATAATGGCCTGACGGCCGTCAAAGGGATTAATTTTCGTATCAGGAGCGGAGAGTGTTTCGGATTCCTCGGGCCAAATGGCGCGGGCAAGACAACAACGATGAGGATGATCCAATGCGTATCTCCACCTACATCTGGCAGGCTCACCGTATTTGGCATCGACGTGCTATCGAACCCCAGAGCAATAAAGAGAGACCTCGGCGTGTGTCCACAAGAGGCGAATCTGGATCCTGACCTCACGAGCTTTGAGAATCTGGTCTACTACGCCTCGTTCTTCGATGTTCCAAAGGTAGAAGCAAAGAGACGCGCGGAAAGCTTGCTCGATTTCTTCCAGCTGCAGGCTAAGAGAGATACACGTATCGACGAGCTATCCGGCGGGATGAAGCGCCGGCTGCTGCTCGCGAGGGCGATGATCAACAACCCGAAGCTCCTGATTCTCGACGAGCCGACCGTGGGGCTCGATCCGCAGGCCAGGCACATGATCTGGGACCAGCTATCACTTCTTAGGTCCCGTGGCCTTACGATTATCCTCACAACGCATTACATGGAAGAAGCAGCAAAACTATGCGACAGACTTGTGATAATGGACAATGGATTGATACTTGACAGCGGATCTCCTGCGGAGCTCATTAAGAGGCACGTCGGGGAAAGCATAGTCGAGGTTGAGGACAGCGCATCGGTCCGTGCATGTCTTCAAGAATTATCTGACGAATCGAAATACGAAGTCGCGGGCGACAAACTTCTGATTCCTACAAGCAGACCGAAGGAGATCATGTCCGCGATATTGGCCGATTGCGGAGTCGTTCCCACAACGATAAGGCCGGCAACTCTAGAGGACGTGTTCCTGAGGCTGACAGGGAGGCAGCTGAGAGAATGAAGCTCTTTTGGCTTTTTGCTCCTCCAAGGCTGACCTTTCGAGTACTCAAAGTCTGGCGTAGGAATGCCAAGGTCTTCATGAAGACATATAAGGTCAATTTCATACCTCCCGCACTCGAGCCAGTCCTATACCTGCTTGCGCTCGGGTTCGGCCTCGGCATGTTCGTCACGGAGATAGATGGGATATCATACCCGATGTTCATAGCGCCGGCGCTTCTAGCGATTTCCATGATGAACGCCTCATTCTTTGAATGCACATACTCCTCGTTCGTAAGGATGTACTATCAAAAGACATTCGATGCGATAGTTGCTACACCGCTGAACATGGACGAGGTCATCTTCGGCGAACTTCTATGGGGAGCCACCAAGAGCACGATTTACGGTGTCATAGTTCTGGCAGTGCTATCCGCGTTCGGGCTTGCGAGTTACCCGACATCGCTCCTTGTGATCCCATTCTCGGTATTCGCAGGGATGTTGTTCGGCGCGCTCGGAATGTGCTTTACCGCTATCTCTCCAAGGATTGACAACCTCAACTATCCAGTCTCGCTTTACATCACACCGATGTTCCTCCTGAGCGGGACTTTCTTTCCTATCTCATCTCTGCCACTGGTGGTCCAGTCATTCGCGTACGCGTTTCTCCCACTCACGCATGTTGTCGACATCACGCGCGCCATGGTCTTGGGCAGCCTGCACACAGGACTGATGACAAGCCTGTTATGGATGTCGGTCGTGACCGTACTTCTGACTTTGATATCGATAAATCTCATGAAACGCCGGTTGATTGTCTGAGGCAATTGCTCCGTATTTCATCTCGGGATGAAACGCGAGTTGAAATATGACGTTAGACATTAAATCATAGGCTCACGGGGGGTTCAACCTGAGTCTGAGCGATGTTGTCGCAAAGGAATCGAGAAATGCGTTCTTGCTATCCAATGAGGCGATAGCCCGGGGTGCGCTCGAGGCTGATGTCAAGCTATATGCTGGGTATCCTGGCTCGCCGACAACGGAGATTCTCGATGCCTTTTACGAAATAGGGGAGGAGCAGGGGGTGATCGTCAATATTTCTGCCAACGAGAAGGTCGCTTTGGAAACCGCTGCAGGAGCCGCGATGGCAGGCCTTCGTTCAATGACTTCTATGAAGAGCGTCGGCCTAAACGTCGCTTCTGATTCATTCTATTCTCTGGGATACGTCGGCGTCAAAGGAGGTTTGGTACTAGTAGTCGCTGACGATCCTCACGCACACTCGTCACAATCAGAACAGGACGGCAGGCATATACCGGCAAGTGCGTATATCCCCATGTTGGAGCCCTCCGACCCGGCCGAATCGCTCCACATGACGAGATATGCCTTCTCGCTTTCTGAGAGATATTCCGTCCCGGTCGTCATTAGGACTGTAACGAGGGTGAATCATCAGAGCGGGATTGTCGTCACCGGGGAGCTGAGGAGGACCCCGTATGCCAAAGTTAAATGGCAGCACGAGCCAGTGAGATTTATCACCGTTGCCGAGTATGCTCGCAAATTCAAATTGAACATGCTGGAACGGACAAGAAAAGTGCAGGAGGAGTTCGAGCATTCCGAATTCAACATTGTTCAGCACGGTGATTCCGAGTTCGGCATTATCGCATCCAGTGCTGGATACAACTATGCAGTCGAGGCATGCAGGCTCCTCAAGATCTCCCCATCGATACTGAAGCTCGGGACGACGTATCCAATACCAAGGAAACTAATAGGGGATTTCCTCGGCGTGTTGAAGAGCGTCCTTGTCGTGGAAGAGCTCTCTCCATATTTAGAGCTAAATGTCACTGCGATAGCGAAGGATTCGAACCCCGAGCTAAGGATATTCGGCAAGTATTCAGGGCATCTGTCGGAAGCTCTGGAATACAACCCGAACATCGTCGCCACCGCCATTGCGGATATCCTCCATGTCCCTCTGCCCGTAGATTTCAAGGCAGTCCTCAGCCGCGCGGAGCAGCTCAAGGAGGGTCTGCCGTTGCGGCCACCAACGTTCTGCCCTGGCTGTCCTCACAGGGGGACGTTCATAGCGTTGCACAGGGCTTTGCGCGGGGTCAAGCATGTGCTCGCCACGGACATCGGTTGCTATTCGATGAGCCCTATGCCACCTTTGAACTACGGAGACACGTTGCTTAGCATGGGCGCATCGCTCGGCGTCGCTCACGGATTGCAATATGCAATCGAGGAGCCTGTGATTGCGATGATCGGCGATTCGACCTTCTACCATGCGGGCTTGCCCGGCCTGGTGAATGCGGTGAATCATAAGGGGAATTTCAAGCTCATAATCCTGGATAACTCCGTTACAGCTATGACAGGCCAGCAACCGCATCCGGGCACTGTCCCGCAGGAAGGCGATGAGTCGGTCCAGCCATTGAATCTCGAGGATGTGCTCCGCGGTCTCGGGGTGAAGGATATCACGGTAATCGATCCCTATGATGTGAAGAATGCTTCAAGAATACTGAAGGAAGCATTGGCTAGACAGGGTCTCGGTGTCATTATCTCCAGAAGGGCATGCGCTTTATACTGGGACAGACAAAAACGCAAGAAAGGAGAGCCGATAGTGCCGAATCACGTGGACAAGGCGATCTGCAACAGATATTACGCGTGCATCAGGGAGTTCTTCTGCCCCGCAATCTCGATAGATGATGATGGGAAAGCCGTGATCGCTCGGGAGCTATGCGATGGCTGCATGGTGTGCGCAAAGCTCTGCCCAGTGAATGCAATAAAGAGTACGGGGATGTCAAGATGACCGATAGCGAGTTTAGCATGATCATATGCGGCGTCGGCGGCCAGGGCATTGTTCTTCTCTCTAATGTGATCGGCGATGCGTGCGCTTCCTCCGGGCTGAAAGTAGTAACAGGGGAACAGCATGGTCTATCCCAGAGATCGGGATCAGTTTCCATCCACCTGCGGATCGGCGCCGAGATGAGATCGCCGCTTATACCTGTTGGCATGGCGGAAGCCATCCTTTCTCTGGAATCATTGGAGACTTTGAGATACATTGAATACCTGAAAGAGGACGGCATCGTTCTGATGAACAGCAGAGTGATGCACCCGATATCCGATACCGATAGACTGCTGAAGGAAAAGAAGGGTGTTTATTTCGGTACCGATGAAGTCATCAGGAGGTTCAGATCGCTCACAAAGAACATATTATTGCTGGATGCGCTCTCGGTTGCGGAAAAGGCCGGAAACCCGCTTGCCGAGAACATCGTCATGCTCGGTGCCATATCTGTCCTCGAGCGATTTCCTGTCGAAATCGGCGCAATAGAGCAGTCCATCGCGAAACTTGTGCCAGAGAAGTCGAAAGAAGCGAATCTCAAAGCGTTCAAGCTCGGCGCCAGGGCCTCATACGATCGCTTCTGTGCAGAATTGAAATGCAGGAGCATAGAGCCATCGTGATTGTGGATAGGCAAGCTTTCGTTTTTGGAGGCCATTTGAAATTCCGAAATCCGTTATGTTCATCGCCGTTATGTAAATCGCCCATATGAATTACAGATTTGCGTGTCTTATTATTTGAAGGTGCCAGGGTTCATCAGGGGAAGTTGGCGTTATTCGAAGAACGAAGCCGGGATTCGTCAGGCGCGTTTTATATCCCTATCGTTGCTCGAAACTCAAATATAGAGCAAATGTATTAATCCGGTCGAGCTGTCAGCGGGCGTAGGCTTGCTGGCATGGGGGATTAGGGGATGTCACCCAATGAGAGTAAATCTGGATTAGAGATATTCGGGAATACGAATATCGAAAAGGATGCTGTTGCAAGAAGAGTAAAACCATGGCGCGGCTTCCTTGTGGTTTTCATAATCGCCATATTCCTGTTGACCGCGCTCCAGGTCTCGGTCTCGAGTTCTGTGTCGGCCGCGACGAGTACGAATCGAGTACTCACGATGGGATACGCCGAGTTCATCGATTCCGCGAATCCTTGGATAGGTCTTTACGATGTCAGCTACATCTTTTATTCATACATCTACAGCTATCTGATGTATCCTAACGAGGACGGCATACAGTCTCCGAATCTCGCGAAGGAATGGTGGTACATGAATGGTACCGTTGCCGCATCTCTTCCTGAGCCTACGGACTTCAACAATCGCGCAGATTTCCCGATTCACAATAATCCTGCAGACTGGCCCACGGGATCGATTTGGGAATATAATCTGACAGAGAATGTATACTGGAACGATGGTGTCCCTTTCACGGCGGATGACGTCGAGTGGACCTTCGAGATTCAGATCGGTCCCAATTTCATGACCTACTGGGCGTACCAGCCGGTAACGAGATGGATAGATCACGTCGAGAAGGTGAACGACTACAAGGTCAGGATTTTCTTCTCCACGTTTGAGAACAAGACCCCGATTCCCATCGCTTGGGGTAACTGCCTGTCCGTTCCCATTCTACCAAAACATGCATTTGAAGGGAAACCGTCAACCTATGTGGCCCAGCAATGGGATGGATATCCCGCAATAGGCACGGGGCCATTGATGGGCACGGACAAGCTGAAGGATGAGATTACAGCGAAGGAATCCGTCACACTAAAGAGGAATCCCTGGTACAACTTCACTGATGAGGACGGGGTTCAAAAGGGACTAGGTGCATATTACCACAGAAGTATGGATATCGACATCCTGATCATGAAATTCTTCTCTGAAGAGCAGACACAGGTGTCGAGTGTCAAGACAGGAACAATAGATGCCTGTGAGGTGACGGCCGCGAACTATCTGGCTATGAAGAATGATCCGAGACTGCCTGAGACTGTGAAATTGGTTTCGATTCTCAGCCCGACGGTGTACACTAAAATTTCACACTGGAACGTGATGGAGGAGGGAACTCCTGGGGGTTTGAATCCCGCAAGATTGGACCCTGCTATCCATCGCGCGAGTGCGCTTGCCACTAATAAACAGGGGATTCTATCTGGCGTATTCAAGGACATGGGCAGGATCGGATATCATATCATTACCCCTGTCTGGCCTCAATATTACTGGGAGCCGGGGGACGATGAGATATCATGGTTCAATGTGACCACGTTAGAATATAACTCGACCACGGGTAAGAACGAGACGAAGATTCTTTACTCATATCACGACACGTTAAGACATGTCATGGATTACAATATCCAGCGTGCTAACGAGATCCTCGATGCAGCAGGTTATGTGTGGGATAACACGACAACATATCATGGTAAGCATATACGAAAGATAGGGCCACTGGCTGCAAAGCGATTGGTGGAGATGGGATACGCGAGCGATATTTCCTCTGTCCTCGGGAAACCTTTGAGCTTCGAGGACATCATTATGCAGGAGAATTTCGAGGATAGAGAAATCAGCAAAGTGCTGCAGAATGATTTCGAGAAGATAGGCATAGACCTTTACGAGAACCTCGTAAACGAGGCGACCTGGAACACCGAGGTGTACAGCTATGCGTTCCACTTCACTGAGACCTACTGGAGCGGCGATGTCGACCCGAACTACTTACTATATGTCCCGACCAGCTATGCCCTTTGGGGATGGAATGAATGGGGTACGGCAAACAAGACCTACGATTATTACTACGATATGCAGGCGAGAACGCTCGATCCCGTGGAAAGAATGCACTGGATTGCGGAGGCCTGCAAGTGGATCTATCTCTGGAGCGGCATGATGGTCACCGTGTATCCATCCATCTGTTTCGCGCTGAACGAAATCAGATGGACCAACTGGGGCAACTGGACAGAGCACCCGGGCCTCGCGATTGACCACTTCTGGGGAGAGACCCCCTTCTTCTTCCATATAAAGTGGAAAGGGGTCGAAACTCAGCAAGATATCACGGGCCCAATCATAGCCGGGATAGTTGTACTGGCGATCGCTGCTGCGGTTGCCACGGTCATCGTCTTGCGGAAGCGGAAAGAAAAGAAGCTTCTCGAAGAGGAAGAAACTGAGACATCGGAAAAGGAGAAAGGAGGCGAAGATAAGGGTTAACTGTGAGCTCTTCTCTTCGTCCCCTTTCAAAACCATTCCTTTTTTACTGTTTTCTCTGAAAGTTAAAGGTTGAGCTCGATTATCCGATCTCTCGTCAGCGATTCGAGCCTGACCGCCTCTTTCGTTGAATCGAGCAACGAGCTCAGCGGCATGAGGCCGACAAGCTCGCTGCCGAGCACATCTACGCCGAGCCTTTCAGCCTCTTCCACGACCTTTCGGTATGCTGTGTAGGGGGTCACGAGATCTGTCCTCGTGATGTTCATCGAGACTTGAACGCATCCCTTGCTTTTCAGTTCCAGTCCGAGCGCCTTCAAGCCTATGAGGCCGCTGTTCTTCTCCCTGACCGCCTCAGCTATATTCCTTGCCAGTGCAAGATCCCTCGAGGCCAAATTGACATTGAAGGCGATCAACGGTGGTCTCGCCCCGACGATGCTCGCGCCGGCTGTCGGATGCAGCTCAGGGCCTCCGAAATCCGGTCTCTTATCCTTGTCCTTCTTTACGAGGACCCTCATCTGTTCGAACCCTTTCAGTCTGACCTTCTCGAGCCTCTCTCTATCCTTGCGCAGCGCGGCGGCCCCGTAGAGATAGGTGGGTACTTGGAGCTCATCCCATATCCTCTTCGCCAATCTTCTTGCGAGCTGGACGCAGTCGTTCATCTCGGCATCCCTTATCGGAACCAGCGGTATCACGTCGGCCGCGCCCAATCTCGGATGAACCCCCTTATGCTTCCTGAGATCGATAAGCCGGACGGCAGCCCTGACACCCGAGATTGCTCCTTCCAAAATGGACGACGGCGTGCCTATGAATGTTACGACGGACCTGTTGTGGTCAGCATCGGAATGAACGTCGAGTATCTTGACATTCGGCGTGGAATCGATCTCGTTGACAATAGTCTCGATCACATGTTTGTCCCGACCTTCGCTGAAGTTGGGGACGCACTCGATCACGGGTCCCTTGAATTCTTTCATCATGCTCATGTTCTTCACATCCTCTTTGCGGCGAATATCCAGTAGCCTTATTTCTTCTTCACATCTACGGAAGCGACGCGTTCGAGGACAAGCTCGACCACGGAATCCTTTTTCACCGTTGCGATCTCTGTGTCCGTGATTCCCATGCGTCGGATGTCCTTCCCCACAGGTGACAGAACCGAATCGTCCTCCATGAACGAGAGGCGCCTCAGCAACTCGTCTGGCTCCTTTTCCGAGAGGATAACGATTGCCTTCGAGCCCTCATTCAACCCTATTGATTCGAGGGCCTCCTGGATTTGCCTGCGACCAGACAGGTACAGCATCATCTCGGTCGCGAGCGAACTTGACACGTTTTCCTCCGACCTGAAGGCTCTGACAGCTTTCTCGAAAGCTGCCCGCAGATGATCCTCCCCAAAGACGTTCTCGGAATCGATCAATTGAACAGCAGTTGCATTCTTTCTGGCGAACTCCCCCGCGATCCTAAGGAGCTCGTCCTTCCTTTTCTCTACCCGACCTGCGACCGCCCAGATGGCCATGTCGTCCGATGCAAGTCTGAACATACAGTACATGAATCCTCCGATGCCCTATTTTAACAGATATCATTATCCCCCGGTCAGAACTCACGAAGGGTCTTTTGTCCGGATGTGCTCTGCTCCAGCCTCTCGGCCTCCTGCTCCTGTCCCAGCTGCTTCTTTATCTGCGCCGCGAGCGCGGGGCCTATCGCAGGCAAAGAGGCGAGCCTATCCACGCTCGCATTCCTGATATCGGCAATTGTCCTGAACCCGTTATTGAAAAGCACCCGCGCCCTCACCCTACCAATGTTCCTGAGCTTCGTTAGCTCGAGAAGCTCTGGCCTGACCCCCTTGTTTATCCGTTTCACGAGCGGCTGGAGCAACTCATGTGCCCGCTCATTGAAAAGAGCGGACAACTGGTCCATAGAATATGCCATCCATTCCGCGACCTCCATCTTGCTCCTTATATCGCCAGGGCCGATGCCGAACTTCTTCTCGATCTCCTCTTCGGATTTCTCCTCGATCCAATCCTGGATGAGAGATGCCGTCTTGACCTCGGCGAGATAGAACTCATACTGGTTCAAATCACTCGGAGGTTCCAGAAGCATTTCGTCCCTTTTCGATTCGAGGAGCTCTTCCACCCAGGCATAATCGCTCTGTCTCAAGTATAGCGGTTTCAGGTCGGCGGTGGCGGCAAGTGTGTGCAGGATACCGAACTCGGCGTCTTTCCTGAACACTTCCAGCGCCTTTCTCATCGTCACTGCTGAGGCTGGGTCGAGATACAGATCGCTGACGCGCTTTCCGAAAGCGGTCGCTCTGAGCGTTCCGTCCTTTTCGGCCTTGACCATTTCGTTCTCTTCGAGGTAGGACAGGATCCTGCGCAGGGTATCATGCAGGAAATCGAGGTCTGTCTGTTTCGCCAAGAAGGAATGCTCCAGGAACCGGAATATGCCCTCCTCGGAGCGCACGCTTCCTGTAGCTATCACAGCAAGGATATGTGACCTCAGTGCCGGTTCTGTCCCGAGCTTGGAATACACGTTTTCCGGATCCGCCAGAAGATAGTTCTCGAGTAGGAACGATCGATGATCCTCGTCCTTTGAGATGAAGACAGCCTCTCCGTAATCGTCATATCTTGGTCTACCGGCTCTACCGCACATCTGCTTGATCTCGAGCACAGGAATCGCCGAATGGCCGTATTCGGCGTCGAACCTCGTCGCCTCCCGTATTATTACCATCCTGGCGGGAAGATTTATCCCGGCAGCCAGTGTCGGCGTCGCGACTATGACCTTTATCTTTCCTGCCCTGAAAAGGTCTTCGACGCGTTTCCGCTGGTCGTTCGACAGTCCGGCGTTGTGGAACGCGACTCCGTACTTGATGCATTCCGAAAGCCTCTTGCCTATCGAGGTGGGTTCCTCGTCATCCAGGGAGACGGATTTGGAGATTTCCCGCAGCTCCTTGCCAACTCCTATGTATTTCCTCGTCACAGAACGCAACGAGCTCGCCAGTGATTCGCTCGCCCGTCTCGTGTTGACGAATATAAGTACCTGGCCGTTGTTCGATAGGCAATCATCGACTAGGCTGACGATGGGATCGCCGAGGTCTTTTACCTTCCGTCTTGTGTTGTCGGTGAAGAATATCTCCCCGTCCAGGTACACTCCCTCTTTCAATGGCACAGGCCGCCAGTCGCTCGTGATGTTCACCGCATCCAGCCAGGCAGCTATTTCGTCCGAATTCTTTATCGTCGCCGAGAGCGCGATAATCTGCGCCTTCGGGTTCACCATCCTGAATTTCGTGAGCGTGACCTCCAGGGTCGGTCCCCGGTCGGGATCGTTTATAAGGTGTATCTCGTCCGCGATCACGACGGAGACCTTTTCGAGCCAAGAAGTCTTGTGCCTCAGCAGGCTGTCTATCTTCTCCGAAGTCGAGACTATGACATCGAACCTCTCGAGCGTGGGGTCGTCGGCATCGTAATCCCCCACGGAGATCCCCACTCTCACCCCAAGATCCTCGAATTTCCTGAGATCCTCGAATTTCTCCGATGCCAGGGCTCGTAACGGGACTATATATATCGCCTTCCCGCCGCTCAAGACCGAATTCAGGATAGCAATGTATGCGACCAGCGATTTGCCGCTCGCCGTGGGGACCGCGAGCACGACGTTCCTTCCGGATATTGCATGGGGGAGCGCCAGCTCCTGCGGCGGATACAGGCTCTCGTATCCCTGGAGTCGTAGGGCTCGTTTGACATCGTCACCCAAGGGTAAATCATCGAATCTCAGTTCATCACATCCATGCTCGATGACGGACGCCTCAGGTAGCTGGACATATTTATATCATCGAGGCGCGTCTTCTTCTTTGATGCCACTTAACGCGTTGTTAATTTATCTATTGATGGTAGATTAACATAGAAACATTCATTACGAACAAATGGGAATTGTATTTTGAAGCCTGAGAAGATACTGACGGGAGGCTTGGAGTATTTAATATGTCTGATAACGCTTCTGAGAAGTCCCAACTCGGACTTCCTGATATAGAGGAATGGATTAAATCCCAGGATTTCGAGACCTCCGCGGATATCGAGATACCGAAAAGGCTGGTAGACCAGGTCATTGGCCAGGATGAGGCTGTTCAGGTGATCAAGAAGGCCGCGGAGCAGAAACGACATGTGATTCTCATAGGAGACCCTGGGACAGGTAAGTCAATGCTCGCGAGGAGCATGGTCGAGTTCCTTCCCAAAGGCGAGCTGCAGGATGTTATCGCATATCACAATCCGGACGACCCGAACGAGCCGAAAATCCGGGTTGTGCCCGCGGGGAAGGGCAAGGAGATAGTCGAGATGCAGAAGAAGGAGGCAGCCCAGCGAAGGGAGCAGAGGAACTCAGCGCTCACGTTCCTGATACTTCTCGTCGTTATGATGGCCGCGATGGGCGCGATATTCTGGGACAATATCGAAATCGCGATCTTGGGGATCATAGTGGCGATCTTCCTGCTGATCCTGTTCAGATACAGCAATCCGAAGAAGGACTCGATAATGGTCCCGAAGCTGCTCATCAGCCACACGCCGGATGAGATGCCGCCATTCATAGACGCTACTGGGGCTCATGCCGGAGCATTGCTCGGGGATGTCAAGCACGATCCTTTCCAGAGCGGAGGTCTGGAAACCCCTGCCCATGAGAGACTGGAACCGGGGGCTATCCATAAGGCAAACAAGGGCGTGCTGTTCATAGACGAGATTAACATGCTGAGGATAGAGAGCCAGCAGAGCCTCCTGACGGCACTACAGGAAGGCAAGTTCAGCATTCTCGGACAGAGCGAGCGCAGCTCGGGCGCAATGGTCAAGTCGGAGCCCGTGCCGACGGATTTCATACTGGTCGCCGCGGGCAACCTCGATGCGGTTGCGGGAATGCATCCTGCGCTGCGGTCCAGAATCCGCGGATACGGGTACGAGGTATATATGCGCAGCACGATGCCCGACACGGAGGAGAACCGGCGAAAGCTGATACGTTTCGTAGCCCAGGAGGTCGCGAAGGACAAGAAAATCCCGCACTTCAACAAGAGCGCCATAGCCGAGATTATCCGCGAGGCGCAGAGACGCTCCGGGAGGCGCGGGCAGCTGACGCTGCGCCTGAGGGAGCTCGGCGGGCTGATACGAGTCGCTGGAGACATCGCGGTCGAGCAGGGCGCGAAGATAGTGGATGCGTCTCACGTGCTTCAGGCTAAGGTGATAGCCAGGAGCCTGGAGCAGCAGGTGACCGACCGGGCCATTGAAAAGCGGAAGGAGTACAAGACCTGTATGACCGAGGGCGCGGTGGTCGGGGTCGTGAACGGTCTTGCTGTCCTGAATGCGGAATCGAGCATGGCGGAGTACTCAGGATTGGTCATGCCGATAGTCGCCGAGGTGACCCCAGCCCAGACGAAGAACGGAGGGAAAATCATCGCGACTGGCAAGCTCGGGGAGATAGCGAAAGAATCGGTCCAGAACGTCGCCGCGCTCATCAAGAAATACACCGGAGAGGACATCAGCAATCATGACATCCACGTGCAGTTCATAGGGACATACGAGGGGGTCGAAGGAGACAGTGCTTCCGTCTCCGTGGCGACCGCGGTCATCTCGGCGCTTGAGAACGTGGAGGTCGATCAGAGCGTGGCGATGACCGGCAGCCTGTCCGTCAGAGGACAAGTGCTCCCGGTGGGCGGCATAACTGCCAAGATAGAGGCAGCTGCGGAGATGGGGTTGAAGACCGTGCTCATCCCGAAGGAGAACATGAAGGACGTCCTTCTGGAGGACAAGTACATCGGCAAGATAAAGGTCATACCGGTGGAGACGCTTAGGGATGTCCTGCAGTATGCGACCGTCGGTTCCAGGAAAGAGAACCTGTTGAAAAAGCTGGCAGCGCTCGTGCCGAGGGGATCCGCCCAAGGAGGTATTATTTCCTCCGACCGCCCTGTACCCCTCTGAATAAAATCAAAGGATGTGTGGTCTTCGCTTGTTGAGGGGACTTCTCATCGGCAGATATCAGCCGTTCCATAAGGGGCATCTGGAGGTCATAAAGGAAGCGCTCTCGAAGTGCGATGAGCTCATCATTGGCATCGGAAGTGCTCAGGAATCGCACACGCTTGAGAACCCGTTTACGGTTGGCGAGAGGATCGAGATGATTCGACGGTGCCTGCGCAAGAAGGATCTCGCGAGGACGATAATCGTTCCCATCTCCGACGTAAACAGATATGCCATCTGGGTATCTCATGTGATCTCCCAGGTGCCGCCGTTCCAGGTCGTATTCACCAATAACCCGCTTACAAGATCCCTGTTCGAGGAGAAGGGGTTCAAGGTGATATCGACTAAGATGTACGATCGCGAAAGGTACTCGGGGAGGAAGATCCGTGAGCTTATGATGAAGGGCGGGGGATGGACGGATATGGTGCCCAAGCAGATACTCCCCTATCTGAAAAGACTCGATGCCAGAAAGAGGCTAATGGCGGCCTCCGTCAAGGACGAATAGGTGCTTATATGAGCTCGCCAGAGGAATCAATCGCGGTGATCTTGAGGGAGAAAAAGCTGACCTTGGCTATTGCGGAGTCGTGCACAGGAGGCAGGATAGGAGATAAGATCACCAATGTCCCCGGGAGCAGCGATTATTTCCTGGGTAGTGCCGTCACATACAGCAACGACGCCAAGATGTCGATACTGAATGTTAAAAGGAAATCGCTCGAGCGGTTTGGAGCCGTCAGCGAGCAGGTGGCGAAAGAGATGGCGCTGGGGGCGATCAGGGCGTTTGGAAGCGATATTGCCGTCAGCACAACCGGTATAGCGGGGCCGACCGGTGGCTCCAAGAGGAAACCCGTAGGACTGGTATGGTTTGCGGTTACGGATGGCAAGAGGGTTAGGACCGACCGGGAGATATTCGTCGGAAGCAGACTGGACATAAAAGAAGCTGCGTCAATACATGCGATAAACCTCGTCATCGAATTCGTACGAACCCTGTGATCAGCCGTATATACTCCGTCGTCTCAGAAACCTTTTTTAAGCCGGAAGCGGGATTAGTGTTTCAGTCAGATGTCGGATGGGAAATATATTCGGATGCCAACCGGGGTGGCGGACTTCGACAGTATCCTGAACGGTGGTCTGCCAGCGGGTTCGGTTGTGCTGTTGCTCGGAGACGTAGGTGCGGGTCAGCTGGAGTTCTGCCTCACCTCTGCGGCGAAGATAGGGCTGGTCCTCGAGAACCCGAAATCGCTCGAGTTCTTCCTCGGGCACGCCGCAAAGCACAGCAAACTGCCGGAAAAGCTTTCATACATCACGTTCTCGAAATCAAAACAGGACATTCTCCAGGAGGTCGCCCTGTCGTTCAACCGGGATTATCATGATTCGCTTGTTAAGCGGCTGGAATTCAAGGACTTCTCAGAGAAGTACTTCATGAGGACGATTGTCCCTCCGCACTGGGTTCAGGAGTCGAAGCCCAATAAGCTGTTCTCGTCCGGCGAAAGCGACAGGTCGCTCCTCGAGGACTTCGTCGCGTTCTTCGACGAGAACTCGAATAATTCGATGATAATAGTAGATTCTCTGACGGATCTGATAATGACCGAATCCGTCCCGTTCTCCGATCTCATAGCCGTCCTCAAGGGCCTGAAAAGGATGGCGAAGAACTGGAAATGCCTGATATATCTCATATTGACTGATGATATTCTGGATAAGAGGAAGCAACAGATGATAATAGACAGCGTCGATGGCGTGCTGAGGTTCGAATGGAGCAAGAGCGTGCATTCATCCAATAGGCAGAGATACATGTACGTCGAGAAGTTCATGCCCGTTCTTGCTACGATGGAGCAGGAGAGGATAATGCGCTTTGCGACGCTTGTCACCTCCCAGAGCGGTTTTGTCGTGATAGACACTGAAAGGGTGGCATGAGGATGTTGGATGAAAGGGTATCGACCGGGATATCAGGGCTGGACGAGATGCTCGGCGGCGGCATCCCGAAGGGGCACATATTCGTCGTCATGGGCGCATTCGGGACGGGCAAGACGACCTTCGGGCTGCAGTACATCAATGATGGTCTGTCACGCGGAGAGAACTGCATCTTCATCTCCCTCGAAGAGGACACGAAATCCATCTTGAAGAGCGCGGAGGCGTTCGGATGGAACTTGCAGAAGTACTTCGATGAGAACAGACTCGGGCTTTATAAGCTCGAGCCAGCAGATGCGAAGTCGACCATCACAAGGATAAAGAGCGAGCTGCCGGCATTCATCAAGGAGTTCAAGGCGCAGCGGGTGGTCCTGGATTCGATATCTCTGCTGAACATGATTCTAGAGACGGATCAGGAGAGACGCGCGACAATGTTCAACCTGACGCAGCTGTTGCGTTCTACCGGTTGTACCTCCCTGCTCACGGCGGAGGTTAAGGACGATAATCCGAGATCTTCGAGAGATGGCCTTGTCGAATATACAGTCGACGGGGTCATCCTGCTGCAGTATGACGAACTGCCCGAGAGCGGTGAGGGGCAGCTGACGATCAGGATACTTAAGATGAGGAGGGCGGCTCATTCCAGGAGGATCAAGCCATACACCATCGGGAAGAACGGCATAACAGTGCTCGCGCACGCGGAAACGCTACGCTGATGCGCTCCTCATCTCCGATTCTATCAGCTCAGCGAGCCTCTTGATGCCCTGGTCGATCTTCTCATCCGCGGGATGTGTGAAATTCAGCCGCATGGTGTTCCTTCCTGAGCCATCCGGGAAAAAGCACGATCCCTGGACGTATGCGACTTTCCTCTCAATCGCTTTCGGAAACATCTGCTTCGTATCGATGCTTTTTTGGAGCTCGACCCAGATGAACATACCGCCTTTTGGCCGAGTCCATCTGGAAGTCTTTGGGAAGTAGTTCTCGAGCGCGGAGAGCATCCTCCTCTGCTTTCTTGCATAAATCTCCTTGATGATAGGCAGCTGTCTGTCGAAGTATCCCCCTCTCATGTACTCGTTCGCTATTCTCTGACTGAAAACGTTCGCGCTTACGTCTGATGTCTGCTTGAGCAATGCCAATTTCCTGCTCAGTTCGATATCCGCAACTGTCCATCCGAGCCTCAGTCCGGGCGATAGAATCTTCGAGAAGCTGCTGGCATATATTACCCTCCCGCAGTCATCAAAGCTCTTTATTGGCGGTATGTGCTCGCCCTCGAATCGCAGATTTCCGTACGGGTCATCTTCGAAAACCAGGAAATCGAATTCGTTCGCGAGATCAATGATGCGTCTTCTCCTTTTTTCAGACAGTGTGACCCCCGTCGGGTTCTGGAAGTTCGGGATAGTATAGAACAGAGGTGGATGGATCCCCTGCTTTCTCAATGCCTTCAGCTTCTCCTCGAACATATCTACCTGGACTCCATCGTCGTCCATCGCCAGTCCTATTATCTCGGCGCCGTAGTTTCTGAAGCAGATCAGGCTCGCGAGGAACGACGGTGATTCCGTGAGGACGGTTTTCCCGCGCTCGACGAGCAGCTCCGCCGCCAATGCTATTGCCTGAGTGGCACCACTCATGATAAGGACGTTATCGATGTCGCACTCGACCTGCTGAGAGGACATGTACTCAGCTATGGTCTCTCTCAAAGGATTGTATCCCTCGGTGGTGCCATACTGGAGTGTCACCACGGGATCATCTTCCAAAACCCTATTTGCTATCTCCTTTATCGCATCTATTGGGAAGGTGTCCGGGTTCGGCATCCCGCCGGCGAACGAGATTATCTCAGGGTCCTGCATCATCTTCAGAATCTCCCTCACATCCGAGGGCTTGACCCGCTTCGCCATTTCCGAGTACAGATGTTCGAATCGATCCATGCCCATCAGACACCAGACGTAGATGCCATAGCAAACCGCATAATATTAATATCTTCGTGCTGGATATTCGTTTTCGAAATTCTCGATTGGCCAGCATGCAATGAAATCGGGAAACGATGATGTAGACGAGCCCGGTATCCGCGCAGCAGCAAAGAGGGAATTGTGTTTACTGCAGGCGCGATATCCCCTCCGATGCTAATGTTTGCCTCTATTGCAGATACGATTATCGACGGGCTCCGGGGAACGTCGGATACCAAGCCCCGGTCAGCTTGAGTATCCCGCCATATTATCAGGGTCAGTCCTACGCTGCCGTGTCTGCTTCGAATGCATCGTTCCCAATGATAGGCGGCGTTCTGGCGTTGGTGGAAGAAATCTTCGGGATTCTATTCGGATTGATCTTCATGTTGCTCTTTGACATGATGTGCTGGCAGGATTATATGAGCATGTTCGGGAGACTCCAAGGACTGATGGTGATATTCGGCCTTATCGGGGTGATTTTCGGCCTGCTCGGCGTTCTCAGAGCCGTGTTTGCGATCATGAAGCAGCGCTGGTTGTTCTCGATCGTCGGCACTATCTTCGTGATAATCAGCAGGTTCATGGCCATTGTTCCGCTCGTTTTCGGCAAAATCGCACCGATACTGATAGCGCTCGAGGGGAGCGAATTCCGTAGTTGATCCACTGCATCGCTTTTAATCTCTCTTGGATCAGCGCGTTCTCAGTAATTGAAATAGATTCCGTTACGCTCACATACTAGAAACCTCGACCAAAAGTAATAAATCCATCCACTATCTAGAGCGCCGTGGAGAGATCTTGAACCAGATGAAGCTGTTCCGGCAAGGAAAAGTCAAGGACGTCTACGAGGTCGATGCGCACACGCTCGAATTCGTTTTCACCGACAAGATTTCCGTGTTCGACAAAATAATCCCGTCGACAATCCCGCACAAGGGGGAGACCCTGTGCAGGACGAGCGCCTTCTGGTTCCAGATGCTCAGAAACCTGGGTGTCAAATCGCATTTCACAGAATTCATTCCTCCGAACAGGATGAGGGTCAAAAGAGTTGCGGTCATTTCTGACTACGGCAAGATAACCAGAAAGACGACGAACTATCTCATCCCGCTCGAGGTCATCTCCAGATACTATGTCGCCGGATCGCTTTTTGACAGGGTCAAGGACGGGAGCGTCACGGCCAAGGACCTCGGGTTCCCGAAGGGCAAGACGATAAAGTACGGGGACGAGCTACCCCAACCGCTGATAGAAATGACCACCAAGCTGGAGAAATATGACCGCCCGGTCACAAAGAAGGAAGCGATGAGGATAGCATCACTTTCGAGGCACGAATACAACGAGATAGTTGAGACCGTGCTGAAGATAGACGAGAGCATTGCAGAAGAGGTCGACAAGCGAGATCTGGTGCATGTCGACGGCAAGAAGGAGTTCGCGTTCGATGAAGAGAGGGCGCTTATGGTCGTCGATACCTTCGGAACGGCGGACGAGGACAGATGGTGGGACTGGTCAGAGATGAGCAAGGGGAACTTCACGGAGCTCAGCAAGGAGTACGTGAGACAGTATTACAGGGAGATAGGTTATTACGATGCCCTCAAGAAGGCCAGAGCGGAAGGAAAGCCCGAGCCCGAGATACCCCCGCTCCCCGAAGATAAGGTCAAGGCGATTTCTAAACTGTACATCGACATGTTCGAGCGGATCACAGGCGAAAGCTACTGATCCCCGACGTAAAGCAGCCTTCTGAACTTCGAGTCCCAGATCCAGCTATCATCTGTCGAGGCCTCTTTCCTCTTTATGAGCATATAATCCAGCTTCGCGTCGAAATCGTCAGCGTAGTGCACTGTTAGCGCCTCAGGTATTGCAGGCTCGACAGGCGAGCCCCAATCCTTCCTGCCGTGATGGCTGAGAATTATGTGAAGTACCTTGTTCTCCAGCTCGTCGGGGAAATCTCCAAGCTCCCGTATCTTGGCCTTTACGAGGTCCATGCCTAACACGAGGTGTCCGAGGAACTTGCCCGCTTCCGTCTGGTCAATGTTCGTCGTGACCTTGAACGCTTCGACCTTACCGACATCGTGCAGGAGAGCGCCCGCCAAGAGGAGGTCACGGTCCATCTCCTTGTAGTGTTCCCAGGCCAGCATGCAGTGGTCCGCGACGTTCAGAGTATGATATAGCAGGCCCCCGAGTTCGTTCGAATGAAGCATTATCGATGCCGGACAGCGCGAGAACTCCTCCATGAATTCCTTGTCGAACACATTGTGTAGCAGACGAGAGAGGTTCGGCTCGGTGACGGAATCAATACGTTCTTTCAGCCTGGCCTTCAACTGCGGTATGTCCTCTCTGGTCGGTATGAGCTCCCTGATGTCGTACTCGCCGTCCTTCAATACTCGGATTCCCTCGCCGTCCTTCGGGTTTATAGCGAGCTCTAACTGGCCTTTGTATTCGATGACGGTTCCCCTGACTCTCACCACCGCGTCTTCGCCGATCGTATCATAGACTCTCATGACCTCCGTCTGATCGTCCCCTCCCCAATACTTTGCGGTCATCTGTCCAGTTCGATCAGCCAATCTGAACTCGAACATCGTCCCGAACTTGTAGATAGTGATCGGCTTGGTGTAATGCACCGAGAAGATCCCTTCTATCCTGTCCCCTTTCTTCATCTCGGCTATGGTCTTCCTGGTATATTCTGACATCATATCGTCCTCGCGATTCTCTTTTTTCTGACGGAGCCGTCCGCCGCGCGTGCTCAATCGCCTTGCCGCAGAGGACGACTCCATCCTACACATTTGGCAGACGGGATATCAATGCCCGGGATTACAGGTAATGCAACAGCAAATGCCGTTCCATCCGTAAAAGAATTACCAGCACCTGGAGTATCCGCAAGACCTGCAGACCACACATCCTTCGGCGTAGTCGACCATCGCGCCGCACTCAGGGCATTCCGGGCAGACATCCCCCTTGTCGACACGGTTTTGCTTCTGAGTTGTCTGCTGGGCTGCAGGTTTGGCAAGGTTCTCCTTGCTCTCGACGTATCTTTCCAGCGCCTTTGCGATCGCGTCCGGGCAGGAGAGGATCGCCCCGCCTGGCTGCCAAAGGGGCGAGGGGCATCTAATCCCCCGCAGCTGCTTGATGATCATCTTGACATCTATCCCGGACCTCAGCGCGAGTGATATCAGCCTCGCGAGCGCTTCGGACTGCGATGCCGTGCATCCGCCGGACTTGCCCATCTGGGTAAATACTTCGCAAAGGCCATTCTCATCCTCGTTTATCGTTACGTAGAGTTTTCCGCATCCCGTCTCGAGCCGTTGCGTCGTCCCCCTGGTTACAGCCGGTCTCGGTCTCGGGGTCCTCAAGGGCTCAATCCGCGCCTGCTTCTCTACCTCGGCGGATTCTTCTGTGCCCTCCTTCCTGTTCACCTTGCCGATGTTGAGCACCTGTTCGTCCCTGCTTCCATCTCTGTATACCGTGACACCCTTGACTCCCAGTTCGTATGCCAACAGATAGACCTTTTTCACGTCGTCCGGTGTCGCGGTTCTCGGGAAGTTGACCGTCTTGCTGACGGCGTTATCGGTGTACTCCTGGAAGGCCGCCTGCATCCTGACATGCCATTCCGGGGCGATGTCGTGAGCCGTGACGAACACCCTGCGGACGTCCGCAGGGATCTCTTCTATATCCGCTATTGAGCCCTTCTCGGCAACCTTCCTCATGAGCTCTTCACTGTAGAACCCGCGCTTCCTAGCGACCTCCTCGAATATCGGGTTGATTTCGAATAGCTCGTCCCTGTCCATGACGTTCCGAATGTATGCAATGGCGAATAGCGGCTCTATTCCGCTCGAGCATCCCGCAATGATGCTGATGGTGCCAGTTGGGGCGATCGTTGTCACCGTCGCATTCCTCATCATAGGATATTTCTTGCGCAGCGTGCTCCTCGGGAAGTTCGGGAAGCTCCCGCGCTCCTCGGCAAGCTTCTGCGATGCGGCCCTAGCGGTCGTATGTATGAATTTCATCAGGTTCCTGGCAATCTCGAGCGCCTCCTCCGAGTCGTAGGGGACCTCGAGCCTCAGAAGCATGTCCGCGAAGCCCATTACCCCGAGGCCGATCTTCCTATTGGCCTTCGTCATCTCCTCGATTTGCGGTAGCGGGTATCTGTTGACGTCGATTACGTCGTCCAAGAACCGCACGGCCCATATCGTCAGGTAACGCAGCTTTTCCCAGTCAATGCTCCATCCATGCTCGTCTTGTCTCAGCATATGCGCGAGGTTTATGGATCCGAGATTGCACGACTCATAAGGCAGCAGAGGCTGCTCGCCACATGGGTTCGTGCTCTCTATCTGTCCGATCTCTGGTGTCGGATTGTCCCTGTTTATCCTGTCGATGAAAATGATGCCGGGCTCGCCGTTCCTCCATGCCATGTTCGTTATCAAATCAAAAACCATGGCGGCATCCAGCTGCTTTTCAACCTGGTTCGTCCGCGGATTCACGAGGTCGTATTTCTGCCCCTCTTTCACCGCCTTCATGAACTTGTCTGTCACAGCCACGCTTATGTTGAAGTTCGTGAGGCGTTTCTGGTCTTTTTTTGCGGTTATGAAATCCAGGATATCTGGGTGGTCGACACGCAGTATCCCCATGTTCGCCCCGCGTCTCGTCCCGCCTTGCTTGATCGTCTCCGTCGCGGCATTGAACACCTCCATAAAGGATATTGGACCGCTCGACACACCTTTTGTCGACTGTACTGAGTCGTTCGCGGGCCTGAGCCGGGAGAACGAAAAGCCGGTACCTCCCCCGCTCTTGTGGATGAGCGCCGTGTATTTTATAGCGTCGAAAATCTCCTCGATCGAGTCCCCCACTGGGAGAACAAAGCAGGCTGACAGCTGTCCGAGCTCTCTGCCGGCGTTCATGAGGGTAGGGCTGTTCGGAACGAAATCGAGCGACGCCATCATCGAATAGAATTTTTGCTCGATTGCCAGAAGTTCTTCGTCCGAAACGCCGTAATTCTTTTCAGCGCTCGCTATCGTCCTTGCAACCCTTATGAACATCTCCTTCGGGGTTTCGATCACTTTCCCCTTGTCATCCTTTTTCAGATATCGCCGTTCGAGTACCCTCATCGCGTTTTTCGTAAGTACTGGTTCCTTGTAGAAGTCGGTATAATCCGAACTGAAAGCCTTATCCCCGTTCTCCGATTGGCTGTCGGTTGAATATTCGTTTGCATGCCCGTGTGATTGCATTTCCTGCATCCCCCGTGACCATCATTGCTTATTTCTGGTCATATTCTCTCGCCGGAATCTCATCCTTATGAGATCGATAGATTCTCTCTCTTTGTCCTTCCAATTGATGGGTGAGCCCCGAAGAAAGCCAGGCCAGCTGTCCGAGTGCCATCCCAACATTTTTCTCCCGCAATAGCGGTAGCTTTACTAAATGACTTCTCGAAATAAAGCAGTTTCTGGAATATGATTTGATAACAATCATCCTCACTATGCTCCAGACATATACCGAATATTTTATCAGCTACATTATCAGATGTAGTCTAATTGCATATAATCCTTTTTCCGGGATTACTGAAATTAGGAAACATTTAATTCGGTAATGCGGTTATGGCATAGGCGGAGAAACCTTTGGTTCAGGTGGAACTCGGGATGAAAGTCAGATTGAAATTATTCGCATCTTTCAGACAAATATTCAATGCAAGCGAGATAGATTACGAGTTGCCCGACGGCTCTACGGCGCGGGACCTTCTTGATGATCTCTTCGCAAGATATCCCGAACTACAGAGGTTCAAGGGGCATGTCATCGTCACGATAAACCGACAGGCGTCACCATTGACTGCAAACATCCGGCCCGGCGACGAGGTAGCTATACTTCCGCCCGTCAGTGGCGGCTAGGTCATGAGCACTTTTTTCAAAGCCTGACCATCCTCACAGCTCACTTCCTCGAGGACGCTGGTCACGCGATACTTTCCTCCAGGAGTGACTCCAATAGGATTGCACAGCCTGTAATTTTCGCAAGACACCGTACCACATCTCCGGGGCTCGAAGGCGATCACAGTGCCCTCTATTGCGGACTTGCTCGGGATCGCGGCGGGTATGCCGACGGGTTCCGCCTCCACGACCCTCACGCCGTTCTCGTGCAACCTACAATCGTGATGTATGCTCCTCACATTGACTATCTTGTACCATTTACCGGCATCGAGGTTGAAGCAAATCGTCTTCAACTTACAGTCCCTGCATTCCGAAATCGGGCCTGTATATGCAAACGTCCCTCCTTGTCTTGCCTGCAGTTCTCCGACTAGCGTGATGACAACCATAATCCCACTCCCTTTTTCTCAGCTGATCACTCCCGTTATCTTCGCAAGGCGTTCGGCCGCCTCGTACGTCAGGCCCCTGTCCCCGAGCACGGTATATCTGTCCTGTCGTATCTCATGCGCCCTGCACAGCGCCTGGATGATTATCTCTCTGTCTATGCCCAGCTGCTCTCCGGTGATGGGCGCTCCGATGGTCGAAAGCGAGTCGCGTATCTTCTGCCAGTCTCCGCCATGAAGATACATCATCATTATCGAGCCGACACCGCACTGCTCCCCGTGCAATGCCTTCTTCGGTGCGAGCCTGTCAAGCATGTGCGAGAACATGTGCTCGGCGCCGCTTGTTGGCCTCGAGCTGCCCGCTATAGCCATCGCGATCCCTGAGATTATTATCGGCTTTATCGCAGTCCAGATGCTCTCCTCGAGGTTTGGCTTGATCGCGGTGGCGTTCGCCATTATCGAGTCAGCGGCGTACTCCGCAATCGTCGCGGCGCTCGTGCTGAAGGACTCTCCCCTGAGTCTTTGTGCGAGCTTCCAGTCGAGCAAAGCGCTCTTGTTGCTTATGACATCCGCACATCCCGATGCGAGCAACCTGAACGGAGCCTTTATGATGATCTTTGTATCGACCAATATCGCCAACGGGACTTTCGCTTCGACAGACACGGAGTTCCCGAACCCGTGTATCGACGCCCTGGGACTCGCGATTCCGTCGTGGGAGGCGCTTGTCGGAATGCTTATGTAGGGGATCCTGAGCTCGGTCGCAGCCATTTTCGCGATGTCTATCTTGTTTCCACCGCCGACGCCGAGAAGGAACCTTGCCTTGATCTCCTTCGCGAGCTCTACCACCTGCCTCACGCTTTCAACGGTGGCTTCCCCCACTTGGATCATTTGGATCTCGTATCCCGCACCGACCATGATATCCGCGACCGGCTTGCCCGCAAGTGCCGCAGTTGTCGAGCCTGTCACCATCAGCGCGGGAGACTTGAGCTCGAACTCCTTGCACACATCCCCGAGTTGTGGCAGGACGTCATGTCCGGCCAGAATCCTCCTTGGGAGGCTTATCGACCTCGATTTTGTGAAAATGTCCTCCATGCTTCGCGCACCTCTTCTATCCGGGGATTTCTATCCCGGCACATCATTCCGGACAAATCAGCTCTTCGATAGTTTCTCCAAGTATTCCACCAACTCGTCCATCCTGAATGGCTTCGGTAGGAACCCTCTCGCGCCTTTCTTTAACGCTTCCTTCTCGATCATGATGTCGGCGCTGACGAACAGGATCTTCGCGTCCTTGTTGAGGGCGAGTATCTCGCCCATGGTCTCTATCCCATCCTTGTTCGGCATCCTGTGGTCGAGGATAATCACGTCAGGTTTCCTCTCCATCGCCTTGTACTTCTGAACGGCTTCGTCACCGTCGTATGCTGTAGCGATCACCTCATAGCCCTTGAGCTTCAGTATGTCCCTGTAAAGGTCGACGATGAAGACCTCATCGTCAACTACCATGACCGATGTCATCGCATCATCGCCTCCGGCAGCCTGAGAATGATCCTCGTACTTGTCATCCCGTTTCCTTGCGATTTGTCAGATACCGTCAGGCCGCCGCCAAATCTTTTCGCTACTGCTCGTACCAAGAGAAGGCCCATATAGCGCACCATATTAGTCTTTTCGTCCAACGCTAGTTCTTCACCCAAGGGCTTTCGCAGCTGTTGGGGGAACCCGGCTCTCCTGTTCTCGACGACCACATCGACCATTCCCGGTGCGCTCGCAGGTCGCTCTACGGAAACACAGAGGAAGGCCTCGTCAGAGCTATCGAGCCTGACAAGGTTCGTCAGCATCTGGACAACCACGTCCCTGAGGGCGTCCGTGCCCCTGACGTGGACGCGGTCGGTCACGCCCTCTATGGTTATCCCGAGTTTCCGGTCCCGCATCTGCGCCTTCAACTCCTCGATCGCCTCGTCGATGATCCTCCGCAGGTCCAGCAGTTCGAATCTTGACGGGTCGACGCCCTTAAGGCGTATCATCCTCTTGACGTCATCGAGTATCTGCGAGCTGTTCCTGATCTGGGCTATCGCCGAAAGTAGATATTGCTTCAGGTCATCGCATATTGCAGGGTCGTTTTTCACTATCTCAAGATATCCCAGGACAGCCTGGTTGAAGTTCAGCACTTCGTGGCTTACCAGGTCGAGATAGAATCGACACTCGGCATTCGTCGTTTCATGTCTTCTGACCTTTGCGATGAATTCGTCTGTCATCCGTATGACCGCTGAAATCAGAGACGTTTATGGCCGACTGAATATTTAAATGGTGATTCGCGTCTTTAGCCAGGGATATCATTCGAAAAAATCGTCCAGGCTTGCGATACACTTTTTCTGCTCCGCAGCAGCTTCCACGGCCTTCTGCAGTGGGATTTCCGGGATCTCGTTTATTGAATGCTTCTCGTCCTTCATAAGTAGCTTCATGCCGGATTCCGGCAGCCCGCCCCAGAAACGCTCGAATTCGATCTTCTCGGGGGCAAGCGGTATCTTGCGCCTTTTCCCGAGATATGGTTGGCCGTTCAGTAGCACTGCGACAGATTCGTCATCGTATATCGCGACGGTCGTTCCCGGCGAGTTTCTTCTGGCCTCGGCCCGCAACACCATATCGACGAGGTCATTTTCGAAGGATGCCTTGGCCAAGGACAGTTTAAGGTTGCTGAAGCGCGTGAATCTTATGAACCTAACCGCCCTGTTGTATTCGCCCAGGACCCTTTTGACCCTGAACCTCATCTCCTTGGCTTCGGGAGGCTTCTCGGATAAGTACTCCTTCGTGCCCTTCTCGTGTATCAATCCGAGTACCCTCATGACCAGCGTAGGAGTATCCAAGGCCTTAAACCTCAGACCCCAAAATATCTCGTTGCCTATGATGTCGTAGAGCTTCTTGTCCTCGACGAAATCGAGCTTCCCGAACTTCTCGCGGAATTCACGGTATGTCCCGTCGAAGTCCGCGCTGCGGGCATCGACAACCTCGTCGAAGTAATACTGCTTCCCTTTCTCGAACGCCACAGGCTTGGCGCCTCTCAGCCTCGCCAGCATGTAAGCGATCACGACTGAGCGCGGCTCAAGCCCGAAAATCACAATCATGCATCCTGCTCAATCCAGGAAGATGTTATATATAGTTTTCGAATTATATTACGCGCCTGGAAACAGATGAAATCACGGAAGACTCGCAGCAAGGACAATCCAGAAGGACAGAAGCATTTCCAGAAGGCCTTATCTCTGTGGGATGAGGGGAAAATAGAGGAGGCACTCGCGGAATTCAAGAGAGCAGTCGAGCTCGGCCTTAGGAACGATTCGATAGAGAACGACATAGGTGCTTGCCTCGAGAGGCTCGGCCTTGTAGAAGAGGCGAGAAAGCATTACTCCGAGGCGATAAGGCTGAATCCGTACAATTTCTACGCGCTGAAGAACCTGGGGCTCTCGCTACTGATAGACGATCAATTCCAGCAGGTCGAGGATTGTCTGGAGAAGTGCCTCGTTCTGGACCCGAGCGATAACGAGGTCAGGATCGCCCTCGCGAGAGCAGAAATAGCCCTCGGCAAGCCCGAGAAGGCCATAAAGCTGGTAAAGCCAGTCGCATCCCAATCCGAATCACTGGATGAGATCATAGGCGCCATGCAGGTCCTTTTCGACGCGGGGGCTTACGTCGACCTGTTTAACCTCCGGGAGAAGCTCCCTGAGGAGGTTCTCTCGAGCAGCGAAGCGCTCCAAATACTGGGAGAGGCATGCTTCGAGCTTGGCTTCGGGGAGGAATCGATCGGATATTTCAGGAAATTGGTCGAGCGCAACCCCGACCCTATATCGAAAAGCTGGCTCGGTCTGGCCCTGATGTCTTCGGGGTATGAGGAGGAGGGGCTCAGGATTCTCAAGGAAGCCGAAGCCGAGGGAGGAAACGATGTCCGGGTGCTCCAGAACCTCGCATTCGCGCTTCACGGTTCTGATAGGCTCGAGGAGGCGCTCGAGGTCTACCGGCGGGCGACCGAGATCGCCCCGGATGACTGGGTGTTGTGGAACAACTGGGGTAACGCCCTCTACAATCTCGGCAGGCTCAGGGAATCTCTGCCCAAATTCGTCATGGCGCTCGAGAAGAATCCGGATTATCAGATAGCCTGGAACAACATCGGAAACGCGCTCGAGAAGATGGGCCTGCACGAGGAGTCGTTGCCGTTTCATCTAAGGGCCATCGAGATAGACGACACGTTCGCGTATGCTCATTACGCGGCAGGTATCGCCTATCAGGCCCTCGGGAAATTCGAGCTTGCCGAAGCGGAATTCAAGAGGACCATAGAGCTGCGTCCGACATTCTCGGAGATATGGATAGCGAGAGCGAAAACGAAGCTTCTGACGGCTCCCGAAGAGGCCTTGGCGCTCTCCGAGAAGGCCGTGGAAATCGACCCAACGTCCATCGAGGCGAACATCCTCTTGGGTATATCGAAATCCCTGGTCGGGATGAACGAGGAGTCGGAGATCATTTTACGACGGGCGCGAGCCCTTGCAGCGGATCAGAAGGACGAGAGGGCCATGGGACTCATAGATGAGTTGCTCGAGAAAGGCCCAACACGGGCCTCTCGATTGAAGGAAATGCTCGACGTGAAGCTCGTCGACGAGAAGGAGATGCCAGAGTCACCATTCGAAGATCTGGGGGACGGCGCGTACTGGTACAGGCTCGGGTCGACCCTGCTCTCCCGGAATAAGCGCGCAAGGGCCTTGGACGCATTCAGGATATCGTGGGAGATCGATCCTCACTCCTCTGCAACCTTGGCGATGCTCCTAAGATATGAGACCAATGCGGTACGGCTCCGGGAATATATCGGGGAATCGGAAAGGCTCAGGAAAATAGGGCTCTCGACTCCCGAGCTCGAGCGCGCGGTCGAGCTGGCTGGGAAAAGATTGGGAAAGCTCGCCACGGGTCGGTAGTATCAGATGGTTTGCCCCAGATGCGGGTTTCGCAAAACCGCGAAGAGCGTGATGTATGGCGAGAACGAAGTTTAAGAAAAGGCACAGGCTGAGCAGGAAAGAGGCAAAGTCGCTCAGGGAACAGTTTTTCAGCTCTACTGGCTTCTATCCAGTCGTATCGGATGATTCCATCGACATCGCCGAGACGGACAAGTACACGGTGATACTTTCCGGAGACGAAATCATGGGTTTCTTCATGGACGACAGACTGTTCCCTACCGTAAGATGCCTCTTTCGGGCATGTCCGGAGAAGAGATACGTTACGATCGATATGGGAGCGGTCGGATTTGTCGCCGGCGGTGCTGATGTAATGGCACCGGGCATAGTTGATGCCGACAGAACGATAAAAGAGGGCGACATCGTCTGGGTCAGGGACGAGAGGAATAAGCGGCCGATAGCAGTCGGAATAGCCCTCAGGTCTGGGGACGCGATGCTGACAGACAGGAAAGGCAAGGCGGTCAAGAACGTGCACCACGTCGGTGACGATATCTGGAATTTCGGTTAAGCGCGGCTTAAGCGAGGCGTTTCAATGCCTGTCCAGCATTAGGTAACATTTATATTTCTGGACTATGATTACAAAACCAGAGGGATAGGGATGGCTATTATCAAGCGCAAACCTTTCGCACCGAAGACGGAGAAAGAAGATGCCGTTGTGGAGACCGAGTCGTACATTGATCTCAGCGATATGACCTTCGAGGACGAAGGTGCGGCAGAAGCCCAGATGCTCGTGAAGGTAGGAGAGATATACAGGTACGAGGACCTCGGGGCGATTACAAGCCATGTATACAACGGCAATATCGTGCTCCTGGACATCACATCGATCGCGAACGACGATCTGACCATGAAGCGAGTGAGCGCCGAGCTCAGGAATGTCGTCAGGGACGTGAATGGGGATGTCGCCGGGGTCAGCAAGAACCTCATTATGATAACGCCCACGGGCGTGAGGATAGACAGGAACAAGATACGAGGCGGATTCTAGGAGCCTCGGAGTCGCGACTTTTGATTTGTGTTTTATTTATTTGAAAGTCCAGCGGAAGCTCTAGAAGCGTCAGTCGGTCAGTGGCGGTGTGACGGTGAACTTGCCGTCCTTGAAAATCATGGTGAGATCGCCGTGGTATATCTTAGAATGCCTGCTCTTCACAATCCTCATCCTCAGCTGGACATCCGTCTCTCCGACATCAACAAACCTCAGAAGGATCGTGCCGTCGGTCAGGTATTCCTCGTGATGAGGTCCGAACCTCGCGTCCTCCCCGACATCCATCTCGGAGATGAGCAACGTCGTCACTCCGAGGCTTTTCAGGAATCCGAAGAAGTGGAAAAGCTGTTGGCGGGGGTTGTCCATGGTCGTCAGTGCATATATCGCGGTGAGGGAATCGATCACGACCATCTCGATGCCCTCCGTGTCGACCTTCCTGCGAAGGTATTCCTTCAGTATCCGGAACCAGTCTCTCCCGGAATCCGCATCTGCATGTTCCAGCCTGAGTCTTCCAATATCGACTATGAACATCTTCGTCTCATCGATGTCCGTGAACCCGAGGCTTCTCATGGACCGCAGGAGGCTCTCTCGGCTCTCTTCTATGCTGATATATAGGACCTTTCTGCCGTCGTGCTTCGCGTTGTTGTACAGGATGGAAAGAGCTAAGGACGATTTCATCGTTCCGGGCGTGCCAGAGATGAGTATGACATGTCCCTTGACGAGCCCGCCACCCAAACGCTCGTCAAGTCCATCGACATATGTCTTTATCCTCTCAGGCTCATAAAGGGAAAGCTCGGACATCGTAAATCACAATTCGTTCAGTAGTAATCACGCGAATCCAGATAAATAGGTTTTGCGTCTGATTCTCATCGGACAAATCGAGTGCTGATAAAAGGGCCACAACGACGATTTTCTCGAGAGGCTTTGTGATAGACAGTAATCTCACAAGCAAATTTATCCTTCGCTCAGAGCTAAAACCGAAAATGATCGAAGCGTTCAAAAGCATCTGAATAGCCTATGCTACGGAGTCATGAGTTCTGGTGATGACTCCTTTCCAATATCATTGCTGTTAGATTTCGAGCCCGTTAAGCGCTTGAGTAGAGACATTCCCTAACCCTGATTGATATTGAAGAAATGTAGAGAGGGTGATGCGAATACGAGAAATTTGTCACGAAACCACAAGCCTCTACATCATGTTCTCGCCTCGTATTTCATTCTCGAGAATGGATATGCGTTGTCGGCAAAGCGTAGGTCGAAAGATGAATAGCCAGAATTAAACCGCCTTATGGAAAATCGACCGTATCGTCAGTCAACTCAATCCGAGGGAAAAAGGAAACTAATGTATTCGACTTCCTGTGCAGATTATTATGTCCTCATCTCGCCTATTAGCAGATTAAATTTTACATCGATCGCCCTTCTTAACTCGGAACAACACGCGAGATAATCTTCTGAGCCGCCGCCGAACGGGTCATCGATGCCGATTATCATGATCGGCACGTGCTTTCCCCTGAACGATGGGTTTCGCTCGATCGCAGACAGAAGATCGCCGAGCGAATCCGCATCGAGCAATGCGATCCTGTCTCCCTCTCTGAACATTATCTCCTCGATCCCCCTCGGCCTGTGCTCCTTCAAGCCGTTGATCCGTCCTGTCACCTGAAGCACTGCCATCTCCCTTAAGCGCTTGACCTCAGCGCTGTCGGGATAAAAAGGGGAGAGCCCGAACGACTCCGCACGGACATCGTCAAGACCGGAATCCTTGAGCTTCTGGTTAAGAAGCTCGGCAGCCATCGGGCTCCTGCATGTGTTTCCAATGCATACGAAATAGACCTTTCTCATTGGCCGATGCTCCTGCGCTAAACCCTCTTCTGCGGTCTGAACCCCTCGATGTATTTCCTGTAACTCTCCGGGAAGCCGTATTCCTCCGCGGCCTTCAGGAGGATGCCGAGATACTCCTCTGAGGGTCTGTAATTCCCCTTGTTCACCACCTCGTATACCCAGACATGCGGGAGCTCCTTTCCATCTACCGAGATCACCTTGGTCTGGAACCGGCGGTAGCAGTAGGGGCATCCCTCGTAGTTGTCCAGCCGCATTAAATCTCTGTCGTTCAGCTCATAGACATATCCCCAGACCGTGGAATTTAAGTCTCTGACAACGTCGGCGCATCCGCATTTCCATCTGCCCTCTGAGTAGAAGGTGAATGCGAGCCGATAGCCTGGAAGATATGCGACGCCGACAGGTCTATTGTTCGGGCACCGCTCCCGCATCTGCTTCTGATCTAGATTTGACCCGTATGCGAAGTATAGATGTTTCAACGTATCACCCGTACATCGGATCGAAATCATCTTCTTGGTCCATGAGAAGACCCCAATCCATCAATCGTCTGAGGATGTCCAATTCATGATCCTCATTGTCATCACCCTCGCCGTCCTCATCGGCCAGGTCGTCTTCATCTCTGTCCACCAGTTCGACTGACGTTTGTCTCCAATACCCGAAGTGCTCATAGGGTTTCGCGCGATCGGTATTCAGCTCCTCGAAGGTCCGGGGGATGTCATCGATGTCATCGCCAGCGAAGTCGTGCTCGTACTCATCTTCGCAATCATCGTCGCAATCATCGTCTGCCAGGAAATCACTGATCCTCAAATTGTCCGAGAGCCGGAGACGCCTCGATATCTCCTCGACACCTTCGATTCCGAACACCTCCTCAGCTGTGCTGAGGATCTCAATGGCGCCTTCCCTGAAAGAACGGATTGCGCGCATTCTCTCGACATCGGAAAGCTCCTTGCAGTCGAGCGAGGCCAAGAATCTCCTCTCTATCCCTTTGCAATTGTTCAGATAAAGTGCTCTCAGATATCTGCGCCTCGCTTCTTCTATCCTGTTCGACCTCGCTTTGCCATACCCACGACGACTGTCTTTCCACTTCTTCATTTACCAAAATCACCTTCCGTGCTGAGAATGTGATTTAACGACTGCGAAAATATCAATCTTCTCGCTTACTGTATGAAAAACCATCTAACGGATTCCCGCGGGCAACAGATAGGACGTGTTGCCAATCTCCGAATGCGATTCCGAGAAGTGTGATTTCGTATTCCGCTCATTTTATTATATCGTTCACAAAATAACTACGTTTTTCGAAACGCGGTCAGGAATCTGATATTTAACACCATTTGTCCGCTTTATAAGCGCTTTATATCCCCTTGCATCCCGATGTTGGCATGGGAATGCTAAAGAGCCCTTTGATTGGATATATCACCAGCGAAGGTTGGGACCATGAAGGTGGTGCAGCTAGGCTGTGGTATCACAGGGCTGGTATGTGCCGAAGAGCTCTCGAAAAACAGAAAGACCTCCGAAGTCGTGTTGGCGGACATCAATACAGCTCCAGCGGAGGCGTTGGCGAACAGACTCAAGAGCGATAAGATCACCGTGTTGAGGCTGGATGCGAGTGATGAGAAAAGCCTAAAGAAGCTGATGAGGGACGCCGACCTCCTGATTAGCTCGGTCTCCTGGATGCTGGGACAGAAGGTTATTAAGATGGCGGCGAAGATGAACACGAACTACGTCGAGTTCTCGATGGGATTGCCGTATGATTTCATCGACGATCCGAAGAAATACATCGGTGATACGAAAGCGACGATATTGTCCTGTATGGGTGAGGACCCGGGCATATCAGATGTCTTCGCAAGACATTCCGCGAATCTGCTAGATCGAGTGGATAGGATCCGGGTCATGGACGGAGATAACGGCTCTGTAGAAGGGGTCAAGTTTTTCTCGCTCTGGTCACCTCAGGACCTGATGGACGAGCTGGCGACGCCCGCTGGCATATTCAAGGATGGCAAGATGACGACCGTCCCGCCGCTCTCTCAGAGCGACATCTATGAGTTCCCCGAGCCGATAGGCAAGCTCAAGGTGTTCAACACGGACCACGAGGAAACACATCTCATCTCTAGGCTCATCAAAGGCGTCAGAGATGTCGACTTCAGGATAGCGATTGATGATGAGTTCGTCAATGTCGCAAGAGCATTACAGCTGGTCGGTATGCACAGGCAGGACGAGGTCGATGTGCGCGGCGTGAAGGTCCGCCCCATCGATGTTCTGACCGCCCTAATGCCCAAGCCCACGGACCTCATAGGGAAGGTTAAGGGATATGCCGCCATAGTCGTCGAAACCACGGGTATGAAGGAAGGCAGGAGGCAGACGATCAAGATGTCACTGATGATGTCTCACGAGAAGGCGTACGAGCTGGCCCATTCGAACGCCACGGGATACCTTGTTGGCATCGGCGGCGCCATAGGTGCCGAGATGATTCTGGACGGAAAGATCAATGTTGAGGGCGTGGTGTTCCCCGAGCAGATCGACCCCGAGGAGTTCCTCAGGAGGTTGCGCGAGAAGGGTCTTCATCCGGTCGAGCAGGTTCTGGCAGGATGACACTCTGCTCCGTGATGTCAGCGCAGCAGGAGCGGTTCGAATAATCTCGTTTGTTCAGATTCGATGATCTCATCCGTTATCAGGAAAAGAACCCTGGTGGGATCCTAATTATATCCGAATGTTCCGAATTCTGTATGAGAAATCGCACGCGAGGGTCATGTTGGAGATAATTCCGGAGAAGGACAGGAAATTCCTATCGCTTTTCCCGCTGATAGCGACCTGGATACGGCGAAAGAAGATCCTATCAGACAACGAGCTGTCCGTGTATTGCAACCTGTATTCGGAACAGATCGACATCGCCCTGGCGACGCCCGAATCTAAGATGCTAGAATTCCTCGATAGGTATCGCAACGACGGTTTTTACGGGCATTACATTAAAGTAATGCTGTCCCATGAAGGTATAGAATGGCTGAGAGGAACCCTGAGGCGTCTCAGGGAGCTCCGGGAAAAGGGGAAATGACCGAAGGCGAGAAAGAAGGCAGGGAGCCAGGAGAGCTTTCTGCCAAAGAGCATGAGCTGGCGGAGCGCGAAAAAGAGCTGAACGAGCGCGCAGCGGAGATCGCGCGCGCGACGAATGCGCTGGACGAGATAATCCAAGCGGTGGAGAGGGACAGGATAGCTGTCGAGGAGAAGGCCGAGGAGCTCTCCCGCAGGGAGAAAATGATCATCGAGGAAGAGAAGCGCTTGAAATCTGAATCGATAAGGTTGCAGAAGTTGCAGGACGAGCTCCTCGCGTGGTCGATCAAATTGAAAGAGCAGGAGAAGGAGCTGAACAGGAGGAGGAAAGAAATCGGGGATACGGTCGTGAGCGTGAGGAGATAAGGGGCGACTCCGAGGCAAGATCGATCGCGGAGCTCCGCTTCTCACGATGGTAATCATTTCTGACGAGGGATTGCCTCGGAGGATCATATCATTCGTCGGGACCTTTTATCCCTCTATCGTCGCCTTGCCGCTCTGGATCTCCTGGTCGAGGTCGTCCGGCACCTCGCCCTTCTTCAGAGGTCTGCCACACGAATATTCTCCTTCCGGGCAAGGGCCTCGGATGCATGCTGGTCCGGCGTCCTCGAACAGTATCGGGGAGACCTTCTTGACCTCTAAGAGCATGAGCCAGGCCATCTTGCGTATCTCCCATTGGGATCTCCTGCAGCACCTCAGTGAAAACAGATGCCAGAGCTCCCTCGCGTTCATCGTGACCGTGATGTTCGTGTGGCAGGCGTTTGGGAGCACATATCTTGCATCCTCCTTGGGGACGCTCTTGGAGAGCTCCGCATACGCCTTCCAGATATCATCCATCAGCTTCTCGTACCGTCTTCTGGCCTTTTCATCAGAGGCGATGGAAGGGGGTATAACATATTGGGCCTTTTTCATGGACACGTATCTCTGGCTCTGCTGCGAGTAGGAAGCTATTCTGTGCCTCACCAGCTGGTGTGTCAGCGCCCTCGAGACGCCCTCGATGCTGAAGGTGAACGCCGCGTGCTCGATGACTGATAGGTGCCCCATGCCGACGATCCTTGACAAGGCCTTCCGCGCCTTCTCATCTGTCAGGCTCTCGAAGATCGCCGCGCTGGGGCTCTCGGAATAGCACGACAGCGCCGCTGCGGCACAGATCTTGTCGGGATCCTTTGGGTAGTTGATGAGCTTGACCTTCATCCGGGCACCCTAAACCGCTGATCCCGATTAAACCTTGCCGTTGGATGAGTGTAACGTGAAAGACAGCGTGAGCTCTCGATTACCGCTGTCGCCGCTCTCACGTCTGAGGTCTTCCAACCGCCAGACCTCAACTTCGCAGTAGTCTGCCAGCAGGTTCTTCATGCCCGAGATGTGACCGTCCCCAACGACGGCGACAACCGGGTCCGAGTGAGCCGATATCTCCCGCAATCTCTGAGCCATGTATCGGTTCCTGTCCTCTATCAGGATTCTCATCACTGTCGGATAAGATCTCTGAATTTCTCCGAAGAATTCCGCCTCGTTCTCGGTATATCTCTTCATCTCCTTCTCGACGGTGGATCTCCTGGTGAAAAATGATAAGAACACGCTCACGAGCAGCATGACCTTTTCCCTCAGGCTCATCGACCTTCTGAGGATATCGAATAGTCCCGCGGCGTCCATGTCGATCAGCTCCAGCTTCGCGCCGACCTCCTTGGCCGCGTTCACGGCGGCTATCATCTCGCCCCCGACCTCAGTCCCGAACTCCTCCGCGAGCTCCTTCTGGAATCTCGCGAGCAGCTGGTAAAGGAACGGGGCATCGTTGCGCTGCTCGTCCCTGTTCATCAGCCCCTCGAACCTTGAAGGGTCGAGCTCGAGTGCAACGACTTTCGGCGATTCTTTCAGTATTATCTGACGCACCCTGTCACGGATGTCGAAGACATGGGCTACCCCTATTAGGACAATCCTCGGTCTCTTGATAGTCCTCATCTTCTGGGTATCGTTGCTCTCCCGCGCTGTCGTCTCTCCGCCCAGCGGGTACGATTGCTCAATCATAGCCGTACTCACCTATCAGAGGGACGAAGACGCATCCACCCCTGTTTTCCTTGACGATTCTGCCCTTCTTCTTCTTGACCTTGATGAGGTCCTGGTAATATCTTCCCCCCACAGGTACAAGCATGATTCCGTCATCAGCGAGTTGCTCGATCAAGGGCTCTGGGACGTCGGGCGCGCCGCACGCGACGAATATCCTGTCAAACGGCGCCTTGTCCGGAAGCCCCTTCGAGCCGTCACCTTCGATGACCTCGACGAGGTCTGAATATCCCGCCCTCGAGATGTTCCTCCTCGCGAACTCCGCGAGCTCGCCTATCCTCTCGATAGTGTACACCTTGCCACGGGGTCTGACGAGCTCCGCGGCAAGCGCTGCGTGATACCCTGAGCCTGTACCAACCTCGAGCACCTTTTGGCCGGGTTCAAATTCCTGCTCTTCCAGCATGATCGCGACCATGTGCGGTGCAGATATAGTCTGCCCATATCCTATCGGCAGAGGCGTGTCGACATATGCCTCGGAGACGAGGTCATCCGTTACGAAGAGCTCCCGTGGGACCTTGAGCATCGCGTTTCTCACCCGTTCCGATTTGATATATCCAGCGGAGCACAGGTTCCCGACCAGCCTCCTCCTTAGCTCCTCGAACCTGTCGCTTCTGTCAGGGTTCATGTAATCCCCTTACGCTCACGTCCTGACACCACGGGCGTACAATCTGATGATCTCTTTTGCCATCGCCGACCCCTTCTTGAGGGTCTTACCCTCGATCTTTATCGCGGTGACCGCTGCCTCGTGTCCTTCAACCTCGAACAGCTCTCCGACCTCGAACTCCTCTTCCGGGATCGCGAGGATCTTCTTCGAGTAGACCTTCCCGTGGGAATCGAGCGATATCTTCACCCAGACCTTGTCGAATCTCTTCGCCCAGATGCTTGTTATCTCGGACGCCTTCGCGCTCCTGACCCTCATCTGACCCTTCTCGATGGCGGTTACCAAGACGCGTCTGTCATCGATATAGAACTCGTCATCGACGGATATGACGTCAGAAGGCCTGAGGCCTATCGAGCACTGCTGAGACTTGCCCATCCAGCTTATAATTATCGGGACGTCTATCGGCTTCTCTTCCGAGATCTCAACTTGATGTATATGCCCGCATGTAAGGCACCTGACGGCGGATCTCAGGACGAGCCTCTTCCTTCCGGCGACCCGTCCTCCCAATATCTCGTGCTCAGTCTCATCGCCGCACACCGGGCACTCGATCACCAACTCCCTTGGCGGTTTCATTTCTATCAATCCTCACATCTTCAATTCCGAAGATCGCCACGCGATATCCTGAACAGCGCTCCATGGCCCGGGATGATGAAATCTGCTTTCGAGATTATCCTCTTCATGCTCTCCATTGCCAGCCTCTCATCTATATTGATAGCTGGTGGTGTCATGGAATCATAGTTCTCTTTCGTCGGGATCGCGTCTCCTACAACCGCGTAAATCCCCTCATCGGTCCTCGCCAGGACCGTGATGGATCCCTCGGTATGTCCAGGGGTGCGCAGGAATGACACCCCCCTTACAAGCTCCTTGCCGTCATCCGTCGGCTGGAAGTGCGCAGGCGGGTTTTCGTTCCTGTCCGCATAGAACACGGAGTTCCTGAAGAGGAGATTGCACCCGCAATGGTCGAGATGAAGATGCGTATTGACAACGAAATCGATGTCCTCAGGCTCCAGACCGCGAGCGTACAGGGAATCTAGCAGAATGCCCTCCTCGCCGAGCATGCCCGTATCGACCAGTATCTTCTTTTCTCCCGCGTCTATCAGTGTTACACTCGATCTCGCGTCCTTGATCCTCGTCCCCTCGCGAAGTATCGAGCCCACCTTCAGCGGTATCACCCTCGTTTCTATCACCTCAATATCCTGAACCTGTGATTGTTCCTGCATTTCAGGCCGTCCCGGTAAGCCCTCATGCGCGATTCGCATACAGGGCATAGAAGGGTCTTTGCGAGCTCATCCAGCCAGGCCCTCCTCACTTCCGGTATCGTCTCCGACTGTATCCGCAGGAGGATTTCCCTTTGCTCGTCAGTAGTAGCGAGTTTCTCTATATCTATGCTTTCCGCGCGTTCCAATTTCATCCCAAATTGCCTCCTCGAGATGATTGGGGTGACGAGAATGCCCGCCAAAAGCCCTCCGATATGCGCCTGCCACGCTATCATGCTCGACGGGGAGAGTGCAAGGAGGAATTGTATCGCGAGGAACACCAGGACCATGAGCCAGACCGGGACGTTCCGCAATGGGAGGAAATAAATTATCAGGTTCATCCTCTCACGCGGGAACAGCACCAGCATCGCGCCCATTATCCCGAATATCGCTCCTGAGGCTCCGACGGCGAGGCTCGTCGAGCCCAAGTTCGCAACCCCGTACATCAGATTCCCGGCCAAACCGGATATCAGGAAGATCGCGATGAACTTGGTCGTGCCTGTCCGCTCCTCGAGCATCAGCCCGAGGAACACGATCCAAAGGGCGTTAAACAGGATGTGCAGGAAATCCGCATGCACAAATACTGATGTGATGAGCGTATACAGGGAATCTCCGGTCATGAGGTATATCGGGGAGAATGCGAGGTTGTACGGGAAATCATCGATAGTCATCGGTCGCTCGATGGTCGACCTCGCGATCATCTCCATCATGAAAATGATCACGAGAGCTATCGTGATTGAGAGGCTGGCAGCAAGCCTCCTGATGAACGGATACACCATCGAACCGGCGATCAAGCAGATCGTGATGACTGCCCATGCATCCATCATGATAAGCCTTTCCTTGCGGGCTTGATATCGACAGCGATATTAATTAGATACTCGCATAACCCAGAGCGGAACATGGAGATCGATACCGGCATAGTCCTCGAACAAGCAAGCGGGGTCTATGAGCCCGCCGAGGACTCATACCTGCTCATAGAATCGCTGATGGTCGAGTCTGGAGAGAAGGTCCTCGAGATCGGTTCTGGTACAGGCATTGTCTCTCTGCACTGCGCGAAGGCGGGCGCTGAGGTGATTGCGACCGATATTTCCGCGGATGCGGTGAGATGCACGAAGCGCAACTCCGAGCATAATTCATTGAGCGTGAACGTACTCAGGAGCGACCTGTTCGATGGGATCCACGGGAGATTCGATCTCATAATTTTCAATCCGCCGTATCTCCCGGCGGATGATTCACGAGACCCGAGATGGTCCGCAGGTCCGACCGGGCGTGAGGTGATAGCGAGATTCCTCGCTGGCGCCGGGAAGCATCTGGAGCCAGACGGTAGGATTGTCCTGGTTCTGTCATCCCTGACCGGGCTGAAAGAGCTCGAAAGGCTGTCCGAATCACTAGGATTTCATGCCAAAATTCTCGGCGAGAAGAGACTGTTTTTCGAGATAATATATGCGGTCGAGCTGAGGAAGGGATAGGACCTCACTTCACGGATGATAAGAGCTCTCGGACCTTCGCGGTCAACCTCTGGTTTATGGTCCTTCCATCCGCTTTACCCCTCAATTTCTCCATCACGATTCCCATCAGAGGAGCGACCGCCCTTTCGCCCTTCCCAAGCACGAAATCCCTCTTTTCAGATAATACCTCGTCTATGACCCTATCGACATCGATCTCCGAAGATCCGACAAGCCCGAGCCTCTCGATGGCGACTTCGACGGTCTCCTTCTCCTTGAGTATTCTTCGCAGTATCTCTGGGACCGCCTCTTTCGCGTATTTCCCCTTCTCCACCCCGAGAAGCACTCCTCCGATTATGTCTGGACCGAGTCCGGAGATATCCAACCCCTCGCTCTTCAGCTCCGGGAGCGTGTTTATGTAAGTCCTCGCGACCAGCTTCGCGGAAATTCCCTCGCGCACGAGCCCTTCGAACTCCTCATCGTATCCGTGCCTCACAAGCGCGTTCGCCTGTTCTTCATTCAGCGAATACAATTTCTGCAGCCGGTGGATCGTCTGCTCCGGGAGTTCTGGGATCTCCGATTCTAACTTTGAGAGCAACGCATCATCCACCCTTACCGGTGGGACGTCGGTCTCGGGATACATCCTCGCTCTGCCCGGCAACGGCCTGCTGTAAGCGCTCGTGCCGTCTGGCAGCGGGTCCCTGGTCTCTTCCGGCACTCCCTTGAGCGCCTGGCGTGCTCTTTCAATTACTCTATCCAGCGCGCTATTTGCCAGATCCTCCTTTGCGACCACCAGGGCAAACCCGTCCTGCTTCTCCGCATGCAATGCGTGCCTGACCTTCTGTATTTCCTCTTCATCTATGCCATAGCCTGGAAGCTCGTCGGAATGGAATATGCCACCGACGCCTGCGACCCGGGCGTGCATTGCGAGTTCCCTCCCGAGCCGTTTCGTCCCCTCCTCGTCCTCAGCGAGCAGACCGTCGAACCCAGGAAGCCTGACGGCGAGCACGCGTTCTCCTTTCGAGATGCCCTTCGCGAGGACCTTGCATTTCGTGTTCTTGAAGATCGGCGTGACATCGACTTTTATCGCCGGTATCTCCTTTACGCCTCGTCTCACGAGCTCATCCCTCACAGATATCAGCGCCAGCTGCCTTTTCACCTCGTTCTCCACATATTTGGGGAGCAGGTCGAGCTCCTGGACGCCCTTGATTTCGACCCTGGCGCCTCCGGAGATCGATATATTCAGGTCCTCGCGGATCGTCCCTATGCCTCTCCTGACACGCTTGGTCGCCCGAAGCATAGCACCTATCCGCTCAGCGACGACACGCGCTTTCTCGGGCGAATCGATATCTGGAGAGGTCGCGATTTCTATTAGCGGTATCCCGAGCCTGTCTAGCCTGAATACCACCCTGTGTCCCTCTTCTGATATCCTTCGCGCGGCGTCCTCCTCGAGGCAGATGGTCTCTATGAGGACGCTCGAGCCGTTGATCCGTAGCATCCCGTCCATCGCGATCAGCGCTGTCCTTTGGAACCCTGCGGTGTTCGAGCCATCTATCACTATCTTCCGCATGAACTCGATCTCATGCACAGGCGTTGCCCCGACCATCTTCGCGAATAACAGCGCGCTCTCTATCGCCTCCCTGTTTGCGGGATGCGGCGGCTCCTCGTCTGCCTCAACAAGGCAATCGGAGGGGGTGCATTCGTAGACGAACCTCAACGATTTTTGAGCCTCCTCCAGAGCGGCCCTGTCAACTTCGCCCATCTCGCTCGCTGACGGCCTTAGAGTTCTCTCGAACCTTCCGAGAACGGTCTCGGACAGCTCAGCCGGGCAATCGCAGAAGAGCTTCTTCCCGCGCAGCTGCTGGTGGATCTCGAGGCCCACCTTGAGCCCGAGAGACCTGTAATCGAGCGAGGTCATGTCAGGAACCTCCGATCGGAAAATTCGTGTCTCAGGTTCGAGAGCATCAGCTCGCGGACCTTATCGTACCTCGATTCATGACCCAAAACCCAGGATAGCTTCACGTATGCTGTCTCCGTCAACATGTCTCCGAGGGGTATTGCCCCGGCGAGCAACATGTCCCTCCCCGTGGAATAGACCTTGAGGTCTGTCGTGCCCCAGATGCACTGAGTCGTTATGCAGACCGGTATGCCTTTCTCCGTCAGCCTCCTGATGGTCGGGATGGCTTCCTGGTGCACATGTCCGAGACCGGTGCCTGCTATAACGATTCCTGTCGCGTCCTCCACGGACTTCTCAAACCTAGAGATGCTCATCCCGGGGTAAAATTGAATCATCACGACATTCTCATCGAACTTTGCCCTCGCGGTCACTTTGCCGTGTCTTCGCTTTTCATACCCTTCCCTGAGCGTGATTGCGCCGTTCGAGACTCTCCCCAGCGGCGGCTCATTTATGCTTTTGAACGCATCCCTTCTGGAGGAATGGCATTTCCTGACACGCGTTCCCCGGTGTATCGCGCAGTCAGAGTCGTCCGTCCTCTCATGCATCAGGACAACGACCTCTCCGAGGTCCGAGTCGACGCATACCCTTGCGGCTGCGAGCAGATTTATGATCGAATCCGAGGAAGGCCTGTCGGATGACCGCTGAGAGCCGACGAGCACCACCGGGCCAGTCAGGTTATCCAAGGCGAACGAAAGCGCTGCCGCGGAGAACCCCATCGTGTCAGTGCCATGAGGGATGATGCATCCGACCGAGCCTTCGTTCAGATGGTCAGCGACCCTCTCCGCGAGGTGCGTCCAGATCTCTGGCCGCATGTTCTCGCTGAGGATCGAGTATAGCACCTCGGTCCTCAGGCGCGCCATCGAAAGCAGCTCGGGGACGGAACGGGCGAGCTCGTCAGGAGAGATCGCAGGCTTGACCGCGCCTGTCCTGTAATCCACATATGAGGCGATGGTCCCGCCCGTGCTGACGATAGATATCCTCGGCAATTTCTCATCGGCCTCCTTTCTGTCCCGATCTTTACCTGGTCCTTCGACGATTCTCATCTTCTTCGATTCATCCTTTCGCTCTGCTTTCGATATCAATCTGACAGAATCGATGCCCTCGGGAACTATCCCGACATTGTATCCGTTCGGAAGCTTGACGATGATGACATTGTCCGCGCTGAACTCGTGGTGGGGCATGAGGATTCCTCGGATGCTTCTCTCATCCTCAATCTTCACCTCGACCGTGTCCCCTGCGGTGATGCCCCTTGACTCGAGCATCTCTTGGATTCCCTTTTTGCCGGACATACTGTCATCTGCATTATCAGGAACACTATTTATTTTCGTTCAATGCTGTCAGGGTTCATTAGATATTTATTATGGATACGAGCATCCACCGGCGAGAGATGGGAGTTCGGCGGATATGAGGGTTCTAACGGTCGGAGGGGGCGCTCGGGAGCACGCGATTGCCGCCGCGCTGAAGCGCTCAGGCGCAACCCTGTACTCTTGCATGAAGAACAGGAATCCGGGTATCGCGCGCCTCTGCGAGGAGTTCGCGCTGGTCAACGAGACCGATATTGCCCCTATCGTCAGGTACGCGAAGGCCAGGAACGTGGAGCTCGCTGTGATAGGCCCGGAAGCCCCGCTTGAGGTCGGGTTGGCTGACGCGCTCAGGAAGGAAGGGATAGCCGTTGTCGGTCCCTCAAAGCTCGCGGGCATGATTGAGACCTCGAAGGAGTTCATGCGGGACCTAATGGAGAAGAAGAAACTGCCGGGCAGGGTTAGGTATCTATCCACGAGATCGATGGACGAAGTAAACGACTGGCTTGATAGATTCGGCGCGGATGTCGTTGTCAAACCTTCGGGGCTCACTGGGGGCAAGGGGGCAAAGATATTCGGCGAGCATCTGATGTCCATCGAAGAGGTAAAACGCTACTGCCAGGAGATAATCGATGGCAAGGTTGACTCTTCCAGGACCGTGATACTCGAAGAAAGACTGGAAGGGGAGGAGTTCACCATCCAGGCCTTCGTCGACGGCAGGAATGTAATTCCTATGCCGGCGGTCCAGGACCATAAACGCGCATATGAGGGCGACAGGGGCCCAAATACTGGCGGTATGGGATCGTATTCCGACAGGGACCATCTGCTCCCGTTCCTCACAAAGGAGGACTATGACACAGGGGTCTCAATAATACGGCAGGTCTGCGATGCACTACGAGAGGAAGGGAGGGAGTACCGGGGTATACTTTACGGCCAGTTCATGTGCACGAAGGACGGGCCAAAGGTGGTCGAGTTCAATGCGAGGTTCGGCGATCCTGAGGCGATGAACGTCCTCACGATAATGACGGATTCGTTTCTAGAGGTCGCAGAAGGGGTGGCGACAGGCTCGCTATCCAGAAACTGCTCTTTCGCACCCCAGGCGACCGTGTGTAAATACGTCGTCCCGGAGGGGTACGGCACCAAGCCGCTTGCAGGTCAGAGAATAGAGCTCGACGAGGAGAAGATCCGGAGGACCGGAGCTACTTTGTACTACGCGGCCGTGAACGAAACGGAGGATGGGATACTCACGACCACATCGAGGTCCATCGGGATAGTCGGCGTGGGGAACAGCATTGAGTCCGCCGAGGCGATATGCGAGTCCGCATTGTCGTTCGTTCGAGGCCGGGTGTTCGCCAGGCACGATATCGGCAAACGCGAGCTGATAATGCGCCGTGTCGAGCACATGGAAAGGCTCAGAGGTGTATCTATTGCCAGATCCTGAGATCGTGGCCAGAGCCGTCCGGAAGCGGCTCGACAGGAAAAACGATGCGAGGGAATTGGCGATTAGGATATCCAGACAGATAGTCAGGGAATGCAGGAGCGCGATTTCCGCGATGCAATCTGGCAGGGATTATGTCGAGCATCTGAAATCGGCAAGGAAGCTCTCGCGTGAGCTCTCAAGAGCCGCATCGAGGTTCCCTGATATCCTTTACGCGGGCTATGTAATGGACGCCCAGCAGGAGATCGCCGAGGCGGAGATACTCGCCGCGCATATCGAGAAGCGTCCATTTCCAGCCCCGGATGAGATAGGCGTCTCGGACGAGGCATTCGTGCTCGGGCTGGGGGACTCTATCGGCGAACTGCGGAGGCTTCTCCTCAATCGTCTGATGGAAAATGACATGAAAGGCGCAAGGAAGGAGCTCGACGCGATGGAGGAATATTTCAAGGTCCTGATGATGTTCGATTATCCGGACACGCTATTGGCATGCAAGCGAAAACAGGATGTCGCACGCGCGTTGCTGGAGAAATCGCGAAGCGAGCTCGTGATGGCATCGCACATGCGCGATTTGAAGCACAGGCTAAAGAGATGACCGCGTTTCATCTCCTGTGAGGATAGATTAAAGTCCCGTTCTACGTTATTTCAAACTGAACCAAGAGGAGGGAATAAACGCAATGATCGACAGGAGGATCACCTCCTCAGAGAGAGTCGATGCGGGCCCTGATAAACCGGGGCAACCATCCTCGAGAAGCCTGATAGATTATATCCTCTCCCTCTCTTCGGACCTGCTCGTTCTGGAACATCTCGAGGACTTCATAAAACGCCTGGCGGAAGTCGCAATTTCGCTTTTCCCTATAAAGGCGATGATTCTTTATCTTATGGACGAGGCTGAGAACTTTGTGCCAAGATATGTGTTCGGGTTCCCCGAGGACAGGATAAACTCGATCATGGAGAGTGCGATATATTCTAGAAGAGAGGTCGAGGATTTGGAAAAGAAAACCTCGATACCTGTAGGCAGGTTTTCCAGATTCTACCCTGCAGAATCGGTAAATATCAACGACGACAGGGAGCTTCTGACTACTTTGGATCTCTCCAGGATATCCGAACCGAGGAGATCCGAAGACGAGTTCCACCCGTTGGATGCTCTGGACATAAAATTCCTTGAAAGATCCGGGAAGGAGATCGGATCAATGTTCATCTGCGCCACGACGACTGGCAAGAAACTGGACGAGGAATCGATTGCTGGTTTGGAATTGCTGGCGTCATTTGCGTCCGTCGCAATTGAGCTCATCAGATTGAGGGAAAAGGAAGAACGCATGCTCTCCTCGCTCGAGAAAAGGGCGCTGCAGATATCGCAGATTTTCTCAGTCACAAGCTCGATACTGACCGTTTCCGAGCCGCAGGAACTTGCCACCAGAGTCTTGTCATTAATCCAGGAGCTGTTCGGGTTCAGATCATGTTCGATAGCATTGTACGATCCCTTTGAAGAATGCTATCGCTGGAAGGCGTTCAGGGGATACCCAAAAGAGGTGGTCGAAAGGGCGATCAGACTGCGTATCCCGAAAGAGATTGCGTATCACGACATCAGGCCGGAATACAGGGTCGGTTATCTGGCGCATTTCCGGCCAGCGGAGAAGACACTCCCTGAGGACCTGCCGTATCATTTCACATTCGACAGTGTCGAAGCCGCCGAGAGGGCGATGAAAACTCCAAGGAGCGATCCAGGCGCATGGCATCCCTTGGATGATCTGACGTTCCCGATATACAACAGGAACGGGCAAGTCATCGGGCTGATATCCCCCGACCAGCCATTGGATAACCGGATTCCTGATCGGGAGTCGCTCGAGCTGATTGAGGTCTTTGTCTCCATGGTCGCGATAGCCTTTGAGAATGCTTCGATATATCAGGAGGCCTCGGAGGCGAGAGATGAGGTCAGGATCCTCAACAGATTGATGTTCCACGATCTCATGAACTACAGCATGGCCATCCGCGGTTATCTCGAACTATCTCTCGGCCAGTCATCCGAAGCGATGATGGAAAGATATATCGATCGCGCGATGAGGCAGCTTGACCAGATCTCGGAGCTGATATCGAAAGTCCGAAAGCTGTCGGCGATCAAGAGCGCGGACAAGCGCAACCTAATGAGAATCGACCTCGCGACCACTATAATGAGTCAGGCTACCAGGACCGCAGGACTGTTCCCCAGCAAGAGCGTATCGTACAATTTCAACATGGAAAGCAAAGAGGCGTATGTAATGGCGAACGACCTGCTTCCCGACCTGTTCCATAACATATTCATGAACGCTATCAAGTTCGATACGCACGAGAACGTCGTGATAGACGTCTCTTTGAAAAAGATAATCGACGATTCCACCGACCCAAGGAGCGTCTACTGGCAAGTGTCGATCGCAGACCGTGGACCCGGTATTCCGGATGACAGGAAGCAGGAGATATTCCTCGGGTCGCAAAGACTAACGCGGGCCGAGCCGGGAAGGGGTATGGGTCTCGGGCTTTCGATCGTGAGATCCCTCGTGAGCCTTTATGGAGGTAGGATCTGGGTGGAAGACAGGGTGCCGGGGGATCACACCAAGGGTTCGGTGTTTAATATAAAGCTTCCAGCGGCGTGAGGGATGAGATAGCTGAGTGCTTCAAGCCTTCGGCTTCCTGCTGGATCTCTGCAACAGGGTCATCACCAGCACGAATGCGATGAACATGATCCCGATTGCGAGTATGCCCCTTAGCCAGTTGCCGGAGCTCACGTAATATATCTCCTTTACGAGCACGTTGTTTCCCTCGGAGAACTCGGCCACTCCCGATGGGTCGTCTATGACTATGGTTATGACATGTCTGCCCTCGGGTAGCGACTTGAAGGTCCAGTTGAAGGTAACGTCGATCCTGCTGACTGGGTTGATAGATACGCGTTTCTCCTCTATTAATGTCCCATCCACCAGCATCTTCACCGACACGTTGTTCACGGGCGCGTACCCTGTATTCTCGATGGCGGCCTTGATGACCACTGAGTTGACTATCTCGATCTTGAATTCCTCGACCTTGTACCATGTCTTGCCGAACTCGTCCGCGGTTGCGTTTATTTGCACCGTCATCGTGCCGACGCTGCTCGCCCCCGTGATTGTCAAATTGAAGATGCCGCTGCTTGAGGTGCCGTTGTTCGGTGATACGGATCCGCCCGAGACCTCGTCTGAGACGACGGTTGCCGTGTAGCCGTATTTATCGATCCTCTCCTTGTAGAAGTACGATATCCTCAGGACGTACTTCCCCTCAACGCCTACGCCGAGGATGTTCGGACCGTCCAGTTTTATCGACATGTACATTGACTCTGAGGGCTTATTTTCAGCAAATGCGCCCGGTGCCGTAAGTGATATCGAGAAAGCCGAGAGGAGCATCAGCATCAGTCCTATGGTGAGCATCGGCCTCGGGGTCATCTGAAGAACCTCCCGAACTTCAGCTTCCTAACGATAAATATCGCGACCGTCATGAACACCATCACGAGCATCAGGATCGCGTTCTCCAGGTCTCGCTGCGCGAAAACGTCCTCGAACTGGATATTGTCGCCTGTCACAGTCATCCCTTCGGACGAGAACTGCAGGTCCGGAAGGGTCGGTGTGATCAGGCTGAGCGCTGAGGTCGCCGGAGATGAGTTCGAAACGACGAGGACTGCTATCGATACGTTCCCGTTCGGCACCTGCCTGTTCGGCACCAATGAGATATTGAATGAGGATGAACTGCCGGCATCTATCTCGCCGGTATCCAGTTCGATTTTCCCGGTCTTTTCGAACGCCACATTCCAGCCATTTATTGCCAGTTCGTCTGCGTTCATTATCAGCAACGTGTAGTTGTCCCTGACATTGCCTCGGTTCTTCACCTCGATGAATGCGAAGTACTTGCCGCTGACGGTCGAGCTGGTCTCCGCCTTGCTGGCGTTCACGGCATATATCGGGAGCACATCGAGTTCTACTTTGACGCTCTTCCTGACGCTCGAGCTGTTGACCGACTTGACCTCGATGTATATCTGATCGTGCTGGACCTTAGCTTCTGTGCTCGCGATGATTCTCACAGGCACGATGACGACATTGTTCGGAGGTCTGTAATCCGCCCGCACAGGGTCCTCGGGCACCTTGTAGTCGAATCCTCCGCCTATCCCGATGAGCGTGTACGAGTCCTCCGCATTCCCCGTGTTCCGGATCATGATATGGTATGTGACCTCTCCTCCGGGGGGAACAGACTGCCTCTCCGCGCTGTCCCAGCTGGCCTCGAATGAATAGGTCGTTGACCTGGCCAGCGGCAGCATCACCACGGTGTCCGAGCATACCTCAACGGTCTTTGAGCCAGAATACGTCACTATCTTCCCGTATTCGGACCGGATCGTTTCCCCGGAGATCAGATATTTCCCTTTAGGGAGCATCAGGACGGCGGTATTGTTGATCTCGGAGTTCATTATCCTGATAAATGCCGAGGATGAGACGGGCGATATCTTCAGGCTGAGGTAATCCATGTTCTGCGAATCGCCCGCGCTTGCGATTATCTTCGTCATGAACCCATCGGTCAGTGTCAGGTTGAGATACGCGTCCCTGTCGTGCGAGATTGTGACATCTCCCAAATACGAAAGGCCCGTGATCGTGTCCGCGACATATACTGCATACTTTCCCGGATGTATCGACGCGACCGCGCTTCCGTCGGCACCAGTCGTGTAATCGTGGTCGATGGCATATTCATTCAGCGATCCGAACATGACCCTCGTCTGTACTGGTTTTCCCGCCGAATCTTTCGCCGAAATGAACAGGGTCGAGTTGTCCAATGAGGTCTTCAGGTAGGGCTCGTAATGCATATCCTGCTGGAGCTCCAAGGTGGATTCATCGTGCAGCAGATAGTATCTCTTCACCCTTCCGAGATCCTCGTGGATCTTCATCTCGAATGAGACTTCGTATGTTCCCGCTGGCAGGGCGAACGAGTACGAGCCGCCCGGAGGCATCGTCATCGTTGCCGATGCGCCTGTCCCAGGGTCCGAGACCGTGATTAGCGTTGTGTTCCCTGCGCGCGGGCCTATTCTCACCCTGCCGCTTAGCTGGAACGCGGGCTCGAGGTATATATCCAGCACTCGGTTATCGATGCTGACATTGAACAATCCGAGGAACGCCCGTGATTTTCCGTCCCGCTCGTACGCGTATACCGAATACATTCCTTCTTTGAGATACGCCTCGTATCCGCCCCGGGCTTCGATGATCTGCGGCGAGGGCCCGGAGAACGACACAGTGGCGTAGCTTGATGCGGGGATGCCATCGATGCTCCCCTCGACCCGTATCCTTCTTTCCGCATTAATGGTGATACCGTCAATATCCGTCCCGACGAAAACCGCCAGATGGCTGCTGTGATAGTAGAGCGCCTCGCTGTTGTTCGCGACGGGCGCGGAGACCTTCACTTCGTATACACCCGGGAGAATCTCCCCTCTGAATCGTCCGGAAGAATCGGTCATGAACGAGTAGCTCACGGATGAATTGATCAGCTGTATCGGCGCGCACCAGATTGGTCTCTCGCCGTCCGTTAGGGTCCCCTGGATTCTCACAGGCGCCAGCTGAAGCTTGATCGTTCTCGATATATCCGTGCCTCCGGAGTTTATCGTCTGAGGTGCGGAGCTCTGGTACCCGAACGCCTCAACCGTCAACGTCATCCCTGAGTATTTCGGGATGTAGGTGCTATATGCGCCGCTGATGTCAGACTGCGTCCTCAAGGTCACGCCGTTCGCGAGGGCAACGTTGACCCTTGCAAACGATATATTCTCGCCCGAGTCTCGTATTCCGTTGTCGTTATGGTCATGCCAGACTGACCCTGTCAATTTAACGCCCTCCTCCAGCATCACCCGGACGTCGGAGGACGGAGCGTGCACCACTTGCGTCGCGATTCTGCCGGCGCTGAAGAAAACCGCCTCGTAATCCCCCGGAGGTAGGTAGGTCGAGAACTTGCCAGATATATCCGTCCCTAACAGATAAGTCGTGAGGCCGTTGGTGAAAGTCACGGTCGCGCCTTCGGCGAGATCCTCATCGATGCCCAATATCTGGCCGGAGATCCTCGCGCCGGGAGACAGATAGAGCGTCGCAGCCGCCGTCCCGAACCTGGGCAGGACGACGGAGGTGCCACCGATCTCCACACCCTCCCCGGTAGGAACCCTCATGGTGATCGAGTATATTCCTTCGGGCATCAGGAACCTCCCTTCTCCGCTCGAGTTGAGTTTAACGAGGGTCGCCTCGCCGACCGGCGAGTAAAGGTTCACGATCTTCAGGGTACCGTTCTTCATCTGCCGCCCGTCCGAGCCATACGCCTTTACCGTGATGTACCCGGCTGGTCTTATCACGAGGTCCACGGTCTTCGTCAATGGGCTCTCGAGGGCCTGGACGGCTGTCTCGAAGGATGTCAATATGAAGCCCGAGCCTCTGTCCATGCTGGCCGATATCATATACTCGCCAGGCGTGACCTGCGAGAACGAGTAGTGTCCATCGCTGTCCGTCAGTGTCTCGGTGTAAAACGGATACATGTTAGAGGACTGTGCAATCATCCTCACAGTAACATTCGCCGCGGGCTGGCCGTCGTCATATCTGACGGTCCCGGATATCTTGGCCGTCTTCCGCACAATGTCTCTCACGACCAACTGTCCGGGTTTCACCGTAAAGCTCGACTCGGCTCGTCTTTCTATTCCGTTAACGTACGTGTCGAGCTGATATTTCCCGGTAGTCACGAGCCCTTCGTATTGCCCATCGGGCGCATCAAACCTGTACGAGTAGTTCCTGTTGTTCAGATTCCAGGCGATCACGGTGGCATTCTTGATGAGGACGTCCGAGCCCTCAGTGTAGTTGCCGTTCCCGTCGATGTCCCAAAATATCTTCCCGCGGAGGGTGCCCGCGGAGATTGCAATGTCTCTCTCGAGCTGCCAGTCAAGCCTGCCATCCCCATCGGAATCGACTGGCCTTCTATTGGCCATATCGTCGGTGACATAGAACGTGAAACTGGTTATCTTCGATTCGCCAACGAGCTGTTTCGGGTCGAGCTTGCCGCTGGATATCTGTACTGTGACGTTCCCGGGTGGGAGTATCACCGAGTAGCTCCCGTTATTGTCAGAATAGACAGTATGATGCGGTATGCCATATTTATCCAGAACCGTGACCCAGATACCGGGTGCTGGGTCGCCTTCCTTGGTTGTTATCTTTCCTGAGAGTACGGCACCATCGTAATATTTCAGCACGACCGCCCCTGCCTGGTATATGACGGAAGGCGAGACATCAACGACCCCCTCCATTAATTTGGAGTTGATCTTCTGCTTGTATTCGAGGGCGGTATCGTATGGTATCGCTTGCCAAACGCCTGAGCCGTCAGAGGCAGGATTGTAATATGCGGTTCGGTAGACCATTATGAAATGTGTCATGTTCCAGCCGGGCATGGCGGGTATCTCTCTCGCAGAGCCGCTCAACCCCGGAAGGCCGTCATTCGACTCACCAGCTTCCGCTGGAGGTATTCCCCCGGTGGCCCTGTAAAGCATCGTCTTGAAGAAATCGTCCTTATAGATTAGCTTGTAATCGACAATCTTGATATTCGTCTTGCCAGCCAATTCCGAGAAGGAGTATTCTACACCCTTGTCGTCAACCGCCTTGATCTCATAATAGTCCGCCGGGTTTCCGTCCGCATCGAACTCCCTGTCCGTCAGCTTTGCCGGAGCATAGAACACACCGACGCTGTTCGCCGATATTGGGATCAATCTGGCATCGACGCTAAAATAACCTATTGAATGACCCGTAGCCTCCCTGATATCCTTGTACAACGCAACCTCCTTCTCGAGGCCCAGGTCTGCGAAATACATCCCCAAGTACCGCCAGATTATGTTCATGTTTGATATGTCGCCGGAGACGGAGCCATATCTATCAGGGTTAGACATGAGCTCGTTCCTATATGCCGACGCATTGTAGAAGACGTCCAAGACCTTCGTCGGGGATGCACCGTGCTCCAGCAGTATCTGCGATATGTTCTCGGGCAAGGCCTTGTCACGTATCGTGGGCACCACGAGCCGCGAGATCATCAGCCCAACCATCTCCTCTTCCGACCGTGCCAAGAGCATATTTCCTGCGATCTCGTATCCCTGCTGGAAGTTGTCCGCGACGGCCGGATGCTTTCCTGCCTGGATAGCTTCGAATCCGTAGTCCCACCAGGAGACGTACGCGGGCCTTGCGGAGTACGGGAGAATGTCGGCGTCCTGATCATCGAACCAGTCCCAGAGCGCCGGGAAGTATTGGTTGGGGAGCGGCAATGAAAACCCGAACGATCCGAGATACCAGAGCGACGACCCTGGCGTGTAAGACTGAGGCCTGAGGAAATCGGGTAACGAATTGTAGATCTCCGTGTCCATCGTGCGCTTGCTCTCCTGAGGGATGCCCGCGTCCACGGCCGACCATGCGTTCGGCATGATCAGCAAGAAAAGGACGAACAGCGCGCCGAAGATGTGCCTTATCTTGACGCTCTTCCGCAAAACCTGAAAGATGTTCCCGGAGGAGCTAATCATCAGCTTGCCGACCTTCCTGAAATCGAGCTTGTCGATTATCAGCACGGTCACCCAGGCGCTCGATATAGCGAATGCCGGGGCCGCGTTGAACATGAATCGTCCGGCCGAGATAGCCATGAAGATGGCGACCGCTAGCCAGAGGGATATGAGTATGTAATCGCCGGAGACCCTCTTGGGTATCCTGATGAGCATCATCACCAGGCCGATCAGCGAGAGGAAGAACGTCACGATGCCAAACGATGCGGCCAGATGGCTGAACACAGGCGCTTTTGCCTCGGCGATAGTCTCGTAGAGCTTCGATGCTGCGAAATACCCCTGACCAGTGATGATGGCCTCCCCGATAGCTGGGTTGATGACGAGTATCGCGAACACGGCGATCGCCAGTATAAGGAATACAGTGGGCAGGACGAGGAGCCATGGGTAGTCTCTGCTTATCGAGAACAACAGCCCCACGAAGATGGAACCCAAAAAGAGATAGACAGGCACATCGAACCTCGTGGCAAAAATGTTCATCTGCCAGTATACCGGAAATGTCAGCAAGAACGCGAACGAGAGCGATATCAGGAATAACAGGCTGAACGTGATCGAATCGATCCCTTTCAGCTTGTTGATCACTATTGATATCAGGAAGAAGGCGAGCAGGATAACCTCCAGATACGCGTATCCGACCCATGCTACGGCGATAGCCGAGAAGGACATGCCGGCCAGGAGCGCGTACAGAATCGCCTGTCTATTGTTCGTTGCGAATCCCCTGAGGCCTGAGACTATCGACTTGGCGCTTCCCCAGTTCTCTATCCATCTCGAGTTGTTCGAGACCCTCAGGGCCTTCATGAAGAAGAAGATGGTGAGCACTATGAAGAACAGGGCAAACGCATCATGGTCTGCGAGAGAGGCGACGCTGCGTTCTACATGAGCAGGCAGTATCGCCAGGAATAGCGCGGCGACATATCCTACCCGGCGGTTGAAGGTGTCTCTACCGATATAATATGCCGGAACCACGGTAAGCGCTCCCCAGAACGCCGTGGACCAAATGAGGAAGAACCCGAGGGCATCCTCCAAGCTGGGGAACAGTCCGCTGAATACGACTGCCGGGACAGCCACAGAGAACGTGTAAAGCGGTGGCCTGGGGTTCCTTGCGCCGTACGGATAGTTCAGCATATCGTCCCAGTACAGATGTTGTCCTTTCTCGGCGGCAGTCTCCATCAATCTCTGGTAGTAATACGAGTCGGAACCTCCTGAGACGATCCAGCCATTGCTTGCGGAGAGGTCGTACGCGAAGTAGCTCCTCAGAAAGAGTGCAAATAGGAAAATCATCGAGACAACGAGTATTGGTACCCATCTATCCTTATTGAATCTCCCCAGGCGGAACCGTATCGATGATAATCCGCTAGCAGAGCTTTCGGATTGACTAGAATTACCCCCTGTCGCCGCCAAAGAAGTTCACCTGGGTTGTGGCCACCCATTACCGCGGTCATATAAATAGCTTGTTCATTTTGATGAGTCTGTTGACTAATCAACTCCTGTCATCCGAAGAGCCATTTGATTCCCGCCACCGGAGTGCCGATATCTGGAGCTATAGAATAGGAAAAGGGCATCATGGGATCTTACGATTTCTTGAGAAATGCCCGTACCTCCTCTGCTATTTCTGCCGCCGCCGTCTTCGGGCTCGATGATTCGTATATCGCCCTGCCGACGATGACGAAATCTGCGCCTGCCGCAAGGGCGTCCGAGACTTTCCCTCCCTGCGCCCCCACCCCTGGGCTGAGTATCTTCAAGTCGCCGACGATCTCTCTCAGTCGCGCGATCCTTTCCGGCCTTGTTGCAGGGGCGATTATCCCCATCGCTCCGGCCTCCTTTGCCATCATTGCTATTCTTTCCGAATTGGGAGCGGTGAATTCCTTTCCTCCAGGATGACTCATCTCGGCAACCACGAAGACCTTTCCTCCGCTGGCATCGATACACGCCTTCAGCGAATCCATGCCGGTGAACCCGTGCGCGATGACTGCGCTTGCTCCGAGCGCCATCGCCTGCTCGACTATCAGCCTGTTCGTGTTCGGTATGTCGGCTATCTTGAAATCGCAAATGACCGGTGAGCTTTCTGAGATCTCGGTGATTATCCTCGGTCCTGCACCCAGCACGAGTGGCCAGTTGATCTTCACTGCATCGAGATACTCGCAGGTCTCCTGGACGACGCTGAGCGCCCTGGCCCGCTGCGTGACATCAAGCGCGAGGATGATCCTGGTGTTTTCCTTCATCGTCTCCAAGGATAGCTATTTGGCTCTATCTAAATATCGTTCCGAGAGAACATCGCGAATCACGGAGATCTTTGCATAGGTTATTATTCGACCGTTTCGATTTTCCGGTCCGTGAAAATCAAGCAGTGGTTAAAGGGTTCGGCATACACCGGACGTCTACCGAAAGGATGCATCCATTGCGCGCGCGGAGGCAAACTCGTCCTTCTTGTCACCGGAAAGTGCAATGCTGGCTGCTTTTACTGTCCGCTGTCGAGGAAAAAGAGGGGGAAGGAGGTGGTCTATGCTGACGAGATGCGTGTGGCTACCGATGCGGACATCATCAAGGAGGCTGAACTCATCCGGGCGACGGGCACGGGAGTGACCGGAGGAGACCCGCTGATACAGCCGGAGGAGACCGCACGCCTGATCAAGCTACTGAAGGACAATTTCGGTTCTCGGCATCACATCCATCTCTACACCACGTGCACCCGGCGACACGCTCTCGAGCTCGTCGCAAGGGCTGGGCTCGACGAGATACGGTTCCATCCGCCCATTAGCGCCTGGGACACGCTTGAGCGCACAAAGTTCCCAGAGGCATTTGAGCACTCCAAGATGCTCGGCCTAGATGTTGGGGTCGAGATACCAGCAATACCCGGGACGCGCGGACAAATCCTCGCCTTATTTCGTGTAGCCGAGCGCCACGAGCTCTCGTTCGTGAACCTGAACGAGCTCGAGTTCTCGTACACCAACTGGAAGGCGCTCAGGAAAAGAGGGCTCGATGTGAAGAATGACGTCTCGAACGCCGCAAAGGGTAGCCAGCGTCTCGCCCTATCCGTTCTCCGAGCGGGACCCAAGGGGCTATCCTTGCACTACTGCTCGGCATCGTTCAAGGACTCGATACAGTTGCGCCGTAGGATTTTGCGCCGGGCAAGGAGCATCAAGAGGCCATTGGATGTGATCACCAAGGATGGGACGATCGTGATGGGCATAATCGAGACGAGAAGTCCGGAAAGGGTCATTAGGGAAATCGTCGAGAGATTCGCTGTTCCGAAGCGATACATCGAGTTCAACCCGGAGATGAACCGAGTCGAAATCGCGCCCTGGGTGCTCCAGGAGATCGCAGACGAGCTCGACGAGGACGCCTTCATCATCGAAGAATATCCGACGGCTGACAGGCTGGAGGTGGAGAGAGAACGATTGTCCGCTAGGCGACGCTGATGCTCTGTATGTTGTGATGCCTGCTAACCATCTCCCGGGCTATCCTTAGGTTCTTCCCGTTCTTGCCGATCGCCTTGCCCTTCGATTTCGGGTCGACCTTGACGGTCGCGTGGACGATCGAGCCGCGCATCTCGATGGTTACGGATTGCACCTGGTAGGTATGGAACACGTTCCTGACGAAGGTCTCGGGATCGTCCGAATATTCTATGACCTGGATGTCCTTCCCGCTGATGTTCTTCAGGCGGATCACGTTCTGCCCTTTCTTGCCCACCGCCCGGCTGCCCTGACCGTGCTCGACGACGAACACGAGCTTGTCCTCTGTCTCCATGCAGTCCTTGACTCGAGTCTTTGTTATCTTCTCGAAGAGCGATATGTGCCTCAATGTGTCTCCAGTAAGGGTGATCTCAGGCATGTTCCATCCATCTCATTGCGCGGACATAATGTCGGATGAGCCCGGGTCGAGTACCGCCAGGCAGGATATGGCGAACGGTTTGCCGCAGGCGGCTCCCAGGGCGAGATTGTCGCCCGGATAGATGATCCTCCTGACTTTCAGCGGACCAGCGAGCAGCTCCTTGTCAGGGCAGTTCTCCGCGACTACCACCAATCTTGCCGTGCCGGACGCGATAGCCCTTCTCGTCTCTTCCAGGCCGAACTTGGCCTTCCCCGTCGTGACCACGGTCTTCAACGCTCTTGCCAGATCAGCTACCATTCAGACCAGTCTCCTATACAGTCTCATCCCGCTTTCGGCGGCGACCAGACGAGCTTTACCGCTCCCGTGCCAAGTGTAACCGGCTGGCCGACTATAATATTTTCCGCAACTCCCTCGAGCCTGTCTACTTCCCCGAGAATCGCAGCGTGTAGCAGATGTGTCGATGTTATCTCGAACGCAGCACGCGCGAGCACGCTCGACTTTCTACCGGAGATCCCGTGTCTCCCGATGGCCTTGACATCCCCATCGTTCGTCATGAGGTCCGCGACGAGCATTATGTGTCTGATGTCCACCGTAAGACCCTGTTCTTCAAGCGTTTTCGAGGCCTCCCGGATGATCGCATTCCTCGCAGCTTCGATTCCCAAGACCTCGTATATCTCGAGCACGCTGTTCGTCGTTGTCCTTCTCTTGTCGACCTTATCGATTTTTAGCACCTCAGCGAGGTTAGAGCCCTCGGTGTATATGACGTACTCCTTCCCGTCCGTCCGCTTGATGACGGCGCGGCTTATGCCAGGTATGCCCTTCAACGAGGCAGCCTTAACGTCCTCGAATATCTTCTGCAGCTTCCTGAACGAGCTCTCGTCGCACTTCACCACTATCGAGGAGCCGTCCTCTCCCATCTCCGCCAAGCCCTTCAGGCCCCTCGACGCGTTCAGCTTCTTGAACACTTGCTCCACTGTGAGCTCTTTTTTCTCGAGCTTCTTCGTGTCGAGATGCGCGATGACCCTCATATTCGCGATGTCCGTCTCGATGTCCGCGACGTCTATCAGCTTGGTCTCCTCGATGTCGGTCGCGATTTTCCTTACGAGGTCGAGGTTGTCCTTGACGGAGCTGTCCAGATGTATCTCCATGATTGGAGTGCTCGGTACGCGTCTCGCATCTACTATCTCTATGAGTCTCGGGAGGCCCAGTGTGACGTTCATCTCAGCAACGCCTGCGTAGTGGAACGTCCTCATCGTCATCTGCGTTCCCGGTTCACCGATGCTCTGCGCGGCTATTATGCCAGCCGATTCGTTAGGGTCGATCTTGTGCTTTTCGAACCTCGCGCAGGCCTCGAGCACTATCGCCTTCACTATCCTGTCGCTCAGCTTCCTGTGCTCGATGCGCTTCGCAATCTCCGAGACGACTGACATTGGAAGCGATTTGTTCTCGGCCGAGAGCATCTTCAATATCCTCTGTTCCTGCTCCGTCGGCTCGGATATCTTCTTCGGGAGCGTCAATGTGACAGGCTCTTTGTCGCCCTTCTTTTCAGGTTTCTTGAGCTTCTTCGTGCCCTTCCTTGTCGCGCCCGAAGAGCTCAATGCCTGCATCACTTTCTGCATCCTTTTTTCGCCCAGGAGTTTCTCCAGCTCGAGCCTTAAGTTGCGGTCGGTCGTGACCTTCCTCAGCTTTGATATTGTAAATCCTCTTTCGACTAGCTCAGCGGCCGTCTTCTCGTCGATCCCCTTCTCCACGAGCGCCTCCACAGATTTCTGTGCCACTGGCATTCTCATTCCTCCTCGAACTCCGTCTCCTCAGTCTCGATCTCGGTCTCCTCAGGCGGGGTCTCGAGCAGGTCCTTGTCCTGTATCCCGTAGCTCAGGATGCCCTTGTCTGTGACCTCGGCCAGGCTTTCTCCTTCCTTTCCGAGGACGGTCAGTATCACGTCGTCAATGTCCACAGCCTCTCCCTGAACGCTCCTCGATGGGTCTATTCCATCTTCTCCATATGAGAATTGGATAATGGTCCCTGCGGTGTTCCTGACGCTGCCGTCCTGCATGACCTTCAGGTCCTCCATCGCATTGATCAGGCGCCTCTGCATATACCCGGACCTCGAGGTCCTTACAGCGGTGTCGACCAGTCCTTCTCTGCCTCCCATGCTGTGGAAAAAGAACTCTGTCGGGCTCAAGCCGCTCTTGTACGACGACCGCACGAACCCGCGCGCCTCCGCACCGAGGTCGCCCTTCCTGAAATGCGGCAATGTCCGGTTCCAATAACCCCTCGAGAGCCTCTCGCCTCGCACCGCCTGCTGGCCGATGCAACCGGCCATCTGCGACAGGTTTAGCATCGAGCCTCTCGCTCCGCACTTCGCCATTATGACGGCCGAGTTCTCCAGCCCGAGGTGTCTGCCAGCTATCTCTCCCGCCTGGTCCCTGGCCATGCCCAGGACCTTCATGATCTCGACTTCGAGGGTCTCCTCAAGCGACCTTCCGGGCATCTGTTCGAGCTCGCCGCGCCTGTAAGCCTCCACGAGGGTGTTGACCTTGTCCATCGCCTGCCTGAGGACGTCCTCTATCTGGGCCTTCGCGTCCGTCGGGATGTCCTCGTCATCGATTGCCGTCGTGAAGCCGCGCGCGGTGATCACCCCTATCGCCATCTTCGTGACGGCGTCCAGGAACTCCTTCGCGCGATCGGGCCCGTAGTCCCTCGCTATCTTATCAACTATCCTGCCCTTGAACGCCCCGATCGCCTTCTCGTCAATTGTCCCCGTGACCAGCTTCCCGTTCCTTATCACGACGAACGCGTCATTTTCGCACTTCTCGCGCTTGCACTTCCCCTTGCCGTGCTTCTCACAGTCCTGGCAGATCTTCGCCCTGAATGTCATGTGCAGGTCCTTCGGCAAAAGCAGGCTGAACAGCTGCTTCCCGGACCAGTACTTGGAATTCCCGCTCTTGAACGCGGGAGGTGGCTTGGGCATATTCACCTTTGCAAGGATATGGGTCGTCTGCTCATCATCGAACTTCCGATCCCTATATGTCAGCAGGAAGGCGCCCGTGATGTGGTCATGTATCCCCCCAATGACTGGACCACCGAACCTGGGTGACAGGATGTGCTCCTGGACTTTCATGATTATCCTCGCCTCGGCACGCGCCTCCTCGCTCTGGACGACGTGGAGATTCATCTCGTCGCCGTCGAAGTCGGCGTTGTAGGGCGGGCATACGGCCAGGTTAAACCTGAACGTCTTGGCATCCATGATCCTCACGGTATGAGCCATCATGGACATCCTGTGGAGCGATGGCTGCCTGTTGAAGAGTACTATGTCTCCGTCCATGAGGTGTCTCTCGACTATATATCCCGGTTCGAGGATCTCAGCTACGGATTCCGCGTTCTTGTCGGTGATCTTGATCCTTCTTCCGTCGTTCCGTATAACATAATTCACTCCCGGCTTGTACGGCACAGTCTTCGGCGCGGGCCCGCGCAGCACAAGCTCCTTCGCAATCGGGAGGTTCCAGTCAGTGACGTGTAGCGGTACGGTCAGCTCCCTTGCGGCCTCTTCGGGTACGCCTACCTCGTTGATCGATAGGTGAGGGTCAGGCGAGATCACGGTCCTTGCGGAGAAGTTGACGCGCTTCCCGGACAGGTTGGACCGGAACCTGCCCTCCTTCCCCTTCAGCCTCTGCACGAGCGTCTTCAACGGTCTGCCGGACCTGTGCCTCGCGGGCGGTATGCCCGAGGTCTGGTTGTCGAAGTATGTCGTGACGTGATACTGGAGCAGCTCCCAGAGGTCCTCGACTATCAACTGGGGCGCTCCGGCGTCCCGGTTCTCCCTCAGCCGCTGGTTTATCCTCAGGACATCAACGAGCTTGTGCGTGATGTCGTCCTCGGACCTATCCCCGGACTCAAGCGTAATTGATGGTCTAACCGCAACAGGCGGGACCGGCAGAGCCGTTAGCACCATCCATTCTGGTCTCGCGGACTTCGGGTCCAGCCCAAGCGGCGGGAGATCCTCATCCGGTATCCGTTCGAGCCTCTCGCGGACCTCCTTTGGAGTCAGCTTGTGCCCCTCTTCCCGGAAGGTCGTCGGCTTGTCCAGCGTGATCTTGAGCTGTATCGCCCCGCAGTGCGGGCATACAGTCCTCGAGGCGGCATCCTTCGCCGTCTCCTTCGAGATGAGTCCGACGTCGACGGTGTCTCCACCGAGTTCCTCCATTTTCTCTATCTGCCGGGTGTACTCTTCTGCCTGCTCCTTGGTCAGCAGGAGTCTCCCACAGGTCCTGCAGGTCGATTGAAGGAACTTCTTGATGTCCTTCACGTATCCGACATGGATGACTGGCATTGCCAAGTCGATATGCCCGAAATGTCCTGGACACTCGTCCGCCTTGCGGCCGCAGGTCTTGCATCGCAGCCCGGGTTCGATGACTCCGAGATGCGGATCCATGAGCCCCATATCTATCGGGAAGCCGTCATCGTCGTAAGTATCCGCGGTGATTATCTTCGTCGCGGACATCTTTCTGATCTCTTCGGGCGAAAGCAGCGCGAATTTGATCGCAGCAATCCTCTTGGTAATGACCTGTCCTTCTATCATCTCAAGTCCTCCAGCTGCAGTCTCATTACCACGCCGAGCGACATCAGCTCGTCGAGGAGTAGCTTGAAAGCATAAGACATCTGCACCTGGTATATCGAGGAGTTATTGCCGCAGACAGGGCATCGGAGCGTTCCTCTCCTGTCGAGTATCGCGATATGTCCGCATTTCGGATCTCCGCAGACGTATTGCAGTGTGCCGTCGGACTCGTCCAGGAGCCGGTCCTTGATCACCATCGCGGCACCATGGCCTATCAGGCAGTCCCTCTCCATCTCCCCGAACCTCAGCCCTCCCTGTCTGGAGCGGCCCTCGGTTGGCTGCCTTGTGAGTATTTGTACGGGCCCTCTGCTCCTAACGTGCAGCTTTCCGGAGACCATGTGGTGCAGCTTCTGGTAGTAGATGACCCCGATGAATATCTCTGCCTCGATCTTTCTTCCGGTCTTGCCATCGTACATGACCTCCTTGCCGTTGTCCTTGAAACCGCACTCTATAAGCGCCTTCCGGAGCGCCTCCTCGCGCTCCCCGCTGAACGGTGTGCCGTCGATGAACCTGCCCTGCATGCATCCGACCTTCCCTCCGATCATTTCCAGCACATGCGCGACCGTCATCCTAGACGGTATCGCGTGCGGGTTGATTATCAGGTCGGGGACGATCCCGTCCTCTGTGAACGGCAGGTCCTCCTCCGGACATACCAGTCCAACAACCCCTTTCTGACCGTGCCTCGAGGCGAACTTATCTCCGAGCTCTGGTATCCGCTGGTCCCTCACCTTGACTTTCACAAGCCTGCTGCCGTTCTCGGATTCCGTCAGGTACACGCTGTCAACCCAGCCGGTCTCACCGCTCCTGACGGTGATCGATGTCTCACGCCTCTTCTGAGGGGTCAGGAAATCGGTCTCCTCCTCGAGGAAACGAGGAGGAGATGTCTTTCCGATAAGCACATCGCCGCCGTTCACTGGCATCTCGGGGCTGATGAGGCCGTCTTCGGACAGGTTGCTGTACGCGGTGTCCGCCCTGGCACCTCTGACGTCCGGGCTGGGGATCTCGAAATGATCCTCCTGACCTCCAGGGTACCTTCTCTCCTCAGCCTTGTAGGTCCTCATGAATGTGGATCTGCCGAGGCCTCGGTCCACTGCGGCCTTGTTGATTATGACTGCATCTTCCATATTGTACCCGTGATAGGACATCACCGCGACAACAAAGTTCTGCCCTGCGGGCCTGCTATCGAAGTTGACGAAGTCCATCGTTTTTGTCCGGATGAGAGGCTTCTGAGGATAGTGAAGCAGATGGCTTCTGGTATCCGGGCGTGTCCTGAAGTTCGATGCCGCCAAACCGAGCGACTGCTTCGCCATCCCGGCTCCCATCGTGACTCTCGGAGTTGAGTTATGCTCCGTGTAAGGGACAATGCCCGAGCATACCCCGAGGATGACCATCGGGTCGAGTTCGAGGTGCGTGTGCTCCTTTCTAAGGTTGGACGGCACCTCCATGATCCCGTCGCATCTGATGCATCTGAGCTTGATCGCACCCTCCTCGCCGGGGTTCATCCATTCGACATCGGTGCGTGAAAGGTATGCCCCGCAGTGCTTACACGTCGCCGGCACATCGTATGCGAACAGCGCGATGTATGCATCCTCCTCCTCCTCCGCATCTATCCATTCGACCACGCCCTCCCTGATCAGGTCGCTCCAGCGTATCCTGTTCGCCTTCATGTCCTCGACGTGCTTCCTCGTGAGAGCCGTCCTGCCGTCCTTTACGACTATGAGAGACCTCCGCAGCCTTCCCTCATCGCAGTTGATGACTATCTCGTTCATCTCTTCGTCGAATCTGATATTCACCTCGTGAGACAGCAGGCCGCTCCGACGCCGGTTTCTAATCTCACTTACAAGTTCTGCGGGTTTTGTGTGAAGCCCGACAAGGTCTCCGTTAACGTAGACCCTCGCGGCGTTCGCCAGATGCTCCGAGACCTCCTGGACGCCAAGATCTTTCAGCATCCAACTGAGCTCGTGCTCGTTGAACCCTTCGGAGACGTCTACGACCAGCGCATAGTTCTTCACGAGGCCGCAGTTCTGACCTTCAGGCGTCTCGTTAGGGCATAGCCTGCCCCACTGCGTCGGATGCAGGTCTCTCGCCTCGAAGTGCGGTTGGCTTCGTGTCAGAGGAGAAGTTACCCTCCTCAGATGTGACAGTGTCGACATGTTCGACGTCCTGTCCAGAAGCTGCGATACTCCGGTCCTGCCGCCGATCCAGTTGCCGGTCGCAAGCGCGTGCAACAGCTTGTGTGTAAGAAGATCTGGCCTTATCGCGGAGCTTATCCTGAGCTCCTTCTTTCTGGTATAGCTCCTCTCGAGCTGGTACTTCAGGTCCTTTATCAGGTTGGTGAAAGCCGCCCTGAACAGGTCCTCCATGAGGTCTCCTGCGAGCTTCAGCCTCTTGTTAGCGTAATGGTCCTTATCATCTTCGCCTCTCAGGTTGAGGGCGAGCTCGAGCACGGTCCTCGCGACCCTACCGAGGAAGATTGCCTTCTTTAGCCGAGCCTCCTTAGTATCCCCCAGATGCGGCAAGAGCGACCTGTCGATTATGCTCTCGACTTTCTTGATCCTGTACTCCTTCGCCTGTCCAGTCGCGAACTTCCTCTCGAGGTACAGGATCGCATCCTCCGTCGTCGAGATGCCGTTCGGCGGATAGAGCTTCTTGTTCTGGCACTCCTCGATGTTCGCATAGACGATGTTCTTCATCTCTTCCACGGAGACAATCGCCTTGAATATGTCCTCGTCATTCTCCATGCCGAGGGCCTTCATGAGCGCGATCAATGGTATCTGGCCCGATACCGCGGGGACGGAAACCATCAGCATGCCGTCTCTCTTCTTCTCGACCAGTGTAAGGGCCCTGTAGCCCTCCCTCTGTGAGAATACCTTCGCGACCTCGACGCGCGTGCCGTATCTCTCGTTTACCTCGACCATGACCCTGTTCGGAGCGAGGTCCTCCAGCGAGATCAACACGCGTTCCGAGCCACCGATTATGAAGTATCCGCCGGGATCGGATGGGTCCTCGCCGTGTTTAATGAGGTGTTCTCTGTATTCCTCGTCCGTGGGCTCGTGATCCGTCTCGATGTTGTCCCTATGGAGGTTACACTTTCTCGATTTCACCATGATTGGGAGGTCTCCGATATGCACGGATTCCGTTTCGCGTTCGATGCCGTTCTCAATTATCGTGAAATTCAGGTATATCGGGGCCGAATAGTTCAGGTTCCTCAGCCGTGCCTCCATGGGGTACAGGTCGTGCGCAGCCCCATTCGCCTCCCTGACGGTCGGCTTCTGGACTGTGATCGTGGGCGGTGAGTTGGGGTCTATCTCGCCGGTTCTCTCGTCCCTCTTCCTGCCGAACCGTATCTCGATGATGTTTCCGCCGGTCCTATCCGGGTCAAGCCTGAAGATCCCACCTTCGGGGTCTTCCGGGGCAGCCTTCGTGCTGTCCACAATCCTCTGCATCCGGCTATTCGGGTTGTTAACTGTTGCCAGAAAATCATCGAAGGATGCTATCTGATGATTGACGATACTCCTCTCTTTGAAATACGTCTCAATGAGTGTTCTCATGGGCCTCACCCACGAACTACTAGTCTGTAGCACACCGATACGCCGCTTGTCGGGCTTTTTCTTACTATCTTGACTATCTTTCCTTCTTCCACAGGACCGCAGATCCTATCAAGAGCTATCACGCACGGGTCGTTTAGCCGAATCTTCGGCAATTGATCTTTTGTCAGTTTCAATGCCGCGAGGACTTTCTCGGCTTCCTCATCGCTCAGAAGATAGTGCTCAGGCACCAACTCATGCTCCAGCACGTTGAACTCGTCCGACAGTTCGATTCCCCCTGGGGTTTCTTTTCTGCCTTTCCCATGGCTCCAGCCGTACCCGTCTCCTCTGCCCCGACTGCCTCCATTGTGAGTCAGCCTGGCGGGCCCGCGGGGAGTTTCGAGACCCGTCGTTTCCGGCGGTATCTATTCGAACCCCGGGCCACCTGCTTAAAAGGCAGATGCTCTTTCTAGGGAAACTTTCCTCTGATCGAAAAGATTCCTACCTAGCTGAGCTACGGGCCCTGGAGCGCGGCTTCTATCAGGATGCATTAGTGCCCCCGTGTAGCCACCACCAATATATAAAACTTCCTGGCACTTAAGCTGTTGCTACCTACAACGGGCATGCATAGTCCGACCAGAATGATGATATGATGCGCACCCACCATTTCGACTCTCAGATGGCGGAGATCAATCGGTCTTGGTCGGGATGTGCACCCATTTCTTGACCCACCAGTAAGCAAGGTAGGTCGCCCCGATGGTGGAGAATACAAGGACGATCAAATACCATGTCAGAAGCGGCAGATTCATTCCGAGCACTGAGGCCATTATCGTCGCGAGGGTGTTCGGGACGAGCACGGCTGTGCCTAGGATAGTCAACCACGTGATGATATAGCTCATGCGGTTGTTGATTATCTGCAGTTGATTGTTATAAATCGCCTGGAGCACTTCGAGTCCTCCTGCCAAGACCGAAGACATGTGCTCGCTCAAGCCTATCTGGCGTGTCACGTCATCTCCGAGGAGCCCGAGCTGAGCCAGTATCTTTGGATCATCAGATATTAGGTCCGCATCCCCGTACCTGAGCGAGTGCAGGACATCGAGTGCTCTCCATAGAGTGTTCAAATAGGTGATCAGCGTGTGCTTCATCTGATAAATCCGTTTCGCGAGCTCAAGCCGCGGTGCGGTCGGGTCTAGCATCAGCTCGCTCATCTCGTCGACCTTCTCCTCGATTTCCCTGAGCTGGTCGAAATTGCGCGTGTTGTTCTCGTCCAGTATCCGGATGAGAATCAACGTCAATTTGTCCTCGGCTTTCTGAGTATCGGGTAGGCGCTTGAAGAAGTGGTCCGCGTATTTCGAGAACTGGACGAGCCTCTTGATCTCTCTGCCGTGCATCGTCACTATCAGGTCCTTTCTCATGAGTACAAGCAACGGGTAGCTTTTCAGATTGATTCCCTCGACGATCACGGCTGGGAGCATCATCCCGAGCTCCGTGCCCTTATCCTCGAGCGCAGAATAGTATCCCTTCAGAAGCGTCGGCACGAGAGACGAACTGAATCCCAGCCTCATTGCCAGAGCGGCTCCTTCTCGTTTGAGGTCACTGAGGACGAAGTTGGCCCACGCGATTCTCGCGTCATGCAAGGTCGGCAGAAGATCCTCAGCGGAAGCCCCTTGCACTCTTACAATTCTTCCTTCTGAATTCACCGCTATTGCGGTTGCCCCGAGGGAGTCCTGTTCGCATGGACCACCATTTTCGATCCGGTCGATGCTGACCTGCGATTCCTGTCGGACCTTGACAGCGGATTTCTTGTCCTCGACGAATTTCTTGTACTTCCTTTGCATCGGACTCCTACCTATCGAGGATTATATATGAGATCACGCACCGTATCCATGAGGACAAGATATTATGTTTCTCTTCTGCAAAGTGCAATTGATGCACCTCATGAATAAAAAACCTGAAATGTGATGTGAACCTTGATGACCATTACCCGGCTCTCGCATAGCCTGATTATCACATGGATTCCGGCTCACGATTTCCACAGGAAACGAAGGGGTTCTGGCACCCGGATTTCAAGTGCTCGACCTGTGCATGTACTTCCATTGCCTTGGCATTTCTCTCAAGCTTCTGCTTATAGGGGGATTTTTGCAGAACTATCATTATATATATGCTGACCTTTGTCGAACCTCGCAAATGGCTGGAATCAACGATGATGAGCGAAAAGATATGCACATCGTGTGGGAGAAGACTTGCGATGCCCAAATGCACAGTCTTCATGTGCCCTAACTGCGGCGAAGTTGAGATTGGGCGTTGTGCGAGGTGCAGGGACCAGAGCGTGCCGTACATCTGTCCCAAGTGCAATTTTACTGGTCCGTGAGGTGTTTGCCGGATGGGAGACGTGGCCGTCAGATATAGACTGTTACCAGAATCGCCGGACCAGGACATCGATTCTCTGATGGGCAGGCTGAAGAGTGCTCTCCCTCCTGAGGTCAAGCTACGCGCGAGCGAGGTCAGGCCTTTCGCGTTCGGGCTAAAGGCTATCGAGATTCTGGTTGTCTTCAAGGACGAGGGCGGACTGTCCGAGCAGACGGAAAACGCCCTACAACAGGTCCCCGGGATCCAGAGCGTCGAGGTCCTCGAGATGGGGCTATTGTAGATTCTCGCGTCCCCCATCGCCTTTCTGCAAAAGGGTCCGCAATTATCGAGAATAAATGAGAAAAAATGAAGACGCCGAGGATCCGGTCTGAATCCTCGCTTCTCGTTTATGCCTCAGGGAAGGGCTTGATGAATCCCTTGCTCATGAGCAGCTTGGTCTCTTCTCTTGCCCTCTTGATAATCGTCTGAGCTTTCTCGAAGAGCTCCTGCCTGCTCGGCTTCACGCGCGCAACACCCTGCTCTATCCCCTTCAGAGCCACTGCCACGGCCTCCCTCGGGAAGACTTCCCACTCGTCCATGGTCGGGATTATGTAATCCGCCGAGAGCCCCTTGTCCTCAGCGACCTTCGCGAGCTCGATAGAAGCCGCTACGCACATCTCATCGGTGATGGTTTTCGCCTTGATGTCCAGCGTGCCTCTGAATATCCCTGGGAACCCGAGCGAGTTATTCACCTGGTTCGGGAAGTCGCTCCGCCCAGTACCGACGACTGCAGCGCCGGCCTCAATCGCCTCCCAGGGCCATATTTCCGGTATGGGATTTGCGACAGGGAAGACGATCGGCTTATCTGCCATGAGCTTTATGACGTCCGGTTTTATCGTTCCCGGACCGGGCTTGGACGCAGCAATCAGGATGTCCGCGCCTTTGCATGCGGCGTTGAGATCTCCGACTATTCCTTCTCTGTTGCTGTTCATTGCGAGGTAATACTTCTCCTTCCAATTAACCTGGTCGATGTCGGTCCTTCCAGGATGGAGAGTCCCTTTGCTGTCCAGTACTATCATGTTCTTCAAATTCGCCCCGGCGACGGTCAGGACCCTCGCGGTCGCGATGTTCGCCGCACCCGCGCCGAAGAGCACGATCTTCGCTTCTGATATTTTCTTGCCGACGAACTTGAGCGCATTGATTACGCCCGCAGTGATGATCGCAGCAGTTCCCTGCTGATCGTCATGCCAGACGGGGATCTCGCACTCTTTTCTCAACGTGTCGAGTATCTTGAAGCACTTCGGCTGTGCGATATCCTCGAGGTTCACGCCACCAAAGCTCGGCTGCAACGCCTTCACTATCTCGATTATCTTGTCCGGGTCCTTCTCTCTCAGGCATATCGGGAAGGCGTCGACCCCTCCAAGATACTTGAATAGAAGCGCCTTGCCCTCCATGACCGGTAGACCCGCCTCCGGTCCGATGTCCCCGAGCCCCAGCACGCGGGTACCGTCGGATACGACGGCGACATAGTTCCATTTCCCTGTCTGTCTGTACACCTCATCGATGTTCTTGTTTATCAGCTTGCAAGGTTCTGCGACTCCGGGAGTATACCAGATCGCGAAATCGTTGAAGTTCCTCACCGGGCATTTGGGGACGACCTCTATTTTTCCCTCGTAATATGGATGCGCGATTGTCGCCAGTCTCGCGGGCTCGTATGCCTTCTTTTTCAGCTCCTCTACGTCCACTTTCTGAACGGTCTTCTTCGCGTCGGTTTTCTTCGCGGTTTTTCCGCTTGCCATTCAAATGCCTCCCATTCGAGATGACGAATATCGAAATACATGTAATCCATATTCGTCTTGGTGTTGGCAGGAACTCGAATCTATTCTTTGGATAAGTAGATATCGAGCTTACAATTGCAGAACTTTCAGATAGTAAATATAGGTTATCTCAAAATTGATGAAAATAGCCATTCTGGACGGCTATGTCGATGAGCCATCGAGCCTGGGCGTGCCGCCCTATATCTCTCCTTATCCGAGATCGGCCGCTGGTGCTGCCCTTTCGGAGGGCGCGAGCGTCGAGTATCTCACAATCGATCAGGTAAGGACTGGCAGAAAGCTCCCTGCGGCGGATCTGCTCGTGGTGATAGGGGGAACTGCGGTTCCGGGGAAATATCTTCGGGGCGCCCCTGCATCCAAAAGGGAGATAATCGAAATTGGCAAGATAACGAACTCGCCGAGGATGCTCGGAGGTCCGATTGCCTCCTATTTCGCGGATGACGAGCTCAGACAATCATTCGATCACATCGTCTCAAGAGATGTCGAAGCTGCCGTATACGAATTCGTGAGATCGGGGCGTTTCGTCGATAGGTACAGGAGCCTGGACGAGTTTGACGATTGGTCCATCAGGGGCGCGGGGATATGCAGAGCTCATCCGGATTATTCCGGGCCTCTCATAGCTGAGATACAGACCTATCGCGGGTGCGTTAGATACTGCTCAGGAGGATGCTCATTCTGCATCGAGCCCCTGTTCGGGGACGTCATGTTTCGGAATCCCGACTCGATCATAGCGGAGGCGAAAGCCCTCGGAGAGGCAGGCGTAAGGAATCTGCGCATCGGAGGGCAATCGTGCTTCGTCTCGTACATGGCAGAGGGTGTGGGCTCGTCAGAGGTCCCGAGACCGAGCCCGGGAATGATAGAATATCTGCTTCGAGGTGTAAAGGAGAATGCTAGACCCGAGGTGCTGCATCTCGATAACGCCAACCCTGCAGTCATCGCGGCGCATCCCGAAGAATCAGCTCGTATCTTCGAGAGCATAGTTGAGCACTGTACTTCTGGGAACGTGCTCGCGCTCGGGCTCGAGAGTGCGGACCCGGAGGTGAGGATGTTGAACAATCTGAACGCTACTCCTGAGGAGACCATAACGGCTATTGAGATAATGAACCGGATAGGTGCAAGAATAGGTCCTACTGGCTTGCCTTTCTTATTGCCGGGGTTGAACTTCCTTTTTGGTCTGAGAGGTGAGACTCCGAGGACATATGAGCATAATCGGGAATTTCTAAAAGAAATAATGAAAAGAGGTCTACTGTTGCGCCGTATTAACATTCGCCAGGTCATAGCATCAAGACCAGGGTTCAAGCCCCAGAAGCCTGACCGGTTGAGATTTCTGAGCTTCAAGGATTGGGTGAGGAAGGAAATCGACCGCCCGATACTCGAGCGGATGTTACCTCCAGGGACGATACTGAGAAACGTATATCTGGAGCTCAGGGAAGGCAATGTCACCTTTGGGCGTCAGGTGGGCAGCTACCCGCTACTCGTAGGGATTCCGTATAAATGCGAGTTGAGAAGATTCGTCGATGTCATGATAACCTCGCACGGATATAGAAGCGTAACCGGAGTGCAATATCCTCTGGATATTAACACGGCCCCGATGGCGGCACTTTCGGCACTCCCGCGGATAGGTGAAAAGAGGGCGAGACGGATTGTATTGGCGAGACCGATTAAGGATCTCAAGCACCTCCAAGAGGTCTTGGCCGACGAGGACGCGGCAAGATCAGTCGCACGGTACGCAGGCTGGGTTTGAACCGGAGATGATACGCTGATAAACGACTTGAAGCACTATGCGAAGTATCCGTTCCTCGAAGGCGCGGCCAAGGTTCTCAAGGAGAGGGGGATATCGCTCGACAATCTGCTCAGCGACATCGCGTTCGAGCCGGCGAGGACGCGTGGGAAGGAGCGGGTACGGCAAGCCATCGAGTCCGCCTTCGTCTCAGCCGTCCCGTTGGTGAGGGAGGCAGATCAGCTGACCGAGGTACTCAGTTATCCGATAGCGCGTATGATAATTTCATGCTCGGGGCACAGGCTGCTGATCGCCAGATATGCGCTCGGAGAGGCGATGCTGCTCGAGAGCAGGCTCCTGGAGGAAAGCGATGAGAACATGCTCGCCATAGCTCGCGAGCTCGGGGTGGAGGTGACCAAAGGGGCTGATGGGAGTTTCATGATACATTTCTCTTCTTTCCTATCGACCACTTCGACGATCCGCGCGAAAGAGTGGAAGCTGGTCAATCAGGAGATATTCGCAGGGAAGGTGAAGGTGAACAGAGAACGACTCGCCAGGATTATGCGACAGGCGTTGAACGACAAGATAAACTCAGAGCTGCCGAGACCGGTGAACGACAAGATCCTGTCCGTCTTCGGCGCGGACGCAGAGAGGTTCGTCCAGCAGCTGGAGGGGAAGAGGAAGGAGTTCGTCGCCGGTGAGCTTGGGCCGATCGATGATTTGGCCTTTCCCCCATGCATGAAGACGATACTGACAATGATGAGGAACGGCGAGAACGTCCCTCACACCGCTCGGTTCGCGATAACCTCGTTCCTTGGAGCGCTCGGGATGAGCGCGGAAAAGATACTCGAGATGTTCTCGACCGCCCCAGATTTCGATCCTGGCAAGAGCGGGTATCAGATACAGCACATCCTGGGGGAGATCTCCGGGACGAAGTACACCCCTCCGGAATGTTCGACCATGAAGAGCTACGGCAACTGTTACAACCCCGACAGCCTGTGCGCCCAGGAATGGATGACTCATCCGCTTAAGTATTACCGCGCCATGAAGCGACGCAAAGCCTCACGGACCCCCGAGCGCACGCCAGGTCCTCGAAAATCTCTGAAGAATCGTGACGGCCGAGAGCACGATGAATAGGATAAGCATAAGGTCGAGGATGGAGAGCGCGAAATCGCCGATGAGCAGGCGATAGCTCTCCGGGGAGAGCGTAAGAGCCATAAATGCTATTAGAAGGAATATAATGGTCAATAGTATCCTCTCCGCCCTCCCGAGTACGCCGCCGTAGTCTCTTCTCAGCCCGAGTGCTTGGCTTTGTGTGCCCATGTAGCTCGCCATTAGGACAGAACCGAGGGCCAGGAGGCCGAGCCTGACGTCGGCAAAACCGCTAAGGGCAATCCCCGCGATGATGAGAAAGTCCGACAGCCTGTCTATCAGGTGATCGACCAGATCTCCGCGCAGGGTCGCCCTGCCGGACATCTTGGCCACTCTGCCGTCAAGGGCGTCAAATAGCCCGTTGAATGCGATGCACACGGCGGCGATGAGAAGTCCGACTGCATCTGCAATCGCGAGGAGCACGCACAGTGCAGCGATAGCGAATATCAAAGATATCACTGAAAGGGCGTTGGGAGATATTCTACCCAGCGCCAGAGCAAACGGGTCGAGCAACGGTTCGAGCTCTTTCCTGTATCTGTTCAGTACCAACCCAACACCTCCTCGCTCCAATCGATCTTTCCCGGCTCGAACCGGCGGGTGTTCTTTCCCTCGATTATCTCCCGTATAGCCTCAGCAACCTCTTTAGGCTTCATGTGGGTCGTATCGATCTCGAAGACATCCCCGCCTCTCTCCAGCGCTTCGATCAATATCGCGTCGACCGCTTCCGCTTCCTTGTTCTCCTGGATCTTCGCCTGAGGCCAGCCTCTCTTTCTCAACCGCCTCGCCAACTCGTTCGGAGAGCATCTGAGGACGATGGTCATTTCAGGCGAAAGAAGGTGTGATAGGTGCCCCTCGACTATAGTCCTCCCCCGGATCTTCGGGAGAAGCCTCTTCAATTGTCCTGGGGTGACCTCGATCGATTCCCTATCGGAATCGAACCCGAACTTTTTCGCGTTCTTCTTTATCAGCGCATTGAGGTCGATCACAGGATATTCTTTTATAAGTCTGCACGCCTGCGATTTGCCTGTACCAGGCGTTCCAGTGACAGCTATCAGCGATCGCTTCTTTTCGTGAGATCTCTTATTCGTTCTCATTATCAATCCTTCACCTCTTCATACGATTTGTCCATTTGACAAATCGCGGATGATTCTGCCGAGCAGCTCTGTCCGCACGTTCAACCTCACTAGCTTGCTCATGGCGTCCCTCAGCGTCTTTGAATTTCGCTCATTCGACTCGAACTCGAACCCGATATCTACGTCAGCCAGGATGAGGTTCTCGGCAGGCGCGACCCCTATCCTCCGAAGCCGGTAATCCTCTGGAGATATCTCGTCAGGCTCGGCGCATCCTTTCCCGACCTGTTCTATTGCCCAGGCCATCCTTCTCACCTGATTCCAGAGAAAGCTCTCCCCTTTCACGCGCAGCAATATTAGGCGACCAGTTTCCGATATGTCGAAAGACAGTATTTTGCGAATGGGGTTCCTGCCGTCCATCCTGCCGTATCTGGAGAAATCGTGCTCTCCGAGGAACAGCTCGGTGCAACTCTGCATCCTTTCTACGTTTAGATTATCCTTCGCCATGAAATACCAGTATTCGCGGCTGATCGCCCCGTGCCGCACATCGAATCCCTCGGGGAGAATTGCGATCCCGGTGCACCAGATATCTTCCAGCCTGGAATTGAGGGCGCGCTGCAACTTCTCCGCAGGAAAAGAAGTGTCTATCGAGATCACGTTCCCGAAGGCGCTGACGCCCGCATCCGTCCGCGACGCGCACCGATATTTTGCCGAGCGCGGATCGCGGATAGCGCGTATTTCTCTGAGCGCCGCGAAAATAGATCCCTCTACTGTCTTTTTCCCCGGCTGCCTCGAGAAACCGGCGAACTGGCAGCCATCGTACGCGATCTTGAGCGCGATTCTCCTATCCATCGCCATAGAGATATATCCTTTGCAATATCTACGTGTTGGTCGCAGAGATGCCAGCAATAGAGGTCGTGCTCGTACGTCCCCAGAGTGAGGGCAACGTGGGCGCAGTTGCGAGAGCCATGATGAACTTCGGGCTCAAAGAGCTCGTCCTGGTAGACCCGGAATGCGAGATAGGTGTCGAGGCGAGAAGACGCGCGATGCACGCCGCGGAGCCCGTGCTCGACAGGGCGAAGGTGTTCAAGAGCCTCACCCGCGCTCTTGCCCGCGCGGACATGGTGGTCGGAACCACAGGGGTCAAGACGAAGAACCCGAAAAAATTCGATAGGATATCGCTTACTCCGCGGGAGTTCGTAGATAAGATAAAGGGGTTCGAGGGAAAAGTCGCCATATTGTTCGGACAGGAGGATTTTGGACTGGACAGGAAGACGATTTCCAAGTGCGATCTGCTCGTCACAATACCGACGTCTGAGGAGTATCCCATCATGAACGTCAGCCATGCGGCCGCGGTCATATTCTACGAGCTATTCCAGGCAGGCGCCCGGGTCTGGAAATCGAAAAGGGCCGCAAGACTGGAGATAGATCTTCTCGTGAGACAGTTCGAATGCCTTCTGGACGCAATCGAGTATCCCATGCACAAGCGGAGAAAGACGACGGTGATGTTCCGGAGGATGATGGGCAGAGCCGTGCTCTCGAAATGGGAATACCACGTCATGATGGGCGTGCTCAAGGACGCGATCCGGGAGGCGAAGGATGGATAGGCTTTTTTTTAAAGAATTGGGTCCAAATAGCTCAAGCGAATGCCCCGATCCGAGGCGTGCGGATGTCCCCGACAATACGACCGAACCTCTCGCCGGAAATGCTCCCTGGCTTCACGCCCGTCACGATGCCTATCACCTTCTTCATGCGGGACTTCTCATTGGCGTCGATTCTCGCGCCGAATTTGATGTTCCTCGCGGAGGGCAGCCTGTCGGTTATCCCCTGAAAGACGGCATAGGCCTCCTTGAGGGACATCTCCGGACCGCCAGTGATATGGATCAGGGCACCCTCGGCTTCGCTGAGATCCACATCGAGGAATGGGTTGCTGAGCGATTCCTCTACTAACTCCTTGACGTCTTCACTCTGGCTCAGCATCATCGTCCCCATGCCTCCCTTCGACATCACGCTATGGAAATCGGAGAAGTCGATGTTTATCATGCTGGTCTCGAAAAGCGTCTCCGAAAGACCCTTCATAGTGTCCGCAATTAAGTGGTCCATCACACCAAAGGCCCTATCTATAGGCAATCTCGGCGCGAGCCTGAGCAGCTTGTTATTATCAAGGACTATCGTGCAATGCGCTATCTGGTTGAGTCTTGCGATGCCCTGTTGCGCGACCTCAAGCCTGCCGCGCTCATATGAGAACGGAGATGTCACGATCGCGACCGTCAATGCGCCAGCACGCCGGGCGGCTTCAGCAACTACGGGCGATATACCCGTTCCCGAGCCACCGCCCATTCCCGCTGTGATGAACGCGAGGTCTAGGTCCGCGACCGCTCTCATTATCTCATCATAGGAGTCCCGGGCGCATTTCTCCCCCAGTACCGGATTCCCGCCGGTGCCGAAACCCTTTGTTATGTGCTCCCCAATGAATATCTTCTTGTCAGCCGAAATCATCTCGAGATGGCACCTGTCAGTGTTGATGGCGATCGTCTCGACATCGCTCAATCCAAGGGACTTTAATCTGTTCACACTGTTGCATCCGCCACCTCCGCATCCGATCACTGCTATTTTCGGGCCGAATCTTCTCATCTTGTCCAAGCATGTATTTACTAGAGCTTCCTCGACGAGCCTCGAGTATGTCATTGTTTTTCCCTTGCCTTGCTCACGCTAACTCAATGCGGATGCCGATGCATCCCATCCCGATGCTGGCTATTGCTTCTCCAGCTCGTCCAATGCCTTGGACATCTTTCGTCTGATGTATTCCCTTACAGCGTTCCGGATCGCATCATCGACGGATATAGAGTCGCCCTTATGGACCAGTTGCTGGAGCTCAACAACATTTCCCTTCGGCAACTCGACAGTCACCTTCTCGATGTACTCAGGCGTGAACTCGTCCTGGACGAACTTGTCGATGGCCGCCCGTATAGCATCCGATATCGTATCGAACTTGCCCGCGTCAACCAAAGCCTGAAGCTTCTGTATCCGCTCCTCCGGGATGCGGATTGTGACGCGCTCTGAGCCTGCCATCTATCACGCCTCTGTCCGACGCTTTTGGGAATTTCGTCAGACAAATGTCATTATCTACAAAGCTATATATATAGTTTTTCTTAGACGATTTTGTTTGGATCTGATTCGATAAATATCTGGCGTCGAATGATTTGCATATCCCGGATCCAAATATTGATGATATAAAAAAAGAGAATTCTGAGGGTAAGAAATCTCCAAATTTACTTTATATGATATTTAAGAGCAAGTGGGATTTGCAAACCTGATGCACGCGATAGCTTAAAATAATGTAGACCGTAATCCAAAAATGAAATATCGGGAGCAATTCCAATGCGACCAGGCAATGAAGAATTCCCAACTCGATATTTCGGGATGTCGTCATTGACCTTTCTCCGCTATCAGGGGATTCCAATGGAAATTAAGGTCGAAATTTCGGGCGAACGTATTATTTGCTCAACCAGATCCCGGTCTTTCAGTTAAAAAGATAATTTTTCAATGATAAAATATTGATTCAAACGCCCCTAGATCGTTAATCCTTCAGCCGCGCTGTTCGCAAGAATCTGCGCAATGTGGCGCGTTTGAAATCCTCGCGGATCTTCTCGAAATTCTTTAATAATATGTTTTTAATATGAGATGATAAGCGAATCAAGATCGGCCTGTGCCGATCTGATTCAGGCCAAATGGAAAACCATGAGGCGGGAACAGGGGCCGCACCCCGGTTCTTGCTGATAGTTTCCACAAGGCCAGGGGGATGTCCTCTGAGGGAGGAGTTCAATTGAGGGGAACAAAATATAGCATTACGGCAGCAGCTATTCTATTGTGTGCCGTTATGGTATTCGTGGCCTGTGCACCTTTGACATTTGCACAGGACGGGAATTCGCATCTTATTGTGAAGGGCGAAAAGGGCCCAAGAGCGAGTGCCATAACGTGGGAATTTCGAACAGGGGCCGAATCGGGGATCTGGAAAGGAGAGATAAACAACAACGGCCTGAGATCTCTGGTCATCGATGTCGCTGACAATACATCAGGGATACCGATGGATGTGTTCCACCAAAGGATCCGGTTCGCGGCATACGACGCGTATCCAACGGGTACGGTCTGGACCGACGGCGTGCTTATGAATCCTAACAGCATCTATCAGATAACCGCAACGCCGAACGGGCCAAGAGGATCGAGCGCGATTGTCATAGATCATTTAATAGTCGCTCAGCCTCCGATTGCCTTGTTTTCCTATGCTGTCGAAGGCGCGACAGTAATTGTGGACGCGTCTGCGTCGTATGACCCAGATGGTGATATTGTCAGCTATTCGTGGGACTGGGGTGACGGGACGACGGGCACAGGCGTAGTGGCATCGCATACGTATTCTGCGACGAATACCTACACGATTACGCTCACTGTGACCGACAACATGGGCCTGACAAACAGTACTTCGGAGAGCGTCTATGTCGAGCTTCCAAAGATGCCGCCAATTGCCGCGTTTACATATACGACCGACCAGCTGACCGTCTATGTCGATGCGAGCGCCTCTTCGGATCCCGATGGCACCATCGTTAGCTATGACTGGAGCTGGGGCGATGGGACTTCCGGGACGGGCATGACGGCCTCCCATGTGTATGCTATGGCTGGCACATATGAGATCACATTGATGGTGACAGATAACGACGGGCTCACCGATTCGGCGACAGCAATGGTGACAGTTGCTAGAATCAACCTGAAGCCAATCGCATCGTTCACATATACCGTGGTCGACCTGACGGTCTCGGTCGACGCATCCGGTTCGAGCGATCCGGATGGCTTCATTACTACCTATGAGTGGGACTGGGGCGACGGAGCCACCGATAGCGGCGTGACGGCTTCACACACTTACGCCTCCTATGGGACATATACCATCACTCTGACCGTCATCGACGATCTGGGAGCCATGGACACCGAATCGAAGAGCGTCAGACTTAACGCGCCTCCGGTAGCATCGTTCACTGCATCCGTGGATAAGAAGACGGTCACGGTCGATGCATCCGGATCGACCGACGATGGCATGATCGTCAGCTATGCCTGGGACTGGGGCGATGGCACAACGGGAACCGGTAAGATCGCGTCCCATGTCTATGGGGCATATGGCACATACACGATCACCCTAACCGTAACGGATGACGGCGGATTGACGGACAGCACGAGCAGGTCAATCGACATCGTCAACACACCCCCGGTTGCGGCATTCACTGTGACAATCAATGTCCTTACTGTCTCGGTCGATGCGTCCGACTCAACCGATGACGGGACAATCGTGAGCTATGCATGGGACTGGGGCGACGGAGTTACTGGTGCGGGTAAGACCGCCTCGCATACATATGCGGCTTACGGAGTCTACACTATAACACTGACGGTGACTGATGATGGTGGTCTGACAGGTAGTGTGAGCAAGTCGATAGACCTTGCAAATGCTCCTCCGATAGCCCTGTTCACCGCAACAGTTGATAAGATGACCGTTTCGGTTGATGCCTCAGGTTCGTACGATCCTGATGGCACGATTGTGAGCTATGCCTGGGACTGGGGCGATGGGACGACGGGAAGCGGCGTAACGGCAACGCACACATACTCGACCTACGGGACAAAGACGATTAAGCTCACTGTTACGGACAACGGTGGGGCTTCGGCGAGCAAGACCATGAGCGTCGAGATAATAAACGCGCCTCCGATAGCCTCGTTCACCGCGACGGTGACAATGAGAACCGTTTCTGTAGATGCCTCAGGTTCATACGATCCTGATGGCACGATTGTGAGCTATGCATGGGACTGGGGCGATGGCACAACTGGCACAGGCAAGACCGCGACGCACACCTACACTACCGTTGGTACAAAGACGATAACCCTGACGGTGACGGATAACGGTGGAGCGACGGCGACCGCGACTAAGACTGTAACGATAGTCAACACGCCTCCAACTGCGTCCTTCGAGGTTTCCGTCACACTGAGAACGGTTTCGGTCGATGCGTCTGCTTCGAGCGATCCGGATGGCTCTATCGTGAGCTATTCTTGGGACTGGGGCGACGGGACGACCGGTAGCGGAAAGACGGCCTCTCATATGTACACTCTTGCCGGCACATACACGATCATTTTGACCGTCACGGATAACGACGGGGTTGCGGCTTCGACAAGCAAGAGTATCACCATAGTGAATCAACTGCCGACAGCCTCGTTCACGGTGACAGTCACGATGAGGACCGTCTCAGTCGACGCGTCTGCGTCGAGCGATCCAGATGGCTCTATCGTGAGCTATTCTTGGGACTGGGGCGACGGAACACCGGCTGGCTCAGGCAAGACCGCGACGCACACCTACACGACCGTTGGTACAAAGACGATAACCCTGACGGTGACGGATAACGAGGGCGGCAGGGGCAGCACATCCAAGGATGTCACGATCGTGAACACTCCGCCAACAGCATCCTTCACCGTGATGGTGACGATGAGGACAGCGTCCGTGGATGCCTCTGCATCAAGCGATCCAGACGGCACGATTGTGAGCTATGCATGGGACTGGGGCGATGGCACAACTGGCACAGGAAAGACTGCCACACATACCTACGTGTCCGTTGGGACTTACACGATACGGCTTACCGTCACGGACAACGACGGAGCAACCGCTTCGACGACCAAGAGCGTGACCATCACGAACACGGCTCCTACGGCCTCATTCACGGTTTCGGTTAACAAGAGAACTGCCTCCGTGGATGCCTCTGCATCGAACGATCCTGATGGCACGATTGTGAGCTATGCCTGGGACTGGGGCGATGGGACGACCAGCACTGGTAAGACCGCAACGCACACCTACGCACCTGCTGGAGGAACGTTCACGATAAAGCTGACGGTCACGGACAACGACGGAGCGACCGCTTCGATGACCAAGAGCGTGACCATCGAGCCGAACGTCGCGCCTGTCGCTTCGTTCACCGTATCCGTGTCCGACCTGATTGTGAGCGTCGATGCTTCCGGCTCTTCGGATTCCGACGGGTCGATCGTGAGCTACGCATGGAACTGGGGCGATGGGACAACTGGAACTGGCGTGACGGCATCGCACACATACGCTTCTGGTGGGGATTACACGATAACCCTGACAGTCACCGACAATGAGGGCGCGACGGGCACAGCTTCGCAGCTGGTGAGCCTGGTATCAAGAGCGCCGAAGATCACGGTGACCATCTCTAACATGTTCGAGATGTACAGGAAGTACCTGACCGATACGCCGAACTATTTGACCGATTACGCGAACCTTGGCCGGTGGACCGGGGTTATGGGAGTCAACGAGTGGATGAACCTAAGAAAGCCGAACTACCAAGAATGGATGGTTACATACACGTATCCGTTCATCATGACGTACAACCCGTACTCGACCGTTACGACGCCTGTCGTGAGCATGGGCAACCAGATATGTTCCTGGTACAGGATGTACGTCAATGCGACATACATACCGGGCGGTGCAACCGGTCCAGGCATGGATCCGCAGTTCGTCCCGTTGCTGAGCGGGGACAATTCCTTGCCCGGCGGCTGGGTAAACATCACGTCCTACTCGACGTATCTCTATACCCAGGAGCTGAAGGACCTGCGGTACGGTCGGCACTACGGTAACAAGTACTACGGAGTGCCGGCAGGTGTGACGCCGTTGTACACTACAAACGACGGATACTGGCACGAGTTCCAGGCAGAGATGAGTTTCTCGAGAGACGCATGCAAGAAGTTCCTCGGCATGGCCGCAACCGGTGATCTCGAGGACGAGTTCGAAATGAACTTCGACCTGATCAACGGCATGTGGTTCGACGAGTGGATGTCCGAGGGTAGCGGAGGCGGCGCTTTCGATATCTACACGGCATATGACTACCCGATCGATATCAGATGGCTCCAGGTGATACTCGATCCGGTCAAGTCGAACACCGATCCGAACACGCTGTACATCCGGGTCTGGGCAGTATCCTGGGGCATCGATGTGCTGCTCTGGCGCTACATCGAAGCCGCCGGCTTGCTCAGAAACTGGCAGGCATGGGCAGATGACTGGTACCTGAACCTGACGCTGACGCCTGAGTACATGAACCTAACAATGCGAAGCGTCAACGGATATCAATTGTCTGCTGCGACGGATGAGGGCGGATATACGGGCGGTGCGTGGTCGCTCGAAGCGATGCATCTCGACTGGTGCGGCAACACGGCCACTCACAACACCTATATCAGCCCGTTCAACCCGTACGACCCTGACCAGCATCCCGAGGTCCTCAAGTTCAACGGGATGCCGGGGACCTTGCATTACGGTGAGTGGTGCAGCTACGCGGTCGCGCCGATGGAGATGGACCTCGTGGCAGGCGAGAAGTGGATAATTAAGCTGTCCACCTACGGGCCTGTCATAGGGTATCCGCCATGGAAGTCGACTACGGATGTGCTCGATGATGCCAAGATAGCCGAGTACAACGCGCACGCGGTCACGGGAACATTGACTATCGGAACTGGTTGGCCAGCTGATCTGAGCAAGTACTATGACCCAGTTACGAAGACGCTGACATTGGTCGGCCCGATCGACTTCCCGAGAGCGGTGCATCCCGATTGGCCAGACCTGCTGGCGGAAGGTACCCCAACGATAATGTTCAACGTGGTCTAGGGGAACAGAGGCAAACTCGAATGGCGGGATATCGCCCAGGGATCTCTGAGCGGCCCCGCCAATAAATCTCTTCCTTTTTCAGTTTCTCTCGAATTGAGGGAACGATTGTGCACACCGTTTCTTTGATCATTCCATCTTATAAATCACGCAACGAGAAAATTGGATCATTACGAGCTCTGATGAAAATGCTCATCAATTACACTTACTCTTATTATTTTATCACCTGAAAATTTCGAGGTTCGAATGCCGTCGAGGTTATTATATAAGACATTTACGGACTCCTTGCGACAGATGCGAAATTTAAATTAATATCTAATAATCTCCGATAAATAGGTGCCCTGAAATTTTCGATAATTTAGTTTTGTATTTCTTTTAAATTTTCATAAACGTACAATCTCTAATAAATATTGGTCAAAGAATAAGCGTTCCTTTTGGCGAGATTATGGGAAAAATCTCAATTCCCATTGGTATTGAATTGTCCGATCAATGTTGCGATAGCATTGGCGAAATCTTCTATTTCATTAATGACTGGAATTATCTTCAGATTCTGTAATCTTGATATAGATTAGAGATTATCTGTTCTGCCAACCATTATCGTTTTTGATATTATTTCCGATCTTCTCCGCTCTTGCCTTGATCTGATACCCTCAGCGCGATCATTCTCGAGAATTTCGAAAATAAGAATAAGAGTTATCAGATAAAAACATATTTGCAGCTAGACACTACTGCACCTTGATGCGCCATTGCAGATGCTGTTTTTCTCGATGATGTGGCGCATTTCATTGCTCGCCGCGAGATTAAAGTAATGTTTTAATAAGACTCTATTAATATCTTCATTTCAGTGAACCGGACCTCGATATGAGGTAGTCGGTTCGATGCATGCTCGGAAAAATGAGATCGGAATTACGGGCCGCACCAAGATTCCGATTCGATTTCCGGACTTGCAGAGGGGGATGAATCCTCGTGAAAGGAGGAGTGTAATTGAGGGGAACAAAATATAGCATTATGGCAGCAGCTATTCTATTGTGTGCCGTTATGGTTCTCGTCGCGGCAGCGCCGATGACGATCGCGGCTGCAGGTGATACACACCTGATCGTCAAGGGCGAGAAGGGGCCGAGGGCGAGCGCCGTAACGTGGGTATTTGAAACAGGACCAGAAGCTGGTGTTTGGACCGGGAAGATAGAGAACAATGGTCTACGGTCGCTGGTCATAGAGGTCGCGGACAACACTACTGGCATACCGGCGGAGATATTCCAGCAGAGGATAAGGTTCGCGGCATACGATGCGGCTCCTACAGGCACGGTGATAACCGACCCAGTCCTGATGAAGCCGAACAGCAAATATGAGATAACCGGCACGCCGAACGGTGCCAGAGGGACGAGTTGCCTCGTTACAGACCAATTTGCCACAGCATATGCGCCGATAGCATCGTTCACCTACACTGTATCGGGTGCGACAGTATACGTTGACGCATCTGGATCGACCGATGACGGGACAATTGTCAGTTATGACTGGGAATGGGGCGACGGAAAGACTGGGACGGGTGTGACGGCGAGCCACACTTACGCGGTGACAGGCACGTACGTCATCACGCTGACCGTCACGGATGATATGGGCCTGACCGGAAGTCAGTCTCAATCAGTCTATGTCGAGGTGCCCGTGAACCAGAACCCGGTGGCGTCATTCACGGTATCGGTAACTGACCTGACTGTGTCCGTGGACGCGTCCGCGTCTTATGATCCCGACGGCTCAATTGTCAGCTACGCTTGGAACTGGGGTGACGGGACGACCGGTTCAGGTGTGACCGCGACCCACACATATGCAGCCGGTGGGACGTACACGATCACGCTGACGGTGACCGACAACCTCGGAGCGAAGGGGACCGCCTCGAAGAGCGTAACAGTCGCGCCGCCGGCGCCGAGCACCACGGTGACGTACACGATATCGAACATGTTCGAGCTGTATCTGAAGCCGACTGACTATTCGAAGCTCGGACGCTGGGGAAGCACGATGGGCGTGAACAGCTGGTTCAGCCTCAGGCAGGCGAACTACGGCGAATGGATAGTCAGGAACACCTATCCGTTCACGATGGCCTACAACCCGTACTCGACGGTGACGACCCCTGATGTGAGCGTAGGCAATGTCATTACGACCTGGTACAGGATGTACGTCGACGCGAAGGGATTGACGACCGCCGGAACAGGGCCTGGCAAGGACCCGATACTGGTCCCGGTGATGGGCGATCTCGCATCGAGCGGCGGTACGGTCACGCTGAACTGGTACTCTACTTATCTGACAACTCAGGAGATGTCAGACATCAGGAACGGTGTGCACTATGCGAACACGTATTATGGAGTCCCGGCAAGAACTACACCTTCATCATCGCAGGATGACGGCTACTGGCACGAGCTGCAGGGCACAATGAGCTTCTCGAGAGACGCGTGCAAGAAGTTCCTCGGCATGGCCGCAACGGGCGACCTCGAGGATGAGTTCAACGCGAACCAGGCAACCATTGAAAGCATGTGGTTCGACGATTGGATGTTTGAGGGCAGTGGTGGTGGACCTTACGACATCTACACTGCATATGACTACCCCCTCGACATACGAATGCTAAAGATAATCGTCGACCCGACCAAAGCGAACTCAGACCCGGACACCCTGTATCTGAGGATTTGGTCGATGTCCTGGGGCAACGAAGTATTGCTGGTGAGATACGTTGAGGCTCTCGGTGTGCAGAAGTACTGGCAGGCGTGGCCCGATGACTGGTACCTAAACGCGACGATCACGACAGATAAAGTCGACCTGCAGATGCGGGCGGTCATGGGCTACCACATGATGGCATGGCAGGACATGGCCGGCTCGAGCACGCCAGCCTGGTCTCTCGAAGCGGTGCATATCGACTGGTGTGGCAACACTGCGACGCACAACTCCTATAACAGCCCGTACAATGCATACGATCCAGATCAGACTGATGTGATGAAGACCTCCTACTCGCCGAGCTCGGTCAACTTCGGCAAGAAGGTGAGCTACTGGCTCGCGCCGATGGAGATGGACCTCGTCGCAGGCGAGAAGTGGGTGTTCAAGCTATCGACCTACGGACAGGTCATAGGTTACATACCGAGGTCATCAACGACAGACACGCTGAACGACGCTAAGCTCGCCGAGTACGCGACGTACTCTAAGATGGGCACTCTTACGCTCGGTCCTGGCTGGCCGTCTGACCTGAGCAGCTACTACGATCCAGCCACAAAGACGCTCACATTGGTAGGACCGCTGGACTTCCCGAGGATGCCGAACGAGGCAGTTCCTTCCTTGATGGAGACCGGCTCTCCGACGATAATATTGAGCGTCGTCTGATAGGAGAGAGCAAGAGTGCAGACAATTGGCAGGTCGCATCAGGCCTGCCATTCAAAACCTTTTCAATTTTATTATTCAAACCTTAAAAGAGGGTTCGGGGGCAATAGGTAAGAAAGCGGTGCTGGGGATCCAGGTCCAATAGAACAGATGATATCAGTTCCGAGGGGATTGAGTGATTTCCAGTCATAGGTCACTGCCTGGCGATGTGAGAAATCCAAGGATACCTTTGTCAGGAAGAAGCTATTCGAAGCCTCTTATTGCGATCCTCACGGTGCTTTTCATATGCCTCATGTTTCTCGCACTGTCATGCGGGCCTTTATTCTTCCAGCATGGGATAGCCCGAACATCTTCCATCGTCCCGATTTTCTCATCGGCGATAAGGGTCAACGATAACGTGAACGAGTACACCGCCCAGGCGAACCCTGATTCGGCGCTTTTGCCGAACGGGAAACTGTTCGTAGTTTGGCGGGACGAGAGGAATGGGAAAAAGGATGTATATTCATCTCTATCGAACGAGAACATCAATTACTTCTCGCCGAACAAGAAGATCAACGTAAGATCATCGGACTTCACAAATCATCTGTATCCCGCGATTGCATTTTGCAAGAACAATGTCTATGTGGTATGGGAAGAAAATTACTATAGCACATTCCATCATCATATCATGTTCTCAAGGTCGACCGATGGCGGGAGCACCTTCGGGCCGAACATTCGGGTCGACGATATGCCCTTGAATGTGAACAGCCAGGAAAAACCCTCAATCACGGTAGCCGAGGACGGGACTGTTATAGTCGCATGGATAAACTTCATCGATAACTCCACTGTTTCCAGGGTGAGATTTGCCATTTATGATCCATTGAGCAATTCATTCTCGCCAAATTTCGAGCTGCCGAACTATTTCGTCTCGAGCAGCCGTCAAACATCGGTCAGCCTTGTCACTAACAGGAACTATGTATATGTTGGCTACCTCGATGACTGGTCCGGCCTCCCACATCCATATATTACCTGGTCTGACGATGCTTGCAGGTCGTTCCTGCCGAAGAAGCCGTTGCAACTGGATATTTGCGATAACCCGGCAGCATATCAACAGGAGCTCTCGCTGGCAGCATATCCCAAGGGCGCGGTTGTAGCGATCTGGAGCGATAACAGGAATGGCGATTGGGACATATATGGAGCCCTCGTGCATCGATACAGGGGACTTATCGGTGAGAATTTCAGGGTTGATGATGGTCCTAAAGGCACGCTGCAAAGGAATCCGACTATTGCGATAGATGCAAACAACGGTATTTATGCCGCCTGGTCAGATGACAGGTATTCCGATTCGGACTACACGACCTGGGGTATCAGGTTCGCCTACGCAAGCTGCGGTAATTTGCCTATCGCGTTCACCCCTAGTGTCTCGGTTCTGAGCCCGAAGCGCGGAGAGGACCAGATGTCACCCTCCATTGCGGTGGGCGGTCCGAACAATATCTATATCACCTATTCGAGAATCGAAGACAAGGCTACCCAGCCTGATATATACATGTCCGCAGGCGTGTTGAGCGTTACGAGTTCTGCTTCCTCGACGGCCAATATACTGACCGCTTTCTTGACTTCTGCAGTGTCGATGGCGTTCGCTATCGCCAAAGAAGAAACCCGCAATCGGAAAAGAGAGATCCTCCCGAAGATTTATTCTCTGCCCGTGGCGGTAAGAGCTGTCAGTGGCACAGCTCTGATCTTGCGGTAGACGGCGCTCGGTGATAGCCGCTTGCCTTCATGGACCAGTAGGTGTTTCTCTATTGAGACGCCGAACAGCCGCTCGTTCTCCTCGAGATAAGGCCTTATCAGCTCCCAGTCCTCATTAGTGAGCCGGACGAATTGCCCTCCGTTTAACTGATCCTCGCCCACGAGATGGTCTGGATCGCGTACGTATATCGCCCCGCCCGAGGCGAGCGAGAACAGGTTACCTCCCGGGTAAGGAGTGTCCAATGGCTGGATGTTGCCATCGCCATCTATCATGAGCCCGTTGAGGACGACGAACCCACCGCCGTTGAGAGGATCGCCAGCCATGAACGATTCTGCGAGGTAGTCCAAGGCGGTCCCGTTAATCACGACCCGCGGCCTGCCAACTGCGTTTATCAAGGGTCTCCCAGCTGCGTTTCCCTTGACATATACTTCTCCGCCTTTCGCACCATACATGAACGTCTGACCGACATCGCCGTGGATTACTAGCTTCCCCCTGTTCATTATCTGCGCCACCTGGTCTTGTGCGTTTCCGTGCACATATATTTCCGCTCCATCTAGGCCTGATCCAAGATAGTCGCCCGAACTGCCATAGATGTCTATTCTCACGCCGTCCGATCTTTTCCCCAGGCCGGAACCGACGAATCTCTGACCGGACATGCGATATACCATCAGGTTCCGCCAGCCGAGTCCGTATGCCGTTACCAACGCCCTCGATAGGCCTTCATCTCCTTCTGGCGGGAAGCCAGTGGCGTCTACTATCAGAACATCCTTATCCGGAATATTTGGCGGACGCAAATCCTTCATGGAATCTCGTGTTACTCTTGCAAGCCGAGCAGGGCTTAGCGTTGCAATTTCGGGCACCGAATCGAAAAGCAAGTAGAGAGATCTCAAAGCGATTTCTGACACGAACGATCTCCTCAATTCCCCTATGGGGTAACGTCCATCCAGAAGCTCTGTCAATTTCCGGATGTTCTCTAGCGATTTCTCCTCGTCATCCGCGCTGTCTGCAAGCGAGAGGAGCAGCTCCGCGGCCTCCTTCTGGGACATCTGGCGCAAAGAGGCCTTCAGTTTTTCGATGTCCATATCGGTTCCATGTCTGGATGACGTCTTAAGTGCGGAAATTCCAGACAGTCCAAATCCGATGATTGGTTTCCTGAACTCAGGGTCGATTATATCGCGGCCGAACTTATCCCTGCAGAGCAACTTGTATCCCTGTCCATCCTTTACTAGAGAAAAGATGAACGCTCCTCCGTCAGTATGACTTCCTCCTCGCGCATTCCAATACTTGTCCGCCCTTGGCCAGAACCTCTCATCCTCCCTCGCGAGGCTTTCCAACGTGGCGTCTATCGCCTGTTTCTCTGAGGCTATGATGCCGATCGACTCTTTTCCGCGCTGCAATGCGAATACCTGCGGTCTGAGCATCGAGGTATCCGTTATTCCTATCAATCTGATCGCATGCTCGTACGGGTCGTTCCTGCCAATTATGAAGAACCAAGGGCCGTCCGGGGAGCCGTGGAGATGCGACAGCTGTATCTGCCGATAGATCTTCTGTTTCTCCTGTGGGAGGAGCGTGAAATCCCTTTCGGTCGTGGGCGCGAGCGCCTCGATCACGTACTCCAGCGGATAGTTATATACCCGCCTCAACAGGTCGAATAACAGGACCGAGACCTCGGTATCCGTCAGGAATAGCGGCCTTATGTTCCTCTGCGCCAAATACTGCGCGACCGAGTAGTAGTTCGCGAAATCCCCGTTATGGACCAGAGCTTCATGGAGGCCTATGAACGGGTGTGCTCCTCCGGGATGCCAGACCTTGCCTTTCGTCGGATACCGCTGATGTCCGATCCAGAGATGAGCCCTGATATCTTCGAGCCCGTAGTAACGGATCGCCTCCTCAGCATATCCAACTATCTTGAAGACGAATAGGTTCTTGCCGTGGGAGAGCACGAACGCCTTCTTCTCGCCCAGGGACGCGTAATACTTCTCGTTCAGCCGGAACGAGTTCTGATAGACGAACTCGTCCTCGAGCTTTCCGGGATCCGTCTCGGTCAGGCCCACCTCTTTCTTGAATCTATCGAGTCTGGCAGGCTTCACGCGGCAGAAGTATCTCCAGACTTCAGGATGATATACCCCTTCGCTGCCTTTCTCCAGCCCGTACTTCGGCCCTATCCTCGCTCTCGAATGGACCGTCATACAGGAATCGATGAACTCTCGCTCGACCTCCTCTCTCGAGTTCGGGTCGAGATAGGCTATTTGGATCAGGTAATCGTTCTCGAGTATCTCCTTCGATACGCCCATTTGAGCCGGGTCGAGCCCGACAGCCGCCACGCCTCCGCCCTTGCCGTTGCCTCTATTGTGCATCTGAATCAGTGGTGTCAGGATGTGCCTGCCAGATATCTGCACAGTGGATATCAGCCCGACGACGCCGCACCCCCCTTCGGCCTCCTGGGCACAGCGAGGTATGGGGATACCGCGGACAAGCTCTTTCCTGGATGCGATTATTCTCTTCACCAGCTCTGAGAGCTCAGACATCAAACACATCCTCCTTCTTGATCCTCGAATGCCGGAGCAGATCCGTCCTCCCCCTGAGCTCCTGGATGCTCCGCAGCCCGAGTCTCGAAAGTGCATCCCTCATCTGGATGTCCCAAGAATGATACAGGTTGTAGATCCTCTGCGCGCCCCATTCAGGGGTTATCAGCCTGTGCAGCTCAGGGTCGGTCGTTGCGATCCCCCGCGGGCAACCTCTGCCGCTCTCGCAGTTCCCGCATCGGACACATCCGACGGCGACTAGCTCCGAAGTGCCGATGACGACACCGTCCGCTCCAAGAGCGATGGCCTTCAGCACGTCGTATGCGGTCCTTATGCCACCGCTGGCAATGAGTACGATCTCGTCGCGGATTCCCTCGCTTTTCAGGAATCTATGGACCTTCGGTATCGCGAACTCTATCGGCATCGCGATGTTCTTCTTTGCAATCTCGGGCGCGGCGCCCGTCCCCCCATATCCTCCATCGAGATGGATAATGTTCGCGCCCGCATAGTAGCTTCCGACAGCGACCATGTCGACATCGGTTGGTGTTGAGACCTTGACAGAAATGAGAGCCTTCGGGTGTATCGCCCTGATCCAATCGAGATGCTTCTTGTGATCCTCGACAGAGTATACACTATGGAACGGGAACGGAGAAAACAGGCTCGACCAGGGGACCGCCTCCCGCAATCGGGCGACCTCTGGGGTGTTCTTGTCCCATAGAAGATGACCGCCCAGGCCGGGCTTCGCGCCCTGAGCGTATTTGAACTCCACTATCCGCGCCCTCTGGATCGTCTCCTCGCGCACGCCAAAAAGGCCCGTCGCTATCTGTGTTATGATATGGTCCTTATATGGCACGAGTTCCTCCGGGTATCCGCCCTCACCCGTGCAGGTAAACGTGTTCCATGCCATGGCGGCCATCGCCCTCGAGAGCATTATCGACAGGCTGACTGAGCCGAACGACATGCCCCCGCCGTAGAAAGGGACAGATATCTCGATCCTTTCGCCATCCTTCCTGCGGTTCAGTGCTATACCGAGTTTGACAGAGTCAGGAGAGACATTCGTATCCGGCTCCCTCGGAAAGGCGATCGATATCTCATCGAACCCGCCGCCTGAGTTGCCTATCCCAGATTCGAGCCCTTCTCTAGGTGGGTTACCAGTTTCAGCTTGTTTCCATGTTGAGACGATGAGCGTAGGAGGCCAACGGTAATCGCCAAGGCTGGAGAACATAGGGTTGTCCTTTACGGAAAGCGCGCCCACTGGGCAGTTGTTCACGCAGAAGAACGAATTCACCTGGCAGTCAGGGCCTATGCAATACCAATCGCGGGGTTTGCTCATTCGCGCCCAACCCTCTCTCCTGTCGTGCACGCCATAGGGACAGAGGCTCGCACATGTTCCGCAATTGAGGCAATCCTCGCTCCTCTCAAGGATGTACCTACCGAGAAATCTCCGCTGCGGGAACGGTACTGACCTGACGCCCTCGGGTCTCGGCGGGTACGCCATCAAAGCTCACCTCGTTCGAAGATAGGCACGAAGACCTCGCGTTCGAGCTCCTCGACGAACATTGCCCGGCCGAGCTCACCCCTAAGTCTCCTCGCATCCCTGAGGCCCATCGCTCCCATGACTTCGAGCAGCTGATCGCGCCAGGCACCGATGACGTTGACTATCCGCTGGACCGCCCAGCTCTTATTCACCTGATTTATATCCACGGGACAGAGTTGGGGTGCCGTACAGCTCTGGCACAGCCTGCACTCGAGCGCAATCATCACGACCCTGTCGATGCAGACAACATCGGCACCGAGTATCATGGCCTTGGGGAGATGCTCAGCGGCGGCAATTCCGCCGCTCACGAATATGGATATCTCGTCCCGCATCGCGCGTTCCACCAGGCCCAGATGCAAATCCTTGAGAGCATCTCGCAGGTGCTTCTGGTCGTATTCCCTACGCTCCAGTCCCCAGCTATCGGCGACGATGTGTGCGATGTCTATCTTGGAATCGCATAGTTGGATCACCTCATCGGTTATTTCCGGCACCAACGGCATCCTCGCGCTTATGAGCGCGTTCCTGTTGATCGCCCTCACCTCTTTGAGCAGAAGCTCGAAGCTTTCGGTTCTCGCGATCTCGATGATGTTAGCCTGTCGCAGTATCTCGGCATCCTCCTCCCGTATCCTCTCCTGCACAAGTGGTATGACATGCTCTCTCTCCTCTTTCGGGATGCAGGCAGATTCCTCTACGGGAACTATGCACAGAGTCCCGAGCCACGCCGCGGCCTTTGACAATATCGTGATGATGTGCTCTGACATCACCTCTCGTGGTAGGACGTCGAAGATTATCGGAATCTGTATCTCGACTGCGGGTGCGGGCTTAGTACGCAGCCGCCCGTCGTTGTCGAATTCGAGGAACGGATGCTTTCTGCCGATGTCGATCGCGGTGGAGATATATTCGCGCCCGTGAATGCCATCCCGCGTTGGACGGACTATCTCGGACATGTCGGTCCACATCCCATCGAACCATCTGCCGGCAAACGGTCCCCGATAACCAGCGCCGAACACCGGTATCCTACCGTGCTCGGCCTCATAGGAGATCGTGTAAAATCTGTGCGGCTCCCAGTACTGGTCTCCAAGCGAGCTGTACTCGGGGTTCATCGTCATGGAGAGCGCGTGTACGGGGCATATCTGGACGCATCTGAAGCAATTCCTGCACAGATGACTGAGTGGTTCTTCCATCCGCCTCTCGTCGTCTCCTTTCCGCTCATGAACGCCGTACACGCAGGCCTTGATGCATCTCCCGCAGTTCCTGCAAATATTTGTGTCCCTGACTATCCTGAATTTACCGATCACCTCGTGCAGAGGGGGTGCAGGTGTAGTCGGTATGTGATAGCGCTCATACGGCATCCGTGTCGGCCTCCTTCAGACCTGCATCGGGCGATATCGTGCCCTCGTAGAGCATTCGTTCATACTCAGGGCTGGCTTCGACCTCGGCGACGAACTCTTCGATCAGCTTCCTCGGTCTGCCGTACCGCTCCTCCATGAGATCCTCTAGTTCATCATATGCCGAGATCAGCGGAAGCCTCGTCTGACACACCTCCTCACAGGCGCGGCATCTCATGCAAAGGAAAACGCTTCTCGCCTCATCTGGCATGAGAGATTTCCCTTCCCTCAACTTGCGGTATATCAGAAGCTTTCCTCGCGCCGTGACCGTCTCCCTTCCTGTTAGGAGGAATGCCGGGCAAACATTGATGCATGATCCGCACCGGGCGCAAGCAAGCGCCGAGAGCTCGAGGTCTGACATCTCCTCGGGCTCCTTCTTCGAGAAGAGCCTCCTCGTTATGCTTCCTGCGAAGCTCGCCATAGCAAGAAGAGCACTCATCGCGAAAAGCGATAGCTGTTCTTTCAGGAATGCGCCGAACGCCCCTGTCAGCTTTGCACGTTTCGAGAGGAATTTCCCGGGGTTGAACAGGTCGTTCGGGTCTAATTGCTTGTTCACCTTCTTGAGCGACGCCATTTTGTCCTTCGGGATGACGAACCGCACGAATGGCTGGTTCCAGATGCCGACCGCATAAGGCCTCCCCCTACAATCCGTTGCCGCCCTGGTCAAGAGGAGTGAAAGGATTGCATGCATCGTGTACATGAGATTCCGTCTCTGGTCGGTCGGATAGAAGGACATCACCAGCGCCTCGCTCTTCGATATTATGTGTGCTTCAGAGGCGAGACGAATGCCGAACATCGAGCCTATGCTCCTCGCCCTCGCAAGGTACGTAGGCACGGCAGATATCGGCAGAACCACCTCGGCCCCGAGCATTCCCGGGCCCTTCGATCGTCCTCTCATAGGGAAATAGCGATCGTTCCAGAGAAGGTTTGCCATAAACGGCGGCATCTCGATTGCGCCGAACTCGACAGGCGGTTCGAATCTCAATCCAGCGATGTCATCCGCCTCCAGATGCAATAGTATTGCAGGGGACTCGTGCAACGGCTTTCCGGGTATGGGCGTCAATTCGTTCAACTCGGTAATTCGGCCCTGGTCGAAGAACATGATGTGCGATATCGGTATATCTTGCCCCGTCAGATGGGAAATGAGCCTGAACGCGACCGCGTCATTGGATACCTGAAGTAGGATCGATCGAGAGTGTTTCGGCATCTCTCGGACAGATATTGTCATCTCGGTGATGGCACCGAGCTGTCCTTCTGAACCTCTCATCAGCTCGAATAGCTGGTCCTGAGGGGTTAGATATCTGTCCGTTCCGTCAGGGAGGACAACCCTGAGTCTCGTGACGTTCTTGGCGATATCCCCGAACTTGTAGCTATTGATGCCGCATCCACCCGTCGAGAACCAGCCGGCGACGGTCGAGAATATGCTGCTAGGGGTGGTTTTCAGGGCGAGTCCATATTTCTTTAGCTCGAGGGAAAGGTCTGACCAACGAGTCCCCCCGAGCACAGTCGCCTCAAGCTTCTCCCTGTCTATCGATACGATACCTGCGAGCTCGGACATGTCGATGACGACGCCGTTATCCGGCGGGAGTGCTCCTCCGAACGCGCTCGATGCAGCGCCTCTTATCACAAGTGGTCTGTCATGCTCCCTGCATATCTGGACGCATAACTTTACCTCCTCATGCGTCTTCGGTTTCGCTATCAGCGCAGGAGCCGCCGAGAAAAGCAAATGGCTGATTATCTTCGGGGGCTCTGACGAATCGGTTTCCCTGATGATTCGCTCTGAATCCGATATCAGGAATTCGATGCCGGCTTTTTCTAGCTCGCTGCAGATGGATGCGGTATCGTCATCGAGTCTCGTCACCCATTTCCGGTCGATCTCTGATAATTTCGCCCGTATTTTCTCCCGCGTCTGCTGGGGTTTCTTACCCTTTCCTCCATCAGATGCCATTCCTGGCTTCGAAGTCTTCCCCTCTTCAGAAGGGTCAGAGCCATCCTTTACGGTCCTTTTGGCACTCTTCAACTTACGCTCCAAAATAGCATCACCGACTATTCCCTTCCTTATATCACTCCGAATAATGCATATGTATTAAGCTTTTCCCAAATCAGCAGAACATATTCTCGCAGAAAGCAATATTCTCAGAACAAATAATTGTTAAAAGGCGGATTTTTCCGAAAGAATTATTAGAATGAAAACTCCTAATTGACCCGGAGAGCCGGCTGTCATGGATGAGACCGATAGGAAAATTCTGAGGTGCCTCTACGAGGATGCGCGGATGCCTCTCAGGCAGATCGCGGAAAGGCTTGGGATATCTGTCAGCACGGTTTCCGTAAGATTGCGCGCACTCGAAGAGGAACAGGTGATCAAGGGCTACATCCCGATTCTCGATCCGGCGAAGCTCGGGTACGATCTTCTAACGATAATCGGTGTCAGGATATCAGAAGGGAAGCTTGTCGACGTTGAAGAGAGGCTGGCAAAGGATCCCAGGGTTCTCCAGGTGTACGACGTGACAGGCGAATGGGATGCCATGCTCATTGCGCGTTTCAGATCGCGCGAGGAGCTGAACGTGTTCGTCAAAGACCTTCTTGCTCAGCCGCATATTGAGCGGACGAACACCCTGCTCGTACTGAACGTCGTGAAGGACGAGAAGCGCCTTCCGATATAGGTGACATCCGCGGACAGTACGGGGCGAGCATCGATTCGCCTGCAGAAAAAAGATATATTGAATCCCTGATAGAGTGCATGACCAGCGCAGCCAGCAATCCCGACTTAGCTCAGTCTGGCTAGAGCGGCTGACTGTAGTAGGGATATCGGCTTTGCCGATTCCAGCCGCTGAGATCAGCAGGCCCCCGGTTCAAATCCGGGAGTCGGGACCAATATCCCCCTGGATACACGATTAGGGCCCTGCCAGGATCTTCTCCACGCTCGCCCTATCGGTGAGCTTGACCACCTCTCGGTTGCGCTCCAAGAGTGCGAGTTCCTTGCGATCGAAAGCTTTCGGATTCACCGAGATGATAAGCCGTGAATAGTTCGCCATCACGACCTCGCTCCATCTGTCGATCGACCTTATGACTCTGCCAAAGTCGTTGACGGTGACCAGATATTCAATGCCGTCGACGATGACGACACCATTTTGCGATTTCTCGATGAAATTGATGATGATATCCGTAAGCAGGCTGAGCTTGGACGGATCGATGTTGTCCTTTCCCGGAAGGGAAGTCAACCAAATTATCGGCGTAGTCTGGATCATATAATCTATCCGGACCTCCACGGGATGCTTCCTCGTGATTACGAGTCCCTGGGTCCTGCTCTTGTGCTGCTTGCATTCCCTACAGGGGCACGGCAAAGAACAGAGCCGACAGTCGAGGCTCTCGCATGCGAAGCTCTCGTCGTTCATGCAATCGAAGCATCTCCTCTTCAATATCTCGCTGAAGAGCTCGAACGCGAATCGCGGCTTCTCCTCCTCGACTACGTAGACACGTCCCGAAAGGAGCTTATACATCGACTTCGCACCGACGGATAGGATCTCTTGGACGGGCTTCACTATCTGAACCTTGTTCGTGGCGAAGAGATATGCGATCAGCCCGTCCCCAGCAAGTATCCCGAAGTTGACGTATATCCATCTGTCGGGGCCGCCGCCTAAGATTACGCTCACTACACACGCTCCTAATAAAATCAGGATCGCACAGCTGAAGTATATCGCGGCTCCTCTGCAATATTCGGTCGTACGATAGATTATGAAATCCATGGAAAGGGAAAGCGCGAAAACCGCCATCATAAAAAAATAGAACAACATCAAGATATCATCCGACATCCAGTATCTCTCTCCGAGCTGAGTGGCACTGGCGATTGAGAAGACGAAAATGGACAGGATGATGGCAGAGATCGCATAGGATGCGAGGAAGAGATTCTTCCTCCTCGGCGATGCGATCAATGCATAGTTGTAAGGGAACACGAGGACGAGGAAGAGAAGAGTCAGGAGCATGAGGGCAAAAGCAATCGATGAGTATTTTACATATAGTTGTGCGGAGCCGATATCTGCAGCGGTCGCAAGCAAAGGCATCAGCGCGTTTCCAATGGCAGAGGTGCAGATCAATAGGATTGTGAATAAAAGAGTCAGCGAATGTTCGCTTTTTAATAAAAGATAAATGCATGTGATTATCAGGAGGGTCGATGTCCCGAGAATCAGAATGATATCAAGCGGGTTCAAGTCTCAGTCCTCCTCAAATAAGATATCGCGGCGATCCTTCCGAGGGTCCCGGACGGGTTACCTCAGTTGATAGGAGCCACGGATTTTACCGCTTCCAGGAGCTTCTCGACCTGGAACGGCTTCGCGACGAACTCCGCCGCTCCTGCTCTCAGGGCTTCCTTGCGGAGAGTGTCCTTCACGAGGGCGCTCACGATTATTATTTTCGCGTTAGGATCGATTTCCTTAATCTTCGTAATCGCAGAGAGACCGTCCATCCCGGGCATCAGGATGTCCATCAGAACAACATCGGGCCTCAATGATTCGTATTTCTCGATGGCTTCTATCCCGTTCGAAGCCTCTCCGACGACCTGATAGTCATGTGATTCCAGGATATCCTTTATCATCTCTCTGATAAAAGGTGCGTCTTCCACCACCAAGACCTTTTTCATTTGTGCCTCACCGACATATGTGCTGAGCTGCGACGAGATTGGATTATAGGACACAGGTAAGGATGCGCTTTGTCAACTCCCCGTTCAGCGTTTGTTGAATTGGCTTCGTCGTATATATAATTTCATTGTTCATGTTATCATGTAACGGAGGAAGCCAGTTCCCGATTCCCTCGCATGGGTTTTCGTTTGTGGATGCTGAGCACGCGATCGACAGTCATGCGCCGATTACCAGGGTGAAGACATCTTCCCTTCCCGGTTCGATTATCTGCGATTTTTCAATTACACTTTGTTTTCTGGCCCTGTCATCGGAACCCGCAATACGTGGTTTTCCTGACCCATATCAGACGCAATGTCTGTCAATACTGTTTTGCCAGATTTCTTTCATTTTGCGACATCTGGTCAAGGTTTAAATAAGAAATGTATCATAGGATTCTTGTCTGACACTTGTCAGACTGAGAAGGGATGGGAATGACTCTGGGCCTTTTCGGCAACAGACGGGATGGATTGCCAACAGATGATGAGCTACAGAGATCCCGTTGGAGGATTGCAACGTTCAGCCAGGAGGGCGATGAGAAGAAGCTGAGACGGAAGACGGTATTCAGCTTTTGGAGTGCGGCTAAGTATGTCTTGATACTTTCACTCCTCTTGTGGTGGTTACCGGTCTTCGGTCAGATGATCGCCGGATATGTGGGCGGGAGAAAAGCCGGAAGCCCGTGGAGAGGCGTTGCGGCTGCGATCCTGCCTGTGATTGCAATCTTCTCCGTGATGACAGCGATAGACTGTTTGTTCCCCTCGTATGCCGTCGGATCTGGCTCAGCGTCAGCATCTCTTCTCACAGGGATAGTCAGCGCAGTCCCGTTCGTGGGCCCATATCTGGATTTCACTAGGGAGTATGTATCTCAGTTCATCTCATCGCTGCAAGGTGCTTCGCCCTATGAGATGAACAGCTATCTACTCACGATTGCATTCGCCTATGTCGGAGGAATACTGGCGGACCAGGCAAGAAGGGAGATAGACGCGGCCTCTGGAAAGGCGGGAAATCACACGACTGTGATGGTGGCACCGAGTCTCGACGAGCGCGGATATCCCGTCAGCTACGCTCATCCAGCAGCATACCCGCATGCTACCATCTGGGGCTTTCTGCCGCATTTCGGTTTCAGGAGAAAACCCGTGATACGGAGCTACGAGCAGCTCGTCCCGGAAGAGGTAGAGCTCGAAGAAGATGAGGACAGACCGGTCTCGAAAAAGAAAAAGGTCATCAAGAGACGCCTTGCGAATGGCGGAGCCGTGGTATCAGAGTATCATCAGAAGCACTCCCACGTCGGAGCTGCAGATGCGGATAAGCCCAGACCGGTCTTGAAGGTGAGCGTGCGCAATCCGCGAACTCTACTAAAAGCGGAGAAGATGATTGAAAAAGAATGGGATCCGAAGCGCAAGAAGAAAAACTCTCCATGGATTCCGGGAAAGGAGGCTACGGTTCATAATGCAGGAAAGGCAATGGTCCGAATCAAGAACTGGGAGAGTTTCTGAGCCTTTTTCACTCAGTTCTATCACCTGACATCCTTCATCATAGAAACGCTTTTAACGATATTCGGATTAACGGTCGTCCGCATATAGCGTTACCGGCTGGTCCTCATGTTCTGTCCGAAATGCAAGTCACTGCTGTTCCCCAAAGACGGAATCTTGACTTGCAGCAAATGTGGCTATCAGCGAGAGGCCGGGAAGAAAGAGGGCAGTGTTGTAACGAAGAAGCGGGAGCGCGAATTCGTCGTTGTCGAGGATCAGGCCGCAACGCTGCCAACCACTGATGCCACTTGCCCGAAGTGCGGAAACGGCAAGGCGTTCTGGGTTCTCAGGCAGACGAGAGCCGCGGATGAGCCGGAGACAAGGATATTCAGATGCACGAAATGCTCATACTCCTGGAGAGAATATTAGGCGTGATTGTGATGCGATCTACGGGGGGCGTAGTGCACGCAGTCTGCCGGCACTTACCAAAATATTTTAACCGCCCGATAGGCTACGGGTAACAACACAGAAGGGGATTTCATGTTCCAGGCAAGGACGAAAGCTGACACGCTGAAGGAACTTGTCACGGTTGTATCAATCCTGGTCGACGAGGCGAAGTTCTCAATAGATGCCAATGGCATATCGCTAAGAGCAGTCGATCCTGCGCACGTGGCAATGGTCGACCTGAAATTGAGCAAGGATGCGTTTGAGAGCTATACCGCCGACGAGACGGATTTGGGAGTGGATGTCTCCAAGCTTGACCAGTTCCTCAGACTTGCGAAGTCGGGGGATCTAGTGGACCTGTATCATGATGAGGACAAGAGACGACTCAATGTGACTGTGGGAAATACGACGAAGAAAATGAGCCTCATCGATACGACTGGCATGAGCGAGCCGAAGGTGCCTAACCTTTCTCTGCCTGCGAAAGTGACCTTGAAAATCGATGAGATGTCGCAAGGGATAAGGGCCTCAGAATCCGTATCTGACCACATCGCATTGACCGCTACGCCCGAGTATTTCGAAATCGTCTGCGAGGGGGATACAGATCAGGTCCAAATGAAGCTGTCAAAGGATCAATTGATCGAGCTCGAAGTCAAGGACAAGGTGCGGAGCCTTTTCCCTTTGGAATACTTCTCGAATATGATGCGAGCCATTCCTCCACAATCTAAACTCACGCTCCGTCTGGGTAATGACTACCCAGTTAAACTCGAGTTCGAGATCGCTGGCGGAAAGGGGAATGTGACATATCTGCTCGCTCCGAGAATCGAGAGCGGCGATTGAGCGTCAAATCTCGATCCTCTTCTCGATGATTCTCCTTTCCTCTCCGGATATCTGGACTATCACGCTTATGTCCTTAGCCAGCCCGGATTCCGCGATGCGCTCCCGGAGCAGGTCATCTATCTGATATATTCCCGCCGAATTCGACATCCTTATCTCTATCTCCAGTATCTTATCGGACCCGGGTCTGATATCGACCTTGTCTATGGCCATCGCCGAGACCGAATGTATGTTCACGCTGCCCGCATGGAACGGTATCCTGGCCCTGCCGCGTTCCATGTCCAGCGCGTCGGCTATCTTCACGATGCCAGCTTCTAGCGTATGCGGAACGATACCCGAGGTGTGCGAGAAGATCGCATGGAGGATCTCCCCCTGGAGGATGATCAACGACGAGCTGTCGTACACGTTCCGCAGCAATCGCTGGATGATAGGTATCGCCAGTTGCACCGAGAATTGTTCGTGATGCTCCCTGTGCACTACGTGACCGATATCGTGCAGCAGCGAGGCGAGGACGACGATAACCTCCGCGTCCTCGTTCGTCATATGGTAATCCTTAACAATGTTCGGAACTCTACCTGCCGCGACGAAGATCCTTAAAATTTTGAGGGATATATTCGCCGATATCTTCACATGCGTCGGTCCATGATCGTTGAACCCGAGCCTATCTATCGCCATGACGTTCGAGGCTTTCCAGAGCTCGGCGAGCTCGATGTCCTTGTCCGTTCTCGAGATGATCTCCGCGAGCTTCTTGTTCCCCTTTACCGGGATGTTCAATCTCATCGCACATCGAATTCATCAATTCGATACTAAATCATTTCCAATGAATCGCAGCTGCTTTCTTTCGGCAGGCTATTTATGATTCCGGCGCATTTCACGATCCGGGCATCTCAATGTCGAAGATAAGGATCGGTGTTCTCGCTTCCGGGAGCGGAACGAATCTGCAGGCGATCATGGATTCATGCCAGAGAGGGGAGATAAACGGAGAGGTCGTGATAGTCATATCGGACAACCCGAATGCATACGCCCTTGAGAGAGCAAGGAAGAACGGCATTAAAGCGATTGCAATACCCCCCTCGGGCATGAGTAGAGAAGAGCATGAGAGGATAGTGAACCAGCATCTCCTCGACGAGAAGGTAGATCTAGTAGTCCTCGCGGGATACATGCGCATTCTGACGCCATGGATAATCAATCAATGGCTCGGTAGAATGATGAATATCCACCCGGCGCTGCTTCCCTCTTTCGGCGGCAAGGGGATGTATGGCGAGCGCGTCCACAAAGCGGTAATCGAGCACGGATGCAAGGTCTCAGGATGCACGGTGCATTTCGTCGTCCCAGAAGTCGATGCTGGGCCGATAATATTGCAGGAATGCGTCCCGGTACTAGAGAACGATACCCCGCAGACGCTTGCGGATAGAATACATCCGCTCGAACACAAGCTATATCCGAAAGCGATATCCCTGTTTGCGGAAGGCAGACTGAGAATCGAGGGCCGAAGAGTCAGGATATTGTAATGCGGGATTCGCTCAGAAACCCTTTTGAATGGAAACTTGATTACGAGCACTGCGGCCGCTAATATCGAGAATCGGAGGCGGAACGCTTGGATTTGCTGAGCGCACAGGAATTGGACGAACTCACGGAGCGTGCGAGGAGGATACGACAGCATATCGTTAAGATGACACACATAGCTGGCTCGGGTCATCCCGGGGGTTCGCTGTCCGCTGTTGAGATCCTCACATGCCTGTTTTTCAAGATAATGAGGCACAACCCCAAGGATCCCCAGTGGGCTGACAGGGACAGATTCATCCTCTCAAAGGGTCATGCGGCGCCGGCTCTTTATGCGGTGCTTGCGGAATCGGGGTATTTCCCGATCGACGAGCTCTGGACCCTAAGGAAGCTCGGTTCGAGGCTCCAGGGACATCCATCGATGACGTGTACGCCAGGGGTCGAGATGTCCACGGGCTCACTCGGGCATGGGCTGGCGGTCGCGAACGGTATGGCGCTCGCGGCGAAGCTCGACCGAAAGCTGTACAGGATATACGTCCTCTGCGGCGACGGAGAGATGGATGTCGGCGAGATCTGGGAAGCCGCGATGCTGGCTGCGCATTACAAGCTCGACAATATAATCATGTATCTCGACAGGAATATGCTACAGCTGGACGGTCCGACAGAGAAGATAATGTCCCTGGAGCCCCTGGCGGATAAGTGGAGGGCTTTTGGGTGGAATGTCCAGGAGATCGACGGACATAACATGCGTGAGATAATGCTCGCCACGCACCATGCGACACAATTCCACGGGAAACCGTCTGTCATCATATGTCACACGGTCAAAGGTAAGGGCGTCAGTTTCATGGAGGGATCGCTCCGGTTCCATGGCAAGGCGCCCGACAAGGACGAGTGCGCGAAAGCGCTCGAGGAGCTGGGGGTATGCCAGCGGTAGGTAACTGGAAGCTCGAGAGCCAAAGGAAGGAGTACGGCAAGGCGCTCGTCGAGCTGGGCAAGAAGAGGACCGATATCGTCGTCCTGGATGCCGACCTATCTTCATCTACTCAGACGGCCATGTTCGCGCAGGCGTTCCCGGAGAGGTTCTTCAATTGTGGCATCGCCGAGGCGAGCATGATGGACACCGCTGCCGGCCTTGCGGCCAGCGGGAAGACAGTATTCGCATCGACCTTTGCGGTCTTCGGGACCGGCAGATGCTATGACCAGATTCGGCAGTCTATCGCTTACACGAAGCTGAACGTGAAGATAGTGGTTTCACATGCAGGCATAACCGTCGGTGGCGATGGCGCGTCCCATCAGACGTTCGAAGACATCGCGTTGATGAGGATACTGCCGAACATGACGGTGATCGTGCCGGCGGACGCACCCGAGACGAGGAAGGTTATCTTCAAGATAGCCGATGTCAAGGGACCTACCTATGTCAGAATCGGCAGGGCGGATGTCCCTACCGTGACGGATCCGAACGACGAGTTCGAGATAGGCAAAGCGAACGTAATAAGGGACGGTGAGGACATCACTCTAATAGGCACTGGGATAATGCTTTCGAGGTGCATCTTGGCGGCCGAGGAGCTGAAGAAGCACAAGATCAGTGCCAGAGTCATCAACATGAGCACGATTAAGCCAATAGACACGAAGATGATCATAAAATGTGCGAGGGAGACGGGAGCTATCGTGACAGCGGAGGAGCACAGCATACTCGAGGGCCTTGGGAGCGCGGTCGCGATGACTTTGGGCGAGAATGCTTCGGTCCCGATGAGGAGGGTCGGAATACCGGACGTCTTCGGCGAATCAGGAGATTCGGACGAACTCATGGTCAAGTACGGCCTGACGGCCGAGAACATCGTGAATGCATCTCACGAGGTCTTATCGAGAAAGAAGTGATTGAGAGGATGGTTTGAATGAAGATATTCCTCGATACAGCGAACGTTGAACAGATACGAGAGGCAGCGAGCTGGGGTATACTGGACGGTGTAACGACCAATCCGACGCTCATGGCGCAAGAGAAAAGGGAATATGAGGAGATAGTGAAGGACATCGTCACGATAGTGGACGGACCGATAAGCGCAGAGGCGATAAGCACGTCCGCGGATGAGATTGTCAAGGAAGCCCGAGCGCTTTCGAAGATGCATAAGAATATCGTCGTGAAGATACCCATGTGCATCGAGGGGCTGAAGGCGGTCAAGAGGCTCTCCAAAGAGGGCGTGAAGACGAACGTCACGCTCGTGTTCTCGGCCAATCAAGCACTCCTCGCGGCAAAGGCGGGCGCGACCTATGTGTCCCCCTTCGTCGGCCGGCTGGACGACATCAGCGGGCATGGCATGCAGCTAGTCGAGCAGATCGTTAAGATATATCGTAACTACGGTTTCGAGACCCAGGTGATAGTCGCGAGCGTGAGGCACCCGATGCATGTACTCGAGGCGGCACTCATCGGAGCCGATATCGCCACCGTACCGTTCGATGTCCTGAAGAAGATGACCCAGCATTCATTGACGGATATAGGAATTGAGAAGTTCAAGGCCGATTACGAGAAGTTGCCAAAGAAAAAGAAATAGCTCCCCCGACCAACAGCAATGAATATCTGTCGACTGCTCGCTTCGTTATATCGATAAGATGAGGTCGGTCATGCTATCCGAGGTTGTCTCCGTCCTTTCCAGGATCAGGGCGACGGCTTCGAAGAACGAGAAGATCTTTATTGCTGCGGATTTTCTGGCCTCCGTGCCGCGGGATCAGCTCGCCGATACCGCGAGGCTTATGATAGGACAACTGTTGCCTAGCGACTTCGGTTCTCCAGGCATTGGGTTCGCCGATCTTAAAGCTGTTAGAGATATCACATTGCAGAAGAGCCTGTTCTCCGAGAGGCTGACGGTCGCGAGGGTTGCCGAGGCATTCAAGACAATAAGTTCTATTTCTGGAAGGAAAGCGCGTCAAAGGAAAGCTTCGGTCTTGCGCGGGCTGCTGATAGATGCTACGAGAGAGGAGATAGAGTTTCTCCTTGGTTGCATGACTGGCGATGTCCGTGCCGGCTTTTCAGAGGGCCTATTGATAGAAGCCATCGCAAAGGCCTCGGGTCGAGAAGCAAGTGCCGTGAGAGAGATGTTCGGGATCCTGACCGACGTCGGTAGAGTTGCAGATGCCGTCCTCGGAGGCGGGGATAAGGGACGCGCGGCCGTCTTGGAGCCCATGAGACCGGTCAAATTGATGCTCGCCGAACCGTCGATGAACATACGACAGGCATTAGCATCTGTCTCTTTGCCAGCAGCAGTGGAATACAAGCTGGACGGGATCAGGGTCCAGATTCACATATCGCGTGATCAGATCCGGATATTCTCCCGTCGTCAGACCGATGTCACGGACGCCCTTCCGGAGATTGTCGAGGCAGTGCGAGCGGTATCGGTCTCCTCGGCCATACTTGACGGTGAGGTCATCGCATTCACGGACAAGCCTTTGCCATTCCAGGAGGTCATGAGAAGGGTCACGCGTGAAAAGGATGTCATGGGCGAGGCGGAAAGAACCCCTGTCCGGCTATTCTTGTTCGATGTCCTATATTTGGACGGTGAGCCATTGATCGACCTTGCATACGAAGAGCGCATTGAAAGGCTGAAGAGGATCGCACCGGCCGAGCTCCTTGTGCCGAGGAAGATAATCGCCTCGGAAGCAGATGCGGAGCGTTTCCTGGAAAAATCGCTTTCCGAGGGGCACGAAGGCGTCCTTATAAAGAGCCTCAAGGGCATATATCAGCTTGGTAGAAGATCCGCCGATTGGATCAAGGTCAAGGAGCACATCACAATAGATGCCGTCGTCATCGGTGCGGAATGGGGCCATGGCAGGCGGTCGAACTGGCTATCGAACTATCATCTCGGTGTGAAAAGCCGCGACGGATTCGTCATGGTAGGGAAAACGTTCAAGGGGGTCAGCGATGCAGAGCTCAAACGGCTGACAGATCTCCTGCTCATGGAGGTCGAAGAGGATCATGGCAGCTGGGTGAAGGTCAGGCCAAATATTGTGCTCGAGATAGCATTCAATGAGATCCAGCGTAGCCCGAAATACCCTTCAGGCATGGCGTTACGGTTCGCGAGGGTGGTACGGATCAGAGAGGACAAGAGCGCTGACGATGTGACGACTGAGGAGGAGCTGAGAAGGATCATGCAGCAGCAGTTCCTTTCCAAGGCGGAACGGATGAAATAGCCCAAATCATATATAGCAAAGCAGGCCGGTGACAATGCAAGACGTGATAGTCGTCGGAGCTGGCCCCGCGGGCAGCCGTCTGGCAATGCTCATCGCGGGGGATTGCGATGTCCTACTGCTCGAGGAGCATGACCGGGTAGGCGAGCCCGCCCAATGCGCAGGGCTGGTATCCCCTCGGTGCATTGACGACGTCACGCGCGGGTCGGTGCTGTGCAATATACGCGATTTCGTGCTACATTCACCGTCCGGCAAGAGGCTGGTGCTGCATTCGAGAGAGCCCAAGGGGGTCGTGATCGACAGGACGAAGTATGACTCGTTGCTCGCGGAGGCCGCGGTTAGGAACGGTGCGGCTTTTCGTGCAAGGACACGCGTCATAGGACTCGGAGGAGCCGGCGAGTCTGTGCGTGTGACAGCGAGGTCAAACGACATCAGTATGGATTTTGACGGGAAGCTGATAGTTGGTGCGGACGGTCCGAAATCGGTCGTTCGCAGATCGGCCATGTTCGAGGAATTCGATATGCTGTATTACGGGGTCCAGGCAACCGGGACACTGAAAGGGGATGAGAACGAGAATGCAGTCGAGATGTTCCTCGGTAATGGGTTCGCCCCAGGATTTTTCGCCTGGAAGATTCCCGCGGGTGACCATGTGCGAATCGGACTATGCTCCCGCGAAGAGGGAACACCGTTCAGATTACTGGAATCCTTCTTGAAGTCCCGTTTTCCGGGGTTCAGGGAAGAGACGAGGCAGGCAGGTATTATTCCTATGGGTGCTCTCGGTGACCTGTCGAAGGGGCGGGTGGTACTCATTGGAGATGCCGCTGGCCAGACTAAGCCGCTCACAGGAGGGGGGATATATCTCGGGAAAGTCGCCGCGGAGATGCTTGCCGAATCTATCAAAGCCGAAGGCCCATGTATCGCTGCGGCCGAGCTGTACGAGAAGATGTTCAAGATGGAATTCGGAAGAGAGCTGTCGAGAGCATGGCGTCTCAGGCGTGTTATCAACGAGATGTCCGACGACAAGCTCGATAAGGCCGTAGAACTGCTCTCGGACGAGAAGATCGTAAGCATGCTTGAGGAGGCTGGGGACATCGATTACCCGGCCAATCTCTCGGTCGCTGTGTTGCGGAAGATGCATCAGCTTCTTCAGTTCTTCCCGGAGCTTCTGAGGAGCGGTTTATGAGGATCCAGATCACAGCTTCAACTCGAAATATCTCGCACCTTTGATCGGATTCGGTCTATACAGAGGGATCTCGGTGAACCCCAACGATCTGTAGAGCGATATCGCCTCTATCATATCCGATATCGTATCGAGCCTCATGGTCCTATACCCGATCTTTCTCGCCTCGGCGATGATTCTCTCCGCCAACCCTCTCCCGATGCCTCTACCCCTATGCTCAGGTCTTACGTACAGCCTTTTCATCTCGCAGATATCTCCTTCGAATCTCCTGAGGCCGACGCACCCGACGTACTCCTCTTCGTGCTTTGCCAGAATAAGCCTCCCAGTGGGCATGGCGTACTCCCCTGGCAGCCCTTCGAGCTCCCGGTCGAAATCCTGGAAGCAGAGATCGAAGTCGAGCGACGCAGCATATTCGAGAAACAGCTTCCTGACCGCAGCTATGTGCTCCTTTGTCTCCGCCATTATGAATTCCGTCATAGAAGCATCGCGAAGGGATACTCGGAATGCCCTCAGATAGGTGTTTCGACTCAGAAATTTGAAAAGTGGTTTAAAATGTATGAGAGGCCACGAGGGCCCCCCTTTATCAAAGAGGTTTCGAAGATGCCTTTTTAGGCCTTCGCCGCGCGCTTGACTATCTGCTCTAGTCTCTTGGAGATGTCCTTATCGAGCATAACGGGCTTGTGGTTCTTCAATATCCAATCAGCCTTCTCTTTTGCAAGGGTCAAATCGTCCTTCTTACCCTTCGCTTCCCAGACATCGTACGGATCGTTGCTCCAGAGAGGCGACTGGAAGAACTGGCGGACCTCGAGCATGGTCTCCTTCTGTCCGAGGAAATTGCCCTTCTTGGGACCGATGCCCAGTATGCCGACCTCTTTGATCATGTCCAAATGCAATGTCTCTTTCGTCACGGGTATCTCCCGGCAACAGCTGATCGCTCTTCCAGCTATGTCGTTGTCGATGATCAGCTGCTCGTACGACAGAACGGTCGACCCGTCCACCATTCCCAGTCCGTTGTTTATCTCCGCTCCAACGGTCGCGCTCATCAGGCCGAGCATCGAATTCTCGAGCGTCGCCAGTACCCCTGGGACCCTCGCGCTCGACCCTATGCCACCGCAAGCGGAAGGCATCTTCACGAACTTTGCCATCTCGTGAGAGATCGCCCCTAGGATCACGGATTCCGGTGAGCCACCAAGGTATCCGCCTGTCCTTGCGTCCATGTTCGACAGGACCGAGCCGTAAATGATCGGTGCCCCAGGAGAGTGCGCCTGTATGGCTGCTGCAAGGGCGAGCGTCTCCGCGTGGTTCACTACCAGATTCCCAGCGAAGGTCGCCGGACCGCTGATGCCCATCTGTGCCATGCCCGTGATATGGACAGGCACGTGAGCCTCCGCCCAGACCATCGCGGCATCGGTCGCATTCCCGTCAAGTGTCAGCGGAGACATCGTGCAGACCATTGCGGATATTATGTGCCTCTTCCTGAGCTCTTCGATTCCTCCAACGATCTCAGCGGCCATCTCGACTTGCAGCTTTGCCTCTTCAGGTGTCGAGGTGGACTCCGTCTCAATATGCTTCCGCGAGATATCGAAAGCCTCTTTCATCCCTGCGATGACATGAATCTTCTGTGGTACGTCCGAGGCAACGACCATCGGCTCGTAGATACTGCAGTATGGGAGCCAGTCGGCAATTATCGCGGTGTTTCTTATATCTTGGAGAACCGCCAATCTCCTGCTCTGAGTCTTCTGCTCCCAGACTGATATCCCGCACCCGTCGGTGGTATAATACGAATGCGTCCCGTCGACTGGCAAATCGAACTCCTTTTCCCTGCCAGCGAGGACTATCTTCTCGGGCGCCTTAGCAATCAGGCTCTCGACCAGATCTGGCGGGAAACGCACGACGCTCATCTTCTCATCGACAATCGCTCCCTCTTTCTTCAATGCGTCACGGGCGATCTTGCTATGTATCCTAACCCCGACAGTCTGCATGACGTCCAATGCAGCTTCGTGGATCTTCTTCTTGTCCTCTTCTTTCAGTATCGGTCTTGGCTTACCTATCTTGAATCTCTCGGCAAAGCCGGACATTCACGCTCACCTCCCTCCCGAGGAAAATCGGGTCGAGGGCAGATTAGGGAACCTTCATAAATCGTTATCGCCAGCTGCACGCGCACATGGTACGGAATCTTTTCCTACGCTGCAGGTCGAGCTAAAGAATGTTTTTCCGGTCGGGCTGAACTTTTCCCTTGAAAAAGCCATTTTTTTTGAACGCCTTGAAGCTCGTATTGAAGTACTGTCATTAGAAACGGTTCAATACTTGCAAATAGTCGTTCGGCGGATTTGACCTTGTCTATGCCTGATGCAGTTGTACCAGCAAGAGTCGCAGCGGCGGCTCTTGAGGAACTGTTTGCGCTTAACCTCGTGAACAGGAATCTCAGGATAGAGCGCGATGACAGGTTCGTCCGCGTCCCCCTCATCACATCGGAAATACCTGCGGATATCATTACTAGATATGATATCCGGCTCGAAGAGGGCGCACACAGATGTCGAGCGGGCAGAATAACCCCCTTCGAGGCCGTCAAAGAGCGGCTTATGCGTCTCGGGCTATCCCAGGAGCAGATATCATTGCTGCCAGATAAATGGGAAATGATAGGCGACGTGCTCGTTCTGAAACTGGATGATCGTTTGTCCGGAATGATAGACACCATCGCGAGCTCGTATGCCCAGATACTCGGTGCGAAATCCGTTCTCCGCGATTTCGGGAACATCCACGGGGAGGAAAGGCATCCGGACGTGGAATTGATTTTCGGGCATGACACAGAAACCGTGCATGTCGAGAACGGCATCCGATATTGTCTCGATGCTGCCCGCATTATGTTCTCTTCAGGAAATATCGATGAGAGGATCAGGATGGCGGACATGGATTGTGAGGGGGAGAAAGTCCTCGATATGTTCGCTGGCATCGGGTACTTTTCCCTCCCGATCGCCGTCTATGCGATGCCCAGCAAGGTGTATGCGTGCGAGATACGCGAACTCTCCTACCGCTATCTTCTCAAGAACATCAGCCTGAACAAGGTCGAGGGACGGGTGGTCCCGTTCCTGGGGGACAACCGGGAGTTCGAGCCTCCAGAGCCGATGGATTTGATAATCATGGGATATCTGAAAGATACGCACCGATTCCTGCCGAAAGCCCTGAGCTGCCTGCGGAGCGGAGGACGCATAATTTATCATGAGAATTGCCCCAACGAGCTATTCCCCGAGAGGCCGATCAGGAGGCTCGAGGAGGCTGCAGGGGACAGATGGAAGATGGAAGTGATGTCGAAACGTGTCGTTAAGTCGTTCGCCCCAGGGGTTTCACACATTGTTATTGATGCTCGCTTTACCGAATCTTGACTATCATCTCGTCGATACCGGCATTCGAGATCAGGTCTTTCAGGGCTTGGTCGTATTCATCCCCCGCGGACTCTATCAGTTTTTTCGCGAACGGCGCTAGATGTTTCGCGAAGTCCATTTCCTCTTTGGTGTATTGCCAGGTCATGCCTGTCTCCCCGAGCGCTATCCTGAAAGCCAGTCCGACGGCTCTTGCCTTTGTGTGGCCATGACCGGATGGCAAGGCGAGCTTCAAAGCCGCCTGCCTGCCGTGGGTCTTTGCCTCCCTCGCTATCCTGTCAGAAAGGGCCGATATCGGCCCCAGCTGTGAATACTCGGGTAGGGACTGTCTGATTGCTGTCCCCCTAGCTCTCCTTCTGGCCTTCTCGAGCATCTCCATCGGGGTCGTCCTATCCGTCAGCTCCTCGAGCTCAGAGGCATGTATGCCTGTGATCTCAGATATAGTCTCCTTGCCGTGAGGGTCCCAGTATTGCGCAAGGAGCTTGTTCGGGGTTATTCCTTCTGGTAAGACTATCGGGAGGTCGAGCTTCGAGAGTAGCCTCGATACGGCCTCTAACTCGATATCATCCGAAGCTATTGCTCTGGCCAGTGCCTCCTTGTCTTCTCTGAGACATTTCATGCCGATGGTTGCAAGTTTATAATCCTTCTCCTTGAGCGATAATTGGAATCGCTCAATGGCGAGTTCGAACATCCTTCTATCATCGAGCTCTCCTGACAGATATTTCTTGATCTCGCTTTTCTCGTAATGGACGAGCTCGTCACTGGGACATCTTTCGCATTCCCTGTCGCATTCCAGCCGTATCCGTGCGCTCACGTAGAAGAGATTCTCCAAGGTTGGCGTGATCATTTTCTGCGAGATCTCTCTTATACTGTTCCTGTTATCCAGGCAATCTTCGCATACGATGATTGAGATGCCTGCGCCTTTCCAGTCTATCCGAAGATATCCCTTCCTCTTCGGGTCGTGAGGACAGGTGATGAATGTCTTATCCCTCCTGATGAGATGCATCCGCGACATAATGTCTTCGATGAAAGCCTCCGGAGGCTTATCGTGCGCGCGGGAACAATAGACATCGCTCCCGACAGAATAGATGGACAATCCGCGTTTCTTCGCGACATCGACATACAGCAAGAGTCTCAATTTCGGGTCTTTGAAGTACTGGGCGCCTATTAGTGCCTCCTTCTTGACCCTCGGGCTGTACATATAGGCGATGTCCCCGTCAGGCCCCTTCGCGACTGCGAGATAACCTGCGTGCTCAAGCTTGGCTCGATAAATCGTGGCCGCATATGCTCTCGCGATCTGCGGGCCTCTCCTAGACATCTTCCTCAAGAACCGCTCGTCATCTCTTCCCTGGGATATCCTGTTTAGCCTCTGTGCTATTCTGTCGAAATCGCATCTTCGGCATTCGGATTCGCACTTCGGGACCAGCGCGTTCGGGTTCTCGGCGAGCCATTTCCCGTTGCGTATCAGCTGCTTCTCCTGGACTTTAGAGGTCGTTCGCAGTCTCGTCCTGAGCCTGATCCGCTTCTGCTTCGCCACGCTTCCGTGGAGAATGATAATCGGATTAACAATTTTCGGTATCATGCAAACCAAACAAATACCTGATGTATAATTGAAGAACGCATCTGATATCCATGTTAGACACTCTGCGAAAGCTGTTGGAAAGCATCAGCTGCGATTACGCTGATGCAAGGTATCATAGACGAGAAAGTCTCGTGATATCGGTAGCGAAGGGCGAACTGGAAGAGGCGGCTTCATCAGAAATCTCAGGTGTGGGCATCAGGGTGCTCAAGAACGGCGCCTGGGGATTCGCGAGCGTGAACTCGACCGCGGACGACGATCTGAGGCGGGCATCGGAATCCGCGGAGAGATCCGCAATCATATCCTCGAGATCGAGAAGGCAGAGGGTGGAGGGTCTTGCTGATGCCAAGTTGGCAAGTGGCAGGTTCGTAACGGAGGAAAGAAAGCCGCTTTCCGACATCTCGATAGAGGATAAGATGAAGATGGTCTTCGAGACCGAAAAAAGGATGCGAGAAAAATCCCCCGATATCGTTTCTGCTTCTTGCTCATATGCCGAGCTCGTCGATGAGAAGTGCTTCGTGAGCACGGACGGCGCCGAGTTCGAGCTCCGGTCCTCAAAGCCAAGCATACGGGCCGTCGCGGTCTGCATGTCTGGATCGGAGTCTGTTGTGGGCATGGATGCTATAGGTGTCACAGGCGGCTGGGGAGAGCTCTTCGCCAAGCGAGATAACCTGGAGATCGCCGACAGGGCCGCGGCGCAGGCAATCAGACTCCTATCTGCTTCTCATATTAAAGGAGGGCGAGAGACGGTAATCCTGAATCCCGGACTTGTCGGGCTGATATCGCATGAGGCGATAGGCCACACGGTCGAGGCGGACCTTGTCAAATCAGGATCGCCCGTGGCCGACAAAATAGGGAAAAAGATTGTCAGCGAGCTCGTGACGCTCGTGGATTCGGGAAAATCCGAGATTGTCCCGGGCGCGGCGGGTACTATCCCGGTGGACGACGAGGGGGTCATAACCGGAAAGACGACCATTATCGAGAGGGGAGTTGTGAAGAGCTTCTTGCTCGATCGGGAGAACGCCTTTCTTTTCGGTATGGAGCCTACGGGAAATGCAAGGGCGTTCGAATACACCGATGAGCCGATAGTCCGGATGAGGAACACATACATCGAGCCTGGGGACTGGAAGCTAGACGAGATCATCGCCGATACAAAGGAGGGCTATCTGCTGATGGGCGCACTTAACGGCGAAGCGGATTCGAACGCGGAGTTCATGTTCGCTGTTCAGGAGGCTCGTGAGGTCAAGGATGGCGAGCTCGGAAAGACCTACCGCGGGGTCGTCATAAGCGGGAACGCGTTCGAAGTGTTATCGACGGTGGATGCAATATCCGACGATTTCGAGTGGGACATGGGGTTCGGCCATTGCGGCAAAGGCCAGCTCGCGAAGGTCGATGGTGGTGGCGGATATGTTCGCTGCAAGGCACTCCTCGGAGGTCGATGATTTGTCTGCGGACATCCTTGGTCTCTGCGCCGACATCGTCAGGAAGGGGCTTCGGTATGGCGCGGACGAGGTCGAGGTCTTCGCCGTGACCCAGAAATCTCTTGAGACGGGCCTGGAGAACAACGACCTCAAGTTGGTGAAGACGAACCATGGGTCGAGCGTCGGTATAAGGGTGCTCAGGAACAAATCTTTGGGGTTCGCGTGCGCAAACACGCTCGACCCAGAGAGACTGGAAAGGGCACTTCGGAACGCCATTTCCATCTCCAGAAATTCCCCCAGGGATGAGAATAACGGCCTACCTGGCCCAAAGTCCTCACCGCGCGTCCGAGGGATATATGATGATGCCATTGAAGTCCTTGATGAGAACGCAATACTCGAAAAGGCCTCGAGAATGCTAGCGTCTGCAAGACAAGTTGATCAGCGGGTGGTTATCGAAAGCGCGAGGTTCGAGGCGCTCGTCGGAGAGAAGGCCTTGGCGAACTCTTCGGGCGTGGAGTGCCAAGAGAAATTCACCGCATTGTATTACGATGTCATGGCACATGCCGTTGAGGGGCCCGTTGTTTCCGCAGCGGATTACCGTGTCAACGGGCACAGGTCCCTTGAGGACGACAGCTCGGAGGCAACGGTAGCGGAGCTCGCAAGTTCGCTCGTCCATGCATTGAATCCGAAGAAGCTCGAGAGTTTCACCGGAACACTGATACTCTCCCCAATCGCTGCCATGGAACTGCTCATATCCCCCGTCCTTTTCTCGGTCGATTCAAATAACGTCCAAAAGGGCGTCAGCAAGTTCAAGGGCAGAATCGGAGATAGGATAGCGTCCCCGCTCATCGATATATCAGATGACGGGACACTGCCGAAAGGACTGTCGAGCTCCTCGTTCGACCGAGAGGGCGTCCCGCATATGAAATACGAAATAGTCAAAGGAGGCATCCTTTTAGGCTATCTTTACAATCAGTACACGGCAAATAAGGATCTCAGGGAGAGCACCGGTCATGCTTCTGGCGGCCCCAGAAGTGTCCCATCGATAGATGCGACCAACATCTCCGTGAAGGAAGGAAACCAGAGCTTGCAGGAGCTCATATCGTCTGTAAATAGGGGGCTGATGGTCCAGAGATTCAGTGGAAGGGTAGATCCGGTCTCCGGGGACATGTCTGGGATAGCGAAGATGAGCAGAGAGATAGTGGACGGCGTCATAGGGGAGGTCGTACGGGAGACGATGATCTCGGGGAACGTTTACGACATGATAATCCGTGTTGATGGTCTATCCAGCGAGAAGGAACGGATATTGGACTTCGAATTGCCGTACTTCAAGATAGAAGACATACGCATAACTGGCGGATGACGTCGCACCTGCCTTCGATATGCCCAAATCCAAAAGCAATGATAATATAATCGGCCATTAGATAACAATGGTCGAACAGAAGGTGTCAGATGGGAGACGAGATCGAGTTCTCGAAGGGGTATATCAAGGGATACAGAGATGGGCTGCAGGACGCATGGGAGGAGCTCTCAAAGCTCGCATCGAGAGGATACTCTCCCACCGAGCTCCAAATAATGATCAGGAGCAGCAGACCTGCTCTCGAGCACAAAGTCGAAGAGAAGATCGCACAGATCGAAAAGACCCTGGGCAGAAGATTGTTCATCGATGAGACCTCCCAAAGGAAGCCAGTGTCCGGGATAGAATTGACGCCGGGGACAAGCATACTTCTGCGAGAGGAGCGACCAGAAAAGGCTCCTGCGCTCATCAGGAGCCTGCTCTCTTCGGGGTCGAAATTGCTATCGATCAGCAGGATGCACCCCGAGCAACTGAAGACCAGATTCGGTCTGTTCGGGAATATGATTTGGCTTACAAAGAGCGAGTATGTATCCGACAAGGAAACCGATATCGAATACGTATCCCCGAACAGCCTGCCGGTGCTCGCCGAGGCTATCCAGCAGTTTCTGGGAAAGAACCCTGGCGGCGTGATATTCCTCGAAGGTCTGGAATATATGGTCTCGCAAAACGATCCAAGAAGCGTCCTGAGGTTCATCCAGCTAATAAACGAGCAAGTACTCCTCCGTAAAGGATATCTCGTCCTTTCGGCCAACCCGATCGCATTGGACCAGCGGGATTTCTCCCTGATAGAAAGGGAGATGTCTCAAGTGGCCTGAGCGAGAACAAAAATGCAAAGCCGGATAGGTTTTAGGTCGCCTTAATAGGAAAGTCGGGTCACTTCTTCATGATCTTCATGAAGCCGCCCGACTCTCTGACCGTCAGCCCCTTCTTCTGGAGGATAGCCTCGAACTCTGGCCAGTCGATTACCTCGACCCGGGGATTATTCCCCTTTGTAAGCTGAATCTCCTCTGTTCCCTTTATCTTGCCAGGCTTAAGGCCCTTCCTCGCCGCAATTTCTTTTATGGTCTCCAGACTTGCATCATGCATGGGCATTGTGCATCCCTCCTTTGAGCATGTATGGCTTTAGCGCTTTATCTAAATTAGAAAATGAATATTTACGATATTCGAGAATGACGTCTTTCAGGTGCAATGTGACATGCTTTTGCGGTCTCAGATTAATATGCATTGAAATATTTTTATGACTTCGGCGAAAATTAAGGCCTATTAATGAAATTCACGGGTTAATTTAAGATACTTTTCATCAATAAAATGCATATTGAAATCTTGATAGCTGGCATGCTCCCGGGGCGTTATGTCTGGAATCGGTCTTCATCAGCCCTATTATTCATATGGAAAAAGTCCAAAGAGGAAATGGATTTATACGACGATGATATAGCGCTCATCAGCAAGAGGAGGTCTTTGCTACTATGGCATTACTACCAGAGTATAAGAAAAACTACGGGACCCTCAAGAACTACATCAATGGTGAATGGGTAGAGGCCGACGCGGACTCTTATAACGACGTCGTCAACCCTGCAACCAACGAGGTAATCGCGAAGGTCCCGATGACATCGAAGAAGCAGATTGATGAGGCAGTTGCAGCTGCGAACGAAGCCTGGTGGGCGTGGAGAGAGACGCCCCCGATCACGAGAGCAAGGGTCCTGTTCAGGTTGAAGGAGATCCTGGAGCAGAACTATGAGACGATCGCACGAATTATGGTCCAGGAACAGGGAAAGACCATAGACGAGGCAAGGGGAGAGGCCAGGAGGACAATCGAGAACGTCGAGGTCGCGACTGGTGTTACGACCCTCGGTATGGGATACAATCTTGAGGACGGAGCTGCTGCAGGAATAGACGAAGAGGTGATTATCTCACCACTCGGAACTTTTGCGGCAATTTGTCCGTTCAACTTCCCCGCGATGATTGCGTTCTGGTTCTGGCCATATGCCGTTGCCACGGGGAACACATACATCATCAAGCCGTCGAAGCAGGTTCCAGTAACGATGAACTACATCTTCGAACTCATCGACAAGGCGGGCTTTCCACCGGGCGTCATTAATATGGTCAACGGAAGCCATGAGGTCGCAGACGCGCTCATGGCCCACCCGGGGATAAAGGGGATTTCTTTCGTCGGTTCGACCCCGGTCGCGAAATATGTCTACGAGACCTGTGCGCACTACGGAAAGAGGGTTCAGGCACAGGGAGGCGCTAAGAACTCGCTGGTCGTTATGGAGGATGCGGTCATGGATAAGGCCGTCCAGAACATGCTCGCTTCCTTCTTCGGCTGCGCGGGCCAGAGATGCCTCGCCGGAGCGAACCTCGTCCCCGTCGGAAAGAAGGCCTATGACGCAGTCGTCCCGAAGTTCATAGAGGGCGCGAAGAAGATCAAGGTAGGATACGGACTCGACGAGAGCACGAACATGGGACCAGTGGTATCACAGGCGGCAAAGAAGAAGATCCTCGGATATATCCAGAAAGGAATTGATGAGGGTGCAAAGCTCGTGCTCGATGGCCGGAATATCAAGGTCCCGGGATACGAAAAGGGAGCATTCATCGGTCCGACGATCTTCAAGGATGTCACACCGGACATGACGATTGCCAAGGAGGAAATATTCGGGCCAGTGGTGAGCATAATCGAAAGGGATTCCCTGGATGACGCGATTGATCTCATCCATCAGAGCCCGTTCGGAAATGCCGCCTCGATATACACCCAGAGCGGCAAGATCGCGCGCGAGTTCAGGTACAGGGTCCAGGCGGGAAACATCGGAATCAACATCGGCATAGTCGCGGCGATGGCCTACTTCCCGTTCGGAGGGTATAAAGACTCGTTCTTCGGTACCCTTCACGGACAGGGCAAGGACGCTATCATGTTCTTCACGGACAGGAAGGTTGTCATAACCAGGTGGTTCTGATGGCGAAGTGCGAGTTCTCCTCGGTGAGCACTTTCGGGTCTCTCATGAGGTTCATGACAGATTTCGAGGAGACGGCAGTGGATCTCTATCAGAAAGAAGTCCAAGGAGCCGCCGCGGAACTCTTCGCCGCACTCGCAGAAAAGCACAAGAAAAGGCTTGCGGAGCTCGAGTTGGCAAGGCGTGAGAAGCTCAGGGAAGAGATACTTGAGCCCGTGACAGACTTCGATAGCCAGAAGTACAAGCCGAAGCTCGATATCAGCGACCCTGTTAAGCAGGCTATCGAGCTAGAATCCAAAGCAGCGCAGTTCTTCACCGATGCAGCCAAGCGTTGGAAGACAATTCAGGGCGAGATATCGAATATCTGCGCACGGTTCGGGAAGCAAAGCCAGGAATTCCTGACGAAGCTGAAAGCCCTTTGAAGATATAGAGAAGGGGAAAAGAACAACCCTTCCTAAACACTATTTTATTTTCTCCTCGCAGACGGGAAATCTCTCAATGTCAATTCCTTGAGCCGCCCAGCAGCATATGCTCTTGTCGATCCCAGTACGGTAGGTTCGTCGCTTACGAAGATCCTGATGCCTTCATGTGCAAATCGCAACAGATAGTCTGGCCCGATGGCTCTCACGACGAGCTTTGAGGCTCCCCTTTGCGAAATCGCCACTACGGGGTCCACGCAGGCGACGCCATGGCAGCTGTATCTCTGGGAGAGGATTTTGATATTTTCGGGATTCGCGGTATCGCCCGAGATTTGGACGAAATTGTACACATCCGAATCCTCGAGCGAATCGCTCAATTCGGCTTCCAAACCGCCCGGCAGCTTGCTCGGGATACATACTATTTCATCTGCCACGGTCCCATCATTTCTTTTTCCAGTGTATATCAGGCTTTCGTCAAACTCGCAACATATTTCGTCGGACAAGATATCTCGGATATTGTGATATCAGAAAAAGTCGCACCTCTTGTAGAAGAGATCGAAATCGGGGAATTGAAACTGAGAAACAGGTTCATGAGGTCTGCGACGCATGAATGGCTTGCAGACGAGGACGGTAGCCCGACAAAAGCGATTGTCGCGATCCATGAGGCTCTCGCCAGGCATGATATAGGACTTTCTGTCTCAGGTTATGCGTACGTCTCGGCCGATGGGAAAGGTTCCACTGGCCAACAGGGCATGCACTCTGATCATGTAATACCTCGCTATCGGGAAATATCAGACCGCGTACATGCATATGGTGCCGCATTTTTCGTGCAGCTGGTTCATAACGGAAGACATTCTTTTCCGACAGAGAGGTGCCCGAATCCATTGTCCGCATCGGCACTTCCAATTCCGGGAAAGAATATCATGTCGAAGGAGATGACGGAGGAGGAGATCAGAAGGGTCATCCGAGATTTCGTTTCTGCCATCGGGAGATGCCAAAAGGCAAGAGTAGATGGAGTTCAGCTTCATTGCGCTCACGGTTTTCTGCTATCCAGCTTTTTCTCCCCCTTCTTGAACAGGCGAGAGGACGACTGGGGTGGAGACACAGTGGCTCGTACTAGGATGGCAACCGAGATAATCAGGATCGCCAAGAAGAAATTCCCTGGTTATCCCATCGCCGTAAAGATGAATTGTACGGACGGTGTCGAGGGAGGGATAGATCTACGTGAGGCAATTGAGATAGCGAAGATACTTTCAAGTGAGGGTGTGGACGCCATAGAAATCAGTGGCGGGATAGAGGAAGCCCCGACGAACGTGACATGCCAACGGGTTCTTTCAAAGGACCAAGAAGCCTATTTCAGACAATACAGCAGGGAAATTCGCAAGAAGGTCGATTGTCCAGTAATGCTTGTCGGAGGTATGCGATCCCTCGATGTGATGAGGATGATCATATTAGATGGCTACGCGGATATTATATCCATGAGCAGACCGCTCATTCGCGAACCGGATCTCGTATCAAAGTTTATCACTGGCAGGAAAGAGGAGGCGAGCTGCGTTTCATGCAACAAATGCTTCGACCCAACAGGGGTGAAATGTAACCGACAGGCAGGAAAAAGATCGCGCGAGAAGGTTTTATAGAGAACAGTGTACTTTTCTATCATGCAAATCGTCGCCGCTATTATGCGCAGAGTGCGTGTGCGAGGGTGATGATTGCAGGGAGGAGTAAGATTGGCGTCAAAGAAGTTGTTAGATCTGTTGAATCAGTCGATAGCCAGAGAGATACAGGTATCCATCCAATATATGTGGCAGCACGTGCAGTGGATGGGACCTGAGCACTTCGCTGTCAGCGAGAAGTTCAGGGAGATAGCGATTGAGGAGATGAAACACGCAGAGAAGATAGCTGAGAGGCTCTGGTATCTCGGAGGTGTACCGACCACTAAGCCTTCGCCCATTCTCGTCGGGGACAAGCTTTGGACAATGGTCGACAACGACATCAAGGCCGAGCTGGAGGCGATCGAGCTTTACAAGACTGTTATCAGCGTGGCAAAGGAAGAAGGGGACAACACGACTAAGTTCATCTTTGAGGAAATACTTGAGCAGGAAGAAGATCATCACGATTTCTTCACCTCTCTGAAAGAAGGAAAAAAGAAGTGAAACTCATTTCGGATTGCTCGGGCGACTCTTTCCGGAGTCGCCTGAACTCGTCTTTTATCATTTCATTTCGAAACTGATTTATTCTCGGCTGTTTTAGGGCTCACGGGAATAGCGCCAAGGCGCTTCCCTGATTCGGTGAGGGCGTTCGTGATGAAAGTGTTGGTAATCGGGGCTTCCGGGCAGATGGGCGCATTGACAGTCCGCGATCTTGTCGATTTCTATGATGCGGAAATAATTGCCGCGGATCTGAACTTCGAAAGAGTGAAAGAGGTCGCCAAATCGACGAAGAGTGATAAGGTTATGCCTCTCAAGCTCGATGCTGCAGACAGAGCAGCTCTCAAGAAGGTTGCAAAGGACGTCGATGTCGTGATAAATAACGCCTGGTACGAGCTAAACATAAAGATAATGCCTGTTGCGATCGAGGTCGGAGCGCATTACACGGATCTCGGAGGATTCTACGATTACACCTTCAAGCAGCTCAAGTACGATAAGAAGGCGAAAGATGCAGGAGTGACTTGCATCCTCGGCATCGGCAGCTCGCCGGGGATAACGAACCTTTGCGGGGCTGCAGGAGCGAGCAAGCTAGATTCCGTTGAGACGATAAGCATCTATTGCACATGGGGAACGAAGCAGAAGAGTATGGACGCAGCATTCCCTGCGTATTCTATAAGGACCGTGTTGGACGAGCTATCGCAGGAGCCGACGATAGTCGAGAACGGCAAGCATAAGCGTGTGCCCGTGCTCTCTGGGGAGACAGAGGTTCTCATGCCAGAACCTGCGGGGAAGGTCATAGCTTATTATATCAAGCACTCTGAGACGGCGACAATGGCAGAGTACATCGGCAAAGGCACGAAAAACGTAAGCTTCAGGATAGGCTTCCCCCAGAACGATTTTAACACGTTCAAGACGCTAGTGCAGCTCGATTTCGGCAGCGATAGGAAGATAGATGTTGATGGTCACAAGATTTCACCAAAGCAATTTATCACGAACATGTACCTTGATGCAGTTGCCGCTTCGAGGCCGACCAGCGGAATGCTCGACGAGTACGATTATTTCAGAGTGGACTGCGTGGGCGAGAAAGACGGACGACCCTCAACTATAACCTATTACGTGCGCACTTGGAATGACCCTAAGCGCGGAATACCATCAGGAAGGGATACTGCGGTACCGCCTTCGATCGCGGCAGACTGGCTAGTCAATGGCAAGATAAAGAAAAGGGGTACCCTGCCTCCAGAAGCGTGCATAGAGCCTATACCATTCTTCCGCGAGCTGGGAAAGCGGAAGATAATGGTCGATGAGGAGTTCGTCGTGACGACCAGTTTCTATTAATGGTATCCTTTCGAGGATGTGATGAAACATGCCGCTGAGCATCTTGCCAAGAAAATTCTTCATAGCATCGGGCAAGGCTTTGAGCGATATCTCTGAGATGAATGCTTTCGATCAGGCTCTCGTAGACGCGGGGATCGCCGAAGCCAACCTCGTGCCTGTCTCTTCTGTGCTGCCGAAAGGAATTAGAAGAATTCCACACGGACGGATAAGAAGAGGCGCAATCACATTTTGCGTCCTTTCGAGAATCAGTGGCAAAGGAGATTGCACAATATCCTCCGGTCTAGCTTTTGGTTTTCGGAAGGACGGAGAAGGAGGATATGTCGCGGAAGAGCACGCCTTCGATGATGGAATAGCGCTGAGAGCGGAATTGAAAACACGATTGTTGGAGATGGCGAGACATAGGGGCGTAGATATCGAACACGCAGATTACGAGATTGTCTCCTTAAGGGTCCCGAAGAAGAAGTTCGGGTCTTGCGTTGTCGCGCTTGTGTTCTCTGAGTGATTGGTCTTCGCAAAATCGGATCGTTTCGGACGTTTCGGATATAAATGATATATTTCGAAATCCATAATGATGATTGACTGAGGGACGTGATGCAGGGATGAAGATCGCATTGCTCGGCTGGGGGTCGCTAATATGGAATCCCGGCGGAATGAAAATTGCGAGCAGGTGGCATTTCGACGGTCCGTTATTGCCGATAGAATTTGCGCGCATATCGAGGGGCTCGAATCCGAACGACGAGAGACTAACACTCGTGATATATGAAGGCGCGAGATTGGTTCCGGTTCTTTGGGCGATGCTGGAAAACGAAGATCTCAGATCCGCGATATTCGATCTTGCCAGGCGGGAAGGTTGTAGACCCGAGCATATCGGGTATGTGAGATGCGATAAGAAAGAGATCAATTGCAAGATCGTGCCAGAACTTGGGGATTCGATCCTATCATGGGCATTCTCGAAGAGGCTCGATGCCGCGATTTGGACAGACCTTCCGTCGAACTTCTACGAGGAGACGGGGACTTTGCTCACCGAATACAACCTGCTGAGATACCTGAGGAAATTGAGAGCTTCCGGAAACATGGAAGCGATTGAGTATGTCCAAAAAGCTCCTTCACAGATAAAGACAGGCTTCAGAGAGATCATAGAAAAGGAATTGAAGATAATCTCGCGATGATAGCCTTGTTTTTTCGGTCATTTTGAATCTTGATAGACCATTTCGACAGATCGCGCGGACAGATATTGAGTATCACCACGCAAGGATTCTGGCAAGGCATAATTGTCAAAGGAATCAAAATAATGGAGAAAAGTCGAAGCTCGCGCTTCGATTTCCTCCCGGCAGCCTTACCGGATCAGATAAACGCCAGTATCAATGCGATTATGCCGATAGGCACCTGAAAGCCCGCAAGAGACTTTGCGACCTTCTCGAGTATCTTGCCCACAGCGGGGATCATAGGCAGAATCCCGACGGCGAGGATAAGCCCAGATATGAGCAGCCAGATGCCGTCAAGGGATCCAATGTTCAATATCGCGACGATGATCGCGATAATGCCTATGACGGTCTGGAACGAGCCTAGCCATTTCGCGAGCTTTGACAAGTATTTACCTATAGCTGGAATCAGATAAAGCACACCAACAAGTAGCACAAGCCCTGCGATAATCAACATTATTTCCGTCAATCCCATTCCTATCACCCGAGGGGGAATTCCTCCCCCTCCTTGCCATAATTATCCTATGGATTAATAAAAGTACCTAAATAGCCATATCATCTCGATGCGGCAGTCAGCCTCGCAGACAGCCTCCGTTCATGGATCGTTCGACCTACTATCGATGCGAGCAGCTCGAGCCATTTGAGAGTCTCCCTAGGAGGCATCTTGCCGTTAAGGGTCCTGGCTATCTCGAACCATCCGAGGATATCGTTCTTCGTAAGGCCGTAGAGATATATGCAGAAATAATCCCCTTCTATCATCTCGTCAGGGGATCTCCTCTTCATTTCCAGTTTGCTAGGCCGGTTGTACGTGTCCAGTTCTCCTTCGATGTAAGGTCTGTATTCGCTCGGAAAGAAATCTATGTATTCGCTCAGCCGGATCCGCGGATATTTCGTTGTCGATGTCACTTGCTCAAGCGTATAAGCCAGCTTCCGGTATGCGTCTTCCGATTCCTTCCTCATCCCGAAGAACAGCCGATACCTGAAAAGGTTATCCGAGGTATCCTTGAGCGCGACCGCGACCTCGGCGATTCCGAACATACGGTATATGAGAGTTCCCGCGCTTGTAAGAAAAGAGTCTATTGATTCCCTCGGGTCGGTCCCCTTGAACATCAATCTTTCGATCTGTTCCATGATCCTTTCATTCGGATCCCGTATAAGGGGGGAGTATATCTCTTGGAGCGTTTTTGTGAGCTGTTTTATATTTTCCGATTTTTCGATCTCCTCGGATGATTTTATGTAAGAATCCATACGAGCGTTCGCATATTGCATCGACTTGCCGCATTTGGTGCAACTAGTCGCATCACTAGGGTTATCTGCCCCGCAGTATTTGCATCTCAATTCGAGTCACTGAGCGTCATAAATGATATCCTCATCAGTTAATCTTTTTCTTTCAAGGATCGATAATAAGAACATCCATTCCGCAAATTCATCTCCTCCGCATGTTCCTTTGCAAATATGTAAAACTCGCTGGTCACGATGGCTGATAATGACCACTTTATCGATCGACAGTCTTTTTCTGAGAGTTATGTGATAAGACCCCTGGGAGCAAGAAGAATCCCGGTTTGAGATATATGAATTCACCCTCGGCGGGATGCGCATTATGGTATTAATTAAATACGAACTATCAGAATTTTTTATCTACTGTACATGGCCTTATCAGATATGAGTATTGCTCCCTGATTCAGCATATCTCGCGTAGATCCGATAAGGCGGGTGATGAGATATGCGCTCCCGTGATCGCCTATGCGCCCCATTATGCATGATGACAACGGAAAACTCAAGGGTTCTAAGGTTGGAGAAGTCAGGATATATATCAGGCGAAAGAATCGTAAACATCGGGATCTGCTATTATGTAGATATAGGTGGCCTTTCGATGAGCGGCGGGATAGAAAATGAGCAAGTGCTGCAGAAGCTCATCAGCCAGATGAATGCTTCCTCGCCCCGGAAGCGGGTTTGGCTATCCGAATCGCTCAAGTTGGATAGGCCGTGCTACGAAGGCAGGGATGGCAAGAGATATTATCTCGATAAGGCCGAACTTATGCTCATACGCGGCGCGCTGGAACGCCTTGGAATCTTCGATATCAAACTCCCTATTGTCCTCTTTGGTGATCCGTACAGTGATCAGCCTTGTTGGCGAATCGAGACAGAGGAAGAGAGCAGGGTGGTTTCGGAGATCATCGGTCATCATTTCATAAGAGACGGGAAGCTGACATTGTACGCAGCTCACCTATCGGAACTGCGAAGAAAGCTTCCGACAACGACCGTATGCATATTCCTTCCGTGAGGTCCTTTGTTGAGATAAAACAGGGTTCGCTCATATCTCGATCCACTTCATCTTCTCGGGGATGACTATCTTGTACGTCCCCTGGAAATTTTCAACGAACCATTCGGGATGCTCGGTATGGACAGGTATGATTGTTTCCGGCTCGATCCTTTCGATTATCTTCGCCAAATCCTCCTCGGAAGCGTGGCCGGATGCGTGTAATCCCTTAGGGAATGTTGGCTTGCCGTACACATCGAAATCAAAACCGTATTTCTTTATGTTGAATCTCGTCAGCCAATTCTGGAGGCGTTTGAAATCGATCTCCTGTTCTTCGCTATGCGCCTCGGATGAGGAGTATATGTAATGGCCTTTTTCCGGCTTTATGTCGATCAGGTTCTTCATGTCCCAGAAGCTGAACGCCAGGATGTAACTCCCCGGGGAATCCCGGATATCAGAAGGGTTCACACAATGATCCGGATATCTTTCGAACAGCGTCCATTCTTCCCAATTATCGTATCTGGACCGCGGGGAGTTGTAGATTCGGATATCCTCGCCAGGCTCGGGCACTGTCGGATCGGCTATGTGCATCGCGTGCAGCAGATAGGCATCCTTTGACGTTACCACGATCTGCCTGTCGAATTCTACTGCTATGCTCTTGAAAATCTCCAAACGTTCGATATTCCTCGGGCCGAAATCAGAAATAACAAGCTCATGCTCCATCTCGGATATCAATTGTCGTGCGTGTGATTGCACATCACTCTCGGAAACGAACTCATTAGAGGCCTGGCCTATCGACGTCCCCTCGATTATCAAGACGGCAGGATCGGCAGTCCTTGCATTCCTGACGAACTCCTCAGTCTTTTCTCCGTGAATGCCGTGCAACCGTATATCGCCAGTGTATATAATGCTACCATTCGTGCCTTCCAGAATGAATCCGCAGGCACCCTTTATAGAATGATCCACGGGACATGCTCTGTATTTCACTCCGCATTGGTGGGCTAACAGTTTTCCTGGCTCTAAGGATTTCCTCGCGGCTTTCTTGAGACTCGACGGATGGAATCTCCAGAATTCCTCGAATTCATCCGTGGGCTTACAGTCCGCGATCTCGAAATCCCGGCCTGGCATAATGCCATTCCTGGTGTTCAAGACGACGTTTCCATGACATTCAACAGGTTCCCGCAACTTCGCATACACGCCGTCGCTTCCGGGTTCAAAGTTGCCGGAGTCCTGCATTGCCTTCATTATCGTCGCGCTCATGAGCGTGGTTATCACCGGCACTTTGTAATCTATGAAACCCAAAGCGCCCATGTGATCCACATGCGCATGGGATATCAGCACCGCATCCAATCTTTCTATTTCCGGCCCTTCCAGTCTTACACCTGCGTGGAGCAGGTCATCCCTGTATATGTTCCTCACATCGGGGAGGATCCCCATCTCGAGATAGTCAAGTATCCCGCAATTCGGTCTCGGCTTGAGGTATTCCTCATAATACTTGTTCAGCTCGTGAAAATTCGTTCCGAAATCGAGCATGACTCTGAACTCGTCATCCTCTACAAATATCTTCGAGCCGCCTATCGTATTGGCTCCGTCTAGCGGAAGGATTCGCATCTAGGCTCTCCCTTGACGATGACCATTCCCGGATTATGAAAGGCGGTACAAGATTGTTTCTTGTGCACGGATCCGTCTATGGCGATGCCACTATCACGTCCAATACACAGGCATATGCAGCCCCGCCTTTAGAATAGAATGCCTCATGGAGATGTCGCCTGCGAGCTCTAGCATGGCCGTTACGGCAAGTAATGTGAGGGCTATAGAGCCTTGCAATTCGACGATATGGACGATGCCCAGGACAAGCGGCATGAGGAGTCCGACGATTATCGCGAGCCCGATGAAGAACACCGCGGTCCGGCTCATCAGCAGCATCCTGAGCGACTCTCTTGCCGTGACATCCGAGCCCGCGAGGTTCGTGATATAAAAGACGACTAGAGAGAGCATGGCGCCGAGCAGCATCAGGTCAAGGAACATCAGCGCGTCAAGATCTATCTTGGCACCAGAATCACACAGGTAGGTTAATGCGGTCATCGCGAGCCCGCCAGCGATTGAGTACGCGAAAAACATCACGGGAAGGAGCATCGTATGCCACGAGGGGATCGATCTGCACGATGCGAGCACGAAGCCATCATATGCCATAACTACGAACGCCGCCGCAAGGGCGACGAGCCAGATAATCTTCCCAAGGTTGTCCTCGGTACTCCATGGCAGCCAATCGAAGCCATACTGGGGTCCAAGATACCCCGCTCCGAATATCAGGAGGACGATCATCGCGATCAATCCTCGGCTTATCCATGAGGTCCGGGGCTTCAGAAACAGGCGATAGAATCTGACTGGTCTTCCGAGATATATCAGGTGTGCGGCGCTCTTCCCGGCACCGACGAAGAGCAATCCTATCGCGGCACTCAGCGGATAATCGAATAACCATGTCGATACGACGAACTGTCCGGCGCCGATGCCGCCGAGGAACAGGGCTATGAGCAACGCGCCATCCCGCAGGCGTCTTCTCCCGCCAAATCCCCATTCGAGCTGCGCTCTCGGCTCGCATTTCATCTCCATCTGCTGAGTGCTTGCCACCCATCATCACCTCGGCGGCAGGTAGTACACGCATGGCTCGGTTCCTAGCTCCTCCTTCAGCCTGAACCCGCGTCTCTTCTTGATGAGCTTCGAGACCTCGCTTTCAGGGTCGTCGAGGTCTCCGAAGGTCCTTGCCTCCGCCGGACAGGCATCGACGCAGGCAGGGTTCAGGCTCTTCGCCAATCTCTCATGGCAGAAGTTGCACTTCGTCACAACGCCCCTATCGCTTTCCTCGAGCCATCTTTTCCTGGCATACTCCGCATATTTCGAAGAGGGCTCATCCTTACCCGTGAAGTAGTCCTTCCATTTATTGACGAAATATCTCGCGCCGTACGGGCAAGCAACCGCGCAGTATCTGCATCCGACGCACAGCTTGTTGTCTATGACTACTATGCCGTCCTCACGTTTCTTTGTCGCTCCGGTCGGGCAGACATCTTTGCATGCGGGCTCCTCGCAATGCATGCAAAGAACGGGTATCGGCTGCCGACGAACGATTGGATATTTGCCCGTCTCAGAGCGCAGTACCTTCGCCCAGAACACTCCCGGAGGGGTGTGATGCTCGGCCTTGCATGCCATCACGCAGCTGAAACAGCCAGTGCATCTTTTAAGGTCTATGACCAGACCATATCTGACCATCATCGCACCTCGCTCTTGTAGAGCTTCACGGCGACGCAGATGTCCTGTCCCAGGCTCAGGGGGCAGGTGTGCTCCTTATCGACCTCGATGAGCTCGTTGAAGAACACGCCTTTCCCTTTCGCTATCGGCTGTCCCCTCGCCCAATGCCCTGCACAGGCGGCTATGCCGACATGGTCTGGTCTGATCCCCTCAGTGAGATATACCCTGCCTTTCGTCCTGTGTCCCTCAGGGTTCTCGAGCCAGACAAGATCGCCGCTCTTCACTCCTTTCCTTTTAGCCGTTTCCGGATGTAGCTGGATAGTATAGGTGTAGGGGTCGTTCTCGGATATCTCGTTCAACCACGGGTTTTCCATCGTCATCGAATACGTGTGCAGGGCAGACCTCCAATAGAATGCCAGTAGATCATATTCCGAGTTCTCAGCTGTCTGTGTGATGTGCGACGGGCACGGATGATAGTCCGGAAGGGCGCTATGGAAGCTCCAATCAACCAAGTCTGGCACGCCGTACTTCTCGGCTATCGCCCTGCTCTTCCTGCCGGCACGAATTATCCATTCGAGATAGATCGGTACTCTGACGTCATAGAATGCGCGCCAATAGACCTCCTCTACCCTTTTCGGCCATTTGAGGTATCCATGCTTCTTGAAGTAATCGAGCCCTTTGTCATCTCCGAACCTGTCTCTGAGAATGGTGTCCATTATTTTCTCGAACTTCAACGGCTCCTTTGGGTCCCATCTGTTTTCCGGCTTCAATTCGCCGCCGTACGCTCTTGTGATCCATTCGTCCAAGGCGGCATAGTATTTCTCCCTCAGGCCGAGGCGCTCGGCCATCTCAAGTATGACGTCCACCATGGGTCTTCTCTCGGGTTTCGGCTCCACGGCGGGCTGGCGAATCGCCCACACCCATTCACCGAGGCCAGTCGCGTGACATGACACGCCCACCGTCGGGAAAGTGGTCGAGACTGTATATCTCTCCAGATAGCTCGTGTCGGGCAAAACGAGATCGGCGACCGATTCCTCGAATTCCGAGAGGAATATATTGAACGATATGATGAATCTGAACTTCTTCAGAAAGTTTTCCAGCACGGTGTGAGGGTTGCCCACCGACATTATCTGGTTGCTCGCGAAGTTTAGCATGACGTCCGGCCGGTACGGTATCTTGAACTTCCTCCAGAGCTCCTCGTTGTTCTTCCACATCATGATTGTCGTGTATGTTGGGATGTAGAACATGTCCTGCAGGTCGAGCCTTTCCGGCGGATCGTGTGGCTCCTTTGGCGGATATGGGAGATGCGAATACGGCCAACTGCGCGCGACGAGCAAGCCGTCCTTGTCCGATTCTACCTGGAACTTCAGTCTTCCCGTACCCGGGTATCCGAGGTGCACAGGCGGGCCGAAGGCGAGCGCTCCCCCTGGCATGTCTCCGGACCCAACGATATGGTTCAATAGGACGAGCGAGACACACTGCCAGGCCTGGTTGTAATGGCCGCCAGCACCTCGAAAATAGATGGAGGCCACTGGTCGGTACGGCAGCCTGTGCCCGTCTATCATTATCGTGCTGCCTATCCTTGCCTCCTCGCCAAACTCTTTCGCGATTCTCCTTATGGTCTCCGAAGGAACCCCCGATATCCTGGACGCATGCTCCGGTGTGTACTTCCTCAGATGATTCCTGAGCACCTCCAGGGCTGTCCTGCATTTGATGCCGTTCGCTTCATATTCTCCGAACAGAGCAGGATCTTTAACGGACTTACTATTGAATGGTTCTGCTTTATCGATTTCGGAATCCCAGACAAGCGGGACACCTGTAGTCGCATCACGAACGTACAGCCCGTCAGGACCGATGAGATACGGTGCATTTGTCTTCCATTTCAGATATTCCGCATCGAAGATCTTGTATTCGTTCAGCAGGAGGTTCGCCATAGATAACGCGACTGCGCTATCCGTGCCGACTTTGATCGGGATCCATTCCTCCGCTGCGGAAGCCTGGGAGCTCTCGAACGGATCGAACACTATCAACCGCATCCCGCGTTCACGGGCGTCTGCGGCCTGTTTCATCGCGACGAGAGCCGCATGCCCTGCGCCATGGCCTTTCGAGCATCCCCAGTAGATTGCGAGGTTGCAATACTTGAAGTCGGGTATGACGGACCAGGAGGCGTGAAATATGCCCGCAACCATGTGCGGCCCGTTACCGCAATGGAGTCCTCCGCCTCCGACATAATAGTTCGGCGTGCCGAAAGCTTTCTGGAAACATAATATGTTATAGGCTCTTTCGCTGGGGAATGTCGGGGATGAGCAACAATATAGACCTCTCGGGTCCCGTTTAAGACACTCTCGAAGCTTCTCTTCCATGAGATCTAGAGCTTCGTCCCAGCTGATGCGCTTGAATTTCGGGTCGACTCCGATGCCCTTCTCAGGATTGGTTCTCAAGAGCGGATAATCTATCCTGTTCGGATCGTACAGCTGCATGATCCCTGCTATCCCCTTCGCACAGATGTTGCCGTAACCCTGCGGGGAACCACTTTCCCCCTCGATGCCTACCACGACATCATCGACGACGCGCACGCGAATGGTGCAGGTACCATAGCACATGCCGCAGCTGGTGACTATCGTTTTCTCGTTCGATCCTGTCGGAGCCATGATGCATCCTCATTGCGGTTTTTTTCCGCATTTTATAGCCGCGATGAATGGCAAAAACGCTCATTCCGTTTAGACTTTTTCCATTCACTTTATATCTGTTGCCCGAGTTTTTCCGCACAAGAGAGAGTGTGATTGCCATCGCAGCTTCAGCAAAAGCCAAAAGAGTGAAGATATCGAGAATCAAGGATGAGACTATCGACGTTGTCAATGATACTGTCGCTCGAGAGTTCCCGCTCACGATCGTGCTCAATGGCAAAGAGCTCGTCTCACTGCTCTGCTCTCCATGGGATCTGGATTTTCTTGGCGTGGGGTTCTTGTTTTCTGCCGGAATGCTTCACAGCAGAAAGGAGATCGAGCGGATCCATGTAGACGCCGCCAAAGGGGTCGTGTGGATAGAGACGACCCATAAGAGCGATGTTCCCGAGGGGTTCGCCTTTCGGAGATTGATCACATCTGGCTGCGGAAAGGGGATCGCGTTCGCCAAGCATATCGATGGCCATCTTCCAAAAAAGATCTCCTCGAATCTTTCCGTGGCAACAAGCGAGATTTTCATGCTGATGAGGGAATTCCAGTCAAGGTCGGAGACATATCGAACCACGGGAGGGGTTCACAGCGCGGGCTTGTGCAACAAGAATGGCATAATCGTTTTCAAAGAGGATATAGGAAGGCACAGTGCCATCGATAAGGTCCTGGGGGAATGCGTCCTTCGAGGCATTAGTACCAAGAACCGGGTTTTAATAACCAGTGGTCGTCTGTCATCAGAAATCGTAATGAAGGTGGCCAGTGGGCAGATCCCCGTCTTGGTCTCCAGGTCGGCACCCACCGATCTGGGAGTCAGGATAGCGAAAAATCTGGGAATGACGCTAGTGGGCTTTGTCCGCGGATATAGAATGAACATCTATTCAAACCCCAGCAGAATCAAAGATACCTCACCCCACAAGCAGGAATGAATCACAGTTCTATCATTCGAATCTTGATATTCTATCAACTATGGGTCAAGTCGATCTGGGTCGAACCCTAAAATTGCGGTTCTTTAAATATCGATTGGAAAAAATTCTTTATATTTTTGAAAAAAATTGTTTTCTTTGGTTAGCAAATCTAGATGGGCATTTGGCCAACTCATTGAGACAAAGCCATTTTCGTGAAGGGGTTTATGCACCATGAAAACACACAGCTCATGCCTGAAGCAGATGCCTTCTGATAATCCCGCGAAAAAGCAAAGCTACACTGATTTCTTTAAGGAAATCGTCTCAAATAAAAGGTATTTCGACCTTATCCAAGCGATAATTGTGGTGCTCGATAGAAATGGTAAAGTCCTCTTCATCAACGAATTCGGCCAGAATCTTCTGGGAAAGATCGATAACGAAATATTGGGTAAAAACTGGTTCGAGACATTCCTGCCAGAAGACATCCGCAAGAAAGTATATTCAGTTTTTATATCTCTCATGAAAGGAGAATCATCCAATGTGGAGTACTATGAAAATCCCGTTCTCATTTCCGATGGTTCCCAAAGAATCATCGCATGGCGTAATAGTCTCTTGAGGGATAATGAGGGGAATCCTATTGCCACCCTTTCTACGGGAATCGATGTGACATCACAAAGAAATGCCGAGAAACAGCTCATCGCATCAAAAGAGAAAGTTGAACAATATTTTGATCTTATGGCACACGACATTGCCAATATGATTTCCCCTGTGATGGCGTATAGCGAGATGTTGAAATTTCCAACGTTTGATATTCCAAAATCCAAAAAAATGCAATTGATAGAAAAGATATACGAACAATCTCGATATATTTCGCGACTCGTTTTAAACCTTAGAAGACTTGAAATGCAGGAAAGGGAGGCAGTGCGGGAGAGAGTCGAAATTGACATCCGGAAATTGGTGAAGGAAATGATTGAGACTCTTCGCAAGAAACACCCGGACAAAACAGTGAGGTTCAGTTGCATTATACCTAAGAATTCAAGGATTAAATTACGGAGAAAAGAATGCATCGAGATTACGCTTGAAAACCTGCTTGATAATGCAATAAAATTCTCCAATAGACAGCGAGTATTCATAAGATTCACAGCACATAAAATAATGGATGGCAGCAAGCGATATTTGTGGAAATTAACTATTGAGGACAATGGTCCCGGTTTGCCACCCGATATCACGGCATTGATCAATAAAGGGGTTAGTATGGAGAGTTATACCAGGTGGCATTTGATATCAACCTTGGGTTTCTGTGCTATGCTGATATCATTATGTGGGGGCAATATGTGCGCAGAAAGCCCGATCAAAAATGAACCATCTGGTGGTACACGGTTTATAATAGAGATACCTGCAATGACCTAGTAATTTTTCATATTTGCTCATCTGGCTGCTCTTCGCTTTCACGAACGAAAGCTTCTTGCAGCAATTGATTGCATTGGGCGAATGCTTCGGCGATCTTCCGCCCCTTGCTTGTGAGATAATAGAAATCTTCCGCATATGGATGATTCTTAGCCTTTCTTCGACTTATTAGCCGTTCTTTTAGCAAGACCTTAAGGCCTTGATTTACCGACTCATTGCTTATTCTGTTTATCAGCTCGAATTCTCGCTTGTACGCCTTTCCGCGATCGAGCAAGGTCAATAGAATCGGGATGCACGCTCTATATCTAAGGAGATCTTGTATCTCCATTCATACCAGCCATCCCATCTGGGGAATCCCCCTTCATTATTTCTCAAAAGAAGTCTAACTATATGAAAATTTCAATTATTTGAACAGAGACTTCATATGACATTCTTTGAAATTTTTAATGAGATAACTATTTACCATAATTATTTAGATTTATGCTTTCATTTTTATAGTGTTACTTCCGGATCATAGTCAAATTTCCTTTAATAACTGGCATGCCTGAAATAAGTGGAATTTAAGGATTCGAATTCGGGCATATTATCAAGGTTTTCTTTATGGATTTCTAAAATTGATTTTCGTATGAAAAAGCTTATAAGAGTTATGTTTAGTAATAAAATCATGAGGTCAATAAGACAGAAAGTGAGGTCCAAATGATAAAAGAAGAATATAAAGAAGGGAAAAATGAAATTCTGGTCATAGATGAAGATGAGACCGAAATAGACAGAATTAGAAATATCCTTTTAGACGCAGAGGGAGAAAGTTTTGAAATTTACACATCAAAAGCGTTTCCTGAGAGTCTTCAGCTGCTTTCCAAGAATCATTTCGATGCGGTTCTCCTCGATCTGGGCTTGCATGACATAAATGGCCTGGATGCACTCCGTCTAATACGAAATCATGCACCTAAGACACCTATACTTGTAATAACTACGGAGAAAGAAGAGCATATTGGCATTACCGCCCTTACGGATGGAGCACAGGAATATCTTATAAAAGAAAGGCTTGACAGGTACGAATTGATTAGGGCGATTCGCCATGCCATCGAAAGGAAACTCATCGAAGAATCGCTCATTCTGAAAGATAGAGCAATCGAGTCTTCCATCAACTGCATCTGTTTCCTGGACATGTGCGGTAATGTAGTCTACGCGAACAAGGCATCGATCTATAACCTCGGCTATGCCTCTTCCGACGAGATTTACAATCGCAATCTCTTTTCTATGATAGTGAACAAGAGCCTCTCGGGGAATATCCTCCGGGAATTGATGGAATCAGGATCGTGGGTAGGCGAGGTCGAGCTCGAGAGGGCCGACGGCGAGAGCATCCACACGCAGATGGTTGCTTCCCTCGTCAAGAATGACGCAGGCGACCCGCTCTGCATAATGGTCTCTTGGATTGACATTTCCGAGAAGGTCCTTGCACAAAAGGAGATTGAGATCAGGGACATCGCGATCTCCTCCTCTATGAATGCCATCGCTATCGCTGACCTTGACGGCAATCTGATCAACGTCAATGAGGCATTTGCACAGTTAATGGGCGCTAAGAGCACGAAGGAGTTGATCGGCAAACCCCTCAGCGCGATCATAGGTTCTGATACCAATCTCGTCAGGGAATGGGTCCACGCAATCCGCAGGCTCGAGAAGTGGAGCGGGGAGTTTTCCCTCACTCGGGCAGATGTTGGCTCTGAGATGTGGCTGAAGGCGATGATAAATTTGGTCAGGGACAAAGAGAAGAACCCCCTATGCATAATCGCATCTTTCACGGACATAACGGAACAGAAGAACGTCGAGCACGAGCTCATTCGAAGCGAAAAGAAATATAGGCAGTTGTTCGACCTCGCCTACGAGGGTATCTGGGTCATCGATAAGAATGACGCCATCCAGCTGACCAATCTTCGAATGGTCGAGATGTTAGGATATACAAAGGATGAGATGCTAGGAAAGCCGATATACTCGTTCGTCGACAGCTCAAGTGCAACCGACCTCAAAGATTTCCTGGATACCCTTAAGAAGAATTTTCATGGGATGCGTGAGATATGCTTCGTCAGGAAGAACGGCAAAAAGATCTATTCGAATATCTCCGCATCTGTCAGCTTGGACCATGAGGGTAGATATTCGGGCCTGATCGCGTTCGTGACGGATATCTCCGACCGCAAGAGGTACGAGAACGAGCTGAAGGCCGCCATAGAAAGGCTCAAGGAATCAAAGCAGCGGGAGCAGATGTACTTTGACTTCCTCGCCCATGATATCGCGAACATCGTATCACCGATTTTGATATACGCTGAGATGGTGCTGGATGCGAAGAACGTGCCCTCTAAGGTGAAAGAGGTATGCGAGATCATCGCCGAGCAGGCGCTCAAGGCATCTTCGCTGATATCGAACCTCCGGAAGATGGAGGAGCTTGAGAGCGTCAGCCAAGACCAGTTCTATTCTATCGATCTGAAGCTCGCATTGTCGGAGGCCGAGGAGAACGTCTGCAAGAAGTTCAAGAACAAGACGTTCGCAATCAGCCACTCGCTTCCTAAAGACAAGAAGGTGTTCGTTAAAGATTTCGATGTCATCAGGGATATAATCGAGAAGATCCTCGACAACGCTGCCAGGTACTGCGAGAAGCCTGTTGTGGAGATCGATGTCAGGCTGCGCTATGAGAAGAAGGAACCCGGCAAGGGCTTCTGGAGATTGGAAATCTCGGACCATGGCCCTGGCATCCCGGACAGCAGGAAAGCATCTCTGATGGCCACCGCCGATCCGACAAAGCGCCTCACCCGGGGGATTTACACAAGCCTGCCATTTTGCATGACCGTGGTGAGGCGCCTCGGCGGTGAGATGCAGATATGCGACGTGGTTCCCGGGAAGTATGAGCAGGGGACGAAGTTCGTTCTGAGATTGCCGGAGGGTGATGCCATTGACACATGAGGTAATCATACTGACAGGTAACCGGGCGGCTGCAGAGTATTATAGCGCTCCCCTGTTGCAGCGGGGATACCGGGTCAAATGGACCTCGCATGAGGACCGGGCGCTCGCGTACATCGCATATAGGAACGCGCATCCGGATCTTGTAATAATCGACCACGCTCCGCCAATCATCAACGGACCTGTCATGTTGCTTGCAATAAAACGCCTAAATCCCGTTGTCAAAGTAGTCATGATAGGCGATGACAGGTATCTTCGAAAGTTCGCATATGCCAACGGTGCAACGGATTTCATCAAGAGACCCGTGACGATAGGAAAGTTACTTTATGTTCTCGGGAATCATATTGACATCAGCGGAAACGTCTGTGGGCGGCCTGAAATAGCATACGGACATCGGATCCCCCCTCATCAGCTACCAGTAAGGACCAGGCAAGCTTCTAATTCAACGTTTGTCCCGAGAGCCAGACCAAGGTCAAGACCGCATTTGGCGTTGGCATTTATCATAGGTTTGCTCCTGGTGACTGTAGGTATAGCAGCTCCGCTCAGCATTTCGGCGTTTGCCGACATCCCCGATTCCGAAGCCGCCCTGGTGGTTAGTATCCATGCGGAGCATGTGATGGAGCTCAAAAATTTCACGTTACAGATCCAAGGGCATCCTGAATATAATGGTCATACGGGTGAAGGGATGTATGTCTGTCTCATCTATCATTATGTCTGGCAGACGCTCGATCCTCTCGTGGTAGGAATCAATCTGCTCGTGGATAGCGGAGTGATGGAGCAGAGCAGGAGCGTATCCCTTGAGCCGGGGGAGATACAGGTGGTCACCTTCTATCTCTGAGATTGCGGCCAGATACAGAGAACACGAGCAATAAATTTATAATACTCCAAAAATGCGGGAAATGGCGGAGATATATGGTATGAGGGCGGAATCCGAGAAAATCCGACATAGGATGGCGACATTGTCCGTCCTCGCGCTTTTTATCATCGGGCTATCTGGTATTCTCGGCAGAATCATAGGCCTCATTAATTATCATATCGAAAATACTGATATTGCCACGATTTCTCTTATGAGTTCCATCGCATTCGTCCTTCTTGCAATTGTGATATTCATAGCCTCATCATCGCGCCTGAAGAATCCCCATCTAATCCGTGTTTCCAATGTCATTTCATTCGTACTCATGTTCTTCTCGGGCATCGTCTTTATAGACTCTATTACTGGCACGGATATCGATATCCAGAGAATACTCTTTGATTGGGCTATGAGCGATGCTGACCTGCAGCGTTCCCACACCGCCTTGGTGGTGGCACTCGGCATATTGCTTGGTTCGATCGGGTTACACTTGTCAGTTGTCTCGAAGAAAGGCAATGATAGCATCCTAAGGACGCTCATTGGATGGCTGTGGATAATCGTCTTCAGCCTGGGCTCCATATGCATCCTCGGATATGCGTATGGAGCGCCGGAGCTTTATGGCGGCTCTGGCGAGGCACCCTCAATAGCCGCATCGAGTGCCCTCATATTCCTCGCCATCGGGATGTTCGCCCTGCTGGAGCCTTCAGACTGGCCGATGCGGATTGCCTTTTCGAACGAGCCAAGATTCATTCTGATGAGGTATTTCATCCCTCTTATCGCGATTGTCATGTTAGTGATGGGATGGGCAATAGCCGTCGCGATACCAGTATTGCATAGTGCGTTGCTTATAACTGCCATCTTTGACATACTGGCGGTTGTTTTCATATCGATACTTATTGCCAAATTGGCAAGCAACATTGATGAGCGTCTGGCAAGGGCTCAGAGGGAGAGAGACCGCGCATTGGAATCATTGAAGACTGCGAACGAGAAATTGCATATGCTCGATAGTCTGACGAGACACGACATCATGAACCAGATTTCTCTCTCGACTGCGGAAGCGGAACTCGCCAAGCGGTATGAGTCCGATCCGAAGGTCGTTAAAGGTCTTGATACCATCATAAAGATCAACAGGACAATTAATGGCCTCCTCCGATTTCAAAAAGATTATCAGAAGATCGGCATAGCGCCGAATAGATGGCTGTCAATGGATGAGATCCTTTCCAGGATTGCCGAGCAGCTGAATTTCGACAAGATATCTTTCCAAAATAATTGCAACGGGTTAATGCTGTTCGCCGATTCGATGATAGAGAAGGCGTTCTACAACATCATCGAGAACTCGCTCAGGCACGGTGGGACCGTGACGAGAATAGAAGTCGGATATGTTCTACCAGACAATCCTACATTGAATCCTTTAAAGCTGGTTTTCGAGGATAATGGCATCGGGATCCAGGATGCTGAAAAGGAGCGCATATTCGAAAGAGACGTGGGCAGGAATACCGGCCTTGGTCTCTTCCTGACACGGGAAATACTCGCTCATTCCGGGATGACCATCAAGGAGGTTGGGAAATTCGGCAAGGGCGCCAGATTCGAGATTTCCGTCCCGCCGACGAAATGGAAACTCAATTCCGTTGTGCCAAAGATCACCTCAGATAAGAATTGAGAATCAAATGGTTTAATTTTAATATTCGCCAATGCTATTCATAAATTCAACTAATAGACAAAAACGCTGCGACGGCTATTCGGATACGGGGCTGATCTCGCTGACGCGCAAAGTGTTCGTGGTCGAGGACGAAAGAGCCTTTATGGATGTCTATCGGCGGATATTCGAAATGATCGACCTCGAGATATCGGATTGGGCTTTCAGCGGCGAGGAAGCCGTCGAAAAGCTCAGGACCGCGAAGTCAAGACCCGACCTAATAATCATGGACCATAGGCTTCCAAAAATGAACGGGGTCGAGACGATGAACGAGATTTTCAAGATCGATCCACGTGCCAAAGTCCTGTTCGTCAGCGCGGACGAGAAGGCGAGGAAATTGGCATTGGAGAACGGTGCCACAGATTTCATCCTGAAACCATTTTCTCTGGCCGAATTCACCGAGAAAATCGCGGATTGCCTGAAGAAGACCAAGAAGCCAAAGAAGTGAACATTTGTTAAGATGAGAAGCTCTTGTGCAAAGGCCCTTATCCTATTTTATTTCTTGACCTCCTTTCGATAATTCTCAGGATTCTTTTCTGCGAAATTGCCAGGATTCTTTCTTATGTCTATGGTCTGATGCTACCTGCGGAAATCTCGCCTCTCGACTTTTCAAGGATAAGAAGTGCTCCCGCCGGGATTTGAACCCGGGTGTCTGCCTCGAAAGGGCAGAATGATTGACCGGACTACACTACGGGAGCGGCTATGCCCCTTCTCAGGTCCGCGCAGATGATATGTTGAGGCTATATATCATTTGTCTATTGGACATACGCGGCTATTGTATGCCAGTAAGTTGTTCCTTTGTTCCATCTGGCGACCGTTTGATATATTAGGAAATGAAGAGCATCAGAAAAATACTTGTCATCACTTCGTTTTACCTCTCTCCGTTTCATATGCCTATGCCAGGGAAAGGACAGGTCGGGATGGAGTTCATCGGCCATCTTCGGGACATGTATTCGATCATCCCTAAGGACGAGAACGAGCGGATAATGAACGAGATCCGCGCTTTGATAGAGTTCGCGAGCGACAGGCGCAACCCGTTGATGAAGATTCTCGAGCGTCTCGCAAAGACGATCAACAAGATGTTCGAATTCAAGTGCGTCTCGATAGGCCTTCGCTGCGAGGACGGATACTTCAGATATCTCGCTTTCGTCGGTCACCCGAAGGAATCCGTCGAGGCGCTCAAGAGGTTGAAGTATGACCTGCACCAGATGGTCGACTATGATAAGTTTCCGAACATCAGGATAGGGCTCTCGGCTCAATATCATCCAGTCGAATCATTCCCCGGAGATGCGCAGGACGAATTCGTGGCGCATCACAGGCCTAAGCTGTTATCCGAACCAAGAACGAATTTGAACGAATTCTTGCCGGGCGATTATATAGACATCTTCATGCACGGCTACGAGGGCGAGCTTCTGGGATGGATAGAATTGTCGGAGACGAAGGATGGTAGGTTGCCGTCGAGAAGCTCAGTCCGATGGATAGAACTCATGGCAGATGCCTGCTCTCCCATAATTCAAAATCGAATGAGGCTCGAGAGGGGATTAATTCTTCCCAAGGAAGGGGAATGAACCCTACCCTCTCTTCAACGTACGTATTCCACGTTCATCTTCCTCACAGAGCCTGTTGCGTCATAATCCGAGGTCAGGTCATCGCTGGCTTCTATCTCTGTCAGGCTCGTGCTCCCTCCAGCCAAGGTGGCAGCCGCCTTTGCTCCCGTGACTATCAGCAGTATCTTGATCCGCCCCTCGAGCTCCTTCTCGATCGAGCATCCCCAGATTATCCTCGCGTTCCTCGGCATTTTGCCGCTAATGAGCGCCGCTGCCTTTTCCGCCTGGCTGACCGACATATCAGGGCCGCCAACGACCCGTATCAGTGCGCCCTTGGCTTCGCTGAGGTCAATACCCCCTAGCAACGGGGAATTCAAGGCCTCGGAGACCGCGTTCTCGACCCTCGTCATTGGCTCAGCATCGTCACTTTCGCCGATGCCGATAAGAGCCACGCCACCCTCGTCCATAATGGTCCTAAGATCCGAATAATCGAGGTTTACCAGGCCGGGTTTGGTGATAATCTCCGTGAGCCCTTTGATCGTCTGCATCAGGACCTCGTCCGCGACCCTGAACGCGGCATCTACGGGTAGTTTTGGGACAAGCTCCAAGAGCTTGTCATTCGGTATCACGATGGTCGTATCGCACACCCTCCGGAGCCGTTCGAGCCCCTCAAGGGCGTTCTCCATGCGTATCTCCCCCTCCGCCTTGAACGGCAGGGTGACGACGCCGATGACCAATGACCTGTTGTTCTTGGCGAGCCTTGCGATGTAATGCGATGCTCCTGTCCCTGTGCCACCGCCCATACCCGCGGTTAGGAACACTATGTTTGCATCTCTTAGAAACGCCTTCAGCTCGTTCTCGCTTTCCCGAGCAGCCGCTTCTCCGATCTCCGGTTGCGCTCCCGCTCCCAGCCCCTTCGTTATCGTGCGACCGATGAGTATCTTCTTGGGTGATTTGATCGAGAGCAGATGCTTCGCGTCGGTATTGACTGCGCAAACCTGCGCGCCTATGATGCCTTCTTGGACGATCCTATTGATGGTATTCGATCCTCCGCCACCGCATCCGATTATCTTGACAGAGATATCCAGCTGTGAAGCGATCTTTGCTATCTCCGCGTCATCCTTTGACATCGTCGCGTCTGCATTGGACCACTGTGGCGGCCGGCTATCCCCTTTTTCGCTCCCTCCATTATTGCCTATCGCATTTTCTATCCATGACTTCGACACGAGTGCATCCCTCTATCTTTCACTTTACGTACTGTTGGGATATATTCCCTTGTATAATGTCGCCAATTATCGAAGAAAATCCTTTGCGTTCATAGAAACCTTATATACGATCTGTCGAATTTCAGACACGGATGATAGACGCAGCAACCGAACAAAAGAAAAGCATCGCTGAGCTGACGCGGGAGTACATTGACGCGCACCCGAGCATCAGGGATTGCATCAGCAAGGATCTCATAAACTACTCGTCGCTGGCGAGAAAGATAATGAGTGAGCTCGGGCTGACGCACGAGGAGGCGATACTTGCTGCCTGCAGAAGGTACGCGATGAGGCTTGCCAGATCGGATTTCGAAGGACAGATCATCAGCCTTTTCAAGGACAGCACTTTAGAGGTCAAGACGCGCATCTGTATCGTCATATCGAAGAACGACTGGGTCGTGCTTAGAAATCTGGAGGAGGTTGTTCGCAGGATACTGGCGGAGAAGAGCGTCTGCCATATTATCGAGTCTTCGAGCGCCATCACGGTGATGTGTGAAGACAAGCATCTGGCTATGATTCAGAAGGCCATCGGGGAAGAGTACATCCTGCGCGTAAGGAAGGGCCTCGCCGAGATAACCGTCAAGAGCCCGAGCAGGATTGAGGATATCCCGGGGAGCTTCGCCTTCATATCGTCCATCCTTGCGGAGAACGGCATAAACCTCGTCGAGGCGGTCAGCTGCTACACTGACACGATATTCGTCGTCGAGAAGGATGTCGTAATGAGGGCGTTCGATATCCTCTCGAAAATCATAGAGGGAGGTTCACGTCCGGCCCAAGAAGGCGATTGATGGTACCCTGGACATCCTCGCCTATCCTCTCCAGTCTCTCCCGGTTCTTCTCGCTGGTCTTTCTTGCTAATGCCATGCTCTTCTCCACCGCTTCGATAGCCGGTCCGCCGAATATTTTTCTCCGCTCGACCGCCTTTTCCGGTTTCATGTATTCGATAACGTCAGCGTCGAAGGACCTGTTATACTTCTTCAGCTCGTCGAGGGACAGAGATTCTATAGACCTGCCAGAATCAAAAGCGTCTTGGACCATCATCTTGACGGTAAGATACGCCTCTCTGAACGGCTCGCCCTTGCGCACGAGATACTCCGCGAGGTCGGTCGCCGTGATGTTCGCGGCCGAACACGCCTGTCTCATCTTGTCCGAATTGAACTTCGCAGTGGATAGCAGACTCCGTATAGCCCAGATGGAATCGACAACCGAATCGAACGCGTCGAACAGGGGCTCCTTGTCCTCCTGGAGGTCCCGGTTGTATGCCATCGGAAGCCCTTTCAATATTGTCAGTATCGACAGCAAATCCCCGGATACTCTCCCGGTCTTTGCCCTTGCCAGTTCAGCGATGTCCGGGTTTCTCTTCTGAGGCATCATGCTGCTCGCCGTGGTGAGACGAGGAGATAGGGATACATATCCGAATTGGCTCGTGTTCCAGAGTATTATCTCCTCGGCCATCGAGGAGATATGTAATTGTACCATCGAAAGGCAGAATATCGTTTCTGCGACGAAGTCGCGGTCAGAAACGGTATCAATGGAGTTCTCGGTCGGCGCGTCGAATCCCAGCATCTTCGCGACCTTGTGTCTGTCTATGGGGAAGGTGTTGCCCGCTATGGCCCCGGCTCCCAGAGGGCACTTGTTCAGGCGACTATAGCAGTCTATCAATCTGTCGAAATCTCTCTGAAACTTGAACCAGTATGCCATCATGTGATGCGCGAGAGTGACTGGCTGTGCGGGTTGCATGTGCGTCAGCCCTGGCATGACCGTTTCGAGATTGCGCTCGGCTATCGAAAGAAGTGTGTCCTGCAGGGCTTGAAGTTCCTCAAGCGTCTCCAGGATCCTCTCGCGGCAGTAGAGTCGGACGTCCAGAGATACTTGGTCGTTCCTGCTGCGCCCCGTGTGCAGCTTCCCCGCGATAGGGCCGATCCTGTCCGTCAGCAAGGCCTCTATGTTCATATGGATGTCCTCGAGTTCTGGCCTGAGCTCGATCGTCCCCTTGTTCAATCCCAGGAGAAGTTCGATTAGCCCTTTGCGAATCCTCTCATGCTCGCTCTCGGTGAGTATCTTCGCGTCAAGCAATGACTGGGCATGTGCTAGACTGCCTACGATATCCCAGAAATACAGCTCTCTGTCGAACGACAATGAGCCCGTGTACTCCATCACGACCTCGTACTGGGATGTCTGCAAGATGTTGTCTGTGCTGGGGGCTTTCTTTTCTTTCTTCTCACCCGGCATTGCCGCCCGCCTTCTTTTTCTTCACGATGCTTGCGACCTTGGAGGGAAGGCCCCATACGTAAATGAAACCTTTGGCACTCGTGTGATCGAACACGTCCCCCTCACCGGTGTAAGTAACGAGTTTCTCATCGTAGAGAGAATAGGGGGACTTCCTGCCGACGACGGTCGCCTGCCCCTTGAATAGCTTAACCCTGACCGTCCCCGTCACGTGCTCCTGAGTGTGCTCTATGAAGGCATCCAGGGATTCCTTCAATGGTGAGAACCAGAGGCCGTTGTAGAGGAGATTCGAGTAGTCATGTTCTATCTTCCTCTTGTAATGCAGCAGATCCTTCGTCATCACGAGCGATTCGAGGTCCATATGCGCATTTATGAGCGTTATGGCTGCGGGGCACTCGTAGACCTCTCTCGACTTTATCCCAACAAGGCGATTCTCGATCATATCTATCCTGCCGACACCGTGTTTCCCGGCCATCTGGTTAAGCGTCTGAATCAACGTCAGTCCGTCCATCTTATTCCCGTTCAACGCCACTGGCAGACCTCTTTCGAACTCGATCTCGACGTAATCCGGGGTGTCAGGGGCATTCATGGGGGATACGGTCCACTTGAATGCGTCCTCGGGCGGTTCCATCCAAGGGTCGTCCAGGGGACCGCACTCCACCGCCCTTCCCCAGAGACTCTCGTCGATGGAATATATGTTCTTCTTTGTGATGGGACACGGCAGCCTGTGTTTCTCCGCATATTCTATCTCCTGGTCCCTGTTCATCCCCCATTCTCTCGTGGGAGCGTATATCTTCAGCTCGGGAGCCAAAGACATGAACGAGACTTCGAATCTGACCTGGTCATTCCCTTTCGCCGTGCATCCATGCGCAACCGCTGTCGCGCCGAGGCTTACTGCCTTTTCGACGAGCTTCTTTGCGATCAGAGGTCTCGCGATAGCCGTGCTCAAGGGATACTTCCCCTCATAAAGGGCGTTCGCCTTCAGCGCGGGGAAGATGTACTCCTCGACGAATTCTTTCCGAGCATCTATCACGTACGACCGCGAGGCGCCGATCTCCTTGGCCCTCCTCATCGCATCGTTCAGGTCGTCCGGTTGCCCCACATCTACGGTGATAGCGATGACCTCGCAGTCATACTTGTCCTGCATCCATTTGATTGCGACCGAAGTGTCAAGGCCTCCGGAATATGCCAGTGCGACTTTTTCCTTGTCCGATTTCTTCTTCTCAGGATTCATAATATGCGCCCCAATGGATGTTCCGGATTCAGGTAAGCCTCCATATATCATCCTGATGGCAGAAAGCGAACAGTCCAGAACGATCGGCGTCCAAAAACAGACATTGCACATAAGAAAGAAAGCTGGCAATGGAAAGAATAAAATTTGATGATATGATGCCCTCATCAAGGGATAATGGCAGAAGTTCTCGAGAGACTCAGGACATGCATTACTGCGTTTCTGCTCATCGCGCCAATCGTCTCGCTATCGCTATCTTTGATCCCGGGAGAATCAATCGCGTATGAGCACCACGGCTTCATCGAGATCGATGGTGATTCTGAGTTCTTGTACGACGACTCGGTGATATCCGGCAATGGTACTGCGGAGAATCCATATATCATCTCCAACTGGCGGATAAACGGATCGTACACTTATGGGATACATATCAAGAACACGCGCGCATGCTTCGCGATCAAGGGACTCGCCATCGAGAACAGCTCCTTCGCCGCAATCAGATTTGACAACGTCAGCAATGGCAGGATCGAGGATTCAATTTTCCTGTACAATCGGGGCAGCGGGATATATCTGATGGGCACTCGAAATATCACGGTTGCGAATTGCAGACTCTATTCCACTGGTTCGACCGCGATCCTTATCGGCGATTCTGAAGGCGTTAACATCGACAACGTCCTCGCGCGAGATATGGGTAAGGCCGTATATGCGGAGCACTCTTCTTCGATAAACATGGCCGATTGTGTGTTCGAGAATGCGACCTCAGCCATTATCTCGATGTCACATGTCCGGAATTCCAAGATTCAGGACTCGATATTAAGGAACTCGGTGTTCAAGGGGCTGGAATTGATATCCGTGAATGACACCGAGTTTGCTGGAAATGCGATTGTCAATGCGTCGACAGGGATATATCTTTATGATTCTCACATGCTCTATTTCCACGGTAACATGATTTGCCTGAGCCGAGCCGCGCAGGTGCAAGCGACCCTGTCATCATCTATCAAATGGAATGCTACTTATGCCCAAGGAGGAGGCAATTATTGGTCGGATTACTTCGGCCCCGATCTTTACAAAGGAGCCGCACAGGATATTCCGGGCTCAGATGGGATAATCGATCAAGCGTTCGTCATTCTGCTTGGCAATGTGGATAGCTATCCGCTCCTGAGGCCGACCCTGCCGGATACTCTCCCTCCGTTGAGCGTGGCGTACGTCTTGGGCGAGAAGCGGGCAGGCAGCTGGTACAAATCGTTCGCGATAGTGGTCATCAATTCGACGGACGATTTCAGCGGGGTCTTGAATGTGACATATTCGATCGACTCGGAGCCCTATGTCGAATACAAGGGTTCTTTTATGGTTTCCAATTCTGGTGAACACATCATTCGTTTCAGAGCCGCTGATAGGATGCTGAACTGTGAGATCGAGAAAACTATCGTCGTAAGAGTCGATTCCTCGCCCCCCGTGACGGAGATTGTTTTAGACGGAATCGAGGGCCAAGGTGATTGGTATCTCTCGCCTGTCACGGTCATCATCAACGCCACCGATAACGAGAGCGGCGTTGCGTCCATATGGTACTCAATCGATGCTGGCTCGACAGCGCAATACAGCTCGTTCTTTACTCTCTCTGACGAGGGATATCATAATCTTGTCGCGTATTCGATAGACATGGTCGGCAATACTGGCGCGATTGACCTAGTACAGACATCGATAGATCTTACATACCCTGAGTTGAGCATCAACGAGGTCAACGGGACTCTATTCACATCTCTGCCGGTGAGAATAACATGGGCCGCTTCGGACGCGGTGAGCGGACTCGATCATTTTGAAGTCAGTGTCGATGGAGAGAGCCTTATACGCCTCCCACCCGCCAGGAAACAGTACGAGATGTCGAGTCTGTCGGACGGAGACCACGTTCTCACCGTCATCGCGTTCGACAAAGCGGGGCATCTGATACAAAAGGAGATCTCGTTCAAGGTGCAGGCAGGCATTGCGGGCATATTGATATCCAACATGGCGACGATAATCTCGCTAATTGTGCTGATCGCCGTGATAATTTTCGCGGTGATCGTTCGAAATAGGAGGAAGAGGCGGAGATGAGATAGATCCAGCGCGTGCTCATTCGTAGCTGCGGAAAGGCGGCACGGCACCGCTACCCCTTGTCTTCACTCTGAGCACGATGTGTGCGAACTCGTCATCGGTCAATGGCGATTTCCTGTCCTCCGAAATCCGCGTCACGAGATGCCTCAGGACCTCGATTTCCTCATCTGTACATTGGATGCCCAATTCGTCCAGCTTGAATTTTATTGCCGCCCTGCCGCTGTGCTTACCGAGCGCGATGGTCCTGGTGGTCCCTATCTCCTCTGGGGTGAATACCTCGTATGTCAGCGGGTTCTTAAGGACTCCGTCCTGATGTATCCCCGATTTATGCCTGAATATGTTCTCTCCGACGACAGGATAATTCGGCGGTATCTTGATCATGGAGGCCTGTTCCACGAACTTGCATAACGGGAAGATCTTTTCTGTCCTGTATTTCTTGATCCCATAATGCCGTTTCAATATCATGAGAAAAGCCTCGAGAGGCACATTACCCGCCCTCTCTCCGAGATTGTTGACGGTGGTCGAGATCCAGATTGTTCTATCCGGGTATTTCGCGCCGACCTCCAGCGCGGCAACCGCGTTGGCAAGCGAAATGCCGAAATCGTTGTGTGCATGTAGCTCCAGATCAATATCGACCGCCTTCATGATTTCATCGACGAGGAATTTCGTTGTCGAAGGTGTCAAGACTCCGATGGTGTCGCAGAGCCTGAACCTGTCTGCCCCTGCCTGCTTGCCGGTCTTGACAAATGCGATCAGGTCGTCAAGATCGGTCCTTGTCCCATCCTCCGCATTGAAGCAGACATATACCCCTTTGGATTTCGCGAGCTTTATCGCGTCCGCCATTTTCCCCATCATCTCTTCCCTTGTCATCCTGAGCTTGTATTTCAGATGGATGTCGGAGGTGGCTATCGAAATCGCGATTGCATCGATATCGTTGGAAATCGAATCCTCGATATCTTCAGAGACAGGCCTGGCCCATCCCATAAGGGAGATATCGAGCCCCTCCTTTGCGATGAGTCTGGCGGACTGCCGGTCGCTATCATTATAGGTGGCGAAGGTCTCCATCTGCTCGATCCCGATCGCGCCTAACTTCCTCGCGATTTCGACCTTCTCTCCGATTGTGAAAGATACGCCTGGCATCTGCTCACCGTCTCTGCAGGTCGTGTCGACTATCTTCACATTCCCTATCGGAGGTATCAGCTTGTCGTACTGAGTAGTGAATGTCCTGTAGATCTCCTCATCAATCGAAGAGATATCCTCTTTCGCTGTTCTTGACATGATACCACATTTTTCGAGCATCGGTTCGCGCGATTTACTGATATTTGCAGCATACATTATTCTTTTGGTATATCCTCGACAAACTGCCCCTTCTAGGCAGAGGAATCGACAACTCCTCAACCCGAACTCGCGAAATACATGCCACCCTGTGTTATTCTTATCATAGGTGCCCCCCGGAGCACAACTCGTCCGGCAATCATCTGGATAATCCTTAAGTACTGACTCAGAATATGCATATATTAATAATGCGAGATACCAGGAGGTATCGATTGGCACGTAAGGACGAGAAATACGACGAATTCGAAGAGGAAGAGGAACTTCCAGAAGGTGAGGTTCCCGAATACATCAGGGTCCGACTCCCCAATAAGAAGGAGGGGGAGCTATTCGGCATAGCCGATCAGCTACTGGGCGCTTCACGGATACGCATAATGTGCGCCGATGGGAAATCTCGCATGGGTAGAATCCCGGGAAAGATAAAGAAACGTATGTGGATCCGAGAAGGAGATCTGCTCATACTCAAGCCCTGGGAATTCCAGGACGATAAGGCCGATATACTTTATAGATATACGAAAACGCAATCAAGCTATCTGAGCAGGAAGAAGATGCTGCCACAGACGATAGACATCTTCTGAATGCGTTTTGACCCCCCTAGTGCTCCTCACGAGAGGAGCGTGCGCAGCAGGATGCGCAGCAAGAATGTTTCGCCAATGGACCGAGAGTTCAAAGAGGGCATGAGATGCCGCGCGATATCGACATACGAAAATTCGAACGGGAGATTGAGAGCTGGAAGATTCGGATAAAGGACGATAACGATAGGAAGATCTATGATGAGGTCTTCGACAAGCAGACCCTCCTCACAATCTACAAGCTGTTCTCCGATGGGGTATTCGACATTATCGATTTCCCCATAGCCACTGGGAAAGAGGGGAACGTGTTCCGGGCGAACACGCGTTCTGGGCATTTCCTCGCCGTCAAGATCTATCGGATCTCCAATGCGACTTTCAAGGATATTAGCAGGTATATCCTGGGCGACCCGAGGTTCAAGAACGAACCGAAGCGGTTTCCTGATGTGATCTTCGCATGGGCAAGAAAGGAATACAAGAACCTCGAGAGGTTCATCCAAGCAGGGGTCCGAGTGCCCAATCCGATCGCCCTTCACAGGAATGTCCTCGTGATGGAGTACATAGGTGACGAGACCGCCCCCGCGAGGATGCTGAAGGATGTCGAGGTCGAAGACCCTGATCGGCTGGCGCGATACTTGCTAGAGTGCATCCATAAAGCCTATCGGATGGGTGGCATTGTCCATGGCGATCTCAGCGAATACAATGTCCTTATGCCGAGCGATGGGCCAGTCATAATCGATGTCGCCCAGGCGGTGCTCAAAGACCATTGGATGGCCAGGGATCTTCTCGAGAGGGACATCAAGAATGTGGCCAGATATTTCAGGAAGTTCGATGTGCAAATAGATGTCAACGAAGAGTTGAAGAAGATACTCGGAGGAGGTGCAGATAATGCTCCATCTGCGAATCCCTAAGGACCGGATAGGGGTGCTCATAGGCAAGAGGGGCAGTACGAAGAAGCTTATCGAGGAGAACACGGGCGTCAGGCTCCTCATAGATTCCGTGGAGGGCGAGATAGAAATAGACCACTCTCAGGCGAAGGATCCGGCAATGGCCATCGTCGTCGAGAACATAGTCAAGGCCATTGGGAGAGGCTTTTCTCCGGAGAACGCGCTTGAACTCATGGAGGAAGACACCGTTTTGGAGGTCATAGACATCCGCGATTATGTCGGAAGGAAGCCGAACCATATCGCTAGGGTGAAATCCAGAGTCATCGGAAGCAATGGGAAGACAAGGAGGATAATAGAGGAGCTGACCGGGACGCACATATCCGTCTTCGGAAATACCGTATCGATCATTGGCAGGACCGTCCAGGTATCGATCGCCAGCAGAGCGTTGGACATGCTGATATCAGGTAGCGAGCACTCGACGGTGTATAACTTCCTCGAACATAATCGGGACATCATACGCGCCGTTCAGATGGGGTTCGATTAAACCCTGTTCGGAAAAGCAACTTAATATCGACCCGACAATTCCGGTATTGATATGGAAGAGGATTGGCTAGACCAACTGGACGAGGATATCAAACGCATACCCGAGCTGAGAATATTGGAGGACGTCCGGGCACGTGAGCACGTGATGAGCTCTTTGGTCCTGTTGTTCCTGAAGATCTGGATGCGGTTCGTGCTGGACACGGGTATAAAGATGGAGATCAGTCCCCCTTCCGAGGAAGTGGCGATGTACCATGGGAAGAACAACTGGTCGCTGAACCAGGACTTCAACTTCTCCGCGTTGGACGAGATTTCATTGACGAACAGGCAGAATAGAATACACGCGTTGAAGGCGGAGACATTCACCATCCACGGCAGGGACCATGTCAGGATAGCCTTCTCGTTGGAGGAAGAGCGTGTAAAGGGCCAGCCGGTCATGGTCAGCTATTCCGTCTATAGCGCCGAGGCGAAGGATTTCTCCATCGAAGATGCCGTCACGAAATTAAAGCCCGCGCTCGGCAAGTGGTTCCTGTCTATCGTCGAGAACGAGCCGAGCATCCTGTGGAACTTCTGCAAGGAGAAATACGAGCTCGTAGGCGTTTAACACGTAAGGAACGTGATATGTTTTGTGCCCAGAGAACGAGAATTTCGATCCGAAGGATCAGAGAGTAGCAAAAATCATATGCGGATTGAAGACGCGGGAGCTTTGCGATCATTGCCTCGGCAGGCTGGTCGCAAGGATCGGCCATGGCTACTCGAACGACCAGCGAGGCCGTCTGATCAGGGAGAGCTTCGGCATGCAGGAGGTCAGGAGCGCTGACTGTAAGCTCTGCCAGGGATTGTTCGATCGGCTCGACGAGTACGCCGTGTCAGTCAAGAACAGGCTCGAGGGGCTATCATATCGGACGTTCGCCATCGGTTCGAGGTATGATCCCACAGTCATCGAGCGGGAGGAGAACATCTGGTCAGAGTGTGGAAGCGAGTTCGCGGAGCCGATAAAGGTGGAGATGAACCGGGAAATTGGGAAAAGGGTCGAGAAGCTGACGGGCAAATCCACGGACACCAGGAACCCGGACGTCACAGCGATTATCGACGTCAATTTCCTTCAGGTAGATCTCGAGATATCCTCGCTTTTCGTTTACGGCAGATATCTGAAATACGATCGGACGATACCTCAGACCAGATGGCCCTGCAGGAAATGCAGGGGCAAGGGATGCAAGCGCTGCAATTTCACCGGGAAGATGTATCAGGAGAGCGTGGAAGAGCTCATAAGAAAGGAGTTCATGCTCGCCACTGGGGCTGAGGAGAGCGCTCTCCACGGCATGGGCAGGGAGGACATTGATGCGAGGATGCTCGGCAATGGCAGACCGTTCATCCTCGAGCTCAAGAGACCCAAAACGCGCGAGATCGACCTGGAATCCATAGAGCAGGCCACAAACAGGGCGAACGAGGGTAGGGTGATGATATTCGATCTCCGCATGGCCAGCAAGGAAGAGGTCCGCAGAATCAAGGAGGCGGAGCCCGAAAAATCGTATCGTGTGACGATCGAATTCCCAGAACCGGTCCCCTGCGCAAAGCTTTTAAATGCCTTCGGCTCATTGAGGCAGTCGCCAATCGAACAGAGGACTCCGACCAGGGTCGCCCATCGTCGCGCTGACAGGATCCGAACGAGGTTCGTAAAGGAGATCGAGTTGGAGAGTCTCGATGCTAACGTCGCGACAATAAGGCTTCGAACCTCCTCTGGGACGTATGTCAAGGAGTTGATACACGGAGACGGGGGCAGGACCAAACCTAGCCTGGCGGAGCTCCTTGCGATGAACGTATCCGTCAGGCAGCTCGATGTGATTGGCGTGCACGACGAAGAAGGTGAAGTGGATGGTCAAGGCGTCGAAGGGAATTAGGAGACGGACGAGAGGGATAATGTCTAAATCCCCCAGGGAGAGAGGATTCTCTCCGATCACACGTGCATTCACGAAATACGAGGTCGGGGATAAGGCATGTATCGTCATCGACCCGAGCATTCACAAGGGTCAGCCTCATGTCAGATTCCATGGAAAGACTGGCGAGATTTTGGGCAGACGTGGCGCGGCGTATATTCTCGCAGTGAACGATAAGGGGAAGATGAAGACGGCTATCGTGAGGCCAGAGCACCTCAAGAAGCAGAAGATTTGAGCCCCTTCGCCGTCAGGAGAGTGATTTCTGATGTCAACCAAAGAAGGTATCGTAACACTTGCAGAGGTCAAGGCGATATTGGAAGAGGAGGCTGCCCAGCGGGAGCTGTCGACCGAGCAGAAATACGCCCTGGAGCATGCCCAGAGATTCTCAAGGCTGGATGACAAGAAGGCGAGAAAACTGGTTAGCGAGCTGATGAAGGAGGTCGAGGGGATATCCGAGCCTCTGGCGGTCAAGATAGCAGATATCATGCCGGTCGACGCCGAGGATATCCGGATGATATTCTCGAAGGAAAGATCCCAGCCGCAGAAGAAGGACGTAGAAACTATATTGGGCATCCTCGAGAAATATAGATAGATAAGGGGCTGTAAAGGTACGAAGGTCTGGTCCGATGGAAGACTATGCGAGAATCCTGGACTATCTACCTCAGGGGCTCCCGGACGAGAAGTCATTCAAGCGGGAGCCAGTAGCGTACGCCATCGGCGAGGACGAGTTCAAGCTTTTCGAGCTGGTACCGAAAGAGGGCGTCACGCTCAATATCGGAGATAGAGTGTATATTGGAAAGGACCCCGCCCTCAGGAAGGAGATACTTCACGTCAAGCGGAGGATCAGCTATTCCGACCTCACTCATGCCGCGATGAGCGAGCTGCCGTTCGTAATCCTGCAGATCGTCAAGGAGAAAGAGCAGAAATTCCTCCAATTCTTCAACAACGCAGAGGCAATATCGACGCGCATGCATATGCTCGAGCTTCTTCCGGGCCTTGGCAAGAAGACAATGTGGGCGATACTCGAGGAGCGCAAGAAGGCGAAGTTCACAAGCATGGAGGACCTCGCGAGAAGAGTTCCAACCCTCCATCACCCGGAGAAACTCATAGCCCACCGCATCGAGAACGAACTCGCAGACCCCGGGCAGAAATACCACCTGTTCGTCGCAAGATAGCAAACGGGTGATTGTCCATGCGGATATCCGAGGCCCGAGACATGCTTTTGAAGCTCGGGGTTCGTGCGCAAAAATCCTTGGGACAGCATTTCCTCTTGGACGAAGCGGTCATAAAGAGGCAGGTCGATTACGCTGACATCAAGAAAGGTGAGCGGGTCCTGGAGATAGGCCCTGGGCTGGGTTTTCTCACCTCGGCGCTCATTGACAGCGGAGCACGCGTAATAGCGATAGAGACGGACCATAAGTTCTGCCAATATCTGCGAGACAAGTTCGGGGACAAGATCGAACTCTTGTGCGCTGATGCGACCCAGATAGATTTCCCGGAGTTCGATAAAGTGGTCTCAAACATCCCCTATAACATCTCATCCGAGATCACGTTCAAGATACTCGAGGGGAAGTTCGACCTCGCAGTGATCATGTACCAGAAGGAATTCGCGGAGAGGCTTGTTGCAGGGGAAGCATCGGCAATATACGGTAGGCTCTCTGTAATGGCGGCATATCGCGCCGACTGCGAGCTCTTGGAGATCGTCCCCAGACGCGCTTTTTGGCCCGAACCGAAGATAGACTCCGCAATTGTTCGGATGAAGAGCCGTCCACCCAGATTCAAACCCAAGGACGAGCGTCTTTTCGTGGAGGTCGTAAGAGTGCTGTTCTCCCATAGAAGAAAGATGATTGCCAATGCCTTGATATCCGGCGCGCCAGCGCTCGGGATGAGCCGGGAGGAAATGAAAGCCCTTTCCCAGGAAATCCCGTACGGCAACGAAAGGGTCGAGATGCTGACGCCTGAGGAGATTGGGGAAATATCGGATTTCCTGTTCGATGTGAAGAGCAGGAAGAACTGCGGATGAGCCAGGCATGTCGATTTTCTTCTCCCAACCGAGATGTGAACAAAAGCAGATGTGAACAAAAGCAAAGTATTTCTATCGCGCAATCAATCAATAACAATGGGGGGAGTTATCATAACGAAATTCACGATTGTCGCAATGGTTGTTGTAGTGTCGCTTGCAACGCTCGCACCTATGATTGCAGGGACCTCGCAGGCGATTCGCGGGTCCAGTCTTCCTGTCTCTCACATAATCGAGGTGCCTTGGCATCAGCAGTTCAATGGACTTTTCTGCGGAGCGGCATCGCTTGAGATAGTATTCGATTATTGGGGACCGGACATCGACCAGAAGGAGATCGCCGATGTCGCGAGGACATCCTCATCCGGAACGTGGACCTATGATATCGTCAGGAGCGGCCATTTCAGCTATCTCAGCGCCGCTCAGGGATATTTTTTCCCGAACGAGGTCCCGCTGGCAGGCTTTGCCGAAAGACCGTTGGGCTATGCGGCTTTCGGGTACAGCTCTGATAGCTTCTGGTTGGAGGAGTTGAAGGCATTGATAGCCGCGGACATCCCCGTGATCGTGCTGATGAACTATTATCCGACCGGCGGAGGGGGCCACTACAGGGTCGTGATAGGGTATGACGACGCCAAAGGGCTGATATACTTCAGCGATCCGTGGGGCAGAGACACGAACCACCTGACCGATTGGACGGGCATCATCTCATGGACGTACGAGGACTTCCAGAGCGGCTGGAATTATGCCGAGTACGGACTTGAGCACCCTTATTTCGGGGCGGCGATAATGCCATGGACTATCAAGATCGATGTGAAGGGCCGGCTGAATGTCGGGTCCACCGCGGTGGTCTCGGCGACCGTGTCATACCCTTGCCCTAAGCCATTCGACAGGTCGCAATTCCCTGCCAAGATGACCGAGATAAGCATCCAGTTGCCAGATGGCCTGAGATTGGTCAAGGGAGCCTCTGAGACCGCGATCGGCACATTGGGTGCCGGGAACACCGTTGTGCTCTCGTGGACCGTGGCTATAGACAAGCCCGTATCCGGAGAGCAGCTCGAAGTCACGGCATCGGGAATTGTTTCCGGCTGGGTGCCGGAGGCTTGGTGGGCTGGGAGTAATGTCTTCTATCCACCCTACAGCTATTCTGACGCGATCGGAAACAGTGTCGCAATAACACTTTGAGCGGCCAACCGACCCTCTCATTCCTTTTTTCCCGAATCGCCGATTTTGTATCTGAGGATTGCCGCATAGCCGCCCAGGGATTCCAATTGTCTCCCAGAATCGTGCGTCGTGCTTATGATTTCGATGCGTCCGGAAGATTTCTCGACGGCCCGCATGAGCTCTTCTCCCTGCTCGGTCTTCGCCTCCTTATCCGTCAGCAGCATCACCTCGACGGCGCCCAGTTCGACCGCGCGTCTGACGTCATCTTTTCCATACGCCACGGCGCCGTTCATCTTTATCCTTATCAAGACCTCCTCTATCAACTTGGTCTCGACGGCCAGACGCGATATCTCGAGGACTTTCCCGCCAACTCCTTTCTTTATGATCTCAGCGACGCCAGCAGCCCCCGTATGTCCCGATGAGACGACCTGGGCGTTCTTGGCGAGTTCAGGATAATTTTCCTTCAGATAAGCCATGAAAGCTTCCTTGGCGAACCCGGGACCAAGAATGACAAGCGGCTCGTTCTTTAACGCGTTTCTCAGCATCCCGGCTATCTCCTCGAAATACGACTTTTGATCGCTCTTAGAATCGTACATCTTCCCCATCCCGGACCTCGATACGCTTCCGAGTTCCTTGATGGAGAATTGCGTCATGAGGAACAGACCAGCCTCAGAGTCATCCATTGCAACGAAATAAACGGAAGGCTTGTCGGACTGCTCCAAAGCCATCCTAACCCGCTCGAGTTCGCTCTTTTTCCATTCGGTCTTGAAGATGGCGACGTCCTCCCCAGGACCGAGAAGGAGCGTGTGATGGTGGCCGATATCTTGCGGTCCGCCTTCGATGATGCCATGAACGCGGATTCTGTCCTGGAATTCCTGAAGTTCGACGCTTTCAACCCTTATTCCGAGCCGCATGTGCTTCTTTTCCGGTCTTTCCGACCGAATCTTATCCCCCTTCTCGTCCGCCCTTCGAGAGGTGTTAGCCCAGACGAGATCGCCAGGAGCGATTAGATTTCGCAAGTGCCAGAGGTCGTCAAGATTTTCGATATAAAGCTTGATTTCTCCTGTCCTGGCATCCTGATGAAGCAGCCTCATCTGAATCGATGGGCAATTGACCCAGCAATATATGCAGATATCGAAGAGGTATCGCCATGCAACAATCGCTCCCTTGAAAAAGGCCAAGCAAGCAGGTTTCAATCACTGGAAAGCATTTAATAGACATTATGGGATATAACCTCAGACAGGGTGCAGACCAGTAATTCAACGAGGATTCCTCATGGCAGACTTCGTTGTACTGCAGCGTATTATAAAAGAGCTCGAGAGCCACCCATCAGTCGAAGATGCCGCTATCGTCTCGAGGAGCGGCATGCACATCGCGGGTGAAGTACCTCGAGGTGCTCATATGGAGACATATGTTGCCATGTCGGCAATACTTCTGGGTGCTGCGGAATCCGCGACCTCAGAGCTGCATGACCGTCTCAGGTACATCACGGTCCAGCTTGAAGGGGGTAAGCTCCTTCTGGCTCCGGCCGGCAAGAGAGCCCTGGTGGTCCTCAAGGCGAATGTCGAAGCGAACCCACAGGAACTGGCGGATCTCATCAAGAATTTCTCCGATCAGATCGAAAAGGCCATCTGATTCTTGTCTGGACAGATGACGTTACTAATAATGTTGTCGGGTCGCTCCGAGGCAACAATATTTTTAGCGAGATACAAGGTGTTTTTATGGCTCGTGCGATATGCGGCGTCGGAGTGTGCGATAAGTCATGGCAGATAAGCTCTCACCTGCGAGTGTATTGCTCCTTTCCACAAACGACCTCAGGAAGCTGCTGGACATGAACGATGTCCTGACGGCTGTGGAGACCGCCTTCAGGCTCAGAGGGCTCGGCAGAGTTCAGATGCCCCCGAAGATGTACCTCTTCTTCGAGAAGTACAATGGGGACTTGCGATGCATGCCCTCATATATCGAGGACATAAGCGTCTCGGCAGTGAAGATAGTCAACGTACATCCTGACAACCCAAAGAAGCATAACATGAGGACAGTGATGGCGACCCTTGTACTGATCGACCCCGAAACCGGTGCGCCTATCGCCGTGATGGACGGGTCACACATAACTGACATGCGGACAGGAGCCGCTTCAGGCGTTGCTTCAAAGTACTTGGCGCGCAAGGATGCCCGGAAACTGGGGATCATAGGCGCCGGCACACAGGCAAGGACTCAATTCCTGGCAATATTGAACACGTTCACGAGACTAGACGAGGTGCGGATTTTCGATATCCTTTCTTCGGCGTCGAAGGACTTGTGCGAAGAGATAAGGAAGAATTTCTCGAAGCGCGTGCAGACGGTGAAGGCTGTGGACGACCCCAAGGACGCCGTGTCAGGAATGGACATTGTGTGCACTTGCACACCCTCAAGAAAGCCGATTGTGAAGGATGCCTGGGTCAGCAAAGGCCAGCATTTCAATTGCATAGGTGCTGATGCTCCTGGAAAGCAGGAGCTCGAAGGCGCGATCCTCAAGAGGGCAAAGGTCGTGATTGACGATTGGGAACAGGCGTCGCACAGCGGCGAGATAAACGTCCCCATTAGCCAGGGTCTGATATCTCAGAAGGATATCTATGCGAACATAGGCGACATAGTTGCGGGCAAGGTGCCCGGAAGGACATCTCATGAGGAGATAACGGTCTTCTGCTCGACGGGACTAGCTATCCAGGACGCCGTCACGGCCAAGCTCGCGTACGATGCGGCAATGAAGAAGAAAGTGGGGCATCCTTTCGAGATGATACAGCCGTAGGCGATTCCTATACTCGCCTGAAACCCCTTCTCATCCAATCCATTGTCATCTCGAGCGCATCCCGGATGAAAACCAAGGTCGTTCTACTTTTCCCCTCGCAACGCGTTTTTTTTCTCAGAATTGCCTCTATTATCTCATCCTCGGTTTCGCAGTCATCGAGGATACAGTACGCTTTACCGATCTCCTCATTTCTATGACCGTCACTACCTGCTGTGACCGGGAGAGCCAGTTCCGCGGCGAGCTTCTCGGCCTTCGCGTTCTGTCGCTTCGAAGCCCAGCCATTCAAGACCTCGATGGCGTCGAATCTACAAGACCGGATCACATTATTACCGACGCCTGTGCTCAGCCTAAACGGATGAACGGCGACTGCTATTCCTCCAAGGGAATGGATCCTCTCGATGGTCTCTTCAGGGGTTAGCCCGCGAGGCACATCTTCATCAATGCCGAGAGCAGCGATGTGGCCTTTGGACGAGCTTATCTCTGAACCCCTGACAATGACCACCCCAGTACCTTTCGCCTTCTCACGCGCTGCCAAGGAGCCCTGAACGGAATTGTGATCGGTCACAGCGGCGCCGTTGATATTTCTGGCTTTCAGGGCGCGCAATATTTCATCTATCGACAGGCTGCTGTCCTCGGATGCACGAGAGTGTATGTGGAGATCGATTCTCATCTGATCCTCGCTCCGAGGGGGACGTCCTTGTCGGAAATCAGCACTGTTCCGTCAGCGCATAAAAGAGGCAGTGCCTTCCCGTTCTCGACTATGAACGCAATCTTCTTCAGTTCCGGAGCCCCGGAGCAATTCGCACAGGGGATTTTCCGCCCCACATTTGCCATTCCGCCTTCTATCTGCCCCATGACCAGCTCCATTTTCTGAAATTCCTGGAAAGATATCCGTTTCTCCGATTGCGGATAACCGCTGCTGACCGGTGTCCCCGCTGGAACCTCTCTTTCCGGTGATATGACTGAGACGACGTCCCCGTGCTCGGCAGCAAGGAGCATCCCTTCCGACTTGACCCCTCGGAACACCGCTGGCTCGAGGTTGCACACCACTATGATCTCTTTTCCTCTGAGCTCGTCGGGAGAATAAATCCCACGCAGGCCAGTCACTATTGTGATATTCTTACCGACATCGACGGTCAGCAGGAAGAGCTTGTCGGCCTTCGGATGGTTCGAAATATTAAGTATCCTCCCGACCTTCAGGTTCAGTTTCGAAAGGCTTTGGAACTCCGAACCTCCGGATTTCCCAAGCTCCAGCTCGACTTTCTTGAATATGGGCTTCGGCGCGGAAATGAACTTGTGCCCAACTGGCAGATCCGAGTTCAAAACGGCGAACCCGAACTTCTCGATCGGTCCTTCGTATCCCAGATAGGCCCAAATCTCTCTCGATGAGAATGGAAGATAAGGATATGCCATCACTGCGAGCACACGGACAATCCTCAGGCCGAGGTTCATCACCGAGCCGCATTTCTCTTTGTCCTTACGGATAAGGGCCCAGGGCTCGGCGGAGTCTATGAATTGGTTTCCGTATCTGGCAAGCTCCATGATCGTCTTAAGCGCGTTCTTGAAATTGCAGCGCGATATCTCCTCCTCATAAGTCCTGAGAGAGTTCGATATCTGTTCCTCCACCTCGTTCTTCAGGTCGAAAGTGGAACTGGTCTCTTTTGGTATTTCTCCGAAGTTTTTGTAAGTGAAAGATAAGATCCTGTGCACGAAATTCCCATATGCAGCCACGAGCTCGTTGTTCACCTTGGAGACGAAATCATCCCATGAAAACTCGGTATCCTTGACCTCGGGCATATTGGCGGAGAGATAGTATCTGATGGCGTCCGGTTGGAACTTCTCGAGCATGTCGGGTAAATCTATCGATACCCCCGCGCTCTTGGAGAATTTCTGCCCCTCCAGGTTCATGAACTCGTTCGCAGGCACATCATATGGCAGATTGAGCCCGCCATATCCCATCAAGATAGCGGGCCAGATTATCGTGTGGAAAATGATATTGTCTTTCCCGAGGAAGTAATAGCTCTTAGCGTTCTTGTCCTCCCAGTAAAGCCTCCAATCATCGGGTCTCCCGCTCCTCGCAGCCCATTCCTTTGACGCTGAAAGATATCCGATTACCGCTTCGAACCAGACATAGATGCGTTTGTCTTCGAACCCCTCGATGGGGACTGGGACCCCCCAGGATATGTCACGAGTTATCGCTCTATCCTGGAGCCCCTCCTTGAGGATGTTCTCGGTGAAGCTCTTCACCCTGGGTCTCCAATGGACCTTGTCCGCAATATATTTCTTTAATTCCTCCTCGAACATCGTCAGTTTCAGGAAAAAGTGCTCCGTTTGTCTCAGCACCGGGGTTCGACCGCACAGCTGGCATTTCGCATCCTTCAACTCATCAGCATTGAGAGCCTTACCGCAATTGTCGCACTGGTCTCCTCTGGCCTTCGCGTAGCCACAATGTGGGCATAAGCCTTCCACGTATCTGTCCGGCAAGAACCGTTGGCATGCTTCGCAATAATATTGGGGGGTCGTCCTCCTGTCAAGATATCCCTTCTCGAGGAGCCTGAGGAAAATCTCCTGCACCGTCTTCATGTGTGTTTCCGTGTGCGTGTGCGTGAAGAGATCGAAGGATGCGCCGATATCTTCCAGGGCCTTGGCGTTTATCTCATGATATCTGAAAGCGATACTTTCTGGTGTGGATTTCTCCTTATCGGCACGGACGGCTATCGGCGCTCCGTGCATATCCGATCCGGAGACCATCAGCACGTCATCGCCTATCAGCCGATGATACCTCGCGAAGATGTCCGCAGGCATTATCGAGCCTGCCATATGACCCAGGTGTAAAGCACCGTTCGCATACGGCCATGCCACGCAAACGAGTATTCTGTTGCCAGCCATTGCGCCGGTCATTGTCAGCGAATCTATTAAACCTACCTCAAATCCTGATCGGCAAATACCCGGTCGCACGCATCGGCCGACGCGGTCGGATAATAGGGTTTTATAATCCCGAGGGGTTTTCACGACCCAGATGCGAATAGCAGTGCTGTTGAAGGATCGTTGTCAGCCCAAGAGATGCAATCTCGAATGCATCAAATATTGTCCACCGGTCAGGACCGGTTCGGAAACAATAGTCATGAACGAGGAGCTCGGGAAGCCGGTCATATCGGAGCAGCTGTGCGTAGGATGCGGGATATGCGTTCACAAGTGCCCGTTCGAAGCTATCAAGATAATAGGATTGCCGGAAGAGCTCGAGGAGAAGATAGTTCACAGGTACGGCGTGAACTCTTTCAGGCTATACGGCTTGCCGGTCCCGAAGAAAGGTCAGGTTGTCGGCATTATCGGCCCGAACGGCATTGGTAAGACGACAGCGATAAGCATCTTGTCCGGACTCATGCTGCCGAACCTTGGCAGGTACGACTCTCCACCTGACCAGGGGGAGATTCTGGAGCGCTTTTCGGGCACAGAGATACACGATTATTTCAAGAAACTCTTCGACGGCGAGCTCAGGACGGCGATTAAGCCGCAATATGTGGACAAGATCGCAGATACTTACAAGGGGAGGGTCGAAAAGCTGCTCTCGAATGTCGACGACCTCGGCAGGCTTGACCAGGTCGCGCGTGAGCTCTCTATTGATGGCATCCTCGACAGGGATATTCAGACACTCTCCGGAGGAGAGCTGCAGAGGGTCGCTATTGCCGCAACCCTGCTAAGGGATGCCGATGCATTCTTCTTTGATGAGCCGTCTTCCTATCTCGACATATATCAGCGGCTAAAGGTTGCGGAGATAATCCAGGGGATATCTCCGGAAAAATACGTTCTAGTGATAGAACACGATTTAGCAGTGATGGACTTCATTTCAGAGCTCGCCTATCTGATGTATGGCTCGGAAGGCGCATACGGCATAGTCTCGCAGCCGAGGGTCGTCAGGGTTGCCATCAACGTCTATCTTGACGGATATCTTCGCGAGGAGAACATCAGGTTCCGGGATACTGAGATACGGTTCTTTCCGAAACCGCCACGCGAAGAGTCGAGCCGCGCAGGCCTGATAAGGTTCGGCAAGCTCTCGAAGAGCCTTGACGGCTTCACGCTCACTGTAGATGGCGGGGAGATACGCGTCGCTGAAGTCGTCGGTGCTGTTGGGCCGAACGCAATCGGGAAGACGACCTTCGTCAAGATGCTCGCCGGCGAGATAGAGCCGGATTCTGGCAAGATCGATACCAACGCGAAGGTGAGCTACAAACCGCAATACATACGTCCCTCGTTCGATGGCACCGTCAGGGAGCTTTTCATTGAATCCATCGGACCAGGCTTCGAGACCGGCTTTTTCAATTCGGAAATCGCACATCCGATGAACCTGAAGTTCCTGTTCGACAGGGAGCTCAAGTCTCTATCGGGCGGAGAGCTCCAAAGGGTCGCGATCTCTCTTTGCCTGGCACGCGATGCAGACATTTACCTGCTCGATGAACCGTCCGCTTATCTTGATTCAACGCAAAGGATGGCCGCAGCAAAAACGATCCGTTCAGTGATTGAGAAAACCGCCAGGACAGCGATGGTCGTCGATCACGACGTGTACATGATAGATATGATTTCCGACTCACTGCTGGTGTTTTCCGGGGAGCCTATGAAGCAAGGGAAGGCGACAGGGCCACTACCAATGAGGGAGGGCATGAACATGTTCCTGAAGCAGATGGACATCACGTTCAGAAGGGACGCGGACACCAACCGGCCGAGGATCAACAAGAAGGGGTCGAGGCTGGACCGAGAGCAACGCGAGAAAGGGGAATATTACTACTCTCTATGAGGCATGCCCGAAATCATTTCGTCCCTCTCTCGTATTCCAAATCATTTCGATAATCAATTATCAAATAGACGATGAGCGCAATAATGGCCGCTATGACGAGTATGTCTAACCACTGAAAGAAGCCAGATAAACTCTCCCAGTTTTCACCCAGAAGATACCCCGCATATGCCAATCCGAGGTTCCAAGGAACGGACCCGAGTATCGTGTAGAAGACAAATCTCCGGATGTTCATCTTAGCGATCCCCGCCGGAAGGGATATGAATGTCCTGACAACGGGGAGCATCCTCGAGAAAAATGTCGTTATCTCTCCGTATCTGGCGAACCACGCTTCAGCGATATCCAGATGCTTTTTCCTCAGCAGGACGTATCTGCCGTACCTCAAGACGAAAGGCCTTCCGGCCTTCAAACCGACCCAATATGCCGTTAAAGATCCGATCAGGTTACCTATGGTTCCGGCTATGGTCAATCCGAACAGGTCGAAAGTTCCATCTCTGACGGCTACAAATCCTGCGAACGGCATCACGATTTCGCTCGGCACAGGCATGCAAGCGCTTTCCAAGGCCATCAGGAAGATTATGCCTGGATATCCGAGGATAGTGATAATAGAAACAATTACCCCTGTCCCCCATTCGACAAGGCTCATTGGCTGGCGATAAATGACCTCGATAAAAAGCTTTTCTCGGGCTCGAGGCCTTGTCCAGGTCAGATTACGATCGTCTTGCCTCTGATGTTCTTAATAATCAAGTCCCCGTTCGTCGTGTCAAGTTCCACGGTCCTACCGAGGTCTCCACCAGTGTCCTCGGCAACGAGCCTGACATGCAATTCGCTCAACGATTTCTTCGTCGCCTTGACGTTTTCCAGACCGATATCCCTCATGTCCGGGCTCACGTTCTTAAACATGTTCCCGCCTCCCGCAATTTTCGCGACCATGACGTATTGGTTTGCGCCATGCATCTTCATCTCTTCGACTATCGCTTTCGTTGCGGTGTCGGCGTATTTACCAGGCAATATCTCGCTCTTCCTGCTGCACAACTTCGAGTCCGGAAGCATGATGTGGACCATGCCACCAATCTTGGTCGATGAGTCCCAGAGAGCAAGCGCCACACAGCTGCCTAGCCCGACGCATACCAGTCTCGCCGGGCTGCGCACGACGCGCATCTGTCCGATTCCGACATGTATCAAGACGTACTCCATCTACCCTACACCAAGCTTTGCAGCCAGTGATTTCTGTGATTCCGGTTCAAGCATCATGAGGAATATGCCCTGTATCGCGTTGATTTCCCCCTGGAAATCCGTGAGTATCAGTAGCGCTTTGTCAGAGACCTTTCCGAGCTGTATCAGAGCAAGGTCTAGGACCGCCCCAGCCATGTCATAAGCGCAGGCGGGAACGGATGGTATTAACTCAAGTCCGGTCATCTTTGATATCGCCGAGAGATACCAGCAGAGGCATATGTTGCCCACTTCGGAAAGCATGGATTCCTGGAAATCCGTAAGGCGTCTGTCTTCAAGCTCGCAATTCCCGAGAACCCTTAGGAGCGTCGACACGCTCTCTTCGGGGAAGAGCATCAAGATCCCTCCTTGCAGGCCGCCGCTGAACGTCGCATACACGCCGGCCAGGATCCTATCGGCCCCGCCGAGCGCCTCGGGGACTTTATCGAGGGTAACGAGCAACGATCTGGTCGATCTGTTCATCACGTTCTCTTTCAAGAGTTTCGATAGGGAGGTCGCCGCATGCCCCGCGCCAATGTTGCCCGCCTCAGTGAGCGCGTCTATCTCTATGGCCCCTATCGATTCCACATCCAGGTCAGGCATCTTGATTCCTCCTTGCCACATTTTCATTGCCTTCTATCTTCAGATCGGCTTTCATCCGTTCTTTGGCAAAACTTATCAGGCCGTTCACGTCGAGAATCAGTGCGACATCTCCCGAGCCGAGGATAGTTGCGCCGCCGAGGAACTGCAGTTTTCTCAAAAACTTGTCCAATGGTTTGACCACGATTTCCTGTTGCCCCAGGAGCTCCTCTACCACCAGTCCTGATTTCTTTTGCCCGCTCTCGATGATGACGACATGGCTTCCGAGCTCTTCCTCCGAGGTACCGAGAACTTTCGAGAGATAGATCAGTGGTACGATCTCGTTGCGGTAATTCACAAACTTCATCCCGCCGATGGTCTTGATATCGGACTCGTTTATTGAGATCGTCTCCACGATCGGGTCGACAGATATCGCATAGATTTCGTTCCCGACTCTGACCAGCATTGCGAGTATGATTGCTAGTGTCAGAGGCAACCGGATTATCACCTTGGTCCCCTGTCCCTTCACCGATTCTATGGTCATTTGACCGCCGAGCGATTCAACTCCGGATTTTACCGCATCCAATCCGACGCCGCGTCCGGATATCTCGGTCACCTTTTCCGCAGTGCTGAACCCAGGGGTTGCGAGCAAGTTCATCACTTCGCTATCGCTCATTGCATTCAGCTCCTCGGCTGAAACGATACCCTTCTCAAGGGCTTTCTTCCGCAATCTATCCGGGTCGATCCCGCGTCCGTCATCCTCGACTTTTATTACAACCCTGTTCTGTTCCTGGGAAGCCGTGAGCCTGATGATTCCCACCGGACGCTTCCCGACCTTCTCTCTCTCCTCTGGTGGCTCGATGCCATGGTCGACGCTGTTCCTCAGAAGATGTACCAGAAGATCACCTAACTTGTCTATCACGGTTCTGTCTAGCTCGATCTCCAGACCCTCCATTTGAAATTCCAGTTCCTTACCCATCTGCTTCGCCAAATCCCTCATCACGCGGGGGAATCTGGAAAACACCGTCTCGATCGGCACCATCCTGATCCGCAGCACATTGTACTGCAATTCGCTTGTGAGCCTATCCAGGATGCGTAAAGCCTCTGCCAGTTTCGGGTCGTTTATCCTCTTTCCAATTTCCAGCAAGCTTATTTTGTTGATAGTGAGCTCTCCAACCGTGTCGAGCAGGTCATCCAATCGGTCCATCTTCACTCTCACGGTCGCTATCTCCGGCGATATTTTTTTCATCGTCGCTGTAACGGGTGCCTGCTCTGGCCTCTGCTCCGCCTTTATCTCGGCCTTCTTCTCCGAGAACGTGGCCTTCTCGACTCCCTTTAATGCGGACAGGGCATCCGCGATCGTCTTGCCATCTTCTGCGGTCTCGATTTTGACGCTGAAGTTCCTGCCGAACTTCTCGGATTCGATCGCCTCTATCGGAGGATTCAGTTCGATGATCCTGCCAGACTTCTCAAGGCGTCTTATCACCAGTATCGCCCTTGCCGATGGCATGTCCACATCCTGGTTCAGCCGAATCGCGAACTCCAATACCCGCACTTTCTTCTCGGGAGGCTTCTCTTCTGCTACTATTGCGGGTCTCTCTGCTACAACCGCCTGTTCCGGTTTAGTGCCAGCTTGAACTTCTTTCTCCCCTTCAGCGGCCTTCTCCGCAGTCTCCTCCTTTTCCGCCGGCTTTATCTCGTCCAATTTCTTCTTTATCAATGCCATCAGGTCGGGGACCTCCGGCTCCGGCTTTTTCTCCTTGACCCTCTCCGTCATCATCTCCATGGCATCCAGACATTGGAAAAGCAGATCGATGACCTCAGGGTCGGCCTCGAGCCGCTTTGACCTTATCGCGTCCAAGATATTTTCCATCGAATGCGCTATCTCCCCCGTCCTCTCGAATGTCATCGTTCTTGCCATACCTTTTAGGGTATGGGACAATCTGAAGCACTCGTTGATGACCTCCTGATCTTGTGGATTCTTCTCAAGCTCGAGCAGCTTGTCGCTCAAGTTCTGGAGCGCTTCCCTGGTGTGAGTGACATACATGTCAAGGTATTTCGACAGGTCTATCCTCCCACCCCCTTCAGAATGGCCCTCGGTATCTCCTTGAGCGGCAATACCTCGTCTACGACCCCGAGGCGAATAGCCGCATGGGGCATGCTCCAGACAAGCGACGTCTCCTCGTCCTGAGCGATGGTCTTACCCCCCACTTCCTTGATCCGTTTTATCCCCCTTGCGCCATCACTCCCCATACCGGTCAGGATAACGCCAATAGCGTTCTTCCCGACGGCGTCGGCTACCGATGATAGAAGCAGGTCCACTGATGGCCTTCCCCCTCTCAATCTCTCTCCTTCGCTAAGCCTTACTTCCAATTTTCCGTTTGATTCGACGACCTCCATGTGCTTCTCCCCTGGCGCGATATAGGCATGGCAGGGCGATAGGACCATCCCCTCCTTTGCCTCGACCACTGAGATCCTGCACATCTTGGAAAGCCGCTCAGAAAACGATTCCGTGAATGCCTTCGGCATATGCTGCGCGATGACAATCGGTGCCGGGAACTTAGGCGGCATGCTGCCCAAGATATATCTCAATGCTACCGGGCCACCGGTGGAAGCCCCTATGGCCACAACGGGCCCGATCTTCGCCGGTACCTTGGTTTCCGCACTGCGCTGGGGGAGTGATAATATCTCTTCTTTCTCGACTATCCTTTTTCCGCCGCTCTTAAAAGCGAGCTTTATCTTCGTTATGATTTCCCACTTAAGCCTCAGGATATCTGTACTGCTCGTGCTCGCAGGCTTCATCACGAAATCGAAGGCGCCGAGATCAAGGCTCTTCATAATTGCATCGGCGCTAGCCCTGTCAGCTGCACTCAGCATTATCACGGATGTGTTTGGCTCTGTCTTCGCGATCTTCTCGAGCGCCTGGAGCCCGTCCATACGCGGCATCACGAGATCCATCGTCACGACGTTCGGCTTCTCCCTCCTGACGAGCTCGATTGCGTCCAGGCCATCCTTCGCGGCTCCCACGACCTCTATCTCGGGGTCGGATGAAAGCATGTCGGATAATATCGTTCTCACGAAGAGAGAATCATCGACCACCACCACTCTTATTTTATCGGCCACTCGCTTTCCTCCGATATGGGCAGATATGCGCTCAGGCCGTCAGCTCTTCAGCGCGTTGTTGACCGCTTCGATGACGGCCGCGGAGTCGAAAGGCTTCACAATGAAATCTCTTGCGCCAGCACGCAAGGCCCTGAGCACAAGGGTCTTGTGTGCAAGTGCTGTGATCATGATAATCTTCGCGTCAGGATCGAATTTCATAATCTCCTTCACGGCCGTGACGCCGTCCATGTTCGGCATCACGATGTCCATCGTCACAAGGTCGAATTTCGACTCCTTGTATTTCTTCACGGCGACCTCTCCGTCCGGCGCTTCCTGGACTTCGAACCCCTCGTCCTCCAGAATCCGCCTGAGCATCGTTCGCATGAACGCTGCATCGTCAACCACGAGTATCCTCGTCATTCAGATTCACTCCTTTTGCTCTCCTCAGTCTCGACAATCCCGAGGTCCTCATCTATCAACACGTTTTCGAGATCCAATATGACGATCAATCTATCCTTCATTTTTGCAATGCCGAGAATGTACTTCGAGTCTATCTTTCCCGCAGACATGGGTGGCGGAGGCTCAATCTGGCTTTCGAGCACCCTGGTCACCTCGACCACCTGGTCGACCATCATCCCGAGAACTCCGTCCTTGATGTCCGAGACGATGATTTTCGATTTCTCAATCGGCTGGGTCCGTTGGAAGCCGAGTCTCTCGTGAAGGTCGACGACGGTAACCAGCTTCCCGCGCAGATTTATGACCCCACAAACGAACTTCGGGGCGGATGGGACCCTCGTGATCTTGTCTACCGTAATTATCTCTCGCACCTGACTTATTTCGGCTGCGAATTCCTCCGAGCCTATGCTGAAGATCACGAGTTGGATCTCGTCTTCGCCAGGCTCCTTCAATCGCGCGGAATCCACCATTCGGAGCAACCCTCCCTGATGACCAGTGGCATGACTGAATTAACTCGCATTGGTCTATTCCTCTTTCTTTTCGGACTTATCTTTCGCATTTTCTTTTTTTGGCTTCTTGAATCTGAATTTCTTTTCTTCTTTAGGTGCTGGGGGCTTCTCGGCCTTGGATGATGATACTTGTTCAGGTTCCTTCTCTTTCGCTTCGGTTGCCGGGGGTACCTCTGCGATGCGTTTCTCCTTCTTGAATATCTCAGGGGGCGGCAGGATGAACCGCTCCACGGAGCTTTGCATCAGGGCGGCCAGCCGAGCCAGCTCCTGAGCAGACGAAGTCATTTCCTGCATGCTTGCCGTGAGGCTCTCGGTCGATATCGCGGTCTGTTCGGCGGCTGCCGATGTGTCCTCTGCTATCTTGGCAACCTCATCGACTGCCTTGACTATCTTCTCCGCAGACGCCTTCTGCTCTTCCGTCGCCGCGGTGATCTCCTGAACCATCGCTGCGGTCTCCTCAATCGTTGCCGCAATATCCTCCAATGAGGCGAGAGCGGTATCGATTACGGTCGCGCCTGTCGCAACATCCTTTGCCCCGCTCTCCATTTGTTCGACGGCCTTCCTGGTTTCGGTATCAATCTGATCTACAAGAACTGAAATCTGCGCAGCTGCTCTACCCGAGCCTTCTGCCAACTTCCTGACCTCATCGGCGACGACTGCGAATCCGCGACCATGTTCACCTGCCCTCGCCGCCTCTATCGCCGCGTTTAATGCCAGAAGATTCGTCTGCTGCGCGATGTTGGTTATCACATTCACTATTTGGTGAATCTCCTTCGTCCTTTCTCCGAGCTTCCTCACTATCTCCGTTGCACCATCTACAACTGCCTGGATCTCTCGCATCTTCTGAAGAGCTAGCTGGGCTGAATCGCCGCCTTTCTGAGCGACCTCGCTAGCCTTCGTGGAGGCATCCGCGGCCGATTCCGAGCTCGACACGACCTGCTCGACTGATGTGAGCTGATCGCCGACGATCTTGACTATCTCCTTTATCTTCTCAGCCTGGTGCTGGGCGCCCGCTGCGATCTTCTGTATTGCAGTGGAGACCTCCTCTGTCGTCGCATTCATCTCTTCTGATATCGAAGCCAAATTGTCAGATGTGGATGAGACGAGGGACGATGTCTCCCTCACATCCGAGACTATCTCCCGAAGGCTGTTGAGCATCATCTCGAAGGACACCACGAGCTTCTGAATGTCCCCTTTAGCCTCCAATTCTATGTCCTTTGACAGATCGCCCATCGCGACCGTTTCCGCCGTGGTCTTCAACTGATGAATCGGGGCGAACGTGCTCTCGACCATTTTCTTGAACGAGCCGACCATTTGGCCGACCTCATCAGTGCTCTCTTCGAGATCTATTTGGGGCGACAGATTGCCTTTCTGGATATCATCCGCGATCGCGGCGATTTCGACCAGCGGTTCGGTCGTCTTCTTGGCAATGATGAACGCTGCTATAATTATCGCCGCGGTTATGATTGCGAGCCCTATCAGGATCCCGAGGATGTTTTGCTGGTAAATTGTAGCAGCTTCGACCGCAGCGAGTCGGGCAACCTCAGCTCTTATCGAGAGTATCTCCTCGATCGCGTTCGCGCAGCGCGAATAGTTCTTCGAGGCGTTATAGACAAAGCCGAACACTGTGCTCTGATTAACCCCTATCGTGGTCGCCGCGTTCTTCGCGGCCACCCTCTGGCTATCGTATTGGTAGAAATAATACTCCACGTCGGAAAGTGCCTTGAGCTCTTCATCGATGAGATTCTCCCCGTGCTGTGCGACGAGCATGTTCGAGAGGACAGTATCGTTTTCCAACGTCAAGTCGTGATATTCAAGCAGCTTCGTCGCGAAGTTCTGTCTGCTGGTCTCCATCGCGGATAGGTCCTGCGCGAGAAGGCTTACGGATCTGTTAAGATAACCACCAAATATGAAATCGTTGAAATGCAGGTTCATGTTGATAAGGTCGCCTTTCATGTCGTCCAGTTTCTTCATCGTCAATACGTTGTGCTCGTACAGTTGCTGCGATTGCGCATTGAGAGTGCTCAAGTTCTCTATAGAAATCCATGATACTATTCCAACAGGCACGAGGCATACGGCCAAGAAGATTACCATAAGCTTTGTTCGAAGATTCCATTTGATTTTCATAGCATCCCTTTCCTCTCGACACTTGCTTCAATGGCTAACCAAAGATCGTTTGGTTTCCTATCCTGTCTGAAATCCTCCGAAGTAATTCTTCATCTTCGGGGGCAATCCTGTCACGGGACGAGATCCAAGACGCCCACCTTCGGAGGAAATTAGCCATCCAGGTTTTAAAGCAAATAGGTCATAGATATCAAGGATGATAACAGTTTCTGGTAATGACGATGCCGAATCCCTTCGAAATGCCAGCATTGAAAGGCTAGTTCATCACAGGGGGTGTTCCCTTTTTAAGGAAATCCGCCAATCGGGGTGGTGTGGAAGACAAGTCATTGGAAGAACTGATACAGACAATCAAAAATGAGCGAGGCCTTGACCTCAGCGGGTACAAGGAATCCTTTCTGATGAGAAGGCTCAACAGCAGATTGCGCGTGCTCGGCATTAAGAGCTTCGGACAGTATTCCGAGTTCTTGAGGAACCACCCAGCTGAGTTTGTCAAGCTGATAGATGTTCTCTCCATCAATGTTACAGAGTTCTTCCGAGACGTTTCTATGTATCGGCAATTCTCTGAGAAGATACTTCCGGAGCTGATAGAATCTCGCATTAGGACAAATGCCAGGATTATCAGATTTCTTTCCGCCGGGGGCGCTTCCGGGGAAGAGGCGTATAGCATCGCGATTCTATGCCGAGAGGCGCTGGCGGAAAAGAAAGAAAATATCGGCATATCAATTATGCTGGTCGATATCGATCCGGACGCGCTAAGGAAAGCAAAGGCCGGAGTTTATACGATGGACAGACTCAAGAACGTCCCCCCAGATCTTCTTGCAAAATACTTCATAAGGGAGGACGAAATGAAGTATCGAGTCGTACCTGAAATCCGCAACATGGTAACGATTTCGAGGCTGGACCTATTAACTGGCAGAATACCGAAATTCTTCGACGTCATCTTCTGCAGGAATGTGTTGATTTATTTCTCGAAGGAAGCGCATGCGGAACTCTTCGCCAAGCTCTATAGGTCACTCGTAATGGACGGGTATCTCATTCTCGGAAGGACCGAGACAATGCTGGGAGCCAGTAAGAATCTATTTGAGACGGTCGATGCGAGGGAACGGATTTACAGAAAGAGACAAATCAATGTCATCTGATTGCAGGGAAAGCTGCTATCGATATTGCGGGGATATTGCAACTATCCCTCGGCTGAGCATTCCGACATTCTCAGTATGGAGACATTGGCAAGGTTCATCGATTCCAGCTGCTCTCTCTTCCTTTTCAGGTTTTCCCTTATGCGCTCCTGCATCAGATCGAGCTTCTCTTTGTCGGCACAGAGCAGATTGGCATCGATGGCCTGATAATCGCTCTCCGCTTCAGCCATAAAATCAGAGATATCTGCTCTAAGGGATTCCAATTGCATCTTTATATTAAGCTCGAGTGCTGTTAGCTGGTTCCCTTTATATGTGTGCCTTATGTAATCTGTGAGGCTCAATCCTCTTCTGTCCGCGGCAGAATATATCTCTTCGACGATCGACATCGCTCCCATCCCTTACTATTGTCAGACGATATGTCTGCCCAAATATATAATGATTTTCATTTCGTCCGGAAATCGAAGTGTATCGTTAGACTAGTTTCGCGGTCGATAAGGCATGCCGACCATATCGATTCCAGGCCTGACAATTCCTCCTCCGCTTACAAGAACGTTCTTATGTGTCGAAGATTTCCTCGGCAAGATCTCTCAATTGATCCCTGATGATTCCAATCTCGTCTTCATCGATTTCGTCCGGATCCACAACATCCACGATATCCTTAAGATTGGATATCCTCTCTCGATTCTTTCTCAGTTTCAAGAATACTCTCATGTCCTCCCATCTGGAAAGAAGTTCTGGCTGCAGTTTGCATCTCCTTGCAAAAACAATCGTCGGGAACTCGCTGATCTGTTTGATATCCGCTGTTTCGGACTGACTCATTTCCCATCCCTTTGTCGGACAATAAGTCAGACAAATACTTTAAGCTTTCTATTATGTCTCCATTTCAGAAATGACATAGTTCTACGTAACGGATCTTATTGGAGGCGTGAAAACCGAGCATGGGTATATCGATTCAAGCTCGGTCAGAGGCCAATTTGCCCGCATCTCCCCAATTGTCTTTTGGGATCTCATTAAGGATGATCGTCACCGCCTCTCTCGGGACGTTCTCGGCCTCGAAGACCTTCGTGATGCCTTCTACTATCCTTTTCTTCGCATCTTTATCCCTGCCCGCATACATGTTCACGATGACTACGGGCATCCATCTATCCCCCTTTTTGCCCAGTTACGACGTCAAGCGAATACTCAATTGGTATTCCGCTCCTTATGCTCTGTGATACGGTGCAGTATTTTTCGAAAATGCTCTTGCATCTATCGATGTTCGCTTTTTCGTTATCGGGTATTTCCACGGTGATCTTGAGTTCGATTCTATTTATTCGAAGCCTGTTCTCCTCGTTCCGGCCAAAATATGCCTTTGCCCGAGCATCGATTCCTTTTACGCCTATCCTCGATTTCTCGAAGCAAAAAAGCAGGCTCGAAACCATGCAATGTGCGACTGCGACGGCAAGCAGCCTTGAAGGGTCTGGCCCGCTATTGCATCCCAAGGGTGGATCCTCATCCACCTCGAGCGGAGGAACGTTTGGCAATCCGAAATCCGCGAGAAACCTGTACCTGTCTTTCTGTTTCAATTCAACTGTGACGCTCATCTCATCTGCGCACATGGGTGGCTGATTGTAATACTACCTATTAAGGAATCCTGCCATGAGAGATTATTAACGATTCACGAAAAACGGTGGGCATCTTAAAGTCCGTCCAGATATCTCATGCGTTCCGCTCTATTCGCCAATGCTCTCTCTTCACCAATTTCGTTCTTCTCCTTCTCGAACAGCAGGTCTATCGCTCTGATAAGCGACTCCTTGGTAGGCTGTCTGATATTGAACCCGGCTTCCTTAAAGACGATAGCGCATGTCTCGATGGCGGCATCCCTATTATCCTGTCTTTCGCAATAATGGGAAATGACTGCATCGGCCGCCATATGCAGATTTTCTATGGTTACCATCTGGGCGACCGGTGCCTCTTTCTGGAAATGGCTTTCCAAGACCTCCCTTCCTATCCTCATGAAAGCATCTTCCACACCAACACCCGTCTTCGCGCTGCATAATTGCGTTGGTAGGGAAAGGATTCCAGACACGGCTTTCAACAATGAGGCACCGTCCGAAAATTCGTCTGCGAGATCGCATTTGTTTCCGAGGATTATCATCGGTATTTTTCCGACGATCTTCTCCATCTCAGGATACCAGAAGCTCTCGATGGATTCTATCGTATCAAGTCTCGATAGATCACAGACGAGCATAGCACCGTTTGCGCCATCCACATACATCCGTCTCAACCTGTGAAAATCATGCTGGCCGAGCACATCGAAAATCATCATGTCGAGCTGTACGTCCGTTCCGCAAATCTTGAACTCCATCGTCTTCTTAGAAACCTTTACCCCTATCGAGGCGATGTACTTATCATCGAATGTGTTCTGGACGAAACGTCTCACGAGCGAAGTCTTGCCCACCGCCGGGTCTCCGATGAGCACTATCTTTTTGTCTATACGCCTCAGTCCGCTCACTTCCCTTGGGTATGGCAATAGGGTCAATCACGCCGCGGCTTAATTAATCATTCCATAGTTTTCATCATCGGACGAGAAATCATCTTGGTGCTTGTGGGGAGCATGTAGTGGTTTTCTCAAATCCTCTTTTTCCTCGTGAATATCACCTTTGTGCAATTTCGGGCGTGTCGGTATTCGGTGGAGAGTTTTAACAGTAGTTAATAAATTCGAACCAATTTATAATTAAGCTTCCTTTTTAAAGAACCAGATACCCATGCACTTTAAAGACCGGTAGTTAAGATTTTCTTTTCTCGGAGGCTTTGAAAGGGTATTTATCGGGGGCCCCAGGATATGTATCCGAAGGCGTGACATGGCCTTCGCAATATGAAAGGGTGAAATCGGGATGCCGAAACAACTGAAGGTCGCAATCATCGGATGTGGTGGTGTTGGTCAGGCGATAGCGCAGAAATTGGCCAAGAGCGAGCATGTGTCAAAGTTAATATTGGCGGATATCAATGTCAAAGGTCCAGAAGCTGTCAAGAAAAGGACGAAAAGCGACAAGATAACCATCCAAATCATAGATGCATCGAAGCCGGATCAGGTGGCACAGATCGCCAAAGACGTCGATGTAGTCGTTAACGGAACAGTACCTGCGCTGAACTTGAAGATAATGGAGGGATGTCTAAAAGGCGGTGCTTCGTACATCGATATGTCAAACGGCGACAAGGAGTTTGGCCATCCGATGTTCGAGGATCAACTCGCCTATGACAAGAACTTCGAGGACATCGGTAGGTTGGCTCTCTGCTCAATGGGGATAGATCCCGGAGCATCAAACCTGTTTGCGAAGAGGGCCGCTGACAGGATGGATGCCGTCGATTACGTCAAAGTCCGCGACGCAGATACTGGCAAGCTCGAAGGATACGAGTTTGCAACGTACTTCTCGCCCGAATCCATGCTCGAGGAAGTGATAAAGGACCCCCTGTATTGGGAAGATGGCAAGTGGGGAAGGGCACCGGCGCTTGAGGTCAGCGAGATATACGATTTCCCAGAGCCAGTCGGTCCCATGAAGGTCTATATGACCGATCACGAGGAGAGCGAGCTGATACCGAAATATCTCGGGAAGCCGGTGAAAAGGGTTGATTTCATGATTACCCTTGACGAATCGTTCGTGAACCATGTGAAGAGCTTGAAGAAGCTTGGCCTGACATCGTTCAAGCCAGTGAACGTCAAAGGAGTTCAAGTAGTGCCTTTCGATGTGATAGTCGCAGTGATGCCAAGGCCAGACGATCTCGGAGGCAAGATCAAGGGAAACGCGATGGTGTTGACGGAGGTCGGAGGTACCATAAAGGGCGAAGAGACAATCATACGTACATGGACATGGATCTCGCACGAGAAGGCTTACGAGTTATCGGGCATACATGCCACCGCATACCAGACGGGAATGCCGGTCGTCGTGGTCATCGAGATGATGGCGAGAGGGGAGATAAAGGCCGTGGGGGTCAAACCGCCAGAGGTGGTCGATCCTGTGAAGTTCTGCAATTATCTCCCGGAACACGACATCCCGGTCTTCGAGGAGATCAAGAAGCCGACAAAGAAATCGAAGAAGTAGTTCCTCAATTCGGGAAGGACTACCATTTCCCCTTATTCAATCCATTTATCTAAGCGATGGTTATTTCCATATAATGGCGTAGGCGGTATCTTGAGACGGACTTTTTCCTGGGAGATATCATGCAGAACAGCAGGATAGTTCTAATTGGCCACGGAAATGTCGGTACAGCTCTCGTAAGGCTATTGTCCGAGATCGATCCCAAGGGTCGACGCTTCGTCTTCTCGGGTATTGCTACAAGGAAGCTTGGGATAATAGAGCTCGGTAACGTCCCCGCGCCAGAAGTGGATTCGGCTATTCATCGGGTGTTGGCTGAACGTAGGACAAGAGATTTGAAACAAACCGATCCGAAAGAGATCATTCACTGGCTTGAGACATGGGAATACGACGTCCTCGTGGAAGTTACGGATTCGAACTATACGGACGCTGAGCCCGCATTGAGCTATCTAAAGACGGCATTGAGGAGGGGTAAGGATGCCGTTACCGCGAACAAGGCCCCGATCGCTATTGCGCTTAAGGATCTGAGAACGATCGCGGCAAGAACAGGCGCGAGGATCAGGTTCGAAAGCACTGTAATGGATGGCACACCACTGTTTTCGTTATTCACGGAATCGATGCCTCCTGTTCGCATAAGAAGGATGCGCGGTATCCTGAATTCGACTTCGAATATAGTCCTCGACTTTCTGAACCAGAACCGCTCGCTTAAGGAGGGGCTGGCGAAGGCGAAATCTTTGGGATTGACCGAATCAGACCCAATGCTAGACTTAAACGGGTTTGATGCCGCCGCGAAATTGACGATTATTGCAAACGCGATCAACGATGCGGACATAAAGATGAGCCAAGTGATGACCCAACCGCTTACCGAACAGAACTTCGCCGCTGTCAGGAGCCTATCGGCATCTAAAGGGCGTGATACGATTATCCGCCAAGTGGCCGTTGCCGATTTCGATAAGAATTTCTATCGTGTCAGCCTCGAAGCATTGAAGCAGGATGACCCATTGTATTCCTGCAACGGCTCATCCAATATGATAGCGTTCTCCTTGGATTTATTCACGGAGCTCATAATCGCATCAAGAAACCCTACCCTCAGAGATACCGCATTTGGGATATATTCTGATCTGATGCATTTGCAACATACCGTAAAACGATAATCGCAAGGGCGCGGGGTATCATTATTCTCGTGACGAGTCAATAGATTTCGAAATTTCAATCAGGTGGTCTCACGATTCATCCGAACTCAATCGGTTCTCAAAGACGGATCATCATCAGATGATTAACTCGCGCCTGTACATTCTCTCCCAGACTATTCGAGAGATTATTGCGACTGCAAGCTCGAGCCACATGAGCCGCTCGCCGTCGGGGATTTTCCCGTTTTTCGGACCTGCGAGCTCGACCCAACCTATCAATTCGTCCCCGCCGCCGTACATGTAGATATCGATATAGTCTCCCTCCAGGAACTCATCCAGCGCCATCCGCGGCTTGTTGAGCAGGGCAGGCCGATTGAATGCCTTTTGCTCCACCTCGGGATTCTCGGTTATGCAATATTCCGAGAACCTTCCGATCTTGAACCCGGGATACTTTGTATCGCTCGTCATGTCTTCGAGCGTGTAAGCGATTTTCTTGCGAGCTTCTTGAGACGCTGGCAAGGCGCCGATCATGACACCGTATTTGTAAAGTCCGTCTGTCTTATCCTTCAAGCCAATGCTTACCTCTTTGAACTCGAATTTCTTGCTGATCATCATGGCGCATTCGAGCAGGAAGGTCGCGATTGACTCCTTCTGATGCTTTGATACTAGGTCTATGAGGCATTCTATGATGCCCGAGTCCTCAGGCTTACAGGGCGGATATGAAAAGCGTTCCTCCAGAAACCGACGGAAGGTTTCCTTGTCGATAGGGTCATCTCCCAACTTATAGTCCTCCAGAACAATAGTTAGCGACAAACACCACTATGAACCTTTTGCGTCTATCTTTCATTCAGATGTTCGGGATGCGCCATTGTCTTGCCGAACTCGGCCAATTTCATCCTCTCTAACTCCTCATCGAGATACGGGGCCATAATCGTTGCAAACATCTCGAGCCATCTGATTGTCCGCATGGAGGGGATTATCCCGTCTTTCGGCTGGGCGACCTCTATCCACCCGATCAGCTCGTCCCGATAGTTGAAAATATAAACATCGAAATAATCGCCTTCCAGCATCTCGTCGGGCGATTTTCTCGGCATGGATAGAAGGCTGGGTCGGCTGAATGCCTCCTTCTCGACGATCTCGCCTCCCCTATCTCGCTCTGCGTATCGGAAAGCAGTGTACTTGCTTATGGCGACGAACGGATAGGCTTCCTGGTCGAACATTTGATTGTAGGTATAACTGAGTTTCAGATGTTCCTCTCTGGCGGAGGGAGCAAGACCGATGAGCTCTACATACCGATACAGGCCGTCCGAGGGGGATTTGATCCCAATTGAGAGCTCTCTGAAAGGGAAAAGACGGTGCATAATCGTCGCAATCTCGTGCAACGCCGTCCTCAGGTTTCGTTTCTTGAAATACAATGCAATAATCGACTGAAGACCCTGCATCATCCTGACTTCATCAGTGCCAGCGAGTGAGTTATATTCGCTCTTGAGATTCTTTGCTATCACGGCTACATTTGGTGGAACGGGGGCCATCTTTTCCCAACCATCATTCCACGCAGCATCAGGTACGTTAAATGCCTTTTTATTTGGATTTCATCGATTGAAAATGATGGGTGTGCCAGGTGAAGGACGTAAGCCCCTTTCTGTTGATCCCGTAAAGGGATTGGCAGCATTCGACTATGCGCCCTACCCGCCGGCGATGAGAAATCGATCCGGCCGTTTGGGCTTGCTCCGGTGGGGTGTCGCCGTTTCATCAACTCCCCAGAAGACCTCACCCACAAAGGGATCATCGCATTGAACCGGGGCTGTGTCGTTTCTGCGCCCTTGCCAGGGCTCTCGCCCTATCGCTTTCGCGATCCACCTTTCTCAAGGAGAGGGGACTTTCCTCAGCCGGTCTTTCGACCTACCGTCAGCTGCCCGCCTTCTCCTGGCGATTTAAAATATCAGAATATCGTCATATTAATCTTTTTCGAGGAGACAAATAAGCGAACGCTATTTCGAGCGCCAATTCCTGATGAATTCTTTCAGCTCTTCGGACCAGTCGGAATCGTCCGTGCCGCTCAGCGGGAATCCGTTCGGCATCATGTTCATCGGGATATACTCAGGTCCGAGCTGGCTGCCGACTATTAATCTCATGCACTGTTCCCTCTTGCTGCCTCGGCAATAAATCCTCTGAAAACCGGCCAGGGCGAGTTCTTGAGCATCGTTTTCCGGTCTGATTGTGAAGAAACTGCATCGATGCAGATTCTTGCATTCTTCCATTCTATCAATACTGATATCGTATGGCTCATCAAAAATATTTTCTCCCACGATGTCTTCACCGCAAACTGCAACCTCGAAAGGGTTTTATCGCAGATTCTGTATGGATTGCTTATCTATGCGCTGCGGGGGTAGCCAAGCTCGGTCAACGGCGCCAGATTGAGGGTCTGGTCCTTAGTGGTCCCTGAGTTCAAATCTCAGCCCCCGCACCATCGGGGCTTCCATTCTTGCACTTCGATTCTCATGAAGTGAGCGGCATGGGCAGAAAAACTTGTGATATTTCATTCTTCATGTATCGTGATTCAGATTCTCCAATATCCCGGCAATTACATTCGTGGTATTGCATCTTCCAAGCCTATCAACCAATTCGATCTGGTTTGCTGTCTTTTCGATTGACGAGATCAACGCACGGGATTCGTGTTTCATGTCGAAATACTCGAGCAACATTGCTCCTGACAGAAGTGAGGCGAATGGATTGGCCAAACCCTTCCCGACAATATCTGGTGCGGAGCCATGGGCGGGCTCGAAAAGCGCGTTGCGAGCCCCGAAGTTCGCCGATGGCATGAACCCCAGGCCTCCGATGAGCCCTGCTGCGAGATCCGAGAGGATATCCCCATATAGATTGAGAGTGACCAGGACATCAAATTCTTCTGGGGTCATGACCATCTTCATCGCTGTGGAATCGATAAGGGCATCCGAGGCCTGTATATCTGGATATCTCATAGCCTCAGTCTTAAAGGTATCCAGAAACAATCCGTCAGAGAGTCTCAACACATTCGCCTTGTGAACGCACAGGATCTTCCTACGATCGTTCTTGACGCACCAATCGAACGCGAATCTGACTATGCGGGCACAAGCATCCTTCGAGATCCTCCTGAATGTCGTGACGCCGTGATCGTCCATCTCCTCTTTACCTGTATACAGTCCCTCGGTGTTCTCGCGTATCACGACAATATCTATCCTCTTCTCTGATCTGATGAGGTTCTTTGCTATTCTCACGTTAGCAAACAGGCCAAGCTCCTTTCTCAGTACGAGTATCGGCGATCTGTACCTATCGTCCCTTACGGATGTCGTGGCGCCGAACAATATTGCGTCTGCAGATCTCGCATTATCGATTAGCTCTTCTGAGATAGATGTACCAGTCCTGAGGAATTCATCTTTTCCCGCATGCTTTATCTCGAACTCGAGCGACGGGGCGATAGTAGATAGCACCTTCACAGTCGGCAGGATGACCTCGGGACCTATGCCATCTCCTGGTATCACGAGGACATGTTTCATTCAAAACAGTCACTCCTCGACCGATTTCGCGAAGCTGATAAAGTGGCTCTCGAGCCTTTTGACCTTCTTCCTCGTAGTCTCGAGATCGGCACGCATCTTGGCGATTTCCTTTGAGAGCTCGGTCCCCATCGTCTCCTGTTTTCCCTGAACCTTGGCGACCGCTTCCATGAGTGCATCGATACGCTTCGATGTCTCAGCCAACTTGACCTCGAGCTTCGCGAGCTTCTCAGCTTCCGCCGTCTGGGTGAAATACTTCTCCACTTTCGAGTTCAAGAGGTGCAGGATGTTTGATACTTTTTCCAGATGTCCTTCGAGCTTTTCCAGCCTCTCCTTCAATTCGGGTATCTGATCCATTTCGGGCTTTTTCATAGCTGACATTCGCTCGACTTCGAACATGCGGCTCTCGATGCTGTCCATCCGCTGTTGAAGGGACATCAACTCCTCCACACCATCGAGGATTTTCTCCATGATAGCCTTATCAGGATACTCGATTATCATCTTCTCATAGGTCGGCTTATAGGCCTTCAGGTCCTGGAGAGTTGCAATCATATCCACGGGAGCGAATCCTCTACGCCTGAGCTTGTCCTCTATATCTCTCAAAAGCTGGACATGCTCCTTTGTCTGCTCTGCAAGGGCAGGATTGGTAGCAGCCAGCCGCGTCATGTCTTCTATTGCAATGCTCAGTTTCCCAGCGGCCTGGCTCAGCTCAGAGTCGCTCATGAGCCTGATATCTCGAATCGCGTCTCTTCTTCCTCGTTTCTTCCAGTCATCGATGCCTCTCATCTCGTGCGGATAGAAACCGATGAAGAAATCGACTCCCCTCAGGACGATATCCTGAATCTCGTCCCAGTTCTTGAACGACGCCTTAAACTTCATTTCCTGGGAACCATTCAGGAGCATCGCATAGCATCCGTTCGGGAGGAGGCAGATCTCCACATTATACGGGGCCTGTTGGGCCATGGGCGGAAGATTGTTCGGCGACTTTTCCTCTGCGGTATCGAAATACGACCTCAGATATTCCCGGGCGTAGGCGACCATCTCAGTCGGTGTTGGAAGAGCGCTCCTTGCATCCTTGGTGTCGTCCATCGGACAGTAATACTCCAATCAGGTAAAAAGCTATTATGGCCTGTTGTCATGGTTTATGTCAATTCCCGCCAGTTTATCTCCGGATTATGTACGGTTCAAAGGAACGGGCGGTGGTTGATGTCCAACGCTTGTTAGCTGGGCGTATGTGTGACTCCGCGTAGGCACTCCACGATAAAGAAATATCATGCAATCAGTAAATCGACGGATTCCGCGAATACTTCGCAGTAGCGATCGACATCGCTCTCGGTGGTCTCTGGAGAGACCAACGCCATGTAATGGAATGGAGTGAGCAGGATACCTCTGTTCAACGCCATCAGATGCATTAGTCTGTCCAGTTCTGGATCTTCACCCGCGAGCGCTTCTGTAGCGTTGCGTGGCGGCCTTGATTGGAAGCCGTAACCGTGCTCGACCCTTGCCCCCAAACGTATTACATGCGACGGAAGCCCTCGGGAGTCTATCACCTTCCTGACCCTGCTCTCGAGGCGCTTCGCCAATGCAATCATCTTTTCGTATGCCTCCTCGGTCATAACCTTCTCGAGATTCGCCCTCATTGCGGCAACCCCGAGGGCGTAGCCTGATAAGGTGCCTCCGATTCCGCTGCTGGATGCATCCCTTCTCATCGTTTCCGCAACACGAGCCTGGATTCTCTCGGCAACCTCTTCGCTTATCCCATAGGCCGCAGCCGGTATCCCACCTGCTATCGGTTTGCCGATCGTTATCATGTCGGGCTTCAATCCGTGCTCGCGGGTATAACCGCCAGGGCCTGTGCAAATCGTGTGCGTCTCATCGAATATCAATAGCGTCCCATGGCGACTCGTGAGTTCGCGAAGCGCATCATGATAGCCCTCCTCGGGCAGGATAATACCGATATTGGTCATCGCCGGCTCGCACAGGACGCAGGCCACATCTTCGTGCCGTAAGGCCTCCTCGAGCGCGGGGACGTCATTGAATTCGACAATTCTGGTTGTCATAGAGGGGTCGACTGCATGCCCGACATTGCTTGGACCGGGCACCGTCCTTCCGTTCTTCAACCATACCAGGGCTTCGTCCACGCTGCCATGGTAGCATCCGTTGAAAACCAGTATCTTCTTGCGCCCAGTTATGGCTCGTGCGAGGCGTATCGAGAACCTGTTCGCGTCCGTGGCAGTCATGACGATCTGCCAATACGGAAGGGCGAATCTTCGTGCCAGCTCTTCCCCGACCCGGACGGAGTCCTCGGTCGGGAGCATCGTAGTGATCCCGTTGTCAATGTGATTCTTCACGGCTTCGGAGACAGCCTCGGGTGAATGGCCGAACATCGCGCCCGTGTCTCCCAGGCAGAAATCAATGTATTGATGGCCGTCGACGTCCGTTATATGGGCTCCTTTTGCCCTTTCGACGAAGATAGGGAACGGCCCTGCCCATCTCACCATCCAGTTCATCGGTACCCCCGCAAGGAGTGACCTTTTTGCCCGCTGGAAGAGTGCATATGATTTCGGTCTCCCTTCCACAAATCTCTTCTCTTCTTTTTCTAGCAGTTCTTTTATTCGGGAACGTGCGATGTCTGCCAAAATGATCCCTCGCTTCGTTTATCCAGATTGAGAAGGGTATCTTATAATTGTTCGCGGGAAATGCCTGCGCGATATCTTACTCATCAGAGGAGCGCACCTATTAGTATCGGCAGGGTGATGGTGGCATCACCCTCGACGGTAACCTCCCTCGCGCGCTCCTTGATTTTCCCCCAGGAGATGGCCTCCCGGCACCTGGCACCGGAGAGTGAACCGTCCCATTCCTCGGCGGTGGTAAGATATACAGCCCAGTCAAGACCGTCCCTGAACTGGTTCCACCAGATCACGTGATGCTTCGAGATCCCTCCGCCTATCATCAGCGCCCCCGCCTTCTTGGTCGAGAACACGATATCTGCGAGCTCATTCTCATCCTTGAGCACGTCTATTACGAACTTCGGGTGCGTCTGTCTGAAACTCCATATCTGAGCGCCGAAACTTCCGTCCGTGGGGCCAGGAATGAAAACGGGTATGTTCTTTTTAGAAGTCCAGTGCAGTATTGAGTTTTCGTCTTCAACCCTCTTGCCGATTTCGTGCACTAGCTCTCTCACGGAACAGTTGTTGATACCCTGAGAATATATGTCCTCCAACATTGGCTGAAGCTTTTTCTCGAGAATCAGGCCGTAGGAGTCGTTTGGCACGAGTATGTTTCCGAGCCTGTTTATGCCTTTCCTGTGGAGCTCGCGGTCGTCCATCAGGAAATCGCCATGATAATACCTCTTCCAGACCCTCGCGAGGTCATGGTCGACCGTGCCGCAGGTAGTCACGATAACATCCACCATCTCTTTCTTCACCATATCCCGGATTACGCCTCGGGTGCCAGTGGCAATGATGCAAGCTGGGAAGGATAGGAAAACCCGCGCTGACGGATCCGAAAGCATTTCTCGCATGATCTCTACTGCGACTCCGAGCTTTTTCGCTGTGAACCCGCCCGATCTCAGGTAGTTTTCACAGAGCTCTCTGATCGTCATGTTCTTCCTGAGCCTAATGTCCTCAACTGGCTCGGCCCTAAGTCTCATCTTCTCATCAACCTGCTCTCTGATTCTGAGAAGCCCTTTTATACTTTCGTTCGGATAGCGAAGCAAGGCTGATAAGGCGATGCAAGTCGGATCGATAATGACAAGAAAGGTCGTGACGCTCTCGCCCGATGACACGATAGCCGAGGCGGCGATGAAGATGTCCTCCGCGAAGATATCCGGAGCGCCCGTGGTGGACTCATCAGGACGCCTAATCGGCATACTGTCCGAAGCGGACATACTGAGATCTCTGAGAACCTCTCAGAGGAGCTTCCATCTCGTGTACCCATCCCTGTCAGCGATAAGCGTGACTTTCCGGGAGCAGGTGACCGAGCGGGAAGCGATAGAGGCTTACAAGGAGATCGAGAAGGTCAAGGTCAAAGACATCATGACGAAAGAGGTGGAGGTAGCTCACGCGGAGGACGAACTCAGGACCGCGATAAAGAAGATGATTTCCCGGGGGATAAACAGGCTCCCGGTGGTGGATGACCAGGGGAAGGTCATCGGGATAGTCACACGAGGAGATATCCTGAGGGGGATCGCAGCTGAGAGCAACAACAATATGAAGCTGTGACGCTCAGCTCGGATTCCTGGTGAACCATCCGCAATTTGAGCATCGCCTTATCCTGTTCGGGTAATCGTAGAGCATCTCCTGCTTGCATTGCCAGCACTTGACGCCCGTGGCGTATCTTGCCCCGTCCTTAAGCCTCTTTATCTCCTCCTCGTATTGTTTGGCGAGATTCTCCGCTCGTCGGGCGAACTTCGGGGCGTTCATGGCATCGCCCCTCTCAAGCGCAAGACGCGTGTTGTTCAGATAGTGTTGAGCCTCTGATGCATCGATGCCATAGCTCATGGCCTCCGCAATAAACGGGGTGAGCCTCTGCATTATCCCTCGGGCCTTTTCGAGCTGGCTCTGCCTCAGTGCAGGATTCGCGGTGAGCGCATCATGAAGCACCTTATCGACCGATCTCTCCGCACGGAGGAGCTCCTCTACACATTGCCTCAGCTCCCCGCGCTCGAAATCGTAGCTTGCCTTCTGTAGGTCCTGCTCTGCGTCCTTCACGTCCAAATCGAGGCTCCTCGCCTCGTCCAAGGCGGTTCTCACTCGGGGGATATGGTATTTTATCTCCTCCATCTTGGCAATCTCCGCCTTTCTCAGCAATTCTGTCGCCTTCGCGATCAGTTCTTTCGCCTCATCGAGTCTCACCGACGCGACCAGGCTCTCAGCATTGGCGAGCATAGTCATGGCCTCTAGGACGTCAGCGCCGATCAATCTGAGCTCCTCTGCCCTCTTTCTTCGTATCTCCAGCTCCTTCCCGATATCGCCAATAAGCTTCTCGAACGCGGCGATAGCTTCGCTTTCGAGTTTTTCCAGGGTTTCTTCTCTTTTGGCGGGGGTACCGTCAACGAACCCCTCCATGGCAGCAATGACTAATTGCTCCGCTCTATCCTCCGAAATCACCCCGCGACGCACTGCTTCATTTAGGACCTTTTCGGCTGCGTCTATCCCGAGAGCATTCGTGAACACCCTGAAATGACTGTAAATATCCGACGCAATCCTCCTTGCTTCCTGAATCTCTTTCAGGGTGGCATAATAGTTCTTTTCGGAGTATTTGATGGCCGCAGCCTCCAGCTTGCCGTCAACGGCAAAGAAGGAAGGTTTGTTGCCCATCATGAAGGAGACATACTGCCTCATCTCCGCCAGTTTCTCCTCGGACACCCTGTGTTTCTTGTATGCCGGGACTTTCTCAGGCTTGAGCCCGGAGGGTTCGGTCTCGTGCGCCTTCTCTCCTGAGGCGGTGGGCTCGGCGCTGACCGGGGCCGATTTCTCGGACGTTATCGAGATCCCTGCGGCGATCATCTTCTCCACGAGCTCTTTTTTTCGTATTATTCCGGAAACGTCAAGCCCGTTCTTCCTCGCTATCTCGCGCAACTGGAGAATCGTCAATTTCATGAGCTCTTCTTCGGCCCCGTTGCTCTTATTGACAGCCATCGGAACACCAGTGGTTTTTAATGGAGTATCCCATCATAATCCTTTCTTATCCCATTATCGCAATTGGTAATGAGCCTATCCTTTCTTCCGGAGCTCAGTTAAAATCTCTTGCGCCCTGTCCATCCGGATTGCCCTTTCTTCGACCATCCTGTCGGCGACTTCATCTACAAGCTCCGGAGGGACACCCGCGCTGGCCGCGATGTTCCTAGCATGCAGGCGCATGTGTCCCTTCTGAATACCCTCTGCGGCCAGCGCCCTCAGCGCGGCGAGGTTTTGGGCCAAGCCGACCGAAGCGAGCACCGCCGCGAATTCCGTGGATGACTGGACACCCAATATCTTGAGATTCGTCCTTGCAACAGGATGGGACTTCGTCGCACCGCCGATCAATCCCACTGCAATCGGGACCTCGATCGTGCCAACGAGATCGCCGTTCTCGTTCTTGCGCCATTGGGTTAGCGGCTTATATTTCCCATGAATGCTCGCGTACGTGTGCGCGCCTGCCTCCAACGCCCTCGTATCGTTCCCTGTAGCAAGGGCGACAGCAATGATGCCATTCATGATCCCCTTGTTATGTGTCGCGCATCTGTATATGTCGGCATCGGCGAACGAGTAGGCTTCGATTATTCCATCGACGACCTCATCACCTCCCAGGAACTCTTTCGTCCAGACGGCGGTCGCCCTTCCAAGCCTGTGCACGGCTAGGTTCGATAGGATTCTTAGATAAACCTTTCCGCCCGTGATCCGCTCGAGCCTCGGTGCGATTTTCTCAGCCATTGAATTGACTGCGTTTGCGCCCATTGCGTCCCTGACGTCTACGAGGATATGCACCACGACCATCGTGCCCGTCATCGACTCGATCTCCCTTACAAGAAGATCCCTTGCACCACCTCCCAGCTTGACAAGCATCGGGTCGACGGCGTTCGCCTCTGCCAGGAGTTCGGTCTTGTCTTTCAAGATGGCATCGACTGCTGCCTTCACGTCCTTGATCTGCGTTATTTGCACCTGACCGATCATAATAGGGTCAGTCGCGCTCGCACGGAACCCGCCAGTTTCTCTTGCTCCCTTTGCGGCGTTCGAGGCCGCCGCAACCACAGATGGCTCCTCTATGGCCATGGGAATCAAGTAGTCCTTATCGTTTATCCTGAAGTTTGTCGCGATTCCGATAGGTATTGGCATTGCCCCTATCACGTTCTCTATCATTCGCTCGAGAATCCTCATATCGATCTCACCAGGGTTCATAAATAATTCAATCTCCTCATCGGTGAGATTGCAGAGCTCGGATATCAGTTTCAACCGCTCCTCGCGAGTCAGTTTATAGAACCCCTCTAGTCTGGAATTTACGACCAAGGCAGACCACCTTGAGCTTTTCAGACGTTAATGGAGGGACCCCGCATCAACCTTTTGATTGCGAAATGATAATTACCCGAAGATAGTTTTCAGAATCTGTGGTCACGGCATCCGCTCCCGGCAAGCTCATACTGTTCGGGGAGCACTTTGTAGTCTACGGATTGCCATCGATAGCTGCGGCAATAGACGCAAGGACGGTCGCGACGGTCGAGCGATCGACAAGATTCGAGCTCATAGATAACAGGCCTGAGACTCCTGGCTACAAGAAAGAGAAGGCAGAGCAGCAGGTGGATTCCCTCATGAGGATTTTCAAAGCGCTGGGAATCGATTGCAAGAATGTCAGGATCACGCTCGGCGGGGATCTCGTGGCGACGAGCGGGATAGGCGCTTCTGCGGCAAGCTGTTCGGCGATCGCCGCAGCGTTGAGCGCGGAATTTAACCTTGGGCTGAGCTTGGAAAAGATAAACGAGGTAGCTTATGAGGGAGAAAAGGGATATCACGGGACCCCTAGTGGGATAGATAATTCGTGCTCCACATATGGCGGCTTCATAAAGTACGAGAGAGATGTCCTCACCGGCAAGAACAGGATAGAGCCATTACGGTTCTCCAAGCCCTTGACGGTGGTCATAGGGAACACCGGGATCACGAGCAATACAGCGAAAGTGGTCGAGGAAGTAAGAAACCAGAAAAGTAAGTATCCCGCAAAGTTCGACAGGATATTCGTTGAATACCGTAGCCTCGTACATGAGGCGGAAATCGCTCTCAGGAATGGCAACCTTGAAATGATCGGAAGATTGATGAATCAGAATCACGCGCTCTTGAGAGAACTAGGGGTATCGTGTCCAGAACTGGAGTTGCTTGTCGAAATCTCCCGCAAGAACGGGGCTTTCGGAGCGAAACTCACAGGTACTGGCAGGGGCGGTCTCATGATTGCGCTCGTCTCGGATGAAACAAAGGATAAGGTCGCTCGAGCTATCGAATCGGCAGGATACAAGGCCGACATCAGGCATATCGGTGCAGAAGGCGTGAAGATACTATGACAAGTTTTAGGGAATTCTTGGATAAACTGGACAGGGAAAAGAGGCTCATCAGGATAAGGAAGGAGGTATCTCCAGAGTACGAGGCGGCTTCGCTCCTCAGCGAGCTCGACTGCAGGCCAGTCATGCTCGAGAGGGTTAAGGGCAGCACGATGCCAGTCGTCGCGGGCCTTTGCTCGACCAGAGAGCTCATCGCCGAGTCGCTCGGGATCAAGAAAGAGCAATTGCTCCTGACGCTCGCGAACGCAATAAAGAATCGCAAGGAGCCCGAATTGGTCGAGAAGGGAGAATGCCAACAGGTCGTCACGAAAAGCGTGGACCTATCGAAGCTCCCGATACTGAAGCACGTTCCCGGTGATGGCGGGAAGTACGTGTCATCGGCCATATCTGTCATCAAGGATCCGGAGCTGGGCAGGAACGTCTGTTTCCATAGATTGATGCTCCTGGACAAGGACAGATTCGTCGCGCGGATAGTGGAGAACAGAGGGACGGATACAGCATTAAAGAAATCCGGCGGCGAGCTCGATATCGCGATCTGCATCGGTAATTCGAATGCAGTTCTGCTCGCCGCATCAACATCGCTCGCACTAGGCGAAGACGAGTTCTCTATGGCCAACGCCCTCGACGAGTTCCAGCTTGTCAAGTGCAAGACCGTCGATCTCGAGGTCCCACGCGATGCAGAAATAGTGCTTGAGGGCAGAATAACGAAGGAGAAAGCCCCCGAAGGGCCGTTCCTCGACATAACCGGCACACAGGACAAGGTGAGAGAGCAGCCAGTGATAGAGATAAAATGTATCACGCACAGGAAGGACCCGATATATCAAGCACTATTGCCTGGGAGATGGGAGCACAGGCTCCTAATGGGCATGCCGAAAGAGCCGACGATATATAACGAGGTCAATAAGGTCTGCAAGTGCAGGAACGTCCTGATAACACCGGGTGGCTGTTCCTGGCTACACGCGGTCGTGCAGATAAAGAAAGAGAACCCGGACGACGGCAGGAAGGCCATCGAGGCGGCCTTCAGAGGTCACGGCTCGCTAAAACATTGCGTCGTCGTCGATGAGGACATAAATATCTACGATATGAACGATGTCGAATGGGCGATCGCCACGAGATTTCAGGCGGATAAGGATCTCATTATAATGCCGAACATGCCCGGGTCCTCCCTCGATCCCTCTGCGGACCTGAGCGAAGGCAAAAAGGCGGTGACCTGCAAGGCAGGGATAGACGCTACCGTGCCGTTCGATAAGAAGGACAAGAAGTTCAGGCGTGGCGAGTACGCGGAAATAGACATAAAGCGCTATCTGTGAGATCATGTATCTGACAAAAGAGGAAGAAAGGATCCTGAACGGCGAGTTCGGTGAGGTGAGACAGAAGGCGATGGAGCTTCTCGTCACCTTGGGGGATCTGGCAGATGCGGATAGGTTGATCGAGATCAGCTCTGCGCAGATAGCGGGCGCATCATACAAGACAATATCTGATGCAGGTGTGGAGTTCTTGGAGGAGTTCGCAAAAGATGCCAAGGTTATAGAAAATGCAACTTTGAATCCCATAGGGATGGACAGGGAGAACTGGAGAGAGATGAAGATCCGAGAGTCGTTTGCGATTCCCCAGCTTAGGATATTGGCGGCATACGAGAAGATGGGCGTGAAGATGACCTGCACATGTACCCCGTACCTCATCGGGAACAGACCTGCAGAGGGAGAGCATATCGCTTGGGCGGAATCTTCAGCGGTGGTGTTCGCGAATTCCGTCCTGAGGGCGAAGACGAACAGGGAAGGCGGACCGTCCGCCCTCGCGGCGGCGATACTCGGAAAGACCCCTTACTCGGGATTGCACATCGATGAGAACAGGGCCCCGACAGTGCTGGTAAAAGTCGAGTTCGATATGAGTACGGATGATTATACCCTTCTGGGACATGCGATCGGCGGGAAGATCGGCCAGCAAGTCCCGTTGATAACAGGCATCGCGCCGAGCGAAGATGAACATAAGGCCTTGGGAGCCGCGATGGCGGCCTCGGGAGCGGCCGCGATATACCACTTCAGGAAAGCTCATTCGGACTGCAGGGAGTTCAATACCATCAAGGAGAAGATTACCATCGAGCGGCGGGACCTCGAGGAATCGAAAGCGAAGTTGAACAGTGCATCGGACGAGCTCGATATAGTAACGATAGGCTGCCCGCATCTCTCGAGAAACGAATTGGTCGAGGCGGCGCGTTTTCTGCGACACCGCGAGCCAAGCAGACGATGCGACACCTGGTTCTGTGTTTCGAGGGATATCGCGAAACAATGCCCCGAGGAAGTGAGAGTACTGAGGAGGTTTGGGCATGTGGCATGCGACACGTGCATGGTCGTAGCACCGCTTGAGGACATAAGCAAGGTCGCAGCAACGGATTCCGCCAAGGCGGGCGTGTATCTTCCGACGCTCTGCAAGCAGAAAGTCATTTTCGCGACGAGAAAAGAATTACTCGAGTTGATATCGAAATGATGCTAAAGGGAAAAGGCATAGGTCACGGGATTGCGGAAGGGGAGATACTGCTAAGCAGGATGCCTATCTCATTCCTGGGAGGAGTAGATCCTCATACCGGGGTTGTCACGGATAACTCCTCTGATATCTACAAAGAGAACATCGCCGGCAAGATACTCGCATTCCCTCACGGGAAGGGAAGCACAGTGGGCTCATACGTGATTTATCAGCTATCGAAATCTGGTAAAGCACCTGCCGGGATGATAAACGAGAACACAGAAACCATTGTAGCGACAGGTGCAATACTTGCAGGCATACCCATGCTATCAGGGATCCCGTTGGGGGCATTGTTAAGCGGCGATTTTGCGCTCCTGGACGCTGTGCATGGCACCCTGGAGCTGAAGGGAGTGGTTCAGGAGACCATCGTGATGGCAGTGCTCATGAACAAGGACAGGATCTTGCTTCTGAGACACGGGAAGAAATCGAAGCTTCTCGGAGGGCAGTGGCTCGGCGTGTCCGCTAAGCTGGAAGAGAATGAACATCCAGAAGAGGTCATGAGAAACATTGTCGGCCCTATGACAGGCATCGAAATCGATGCTTCGGATATCAGGGTCCGAGGAGAGATCGTCTATCTTCGATTAGGTCATGTAGCTCTTAAAGTCTATCCCTACCTGATTTCCACTTCCGAGAGCAGAGTCAAGCTATCAGATAACTATGACGACTTCAGGTGGGTTTTGCCATCAGAGATGAAATCCCTCCGGACGATGGTAGGCCTTGATAGGATCGTGGAATCCCTGCTGTCCAGGAGCGAGATCGACCGAAAGGTCTGCTGAGCTTATGCGAAAGGGTTATGGAGGAAGGCACGATTAAACGGATTTGATAAGAAATGGTAGAACGCATACCGCAGCACAGGCATTGTCAGTATTGCGACAAGGCAATACCTCCGGACAAAAGGTACTGCGACGATAACTGCGAATCATCGCATAAGGCTGCTGTAAAGGCAAAGAAGAGGCAGCTAATGATGTTCTATATATTGATGATATTGGTCTTCGTCGCCGCATTGCTACTATCCATATAAGGCGTGACCGGGATGACAAAAGCTGCTATCGGCGGAACGTTCAACGTTCTTCACAGGGGCCACAAGGCTCTGTTCGAGAGAGCCTGCTCCCTTGCAGACGAACTCGTTGTCGGGCTCGTCTCCGACGAGATGGCGCGTACGACAAGGAAAGAGGTGCATCCGTATACCGTCAGGAGGAGAGAGCTAGAGGGATATCTCAACTCCCTCAATAAAAGATATCAGATATTCAAGATCGACGACATCTTCGGACCTGCAGCCTCAATGGAGGATCTTGACATACTCGTAGTTTCCGAGAACAGCAGCAAGAATGGAAAGCTTGTCAATGAGGCTCGAAGAATGAAGGGACTCAAAGAATTGAGGATAGAAGTCGTTCCCAATGTCATAGCCGAGGATTTCCTTCCGATTAGTTCAACAAGGATACTCAAGGGAGAGATCGACAGGGATGGTAGACTGCTCGTCCCGCTGAGAGTCAATGTCGGCTCTGCCAACGAGGTCAAGATCTCAGCGGTCGAGACAGTTCTCAAACCGCTTTATGGCATGGTCGAGGTAAAATCGGTCGACGTCCCATCAGGGGTGCCGGAGGAACCGATTAACGAAGAGGTCCTCCAGGGCGCAATTAACCGCGCGAAGGCCGCGATATGTGATGCGCATCTCGGCATCGGCATAGAGGCAGGCCTGTTTTGGCATGAGGCGGTCCAATTGTATCTCGATGTCCAGTTCTGTGCTATAATCGATGCAGCAGGCCGCTTGACTGTCGGCCACGGCCCAGGGTTCTGCTACCCGCCGAAGATCATCGATGAGGTCAAGAAAGGAAAGCCGGTTGGCCGTGCAATGGAGGAGCTCACGGGGATCGAATCGATCGGCAGAAGGGGTGGCTCGGTAGGATATTTATCGAAAGGGCTCATCGACAGGAAGAGATTGACCGAGCTCGCCGTGATAATGGCATTCATACCCAGGATGAGACCAGACCTATATCTGCACGGGATGCCATCCGAGCCGTGAGACCCCTATCGCCGGTGCGTGCGTTTCTTCGACGCCATTGACGATTGCATGAGACAGAGCGCAGAGGGGGAGATTCGAACTCCCGTGGTGACAAGCACCACCAGCTCTCAAGGCTGGCGCCGTAGTCCGGGCTTGGCTACCTCTGCTCGATACGAAAAGAATCATCCACGATATCAAATCTTCCAGAAGAAGGTCAGCCATGATGGCTCCAGGAGGCCTCTGCCCGTCTCATGAGCGGCTCGACTTCTATCTCGAATCCGACGACGGGATATCCGAGCTCAAACGCCGTGATGACCTCGGGCCTGATTTCTCCGAACACGCCGACCGCATCACCATCGATAATGACCGCGGCGCATCTCCCCCTAATAAAGGACGCATCGTCGTGAGGGGCCATCTTCAACCTTATCGCGAGCGCCCTCAAGAGCGCCTCGACCGTTGATTTCATCTCGGTAAAGCTCGCCTTGGTGTGTATCGACGCGCCGGCGATATGGCTGACATTCCTCATGTTACTGACAACTTCCCCGACTTCGAATATCCTCTGAGGCAGATCGCGGTGCTTGTTCTTGCGGAGTATAGCCATCAGCTCCGGCAACAAGGAGGTCCTCAATATGTTCCGCTCCTCGCTTCTCGGGTTCTTGACCTCCACAATGTCTTCCGGTACCGACCTCATCATCCTCCTATATTGATCCTCTCTGCTAGTCAGCGTCAGTGTCGTAATCTCGAGATATCCCAGGCCTATCATCGCCGTCCTGAGGACATTCCAGAAATCGTATTCTCTTATCGGAGTTCCCTGGGTCTGATATTGTGGCATCCTTGAGCCGAACCTCTCGTATCCGTACGCCTTCGCGATGTCCTCTATGATATCCGCAGGATGCAGGATATCGTACCGATAGGCTGGCACCTTGACCCTCAGGACATCCTTTTCTGGTATCGCATCATATCCCATCCGGCCGAGGTATTCGCAGAGAGCTCCTGGCTCATCCTTTATCCCCGTCAGCGTTCTGACATCGTCGATTTTAACTTCTATCTCCCACGGTTTGAGATCGGGCGCCACGAATAATTCCTCGTCCCGGTGTATACTCACAGATTTTATTTTCGCACCTCTCTCCGCGAACGACGTTACCAATATGTTCACTGCGGCTTTCAGCGCATTCAGGTCGGTCCCCGTACAGTCCACGAATATGTTCTTCGTATCCTCTGTAATGGCTGTCGTTATCCCGTTAATTATCGGCGGGAACGACAACACGACTCCGCCACTATCGAAGATTATCGGATACCTCTCTTTCCCTTCGAGCACGAATGCGAACATCCTACCTTTTTCGTGTTCCTCCAGGATCTCCTTCATCGTCATCTCCCTGGTACCTTGGAGAGGGAAAAATTTCACTTCGGTCGGCTCAGCGGCCGTGTACAGGAAAGGAGGCTTGACCGTGTCGAAATCGTGAATTCCTATTGCGACCTTTCTTCTATTCCTGCCGATCGTCAGGTGCAATTTTTCCTGGAGGTCCATTACCGATCTTATCAGGTAATCGTTCATCTCCACGCCCGTGACGAGGGCGGACCATATGAACGGTCTCACCTCGCTGACCGCAGGATCGACCTTTAGGACCACATCGGATTCCTCGACCTCGTACTTCCTGAGTCCGGGCTCGAAGCCAAGAAACTGCCTTAACGCCCTAGCGACGCCCTCTACAGAGTACAGGTCAGGCCTGTCCGGAAAGAACTCGAAGGCCATCTCGTCGCTCTTCGGGTTTGCGAAGTGAACGTCTGCACCCATCATCGGCAGTCTATCAACAATGGTATCGAAGCTGACCTCTCTCCCTATCAGGGACTGCAGATCATTGAAACTGAAATTTATCACTGGCATATGGAACGGGATAGGGAACGGTATGCAGATATAATTATCTTACCGGCCAGTCCATATGATATACGGCACGTGTCAAATAAATTGCTCTCTGAGCCCGGCAATCAGATAAGAAATATCTTATCCATCTGATTGCATCAAGAGATAGCCATTGAGCAGATCAGATGGCTATGGAGCAAGGGTCGGGGACTCAGTGATGCCTGACAGGATTTCGACAGGTACGCCTGGACTGGATAGGCTGCTCGGCGGGGGGCTGCTACCTGGCGCGGTCTATTCGGTGATAGGGCCTCCCGGGAGTGGTAAGTCAATCCTCGGCATCCAATTCCTAATAGAGGGGGTGAAACGGGGTGAAAGTTCTCTGCTTGTATCAATCGACGAGCCACCCTGCGAGATCAGAGAGAATATGCTCAGGATGTTCGGGGAGAACTTCGATAGGATATTAGTTCTCGATGGCACGTTGGAGATCAAGCATTATGAAATCACCCCATTACGAGACGTATCGATCGTCAGGCACGCCGAGGCCTTCGGCAATGTTTTCCCAGAGATTCCGAACTCGATGGACCTTCGTAACCCGGAGATGACGGTCGGCAGCCTTCAGGAGATGATAAAGGCCGAGGTCCGAGACAAGAACGTATCGAGGCTCGTGATCGATTCATTGACTGGCATCAAGCTGTTCATGATGCCAGTTGCGGAAAGGAACCGGTTTTTGCAATCGTTCATGCGTTTTTTGTGCGACCTTGGCATCACAACTCTCGTGATCATCCAAGAGGGGGATAATGCGAACCCGGAAGCCTCAATGATAGAGCATCTCATGTCCAGAGGCGTGATTCGGCTTCACCGCTGGCTCCAGTCGAACGGCTTCAGGCTCGGTATATCGGTGGAGAAATTCCGCGGCTCGGAGCATGATGAGACAGTCACTCGCTCCAAAATAACGCCTATTGGATATCAGGTGATGGGGCACACGAAACTAAGAGGAGGGGATTGATATGTTCTCATCAAACCAGGATCTCATCCGCATTTCTACGGGCATAGAAGGTCTGGACAGGATGCTCGATGGCGGATTGATAGCCGGCAGGCAGTATCTTCTAGTGGGCGATCCTGCCAGCGGGCGTTCCACAATCGGCGGGCATTTCCTGATGGCGGGAATAAGGCACGGTGAGGACGTGCTCTATGTGGCTATTGACTCATCGCCCACGGATATCCGTGCCTGCATGAACAGCTTCGGCTGGGATTTCGGGAAGATAGTGATCCTGAACGCACACCCAAAGGTGAGAGAGTACAAGGTGAGGGGTTCCGTGATAGAGGTTTCCTCCCAGCGGACCGTCGGTGCGATGGGGGAAATGGAGGAGTGGGACAAGGCATCTCAGCAGCAGGCTGCTGTGACTCCCGACATCAGTCTCCCGACCTTGCAGCTCATGCTGCAGAAAGAGTTGGAGTCGAGATCCTACGACAGGATACTCATCGATTCCATTGCCTCGCTTAGGATGTTCGGAGTGGAGGAAGTGCAGTGGGAGATAGGCATTAACTCATTATTCAGGCTTCTTGCTGAAGAGGGTGTGACGACTCTGATGATATCCGATGTCCCGGATGCGGACGAACCCGTCCGAGCGGAGTTCTTCCTATCGAGAGGAATAATAAGGACGATTAGAACCATCGTCGGCGGGAGAACCTATCGTGGGATTTTCATCGAGAAATTCCGCGGCTCGGCGCACGACAATAACATCAGGCCAATGAGGATAGCATCGAACGGAATTCAAGTCGATGCGGATAAGATGCTTCCACCATCGGTACTAACAGAGATCGCAAGGTTGTTCCCGCGGCCGTGAGACAATATGGCATCTGGCACAACATATATCTATCCGATATGGAACTAAGTTATTTATCTCGCCTATGCATACGCACGAAATCGATGGGCCCGTAGCTTAGCCTGGTGGAGCACCCGGCTGATAATCTGAGGACGATCAGAAACCGGGAGGTCTCCGGTTCAAATCCGGATGGGCCCACCATGTATTTCTTGTGTGGATTTGTTTTCGATCGGACGTTTATCAAGAAATGTTTCTCAAATCTGTCTCGGGGAGATGGTCGCACTCCACGATTCTAATGAAGCCGATATTATCGCGAAACGGCATCGCTCCTGTTTCCTATTCACTGGCACTTCTATGAATTTTGTCGTGATAATGACTCTTGCAAGAAAATAATATAAGACTTTTCATGAATAGGGATCGGATGCCAATTGAGGGATATTTAATGACACAATCGACACGAAATGAATGCTTGTTGTCCGAGAATATGAATGCGCGGAAGAAGACATACTGGCTGCAGAATCTACTCTCAATCCTTGTGGTTCTTGTAATGCTCGTTTCTGCCGTAATAACTACGATTCGAATCGGGAACGATATCGAATATCCTTCAAAAATCCCCGCCAAAACGCTGAGCACCGTTCATAATCCGATCTTAATAATCGGGAATGACGGTTTTACGGGTCCTAACTCGACAACGGGAGTTATTTGGGGAAGCGGTACGCCATCGGATCCCTACATCATCTCTGGCTGGGAAATAAACGCCTCTACTGCCACAGGCATCGAAATCAGAAATGCCGATGCGTATTTCGTCATCAAGAACTGTTACATATATGGCGGTAAATCGACCATGAACGGCATTTCTCTGATTTCTTGCGCGAATGGTACGGTCCATAGCAATACTCTTTATGGCAATAAATATGGCATATATCTCTCATCATCAAATCATAACATCGTAAGCGAAAATAATTGCTCCAATAATCAGTATGGCATATCCTTTTTTTCTTCAAGCAATAATACTATCATCAATAACATTGGCTTTATGAATGTGTATTATGGCATATACTTGTTGCTATCGCACTACAACAAAGTGGATAACAACATTTTCCATAATACCGCCTATTCCAGCAATGGAATCTTAATCTCTTCATCCGCCCGAAATATCATCAGCAATAACACCTTGTCGGGCGCCTATATGGGGATTCATAGCGGGGGGTCGAATAATAATACGTTCGACAGCAACAATTGCTCCTTTAATCGTTTTGGCATATATATTGAATCCTCATCGAATAACAACACCCTCCGTAAGAACATTTGTCGTTCAAATACTGAAGATGGCATAACATTGGCATATTCGCGCAGCAACGATTTGAGCATGAATGTTCTCATCGATGATGGCATAACTATTTCTGGTCCGTCTATCGAATATTGGAACTCTCACGATATCGATACTAGCAACGCTGTCAATGGAAAACCAGTCCGTTATTATCGGAATCAGAACGGATTGACTGTGCCCGCCGATGCGGGAGAGGTAATCCTTGTGGGCTGCAGGAACATGTTGATCGAGAATCAGGATATAAGCAATTTGAGAATAGGCATTGTCATCGCATTTTCATATGATCTGACTATCAGAAACAACAGTTGTTACAATGCTTACACAGGGATCTATCTCTACCATTCAAGCAACAGCACCATCATGAACAACAGTTGCTCACGAGCTTATCATGGCATCGATATTAGTTCATCCAGTAGTAAGAACATCATTATTGGAAACAATTGCTCAGAAAATTCAATGGGAATTTATCTTTATTCATCGAACAATAATTCCATTATGGAGAATGTGTGCTATTCGAATTATCGTCTGTACGGAGTCTACGGAGGTGGAATTCACCTTTCTGGTTCGAATGATAACAATGTCAGCCATAATGGTCTTCATTCGAATTTCAGAGGTATATTCTTATCATCATCCTCTCGAACTAATAAAATTTCATGTAATTACATATATAATAGTTCTTCCCACGGCATTCAAATTCTTTCCAATTCTAACAATAACGTAATCTGGAACAATACATTTATCCGAAATAATGGTGCAACTGAGACATATAATATTTCCCATATCCAGGCATATGACGACGGAATCGGCAACCAATGGAACAGCACCGATGGCTGCGGCAACCTTTGGTCTGATTGGATGGCGCCGGATGACGTACCCCCTTGGGGGATAGTTGATTATCCCTACAACATATCTGGAAGTGCTGGTGCGCGGGATTATTTTCCATTGACTATAAGGGATCTTTCGCCTCCTACAACGATTGCTGTTATATCGGGCACTCCCGGAGCAAACGACTGGTATCGATCATCGGTTATGGTATCTTTGAGTGCGACCGACCCCGAGAATCACCTAAATGGGACATTCTATAGAATTGGCACATCCGGCAACTGGACGAATTATTCATCGCCGCTCGTGCTATCGATTGATGGTAATCACACCGTGCAATTCTATTCAGGGGATAGCAGAGGAAATGACGAGCCAGTCAGAACCATCATCGTCAGGATTGACATGGGAACTCCTCTTCTGACAATCAATCAGACAGACGGGTTCGAAGTAAACGTCAATTATGCAATCATATCATGGTATGGCATCGATGGGATGAGCGGCATAGACAGGTTCGAGGTAAGCATAGACGGAGGTGCATTCATCCCGGTCGGTTTGGAAATGTCATACAACTTCTCTGGCTTGACCAACGGGATGCATAATGTGACTGTGAAAGCCGTCGATAAAGCGGGAAATGAGGTTAACATGACCATTATGTTCAAGACCAATGCGCCTGAAGTGTCAGGAGAAGGAGGGGTTCCTGTAGATCTGATACAATATGCCATTATCGCGATCATCATTGCTGTTGTAGCCGCGATGGTCATCGCGAAGAGAAGAAAGAAAACACCTCCGAAGGAATCCGATGATTCGAAGCATGATGGCTGATTGCCGAAATCACCTTCTTGCTGCGGATTGGCTTATCGGCCGGGAAAGATGCCGAGATCGAAAGATCAGGGCGGCAGGCAGCGAACTCAGGATGAGGAAGTCATATCCGTGACAATAAATCCGAATATTTCTTCATCCTCACCAACTTTCCTTCTGGTTGTATGAGCCAGGTCATCCAGCAAAGCTCTATCGGTCTATATCCGCAGGCGAGAGCGATCCTCTCAGTCTTTTTTATGAATGCGAGATCGTCATTCATAGGCTCTTGACCGGACTTCATCAGGATCTCATTCACAACCCTCTTGACTATCTTATCAGGCATCACGGTGTCGATACCGCCCATCATTCTCAAGTACTGGAAGGTGCTCAACCCCACGCCTTTAATCCTGCCGATAGGATCCTCTTCCCAGCGATCAAGACTCGCATCCTTCGCCCATCTTCTCAATGCTGTCCTGTCATCCTTACTTAAGCCTGCCAGATAAGAGGAGATACCCCTCATGACAAGCAAGGATCTCTCATTTTTCCAAACACTCCTCAGCTCATCTATCTCGACTTTACTGAGCTTATCCAGATTCCTTACTCTTCCCGTTTCAACGAATTTCTTCTCGAATTCCTGCACCTTAGGAACTACTGCTGTGAAGTAGTTCAAGCCAATGGAGTTGAATGCCGCATCCACCACCATCAGGACAACACTTCCGCCCCATCTTTCAGTCCGGAGGCATCTGTCGCAATGCTCTTTCAGGCCGACGACCTTGTGCATGTAACTGTCGATCACAGCTTTTAGAGAAGGCATTTCACTCCTCGATTGAATTTATTCAGGGCCTGACGATCATTCATGGGATGGGTAATATCGGACAATAATATAGCCTTCAGCCGATGTATCCGATACTGGATCTGTCGAATCCCTCGACGAGCTCTATATTTAGGTTCTCAGGCTGCCATGCTATGTTCGGGTACACCAAGTTCGGGAAGAAGCTCACGGTGTCTGCAGCGATGCGGGATGCATAATGGTCCTTTCCGAAGACGAGCACTGATATCTCGTAAGTCTTTCTCGCGACTGCCGACTCATCAAGATATCCTAGCGTATGGAGATACTCGTGCAGGAGCACATGAAAGGCATACGGCTTCCATAGATCTGGCCGGGTCTCCTTGATCCTCTGGATGGGCGTCTTATTCATCACGATGATGTTCGTTCCGATGGGATGGAAAGCGCCCAGAAAACCCCTCGGGTGATTCCCGAGATCGGCCAATCCGAGCATCAGCCCACCCCTGCTAAGGTGTATCGTTTCATCCACGGCTGATTTGACGAGCTCGAAAATATCTGGAAGGTTCTTCGATGCTTCCAATTGCCTGACGAACTTCTGAATCATGTTAAATATAGTTTCGGAAAATCGGTATTTAGGTGTTGTTGTTTTACCATGACTGGATGACATGATTGCGGATTGGCTAGTTTTCTCATTGATCACCGTCGTTCTCCTCGGATGCTCAGGAGTCATCAGCAAGTACGCCCTGAGAGGGATAAAATCGGACGTTCTGATATCTGGTTCCTTACTGGTCATCGTTCCGATGTCGGGCGTTCTTCTCATCTCGCACATCTTGATTCGCGGCCTTGAAGGATTGGATGCATGCTTCTTGCTTATTGCAGTTCTTTCCTCATTTCTGGCAAATCTGGGTTTCTTCCTCTACTTCGATGCACTCGAGAAGGGCCCGCTCGCAATAATAGGTAGCTTGACCTCTGCATATCCGGGACTGGTAGTCATCATAGCAATTCTGTTCCTTGGCGAGACAATCACATATCTGCAGGGCAGTGGGATTGCGATGATCATGGTCGGCATAATCTTACTTCTTTATCTTCACGAAGATAACGACAGCAAGACACATTATCCGAGGATTGCTCTGCTTTTCGGCATTCTCGCATTTTTCTGCTGGTCGGCCTGGGGCGTGCTCCTGAAAATCGCCCTCAGGGAAATCGATTTTGCATTCTATATCGGACTTTCCTGCCTCATAATGCCTCCTCTCACTCTGGCATATCTCAGGATACGAACGGGAAAGATGGGCTTGTCCGTTCCCTGGAAATTGACGGCGCCTTTTGCACTTGCGATCGTCTCAATAGAGGTCGAGCAGCTCGGGTTTTTCTCGGAAACCTATTCGGTTTCGTTGGGTCCGGCATCGCTCGTATTCCCCATAGTCGCCTCGTATCCGATAATCATGGTGCTTCTCGCTTTCGGATTGTTGAGGGAGAGACTTTCCAGAATCGAATGGCTCATGATCTTTCTGGTCGTCGGAGGTCTGATCCTCGTTTCATCTGTTTAGCTCATCTTGCATATCTGAACGACTCATCAATGGAAAGAGTAATGAATTATACCGCTATGGCGGTAATATGGACGGCTTCACCGTACTCGGCTTGATTGCAGGCACGCTGACAACTTCCGGGTACATCCCGCAGATCGTGAAGGGGTACCGCACTAAGAAGATGCAAGACGTTTCCCTCATGATGATCAGCATTCTGTGCATCGGGATGTTTCTATGGATCATCTATGGCCTGTCGCAGAACGACATCCCACTGATAGTCTCGAACACCGTCGGTACAAGCTTTCTCGTCACCCTGATTGCCATGAAGTTCTACTACGACCGAAAGCTTCGTTCGAGCGGTTTGGATAATCAATAATTATCCGTGGTTCGATAGGTGGGCTGAGCAGATGTTCGGACAGGAGATAATAGAACTCTTCGAGGCGATAGGCTCACTCGGACTCATCCTGGCATTCGCGGTGATAAGCTTCCTCGACGGGTTCGCAATCCCGACCTTGCCGGAAGCCTGGCTCATCCTCATCGCTTTGTCGAACACCGGCGTCCCGATCTTGATTTGGGGCTTATCTTTGGTGCTCATAGGCACGGCAGCAGCGGTCACGGCGCAGGTTCTTCTGTACTCGACCATCAAGAGGGTCGGGGTGCCGAAAAGGCTGAAAGGTTGGATGAACAGATACTCGAAGTTCCTTATAGTGTCAGATGAGAAGCTCGCGTTCATGAACTGGCTAGTTCCGGTCGTGCCCTTCACGGGCGCTTTCGTCGCCGTATGCAACTGGCGCGTAAAGAGGGCTTTCTTGCTCAGCACTGCGGGCGGATTGACCAAGATGGCGATCATCGTAGGTATAGCCATCACGTTCCCTCTGCTGATAAATGCCGAGATGGTCGGCGACGCATCGCTCGTTCTGATCATCGCAGTGCTTCTCGCAAGTCTATCTGTGACCTATTTGAAGAGAAAGCGGATGATGAGAGAAGCCGAGAGATTGGGAAAGGACAAGTGCACTTGCGAGGTCCTGGCAGACGAGAAAAGGATGCTGTAGCCTCATTTCTTCTTGTGCACGGGGCAGGGTAAGTTTCGCTTGCAGAACCTGCATTTCTCGACGGGAGTCGGAGGACAGGCTCTCACCATATGTCCGTACTTACGTCTTGGCATGCTCACCATCACTCACATGAAATAGTTTGAGGTGCCCAAGCCGATAGCGTCTACTTGACATCTAGCAGCTCAGCGAGAGCCACAAGGACATCCTTGGTCGGTATGTCCACACGGCTCTTGTCGATCGGGACCTCCTTGGATATCGCGCAATTGTAGTGTATCTGACATTTCGGGCAGAAGGTCAACAGACAGTCCGCGCCCGTGCTCTTCGCTTCCTGCATCCGCTCCATCTGAAGGCGCATCGCGGTGGAGTTGCAGCTCATCCAGGCACTTACACCGCAGCAGGTCGCTTTGTCCCTGTTGTTCTGCATCTCGATAAGGTTCATCCCAGCGGCGTTCAGCAGCTCCCGAGGCGAGTCGTATATCCTCATGTGCCTTCCGAGCCTACAGGAGTCATGATAGGTCACTTTTACTTTCTTATCGCCCTCTGGGAATCTGAGCTTCCCCTCGTCCATCAGCTGCTTGAGGTAGTCTGATAAATGCAATAGCTCGAATTCCAGATCGCCGGCGAAGTCCTGGTAATCTACGTCGAATGTCCGCAAGCACTCGGGGCAAGAGAACACCACCTTTTTAGCGCCGCTCTCCCTGATCAATGCCAGGTTCTTGTCCATCAGCTTGAGGAAATTGTCTTCGTCCCCTGTCCATATGAGGTCGTGCCCGCAACAGACCTCGCGGTTGCTGACCACCGGTACTACGCCCGCAGCGTTCATCAGCTTCACTGCAGAAGCAGGGATCGCATTCAGGCTCAACTCCTTCCTGTCACTGAATATCGCATCGAAATGAGGGATGCACCCGACAAAATAGAAGACATCCCCCTTCTCTGCTATCTTGTGCTGATCGGTCTTCCAGCCTAGCCTGTTCTGCTTCAGATCGGCATTCGCCATTATCCGCATGAACGATTGTATGAGCCCTCCTTGGGAGCATACGGGAAAATTGCCGAGGCTTCTCGCCTGAGCCCTCATGCCCTGGATGAAACCCGAATAATCCACCTTATAGGGGCACATCGAGTTGCAGACCTCACAGGTCGAGCAGCTCCAGATATCTTTGTCGGTTGCCAGGTTCTCGACCATTCCCTCCATCGATCTGAGGACGATCTTCCTCGGAGCGAACTCGGGATCGAATCTCGCCACGGGGCATACGGTCGTGCACTTCCCACACTCGACGCAATCGGTCGCTCCGGTGTCCTCTATCAATTTCTTCACTTCGCGAAGTATCTGCTCCTTCGTCTTGTCAGCGCGTCTTTCTCTCATGACATGAGGTGCCGGGCCAAGCTTGCGCACCGACTCGACGAACTCCGTCACTGCTTTGGCGAACTTCATCCTCTCCGAGGCGTTTATCCATTCTGTCCTTAGCCGCCGGGAATCGAGTCCGAGGATGTCGAACAGAGATTTCAGGCGTCCGATTCGTTCTTCCGCTTTCTTGTTCCCTGAGACGTAATGGCAATTATCGATCAGGCAGCCGATGATTATGACTCCATCTGCACCGTTCTCGATTGCTTCAATCACCACGGCAGGATCGACACTGCCGCTGCACATGACCCTGACTATCTTGACGTTTGGCGGGTATTGTATCTTGTTTACCCCAGCAAGATTGGCAGACGGATATCCGCACCAGGTGCACGTGAACGCCACTATGTTCGGTTCGAATCCCTGGTCGCTCACTTGCCCACCTCCTCAAGAATCCCCTTGATGTTCTCATTGAGCTGCGGTATTGAGTAGCTCGCCAGCGTCATCGCCTTGTTGCAACACGCCACGGCGCACGCGCCGCATCCCTCGCATCTTATCTCGTCTACCTTGGCGATTCTTCCGCCCTTACCGTCATCTACAAGGGTTATCGCCTCGAACTCGCACGCTTCGACGCATCTCCCGCACCCGCGGCATTTGTACTCGTCCGATCTCGCGGTGATCCTCGGCATCAGGACCTTTCCATCGCGCATTATCCTGATCGCCTCCGCGGCCGCAGTCCTCGCATCATCCACCGAGTACCTGATACCCTTCGGGCCTTGGGCACATCCTATGACATAAATGCCTCTCCTGAGTTCCGGCGGAAACATCGGGTTGATGTCTTTCATGAATTTGTCAACATCAGTCTGTATGTGCAGCATCTTCACAATTCTGTCACTACCCTCAGCCGGTTCCTGGCCGACTGCGAGAATTACCATGTCACTCTCGATATCTAGGAGCGTGCCCGAGTCTGTGTCTTCGGCTCTCACCTTGAGCTTTCCGTCCTTCGGGGTCACGTCCGAAACCCTGCCGCGGACGAAATGCACGCCTTCCTGCTTCGCGGCGTCGTAGAATTCCTCAAAGCCACGGTATGGCCCGCGGAGGTCGATGTAGTGGATGTACACCTCCGCATCCGGGATCAGTTTCTTAAGCTCTCTGGCCTGACCGATCGCATACGTGCAACAGACAAGCGAACAGTGCAGGTTGCCTTTCGTCTTGTCTCTCGATCCAACGCATTGTACGAAATCTATAGTCTTCGGTATCTTGCCATCGGAAGGCCTGGCTATCTGACCGCCGGTCTCACGAGACTTGACTATCAGCTGCTCAAGTTCCACTGTGGTCAGGACATCTGGATGACCGTAGCTTAGCTCCGGTATCCTACGGGGATCGAAGGTCTTCGAGCCGGTCGCTACAAAGATGATCCCCACGTCGAACTCTTTTATCCCCTCTGGTGTCTTGACCTTCACATGCCTGTCGCCGAATCCGCCCTCTATGGTCTCGACTTCGGAGTTCAACAATATCTCTATGTTCTTTTCCTGCTGGACATCTTCTATTTTCGGCGTGAACACGCACTCCTTGCAGTATTGCATGCAGCAGATACCACAATTGTGCGTCGGGAATGTCATACTGAGCTTGTACGCCCTGCCGCCCAATTCCCCGGTCCTCTCCACCAGATAGACCTTGTACCCCGCGCGAGCGACGTCCAGTGCAGCCTGCATACCCGCTACTCCTCCACCAATGACCAGCGCGGCCGGTCTGATCGGTATCGGTATATCCTCCATCTTGGCTAGGGTTCTCACGCGGCGAATGGCACCGTTCACGAGCGCGAGCGCCTTTCTCGTGGCAGCTGCTTTGTCCGGATGAACCCAGGCGCATTGCTCCCTGATATTCACCTGTTCGAAAAGGTATTTATTGAGCCCTTCTTCGGACAGCGCCCTCGAAACAATGAGTCCCTGTATGTTCGGCGAGCATGCGCCTGAGACCACCCTTTCGAACTGATGCTTCCTCATTTCAGATTTCAGATATTCCTGGCCTTCTCTAGAGCAAAGTGCCTCGTGTACGCCTATCGATTTCACGTCTGGAATGCGGGCAAGAATGTCAGCAATGGATTGCAGATCTATGTGTTTCGATATCTCGCCCTTGCAGCCGCACAAGAATATTCCTATGCGATCTTCGCTATCATTGCCACTATTCTCCGTCACTTGGATCCCCCTTAAGCATTAATGCCTAGCACGAAACGTAAAGTGGCTGTTCATCGAGCTTGTGTCTTTTCTCGAGATAATATATCGCCTCTACGATCCCCTTGGCGGTCACGAATCCGTAGAAGTCTCCCTTGTCGAACACTGCGATCACGGAGACTTTCGATTCAGCCATTGCCCTGGCGACCCATTTTATATCAAGGTCTAGGTTCGTAAGAATGACGAGGGGTTTCGACATTATCTCGCCGACCTTTACCCTTCTCGGGTTTTTCCCCTCAGCGATCACCTTGTAGACGATGTCCCGCTTCGTGATAATCCCATAGGCGTCTGTTTTGTCTTTCCTGGGCACGAGTAGTGCGTACGCGTTCTTCGAGGTCATCTCGAGGATGGCGTCGGCGACACTCGCAGAAGCCTGGATCGTCGGCATCCTGAAGTCCTTCACAACGCTTCTCAATGTCCTGTCAATATCAGTCACTTTTCTTCCCCCTCTTCCGCGTCGGCTTTTCTTGCAGTTCTTTTGCGACGGCCTTTAGTATATCGATGTCGGAGACGATGCACTTCAATTCGCCGGAATCGAAGACCGCGATCTGGCTTACGCCCTCATTGGCCATCTTCTTTGCCACCCATCGTATATCGAGGTCAAGGTTGTTCGCTGCGATCAACGGCTTTGATGAAATGTCGTCTGCTTTGACCGTAGATGGATCGAGGCCCATGGCGATCACATCATTGATGATGTCGGTTATGGTTATAAGGCCATATGCATCGTTCGCATCAGCCCGATTGATCACGACGGATGATACGTCGTTCTCTACCATCGCCGATATCACATCCATCACGCTCGCGTTCTTGTCAAGAATCACTGCGGGTGGCCCTCCGGAAATATCCTTCAGCTGCATGGGTTGTATTCCCTCCGAGAGATAGGTGCTCCGTATGTTCTGTCTCATCTGTAAATGTCGCAATGTTATTTAGACATTAGGAAACCATAGACAATAAATTACAAAGAATTACAAAGAATTGGATATGCGGCTGAAGGTATGGATTCAGATGGACGAATTGCTACAGAACGGCCTATTCCTCTTTTCGGATATCGATTGTTCTGAATCCGATTGAATATCCTGTCCTTTTTTTCAACTCTTCAACAGATTCGATTATCTCATCCGCCGATTCGCGGGTACCTATGAACAGCACATTCAGCCCCTTGGAAAGGGCGGTCATCGATGCTTGGATGGGGGCGTAAATTATGGTCGGAGTTAGGCCGAGCTTGCGGGAAACGACCTCACCGACGATATCTCCGGCCGCCACCAAGTCATATTTGAACTCCCTCAATGCGATACCTGCTATCTGCTTGTCTATCCTCCGAGATCCGCCAGAAGCTGCGGAAGGCGCCTGAAGGATGAGCAATTCTCCGAGATTCATTTCGACAACTCCCTGGAGGTTACCGATGAGCACTTCTTCGCCCCTGTCTGCGTCGGTTATCGCCGTCCCCGTTGATGCGGCACGTGCTGATGGTAATGCGACGAGCTTACCGTGTCTCATCACGAGCCCGACCCTTTGATTGGCTTCGATCCTAGCCCCAGCAAGGGCAACGCAGGTATCTATCACTCTTATCTCTCGCAATATATTCCTTATCTCCTCGTTGAGCTCCGTCAATCTTTCCTGGAGGAACTGGACACCTTTCCTGGTCGGCTTTGGAAGCCCCTCGATCTCGGTTATTAGCCCTCGGGATTCAAGTCCAGAGATGTACTGCGATACCGCCTGTTCGGTGATACCCAAGCGTCTAGCAACATCCCTGCGCTTGACCGACGGATTCTTCATGAACTCCGACAGCAACAACAGCTCGGTGTTGCTCTTCAGGTCCCGCAATAGATATTTTTCCGGGCTCATTCGATTTTCTTCTCCTTCCTCAGGGCACTCACGAGCTCGGCTTTTCTCCGGACGCCTATTGCCCCGTGCCTTAATAGCTCACCGATTATATCCTTCGCTCGGCCCCCAGTGAAATCCCTTTTTTCGGCGTTCTCGGGGTCAATGATGAACACTTTCTTCTCGTTCTCTTGCGCCCAAGCCGCTGCCTCGAGGTTCCTGAGATTCCCGGGACCTACTGGAAAGTCCGATAGGACGACCGCTTCTGCGCTCTCGATGGCGCGCAGATTCTGAGCATGTGCCTCATCTCCTATTTGTGCGAATGGTACCTCCATCACCACCGGGATGTGCAGCGCCTTTGCGCTCTCGAAATCGGAGTCAAGCACATTAACAACGCCTGCAGAGACCGAGTATCCTTCATCGAGGAGTAGCCTCATGATCTCGCCGCCCGACCCCCCGCCGCAAAGCACGTGTACTCTCGGGCGTTCGGATGATGAGGATATGATGCAGGCGGACTTAGGAACCACACTAATGGAGTTCGTCACTGGATCACGGCGCACTATGACATCAAGGTCGTAGATTCTCATGATGTTCTCTGGTGTGAATACCTGATCAGGGGTGCCGAGCGACTCCAATCTTCCCTCGTTAAGCAATGCAATTCGCTCGCAATATCTACTAGCCAGATTGATGTCATGCAACACCGCTATGATAGTCAATCCCTCCCTGTTCAGGTCCCGTAGCAGGTCCATGATCTCGAACTGCCCTGACAGGTCAAGGAAGACCGTTGGCTCATCGAGCAACAATATTCTCGGTTTCTGTGCCAGGGCGCGTGCGATAATGACCCGTTGCCGTTCCCCACCACTCAGGCTATTGAACGGTCTGGTCGAGAACTTCCAGGTATCAGTGCGTTCCATCGCTTCTCTGACGGCCTGTGCGTCGCTCTCGCTTTCCCCCATGAATCGGCTGTTGGCATATGGCAGTCTTCCCATCATGACGATGTCGTACGCCGTGAACGAGAAATCCAGATTCGATGATTGAGGCACAACTGCAAAAAGCCGTGCAAGTTCCTTCTCCTTCATCGTATGCAATGGGGTTGAATCTATCAAAACTGCGCCATCTTCGGGCGTAAGATACCTCATGATGCATCTCAGGAGCGTCGTCTTGCCAGAGCCATTCGGCCCCATGAGGCCCAGGAATTCGCCGTCCTTGACCTCCAGTGATATGTTCTTCAATATCCTCCTCCCGTTGACCGAGTATGACAGGTTCCGGATGGATAGTGGCAGATCATTCCCCCCTCAGCTTGCGCCTCCGGAGGAGATATAGGAAGAAAGGCCCACCGCAGAGTGCGGTCACCACTCCTACCGGTAGAAGTTCGATGAAGGACCTTGCAATCGCATCCGCCCACATAAGGAACGCCGCCCCACCGAGCGCTGAGGCGATTATCAATATCCTATGGTCGGGCCCGACTATCAGCCTCATGATGTGAGGTACCATCAGCCCGACGAAGCCTATGATACCCGTGAAGGCTACCGCGACGGAGGTCATCACGGCCGCTACTGCAAGCATCAGCTTCTTCACGAACTCCGGGCTTCCTCCGAGATTATGCGCGGTCTCCTCGCCGAGGAGCAGGACATTCAGTTCGCGGGAATACATGAATATCACAATAACCCCAATGATTATCGGCAAGAGCATAATTGATATCTGCATCCAGCCAGCGTTTCCCAAACTCCCAAGCAACCAGAATGCCAGCTGATGAAACTGCTGACCCGCGGCGAAGATCATGAATTCAGTGATAGCACCCAGGAACGCAGCCACTGCGACACCGGAGAGCAGAAGCGTGTCGACCTGCACGTTGCCCTTTATAGTGCCGAGGCGGTAGACCACCAGGACGGTCAATAACGCGCATACGAATGCGAAGAACGGCTGCGTGAATGCAGCGAGTATCCCTGCACCTCCCATGAGAACGACCGCAGACGCACCGACGGCCGCCCCGGAAGAAACTCCTATGATGAACGGGTCGGCCATCGGGTTCCGGAAAACGGCTTGCATGGCCATTCCTGCCGATGCAAGACCCGCACCGACGAGCCCAGCGAGTATCACTCTCGGCATCCTGACGTTCCATATCGTAGCGCTCAGGGGATCCTGACCGCCGAGCAGTATATTGAACGCCCTGTCGAACGAGATGTATCTCTCGCCAGACGGGTCTCCCCCGATCGGTCCCAAAGAGCCCATCAGAGTGGTTACGAGGAGGGTCACCAGGAGGAATATCAGAAGCCCGATCAGGGCTATCAATCGCCTGCGCCTAATCCGGTTCAACGGGTCCTCCGAAGCCCTCCGTTTTCCTGCAATGAATTTCTTTTCGGTCATGGGAATAGTTCTGGGTGTATTATCCTTGCGAGCTCCTCGAGACCATCTATCAGTCTCGGGCCGTATCGCACGACAAGGTTTGTCTCTATCGGGAAGATGTTGCCGTTCTTTACCGCTTCTATGTCGCCCCAACCGCTCCTGTTCTTGAATGTCTCATTTGTGACACTCGTCCAGGGATTCGTGCAATAGACGATTATCTCTGGGTTGGCTCCGATAACGAACTCATCGTCAACGGCGGGATACTCGGATAGTAGGCATTCGCCAATGTTGGTTCCGCCTGCAAGTCTTATGAGGTCATTTCCGAATGAGCCCGGTCCGAACGTGTAATAATTGCTTTCATAGCAGTCGTATTCCAAGTACACCTTGGGGTGCGCTACATTCGGAGCGAGAGTCAGATTCGTTATCGCGTGCATTCTCGCCTCGAGCGATGCGACCAATGCCGAGGCCTCGGCTGAATGGTTCGTGACATATCCCACGAGCTCTATGCTATGAAGGGCATCCTCGACGGTCCTCGCGGCGACTATCATGTAGGGGATCCCGTTATTCTCGATTGCCTCGATGCCCGACGGGACGAGGTCGGAACAAATGACCAAGTCGGGCTTCATGCTGATTATGAGTTCTGTATCGAGGGAGAATGCGTTTCCTACCTTGGGCAAGCTCGCCGCTTCTGGCGGATAATCACTGTACTCGTCAACGGCGATTACCAGATCACCTGCTCCTATCGCGAACAATATCTCGGTTGGCGTCGGGGCAATGGATATCACTCTCTTTGCAAACCCGTTTTTTAAGGTCACTATTCTGTCATAATCATCGACGAAGGTTAAGCCCGTATTCGTGTTCGTCGCAGGTGATGATTGGCCTACAATGTAACCTGCGAAAAACCCGCCAACGACAGCAACGGCTACCATCAGCAGGACAACGGTTATTGTCTTGATCGACACGCTTGCTCTCCCAACTTTATCATCATTCATCTTTGTCAACCCTCCTTTCTTGACACGCCGGCGCTTTCGAACGTCGCCATCTCAGTCAGTATCTTACATGATGCCTCAATTATCGGCATCGCGAGGGCAGCACCTGTGCCCTCTCCAAGCCGCATATTCAGATCGAGGAGGGGTGCGACGCCGAGATGCCTAAGAATCGCGTCATGTCCCTTTTCCACCGATCTGTGTGAAGCAATCATGTAAGCGCGAGAAATGGGGGCTATTGTTGCCGCGATCAACGCAGCAGAACCCGAGATGAATCCATCAAGCACCACTGGCACCCTCTTGCTAGCGGCAGCGAGGATGACCCCTGCCATGCCGGCTATCTCGAACCCTCCGACACACTCTAGAATTCCCAGGGCATCTTTCGGATCCGGGGCATGCAACCGCAGTGCCCTGCGAATTATCTCGATTTTCCTGAGAAGGCCCGCGTCATCAAGCCCTGTGCCACGACCGACGACTTCGGAGACATCCTTTCCGGTTATAATCGCGGTAATCGCGCTTGCGGATGTTGTGTTCCCTATCCCCATGTCTCCGATGCCGATCAAGTTCGCCCCATTGTCGATTGCATTATGCGCGAGATCTATACCGGTCATGATAGCGGCCTCGGCCTGCGCGCGCGTCATAGCCTTATCCCTGGCCATGTTGGCCGTACCCATGCCTATCTTCCTTTGAATGACAGCCGGTGGCCAGATGATATCCGATTTGACACCCATATCGACGATCATGACCTCCGCCCCCACGTGTCTTGCGATGACATTTATTGCTGCCCCGCCGTTCGAGAAATTCAATACCATTTGAGCCGTGACTTCGGAAGGATATGCGCTCACTCCCTCCGCGGCGACGCCATGGTCCGCAGCCATCGTGAAGATGACTTTCTTGCCCACCTTCGGGAGCTCCGTCCTGTATATACCGGCAAGCTGAACCGATATCTCTTCAAGCCTCCCCAGCGATCCTTGGGGCTTCGTGAGCTGGTCCTGTCTGTTCCTCGCCTTTTCCATGCATCCTTCATCCAGTGGAGATATAGATCTCACGACATCCTCAATGTTCATTCAATCACTTTAAAGCAAACTTGAAATATTGAAAGTATATTTTAAGATTTGCACCGATTGCAGGAGAGAGGAAACCGTTGTTAGATCTCCTCGGTCTGTTGTCGAGGATAAGGGTAGGTAAGGCTTCAAGGGATATTCAGAAGGCGGCCAGACAACAATATCTGTTCCCTGTGGTCGGAGCGATTATCGGCCTTGCGACAGCAGTTGTCGGGTATTTGATTTTCGAATATGCCTCAGACCTAATAGGGAATCTTCTAGCGGCGGTATTACTTTGTATGTTTTTGTATTCTTTGACAGGTATAATCCATATTGAGGGGCTTGCAGATTTCGCAGACGGGTTAATGGCCTCAGGTGACATCGAGAGAAAACGCTCTGCAATGAAGGATGTCTCATTGGGCGCTGGGGGCTCATTCGCCATGCTGATGGATATCATACTTGAGATCTCCTTGCTCTCGCAGCTCAACGGCAATAGTTCGGCACTTTTTCCATGGTTCTACGGTGACAATATCCCAATGATACTCGGCATCATCATCGCGGAGATCTCGGGCAAATTGGCGATGAACACTTCTATCAGGATGGGACCTAGCTCTCACGCAGGGATGGGCAGACTTTTCGTCGATTCATCCACGACCATGAAGTTCCTGACTGCCATCGGAATCTCCCTGTCCCTTGGAATATTTATTGCGGGGATCTATGGTTTTATCGTCCTCATAGGCTCTCTCTCTGGAATCTGCGTCACGCTCATTTCGAGGAAACATTTCGGAGGCGTCGGTGGAGATAGTCTCGGCGCAGCAAACGAGGTCGGGAGACTTGCAGCTCTATTGGCGTGGGTGGTCATATTATGATAGCGGTGATCATGGCAGGAGGAAAGGCGACCAGGTATGGTAAGGGAGTAGAGAAGGCGCTTCTTCTCCTTTCCGGGAAGAGCCTTCTCGAGATATCAGCAGAAAAACTGCGCGATCCCAGAATTTCCGAGGTATTCGTTTCCGTATCTCCAAATACCCCAAAGACATCGGCATTCTGCAATCAAAGAAATCTACTCACGATCACGACCTCAGGTATGGGCTACCATGAAGATATCTATGAGCTCATAAATAGGCTCGGCAGTTTCATTTCGCTGAACGTCGACTGCCCGTTCGTCACCTCGCAAGAGGTCGCCAGTCTCCTCGATGCGGTGAGGGATACAAGCATCTCGATGGTGGTCCGGAAGGAGGCTGTTAGATTCCCCGTCGACGAGCAATCGACATTCAGGGCGGAAACCGGTGAGGAATATGTTTGGCTCGGCCTGAATTACGTTACCAACTCGAATAGAACGGAGATCTTGGTGTCAGAAAACTGGCTTGGGGCTTTGAACGTGAACACCCCTGCGGATCTCCAGCTGGCTGAGCAATATGCTAAGCTCCTTCCTGACTTCGGCAGGTAATGCTCGGCTCGGGCTATCTAAGTCGATTATTACCTACCTATTCCTTTATAAGGGATTGACGAATACAGGACTCGGGGGATGCCCCTGAAGAGAGTAGCCATCAACGGGTTTGGAAGGATAGGGAGAAGCTTCGTCCGGGCGGCCTTGATGCGCGAAGAGCTCGGAAGGGATTTCGAAATTGTGGCTATCAACGACCTTGCAGACATCGGGAATCTGGCATATCTGTTAAAATATGATTCCGTCCAGCACAGATTGAAGCAGAACCTCAGGGTCGAGGGCAACACGATGGTCGTCGACGGTCACAGGATCGAGATACTGTCTATTTCCGACCCTGCAAAGCTGCCCTGGAAGCAGATGGGGATCGATATCGTGATCGAGTCCACCGGCCTTTTCACAAAAAGGGCAAAGGCGATGGCACATCTCCAGGCGGGCGCGAAAAGAGTTGTAATATCCGCACCGAGCCCGGATGCAGATATATCCATCGTCATGGGAGTTAATCATTGGAAATACGACCCTGACAAGCATTTCGTGATATCAAATGCATCCTGCACGACCAATAGCCTCGCGCCCCCCGTGAAGGTCCTGCACGAGAACTTCGGTATTGAGACTGGTCTGATGACAACCGTGCACGCATATACCCAGAACCAGAGAATACTCGACTTCCCCGATACGAAGGATTGGAGACGCGGCCGAGCCGGAGCGCTATCCATCATCCCGACTACCTCTGGGGCAGCCGAGGCGATAGCTCAGGTATTCCCCGAGCTCGCGGGTAAAATAACAGGCGCCGCGTTGAGGGTTCCAGTCCCCGACGGCTCGGTCACAGACCTCACCGCGGTGCTGAAAAAAGAGGTTACGCGCGCGGAGGTCAATGATGCGTTGAAGAGGGCGTCTGAAAACGAACTCAAAGGCATTATGGCATATACCGATGATCCGATAGTCTCGGCCGACATCATCTGCGACCCGCATTCTGCTGTCATAGACGGATTATCGACACTTGTTATACCTGAGCCGGGCAGAATGGTGAAGATACTATCTTGGTACGATAATGAGTATGGGTACGCAAACAGACTGATAGATCTCGTCAGCAAGGTACTTTGAGCCAATGGACTACTCACCTAAATGACATGGGGGTGTTGATGGATGATATTTGACAGACTCGGCAATTTCGTCGTCAAGCGTCACGTCACACTGATAATCGTCTGGGCTGTGATAATATTCTATGTGTTCCCAACTATCTTCACAGTAAATGACGTCATCTCCTATCAAGAAACGGAATTCCTCAACAAGGACTACGAATCTAAGCAGGCCAGAGCTATTATAAGTGAGCAATTCCCAGCCGAGACGGCGAACAGCAGCATGATCCTCGTAATTGTCAACGAAAATCTCACGAGCGCTGAGAACAGGGATCTCGTCATGGCGCTGGAAGCCGAGCTGAAGAACTCGTCTCGCCTGAGATATCTCGATTCGGTCGTTTCAATTTATGATGTATATCGCGAATCAATGATCGCGGTGATCGGTTCGCTGGCTTCGAACATGACGCCGCTCGAGGAGCAGACGAACCTTTCTTTGCAGCTCCTATTCGGCATTCCCGAGGGTTATGCCATGACTTATGAGGGGGTGAACATGACCTCCTTCCTGATGTTCTCGCTCCCGGAGGCGTATTCTATGAGTTTCGAGGGTGCTCAGCTCGCCTCCACGCTGCTTTTCGGCGTGCCAGAGGGGTACGTCACATTCTTCGTTGCCGTCAACCAGACGGCGTTGATGGTCTACGGCATCCCGACCTATTATTTCAACGTCTGGAGCGCAACTGGTTATAATGATACACTTGCAGACTATCAGACACGCCAGTACCTATCTGCGTTCACGGCCGATATGGATCCCCTGAATCAGAGCCTTGTCTGGGGATATTACGGTGCGTTCAACGGAACCTGGGTTCTCTTGGGTTCCGACCCGTATTATAGATTCAATCCTATTCCGCGGCTGAAGGAGTCCATTAACCAATCGGTCTCCTACGTCTCATCCCTGCTGCCACCAGAATATTCGCTCATACTAACATCCGTTCATGACGGTCTTACATTGTACACATTTGCGAATCCTATCGATCAATCTGTGATCACATATAATGTGACATACGCTAGCATGGCCGGGTATTTCTCAGACCCGACAACCGCCCAGATGGCCAAAGGATTGCTAAACGAGACTCATGCGGCCTGGATGAACAGCTTTATGGTGAATTCTAGCTGGAACGCGTCCCAGAGGATGGACGAGATCATCCCAGGCATTCATCGGGCATTCCTTTCAAATTCGGGGCTGACACCGGGCAGCGAAGAGTACCAGCTTTTCGATGCCGTGATCAGGAACCTCACGCTCGAAGATTACAGTGAGCCTTGTGCCATCGCCGATCTAGCTCTCGAGATCGTATATTCCAGTGCGGGATCGTACGTGACAGATCCTGCGATCGCTCAAATGGTATACGGATTGCTGAGCGTCACGAACGAGGTTTGGAAGCAGAGCTTCACGGCGAATGCCAGCTGGAACGTGAGCACGCGCCTGAGTGCGGTCCTGCCGAGCGTGCATTCATTCTTCATCACAAGCTCGGGCTTCCCGCCCACAAGTCAAGAGTATCAGATGCTCAGTGTCGTTGCGACAAGACTGACTTTGGAGAGCTACGGCAACCCTGTGGAAATATCCGGGGTGACATATGACCTGATGCTCTCCGGTATGGGTTCATATCTGATGGATCCGATGAGCGCCAGGCTCGCCTTGGGCATATTGAACGTCACTCACGCCAGATGGCTCTTGAGTATTTCGGCGGAGCCCGCGTTGTCACCGAGTATGCGTATATCATCGTTATTGCCCTCGATACATTCGGATTTCCTGACGATTGTCGGGTCGGTTCTTCCCCCGTATCAATCAGCGCTCTTCGCTAGCCTCACGGTTTCCGGCGGCAAATTCGGGTTGTCAAACTATTCGGATCCAGCAGTTCAGCATATATTCGTCATAGACTTGATAAGTGATAAGACGAAGATTTCCAACCGGACGTTCCTGGAAGACGTGTACATGCTCGGCCCCTCTCCGACCTCGGCGGAAATAGAAGCACTGGCAGACAGGGTGGTTAGCGAGGGGCGCATTGGCCTTTATCCCATCGACCTCCCTATGGGTGTGAGAAGATCGTTCATAAATGATGCCCAGGATACGATGCTCCTGATAATGACTTTCCAAAAGGATTCCAATTACAGAGAATCGAACGGCGAGCAACCGATAGTCGAGAACGTCGAGATCGTTCGTGACATCGCGAACCGGTATGAGACCAGTGGGATGCAGATCTATGTTACAGGTGATGCGCCGATTATAGCTGACCTGAGCGGTATGGCGGACAGAGATCTCGCGTTGATAGAACCTGTGACGATAATTCTCGTCCTGGTACTTATGGGCCTGTTCTTCAGGGCGGTACTCGGGCCTGTTGTGCCCTTGGGCTGCATCGCCATGGCACTCGGTCTCGCACAGGCCGTAATCATTTTCATAGGAACGTTCGTCGCCAACGTCCATTTCACGGTGCTCACGCTCGTCGTCGCGGTCCTGTTCGGTGTTGGGACCGATTACTCCATCTTCATTCTTGCAAGATATAGGGAGGAGCTTTTGAAAGGCGCATCCTACGAGGAGGCAATGCACACCTCGATCTCGTGGGCGGGAGAAAGCATCGCCACCAGTGGTGCAACGGTGATAATCTCATTCAGCGTGCTTTCCTTATCAAGCTTCTCTATGTTGCAAACAATGGGACTAGTATTGGGGATCGTTATCCTGATAGCGCTTTTTGTGGCGCTCACGCTTGTGCCGTCCATCGCCCTGCTGCTAAAAGGGAGATTATTCTGGCCACTGACGGGCGAGCGATGGGAGCGGCACCGAAAAAACCATGCCGAGCGCAGGAAAGCCAAGGGAGGCAGTTATTTCAGGAAGGCGGCGAAATTCTCAACGAAGAACGCTGTGCTCGTGTTTGCGGTAGCACTATTGATATCAGTGCCGACGACCTACCTATATTTCACAGGCAAGACAAGCTACGATTTCATCGGCGGCATGTCCGAGAACGAGAGCGTAGAGGCACTCGATGTCATGTCCGAGAGCTTCGGGGCGGGCAGAATATCCCCAACGGATATCGTCATAAGGTTCGAGGATCCTGTGATACTGGAGAATGGCTCGTTCGACATGACGATGATGGACACGATAGAAAATCTTTCGGCAAGTATCCTGAGCCTGGATGACAACATCCTCCAGATAATAGGTCCGACAAGACCGAACGGCGAGTTGATAAACTATTCAAACATGTCATCATTAGATGAGGTTGACAGAATTGCTCTGACCGTCCAGATGAAATCAATGGTCGGAAAAGACAATCGAACTGTCTGGCTTCAAGCGGTGTTCGTTGAAGAGCCGTATACCTCGAGATCGCTTGATACCGTTCATAAAATCAGAGCCTTCCTCGCGAGCTATCGTTCTTCCGATCAGAATCTCGCGGGCTCGCAGATATATGTAGGAGGCGCATCGGCCGGAATGGTCGATGTCGACAACATCATGAGCGTCGAGTTCAACCAGATGGAGGCGGGGGTGATAATCGGGGTCTTCATTGTGCTCCTGATAGTCCTCGGCTCGGTCATACTGCCAGCATTCGCTATACTATCGATCGGCCTTTCAATTTCATGGACCCTTGCGGCCACACTGCTCCTGTTCGGCGAGGCCCTTTCCAAGCCCGTCCTGTGGCTCATGCCAGTCGTGCTGTTCATCATCCTGATGGGTCTAGGCATGGATTACAACATCTTCATTCTCACAAGGATTAGAGAGGAAGCCCAGAGACGTGGGAGCCATGAGAAGGCTATAATCGAGGCCGTTGACAGGACCGGCGGGATAATCACCGCATGCGCGGTAATCATGGCAGGTGCGTTCGGTACATTGATGCTCTCGGAGACAACGATTCTTCAGGAGTTCGGGTTCGCCCTTTCGTTTGCAGTGCTGTTAGACGCAATGCTTGTCAGGACATATATCACCCCGGCTATAATGAAGATCCTGGGACCGAAATGGACCTGGTGGGCCCCGGGCAAGCTTCAAAGAGTGCGCCCCGAGAAGCTGAAAGCTTCTGATACAAAAAACGATTCAGATACGGATGATTGAGTGCCCGTATTGGGAAACATACATAACCCTCTTTCTTTGTTCCCTGCCCGGGATTGGCTGATCTCGCATGGTTGAGATAAGACCTTTCAGAGGATGCTATTACAATCTCGCGAGGGTAGGGGTTCCGCCGGATAGGCTGGTCGCGCCCCCTTTCGATGTTATATCCGAAGAGATGCGGATCAAGCTATCTTCCGAGCCTATGAACATATGCAACATCATGCTGGGTGACAGGAATGACTCCTACGCTTCGGCCGCAGAGAAGCTGAGGGAATGGATTGCAGATAAGAAGATAGTCCAGGATGAGGCCGAGTGCTACTATCTCTATGAGCAGACGTACAGGTTTGAAGATAGGCTGCTTCAACGTCTGGGGGTGATAGCACTGCTGAGGCTGGAGCCGCTCGGAAGCAATGTCCTGCCTCATGAGAAGACCCATCCGAAAGCCATATCTGATAGATACGCGCTGTTGAGCGCGACGCGGACGAACATCGAGCAGATACTGATGATATATTCCGATAAGGACTATTCATTGCGTCCATTGCTCGAAAGGGTAAAACAGCCGTTCAATGAGGTCATGGTATTCACTGACCCTGATTGTGTCAGGCACAGGATATTCAGGATACCGAGACCGGCGGACGTTGAGGAGATAACAGGAGCCCTTGCCGGAAAACAACTGTTGATCGCAGACGGTCATCATAGATATGAGACGGCATTGAGGTACGCTAACGAGATGGACGCTAGGGTGGGACATGGTCCCCATGATTATGTACTCGTGACCCTGATAAACAGCTATGACCCTGGGCTCATCATGCTTCCAACGCATAGAGTTCTGCATTCTATTGATAAGGAGATCATACGCGAAATCGAGCGCAAATTGAAACGAAGATTCGACGTGAAGAAGACGAAGGACAAGGTGCATCTGCTCGGTCTATTGGAGGGCTCCGTCGGTTGCGGCTCTATCGGGATATGGCTGGTGAAAGAGCGAAAGGGATATCTCGCCACTCTGAAGAGCCAGTTCCGTTCGGATGACCCCGTGGAGAAGCTCGATGTCTCGATATTGCACAAGTATGTCATCGAAGAGATTTTCGGCATAACGGAGGAGATGCAGGAGCGCAAGGAAAAGATCGAGTTCGTCAAGGGCGCAGAGGATGCCTTCAGGTACGCCGTGGAGAAGGATTTCGATGTAGTCTGCCTCCTGAACGCATCCTCCGTACCCGAGATTTTCGATGCAGCGAGAACCGGAAGAAAGCTGCCGCATAAGTCGACCTATTTCTATCCGAAAGTATGGTCAGGCGTACTGATGAGGACCTTCTGATTTTCGCGAAAAATGCGACATCCTGGTTCGATATTTAACGTTTGAAATCATAGTCGACTACAGGATATCATGTACGAATCAAATGCCTCTCAGGATCTAACGGCGGCCTGGTCCGACTCTAGCCAGATAATCGAATTCATACCGGGAATGCGTGATGATGTCAGTCCGTTCTCAAACCTGAGACCTGCTTACACGAGTCGGTTCCTCTCATGTGCTACCAGCGTGCTTCTTGAAGAATTCGAAGAAAGGCTCCAGGAGGTCGCAAAGTACTTTCCGGAGATCGAAGGCGAGATAAAGATAGGGCTTACGAACTCCTACAGGGGGCTGGCCGTCGTTATGAGTCGCGGAAAGTCGATTTCTCGGAAATTATCTTTTCCCCCGTTGACAAAGAGGGGCTTGCCGAGCAGATATGTCATAGGGCACGAGCTGATGCATCTGAGCCACGCCCTGAAAAAAGGCTTCCCTGGGACCGAGCGGGCAACGGATGTTTTCACCCTCGCAAGATTGCCGCCCAAGCTGCTTGACGCTCCTCCTGTCTATCTAAGGATGCCCGAGAGCATCCGCAGACATTGGTCCCGCGGAGAGTTTCAGACCGTTTTCTCGACACTTGCTCACGATCTCGCTTTGGACGCCATACTTTCCCGAAATGAGAATTGCAGATACATAGCGAGATGGGAGGCCATGTTCGCAAAGAAAGCCCAGGAGAGTATCAGCCTGTCTTGGCCTCTCTAGAAGGTCATTGACTCAAATCGGAAAGATCTAGCAGAGGTCTATCGATCCTCAATTCGCCAAGCTCGCGTCTAAGGACGTCGACCATCTCGGAATATGATGTCAATCTCTTTGTCTTCGAGATAGCGGTAATGGTTATCGAAACGATTCCGGGTATCCCCATGAGCTCCTGTCTGACAAATCTCTGCAGATGTTCATATGACTTAGCAAAAGCGCTCAAAGTCAATGTGTCACAAGGCGGCTCCTTAATAAAAGCCAGATAGGTAAATGCTATGTCAGCGGAGGGCCTGAATTCGGAGAGAGTCTGATACACTTTTTCAACATCGGACAATTTCGTTTTTATCGTGATGAGATATCTCGACGCTTCTTTGCCGATGTTTTTCGGGATGTCGAACATTTTCATCCTGACAAGAGGAAACACTGTTGAAGTCCTGTCATCGATCTGAATGCCTATAATTTCGTGCAAAGCCTGCTTGAAAATATCGATGGAGTGAGCGCTCGCGATGATGCTCGTGTCTTGAAATTCTTGACGTTTCGAGATGTATAGCAAATTCACTCCTTGTTCTTGAAACGCCTGCCGTAGGTCATCAATTCTTGACCAAACACTATCATTGTCCTTTACTCTGTCAATGAATCTGGCAACTAATAGCAATTGACACCCTCTCTTGTCTATTGGGGCGTGCTTACGCATGAACGATGATTTAAACTTTACACATCATTTGAGCTTACTCGGCCTACTACTGATTTTCCGATCGTGTGCATATCTCCCAGAGAATCTACGTTCATGATGATTGCACCAGCAATGATTAATTATCGCCCGTCCATTAAAGGCGAGAGAGAATGACCCTTGGCAGCGATTTGGCACTATTTGCCAAGACGATATCCGAAGACTCGGAACATGGCGCATCGCACATCCTGAAAATTGCTGCCAGTTCATTGCACACGTCCCTCAAGCGTAACCCGGATGCTTCTCCCTCCGAGATCCATGCCTGTGTCAAGGAATACGCCCTCAATTTGATCAGAGGCCAAAGACAGATGGCATCGATACTGAATTTCTCTAACCGCCTCTTGCTCGAGCTTGCAAGACATCAGGGCGATAAGGATATCGGCAACAAGATATGGAAGTTCGCCATCGAGATTTCAAGGGAGAGCTCAGAGGCCCTTGACAGGATAGCCGAAGAATCGTCAAACGCAATTCAAGGGACCAGATTCCTGACGCATAGCCGTAGCTCGACTTTGCTCCATTTCCTGAGTAAACTGCACAATCGCAAACGCCTTACGGTGTACTGTACCTATTCAAGACCAGGCGGCGAAGGCAGGCTTCTATCAGGGGAACTCTCGGTCGCGGGAGTGTACTCGGAACTGATCGAAGAGGCTGAAGCAATGAGGTATCTCTCCGAATGTGACGCATTGCTGATAGGTGCAGATGCTATCATTCCTAAAGGTGTCGTAAACAAGATTGGGACATATATGCTCTTGCTATCGGCGAGAGAACTGGCCATCCCGGTCTTTTGCCTGACCGACTCGACGAAGTTCTGGCCTTTCAATGAACCGATTGAGAAGAGCCTGCGTTCCGAGGGAACAAGACCTGCACATGGTCGGGGCCTGTTTGAGATAACGCCTGGTAACCTCATCACGAAGATAATCTTCGAGACAGGACCAACGACATTTAAGGAGCTACAATTCCATTCGAATGCGGAATCGATAGCACCAGAGATTAGGAAACTTATCGGAAATTAATATCCCGCTGTCGTTCCACCGTCTATTGGTATGCAAGCTCCCGTGGTAAATGATGATTCGTCAGATGCAAGCATTAGGGCTGCAAAGGCGACTTCGTCAATCGTGCCGATCCTGCCGATTGGATGGCTCTCGGCGGTCTTCCTCATGTACTCCTCCCTGTCCTCATGTTGACATATCTCTTTCTCATACATCGGTGTATCAATCACAGCGGGGCACAGTGCATTTACCCTGATTCCTTCTCTGGCGTAATCCAAGGCCATGGCGCGCGTAAGGTTCGAAACACCGCCCTTAGCCGCACAATATGCCGCGCAATTCCTATTACCGAATATCCCTGCGTCGCTCGAGATATTGATGATGACTCCTTTCCCTTGCTTCTTGAAGTATGGATAAGCAGCCTTGGAGCAGAGCCAAACCCCCTTGAGATCGATATCTATTATCGCGTCCCACTCCTCTTCAGTCGTCTCATGAGCCTTCTTCTCGAGATAGATGCCCGCGCTGTTCACAAGAATATCGATTCTGCCGAATTTCCGTACAGTCTCAGCGACCATCCTTTCTGCATCTTTCTCTTTCGAGACATCGCCGGTCACGAACGCCACGCGTTTCCCGCCGATCTTCTGGAGTTTCTTGACGGCCTCCCGGCATTTACTTTCCGTCCTGCTGGAAATCATGACTTTCGCGCCTTCCTTGAGGAATCTCCTTGCAATCCCGAAACCGATTCCAGAGGTCCCTCCTGTCACGAGTGCGACCTTTCCCTTTAACATCAATGTCTCTAGCCTCGGCTTGAAGATGCTCTTCCGGAATAAAAATCTTCATATGGCTTCGTGCGCTCACGCGGAGAAGGGAAGCCGCCAGGGAGATTTGAACTCCCGACCTGCTGATTACAAGTCAGCTGCTCTGCCGGCTGAGCTATGGCGGCGCACGCCAGTCAATCTCCGGTGGGATATTTATCACATTTGCCCATAGCCGCCGCTATGACAGGAGGAAAATTGCATCCAAATGCCCTTTACTGGCACGAACTGTGCTTAATTGCCTTCTCCGGGCAGGTCTCCACACAGACACAGCATTCGGTGCAGTCATCGATCTTCGGGCAGGTCGATTTCTCATTCACTATCTCAAAGACCTCCGACGGGCAGGTGTTCGCGCACTCCCCGCATCCGGTGCATTTGTCTTCGTCTATCTCTATCGTGACGCCCGATGCGCTCTTGTATATCTTTACGGCCATATCAGTACCTCCGATTTCCATGTGATCTATTTGCCAGTAATCCTCAGCCCTCAAGGATCGGGACGTATCCCCACCAAGCTGCATCTTGTTTGAGATGCAACAGGTTATCTTCCAGCATTCTCTTGTGATCCTTTTCTGTTTCTATCAGGTTCTTGAGAAGATCCGAAATCCTTTTCTCTTTGACATCGCGTGACTTGCTGGAATAAAACTTTATTGATTCCTCTTCGACCATGATTGCCGTTTTCATGATATCAAAGATAATGTCGTTTTCCTTTTCTATCTTCTTCTTGGAGCCGAATATCTCCCTTACAGCCTTTAGTCCAAGGTCCACATCGATGTTCTTTGGAGGTTTTCGCGCGAAAAGTTTTTGGAATTCGATAGAGAGAACGCTCTCGTGTTCCTCTTCATCATGCCCAAGTCCTTTCATAAGCGCTTTTCCTTTCTCGTCTTCGATGATCTCGGCGAAGCGCCGATAAAAATCTTGTCCGTATCTCTCTATCGCAATCGCTGTGAGCAGGATTTCCTCGATCTTTTCCACCGGTGTCCCTCTTATTTTCAACACGAATCCTTGCCATCAATCTTCTCAACGCATTTATATTTAATCGTTGCCGGACAACGGTCCTCGGAGTTGTCGTCTCGCCGAACCCGTCGACGAATTCGTTAGGCTGATATGGCAATCTGGCTGAAGATTCTATGATTCGCAAGCTTTAAATGAGGATGCGTCATCCCTTGTGACCGAATCATTCCGGTGATATCTGATGGCTTCTGAAGAAAAAACTGCTCATACAAAGACTGCAAGACTGATTTACGCTGAGTTCGATGCCTGGATCCATGAGAGTGGTGAGCTCTTTGATACGACGCACGCCGATCTTGCCAAGGAAAAGAATATCTTCAATGAGAAGGCCAGTTATGAGCCCGTGCCCTTGCTGGTCGGCCGTGGGAGATTGTTTCCCGGGCTAGAAAAATCTCTTGAGAAAGCAGAAGTGGGAAAGGAATACGAGGTCATCCTGTCTCCGGAGGAAGGAGCGGGTCCGAGGGACCCGAAGCTTGTGGAGCTTCTACCAATACGAGAATTCCTTAGGCAGGAGATAGTCCCAGAAGTCGGACTACAGGTGACTGTCAAGAACAGGGTGGGATACATCTCAGCCGTCACGGCAGGAAGGGTCAGAGTGGATTTCAACAACAGGCTCGCCGGCAAGACCCTGAGGTACAGGTACAGGATAACTTCGGAGCCCAAGGATGCGAAAGAGAAGTTCGAGGCCGTCCTGAAGATGGACTACGGGAACCCAGATGGATTCTCATTCGAGCTCCAAGACAAGAAGCTCGTGGTCAAATTGCCAGATGTCTGCAAATACGACCAGAAATGGCTATTGTCGAAATATCGAGTTGTGACAGACCTCCGAGATGTCTTGGATGTCGACGTTATCCAGCTCATTGAGGAATATACGAGGCCGACTGGCAAGGAGCAGTCGGCAGAGCCCAAAGAGCCGAGTGGTCTAACGGGCCCTGAAAAGCAGGAAGAAGAAAAGAAGCCCAATGAAAGGAAGGACAGACCCGTTGAGGAGATCGTCGAATAAGCTGGGATTTCTCCAAGCCTTGATACGGCGATCTTGCCACTCTTGGGCGGTCACGGGTCGCCGATTCTCTTGATATCCTTTATCTACCCGCTCTTAATTTTGGATATTGCGGGCGAGTGGCCTAGTCCGGATATGGCACCTGCCTCCTAAGCAGGTGGTCCTGGGTTCGAAAGGACGCAAAGCCGTCCCGAAAGTCCCAGCTCGCCCGCCTTGAAAGGTTCTAGTTGCTTTCAAGCAAGCAAACTCAAAATACTTGTCCGCGTCTGCAAGACGACGATGAATCCAATAGAATGGCTCAGGTACAAGCTCCATGGGTTTATATGGCGAATACCCGTCTGGATAATCATTTTCATAATCGTAATTCTCCTGATAACGAATGTGATAGTCTTCATATACAAGCCGTGGCCACATCCAGAGTTCACCGCGGATATCAGATACGTATTTCAGCCAGAGAACGTGAGCAATACCGGATATCATCTCTATATCCTTGTCACAGGATCCGTCACAAATATCGGTAACGCAAACGGCACTTGCTCTATTAAGATCCGCGTGTTCGAGGCACATATCGGCGAATATATCGAGGTGATTGATGCGGGTACACTCGCGCCCGGGGCCTCATATCGAATAAATTGGAAGCATTATCTCTACACATATACGAATGATTCTGTGCAGATCGATACCGATGACATCGTGGTGACATATCAGTTGCTCTATTGACAGTCTGGCCCGAAGAACAGATTTGAATGTCTCTGTGCCGCTGTATTAATATGGGGGTTGTTGCATGCCAGGTATAAATCCTACCTCGACATCCTCAATTCGATTAAAAAAATCATGCATGAGAAGGACCTGAGATAGAGGGAATACGAGATGGGCTGTGTTCAAGAACTCCTCGGAAATCTCTGTGGAGAGGTAGAGGGGAAGGTTGCTCCCTGGTTGATTTTCATAAGGAGCTATCTCCCTCAATCCTGGGTGTTTAAGACGGAGAAAGAGGTCGCCACATTTTCCGTGAGCAAAGATGGCAAAGCATCTGTCACACCGACAATCGCCAGCGAGGCTGACGTGATCATTGACTGGAAGCATGACCTTCTTTGTAAAGTCCTCAGGACCAGAGACAAGAAAGTTGTTCCTGACGGCGAAAAGCCAGACATCAAGATATTGACAAGGAAAGGGGATGCAGCCTATCGGTTCTTAAGGCAGACGTTTGGCTTCGAGAAGTTGAAGGACTAAGTTCCTTGTGTGGAGACGGAGATTGAATGTTCCGCATGCACGCGGACATATCGAGAGCCAGTGAGTCCTATCTGGGATGGTCTCGCTTCTCGGCAAGAAGTATCTCGATCATTATGATAACTATTACCAGGGCGATACCGCCCAGCAAGGCAGGCATCTGATAACTTTCTGAGATCGGAATGTATCTCCAAATGAAGAATAACAATATCGCCGAGAGGCAAATCGTGATGAAGACACGTTCGATGAGGCTGACCGCTTTCTCGAATCTTGTTATACCGCTCTTCTCAATATCCCGATCACTGTTCTGACTGTGGCTCATCTCTTCACATCTGGCATGATGAAACTTATTGATATATGGATACACTTCTACATATTCATTCCTTCCCGTTATTCGTCCGGATGCTCCGATTTTCGTTGCGTTTCTCCAGGACTTATCCCGAAACATATTCGTGGTCGAGGGGCGATAATGATATGGATGAGAAGGGATTGAGAATGAGGTTCCGAAATGAGAATACGTTTTTCAGGGCGAATCAAAAGGGCATAAGCGAACTTGTTCATACAAGATATGAGAGGGCTTTGAGGCGTGTCGAGCAGACCCTCGGGGACGAGATCTACAATTATATCAACGGGGTCTGGAAAAGAGCTCGTGAAAGGCCTTTTGAAGACCGGTTCCCAGGTGATCTGTCCATCCTCAACCACACGTTTCAAAGCAGCTCACCAACAGATGTTCGTCTTGCTATATCCTCAGCAAAATCCTCCTTCAAATTCTGGAGGACTGTAGATTATCTGGACCGTTGCGAGATATTCGACAGGGCTGCCGCAATAATGTCGAAACGAAAATACGAATTGGCGGCGATTGTGACGTTGGAGAACGGCAAGAACAGATTCGAAGCAATGGCCGACGTGGATGAGGCGATAGATTTTCTCAGGTACTATTCCTATCAAATGAAGCTCAACAAGGGCTATTCACATGAGATGCCTCCTGCGTTTCCCAATGAAAGGCCAAGGAACCTCCTGAGGCCTTTCGGAGTCTGGGGCGTGGTGTCTCCGTTCAATTTTCCGATGGCAATAATGGCAGGAATGAGTACGGGTGCGATGATAACTGGGAACACCGTGGTTGTCAAGCCCGCGAGCGATGCTCCCTGGCCAGCATTCGTCTTCGCCTCGATTCTCGAGGAAGCTGGTCTGCCGCCAGGCGTATTCAATGTCGTGACCGGCTCTGGCAAAAGGATAGGCGGGGAGATATTGAGGTCTCCGGAGGTCTCTGGTTTTGTCTTTACTGGCTCAAGATCGGTCGGATTGAGTGCCATGAAGATATTCCATAAGAAAATGCCGAGACCGTTCATCGCAGAGATGGGCGGCAAGAATGCAGTCATCGTCACGTCCAAGGCTGACTTGCAGGAAGCCGTTGAGGGGGTCGGACGGGCAGCTTTCGGCTACGGTGGTCAGAAATGCAGCGCATGCTCTCGTGCTCTTGTCGAGAGGTCAATATTCTATGATTTTGTGCGTTCGCTAAAGGATTGGACAGAAGGCCTGATCGTAGGTGACCCGAGAGAGAGGAAAACCTATCTCGGCCCTCTTATCAATCGCGCAGCGGTGCGGAAATACGTCAGGTGTTGCAGATCCGCGCGGGCCGCAGGCAAGATACTCTTTGGAGGCGAACTCCTGCACCCGGACGGTCTCGAGGGATACTACGTCGCTCCAACAATTGTGACGAATCTGAAGAAAGATCATCCGCTGGTCGTAAATGAACTCTTTTTGCCGTTCGTATGCGTGATTCCGATAAATTCCCTCGAGCAGGGTATCAGGATCGCGAACAGCTCGGAATACGGCCTGACATCAGGATTGATGAGCCATGATGAATCGGAGATTGCTCGATACATGGATGAAATCGAAGCGGGGACCATTTATGCGAACAGGCGTACAGGTGCCTCGACCGCGGCCATGGTCGGGAGCCAGCCATTCGTCGGCTGGAAGATGAGCTCGACTACCTGGAAAGCCGCAGGCGGCATGTATTATCTCCCGCAATTCATGAGAGAGCAGAGCCAAACAAGGTGTGTATGAATATATGCACAAATTCAGATTTGATAACATTATGACTAACTGATTAATATACGTCTTCTCATTATGAATAGAAAAGTATCCGAGGTTTCGAGGTTTTCTGATGAAGATATGCCCATCGTGCGGCGCCGAACTTGACGACAGCGCGACGAAATGCCCGATATGCGATGCAGCGATTCCTGAGACAGTCCCCTCCTTGCCGTCGACGCCGATCTCAATTCCGGCTATCGATATATCGGCCAAGCTTGCGGAGATGAGAGAAAAGATCGAGAAATTGAAATCCTCTCCCGGGCCAGAGGCGCCGAAACCGGAAGAGAAAGCAATGGGAGAAACGCCTCCGGAAAAAGGTGTAGGACCTGTACCTGCTTTGACATCGGAAGCGGCTCCCGCCATTGAAAGAACGGAAGAAGCGGCAAAGGAGGAGGTTGAGGAAGAGGTCGAAGAGGAGTATGAAGAAATCATTGTTGAGACGAGACAGATTGGCGAGGGGGTGATCGACAGAGAAAGCATCATCAACCTCGGAAAGCCAAAGCAGGTGAAAGAAGAGGCTACTGGCAGAAAGATCCCTAAAGAAGAGACGAAAAAGACGCACACACGGGTTCGGCCTTCCTATATAATACTGGCAATATTGGTCGTAGCAATTGTGATCATAGCGTCATTCCTGGTTCTCACGAATAGGCCCGAATTAACGCCCCCTGCCGTTGATGGCATTTGGGATGATTGGGTCAATGTCCCAAAATATCCCGCGCTCTTTACTTCCGAAAATCCGTCCCTGAACATCGATGAGACAGCCGTGCAGCTATATAAGGGTTCAATTTTCTGGTATTTACACACTGCGGGAGACCTTTACAAGACCTCAGAGAGAATCTCGTATTATGCACTTTTAATTGATTCCGATGGGGATCCTGGGACCGGGTTTTCATTCTATCCGGGATTTGGCGCAGATTATATGGCGATGATATCGGGCTGCGGCGGGGAGTCTCTTTTCGCGGGCTTGTACGTCTTCGGTTCGGATGACAATCTGAACTGGAGCGCTTGGAAAAGCGTGAAATCGATACATGTTGCCGCGCTGATCTCTAAATTCGAGACAAATTTCACGGCTCCCCAGACCTTCTCGAGCGCACATGCTAAATTCGTAAGCGTCACCTTCGATGGCAAATCGAATACGTGTATGTCCGTCATCTATTCGCTCATTCCAGGAGTGCTTATGATCACTCAGGGCTCCCTGGTGCCCTCCACAGGGGTCCTATTGCAAGAACCGAATCAACACCTCTTACAATTGGTTGTGAGAGCCTATGGGGCAATGGAAGAGGTCCGCTCTATTGTCCCGTCAGTGATTGGGGCAAACACGGTGGATCTCGGTGAGGTGATATGGAAAAACAAGGATGAAATGCGTATCGGAAAGACACTGACATTGAGCGTAGATTGTTCCTCTCTGACGCCAGGAACGAAGATAACCGCGTACATCGACAGTGAGGGCATCGAAACGGATTATCCAGTGATAATGATACTCGGCAGTCCCGCGATCGGATATGTCGGCAGTATCCCCTCGGGCATAACAATCGACGGTATTTTCGCCGATTGGAACAACTTCACGCTCGATATGGGAGATGCCGTTCCCCCGGCAAACAAGAATATCGATATCACGAGGACCGCTCTCTCGAACTCTACAACCGACATTTTCTTCTTCGGAGAGGTGCGGGGTAGAATGCTTAACGGCTCCCTCGTGCCCGTCAAGGAATCGGTTCTTAGCCCTGGGAGCATAGGCGGAAGCTTCGAGGTCAGAGAAAGAGTAACAGGCGAAGACCTGCTACAGATTTTCCTGGACGTCAACCCGTTCGACGATATCGGAGCACCGAGCCCCATCGCAAATGCGACGATTGAGCCGGATTATCTGATTGAGATATCAGGCAGAAACGGTATTATCCTGCAAAAAGCGTTCTACGAATGGAATGGCGACCAGTGGCTGCAAGACGAGCTCGTCGGGATTAACGCAGCAGTGAATAGCCAGCAGATAGAGCTCGGAATCTCAAAGGACGCAATCGGTGCGACGACCGGAATGGACATGGCAATAATCTCGACCGATTGGCTCGGCTCGAGGGACGATCTCGCGCTCGACAGCGTTGCCATAGACCCTTTTAAGATCAGCTTGCAAGGGAAAATTTGGGGGTCATTGGATGGCACGTCATGGATCCCGAAATCGGATGTGCTAAACGGCACGGATTCATTAGTCGATTTGACCTCCGACTCTTATGGGAATCTGTACGCCATTTTCTCGAACGGCACGGTGTACGTTTCTCATGATCTGGCTAACAGCTGGACGAAGCTGATAGCTAGTTCGTCATCCAATTTCGTCGCCATAACAAGTGATGGTTCGGGACAACTATATTCGATCAAATCAACGGGGGAAACATATAATGCTAATTTTACGGGCAATTCGTGGATATATAGGGGGAAAATAGTTTGGGCAACCGATATCGTGGACATAGATTGGAGTTCTGGCACTTCGCCAGGGACAGCCTGCCTGTATGCAGTCAGATCAACACCCGGCACGAAACTTGCGAGAAGCGATGACGGTGGCCTTAATTGGTCTCAATATAAGAACAAACTGCCCACAGCATCCGAGGTCTCGGCGATTGCCGCGATCAACGTGCTCGGTCAGGATGTTATTTATGTGCTTGAAAGAGATGGCGATTTATACGTCTCCAATGATTCCGGGACCACATGGAGCACTACCCATATAAGTCCCGGCGGCAGCCATGATTTTGTCGCCTCACCATGCGTCGACCTCGATATCGACTCGAACGGCAATCTATGGGTTGTCCGCGCCAAAGGAGAGGTATATCGTCTAATCACTTCTACATGGAGCTGGGAAACGCTGTATGGGCTAAACGACACATCGAATGTGACTGCAATAAGCAGCGTTCCTATCCCGGAATTCCAGAGCATATTCCTACTCCTGGCTATCTGCGTTATGGCACCGTTAGTCTGTCTTCGCCGATATTCTCGGAAAATGAGATGATCTTGAAAATCTCAGATAAGCCTTTATCCCGCTTTCTGCTATCCGGAGGGAAATGACAATCTCGAAAGACCGCAGCGAAGAGCTCATATTCGCAGCAAGGTTCTCAATATTCTCGAACTCAGGACTAATGGTCCTGAAGCTCTTGGTGGGTATACTCACCACATCTGTCAGCGTGATTTCGGAGGCGATTCATTCTGGTACTGATTTGATAGCAGCATTGATAGCCAATTACGCCGTAAGAAAGTCGACGGCACCAGCGGACGATGCCCACAGGTTCGGGCATGGCAAATATGAGAGCCTTTCTGGCGGTATCGAAGCGATCTTGATACTCGTCGCTGCAGCAATAATAATCTACGAAGCGATTCTGAGGCTGATAGAACATGCACAACTCCAGATAATCGAGATCGGGATTGTCGTTATGGGGATCAGCGCGACCCTAAATTTCGTAGTCTCGAAATATCTAATGCGGATAGCTAAGAAACACGGTTCTCTCGCATTGGAGGCGGATGCACTGCACCTCAGAACCGATGTCTGGACCTCTTTAGGAGTATTTCTCGGGCTGATACTGGTGATGGCTACTGGTCTTGATGAGATCGACTCGGTTGTAGCGATAGTTGTCGCAGCGCTGATCATAAATGCCTCGCTTCAATTGACGAGAAAGTCTGCACAGGAGCTCCTCGATTATAGTGTGTCTGAAGAAGAGGAGAAAGTTATCCGGGAGACGATAACGGAGATAGTCGGTGAGACTGCCACATATCACGAGTTGCGCACCAGAAAGGCTGGCCGTGAGAGATTTGTCGATTTTCACCTCGTCGTCCCGAAGCATTTGGAGGTTGGGGCGGCTCATCGAATATGTGATGATATAGAGCTCAAGATCAAATCCAGGCTGCCTGATTCGAATCTTACGATCCATGTTGAGCCTTGCAGTGAGAATTGTTCGGAATGCAAGAGTGCCCAGATATGCAAAGGAATGGATTGAGCGGGAAGTTCGGACCCTTCAGTATTGACGAATTATCATTCCGTGTCTCTCGACAAGCCTGAGCGCCTCTCGGGAAATGATTTTCTCGTTAATCTCATATCCGACGAATCTCCTGTACAATTTATTGGCAGCTATCAGGGTCGTTCCAGTTCCCATGAACGGATCGAGCACGAGGTCCTGCTCTACAGAGAACATCCTAATGAGTCTCTCGGGTATCTCAATCGGATATGCACCTGTCCTCTTACCGGAATTCCTATCCTCCTGGGCCGTACCTGGAATATCCGACCAGATCTGCGAGAACCATTTGTCTCTTTCTTCCTTCGAGAACCGGGATCTGTATCTCACGGGATCCTTCGGCCTGAATCGCCTCGGAGCGCCCTTCCTAGCAATCAGTATATATTCGCAATCCAGGGTAACGTACGCGTTTGGTGGTAGAAAGCCTGACCCGAGAAACGCATTTGGCCTGTTTGTTGGTTTCTTCCATAAGATATAAGGCAAGTTCGTCAACCCCAACGATTCGAATGTCTCCAGCAGACGGGCGTGATTCGCGAACAATTGAAATTTCCCATCAATCGACCTGAGCGAATCTCCGATGTTGACGCAACAGATTGCCCCCTCTTTCATCACTCTTGCGCATTCCCTGATGGTTTCGGATAACTCGCGATGCATGAGAGCGAATGCCTCTCTGGCGGCATCCGATGAGCCCGATGACAGAAGCACCCCTATCCTGGGATTAAGAGTTGAGAATAGGTCATCCCACATTTCTATCATCGGATATGGGGGAGAGGTGACGATCAGATCGACCGACTCGTCATCCAGATGATCCATCCTTCTTGAATCGCCTATGACAATCGTGCATTCTTCGAGTCGGGCCTTTTCACAGCTGTGCATGCATCTTACCCCTATTCATGAGGCTATCAATATGACGATGTGAACAGCAATATTCCCGTACCAGGCGGGCCTGCGGCATAGATGAGATCACAGCTATGGATTCTTTCATTGAAGGAATGGCCGTCTATCTTCACCCAGCCATATGGCAGATCCTTCACCCCGATCGATACCCATCTTTCGCTCGCGATCATCAATTTGTTCGACTCGAAGGTAGCCGTGCCAAAGAATCGTCTGACCAGAGTCGGATCATCGATATTGTCGAAAAGATTCTTGACGTACAGGAAATGAACATCTGTCTGAATGCTCAACGAACCGCGATGATCGACCGCCCAATCGATAGCGTCAATTTCGAAGGCATATATCGTGTTTCTGGTCCCGACATATCTTTCGGAATCGAGGGCAATCGGAATCGTGGATATCAATGCGATCGCGATTACAGTTGCAACTACCGGCACCCAGATCCTTTTCATTTCCTTCGTTATGAATATCAATGTGATACCCAGGCCGATGAACGCGCCGATGTCAATCAAGTCGACCGTCCTTGTGACTATGTCCAATGATATGAGATCCTCCGCGCGCAGAAATGCGTATATTATCATTGTCGCAGGGGCTGAGAGATATGCGTAGAACAAGGCTTTCGAGCTTTCCATTGTCTTCGAGAAAATCGATATTCCGTAGACACATAATACCATAAGCGCGAAGCTCACAACCAAAGGGAACGAGAGCATGGAAACCGCGCTTGCGTCAATTGTCCCCACTGGGGATGCGACGTTTAGGGCGAATAACGAGGCCATGAGTACGGAGGTCACGCCAAGGAAGACTTTCGAGCCCGGCTGTGTAATCCGCCTGCTGGATATATAGTACACGCCGATTGCCATCGCAACAGCGAGGCCGAGGAACAAATAAAGGCCATTCTGTGGGGTTAGATATTCGAGCCTATCGAATCGTACCACGGAATAATAGACAAAGACCTCATCGATGGCAACGATGGTTATTATCAGATCGAGCAGATTAGATGAGGACAGATGCTTTCTCCTAAAGGATACAATGAAGTCTGTCGCGGTGACAAAGCTCACTGTAAGTAGTACTATCAGGGCAATGTAATGGTGTATGAAAGGCATTGCAAGGATCATAAGTGATGATAGGATTCTCATCCTGGTCTCCGTCCGATAATGAAATGATATCAATAAAATCGGCAATAAAGATAGACCGATGCATTCTTTCCAAGCCGCCTGCGTAATTATCACAAATGGGCCATAAGATGCCAAGGCCATCAGCGAGAAGATCCCGACGCGGTTGCTCCCTGTGAACATGCATGCGAGAACGAACGAGCCCAGCAGAAGCATTCCCGCAAATATCGGGATCAGTTTCTGGACGAGGAATAGCGGTTCTTCGGCCGTTATGAGGGAAGAGAGGGCAAGGAAAGTGTTAAAAACCGGGGTGCTTACAGTATGCGTCTCAGCATAGCTCGCTTCTAAATCGGGGGATAGCCTCCCGCTAACTGAGATATCGGCTGCGAATCTCGCCTCCCCGAGTCCGTCAAGGATATATGGATAGGATGATTGGGCGAGGGGGATGCATCGTAGGGCCATCCCTCCGAGGCAGAGCAGGAATACAGCTATCGTCAGAAGGACTGTCTTCCCGCTGATTCTGATTACTATCGGATTCACGCTCGCCCTTTTGTCCATAGTCCTCTCGTCCGATGTACCGGAATTCTCGATAAGCAATAAGAAGGTTGGTGGCGAAGCTAAATCCACCTGGCGTTCGAAAGTTCGGTTTTATTACGGGAGAGCCACGGAGAAACTTATATAGCTTTTTCAATCCTTATAACACCAAAGTGAACCCGATGGATGTATTGGGTGCCATCAAGACTCGACGCAGTGTGAGAAAATATCGCCCTGACCCGATCCCGGAGGAACACTTGAAAGAGGTGCTGTCCGCGGCCAGACTGGCCCCTTCGGCAAACAATGCCCAGCCTTGGAAGTTCGTGATCGTCAGGGACGAAGAGCTGAAGAGGAAGCTGGTCCAGGCCTGTGCCGGCCAGAAATTCATCGCAGAGGCCCCCATCGTTATAGTCGGATGCGGTTTCCCCGACGATGCCTATGCCACCGCAGGGGGCTATATGAACAGCTTCGTAATGGATGTCACTATCGCAATGGACCATCTCATCTTGGCAGCAACCTCTCTCGGCTTAGGTACGTGCTGGATAGCCGCATTCAAGGAGGAGAAGGTCAAGGAAATCCTGGGAATACCTCCGGATGTGAGAGTTGTGGCCCTCACCCCTCTCGGATATCCGGATGAGGTACCAGCTAAGACCTCGAGAAAGGATCTCGCCGAATTGATATGTTACGATCGATTCGAGTAAGAATAATCCAATCGAACTTGAAGAGAAATTCAGACATCGAATGACCAAATGAAAGAGATATATCTCTCGCCAATCACCCTATCGAGGTTTACATACCGATAAAGGAAAGGAGAAGAACGTAAATGGTTGCAAAGGCAGCGACCCGATCCGGCGAATTCTTCTGCTTCCATTGTGGGAAGAGCGTACAGAGGGATGATGCCCGGTGTAGGAATTGCGGGGTCGAGTTTGATAGAATCGTAGAATCCTTCAGATGCCCTCGATGCTCTAACCTCTTGCCAGTGGGAGCAGTCGCATGCCCTTCCTGTAATTTGGGCTTCAAGGTCAAGACGGTTGAAGCGCCCAATAATATAAGCGCTGACGATAAGTTCCTGATGAAATTGATTGAATGGGGTAAACAGGAAACGAAATCGGCACCGCCGGAACAGCCCGCGAGCAGAGCTGTCAGGGTTGCAAAAGCACCGCTGCCACCGCCTCCGCCTCCGGATGAGTCTCCGATGACCAGAACGGCGGTTCCTACAAAGAGCACCGCCACCTTTGTCTCTCGCTCGGTATCCGATATCAAAATGAAGGTCCAGCCGACTGAATCCTCATCCCCGAAGTCACAGGTCGTCAGGAAGCAGACACCCAGGGGGGTGTCGGTCAAGATAGCCACTGCTTCTGCACGTGCGGAGGAATACCCGGAACCGAAAACGATAGCTACGGAAAGTATCTCAAATGGTGCGGCTGTCATTCAATCCGAGCATAGGCTGGATGTACGGCAACTGCTGGCCCAGCTTGAGGAGGAATCGAGGGAAAGGGACAGGCTCGAGAATGAGATCCGCGAGCTCAGGACAATGATGCAAAGACAGAAAGCTGCACCACAGGAGCCGGTCGAACCAGAGCCGAGTCTATCATCTCAAGCGCTGAAGAAGCTTCTCGAGGACCGCGATAGGGAAATCACGGAATTGAAGGCAAAGATAGAAGAGCTGGCGAGAAGGGAGGAGCACCTGAACAGGAAGATAAGAGCATATTCGATAAAGTTGAAGGAGCTCGAAGCGTTAAAAAGGGGCGGCGAAGCGAGCAGCCAGCGTGAGACGATTTCATCCTCAGGACAAGAGATTGATGGTCGAGTTGAGGCCGAGCTTTTCGACGAGAGAGAGGAATGGATGAAGGACCAATCCAAGATAAAGGCTGGCCTGATCGAAATCAGGAATCAGTTGATTTCGAGCAAGGAGGCCGGGCGAGTAACTTATTATCCTAGTCCGCCATCAGGGGAATTGTTAGAGAAAATCGAAGTACTGGAGGAAAAGCTCGCAGATGCGAACAAAGAACGCGAGGAACTCCGGGAACAGTTGAGAAAACTCGAAGAATCTAGAAAGGATGTATCGACATTGCTGAAGGTGCTTGACCAGTTGCTTGGAAAACTTCCGCCAGAAATAATCGATGAGTTCTCGAAATCCGAGAATTTCAGGCTATACGAGAAAGTCCTCGACGATTTGAATATATAATCGGGATTCATGGTATGCTGATTCGGGGGATCGCGATCGAATGGGCTTGAGGGAGCGGGCAAGAGAGATTGCAGGACGGCAGGAATCTCCTCCTAAGGCTGCCACTGATGACGAGATCGGACGAGACTTGGCAGAGCCGAGCTCGGCGAATGGGCAAGGCAATGTGGAGGGTGGCGGTAGGGAATACACAATTGAAATCGCCACGACGTATATAGTCGAGGAGGAAAGCCCGAACATATCCTATCAATTGTTCAAGGGCGCATTGGACGCGGGAATGAAAGGTCTCATCATCACCAGGACATTCCCGAAGAATCTGATGAAGCGACTCGGATTGGTAGATGTCCCCACCTATTGGCTGACGAATGTCTCGGCGGAAGGCGCAATTGGCCCACGCGATCTCGAACGTCTAAACATAGTGATAGATGATTTCCTGAGAAAGACTGGCGGCGTCGTGATAATAGATTCCCTAGAATATCTTGTCACGAATAATAAATTCGCAAGTGTCCTGAAACTCATCCAGGCGATCCGAGACCAGGTCCAGATGACGAAATCCATCGGAATTATCACACTCAAGACAAATACTCTCGAACCAATGCAAATATCCGCATTGAAGAACGAGGTCGAATACATCTCTGAGCGGCCACCTGGGCCTCCTGGTGGAAAAGAGGATGAGCTGGTTTCAGCAGTTCCTCTTCCACGGGCCGAGGAGACTGTCTCGGTACCGTCTCCTCCATCTGCTACCATTTCGCCAGAAGAGGATGTAGAAAAACTGCGCCAGGAGTTGATCGCCCAGCGCGCACAATTGGAAGAAGAAAGGAAGCGTCTGGAAAAGGATCGAGCCGAGGTTACGGAAACCCTTATGAAGCTCAGGGCGACGCGGAAGGAGCTCGAGGCTTTCCGCATAAAACTCACCCAAGAAGAAGCAGAACTGATGAACAAGGTCAAGGCGAGATTTGCAAAGGAGATGCAGGCGCTCGACGAAAAGAGGGCCACATTGGAATCGATGAGCAAGGATCTCGAGAACCGATATCTGAAGATTGATGAGGTAGTCAAAGAGAGGACTGAGGCAAAGGTCCGCGAACTGGGAGAATATGCAAAAGGGCTCTCGAAGGAGAGAGAGCGACTCGAATCCTTAAGCGTGGCGTTAACGGAAAAAGAGGAACAGCTGAACAGAACGAAGGAGGAGCTCGCGCAAAAGGAAGCGGCCTATCTGAAAAGGATGGAGGAGCTATCGGCGCGCGAAGAGACCTTATCCCAAAGAGAGTTAGATATTGAAGCAGAGGCTCGAAAGCTCGAGGCAGACAGGATACGTATTCAGGCGGAGCTGGATAACCTATCAAAACAAAAGGCAGAGTTCGAGTTGCTCAAGAACGAGCACGAGAAGGAGTTGAACGAGAGAACATCCCGACTGGATCAGTTGGAGAGCGAGCTGAAGGAAAGGGAGAAATCGATAGCTCTTACGGAATCCACTCTCCGAGAGAAGATGGCTGAGGTCGAACAGAAATATTCGGAATTGGTGGCGAAAAACGAAGAGCTATCTAGAGAGAGGGCCTCGATCGAGGCCGAACGGTCAGAGTTGGACTCACTGAGGACGCAGTTCGAGGCCGAAAAAGCGAGATTCTCGGCCCTGAAACAGGAGTTCGAGGAGGCGCAGGAGAAATCGAGGGCCGAACTCGGATCGCTCAGCGAAAGGCTGATCGCCAAAGAGAAAGAGCTCGATATGCGTGAAGAAAAGCTTGTAGTCCGAGAGCAGAAATTGAACGAGGAGCTCGCGGAGAAGACCGCTGCGATTCAGAAGAAGAGCGAAGAATTGGACGCGTTGGAAAAGAAGCTTGCTCAGCAGAAGACCGACCTCGAAAAACTTGAGGTTCAATTGAACCAAAGGAAATCGGAGCTCGAGCAGGCGGACCTTCTGCTCGATAGGAGGACCATAGCTCTCGACGATAAAGAACGCGCATTGATGAAGGAATACGAAGAACGAACACAGATTTTCAAGAAGACGGAGGCGCAACTGGCTGCGAGGATGTCAGAGATCGAATCCCAAAAAGCCGTCCTAGATAGTCGTGAGAATGAACTTATCGCAAGAGAGAAGGCCGTAAGAGAGCTTGAACTCTCGCTTAATGAAAAGAGCGCACGATTGGCGGACGAGGCCTCGAAGATCGAGAAAGAGAGAGCAGAATTAAGCGCAATGAAAGAGGAGATGTCCTCCAGGAAAGCGGAGCTGGACAGGCTCGAATCAGAGCTTTCGGTCCGCGAGAAGAGAATATCAGAGCTCCAGAGGAGCCTTGACGAGCGCCAGGCGAGGCTCCAAGCGGATGCCGAGGAATTGGCCAAAGAAGAGGAATCTCTCAAGAATGCGAGGGAACTGCTTCAGAAGGATAGACAGGCGCTCGAGGAAATGCAAAAGCAGCTCGAGGCCCAGAGGAGCGAGATCGAGAAGAAGATAGATGAAAATAACACATTCTCAAAGGAGCTGGAAGACTGGCGTGCAGAACTCGAAAAGCTCGATCAGGAGCTTGGAGTTCGGAAGGCTGAACTGGATGAAGCAGCAAGACTCCAGGAGGCCGAGAACAAACGGATCGAGAACGAACTGCAGTTGCTTGAGAAGAGGAAACAAGAGTTCGAGCTGGAAATGGCAAACCAGAGGAATGCACTGGCCGCAGAGAGGGAGTCCCTGAACGCGCAGCTTGCGGAGATAGAGCTTGCGAAGAGCCAGCTGTCAGAAGCAGAGGCCATGATTTCCTCGAAGTCGAAGGAAATCGAACTCGCGAGAGCGGATTTATCGGAGCGGGAGGCAAGACTCAATGAAAAATTAAAGGAAATCACAATGAAATCCTCGGAGCTTGAGGACAGATCTGCGCTTCTTGACGATCAATATAGGCAGCTCGAGGCACGGAAAAAGGAGCTCGAAGAGCTTGAAAAATCGCTCGATATCAGGCAGAAGGAACTGGACGACTTGCAGACGAAACAGGAGCTCGAATGGAGCGAGACGCACCGGAAGCTTGCCGTAATCTCAGACGAGCTTAAGGCCAGGGAGAAAGAGATTGAGCAAAAGGAGGCGGAAATCGCCTCTAAGATGGAGGCGGCTGAATCCTATCTCAAGTCAGCGGCATTGAAGAACGACGAACTTGACTCCAAGCTGGCGCAGATAGCGGGCAAGGAGGAGGAGCTCACCGCCAAAATGAACGAGCTGGCGATAAAAGAACGGGAGTTATCAGTGGCAAAGGAATCAGTAGAGAGGGACAGGTCCCTGGCTCTTGCCGAGATCAAGACATTGAGAGAGGAGTTTGAGCGAGAGAAACTGGCGGCACTCAACGGGATAGAGGCGGCAAAAGAACAGCTCGAGGCCGAGAGGCGGAAGATCGAGGAGGAAAATGCGAGGTTGTCTAATACGAGGGCGGAGATCGAGCGTCAGACTGCTCAGCTGGATAGCCTCAGACGCATGCTCGAAGAAAGGAAGGCGCAATTGGAGTTGGAGCGACAAAAACTCGATGAGGATCTCCGCAATATGTCGATTACCGAGCAGGAACTATCTTCGCGATCGACCGAGACTCAGGAGATGATGGAACGCATAAAGCAGGAATCCGAAGAGCTGAGCAGGAAGAAACAGGAGTTAGAAGAACAGAGACTCTTATTGGAGGCGGAAAGGAATCAGCTTGCTTCGGAAAGAGAAGAGCTCAGGAAAGCGCGAGAGGAGCTTGAGGTCAAGAGCGCCGAGCTTGATGCCGCCCAGAAGGCTCAAGCCGAAGTCCAGAGTTCGTTGGATGAATCTCTGAAGGAGATCGAACAGAAATCAGCGGAACTGACTGCAAAGGAGATGGAGCTCGCTCAGAAAGAAGAGGAGATCCTCAACGCGAGGCGAGAAGTAGAGACGTTCAGAATGAACGTCCAGGCAGAACTCGAAGAGGAGCGCGCGAGACTGCGCGCCAAGGAAGAGGAACTCGTGTCGAGCATAACAGGAAAAGCATCCGATATCGAACAGCAGCAACAGGCACTGAATGAGCTGAGCGAGAGGCTCAGGAGCAAGGAGAGTGCTCTTGAAAAAACGCGTCTTGAACTGGAGGCCAGATCGCGAGAGCTTGAAGAAGCGATGAATGCGCTCGATGAGCGTTCGAGGGAGCTCGAAGAGGCACAGGCAGACATGGCAGAACTTCAGGAGATGTTGACAACAAAGGTTGCGGAGCTCGCGCAGACCGAGGAGAACCTGAAGAGAAGCCAGGAAGAGCTTGAGAGGCAGAGACAGGTCCTTGAAGCAGAGCAGCAGCAACGACTTGAGTTGCTATCGAAACTCCAGGAAAGTGAAGCGAAACTCGCTGAGCGAGAGAAGAGGCTTGCTGCGGCCATGGATGAGATAAGCCGGAAAGAAATGATGATTGATGCGGCCAAAGAAATGGCCGAGCAATACAAGAGATCGATCGAAGAGGACCTGAGCACAAGGCTTGCGGAGATAGAGCAGAGATCAAAGGAATTGGACGAGCGGGCAGCCGAGATCGAAGCTAAGAACTCCGAAATCGCCAGATTAAGGTATCAACTCGCCGAGTTTGAGGCCACCCTTAAGGAAAGAGAGAACGCGCTGGCGAACGTGTCCAGAGAATTGGAGGAGACGAAGAACAAACTGGTGGAGAAGGAGACAGAGCTGAAGGCGAAGTATGACGAAATTGCAGAGAAGGAGCGGGAGCTAGAGGAGAGAGAAAGGAAACTGGAGGAGCAGTCAAAGGAGCTGGACAGAGGCCTGAAGGATTTCGAAATGCTGGTCGCCTCATTTGATCATGAGAAGGAGGAATTGGCAGCCGAAAAGGAAAGGCTGGAGGCCCTGAGGAAAGAGCTGACGGAGATGAGTCGCCTGCTAGAGGAGGAGCGCGAGAAGGTTGACCGCGGTGTCTCCGAGAAGCTTGAGGAGATGAGGAAAGAGCTGGAACGCCAGAAGGCTCTGTCTAAATTGACCTCGAAGGAATTAGAGGAGAAGGAGCTGAAGCTCAGCGTCCTCGAGGAAGAGATTCGCGCGAGAGAACGCGACGTTGAGACGCGGGAGCGAGTCGTCGCAGTCGAGCTTGAGAAGCTAGAGCAGGAGAGAGCGGAAATCGGCAATCTATGGGAGCAGATAGAAGCTGCAAAGCAAAGCGTCGTGACCTCGATGGGAAAAGAGATGATGGAAACGGTCGAGAAGCGGAAACTCGAACTCGAGGAGAAGGCTCTCGAGCTCGCAAGGAGAGAGGACGCGCTCAGGGAAGAAGAGGCAAAACTGGAAGGAGAATGGAAGCGGTTGCAGGCGCTCGAGGAGGAGCTTCTATCCCTTGCAGACAAGCTTAAAAAGAGAGAGCAGGAGTTGGAATCGAAGCAGTGATGACTTGATTTTCCCCCTTGGGCCGAGCGAAAGATGCTCGCAATGGATATCTGTTGTTGCCCGTTCGCGCATCTAGAAGACGTTCAGTTCGTTGTTCACTATCTGCATCGTTATCTTGTCGATGTTCTCCAGCTTCTCGTCCGCTATTCTCCTTGCCTCGGCGTCGTATCTTGACGGTCTGACCCCGTTCTCGTAGATCAATTGGATGCTCGCCACCTGCGGCATATCGATGCGCTTGCCTATCTGGGCAAGGATCCTGACGCGCGCTTCTAGGATATCTCCCTTTCCGATCTCTACGATTTCGTTCGCTATCTGGTATGCTAAGATATTGTAAAGTTTCCCCACATGGGTCACGGGGTTTTTGCCTGCTGACGCCTCCATGCTCATCGGCCTGAAGGGGGTTATGAGGCCATTCACGCGGTTACCCCTGCCGACCGAGCCGTCGTCGCCGTTCTCCATCGATAGCCCCGAGACCGTCAGGTAGAATATGTTCTTGTCGGGGTCATCGCCAGTGTTGATATCCACGGTCAGATTTCTTTCGGTAAACTTGATGGCGTGGTCGTACACCGCGTCCCGGAGCTCTTCGATGACGTTCAGATAGTGATCCTTATCTTTTGTCAAGGGCGAGATTATAGCCGCGGCAACGGTCAATTTTATCTCGTCCTTCTCCCTGCATGCCATGACCTTCACGTCTTTTCCGACCTCGGGGAGTCTCTCTTTCAGTTTCCCGTTGATATACTTCTCCGTCTCGAGGACTATCCTCTCTGTCTCGGATAGCGGGGCGAAACTCACCCCAAAAGAGGTGTCGTTAGAGAGCCTCTTCCTCGTCTCGTACAGTCCCCTGAGATCGACGCTCCCCTGGCCGATCTTGCAGTCGAGTATGACGTCCCAATCGGGGTCGAGGTGTTCAAAATTCGTCTTCAGATACTCATACGCCGCCCTCAACGCAGTCGTTCGATAGGGGAGTCTTTCGCCGTTCACTTCGGTCGTCGCCCTGCCAACAAGCAATATGTACACCGGTTCGAGGATGGCCCCGCCACCGAACTTTGGAGCGGATTGGCCACCAACCACTTGTGCCTCATCGGTGTTGTGATGCAGAATCCGATCGTATCTCTCCAGATACATCTTACACAGAGCCCTCGAAACGCATTCCGCAAGCCCGTCAGCGACACTGTCAGGGTGGCCGATGCCCTTTCTTTCTACGATTTCGACGTTCTGTCTCTCAATCGGTGTCTCATTTATCGTCTCGACCACTATATTGCGGTTCATCGATTCACGCTCGATTGGAATATACTGAACCTATGAATCTTACTTAAAGCTTTTCTGGATGCGTGCCAGGACATTCCACGTGCATTGTATCAATGGATGTCCCGAGCGAAGGAAACATGCTATTTCTTTATGCCCGGAGCCGCCTGGCCCGCGGTCTGGTTTCCCTCTCCCGAAGACCTCTTGCCCGACCTCTCGGCTTCCCATTTCTTGACCAAATCTGGTGTCAATAGGAAGCATTCTGCCCAATGCTCGGGTTCGATCTGCGTAGCTTCTGGCTGTTCGGACTTGCAAATCTCCATCACATACGGGCATCTCGGATGGAACCTGCAACCCTTCGGGATGTTCGTCGGATCGGGGCGCTCGCCTTTGAGGATTATCTTCTCTTCCTTTGCAGTCGGATCCGGCTTCGGAACCACGGTGATCAGCGCCTGGGTGTATGGATGTTTCGGGTTCTTGATGACCCGTTCCGTCGGTCCCATCTCGACGATCCTTCCGAGATACATCACGGCTATCCTATCCGAGAAAACATACGCCACCGATAGATCGTGCGTTATGAAGAGATATGTTAGCTTCTTCTTCTCCCTCAGGTCGAGCATCAGCTTCAGGATGTCGCCTCTTATGGAAACGTCGAGCATGGAAATCGGCTCGTCCGCCACAAGCAGACTCGGTTCGAGCACAAGGGCCCCAGCGATTCCGACTCTCTGTCTCTGGCCTCCCGAGACCTGATGTGGATATCGCCACATGAACTGCTCTGGGGGTCTTAATCCCGCATCCTGCAATGCTTTCTTGACTCTTTCCTCCTTCTCTCTCTCGGTCTTCGTCAGGCGATTGACTATCAGCGGCTCGGCGACGATATCGAAAATCGTCATCTTCGGGTTCAGCGATTCATAGGGATCCTGGAATATCATTTGGATCTTCCTTCTGGCAAATTTCATTTCCGACTTGGAGAGTTTTCTGACATCGACCCCCTCCCTGCCGTCTTCGAGGGTCACCTTCGCGGAACTCTTCAGAAGCTCCTTCATTACGGGGTCGCTCGGATCATCTGCGAAGATTATGCTACCGCTCGTCGGCTCGACCAGCCTCAGAATGCCCTTTCCCGTCGTTGTCTTTCCGCATCCGCTTTCTCCGACGAGACAGAATATCTCGCCTTTTTTGATGCTGAAAGATACTCCATCCACAGCTTTTGCATATCTTGGCTCCTTGGCCAAGAGGTCCTTGAAGAACCCCTCTCGCATCTGGAACCAAACATTGAGGTTCTCGACCCTCAGGATGTCGTTGGAAGGCACCTCAGATCACCCCTTTCTGGACGAGCAGGCAGGCAACTTGATGCCCGGGTTCGACCTCGATGAGCGGAGGATCGACCTCCTCGCACATCGGCTGTCTGTACTTGCACCTCTCGGCGAACCTGCAGCCTTTCGGCGGATGTATCAGGTTCGGCGGATTGCCAGGTATCGGCTCAGGCATGAATTTTGCCCCTTTTATGTTCGGGAAGGCTGCCACGAGTCCTCTTGTGTACGGATGCCTCGGGTTCTTGAAAATGTGCACGGCGCTGCCCTTCTCGACGATCTTCCCCGCATACATGATGCAGAGGAATTCGCATGTCTCTGCCAGCACTGATAGATCGTGCGAGATCATGATGAGGGCGAGCTCGAGCTCTCTCTGAAGGTTCTTGAGAAGCCGGATTATCTGTGCCTGAATCATCACGTCCAATGCCGTCGTGGGCTCATCGGCGATCACCAGCCTTGGCCAGCAGGCAAGCGCCATCGCTATCATCACACGCTGTCTCATACCTCCGGAGAATTCGTGAGGATATTCGTTTATCCTGTCTGGGTTGATCCCGACGAGCTCGAATAGCTCCTTGGCCCTCTTCATGGCGGCTTCTTCGGTTATATTCTCATGAAGGAGCATCGGTTCGATTATCTGGTCTCCGACGCGCTTTACGGGATTCAGGGCATTCATCGCTCCCTGAAAGACAATCGACATCTCCTTCCAGCGCATCTTCCTGAGCTTCACCGGGTTCATCTTCACGATGTTTTTTCCGTCGAACATTATAGAGCCCTGTTTTATATACCCATTAGGAGGAAGGAGTCGCATGATCGATAGTGCGGCAGTCGTCTTCCCGCATCCCGACTCCCCCGCTAGGCCGAGTGCCGTTCCCTTCTCCAATTCGAAGCTGACCCCGTCGACAGCCTGGACAGTGCCTTCCATGGTTGTAAAATATGTCTTCAGATCACGAACCTCCAAGAGCGCCATCGAAACTCATCCCGGATCTGTCATTCTCGCAGTGATTACAATCCTGGAATCTTTGCGATTTCGTGGGGATCGCGGATTCCCGGATTTTCACTGGATATGCGGCCGATGAATTCTTTTGTATAAAAAGATATGCAATCAGGGTCCCTTCTGATGAGCATTCGGCCATCTAGTCGGTCGTTCTGATGATATATTCGTCAAGATCGCGTGGTGCAAAGGATTGCCTGAACACGCTCTTCGCCTCTTCCTCTAGCACGCTGGGATCTTTATAGCGCGGGCTATAATGTATCAGAGCCAAGGCCTTCACCTTTGCTTCCGATGCAACCCCGGCAGCCTCCCGTGCGGTTGAATGTCCGAATCCCTGCGCGAGCTTCTCCTCTGATGACAGGAGTGTGGCATCGTGTATCAGGAGGTCCGCATCCTTTGCCAGCTCGATAACGGTCTTGCACGGCCTTGTATCCCCCGAGAAAACAATCTTTCTGCCCTTTCTCGGCTCACCGATGACGTCTCTGGGATGCACTATCTTGCCGTTAATCCTGATGCTTCGGCCCAATTGCAGTTTCCTGAACAGCGGCCCCCTTGGCACGCCCAATTGTTCCGCCTTTGCGGCGTTGAATCTTCCAGGCCTATCGTTCTCTACGATTGAATAGCAAAGCGTCGGGACCGTATGGTCAGCTTCCCCTGCGATCACCTTGAACCCCTCGAATTGAATAACGTCCCTGGGAACGACATCGTGCAATGAGATCTGAAATGAGGGTGTGAAATACCCTAAAGTCAATTGTTGGCTCAATAGCTTCACGGTCCCTGCCGGCCCATAGATATCGATCGGCCTTCTTCTATCATTGAGATTCATGCTCTGTATCAGACCTGGTAGTCCGAGGAAATGATCGCCGTGAAAATGGCTTATGAATATCCAGCGAATGGCCATGAAGGATACGGTCGATTGCATAAGCTGTCTTTGGGTGCCTTCACCGCAATCCAATAGAAGGACGTCCTTGCCCATCTGAACGGCAATTGAAATGACGTTCCGTTCGGTGCAAGGATAAGTTCCGCCCGTTCCTAAGAATACCGCTCTCATTCTGATGGACAGGACAATGCATCGGAGAAATATATTTATGTGGTATCCGTAAAAACAGAAAATCGAAGCGGGGCGGGTCGTGTACTATTCCCTGGTGACGAGATATACTGCAAGCCCCAGCAAGGACAATGCCATCGCGGCTATCATCGTCATTCTGTACCCGATAAGCATATTGAGCGTACCTCCAATGATCGGGCCGATTATTCCGGCTATACTGATCATCCCCTGAAGCCAGCCGCTCGAAGTCGCCTTTTCCTCATTACGCTCTATTACGGACTTCAGGGCGCCAACATATAGTGCGGACCAAGCGAATGCGAGCAACACCTGGATGGGGATTATCTCAAGCACACTTTCCGCTAGGGAAAAGCCGAGAAAGGTCAGCGCGGATAATAGGAAACCGATCTTGATTAGATTGGAAGAATCATACGGGTCCAGCCTGGCCATCACGAAGAACTGACCAAACGCGTTGACCGTATATATTATTCCTACCCAGAGTGTGTCCGCGTGTAGGACATCCATCAGGAAAAGTGGATAAGTGACCCATACGAAATTTGCTCCGGTATGCCGGATCAGAACGGACAGGTATATCGGGTAGTTTCTCTTGAATACATCCCTCGGAAAAAGCGGGATCTCAAATTTCATCTCTTGTGTCCGTGGTAGTGTGAACACAAGAGCGGCGGCAATGATCATCATGCCTGCTGAGAATGTGAACACGAGGATGTAATCCCCTATAAACCCAGCAATTAGCGAGCCAGTCCCCCATCCAAGTGCTCCTATGGAGGAGAATACGCCGACTTTGCCATGCGTCTCATAGACGAAATATGCGACGAGCACGGATTGAATGATCCCCGCAGCGCTTCCGAGCAATATCCTCACGAGAAGCAGCTGAATCGGCGACGACGCGAATATCTGCAGCGAGGCAGCAATGGCCGCTATCAGGAACCCTATCCTGAGGAAGACCTGCCGGCCCCTTATATCGGCAGCTCTTCCGATAACTATCGAGGCCAGGAATAGTGCGGTAGCATAACCAGTGACGATGATGCCTATGTCAAACGTGCTGGCGTGCATCTCCTTGCCGAGGACTATCGGCACGAATATCGCGGCCGAGAACAGACCGCTGTTCGCAAGGAACTGCGCCAAATAGGTTTTCTCTGCGATCGTTTGTCTCGCCTTTGGAGGCTATCTTGTAATCGGCCATAATCTTTTTCGCTGTGACTCGTTTTACCATCCGAGACGTTCGAGTTCCCTGTCTTTTTTCGTCTTCTTCTTGTACTCCTTATAATGTTTTTTACAGAGATGAACCCGTCTGTTCACATCCTCTGGCACGGACAGACCGATGCTCTGAGCGGATTTGGTGCTCACGGAGCGCTCTGCCGGCTCATTGCATCCGACGATCTCGCACGTCTGTTCAAGCTTTTTCTTATGATGCGGTTCTGCCATTGGAACTTAATTGCAATTGTATTTATTAACGTTGAGCCTTGGACATTCGTAACAAAAGCGTTATTTGCCAACTAACTTATGACGCATCATGGCCAAGGTATCGCCTTCTTTGCTTTCCGCCGATTTCGCAAATCTCGGGAAGGACGTAATCGAAATGAGCCAGTTAGGCGCCGATTTCCTGCACATCGATGTAATGGATGGAAGTTTTGTGCCAAATATCACGATTGGCCCGGCGGTGATAAAATCCATCCGTCCGTTGACCACAGTACCATTCATCGCTCATCTGATGATAAATCGACCTGAACGCCTGGTCGAGAGCTTTGCCAATTCCGGGGCGGATTTCATAACGGTCCATTTCGAAGCGAAGGGGGATATCGAGGAGGCAATAAGGAGGATACGCCAGTCTGGCAAGAGGCCCGGCATCGCCCTGAATCCCCCTACTCCCGCCCAGAAAATCAGGGGGTTCCTGCCGCACGTGGATCTCGTCCTCGTCATGACGGTGAATCCGGGCTGGCCGGGACAAAAATTCATTCCCGAAGCAGCTCTCAAGATCAAGGAGATACGAGGCACGATCGACCAGGAAGAGCTTGATATCCTCATCGAAGTTGACGGGGGCATAAATCGTGAGACTGGCAAGATATGCAGAGAATATGGGGCCGATATTCTTGCTGCGGGAAGCTCAATTTTCGGCTCATCCGACCGGAAAAGGGCGATAGATGAGCTCAAAGCTCTCTAGGCTTGCTCAGTCGGATTTATATCCAAGAACCTTATTCGAGAATGAACAGTATGGTCTCGGAAAGCGTCAGGAATTTCCTGGTTATGTATTTCTCGATACTCTTGCCGCTGATTTTCTTCGTCATTGCCGTCATGACGGGAGCGAACGTCCTCATATTGATACTTATCCTGGTCTGGCTTATAGGCGGTTTCATGATAGTTTTTTTGCCGACCCATCCCGAGGAATCGAGCTAATCAGGACGATGCCGTCATTTCAGAGTCTCAATCAAAATCCATTTCGGAACGGATTTCTCATCTTTCGCCTCTGGAGCGTTGCATCCGACAGGACGAGTGTATGATACGATCTCGCAGGAGAGTTCCCTGCACTCTCGGCAATGCCAAAGCCTCAGCTCGAGCTCGTCGACATTTTTCAGTTTTCTTTTTCCCATCCCGAAGTCACCGAGTAGTCCGATCGCGACCAGCGATCTTGGGTTGATCATCTGGCGGTTTGCGATAGACAATTATGGCATAAACTTTTTTTCATTCCTAGGCCCTTCTGCTAACCCGTGGGCGTCGACATATCGAGTCTTGTGAGCGGAAGGACAATCTCCATCAAGGATCTCTCAAACCAGATAGTCGCAATAGACGCGTTCAACGCTCTATACCAGTTTCTGTCGATCATAAGGCAACCGGACGGCACTCCGCTTAAGAACAGAGATGGCGAGGTGACCTCCCATCTATCAGGCCTTTTCTATCGCTGCATAAACTTTCTGGAGGCTGACATCAAGCCCGTATTCATTTTTGACGGCGAACCCCCGGCGTTGAAGCGCGAGACCATCGAGCAGCGTATTCTTGAAAGGAAAAAGGCCGAGGAAGCATGGCAGGAAGCGTTGGCCGAGGGGGACATAAGAAGAGCATGGTCCAAGGCCACGCGTGCGAGCAGGCTTACGGGAAAGATGATAGAGGATTCCAAGAAGCTCTTGGAGCTGCTCGGGATACCATGCGTGCAGGCTCCCTCTGAAGGTGAGGCACAGGCGAGCTATATGGTCATCAGGGGCTTGGCCTACGCTTCCGCCTCCCAGGATTTCGATTCGCTGCTGTTCGGCTGTCCCAGACTTGTGCGCAATCTCGCCATAAGCGGAAAAAGACGGCTGCCAAGGTCCAACAGATTCGTTACAATAGAGCCCGAGGAAATACTGCTCGATGATGTCTTAATGACTCTGGGAGTGTCGAGAGAACAGCTTATCGATATCGGGATTCTTGTGGGAACGGACTTCAATAGAGGCGTCAGAGGCCTCGGACCGAAAAAATCTTTGGCCTTGATAAAGAAGTACGGCTCGATAGAGGCTGCCGTAGCTGATGGGAAGATCGAGAGCATCGAATCGCTAGATGAGTTACGCGCGATCTTCCTCTCGCCTAAAGTCTGTGAGGTCCAAGAGCTGAAATGGCATAAAGTCCAACGCCAGCAGATATTGGAGTTCATGTGTGACATCAACAGCTTCTCTGTCGACCGAATCAATGCCGCTCTTGACAGGCTTCCTGATAAGTCCCCGGGCCTGGTCTCGACTTCATTGGACAAATGGGTGGCATGACCCGTCTATCAGGGAACGACTCGGTAATATGCCAGAGGATTCCTCAATCCTGTATTCAGGACAATATGTTTTTTAAGGTAAGTGCATATCGGCAATTGGATAGTGTCTTATGAAGAAAGTCGATTATGACTACCGTCCCTCTGAAGTCGAAGAGGAGATCAGGAATTATTGGAAGGAGATCGACGCTTACAAAAAGACGAAAGAGAGACGAGCTCAGGCTAAGCGCTTTTCATTCATCGATGGTCCTCCATATACATCGGGATCAATTCACGTCGGAACTGCATGGAATAAGATTCTGAAAGACCTGTATATCAGATACAGACGGATGAACGGTTACAATGTCTGGGACCAGCCGGGCTTCGACATGCACGGCCTACCGATCGAGGTCAGAGTCGAGCAGGAGATCGGGATAAAGCACAAGAGAGAAATCGAGACCTTTGGGATTGAAAACTTCATCGAGAGATGCAGGAGATTCGCGTTGGAATACCGGGACAAGCAGACGGAGGAGTTCAAACTGCTCGGTGTCTGGCTCGACTGGCAGAACCCGTATCAGACAATCGATAGGTCGTTCATCTCCTCCGTGTGGTGGACCATCAGTGAAATCTACAAGAAAGGGCTCATAACGAAATCCTACCGTGTCCTGCCCTGGTGTCCGAGATGTGAGACCGCATTGGCGGAATCGGAGATTGAATATTGGGATGAAACTGACCCGTCGATTTACGTCAAATTTAACTTGCTCGAATCACCGAACACCTCATTAATTATCTGGACAACGACACCTTGGACTATCCCCGGGAATGTCGCGGCAGCGGTGCATCCCGACGAGACATACGCGATGGTGGAAGTCAAGACTGGTCGCGATAAAAAGGAGATATTCATCATTATGAGATGCCTCGTCGAAGAGGCGCTCCCTAAGATGGGCTTCCCCGAGTATAAGATCGTAGGGGAGGTCGTCGGCAAGGAATTACTGGGGAAGAGATACAGGCATCCGCTCCTCGAATTCGTCCCCAAACAGCGGACTTTTCAGGGGAAGTACGTACACTCGGTAGTAACATCCGAGACCGTCGCGAAAGAGAACACGGGTATTGTCCATATTGCACCTGGCCATGGTCCGGAAGACTTCGAGATTGGGAAGGAGTTTGACCTCCCGGTTTTCTCCCCGGTCAATGAGGAAGGGGTCTTCGATGCGGATGCCGGGGAACGCTATGCCGGAAAACCGGTCTCCGAGGCAGCGAAATTCGTGCTGGACGACCTGCAGGACCTTGGCTTGCTTGTGAAGGAAGACACGATAACACACAGATACGGACACTGTTGGAGATGCAAGACGCCGATCATCTATCGAACCACAGAGCAGTGGTTCTTGAAAATCCCCGAAATCAAGGATGATATCCTCCGAGCGAACGAGTCTGTCAAATGGTATCCGGAATGGGCCGGCAGCAACAGGCAACGGGACTGGATCATAAATGCCCGCGATTGGTGCATCAGCAGACAGAGGTACTGGGGAACTCCTCTGCCGCTCTGGGTGTGCGATTGCGGCGAGATAAGAGTAGTTTCAGGCATCGGTGATTTGAAGGAGGCTGATGGCTTCTTCGAAGGCATCGACTTGCACAGACCCTGGATAGATAAATTGACCTTCAAATGCCATAAGTGCGGCAAGACGATGACCAGGGTTCCGGACCTTCTGGATGTCTGGATAGACTCGGGAGCGTGCTCCTGGGCGTCTTTTGGTTTCCCCGAGAAGCGAGATGAGTTCGAGAAGTGGTGGCCAATAGAGTGGATTACAGAGGGTAACGATCAGACACGCGGATGGTTCTATTCCCAGCTCGTGCTCGGGACGATGGTGTTCGGGCGGTCGCCGTTTAAATCGGTCATGATGCACGGCTATGTTCTCGACTCACGCGGTCGGCCGATGTCGAAGAGCGAGGGGAATGTAGCAGACCCTATAAAGATTATGCGCGAAAGTGGTGCGGATGCCCTGAGACTGTATCTCATCGGCGCAGTTGCCCCATGGGATGACCTCTCGTTCCAGCCCGATGGCCCGAAGGAGGCCGGCAGATTCTTGAACATATTATGGAATGTTTACAAGTTCGCCACCTTGTACATGTCCCTGGATGCATATGATCCGACCAAGAACCCGCTCAGCAGCTATCTCTCTGTTCTGAAGCCTGAGGATAGATGGGTGCTATCAAGGCTGGAAAAGTTGAAGAGCGATGTCTCCTCCTATTTGAACAATTATATGCCTCACGAGGCGAAGAGAAGTCTGGAGAAATTCATAGTCGATGACCTCTCGCGCTGGTATGTCCGTCTAATCAGAGACAGGATGTGGATCGAGGGTGACAGTGCTGAAAAATATTCCGCATATGCGGTTCTGTACAAAGTGCTTTGGGAGTGCGTGCTCATGCTTGCACCGTTTGCCCCGCATATTACTGAGAAGATCTACCAGAACCTCGATGGCACGTATCCGACAATACATATGGCGGACTGGCCTGCAGCCGACCCCAGCCTGAGAGACGAATCCATAGAATCCGGAATGAGTCTCGTGCGTGAGCTCGTCGAGAAGATCGCGAACGCAAGGCAAGAACAAGGCCTGAACCTCCGCTGGCCTTTGAAGCGGATAGTGATAAAGGCCGATGCAGATGACGTGCTCGATAAGATCAACTTGTTCAAGGATATATTGTTAGAGCAGGTGAACGCGAAGAACCTGGTCACAATCCCGGTCGGGGAGGAATGGGAGGACCTTATATTGGAGGTTGTCCCGAATCCGAATGCTATCGGTATGGTCTACAGGCAATGGTCTAGCAAGATAGCCGTCTTGCTGAAGAGCAGACCGGCCAAATCCATCAAGGAGGGAATCGATAAGGGCGAATACAAGATAGGAATCGAAGGACAGCTGGTCGAAATAACTCCGAACATGGTCTCTTTCTCGACCTCTCTTCCACCAGACGTCGTTCAGCTCGATTACTCTCACGGCGTGGTGTATGTAGATTTCGAGATGACCGAGGAACTCGAAGCCGAGGGGTTCGCAAGGGAAATAGTGCGCAGGATACAGCAGATGAGAAAAGATATGAAGCTCGATGTCGAGGAGTTCATAGATGTCGAGCTATTCTGTAGTGACAAGCTCCGGGGATATATCGAAAGGTGGATCTCGTACGTGTCAAAGGAGACCCGGGCAAGGAATATTGGATTCTCCAGCCAGCCGAAGGGTGAATACATCGTCGAATGGACCATAGAGGACGAGACAGTTTCGATAGGTCTCACGAATTTGAAGATGAAGCAGACCATAGGCGAGCTCGCCAATATACCCGGTCTAACACTGGAGAAAGCAGTAAAACTGTACGAGGCAGGTTTCAGGAACCTCGTTTCTCTATCTATGGCTTCAGATGCCGAGATCTTATCCATCGGTGGTATCGACAGACAGGATTTGAACCGTATCAGAGAGGTGACGGGCGCCAAGGGCCCCAGGATAGCCCCTTCGCCCGTATCCGCCATACCAGCCGTCGCCCCTGTCTCAGTTCAATCACAGGCGGTTCAAGAAACAAAAGCGCAGGAGCAGCAGGCAATCGCGCCCGAGCCAAAGCCTGAAAGCAGGATTGAGTCTCCCATTGGTGAAGCCTCAGTGACAGTCCAGAAAGCGCCTGAGCTCGAAACCCTTCGTCAGGTGTCTCAACCGGCACCACAGGTGCCTATTCCTCCTGTCGCGCCAGAGGTTGCAAGATCCGCCGCGGAAGCAGCGGTTCTCAGAAGTGAATCCAAAAGGATGCCGCCGGATGCATCCCTGATGGAGAAATCATCGACCTATCTCGTTGAAGAGGACAAGCCAGAGACCTCTTATCAGCTGTTCTCAAAGCTGCTCCAAAGCGGGATGAAGGGATGCTGCGTCACGCGCAATTATCCTGCCAAGATACGGACGAAATTCAATCTCGTTGATGTCCCGCTGTACTGGCTCACGAATGTGGGCAAGGACTCAGCGATCAGACCAAAGGACTTGGAGAAACTGACGGTCACGATCGAACAATATCTCTCACAGGGCGGTGTAGTGATACTGCTCGACGGTCTCGAATATCTGATAACGAACAATAACTTCATCACTGTCCTAAGGATGATACAATCTTTGAGGGACCAGGTAACACTTCATCAATCCATTATGATAGTGGCGGTCAATTCGTCTACCCTCGAGAGCCATCAATTGAATCTCCTCGAGAGGGAATTCGACGGGATAATCCGGGGCTAATCACCCTTACTGGCTGGATGAATACCTTTTTTCTCAATTCTCAACAGAGAATTCACAACCTCGTCTAGCTTGGGCACAAACTCGTATTTGTATAGCTCGTCTGGCCTGATCCACTCGTACGCGTCGTGCTCCCAATCGAGACTGACAGTTTCATCATCCACATTGAGAAGAAATGGATGCACTTCCCAGACATTCTTTCCATTTGTCGCCATCACTGGGCGCTCTGCAGAAATAAACTCGCTCTCCGCTGCCTTTATCCCGGTTTCCTCCCGTAACTCTCTTACGGCTGCCTGCAAAGGGGTCTCATTCTCTTGGATGCTTCCAGAAACCCCTGCCCAATATCCTTGAAACGAGTCGACCTTACTGCTGCGCCTCATTATTAATATTCTATCGTCCTTCTTGACTATCACGGTCACAACTTGTCTAGCGCTGTCCATCGGATCGACCGATTCCTTTGATGCGGGCCCGCTGGGAATTTCGGGATGATTTGGTCATCCTTTCGAACCCAGGTTCGGGGCTTTCCTCTGTTTTCCTATTCGGAAAACAGCCGGAGGCCCCAGTGATATCCAAACTACACTACGGGCCCGCCATACTCGACCTTGAAAAGTTGACTTAGAATATTATCGTTTGGAATCCACGGATGAGGCGCCTTGCCAGTGGATTAAATATCTACTTCTGAGGCTTTTTCATGAATTCCGTGTAGCCGCACTTCCCGCAAGATACTCTGTCCTGATGCTCCGCCAGAAACACACCGGGGCCGCATTTCGGGCAGTGCTTCTTCGTCCTTATCAATTTGTCTCCTTCCACCTTGTAGTAATCCCTCTTTGGCATTGCGCTGCTCACCGTCCGATTATTTCTTCTCTGCAGGGGTTGCCTGTGGCGTCGCACCCTCTGTCGGTTTCTTCGCCGCGGCCGCTGGAGCCGCAGTCTTCTTTTCTGCCTCCATCAGTTTGTTCCTCACAAGAAGATGCTTTCTTTCGTGATTTTTCGCGTCCTCGACCGTCCTATAAACTTTGGCATATCCTATCGTCTGGCCCAGTCCGAAGGTTGAATACATCGAATCGATTATGACTCTCTCCTTGGTGGATTTCGCTAGGGAAGCTATCTTCTCCCTAACAGCCTCCCTGGATACCGTCGGTTCTCCAGGGTGGGTTACCTTGAATCTGATTTCCATTCTTTCCAGCAAGGGGTTGTCCTTCGTCTCCAGGAATTCTATTTCCATATCTGCTCCCTCTTTTTAGCCTGACTTCATTCGCATCAGGATATCCCTACAGATCTTCTTGACATCTTCGCCTATCCTTATCACGCTAATCCCCTCATTGGGGATCCCGTATATTACACAATCCCCTATATCCGCCAACTCTATGCACGCCAGTGAGGCGAGGTCCTCCTCGCCCTTCACTTCGATCTTTATTCTCCTATTCGATCTCGACGCATCAAATATTGCTTTCCATAGATCGACCGTCAGCCTGCCCGGGGGGTTCTCGACCTTGACGGTATTCCCCGGAGCCCGCCTCAGTTTCGCTATGATTTCGCCGTCACACGGGCCTCTTTGGCTTCTCAGGTCGTAAATCATCACGTCGGGCTCGATGCCGGCTTCCAGAAGCGAGACGGTCACAATGTCCCCGACTGCGTATATCTTGCCGCAGCCTCTGAGATGTCCAACGACCTCATGGGCCGATATCACCGGGCCAATCGGCTTTGACAGTCTCTCTCTAAGGCTATTCGGGAGCAGAAGGTCTCTTTCCAGAGCTCCGTTAGCGGACACGAAGGGCAAACTTTCCGTTGTCATTTATTCCCATTCTCTTCGCGATTTCCGACTTTGTATAATCGAGGATAATCACATATCCTTGCCACTCTTTCGAGGTCGGAGAGCCGCATTTATTGCATATGTCGCCCTCGGTTATCCTGCTGCACTGTTTACAGGCCTTTTCGATGTTCATTTCTTCTTTCCCCTATCAGCTTTCTTGCCCTCTTTCTTTTCTTCCTTCGGGCCCTCTTTTTTCTCCTTTTTATCCTCTTCTATCCATTCGAGTTTTCCCAAGCCAGGCTGGCGCATCGTGAGGCCGATCTTGCTTTCACGCGGGCTTCTCTCGTTTATGCTGAGAGAAACTATCCTTGCCCTGACGGGGTCTCCCAGCCTGAGGTCTCGCTTGGAATCCTTGCCGAGGAACCTTTGGTTTTCCAGGTCGACATCTATCCTGTCATCCATTATCTGGCTGATATGCAGAAGCCCGTCCAGAGGGCCAAACCTGATGAACGCGCCGAATTTCGTGACTTCGCACACTGTGCCCTCGACAATCTCATGGAGCTGGGGCCTGTAAATCAGGGCCTGAAACCTCACCCGCTGGTATACCGCCCCATCGCCATGGACTATCCTTCCCTCTCCTATTACGTCGACCTTCCTGACGATTAACGTGTATCCACCATTCGGGTCGACCTTTCCTTCGAATGATTTCCTCGTCAATTCTGAGGAGAGGCTCTCGAACGGTTCTCCCAACCTGTTGGGAGGGATACGGATGACATCTTCCTTTGTTTCCAGGAAATACATTAGCTCCACCATCAATCAGAGTGGCTTCTTGACCATGCTATTTCCTTTATATAGCTTTCCATGTCCCTCATGCGATGACGAAGAGGCTCACGAAGACCAGCGTTATCGTCGATAGCAGCTTTATCAGGACGTGTAGAGAAGGCCCTGCCGTGTCCTTGAGCGGATCTCCCACAGTGTCCCCAACGACCGCTGCGGCATGAGCTGGCGATTTCTTGCCGCCATAGTGTCCAGCCTCGATGTACTTCTTCGCGTTGTCCCATGCCCCTCCGCCGTTGTTCATCATGGTGGCAAGCAGGATGCCGACTATTGTCCCAACCATCAGCATTGCCCCCACGACCATGTATGTTACATCTCCTTCAGGATGACCGAATAGGTCCCCGATAAGGTAGGCGCTTCCCAGGCCCAGGATCAGGGGCACTATCACGGGTAGTATGCCTGGCAATACCATTGCGCGCAGGGCACCAGCAGTCGCGATATCGACACATTTCGCGTAATCGGGCTTCGCATTCCCTTCCATCAGCCCTGGGATTTCCTTGAACTGTCTTCGGACCTCCGATATCATCCGTCCGGCCGCCTTACCGACAGCGCGTATGGCGAGAGAGGCGAATATGAATACCAGCACACCTCCGATCATTGCTCCCATGAAGACTTCTGGGTATGTGATGTCGACATGGAACCAGCGGGCGATCGAATCCGGTGTCACAACGGCTCCTTCTCCGAGATGCTCCTTGATTATCGCTACCCTCTCGAAGTAAGCGCCGAATAGCAGGAACGCGGCGAGACCGGCACTAGCCATCGCATATCCCTTCGTCAGTGCCTTCGTCGTGTTGCCGAGCGCGTCAAGCCTGTCCGTCCTCCTCCTGATATCCTCCGGTTGCTTGGACATTTCTATGATTCCTCCGGCATTATCTGTTATCGGACCGAAGGTGTCCTCAGCAAGGATGAACGCCGCGGTCGCAAGCATACCCATGGTCGCAACAGCGGTACCATAGAATCCATAGAACAGGCTCAGCGATTCGTTAGGCGAGGCGAGTGTCCCGAGGTAGAATGCTCCTACAAGCGAGATCGCGATCGCTATGACTGGCATCAGCGCAGTTTCAAGGGCTACCGAGAAGCCCGTGATTATGGTTGTCGCCGGGCCTGTCTTCGATGCCTCCGCTATTTCTTTGACGGGTCTCCATTCGCCTGCCGTATAATACTGGGTGATGTATACGATAGCGATGCTGAGAGCGATACCGATAATCCCAGCGCCGAAGAAATAGAGGTAATTCTCGCCGAGCATCTGCTGTGCGGCAATGAAGAAGACTATTATTGCGAGTGCACAGGTGACATAATACCCCCGGTTGAGAGCCCTAACTGGCTCCTCCGCTTCGCTCTTCAACCGGACCAGAAGCACGCCGACAATGGATGCGAAAATTCCGAGCGATCTTGCAACAAGCGGAAAGAATATGAATCCCAGCGTAGGGGAATTCGGGTCTGCGCCCAAGGCATACCAGATAGAAAATCCGAGCAGCATTGCGCCGATATTCTCCGCAGCCGTTGATTCGAACAGGTCAGCACCTCTTCCGGCACAATCCCCGACATTATCGCCGACCAGATCGGCGATCACTGCGGGATTGCGCGGGTCGTCTTCAGGTATACCAGCTTCGACTTTTCCCACGAGGTCGGCACCGACGTCCGCGGCCTTAGTATAAATCCCGCCGCCAAGCTGCGCGAACAGGGCTGAAAAGCTGGCTCCGAAGGCATACCCGACAGCTCCGTTCAATGCGTTGTTGATTTCAAAGCCCAACCCCAGTCTGTACAAATAGAAAACTCCTGCGACTCCTAAGAGGCTCAGGGCTACAACGAGGAAACCGGAAACCGCTCCTCCCCGGAAAGAGGTCATCAGTGCCTCATTCAATGTTCTTCTTGCGGCACTGGCGGTTCTGATGTTAGATTTAACAGAAACGTACATGCCGATATATCCCGAGAGAGCGGAGCAAAACGCGCCGAATAGGAACGCAATACCGACCCAGGGTCTCGGCTCAATTAACGCCATTATGATTACGCCAAGGATGATGCTGACAATTGCTATCGTCTTGTACTGGCGTGCAAGGTACGCCATCGCCCCTTCCCTGATTGCTTCCCCGATCGCCGCCATCTCAGGCGATCCGGTGTCTTTTCTTAATACATACCTTGTAAGCAACCCCGCGAAGGCGAGGGCTACGACACCTGCTATCGGGACGAGTATCACGATTTCCGGGTCTGCCATGAAACTCCCACCCGTCTCATCGATTTGGTCGCCGATTGGCCTTCCTATATAAATGCATAACTGAGAACTCACGTAATTCGTTTATTATCGGACGCATGCTTTCGGCGAGTAAGGACTCATCGAGCATGTGTCATCATCACCAAGCCGTTCCTGCGGCATGGCGCGTCCGCTCGTCAACGTTATTCTCAGGAATTTAACGAGACTACATAACTCTTATAAAGCCAGATTCTCATTTTGCCGCGGGTGTCTCAATGGGCGGACCGGTGGAAGAGTCTAAAAAACTGAAGGATATTGACGAGGAGAGGAAAAAGACTCTGGAGGAGTTAAGAGCGCTCCGTCAGAAGCGGCTCGAATCGACCGGGAAACCCGCACAGCCTTCCATCTCATCTCAATCAACGGCAAATTCCGGGACGGTCGCAGACAAGCAAATGGGAACCTCGGCGGTCAGTATCGGGGACGAAGATAAGGAGATCGCCAGGCTTCGCGCCACCCGGATGCAACATGAGGCATACCAGGATATTCTTAGGCTCAGAAAGCAGGCGGACCAGCATGAGCACGAAGCGGCGAAGTACATGACGAAAGCAAAGTCGTTCGACCACAAGGCGCAGAGAGCGATCACTAAAGCCGTCCAGAACAGGAAACGGGCAGAGGCGTGCAGAGAGCGCATGAAAGACATCTCCGCTTCGATATCGGAATTGGAGAAGGAGATGAAATCGGCCGCCACGGAGGACACAAGTGTGATCCCTGAGAAGATAAAGTTGAAAATTGCGAAGCTCGAGAAGAAAAATGCCTTGCTCGAACAAAAGGCGAAGAAATATGAAGCAAAGGCATCCATGCTGAACGAAAGGGCCGCGCTTTACAAGGCGAAAGCGGCTTCGAATATGGAGCAAAGCAAGATCCATGAGGCCGAAGCGAAGAATCTGACGGAAAGGGCCGATAAATTAGAAAGCATATCTGGCTGAGAACGAAATCGATTGGGATTCATCATATCAGAATCGGCCTCTGATCTCGGTCCATCGGGATACGACAAGGGATGCAGATGGCAACAGTCGAAATAAAAGAAGAGGGGCAGTTGGATTCCGTATTGGAATCGACCGAGAGCATCGTTGTCGTTCTCGACAGTTCCAATAGGATAGTCAGAATCTCGAACGGCGTGAAGAAAATCCTCGGATATGATGATAAGGAGCTATTCGGAACGAGCATTATGAACATCATCCCCTTGGATAGGCGCGATTGGATGTCTGCGATATCCAAGAGGGCGAAGGATGATGGGATCGTTGCGGATGTTTTCGTCCATTGGCGGACAAAGGACGGCCGTAGGTTGATAACGAAGTCGACGATGAAATCCGTGGTCAATTTTCAACGGGAGGTTGTCGGCCTTATCATCTCTGAAGACATCGCCACATCCAAGCCCAAGGAAGGGCTTCTGACACCGGAGCAGGCCATGCAAATCGTGCGAGATTCCGAAATTGCAATGATCGTCACGGATCTGAGCGGGAATATCGTGTCTTTCAGCAAAGGTGCGGAAAGGCTCACGGGCTTATCATCATCGAAGATACTCGGATCCAACGTCGGCCGACTGTTTTATGACAGGGCGGCGCTCGCGGAGATCACTACCAGGGGTTTGCGGGATGGTAAGATCGAGGATTTCGAGACAAAGATCGTAACATCGGAGGATACGAGAAAGGAGGTTTCGGTCTCGCTGGCCGTTCAGCGCAATCCGAGCGGCGCAGCTAGCGGATTCTCCTGGGTATTGTTCGACATCTCAAAGAGGAAGGAGCTTGAAAGGGAGCTGGAGCTGCGTGCTGAGAAGCTGAGGCTGGTGAGCGAACTCACTGCCAAGATAAGATCCGGGAAGAACTTAGGGGAGATCTATCAGGTCGCAGCAGAAGGGATCAAAAGGATGGTCAACTACGATTCTATGACTTTAATGATGACATCTAGGGAAGATGACGCGCTCAAGATAACCTCTTTTGAAGGAAGCCGTCCTGCTTGGGCAACTTCTGGGACGCTTCCAGCTGACAGGGGACCGTTTGCGAAGGCCCTGACATCCCGAAAGCCCGTTATCTACACGCCGATGGAGCTCGGGAACGCCTTGAAGACGAACATTGAGGAAAGCTCTTTCGGGGTCGGCCTTGCAATACCGCTGTACGCCGGCGAGCGTGACCTGGGCATATTGAATCTCACTGCAATGAATCCCTCGGCTTTCGGCGAAAGAGAGATCGACCTTGTATCACTTGTCGCTGACCATATCGCACTGGCTGCGGAATCGACAAGATTGCTTTCTGCACTGATGGAGAACATTAATATCCAGACTGCTCTCATGGAGACGAGCACGGCGGTCAGGTCGGAGACCGACCTTCAGAGTGCCTGCAGGACGGCCGTATCGAAAGCTCAAGACCTGGTGTCGGCCGATTATGTCGCCCTCTATATTGAGGAAGATGGAAAGCTTCGACTGATAGCTTCTCAATCAGTTTCTGAGGAAACATTCCCGCTGGAGATCGCGAGAGACAATGTTGGTCTAGAAGCCGCCTACTATTACGCTGACGGAGAAGCGTTCGTCAGAGATGTTGCGCAGTCTGGATATTCCTCTGAGCGCGAGAAGGAGCTGTTCGCAAGCGTGATGATGTCGAAGGTCACGAGCAGGTCTGGGCCGATGGGACTCCTCATTGCAGCCAGAAGTAGGGGGAGGACATCGTTCACGAGCTATGAATTCGAGCTAATGAACCTGTTCTGCAATCACCTCTCGCCATCGTTGGAAAACGCGATGCTGTTCGAAGACACTCGCAGGAGCGAGAAGCTGGCGAGACAGGCCTTGGAAGCCGAGCGAATGACGCAGGAGGCGTTGCATTTCCTGCTCGATATGTTCGCGCACGACCTGCAGAACCAGATACAAGGCATACTTGGATATATTGAGCTGATAGAAAGCTTGGACATCCCGGCCGAGGCGCGGAATTATATCGACAGGGCTAAGCGTCAGGTGCGTGCCGGATCATATCTTGCCCTCGGAACGGCACAGGTCTTCAAAGAGTTGGAGTTGGTGAGGAGGACGAGGACCAGGGAGGAAATATTGCTGGCGATGAAAGACGCAGCGCACCGGTTCTCCATGATATTCCCGGACATTGAAATCGAGTGCATACTTCCAGACCTGCCTGAAGACATAAAAGGAACGGATCCGCTCCTTGCACAACTGCTCTTCCATGTCATCAGATTGATGTACAGAGCCACGCGCGCGGATACGATATGCATAGAGGCAATTGACGCGATGGCAGAACACGAGATAGCGCTGGAGATCCGCGCGAGAAAGGCCGAGGGGGCGAACAAGATATTATCATCTTACGAGGTCCGCCAGGAATCAAAGCGCAACGGCACGAGGCACATGGACCCGTTCCTCGTCAGGCTCCTGGGGGAGATATATGGCGCCGTCCTTAAGACATCCGAAAGAGCGGGTCTAGAGAACGTGACTGAATCGGTGTTCTCAATAAGATTCGGGGTCCCGAAGTCAGGATGAACTCTGGGGATCTATGCGAGCCTGTTCAACCTGAAGGTCTGAAGCCGATTCTCATTCCTCAGTTTGAGAACGCATCTGAGCTCTCCCGACTCAAGGGCGACATATGCCTTGTCGATATTACACGCATACCGCTTGGCTTTAACGCATCTGAACGGCTGATCCGGGCTGCTGATTTCCGATATCAACTGCGCATCAATCAGCATTTTCAGCTTCCTATAGCATACCGAATGTGGAATGTTTAATCTTCTGCCTATCTGCGAAGCGGTCATGGGTTCCTGAGCAGTAAGTTCAAGAATAGTTGCGGTCTGCTCATCGAAGATCATCTTGATCTTGTTGAAGGTATCCATCCTATCACACTTTCATCGATATATCCCATCCCACTATGAGACCGGAGCATCTCCTGATCTACTGCTGTCCCAGCTTCTCCTATCACCTCACTCGATTTTTCCATCTTTCAAATCGACTTCCCTTAGTACCTCTTGCACACTGTTCGACTCGATATAGCTCACCGTGCCAGACTCAACATCTAGATGCAAGAACAACAAGCGTTCAATCGGCAGGATCGGCTTTGGCGTGTAGCCGATTCCCGAGACGGACTCGTCTATCATTGTACCACAGTTCACACAGCACCCTTGCTTTCCCTTCAAGGGGGATCCGCAAACCGGGCATGTCATGACGGGGATTTGTCTCTCTCCATGTACGATGTCTCGGCTTTTTGCTTTCCTCATTCTCATCTTGACTGCCCGATTGACGGATTGCGCCTTCCCATGCCTTTCGATCTTCTTCCGGGACTGATATGAAGCGGTCACAACGGAATGCAAATGCTTGCTATATTCTTGCATCTTCTTGCATCTAACTATATCACGGATTGCAATAGATAAACCGATTTCGCCCAGATAATCAATCATGATAACTGTATAATCGCACTCGAATTAAAATCAAATTTGATAAATCTGCTCCGCTACCGACCTGAGTTATCGCTCTTCTGATAGCTTTCCGACGTGAAGAGATCTTCCGAGAGCCTCGTTGTCCGGCGGAATAACCGGGATTGTCCAGTCCATAGAAAGAGTTATTAATTGGAATCATTTTAGGCGTACTTTGCCTTTAATTGTGACTGGTAATCTGAATGACCGAGCTGTTGAGCACACTCGAGGAGAAGCGGGCCGAGCAGAACGCCGAGGCCGAGAAACACAGGAAGCTACGTGACGAGCTCAATGATAAAACCAAGGAATGGGTGGAAAAACGCGATCGGCTGAATGCTATGGTCCGCGAGAGAATAGAACAGGCGAACGCGCACAAGGAGAAAAGGGACAAGCTCAATTCCGAAGTTCGGGAAATGAAGGCCCAACGGGATAAATGGAATAAGCTTGTCTCGGAGCTGAGCGAGAAGCTCATACAGCTCAAGCGGGAGAAGATGCCACAGGGAACGCTCCCTCTGAAGAAAAATAAGGCGCAACTCAGGGCGCTCGAGAAGAAGCACATGACAACCGTCCTGCCACCGGACAAGGAAAGGGAGCTCGTTGAGCAGATTGGCGAGCTATCGATGAAGATCAAGGCGATGGAGAAGGAATATGAGCAGTTCGAGGAAATCCGGCAACTCGAGAAGCAGTTAAAGGATGCAAAACGGAACGCGGAGCAGGCGCACCGGAAGGTCAGCGAGTTGGCGGAGAAAGCCCAGAAAGAGCACGATGAGATGTTGCGGCTGTTCGACGAGGCGGACAAGCTGCGAAAGGAGGCCGATCAGGCCCAGGAAAAGTTCATAGAGACTAAATTGAAGGCGGACGAGGAGCATCGCAAGCATATCGAGCACATCAGGCAGGTCCATGATTATGACAAAATAATCTCTGGCATGCAGCAGAAGCTCCGAAAATCGAAGAAAGAAAAGGATGAGGATTCGGCTCGAAAGGAGGCCGCTGAGATATTTGACAGGTTCAAGGCAGGGGAGAAGCTCAGCACTGAGGATCTGATGATACTACAGAAATCTGGCTATTTATAGTTGGTCGCGAGCACCTCATCGGTGCCTATCTGCAAAGTTATTTATACCCCGCTTTTCATATAGAAACTCGGGAATTCTGGGCTAGTTGTTAGAGTGCATCCCATCCCTTCTGACAAGGCTAGCCCTTCCCTTCCCTTTTTTTGTAGAATCGTATTAATATGCCTCATCGTCTTCAAGTACGGAAACAGAGGTATCCGATTCTATGGTTCTGGAAAGGCTCGGCCAATCGCTCAGAGATGTATTGAAGAAAATAGCAAACGCCCCTTACATTGACCAAGGGATCGTAAAAGATGTAGTGAGAGACGTCCAAAGGGCGTTATTGCAGGCCGATGTTAATGTCAAACTCGTCGCCGGGATGACCAGAAACCTCGAAAGAAGGGCCCTAACGGAAAAGCCGCCAGCAGGGATGAGTTCGAGAGAGCACGTAATAAGGATATTGTACGATGAGATAGTCAAGATCTTGGGGCAAGGACACGAGATTCTTCCTAAGAAGCAGAAGATATTGCTCGTAGGGCTGTACGGTCAAGGGAAGACTACGACTGCGGGCAAGCTTGCAAAGCATCTGCAAAAACGCGGGCTTAGGGTTGCGCTGATCGCGTGCGATGTCCATCGACCAGCGGCCTATGACCAACTTGTCCAAATAGGCAAAAAACTGAACGTACCGGTCTACGGTGATCCCTCCGAGACAAGAGCTATCAAGATACTTCGGGAAGGGCTCAAGCAGTTCAAGGACGAAGACGTCATCATAATCGACACATCGGGCCGCCATTCGCTCGAGGATTCGTTGATTGACGAAATAAGGGAGCTCTCGAAAGAGGCCGGGGCAGACGAGAAGTTCCTGGTCATGGATGCCACCATTGGACAGCAGGCTGGCCCACAGGCGAAGGCATTCAACGATGCCGTCGGGATCACGGGGGTCATCCTTACAAAAATGGATGGGTCCGCGAAAGGCGGAGGCGCGCTTTCGGCAGTCGCCGAGACGGGTGCGCCGATCTGCTACATAGGCGTCGGCGAGCACCTGGAAGACCTCGAGAAGTTCGACCCGACGAGGTTCGTATCGAGGCTGCTGGGCATGGGAGACCTTCAGTCTCTGCTCGAGAAGGCACAGGAGGTCATGGACGAGGAGAAAGCAAAGGAGATGACCAGGAAACTCTCCTCCGGTAAATTCACCCTGAAGGACATGTATGAGCAGATGAAGATGCTCGAGGGCGTCGGACCGATGAGCAAAGTCATGCAGATGATACCCGGGTTATCAGGAAAGCTCTCCGATAAGGACATCGAGCAATCCCAGGACAGGCTGAGAAAGTTCAAGGTCATTATGGACTCAATGACGGAGGAGGAGCTTGAGGATCCGAAGATTATCAAATCGAGCAGGGTGTTGAGGATAGCCAGGGGGTCGGGTACCTCTCCGAAGGACGTAAGAGAATTGCTCAGGCAATATAACATGTCCAAGAAGGCGATCAAAGGTTTTTTGGGGAACAGGAAGATGCGCCGTCAGCTACTGAAGCAGATGAGTATGGACGAGAGATCTCTGGGGTGAGTGCGAGTGAGGAGATTCCTTGTCATAGGACATAGGGCGACCACTTCTCCTGATTTCTCTTTGGACGACCTCGCAGGAGCGACCGGCAGGCTCGACATTCTGCTGAGATGCGTCAACGCTGCGTTCTTTCTATCCCATGGGATAAGGGAAGATGTCGAGATCCATCTGGTGCTCCAGGGTCCGCCCAATCCGCCAAGGACGATCAGGTTCGTCGGCTCCGAGCTCAGGTACCTGAACCCGGACGAGCGTTCGACAGCAGCGTTGATCAGGAACGCGCTGAGCACAAGGGCTGATGGCGAGACGAGGGCATCGCCCGGGATATACGTCTCTTCGAGGAGCTATTCCGATGTCATCTCGATACTTGCAAAGCAATCAGCCATCTATTATCTAAAGGAGGACGGGCAGGACATACGGCAGCTCCCGAGCTTCGAGCAGGATGTCACCTTCGTCCTGGGGGACGACCAAGACCTGCTAGAAGAGGAGGAATCCATCCTGTTCCAATACGAGCCCGTCAAGGTCTCTCTGGGCACGAAGAGCCTACATGCGGATCATTGCATCGTGATCGTCAATAACGAGCTCGACAGACGATCAACTAAAGGCTAAACCATCTGTCCGCTACAATCGCCGTCTTTGCTTCCGTCATCGCCAAGACCGCTTTCTCTGGCCTGGACGGAGGGCTCAAGGTCGGATTGCAGGCTGTCACCGTTATTCCCGTTCGGTTCGAGAATCAGGTCGTAATTGACTTTGAACTTCCCGTCGGAGAAGCGCAAGACCGCGTGTCGCAACGAACATCTATATAGCTTTACCTTCCTGCCCTTGTATATCTCCTTCTCGTCGGCGACGAAAAGCATCCCGGCCCTTTCGAGGTCGTGTATCCGCCTGTAGCACGCCGCGATCGGTATATGGCATAGCGCGCTCAGCTTCTGAGCGGACATCGGCTTCCTATAGGTGTATGATAATATTCGCTGGGAATATACATCTGCGAGAAGCTTGGTTATCTTCGCGTCGTTGCCCTTCTCGTTCATCATCTCTTTTTTTTTCAGCGCTAATGACAAATAAAGCCGTTTTCACGCCAGTATCAGAGCTGATAACACGAGTCAGCATGTCTGCGAGGATGGAAAGGTTAAAATTCGATACTCAGATACTCGCCCGGTATTTGCGATGTCTGTCTGTCCTCTCGAATTCAGATATGGCAGAGACAAGATGAAGAGGATATTTCAAGAGGAGACCAGGCTGCAATACATCCTCGATGTAGAAGCCGCGCTTGCGGAAGCTCACGCCCGGGTAGGCAACATATTGCATGAACACGCAGAGCTCATCAAGAAATCCGCGAACACGAAGATAGTCACGCTATCGAGAGTGAACGAGCTCGACAAGCAGATAAATCACGAGATCACCGCAATCGTGCGCACACTCGCGGAGCAGAGCGGAGAGGGCGGGAAGTATGTACACCTGGGCGCAACCTCAAACGATATCCTGGATACCGCTACCGCGTTGCAGATCAGAGATGCCCTCAGGATAATCGTAGAGGACCTGCTGGCATTGCGATCTGTGCTCGCGGAGCTCGCAGATAAGCACAGGAAAACCATAATGGTCGGCAGGACCCATGGCCAGTTCGCGCTCCCGATAACATTTGGGCTCAAGATGGCGATATACTCATTGGAGATCAACAGACACATAGAGAGGGTGCATCAGCTCATGCCGAGGATATGCGTGGGCAAGATGAGCGGTGCCGTCGGTACGGGCGCGGGATTCGGTCCTAAGGCTCTAGAGATTCAAAAATTCGTAATGGACAAGCTCGAGCTCGGGATTGAGGAGGGGGCATCACAGATAGTCGCCAGGGACAGATATATCGAGCTCATGGCCGTGATCTGTAACATTGCGACCTCCATCGAGAAGATAGCCACAGAGATCCGGAATCTGCAAAGGTCTGAGATCAACGAGGTTTCGGAGGCTTTCGATTCGAAAAAGCAGGTCGGAAGTTCGACGATGGCGCACAAGCGAAATCCTGTCATGGCGGAGAACATCTGCAGCCTCGCGCGCGTCATCCGCGGATTCATGACTCCTACTTTCGAGTGCGCGATACTTTGGCACGAGAGGGATCTTACTAATTCCGCTGCGGAGCGGTTCACTATCCCGCATTCGTTCGTACTTCTCGATGATATACTCGAGAAATGCGAAAGATTGCTCAGGACACTGGTCGTAAACAAGGAACAGATGCGAAAGAACCTGGAGATGGCCGGTGCGCAGATAATGGCAGAATCGGTGATAATGAAGCTCGTCGAGAAAGGCATGGGTCGCCAGGATGCTCATGAGCTGCTCAGGAGATGTACGATGACCTGCGCGGAGACGGGGAAGGATTTCAAATGCGCGCTAAAGGAGCAAGAAGAGATCAGCAAGCTTCTGTGTGATGAGGAGATAGAAAAATGCCTCGACCCCGAATCGTACCTCGGCGTCACGGACAAGATAATCGATAACATTTTGGCGAAATACAGGTAGGTTTTCAATCGAGCAGATAAAAGGAACAACGGGCCCATAGATCAGCGGAAGATCGCTTCCTTCGCAAGGAAGAGGTCGCGGGTTCAAATCCCGCTGGGTCCATCTATTTTACTGGCAGACTACAAAAAGGTACAATTTTCGGCGTTTTTTGCAACTGGACGTGCAAATTTCTCACTGCCTCGAAGGCCTTGGTTTGGTCGGTCAAATTGACCCCTATGTACCGGAGGGTCATGTCCGTCGATTCATGCCCCATAATCGAGGCTATCGTCTCGATTGGGACACCTGCTAACCACATTAGACGGCCTCCGGTCCTTCTCAATGTGTGATGCCAAGGAGGCCCCTGAGGAAACTCTTAAAGAGCTCTTAAAGAAGCTCTTTAGGAAGCTCTTAAGGAGCCCTTAAAGAGACTCTTAAGGAGGCTCCCCAGGGAAGTTGTTGATTCACAACCTAAGGAAGTTCGAGAGGTGATCAAGATAGATAAAACGAAAGAGAAGCTCAAAGAATATGAAAAGATGTTCGAGACTCTCCAGAATGAAATTACAAAATTTAGAGCGCAGAGAGCGAAGCTCTCTCGGCGCGACCCCGGGTGTGTCTCTCTATTTTCGCATTTAAAAAGCGAAGACTATGGGTTAGTATCTTCTTTTTTCAATTCAAGAATCAGGGAACGAAGATAAGGGATTTATATGATACTGTGAGAGCCTCTTCAACATAGAGGCTTTTTCTTATTCGTCTCAGACTTCTCGGGAAGATAAGTGAAGGAGGGACTGCGAGGCCCTCGCAAACTCTTTCAAGTTGGACGATTGCAGGAATAGAACTAAAGATTGACTATTCGTGCCGCCGATGTCGGATGGGGCGCTCGAGGAGTTTTGATATAATGTGGGGTTGGGATGAGAAGCCTTCCAAACGGACATTGGGCATTAGAGACAAGCAGATTCTCTATCGAAATGCAAACAGCAAATGTCAGAATCCGGCCTGCGAGCGATCCATTGATTTCGACGAAATGCAAGTCGGACTTAAAACCGCAGCTTCAGAGGGCGGAAAAGCAACTTTCAGGAACTGTGTCTGTGCTACACATGCAATAAATTGCAGGGAACCGATAGCTGAACCGTATTTTTAAAAAAGCAATATGCGAAGCCTGAGAGGTCTCAGAAAAAGGCGGTCTTGGATGATTTAAGCATGCAAAAATTGAAATTCTTGGCCTAGAAACACCATATTAAACTGAAAGGGAAAGTCGAAGAGGATTGATTTGAAACTCGGAAGATTCCATCAACCAAGAAACAATACGTCAATGCTTTGGCAAAGGTTGTTTCTGAGAAAGATATCAACTCAGGATTGAAAAAAATGCCAAGGAAAAAGAAAAGGACTAGAAAGAAGAAAAGTACTTCTCTTTTTGATTGGTCATTCTGACTGCTCTCAGCTGAACTTTGCTCCGCAATGCCCGCAGAAGCTACCTTCACCTCTCGGCGCTCCGCAATTAGCACAATATTTTGGGGCGCCGGGTGCAATAGGCGCATTCGGGGAAGGCGAATATATCTGAGGCGCCTGATAATACGGCGGGGGTATCGGTTGCTGATAATATTGAGTGATTTGTTGCGGTGTTTGAGACGAAGACTCGCCTGGAATTGCTGAGACAATCCCTCCAACAACTGCGATGACGATTCCCAAAACAAGTAGTATTGTGCCAATACTTTGATATGGATATTCCTTGTAGACAGTGACTCCAAGAAATGTATAACTGTTTGAGTAAAGATATAATATTACACCAATAACGATTAACACGATACCCAACGCAATAATACCGCCACCTGCTGATTTGCTGCCCATAAAATTCCCTCCAACTAAGGTCAAAATAGATGCATCATATAATATATTTTTCGATTCCTCCAACCGCGAACTGAATCGATAGGGCTTAAAGCATCTTCTCATCAGAACATAAGGATTGGGGTGTCCTCCCCTTTGGGATTGGGAAAAACCTTATCTCCTATAGAATCGGTCGCGGAATGGGAATTTCGAATGAAATGTCCTAAATGCGGAGCTGACAATGCCGATGGAAAATTATTCTGCGGTGACTGTGGATCGGAGCTCAAGAAGAGTCCGATAAAAACGACTGAATCTTCTGGAACGAGAGGATGCGTCTCCTGCGGAAGGCCAATCGACCAGAATGCAAAGTTCTGTAAATACTGCGGTCATGCGTATGAAGAAGGGGCAACTGGTGCGCCAAAATCCGATAATTCATCTGCTGGAGGACAAAATCGAATTTGCGTCGGATGCGGCAGGACCATTGATTGGGATGCGAACTTCTGCCAATATTGTGGTTATGATTTCAGAGTCTCTGGTGGAGCAAATAAGGGGAGGGAAGCATTCGTAGGTGGATTATTACTGATTATCGCTTCATCGTTGGGTTTAATTGGCGCAGTTATCAACTTCTTTATTTTGAGTGGTTGGGATTATTATGGGGATTACGGGTATTACATTTTCGCTCTGTGGTCCGGAGTATCGGGTATGATCCTATTCCCAATGGGAATTATCGGGGGCGCATTTGCAATTGCAAAAAGGCATTGGATGGTAAGTGTCCTTCTATCCATTCCTGCTGTTATCGCAAGTATCCTATTGGATATCAGCATGTATATTGGAACGCTATTTGCCATACCTGCTTTTATTATGGGAATAATAGGGCTGATCCTAATTGCGGTATCGAGTAAACAATTCAAACAATAGACGAATGAAGAAAATCGTACCCAAAAGGGTTTGCGAGGGGCTTGTAGCCCCTCCTTTTTATACCTTCCCGAGATGCCGATAAATTGCCCGAATTGTACCTTTTTCCGTCAAGCCAGTAAATTTGGCGGACCCATATCCCGCTGGGTCCATTTTTATCTCGATTGGGAGGTTTTAAGCTTTTCAATTCATATTCGACTCTTATGCCGATCGTTCATGTGTATGTCTGGGAAGGCTTTTCGAAAGATGCCAAGAAGAGGACCATATCAGGGATAACAAAGGTATTCGCCGAGATGGGCATTCCGTCAGAAGCGATCGAAATCGTGATACACGAGGTGTCAAAGGATAATTGGGGCGCAGGCGGAAAGCAAGCAAGTGAAAAGCTGAAAGATGTCGTGCCTCCGTGAGATCCGAAACCTCGTCAATCTCATCAAATCGATCTCGATATCAAAAAGCTCTCATTTACTCCCAACACGAGCTGTGATGCTCATACCAGACTCCTAATACGGTGCTCCCATATCTGTTATGTTGTTCACTCTGGTCATGATATTAGTCATGATATCAGCTCAGGATATTTTTTTGATTTAAGATCGTACATCAATTTCGGGATATTTGTGCGGGTCTTCTCTTTAAATTGATGATTTTTCATCGTGCAGAATTCGGAACCAATTTGAGTTCGATTTCTTCCCTGATCAATCGCTGCGGTTCTTCAATTGCCTCAATGGAAGAGTATAATGGAGGATGACATCCCCCATTACCGATCAGGAAAGTCTTGAGGCAATATCATCCGCGAGCTTGAGTACCTGCTCGAAATCCTGCTCTTTCGGTTTGCCTTTTGTGTCTATCGCGCCGAGTATCTCTATCTTCGTTCCTGACAGCATATCTTGAATAGCCTTGACCGCGCCTCCTGACCAACCATGAGAAGTCAGGACTGCAGCGTATTTCGTCGGTGCCCTGAGCGCTTTTACCAGCAACGCAGCATACGCTGCGACGGGATGTGCGCCCCCGAGGACTGTCGGCGCGCCTATGACGACGACCGGCGTATCAACGAGCTCCTTCGCGAGCTGCCCTGTCTCGGTGTTCGTGAGATCGTACATCACCACATTGATGCCCTTCTTTACCAGGGCCTCGTTGAGCGCCTTGGCAAGGATTGCCGTACTTCCCCACATCGTCACATAGGCGATCATGACCTTCTTTTTCATCTTCTCGCTCAACCAGCTCTGGTACGTTGAAATGATCACCTTCGGGTCTCTCCAGATCAATCCGTGTGAGGGAGCTATCATCCTGATATCGAGCTTCTTGAGCTTCTCAAGCGCGTTCAGCCCGGGCTTTCTGAACGGCATCATGATTTCCGCGAAATAGACCTTTGCGAGATCTATTGCGAGCTCATGGCCGAGTTCATCGGCATAGAACTCGCCCGATGCGACATGCTGGCCGAAGAAATCGCACGGGAAGAGTATCCCATCCTCGACAAGATATGTGAACATCGTCTCAGGCCAATGGAGCCAAGGTGCATCTATGAACTTGAGCGTCTTGCCGCCAAGAGCGATGCTCGTTTTCTCATCGACCACCTGAATTCTCGATTCGTCGATATCGAAATAGATTAGAGCTGCCTCTTTTCCCTTCGCGCTCGTCAGAAGCTTTGCTTTCGGAGCGCGCTTGAGTACATACTGGCACGCGTTCGCATGGTCCGGCTCGGCGTGGTTCATGACCACATAATCTATCTTTTCAATATCGACGTGTTGCGATATCTTCGCGAAGAACTCTTCTTCAAATCCGGGATTTACTGTGTCTATCAGTGCGACCTTCTCCTTGCCGATGACGAGATATGCGTTGTAGCTCGTCCCGTGCGGCAACGGGATGAGCGCATCGAACAATCTCCTGTTATGGTGCTTCACACCGACCCAATACACATCCTTGGCTATCGATACAGTCCCCATCGGAAAATCCTTCGACATCCTAAACCCCTCGGTTTTTGCATTTGTATAGCAAGAGCCCGTAGTCAATTATAAGTCCTGCGGTCCTATCGAAATGGCATGCGCAAGGAAATTAAGCCATAAGGAGCAATAGTTAAATGTAAGTCCCTGCGGATTAGCCACCAATAAAGGAGGCTGTAAGGGTTGGGCGATACTGCAAAGATATTAAACGAGATCAAGAAAGCGATATGGGCATACGATACAGAGGCCACATTGAAGGCAACGAGGAAAGCTATCGATGCGAAGATTGACCCGATGGAGATAATTGAGAAAGGCCTCGTGCCCGCGATCGATAAGGTAGGAGACCAGTTTGAGAGGATGGAGATATTCCTCCCAGATCTCATGATGGCGGCCGATGCTGTGAAAGCCTCAGTCGCGCTGCTCCTCCCGCTACTTCCGAAGGAAGGGAAAGGAATCAAATCTACGGTCATCGCGGCGACCGTCCAGGGGGACGTGCATGAGATCGGGAAGAACATCGTTGCGAGCATGCTGATGGCAAAGGGGTTCAATGTGATAGATCTGGGAGTAGATGTCAAGACTTCGGATCTCGTAGAGCAAGCATTGAAATCTAAGGCGAAGATAATTGCCGCATCAGCACTGATGTCGAGCACTATAGGTTCGCAGAAGGATATCATAGATTATCTGACTTCGATAGGCGAGCGGAAAAAGGTCGCTGTGCTCATAGGTGGCGGTCCGACCTCGCAGAAATGGGCTGATGAGATAGGAGCGGACGGCTGGGGCAAGGATGCGACCGATGCCGTGAGATTGGCGGAGAAGTTCTCGAAGGGGAAGTGACGTCATGGTCCAGATACTCGATGTCATGGAGAAAGCCCTTGAAGGCAAACCGATGAGCGAGACCGACTATCAGCTGAAGAGGTTCGCGCCGGCAGTGAATAGAATCGTCAAGGAGCACGATATACGGTTCGACCCGAAACAGCCAATAGTGATGGACGACTCGCTCGCCGATGACCTCTTCGAGGCCGCAATCGAACTCCTGGTCGAGGTCGGGGCGTATTGCACTGACACTTCGAGAGTGATATCATACACGGACAATGAGGTCAAGGAAGCTCTGCGGTTGGCTCCTGACAGACTGGAATTCGGAGAGGGCAAGGACAGAAAGTGCCTAATACCGAGAAAGCCCGAAGATAAGACCCCTCCATGGTGTCTTTTAGGTGCAGGTGGCGGCGCGTGCTCGAGCGACAGATCATTCTTGACACTTGTCGAAGGGTATGCAGAGATACCCGAGACGAACGCCATCACTACGCCAGCGCTTACGAGGGTCGGCGGTATGAGGATACGCCCTGCTTCCCCTCTCGAACTCCTCGGAGCGATGAGGAACGCCGTGTTGGCCCGGGAGGCGTGCAACAGGGTAGGAAGGCAGGGGATACCGATCATGAACTCGCTCGCTACCGCTGAGTCGGATATAGCGTTTGCCGCTGCCCTGCACCCAAAATATGGCATGAGGGCGTCAGACGGGTACATGATCTGTTGCATGGACCCCATGAAGGTGGACTTCAATAGACTGAACAAGGTGACGGTCGCGATTTCCATGGGCGGTGCTGTCGGGATGTGCTTCGGGCCGCTTATGGGGGGATACGCGGGCGGACCGGAGGGAACGGCGCTCTCCAATGTTGCCCATCACATGATGGGGATATTGACGTATCAGGCAAGTTGGCTTCTGCCATTCCCGTTGCATCTGAGATACGTATCGAGCAGCTCTAGGGAGATGCTCTGGCTGATATCCGCGACCGGCCAAGCGATAAGCAGGAACACGCACCTCCTGAGCATCAACCTGAACTATACTTCCGCAGGGCCTATGACCCCGATGTGCCTGTACGAGACGACCGCATCGGTGATCGCCGCTGTCGTCTCCGGTCAATCCATTGAATCTCTCGGAGTCGCTTCGAACAAGGAAGAGGACCGCACGACTCCGGTTGAGCCCAGGATTTCAGCGGAGGTAGGTCATGCTGTGGCAGGGATGAAGCGTTCCGACGCCAACGAGATCCTCCTGAAACTCCTGGCAAAATACGAATCGAAACTTCCGAACCCGCCGCTCGGAAAGACTCTGTTCGAGTGTTGGGATCCGGAAAGGAGAAAGCCTTCCAAAGAGTATAGCTCGCTCATCTCGAGGTTCAAGAAAGAGATGCACGAATTGGGTGTTGAATTGAAGCCCGAGGCATAAAAATCTCGGATGTAAGGGAGCATAGCTCCCTCCCCTGTTTTTGCGGCATCCATAAAACAGGTTTTTATCGATCAAAGATGATTTTTATAAGACGCTGGAATGACGACTTTTATCGAAATGATGACAATTTGAAAAGATATTTTTTATAGTTATCTGAATCGGGTCGCTCGCTCGCAATCGCTGAGCGGGAGGACAAGACCATGATACCGATACCGAAGAGCCAGAGACTGACCATGATAGCTTACGAGCGGATCGCAACTTTGGAGAAACAGCGCATTTCTAAGGCGCAATTTTTACAGGAAGAGGACTACGAGAAGGACCCATGCGTCTATAATCATCTCAGCACCGAGCTGTGCGCAGAGGCGTGATCTTCGGGATCGTCGGGCCTTCAAGAAACCCCCTCATCGAACATCTCTTGGCTTTTCCCCATTTCACCGGAGGGGATTGCCCCATCTGTCTCGATAGAATATCTCGCCAATCGGCTTCCTTTCAGGTCTAGACAATTCGGCTTCTTTCTGCTTGTCGGATAGCAGTGAGTCATCCGTCCCCGGGTAGCCACAGATTATGAATGCAATTACGGTGTATTCCTCGGGAATCCCGAGCAGCTCTCTTGTCTTCTTCGGGCTGAAGCCTGCAATCGGATGCGCTATCAGCCCGAGCTCGGTCGCGCGAAGCATCATCTCCCCTATGGCAAGACCGCAATCGAATAGGAAATACTGCCTATCGCCAATCACGCAATCATCCGACGGTCTGGCGGCAACGACTATTATCAGAGAGGCCCTCGTCGCCCATTCATTGCCTTTCGCGAGCGCGGTCTTCAGTGCCTCCAGCGCTTCCTTACCGTATACGAACACTGGCCTGTATGGCTGATTGTTGAAGCAGGAAGGAGACAGCCGCATCGCCTCGACGAGCGCGTCTATGACCTCTTCGGATATCGGCTTCGATGGGTCGAGCACACGCCTTGCTCTTCTGGTCAGTATTGCTTCGTGCACCTGCATGATCATATCCCCGTTATTGATCACGATACAAATGCGCAGCGCGTCAGATAACTTTTTGGGGGACGTTATATGTCTGTTTGTTTCGCGATTTCTTGTTGAGCAGATATACCCCGATGAACGCAACCATGCCTCCTATGAACGCCAATAGCAGGTTCTTTGGCACAGTCAGGGAGTCCGGGAATATCGCGACGATAATCAGTTGGACTACCAGGGTCATTATGCCGTTGAGAGCGAACAGGATCGAGGTTATCGAGGCACCGATGCCCTGTAGCCCGTGGAAATACGTAAGAATGCCGATGGCCGGAAAGACTCCTAAAGATATCAGGATGAGCCAACCGATCGGATCTATCTCGAGCGATGCTCCCGCGGCGAATCCTATCGCCAGGATTATGAACCCGCTTATTATCAGCTCGAGCGCTGAGACAGGAGCGACTTTGTAAGTCTTCAGGAGCTTAGCGGTCATTACGGCGGACGAAGCTAAAAAGAAGGAACTCAGGATCGCCTCAAGCTCTCCGATCCCGACATAAGGGCTGAGTTCCTCAGGACGCACAAGCACCAAGAACACTCCGAACAGCACAAGCACCCCTCCGAAGGCCTCCCACTTGCTCAAGCGCTCGGAAAGAAAGATCGCCGAGAGAAGCACGACGAACAGGACCTCCGAAGAGCCGCCTCCGAGAAGCGCCTCCTTCCCGGCTCCTATTTTACCAACCGCGTCGAACCAGAAGTACGCTCCGAAGGCCGACGCCGCGGAAATAATGATGAGGAAAACCCAGCCCCTCACTTTCAGGCTTCTGAGGAAATCGACAGTCGCATCCCTTTGCATCCCTGTCAAGATCAATCCTCCGATTATTGACGGAACGCCGGTGACAATGAATATATCGAGCAATACTATCGTGAGCGCAGCTTCGACCGAAACGGACTCGACAGCCACGATGAGGGCGGAGAATATCACAATGCCGATATACCAGGAACGCGAATGCAACGGCTCACACTGGCAACGTGAGATGTGTTTTGATAGTAAAGCTTTTTGAAAAGCTCAGGGTGTGACGTCAGCACTGACACAGAGTTCCTTCCATACAGGAAGCGCGCTTCCGGGATACCGATCGTTCGAGACCAGACCTACCTAGTCGCCGTTCGGCGAAAAGATTTCTTGCTTCCTCTCACGGACCAGTCTCTTTGGGCCGAAGATTATCAGTACGAGCGTGACGACAATCACATTCAATATGACAGAATAGAGGCCGCCCAAATTCGTCGCCATCGCCGGAAAGATGAAATGTGCCAGATTCCCGGTCGTGTGGAAGAGCAGGATTGCCAAGATGCTCCCGTTCGTGTTGTTGTATACCCATGTGAAGAGGATTGACAAGAGGATCGTGCCCAAGATGAACCCGATTATCGGGACGTTCCGATATATCTCCTGATCCTCCATGAAGAACAGCGGAAGATGCCATAACCCCCACACGATTCCGAGCAGGACGCTCGAGTTGAGAGCGTTGAACCGCGCCTGCAATCTATCGAGAGCATAACCTCTCCATCCGAACTCCTCACCGACGGGTCCGCCCAAGAAGAGGATATAGATGAAAGCAGGGACGATGATCAGAGGATTGATGAATGCCTCGATCTCGCGGAGAGTATCGCCAGTCATCACGCTCAGCAGTAATGACAACCCTACGATTGCCGGCATCAAGAACAATATTGGCAGAAGCCAGATTTTCTTGAACTTGAAATCCAAGCCCCTCGCGAGTAATTCCTTGACCCCTCTGCCTCTTGCATCGAGATAGACCATTATTATGCCGGCGGCCGTCGGGCCGAAGGGCGCAACACACAGCTGAATGTGCAGGAGCGTCTCGGCAATCCAGATCGCCCAAGACCATGCGAAGGCGATTATGAAGAATAGCAGTAGGTTCTTGACATATAAAGAGGATTTTTCATTTAACCGACCGGTAAAATTCGCTATTATTCATGAATCTTGTGGATTTCCGGGAATGATGGGCGCATGATCTGATTGCCACCGTGCGATATGGCTCGCCCGAAAACAAACTATTTATACTATCCAACATCCTATTTTTCAATGCCAGGCTTGGCCGGGAGGTTCGGCGTCTCCTTATACACCGAAATCGTCGTTAGCGGGGGCGACAGCCGAGGGCGACGTAACCAATCTTCCAGGGATCCCGTGATGCGACCATGAGATCCTGTCTGGCGGGGTTGAAGGAGGAATCGGATCCCAGCCGGAGGGCGGGGATTCATTCCCTTATCGTGGGGAACGGGCGAGGCCCTGACGGGAGCAGTCTCACCACGAACTCGCAGCGCTCGCCAGGAAACGGGGTCGAGAAGCTTCCGGATAAATCCCTGGAAGAGCGGGCGACCACCTCGGAGGCCTGGCATCTCTTAGAAGAGCCCTGTTATCTTCTCTTTCGAGAAGTCGAACAGGAGCCTCTGCGCTTTTCCGAGCGCGATCTTGAACCTTTTCTCGGCCGTTATCTTGCCGATGACAGATACTGATAAATCCGAACGCTCGAGAGCCTCGAACACGCGGTTGACATTTTCCTTTTTGACGGCCCCGACGAATCCGAAGCCCTGATAGGCGGTGAGCCATTGAATCAGGTTGATGTCTTCAGGGACCGGTATCTTATCGATGTCGACAGCGGCACCGACCCCGCTCGCCTCGAGGAGCATGGCAAGAGTGCCGAGCATGCCAGAATTGCTGATATCCTTTCCGGCCGTCAGAAAGGGGAGAGCGTCCAATAAGGCCGTCATGTCATTATCGATTTTTTTCCTGGATTTCATAGAGGTGCAGTCCCAGCTGTAGGGTATGCCAGGCGTGAAATGTCCATGGCAATCGCAGATGACGATCACTTGGTCACCCGGTTCCGCCGAGCTGGATAGCAGAGGTCTGTTCCCGCAGACTTCGCCCACCATAGCGACCGATATCGATTCGATCTCTGCATCAGGATGAAGATGCCCTCCGACCATTGGAACATTGAACTTCTCGCAGGCATCGAGCATCCCTTTGGTCAGGGCTCTCAGGATGTTATCGTTGTTCACCGACATGACATTCACCGCAGCTATTGGGCGTGCATTCATTGACAATATATCATTGACATTCACAAGTATCGAGCAATAACCGGCCCACCGAGGATCTATCTTTATCAGCTCGTGGCGGATGCCGTCCGCAGCGAATGCGAGTAGCCTGTCTCCGCATCGAATAATCGCGGCATCTTCCCCCTTAGCCGCGACTATTTGCTTGCTCTTCAATCCGAACAACGGTAGAAGAAGGCCGATTGGCGATTTTCTTCGCAGCCCTTTGTGCTCACGCACAGCAGAGACGATCTCACGCAATAACGCTTCATCTGTCGATGGTGCGGTCAGGGCAATCAATCCTCGAGCAGAGTCTTTTGTTTCGTGTCGGAAAGATATGGCTTTATGCCCGAAAGCTCCACGAGCATCGTCGCGAGGACCTTATTGTAAGCTTGCGCGAGGTTAGCGTTCGATACAAATGCATCGTCCGAAGCCTGAACTTTGATTCCGACCCTCGAAAGGACCCTCGCTGCTTCCGCGCGCTCCTTTTCGTTCGCCTTCCGCGCATTAGGCGTACCCGTGATCCCGGTCATTCGCAGTTCCCTATCGAATATCGCTCTCCTGAACAGCCTGTTCATGACATAAAGCGCCAGATTGGCTCTTTTGTCCTCATCGGTCTCTTCCCGGGATATTATCTCCCCGATCTTCTGATAAAGGGTCTTCTTTTGGCCTGGACTGATGCTGAAGACTTTGGCAGGCTTTATGTCTCTCTCACGAATCACCCCCATATCGGAAAGAGCCTTGAGATAACCGCTCAGTTCAAGCCGATGTATCTTGATCCCTTTGGCGCTCAGTATCCTCGCTAATGCACTGATAGACATCCCATCCTCGGTCAGGTTTTCGATAATCAGGCTCATAAGCGCCTTGTCCGTTTCGAACATGCACTTCAGGTGATAACAAATCTGATAATAAAACATACTCCTGGTGCGGGTCGGACAAAGATGATGGCACTATAGGCCGAGTCGAGGACCTATCAATTGCCAGAGAATCAGGAAAAGTATGATAAGAGAAGCGGCGATCACGATTGACCCGACAATCTTATCCAGCTGTTCCTCGGTGAGACCGGGACGGTCCGAGAGCATACCGTTGAGGCCTATCTTTCTTCGCTTTCCGCGGATAAATGCTTCCTTGATCAGATCTTTGAGCACGAAGCCCCCATCGAGAGGAACCGCCGGGAGCGCGTTCGTCAGACCCAACATGAGATTTATCCAGAATACCCAGTAGAAGCAATTGACCGTGATCCAATAGCCGTCGTTCCCCAGGAACGAGAAAACACCCGATGGGGCATATAGATCCGCCATAGGCGATCCCACCGGAGTGTATCCGAGGAAAGGCAGTGCTATCAGCTTCATGAACCCCATGAAAGCATCTCCTGGACCTGTGACGCGGCCAAGAGGGTTCGTGTATAATTTGGTCACAAAATCGGTATCCACTGAGTAGACCCCGAAAATCGAGCATGTTATACCCATATAGCTTATCTTCCTGTACTCAGGCTTGTTCTCGCTCGGGAAGTTCGCATAATAGTAGTCCCACTTGGTGGTCAAAGTGATATTCGTAACGGAGCGATTCACCTCGAACCATTCCCTTCCCATGGAAGCGTTGAAGCCGGGGCTTAGAACAACGATATCGAGCGGTACATATGGCGTTTCGTTCTCGACAACGGACCGGAACATGTCCAGACCCGTTATGACCGTGCCATTAATGCTGTAAATTATCATGCCTGGTCTTATGCCCGCATTGTATGCCGGCAAGCCACTAACTACCCCGGTTGCCACGACCCCGATAGGGATTTCTAGGTCGTGATATTGCCCGGCATAGAACACTCTTACGGATGCCGGTGCTCCTGGTTGAGAGAACCTGAGATGATCGAGGTCCGAAGCACTCGTTATCTCATGACCGTTGATGCTCACTATCTCGGCCCAAGAGTCTAACCCGAACCTGTCCGCGGGAGAATCCGTTGCTGACGAAATCACCACTGCACCGGCGGTTATCGGCTGGGCTGAAGGGGCGATGACGAGCGAGAGCAATAGGATGCAGATTATTGCAATGAATATATTAGTCGCCGGGCCAGAGGCATATATCCTCAATCTGTTCCGGGAGGATGTCTCCTTGAGCTCGTCCTCATTGGGTTCAACGAACGCGCCAACGGGGAATATGAGAAAGACCAGGCCCATGGATTCGACCTTGATCTTCGAGGCACGCGACGTTATGCCGTGTGCCACCTCGTGCACAACTATCCCGACCGCGATTCCCAGAATGCCGTACCAGAGAGGTATGACAGGATTGATCCCCGGCAAGCCCAGCATGAGCTCGGGCGATGGCGCCTCCGATGCCGGTATCTTCAATACGAGGAACGCCTCCCAGATCAAGATCGCGGTGAGGAATACCATCGCGAACAGACAGACGAATATCGATGCCTTTCCATATGCATACCAGAAACGCCTATATCTCGATAATCTATCGAGGAAATTGCGCCCTTTTTTCGTTTTTAACAGCATCAGCGGTCCATAAAGCGAGATATGAAGTTTGTCCCAGAACTTCGTTTTCGCCCCGATTATCAGGATGGCTATATAGGCCAAGAAAATAATCAGCGCCAAGAGGTATCCGTCCAAGCAAACACCGCCAATGAGGATATCTTTCAAGTCCTATAGACTGGACGCATGCACCAGAGCGGAAGGGAGCATCAATTTCCCTGCTCGTGATGCTGTTTCCAGACATCATCAGCTATGTTCTCATATATGTCTGCTTCGGGCGGCTTCTCCTGGGCTGTGGCAGCCTCCTCCTGGGCGAGTCGTTGCACCTGGTCCTTTTTCAATACCCAGTAATAGATCCGCCATGTCTTCCCCTTCTCGACCTGCACATCTTCCTCGATGGTCGTGAGCAGGCCGGCCTCCTCGAGCATGTAAAACAAATCCCTGTCCTCTGGCGTCAGGCGATTGTCCACGACCTGATCGGAATATCCGAACAAATCCATAATTTTCTCGGCTATCTTGGTGATCCTATCCTTTTCCAGTTTCTGGTTAGCCAAGGCCTTGCTGAGTGCTGATTCCAATTGTCTTATTGATACTACGGCCATCTTATGCTCCGCATGGAGTAAAGGCTTCTTGATTGAAATCATTTTTGATAGGCAAGAAGGCGTTCATTTCCAAGTCAGGATCCCTTGAGGCCAGATTCTTCGGTATAAAAGGAACTCGCCAATACACATGGCCACGAACAAGATCGAGAGCAGGAGAATCCCGAGCGCGTCAGCTACATGATATGTATAAGCAACGCTTAGAACCAAGAATGAATCAAACGAAAATACACCAACAGCATACCAATATCTCGCGAAATCGTATTTCAGCCAGTCTTTCCAAGACATCTTCGCGCGCAGCATCCGAACTACCTGCTCGTCCGTGAGACGCTCGTCACTGAGAATCTCGCGTATCGACCGATCCCTTGATTCAGCAGCTGCGCCATCGACTTCCCGAGATGAGATGAGTTCCGAAAACCGAATTTTCTTAGCGCACATGGCATGCCACAAAATGCTCGTTGCCTCTGTCGGTTAGCGGCGGTTCTTCCTCTCTGCATTTCTGGATTGCGACCGGGCATCTCGTATGGAACCTGCAACCCGGAGGCGGGTTCGCAGGGCTGGGGACATCCCCGGCCAATATTATCCTATCCCGTTTCAGATCCGGATCTGGCACCGGTATCACCGAGAGCAACGCCTCGGTGTAAGGATGGGTAGGCCTGCTGAATAGCTCATTCTTCGGGGCGAATTCGACAATCTTCCCGAGATACATCACAGCCACACGATCGCACATATATCTTATCGTGCTCAAATCATGCGAGATAAACAAGTAAGTCAAACCGAATTCGTCCTGGAGATCGTTGAGCATATTCAGGACCTGAGCCTGGACGGACACGTCAAGCGCGGATGTAGGTTCGTCCAATACTATGAACTCGGGGTTCACTGACAATGCGCGGGCGATGCCAATCCGTTGCCTTTGCCCGCCGCTGAATTCGTGAGGGAAGCGGTACATGTGCTCGACGTTCAATCCGACCTTCTCCAGGAGCTCGATGGTCCTCTTTCTAATGAACTCGCCTTTGCTTTCTCCCTTCGGAATGTTCAGCCGCGTGACAATCTCGCCGCCAAGACGCAGCTGAGCGCGCAACGGTTCCGAGACGATGTCCTTTATGAGCATTCGAGGATTAAGGGATGAGAACGGATCTTGGAAGACGAATTGCATCTGGCTACGCATCCGCCGGACCCGGTGTTTCTTCATGTGATTTATACAATATCTCTTCGCGACCGACCTTATTGCATTCTCCGCGAGATCCTTGAGCTCCTCGACCTTTTCGCGGGCACTTTTCTCGGCCCTCGAAATAGTTGCAGGCGGCCGAGACTTTCCTTTGAGGATTCTGTTCTCCAACCGGTTCTCTATGCGGAACCTTTCGCTTTCGGTCTTGCATGCCAGAATCTCCTTTCGGATATTGTCCGCCTTCTCGCATATGCTTTCTTCCTGATGCTTTTCGAAAATGCAAGCAGGGGTTGTTGCAAGGTCTTTTATCGCCTGAACGAGTTCGAGCAATTTCTCCGGCGTCTGGAGAGCCTCGATATCGGTCCTGCAAAGCGATAGCAACCTGGTGACCTTCTCGACGACTTCGCGAGGAGCATTGTGGAATACATATCCTTCAGTGGGCGTCGTGAGCATCAGGATCGCTCTGCCGACCGTGGTCTTCCCACAACCAGATTCCCCGACAAGCCCGAGTGTCTCTCCCTTCTTGATATAGAAAGAGATGTCATCGACGGCTCTTACCTGTCCGACGACTCTCTTTAGCAATCCTGCCCTGATCGGGAAGTATTTCTTCAGATGGACAACATCGATCAGGTTCCCCTGGGTACCTTCACCACTCTCAAACATATCCTTTTGCTCCTGAGACCATGTGACATGCCACGAAATGTCCTTTCTCGATCTCGATCAATGTGGGCTTCACCTGCTTGCAGTACTCTTTAGCATATTCGCAACGAGGATGGAACCTGCAGCCCGAAGGCGGCTTTATCAGATTCGGAACGTTTCCCGGGATCGAGCTCAGTCTCTCGAGCTCCTGGGCAACCGTTGGGACTGCCTTCATCAGACCTATCGTGTAGGGATGCCTTGGCGATTTGAATATCGTCCTCGCGTCAGCTATCTCGGCCATCGACCCAGCATACATGACGCCGACACGATCGCACATCTCTGCCACCACTCCGAGATTGTGCGTTATCAGGAGGATAGAGCTACCGTACTCTTTTTTCAAATCCCTCATAAGTTTCAGTATCTGTGCCTGGATTGTTACATCTAAAGCTGTCGTCGGCTCATCCGCTATAAGCAGCTTAGGATTACAGGAGAGAGCCATTGCTATCATTACCCTCTGCTGCATCCCACCACTGAGCTCGTGCGGATAGCGGTAAACGACCGATTCCGGATCCGGAATCCTTACGACAGAAAGCATTTTCGCAGCTTCCCTATGCGCCTGCGCATTCAACTCTCTCTTGAAGCCTCTGAGCAATGGGATCTTTGACAATATCCTGATCTTCCGGGCGTTCGGGTTCTTGATCAGCTCTTTGAATACCCAGATATAGTAGGATGTCAGGATGCGTCTGAGGTACCAACCAGGCAGCGACATGAATCTCGCGCCGCAATTTGCGCACCATCGATCTTCTTTCTTGACCTGATGCGAGCAGATGGAACAGCTCCGGCCCGACAATTGCTTCTTATCCCTGAGTTTCCTCGGCCTGCCGGACTTACTGTATATCTGCCTGTCTTTCTCCAAGCCCTCGATGACCTTTCTTGCAAGCTCTGGAAGCCTGTGCAACATTATGACCTCTGCAATCTGATCTCCAACCATGAAGACAGGGTTCAGAGCGCTCGTGGGCTCCTGAAAGATCATCGAGATGAATTTTCCCCTTATCTTCTCCATGGTCTTCGGAGATCTGGTAAGGATGTCGTAGCTCCTCTTGGCCGCCGACTGGAATACCTCGTCTTTCGCATATCTTGGAGATTTCGACTTCTGCAGAAGATAATACACCTTGAGCGCATGAGGGATCTTGTCGGGAATCTCGCTCTTTCCGGCTTCTCTCTTGGCTGCCTTTCGACTCCTTCTATCAAAGCCCGTGAAAGTCATCGCATATTTCTCTGCGTACTTCTTCTTCGCATCTGCTGGGAGTCCGGAATACCACTCTTGAGCCTCGGCTTCGAGCTGTTTCCGGATCGATCTAACATTCCCGGGTTCCATGAAGAATATCGAGCCGGCCTCTATCTTCCCGGGAGGCGTCTGGATGAGTTTCATTATCGCCCGTGCGGTCACGCTCTTTCCGCAGCCGGTCTCGCCGACAAGCCCAAGGGTCTCACCATTGCGGATGCTGAGCGTCACGCCATCAATCGCCTTTACGACCCCCTGGTAGGTATAAAAGTTAATGTAGAGATCTTCTATTTCGACCAGCGTGTCACTCTCTTCCGTCATCTCATTACCGCCTCATCTTGGGATCTAAGATATCCCGAAGCCCATCACCCAACAGGTTGAATGCCAATACGAACATCACCATAGCGATTCCTGGGAAGGTTATCATCCACCATGCTCCGTAGACGAGATATCTCTGTCCAGCCTGGATCATCGAGCCCCATTCTGAGTAGCCCCATGGGGCTCCAAGCCCGAGATAGCTGAGCCCTGCCATTACGAGCACGACAGTGCCCATATCCATTGTTGCCGCGACGACCATGGGCTGCCATGAGTTCGGCAATACATGCCTGAACATGATTCTCGTCTCACTGGATCCTGCTGCTCTTGCGGCATCGACATATGTATTCTCTCTTACAGACAAAACCTGACCTCTGATGATACGAGTATAGCCGGACCACCAAACAGCAATCAATGCCATTTGCGTCGAATCGAGATTCCTTCCGAGGACTGCAGCGATTGCGAGAACCAGAACAAGCGAAGGTATCGACAAGAAAATATCCGTTACACGCATGATAATCTCATCGATAATGCCGCCTTTGTATCCCGCGACCAAACCCAGTAAAGTCCCAATACATACAGAGATTCCGACAACTACTATGGCGAACTTCATTGAAGTCTGTGCACCCCAGATAATGCCGTAATAGTAATCGGCACCATTAGGCCCCGAACCTAGCAGATACCCCTCAGTGCCTGGCGGCAGAGGCGATGGAAATCGCGTGTCAATCGGCATCTGAAAAGGATCCGGTCCCGACGGGGGCGCAAATAAATACGGAAATGCGGCTACTATTATCAGTATTATAAGGAGTATCATGCCTGCGATGGAAGTCAGGCTTTTTGACAAAAGATAGAGATCGAATTTCAGCTCTCTCAAATGCGGGATCAATGCCAACTTAAACCTTGTTAGCATTCGGCCGATCATTATATCCTGTTGACCCACGCTTTCTTTACCGTTCTCGTGTTTTCCTTTATTCTTCATTTGTTCCCTCGCGATGCATCCATCAGGATCTCATTCCGCTACATATTAGCCAAGACGAACCCTCGGGTCAAGGTATGCATAAGTAATATCGACTATCAGGTTGGAAAGCACATAGATAATCGCGGTCAGCAGCGTGAATCCCATGATGCCGGCTGTATCGAGGCTCGTTGCTGCTCTGGCAGACCACCAACCAAGGCCGTCCCAATCGAAGACGGTTTCTGTGAGCACCGCACCGCCGAGAAGACCACCGAAGGATAAACCTACAACCGTGACCGTCGGGATCAGCGCGTTTCTTCTCGCATGTTTCTTTATTACGATCTTTTCGGGCACGCCCTTGGATCTGGCAGTCTGAACATATTCCGCGCCAAGCACTTCTAGCATGCTTGCCCTCATCATCCTGATTATAAGTGCAGTGGAGACGAAGGCCAAGGCAATTGCAGGCAGGACAAGATGCCACAAAGCATTGAAGAATAGATCCCATTTCCAGTTAAGTATGCCATCAATCAACAGGAAATTTGTTCTTATGTTTAATTGCTGGAAAAATAGCTCATTGAAAAGCAAATCATCGTATCGATCGTGCAAGGGGAACCAATGGAGATCATAGAAGAATATCATTTGTAGGACAATCGCGAGCCAGAACACCGGAATCGAGACCGCAATAAGCGAAATAATTCTGGTAATCTGATCAATCGCGGAGTTCACGCGTACAGCAGAAACAGTGCCGAGCAGTATGCCAATGAAGACGGAAAAGAAAGTTGCGATCAGCGCCAACTCGAACGTCGCAGGGAAACGTTCAGCTATTACCTCAAAGACAGGCCCTTTACCCGCCCGGGAGTACCCCCAATCGCCGTGTAATATCGCATCAAGCCAATAGTAATATTGGATGTATAATGGATCATCAAGGTGATATTTCTCCCGTATCAGTCGGTATTGTTCGTCCGTAAGTTTTTCCGGGTTCTGAGAATATGCGAATGTCGGATCTCCGGCCGAACGCATGATGACAAAGGTAAGTATCGTTACACCGATCAGGACAGGGATCAATAAGAGCAGACGCCTAATTATATATGTCAATATCTGCAGCTCATCACGTCCTTGTTCTGTATAAAGAATACCATTTTCTTAATGCTTTCCAAAATACACCGCCAAAATCGAAACGAAATCTGCATGCCATTTGCCTTAATTGCAAATACCCCGGACAGAAACGGTCAGGAGCGGAATGAAAAATCGCGCTATTTCTTGATTCAGAAAATTAATAAGAATAAGAGGTTTTGGAAGGGTTTTACTCCCGAGACCGGGAGATCAATCTTCTACTTCGAGAACGCCGCGTAGTAGAAGCCGGCATACATCGGGTTGAAGTAATAGCCGTTCACCCAGGATCTCTCGATGTGGAAGTTATTTGCCTGGTACAGCCATATATACGGGACGTCTTCGTAGACCTTCATCGACATCTCTGAGTACAGTTGCACCCTCAGCGTCTCGTTGAGCTCCGCAGATGCCGCTCTCACCAACGCATTTATTGTATCGTTCTTGTAGTGTGTCCTGTACGGGAACGTGCCGTAGTCGCTGTCCAAGAATGGCGTCGCATAGTCGTCCGGGTCCGCGTAGTCAGGCGCCCAGCCGAGCCAGAACATCGGGAACGGGCTCGGGGATTTTCTCAAATTCGCCAGATACGTCGGCCAATCGAGCGCGTTGATTGTTGCCGAGAATTTCCCGGGGTTCAATGTCTCGAGAGCCTGCTTCATGTAAATGCAAGCGGTCTCACGATACGTGTTCCCAGCGTTATAGAAGAGCGCGACCGTAAACCCGTCGTCCCACCAGCTGTGTCCTGTCGCTTTATTAATGGCGAGCTTGAACTCCGCCTCAGCGACGCTCAGGTCATAGCTGTATTTCGGTATCGAGTCGTTGTACCCGAACATCCCCTTCGGTATCGGCCCGTTCGGCTGTATTGCGTTGCCCTTCAGAACGTTCGCTATGAATTGATCGTAGTTGAAAAGGTGCGCAAATGCCCTTCTCACATGTATGTCATTGAAGAAATCTGCTGGTACAGTGGAGCCGAAAGCCGCAGCTGCGGTGGTGTTTATGACGAAGTTGAATCCGATGAACATTATGTCGAATGTCGGAATGCCCTTGACTATCCTGTAGTTCGGGTTACCGGTGAACAGATTCTCGTATTCAATAGGCAATGCTATCGAATCCGCATCTCCTGCCTTGAACATGAGAATCCTCGTGTTCACGTCATCGACGGTCTTAATGTATACATCCTTGATGTCAGGAGCCGCACCATGGTAGTCATCGAACCTTGTCATGTGTATCGTCCCGGATTCCCAGCTCACCAGCTTGTATGGACCGGTGCCGCATGTGTTGGCGTCCATGTGAGTGTTGTGCTCACCGTTCACTATGCCACCATGAGCCTCCACGTATTCCATGCTCACGATGTCCATCACCGTGTAAGCCGCGATGTATATGAAGCCTGGGTACGGATGTGTCAATCTGAACCGCACGGCCGTCTCGTTCACCTTCACAACCGCTGCTTCTGCAACGTGCTGGACATCTAACTCGCTAATCACGTAGTGTGGCTCTGTTGCCGGGTCGTGACCGATTGCATCATATACCCACTGGACCGATGAGAAGTTCTGGAGCTCATCACCGATATAGTACGATAGATAGTCCGTCATTATCTGCTCGAGCATCCAGGACGGCCCATCGGGATCATGTATGCGCAATACCCTTTGTATTGAGTACACGACATCGCTCGCGTTCAGCGTCGTTCCGTCATGGAATTTCACACCCTGGCGGATATTGAACGTGTAGTTCAACCCATCTGGCGTTACCAGGCCGTTCGCAATGGTCGGAATCTCTGTCGCCAGCAGCGGTATGAGATCCTTAGCGCTATCTCGGTCGTACCATACCAGTGTCTCGTAGACGTTCTGGAGGACCTCTCCTCCCGCCGTCTCGTAATCCACAGCGGGGTCAAGATAGTCAGGCTCTCCTATGGTCGCCGTCACGAAGACATCGGGGTTCTTAACCGGCTCCAAAGGCACCGTATCAGCCCTGACGTGGACCGTCCACATCACCGTTGTGCTCGTCTCGGCAGTATCGTTGTTGCTGTTGTTCAGCGTGAACCTGATTGCGAAGTGTCCGGCATTGGTGTACTTGTGCTGTGCGCCGTTTGCAATATCGGCATCCTCGACACCCGAGCCGTCGCCGAAGTCGATCTTGGCTGCCGTGACGTTATCAATGGTGCCCGTTACCCATGCAGATCCATTCCAATATACACCATAGGACGCACTCATGTTGACAACTGAGATATCGCTCTTGTTGATGATGTCGTTCGTCACATCGATCCATGCGTATGGTGCAGTGGTGTTGTCATACGGCGGAGCAGGCTCATAGAAGCGCACGGTTATCCGTATCATCGATGCCTCATTGCTCGCCGTGTTCCCTTTTGAGTCTTTCACAACATGCCATACGAGATATTTGCCACCATAGTTGTAGGTGTGATTGACCACTGACTTGTCAGAGCCATTCACCATCTGCCCATCGCCGAAGTACCAGATGTACTCAACGATATCGTTGTCTGGATCCGTGGCAGTAGAAGTGAAAGTCACTGTGCCACCGATATCAATCGTCGTAGCGCTCGCCGTGGCGCCGGCAGTCGGTGCGTTATTCCCTACTCCTCCAAACAGGCCCAATCCCCACGCGGCTGCGATAGCGGCCACGATGAGAACTACCACAACAATAACGGCAAGAAGTTTTGTCTTCTTGGGCTTTTCCTCAGACACCTCTGTCGGAGGTGTCTCAGGTGTTGGCTCAGGAGCTTCAGCTTTTTCGCTCGCTTCCATCAATTATGTCCTCCTTCAAAGCTTATTTTTCGTCTGCTCAATCTTTCCCATCAGCAGACTATATTACCATAGGGACAGATTTCAATGGTATAAATCACTTGCGCAAGAATGCTCGTAAAATCGGTCTGAAACTACGCGAATCTTGGTTGAATCGTTACCTGGTTGAAATTTATGAAAAAAACCCAGTATTTCAACATTGCATGATTTCGGGAGCCACGCCTTTCCATGGGTCGCTCTATCTGCCAGAAGTCAGATTGACGGTTTCAATTATCCGTCTTGCCCAGGCCAGTTTCTTCTTTTTTATTGCGGCATCCGTCACCTTGAGCCCGCATGGTTCGCGAAAATCGAATCCTAACAGTTTGATCCGCCCAGCACCGAAATGTGTCAATGTGCAGTACGCCCTGTCGCCATCTGTGAAGCCACCCCAATTATAAATCCCCGCAAACGGCCTGCATTGGCATGTTGGAACAACCTTCCCGAGAAACCTCGGCACCCATTCCTGCAGCTGAAGACGATTATCGCCGTGCGCGTGAACGAAAGCCAACGCGCCTTTCTGGTTGGCCAGGACATCCGCCGATGGGAATCCGTCGAGGTCAGTGAAGATCATGGAAGGCGTTATTCCGAGTTCGACACAATTCTTTGTCCCCTCTCCGACGGAGACGAGACTCGAGCCAGTCTTTCGAAGGATTGTACACAGCTCAGCCGCTATCCGCGCTTTAGAAAGGCATGGACCCAATATGAGGAACGAGCCGCCAGATATCCTTTTCTTCAGGCTTTTTTCGACATCTTGAAGCATCTGCTTAGGTCTCAGCAATCTGACAAGCGTGCGTGCAGATGCCTCGTCCTCAATTTCATTGAAACCGAAATCCGCAAGGATCTCGCGATATACGCTCTCCCACTCTTCGAATCTCATGATCTTCCTGTTTCACGCTTATCTTGTGGTCTTTCTTCCTTCAGCTCGCCTTTTAAAGACGCGCTCAGGACGGCTCCGAATATCGCCACCATGACCCCCGTGATGATCTCCGCATATATGAGGAGGGGCTCGAAGCTCGACTCTTGCACAAGGAAGCAATATACGGAGTCTGCAACACCCTGGATTATGAAGCCTATCGCCAGGACTGAGAGCATCCCAATTATCGACGACCATCTTAGCTTATTAGCGTGCAGGAACGATGTTATCGCCTTTCCTGACTCGTAAGAGAACAACCCCAGCACGATAGGCCAGGTCGAGGCTTGAACGAACAACACGATAACGATGGCGTAGCTAACCTCCGTGGGGAGCACGGAGGACATGTACGCCGAAACCGAATCGAATCCCAGAAAGATACCGACGATGAACAGCATTATCGCCACCAACGCGAACGGGATAGAAAGGCTACCCTGTCTGATCATCCTCGCGATTCTCCTCGCTTTTTTCCCGTACTCGAACGCCCACCAGATGAAGTATATTCCCAAGAACAACAATATGAATGCAACTGCGATCTGGCTAATCGCGCCGAGGTCCGTGCCGAGCCTCATCGTTCCCAGGATGAGCATCAAAATGCCAAATACCATCAATATCAATGAGAGCGGGAGTACCCATTTCGTCCGCACCTTCACGTCTTTCAGGCTCTTCATGAGTAGATAGTAAAACCCTTCCAGACTCTCGCTCTGTTTCATAAAGACCCTTTTGACCGAATCTATCTTTATCCTCGACGATATGATAGGGTAGCTGTATTCGTCCTCCTCTCCGTCAGAGACCAGAATGGCCCTGTCCGGCTTGACGAGCTCGAGGACGTTATCGAGCTGCCTCGAAAGTATAAGGTCGGCCCGATAGTCGACATGCTCGTCGCCAGTAATGGTGACTACTTCTGCCTCTATCCCTTTCTTCACGAGATCGTCGTACAGAGCCACAGCGCTCAGGATGGCGTTCGTATCGACATCTTCCGGATCTGCCAGACCGAGTTTCTGGGCCGCATTGAGGTTCTCCTGCCTGCCTATCACAGGTCCAGAAATTGACGCCTTCACGCCGAGATCGTCATCCCTGTCAACACAGATAACGAGTGTCTTCATCGCTTTTCAGTGAGGTAATCATATCGCGGGCGGGTTCTTAGCATTTTTCTTCGTGAGCACTCAATCACCTTCTCCCGGGGACGTTGATTCGAACTATCTTTTCGCTTGTTGATTCTGGAGATCCCCTTGTTGCCCTCGGTGATTCTCATTCGCAATATGGGAACCGAGAAAGCTTTATTATCATATGGCCATTAATGCAATCAGATTCCAAATGGCACGGACTGAGGTGCGCAAGGAATGTCCGAGCTGCGGCCTCGGAGTTCCATTGGACGCAAAGGTGTGTGAGTTCTGCGGCTGGGATTTCGAAGAGGAGGACGAGTGGATATCCCAGATAGAGCAGCTCGAGCGGGAATTGATGAGCGAGAAGCAGAAGACGGAAACCACAAAGGTCGACAGGATGATAAGGTCCACTCTCAGGAGCCCTGTCCGAGAAAAGCCGCCCGCTCCTTCGAAACCGATCGCGGTTACTATCAAAAAGAGAATACAATCAAAGCCTACGGCAGAGGAATTACCAGCCCCGGAGGCCCTGGAAGTACCCGAGAAGCCCGAGGAGATTACGGTCTCCGTACCGCCGCTAACGGCGCCGGAAAAGATGACCATTCCGGTTGAGGGGGGTGCCGAGGAAAAGGAACTGCCTCCTCCGCCAGAGGAGCTTGAAAAGAAGAAAGCGGCTGTTCCAGCATCGAAACCGGGCATCGCTTTGCCGCCCGGGAAGAAAGTCAGGAGGGTCGTCAAGGGTGCGAGGCCGTCAACGGCCGCGCCGGGTAAAATGGTGACCCCTTCGGTCCAACCCGCTCCGAAGATGACGCCGCCAAGTAAGCCGAGCGCAGCACCCCAGAAACCGAGCGCACCACCTGCGCCTGCCCCCGCTGCCAAGCCGAAGCCCGTAGCGCCCATCAGACCTGTGGAACCCGAGAAGGAGAAGAAAGGCCTATTCAGCGGTTTGGGAAAGATTTTCTCGTTCGCTGGCAAACCCGCAGCAGCGGGCAAGCCGAGCGCGCAGACCGAACCGATCAAAAAGCCAGTCGTGGGGGCCGCGAAGGGAGCACCGGCACCCCAGCAATCGAAGAAAGCCCCTCCTGCCAGGGAGAAGGAGGAGAAACCGGCTGTTGTCACGGTCAAAGTGTTCGTCTGTCCGCTTTGCAACGCGGAGGTCAAAGAGACTGAGAAGATCTGCCCGAAATGCGGCGCCGAGTTCGAATGATCAGACCGATTGATTTTGAGCACTCGTTCCTCCATTCGTTCCAATGGGCTTAAGTAACAATAACGAGATTTACATCTCCCTTATTCAACTTGTAAACTATGAATAAAGAGAAACGTACGCGGGGGTCAGTATATGTGGATTCGCTGGCATGGTCATGCTTGTTTTGAACTCAGGGACAGCTCGACGGTCATCATGGATCCGCATGACGGCAAAAGCATCGGGATACCCATCCCGACGCTCAAGGGGGATGTCGTGCTCGTTTCTCACGATCATTTCGACCACAACTGTGTCCGGATGGTAAAGGGTTCGGATATCTCAGTGATACGCGAGCCCATCATGACGGTCGAGCGCGGCGTCAGGATACAGGGCTTCGAGACGTATCACGACACGAACTCGGGGTCGAAGCGCGGCAAGAACATCGTCTATCGAATGGAGATGGACGGTATGTCGTTCTGTCACCTCGGCGATCTTGGGCACATGCTCTCCAAGGAGCTCATATCCGAGATATCCCCGATCGATGTGCTGTTTATCCCTGTTGGGAACGTGTTCACTCTGGATATCAGGACTGCGGTTGAGCTTGTGAAAGCTGTCGCGCCAAAGGTCGTCATACCGATGCATTACCGGATAGGTGGCCTTTCTCTGTCTATCCGCCCTGTGGACGATTTCCTGAAAGCTTTCCCGAGCGACAGGATCGTCCGTGTTGGGAACGAGGTTGAGATAAAACCCGAAGACCTGCCCGAGGAAACCGAGATATGGGTCTTCTCGCTATGAGCTCTCATAATGAATTATATGAGGCCGAGACCGTCCTCTATCTTCCCGATCTCTATCGGGGTCGATTTGTCTCCGACAACCGCACCTTTATCGTTGGCTATCGCGCACGCTCCTAGCCAGGGAGTGCCATAGTTCAGCGTGGCGAGCGTCACGGGGACGGAGAACACTTCTTTTAGCCGCTCGATGTCTTTCTGGCTTGCTCGTGGATGGCATACTACGCCCTTCGACGTCGCGAGCGCAACAGAGCCGACAGTTGGGATATTTGCGATAGTGGACCTGACTACCTCAACTCCGAGGACATCGCTCAATTCCTCAGCTGTCTCCGCAGATGCGCCCGGATGAAGCATCGCGGCCTTGTCACTGACAAGAATATTGTTGCCCGCGGCATTGTATCTCTCCTCGATGATTGCGACCTCGAGATCGTCAGGAATTTCTGCGATATCTTCCTCGGTCGCAAGGCTGCTCAGCACAACTCCGTTCGAGTTCAGCGCCATGAGCGCCCCGATTATCGGCGACCCACCTATCGTGATCTCGATGACCTCGACCCTGAGCGCCCTTTTGATCGTATCGATGAGCGTCCTGTCCGCTCCGCGCGGGACGAAAGCGTACTTGTTCGATGCCGCACAATATACACCGATATATTGATTGCCCTTATGGTTTGCCAGAGAAATCATGTAACGCCCGCCTCATGCTCACTCCTCTGGGAGCGAGACCTCGATCAGTCCGTCTTCGAACTTGATCGCGCGGACACGGATTTCCGCCGGAGGCTTCTCAATCCCTCTTCGCCAGATGACTTCGTTGACCTTGGTATCTATCCAGATCTTCTCTGTGGGGTGGGTGAACCTCTCCTTCTCATCCTCGCTGAGCCCCTCGGCGGCCCGCATGTGGCGCGCGACGAACTCGCGTATCTCCTTGATCGCCCTGCTGGCCCTCTGGGATTTCGGGACGCGCCTTGTCATCTTCAGGGGTATGGTCAATATCTTCTCGCTCTCTTCGGCCATCCATGCATCCCTCCATGCCTACTTCTTCAGGCTGCTCCTTCGCCAGTGTCGTCTCTTCGGGTGCCTGACGAAGTTCCTGTTGGTCCTTATCATTACCCATGCAGGGACCCTTCGGTTGCTCTTGGTAGCGCGCATCAGTCTCCTCTTGCGTGCGCAAGGCTTGTTCCTGGCCAATCCAGTCATCTCCTCTCGATCTTGATCTCCCTCTTCTTCGGCACGATGCGCTGAAGCAGCTGCTTCAGTGTATCATCGTCTATCTGCTGGTGTATCCTGCCCGATTGTGCGAGCAGTATCAGTTGATTCTCGACCGCTTCCGCGAGTTCCGGCCGGGCCATCTTCAGGTTCGAAAGCCTCAAACGCGCCTCGGGGGTCAGTATCTGCCTGAGGACGGACTGTTTCTGGGCTTCGAGCTCCCTCGCCTGTTCCTCGCGTAACGCCGCCTCCTGCTGCCGAGCCATCATCTCCTGCAGTTTCCGCTGCCTGATGAGTTCGAGCTCATCTTGGTCGGACATATGTTCTTCTCCTCCCCGAGGAATCCGGGGGCATCACAGATACTTCGATAGCTCGGGGTTCTCGACCGCGAGCTCTTTCAGCAGTTCATGAGACGTGTTGTCCACAAGTGATTGCCCCTCTGGGGTAACCACCCTGCCCTTTCCGCGATCCTTCCTGACGAGCTTGGAGCTTTCGAGCTGTCTGAGGACCTCCCTCGCTATCTTCCTGCTGCCCCGGACCGCATGGTATGGTGCGGAACCGTGATCGGACTTGCCGCCATATTCGGCGGCGAGCCGCTCGATCCCTATGGGACCTTTCAGATATACCTTGCGGAGCACTGCGGCCACCCGCACCTGCCACCAGTCGTCCCTGACCGGAGCCTTTTCCCGGTGCGTGCCCGTCTTGACGAAGATCGCCCACTCAGGAGGCCTGATGCTCTCGTAAGAGCTCAATTTCTTTGCTAGCCTCTCGATGAGCTTAGTCGCCGGGACATCGTTTGCGGTAGTCATGAATTCTCCTCATGATGACGAACTCGAAGAAAGTCGAAATATGGCTCTCGAGTTGCGTGCGGTAGTATGGCTAACCCGTATAAATAACTTTCAGATACGACTGCGTGTCCAGATGGGCTGTCTGGTCATAAGTCCTCCTCGATGCTCAGAGATGGCGCTCTATATCTCAATCTATATCATTTACTCGGTGCATTACGTTCATGCGATAGGGTGCAGGAAGCATGAAGATCCCCGTAAGACGCGTGGTAATAGGCATCACGGGCGCTTCGGGCATTGTGATAGGTCTGAGACTGCTCGAAGTATTGAATGCAGAAAAACATCTCATAATCTCGGATGAAGCGAAGCAATTGATGGAGCTCGAAACTAAGCTGACCGAGGAGGACGTTGAGGCGAACGCGGATTTCATATATGATAACTCGGATCTGAGCTCACCGCTTGCCTCAGGCAGCTGCAGATACGACGCCCTGATAGTCGCCCCATGCTCGATGTCGACCCTGTCGAAAATCGCTGCCGGGATAGCCGACAACCTCATAACGCGCGTGGCGGCTGTCTGCCTCAAGGAGCACCGGCCAATAGTCCTCGTACCCAGGGAGACCCCAATTTCGGCCATACATTTGAGGAACATGGCGACCTTGGCTGAACTGGGCGTGGTGATATTACCGGCCTGCCCGGCTTTTTATCCGAAGCCGGAGAAGGTCGAAGACATGGTCGATTTCGTGGTCGGAAGGATCCTGGACGTGCTCGGGATCGAGAACACTTTATATGACCGCTGGGAAGGCAAGGAAGAATAGAGTCTATTCCGCATATATCGCCGGTCTTCGAGGCTTCGCGCTCTTGGCCTTATTCGCGGGGTCGTAGATGTCCGGGGAGTCGGCCTTCTGGATGAGTATATCGGCATTGAACTCGCGTCTCAGGAACTCCCTAGCGGAGTTGAGCGTCTCGTATTCGTCCATCGGGATCATCAGCCGGGAGCGCTGCTCCGGGGTTGTCCTCTGGATATCCGACATCAGCATCTTCACGAATCTCGGTATCTCCGCCCTTTCCTTCGCGAGCTCCGGGATAGTCATCGCCCTCTTGATGATCTCACCGACATCACTTCTTCCCGCAGCGAGAGATTCCAAGAGCATCGAGCAGACTGCGTTTTTCCAGGCTGGGGCAACCGTTAGGATTATGCGCTTTGGCACAATCCCTGTGACCTTCAGTATCTCCGAGATGTCCGAGGAGACAGACCGCAGATATTCTTCCTCGATTTCGGCATCCGGCCTCTGCCAATCATCCCTGGCTGTGGGGATGTTCTCCATCGAGACTAAAGTCCTGTTACCTATCCTTTCCCAAAGCTCCTCAGCAAGGTGAGGGGTAATAGGTGTCATTAGTCTAATCCAGGCATCGATGACCGTTCTTATGGTCTCTTTATTTCCGCCACCCCTCCTAACATACCACCGGATGTCCATCGGGAGCTCGAAATAGACCTCATTTGCGAACGTCCGGACATCGTACTCGGCCATGCACTCGTGGATTCGCCTGATCCGATTGTTCAGCTGAGACAGCAGCCAATCGTCTATCCGGGATCTCTCTTTCCCGGGCATCGCAAGCAGTTCGTCGATATATGCCTCTATTCTCAGGAGCCTGGTCCGGTAATTCTCGACGCTCTCATCGTCCCATTCGACATCGACGTACAATGAGGCAATGTGCGCATAGAACAGCCGCATTGGGTCGACCCCGAAACGCTGTGCTGCTCCTGGGATGGGTTCTGCCCCGCCCTTTGATTTGGAAATCTTTCCCCCGGCTCCGACTATGTACCAGTTCACGATGATCCCCGCAGGCCAATACTTCTGAGGCAGCAAGCCTACATGGTTCATGATGAATACTGGGAAGTGAACGGTCATGTGCTCCTTTCCGCCGAGGTTTATATCCAGTGGATACCAGTAATCGATATCTTTCTTTATCGTATCGAGCAGTTCCGTGCTCACGCCTGTCTTTCTCGAGACCTCCTCGATATCCCCAACGTCTGTGAACACGTAATCGAAGAACTCCTCGGTCAGGTTCTCTGGCTTGAGCTTCCCTTCATTGACGTAAAGGGATATGAGATAATATAGCGGATAGAGAGTCGAGTCCGTAATAGCCTCAACTATCCATTTCCTATCTAGAGGAAAGCGAGTCCCGAGCCAGTTTCCCTGGCGGACACACGCCCTCTCACGGAACCATTCCAGTATCGGCTGCACGTTGACATAATACTCGTTCGGAAAGATCCGCATCGTCTTCGCATGCTTCTTCGACATCTCTGTCAGCTCGGGATTGGCATAGTCGATGAACCATTGGTCCGGTATCTTCTTCACGAACACCCTCTTCCCGCACCTGCAGATGACCTCCTCGGATAGATCCCGGAAGATGTCCGCCTCGCCGCTCTTGAGCAGCATCTCCTGTATCTCGGCCTTCGCCACCTCAACCTGTTTTCCGGCATACTCCCCAGCAGCTTCGGCCATGACCCCCTTGTGGAATCCGCTCCTGTAAATCTCCCTGGTCGCTTCTTCGAGCTTCGGGTCTGAGAGCTCCCTTATGTTCATCTTTTCGCAGATCTCGACGGCGGGCAACGGTCCCCAGCCCGGGGTCTTGATTATCGGGATGGGCTTGATGCTCTCGACGAACTCCTTCGATATGTTGAACCTCGCCAATTTCTCGGGATGATTGACGAGATCCACGAGCCCAATCCAATCATACGGTGCATCTGACGGGACGCTCATGACAAGTCCTGTGCCGACCCCCGGATCGACCAGCTCAGAAGGCAGTATCGGTATTTCCTTATGCGTATAGGGAGCAATGCACTTCGTCCCAATAAGCTCAGATACCTGAATCCCGCCCAGGATTTCCACGCCCTCCTTCTGGAACTTCAGTTTCTCGGCCGCCTCCTCCGAGAGCACCCATTTCTCATTTCCGACCCTGACCAGGACGTATTTCGCGTTCGGATTGACCCAGAAATTCGTGAGGCCGAAAATCGTCTCGGGCCGCAATGTGCCCGCCACGAGCAGCTTGTCTCCCAACCTGAATTTCAGTGCGACATATTCGATGAGTTCCGCGGATCCACCTCGTTGGATGTCCGTTTCCGAGGCGTCGATTGCGACTGGCCCATGCTCAGGACAGGACGGCGCGAAATACGGTTTCTGTATCAGGAGCCCCTTCTTAAAGAGCTTGAGCATCTGCCATTCGATGAATTTCTGATAATCTGGATATATCGTGCAGGTGAAACGCCTCCAATCGGACAGGAACCCGAAACGTTTCCAATAATCGTTCACATAAACTTGATTAAAGAATCGCACGACCTCGTACGGATCCGATAATTTGGCTATCTGCTCTTCCGAACAGCCGTTCTCCCTCAGGATTGAAATCGTGCTTTCGTCCCTTCGCTCGACCTTCTTTGCGAAGGCTATCGCGCCGTTTCCCGTTGCATGTGTGCCGACAGGGAACAGCACGTTAAACCCTGTCATACGCTTGAATCTGCATATGGAATCCGAAACGGTGTAACCCCGCATATGACCCACATGGAGATATCCAGTCACTCCAGGGTACGCGAAAATCAGGAAGAAGCTTTCCTTTCGTTCATCTCGGTGCGATTCATAGATCCTAGCATCAGCCCAGCGTCTCTGCCATTTTTCCTCAATTTTCATGAAATCGACAGACATATCAAGACTACTCCTGGGCGTATCCAGGCATAATTGCTTGGCAATAAAATTATTTCCCATCTGAAACAAGGAGAATGATCGATAACTAGGACATCTAATGGCAGCCGTAATAATGGCATCATATAAGCGGGATCCCCGACCGATCCGGCATCATCTCTGCTATTTCTCATAGATTAGACAATTCAGGATTCGCCAACCTGTCACCGATCGTCATAAGTCACCGATCGTCATAATGATAGAATTTCCTATTCATTTCCGAAAGATCGTGCCAGCGAATTTATGATAATAAATCTGATAACAAATCAGATACATGTATGTCATACCTGGCAAACTATGTATATATGCTGAAGACAGAAATGTCGCATTTTTTCCATCGATGATTGCGCTTACTGGCTAATTCCTTGTATGACAATAGACGCCAAAATGTGACATATGCCCTACTTATTTATATAGTGAATACCATAACTATCGGATGCGGGAAGCAAAGCAAACCGGGATGGGATATAAGGTTGAGCGATAAGAACGAGAATGAACGGATAACCCTTCGACTCGGTCCCGATGAGCTGAGACTGATTGATGACTTCATCGCGGAAAGCGATGAGTTCGAGAACAGATCTCAGCTTGCAAGAGCTGCAATAAGGGCCTACATCGAGAACCGATGCGCGAAAGAGGAGAAGAGAGCGCCCAACGAAGTTCTCGTCACCCTGCCTCCGCTAGTGCTTGAGACCATCAGGCACCTGATGGAGCAGGGCGTCTACAGCTCCATATCCGAAGCTGTGGCAGACTGCGCTCGACACGAGTTCCTGCACGACGAAAAGCTGAGGCAGCTGAAGCTGGATGGGAATCAGCTGCTGGGCAGAAGTCAAATGCAGATCGTGCCCAAAGACTGAGATTCCCGCCGGTTTTGCTTTCCACTGACCGACAAAAACAGTCACAAACGAAGGTGCGCGGGATGTCCGAAGGGAGCAGAACGATTGAGATCATGAGAGAGCTCGGGATACGCCTCGGTCAGCCGACGATTGCCGTTGTCGGCTGTGGCGGGGCCGGGAACAACGTCATCAATACCATATACTGGCAATGCCAAGGGATTCATACCGTCGCATTGAACACCGATGAGAAGGCCCTTGAGAGGATTAGCGCACACACGAAGCTGAAAATCGGGGACGAAGAGACGCACGGGCTTCCCGAGATATGCGAGAGATGCGCAGAAGAATCAGCAGCGCAAATAAGATCCGCAATCGAGGGCTATGAGATCGTCTTTGTCATAGCGGGACTCGGCGGAGGAGCCGGAACGGGCATAGCCCCTGTTGTGGCGCGGATAGCGCAGGAGGAGGGGGCGGTCGTATTCGCTGTCCCTATCCTGCCATTTTCAGTAGAAGGGAAGAGAAGGGAACTGGCCTTACAATGCCTCGAGCAGCTGCAGGAGGTCGCTAATGTCGTAGTGCCTCTCGATAACGACAGACTCTTGGGGATATGCTCATCTATGAGTATCAGTGCTGCGTTCAAGGTGATTGACCAATCGATATTGAGGATAATCGAGAGAGTGTACGAACATTCTGCCTCTTATGTATCCGATATAGTCGATGAGGTCTCTGGGGGCTTCATGTCGATCGAGGATGTCGTGACGGCCGAGCACGAGGAAATCGTCGATAATCTTCCATTGAACTCGGCTTATGCCAATCTCACACCGAGCTTGGAGTTCCCGTTCGATCCGGTCTGGGATGATATGGACCGCAATTGGGACGAGATGAATTTCTGCTGATAATCGACATTCTGGCGTGATGGCGGCAGACATCCTCCCCCTGCCGCCCTGTCTTCTTTTACCGTTTTGAAATATTAAGAAGCATATTTCTTGAAAGGATGCATATAGGTAGGACGTGAGATTAGGTTTCATAATAAACCCGATCGCTGGCGCGGGAGGACCTTTGGGTCTCGGGGGCAGCGACGGGATGACGAGCGAGGATCTGGAGAGGCTTCATGCAAGGCCCGTCGCACAAGAAAGGGCCGAGAGAGCTTTGAGGTCTATGGAAAAACAGCCGTGCTTCAAAGACCTTAGATTTCTAACCTGCTCAGGACCGATGGGTGCCGATGTTTTGGGAAGGCTTGGAATACCGCATGAGATTGTGCTTTCTGTTCCCCGATGGACTGTCAGAACCGACACGCTCAAGGCAGTGGAGGTGTTGAAAAGGCAGAATGTAGAATTGATCGTCTTCGTCGGAGGTGACGGGACCGCCAAAGATATCTGTTCCGTGATTGACAGAGAAATACCGATTCTGGGGATACCTTCGGGCGTAAAGATGCACTCCTCTGTCTTCCTTACAAGGCCGACAGACGCGGGCCTCGCTATCCAGATATTCAGCGAGATTCGAAGGGTCGTAGAGGGGGAGGTTATGGACGTAAATGAAAAGGAGTTCAGGGCAGGAAGGGTATCCGCTAGGCTCTACTGTGTCGCGCTCGTCCCCGACGTTGCCGGGTATAGGCAATCGACCAAGTCTATCAGCGACAGTTCTTCGGAATGGGACGAGATCGAGGAGTTGGCGGAATATTTCCTGCAATCGGCCGACCGTTATACTTTGTATATCCTTGGTACCGGTAGCACGGTGGCGGCAATATCGAGGAAGCTCGGCGTGGAAAAGAACGAGTTGACCGTGAATGCTGTGCTCGGTAACAGGGATGTCGGGCGGGACCTCGATGAAAGCTCCATCCTCGAACTCGTCGACAGATATGACAAAAGAAAGGTAGTCGTCACACCCATCGGAGGACAAGGGTTCATTTTTGGTAGGGGGAACCAACAGCTCTCAAGCAGGGTGCTCTCCAAGATAAGGAACGAAGACATAATAGTGGTCGCAACGCCGACCAAGCTGAGCAAATTGAAAGTCCTGCGCGTGGACACTGGCGATGAGGAGATAGATGCCCGGCTAAGGGGATATTGGAAGGTCCTGACGGGCTATGCGAAGTTCAAGTTAATGGAGGTTCAGTAGAACTCCTCGGTCATAACGCTCGATGTCTTCAGCAACAACTCCCAGGCGACATCGACATTCCTCTGAATTTTCTGGATATCATCTGCTGTCAGGTGTGAAAACCTGCCCTGCTTGCGGAGATATTCCTCGACTGGCAACCCCTTGCCCTTGCGTGTGATAATGTATTTGCCATGTCTTACCTCGAAGAGCGGAAAAATGTGGGTCTCTACCGCAAGCCTTGCAATCTCGATGGTCTTCGCAGGATCGTATCTCCAGCCAGGAGGACACGGGCTCAAGGCATGAATAAATCTCAAACCTTTCTCGCGTTTTGCCTGCTGCAGCTTGCGGATGAAATCCTCGGGAAATCCGACACTGACTGAAGCGGCATATGGTATCCTGTGGGCGATCATTATTTCCATCATGTTTTTCTTGACCTCGCGCTTCCATAACTGTTTCTTCCCGCCAGGGGTGGTCGTTGTCCATGCGCCCTCAGGAGTTGCGGAGCTTCTCTGTATGCCGGTGTTCATATAGGCCTCGTTGTCATACATCACATAGATCGCGTCTTCCCCTCTCTCCGCAGCGCCAGATAACGCCTGAAGTCCGATATCTGCCGTCCCACCGTCTCCTGCAAATCCGACAACCGTCACATCTTTGATCCCCTTCACGTCCATAGCCGCCCTCAAGCCGGATATGGAGGCCCCGGTCGCCTCGAACGCCGTGAATATCGTTGGTACAGTGAGAGATGTGCTCGGGTAATATCCCGGTATGACGGCATAGCAGCAAGCAGGGATGGAAAGTATGACATTCCTTCCGAGTGCCTTGAGAAGGTATCTCATCACGAGATTCGCACCGCACCCGGGGCAAGCGAGGTTCCCCGGACAGGCACCCTCCTCCAACGGTATAGTCGGCCTGGTCATTTATCATCGCCTCGGATGTTCTTTATACGGGGCTCACCGATGAGGTCGACCCACGCTATGTTCTCTTCGGGCTTTGGACCGCTCAAGAGGTCTTCGAAAATTGCACGGATTGTGTCAGGGGTAATGTCCCTGCCGCCAAGGCCTGCGATATAATCCTTGATTACAGGGGATCCCATCTTCCCATAGGCCGCAGCGCAGGTCTCCGAGAAAATTGCGCCACCATAACCAAAGGAGTAACTTCGGTCGAGAACGCCTATCGCGGATGCGTTCTTTATTATGCTCACGATTTCTGCCGCAGGAAACGGCCGGAAGAACCTGAGCTTGGCAAGGCCAACCTTCTTGCCCTCCTTTCTCATCTCGTTGACAACATATCTTGCGGTTGACACTGAGCTCCCGTTGGCAATCAGGACCACATCCGCGTCGTCGCATCTATAATTCTCTATCAGACCGCCATACGATCTCCCGAGTTTCTTCTTGTATTCTATTTCAACCTCGTCGAGCCTTTTGGGCACTCTCCTAAAAGCAGCATCGAGCTTTCGCCGGAATTCCATATATTGATCCGGCTTGGCAACAGATCCGAATACCATCGGCGTGTCCTTATCGAGGCATATATCGGGGGAGTACGGCGGCAACAGGGAATCGATCACGTGCTGCCCTGGCAGGGAGACTGGCTCGAGCGTATGGGATGTTATGAACGCGTCCATAATGGCCATTGCAGGGAGCATGATATCCTCGAGCTCACAAAGCCTATAAAGCATTATTATAGAATCTAGGACCTCCTGGTTGTTCTCGCAGAAGAGCTGTATCCAGCCAGTGTCTCTTTCTGCGATGACATCGAAGTGGTCCGCCCAGACGTTCCAAGGAGGTGCCAAGGCTCTGCTGACCTCAGCCATTACAATCGGCAGTCTCGATCCCGATGCCCAGATAAGCAATTCGTGCATCAGCGAAAGTCCCTGGGAGGAAGTTGCTGTGAATGCCCTCGCCCCGGCCGCGGATGCGGAAATGCAGGCTGCCATCGCGGAATGTTCGCTTTCCACATCGATCATCCGCGCAGATAGCTCTCCGTCGGCCACAAAGCTGCTGAGCTTTTCGAGGATGGACGTCTGAGGGGTTATGGGATAAACGGCTATGATCTGGACCCTTGCAAGCTTTGCAGCGTATGCCGCGGCGTAATTGCCGCTCATGACCTTCCTCATGCCTATTCAAGCTCCTGGCGTACCATAACGATGCATTTCTTTGGACATTCGTTCGCGCAAATCCCGCAGCCCTTGCAGAAGTCGTATCGTATCTCGGGATAGCCGCTGACGATCTCTATTGCGATATCAGGGCAGTACTTCCAGCAAGTATAGCATTTCGAGCATTTGCTGGTATCTATTACTGGCTTGAAAGTCCTCCAACTGCCGGTCTTAGTCGATTTGCTCGATTCCATCGCTATTGGTGCTCTCGGAAGCTCCTCTTCTTTGACAGCCATTTGGGTCAGATCCCCTTCACCGCATGATACGCTTCTTTGGTCGCTGCGGCGTTCTCATCCTTTTTCGCAGGGACGATCGCCCTGACCGATTCTATGACGGTGTTGAGTGTGACGAGTGAGGATATCCTCGCAAAGGCGCCCAGAATCGCAGTATTTACGATGGGGGTTGCTGGGCTACCCAACCCGTGCCGTACGGCGATATCGGTCGCATTGACCGTGTACTTTTTATGCCCGGAATCTATCGGGAGGTCTGACGGCAATCTTCTCGTATTGACCAGTATCGCGCCGCTCGGCTTAAGCCCTTCAAGAACATTGACCGCCGATAGTAGGGATTCGTCGAGGACGATCACGAAGTCCGGCGCATAGATACCGGACCTTATCAGAATTGGCTCCTTCGATATTCTTGCAAAAGCAGTTACAGGAGCGCCTCTTCTTTCCACTCCGAAGAACGGAAAGGCCAAGACATGATATCCCTCGCGAAAAGCAGCATTTGCGAGCACTTCTGAAGCGATCACTGCGCCCTGACCACCGCGACCGTGGAACCTTATCTCGTACAACTGTGCACCCTTAAATGATAAGAAGCTCAATCTGAATTAAATCATTTGTCCTATTACAAGATGGTGGACACTGGCCTGCTAATCAATGTCACTCGGAGAAAGAATTGGGGATGCATCAGCACAATTATTATTTCGGATATGCGCTCACCTTCTGATCGAGCAGGGGTAGCCAAGCCTGGCCAACGGCGCGAGGCTTAGGACCTCGTCCTTAGTGGTTCCGCGGTTCAAATCCGCGCCCCTGCACTCCGTGAGCCTTTTATCGAAAGACTGCATCATGCATCTTACTCATCGGGAGGCTGACAATTGAAATTCCGATATTGCGGCGAATGTGGCAATATTCGTCCAAGGGGCTGGATACTCTGGACAAAGAGATGCGAGGTGTGCGGCACTGAGATGACAATAATCAATACTAAAATGACCTGGATATCGCCGATTTACTATGCGTCACTTGCAGTGACTATTGTGATTCTTGCGATCTACTTGATGAACATGGAAATGCCCCAGGGTAGTCTCATATTGATGCTCAGTGTTGCGATAACGATGGTCCTCGCATTCGCGGATTACACCAAATCGTACTACATCGCAAGGACGATGAGGCCAGAGAAAAAGACAAGCGATAAGTGATCGAGTATATCAGAACCCGACCGAGAATGTGATCGTGAACGATGTCCCATTTGAAATCTGGATCGCCCTCTCGAGCGTCATGATATTGGATTTGGCCGTTCGATGCCCTGACTCGGCGATTATGAATTCCGAATCGCCGTCGGCACTCATGCTCAATTGCCACCAGTCCGACCAATAAAAATAGAATGTGAACAACTCCTCTATCTGGTTCCTTGCCTCGATTTCCAAGGTTGCGTTCGTGCTCTCGCCGATCGACCTGTGCTTGAGCGCAAGATAATCCAACAGTTGCAGGTTTTCTCGCACGGTAGTATTCATCACCTTCCGGTCAACAGAAACAGTCGAGAGAAGGCATAAGTCTAACCTTTCCGAGAAGCCCTGGGTTGTCCCCGCAGGTTCAGAGTGTTGAGTATCGCTGAAATACATTACAATGCCAGAACAGGCAAAGCAGCTTATGATCATGATCATCACGCCGAAAATCGTGTCTATGGCAAGATCATCGAATTTCATAACCAACAACCATCCGTATCTCGGTGGGCAGACAAGAATGCCCGGTAATTAAGAGAGCTGGGGCCGCGAAATCTTTCGTCATGGAGCTGTGCCTCGATTCAGAGCCGATTGTCAAAACGAAATCCGGCCGCTGAAATATCCTTACTGTTATCGTACAGGAGATATTGAGATCATCACCCTCAGACTCTGTGAACTTCGACAAGGCGTCTTCCCAGTTGCAACGCAGATATCTGATGCCATCGCAGCCTATCTCTGTCAGACTATCGAGCAATCTCTTGAATAATGCGCTTCCGCTTTCCGTCAAGAGTCGAAGCTTTGAATCTCTCTCCTTCCCGAAAGCATATGAGATGGATGAGATCAGAACCATTGCAGATATGACGCAGCAAGCCACTAGCGCCAATGAGGATATCGTATCGGTTGTTCCGATACCGTCGCGCGGTGTCATCTGAGAGATAAACTGACCGAAGAGGAGATTTGGCTTTTCAATGCAAGTAGTATCACTCTATAGGTCAATAATTCATGGTATATTGGCGATAATGAGCATCATGAAGCGGAAAACGAGAATTGCAACCAAGAGAAGAATACCAAAGATGCCTGGCAGATCGAAATGCAAGTTCACGTTCGATGTAGACGGTGAGATCGTGATTATGAAGGTGGATTGCCTCAGTTCGTGCAAGGGAAACAATATGCCCAAGGACGTCTGTTGGTCGAATCTCGTCAAGGCTATCTCAGGAAGTGCATTGCCCGATAGAATAATACTGTACGGAGATCGCACAATGGTTTGTGACCGAATCCTTGTTTCCCTCTTGAGGAACGCTTCTCTATTAGTGCGCAGGATCGGAATCCGACTGGACGAAATTGGAAGAAAGCCTTATGAGGCGGATCCCGCAGAGAGGGAGAGGCTTTCTGACCTTATCAGGGCATTATTGTATGATATTCCTCAACTCATCAGGCGAGATTTCAGGGGCGACATTAAAATGCCGGGACAGCCAGTAGTCCAGGGATGCGATTCTTGCCAAAGCGAATTCGACGCGGCTAATGAGATCCTACTCAAGAAGGCGGTCACGGACCTTGCTCCGCTCGGAAATTCGGTCTCTGAGAGGGCATCGAATTGATGGCGAGTACGGTCAAGCCAGTGATTAGGCTCAGCACGAGGCGAACCGAGCGGGAACTCGTGCCTTCTGACCAAGATACCTTTCGGTCGTTTCTGGGCACACAAATATCCAGACATTTTCCTGATTGCGTGGTAGAGAAAAGAAATATCAACGGCAGTCCAGTCCTGATCGGCAAGAAAGGTAGTTCATGGGTGTACGCTATCGAGCCTATCGAACACACTCTTTCAGAAGAGGATAAATTCGCAATCGAATCGCTGATCTCGAGGCTACAGGATGACGATGAATTAGATACTGAATTGCTGTTGCAGAATCATAAGCTGGCCGGAGAGATCATAAGAAACCGTGTAAACGATAGACTGCCAGGACGACTCTCTGTGCTCGGATGCGACATCGGGGACATCGTATCGAGATACTCTGTCGGATACGGTCCGCTCGAATTGATTCTTCGTGACCCTTCAGTCGAGGACATCGTCATAAGCTCACCCTGCAGCAATAATCCCGTATGTATATCCACCAAACTTAATTCCCTCGGCACGGGCAGCATATACTGTGAGACAAACCTCAGGCTCACGGACGATTTCCTCGAGAGCATAATAACAAGAACGAGGATATTTCATGGGGGAGAGCTTTCGTACACGAGACCGATTCTCGAAACGGATCTATCTCACCTGAAGGCCAGGATGAGCGCAATAATCCCTCCTGCAAGCCGTCATGGCCCGAGTGTTTCCATCAGGCGTCGGAAAGATTACTTATGGAGCATTCCGCGGCTGATCGCCGAAGGGTCAATCAGTTGGACCGCCGGCGGATTTCTATCTATCTGCTGTGCTGCCAGGGCAAGCATAATCATCGCTGGTGGCAGAGGGTCTGGTAAGACCACTCTGCTATCGGCCCTCCTGCCGGAAATGCCCGTTGCGGGACGGACCACAGTGATGGAAGATACGGAAGAGCTTCCCGTTCTACAGTTGCAAAACGAGGGCATGAGCATCCAATCGCTCTCACTCGCAGGAGGAATCGAGAGAGCTGCATCGGTAATGAGAGCTGCGCTCAGAATGGCAGAGGGGCCACTCATCGTCGGTGAGATAAGAGGTAAGGAGGCGAAAATCCTCTTCGAATCCATAAGGACTGGCACGGCAGGATCGTGTGTTCTTGGCACGCTTCATGCCTCGGATCCTGAATCCGTAAGGGAAAGAATAGTCATCGATCTCGAAATGGATGTGGAATCTTTCCGATCAATTGATGTAATAGCAATGGTTCGTCAAAGGAAAGACGCATGTTCGGGGCTATCCGTCCGGTCCGTCTCGGAAATAGATATAATCTCAGGGATGAGCGAATGCGTGCCAGCGTTCCGCCTCGACGAGACAGATATCTTGAGGACCTATCTGGAGCCAAATACGAGTCTCGGAGCATTAGCTGACAAGATATGTTCGCAGTTCGAGGTCCCGAAGGAGAAGATTTTGGCATTAGCGAGGATGAGGGGATTCCTCAAGCGGGTCCAAGCACTCGAATGGCTAAGAACGCGGGACGACCGCGTGTTGTCGATGCGCGCTACCAGGGCGATAAATAGTATCTCCCTGGACTTTCGCGAATCTCCCGATCTGAATTCCCTTAAAGAAGAGGCATTGAATGCGATAAGAGGATCTGTGTGAATATGGTATCAATTGGAACACATATTCTCAAAAGGAGGGAAGGGAGGCCCGAAAGCCAAATAGAGTGTGCCAAAGCGCTCGGCCTGATGACGGTATGCGTCCAGGCGGAGATGACGCTGGCGGAGACGGTCATAACGGTCTGGCAAAATTCATCAGGCGCGATCCGGAAGCTCCTCGAACGCGCGATAAGAAAAGCTGCACTCGGAGGCGCCCGCTCTCTGGAGGAAGCAATCGAACATGAAGCAAAGGACCTGCCAGATAGGATCAGATGGATCTCTCAACCGATTATAGATTTCATCCAATCGACAGACGAGCCGGACGAACATCAAAGACATGCATTGATTGAAAAAGCGCACGAGAGCTCCTTGGCATCTTGCAGGCAGGCGATTAGGGAGGACACTAGCACTCTCAGGGTCCCCTTCAGCACGATTTTCGCGATGGGGATAGTCCTGCCGATTATCGTGGCTACCATCTTGCCTCTTTGGGGAATGGTTTCACAGGATGATCTCGGCTGGGAGTACGGCTCAACAGGACGGAGCATGGCCACTCCGTTACCGAAAACCCCGGATGAAATAACCCTCATAGGCGGAATCACGATACTGGCGTTCCCGCTTGTCTGCATAGTTGCCACAAACAGTCTGGTAAATAACAGAGAGCTGATCTCAAATCCGATGCTCAACGGCCTCGGGAGCAAGATGTTATTCCTGTTTGGGATCCTGGGAGCACTCTCATTGGCGATCATGCTACTGTTCCATGCCCCGCTCAGCTTCTGGGTCGTGATAGGCGCTCTCGTGATAACGAGCTTTCTGGCCCATAGGCTGTTTAAGACTCCGAAATCACATATTGGGACGACGTACCGAGCGGAGAGTCCATCCGAAATGAGCTCGATTTGTGGCCGGCTGGTCATGGGTGAGCACCCTCTTCGAGCCATCCTGCTATCCAGTAGAGATTCTCGGTCGAGCCAGAAGCTGTTCAAGAATGCGCTGTTCACGATAGGAAAGAAACGCGATACTGGTGCATTCAGGTTAGTTGAGGAAGCATCGAAAAAGGATCCGAGGATTGCTGCAAGAGTGTTCCGCCAGTTCTCTTCACATCTCATCGAGCTCGGAAGAATCGAAGACGAGCTCAGAAACGAGCTGCGGCCGATCGCGCAGTCCGCGCTGGTGGCAACGCTCGTCCTATGCCCGTTCGTTCTGGGGATCGTCGCGGGTTTCAACTCCATCGGCCAGTTCTCTGGCAATATGCCCGACGATAAATTTTGGATAAGAACGATATTCGCGGTATTCGTGCTCGAAATGGCACTTACAGGTTACTGGCTGGCAATTTGCCTTTCGCCGGACGGAAAGGGTATGCCGAAGCGGTTGCTCAGTCCGCGCATCGTTGCGGTGCTTTCGATACTAATTTTCCTTGCATCGCTCGAGGTCTCATGCTGGGTATTCTCATAAAGGACCATAGAGTCAGTCCGATCTCTTCTGCTGCGCGATCGTCTCGAAATTCCTCTGCAGGATTGCCAGCTCCCTTTCCTCGAAAGCCCGCGGGTCTATCGGCACAATCAGATATCCCTGGTATTGCATGATGAAATCGTTGATTTGCTCGAGCATCCGCACGACCTTCTTGAAATCGTTGTTCGTCACGAGATATTCTATACCGTCGATCAGAACGACACCGTTCTTCGTCTTCGAAAGGAAGCCCATGACAGCATGTACCAGCAATCCGAGGCTGGTAGGGTCTATGATGTTCTCCCCGGCCTGCGTTGCAAGCCAAATTATTGGCGTGTTCTCGAGCCCGAACTTCTCCCTCAACAGGTTGGGATGCTGGCGGCTGACAACAAACCCCCTGAGCCTGTCGCCGTTATCCGTCGTCGACAACAGATTAGCCAGAATGTCAAAGCTGAATACGCTTTGCGGGTCCTCGACTATGTATCCACGGCCTTTCCGAAGAGAGTATTTTCGGGTTATCTGGAGAAGCTCCTCGGGCTTAGAAACCTCCTGCTTTTTGACCTTCCCCTTCTTCCATGAGAAAAGACTCATGAATGCTCTTTCCCCCACATCTGGATGACCTTCTCCAGAGCCATTTCGTTGGTTGGCTTGAATAGGAAATCCTTCGCACCAGCGGACAGCGCCTCCTTTATCAGTTTTTTGTTGATTATGGAGCTTATGGCGATTATGACAGCTTCCGGATCCAGCTTGATGATCTCGCGCGTGACATCGACGCCTGACCTCCCCGGAAGAATCATGTCGACAAATATCATATCCGGCCTCTCTTTTTTGAACATGTCAATGGCTTCGTCGTAATCCGACGCCTCGAGAATTTTGTCGAAGCCAGAACGGATAAGGAGCGCCCTGAACATCTCCCTGAAGGCCGGGGAATCATCCACTATCAGCATCTTAAGGCTCATTTATGCCCCAGGACCCCACTTCGATAGCTCTCGTATATTTAACCCCGAGATAAAAGTTGGCACGCGATTTTCAACCGCATGGTATTGTGGGGAGAGAGCTCTTATACCGATTTGCAAGTTTCTTCGAATTTGCCAAAAGGTATATATATAGTGGTCCTCTTCACAATAACTGCCGATTTTATCAGCAGTTTTGAAGGCAAGTGATAGGGATGAACGAATTGCCTGAGGCAGTCAAGAAGGGCACTACAACGATTGGCATGGTCTGCACAGACGGAGTCGTAATGGCGACCGAGAAGAGGGCCACAATGGGCTCTATGATCGCACACAAGACCACGCAGAAGCTGTTCAAGATAGATAACAACCTGGGCCTGACGGTTGCAGGCGTGGTGGGGGACGCGCAGACGCTCGCGAGATATATAACCGCGGAGGTTGAGCTGTACAAGCTGAAACGCGGTATACCGATGAGCGTGAAGTCTGCGGCCACCTTGACATCGAACATCCTTGCAGGCAGCAGATATTATCCCTACTGGGTCGGGCTGATACTGGGCGGGGTCGACGATGAAGGCTCGCACGTGTACGCGCTGGATATGGTCGGCGGCGCAATCCCTGACGATTATGTGACAACCGGTTCGGGCTCGCCCTTCGTATATGGTATACTGGAGGATAATTACCATAAGGATCTGACCGTTAAGGAGGGCATCGATCTTGCGATTCGGGGCCTGTCGGCCGCGATGAAGCGCGATTCAGCCTCTGGTGACGGGATGGCTATCGCTACAATTACCAAGAAAGACGGATTCCAGATAGTGTCGGACGACGAGATATCTAAGCGGAAGACGAAGCTTAAGATCGATTAGGCCGAAACATGCGGCCAGTCAGTTACTGATTTACTATCGACAAATTAAACTCTATGCAGAGAAATAAAAATGGGATTCGAGAAAATCGTAGAGGAAGCGAGGGAGTCGGTTCGCAAAATCATACCCTCGCACATCGATATCACTGATATCGATTTTGAAGGACCTATAGTCGTCATCTATACGAAAGACATTGACGAGTTTGCGAACAACAACGACCTGATTAGACAGCTTGCTCAAGGGCTCCGGAGAAGGGTCTCTATACGCCCTGACCCGTCTCTTCTGGCGCCTCCTGAGGAGGCAGAGAAAAAGATACGCGAGATAATACCGGCAGAGGCCCAGGTCACGAATATCTATTTCGAGAACGACACGGGGGAGGTCACCATCGAGGCCATGTCCCCCGGACTCGTGATAGGCAAACAGGGTGCGGTCCTAAACGAGATAAAGAAGCAGATCGGCTGGGCCCCCAAGGTATCGAGAACACCTCCGATACCCTCTAAGACCGTGTCGGAAATCCGCAACTATCTGAGGCATGTGGATGAAGAGAGAAAGGTTTTCCTCAGAAAGGTCGGGAAACGCCTCGCGAGACCGCGCGTGACGGATGAGACATGGCTCAGGATAACTTCGCTCGGCGGGTACAGGGAGGTCGGGAGGAGCGCGACGCTCATAACCACACGCGAGAGCAAGATCCTTGTCGATTGCGGCGTGTCGGTCTCCAACGACGAAGATGGTATGGCACCCTACTTCAACGCACCGGAGCTCCTGCCGATGGATTCAATAGACGCAGTCGTCGTGACACACGCGCATCTCGATCACTCTGGGCTGGTTCCAGCCCTATTTAAATACGGATACGATGGCCCTGTATACTGTACGCCCCCGACGAGGGACCTGATGTCGTTGCTGCAGATAGATTACATCAAAGTCTCTTTCGGGGAAGGAAAGAAGAGCCCGTACGAGTCGTCTCACATAAGGGACGTCGTGACGCACTGCATTCCGCTGAAGTACAGCGAAACGACGGACATATCTCCAGATATAAGATTGACACTCCACAATGCGGGACACATCCTTGGGTCATCGATCGCTCATTTCCATATCGGAGACGGACTGTATAATGTGGCAATATCCGGTGACATCAAGTTCGAAAAATCCTGGCTGTTCAATGCTGCCGTGAATAAGTTCCCGAGATTGGAGACGCTGGTCCTGGAATCGACCTACGGCGGGTATCATGATATGCAGCCGAGCAGGCAGGAGGCAGGACAGCAGCTCAAAGAGATCGTCAACCGGACGCTCGGGAAGAACGGGAAGGTGATGATACCCGTGTTCGCTGTCGGGCGTTCCCAAGAGGTCATGCTGGTCCTCGAGGAGAACATGAGGAACAATCTGATACCCAAGGTGCCGGTCTACCTCGATGGCATGATTTGGGAGGCGACAGCAATACATACGGCATATCCGGAATACCTGAACAGCCAGTTGAGGACACAGATATTCCAGAGCGGCCAGAACCCGTTCCTTTCCGACATATTCAAGAGGGTCGATACGCCTGACATGCGCGAGCGCATATGCCATGATCCCGAGCCGTGCATCGTCCTCGCGACCAGCGGAATGATGAACGGTGGCCCAATCATGGAATACTTCAAGGAATGGGCTGACGACCCGAACAATTCTCTGATTTTCGTCGGATTCCAGGCGGAAGGCACTATGGGCAGGAAGATTCAGAAGGGGTGGAACGAGGTTACCCTGAACGACAAGGGCAAACAAATAAACATCAGCGTGAAGTGCAACGTCGAGACCGTAGACGGCTTCTCCGGCCACTCCGATAGAAGACAGCTCATGAACTATGTGGCCACCTTGGATCCGCGCCCGGAAAGAATTGTCGTATGCCACGGAGAGGAGCACAAGTGTCTGGATTTCGCAGCCTCCGTGTACAAGAAGTTCGGGATAGAGACGAGGGCACCTATGAACCTCGAGACCATCAGGCTCAAGTGATTCATTACTCAACCATTCTCGGTTCTCGGCTTCCATTGGATAGCAATACGACCCTGCTGTCCCGATGCTCATCAATTATCAAATATGAAAGCTCTGAGGCCAGTCTCTCGGAGAAAGTCCTTATCAGGTCATGACCGGGCATATTCTCTATCGTCAGCCTGTTCCTTGAATCGCCGACGAACATATATGCCTTCGCCTCGACGAAGTTCGGGTTTGCGCGTGAAATCAACCTCGCGTATTCGGGCTCCCAGCCGAGATTCCAGCCAGCGACCAGAGTATGCCTGATCACCGTCCTGGTATCTAGGGACGGGAGTAGTTCTAGAGTCCTCAGAATCTTGTCCCATAGCCCTGGACCCCTCGGCAGACAAAGTCGCTCGAAGATATCCTCGTTGGGGGCTGCTATCGTGACGTACAACTGAGTTGGCAAGTGCTCCAATCTCTCCAACGCCTTGGGGTTCGTCCCGTTTGTCACAAGGAATGTCGTCATTCCACGTCTGCTGCACTCCCCGATGAAGTCTGAAAGTCCAGGATAGAGCGTCGGCTCCCCTGAGAGAGAGATTGCCACGTGCTTTGGGTTCCTCGCCTCCTCCCACAAGCCCTTGTCACAACGCATGTCACCCTTAAAGCCCGAGACTATCTCTCGCTGTGCGGATATCAGCTCATCGAGAATTTCTGCGGGATCCTCTTTTGAGGCTCGCGGATAGTCCTTCATGCCGTGGAATCGCCAGCAGAACAAGCATTGACAGTTGCAGATGTCGACCGTCGGGGTCATCTGAAGACATCTATGAGACCGGATGCCATAGAACTTCTCCTTATAACAGGGCTTTCCATGGAGCAGTCTTGCTTTCAACCAATGACAACCCTTGACGCCGAAACTCGAGCCAATGAGCTTGTATCCCTGCCATTCGAGCTTTGCCCTTGCACCAGTGTCAGCCATTTTTGCACCCGCGATGAGCTTATCTGAACTCGAAAAGAGAACGCTGCTTCAAATCCTCGGGTTTCGCCTTGCTCTCCTTTGCCTCGTCGACCTGATCTATCTTTATTTCTGACCCTGTTGCCACGCTATCGAGCACCTTCTCCACAATATGTGAGTCGGGATCGACACCGAAAAGCAAAGCGACTTCGCCCGCATCTAGTTCTAGCTCTCTTGCCATATCGACCGCGAGCTTGAGGTCGACAATCGCTAACGCGCGAAGATATGGAATGATTGACTCCCTCGCGATGGATGGTGAAGTATGGAACGCGCTGGATGTCTTGTTGACAAATGTGTCAATCGCCTTCTTCTTTGCCTTCGCACGAGATAGGGCAATCAGATATTCCGGGAATCTGAGCGAATCCGAATACACCTTATATCTGTCTCTCGCAACCATCGTAACGCCCATGCTCATAATGTCAGTCGCATATGCCCATAAGCCGAAGTATTGTCTCCTGGATACCCTTCCGAGAAAAACATCTGCTCTTGCCAGGAAATCAATCGCATTGAATCTATCAGCCGGGTCCCGAATGACTCTCGGAAGATTATCATCGATCCAAAGCATCATACGATCAGGCGTTTCGTCCAGGGAAACCAGCGACATGCGGGCTTTTAGAGGATCGTTCGAGGAGAATATGATGCTCAGCGCATCGAACATCTCTGGGGGGACATCGCGCCATCCGAGCGTATCCGTTGCACGCTCAAGCTCGTTTCCATTGAGCGATGCAAGGGATTGAAGGTCGTTGACAGCCGCACGGATATCCTTGCCCGCATTTCGTGCTATCTTGATGAGCAATTCATGGGAGATCGAGAGATTCTCTTTTTTCGCAATCCTCTCCAGGACCGATATGATATCGTCCAGAGATGGCGGGTAGAATCTTATGGTCTGAGTGAGCGGTTTGATCCCACTCGCCCTTCTTGTCAGCTCGAAATAATCGTTGACTATCAGCACAATCGGCTGTTCTGCATCTTTCAGAGCCTGGACTATTGCACCTGCACCACCTTGGTCCTCTTTTCCAAATAGGTTGTCGGCCTCGTCGAAAACTATGAGTTTCAATCTCCCCGATGAGGCTGGCTTGAAGCTCCCATCGGAAGAAAATGTTTCTGCACGAGAACCATGCCCTACGATTCTTTCGATAACCTCCGCATTCCGCTGGTCAGATGCGTTTAGCTCGACCACATCCCATTCATAATCCGATGCGAGAGCGAGTGCAGCACTGGTCTTGCCAATACCGGGAGGCCCCACAAGAATTGCTCCCTTCTTTTTTGGTTTTCTTTTAACCCATGAATCCGCCCAACTCTTTAGCTGCCTTATGGCTTCTGAGTTTCCCACAATCTCGCTGAGTTTCTTAGGTCGATGAACCTCAGTCCAGTTGTTCCTCAGCTGCGTATTCTTTCCGATTTCAGGGTCGGATCTGTTCATATTACCAGGTCAATAGTATGATTGAATTGATTTTACTTAACCTATGCATGCATAGAAAGGTGAAGGCCTTTCGCAAAAAATGTATTATTTTTGCATTTTTCAGTCTGAATTATACGTTCAAACTATACAATATTAGCTAAACTGATTATAATTTAAACAATTTTATGCTCGGAAAATATTCGCCGGTCGATGCACGGGCTCATCAGCACTCTTAAAGCTATAGGAAGAAGGAGATAGAAATGATGACCCAGTTATTTTTCTGGGTCACTGCATTTCGAAGCTGTAGGTAAGATTTGCGCGATGGGCCTTGTGCATCTCGAATGGATCATCTGGCCCGATCAATTCCGGTAGTGGATGCTCCTCGTAGACTTGCTTTCTGTCCTCGATATCTAATGTAAGATAGATTGCAGTCACCTCGATACTGGAATGTCCGAGGTTCTGCTGAAGCGTACGCAAGTCTACTCCTGATTTCAATGCGTAGACAGCATGCGTGTGCCTGAGCACATGGGGGTGACACTTCTCGGGATCGATGCCAACCTGTGCACCATATTTGGCCACCAATCTTTCAATCTGGCGCCTTGACAGAGGAGTTCTCTTGTTCGATACCAGGAAATAATCGCGCTTGTTCTTCCTCGTTCCAATGTACTCTCTTATAAGCATCTTGGTGTACTCGCTGACTAAAGGGACCTTTCTGCCCTCCTTGTGCCTCTTCGCCTGCTGGATCGTTATCTCGCTGTTTTCGAGATCAATGTCACCGATCCTCAGCTCTGCAAGCTCTCCGACTCGCATACCTGTTTCGTATAGAAGGCGCAGAATCAACCGATCCCGGAGCCTTCGCGGGGCGTTTAACAAAGCCTTGAGCTCATCCAACTTGAGATATTTGCGCATCCCTATCCCTTTCCCTTCCGATCTAAACGGATTATTCCGCTTTGTCCTCCGTATGACCGACAAAAGTATATAAAAATGTCGGACAGAAAGATTTTGCGTCATTTATTATTTTAAAATGCGACATTTTTTTCCCAAAAACGTCAACAAATACCCAATTTGTCGTCCTGGATAGCGAAACATTGTCTAGGTCTGATCATTTACATAACCTAAACTTAGCTCGATCAATGTTAAAAATTAGCACGGCAGACAAAAAGTATGACAAAAAGGTAGGGATAAATGAATGAAAAAGCGAATTTTTCTATAATCCTTGTAGGCCCTATTCAAAATGATAGAGTCTAAATGCGCTTGAGTTTAGTATGATGATATACAAATTTAGTTTAAAGCGTATTAACATTATAAAATATACTTTAAATCTAACCTACAAGCAAAACTATAATTCAGCCAACTTTGCAGCCTAATGTGGATCCTTCGTCTTAGTAAACCCATCAAATCTTTTCCAGGATTCCACCACTAACATGATGCACTTGGAGACATATCCTACGATCCGTCCTCTTTAATACAAAATTTTTCCACCCGGAAGGGAAAAGATCCTTGTTTTCAATAAAGCTGCATGAACCAAGTCGTAATAATCATCAAACCAGCATTCGAATATGATAATTGATTTTTCAACGTGATGAATCTAAGATTCACAAATCCATATTTTGTCAAACCAGATTAAATTATGAAAAAATTTTTCACAATTTCATTATACTTAAATTCTATTTAAAAATCTAAGATAACTTAAATTATGAAATTTATACTTAATAATTAGTTATATTAATAAATTTTAGTTTTAAGCTATTTTCATTAAGCCCTAGCAACATCAAAATTTAGTTTAATTATTTGTCAAAGGAGCTAATTATTTAATATATATTTTCAATTTAAGAAAATCATAATGAATTGCAATAGTAAAAATGATTATAGAAGATAATTATGCGTATTTACGTGTACAGAAAAGATTAAATTTATGTTGATGCTTTCAAAAAATAATGCCGTTATATAACATACTAAAAATGGATAAATAAAATTAAAGTAAATTAAATTAAAGCCGTATGTTTTAATCAAATATGAAATAAAGGAAACTTAACTAGAGACGGGGGAGTATCATAATCAAGAAGCAGAGAGAAGAAGAATGGCGAAAACGAGAATCAACTCAAGAAATAAAATGGGAAATAGTAAAAGGGGGGCCTATCATTCAAGGCATTCCGCCAGGCATGCCTCCCATACCGCCTTTGCCCCCTTCAGATTCTCCTGGTGGTGTCGGTTCGCGTCTCTTTGCGGCAATCACATCATCTATGCGCAAAATCATATTGGCGACCTCAGATGCAGAGCTGATCGCCTGAACTTTTACCCTTAAAGGCTCGATGACATTCTTTTCGAGCATATTCCCAATGCCGTTGCTGAGCACATCAACGCCTATGTACCTGGAATCCTTTTTCTTCGACTCGTGCTCAGATTTTAGCTTTATCAGCGTGTCAATCATATCCATCCCGGCGTTTTCCGCGAGGGACCACGGGATTATTTCGAGAGCCTGGGCGAAAATCTCGATGGCCAGCTGCTCCCTCCCACCGACAGTCGCGGCATAATCTCTTAATCTCAATGCGAGCTCAATCTCGGGAGCGCCTCCGCCTGCAACTGCTCGCCCGTCCTCGACCGTGACGGATACGACCTTCAATGCATCGTTCATTGCCCTTTCAATTTCGGCGACAACATGCTCCGTTCCTCCGCGTATCAGAATCGAGACCGCCTTCGGGTTCTTGCATCCTGTAATAAACGTCATCTGGGAATCTGCAATCTTTCTCTCTTCAACTGTTGCGGCCGTTCCCAAATCCTTTGCGGAAAGATCCTCCAAATTAGTTACTATCCTTGCGCCAGTCGCCCTTGCGACCTTTTCCATATCCTCTTTCGAGGCTCTTCTTACCGCATATATTCCATAATTGGCGAGGTAGTGTTGGACCAGGTCGTCTATGCCCTTCTCGCAAACGACAACATTAGCGCCCACCGATCTGATCCTGTCCGCCATATCTCTCAATGTTTTCTCTTCCTCGTCCTTGAATAGATGGATCTTAGATGGGTCCCTTATCTGAATCTTGGCCTCATATTCGGTCTTCTTGATTTCGAGTGCCCTATTAATCAACGCTATCTTCGCATTATGTACCAATTTCGGCATTCTCGGCGAGGCCCTCTCTTTATCCAATATAATTCCATATATGAGTTCGGTCTCCTCAACCGAAGCACCCTGTTTTTTCTCTATCTTTATGTTCTTTATATCCGCGATTATCTTGCCGTCTATCTTTTCCGATATCTGCGTTACAGCATTCACGACGATATCCGCGAGCTTGTCCCTTGCTGCATTGCTGATGGATTTCCCTGTCATTGCAGTCGTCGCTATCTTCTTCAGGATATCCTTATCGGTCGGTTTTACCTCGAAGCTGATGGTCTCGAGCAATCTCTTCGCCTCGTTCGCCGCCATCCTGAATCCGTTGGCGATGATCGTAGGATGGACATCCTGTTCGATCAACCCTTCTGCCTTTTTAAGAAGCTCTCCGGCGATCACGACTGCGGAGGTTGTGCCATCGCCCACCTCTTCATCCTGGGTCTTTGCGACCTCCACTATCATCTTAGCTGCCGGATGCTCAACCTCGAGATCCTTCAGAATCGTGACGCCGTCATTTGTGACAGTAATATCCCCGATGCTCGAAACGAGCATCTTATCCATGCCTTTTGGACCGAGCGTGCTCCTGACGGCCTCAGCGACCGCCTTAGCAGCTGCAATATTGTTGTACTGTGCGCTTCTTCCCCTGATAGTTTCGGTACCTTCTTTCAAGATGATGATAGGCTGTCCTTGCATCACAATAATTGCCCCCCTAATACGTTCGTATGGATTGCGCTATTTTAGTTCTTCTATATATTGCTTTCTAATATCCTTGAGAACCTTGAACATGCAGCTCAGTCATTAGCCCAATCCCATTGCGATCGTTCGGGGATGGACCCAAACATATTTCTATAGGATATGGTAATCGTTATTGCGAGAAATAGTCAAAACCGAGGATAGTGAATCTAATGAATAAAGACGCGACCCTAGACGTACAAGGACTTCTCTGTCCGCTGCCCATAGTCCAGTTGGCGAAGAAGGTGAAAGAATTGAAATCTGGGCAGATATTGGAGCTCATTGCCGACGATGCAGGTGCTAAAGAAGATGTCCCTGCATGGTGCAACCGGACTGGTCATCAACTGATAGCTTCAGAAACAGAGGGCAAGGTACTGAAATTTTACATTAAAGTGAAGTAAGTTTGATTGGGAATACGAGAAAAGAAGGAGATGATTCAAATGGCAGACAAGATGTGCATAGTCGTGAGCGAAGGAAGTCTGGATAAGGCGGTGATGCCGCTGATGCTCGCAATTACAGGAGCAAGCATGGGTATGGAGGTCCATGTTTTCTACACATTCTTCGGACTTAAGCTGCTCAAGAAGGACATAAAACCCAAGCTTCCCGGGATAATGCGGCCATTCACTTTCATGATTACAGGTAAGATGAAGAAGATGAAGATGCCCTCCTATCATGAGATGCTAAAGAACGCCATAGACATGGGCGTAAATGTGTACGCATGCAGCACCACGGTAGCGCTCATGGGGATGAAGGAAAGCGATTTTGTCGAGGGCACGAAGATCCTTGGTGCGGCGGCATTCCTTGGCCATGCTGCGACAGCGAAGATCAATCTCTTCATAGGCTGACCCTGATATCATGAAGATCGCATACCTGATCCTGAAATCGCCGCACGAGCTAGAACCTGCGGAACTCATCGGAAGATTCTCCTCGCGAGAGGATTCCGTAGCTATCCTCATAGAGGACGGCGTATATCATGCGATCGAGGAAGAGGCGAGCAGACATCTGAGCAAAGCAGCGTACGAGATACTCGTCTCTGGAGATGATCTGCTCGCACGAGGTCTTTCGGCGAATGATCTCAAACATGGCAGGATCGTAGATTACGAGGAGATAGTCGATTGGATAATGGAGCGGACCGAACGCACGATAACGATCTGAGGGGATATGATGAGTAAGACCCTGACCATCCTTTGGAGGACCGGCTCGATGATGGCCATGGATGCAAATGTCGCTGCGAAGATAGCATCGGCTGCAATCAGCAAAGGCTATAAGGTGAACATGTTCGGATACGGAGAAGGTGTCACGGCCGTCAAGAAGGGACAGCAGCCCAAGCGCTTCCCGAATATAGGGAACGAGCTCGAAGAACTCGCTAAGAAGGGTGTAAGCATCGCGGTATGCGAGACATGCTACGCCGCAAGAGGGTTCCAGCGCGGGGAGGAAATACCGGGAGCGAAGATCGGAAGCCTGACGAACGATCTCTACAGGTTCGTCTCGGAATCCGACAGACTTGTGACAATCGCGAGGTGAAGGCGTTGGCAAACTCCATCCTTGTTCTGATAACCAAGCCCCCTTATGGCCTTGAAGAAGCCTTTGCAGGTCTCCGGTTGGCATTGGCGTTCAGCGTGAACGGCATGAAGACAACAGTGGTGTTTATCGGAGATGGAGTGTACAACGCACTGAAAGAGCAAAGATCGGATGCGATCCGCATGCCGTCAAACATCGATGCGACGAAGGATTTGTACGATTTCGGTACGCAGGTACTTGTCACGAGAGAGGATCTGCAGGAAAGGGGCATAGCCGAGGATAGGATCTTTGACGGCTTGAAAGTCATAGGCGTGTCTGAGCTCAGGAAGATAGTCGAGGAGCACGACGTGGTCACCACCTTCTGAGTGGGTCCGGGTAGCAAACATATCGGAGTCGTCACCACGAGAAGATGTGAAAAGCCATCCCGGGGTATAGATTACTCCTGGCAATCCTGGCCACGAACGGCTCGATTTCGATGTTTTCAGAGCATTTTGTGACCTCCTCAACGAGCGATTCATGCTCCGTCCCAGAAAATCGTTTCTTCAATCTCGCCCTTCCGGTCTTTCTGAGCCTGAGACGGTCAAACGTGACGCTCCTGCACCCCGAATCTGCTATCGCACCTATCAGCTCCTCAAGTTCGTGCTCCCAATCGGGACCGCGTGAGAGAAAGGGGGATATCATCGCATCTGTCCTTATGCCAGCCTTTGCGAGCCTTCCGATGAGAGCCAGCCTCTCTTGCGGCTTCGCCACCTTGGCTTCGAATAGGGAAGAGATGCTATCGTCAAGAGTCGTGATGGTCACGCACACTTCCGCGTCCTTAAGTTTGACCAGGATATCCAAATCTCGGAGGACAAGCGGGGATTTCGTCATCAGCATCAATGAGGCATCCGATTCCGAGATGACCTGGAGGCAGGCTCTGGTGAGACCGAGCTGCTCCTCCGCAGGCTGATACGGATCTGTAACTGTAGAGAGGCCAATGACTGCGGTTCCTATCCTCGTGATTTCCCTCCTCAATCTACGGGAGATATCAATCCTTGCTTCGACCCACTCCCCCCATTCTAGTCCGCGCTCGCATCTCATGACATCGGGTGCGTAGCAATATAGACAGCCGTGCGCGCATCCGTAATACGGATTCAGGGCGTAATCGACATCGGACAGCCCGCTCCTCGAAAGAGCCCTGCCGCATCGGATCAGTCTGACCGAGCTGTCATGCACCGGTGAAATCATCAAGTCTCCTCTGTTCCATGAGATCCCTGAGAACAGCGCTTACCTGCATCCATCTAGACACCGGGATCTCCAAGAAGTTCGATATGTCGAGCATGACATCCTTGAACTCGGAATATTTCTTCGGAGGATTTTTAAGGGTCCTTCTGACGTGTTCCCTGACATTCCATACCCCAATCGGGAGGATGTATCCCGGATGAGCCTCCCTGAGGATGACGACCCCTGCCTGCCGTCTCTCTTTTTCGAGGAGCTCACAGACAGCCAGCCTGGCGGCGTAATAGCAGCCGCCAATCTCCGCGTAGGTACGTCTGCCGTTGTAGAATTCCCATGAGTTCACGATCTCGATCTGTGTCCCATACGGGTTCCAGATGGTCTTCGGATACCAGGCCTCGATGAGCTCGTATCTCCACGACGTCGGCAGGAAGATGACAACCCAACGGTTGTCCAGAAAGATACCCGTGTATATCCTATACTCATTAAGGAGTGGCGATTGTTTGACGGTCCTGAGAAGCTCCAGACCTATTGTGCTATCGACGGCCGTTATAGACCATCTGGTCGGAACAAACCTCCGACGACTCTTCTCCCCGAACGCACCGACGCTGAAGGCCTTCTGGATCCTCGATATCAATGTACCAGATCTGTAAAGCTCCAACACGGCCTCTCTCGCGCTCAGGTCTGTATCGGAGGCCAGCTTGTCTATCCTATGGTCCAGCTTAATGGACGAAACCGACATCTTCTTCAGTGGCGCAGAAGGACCGAAAGGCTGGCTATCCTCGTGGAAGGATATCCCTCCAGCAGGCCTTTTCGTGAAATAGGCCTCGATGTCCGCCGGTCCCGAGGCCATCGCGAGCTCTCTTATGATATCGACCAGCTTCCCAGCTGATTCGACGTTGTGAATATCCGTCTTGAACGTACCTCTCACGAGTCTATATCTGTAATCCACGATTTCCTCCAACGACTTCCCTATCCACATCTCGGGAGTGTCCAGCACCTCGGTGTTGCCATGCTCGGGAGGTATCATTGGTCCGACCAGAACCTTTGGGTATCCGAACCTTCCGACGAAGACTGCGGGAGGAGTCGAACCATCTATCTCCTCCTTATCGATGAGGGGGCGGGTCTTCATGCCCGAATAATACCTCAATAGGATCGGACAGCTCGATTTCCCACACAGGAGCTTGCTACCCTTGCAGATCGAGCACCTGCCAGTGAGATGACCATCTGAGACAAAACCGTTCTTGATATCTCCGAGAAGGCCTATAGCTGGATTTGACGGGATATTCATCTTGATCAACGATATTGATTGCGCGCGCGATAAAAGTCTTTGCTAGGACAGTGACGAAAGTTAATCCCGCTCACGCGCCGAACTTTTCCGCCCGTCCCATGATACCCTTAATGACCGGGATAAGCTCTATGCCCCTTATGCCGTTCAGCAGCCCCGAACAGCATGAGACCTCATCGAAGCTTTTGACATTATCTATCCTCATGCCTATTCCTCGGATTGCGATGCACACCGGATCGGCCGAATGATTCCTCAGGGAGACAGGGGTTGAATGATCGCTCAACATTATCAGCAAGACATCTTTCGGCAATTCCGAGAGTATCGATTCGACCATTTTGTCTATCCTCTCGATGACCTCTATCTTGCCTGCGAAGTCGCCGTCATGGCCAGTGATATCCCCGGCCTTTATGTTCACCGCGACGATATCGTGTGTTTGAAGGGCATCCATCGCGGCAGCTCCCTTGGCGAACATATCCGTATCCAGGCCGCCCGTGGCTCCCTTTACATCAATGAGATCGAAGCCCAGTATCCTGAAGACCCCCTTCAGTAAAGATACGCCAGCGATTCCGGCGGGCTTCATATCGAACCGTGACTCGAACCGCTCGAGCTTTCGGAATACACCTGCACCTCTCGGAAGAACGATATTCGCCACCGGCATGCCTTTCGACGCTCTTTCCAGATTGACCGGGTGCGACATCAGTATCTCGTAGCTCTTCCTGACGAACTCGTTGACAACTCGCGCCGTTAGCGCGGCCTCAGGGACGAGCGGCTTTGCTTCCTGCACAAGAGCATATTCCTCATGGGGATCGACGTCACTCACATGGGGGTCCAGACCTGAGCCTCTCAGGACCAGCACACCCCTGTGCTCCGTTGCTTCCTTGAATATCACCTCGACGCCTTCTATCTTCATCCCCGAAAGAGCTTTCGCCAGCTCGGCCGTCCCGCTCCTTATTCGCCCTGCTCGTCTGTCGACGACACGCATCTTGTCGTCTACCGTCGAGAAATTGCACCTGAAGGCGACATCCCCTGGCTTGCACTCTATGCCGACGCCGGCCGCCTCAAACGGGCCTCGCCCAGAATAATAGTTGAAGGGATCGTATCCGAAGATCGCCAGATGAGCAGTATCGCTCCCCGGCACGACGCCGGGGGCTATGACGTTCATGGATCCCGTTGCCCCTTCGGAGGCAATCCGATTAAGAGTCGGCTTCTTCGCCACCTGCAAGGGTGTCCTATCCCCCAGTTCGGCAACCGGTCTATCTGGTAAACCGTCGAAAATCAGCATCAGAGCTTTCTCACATCTCATTCTGACCATCCGTCAGATTGCGCTGCCGATATAAAATCCCTTCACGATGACCCGCTTGGATGACAATCATAATGTGCACCCAATCCATTTGTCGACATCGGGTCCATGACACGATTTATGATACCATTAGAGATATCCTCGAGGAAGCACGACGAATGGGTCAGGAAAAATTTTCCCGAGATCAGCGGGCTCGTCTATTTGGCCTCGGCTGGAAGGGGGCCGATGCCCGCGCGCGCGGTGCGGGCGATGCATACGATTCTCGAGAGGGAATCCAGCACGATGAGATACATCCTGGAAGACGGACGCATCTCGCGCGAGTTCAGGGATGAGGCGTCGAGGCTGTTATGCGCTCACAGGGATGAGGTCGCGTTCGTCACAAGCACGACTCATGGGATAAATCTCTTCGCCAACTCCGTGAGGTGGAAGAAGGGGGATAATATCGTTCTTGGCAATATCGAATATCCCTCCAATATCTATCCCTGGGTGCGGATAGCCGAAACCAGGGGACTTGAAATAAAGAAGATCAGAGCGAGGAACGGATTGCTCGATGTCGAGGATTACGCGAAAGCGGTCGACGACCGCACCAGGGTACTGCCTATTAGCCTGGTACAATTTTCCAATGGCCAGAGGATGGACTTAGACCGATTAACGGAGATATGTGAAGAGCACGGAACGATGCTTTTCCTCGACGCAATTCAGGCTCTAGGTGCAATCAAATTAGACGTGCGCTCATATGACATCGCGGGGATTTCCGCCGGAGGGTACAAATGGCTCTGCGGACCTCTTGGCTCGGGAATCCTCTATGTCTCGAACGCTATTAGAGAAGAGCTTGAACCAGAGATGATATCGTGGTTCGGCCTCGAAGAGAGGCAACGAAAATCGCTCTGGCAGAGGGTCGTCTCCGGCGGAGACCTGATCGATGCTCATGTCCGCACATCCCGTGACGCGTCGGCCTTCGATCATTCCTTCGAAAACTACATCGAGGTAGTTGGGCTGACCGAATCGATAAGGTTTCTTCGGAAAATCGGATTAGCCAGAATTGAGAAGCGGATCCTTGAACTTACTGATTACTTCATCGAAAGGATTGATGCGGAAAAATTCAAGCTGCTCACCCCGAGAGAACATGAGCGCAGGGCGGGCATACTTTCCTTTTCTTTTTGGAACGGCAGACTGAAAGAAAGTCAAGCGAAGAAGATCGAAAAGGCCCTCGGGAAAATCCGACTGGTAGTTCGCGGCAATTCAATAAGAAGCGCGACGCACTTCTTCAACTCAAAGAAAGATATAGACTCGGCAATCCGCGCGCTCCGCAGGATCTCAAGAGGCATGCGCCTTTGATTCTTCATCGCAATGTTTGCGCGGGAGAAGCTGCGCCAGCAGCCCGGCGATGACCAGGATGAGCGAACAGACAATTGCTATACCGAAATAGCTTGCGGAGAGATAGACCGGGGTCAGAAGAATAGGAGAGATGGCATATCCCGAGAACCTTGAACCGTTGAAGAGGGAAGATGCGGTTCCCCTGAGCTCAGGCATTTCGCTGACGATTTGCGTGAGCAGCCCTGTCCACATGAAAGATGTCCCGATACCAGTGAGGCTTGACAGGGCAATGAACTGGTAAAATTCGCCCGCGAATGCCGTAAGGAAGACCGCCGGCGCGGCGATTGAGATCCCGAGCAGCACAGACAGTCTGGGAGAGCATCTATCTGTCAGCTCTCCCGCAACCGGTGATACGAAAATCCCCATGAACCCGCCCATGGATATTACGAGCCCGACGTCCGATGCACCGAAAAGAAGCCCTTGCGCAGTCCTCAGATAATCGGATAAGAACGAGATGTTCCCGATGCCGGCAAAGAAACCCATCGCGCCTATCAGAGAGGACATTACCAAAACCCTGTGCTTGAGGGCCATCCGCATGTTGCCGATCACGGATGCTGCATTGGTTCTCGCTCGCGCACCAGGATATCGTATGAGAATGAGGACCAATAGCGATGATGTCAACGCAAGCGCGAAGAAAAGAAGGAACGTGAGTCTCCAGTCGATTTCCGTCAGGAAACCTGCGACGAGAGGGCCAATTGCTATCCCAGCGGTAGTGAACGATCCGTAGAATCCCATCGCAGCACCGTATCTTTCACGATCGGAGATGTCCCCGAGCATCGCGAGCGCAACCGGAGCGATGAACGCATTGCCCACTCCTTGGGCTATCCGCATAAGCAGGAAACCGGGGAGATTATCGATCAGCGCGATGCCGAGCGACGAGATAGCGTATAACATCAATCCGAGGATGAGGATGCTCTTTCGTCCCCATTTATCAGAGAGCGTCCCCGAGAACAGTTGGAGAAAGGCATAGGGAAACATGAATGCGGGTATCGAAAGATATATCTCTGGCAGGGTAGCATTCAGGCTCGTCTGAAGCTCGTGCAACATCGAGAGAATCGCATTTCCGGCGAGAGGCCCGATGGCCGCACAAAGATAGATGACCGCGTAGTTCGTTAGTCGAGACATTCTATTAGATGGCGGCATGTAGCAGTCGACATAATTAACCATCGGTCGGAAAGGAGGAGCGGTCTTACCATGTTAATAAAAAGATATAATCTGTCGAACGAAATGCGGATTATAGAGGATGATATGGTTTGGAAGAGAAAAAGGAACAACCATCAAGATTGCTGAATGATGATGCTCGCAAGATTCTTGTCGAGACATTCAAGGGCCTCAAACGCCCGATCACTCTGGAGGTGTATGTTAAAGACAGCGTGAATATCCCGTATAACCAGCTTGCCATCCGATTTGTCAGGGAATTATCCGAGATAGATCCCAGGATAGTCGGCAGGTTCTTCTCTATTGATGACGAGCGCGCTAAGAAGAACAATGTCTCGAGAACCCCATCGGTTCTGCTCGATCCGGACCATTATGACATCAGATATACCGGGGCGCCGGCTGGCGAAGAGGGCAGGTCCTTCATCGAGGCCATACTGATGGTCTCGCGGGATGAAAGCGGGCTTTCCGCAAAGGCGAAGAAGACGCTCGCATCACTCAGGGAAAAGAGGCATATCCAAGTGTTTGTCACAACCACCTGTCCTTACTGTCCTAACGAGGTCGTCAACGCATTCAGATGCGCGATAGAGCGCCCTGATCTCATCAGCGCGGAGTGCATTGAGTCCGCTGAGAACATCGATCTCGCTAGGAAGTATAATGTCGGGTCTGTACCGCAGACGGTCATCAATGGCAAGACAATATCTATCGGCATGCAGACGGAGGAGATGTTCATCAACGGACTGATGACGCTTGAGCCCCAACAGATGCCCGCGCAGCAGGCGGCCGTGCGCGACGAGTTCGTCGGGGAGTTCGATTTGATCATAATAGGCGCAGGTCCTGCCGGACTCACGGCCGCGATATACGCAGCAAGGAGCGGCCTCAAGACGATATTGTTGGAGAAATCTGTCCCCGGAGGTCAGGCTAGCCTTACGCCTCTGGTCGAGAACTGGCCTGGGATGCAGAGGATTCCGGGCAAGCAGCTGATGGATCTCATGGTGCAGCATGCGAAACAATACGCCCACATCCATGAGGGAGAGGAGGTTAAGGAGATAAAGATAGGAAAGAAAATCGAAGTCGTCACGAACGACGGAAGATATCTCGGGAACGCCGTGATAATAGCGACGGGTGCGACGCACAAGAAGCTGGGCGTCGACGGCGAGGACAGACTGTACGGGAAGGGAGTTTCGTATTGCGCCACCTGCGATGCCTTCTTCTATAAGGGCAGAAACGTCATCGTCGTTGGCGGGGGAAACACTGCACTCACCGATGCGCTTTACCTGGACTCGATCGGCGCGAAGGTCACCATCGTCCATCGGCGAAACGAATTCAGGGCGGAAAAGGCCTTGATAGACTCTGTCACGGCGAGGAAGATTAATATCATATGGAATACCGAGGTCGTCGAGATACTGGGCGATAGATACGTCCAAGGGATTAGGGTAAGGGATACCGGGACCGGAAAAGAGAGAAAAATCGATGCAGATGCTGTCTTTATCGCGATCGGGGAGACGCCGATGTCGGAAATCGCCTCGAGCATAGGTATCAAGACCGATGACTCAGGGTTCATTATAGTGGATAAAGAGCAGCGGACGAACATCCCCAGGGTATATGCGGCGGGTGACGTCACTGGAGGGGTAAGACAAATAGTGACCGCCGTAGGAGCAGGAGCGGTAGCCGCTCTGACGGCTTTCTCGGATCTCGCAAAATGGAAAAGGCAAGGATGAGCGCCGAGGGGGAGATTTGAACTCCCGTGGTGACGAGCACCAGTAGCTCTCGAGGCTACCGCCTTAAACCGGACTTAGCTACCTCGGCCTATTTCTATTCAGGATTGAGACATCGGAATTAAGCTTTATGCCGGCAGGAAATTACGAGACATGTTATGCGTATGCATGACGAGTTATTCGCATTTCACCGTCCTCCAATTTTCTGCCGGTGGGAACTGCCATCTCACATTTCGCAAGTTTTCAATATCATGCCCAACTATGCGGGGGTTAGGAGAATAGGATGAGAATCAAGGTGCGCTCATTTCCTGACGGCCGAATCGACAAGGAAATGACATTGGAAGAGGATGCCGTTGTCTTTGACTTGTTGAAAAGACTGGATCTTCGACCTGATAGCTGGATAGTCATCAGGAATGGCAAGGCGATACCGGAAGACACCCCTCTGAAAGATGGCGACTCCCTGAGGCTACTCTCGGTCATCTCCGGCGGGTAATATATATAGCCAGCCTTAATCTGACAAGCCCACTTTTAATGCATGACAAAAAATTAATATGACATCTATCTGTTAGATAAATAGTAGAAAACAGCGGTCTTGGGAAGGAACCTGAGATCTGCGCTCATCAATATCAAGATCATCGTATTGCGTATTTCGAAAGCTCGATTTCCCTGGTCCAGAGATGGACTGAAAGGGAATATCTGGCAATAGAAATATCGAATGGAATGAGTGAACTCGATTGAGATGGCTAGAAGCTCAGGTGGGCTAGCTCTGTTCAGGGCTAGCCAGATACTCACCAAAAACCCTGTTTTCGAATGACAACAAGGTGATACCAGATGGAAATAGATCCGAGTACTACAAAATACTTGATCCATGCAAGGATTTCAGCAGATGGGATAGTGGAGAAGCCAGATGTGGTCGGCGCGGTCTTCGGCCAGACCGAGGGATTGCTCGGTGACGAGCTCGACCTCAGAGACCTCCAGAAAAGCGGCAGGATAGGGAGGATAGAAGTCGAAATCAGTTCTAACCGCGGTAAGTCAGAAGGCAAGATTTACATCCCTTCTAGCCTCGACCAGGTGGAGACTGCCATCCTCGCCTCCGCACTTGAGACCATAGACCGTGTCGGACCGTGCAGGGCGAGGATATCGGTCGACAAGATCGAGGACGTCCGTATATCCAAAAGGAACAAGATAGTCGAGAGGGCGAAGCAGCTGTTGAACGAACTAATAAGGGAATCGCGCGCGAGCGGTATCGACCTCACGGAATCGGTCCGGCAGTCGGTGCAGGTGGAGGAAATAATACATTACGGGAAGGAGAAGCTCCCAGCAGGACCGAATATAGATGAGTCTGACGCGATAATCGTGGTCGAGGGCAGGTCAGATGTGCTGAACCTCCTGAAACACGGAATAAAGAACGCGATAGCGGTTGAGGGAACGAGCATTCCGAAGACTATCGCCGAACTTGCAAAGGACAAGGTCGTTACAGCATTCGTCGATGGTGACAGAGGCGGAGAACTAATACTCAGGGAGCTGCTCCAGGTGGCAGAGGTCGATTTCGTAGCGCGTGCCCCGAAAGGCCAAGAAGTCGAAGAGCTGACGCAGAAGCAGATCATGAAATGCCTCCGGAACAAGATGCCCGCAGAGCAATTCGTTGATATGTTCAATATCCAGGTGCCTCAGAAGGCAGCCGAAGCGGATGCGCCTGCTGCAATCCCGGTCCCAAAGCAGCCAGAACATCCGATCCCTCAGCAGGAACCTGTCGAGGTTCACGCAAAGCCTGAGTTCAACAGCCGGCAAGAGGAGAGGAGGGTTGTCCCGGAACGCGGAAAGAAGCTGTCTGCGGATCAGGAGAAACTTATGAACATGCTCCTGGAGCTCAGCGCGACTTCAAAGGCGAGGCTCTTGGCCGAGGATATGAACCTGATCGAGGAGGTTCCGGTAAAGGAGCTCGCCAACAGACTCAAGGAATCGCAGAACAAGATATCCGCGATAGTCTTCGACGGGGTCGTGACGCAGAGGATCCTCGATCTTGCAGTTGACAAGAAGATATCAAAGGTCGTCGGAGCTAAGCTCGGAAATATAACGAAGCAGCCGACGGAGGTCGAGGTCTGGACGCGAGACGATCTGGCATAAGAACATCATCTCCCGGTGTGTGACTTGAAAGAGGAAGTTCTTTCGGGTTCGGAGAGCGTGAAGCTCAAACCAATCGACGAAATAGTGGATACTTCAGAAATCGAGATCCCCAAAGACCCCTTGTTAAGGGTTATCGGGCAAGACGAGGCGATAACACTCGCGCGCCTTGCAGCAGTCCAGAGAAGGCATCTTCTGCTTGTAGGCCCGCCCGGTACGGGCAAATCGATGATTGCACAGGCGTTAAGCCTGCATCTTCCCAGACCGACCGAGGAGATAAGGATTGTACATAACCCGGAGAACCCCGAAAGACCTGCGGTTGAGGTGAAGAAGGCCGACGAGGTGATGCGGGAGATGGAATCCATCGGCTCAGCGGAAGGGGAGCTCATCGATCCGAGAGAAGCCCCGGTAAACGTCGCCGAGGCTCTGGGATACCGATGCGCGAACTGTGGAGATTATTCCTCCCCGAGAGAGCACTACTGTCCCAGCTGCACGAAGCCGAAAGCCCAGCCGTTCCGAGTACAATCGTCCAACCCGTTTTCCGACATTCTGGGGAACCTGTTCGAGGTGACGATCGGGGGCGTTGGAGGACGAGACAAGGTCACGACGACGAGGAAGCGCCTGGGAAAGGAAGAGGTCGTGGTGTTCGAAAGAGCTGGCGAAAAAATAAGGGTTCTAGACCAGATGGCGCTCGAGAAGCGCCGTGAGTTGGAGAAACTTAACCCGAAAAAGGTTCTCGTACCTCTGAATCGGAACCCGTTCGTCCTGGCCACCGGTGCAAGCGAGACGGAACTCCTCGGTGATATAAGGCATGACCCGTACGGCGGCCATCCGCAGCTGGGGGTACCGCCCTATGAAAGAGTGATCCCGGGAGCGATCCACGAGGCTCATCAGGGTGTCTTGTTCGTGGACGAGCTGCCTCATCTCGGTCATCTGCAGAGATTCATATTGACGGCGATGCAGGAGAAGCGCTTTCCGATAACCGGCAGGAACCCGCAGAGCGCAGGCGCGAGCGTGAAGGTCGAGAACGTCCCTTGTGATTTCATCTTCGTCGGCGCGTGCAACATCCAGGATCTGCCCGAGATTCTGAGTCCCCTGAGGTCGAGAATCGCCGGCGGCGGATACGAGGTACTCGTCGAGACGACCATGCCTGACACGGAAATCAATCGCATGAAAATGGCCCAGTTCGTCGCTCAGGAGATCTCGATGGATGGGAAGATACCTCATGCCACAAGAGAGGCTGTGCTCGAGATCATCGCAGAAGCGAAGAAGCGCGCTAAGCTATTCGACGGCAAAGATAATGCTCTCACACTTCGTCTGAGGGAGCTCGGTGGGCTCATTCGCGCCGCGGGGGATATCGCAGTCCTGGAGAATTCCCCGCTGATTGAGGCGAAGCACATACGCTCGGCCCTGCGACGCGCGCGCACAGCAGAGGAGCAGATACGGGACAGATACGGGAGCTATTACGCCGGCGTTTCCAAGGATATCTCGGGAGCGCAGAAGGAATCGTCGCCATACTTCTATTGGCATCAACACCAGTTCGATAACAAGACTGGGTATTCCTAGCTCTGGAGCACCGTCTCCATCCTATAGCCATCCTCGCCGTCGCGATAATAAGCCTTCATCGCATTGATTATCCTGAACCCAAACTTATTGTACAAGTTTATTGCAGCTTTGTTGCTAACGCGTACTTCCAGGATTATCGAGTCCAGCCCTTTCAAGCTGCACGATGACCTGAACGCTCTTAGGAGAGCCGAGGCGATCCCATTCCTCCTGTAGTTCTCCTTGACGGCGAGCATAAGGATTCTCGCCTGCTTGATCCCTGATATTACGCCCATTATGAATCCGACTATTTCGGTATCTACCTCCGCGACGAGGAAACCTTCAGGCCAGTATTGTGCAATGGTCAGAAAGAAGGAGGGCGGGTATGTCTCCCTCAACGCCTTTTCGGTAATCGATACGATATCCTGGACATCCGCAGGATCGAACATTCTGATAGTCAGCATAATAGATACGATATTGCTAGAAGGGATATATGCTATTCGAGCTGTTCCCATGGTCTTCGATAGCCTGGTCGTCTCATCTTTCTCCATCTCAGCCAGTATCTCATTGACGACACGATAGCGTATGATAAGCCGGTTACAGCCAAGCCGAAAGTCACCATCCTCATGTCCGGCTGCATAAGCGGATATTTATTTCCCGATGGAGGGAATATCGCGATGCGCAACTCTGCGCGATTGCCCCATAGGTCTACCGCCTCGATATCGACATAGGCCGGATGATTTTCGGGGCAGAACTCGATGCTCCAATTGGACCTGCGCCCGCTATCAGTGGTGAAAGTCACCGATCTCAACCCGGAGTCATCAGAGCCCGGGTCTATCGATAATATGAAGCCGTTACCATCATCCGAGAATGAGAAATTGGGCCGCAGGTATGGAGCACTGGTATCCCCGAAGACATCTCTCCTGATGTTGTCCTCGAAAAAGGTTGCGATATTAATATCGTCTATAACGATTGACAGCTCCCTGTTTGAGCAGGCGGAATCGTACGCCCAGTTGATGCTTGAAATCACTGAGTACCTATGATCCATCACGAATCCCTTGTTATGTATGATCGAGAAGGGCGCACCGGGGTTCTGAGAGCCAACATAGAAGCTGGAAAACGATGAGTTTCGGTAGCCCGATAATAGGCTGATGACATCCGCATTGCGTCCGTCTTCGGAGGACAACCAGCTGCCATCCAGACAGACAATGAGCTCATTCATGATTTTCATTTTATTCAATATGATGGTCAACATTGGGTTAACAATTGTTCCTTTCATAGGGGTCTTCCAATTCAGGTCCGCGTAGAATAGCTCGATCGATATCGATCTTTCCGCAAGCGACAATATTTTCTCGATGCCAGATGTGACATCAGAGGTGTCCGGCGATGGCATTATCTTCAATTGACATTTCGCAGTCGGAGGTGGAGGCACGAACCTGTCTGGCACCCGGACATCGGTGTTATAAAGCAAGGCATCGGATTGAACGTACAATTTTGGAGACCAGGCGATAACATCGGGCAATCCTGAATAAGCATCTGACTTAAAGATGGCAGCGAGATAAGATGCGACGATGGGCGATTCGATCAACGCTCCCCAACCACGATTGCCTCTTTCCAGCTCGACGTCGAAAACGTCTGTGACGAAATTTTCGCTAAGGACGATACTGATTCGATTGTCGATTATCATATATTTCGAATGCAGATAGGGATATCTTCGGATTGCCTCACCCAGTTGGGGCGATTTCATCATCGATATTCTGGCTCCCATCTGTGAAAGTCGATCGACAAGTTCTGTCTCCCTATCTTTTAACCCACCGACAGGGGACCCCTCAATGAGCATCTCTACATCAACATCTTTCTCCAGCAGCCTTATCAATGCGCCTGTAATCGTACCTGAATCGAACTCATAGGTGCAAATCCTCACGGATTCCTCGGCAGACATCAATGATTCGAGAACGACGTTCGAATGCTCTGGGAGAAGAAGGGCTGTAACGCTCGCCTCGCATTCCAGCGGCTCGAAAGATGATTGCCCTGGTCGGTAGACCCTAAGCGCTATCCAATCATCTTTCGAGTCGGTGTCGAGATAGCCACCAGCGCCAGATTGCCTTACCAGTATGCATCCTCGGCCGACGGATGGGATCGGCTCGCCGTGCCAGGAGCCGACGACAGATTCGACATTCGCCTTTGCCCCAAAAGATATGCAATCCACGACAGCCAGATCCGGTCTCCTGAGGATCAACTCATCCCCTTCGTTCGAAAGCCGGAATGAGCCGGAGACTCGAACGAGCGCAGACCGATTCGGATCATCGAGCAATGAGAAATCAGGTGCAAATCCGTTCTGGCGGACGAAGCTTGCATAGCTCCTTGCAATTATGAGCTCGGAGGAGGGCTTTATCACACATCCCTTCAGCAAAACCACCTGGCCTTCACCGTCAGATATGCTCCAGTTTGTGAGATCGATCGTTTCGCGGGCGCAGTTGTATATTGAAAAGAATTCGCCACTGTCGATATCGTCGAACAGGACCTTGACGAATAGCAAATCTGGCGTGTCAACGGTCGCCGATGGGAGCGCATCCATCGGAACCGGAATGACAGCGAGAAATAAAGCTGAAAGGAAGATAGGTATGAGCACGCGTGCGGTCATCGTGTTCAGGAGATAGGGTTCCTTTTTCAGCGATTGCTGTTACAGGTAGGCTTCATCACCTGATTCCAGAACATAGGTCCAGAATGACCTCCCTTGGATTCTTGGCCTTTGCAACCCCGCTGGCGAGCAGCACGCCGTCCGTACCAAGCTCTATCGCCTTCGCGACATCTTTACCGGTCTTGATGCCTGCGCCTGTCAGTATGCCGACTTTCTTCGAGATCGATCTTATCGCCGCGACCGTTCCTAACACGATCTCTGGATTCGCATCCGTGACGGAGATGTTGCCGCCTATGAGCTCTGGCGGCTCGATAGCGATGTAATCAGGCTCGTGCACGGCTTCTGCTTTGCTAACGGAGATATTGTTGGTGCACACGATGGTTGTCAAGGAAAGCGCCCTGCATCTGTTTATGAGCTCATCGATGTCAGCATGTATCATCCTGTGCTCAGAATGATTGATGAGCGTGCCTTTCGCTCCGGACGCCTTTATGCTCTCAGGAGGAACGAAGCCCGTCGTATTCCCGGGCCTAACATTATCGACATGCTGTGCGAACACTGGGATTGAAACCGATGAAGCAATCAGTGCGATATCGGGCATCGGGGGAGCGATAATTATCCTCTTTCCGGTCTCCTGGGAGACTGATTCCGCTATCTTCGCGATCTCGAGTGCGTTCCTGCCAGAGGCCTCTGCATAGGTCTTCAGGTTAATGACTATCACAGGCTGCATCAGTATCACTTTGCTCGATCCGCAATGATCATATCGGCTTCATTCTGCCCTCGAGCTTCTTCAGAACGTCCGGCCTTGTCGTATACTCGAGCTCCTCAGGAGCAACGATCCCCGGCATGAACGGCCCGTGACCTCGCATATAGATCGAGATCTCCATCGCCTTCTGTCTCACATAGTCCCATTCCTTCCCCGCGAACAAATCCACGGGGATGTGCACCCCTGGCGGAGATGCCGGATCCTCGAGTCCCCTCAGCATTCCGTTCGAGATCTGCATTCCCAGGCACACAATTCTCGGCGGACCGTCGTAATAAGTCGGGCTGGATTCCTCGGAGGAGCACGGGAACCAAGCCCCGTAATGCGATCCACGCATCCAGCCAGCCACTAACGCCGGAAATGCGAAAGGCTGGAGCGCCTCTCCGACCGCCGGGAATCCGGACTGGCATCTCACTATCATGACCGGATCATCCTTCCCGACATATTTTCCGGCAGAGATGTTCAGCTTCTCTGTCGAAACCACGGCGGCGACGCCGAGCTCCTTATGGATCACCCTCTTGATGGCGTATCTCGTGGTATCGCCTATGAGCGCGAGTATATCGTACATCTCCGCAGGCGAGCTCATCACCACTTTCTTATGGTCGATAACATCGACGATTTCGAAATCGTATCCGAGGTGCGCCCTTGGATCTATAACAAGCCCTGTCGTCGTGAAGGGGTCCATAAATATCCTGCTCAGAGGCAACGAATAGGCCGATGGCTCGGTCTTATCTGCCATGAATATCAGCACGCTTTCCGCCTTCCTCTCCTCGAACTCCATCTCGGCGGCACCGGGCCCCTGGCCTCGGACGTTGCCGGAGAACGCGTCTGCGAGAAGATCCTGGCCAGCGGCATAAAGTTTCAGCCTTTTCGCCTCATCTGCGGCCGCAACGAAGGCATCCCAGGCGAGCTTGTGGATCTCGGTCGCGTTCTCCCCCTTTCGGTGCGTCATTATGAGCTCCATGTCATCCCCGGCGCGGCAGATGTGATAATCGAGTATCGTCTTCGACCGTATTCCCTCTTCCAGCTTGAGCCTGGCCTTCTGGATCATCGCAGGATGCGGGCAGGAATGCCCCGCGACAGACCCGACATCGGCCTTGATCACGGACAATGTGATTTTCTCGGCCATCTTCATCTCTCCGGACTTAGGTGAAAGTATGTGGAATATTTGTAATTGTTTGCCGTCCTTGTCCCCCAACGCTCAGAAAAGCTAATGTCCATAACGGTTCATTTGGCCGATAGTGATATGAATTGTCGATAGTAGACGAATTGCGCCCAATATTCAAGCCCGAGTCAATCGCTGTAATCGGAGCCTCTCGGAGCCATTTGAAAATCGGGTACGAGACTCTTTTGAACACGCTCGTCGGGGGATTCCGGGGCAAAGTCTACCCTGTGAACCCGGAAGCAGTCGAGATCATGGGATTGAAGGCCTATCCGAGCGTGCTTGCGATCAAGGACGAGATAGATCTCGCGCTCATAGTCGTTCCGGCACAATATGTCGCGAAAGTGATGAGGGAGTGTGCGCAAAAGAAGGTCAAAGGGGCTATAATCATAAGTGCGGGGTTCGGCGAGATCGGCCCCGAGGGCAAGAGGATGGAGGAGGAGGTTATCGAGATTGCCAGGAAGGCGAAGATACGCGTCCTCGGACCCAACACGATGGGCTACAAATCGCCAGTGGACAATATCGATGCGAGCTTCGTGTTCGGCATGGCAAACCCCGGGAGAATCGCGCTTGTGAGCCAGAGCGGGGCGCTGTGCATCGGTATGATACACTATGCCAACGCCGAGAGAATAGGCTTGTCGAGAATCATCAGCATCGGCAACAAGGCAGATGTGGATGATGCTGACCTCATAGAGTACCTGGACCAGGATGACGCCACTGACGTAATCGCAATGTACATCGAGGGGATCCGGGACGGCCGGAAGTTCCTGGAGGCGGCCAGAAAGGCGAAAAAGCCCATTGTAGTGGTCAAGGCCGGAAGAACCAAGAGCGGAGCGGAGGCGACGAAGACTCATACGGGATCTCTCAGCGGCTCGGACGAGGTGTACGATTCCGTTTTCCGGCAGGTCAGGATTCAGAGAGCCTATGACGTCGAGGAAATGTTCGATTGTGCCAGGGCCCTCGCGTATCAGCCGCCGGCGAGAGGGAAAGGCGTCGGAATCGTGACGAACGGTGGCGGCGCAGGCGTGATTCTCTCTGATTGGCTGGAGGATATGGGCCTCTCGGTACCAGATTTAAGCAAGAAAACGAAAGATGATCTGGCCAAGATACTTCCCGCGATAACCCTGCCGAGGAATCCGCTAGACATAATCGGGGATGCCGGGTTCTTCAGATACTGGGCTGCGGGCAACGCGCTCCTCGAGGATCCGAACATAGACATCCTGATTCTGATATGCGTCCATGCGGGCTATGCCCGACCGAGAGAATATGCAGGGGCGGTATTGAAGCTCGTTGCGGAAAAGAAGCATTTGAACAAGCCGATAATTTCATGCTGGGTCGGTGGCTCTGAGATCGAAGAAGTGATCCAATCCCTGAAGGAGAGGAATATACCAGTGTACCCGTCCGCACAACGTGCGGCACGAGCCGCCAAGGCGCTATACGATGAGGGCAGGAGAAGGGATTTGATGCAGAAAAGGGCGAAACATGCGAAGAGATGATATCGTAGACGAGGTTTCAGAATAGCTTTGAGTTGATTCGGATGAAATTCAGCAGAACGAACGAGATCTCGCCTGAGATGGATGGCAGGGAAGTTAGGATCGGCGGGTGGCTTCAAGATTCAAGGAATTTGGGCGGAATAATCTTCGGCATATTGAGAGACCGGTATGGGACGGTACAGATAACCGTCAGGAAAAAAGAGAAGCCTGAGCTCGCCAAGATGCTCGCCGAGACACCAAGGGAATCGGTATTGTCCGTCATCGGAAAGATAGTTAAATCGGATAAGACTCCGCGCGGCCTCGAGATAATCCCATCCGAGATCCGCGTCGAATCGGTAGCACAATCGCCGCTCCCTCTTGGGGTCATTGACAAAGTCGGCGCAGAGCTGGATACGAGATTGAACAATAGGTATCTCGATCTCAGAAAGCCAGATGTGGCAAAGATATTCGAAATAAAGTCGGAGGTGCTGTTCGCGATAAGATCCTATCTCAGATCGATGGGGTTCATCGAAGTTCAGACTCCGAAAATAGGCGCCGCTGGAGCAGAGGGAGGTGCCACCCTATTTAAGGTCGACTACTTCGGCAGAGAGGCATATCTGGCCCAGAGCCCACAGCTTTACAAACAGAACCTTATGGCGGCGGGATTCGACAAGGTTTTCGAGATCGGCCCTGCATTCCGCGCAGAGGCTTCGGACACGGTCCGGCACCTGGCCGAATTCACCTCACTGGATATCGAGATGTCGTTCATAGAATCGTCTGAAGATGTAATGGATGTCGCACAGGGAATCACGTACGAGGCGATGAAGCATCTGAAGGAGCGATGCCAGACGCTCCTGGATAGTCTCGGCGTGAGCATCGATTTACCCCGGCTGCCGTTCCGTAGGATACCGTATGCGGAAGCGATCGAGCTGGCCAATTCGGAAGGTGCGAGTATCAAGCCGGGAGATGACCTGGGAACCGAAGGGGAAAAGGCGCTTGGCATTGCCGTAAAGAAGAACTACGACGAGGAGCTGTATTTCATTACTGAGTTCCCGACCGAACTCAAACGTAGCACGTTCTATGCGATGCGCAGGGATGACAATCCAGAGATCACGACCTATTTCGACATGGACTTCCGCGGCCAAGAGATCGTCTCGGGAGGCCAGAGAGAGCACAGACTGCCGCGGTTACTGGCACAAATGAAAGAGAACAATTTGGACCCAGCCAGATTCGGGTTTTATATCGAGGCTTTCAAGTATGGTATGCCGCCCCATGGTGGCTTCGGGTATGGCATCGAGAGATTCATTCAGAAATTGCTGGGCCTGCAAAACATACGCGAGGCGATACTCTATCCAAGGGATAGATTAAGGCTCACGCCTTAATCTAAACCAGAATCATGCATGATTCCCTGGACTAAACTTATTAATCCGATATTGCTTATCCCGGTACTAGATGGGATGCAATCGTAAGCGCGATTGTGTTTCTAAGAACACAAGAGGAGAGTCTCGAACCTTGAGCGGAAGGGACTTAGAACCAGTTGTTATCAAAGTGATGGGCGAACCGGTTCCTCAGGGGTCGACGAGGGCTTTCATCACTAAGTCTGGTCGACCGATTATTACCCATTCGAACAAGAATCTGAGAGATTGGAGACAGAGGATAGCCACGGAGGCGCAGAAGGAGAGACCGAAGGATTGGGACATGGACCAGGCGATTCTTCTGGGCGTAGATTTCCTGATGCCGAGGCCGAAAACGCTCCCGAAAAAGATCAAGGAGGACGTGAAAAGGCCTGATCTCGACAAGCTCATCAGAGCGGTCCTCGACGCGCTTACCGGGATTTACTTCAGGGACGATGCCCAGGTTGTCCAGGTATTCGCGGGGAAGAGGTACGCGGATAAATTCGAGGCGGCAGGCGCACATATAACCGTCATACCAACCCCCATACGGGACATGGACACGGATTGAGCGCCACCGCTCAGCACTCATAGGGTTCATCATCGGCCAAAGCCTCAGCTGACCCTCTTTTCATCACGAGCTCTGCATCTGCCAGCCGATATTTATAGGAAGCCCCTCCGACCGCCCATCCCACATGCGATAGTCTTAATTGCATAAGATAACCTACTTTTGTCAATATCAGGAGCGAGATGCAGTTTGATAGATGCCCTAGCATTCCTCGCATTCGTGTTCGTCATATCTCTCAGTGGAGTCCTGATGCCCGGCCCGATGACGGCAGCGACGATCTCAGGAAGCTATTCGGACAAATGGGCGGGGGCGAAGGTTGCGATCGGCCATGCGATAATAGAAATCCCGTTGCTCGGGCTCATAACCAGCATCGTTTTATCCGGAAGCGCCGAGCTGTCCGCTAATAGCAATTTGATGATCGTGATAGGCATTCTCGGAGGCATTTACCTACTCGCCCTCGGCGGGACGATGCTGAAAGAGAAGGAATACGTGAGCGATGAGCCAGAGCCGAAAAGACTCTCGAAGAATGCGATAGTACTTGGCATCACGACGACGGCACTTAATCCGGGATTTATAATTTGGTGGATAGCCATTGGCGCGATAATCGTCTCTCAGGCTCTACAATTCGGGATCCTGATGATACCGATATTCGCTGCCGTCCATTGGAGCTGCGATTTCTTTTGGGGCTTGGGATTGAGTTTCGGCATCCAGAAAGCAAAACAGTACTACGCCTCGAGGATCAAGGAGATCATAAGAATCGGATGCGCGGTCCTGATAATCGTATTCGGGATACTGTTCCTTTGGAACTCGATCTCGCAGGTAATTTGACCTAGTCACCCCTGCCCGCCTCTAACATCCTCTCAAGCGGAAGCCTCGCCTTTTTAATCGTCTCCTCGCTAAGGGTCACCTCGGGCTCCAGATTTTGGAGGCTATAAAGGACATCCTGGAGCGAGATTTCCCTCATGTTCGGACAGATTGCCGCGGGGACCTCGATGTACTGCTTGTTCGGGACTTCCTTCCTGAGCCTGTAGACCATGTTCCTCTCGGTTCCGACGATGAAGCTCTTCTTCTGCGATTCTTTTACGTGCCGTACCATGCCCTCGGTCGATAGGGTGACGTCTGCGATATCGATAACTTCGGGCGTGCATTCCGGATGCACCATCACCTCTGCATCCGGGTACTGTTCTTTAAGCGCGAGAAGATCCTCTTTTCTTATCTCCACATGCGTCGGACAATAGCCAGGATAGAAGATTATCTCCTTATCTTTGATGAACCTCTGTACGTACAACCCGAGGTTTGAATCCGGCACGAATATTATCTTCTTCTGCGGGATTTTCTTCACTATCTTTACGGCATTCGATGAGGTGCAGCAAATATCGATCTCTGTCTTGCACTCGGCGCTTGTGTTGACATACCCAACGACAACCGCATCTGGATGCTCATGCTTGAGCTCGCGCAGGCCTTCCACGTCGATCATCGCAGCCATCGGGCACTTCGCCGCAAGGTTCGGATGTAACACCTTTTTCTCCGGATTGAGCACCTTGGCCGACTCCGCCATGAAATCCACGCCGCAGAACACGATTATGTCGGCCTCAGTCTGCGTGGCCTTCATAGAGAGGGCGAGCGAATCTCCCAGGGCGTCGGCAATATCTTGCACCTCGGGCCTCTGATAATTGTGTGCTAGAATTATCGCATTGCGTTTCTTCTTCCAATTGCGTATCTCAGCCTGTATAGGCATGGTTCCGCTCTCTGCTCATCGCAAATCAAATGTCATCCCGAAGGGCTTATTAACCTTTTGGGGTATGAAAGAACTGCAATATCCAGTATGCGGATACTCCGAGGTACTGCCAAAAACCGCTAGCCCAAATCTTCTGGACACCACCATTGCACGAATACAATGCAGCCTGTGCACGGGCATCTTCAGGTACGATTAGCTAGAGAATGTTATCTTCAAAACGTTGAAATATCGACCGGTTGCTCATATCCACAGGTCTCGTGATGAAACCGGAGATTAACGCCGCATATTGCAAGGGATGCAACATCTGCATCTACGTTTGTCCTAAAGGGGTCTATTCAAAGAGCAGGAACCTGTCTGATCAAGGATATTTCGTGCCGAATGTGTCCTCACCTGAGAATTGTTTCAATCATGAGAGAACAGGAAAGATGATCTGTGAGCTATGCGTGCTCAGTTGTCCCGAACAAGCTATAAGATGGGTGCCGGAGGATAACAGACGTGACCGACTCTCAATCTAGGATCGACTTCATGCAGGGGAACGAGGCGACCGTTGAGGCCGCCATCGCTGCGGGGGTAAAGTTCTTCGCTGGTTATCCGATCACCCCGTCCACGGAAATCGCCGAAGGGCTTGCGGAAAGGCTACCGAAGATAGGCGGACGCTTCATACAGATGGAAGATGAGCTCGCCTGTATATCGGCCATTTGCGGTGCCTCCTGGGGAGGCATGAAGGCGATGACCGCAACTTCTGGACCGGGATTCTCGTTGATGCAGGAAGGGATCGGCTACGCCGCCATGACCGAGACGCCGATAGTCGTTGTTAACGTGATGCGAGGCGGACCTTCGACAGGTCAGCCGACAATGGCGAGCCAGGCTGACCTTATGCAGGTTAAATGGGGGTCGCACGGCGACTACCAGGTGATATGTTTCGCGCCTGCATCCGTCCAGGAATCGTATGACCTTACTATAGATGCATTCAATTTTTCGGAAAAATACAGGGTCCCGGCAATCCTGCTTTCTGACGCGGAGATCGCGCACATGAGAGGGAGACTGCAGATACCTGAGAAACCGGAGATCATCAATAGGAAGGAGGTATGCGACACCGTAAAGGGAGAAGCCTGGAAAATTCCTGACGACCTTGTGCCACCCTTCAAGACCTTTGGGCATGGCCATAAGGTCTTCGTAACCGGCATGACATATGACGAGCGTGGATACATCGCTCCCGAAGACCCTGCTATCCATGAGAAACTGGTCCGCAGGATAAACAATAAGATATTGCAGAACCAAAGGGACATCTGCAAGGTCGAGCTGATAAACCCTGATGCGAAGAAGTTCATAATCACTTATGGCTCCTCCGCGCTCGCAGCAAAGGAGATAGCATTGAAGAACAGGAACATAGGTCTGCTGAGGTTGAAGACTGTTTGGCCATTACCGGAAGAGCAGATATTGGAGGTTGCCAGCAAGGCCGAACAGATATTGGTCATAGAGATGAACATGGGACAGCTCGTGAGAATGGTTCAAAGACTTGCCTGCTCGATCGGCAAGACTTCGGTGCGGTTCTTCTCCAAGCTAGGAGGAGAATCGCCAAAAAAGCCAGAGGTCCTCGCGATGCTCGAGAAAATGGAGGCATGATATCCTGCCGGTCAGATTCGAGGAGTTTTTCAGGCTTGATAGATGGCCTCATGTGTTCTGTCCGGGCTGCGGGAACGGCATAGTAATGAACTGCTTTTTCAGGGCGTTCAACAATGCCGATCTGAACTTGAAAGACACCGTGTTCGTCGGAGGCATAGGATGCTCCTCTAGGATACCAATGTACATAAACGGGGACATGCTTCATACGACGCATGGCAGGGCAATCCCGTTCGCAACCGGGTTGAAGCTTGCAAACCCTGAGCTCAAAGTCGTGATTTTTGCAGGAGACGGGGACATAGGCGCAATAGGTGGCAACCATCTGATAAACGGGTGCCGCAGAAATGTCGATCTGACCGTAATCTGCATCAACAACAATACATACGGTATGACAGGAGGTCAGGTATCGACAACGACCCCTCATGGCCTGATATCCACCACTACGCCAGAAGGGAACCCCGAGTACCCGTTCGATCTGGCTGAACTCGCGGCCGCTGCAGGGGCGAACTATGTCGCGAGATGGACCGTGGTACACGTCCACGAGCTCGTCAAGGCACTCGAGAAAGCCCTCAGGAAGAACGGATTCAGCTTTGTCGAAGTCGTCTCAGGTTGCCCGACCGGATTCGGCCGGAGGAATAGGATGGGAGAGCCGGAGAAGATGATGGAATGGCTGAAAAGCGTATCAGTCAGGAGAGAGAAACTCAAAACATATGAGCTCGATCACATGGATGTTAACACCAAAGGACTCATCACGGTAGGCGAATTTGCCGATAGGAATCGGGCATCATTGATGCAAATAATTAATGAACAGAGCAAGAAGCAGAGGATGTAGACAAGTGACCGAGATTAGATTCGCAGGATTTGGCGGACAAGGAATAATCCTAATGGGGATTGCTGTTGCGCGAGCCGCAGCTCTATACGACGTCATCAGGGATGACAAGGGAGAGCGTACGCGATACGCGACCCAGACCCAGTCCTATGGTCCCTCGGCTCGCGGCGGTCATTCAAGATGCGATGTCAAAATATCCGATGAGGAGATCTATTATCCGTTCATCGAGAAGCCAGACATTCTCGTCGTCATGTCGGAACAAGCATACAAGAAATACTCGACGGGATTGGATAGCGGAGGCTTGATGATTCTTGATGGGGATCTCGTCAGGGAAGATCCCCCCTGCAGACATTTCAGGATACCAGCGACAAGGGTCGCAGAGGAAGAACTTGGCACAAGAGTGGTCGCAAATATGGTTATGCTCGGGGCGGTCCAGGAATTAACGGGCATAGTCTCAGGGGAGGCACTGTTGAAAGCGGTGTTGGATCTGCTGCCGAAATCGACGCACGAACTGAACAAGAGGGCTCTTGAGAGAGGTAGGGAATTGGCCAGGCAAATCGCAGGAAAATGCAAATCGGGTGATGAGATTTGAACAAAATTCTTGAGAAGGCCTTTGCGGAGGGCAGGAAGCATCTTGCGGAAAACGAGGTGAAGCAATTATTGAAAGAGGTCGGCATACCAACTACGGATTTCCAGTATTTCCATCAATTATCGGAGATAAATTTTTCAAAACTGCGATTCCCAGTCGCACTGAAGATTTGCTCCCCGAAGATCCTGCACAAAACAGATGTCGGAGGCGTTGTACTCGATATAAAGGACAGGGAGGAGCTATCAAAGGCCGTCGAGAGCATGAAAAAGAAATTCCCTGGAGAGGGAATGCTTGTGGAACCGATGTACAAGGGCGTTGTCGAGGTCATCATAGGGCTGATAAATGACGCCACGTTCGGCCTTACCTTGATGTTCGGCGTGGGCGGCATATACACTGAGGTCTACAAGGACGTGACCTTCAGGGTCGTCCCAATCGGAAGGGATGATGCCGAGGAGATGATATCGGAAATAAGGGCAGCTCCGATCCTCGAAGGCGCCAGGAAGGTGAAGATAGACCGTGAAAAGCTCATTGATGTGCTGCTCAAGGTCTCCGATTTCGCGATGAAGAACTCGCAATTGATAGATCAGATGGACCTGAATCCTGTCCTGCTCACAGAAGAGGACGTCCGCGCCTTGGATGCGAAATTGATTTTGAGATGACATCCAAGCGCTCCGGCACCATTAAATCCCAGATGCCTTATGCCCTAGGAAAGGAGGACCCCGGATGAGGGCGGACAGAGAACGTCTGGCTGAACGATACTTTGATTGCTCCGATTCCGAAAGAGCAGCCTTCGAGGCTGGGATAAAGCTGGGAACAATTTATCATCAGTTCGTCGGGACGCCGATAAGCCGGGACAACGTTGAGTTTCTCGAGAAAGCCATAGCGGAGGGCACCAAGATTCAGCCCTTCGTCGAAGATGCGCAGATACGCATCTCTCGAAAGGGATTGAAATCGAAAAAGAGCGAATTCGATTATCTCTCGTTGACCCCGAACATGCTTTCCGTCAGGCTGATCATAAATTACAAAGGTGTCAGGATAGTCGCAGGAATGAAGTACGTCAAGGAGATGGATTATCCGTTGATGTTCATCGAGAGGGTCGAAAGGAAGGCCGAAGGATAACCGCGAATTATATATATCATCAATATCTGGCTGTCATGTATCACAAGGCCTCCTAAGCCATCGCCCGCAGGCATGGTGAAATGGAAAACAAAATTATAGCAATAAAACAATACCCCTAAGGCATTCCTTTCATCCGGCCTCATGTTTGCGGGAGATGTTTGATATATGCCAAAGAGCGTGAAGATCGGGATTACGGGTCTCCCGGGGTCGGGCAAGACTCAGGCCTTGAAGAAAGTCATCGAGATGCTCGAGGCAGAGAACTACAAGGTCGGCGGAATGATCACAGAGCCTATCGTGGAGAAGAACCGCCGTGTAGGATTCTATGTGATGGACTGGAGCTCTAAAAACAAGGCCGTGTTTGCTCATATCGGCGTAAAATCGAAATTCATGGTGGGGAAGTACGGGGTTGACCTGTCAAGCCTGGACACGATCGGGGTCGAGGCACTGAGATCCGCCTGCAGAGATGCCGATGTGATAGTGGTCGATGAGGTCGGCAAGATGGAGGTCGAAAGCGAGAGCTTTGTAAAGGCCGTCAAGGAGGCAATGGATAGTGATAAACCGATGATTCTTACTCTCCACAAGAAATCCAGGAACCCGCTTCTCCAGGACATCCGCAGACGGGACGATGTGAGGATCCTCGAGGTCACACCGATAAACAGGAATCTCCTCCCATACAAGATAATTAAGCTCATGAAAGGCGAATACGTGTGACGCTGAACTTCTCGCTCACGGTCGTCACTGAGGGCATGAGCAGACTCATTGTTCCTGCAGACCACCGTTCCTCTGGTCCCTCCTCGGCGAGGATGCCAGTATTCTATAATCCGCAGATGGAGTTTAGCAGGGATTTCAGTGTGGCGCTTTTGTCAAATATCTTGATGGATGGAGATTCGTTCCTTGACGGCCTCGCTGCGGCCGGCTGCAGGGGCGTAAGGGTCGCACGCGAATGCGGCAAAAGAATCAGTCTGCACTTGAACGATCTCAAACCCGAAGCGGTAGAACTGATAAGGAGGAATCTTGAATTGAACCGTATCGCCGATGCGACTGTCACTCAGTTAGACCTCAGACAGCTGCTGATATCTCGCTCGTTCAATTGCGTGGATGTCGATCCTTTCGGTTCTCCCGCGGCGTTCTTTCCTATGGCGATCGGAGCTGTACGGAACAATGGCATCCTATGCGTAACTGCAACGGATACCGGGACGATATCGGGGGTTTTCCGAAACGCCTGCCTGAGGAAATATGGGTGCAAGGCGTATCGTACAACCTTTTTTCACGAAATAGGCGTGAGAAACCTTGTCGGGTTCATCGCAAGAGAAGCGGCTAAGATCGATATTGGAATCACGCCTATCGCCTCATTCTATGCGGATCATTACGTGAGGACGTTCGTCAGAATCAAAAAAGGAGCGCATGCGGCAGACGAGGCGCTGAGAAAACTCGGGTATTGCGTTTTCGACAGGACGACTCTCGATAGATGGTATTCGCCTGATGCGTGCGAGGGATCAATCGGACCGATTTGGATAGACAGCACGAGCGATCCTGAGATTCTGGCATCCCTAAAGATGCCCCGGATGCTCCGAAGCGTTGAGAGAATAATGGAACTGAAGGAAAGGCTGATATCCGAGAGCAGGATAAATCGTCCTTTCTTCGATGTTGATGAATTCTCGAGGAGACTGAAAAGGAATCCGTTGCCTATGGAGAAGCTGCTCTCGAGGCTGAACGACATCGCATTCACGACCAGGACACATTATGGACCGAAGACTTTCACGACCTCCGCAAACGTCAAAGAAATCATACAGGCATTCCTTTGATGTCATCGATATAAATCTCCGAACCATTGATATATCACTCAATAGATGGCGAGGGCGATATCCATGCCTACTCTCGCAGTACTCGGAACCCAGTGGGGAGACGAAGGCAAGGGCAAGCTTGTCGACTTTCTGGCTGAACCCGCACGCGCAGTTGTCAGGTTTCAGGGCGGAGACAATGCCGGTCATACCGTGAAGATAGGTAGCGAGGAATTCAAGCTCCACATACTGCCATCTGGGATCCTGAGGAAGGGCAAGCTCGCGATAATCGGCAATGGTGTGATCGTGAACCCGAAAGTATTGCTTGAAGAGCTCGAGCAACTGAATAGCAGGGGCGTCGACACATCTGGATTGAGGATTAGTGACCGGGCAAACGTGATAATGCCATACCATATCCTTCTCGATGGTGCTGAGGAAAGGCTCCGAGCAAACAGGCAGGTAGGAACGACAGGTCGCGGTATTGGTCCTTGCTACTCCGACAAGGTCGCACGCATCGGGATAAGGATGATAGACCTTACCGACAAGAAAATGCTCACCGAGAGACTGTCTTTCATAGTCGACCTGAAGAATCGGATATTGAAGGCATACGGCATGACGGAGCAGCTGGATTTCGAGCAGATAGCGGAGGAATACTCGAGCTACGGAGAGAGACTGAAACCATATATCACCGACACATCGCTCATTTTGGAAAGACTCTCAAGGAATGACAGCAAGATATTGTTCGAGGGCGCACAGGGGGCGTTGCTCGACATCGATTACGGCACATATCCCTATGTGACAGCATCGAACACGATAGCTGGCAATATTGCCACGGGAGCCGGCTTCCCGCCGAGGAAAATAGATGCCATATTGGGCATCACAAAGGCTTACACGACCAGAGTCGGAGCTGGCCCATTCCCGACGGAGTTGCCCGAGGAGGAGAGCGCGGAGCTCGCAAAGGCGGGCTCGGAGTTCGGGACAACGACAGGGAGGATGAGAAGATGCGGTTGGCTCGATCTGGTGGTTGTCAGACACGCGGTGAGGCTCTCGGGCATCGATTCTATAGGCCTGACAAAGGCGGATATACTCGGAGAGATGGACAGGGTCAGAATATGCACACATTATCTCATTGACGGGAAGAAGACATCGGTTTTCCCCGCATCTCTAGATGCTCTCTCAAAGGCCCGTCCTGTATATGCTGAATTCAAAGGCTGGGGGGAAATTACCGATGCCCACCTTCGGAGATTGAAGAAGAGGGGGAGATCGGCTCTCCCAGATGAATTGAAGAGATACATCTCGTGTATAGAGAAGAATCTCGGGATCCCCGTTTCCGTAATAGGATTTGGCAAGGAGCGCGACAAGACCGTGAGTCTCAGGAGAATCTGGCCGGCCTGAGCGATAGCTGTTTCGATGGAGCGAAAAGTAATTGGCGCAATGTTAAATAGACGGCCTCTGATGAAGCCGGACGAATGCGCAAACTAATCATCTCCGAAAAGAACCATTCCGCGATGCGCATCGCAACAATTCTTTCGGAAGGCAAGGCCAGAAGAAGGAATTTGTACGGAGTGCCGGTCTTCGAATTCGAAACTCCGGAAGACAGTTATTCCGTCATCGGGCTACGGGGTCACATAGTCGCGCTTGATTATCCGAAGGAATTTAACGACTGGAACGGCGTTGAGATCAGAAAACTGATTACCGTCGAGCCCGTCAAGACAGTCGAGCCATCATCTAGCAGGATATTGAGCGCCCTGAGACGGCTCGCCGCCGATGCTGATGAAATAATAATCGCCACGGACTACGATCGCGAGGGGGAGCTGATAGGCGTCGAGACCTTGGAAGCCCTCGGCTGGAAAAAGAAAGTGAGGCGGGCAAAGTTCTCGGCGCTCACGAGAAGCGAGATATTGGAGGCCTTCAAGAATCCGGTCGAGGTCGATTTCAAATTGGCATCTTCGGCAGAAGCAAGACAGGTCATCGACCTTAAGTGGGGGGCCGCATTGACAAGATTCCTGTCGATCACCTCGGGACAGATAGGGCGGGATTTCCTCTCGGTGGGCAGGGTGCAGAGCCCTACCCTCGCTCTGATAGTCGATAGAGAACGGGAAATAGAATCATTCGTTCCGGAAAAGTTCTGGGAGATAATAGCCGACCTCACAGAGTGCGGAAAGGAAGGACCGGTCTTTCATGCGTATCACTCGAACGGCAGGTTCAGCGATAAGAGTGCGGCACGCGAAATCGTCGAGAAACTGAGAACTACGAGAACTGGGGTCGTGAGTCAGTTCTTGTCAGAAAGAAAGAACGAATATCCGCCTCAGCCGTTCAATACGACTCAGTTCCTCGCGGAGGCGAGCAAGCTCGGCTTATCTGCTGCGCAGGCAATGAAGATCGCCGAGGATCTCTACACGGACGGATATATATCATATCCGAGGACAGATAACACCGTTTATCCGCCATCTTTGAGCTTGAGGTCGATATTGAAGAATCTGGAGAACACGGAGTTCTCGGAATTCGCAAAGGAGCTTCTCGCGCAGGAAACTCTGAGAGCGTCGAAAGGGCGAACGACGACCACCGATCACCCGCCTATATATCCAACATCTGCGGCGAGCAGAGGCGAGCTCAAGGGCAATCATTGGACCATCTACGAGCTCGTTTGCAGGAGATTCCTTGCAACGCTGTATCCGCCCGCGATCTATGAGGAGTGCAATGTGGATTTCCTTATCGGCGATGAGAAGTTCCATGCCACCGGAAGATGGCTTATCGAGCCAGGCTGGAGGAAGGTCTACATCTATTGGAAGTTCGAGGAGAGATGGCTTCCCGAGCTTGCCGAAAAGAAGATCGTGGACGTTAGGCACATCAAGCTCAAAGAAGGGGAAACGAAGCCGCCGGCGAGATATACTCAGGGCACCCTGATACAAGAGATGGAAAGGAGAGGTCTCGGGACGAAGAGCACGAGGCACGAGATAATTCAGAAGCTCTACGACAGGAAATTCGTGCATGGCAGCAGGATACGTCCTACACCAATAGGGAACGCCGTCATAATGGCTCTCGAGAACCACGCCAGGGAGGTAACGGACGAGAAGATGACCGCGACGCTGGAGAAGGACATGGAGCTAATCGCGAAAGGAGAACAGACCAAGGAGGAGGTCATAGAGGAGAGCCAGGCGATGCTGGAGGATATAGTGAAGGTCCTCGAGGCAAACAAGGATGCCATTGCGTCTGATATGAAAATGGCTCTCAATAGACAGAAGATACTCGGGAAATGTCCAACCTGCGGCACGGGCGATCTGGCAATCATAAGGATGCGCGGCGGGAAGAGGTTCATCGGCTGCTCGAACTATCCGGATTGCGCAACAGCGTATCCGGTGCCGGCAATGGGGCACATCGAACCTACAGGTAACGTCTGCAGCTATTGCAAGGCTCCTGTAGTGAAAGTTCCGGAGAAAGGCCCGAATGCCCCTCCGATGTGCATAAATCCCAAGTGCGAATCGAGACTGAAAGCCTCGGATATGGGCAAGTGCATCAATTGCGGAGCCCGACTGAGACTAGTCTTCTCTGCCCGCGGAAAAAGATTCCTGGGCTGCGAGAGATACCCGGATTGCAAGACGACTTATCCGCTGCCACAGAAAGGAGGGGTGATATTCACAGGAGAACATTGTAAGACATGTGGAGCCCCGATCATCAAGATCATCTCCAAGGGAAGACAGCCCTGGACTCTATGCGCGAATATCAATTGCGAGTCGAAGAAATCCTCCTCAGAAAAAGCGAAGGACAGCGGCGAAAAGGAAACAGGTAAGGATAGCGACTCGAAGCCAGGTCCCTGATATCACGGCGGAGGCGGAGGTACTTCAGGTCCGATGACGGGCTCTTTCGCCGGTTTTTCGACTCCAATGTCTGCCTGCTCTATTAAGATCGGCCTCTGAGGCGGTATCTGGGGGACCGGTTGCCGTTCAAGTATCATCTTCTGCAGCTGGTCTATCTTCGCACCGAGATCATCTATGGTTATCCTCTGCTCTCTGAAGCTCGTGACGATATTGAGCGCCGCCGATACGAAGCACCAGATCGCGATGATCCAGAATATCGCCTCAAGGAGCATCATGATCATCGAGGTTTCGCCAATGCCGCTGTGACTGAAGATTGTCGAAAATTCCGTGATGACAGCATCAATATATAACATCAATATGACTCCGAAGACTATCAAAAGGGCTGCTCTCGCCCATTTGGAAATCATCATGTTTGTGATCCTCATGCTCATGACCCCACGGTATACTAAATTATTATCTATTCGCAATATTCGGCATACTTGAAAAACCTTTGCTATTGCGACCTCAATAATGATAATAAAATGACCTTATTGCGTCGAAATCAATGGGGAAAGGATTCCGGAAAAGTTCAGTGGTTTTATCTGCCGCATGCTGACTGTCGACCCTGCTACGGTTTCGATCACATCCAGATGAATCATCTTTTTCTTTAGTTCCGAGAGGACATGCGAAGAGAACCTCGCGTAGGAAGTATAATCTGTGAAACAATGGCCAACAAAAGCCATCGATTTCCTCGTGAACATCAGGAACGGCCACGGGGATACAAGGCCCCTGATGTGGTCAACCTCCCCTATGAGCGAACGGCACGGGTTGAGCTTCAATAGCGAGAACACACACAACTCGAATCCCAATTTCGAAATCTCAGGGACGAATGCGCGTCGGCAAAGTCCGATGTCCATGATCTTCTCTTTCATCCTTCTGAAAGTGGACAGACTCACCCCTGCGGACTTTGCCAGGTCTACATCGTTTGCCACTGGGAATCTTATCATCAAGTCGAGCATCCTTAGATCGTCCAAGTCTATCTGCTGATGGGGAAGTCTTCTGCCGTATGAATATGACTTCTGCGGGGGAGGCATATGCAGCTCGAACTTATCGTGCAGCAATGAGCTGAAATCCCACAGCGAATGGATCTTCGATATATCCAAGGGGAAGGATTCTGATATGATTCTGCAATCTGATTCACCCAGTTTGCAACATACCTCAAACACCTCGTCTGAGAAGGCCTCCAGCATCGATAATCTCGGAAATGCAGTAATCAGGACTATCGAGCCGCCGGTCTCCGCGGAGTATATCACATTCGGATGCTTTCCGACGGAATCTATCAGTTGCCGTTTCTTCTCGTCCTCGGAGATGTGCGGATCCTTTGGCTGGATGATGATGAATCCAACGCCCTCGAAGCCGAGAAGGTCGAGCGATGGTATCTTAATTTCGCGGTAGATACCGTCACGAACCAGCTGACTGCGAATCGTACTGATCCTCCCGGGACTGATGCCGACGAGACGGGACAGCTCCGCATCCGTTAATTCCGGATGGCTAACATCGGCATATAGAACTGCCTTCTGGGACTTGCCCAGCAACGTCACTTTCATGTCGGACCTATCCTGAACCCGCGAACCCAGCAGTTCGGTCAGTGTCCGCCAGAGCCGCCAGCAGCACCACCGGCTGCCTTCCTCCTCTCGCGGTTCTTTGGCCTGAGCTTCGAATAGCCACATTTCCTGCAGAACTTGGCACGTATGGGATTGGTGGCACTACAATTCATGCAAACGCTTTTCACGAGTCTCCTCGCTTCTGCCTCTGGAAATCTGGCCATATCGATCTCACTGCTGAAGAAGGCTAGGGAGTATATAATTCTTGGTACCAGTGCGATTATAAGGGGAACAGAAGACCGTTCATGGAAAAACGGGTGAGCCAAGCGGTATCTGCTGGGTGATGCAATGGACCTCACCACCACCGATCCCGATATACTCGCATCTGACACCTACCACTTCATGCTCTGGAAACGCGTTCTTCAACACTTCCAATGCCAAGCTATCATTTCGGTCTCCGAAGATGGGCGCCACTATCCCACCGTTAGCGATGTAGAAATTTGTATAGCAAGGGGCGATACGATTGCCCTCGATTTCCCTCAGTCTCGGCATTGGCATATCGATGATCTCTATCGACCGACCTCTCGCATCGGTCATCGTCTGCAGCAGTTCCTTGTTGGTTCGCATGACCTCGGAATTCGGGTCTTGAGGATCCTCGCAAGAAGCATGCAAGATGACGCCTGGCTCGACGAATGCTGCGACCCCATCGACATGCCCGTCTATCATGGACCGGTATATCCCTTGTCTCAACCAGAGGATCTTTCTGACACCGAGATATGATTTCAGGATATCTTCGACCTCATCTCGTGACAGGCCGGGATTTCTGTTCCGGTTGAGCGTGCACGACTCCGTCGTGATCAGGGTGCCCTGGCCGTCGACGCATATCCCTCCTCCCTCCAGGACCATCGGGACTGGATATCTCCTTGTACGGAAAAGTTCGGATAGGATCTCGGGAACCCTAGCATCCTTTTCGAATGGCAGAAACCTGCCACCCCAGCCATTAAACCCAAAGTGGAGCATCGCGATATGATTATCTCTGACGACATATATCGGACCGTTGTCCCTTATCCAGGAATCGTCCAGGGGGACTTCGATTACTGTGATATTGTCCCCAACCGCTTTCCTCGCCTCAAGAGCGACCGAGGGATCCGCAAGCACGGTCACAGGTTCGAATCGGTTTATCGCTCTGATGACTTCGAGATACGCCTTCTTCGCGTCCTCGAAATATCCGCACCAGGTGGCCTCCTTACAGGGCCATGATATCAGGCAGCCAGCATGCGGCTCCCATTCTGCGGGCATGTGAAACCCGTCTTCCGTCGGCGTGCGCATTTTTGATCCCCCGCTCCGCGCGAGATCCCAGCAATACTACTTCTTCTTGCCCATCAGTGAGAAATATGCCAACAATGCCTCTAACTGAACGCGGTCGTTGCTGCCCTCGACAAGCCTGAACTCGATCTCACCCGTCTTGTCTATGAGATCAACGCGCAGCTCGTCTTTCATCGGAATCTCGATCAACGCTTTATGGATCTGTCGTATGACATCCTCGCCGGAAAGCCCCTGGGAAATCAAGAGATCGTCAAGAATGTTCCTGGCCTTCATGAACTCGCCCTTTAAGGATGTCTCTATAAGAGACCTCACCATCTCGGGCCTGGCGACGCTCGCGGCCTGATATACGGTATCAGAATCTATCTTCTTGGAAAGGCTGGCGGCGACCTGGAGGGCATTTATCGCTCTTCTCAGATCCCCCTGCGAGACGTGGACTAGAGCGTCCAGACCATCTTCTTTTATGGTCAGCGATTCCTTGCTCGCGATGAGGGATAGGAACTTCTTGACATCCGATTCCTTGAGCGGCCGGAACCTGAAGACAGCGCATCGTGATTGGATTGGCTCGATTATCTTCGAAGAATAGTTGCATGACAGGATGAACCGGCACGTCTGGGAATATCGCTCCATGGTCCTCCTCAGCGCGGATTGCGCATCTGGGGTCAGTGCGTCAGCCTCGTCGAGGAAAATTATCTTGAATCCGGTCATGCCGATCGGGGACGTCCTGGCAAACTCCTTTATCTTGCCCCTGACGACATCTATCCCTCTTTCATCCGAGGCGTTCAGCTCATGGAAGTTATCTCGCCAATTGTCCCCGAAAAGCTCTCGTGATAAAGCGATGGCGCACGTAGTCTTGCCGGTACCCGGCGGTCCGGCGAACAGCAGATGTGGCAGGTTCCCTGATTCAACGTACGACTTCAATCTCGAGGTAACTTCTGGCTGACCCACGACCTCGGAGAGTTTCTTTGGCCGGTACTTCTCAATCCAAATATCCTGCATCTGAATCCGATAGCGGATTCCGCGAGGGTGAAGATATACTTTCGGTAAGGGTGCATACTACGCATATAGGATCTATAACGACAGGAAAGTAATTTCATCTCGGGAAGCGCAGATAAAAGAAGCTCCGATAAGGCTGATATGTTGAATTAGACCTTTTCAACATACAATCCTTATAACCTGACGAGGAAATAACTGCTGAGGATTGCAATGCAAATTATATCGGTATTGTTATTATCGGCCCATACATCTCGGTCATCATACTTATTCTTATAATTTGGTTCTACTTAAGGACAAGATATCGAAAGAAAAAGTCATGAAAGAATTTTCTGAAGAACCTTGCAGCTCCCTTTTGTGACTTCCCGAGATGCCGATAAATCGCCCGGATTGTACCTTTTTCCGTCAAGTCGGTAAATTTGGCGGTAAAAAACCCATTCGGTCTTCTTAAGATTGGCTGATATGAACAATCAAAAGAACGAAAATTAGAAGGGTTTTAAGAGGACAGGCGAGTCTTCGACTGTAGCGGTTTCCTTACTGGTAGGAGTTTCAACCTTTCTTTTTCATAGTAAAAAGATATTTCAAGCCCGAAAAGTTACAACTGGTCATCATGAGATGCTCTAGCTGCAAGAAAGAAGCGGTAATACTTCAGAGGTACAATGGGCTCCATCTCTGCAGAGAGCATTTCGTCGAATCGGTCAGGAAGAGAGTATACTATGAATTTCAAAGACAGGTCAGGCTCAGAGGCGGGGAACATGTCGCAATCGCGTATTCTGGAGGAAAGGACAGCACGCTAGCCCTCTATCTGACGAACGAGATCCTAAAGCCGATGAAAAGAGTATCTCGAACCGCAATCATAATCGACGAAGGGATAGCTGGCTATCGAGACAAGGGGCTGCCTATCGCGCGCAAGTTCTGCGAAGAGCTCGGAGTCGAGCTTGTCGAGATGAGCATGGCCGAGCATCTCGGGACGACCCTGGATGAGGTTGCAAAGCTGCCACGGGAGCAATCCACATGCACCTATTGCGGGGTCTTCAGAAGGAAACTCATGAACATGGCAGCGAAGCGGATCGGGGCGAATTATCTCGTGACAGGCCTGAACCTGGACGATACCGCACAGGGCATAGTCATGAACATATTCAGAGGAGATATCGAGAAGCTCGCGAGGATGGGACCTCACGAGAACATCCAGGAAGGGCTCGTACCGAGGCTGCAACCCTTGAGAAGGATACCGGAGAAAGAATCGTTGTTATTCTGTATCGTTGAGGGTTTGACGTTCTATGATGGCGTATGTCCGTATTCGCACGAGGCCGTGAGAAATATTTACAGAGAGATGATAGCGAAGCTTGAGGAGGATTTCCCGGGCACAAGGTATTCCATATTGGCCAGTTACGACTCGATGCGAGAGGCGCTGAGGGCGTATTTCCCTCCTATTGAGTTGAAGAGGTGCGCATGCGGAGAACCCGCCGTGGGCGAAAAATGTAAGGCCTGCCAATTGCTCGAGGATATCAAGGAAAAAAAAAGTCGGTCTAGACCTTCTGCCTGATCCAGGCGCCGCAACACGGGCAAATATCCGCTTCTGGGGGGATCCCGGCCCCGCATATAGGACAATATGCGATGAAATCTTCTGGCGGCGGAGGTTCGAACTCCTGCGAAGGCCGGGCTTCTCCGATATAGGAAATGAGCGATGCGGGAGACGATCCCCTTGGAAACCGATCCGAGACAGGCCTCTTTTCGCTTCTCTTCCTCCGAGCCTGTTCCCGTGCCATCATATATTGTCCTATTGGCAATAGACCCTTAAGCGAAACGGCAAACAATATCACCATCGACAGACCGAATAGATCGAGCGTGATGACCAGCGAGCCGAATGTAATCACGATGATTTCCTTGGAAAATAAGAACCAAAACCATGCGCAAAGCGTGGCTATCGAGATCACTCCGAAAATCATCTTCAGTTTCGACCCGAGAGGGAAATACGCCTCCATAGAGGATGAGAATGCGATGATGCCGCCGAACATTATCAGCGAAGTCGCCGTTTGTCTGAAAACGGTCTCAGGGATCAGGAAAGGGAAATTGGAAATCACGAGGTAGAGTATCATCAACGGCAGGACGATGAATCTGATCGCCTCTGAGAAGAATGCTATGGTTGCCGCAATCCGCCTCTTCCTATCATCCGAGTCTTTTTCGTTCAATCTATCACCAGTATATCGGTGCTATCCAGCTTATCGTCCTTACCTGCTGGATGGGTGGCATCCCCGGGAATTCGATAGTGATGGTTGCCACGAAGGTCTCATTGTTTGTAAGGAGGTAGAGATACTCCGTCTCCTCGATCGTTAATATCAATGAATCGGAATAGTTCTGGCCGAGCAGGATATGCTCCGTGCCTGATGCGGTCAGGGCACCGGAACTCGCATTCCGCAGCTCCACAGTGAAATCCCCGCCATATCCGGATAGGATGCTATTTGTCCAGATATAATAGGGCTGGGAGATCTGATACGTGCCGGGCGAAGGGGAAATCAGCTCCCCTCTTTCGAAGCCCATGTCAATTATCAGACCGTCCCAGGAATAGGGGAGGTTGTACTCCGCGGAGAAGCCTATCAATCCGAGGGTGTATCTGCAGGAAATGGTCATCTCTATCTCGAAGAAATCGGAATTGAATATTATCCAGTATGCGCCTGACGAAACGAGCCTTTGGAGATCTATCGAGAAGTCCACGTTCTCCCCGAAGACCGAGCCTGCCGGGATTCTTCCCCAATTCTCGGTCACGTTTATCAGTTCGAAGCCTGTAGAGTTCGTGACCGTCGCCCGTATCACGACATCGTCGATGCTGTAGAATCCTCCGTTATAGACCGTTACAGGTGCAGACATTGTCACAAGGCCGCCGGCATACCCCCAATCGATGTCGTCGAGCTGGGGAAGGTCGACGGAAAACCCTCCTGTGACGAAAGGCCACACGCTCGTTATCACAAGCACCGCAATGGCGATGTTCACGATTGATATTACAATCCTCAGGAGCCTATAGAACGAGCTCATGGAAGCATCGCATTACTGATGAGGACATTCTGATAATAAAAAACTGCGTAAGATTATCAACATGGCAAACGACAATTCAATCGAGCGCTCGCCCGTTAGTCACCCAGTATCTTAAGATGCTCATAGGCGGGCATGCCGGCGCCGAAACAGTACTCGATCTTTGTGAAATTCTTCCGCAGCTCCCGGACATCCTTCGAGACCTTCCTGGGATCCTCCTTTTTCAAGATGACCCGCGCAATGAGATCGGCCACATCGCTCATGTCCTTCTCCTTCATCCCGATCCGAGTCAACTCCTGTGTGCCAAGCCTAATGCCGCTCGGCCTCTTGGAGCTCCTGTCATGCGGTAGCAGGTTCTTGTTGGTGATTATGTTCGCATTTGCGAGCCTCGTGGCGACCTCTTGACCGCCACCGTTCTTGGCGACATTTAACAACACGATGTGGCTCTCGGTGAAGCCGAGTTCTGGGCAGAGCACTGTCAAGCCCCTCTCGTGCATCGCCTGTGCGAGCGCCTTCGCGTTCGCGACAATCTGCTTCGCATACTCCTTGCCGAATTCGATATGTTCCGCAAGGGCTATCGCGAGCGCAGCCACAGAGTGCAGGTGATGGTTACTCGTTATCCCCGGGAAGACCCCTCGCTCGAGCGCACGGGCCAATGATTCGTCCCGTGGGTTCGCCAAGATTATACCATGCTGCGGGCCGGGAAATGTCTTGTGCGTGCTCGCGGTCATGATCTCGACCCCTTCCCTCAGCGGGTCTTGGAACATCCCCCCTCCGATGAGGCCGAGGACGTGGGCGGCATCATACCATACAAAGCAGCCGATGTCGTCCAACACATCCTTAAGTTCTTTTATAGGTGTTGGAAAGAGGAATGTCGACATGCCAAACAACGCAACTTTCGGTCTGGCCTTCCTGAGCATGCGCTTCGTCTTCGGAACATCGATGTTCATGATTTTTGGATCGAACGGGAAATTTATCGTCTTGAGACCGCGCAAACCCAAAGCGCCGAAGCTGGCGGCCGAAATGTGCCCGCCATCGGACAACGAGATGGTAGCGACCAGATCTCCGGGTTTCGTGAGCGCGTAGTAGACCGCGGCATTCGCGACCGTACCGGAAACGGCCCGGACATCTGCGAAGGTGCAATCGAAGAGTTTCTTTGCGAGATCAATGGCTTTCTGCTCAACGATATCGACAAACTTGTTGCCCTCGTAGTATCGATTCCCCACCGTGCCCTCGGCATATCTGCTATGAAAATCGCTGATCAACATCTCCCTGGCTAACGGACTTAGGAGATTCTCGGAAGCGATCATGGGAAGCGATTCCGAGAAGAATTTCGTGTGAGCGATCACAGCTTCCCTTACGATTCTCGCGTCTTGATTCATTTGCCTTGCCCGGGTGCAATAGACGCTGCATTAAAAAACCTCTTCTCAGGACGCGCGCTAAATCGCCACACTCACCGCCTATCCCAAAGATGTGAAGATAGTTCTGCGCTTGAGCGATAGTTTTGCAGATATCTTTAAATAAGATGTCATACATTTTGACATACGCAATCCCGGTCAGAGAACATGTCATCGAGAACCTCGCGTCTCAATCTACGTGTTTCAGATGACACCGTTCGAATCTTGGAAGAAATACTGGAAAGGAAGAACCTGAGATCGCTCTCGGATGTCATACGGGACGCTCTTGACAGGTACATCGACGACGAGGCCGATGCTTGGAATTCGGAGATCATCAAAGTGAAGATACCCAGAATTCTGCTCGAGGATCTCGAGAATCTTGTCATGGCCGGCGATGCGACAGATGTACAGCAGGCAATAAATTTCGCGCTCAGAGACTGGATCGAAAGAAGGAAACAGTATCTGCTTGAGGGAAGAGATGCTCTCAGAAAGAAGGTCGATGAAGTTCTATCAGAACGGGCTGCGAAAGAAAAGATGAGGTCTGCTGCGCAGGAGATGGCCAAGAGGTAGTCCTACGGGATCCCTCTCGAGCCGCACTGCGGCTACAAGAAAGGGAAGAAAAAGGCGAACTCGGGAATCGCCAGAAACGGATGGGATGCACAGGACAACAATCGGGAGAGCGGCTTTTTAAGCTCTCCCTGCTCGGCTATTTTGCCATCATTCATTCTCGTGCTTGAAACGCTCAATCTCATCCACAGGCGTCGGGTCGACCCTCGAAAGGATGGCAGAATATGTGCTAGTGAAATCCGCAATTAGCACGTGATTCAGCAATATCTCTATCTTGCTCTTGCCGACCGGCGATATCGATATCGTTCTGGCCGATCCGCGGAGTAGGTTTTCCAGCCTTAAGAAGCCTTGCTCGAGTTCCTCGTTCAGGCCTGCGCCTTTGAGCAATAATGCGACAAGGGCATCCGACCGCGCATCCCTTTGCCAGGGAACTATCTCGTTGTGAGATATCTCAGGGAATATCCCGAAGAAGCAATGCTGCTTTGCGTTCTCGTTCATCTGAGTCTTCCAGCGCCTCGCGACGGATGTCATACAATTAGGGGCGATCGCAACGGGAATGAATCCATGCAACTGATGTGCCAGTTGCTTTGCGATATTCTTCGTTTCCGGGACGTCACGACCGAGGTTCTTCCTGATGAATAGGTCGCACGCATCCGCGGCTGCGAGAATCTCTGACGAGGCTTTCTTCGTCCATCCTATTGAATCGGATATCACAGATATGGCCGAGACGACGGCGGGAAGGGTAGTCCTGGGCGGCATACCGGATTCGAGCTGAACAAAACGCAATTTTTTCCTCTTGGCAATCTCCTTTAGCTTGCCGTCGGAAGAGATGAGCAATACATTCCTGTGCTTTGAACCTAACACTTGCTCCAGCATAGAGATCGTTTCCCTCGTGTTCCCGCTGTAACTGCAACAGATCACGAGAGAGTCGGATGCTATCGGAGCGGACAGTTCGAACCCTCTCTCGATCCGAACGCCATTGGGTATCCGAGGTCCTATCCAGTCCCGGATGATGTCGCCCCCTATTGCGGAGCCACCCAATCCAAGGAATACAAGACCACCCTCACAATAACCGAAATCCGCTTCGAGAGAATTCGCCGATTCGCAGCCCGATTCGACCAGGTGAGAGAAGTTCGATATAATTCCGAGCATGTCGCTCCTGTCAATAAGCCGTATCTGGTTCTGATCATCTAACATTGTCCGACTGAATTGACATTCCAGCTAAATAAATCGTTTCAAGAATTTGCTGGCGAGCTCTGGCAAAGGAAAAAATATCCTTCAATATATAAAATAAAATCGGCCGGAATACCGAGCCAGCAGATTCGTCGGTTTTGCAGATTCATTGAAAAATTACCAATTCATTAGTAACTACAAGCGAAGTAGATGCATTATTCGTTATAGAATCGCAATCTTTTCTGTAGGCCGCGCGTGAATGGAAAATGTCTGCCGAGATATTGAGAGCATTGGATGATTTGCGAAAGGGCAAAATGATCCTGATCTATGACGCCGACAGGAGGGAAGAGGAGACGGATATGGTGATAGCCTCCGAGTTCGTGAGCCCTGATGTGATAAGAATCATGCGCAAACATGCTGGCGGACTCATCTGCGTGACGGTGCCCCCAGAGACCAGGAAATGCCTGGGGATCCCATACATGGTCGACATCCTCGACAGGTCGAGGAGCGCGTATCCAATTCTGGGTGGCCTATGGCCGAGCGATATACCTTACGATGCCAAATCCTCCTTCAGCCTTACAATAAATCACAGGAAAACCTTCACAGGGATAACCGACCGAGACAGAGCCCTCACGATATCTGAATTCGCCAAAATAGTCAAAATGACTCTATCGGCTGAGAATGGGCTTGCTGCCGAGGCGTTCGCCAGGAACTTCAGGTCGCCGGGTCATGTCTATCTCTTAAACGCATCTGATGGGCTCGCTCTGACGCGGCAGGGACATACCGAGCTTTCAACTGCGATGATGGTGCTTGCTGGCCTCACGCCCACCGCGACCATATGCGAGATGATGGGGGATGATGGCTACGCCCTACGCAAATCCGAGGCGATGGAGTATGCAAGAATAAATGACCTGGTATTCATAGAGGGGAAGGATATCGTAGAGGCCTGGAAGGCTGGGCATATGGCCTACCGCAGGGACGGATAGATATGGTCAGGGTTGTCGCGACCGGTGTGTTCGACATCATTCATCTCGGACACCTGCATTTCCTCGAGAAGGCAAAGGAGCTCGGAGACGAGCTCGTAGTCGTGGTCGCGAGGGACAGCACCGCGAGGAAGATGAAGCACGAACCGATAACGCCCGAGGGGATGCGCGTGGAGCTCGTGCAGGCTCTGAAGCCAGTGGATCGTGCCGTCCTCGGATACGAGGACGATATGTTTAGAATCATCCAGGAGGTGAGGCCGGATATAATAGCTCTCGGCTATGATCAGCAGTTCGACGAGAAACTGTTGAGCGATGAACTGCAGAAGCGCGGGATACAGGCGAAAATTGTCAGACTGCCTCACCTCGATCATGACCTTGACGGCACTCGGAAGATAATCCGGCGGATAATCGAGTGGAATACGATACAGGAGAACCTCAAGAGGATAGAGGGGAGCGCCAGGAAATGAAGAGGATAGGCATTGCTGACACGACGTTCGCCCGGGTGGATATGGGGGCGATCGCGATAGATGAGCTGAAAAAGCTAGGGACGGGGTTCCGGATAGAAAGATACACGGTGCCAGGCGTGAAAGACCTCCCGGTGGCCTGCAAGAAGCTGTTCGTCGAGAAGCAGTGCGATATCGTTATGGCACTTGGCATGCCAGGCAGCAAGGAGATAGACAAGATGTGCGCGCACGAGGCGTCTACGGGGCTCATCCAGGTTCAACTCATGGTCGACAAGCACATCATAGAGGTATTCGTGCACGAGGACGAAGCGAAGGACGAGAAGGAGCTGGTATGGCTTGCTGACCGCAGGACGAGAGAACATGCATTGAACGCATACAGGTTACTGTTCAAACCCGATGACTTGACCAGACTGGCCGGTACTGGTCAACGACAGGGATTCGAGGATGTGGGACCGGCGAGAGGAGGTAGATAAGATGGCGGAGAGTATAAGGATAGGCGTGGTCGCGAGCGAATACAATTACGACATCACGATGATGATGCTCGAGAGAGCACGCGAGCACGCGAAGTTCCTTGGAGCGGAGATAACGAAGGAGATCACCGTCCCGGGCGTCTATGATATGCCGCTCGCGGTGAAGAAGTTGCTCAAGCAGAAGGACATCGACGGCGTGGTCGTCATAGGAGCAGTGATCGAGGGCGAAACGGACCATGACCAGGTGATAATGAACCAGACTAGCAGGAAACTGACCGACCTATCGGTCGAATACGACAAGCCGGTCGGACTCGGCATTAGCGGTCCTGGTATGAGCAGAGCTCAGGCACAGGAAAGGATCGACAAGGCAAAGGAAGCAGTCGAGGCCGTCGTGAAACTGCATCAGAAGCTCAAGTGATTCCGAAAATCGACCTATCACGATGTCTCGGCTCGCACGACGCGGTTCTCGGCCTGCCTGATGTCACATGTGCAGCCAATGCGTTGGATGCTCATCTCGGGCTCTTGGGCGATAGTCGACGAAAATCAGATCGTGGGACGTTCATTATATACATATCCGGAGAGTCGCCCTTTCCAATGTTCCAGTTAGTTTCTCCGAGAGGAACAGCTAGGAAACCGTACTTATGAATTCTTTATCGGGGGTTCCAAATAATGTGCTTCCGGTGCGGTTTCTTATCTATCTCACCCGAATATCGGACTAGACGGGGATATCGGTTCCGAAATTGCGATGAGACGTTTTATCGTTTCTTGTCTCGTCGGATGCTCGATATCAGAACGACCAGGAACAGTGTGAGCATGATCGGGAAAATCACCGATGGGAACTCCGGGATGTAGGGGAACTGGGTCAGCGGATAATAGTCCATTGCTCCCGCCGAACCGTCTATCACATAGGGGTTATCAACTATACCGTCCATGTTCGCGTCCGGTGATGTCCAGTCGCCCCAATAATTCCCGAATCCGTGCGGGCTTCCTGTCGAATTCCAGAAATTGTCTGTCCCGTCATCGTATGCCTGGATATGCGAAGGATCATAGACTGAGGTGGCGCCATGATTGCGCGAGAAGCTGTTGTTCCAAATCCTGTTGAAACTGACTCCTGGATAAATTCGGATGCCGTATTCCATATTGTCCGAAACGGTGTTGTTACTGATATTGTTACTGTTTGCTGAGTTATAGAGGTATATGCCATCATAATTGTTCGAGCTGATTGTGCTGTTGGTGATGATGTTGTTACTCGAATAATCGAGATGTATGCCATTTCCCCAATTCGAGCTGATTGTGTTATTGCTGATCTTGTTGCTGTCTGAAGAATAGAGAGACATTCCATTTCCATCGTTCAAGCTAATTGTGTTGTCGCTGATGTTGTTGCTACGTGAGGAATCGAGATATATGCCATACCCATTCTCCAAGATGTCATTGTTGCTGATGATGTGGCCATCTGAGCTAGAGAGGTATATGCCATTGTTATTGTTCGAGCTGATTGTGTTGTTACTGATGACATTGTTATTCGAATATTCTAGATATATGCCATCTTCCCCATTTGAGTTGATGATGTTGTCGCTGATATTATTACTGTTTGAGGAATGAACATATATTCCCCAGTTGTTGTTCGAACAGATGTTGCGGCGAACAATAATCTTGTACGATTCCCAGATACGTATGCCATCATACGAGTTATTCGAGCAATTATTGTCGGTAATCAAGTTATCATATGAATTTGATAGCTCAATGCCATAGTCATTATCTGAGCAAGTATTGTCATTGATGGTGTTGTTGAACGAACCGGCGAGATATATGCCGTCATCGCTGCCTGCCAAGATGTTGTTGATAACGGTGCAGTTGTATGAACCTTCGAAATATATGCCAGCATTCCAATTATTTAGGCAGCTGTTGTTTTCAATAATGTTGCCATACGAGTAGATATAGATGCCACTATACTCGTTGTCCCAGCAGATGTTGTTGCAGATTGTGTTGTTAGTCGAAGAATCGACATAAATGCCGTCCCATGAATTACGCGAGCAATTATTGTTGCAGACATTGTTGCCGTAGGAGTCCCAGATAGCGATTCCCTGGCCGGGATTATATGAGCAATTATTATCGCGAACCGTAATGTTATTCGAAAAATCAAGAGCTATGCCCGTGTGAGAACAGATTGAACAGGTGTTGTTCGTAATGATTATGTTCTCCGATTCCCGGACAAATATACCCAACTGATTATTCGAGCAATTATTGTTGGCAATCACGTTATCTTGTGAATTTGATAGCACAATGCCATACTGATTGTTCGAGCAGTTATTGTCAACCAAAGTCCCATGTGTGCAATTTTCCAAGACTATGCCGTTGTAGTTATTTATATTACCGTTATAAATATAACAATTGCCAATAATGAAATAGACATCGACGTTTCGTATGGAAATCCCGACTGCAACCGATGCGTCGATCTCCCATTCTTTTATTATGAATGGATCGTCCGGTGTTCCGCTGCCCCAGACCACACCGCTTGCATTTGTGAATCCCGAGTTGCCATCTATGGAAATCGGATCATGCGGGAAGTAGGAAAGGACGGCTCTCTTCTCTGGCTCGTTCTGATACCCATTTTCTTGGGTGATAGAAACAGCAGCAACCACGAGAACAAACAAAGTACTCAGAATTAATCCAAGGATCGAAAATGATATTCTTTTCTTCTGTTCGTTCCGTTTCCGAAACCGCATACCCCTATCAATCTCTGGCTTCCTCATATGATATATCACCTTATTGGGTTCAAATCGAGCAGTGCCCGTTTTATTGCTTTGGGTCAAAATGCCCTATGGTTGCTTTCTAAAATTTTACTGACATATAAATAATTTCGTTTCGAGCTTTTCAATGGCAGACAGCCTTTTTCAGTATCAGTTATAAATAATTATAAAAAACGTATTATCGTATGTGAGCTTCTATTCGATTGTATTATCAATCTCATTTCGTTTATGCGCAAGAATTGAGAAAATGCAATTTAATCCCAACAGGACCTGTGAAAAAAATAACTTGTCAAGAAAATCATCGTTTAGTTATCAGGAGATAGCATACCAATCGAGAAGTTCGATAACGAATCAAGAATTGTAAGAGGCATCCTAAGAAATATATGAATCCACAAGACAGATGGCTCTTATCTTACAGACTCAGTATGTTTGAGTAGAGATTTCGGAGTTTTAGTATCGGAAATCAATTAATATCCACCATCGATAGTCATCTGCCATGGGCCTCGTCAGACTCGGCGCGAACATTCTCAGATGGTGCAACTCTTGCAACCTGCCGATATTAGAGGAGAAGACATGCCCCATATGTTACGATGAGACAGTTGAAACCCCTCTGACTCCTCCCGGCGATTGCAGACCCGCATTCGTCTTTGATATCGAGATGATCCGAAAGCAGGCGGACGAGCAGTTCGGGCCAGGATGTGGTGAGCTGCTCTTGCCTGGGGATAACATAGTCATTCTCAACAAGGCCCCAGCACTTGACAGGATGTACGAGATCATCTCCGACGGGGCCGTCCTCGGCGCGCTGATGTTCGACCCTCCGTTCGGGGATAAATTGATTATACGGCCCGAGGCCGCGAGGCGTATGCTCCCCCGGATGAAGGGCAAGGTAATTGCGGACGAGGGAAGCCTGGCGTCCATTGCATCCGGCTCGAACCTTATGGGCCCGGGCGTGATTTATGCAGACGAAGGGATAAAGAACGGCGATGAAGTCGTTGTAATCACCGACTCCGGGACGATTGTTGCGACGGGACTGGCTAAGAAGTCGGCCGACGAGATGAATTCGAGGTCCAGGGGTGTTGCGGTCAAGATCCGCTGGAAGAACGATCAACCCCTTGGCGGAACCTCGGTCCCGAAAAAGAGGAACGACTGGGAAGCTGCAATTCGGGCGAATCATGAATACCTGGAGAAGATGGTCAAGAAAGCAATCGAATTCATCCGAGACTTGCGGCGCAGATATGACAAGCCGATAGCGGTATCGTTCAGCGGCGGTAAGGACAGCCTCGCGACCCTGAGCCTGGCCCTGGAGGCCGGGATATCGCCGACGATCCTGTTCGCAGACACAGGTCTTGAACTGAAGGAGACCGTATCGGAGGTCCGTCGGGTCGCAAGGGAACACAATCTGAAACTGCTCGTAGAAGATGCAGGCGATGCTTTCTGGGAGAACGTTGAATTCTTCGGCCCCCCGGGTAAGGATTTCCGGTGGTGCTGCAAGATATGCAAGCTCGGACCCACTACCCGCCTGATATCCAAGAACTTCCCGAACGGAGTGATTTCGCTCATCGGCCAAAGGGGCTACGAGTCCGAGCAGAGGATGAGGAAAGGGTCGATTTGGCACAACCCTTGGGTCCCGGGACAGATAGGCGCCTCTCCGATACAGAACTGGAACGCGCTTCTGGTCTGGCTATACATCTTCTCGAGAAAGCTAAAATACAATCCCTGGTACGAGAGGGGGCTTGACAGGATAGGCTGCTTCATGTGCCCGTCCTCTGACATTGCCGAACTGAAAATCGTGAAAGACGGTCATCCCGATTATATGCGATGGGAACGGTATATCTCGACTTATCGGAAAACGATGGGCTTCCCGAAGGAATACGAAACCTTGGCGCTCTGGCGATGGAAAAGATTGCCGCCCGCGATGAGAAACAAACTGTCGGAACTGAATGTGGATATCGAGACAACAACGGTTCCTTCGAGCGCCAAGGGACCGATCGAGCTGCGATTTGCAAAGGGCTACCGACCATGCACGGATGGGGGATTGAGCGTCGAGGGTGTGTTCTCAAGAAGGCTGGATATCGTCAGGGTGGCCAATCTCCTGAACATACTTGGACCTGTGGAGCTGCACAAGGATGAAAATATTGCGAAGACTGGCGACATCATAATATTCGGCGAGGGAGCGGTCACGATAAAGGGTAAAAACGATGGATCAATTGATGATCTCGCGAAAAAGATAGAGCAGATCGTTTCCCGCGCGATGTTCTGTGTCGCGTGCGGAGTTTGTGTCGGCAGGTGCAAGCATGGAGCGCTCAAGGTCGAGAACAGGATAGAAATCGACCCGGACATGTGTACCCACTGCGGGGAATGCCTTGGACCATGCCCGGTGATAAGATTCGACAGAGATATTGGGATTTGATCCTACAGGCTAAGCGCGATTCTGAGAGCCTCTCCGATCTCGCAGATGTCGGCACCCCACGGGACGAATATCCAGTTGCCGTCGACCTCAACGCCGTTCTTGACCTTGCAGCATCTCGAGATCGTCGGAAGCTCAATCCTGTTAGTCAACTCAAAGTTTTTCGGGCAAATATTGTGGATGATCGGCGTGAAGCCATACAACTCCTCGAAGATCCTCCTCGATAGGGAGCACCCGATGAGTTCCATGCCTTTGGCCTGCTCACTAGATAGCTCGGGTGACCTGTCAAGGAAGAGAAGACGTTTCTCTGTCCTATCGGGGAAATTATCGTATGCGGATCCGCAAGGGAGCATGACTTCACCGCTCCTGCACGACTCGACGAGCTGCTCTATATCTATGAGATGCGTCTCGAATTCGAGCATCGACGTGCATGCACCTACCAGGCTCTCTATGGCCAACTTGAGCTTCGATGGCCTTGGAGGGACGACGTCCACGATAGCAATCTTTGCCGGAAGACGCACGTCTATGAACGAAACGTGATCGAATCTTCCTTGGATTATCAGCAGATTATCAGGAAATCTTGCCTGAAGCCTCAACATCTGACCGATCTGAAGTACGTCCAGCTCCGGCTCGACCAGGAATCTCGTTCGTTCGGGGAGAGAGAGCACCTTGACGGATTCTATCACTCCCATCAGATTCCTTGTCGGCTTCTTCGTAACCTGGACGACCGCCCAATCGTTTTCGTTGTTCACCGCATAAAACTTCGTGCGCGCATAGGACTTCTTGCCGAGAAAATGACTCACTAGGTTCTCCTCGGTCAGCGGGAAACGCACTTTCGCAATCCCCACATCAGCGCAGTGCCTCGGTATCATCTGTCGGACATCCCCGTTGTTTCCCGAATGTCTGGGATTCGGATAATATGTTTGCGTCATGTCCCCTTTGGGACTCATGACAGCAATGCTGTTCCTCGAAGAACAAAACGTTCATAACCCCCTCCCTGTATTTCGCACAGGTCATCAGAATGGATTGCTTCCTGGTGTTAGAGGATGGGGCGGTTTTCAGGGGGCGTCCTTTCGGAGCGAAGAAGGAGGTCTTCGGAGAAATCGTTTTCAATACGGGGATGACCGGGTATCAGGAATCCCTGACGGATCCTTCGTATCGCGGTCAGATACTGACGATGTCCTATCCGATGATAGGGAACTACGGCGTGAACAAGAACGACTATCAGTCTGACAGCGTGCATGTTCGTGCCTTTATCGTGAGAGAGGCGTGCGATACCCCTAGTCACCGCGCATCCCAGGAGACGCTCCATGAATTCCTCAGGAGGCACGACGTCCCAGGACTATGCGAAGTGGACACTCGAGCTCTTATAACGCGCATCCGCGAGCATGGGACGATGCGCGCGGCGATCACTTACGAGAAGGACCATGAAGGGCTCGTCGAAAAGCTCAGAGAAATGGATTATCCGTCTGAGAGCAACCTCGTAGCGGAGGTCTCGCGCAAGGATGTCAGGACCTATGAGGGAGGCTCGAAAAGACATGTCGTTCTCATAGATGCCGGCGTAAAATTGAACATACTTAGAGAACTCTTGAAAAGATATACTGTCACTGTCGTTCCATACAACACATCGCCGGACGACATAAGGAAGCTTAAGCCCGACGCGCTGTTCATCAGCAACGGACCTGGAGACCCGGCGCACCCTGAAATACTCGCAACGACAGTCAGGAGCATCCGGGAACTGTCCGATGAATTGCCCATCATGGGCATTTGCCTTGGCCATCAGCTCCTTGGTCTCGCGTTCGGGGCGAGGACCTATAAGCTCAAGTTCGGACACAGAGGGGCGAACCAGCCAGTCGGCATGGACGGCAAGGTCTGGATAACCTCGCAGAACCATGGATATGCCGTCGATGCGGAGTCTTTAGACAAGACAGGGCTTCAGGTAACGCTATTGAATCAGAACGACTGGACCGTTGAGGGTATGCGGCACACTGAGCTCCCGATATTCTCCGTCCAATTCCATCCCGAAGCGAACCCCGGGCCGAGAGATACGTCGTTCCTATTCGATGAGCTCGGCAAGCTGATGGAGGGCCGTTATGCCGAAGAGAGATGACCTCACGAAGATAATGGTCATAGGGAGCGGTCCGATAGTCATAGGCCAGGCCGCAGAATTTGATTTCTCTGGATCCCAGGCCTGCAGGTCATTAAGGGAAGAGGGTTACAAGACCGTCCTCGTCAATTCAAATCCCGCGACGATCCAGACGGACCCGGATATGGCTGACGCGGTCTACATCGAGCCACTAACAGTGCCCACGGTAGTTAGGATAATCGAGAAGGAGAGGGTCGATGGCATAATGTCTGGAATGGGCGGGCAGACTGCCCTGAATATCTGCGCGGAGCTGGCGGATAGGGGCCTGCTGGAAAAACTTGATGTTGAACTCCTTGGAACGCAACCGCGTGCCATCGCGCTCTCGGAGGACAGAGAGCTCTTTCGGAAGACAATGATAGAGTTGGGCGAGCCGATTCCCAGAAGCATGACCGTCAACTCTATAGAGCAGGCATATGAGGCAGTAGAGAAGATCGGTGGGTACCCAGTCCTGATCAGACCGGCATACACGCTCGGGGGAACCGGCGGAGGGGTTGCCTTCGATGCGGAGCAGCTGGCCCCGATTGTAGGTCGGGGGCTCGCATATTCGCGCATCAATCAGGTGCTAATAGAGGAGAGCGTGCTCGGCTGGAAAGAGTACGAATACGAAGTGATGCGGGACAAGAACAACAACTGCATCACTGTCTGCAATATGGAAAACCTCGACCCGATGGGAATACATACGGGCGAAAGCATCGTGGTCGCACCTGCGCAGACGCTCAGCGATAACGACCACCAAATGCTCAGGTCGGCATCCCTGAAAATCATAAGAGCTCTTGGGATAGAGGGCGGGTGCAACATTCAGTTCGCTCTCAATCACGATACTGGCGAGTATCGCGTCATCGAAGTCAACCCGAGGGTCTCGAGGAGCTCGGCGTTGGCATCGAAGGCAACTGGCTATCCGATAGCGAGGGTCGCCGCGAAAATCGCGGTAGGGATGACCCTCGACGAAATCAAGAATGCAATCACGGGGAAGACCTGCGCCGCGTTCGAGCCGGCCATAGATTATATCGTGACGAAAATACCAAGATGGCCGTTCGACAAGTTCAGAACTGTGGATAGAAAGCTAACCACGCAGATGAAGAGCACCGGAGAGGTCATGGCCATCGGCAGAACGTTTGAGGAATCGTTGCTCAAGGCCGTGCGGTCGCTCGAGATCGACCAGGTGGGACTGGAATGCGAACCTCTCACCGATGACGAGCTCGAAGAGGAGCTGAGAAATCCCACCGACAGGAGATTGTATGCCATCGCGGAGGCTATTAGGAGAGGTAAGTCGAATGCCTGGATATCGGAGAGGACTCACTGGGATCCGTTTTTCATACAAAAGATAAGGAACATAATCGAAGTCGAAAAGAAGCTTTCAACTGGTCCGCTTACCGATGAGTTGCTCTCGAAAGCGAAGAGAATGGGGTTTTCCGATGAGTACATCGCAATGCTTACCCGGAAGAATGAGACGCAGATAAGGAAAAGGAGGAAGGAAATTGGAATTAGGCCAGTATACAAGATGGTGGACACATGCGCCGCAGAGTTCGAAGCACAGACTCCATACTTTTACTCGACGAGCGAACAGTATTGCGAGGCAAGGCCCTCTAAGAACAAGAAAATCGTGATTGTGGGAGGAGGTCCGATCAGGATAGGCCAGGGGATAGAGTTCGATTACTGCTGTGTCCATGGCGCACTGGCGCTAAAGGAAGAGGGCATCGATGCGATAATAGTGAACAACAACCCTGAAACGGTGTCAACCGATTTCGACGTCTCAACTAGGCTATATTTCGAGCCGCTTACAGTCGAGGATGTACTGAATGTGATCGAGCGGGAAGATGCCGATGGGGTCATACTCCAGTTCGGCGGTCAGACGGCCATAAACCTCGCGAGTGCGCTCGAGAAGGAGCTCGTCGGAACGAAATGCAGCATACTTGGGACATCGGCGGCATCAATAGATCTCGCAGAAGACCGAGAGAAATTCTCGAAACTGATGGATGAACTCGGCATAGACCAGCCCGAGTCAGGAATAGGTTATTCCTTTGACGAGGCGAAGAAGATAGCAGAGAGAATCGGATATCCCGTCCTCATACGCCCGAGCTTCGTCCTCGGGGGCAGGGCGATGGAGATCGTGTTTAGCGAATCCGAACTAGACACATATATGAAGAGCGCGGTAAAAGTCTCGAAGAAGAAGCCGATACTGATAGACAAATATCTGGCGCATGCGATAGAGATAGATGTCGACGCGGTGTGCGACGGCAACGACGTCTTCATCGGTGGCATAATGGAGCACATCGAGGAGGCAGGGGTTCATTCCGGGGACGCGACCATGGTTCTCCCGACAAGAAATCTATCGCAAGAAACACTGGATAGGATCAGGGAAATAACGAGGAAAGTCGCACTTTCACTCGGAACAAAAGGGCTGATAAACCTCCAACTCGCATACAAGGACGGTACTGTCTACATGCTCGAAGCGAATCCGAGGGCGAGCCGAACGATCCCATTCGTATCCAAGGCAATAGGTGTTCCGCTTGCGAAAGTCGCCACTAAAGTGATGCTCGGGAAGACCCTTAAGGAACAGGGGCTTGTGGGTGAGGCGAAGATATCGCACTATGCCGTCAAGGCCTCGGTTTTCCCCTTCCTAAAGCTTCCGGGAGTGGACAGCATACTCGGACCGGAAATGAAATCGACCGGCGAGGTAATGGGGATAGACAAGGAGTATGGTGCCGCTATGTGGAAGGCGATGATCGGCAGCGGGATGAACCTGCCGTTGGAAGGCGAGGTATACATCAGCGTGAGGGATGCGGATAAGGCCGCCGCTTCGGAGATAGCGAAGGAGCTGGTCAACCTCGGTTTTAGAATCATCGCGACGAAAGGCACGGCTGCAGAGATACGCAATCGCGGCATCCCCGTAGAGACGGTTTTCAGGGTCTCCGAGAAATTGTCCCCGGACGCGCTGACTTTGATGAGACAGGGCAGGGTGAAGATGATAATCAATACGCCGACAGAGAGCTCCGGGGCGAGGAGAGACGGATACATGATGAGAAGATTAGCGGTCGAACTGCAAATCCCGTTCTTCACGACATTGGAGGGCGCAAGAGCGGCAGTGGAAGCGATCAGATACGCAAAAGAGAGAGAGATAGAGCCCGTAAACCTGAAATCGATTGTCAGGAACCAGGTCTGAGCCGAGATAATCTCTCATTCAGCTCTCTTCTGTGATGCGCACAAAGCCTTCCAGATTCAATCTGAGCGTGTAACATTTCCTCCTGCCAATGGGCGTTGAACAGCATGCAATCGCGATCGCTACAGAATGGGTTCCCTGTCATCGCATAAAAAATGCACTGGAGCAGATAACCTCTGAGCACAAAAGGGGAACGCCCATCGTCAAACTCGAGAAAGTCGCCCGAAAACGATCTTGCCGCAAGGGGATTCTTGATACCGATGGAGTCCGCTACTTGTCTCGCGATATAATATTCACGCGCTCTTGCAGGGGCCTCGACCAGGCCGGACATCGAGATGATGCTGGGAATGCCGAACAATACCACCCTTGCATGGTATTTCGACTCGTCTTCATCCCATGACATTATCAGCCTATCGGTGATGATGATGTGAAACTCAGGGAATATGCGCTCCGCCTCGGGAATCAAATTTCGATAGAACGCCATCAGCCCGAGGCCCTCATACGGCACGCCGCGCGGCTTCGCAGTTCCCATCATGACTCTTCTTTCGAACTCCCGAAGAGCGAATGAGTCGATTGCTCTCTCGTCTCTCTTGACAGGATTTATCAGCCTCAGTTTGATCAGCGATGAGAGCTCGGAATCTGACAATCTCCTTCTGGGAAACTCTCGAATGCATATCCTAAGAGGATGAGTTATCTTCTTCAGCAGAGAGACCGAATCTCTGATTGTCTTCAGATTATGCGGCGACTCAGAATGTATGATAACCGATCGGAGGTCGTAATCCTCACTTCTTCTTGAGCTCCTTGAGGGCAACCTGTGCACCTTTCCTCCCTGAGAGGAGCATCGCTCCGAAAGTCGGCCCCATCCGCGGAAGCCCGAAAGCCGTAGAGACGGCCATGCCGACCACTATCAGACCAGGATGGACAAGGCCGCTGTGCTCGACCACTGCATCTTCGGATTCCTCGACCCACATCGCACCAAACCCTGGTACCTTAATAAGACCTCTTTCCTCGAGCTTCCTTATCACTTGGGCATCATGGCCCGTGGCATCGATGACGAGCTTCGATTCGAATGCGACCGGATCGACGCACGTTATCTGCCGGGGTAGCGCGGACACGGGTGTCCAGTTGATGACAGCCCCGGCAACTCTGTTCTTCTCGCGGAGCACGACGTCGTCGAACATGGCCATGTTCAGTATTCTGGCTCCTGCCTCGCATGCGGCCGCTATCAGCTTTGAGCAAGCCAATGGTCCGGGCGTGATGAAGAGGGATTTCGAATATGGCCTGTATCTGATGCCGAGCTCATCGAGGACCTTCTGTGCGGGAGCCCGGACAGTGATAGTGTTCATCAGAAATCCTCCGATCCAGAATCCCCCGCCAAGATAGTTGTTCCTCTCAACGACGAGGACCTTCACTCCTTTCAGGGCCAGATCCCTGGCGGCCATGAGACCGCTCGGCCCGCCACCGATTATGATTACATCCATCTCGGAGAACTCCTCGATATCTTTCGAGAACTGGCTCACGATGGCCCTCGTTACGGAACTCTCCGAAGCCTTCTCGAATATCGGCATCCGATTTCACCTCGTGCAGGGTCTCAGAACCCCGTGATTGTAGATAAGCATTTCAGTTCGACGTGAATCGCATCCCCAACTCAATAAATCGTGATGCTCTTAACGCCCTTGGCGGATCTCAATCTCGGGATAAGTTCTGGTGGGACGGTCGATTCCGTTATTATGAATATTCTTGGCTCCTCGGTCGTTTCCGGGTCATCCACTATCGCCTGTCTGATGCTTATCCCGGCATCGGATATAATGCTCGATACGGATGCGAGAATCCCGGGCTGATGCGCGTCGTTTGAGATTATCTCGATGGCGCTCCAGCCCATTACAGGGGCGACATCCTTAAAGTAATTAGTCGGCAGAAGCTTTGAGAAAAACTTCGAAAGTTGCTTGTCCTGTGATATTGTCATAACTGCGGATCTGACGACACGCCTATCCACACCGACGGCCCTGGCAATTGCTGTGTCAGCGACCTCAACCTCCCCAGCGTATATCCTCTGGTCCCGGACGGAGAAGCCGTTCCTCAGCAACAGTCTTGCCACCTTTGCCTGTGACGGATACTTCGAGAAGTACTTGCTTATCGCCTTCCACATATCAATGCACTTTTATGTACATTATAAAACATAACTAGGCTATTAATGCATCGATAGGGACAAACTTAAGGGCAAGACAGAAATAGTGATTTGGATTTAGACATGCTATGCTAAAATTTAGCACGGTAACTGGCAAAAGGAGCCGTGATATCTCATGAACGGAAAAGCGCTTCGGATGAGAAGGATAATGGACGTCAAGACCGGCAAGACCGTGATTGTTCCAATGGATCACGGCGTCTCACTCGGTCCGGTAAAAGGGATAAACACGATAACGGAAAGTATCAGGAAGGTTGCGGAAGGAGGGGCGACGTGCATAGTCGTTCATAAGGGAATAGCCAGTATACTCTCGAAGGACATAATAGGCAATATGGGGCTGATCTTGCACGTGTCCGCGAGCACCTCCTTATGGAACGAGCCCAACAGAAAGGCGATCGTCAGCAATGTGATGGATGCAGTGAGGCTTGGCGCCGATGCGGTTTCGATCCATGTCAATCTCGGGGGCAAATACGAGAACGAGATGTTAGCGCAATTGGGAGAGATATCCTCCCAGTGCATCGAAATGGGTATGCCATTGCTCGCAATGATGTATCCTCGTGGAGAGAACGTGAAGAGCCAGTTCGATGTTGAGGCGGTCAAGAACTGTGCCCGCGTTGGAGCCGAACTCGGTGCCGATATCGTGAAGACGAACTACACCGGAGACGTGGATAGCTTCAGGGAGGTCGTCCGCGGTTGCAATGTCCCCGTAGTGATTGCAGGAGGCCCGAAGATGGATTCAGAAGAAGCACTCCTAAAGATGGTGCGCGATGCCATGGAGGCCGGGGCCGCGGGAATCTCCATCGGTAGGAACGTCTTTCAGCATGATGATGTGACGGGAATCACGAAAAAGCTTGCAAAGATAGTCTTCTCGTACTGAAAAGAAGAAGAAACTCTCATGAGGAGGGCGAGGAATGGAAAAGACGATATGGATCGATGCGAGCAAACCGGACGATCCTGAGACGAGGAAGAAGCTCGTACTCACGGCTCTGGAAAACGGATTCGGCCACATCGTAGTGTCGCCCTCCGATAAGGGTTCTGGGAAGTTCGGAAAGTATCACATGATCATCGCAGAGAATGACAGGTTTCTCCTGGACGGGAAGGAAATAGCGAGAGCGATCAGAGTTGCGAGCAAGAAGGACGAAAAGGCTGCCGCGGACATGGCAGGGAAAACGGACATAGTCGTGATCGAGACCTCAAACTGGCGCGTTATCCCGCTGGAGAATCTAATCGTTCAGTTCGCGATTTGGAAGAGCAAGCTGTTCGTGCGTGCAGAAAAGGTCGAGGATGCGAAGCTGTTTCTCGAGACGATGGAAAAGGGCGCGGACGGAATCGTGTTCACGCCGTCTGACCCGGGTGAGATAGTCCGGCTCGCGGAGATAGTCTCGAAGAGCACACCACGGATAAGATTGGTCGATGCGACTGTTACGAACATAAAGCACCTTGGGCTGGGGGACAGGGTATGTGTGGATACCGCATCGATCCTATCACACGGGGAAGGTATGTTGGTCGGCAACTCGTCCTCGGGCCTGTTCCTTATCCACGCGGAGACCCACGAGTCAGAGTATGTCGCACCCAGGCCGTTCAGGGTCAACGCCGGTGCGGTGCATGCATACACGCTACTGCCCGACGGAAAGACGAAATATCTATCGGAACTCAAGACGGGAGACGAGATCCTGATTGTGGACCATAAGGGGAACTCGAAGACGGCCATCGTGGGCAGAACGAAAATCGAACGGAGACCTCTTCTCCTGATAGAGGCTGAATACGATGGGAAGAGATACTCGACGATGGTGCAGAACGCCGAGACGATAAGATTGGTCTCCGGGAGCAAATCTATCTCGGTGACGGACCTTAAGGCCGGCGACAAGATATCAATGCGGATTGAGACCGGAGGGCGGCATTTCGGTACCGCCGTCAAGGAAACAATAAGGGAGAAATGAATGACGAAGATATGCGTGCCAGTTTACGGACGCGATGCAAGAAAGATGGCGGAAACGGCGCTGGCAAGCGGCGCCGACCTCGTGGAGATTCGGGCAGATCTGATACAGGACGCTGAACCAGTATCCCTCAATCGTGAGTTCTCGGACATCTTGGATAGGTCTATTGTGACGCTCAGGAGCAGGAATGAAGGCGGGGAATCCGCCTTGTCAGGGAAGGAGAGAGAGAGATGGCTTGCGGATGCGCTGGACATAGAGTCGGCCTTCATCGATCTCGAGCTGGACACCGACAGGAACCTTATCCACAAATACTCCGACAGGAAAGATAAGATCATAGTCTCCAAGCATTTCCTGTCCCACTGGACCGAGAAGGATGTGCGCGATGCTTTGGCCGAGTGCTGCAGGCTCGGAGGAATAGGAAAGATCGCGACGAAGGTTGAAGACGCGGCTAGAAGCGTCGAGCTTCTGCTGCGTATTAAGGAGCTCGGACTGCGCAACTTCGCCTTTATGACGATGGGCGAGGGGGGAGAGATATCAAGAGCCCTCGCATCGCGCATCGGATCCCAACTGGTATATTGCGCTCTAAGCGACGGACAGAAAATAGCGCAGGGGCAGCTGGATCTTGCCACTCAAAGGAGGGTCAGGTTCGCCGACAGCATAATCGTCGGCCTAATCGGTCACCCATTGGGGCACACTTTGTCTCCCGCCATGCAAAATGCTGCTTTCGAAGCGCTCGGAATAGCAGGCGCGTATCTGAAATTCGACATCCCAGAAACCCGCCGCGTTGCGGACTTTATAAGAGGCGCTGTGAAACTAGGTGTAAAGGGATTCAACGTGACAATACCCTACAAGGAGGTCGCACTTTCTGCGGTGGATCATCTTGATGACGATGCAAGGCGCGCAGGCGCTATCAACACCATTGGTGTCGAGCCGGACGGGAGTTTGAAAGGCTACAACACGGACATATTCGGTTTCTCGGAAGCGATCAGGAAAGCAGGGTTCAACCCCAGGAACAAGAGGGTGCTGATAATCGGCGCGGGTGGAGCTTCCCGGGCCGCTATAATCAGCCTTTGGAAGATGGGCGCGAAGATACTCATTGCGAACCGCACCCCGGAGAGGGCCGAACAACTGGTCAGATCTATGAGGGTTTTCATCAGGACGCTCTCGTTGGAGGCCTTAGAGAAGGAAGGAGCGTTCAGCTTGATCGTGAATGCGACCCCGGTCGGCATGAGAGGATTCGACTCAGGACAGATCATCCCGGAGAGATTGATAGCCGAAGCAGATGCCGTGATGGACATGGTCTACAATCCAATCGAGACCCCCTTGGTTGCGCTTGCGAAGAAGCACAATGTCAAGACCATCCCTGGCATCGATATGCTGCTATATCAGGGGGCGAAGGCATTCGAGATCTGGACCGGGAAAAAGCCCCCTGTAGCCATAATGAGAAAAAAGCTGTTGGAGGAAATCGAGGCATGAGAAGCGGAACCGCCTCGAGCAGGGGCGCGATAACGATTTTGAACGCGATTCCAACGGGTATCGGTGCGGCGCTCGGCATAACGCTCCAGACAGACGCGAGAGTGGATATACAAGAGGGGAAACCCTCGATTTCTGTCAAGATGATAGAAAAGGATGAAAATGACGCCCTCGCCAAGGAATGCGTGAAGTTAGTCTTCGATCTCGCAGGAGAGAACTTGCAAACGGTTCGCGTGACGACACGATCCTCCATCCCGATATCGAGGGGGTTGAAAAGCAGCAGCGCCGCTGCGAACGCGATATCTCTCGCGACGGCCCGCGCCCTGAATAAGAAGGTCGACGATATTGAATTGGTGAAGCTTGGCGTTGAGGCTGCGAGGAGAGCGGGCGTAACTGTCACAGGAGCGTTCGATGACGCTTCCGCATGCTATTTCGGCGGGATATACGTCACAGATAATTCCAAGATGGAAGTGCTCAGACATGAGCCAATTCCAAAAGATAAATTGAGGGTAATCCTTCACGTGCCCGATAGAAAGATACGTAAGAAAGGCATCACGAAGGAGACTTTCCAGAGATGGTTCTCCGATTTCAAGAAAGCTGAAAAGCTTGTGCTCGACGGCGAATACTTCGAGGCGATGACATTGAATGGGCGGCTGGTAGCAAAGGCCCTATCTATCGACGACAGCATCTGCAGAGCGGCGTTGAAAGTAGGGGCGCTCGCCGCGGGAATCAGCGGGACAGGTCCCGCGACCGCAATCATCGTCGACGAATCCAAGTTCGATGACGTGCTGGACGCCGTCAGTATGGAACAGGCCCCGCTGTTGATCGCACATCCCAATGACACTCCTGCGCCTGAGGTGATACCACGCCTATTAGAGTGATACGAAGCTGTCTCAGAGGAGAAGTGACCGCTCCGCCGTCCAAGAGCTATACCCATCGTGCGATAATCCTCGGGGCGCTTGTAGGAGAGAGATTCGAGGTGATAAGACCTCTGATATCAGACGACACGGAGGCTACCCTGTCGGCGATCGAAATGATGGGCGCCACAATTGACAGAGGAGTTAACTCGATAAGGATTTTCTGTCCAAGAATCGTCGCGCCCAAGAGCACAATCGACGCGAGAAACTCGGGCACCACATTGCGATTGATATCTGGGATAGCTGCGCTCATAGAGGGAAAGACACAGATAACGGGCGATGATAGCTTGCGGAGGAGGCCGATGAAGCCGCTATTGAACGCCCTCAGGGAACTCGGTGCGAAATGCGCGGGTGAGGGGGCGGAAGAGCATCCGCCTGTGAGGATAGAAGGGCCTATGACAGGCACGCACGCGAAATTGCCGGGGGACGTGAGCTCCCAATTCATCTCTTCATTGCTCATCGCATGCCCAATGAAGAAGACCCCGACGAGGATTAAAATTACGGGGAGCCAGAAATCCAGATCCTATGTCGATATATCGCTAGATGTTCTCAAGAAGCTCAGAATCGAGGTGAACCGTGTCCCTGATGGCTTCGAGATGCAGGGAGGCCAGCGTCCGAAAGGAAGGACGTTTGAGATACCCGGAGATTTCTCCAGCGCGGCATTTCTGATGTGCGGTGCCGCCATCACGGGCGGGGATGTGCGTATCAGAGGTCTTGATATCTCATCGCCGCAGGGGGACGCAGCGATTCTAAAGGTCCTCTCGGAATTCGGCTCGAAAATAGAAACGAGCGGGGATATGATAAGATGCGTGGCAGGGGAGCGCTTGCCATTCGAATTCGACGTGAGCAATACGCCGGATCTGTTTCCTATACTTGCTGTCATCGCTGCGACAGCGAACGGGAGATCGAGATTGTTCGGAGGGGAGCACCTCAAGTTCAAGGAAAGCAACAGAATCGAGACAACGGTGGCGATGCTTTCTGACTTAGGAGTCGATGCGCAGGCAACGGCGGATGGCTGCATCATAAACGGCAAAGGGAAGATAAGGGGCGGGACGATCAACACCCACAACGATCATAGGATCATGATGTCTGCTGTGATTGCGGGCCTGGCATCGGAGCAGGGAGTTATTCTTAGCGATGATTCTTCATATGTAATATCATATCCCGCGTTCATTGATGACGTCCAGAAATTGGGCGGGATGCTTCAGAAGGTGAGCGGATGAACACGATCGGGAGGACATACAAGACCACAATATTCGGCACCAGCCATGGGCCGGCGGTCGGATGCGTGGTGCATGGCTGTCCGGGAGGCATTGTTATTATGCCTGGAAAGATACAGGCGCAGCTCGACAGACGCCGTCCTGGCTGGTCCGATGTCAGCACCCCGAGAAAGGAGAAGGATAAGCTCATCATTCTTTCCGGGCTTCTCGATAACAAGACCACCGGAGCGCCCATCGCCGCAATCGTGGAGAACAAGAACGTGGATTCCGAGGCATATGACGTGTTCAAGACCGTGCCTCGGCCAGGACATGCGGATTACACGGCGAGTATCAAATACGGTCCGCATCACGATCACAGAGGCGGTGGCATGTTTTCGGGCAGATTGACGATCCCGCTCGTGATATCTGGTAGTATAGCCATGCAGGTCCTCGAAAAAGAGGGAATACATGTTGCCGCCCATAGCCTGCGGATAGGCAGGGTCTCTGCAAAGTCTCAGCCTCCTGTGCCGAACATCGAGCGGATCGCTAGGAAGAGCGATGTCGGCTGTGCAGATCCTTCCATAGCCAAGCTCATGAAGGCGGAGATACTCGACGCGAAGCGGGAGGGCGACAGCGTCGGCGGTATAATAGAGTGTATCGCGACGGGGCTGCCAGTCGGCGTTGGTGAGCCGTTCTTCGATTCTGTCGAGAGCGTGCTCTCCCATCTGCTTTTCTCTATCCCGGCGGTAAAGGCCGTCGAATTCGGAGCAGGGTTCAGGGTCGCCGAGATGCGCGGGAGCGAGAACAATGACCAATTTGTCATACGGAACGGGAAGGTCGTTACAGAGACGAACAACTCAGGGGGCATTCTGGGAGGCATCACGAACGGAATGCCGGTCGTGGTCAGAGTAGCCGTAAAGCCGACACCCTCGATCTCGAAGCCACAAAGGAGCGTAAATCTCAAAGACATGAAAGAGACTGAGCTGCAGATAACAGGAAGACACGACCCGTGTATCGTGCCGAGAGCGGTTCCCGTTGTGGAATCGGTAGTCGCAATGGGCCTGCTCGATTTAATGCTTACAGGGGGGCTAATCTGAGCGAAAAAGAGATCGACAACCTGAGGGAAAAGATCGCCGAGATAGACGCCGAGCTGTTGAACCTTGTCGCCGAGAGAATGAGGATAGCGAGAAGGATAGCGCTTCAGAAGCAGGCGCTCGGGCTGGATATCAGACAGCCGGACATGGAGAAGAAAGTGCTGGAACGCGTGGAAAGACTGGCTGACGAGATCGGCCTACCGAAGCAGCTCGTGACACAGTTGTTCTCCGCAATACTCGCCTCATCTGTCGAGGAGCAGACGAGATATGTCGAGGAGATTGCAACGAAACCGAAAGCGGGGAAATGTCTAATATACGGCGGCGCAGGAGGCATGGGGAAACTGTTGTCAGAACTACTTTATTCAGAGGGATATGAAGTCGATATTGTCCGCTCCTCTGGGATTGCATTGTCCTATCCGAAACTAGAGGACAGGAAATTGGATTTGTCCAGCTACGATTTTGCTGTCGTATCCGTTCCGATGAGCAAAACTGGGATATTGATTGAGCGGATTTCACAGGATTTCGCCGGAAAGAAAATTTATGAAATCTGCAGCATGAAGCAACATCTAAAAGAATCAATCGCAAAAGCTGAGAAAAAGGGTGCCCATGTCGTCAGTCTTCACCCGATGTTCGGACCATCGATCAGGTCGTTCAAGGACAAGGCAGTCGTGTTCTGCGGCAAAAAGTCGGATTTTTCCGATGACCCGCTATGGAAGGCCTTCGAGCACAGCGGAGCGAGACTTGTCACTGTGCCGTTCGAAAAACACGATAGACTCATGTCCTATGTCCTGCAGCTTACACACGCAATAAACATCATATACTTCACGGTGTTATCGAATGCCGAGATCGCCTATCAAGATATCGAGGCCGCAGCGAGCCCGATATGTGAAAGGCAGATAATCAATGCGAAGGCTGTCGCTGACCAGGACCCGGACCTGTACTTCGAGATACAGAAGTTGAGCAGGCATTTGGGGAACCTTTATGAGGAGTTGGGCATTGCACAGGCGGAGCTTATAGAGGCTTTGGCGAGCGATACAAGCGCCAAGTTTAGGAGCCTGATGGAAAAGGGCAGGAAATGCTTCGAGAAGAGGTGATCAAGGGATGAACAGAATACCCGCAGTGATATTCGGAGCCTCGGGTATGGTAGGCCAGAGGTTCGTGGCTGCCCTCCAGGACCATCCGCAGATAGAGTTGGTCGCCGCATACTCATCGGAGAGATCGAAGGGCAAGAGTTTATCGGAAGTCTGGAGACTTCATGATACCTTTCTCGATGATGAAATCGGTCAGATGAAGCTCGAGAAGTTGGATGTCGCGCAGGCGGCTGAAACAGGAGCAAGAATCGCATTCAGCGCCATACCGGCCGACTTTGCGAGGGAGATCGAGCATGAGGCGGCGAAAGCCGGACTTGCTGTATTCTCTAATGCAAGATCTTTCCGATTGGACGAGCTTACACCGATATTGATACCAGAAATAAACTACAACCATCTGAAGATAGTCGAGCTCCAGAAAAGGAAAAGAGGGACCAAGGGGTTCATAGTGACGAACGCGAACTGCTCGATCACAGGACTGACCATCGCATTGAAACCCCTACTGGATGCATATTCCTTCAAGAACGTGTTCGTGAGCACGTATCAGGCGATATCCGGGGCAGGATATCCGGGCGTGCCATCACTGGACATCAACGCAAACTGCATCCCTTTCATCAAGAACGAAGAGGAGAAGATGAACGTTGAGGCGAAGAAGATCCTGGGCAGCTTCGACGGACACAAGATCCTCCCGTGCGATGTGAACGTGATAGCGAACTGTGTCAGAGTCCCGACGAGGGACGGCCACTTGGAATCGGTCACGTTGTTGTTCGACGGGAAGGCGCCGACGAAGGCCGAGATCATCGACACGTTCTCGGGATTTACTGGCAAGCCTCAAGAGCTGAAGCTACCGACTGCGCCTGCGAGACCAATCATAGTCAGATACGAGGAGAACAGGCCTCAGCCGATCCTGGACGCGCTTGCCGGGACGCCACCGAGGGCGAGGGGCATGGCGGTATCGGTTGGGAGGATAAGGGTCGATGAGAATGTGCTGAGGTTTTTCTGCCTGGTGCACAACACGATAAGGGGAAGTGCTGGTGGCTCGGTGTTGAATGCGGAATGCGCTATCCATGAGGGGCTGGTCTGAGGGATGGAAAGCAGGACCGTTCTCTGATCGGTATAAAGAAGAGGGAGGGGCGAAAAATGACCGAAAAGAAGGAATTGAGGACGTACGCCGAAATAAACAAAAAGATAGAGTCCAAAAGCGTCGTGGTTTTGACGGCCGAGGAATTCAAGGCGAAAGTCGAGAGCGAGGGACTCGAAAAAGCGGCGAAAGAGGTCGATGTGGTGACCACGGGCACGTTCGGCGCGATGTGCTCCTCTGGCGTCATGATGAATTTCGGTCATTCCGACCCGCCGATAAAGATGCAGAAGGTCTGGCTGGACGATGTCCCCGCATATACTGGCCTTGCGGCCGTGGACGCATATCTCGGAGCCACCGAGCTCGATGATACTCTAAATATGTTCCATGGAGGGGCGCATGTCATAGAGGATCTGGTCAGAGGCAAGCCGATCCGGCTGCGCGCAATATCCTACGGAACGGACTGTTACCCGAGAAGAGAGATAGATACCTGGATATCGATAAAGACCATCAACCAGGCGGTACTACTGAATCCCAGAAACTGCTATCAAAACTATGCATGCGCGACCAACGGCTCGAACAGGATCATCTACACATACATGGGCAAGCTGCTGCCGGATTACGGGAATGCCACCTACTGTTCCGCCGGCGAGCTCAGTCCGCTCCTGAACGATCCGTACTTCAGGACAATCGGTATCGGCACTCGTATATTTCTCGCCGGAGCGCAGGGATATGTTATCTGGGAGGGAACACAGTTCAACGGCAAGGTCCCCAGATCTCCTAATGGTACACCCAGAAGGCCGGCAGGAACCCTGATGGTGATAGGTGACCTGAAAAAGATGACGGCTGAATACCTGAGGGCGATGACGATGCACAGATATGGTACCACGCTCGCCGTCGGAATAGGCGTCCCCATACCTATACTGGACCTCGAGATGGCGAAACACTGTTCTGTCAGGGATTCGGAAATCTATACGGCGGTCTTCGACTACAGTGAACCGAAACGGTCCCGAACGGTGATACGAGAAGTCAGTTACGGAGAGCTGAAGAGCGGACAGATAGAAATCAAGGGGAAAAAGGTGCCGACCTCGTCGTTATCGAGCATATACAAGGCGAGACAGATATCAAACGAGCTGAAGAAGGAGATATCGAAAGGGCAATTCAAGCTCACCGAGCCAATACAGAGATTTGACCTCGATAGGGAGTTCAAGCCTCTCGAGATAAGGAAAAAGGAGGAAGCATGTAAATGAAGACGAAATACGTCCTCACGTTCCCTCATAATGCTGTCCAGGAGCCGATAACATACTCTCTCGTCGAGGCTTATCATATAAAATTGAACATCCTGAGGGCGCAGATCGACGAGAAGGGAGGAAAGATGGTCCTCGAGCTTATGGGTCCGGCAGAGGCGATCAAGAAGGGCATCGAGTATCTGAAATCGAAAGGTGTCATTGTCCAATCAATCGAAGAGGGCGTGCGCAAGGACGAAGAGAAGTGCACTCATTGCGGGGTCTGCGTATCCCTATGCCCAGTGAACGCACTAAGGGTCGACAAGAAGAGTGCAAAAATCGTATTTGACGAGGATAAGTGTGTCGTCTGCGGGCTGTGTATAGACGCTTGCCCGACGACCGCAATGGAGCTGCTGTTATGAAAGGGGAAATCACGCGCACGAGGGTCGAGATTGGCGAGACTGCTGCTACGATCATCTGCGAGGAGCGATTCGTAAGCTGCGCGGTGGAAGGTATGACGAGAGCGAGGGCTGAGATAAAGAATTACATCAGGGAGAGAAAGGACTTTCTCCTTTCTCTGGAACCGCTGCCCTGTTCGGATGATGCGCCCGTCACGATCCGCAGGATGTGCGACGCGGCTTCGAAAGCAGGAGTCGGCCCGATGGCATCTGTCGCTGGGGCAATCGCGTGGGCCGGTGTAGAAAGGGCTGTCTGGGAAGGTGCGACTCATTGCCTAATCGATAACGGCGGAGACATCGCACTCGTGCTCGATCGACCTGTGACGGTCGGAATATTAGAGGATATATGCTCGACGAGTCTTCCTGCGGTAAGGCTCGACCCGACGGATGGGGAGGTCCGCGGGATATGCACATCTTCGGGCGTATTCGGACACTCGATTAGCTTCGGTAACGCCAAGGCTGCGACCGTGATGGCCGATGACCCTGCACTTGCCGACGCCGCTGCCACGGCCTTGGGTAACGCGTGCAAGAGCGTACAGCAACTTGACTCGGCATTGGGATCGATCTCGCGAATTGAGGGGATCCGGTGGGCCCTAGCAATAGTCGATGACAGGATAGGAATCCTGGGAGATGTGCCTGGCCTGACTTTGGGAAAGGTGCCGAAAGGCTTGGTAACTGTGCATTCGAGATTCCCCATTCGCGTTCCAATCTCATAGAAACAGATAGGTAGGGTAATCATGAAAGTGATGAAGTTCGGCGGGACCTGCGTTGGGACACCTGCGATGATCTCAAAGGTCGAAGAGGTGATCCAACGCGAGCAAGATCAGAAGGTGATAGCGCTTTCTGCAGTGGCCGGTGTGACGAACCAGCTGATAGATTTCCTGGGCAAGTTCCATAAGGATGAGGAAATCGATGCGTTCATAGACGAATTGATGAAGGTGCACGTGAAGCTCCTACCCGAAAACGAGGAGCTGAAAAAAGAGGCCATAGAGGCTTTGGATATGAGGCTGAAAAAACTCTCCAGCCTCCTCTATGGCGTCAGTTATACGGAGGAGATAACCCCGAGGACAAGAGACCTGATAATCTGTATGGGAGAAAGGCTCTCCGTGATAGTCCTCGCGGCGCGACTGAAGGCTCGCGGCCTTAATGCCGCGGCTTTTAATGCTGACGAGATAGGGATAATCACGGATGGAGTTCATGGCAATGCGACTGCATTGCTGGATGAATGCGAGAAATCCGCCGGCCCTAAGATCCATGCCTTGTTAAAGGCCGGCGTTATCCCTATCATAACCGGTTTTTTCGGTGTCTCTAAAGACGGACATGTCACGACCTTCGGGAGGAGCGGGACGGATTACACAGCCTCCGTCCTAGCGAGATCATGCGGCGCCTCGATGGTCGAAATCTGGAAAGATGTGGACGGGTTTATGACCGCAGACCCGAAAATGGTTCCGACTGCGAAGCAGGTGGACAGACTTTCCTACGAGGAGGCCGCAGAGCTCGCATATTTCGGTGCGCAGGCCCTACATCCGAGAGCCGTATTTCCGGTGATTCAGAAGAAGATACCCATCGTGATAAAGAATGTCCTGAAGCCTGACGACCCTGGGACGGTGATATGCAACGATACATCCACAAAGAAGAACATCTTGAAGAGCGTGTCGTTCCTGAAGAAAATCGCGACCATCAAGGTCTTCGGGACGGGGGCTGGCTACAAGGAAGGGTTCCTTGCGGACATTGCACAGGCACTGGCTCAGGCGAATATTAATATCTATTCGGCGACAACCTCCCAGACATGCGTTGCCCTGCTTGTCGATGAGAATGAGGTGCACAGGGCAAAGAAGGTTCTGGAACATATCCTTGGGGGGTACTTCGAGAAGATCGAGGTGCACGAGAACACCGCGCTCGTCTGTGTAGTCGGTGCAGGCCTCGGCTCGACGAGAGGGGTCGCAGCAAGGGTCTTCAATGCGGTCGCTAACGAGGGCGTCAACATAGATCTGATATCGGCTGGGGCGTCGACTGTCGCATACCATTTCACTGTGGACAAGAAGGACCTGCAGAAGACAGTGAAGGCTATCCACAGCGAATTCTTCGAGAAATGAGCATTACTTCTTGGCTGGCGACACCCTGACGAACGTCGACTGATAGGCGGAGTTTCCGCCGTATTTCTGTATGAAGTCGGTCGTCAGGAAATTCACGTTCGCCCCTCCAGATAGTTTTGGCCATAGGCCATTAAACGAGACTATTGTGCCTGGCAAGACGGCATCTGACACCTCGATCTCGAATTTTACGGCGCCATCGGAATTCTCGAGGATTGCGATATCCCCATTCCTCAGGGAGAGGGCCGAAGCATCCTTCGGGCTAATCATAGCCTTCGGGGTCAGTTCCTTGGCCAAAAAATGATATGAAGAATGATTCATCTCGAATGTGCATGGGGTCAAGAGCTGGAATGGAGCGGTGGCAACGACCGGGGAATAATCGGGGATCGGAGATACGCCGTCTTTAGCGGCCTTCTCAGAGTAGATTTCTATTCGACCGGAGGGCGTCTGATACTTATCCAGTGGCAATGGCACTGCCTTGCAGAACCCCGTTTTTCTCAGAGTCGCATAATCCGTCGAGAACCTCTTACTAGTCCTGAGGAGATTTTCGATAATCATCTCCTCGTTCTCGTACAGCTCGGCCGACTTCAATCCGAGGGCTCTGCTCAGCAGCTTGAAGAAGTTGACATTGCTCTTGGATTCACCCACAGGTGGTATGGCGGGCTCATTTATGTGAAGATAGTCGTGATAATACGATGCGACTATGTCCAGCTGCTCGAACATGGATGTGGCCGGCAATACGTAGTCGCTATAGTCCGCCGTGTCAGTCATGAAAAGATCGTGCGTGACGAGAGTCAAATCGCTCTCATTTAAGGCCTTTCTGAGCGCATTCTGGTTCGGGAGCGTTACGAGTGGATTTGAGTTGATAACAATTAGCAATTTGATCTTCCCATCGGAAATCAACCTTGGCAGCTCCAACGGGTTGTAGTAGGATTCTGGCGATGTTCGAAGATGAGTTCCCCTGAGATATGACATGTCGAAGTCAGTGCCTCCGTTCGTGTAAATGAAGCCTCTGTGCTCCCCGACAATTGATGGTATGAGCGAAATAGCCCTGACCATATCTCCGCCGTTCTTGTGTCTCTGAAGGCCTAATCCGATATGGATGACAGATGGCCTCAGGGTTACGAACTCCGTCGCCAGTTCGGAGATATCGCTTTCTTTCAACCCGGTGATTTGGGATGCTCTGCGAAGGTCGTATTTCTTCACAATCTGTCTCAGCTGGTCGAAACCGAGAACATACTTTTCGATAAATTCGGAATCGTGCATGTTGTTTTGTATCAACTGGTTCATTATCGCCAGAGCTAGAGCTCCATCGGTTCCAGGACGTATCTGGAGATGTCTTCCTAGCTCTGAGGTTGATGTTCTGATAGGGTCGATTACCCAGACAGACGCGTGATTCTTCTTCGCCTTCTGAACCAACATCGCACCATGAATGTTCGTCCATTTCGAGTTTATGCCCCAAAGCACTATCAGCTTCGCATTCGGTATCTCCTCCACAGGGTATCCGTACTCGCTTCCGAAATTATATCTCAGGGCCGCGCGACCGGCTGCGGAGCAGAGCGTGCCAAGATTAATAGAGCCGTTTATCGCATTCATGAACCTGTGCGGGAAATTCCGCGCGAGGAAGCCCATATTGCCTGCGGTGTCGTAGAGTGCCACCGCGGACGAGCCAAACACTCTGATGATCTCCCTTATCTTTGCGGCGATATCTCTCATGGCGATATCCCAGGAAACCTCTTCGAACGCCCCGGAGCCGCGTTCGCCCTTCCTCCTCAGGGGTGTCTTCAACCGACTATTGGATTGGACAAACTTCGCGAATATCCTCAAGCGCTTGCATATCACGCCCTGCGTTATCGGATGGTCCTTGTTCCCCTCGACGCTAGTTATGATCCCATCTTTCACACGCGTGATGCAGCTGCAGCAATCGTAGCAATCCCGCATGCACGAGCTGAATACGTTCAACCGCTTCGACCCTCACTTGACCTTTCCCTTCTCAGAGTATATCCTCGGCCATCTCTATCTTCATTAGGATGAGCATTACTTTTTCGATTCTATGAGTTTGGCGTAATCCGATGGAGTCAATAGGTCGTTGACCTCAGCCATGTTCGCGATCCTCAGTTCTACCATCCAGCCCTTCCCGTAGGGGTCCTCGTTTATGAGCTCCGGTCTCGCGGGTTCGTCCCCCTCGACGAGAGAGGAATTGACCCTGACGACGGTCCCTGACAACGGAGCGAAAATCTCCGATCTCGCCTTCACGGATTCGACAGCCGCCAGCTCCGAGCCTCTCGTGACCTCTTTGCCGACCTCCGGGAGCTCCACGAAGACTATCTCGTGCAGCTCCTCTTGCGCGAAGTCTGTGATTCCGATAACTGCGTTGCTGCCCGTAATCCTTACCCATTCGTGCGTTTTGGTGTATCTCAAATCTTGCGGGATCTCCGTCACATGAAGCCCCCTTCGAAGGGGATTCTACATAGATGCATTTATAGATTCAGCATAGGAAAAGCTCATGATCTCAGGTGGTGTCAAGATCCCATAGCAGATCAAGGGAAAACAACCATGGAAAACCGATTATCATGGCAAGCTTATTTATGCTATATATCTGTTCCCATCTGAACGAGGCTTGAGAAGCGAGGTCGGAACAATGGAAAAGGAATCGCTGGCATTCTTGGAGAAATTGACGAACTGCTTCGGCCCCTCGGGGTTCGAGCGCGAAGCATTGAAAATTGTTAGGGAATATGTCAAGCCGTATTCTGACAAAATCGGCACGGACAAGCTCGGCTCGCTCCATTTCGAGAAGCACGGCACTTCGGACTCGCCGGTCGTGCTAATCCCGGGACACGTGGATGAGGTCGGATTCGTCGTGTCAGGGATAAACAAGCAGGGATTCATCACGTTTAACACGCTGGGAGGATGGTTCGACCAGGTATTGCTCAGCCAAAGGGTCAGGATTCGCACCGCCAAGGGGGATGTCGATGGCGTGATCGCATCGAAACCTCCGCACCTCCTCAATGAGGAGGAGAGATCGAAGGTCGTAAAGAAGAACCAGATGTTCATAGATATCGGGGCGTCAAACGAGGACGAGGCGAAGGCGATGGGCGTAAGGATAGGCAATCCCATTGTTCCGATATCGAACTTCAGCACCGTCCAGAAAAAGAAATACAGGGATGGCAAGCCGAAAGGGAAGGAGACGATAGCTTTCGGAAAAGCGTTTGATGACCGGCTTGGAGCGTTCGTGGCCGCTGAGACCATAAAGACACTCGCTGTTAAAAAAATAGAGCACCCGAACAGGGTCGTTGGCGCCGCCACCGTGCAGGAAGAGGTCGGCCTGAGGGGTGCAAGGACGACGGGATACATGGTCAAGCCAGACGTATGCCTCACGATGGAGGTCGATATAGCGGGAGACGTTCCCGGCATAGAACCTCACCAGGCGCCTACAAAGATGGGGGAGGGCCCTTCAATTACAACTTACGACAGCTCGATGATTCCCAACCAGGAGCTTGTCGAGTTCGTCATCAAAACCGCGGAGAAAGCAAAGATACCGTATCAGCTGTCAACTATTGCAGGCGGAGGAACCGACGCAGGTGTCATACATATATCTCATGCGGGCTGCCCGAGCGTTGTGATAGGAATCCCAACAAGGCATATCCACTCTCATGTGAGTCTGTTCAGCATGAGCGATTTGGAGAATTGTGTGAAGCTGAGCGTGGAGCTGGTCAAGAAGCTCGACAAGAAGACCGTCGAGAGCTTCACGGAATACTGAACCGAGCACAGGATCAACGTCAGCGAGCTGGACCTGCATGATACTCGCCGATTCAGAGATACTTGAATATGTTAGAAGCGGGCAGCTGATAGTCGAGGGTTTCAAGGAAGAGAATCTGACCCCGAACGGCTATGATCTGACAATAGCTGAACTGATGATACCCGCGCTCGGAATGAGGGTCAACAGCGGATCCTCAAAAATACCTCCGCTCACGTGGTTTCTTACCGGGACGGAGGAAGTCGTCGACCTGCCCAGGCATATCACGGGGCAGCTCTGGATTCGGACCTCTTGGGCAAGAAAAGGCATTCTGAGCTCGTTCGGGAAGGTCGATGCTGGCTTCAGGGGAAACCTGACATTGTCGGCGTTCAACGCGTCCTCGAGGGAGATAGAGGTTTCCGTGGGCGACAGGTTCGCCCAGATAGCTTTCATAAGGGTTTCCAGAGAGCCTGAGAAAAGCTATCAGGAGAGAAGCGGTAATTACCAGGATGAGAGAGGGATAACACTCGAGCCGCGCAAGAAATCGTTATAAGAGCACGATATCGATTGCGATGTATCTCATCGTCGGCGAGTAGCTCTTCACTGTTCTGGCGTTCAGATCTTTGACCTCCCGTCCCAGGGATTGCAATTTTTTCCTTATCTCCGCGATACGAGCGGTCATGACCGATTGATCGAGTATCTCATAGTAATGAATGACACCCTCCTCCGCGAGTTTTTCTGCAGGCACATCCAGATATTCGAACGCAGAATGCGGTAGGTTCATTATCACGCGGTTCACAGGAGGCAGTTTCTTTGCTATCTCCCTGGCATCCCCCAAATAAGCCTCAACGATCCCCTCTATCTTATTCAGCCTAATATTCTCGCACAGGAGTTCGTACGCGCGCTCGTTGATGTCGCACGCGAAGACCTTCTCTGGCGATTTCGTCTTTCCGATAAGAATCGAGAATGGACCGACTCCTGCAAACATGTCGAATACGCGTTCACCCAGAGTTACCTGATCGGCGACAAACTTCCTCTCGGTCGCAAGCCTGGGGGAGAAGAACATCGTCCTCGGATCGACCTTGAACGTCAACCCATGCTCCTTGTAGGTCGTAAGCGTATCCTTGTCGCCGTACAATATCTTAAGGCTCCTGGTCCGAGTCTCGCCCTTCACGCCCTCATCAAGGCAGACAGTCCTTATCGGCTTGTTGACCGCCGCGATGGCCTTGCCTATCTCCTTGCCATACTCCAGCAGCTCATCCGGGAGTTTGACAATACCCACATGGCCGATGATGTCGAAGGATGCCGGAAGCATATGACGAAGCTCGTCCGGAAGCTCAACCATAGCACGATAATCGCTCACCGGTTGTTTCGATCTCTTGAATTCGCGAGTGATGATCTCGAATCCGAGGTCGAGATGCTTTGAGACGGGGAAATATACATTCTTCGCATCGGAGTCAATCTGAAGATCGGTGCGTAATGCATCCTTTTCCATCAGCTTCCGCCGCACTTGCTCGGCCTTCCTTTTAGGAACGACTATAGCTAAACTCTCCATTTCAAAGGCTTCTAACACTTTAATGCAGAATAATATTTACGTCAATGACCAATGTTCGCGAGCAGAATCAATATCTATGCGTTTGATATCTATTGACATAAAGCTGGACTGATATGGGCAGAATGTACTTCATCGGTCTCGGGCTATATGATGATAGCAGTATCACGCTCCAGGCGCTCGAGGCATGCAAGGAGTCAGACATTCTTCTAATGGAAAGTTATACCTCTGCACTCGCCGAAGGTTCGATAGAAAGGCTTGTGAATATGATTGGCAAGCCGATCGAACTGCTCACGCGCGAACAGGTAGAAAAGGGCGATTTCCTGAAAGCTCTCAAAGGCAAATCCGTTGCTTTTCTTGTCCCTGGCGATCCCATGATGGCAACCACGCACATCGACCTCAGAATAAGAGCGCATGATCTGGGATTCGAGACCAATGTGATCCACGGGACCTCGGTGCTCGTAGCGGTACCGGGAATCCTCGGGCTGCAGCATTACAAGTTTGGCAGGACGATAACTATACCTTACGCTCAGGAAGGATTCAGGCCGCGGAGCCCTGTTGAACATCTTACGCAGAATATATCCTCAGGATTGCACACATTGGCGCTGCTCGATCTCCGAGCATCTGAAGGAAGATACATGACCGCGAACGAAGGATTGGGTTGGCTCATCGAGACTGCCAAAGAACTTGGAATCGAGGATATCAATGAGAGCAGGCTCGCCTGCGTCGTCGCAAGGGCCGGTGCACCGGACTGCAAGGCAAAAGCGGATCGGATAGGAAGGCTTATCAAGCTGGATTTTGGCCCTCCTCTGCATACATTAGTGATACCAGGAAGGTTGCATTTCATGGAAATCGAAGCACTCAAGAGATTTGCAGGAGCCCCTGACGATATCTGGTCAGGCTGAAGTTGGCCGACCCAGGAGGAGCGTGACCCTGAGCTTGTCGCCGAGCGATGGGTCCTCATAGCTTCCAAACATCAGCTTGGCGTTCGATATCCTCGAGTGGACCGCCCTTATCGTCGCGTCGACCTCCTTGAAATCTACAGGATAAGAGGAAACGACGAGAAACGCAGACTGGACAGAGATCGGATCGAAATCGAACCAGGGAGAGTCGAATGCCTCCTTTATCGCGGCTAAATCCCTATTTATACCCCTTCCAAGACCAACCCCGAGCCTGAACTCGTCCGAGCCCGAGGCTATCTGTCTCATCATCTGAACATCCGGCTGGATCATGACTCGGGAAAGATCTGTTATCGGTCTTTCCATAATCGCGTTCATCACCCTAAATACCTTGTCCATCGGAAGGTTCGGAACTAGTTTCCGCAGCTTGTCGTTCGCGAAAGATATGACCAGATCGCTTCTCTTCTTCAGGTCCGACAGGGCATCGGCCGCAATTTCTCTTCTGCTTAGACTTTCGACCGAAAATGGTAATGAAACAACCGTGATGGATGGTTTTGACATCATCTTCGCCGCAGACGCCAAAAACCTTATGCCGCTGCTGCCGGTCTCTCCTCCGAGACCGGCAATCAAGACAGCAATGTCTGTATCGATTAATGCATCAATCACCTCTTTCGGCATCATATTCGGGGTGAGTACTGAGATATCAGTAGATGCGAGCCCTTCCAGGATTTCATGGGACAACACAATCTTCTGAGAGTTCGCGCACCTATCGACCTCTTTCTTCGAACTACCGATTGCCACGCTCGGAAAAGAGCTTGATGAGACGACATTACATCCCGCACCCCCTACGCCGAATAATTTGAATCTGAGCGGCCTCAGCCCATCTCTCATCCCGAAGGTCGTCTGAAGCGGGGACACGGTCAGTTTGATTGCCTACCGACCTAATTATCGTTTCCGAGAGCAGGAAGGAGATGCTTCTTGAATCACATTCATCAACCTTGGGCCGAAGATTTTAAGCAACCTGGGGTTTCAATAAAGAGAAAAGGGCCAAGCTAAAATAGGCATCGAAATAATGATGTTGATGCGTGGTTAATGATGCAAATTGTCGCTGTCGTTCGAGCAGGGATAATGATTAGATATTGTATCATACTGTCTGAAATAAATACTAATTGGTGAATATCATATAAAGAGAGGAGTACGAGGCTCTGAGGATGAGGATCTTCCACGTTTCCGATACTCACCTGGGCTATTCCGCCTATAACAGGATCGACCAGGAAAGAGGGCTCAATCAGCGGGAGGCCGATTTCTACGACTCGTTTGAGAGATTTATCGATATCTGCCTCAAGGAAAACCCCGACCTCGTATTGCACACCGGTGACCTTTTCGATTCCGTAAGGCCCTCCAACAGGGCGATCTCATTCGCAATGGAGCAGCTGAAACGATTATCAGATGCTGGCATCGAGTTCATAGCCATCTCCGGGAATCATGAAACACCGAGACTGAGAGAAACCGGCAGCGTCTTTAGGATATTGGAACACGTCCCCTTATGCAAGTTCTCCTACGGGGATGATCTGCTCAGAATCGAAAAAGAATCCCTGGAGATTATTTGCATACCGCATACGACGTCGGAGCAGTTCAAGAAAAACTTGAAGGCCGCTTCAGGACTGAAGAAAACGGGTGATAGAATCCTGATGATGCATGCTGGCATCTCGGGCTTCCGCGTGTTCAAGACAGAAGAAGCGAATGAGCTGATTATGGACGAATCGGAAATAGATCCGACAGCAGATTATGTCGCGCTGGGCCATTATCACAATCATGAGGACATCTCGAGCAACTGCGCATTTGCGGGCTCGACCGAGAGACTGAGCATTTCTGAGGCACCGTTCGAAAAGGGATTTCTCGATCTCGATCTTGAAAAGAGGCACAGGAAATTTGTGCCCCTCCCTACGAGGAGAATGATAGACATGGAAAAGATAGACCTTAGCAACCTTAATTCCTCGGATGCCAGAAAGGTCATCATGAGCGAGTTGGAGAAGTACGAGATCGATGGCGCAATCGTGCGGATGACATTGACAGGCGTCTCGAGGGAGACACGGAGGAACCTGGATTACAATTGGATAAGGAAAGCGGTTCAAAGTTCGCTCAGTTTCGATATCAGGATCATCGGGGCAGAAGAGGTACATATCGAGCAGAGCACAAGCCCGAGAATAGGTCGATTGGAAGAGGAGTTCAAGGCCTATCTTTCGAAATTATCGGTCGATAGGCTGGACAAGAGCAGGCTGGAGGCCATCGCCCAGAAGTTCTTTTCGGTGTTGGAAAAATGAGGATCAAATACCTTGAGCTTGTGAATTACAGGAAATTCGAACACGTGAAGCTAGAGATGCCTGACGGCATAATAGGCGTGATTGGCGGAAACGGGGTCGGGAAATCCACCCTTGTGGAATCCATAGCCTGGGCGATGTTCGGGAATAAGGACGAAATCGTTCGCGAGTCGAAGGAGAGCGTCAGGAGAGCAGGTATCGGCCCGAACGAGCCTACGAAGGTCAGGCTGGAGTTCTCCTATGCAAACGAGGACTATGCGATCACAAGGGAGATGTCAGGAAGGACCCTGACGATGGATGCGACTCTCGAGGTCAATGGCAGAGTGGTGGTTCGAGGTGCAACCGAGGTGACGAAGGAGATCGAGAAAAGGCTCGGGATGGATTACAAGTCGTTCTTCACTTCCGTCTTCGCCAGACAGAAAGAGCTCGCCGCTTTCTCGTCATCTTTGACCGATGCAGAACGGAGGAACATGATAGTCAGAATGCTCAGAATAGACATGCTCGACGAGATAATAAAGAAAATATCCGAGGAGGAGCGCCGCCAAAAAACACGGATAGAAGATCTCAGGGCCGATTTGGTCGACGAGCATGGCAGGCGCTTGATTGATTCGATAACTGAGAAGAAAACAGTATACGAAACACAAAGGGATGAAAGCGAGAAAAATATTGCCGCGCTCAGGAAAAAGCAGGAGAAGCGAAAAGCCGAGGAGAGGGAATTGGACGATAAGATCAAGCTCTTGGAAGAAAAATTGAAGAGCTTGACCGAGACGGAGAACTCCTTGCAGATAAAGAGGAAGGAGCTCGATGCGAAAAGGCGCGAGCTCAAAAACACACAGTCAGATCTCGACGAGGCAGTAAAAGCAAGGGCCTCCGCGAAAGAACTGGATGAAATAACGCCGAGGCTAGAAGAGCTTGCAAGGACTAAAGAAGCATTGCTCGCAGCTAAGAATGATCATGAGCGGCTTGTCGAACTGGAAGAACAGATCGAGAGCACACTGCAGGAGATGGAACAAGTCGACAAAGTTCTTTCGGCGCAAGAAGACGCCATCAGAAGGATTAACGATGAGCTCGGGGAACTGACAGACGCGAGGCGTCTGGTAGAAGAGATAGAAGAAGAACTCGCGAGACTGAAAGACGAGGCAACAAAAAGTAAGGAATTGGAAAGAGCCCTCGAGAAGGAGTATCAGAAAAACAAGAAGCACTTGAAGGAAATACTCGAATTGGGACCGAACAGCAGATGTCCCACCTGTGACCGCTTGCTCGGGGAGCACTACGGAGAACTCAAGGAGAAATTGGAGAAAGCCGTTGCGGAGGGGGAGAGGGAACAGAAAGAATACAAGAAAAGGATCGAAAAACTCGAGAGCGATATTTCGGAGAAAGAGCAACAGTTAGATTCTGCCAAGAAGAGAATAGAGCGCCTCACGAGGCTTGAACGAGAGCTCGCACAGGCCGAGAGCATAAAGGCCCTTAAAGAGAAGGAGAAGGAGAGCCTTTCAGCTAGACTGGCAAAGATGCGCTCAGAGGCTAAGGGGCTAGAGGAGAAGAAATTCGACCAGAAGCAGCTCGATGAGCTCCTCGAAAGAACAAGCGAGCTGGAGAAACGCCGGGACCAGCTGCTTGGCTATGCCGCGCTGGCAAGAAGGATCCCCCGGCTCGAACAGACTGTAAGAGGCCTGTCCGACGAGATATCGCAGCTGGAAATGGAGATTTCTGCCATCAGATATGATCCGACGGAGAAGGAGCTGCTCGAAGCGAGCCTGGATGAGCTGCGAGAGAAAAAGAAGATGCTGAGGGATGAGTGGGATAGGGATTACGAAAAGCTGCTGCAACTAATTAGTGAAAGAGAAGCGGCCGTTTCAGGACTTGCGGCGTTAGAAAGGGATTTGAGCAAGCTAAAGGAGTCAGAGCAGAAACTGAAGGCGCTCGAAGATGAGCAGATATATATCTCGAAGCTCCAGGAGATAATGAAGGCTTTCCGAGAGCATCTGATATCCAGGATAGTTCCGACGTTGTCACAAATCGCAAGCGAGCTGCTCGCTCAGATGACCGACGGCAAATATCGGACACTCCTGCTCGACGGAGGGTACAACATCTCGATAGAGGACGCGGGTGAAATACATAGGATCGAGAGGTTCTCAGGCGGTGAATCGGACCTTGCGAACCTGTGCCTTCGGCTCGCAATATCCAGGGTGATAGCCGAGAGGACATATACCGAAGGGGTCAACCTGCTCGTGCTTGACGAAATCTTCGGTTCGCAGGACGCCGTACGAAAGCGGCTGCTGCTGAACGCTCTCAACAGCCTGTCAAGGCAATTCAAACAGATATTTCTGATAACGCACATAGAAGATATCAAGGACCAGATGGGCTCCATACTCGAAGTATACGAGGACGAACACGGGGTCAGCCATGTCAGGGTCGGCGCGTGATCAATAGTAATCGCCGAGCTTCATCTGGTCCTGAATATAGACCTCCTTCTCCTCATGTGGTATGCCCAGCAGATCCATCATATAAAGGGCGTTCTTGACTGCCTTTGCCCGGCCGTGATTGTTGAAATACACCCGGACCTCGCTCGCGTTGCTTGCTAGCTCCTCTATCCGCGGCTTCCAGCGGATCAGCTGGTCCTCCGTGTAGAGATAATCGTATCTGTTTAGCCGATAATCGTCCTCGCTCTCCTCTCTGAACCAGATATCATAGTTCCTGCCATGGAACCGTATGTATGCGTGGTTCGCCGTAAGCGACCTCGTGATAGGGAAAGCAGGACCATCGACGATGACATGAGCCACCTTGAACTCGCGCAGGAGATCGAGAATATCTGATTTCAGATCCGTCCCGGCCTCATTTACCCAGCTCTTGTGCCTGAACTCGACGGCGTATTTGTGCCTATCTGTCTCTAGCAGGCTGAAAAGCGTCCTGAGCCTGTCTATCGCTCCCGGTAACTCCATCGTGAACTCGGGCGAAAGCTGGATCAGAACGGCTCCGAGCAGATTGGCATCGGCAAGCGGCCCGAGGCATATGTTTTCGAAACTTGCGGCCTGCTCAGCTGCCTTCTCAGGCTTTCCCGCGATGAGAGTCTCGTGCGTAACCTCCTTGTGCATCTTCACCGAGAACTCGAACTTCTCGAGCTTCGATCCTTTCTCGATCCATGCCTTGACTATATCAGCCGTAGGCACGCGATAGAACGTCGAGTTGATCTCGACGGTGGGAAAGAATCTCGCGTAGTATCCGAGCCATTCCGACCTTTTCCCCGCCAGCTGGATCGGATAGAATCTCTCGACCCAATCCTCGTAGGACCAGCCAGCACATCCTATTAGAACGACCATATCGAATATGATAAATTGTCGCGCTGTATAAAAATCTGTTCGATAATAGCAACCGATTTTCTGGCGGGATATATATCTGCGCGCAAGATGTCTTCCAAAAGCCTCAATATACCTCTCCTGCATTTCACCGCAGACAGGGGTTAGTACAATGAGGGTGATCGGAGGGTCCTCTTCTTACAGGCTATCGTCCGCTCTGGCTAACGAGCTGGATGCCAATCTGACGAAGGTGGAGATAAAAAGGTTCCCGGACGGCGAAAAGTATGTGAGGATACTCGAGCCTCTGGATGATGATGATGTCATTTTGGTCAGCAATACCTATCCGGATGACAGGGTTGTAGAGACCCTTCTACTCTGCGATGCCATTGAGGAATTCAACTATCGCAAGTTCACGCTCGTCATTCCGTATTTTGGGTACGCCAGACAGGACAAGAAGTTCAATCCGGGGGAGCCGATAAGCGCGAGAGCCATCGTCCGAGCGATGGAAGTATATCCCGACAGAGTCCTCACCGTCGACATACATGCCGACTCAATAATAGATTGGTTTGAGGCCACGGAGGCGGAAAACGTCTCTGGATCAATCGAAATGGCGAAGAAGCTCAAGGAGATCGGCGTCGACTTCGTTGTGTCGCCAGATGAAGGAAGGATGGAAACGGCGGAAAGGATCGGGAAGATTGTGGGCGTGCAGAGCGATTATCTGGTCAAGGAGAGACTGGATGGAAACACCGTCAAAATCGAGCCCAAATCGATAGCGGTCAGAGGAAAGCGGGTCGCAATCGTGGACGATATCATATCCACTGGCGGAACCATCGTGACGGCAGCGAGCGAGCTAAAACGCCTTGGGGCGGCGAAAGTGATCGCCGCGTGCACGCACGGCCTGTTCGTAGGGAACGCCCTCGAAAGGCTTTCAGGCTGCTGCGACATGGTGATATCATCCGACACATTAGAAAATCAGACCACCGCATTTTCTGTTGCGCCGGCCATCGCGACCCACATCAGATGACCGGAAGACCATAATATACATATTCAAGCTCAAGGTTGCCGTGATTCGAGATGAAGAAATCCGAGGATTTCAGCGAGTGGTACAACGAGATAGTCGAGCTAGCTGGGCTGACGGACAAGAGATACCCGATAAAGGGAATGAATGTTTGGTTGCCATATGGCTGGAAGATAATGCAGCACATCGACAGGTACATCCGGAAGTACTTCGACGAGACCGATCACCAAGAGGTCTGCTTCCCGTTGCTCATCCCCGAAAGCGAGTTCGAGAAGGAGAAGGAGCACATCAAGGGTTTCGACGAAGAGGTCTTCTGGGTGACGCATGCAGGCCTGAACCCTCTGGATGTGAAGCTGCTTCTCCGCCCGACGAGCGAGACGGCAATGTACCCGATGTTCAACCTTTGGGTCAGGTCCCATGCCGATCTTCCGTTGAAGATCTATCAGATAGTCAATGTTTTCAGATACGAGACGAAAATGACAAGGGCTTTCATCAGGGTCAGGGAGATACATTTCTTCGAATCGCATACCTGTCATGTCGACTTCGAAGACGCGGAGAGACAGATAAGGGAAAACATAGGGATAGCTGAGAAGCTCATGCGGAATCTCTGTCTTCCATATCTTTTGTTGAAGAGGACAGAATGGGACAAATTCCCAGGGGCGTATTACACCATAGGTATCGATACGATTCTACCGAACGGCAGGAGCTTGCAGCTGGGCTCGATACATCAGTACCGGGAGAATTTTTCCAGGCCATATAATATAAAATACGAAGACGAGAAAGGGGAGCACAGATATGTCCATCAGACGACCTTCGGAATGAGTGAGAGGCTCGTGGGAGCCATCATCGCGGTACACGGAGACGATAAGGGGATAGTACTTCCGCCGGATGTTGCGCCATATCAGATAGTGGTCGTGCCGATCCCGGCCAAGGGCCTGGTGGAACAGGTCCATACCGCGGCGAAGGAGCTCGGGGAAGAATTGTCCCGCGCGGGGTTCCGCGTCCATGTGGATCTCAGGGACGTTCGCCCAGGAAGCAAATTCTACGATTGGGAAATCAAGGGTGTGCCGATTCGTCTGGAACTGGGCCCGAGGGATATCCAAAACAATGCAGTGACCGCGGTTAGACGTGATACTGGAGAGAAGTTCGTCATCGATAGAGATTCTCTTGTTCCCAAAATCTCAGAGCTTCTTGAAAAGATATCGGAAAATCTATTTTCAAAGGCCAAGAAAATGCTGGCTGAGAGCATCCATGATGCGAGCTCCTTGAGCGATCTTCCCGAGAAGATGATAAGGGTGGGCTGGTGCGGAAGTAAGGAATGCGGGATGAAGATAGAGACTACCACTGATCGAAGCATTCTCGGGAACGACGTCCTTGAAAATGATCATAAGAAAACGAGATGCGTGGTCTGCGGGAAAGAGACCGAATTGACCGTTTATCTCGCACGGCCTATGTAGGGTTCGATTGCTTCTTCCTGTTCAGAAGCGCACCGATTATACCGAAACCCAGGAGGATGAAGGTTATCACATACGCCCCTATGTTCTCCACGATGAATGGGTTCCAGGTATTGAACATGATGCCCCATCCCCAGTAGAAGGCTATACCCGCGATTATCAGTAATACCGAGAATGTAAACCAAACCTTTCTGGTGAATTCTGAAGATTCCTGCTCAGACATCGCAGCTTCGAAAGCTCAGGTGATATAAATGCCTTTTTGGATGGATGACGCTATTCACCTCTGGGGGAAACCATGGATTCTCGGGAATTGAATCCAATGCTTGCATCATATGGTAACTCTCGACTGTTGTATCACGATAGCGATCCTCAGTGTTCTTTCTATGGATACCTGAACACTGTGTAGAACGATAGGCGGTTCCCGGATAGTGACTCACTGTTCACTTCTTTATGGGATAATCCTGATTTGATCTTTTCCTCTCTTCGGACGGAAGATCTGTAATCGATTTCGGGCTCCTGCGATTGACGATAATCCCTGCAGCTATGGCTGCTCCCACTGTGGCTCCGACAAACAGGAAGAACACCCAGTTCCAGGGGGATATTGTATACCCGTCAGGATTGTTCTTGGAGAATCTGGAATATTCGACTAATGAGATTACAAGCAAGTCTCCCTCCGGGAACGATTCCATAATTTTCACGAAATTATTCACGGTATCGGAATACCAGACCTTTGTGATGGTCCCATCATCATAAACCCCTTTGAGCACGGATGCGTAATACGAACCCGCAGGGACAGTGATTGTCTCAAATCCGAGAAATGTGTATTTCACGTGCTCCGTGAAGTTCGAATGTCTTTCGAATCTAGTATCCTGAATGGTCCCTGACGAATATGAATACTGGGAATAGTTCTTGTGCCAGCTTGTTCCGATATCAGGATGCTCAGGCTCAAATCCAAGACCGCCCGGCGGAAGAAACTCAGTCCTGTTAAATTCACTATAGTTCCAAAACTCCCGATGAAAATCGATTTCATCGATTATCCGGATATCCTCTGTGAACACGACCGCGACTATCGCCCCGGTGTCTATGTCATAGTACTCACTCATGACAATGCTGAAATTGCCCGAGAGCGATGGTCTGAAGTACTCCCCCGATATATTTCCAGTAATATTCGACCTGAACTCAATGACATCGATGCTGTTATCCCGGGAATGCCAGGTCGTCTTTCCGACACAAAAATATCTCATATATCCGGTATAAGTCTCGCCCGGATAATCATCCTTGTAACTGTACAGCCACTCATCACCTATTGGCCATTTTGATTCGTCAGCGGCGACAACAGGCGAAAGCTTTACAGATGCGGCTATGATGAGTATGACAACAAAGCGCACAAGTGTTCGATTGATCAAATGATTTTTCATGACCAAATATTGAATCTTCTCATTTTATACAAATCCTTTCCGAAAAAAACCGAAAATGAAGAAATGGTTTTGGTTTAATCGGGGATTAATGTTAATCCCCGAATTGATTAATCTCGCTAATTCTTCTTGAGATAGTCGAGCTGTTTAGCAATATCGTCCAGCTCAACGGCATGCAGGCATTCTTTAGTTGGTCTTCCTTGTTCGTCCCAATTCCAGAGTTTATAATACTCCTTTAGAAGTTTCTCGAAATCCTCCCTAGGTATCCTCTTTCCCTTTGTCCTTCCGCTCGGCAACTCCTCGTTTTCGATGCGCCATGGCTGAACGTCGTCCTTGGCTGAGAAACCCTCCCTGATGTTGAAAGCGCGAACCAGATTCCAGATCCTGTCTCCTACATGCCTCAGATATGCCTCATCGACATTTTTCCCAGTGAGCGCATTGTATAGTTTTACCATCGGTGGATACCCTATGCTGAACAGGTCGCAGAACATGATGCTCCATTTTACTGCAGTTCTTCGTTGATCCTCGGCAACAAGCTCCGCCTTTCCCTCCGTGGTCCAGGGGTCGACGTTGCCATACGCTTCGACCGCGGCGGGCCAGGCCCGCAGATGGTCGGCTCCTCGCTCGGATGTCGCGTAAGTAAGTGCCATACCTATTGTGCCTCTCGGATCGTATGCGGGCACTTCGAGTCCTTTCACATGCATCGCGAACTTCTCAGATCCTTTTCCGACCTTTGCCGCGGCGACCGCGACACCATCTGCGATTATACTTCCAAGACGCCCTTTCCGCGTTGCGATTATCTCGGGCAACTGAACGTATGCATCGACGTTTCCGAACCTGAGATCGAGGCCATCAGTGTCATTCTTTGTCAGAATGCCCTTCTCGTAGGCCTCCATCGCCCATGCCACTGTATCTCCTGTCGACATCGTGTCAAGGCCGAGCATATCGCACTCCTGGTTGAACTTCACGATTGCATTGAAATCGCTGATCCCGCAATTCGAGCCGCAAAGAGCAATCGTCTCGTACTCAGGTCCCTCGACGCATGCTCCCTTGAACTTGCCTTTCCTAACTTTGGAGAATGAGCTGCATGCGAGGACGCATCCGAAGCATGCGCGCCTTCTCACCAGAGTTGTTTTCTTCAGGGTCTCCGTATTGATCTTCTCAACATCCTCATAGACTCCTGACTGGAAATTCCTGGTGGGGAGAATCCCAGCATTGCTGCTCATATCAACAAGGATTGGCGTACCGTCGGTTATCATCCCTGCATTTTCTGGGTTATCTATGCCATCGACTTTGTATGACTCCTTGCATACCTCTACTAATTTGGAGATGCCCGAAACCGAAAGACCCATTGTGCCCCTCACGGCGACCGCCTTGAGGTTCTTGCTCCCCATGACGGCTCCGATGCCGCCTCTTCCAGCCTGTCGCCACAGATCGCTGCATATGCAGGCCATCTTCGACAGGTTTTCTCCCGCGGGCCCGATGCAAGCCACCCTGATTTTTTTATCCCCGTTCTCTTCCCTGATCGCCTTCTGCGTCTCGTCAACCCTCTTACCCCAGAGCTTCGAGGCGTCCTTTATCTCGGCCTTCCCGTTCTTTATGAACAGATAGACCGGCTTGGAGGCTTTCCCCTTGATGATCACTCCGTCGAATCCGGCATATTTCAGCTCCGGTCCGAAATGTCCGCCGACATAGCAGTCCAGATATGTTCCGGTCTTTGGAGACTTTGTCGCGAAGAGATACCTCCCATTGAGCGGAATCATCGTACCCTCGGCAGGGCCGGTCCATATCATGAGGACGTTTTCCGGACCGAGGGGATCCGTCTTCGGCTTGATCTCATCCCAGGCATATCTTGCCGCAAGTCCTCTGCCTCCGATGAACTTCTCGGCCCATTCCCAGTTGAGCTCCTCGATCGATGTCTTTCCGGCAGTTAGATCGACCCTCAGAACCTTCCCGGTAAATCCATTTATGGCCATTTTCTCACCTCACTTCTCCAGCGTGAACACACCCTTGGGACAAACCTGGATGCACTCAGGATTGCCACCACAGAGATCGCATTTCAGCGATTTCTCATTCGGGCTCAGCCAGCATCCCTCGTAAGGGCAAACCTCCACACAGTTTCCGCATCCGGTGCATTTCGACCAGTCGACGACATAAATCCCGAGCTTCTTGTCTAATACTATGGCCTCCTCGGGACATGCATCGACGCAAGGATGCTCGTCGCACTGTATGCAGTGATGGACATGATACTCTGGCGGGTCCGGGAATGTGTCTTCGATTGCACATCTTCCCATGTCCGGATTGAAAGTCTTGAGATGCTTGGCAGAACATGCGATTGTGCACAGCATGCATCCGACGCACTTCTTTTCGTCCGACTTCAATTTCATAGTCATTCGACACACTTCTCCTAAACGCTATGTGCTTGCAATGTGTTTGAATGATTTCTGCCCAGGCCTGCGACTCATACGACTCGCTCGACCTGTGGAACCCCCTCATCTTGGGGTTCAGCCAATGTGAATGAAATCAGGCTATATAACCCTTGTTTAGCATGCCCGCAAAGGCCCGGATGTCCGTCCGATCCCGAGGAGGACACAGGATTCGGTTGCCCTGTGAGCGCATTTCAATGTTATCACGCATTAGGAAGGCTTACCTAATGAATGCCATTCGCTGCAAGGTTCAAGTATAAGCTGAATCATTGAACATTAATGGGGGTCGGCGATGCCTATCGAGGGGTTTCTAAGGCGTTTCAGAAAGAAGTCGAAGGAAAGGCAGCCAGAAGAGCCCTTGTCTCAACCGCCCACGCATAATGAACGCTGGGACCAGTCGATGCGATACATCGAGTCACCTTCTGCACTGGAATATCCCGGCGTAAAAAGGAAGGAGAAGATTTCCGCCAAAGATGAGGCTAAGGAAATCCGGGCTGATAGCAGTGCGTCGCTCATAGCGAAGGAGTTGCCGAGATGTCCTTCGTGCGGCTGGGCCGTGGGTTTCGAGGATAGCGTATGCATGAACTGCGGACAGAGGTTAAAGTAGAGCCTGGTTACTATTACCGGACCGATGACAAGCTTTTTCATCCATCTCCCCGTTGATTGCTTATGAGAACATGCATGACGTTATATTGATCACCGATGAGAAGGGCCGCAGATATCTCGCGAGACCGGAGAATAGTACGATAGAGGTATCCGGATTGGGAACCATTTCCAGCCAGAAATTGATGGAATCGATATCGAAAGGGTTCATAGAAGTGGGCAGGAGGAAATTGCGAGTAAGACCTGCCTCCTTGGAGGATATCATCTCCGTAATAGAGAGAAAGGCGCAGACACTCACAGGCAAGGATATCGCGATGATAATGCATTATTGTGATATCAGAAGCGGGTCGATCGTCATCGAGGGCGGAGCTGGCTCTGGAGCACTTTCTATCGCACTCCTGTCAAGGGTCAGGCCAGGAGGAAAAGTCGTGACATACGAATTGCGCAGGGATTTTGCGGAGGTCGCGCGACGGAATGTCAAGCTGGCATCACTTGCAGAGGATTGGGTGCTCAAGATAGGAGACATATGCGGGCCGATAGATGAGAGAGGAGCCGACGCATTCATCGTCGACATCCCGAACCCCTGGGATTCTGTAAGAACAGCTGAGGAGGTTCTGAGGATCGGTGGGCATTTCTGCGCTTTCGTCCCGAATATGAATCAACTGGAAAAGGTCGTCCGGGAGCTTGGCAAGCGAAAATTCGAAGATGTGCGGTCCTACGAGGTCTTGCAGCGAGAAATGGTCATCCATGACGGCGGGGTCCGCCCGAGCTTCGAGATGTTGGGTCATACAGGATATCTGACATTCGCGAGGAGGACGATCTGAACCTCCGCGACCATGGTTTCCTATGGACAAGAGCTTTCGAGAAATGAGTAAATATGTCGACTCTATTCAGAAGGTCGCGGGGTACGCGCGATGGTAGTCGCCGAGGTCAGAATAGAGCTCAAGGAAGGTGTGGCCGACCCAGAAGGCCGGAATACCCAGAAAGCCTTGGAGCTCCTCGGGTTTTCGGGAATCACGAACGTGAGATCTATAAAGGTCTTCGAGATCACCCTCGACGGATCTCCCGAGGATGCCAGGACCAAGGCGGAGGAGATGTGCAGACGTCTTCTTGCAAATCCGGTCATCCATAAATTCACCATAACGATAAAGTGAGGAATCGAATGATCGAACGACTCTACCTCAGGAGAGACACGCGGTTTCCTCTGTTTGAAATAGATCTTTTTTCCGCTACAGATGAGGAGCTCGTGCAGCTATCGAACGAACTGGGCATCGGCCTATCGCTCGATGAAATGCACATGGTTCGCGATTACTTCGCGAAGAAAAAAAGGCTCCCGACGGACGTCGAGCTGCAGTCGATTGGTCAGGCCTGGAGCGAGCACTGCTGCTATAAGAGCTCGAAGGTCTTCCTGAAGGAATTTATAACGGGTATAGAGACCCCCGACGTCCTCCTGAGAGGGGATGCCGGAGTCATGAGGTTCGATGAGCGGCATGCGTATGCGCTCAGAATCGAGAGCCATAACCATCCGAGCGCGGTCGAGCCATACGGCGGCGCCGCGACGGGCATTGGTGGCATCATCAGGGATGTCCTGTGCATGGGGGCTCAGCCGATAGCGCTCGTGGATCCACTGTTCTTCGGACCATTGACAATCCCTCAGGAGAACGTGCCCGTCGGGATCAAGCACCCAAAATATCTCTTCTCTGGCGTGGTAGCTGGGATTCGTGACTATGGCAATAGAGTTGGTCTGCCGACTATCTCTGGCGGCGTTTGGTTCGATGAGGGATACATTGGTAATTGTCTCGTGAACGTCGGTTGCGTAGGAATCGCGAAGATAGACGAGCTGAAGCGGAATGCCGTGGGCGGCCCGGGGGAGGTACTGGTGCTTGTCGGCGGCAGGACGGGTAGAGACGGAATTCACGGTGTGACCTTCGCCTCAGCCGTTCTCACTGAGAGAAGCGATGAGCTCTCGAGAGGGGCAGTCCAGCTCGGCGACCCTATCATGAAGGAACCATTGATACACGCTATCCTCGAGGCGAACCGTGCCGGGCTTATAAGCGGAATGAAAGACCTGGGTGGCGGAGGGCTCAGCTGCGTGGTCGGCGAGATAGCGCTTTCCGGGAATTGCGGTGCCGTTGTCGAGCTCGACAAGGTCCCACTCAAGGAAGCTGGCTTGGCACCTTGGGAAATCTGGGTGTCGGAGTCCCAGGAACGCATGATGCTCTCGGTGAGGGAAGAGAACCTCGAGGAGGTGCTCGACATATTCTCACTATACGATGTGCAGGCAACCCCCATAGGGAGAACCGTCCCGGAGAAGACGGTGACACTCTTTTTCCAGGGCGTGAAAGTCTTCGAGATGGACCTGGATTTCTTGACCGCTGGTCCGGTCTATTGCAGACCTACCAAGATCTCGGTCCCTGCGAGAGGGCTGCCGGAAAAGTATCCCGAGGAACTGGATAGATACGACGATATCATACTCACGATGCTATCGAGCCTGAACATCTGCAGCAAGGAGTGGGTCATAAGACAATACGATCATGAGGTGCGCGCAAGCACTGTTATCAAGCCTCTGCAGGGAATTCCAGGGCATTCCACCCACGGAGACGCGGCGGTTCTTAAGCCCCTGGAGGACTCCATGAGAGGACTAGCGATAAGCACGGCTGCGAACCCATGGGCGGTCGCGCTCGATCCATATCTGGGCGGGAAAATGATCGTGGACGAGCTCTGCAGGAACCTGGTCTCCGTCGGGGCCAGACCGCACTCGATAACTGACTGTCTGAACTTCGGGAATCCGGAGAAGCCAGAGATCCTCGGATCGTTTAGGGAGGCTGTCCGGGGAATCGGAGAGACAGCCGCTTATCTCGGGATACCGATACCGTCCGGGAATGTCAGCTTCTACAATGAGTCGCATTACGGTACTGTCCTGCCGACCCCTGTCCTCCTTGGATGCGGGATAGCCGATGACATCAGCCGTTGCATAACCGCCGACTTCAAGAGGATTGGGTCATCGATATATCTCATCGGGACTACTCAGGATGCGATGGCAGGCTCGGAGTTCTTCCGCAAGATGAATTGCTCTTCCTCAAAGGTACCCGTGGTTGACCTGCCGACCCTGAAGAAGTCCGTTGATTACATCCTAGGGTTGATTTCCCAAAGAAGACTGTTGAGCTGCCATGACATCTCCGACGGCGGGCTTGCCGTCTCGCTCTGCGAGATGGCCATAGGTGGCCAGCTTGGGGCTGAAGTAGACCTCTCGCCTCTCCAAGGCATTTCAAGGTCGGACGTGAAACTGTTCTCGGAATCGCCAACAAGATGGCTCGTCGAGGTCCCGGCAGGGATAGAACTCTCGCCCAGTGCTGGGATCGAGGTTAGGAAGATCGGGAGGGTCGGAGGAGACTCGGTACTAATTTCGGATGAGGAGAAAATCCTGTGCGATCTCCCGCTAGCAGACATAGAATGCAGATGGTCGAGCACGATCTGGGAGCTAATGGGGTGATGCGATGTTGAGGAAGGACGTCAGGGCGTGCGTGCTCAGAATCGAGGGGACGAATTGTGAGCAGGAGACGCACGACTGCATTAAACGCCTCGGGGCGAGCGCCGAGATAGTGCATCTCAAGCAACTGATCGGCTACGGGATACGCCCTGAGCGAAAGAGGGCGCTGGAGGATTACCAGATGTTGATCATCCCGGGCGGGTTCTCGGCCGGTGACTATGTCAGGGCGGGCGCGATATTCGCGGCCCGACTCAAGGCGGCGTTGGAAAAGGAGATCAAGGTGTTCGTGGAATCCGGATATCCGGTCCTCGGCATCTGCAATGGGTTCCAAGTGCTAGTAGAGATCGGTCTATTGCCGGGCCTGGATGGGATAATGTCGCCGTTGCCCCAGGCAGTCCTGAACACGAACGACTCAAACAGGTTTGAGTGCAGGCCGACCTACCTGATGAATGAGAATACCGATAAGTGCGTGTTCACTCGGCTGATACCGAAAGGCAAGGTCGTGATGTTCCCATCCGCACACGCTGAAGGCAAGTTGATGTTCCCACCGGAGAACGAAGACAAGATTCTCAAACAGCTAGAGAAAGAGGACCAAATCGTCTTCAGATATGTCGACCCTACGGGCAACTACGCCAACTATCCTTGGTGTCCGAACGGCTCGACGGCGGGCATCGCGGGGATATGCAATTCGATAGGGAATGTGATGGGACTCATGCCCCATCCAGAGAGGGCGTTCTTCAGATATCTCTATCCTGATTGGACGAGGAGAGAAGAGGATCCATCGGCGTTCGGCGACGGCTGGGCGATCTTCGAATCCGCGCTGAGATACGTGGAAAAGGAATTCTGAGGCCGTCAGCTCGAAAGGGAGATGATCACCTCAACCTGATCTCCGTCTCTCAGGCCGAGCGTCCTTCTCAGATGATACTTGCAGACGACTTCGAGGACATTCGTGTAGTGAGACCTGGCGGGCATGACGACAGCGCATTCCATGTTATGAATCTTCGCGAAGAAGCACTTGACATCCCCGAACGTCCTGCCCTCCTTCTCGAACCCATTAACGATGATCCCCTCGGCCTTTCTGAGTATCTCGAGCTTTGGCAGCTCGGATTCGCCTACCTTCACGTTCAAGGTGCCCTCATACGGCTTGAACCAGAGCTTCTTCTGGAACTGCTCGAGATATTCCGGCTGGTTCACATAGTACTGGCCCTCGCCGAGACCGGATATGACGGTACCCACTATGACGAGATGATCCTTCATCTCGAAGATCCTCTGGTAATCGGAATATTCCTTCCGCAGGATCTCGAACCCCTTGTCGGTGAGCTTTATCCGCTGACGTCTCGCCCCCAGGTCTCGCTCAATGAGGCCGTTCGATAGGAGCTCGAGTATCTTCTTAGATGCGGATTGCTGGCTTATATTGAGAAGCTCACCGAGCTCTCGAGAGGATATCGCGATATAATCATGCACCCCACCGAGCAGTGCGATTTGCTTCAGCGTTGCAACGTGCTTGTCGTGCATCGTGACGATATACACTTGATGAGCATAAAACGGTTTTGATTGCTCTTCGTCACGCGGGTCACGCAAAATCTAGTTTCTGGCATTCCCTCATCCTTATTACGGGAATTGATAACTTTTTTAGTATCTTTATAAGTTCCTGGTCGTTCGTGACGACTGCCGCCTTCCTTTCCTTTGCAACTTCAATAATCCCTCTGTCACCCCTCTCCTTGGATCTTATCACGGGGAATCGCTCCGCGTATTTCAATGCACCTTTGGCTTCGGAAAGGTTCATCTGAGAAAGCTCCTCAAGGACGCAGGAAGGTACCACGATCTCTGTCTTCCCGAGCAATCTCTCGATTTCTGACTGAAGATCAATTTTGAATTGGAATGGCATGAGCAGAGCATTGGAATCGATGACGACGCACTCTATTTTGCCATACAATTGAACCAACGCCTCGATACGCTCACTCGATCACGCCATAGCCTATCAATCGCCATTTCCCCGCGATTCTTCTGGAGATCGCAACTCTCTGACCCTTCTCGGCACATATCGGAATCTTGAGCGCTATCTCACACACATCCTCTCTGCCACTCTTGACTAACCCGACGGTCGTCGCCGTGCCCGCACTCAACATCAGAGGCTCGTTCGTCTTCACGCTTTCCACAGTAACGGCCTCAGCAAGTCCTACAACCTTGCTCAAGAGGTGTGTCCGCATCCTGAATTCCTTGACGACCTCGGGTAGCGTCCCGGGCTGCCCTGCAAGTCTACCGACAAGCGAATCCGATTTTGTCAAGGCTGGGTCAAGATATGTTCCGATCGCTATCAGCCCACCAGGACCGACTTTCTCGAATCCGGTCCCCCCTGCGTAGAGAGACGAGACCTTGGTTCTCAGAGGGGTCTCCTCCCCCCTGCCACCGAGCTCTACGGAAACCCCCGGAAGGATTTCTATCTCATCATCGAGCTCAACAACCCCCTGGCTCACGCTACCCCCGATAACACCACCGCGAAGATCCTCTGGCGGTGTTCCTGGCCTGTTCACGTCGAATGACCTCGCCACCTGCATCCTGAACGGCTTTTCAGTATCGCGCTTTGGTGAGGGAATAAATTTCTGTATTGCTGCCAGTAACTTATCAATATTGACATCATGATGGGCCGACACAGGGATGATAGGCGCTTTCTCCGCAGAGGTCCCCTTAACAAATTCCTTTATCTCATTATAGTTCTTGATTGCCTGCTCTTTAGTTACTAAATCAATCTTGTTTTGCACTATGATGATGTTTCTAATGCCCATTATTTCTATTGCCATCAAGTGCTCTCTGGTTTGAGGCTGAGGGCATTTTTCGTTTGCGGCTATGAGCAGCAACGCCCCGTCCATCAGCGCCGCACCTGAGAGCATAGTGGCCATCAGCGTCTCGTGACCGGGGGCATCAACGAACGAGACCGACCGCTCATATTCGCATTTCGAATTGCATCTCGGACAAGTTTCCGAGGTGCAGAAGAACTCCCCACCGTCGCAATTGGTGCATCTGTAGATGGGGACGTCCGCGTACCCAAGTCTTATCGATATGCCCCTCTTTATCTCTTCAGAGTGCCTGTCCGTGACCTCGCCCGTCAGAGCCTTGGCAAGGGTTGTCTTGCCATGGTCGACATGGCCAATCAGGCCGATGTTCACTGACGGCTGGGTCGGTACGTTCATGCGCCCTCCTTCTTCTCAGCGGGTTTGAGGATATCGGCTATTGGCTTTGCCCCGTGAGATGTTACCCTAAAATTTATCTGAACGGTGTCAGGTGAGATTGCGCTACCGCGCATGGTCTTCCTTCGTCTCATACCCTTTCTCGGAGCCCTGAATCCGAAGCCGCGAGACACCAGAATTCTCGTGCGCTTCGCGCCGGGCATGTCTCTCCTCATCGGGAAGCCGTCCTTGTCGCTACCGCCCGTTATGAGAAGTTTATAGCCCGGAAGACCCAGGAATATCCCGTCTATCTGATCGCCGATTTTCTTTCCTATTAGGGAGTTCGCGTGGTGACCCGAGACCACTGTGTGATACGACTTACCATCCTTCGGATCGCTGATATTGGCTTTGAACTCTACCAAAGGTATCACTCATCCGACCGTGGGAGGCTCTATTGCCAAAGGGGATAAATAGGTTTTGGCAGGGTCAGGCAATGAGAAAAAAAACCGACGTCGTGAAGCTGAATCGGTGGTAACATACTGACTGATTGGAGGCGGAAAATATCACATGGCCCAGAAGGGCTCTTGGCTCCTCTTTATCTTCAATATTTCTGCGAGGACCTCACTCTCGTCTGCCCGCAGCTCCATCTTCTGAAGCTGGCGCGCGTGACCCTCTGGTATGTCCACGTATAAGACGTCTTCAACTTTGATCTGTCTTCCTACAGTGACATCATCCAGGGAGATCGCGACTTCCTGACCCATCTCGGCCGTGGCTATGCTCTGATTCTCGCTCTGAATGCTCCTTATTTTTCCCACGCTCTTCCCGTCGGCTCTTATCAGCGTTTGACCGCTCATAATCCGTCCTGCAAGCACTCTGACCCCGACGATGGCGGGCTTACTCACCCTGAACACGCAGTTCGGCAATATTTTCAATTTCCCCGGGAAAACAAGTTCGAGCCGCTTCTCGCGCTCCAGCTCCTCCTTCTTTTTCTTCATCCATTCCTGATAATCTTCGATGAGCCGGTACACCACGTTATTACTAAGAATCGTGACGTCATGATCCTTCAGAGCCGCTTGGGCATCTGGTGTGATTCCGACATTGAATGCGAGTATAATCCTGTGAAGCGGGTCAGCCGAGGTCTCGGCCTCAACGATGTCCTTTTTCGAAACATCACCTATCCTCGCGCTTCTAATAGGTATATTCGCGTTTTTCAATTCGAATGCCAGCGCTTCTATAGAGCCTATCGCGTCGGCCTTCGCGAGAACCCCCTCCGGCGAGAGCTCTATCTTCATCTCGCTCTCCTTCTTGATCGCCTCTATGACCTCTTGCTCGTTCCCGCGTATGACTTTTATCAGACCGCCAGCAAGAGCGTTTTCGAGGTTTTGCGCGGCTATCTTTATACCAGCCGCTGCACTGATTTTCTGCACCGAGTCGAACTTTTGCGTCGGATCGCGAATCTCATCCAAAGGCTTGGGTTTGAGAAGCGCCTTTACCTTCGTGACAATGGGCTTTGCGGGATCTGTGGAGGATATTGCGACCATGTCCCCGCGTCTGAGCTCACCCTGGTAAAGTATCACGTCGAGAGTGGTCCCGAGGCCTTTCTCCTCTTTCACCTCGAGCACCGTGCCCTCTCCCGGGCCTTCCTCCTCCGACTCGAGCTGTTCTTCTAGGAAACGCTGCGCGAGACCAACGAGCACGAGCAATAGATCTGGTATCCCTTCCCCTGACTTCCCGCTCACCGGGATGATCGCTACTGTCTTTGTGAAATCCTCGATCCTGTCGAACCTGTCCGCGCTGAACCCGTAGTCATAGAACTTTCCGACAAGGTCGTATATAGCCTTCTCAAGGTTCTCTATTGCTGACTCGGGCTGTCTCTTAATACTGATGATGAAGGGCTGGCCCTCCTGCACCCTCCAGCCCTCGATGAGATCTATCTTGTTCGCGGCAATCACGAACGGCGTCTTGAACTTTTTCAGGATGTTCATCGATTCGACCGTCTGCGGCTGTATCCCCTGGTTTATGTCGATGACGAGGACTGCAAGATCTGCCAAAGCACCGCCTCTTGCCCTCAGGGTGATGAATGAATGATGACCAGGGGTGTCGATGAAAAGGAGCCCCGGCACGGTGAATCTCTTGCCCTTCGCCATATCCCCGCATAACTTGTAGACTGTCTCCAATGGGACCTCGGTCGCGCCGATGTGCTGGGTGATGCCCCCTGCCTCTCTTCCTACTACGTTGGTGCCCCTGATTCTATCGAGAATTGTCGACTTTCCATGATCGACGTGCCCTAATACCGATACTATCGGTTGTCTCGTCACCAAAGGGATCACCGGGAGGTTTAGGAATAATCAACAGCAGGGTCATACCTTTCCTTCGTACAACCATGTCTCGTCTATCCGCGTGTACCTCTGTATCTCATAGTCGTTGAAGAAAAGCTCGATTTCGCGCTTAGCCGATTCTGGCGAATCCGATCCGTGGACAATGTTCCTCCCAGTCTGAATCCCGAGGTCACCCCTGATGGTGCCCGGAGCTGCATCCTGGGGATTCGTCTTGCCCATCATCGCCCTCACAACGGAAACAGCATTGTCACCTTCGAGAATCATGCAGACGACGGGCCCGGAAGTTATGTAATCTATCAGAGATGGGAAAAAGCTCTTGCCCTTGTGCTCCTCGTAATGCCTCTCCGCGAGCTCGCGTGGTATTTTGATCATCTTGAGCGCACAAATCTTGAACCCGCGACGCTCAAACCTCGATATTATTTCCCCGATGAGCCCTCTCTGGACTCCATCGGGCTTCACCATGCAGAAGGTCCGCTCTATCAACTGCCATCCCCCGCGTCTTTCTTCGCTAGCTCTTGCTCAGCGGAGGGAGTTCTTGCCCTCTCCTCAGCTTCATGCTGTTCCAAGCCTTGCTTCGCGACTTCCTGCTTGCCCGCTTTGGCCACCTTTCTTACCCTGATCGTCTTCTTCGCACCCTCTTTCCCTGCATGCGTCCCGACCGCCAACCTAACCGCCTTGTCCCGTCGGTACTGCGAGGTCCATCGCGTCTCGCGCGGGGCGCGTCCGAGGACGATCATGTTTTTGAAGCACTTGTTGCTGCAGAAGCTGTAGGTGAAGCCATCCTTGCGAACATATAGCCGGCCCGTGCCTGGCTCGATGCTCTCCCCGCAGAACGAACATATCTTTTGCTCCACCATTTGGGATCACCATCCGTTACGATGTTCTCTGGCCAAGGAGGCTATCTATCGGACGCTCAGTTTCCTGGCCTCTCGGGCGGTCTCTTTCAACATCAGTGTATCTCCTACCCGGACAGGTCCCATAACGTTCCTCGTGATGATCCTGCCCTTATCCCGTCCCTCGAGCACTCGGACCTTTACCTGGGTGGCTTCGCCCGTCATGCCAGTCCTGCCAATTATCTCGACGACCTCCGACGGAATGCTATCCTCAGCCATCTGAATCGCCTCCTCACTTGCGGAGCTCCGCTATCTTCTTAATCAGATCATCGAGCAACGGCTTTCCCTTGCCCGCATCCGTGATAGCGACGGAAGCGGTGGGCTTCTCGAGGCCGCAGGCGTTTCCCAGCTCGGCCTTGCTCGGGACAAACGCGAAAGGAACCTTCCGCTCGTCACAGAGCGCGGGCATATGCATTAATATCTCTGGGGGATTGACGTCCTCGGCAAGGACCACGAATTGCGCCTCGCCCCTCTCGACGAGTTTGGTCACCTCGTTTGTACCCTTTCTGAGCTTGCCGCTGTCTCTTGCCAGTTCCACAAGCTCGTACACGCGGTCGCTCACTTCTTTCGGCGTTTCGAATTTCACATACGGTGGTTTGCTCATTTGATTGCACCTCATTCGGACGCATAAGCGTCTTCATCATTCATGGGCTCTAGAGAAGAGCAAGCATGCAGAAAGTCTCACAATATAAAAGGTCTTTGCTGCAAATCCTGCGTTTGTCCGAGTATGCCTTCACGATCTCCCTTCAGGGGCGAAATGTCCCTCACTTCCGTACCCGGGGTTATAAACCTTTCAAACAAGGGTTATCTACCATCAGTTAGTTAGGACTCATCGCGGGCGTCGGTGATTCAAGGAATGACCGGCACCTGGCAGGTCTGAAAAACATGAAAGTCCTAATATTAGGTTCGGGAGCAGTAGGAACGGTAATCGGAAATATATTGAGCAGGCACGAAGAGATCGAGCAGATTGCAATGGCTGACCTCGATCTGGAGAAAGCACGAAAGGCCGCTAGAAAGGCTGCGAACAAGAAGAAAGTCACCGCCATTGCCATGAACGCGAACAACGTGGACGACATGAAGAAGGGGATGAAAGGCTATGATATGGTTATCAATGCGACCCTTCCGAGATTTTTCCTGAAAGTAATGAGAGCATGCCTGGAAAGCGGTGTCAATTATATGGATATGGCCACCGACCTGGGAGTCGCGAGGCATGAAAAAGCGGGACAGAAGATCGAAAAGGTGCCGATCGACCTCCAGCTGGAGCAGGACGATGCATGGAAAGAAGCGGGTCTGTCAGCGATGCTCTGTTGGGGTGCAGAGCCCGGTGCAGTCAACGTCTTTGCAAGGTATGCGGCGGATCAGATGGATTCCGTCGAGAAGATACTGGTGAGGGACGGGGACAACTCCTACATAGAAGGCTATGACGGTTTCGTCTCTTACTGGTCTCCGGATACCCTGATCGAGGAATGCGCTGACTTGGATGCTCTTGTCTGGACGAACGGCAGGTTCGAAAGGATCCCCTCGCTCTCGAAGAGCGAAATCTGGGAGTTTCCTCCTCCGATTGGCAAACTGAAGGTCTGGTGCGTGGATCACGAGGAGACAGAAACATTGGGCAGATTCATCGGCAAGGGATGCAAGGAGTGCAACTTCTACCTCGCTTTGAGTGACGAGGTCGCCGACATGCTGAGAATGATGAAGAAGATGGGGTTCGTCAGCCCTGTCCCTATCGACGTTAAAGGTGTTAAGGTCGCACCGCGAGACGTGGTCACCGCGCTGATGCCATCTCCCGCGGAGATGGACCTGAATGCGAAAATCAGGGGTATGGGCTGTGCAAGTGTAATGGTCATCGGGAAGAGAGGAAACAAGAGATATAGCCATTACATTTACAATATCGCCGACCACGAGAAATGTTGGCAGACGTACGGGGCGAACGCGACCGCCGTGCAGACGGCAACCCCGACGGCGATCGCAACCGTCCTGAAAGCCAGGGGCGTCATCGACAGAAAAGGGGTGTTTCCGCCAGAAATGTTGGACCCAGGTCCGATCATGGAGGCATTCAAGAAGATGGGCTTCCCGTGGCAGGAAGAGAAAAAGGAGCTCTCCGAGGGATGAAGAGGGGAGGTAAATTCCCGGGAATCGGGCATCCCTCTTCGGCAATTTTTCGAGAATCAGAGCGGATTTTTGGAATATTTTACCCCGATTTCAATTGGCACTTTAATAGCCCGGCTGAGGATGGCGAAAAAATGTTACCATTTCGGCTACTGGCAGAAAAAGCGGATTAGACCCTTGCAAGAAAATAAATAGCGTCATTTAATACGATATGGCAGACCTGGGAAGTCGAAAAAACGACTTTATCGCAACCAGGGGGACTGAAAACAGATGAAAATTGTGATAGTAGGAGCAGGAGGCGCGGTAGGATCTGTCATAGCAGATTGGCTGTCCCGACAGCCAGAATATGACCAGATAGTCCTTGCCGGCCGAAAGAGAGATACATTGAAGAAAACCCTTGACAAGATGAAAGGAAAGGAGAAGGCGAAGATAGCCATCGTGGACGCGAACAACATAGCCGATATGAAGAAATGCTTCAGAGGAGCGGACATGGTCGTCAACTCGACCCTGCCACGCTACTTCTTGAAAATCATGAAGGCATGCCTCGATGTGGGAACGAACTACATCGATATGGCAACCGATCTTGCAGTGATGAACGATGAGCCGTTCAAGCCCGTGAAGAAGGTGCCGCTGGATCTCCAGTTGCAACAGGACAAAGCCTGGAAGAAGAAGGACATAGCAGCGATGCTCTGCTGGGGAGTCGATCCGGGTGCGGTGAACGTCTTTACCAGGTATGCTGCAGACGGCATGGACGAGGTCGAGGAAATAAAAATAAGAGACGGGGACAAGAGCGTCATCGAGGGATACGACCGATTCTATGCGCCGTGGTCGCCAGATACCCTAATCGAGGAGGTTGCCTACATGAATTCCTTGATCTGGACGAACGGCCACTGGGAGAGACGGCCGCCCTTGACAGTCTCGGAGGAATGGGAGTTTCCTCCACCTGTCGGCAAGCTGAAGGTCTGGTTGGTCGACCATGAGGAGACACAGTGCCTGCCGAGGTTCATCGACAAGGGCTGTAAGGAAATGAACTTCATGATACATCTGGACGATGAATGGGTGGACGTCGTCCGAGCCCTGAGGAAGGTCGGGCTTGTCGATGCGAAGCCTGTCAAGGTCAGAACCGGTGTGAAGGTCGTCCCGAGAGATGTGGTTACGGCGTGCATGGCATCCCCGGTGGACCCGAATATCCAGTCAAAGACGAAGGGGCATACGTGCGTGGGCGCCGCAGTCATCGGGAAGAAGGATGGCCAGAGAATCATGCATTATATCTGGAACACGATGAGCCACGAGGAATGCTGGAAGGAATACAAGGCCACTGCGACGCCGACGCAGGTCGCAATACCGACGGCGATAGCTGTGACATTGTTCGCTCAAGGGAAGATCCAAGAGCGCGGAGTGTTCACGCCAGAAATGCTGGACCCGAAGCCGATTCTGAATGCGTTCACGAAGTACGGCTTCAAATGGGAAGAGATGAAGAAGAAACTCGATTGAACAGGAAAGATATGACCCGCCAGGAGAACGCGCAAGAGCTTCTCCTGGCATCATCTATTTTTTGAAGACATTTGGTCATTGAATGCCGAGCGCCTTTTCCTTTTCCGCTATCCTTAAACGCGTCTTTATCACGGTATCAGGATTGAGCGAGATGCTGTCTATGCCGCATTCCACGAGGAACTCCGCGAAATCCGGGAAATCGCTCGGCGCCTGTCCGCATATGCCTATTTTCCTGCCGTTCTTCTTGACTGTCTCTATTACGCTTTTGATCATCCTCTTGACGGCCTCGTTCCGCTCATCGTACAAGTGAGAGACAAGCTCGGAATCTCTGTCAAGACCTAGGAGCAATTGAGTGAGATCGTTGGAGCCTATCGAAAAGCCATCAAAGACCTTGCAAAATTCGTCCGCGAGCACGACGTTGCTCGGTATTTCGCACATAACATACACTTCGAGACCGTTCTTCCCCTGCTCCAACCCGAACTCCTTCATCACATCGATTACCTTCTTGCCCTCTTCGACGGTCCGGCAGAACGGCACCATCACCTTCACATTCGTTAGACCTTTTTCTTCTCTCACTATCTTGAGGGCCCTGCATTCGAGTTCGAAAGCAGGCTTGAACCTCGGGTCGTAATATCTCGATGCCCCCCTCCAGCCGATCATCGGATTGCTTTCCTTTGGCTCATAGAGCTCCCCGCCGATGAGATCGGCATACTCATTAGTCTTGAAGTCGGATAATCGGACTATCACATCGTTCGGATAGAAAGCGGAGGCTATCTTGCCAATGCCCAAAGAAAGTTTCTCGACGAAGAAATCCGCTTTATTGACATATGCAGATGACCTCTTGTCTATCTCCGAGACTATCCGAGCATATTTTGGGTCCTGTTCCCCTCTCCGTTTTAATTCCTCGTATTCTATCAACGCCATCGGATGGATTCCAATGTGGGACATTATGATGAATTCCAACCTCGCCAAACCCACTCCGTCGCTGGGTATCTGCGCGTGATAAAAGACGTTCTCGGGGGTCCCGACGTTCATCATTATCTTCGTTTTAGTTGGCGGTATCGTATCGAGTCTAACGCGGTCTACGCGATATTTGAGAAGCCCTTCGTACACCAACCCTATGCCCTGAGACGTGTCAACCGTGACCTGCTGACCCGTCTTTAATACCTCGGTGCCGTTCCCCGTCCCGACGATCGCGGGGATGCCGAGCTCGCGTGATACAATTGCCGCATGACAGGTCCGGCCACCGCGGTTGGTTATGATTGCAGATGCCATCTTCATTATCGGCTCCCAGTCGGGGTCCGTCCTGTCCGTGACCAGCACCTGTCCTTTGCTGAATTCGTTCAGCTGTAGCGCGGACTTAAGCACATTGACAGTCCCTTGGCCTATCTTCGATCCTACAGCGTCCCCTCTTAGGAGGATCTTGCCCTTTTCCTCGAGGACGTAAGTCTCATAGACCTTCTCCTTCTTGACCGCGTGCACGGTTTCAGGCCTTGCCTGAACTATATATAGTTGATTGGTCAGGCCGTCCTTCGCCCATTCGATGTCCATATGCTTTCCATAGTGCTTTTCTATCTCTATCGCCCACTTGGCGAGCGTCGTGGCCTCCTCATCGGTTATCGTGAACCGTTGCCTGTCTTTCTTCGGGACCTCGACCTCGTCGAGCTTTGCGCTCTTGCCAGTATATATCATTTTATGCAACTTCTCTCCGAGAATCTTTTCAACGACAGGATTTCTGGCTTTTCCTATCAGGTCCTTATGAACATAGAATTGATCTGGAGAGACACCCCCTTGGACAATCAACTCGCCCAATCCGTATGAACTGGTGATATAGACTACTTTGTCGAACCCACTTTCGGTATCTATCGTGAACATGACCCCCGAGCACGCGAGGTCGCTCCGCACCATTTGCTGGACGCCGACAGAAAGAGCAATCCCGAGCTGCGGGAATCCCTTGTCTGCACGGTAGGATATCGCCCTGTCTGTGAAGAGGCTTGCGAAACACTGCTTTATCGCCCGGAGGAGGTTGGCGCCACCATAGACGTTCAGGATGGTCTCGTGCTGACCTGCGAAAGACGCTCCTTCGAGGTCTTCAGCAGTGGCGCTTGACCTCACCGCGACGTGAGGATTCTTCTGGCCGAGCATCCTAGACAATTCGCTGTAGGACATCAGGATCTCGATCTTGAGGTCCTGGGGGAACTCCGAGTTCATGAACAACATCCTGACCTCTTTGCCCTTCGATAACAAATTGCTCGGGTTCCTCGTATCGAGTCCTTCGAGCGCCTTCTGAACCCTCGTTTCGAGTTTGTTCGCCTCGACGAATCTTCTGAAAGCGTATGTGGTGATGGCAAAGCCGTCCGGTACCTGAATGCCCTTCGACGACAACTCTCTGAGCATCTCGCCGAGAGATGCGTTCTTGCCTCCCACCAGCGGGATGTCATTCATTCCGATTTCTCTGAACCATAAAATGTATTTCTTGGACCTGTCAACCGTCTCGTTAGTAGTCTGCATCCGAATCTACCCATCGAGGATTCTGACAAGGGTTTTGCGGGATTTAATCGTCCATCATCGCCATCATATCCCGGTCCAAGCCCAACGCGTTTAAGCACCTCGGAGAGAGCACTCTCTTGGCGCTCCTTAGATTGAGCCGGTCGTAATTAACCCTTTCCCAATCGTATCGGTCGGCAGTCGCGTCGGCTGGAATTGGATTATCTATTATTAGCGCAATATGGAATAACGACGAGCACATGAAAGTAGCGATGCTGACCTATAGCCTTAAGCCCAGAGGAGGCGTAGTCCATGCTTTATCACTTGCGGAAGCCATTCAAAGAAAGGGCATAGAAATCGAATTGTTCGCGCTAAGGAGGGAAGATCAGGCGGAACAATATCCGGGGTTTTTCAGGAAAACGTCCGTACCTTTCAGGATATTCGATTTCAAATGGCACGAGGATATACGAGAGAGATTGGAATCGATGAGCTCGGCGTACATCGAGAACCTGCCATTGGATTTCGATATCTATCATGCTCAGGATTGCGTTTGCGATACCGCACTCCAGAGACTGTCCTCGAGCAATAGATTGTCCGCGCCTATCGTGAGGACCATTCATCATGTGGAAGGCTTTGCCGACAAATTCTTGGACAGATGTGAGCAGGAGGCCATTCGAGGAAACACCTGGAAAATAACGGTCTCGAACTATTGGCATGACGAGCTTTTAAGGAGATACGGCATCGAATCCACCGTGATTCACAACGGGATTGATACTGGAAGGTATCCATTTAACGCCTCCGAGAGGGAGCCTTTTGTCCTGTTCGTGGGCGGGATGGAGGCGCGAAAAGGACTGGAGTTCGCCATTGAGACAATTGAGATCCTGCACAGAAGAGGCAGCGATCTGAAATTGATAGCTGTCGCGAGGCCGGGCTTCAGAGGGGTCGAGTCAAAGGCCTGGTTCGACCATCTCGTCGAGAGGTGCGGTCTGACAGGCAAGGTCGAAATACTCGAGACAGTTTCCGATGAGAAGATGGTCGAACTCTACACAAGAGCTTCCGTCTTCCTCTTGACCTCCCGGATGGAGGGGTGGGGTCTCTCTATCATGGAAGCAATGGCTTCGGGATGCCCAGTTGTCGCCTCCTCTGTTGGCGGTGTAACCGAGCTCATTGAGAACGAGAAGACTGGTATCCTAGTCGAGCCAGGCGATGTGAAAGGATATGCTGATGCGATTGCCAGATTACTCAGAAATGACTCCTTGAGGAGAAGCATCACGGAAAGGGCACGGAAAAAGCTTGACAGGTATTCCTGGGATAAGGCGGCGGAGAAGACCATCAGGCTTTACGAGAAGATCCTGGGCGCTGGGTGACCTGATCACTGCTTGGGTATATGGATATGGAATATGCTCCCCTTGCCTACCTCGCTTTCGACCCATATCTTGCCGCCGTGTGCGTCAACGATCCCCTTTGCCATCGGGAGCCCCAGGCCCATTCTATCGACCTGATGAGACAATTCCTTCGCGACAACGATATGGAACCTGTCGAAAATTCTTTCGAGCTCAGAGGTCGGGATTCCGATACCGTTGTCCTTGACCCAGATATGTATCATCTTCCCCTCATCCGCAGCCCCGACCTGTATCTTTCCCCCTTCGGGGGTATATCGTATGGCGTTGTTTAATACGTTCCTGAGGGCATCCTTCATCTTCCTATAATCGAACATCGCTGAGCTAAGCTCGCCCTGGAGTACGAGCGTGATTTCCTGATGCTTGTCATGCGCAAGTCCCTGCTGCGAAGCGACCACCTCCTCGATCAGGTTCTTGATCGAGGCTTCCTGCTTGATGATCTCCATTGCCCCTTGCTCGATTCTCGCAACATCAAGCATCGTCTCGACGAGATCGTATAGCCGTTCCGTGTTCGCCCGGATCGCCTTTATCTTCCCCATGACCTTCTGGTCGATCTTGTCCGAATACCCTGATTCCAGCATCTCCAGATATCCTCTCATGACCGTCAACGGCGTCCTCAATTCATGAGATACCGTGTCGATGAAGCGCGTTTTCATCTTGTCTATGCGCTGCAATTCCTCATAGGCCTCAGTCAAGGATCTATAAGAGCGTTCCAGCTGCTGCTGCAATCTGATCCTCTGGGTTACATCTGCAAGAATCCCTATGACACGAGACCGTCCGTTTTTCGATCTCGTCGATCTGAATCTGACATCGAGATACACGCTCTTGCCGCTCGGACACCTGAACCGGAGATTTTCAATGTCGACTTGCTCACCGGCAATCGCCCTTCTTATTACCGTATCGAGCCCGCTATTCTTGAACGCATCCCCGCTTACCAGGTTCTCCCCGATCAATGCGTCCGTATCTGGACCACAACCGAGGATAAGCAATGCCTGATTGTTCGCGCTAATTACGGAGCCGTCTTCATCGCAGATGATGATCCCGATTGGCGCAAGCTCGAAAACTGAGTTTATATCGAGTCGAGACAAAAGGTTCTCGCCAATCCTATCAAGCGTGTCCAGAATGATCAACACGCCTCTGAAATATTCTGCGAGCTCCGCATCATTGCATACTGCCTGTGCATTCTCTTTGTCTATCGATATCGCCACCAGATGCCATGGCTCATCATCTCTGCCGATAAATAGTGCGACGCATTCCTGCTCATCTGGAGCTAATATCTCCCTAAAGGATTGAGGAAGATGATCGATTGATTCGATGATATGCATCTTATCTGTAGGTAGCTGCGCCAACCAGGCAACCGATGAGTCGTCGAGTTTGACAGATTTATATGCAGTGACGCGCTCAGATGATCCTGATATCCGCAGGGTTGCAGTGCCTTTCTCGAGGGAACAGCATGTCAATCTTTTTATGCCGAATTCCTGCGACGTGTCTGTTAGTATCGCCATGCATAAGTCGTCAACCTTCCCCTCGACACCAATAAGTGAAATCAATCGTATAAGCGAAGTCAAGGCTGAGAAGCGGTGCTGCTCATCCTTCATGTCTGCGGACACCTCTGCGATTGTGAGATTTTTCGTTGCGCATATCCATTGGTCAAGCGTGCATTGGACGGAGTAGGAATACAATAACGGATAGAAATACCTATTAATTGGCTCTGAATACGAAAACTATATTGAAACGATGAGGATCTCTCAAGACTGGAAGCCTGACTACAGCTCGATCTTACCCTTTTTCAAGAGATTGTCGAGCGCGGCTTCTGCTGCCTGCTCGAGTTTTTCCTTGTCCAGCAGTTCCTTCCTCGCGCTCTCGTTGAGCTCATCGATTGCCCTGCGCTGCTCCTCTCGTTCTCTACGCTTGGTAGCCCTTATCTCCAGTATCTTGTCTCGCATCTCTTTGGCCTTTGCGTGCTGCAGGTCCGCCGCCTTCTTGATGTCAATAAATTCCTGATGTTTCTTGTCCGCGGCACCGATTACCAGGCTTATCTCATTCACGAGCTCCTTTATTTTCTCGTCACAAGCCTTCCTTTCCTCGACAAGAAGCATCATACTTTGGTGCTCGGAATTCGCCAACTGGAACGCCTCGTCGATGGCATCGTCTATCTCTTTCATCGACAGCTTGATTTCTTTCTGTTCTTTGACGACCTTCTCCAGCTCCGTGACCTTCTGATACAGTAGCCTAATACGTTTGATAATCTCGGCTTCTTCTTCGAGCGGCCTCGGGATCGTCTGCTGCTCCATCTCGAGCTTTCGCATCTCACGTTTCGCAAAACTCAGCTCGGCCCTAGCATCCTCATCGATGCCCTTTCGCAGCTTTTTCTTGATATCTATCAGCGATTTCGCCTTTTGCTGCAGCTCATCTCGCTTCTTCTTATGCTCTCCTATTTTTACCGAGAGCTCACGCCGCCTTTCCCTTACCTCGTCAAGGACCTTGCGGAGCTCTTTCTTCTTCTCGTTTAAGGCGTCTCTCTCCGCTCTAACCGATTGAGCCTGAGCGTTCAGCTCATCGCGCTTTGCGATTAGCGCTTTAAACTTCTCCTCGTAATTCCTGAGCTCGTCCACTTTCTTCTTGACCATTGGCTTCACATCGTTTCGGCTTCCAGTCCGAAGCGGGCCAGAAGGCCATTGATGTAGAACCTCATCGTGTCCTTCGCATCCTCCGAGAGAGCAACATATAGAAATCTCTTGCGCATGACATTCACCTCACGGCCCATCTCTGCCAGCCTTCGATCAGCTTGACACCCAGCCCTGGAGAAGGATCGATGCGCAAGATCCCGTCTTCGATGTTCGGACCGTCACATATCTTCTCTATATTCAGATGCGAATCCAGTTCGGTATATTTCACGTCTTTTGCTATCGAGAGATGTGCAGCTGCAGCGATGGAGATGCCAATATCCCCCATGCAACCGGTCATCACTTCAAGACCGGCATCCCGTGCCAGCTTTATCATTTCGATTGCAGGTGTCAGGCCACCGCACTTCATCAATTTCAAGTTTAGAATATCCAGCGCTTCTTCTTGGATCGCGCTCTCGAGGCTCTTCTCGTCGCTCACGGATTCGTCAGCACAGATCGGGATGCCATATTCTTTTCTCAGCCAGGCCATATCGGAGAGCCTGTCCGGCGGCACAGGCTGTTCGAAAACTGTAAGGGCGTATCTCCGAGTCCTTTCCCAAAAAATCGCTGCCTTTTCAACATCGAAGCCGCCGTTTGCGTCGACGAAGAGTTCGATTTCATTCCCGACAGCTTCGCGCACCGCCCTTACTCTATCGACATCACTGGAGACCGAAGTCCCCACCTTTATTTTTATTCTCTTAAACCCTTCTTCGGCCAATCTTCTTGCACATTCAGCTGCTTCTGGAGGTGGCCTGATATCCACCGTTGCCCCGGTCAATATCTCATGACCTGAAATACCTAGTATCGCGCAAAGGCTGACGCCGTATCCCTTCGCGAACAGGTCCCAGACAGCTATATCTATCGCTGCTGCAGCAGCCCGGCTCTTGTCCCTTATGCAGTAAGCTGTTCGATCGTCGAAATAATCCTGCAAATCGATCGCCTGTTCGCATTCTTCCTGCAGCGCGTTCCTGCACTTCGATGGGTTGTCGTTCACGCTTAGCGCAGGAGTCCCAGAACCTAACCCCCTGATATCGCCCGCTTCGGCCTCGACGATGAATACCTCCGCAGTTGTCTTGATACCGGTCGATATCTCGAATCGCTTCCTCGGCAAGCTCAGCTGGTAGAACCTGAATGTGGTCTTCAACGTACCACCCTATTTGATCCTGCCTTTCACCAGCTTGATGATGTCCGAGTTGGGCTTGACATGCAATGCCCTTGCAACTGGCTCACACTTTGCCCTCAACAGATAAACGACCGCCTTCCATCTGTGCTCGGACATCGCCTCGAAGTTCGCCATCCCTTTGCTGATTATCAGGTCTGCAGCGCGCATCCTTTTCTTAAGCCCGACGTTTACGTTCTTGTCCCAAAGATTGAGGCCGACTGCGAGACCCTCGGTTTCTATGATCTCATCTGCTATGTTCTCCATATTGAGGCCCTCGAGATCTTCTAGCGTCACGTCTGTAAGAATCGGTTCGCCCTTTACTACTAGGACAGTCTTCGGTCCAGATTTCTTGATTTCTTCTAATAAGATGCCGTCGAAGACTATCTCGCCACAATTATCGGCGAGAAATACAACCTCCTTACTTCTGCTGATAAGTCTTTCGATTTCGACGGAATCGTCCCAGCCGGGGCGTTTGTCAAGCAGTCTTCGGAATTCCCTCTTAAGCTCTTCGGGCGATTCCAAACTGCCCGATATCCCGAAATCAAGAAGGTTTCCGACTATCGAAAGCCTCATTGCCGCCCGTAACGGATGCTGCGAGGTTCTCACATAACGCCTCGCCTGCCCGACAAGGCTCATGGCTGTAAGATTGCTCTTCCTCTTCAGTTTGACGTATGGATCTCTCTCCCCGATGATTGCATATGCGCATCGATGGATCTCCGATGCGAACTCCGCCGATGAGATCTTATCCGAGGCTCTCTGCGCGACGATTTTTGAGCACTCTACGAGTGCGCTCATTGCTTTATCCTTTTTGCACAGGTCCACCTCATAGGCGACCCTTTTCAAGAGACACGGGATACACGTCGTCGTCAATTTCATCTTTTGACCTTCAGCTTCCTATCGACGTGCTTCTTGAAAATCGCATCTAGCTCCTTCTTTAGCCCGGGTTCGAACCCCGGACTCTCATGTTCGGCGAGCAGTTTCTTCGCCTTCTTTTTCGCATTGACGAGCATCTCCTCTTCGGTCCCGAGGCTGACCTTTTCCGAGTGCCCAGAAACCAGCTCGGGGATGACGATTTCCTTCTTGAAGTTCCTTAGCGTGTGGATGTGTCTCAGATACGTGCCGCCGGGCCCGACCTCTTCGATTGCTTTCATTGCGAAGGAGTTATCGTCCAACGCGATGTCCTCGACCGTTTTCAGTATCGACCGCCAAGCTTCGCAGTCCAGAACCATCTGGATCGCGGACTCCACGCCTGACCGGTTGATGCCTCCGATGCCAACAACGCAATCCGCTCCGGCCATGACAGGTATGAGTCCGCTGATCGCCTTTTGAACCCCTACCTCGTATCCTGGGATCGCCCCTGAGGCGGCGAACCCACCCATCTGGTTCGGCAGTCCATACATTCTCGATAGCTGGCAGGCCGCCGCAGTCATTATTGCACCTTCCACCGAGCCGGAGAGAAACACGCCGCTTCGCATGTCCATTGCTCCGGCCTCGAAGGAATAGAGCTGTGGGGACCCTGGTCGGGCCATCTCGCAAATGGCTATTGCGGACAATATCTCAGCGTTTCCCTGTGCTACAGCCCCGGGAATCGTGACCGGGCCGCTTGAGCCCAGTATGATCATTATCAGATGTATGTTCGGCAGGTTTGCTCTCGAGAACGTCACAGCACCTTCGATTTGTGCCTTCTCCTGGACGAGCGGGCTGACGGGGGTGTGCGTATTGCTTATTATTGCTCTTCTTTCGAGCTTGTCCCTTCCGCCTACAATCGCCGCCGCATACTCGATTTGGAACTCTGCCTCCTCGATCCCGTGGGCTCCGTGTTGGATGTGCTTCGTGGTGTTCTCAAGCGATGCCACGAATTCGTAGTAAGAACACACCTCAGGATCCTTGTCCGTGGCTGCCACCATCGGCCAATAGAGGTCTATTTGCGGCAGGGCGTCTGCAAGTTTCGCCAGCTGGACGCAGTCCTCATATGTCGAGTATCTCCTAACGCCGGTCTCGAGGTCAAACACCTCGACTGGCTGTCCATCCGTGGCTGCATAGCTCACCCTCGAGGGATGTGGCAAATCGTGCTTCCCGTCCCTGCTGCAGAGAGTTATCTCCTTTGGGGCCTTCTTGACCCATTCCATCAGCTCGTATTCGGAGAACCATACCCGCCTCTTCTTCATGTCAACCCTTGACACGTGCTGTCTGGCCATTTGCAAGACCTGTTCGCTCTCTACGACGATCCCTACTTTGTCCAATATTTCGACGCTTTTCTCATGGATTCTCTGGAGAGCTTCCTTATCGAAAATCTCCAACATCGCCTTTGCCAATCGACTCAACTCCCTTGCAACGATTGCAATAACGTTGTCCGGTGAAGGGGAAAACCATTCTTGTTTATTAATTCTCCAGATAATCGGGGAAGGTGATTTGGGCGATGGTATAATCGGGTTTTCATTCGAAGGCTTTATTTCCTATATCGATGCATCAGAATCGTCGCTGTGATTATCCTGCCGATAAGCTCGATCCATTTTATGGTTCTGATATCCGGGAACGTCCTCTGCTTTGTCCCGGAGATGTCTATCCATCCGAGCAGATCGTCGCCCGGACCGAGAAGGTGGATATTGAAGTAATCCGCCTCGAGCGCTTTTGTGAGAGAAGTCCTCTTTATGGATATCAGCGAGGGCCAATTGAAGGCCTTCTGCTCCTTCTCATCGAAGGGCGAATCTTCGACGAGATAGAGCCTGGTGTACTTGCTGATATTATATCCCTTATACGGAGGGGCATCGAAGAAATCCTCTTTTCTATATGCCAGCGTCTTCTTGAAAGCGATCGCGCTCTCCCGAAAGCCCGCAAACGCCCGATACCTATAGAGGCCATCGCCGTCCTTCAATCCTATCGAGACGTCGGATATGCCAAAAGTCCGATGGATAAACGCTGCGACATCCGACAGGAACTCGTCGAGCTCTATCTCCTGCTCGGAGAAGGATTCGCAGATGCTTAGGATGCCGCTCAGGATCTTGCTCTCCGTATCGATATAAGAATGTGAATATTCGAAGGCGAGCCGCCGGGGAATCTCTCTATAGTCCAGCCTGCCAGTCTTATCCCCGGCAACGGAATTGAGGAAATTCCCCCGATCGCTCCCCGATGTGGTCCTCTTCTGCATCTCCTTCATTGATCACTTCCAGCTTTTTATCGTCGGACGGCGAATTGAGAAGAAGCTCTCCGATCGCGCAAGATCGTGCCAATATCCTCCGATATCCCGGGTCCGCACGCCCGAGCTTCATATAAACTGAGGGCTCTCTAATATAATTTTCACCGTGATTTCTCGTCTCGATTATGATAATTCCAAGAGAAACGCCCCAGACGTTTTTTCTGCAAGAAATGAACTGGCATTTTTGCTAGTAACAGGTATCGCCAACCGGAAAGAATGGAAAATAGGGCTATCCCGGCACGAAGGTTGATATCATTTCATCAGCCCGAGCTCGCCGAGTTTCTCCGGCAGATATTTGTCAGTAACGTAATTAAGACCGTATTTCGCCAACGCCTGCTGCTCGGCCTTCTTTCCGATCTCCAACATCGTTTCGATTTCGGACTTCCAGAACGGATCGTTAAACCTCGGGTCGGAGAGCTCTGCGTGGAGTGCCTGGATGTCTTTCTCGGTGAGCTTGTCCGTGGGGAGGTCGTATTGGAGGATGTCCGTTGCCGTTATCCCCACAAATTCCGCCGAAGGAGTAGCAAGGTATTCAGATATATGCGCTGTCTTAATCGCACCATATGCTATCGATGCATGGATCCTGAACGACCATGGATCCCCATCCGTGAATGTGGCCACAGGGATGCCGTGCTCTTCGTTTATTCTCTTTATGAACCTTCTGGTCGATCTGGCAGGCTGACCCTTGAGATGGACGAGAATGGCATTTGCCTGCTCGTCGAACCTGTTCTCGACCAATCTGTCGAACATACCACCGGTCTCTATCGCGAGCAGGAAATCCGCGTCAACCTCGTTTATTATTATCTTGTCCTTCTCGACGTTATACGGGATCCCGTAGCCAGAGTCGCCGACGTCGTCTCTGCAGTTTATCTTCTTCTTCTTACCCTTCCGATCATACTCGGTGATAGTGATATTGCCCAATATGCTTGCCCCGTTCTCCTCAGGCCTGAGCTTGAAGTCCTCTCTGAGGCAGCCCGTGACGATCTCGAGGTCTTCGGCGAGGAGGTTGCTCTCCTCCTGAGCCTCGAACTTCGCTTTCCCCCAGCCCTCTGAGATATAATACATCTCTCTCAGGGTCGATGATTTGTTTTGCTCGATCATCTCTTCAATGAACTCTAGCATGTACATCGTTCGGAGCAGCATGAGCGCCCCCTTGAGCTTCTTCGCTGTTCTCGCGCCCGAGGCTTTCCCGTACTTCCAGACGCAGCTCTTCGGATCGAATTTTATATTGCTCTTTGTCCTTAGGGGAATGATCATCTTCGGTATCTGGCCCTTGTCTATCTGCTGATATATCATCTCTGCGATGGCCGTCAGTTTGTCTATTGCCTGCTGATACCTGCGTTCGTCAGTGCTCCTGTCATTATTCGTCATCCGAGAGCACCTCCCCTTCCTCGTCGTAATCGGCCTCTTCCTCTTCCTCCTCTTCTGGCGGAACACTGGTCTCCTCAATCATCGGCTCTTCTGTCATGACCAGCTTCTCGACATCCCAATCTCCCGGAAGCGGCTCCGCACCTATAACATAAACGGGGTCGATACCGCTGACGTATATCTCGTTCTCGTCGTATGCATCCTTATCGAGCCCGGAAAGCTCGAACCTTATTTCCGCGAGCTCTGTCGTCGCCAATCTCTTAATTGGCCAGCAAAGTACCCGGCCGTCCTTCTCGATCTCTGGCTCGGGTTTCGCATAGACTAGCTTCGCGCCATTATTGGGGAGAACGACGATTATCTCCATAGTTTTCGCGGTCGGAGTGTAATTGTACACGCTTATCGTCACCTTGTGCCTCTTGTTCTCGTACTCGATCTTATCGTCTATCCAGACTATGTTCATTATCTTCGTAATCGTCCCGCCGAGCTTCGGCACGGGTTTCTTGACGATTTTGGCGCACTTCTCCGCGATTTTCGGTAGTATCTCAGCTACTATTTCGAACTTCAATCGCGTCTTTTCTCTCTTCCGCACCTTTCCGAGATGCGTCTTAAGGCTCCTGCCGCATGCCTTGAGAGCGAGCTCTATCTCCTGCTTTATCTCATCTATTTCCGCGATCGCCTCTTTCGACTCCGACGTGAACGGTATCTTCGTCGAGGCAACGTGAACAAGGATTATCGCCGGACCGTAAGGTATCCCCTGTCCGCCTCTCTGCTCGAGTCCGTATCTCCTCCAGTCGATCGATTCGATCGCCTTCGTGATAACGCATGCTCCCTGCTGATACATCAGCGGAACCCTGTTCGCGAACCTCAATATCTGGACAGGCTCCTCCGCGTTCAGCTCTCCGCCGTACACGATGCCGACCTCGACGATGAACGGGTTTCCGGCATAGACCTTGGGCTCTCGTGTGACGGGTGGCGCATAGAAGTCCGCCCGCAGATCACCGAGCACGTTCTTCAAGCCCTTTTTTATGAGCGCTGGGCCGATAGGACTGAGGCAATCGGTTTCTGGGGCCATTATCTTCGTCTGCTTGATCGCCTCGAGTATCTTTTTCGCTTCATCGACTGTGAGCTCTGTAGGCGGCTTCGCGAATGGTATGCCAGCTTTTTCGAGTATCTCCCTTGCGACCCTGTTCGATATCCGCGAGAAATCCTCGGCGAGGAAATTGACCATCTTGTCAGCTTTGGTGCTCTTTGCCATGTTCAGCAATTCGCCGAGTTCTATCCCTTCTGGATGCGGCTTGATTTCCTTTGTCTGGGGAGGCATGGTCTCCGATGCGCGTTCGAACACGACCCGCGGGCCTTCTGGCGGGATATAGGTTATGCGCGCATGGGGGTTCACTATTGCCGTGCCTTTCAGATACTCGATTATAGACTGTTTGCCCGTAACGTACTTCCCCTTTAGCTGGACCTGGATCTTCGTGCCATGTTCTTTTTCCCAGATGACGAAATCTTCCTGGATTATCTCGGGGCGGTTCTTCTTGGTGTCCAGCCTGAGTTCGCAGTAGTAAGCCGCATGCGCTCCTGCGGTCTTTGACCATATCTTGGCGTTTTTCCCGGTTGTCAGCTGGGCGTACATGACCACTGCCGATATCCCTATCCCCTGCTGACCCCTTGCCTGTCTTATCGCATGGAACCTGGAACCGTAAAGGAGCCGGCCGAAGACATTCGGGACCTGGCTCTTGACTATCCCAGGACCGTTGTCTTCGACTGTCACCTGGAAATCGTTCTGGTCTATCTTTTTAACCTCTATCAACAGATCCGGCAATATCCCCGCTTCTTCGCACGCGTCCAAGGAATTGTCAACGGCCTCCTTGACAGCCGTGATGAGGGCTCTCGTCTGCGAATCGAACCCCAGGATGTGCTTGTTCTTCTCGAAGAACTCTGCGACCGAGATCTCCTTCTGTTTTCTTGCCATCTCTTCGGCTATGGACACCGATAGACCTCCGACTGACAATCCAAAGATGCTGTCAATATCTTATGAATGCATCCCGTTCCATAATTCGATTCGTATTAAATAAATTTCGCGTGGGTATCAAAAGCCAGAATGACTACCCCTGCTTCGGCTCATCCGGTCGGTCCACCTTTGTCTCAGGCGATTGCTCCTCTTCGAACGGTTCACCGCAGTTCGGGCAGAATTTTGCGCTCGCCTGGACCTCCGCCCCGCATTCAGAGCAGATGAACGTCTCTTCCTCTTTCGGCTTCTCTTCCGGGGTCTTCCCGGCCTTCTCGGCCTTCAAACGCCTGTACTCCTCGAGCATCTTTGTCCTTGCATCCCTGGACTTGATCGAGAACCTGTAGAAGAGGACCAGTATGAGGAAGGGCATGAATGAGTATGCGAAAAGCAACATCGTGAAGGCCTGCGCGAGGCTCCCGAATATCGCAGCCGTATCGGATGTGACAGGCCCGTAACCGAATTGTATCCCGCTCTCCGTAGGAATCCCTGCCTGATACCAGATGCCGTCCACGCTGACATTGAACATATAGGAATTGATCATCTTCGTCAAATGGGTGCTATATGAAAAGTTGACCCACGAAACATTGCCCAGGGAATAATTGGAATACGGGTGCATCGTCTCGTTTCGTTCGGTGCCGTAGGTGAAGAAAACATCCTCAATGATTATGACATGAGCAGAAATATTGGAAGATGGGTTGGCTCTGACGGAAATTGTGTAGTTGAATATAGTCGTCTCATCCCCCCTGAACGGCGTGACATGACCGTTGCTCAGTTTTGGGTTGTTGGGAGAGTCGATGCTCTGGAGCTTGTCGGTCGGTTCTGCGGTCAGATAACCGAGGAATATTACCGACATTATCAATGCGGCCAGGCAGAACGCAACGACTCCTATGCCAAGCTGGTGCCAGATGTTTTCTTCCCTGAATAACCAGAACATTATGATCAGGGAGATCGATAAAATGGCCCCAGACAGACAAAGATCTACGGATGCGAACGGCGCGAAAACGATACATGCAATCGCTAGTATGAGTACGAACCTGAGCTTGCTCGTCCGAATCCTCTGCAGCAGAGTCGCATGTGGCTCTGACCCAAGTTGCGTGGCCCGCGTGCTCTCATCAGCCATTGACAACACCAAAACATCGCTTCGTTATAAAGATGGCGATTGATACCCGCAGGATGCATACCATCACCTTGCTCCAGCTCTTTTGAAAGCGCTATATACAAAAAGATTTGTGAGCACATTCCATACGCGACACAGGAAGGGGTATCTAGATGAAGACAGCTGTGGTCGCAATAGGCGGAAACGCGCTGATAGCTCCCGGTAAGAAACTGACGTTCGAGAATCAAATGGAGAGAGTGAAGGAGACCGCGAAGCAGATCGTCGACCTTATTCAGATGGATTACGACATAGTGCTCACTCATGGCAACGGCCCGCAGGTCGGCAATATCCTTCTACAGAACGAGCTGAGCAGAAAGGAGGTCCCGGAAATGCCTCTGGACGCCCTGGTCGCAGAGAGCCAAGGATTGATAGGGTATATGCTGCAGCAATCCCTGACGAACGAGCTCGCCAGACGAAACATAAACAAGATAGCCATCTCAGTCCTGACGCAAGTCGTCGTTGATGAGGACGATCCTGCGTTCAACACCCCTACAAAACCCATCGGAATGTACTACACTCGAGAAGAGGCCGAGAGATTGTCCAAAGAGAAAGGCTGGGTGTTTGGATATGAGGCCGATCAAGACGGATATCGAAGGCTCGTTCCGTCTCCCGCACCCAAGAAGATAGTCGAGTCGCGCGCGATGCGAAGGCTCATTTTCGGAGGGGAGCATCAAGTGGAGCTGATTATCGCTTGTGGCGGAGGCGGCATCCCGGTGATAAAGAAGGACGGCAGATATGTCGGTGTCGAGGCCGTGGTCGACAAGGACCTTGCAGCCTGCAGGTTGGCGATAGATATTGAGGAGAGACTGTTCATAATGCTCACTGACGTTGATTACGTTTATCTGAATTATGGAACTCCTCAGCAGAGGCCAATAAAACATATGACATTAGAGGGCGCGAAGACCTATCTAAAGGAAGGGCATTTCGGGAAGGGCTCGATGGCGCCGAAAATCGTCGCGGCGATAAGATTCCTCGAGCATAAGGGGGAAGAGGTGATCATAACCTCCCTTGCAAAGCTCGTGGACTCCGTTACAAAAGGAGAAGGGACGCACATCACCAAATGATTCCGCAGCGAGTGATCGAAGGATGGCAACGATCGAAGAACAGATATTACAGATTGAAGAGGAGATCCGTAACACACCTTATAACAAGAAATCGCAGCACCACATAGGCAGGCTGAAGGCGAAGCTGGCTCATCTGAGAGAGGAGGTAGAGAAGCGGAGGTCGAAAAAAGGAGCGGGACCGAGTTACGCGGTCAAGAAGTCCGGAAATGCGACGGTCGCCCTGGTCGGCTTCCCGAGCGTCGGGAAATCCACTCTCCTCAACAGGTTGACGAATGCGAAAAGCGAAGTCGGGGCCTATGACTTCACCACGCTGGATGTCGTTCCGGGTCTTCTTGAACACAGGGGCGCGAAGATCCAGATACTCGATCTTCCGGGGCTGATAAGAGACGCCTCTAAGGGTAGAGGCAGAGGTAAGGAGATTCTATCGGTCGTGAGATCGGCAGACCTGATAGTCTTGATGATAGACGTTTTCGAGACGAACCTGAACGTCCTATTAGAAGAACTCTACTCGGCGGGCATAAGGCTGAACTCGAGGCCTCCGGATGTTCAGATAACGAAAAGGACGCGCGGGGGTATTGAAGTCAATTCGACCGTGAGGCTGACGAAAATCGATGAGGAGCTCGTGAGAGACATACTGAGGGAGTTCGGAATTGCGAATGCGGTCGTGGTGATACGAGAAGACATAGACGAGGAGCGACTCATTGACGCATTGGCGAAGAACAGGCACTACGCGAAGGCAATTGTGGTCATAAACAAAATAGACCTCGTTGGCGCCTCCTATCTGGAAGAGATAAAGAGGAGATTCAAGGACTGGCAGATCGTGCCGATATCCGCTGAGAAGAACCTGAACATCGACCAGGTGAAGGATAGGATATTCGATGCGCTCGACCTCGTCAGGGTATATCTGAAGCCCCAGGGGAAGGAGGCGGATATGGACGAACCTCTCGTGATACGTAAGGGGACCGATGTCGGAGGTGTCTGCGACCTATTGCACCGGGAGTTCCGTAGGAAGTTCAGATACGCTCAGGTCTGGGGCAGAAGTGCAAAGTTCCCAGGACAGATAGTCGGCCTTGACCATATTCTGGAGGACGGGGATATACTCACAATAATCCTCCGGAGGCAATAACGCGAGCCCTCTCTCTTCAGGCGATCGTCATTTTCTCATATTCCCTGAGAAGCTTGTTCCCCTCTTCGATAATATCCCTATCCAAAGGCGCTACGGTGTGCTCGCGAAGCAGTCTCTTGGCGATCTCTCTCGCCTCCGGCACCATCTTGTTCGACAAGGTCGCCTCCCAGGAGAGCTTCTTCTTGTCCCGGAAGTGGAGCTCCTTTCTGAAGTTATGCATAGTATGCGGATGCGTCAGGAAGGTGCCCCCGTGACCCACCGCCTTTATGATGTCTAACGCTGCGGACTGCTCGTTTATGACGATCTTCCTCATGAACGCCTTGTAGTTTTCCCACATATAAGCATCTATCACCATCTGCTCGAGGGATGCACCCTTCGCGGACCTGAAAGACCCGAAACCCTGAGACAGATCCGAGTTCGCAAACATCGTGAGAGCGGTGCTGGTGAGCTCACATATTGACTTCATAATCCCTATGTCATCCGCGTTAACGCCCCAGTCCGCGACCTGCGATGGCAGACCGTACCGCTTTGCCATTTGTCCCATGGCCGCGGCTATTATGGGCGTCTCGACCGCTTCATAATCGATGTTCCCGGTCTGCATGCTGATAGGGCTCGAGTTCGATCCGTAAATGTGAGGTGCTCCGGGGGAGGATAGTTCAGTCACTACGAGGCTTGCGAGGTTCTCGGCATTTGCGTTGACTATCGTTCCCGCCATGGTAACGGGAGCCGAGCCTCCGGAAAGAGACATCGATAATGAACAGACCGGTATCCCCGCTCTGGCGAACTCCACTTGTCCCTCTATCGCGCCACGCTCGAAAGAGAGAGGGGCAATCGGGCAAGAGACAACGGAGAATATCGGGCGCCTTCTGAGCTCCTCCTCGCCACCGACGACAAGGGAGGCGAGTTCTATCTGCTTCCGGGCATCCAGAGCACTGACCGAATCACCCTGGATATGCTTTGTCTGGTTTTGCAGAGACACCCATAATTCGTGTATCGTATGCACCTGCTGAGGGACGTCTCCTGCGGTGACTGACGGCCAAAAGAAATCCACCTGCGGCAGGGCGTCAGCCAGTCTGGCAAACAGTGCGAGATCGGCGCGCGTGGTCTCCCTCTCCTCTCCCGTCTCGAGGTCTTTCATGAATATCCCTAGCCCGGTCGTCGCGCAATAGGGCACGGCCTCCACGGGAAGTTGCATGTCATAGCGCTTGTCCCGAGCGCACATCCTTATGCTCTTCGGAGCCCTGGCCAGGGCCTCCTTGACCAGGCTCTCGGGAATCCTTGCAATCCCGGAGCTAAAATCTACGGTTGCACCGGCCTCGTCCAAGATCCTCAGGACAGACTGGCTCCTGATCAATACACCGATGGTCTCAAGCGTTTTCAGAGTCAGCGCATGGACGATATCTTCTTCGTCCTTGCTGAGAAACCTGAGTTTCACGACGGCCATCCTGCTCCCTCCTCCTCTTTCTATCCGGAGAACCTCTTCTCATACTCGGCAATGAGACGCTCACCTTCCTTTAGGATGCTCCTATCTACCGGTTCCGGGGCGTACTCCTTTAATATCTTCTTGGCGATCTCACGCGCCTCGGGCACCATCCTGTCCGAAAGCGTCATCTCCCAGGCCGAGATCTTCTTGTCCCTAAAGTAAAGCTCTTTACGGTAGTTCCGGACCGTGTGCGGGTGCGTCAAGAACGTGTTGCCATGGCCGACAGCCCTTATCACATCCAGCGCTGCTGCATCCTCGTCGATCCTGAAGCTCCTGAGGAAGCCTTTCCAGTTCTTCCATATGTAGGCATCTATGACCATCTGCTCCAAGGAAGCCCCCTTCGCCACGTCAGTCGAGCCTATTCCCGATAACATATCTGTTCCGGAAAAGGTGTCGAGCGTCGTGCTCGAGACCTCCGAGAACGATTTGTGAATGCCCGGAGCTGAACCTGCACATAGGCCCCAATCGCCGCATATGCACGGAAGGCCGTATCTCCGGGCCATCTGTGCCATGCCGGCGAACATCGCTGGAACCTCGGGCGCCTCGTAGGCGACATCGCCTGTCGACATGTCGCCCGGGACCGCGTCGGATGCGTAGATATGAGGATTTCCAGGGGAGGCAAGCTGAGTCATAACAAGGCTTGCCAGATTCTCGGCGTTGACGATGACGAGCGTGCCCGCAATGGTGACCGGAGATGTCAGCCCCGCGAGGGGCATGGTCATCGAGATGATCGGGATACCCGCCTTCGCAAGCTCCATCTGGGCCTCGATCGCATCCTTACGGAAAACGAGTGGCGAATCGGGCGAGATCAGAACCGAAAATATCGGCCGTTTCCTAAGCTCGTCTTCCCCGCCGGCTAGCAACGCGCCCAGCTTGATTTGCATCTTCGCGTCCTCCGCGTTCCTGCATTCGATCTGCTGGAAATGCTTCGAACAGTTAGTCATCGATATCCAGAGTTCGTGGGCGGTGTGCGCCTCCTGAGGCACGTCCCGGGGGATGATCATGCTCCACATGAAATCGACCTCCTCCAGGGCGTCTCCGAGCCTTGCGAAATCCGCGCAATCCTTGCGCGTCGCGCTTCTCTGCTCACCAGTGTCGATGTCTGTCATATGTATCGCGAGGCCCGTTGTACCAACATACGGGATATCCTCCGCCGGGAGGCGGATGTTGTACTTCGGATTCCGCGCAAAAAGCGTGAAGCTCTTGGGGGCTTTCTTCACAGATTCATTGATTAAAGGTTCTGGGATCTTTACCACTTCGGAATTCTTTTCTACATGTGCGCCGGCGTCCGCGAGCATTTCCCGGACCTGTCTGCTTCTCACTGCAACCCCGATGTCCTCGAGGCACCTAATGCTCTGCTGGTGTATGATGTCCTCTTCATCTTTGTCCAAGAATTTGAAGCGAGCTATAGCCATGCCTATACGCCTCCTAAACTATTTTCCCCGCCGCACCGACCGCGATCACCGCGATGTGAAACCGGCTCGCTGGTTGTATGCTGACCATTTAGAAAAATGTTGGGATTTAATAATCACGCCGAGATTGCAAACGAAAACCGTTTAGGCCAGTTGCCGACGGAGATAGGACCAAGTGAATTGATCAGTACAGAGAACACACGATCTGGAATTGATCAGAAGCGAGAAGACTAGCGGAAGACGATTTGCCCGACGGACTCGGGGAAAAATTAATATCCCGGGAACGACAAAAAATCTAGATAAGGCGTTTAACAGGACTGCACCCGAGATGCGGTTTCGACTCAGAAACGCATTTATACGGGTGCTGTCTTAGTGGGGAACGCCCAATTGATTGGCAGCGCTATTGGCGAAGATTGGGATTCGGGCGTCCTGCCCAACAGGTGAACAATCTGGATTCCGGCGCTGCGGACAACGTGGAGAATCAAGATATCCGGCTTCACGCCGTGCCCTCTTGATTCTGACGCTTGATGAGAACAATGGCGATTCTGTGCGCATGCAGGATATGCATGATGCAGGGAATACTACGCATATTCGGTGTAACTCGTAACTCCGCCAGAAAACGGCAATTGCCCATGATTTGGCGACCGAAATGAAATCGAGAAATGTCGGCGAAATCAACCGCAAATTCCGGTTGATCCTGCCGGCGGGCACCGCTATTGGAATCCGATTAAGGCATGCGAGTCGAGAGGGGTAAGCCCTCGGCGCACGGCTGAGTAACACGCGGATAATCTGCCCTAAGGTGGGGGATAACCTCGGGAAACTGAGAATAATACCCCATAGGTCTGGAAATGCTGGAATGCTTCCAGGCTGAAAGCTCCGGCGCCTTAGGATGAGTCTGCGGCCTATCAGGTTGTAGTGGGTGTAACGGACCCACTAGCCTTCGACGGGTAGGGGCGTTGAGAGACGGAGCCCCCAGATGGATTCTGAGACACGAATCCAGGTCCTACGGGGCGCAGCAGCCGCGAAACCTTCGCAATGTGGGAAACCACGACGAGGGGATTCCAAGTGCTAATGCATTGCATTAGCTGTTCTCCTGTCTAAAAAACAGGGGGAGTAAGGGCTGGGTAAGACGGGTGCCAGCCGCCGCGGTAATACCCGCAGCCCGAGTGGTGCTCGATTTTATTGAGCTTAAAGCGTACGTAGCCGGTCTTGTAAATCCTTGGGGAAATCGGGCAGCTTAACTGTTCGAAGACCGAGGAGACTGCAAGACTTGGGATCGGGAGAGGTCAGAAGTACCTTTGGGGTAGGGGTAAAATCCTGTAATCCTAAAGGGACTACCAGTGGCGAAGGCGTCTGACTAGAACGAATCCGACGGTGAGGAACGAAGCCCTGGGGCGCAAACGGGATTAGATACCCCGGTAGTCCAGGGTGTAAACGCTGCGGGCTTGGTGTCGGGGGTCCTACGGGGGCGCCCGGTGCCGGAGAGAAATTGTTAAGCCTGCCGCTTGGGGAGTACGGTCGCAAGACTGAAACTTAAAGGAATTGGCGGGGGAGCACCGCAACGGGAGGAGCGTGCGGTTCAATTGGATTCAACGCCGGAAAACTCACCAGGGGCGACGGTCGCATGAAGGCCAGGCTGATGACTTTGCCTGATTGATCGAGAGGTGGTGCATGGCCGTCGTCAGTTCGTACCGTAGGGCGTTCTCTTAAGTGAGATAACGAACGAGACCCTCGCCACTAATTGCCACTTATCCCTCCGGGGATAAAGCACATTAGTGGGACCGCTGGTGCTAAACCAGAGGAAGGGGAGGTCGACGGTAGGTCCGTATGCCCCGAATCCCCTGGGCAACACGCGCGCTACAAAGGCCAAGACAATGGGATCCGATACCGAGAGGTAAGGGTAATCTCGAAACTTGGCCGTAGTTCGGATTGAGGGTTGTAACTCACCCTCATGAAGCTGGATTCCGTAGTAATCGCGCGTCAACATCGCGCGGTGAATATGCCCCTGCTCCTTGCACACACCGCCCGTCAAACCACCCGAGTTGGGCTAAAGTGATGATGTCTCCCTTTGGGGCATTAGAACTTTAGTTCAGCAAGGAGGGTTAAGTCGTAACAAGGTATCTGTAGGGGAACCTGCAGATGGATCACCTCCTACGAAACCCGAGGAGAGACCAGAAGTCTCTCCTCACCAAACCGCCAAGGGCAATTGCCCAGGCGGGATTACAAGCACTAAAGAGTTCTCATCAGGCGTCGCGATCATTTATTTTGATTGGATTTTTGTAATAACCAATCGTCAATCTGAAAAATGGATCAAAAATAGGAAGAGATTTTTGAAAAGGGTTTCAATGAGCCTTTTATATCAGCTCTTCTTCCTCATCGACATGACCAGGTTGAGGGCTATCAGGATCACCGCGATCAAAGAGAGAATCATGGCCATCAACGCCATCGTATTGGCCGAAGAGGCGTAGCTGCTCGATTGCTGTGCATCGTCGGACACCTGTCCTAATTCGCTTTCTAATGCGTCGATCCTGTCCGTCAGATCACTGATTGACCGGTTCAGTTCGGATAGCCTTGCGTTCAGGTCATCGATCTGGCCTTGTAGGTCATCAATTTGATTCTGTAGATTAGTCAACTGCTGGGAAATCGGAGTACCTGCCAGGACTTTGATCGTACATTCGACTTCTGGCACATCCCAATCCGCACCATTCATGAACTCCACCCACCAGTAGACATATAGCTTATAAGTGCCAGTAGGCATGATTTCCGGTATTGTGATAATGGCGGCTGGATTATCGCCGGCGTACTCATAGAAATACACTGGGTAAGTGATTCCGGTTTCGGATACCATATAATAGCTCATTGCACAATCTTCGACCGTAGCATAAGCGGCTTCTAAATTCAAGCTCACGATAAAGCTGCCTCCCTGGTTAACACTTGTCGATGATATCGTGGTCGTCGCCTCTATGGGGCGCAGAGATTCGACCGTTGCAAGCGTTGCTGTCTTATTGTTTCCGCCCACAGCCAAAATCAATCCGTCTTGCATCGAGACAAGTCCGAGGTATTTCTTCGGCTCATTCAAATAGGAAATCTTGACCCATGTATCATTATCAGGATTATAGTAGAATGTATCATCGTACACGGTTCCAAGGACATTATAAGCCTCTGATGATCCGCCTGCCACATATATCATACCATCCATGCCCAAGGCCGCTCCATGACCAGAAGAAGCTTGAGGGAGACTAGCAACCGTTGTCCAGCTTGCCAGCCAGGTTACCCATTTGTATACATCTCCGCGAGCGGTCGCCCAATTATCTGTGCCTCCTATATAATATACCGCATGTTCTTCAGGAACATACACAGCTTGGCCTGACCACCTATTAACTGGTAAAGAAGGCCCTGTCCGCCAGCTATCATCTTCCGCATTATATTGCAAAACCTGACCTGTGACATAACCACCGACAATATAGAAATTAGGCCAATTAACAGCGCAAGAGGTGAATGCGCGCGCGGCCGGCATCGCAACACCGAAAGTCCAGGAATCGGTTGCTATATCATATATCTGGGTCAATGACTGTGTGCCAAGAGTATCATTATAACCTCCAAAGACATATATTCGGCCATCCTCACCAAGACCGCCACTGGCCGCTCTGACGCCAACCGGCATCGGAGCTGCTCGCCAGGAAACATCTGAGTTCAAGTCGTATACCAAAACCGTGTCTACTGTCTTCTTGTAACCTATCCCAACATCGACACCTATCGCGCCTCCTATGACATATACATGACCATTCTCAGAGTCTGCAACAACTACTGCTTGTGCCCGGTCTTCTGACAATGGCACCTCGGTCGTCCAGTTGGTCTGCAATGCAGCAGATGCCGACGGCATCACTGAAGCAATGGCCAAGACGACGAGAGAGAATACCAGACACCCAGAGCCTATCCTTTTCATCAATATACTTGTCATTCTTTACAACTCTCCATATTCTTTAGGAATACTACATCTGGCTGAAATAGCCAAATTGGGTATCCCGCCTTTCCTCTAAACGACTTCAGATATAGATATGCTTTGTCCCTAGCATGAAATGGAATATTTTGTCAATTATTATTCCTTCGGCATTCTTGGCTGATCACCAAAATCGCTAAGAGTTCAATTGGATTCGACCATTCGCAAAGGTATATAGAACTCAACGGCATTGTGTCATTCCCGTGATGGGATGAAATACATAATCGTCACGGGAGGCGTCATTTCTGGACTTGGGAAAGGAATCACCGCATCCTCTATCGGCCGTCTCCTGAAATCTCGTGGATTGAACGTCACCGCGATAAAGATCGATCCTTACCTGAACTTCGATGCAGGCACGCTCAATCCCTTCGAGCATGGAGAGGTTTTCGTTCTTGATGACGGTGGTGAGGTAGATCTCGATCTGGGTCATTACGAACGTTTCCTTGATGTGAGCCTGACGCGTGACCATAACATCACAACCGGAAAAATCTACGGTGCCGTGATCGAGAAAGAGCGGATTGGCCATTTCCTGGGGAAAACTGTGCAGATAATCCCGCACATAACGAACGAGATCAAGGACAGGATAAGGAGCGTTGCGCATCAATCCGGCGCGGACGTTTGCTTGGTCGAGCTCGGCGGCACAATCGGTGACATCGAATCGATGCCTTACGTTGAAGCAATTCGGCAGCTGCACAGCGAGGTCGGAGATGAGAACTGCATATTCGTGCACACGACACTTGTTCCGATCGTAAGCGCTGTTGGAGAGCAAAAGACAAAACCGACCCAGCACTCCGTCAAGGAGCTGCGGGCGCTCGGAGTACAACCACATATAATCGTTGCGAGGGCCGAGAAGCCTTTAGATCCCGCGACGCGGAAGAAGATATCGCTGTTCTGCGATGTGCCATTGGAGGCCGTGATAAGCGCGCCGAACGTGAAGACGATATACGAAGTCCCCGTGATATTCGAAGAACAGGGGTTGACGAACTACCTTTTGAAAAAGATGAACATCACACCTCCGGACGGCGGCCTATCGGATTGGAAGGACTTTTTGTCGCGCCTGAAAAACCCCTCGAAGAAAGTTACAATTTGCCTGGTCGGCAAGTACATGGACTTGATGGATTCCTATATCAGCCATTTCGAAGCACTAAAGCATGCTGCTGCGGAGCTCGATACCGAGGTGAACTTCGAATGCATCGAGGCCGAGGATTTGGAAAAGGAGAGAAATTGCGAGCGATTGAAGAAGGTGGATGGAGTCCTGATACCAGGCGGATTCGGTTCTAGGGGTGTAGAAGGTAAAATAATCGCCACACAATTTGCCAGAGAGAATGACATTCCGTTTCTGGGAGTATGTCTAGGGTTTCAGATAGCGACCATTGAGTTCTGCAGGAATGTCTTGGGGCTCGAACGCGCGAACAGCACCGAATTCGATCCCAACACGCCTTATCCAGTGGTCGACCTGCTGCCGGAACAGAGGGGCGTCGAAAGAAAAGGCGCTACAATGAGGCTCGGCGCGCAACCCGTCATGATCCAGCCCGGCACAACAGCATACAGATTATATGGAGTCACGGAGATCTCCGAGAGGCACAGGCATAGATACGAAATTAATCCGGATTATATCGAGAAGATCGAGGAGGCGGGGATGAAGTATACCGGAAGATCTCCGGATGGAAGGAGGATGGAGATCCTCGAACTGCCGGACAAGAGCTTCTTCATCGCTTCACAGTTCCACCCGGAATTCAAGTCCAGACCCAGGAAGCCTTCCCGGCTCCATTACGGCCTCGTCGAGGCTGCTATAGCGCACGCTGAGAAGAGAGCTACTTGAGGAGCATCTGCTTTTCCTTTATCTTCCGCGTCTTGATCGTTTTCCTGACGGGTTGCTCTCGAGAGGCTATATCACGCTCCGATGGCGGCTCCATTTTCGGCAACAGCAGGACAAACTTTGTCCCCTGTCGGTAGTCCGCCGGGACGCGGTTCTCTATCCAGATTTTCCCACCGTATTTGAGCACCAGGCTTTTCACGATCGTAAGACCTATGCCGAACCCGTATGGCCGTGAATCGTCCCTGCATGTCGAGCTGAACCTCTCCAGGACCTTCTGCTTCTTGTCGTCCGGGATACCACGCCCGTGATCGATAATCTCGATTCGCCAGTACTCTCTGCCGGAATCGAAATGCTCCGATGCATGAAGTTCGATGATCACATCCCGGGAGGGCGTGAACTTGATTGCGTTCGAGAACAAGTTGGAGAAGAGATCCTTGACGTGCTTGTCCCCTGGTATGAAAACCTTCCCGTGCACGACATCCGAACTGAACATCACGTTCTTGCTCGGATATTCGCTCCTGAGATTGCATAATGATGCATCTATCACCGCCGCGAGATCGTGACCCGCGATTCCCTCTCTACCGGAGGCTCTGATATCCGCCAGCTTACGGACGTTCTCGATGAGGTGCTTAATGTTCTCTATCTGTTCCATGGCCTTTGCGGAATACTCCTTGACCTTATCGCCAGCATCCCCGGCTATGGATATCATTTCCAGATATCCCAGGACACCCTGTGTGAAATTATTGATATCATGCGTCATGAGATCATTCAATGCCTCGATCTGCGATCTAGCACGGATTTCGCCATTGAGCAGACGCTCGTTGCTCATTGCTATCGAAGCAAGATTGCCGTATATCTCCAGCAATCCTATCATTCCTTTCGAGTTCGCTATTCCCTCCGGTCCCTCTGTGAATATCATGATCCCCGTTGGGCTCCCGCTGGCATCGTCCATCCTGTAGAAGAGCTTCTCTGCCGAGGAGGAGATCATGAGCTCCCTGAACGCCTTATTTGCAAACTGCACTGAAGTTTCGTCCCTCATCGGATCGGCAGTCGGTGTGCCTGAGATGAGATAGACCCTATCGCCGACACGCTTGCCAAGATTATCGAGCAACCGAAGCATGTCATTCAATGAGAACCTCGATTCGCACATCTTTCTGGATTCCGATTCGTCGAATCCGATACCTCCGGAACATATCAAATCATCGCCGTATTCGGTTCTGGAAAGTATGAGACACTTTGAAAAACCCAGTATAGAGGAGACACCGGACAGGATCTTATTCATCGCCCCGCCTCCGCCACGGGCCATTGAGATGATCGAGGTGCTAAGCTCAAGGATGCTCTCGAGATGCCGAATCCTCGCGAGGCTTTCATCGAGCAGCTCTTTCTCCTTGGCAAGCAATCTCGCATTCTCGAGTGCGATTGCAGCGTGGTTCGCGAAGAGGGTTGCAACCTCTATGTCCTGGTCGGAGAATCCTTTCTCGGCCGCCCTCGCGATGACAAATGCGCCGATGGCATCCTCGCGGCCGATCAGGGGTATGGTCAGGATGGATATCCTCTGCTCCAACCTGTTCTCGGATTTCCTCACAGGATAACTCTCCCGGAACCCCCGCAGCTCAGTAAGGGACTTCGCGACAAGGTCGAGCAAATGTTCTTCCATGAGCGACAGCTCGATTTTCTCGCCGAGATTCCTGCTGAGGACCGCTTTCAATCCCTCTTCCCGGATGATGTAGAAGCGCGCGGCATCGTACGGCACGACCTCCAAGAGCATATCCGAAACCTTCTGATAGATATCAGAGACCCCGGCCGCGACCTGGAGATCGAAAGTGGTCCTGAGGAGCGATTTCATCGTCCTGATGGAGTAGTTCAAGGAGGCCATGGTTTCCGCATTATGTATCAGGACAGCGAGGTGGTCGGAGAAATTGCGCACGAGCGAAGCATCCTGATCCGTGAATCCCATAGGGGACTTTTTGTTAATCAAGGCGATCACGCCTATCGTCACTCCTCTCAGCCTGATGGGAGAAACAAGAAATGAGCTGATAACGAAACTCAGGCCTTCCTGAATCGGAGAACTCGGCTGGGATGTATACTCGTTGGTGTAGAAAATTGAGCCGGAGTCGATTATTCGCTTCATGGATTCATCGTAATACCTCCTTTTCCTCAGCTCGTCCGCGAATCCCTCAGCACCCTCTATGGCCATCCAATCCACACCGCCGTCCGAGGATACCATCCCTATGAGGCAAGATTGAGTCTCAAGAATCCTGTTGATGCGCTGTGCGGTCTCGGACAGTATCCCGCCAACATCCATCGTCGATATCGCCTGAAGGGTCACTTCATCAAGTAGATTGAGAGCCTGCGTCCTGTCCTGTAGCTGCCGGCTGGTCATGGTGTTCGTGATCGACATCGAGACCATATCCGCAAGTGTGGAGACTATCGAAACGTCCTCCTGGTCGAACCTGTCCTCCTCGGGATCGACTATGACGATCGCCCCGATCGGCTTTTCTTGGCTGATAAGCGGTACGACCAGTTCCGATCTTGCCAACACGCCGAGCGATAACATCTCACGCGGATATTTTTCCAGGACCGGGACCCGGTTCTTAATCGCTTTCAGTACCACCTGCTCATTGATCTGCTTGCGGTATTCCAAAGGGGCCACTCTTGCATGGCTCCCAAGGAGCCGAATCGTTCCTTTATCGGGAGGTCCTGACAGGAAGACGATCCCCGCCGCGGAAAAACTCAGCATCTCGACTATTGCATGAGCTGCGTTGTCGGCGATCTCCTCCTCGCTTCTGCTCGATATTAGCTTTTTCCCGAGCTCTTGAAATATCTGCAGCCGATCTATCTTCTTCGCCATCTCGAGAGTCCCGCTATCCAATGGCTTATGCCACTGCGCTACCCCTTCCTCCGGCTGCATGCGGCTTTTCTGGAGGTCAGAGATCTCTTGGATCACAGCGAGATATCCAGCATGAATTCCATCGCGGTTCTTCAATTGCGCGATCTTTAGCCAAGCCCAGAACTCGCCGCCGCCTTTCCTTTTCGAGAGAATGATGCGCTCGGCGTGTCCCCTCTTCAGTTCGCGGGACAGCTCCGTGGACAATTTTGATCGGTGGTCTTCCGGCAATAACTGCTTGAACTTCATTCCGTGGATCTCGGATTCGCTGAACCCATAGATTCTCGCAAGCGCGGGATTGCATTGGATGATCTTCCATGACTGGTCGAATATGCAGATACCGTCCCCCATCGCATCCAACGACGCCGCAAGCTCCTCGAAAGAGAAGAGCGCCGGGCTTCCCATCGAAACATTCTTGCCGACCGCTACCCAGCGTTCTAGATCTGCCGATACGATGAACTCCACGAATTCAATATAGGATCCGTCTGGAAGGCGCATGCCGTACTTCGCGGAATAATTACGGTCCGATGCATGAAGTGACGAGAACAGGCAATCTTCACAAGGGGATTCCCGACCCCGGAGGACGGAATAGCATTCCCTTCCGACTATTTCCCCGAGCACTTCTATCGCGCGCGGGTTTGCCGACTCGATCATGAAGGAGGAATTCCCGATGATGACGAGCTCCCCATCTTTCCGGATGTCTTGCCTGTGGGGGGAATCTTTCGATTCTCCGGCACCTTCGATGATCGAGCCGTTACGGATTCTGCTGACCAATTTAGTTCAGTCCTCGACCAAGAAATCTTCTCGGGGATTGCCCTATCGTTCTAATCGGATTAAAATTTTCACATACATGTCTGGAAAAACTCCTAAGGATACGAGAAGATCCGCCGAGGGAATCTTATCATTGTGCCACATATCGAAATAGGCGGTGTGTGGCAGATTTTATAAGGATGCTCCGCATAGTCTCGCACATATGGCCGAGGATGACCTGAACGATTACATCAAGCTTCTCGAACGCGCGAAGGAGAAGCTCCCCCATGAGACCGAGGTCCATGAGCGGCTAAAGATTCCCGAGCCAGATGTGCTGCTCGAGGGCAAGACGACGGTGGTCAGGAACTTCGGGGATATCGCGGACATCATAAGGAGAGACCCCCAACACATGTTCGGCTATCTACTGAGGGAGCTCGGGACCGCTGGCACCATGGATGGTAAGAGAGCTCTATTGAAAGGTAACGTTCCTGTCGCACAGATAGCAGACCGTATCCAGAGATACATCGATGAATATGTCATGTGCACTGAATGCAACAGGCCCGATACGAGGATAGTGAAGGATGGGAGAGTCCAGATACTCGTTTGCGAGACTTGCGGAGCCCATAGGCCCGTCAAAGTGCGGAAGACCGGGAAACAGGAAACCACCGAGCTCAAGGAAGGAGAGGTATACGAGCTCCAGATCGAGGATATCGGAAAACGCGGAGATGGGATTGCGAGGAACGGCGATTACATAATCTATGTCCCCGGGACTACGAAGGGCATCCAGGTAAAGGTAAAGATCGTCAAAATCTCCGGAAAGACGGCTTTCGGGACTGTCGTTGCATAGAATTTCGCCTCGGTGACCCCATCATGAAATATCCCAAACCGATACTGATAATCGCTCTCGTGTTTGTCGCTGTGCAGCTCATCTCGCTGTTGTTCATCTCAGTCGCGCTCACACCTGCAGACCAGGCGTTCCCGAATCCCGACGACCCTATGATTGCCATATATTATCTATTGCTACTTCTTGGATTCACCCTGCTATTCTTGATGTTGATCAGATTTGACCTGGAGAGATTGCTCAAGGCGATTTTTTACTTCTCGATAGGGTTCGTGATATTTTTCGTGACCACCGTCGTGGCCAGAATGATCATGGACAGCCCTGAGGCATGGCTGGTGCTGGGACTTGCTTTCGGAATTGCGTCAGTCGCAGCGCTGTACAAGAGGCCCGAATGGTATCTAATTGATGCAATTGGAATCGCGATGGCCGTGGGGATAGTCTCCCTGTTGGGAATATCGCTCGGCCTCCTGCCAGTATTGATACTCCTTATCGCGTTGGCCATATACGATGCGTTATCGGTATACAAGACAAAGCATATGCTGAAACTCGCGGACGGAGTAGTCGACATGGGCCTTCCGTTGCTGCTGATAATTCCGAAAAAGCTTCCCTATTCGTTCATCGAAAATAGACCGAAAATACAAGATGGGGAGAAGAAGGAGCGAGAGGCGTTCCTCATTGGCCTTGGCGATATTATAATACCCGGCCTGTTGCCGGCATCCGCCTTTTGGTTCCTGAGAGATGATATCATCATGTTAGGATTGCCGGCCAATCTTCTGGTCGCACTGATGGCCATAATTGGAGGAGTCGTAGGTCTCCTCGTGCTGATGGTGATAGTAATGAAAGGGAGACCGCAGGCCGGCCTGCCACTATTGAATGCAGGGACGATAATCGGCTTCTTTGTAGGTTATGTATTGGTCTTCGGACTAGATTTATCCGGAATGATTTGAGGGAGCGGGGAGCATGAGAGCCTGTTTCGTATCGGACATCCACGGCGATCCGGCGGCAATACGATATCTCGAATCGATAGACTCTGTGTCAGGAATCGACCTTATCGTCATATGCGGAGACCTCACGACCTTCGGGCCAGCATCTCTCGCAGAGCAGATCTTGAAAAACTTGAAGACGAGATGCGCGGCCATCCCCGGGAACTGCGACACCGATGACGTGACCAGAATAATCGAGAAACACTGCATACCTCTGCATCTCAGACGCGAATTGATAGATGGGCTCGAGTTCGTGGGTATCGGCGGGGCGCCGATCTGTCACTTATCGACCCCTCTCGAGCTTTCCGAGAGCGACATAGATCGGGAGCTCTCACGCGTGATTGCCGATGGATGCATTCTCGTGACGCATGCACCGCCTTTCGGGATAAATGACCTCACCACGAGCGGTAAGAGATTGGGCAGCAGAGCCATCGCGAACCTCGTTTCGAAACACCATCCCAGACTCGTTGCATCGGGGCATGTACATGAAGCCCGCGGAATAGTCGAAAAGGCCGGAACCATTTTCCTCAACCCTGGCACTCTCAAGGACGGATTTTGTATACTTGCGGATATTGACAAGAGGATAGAAGCGAAGATAACGGATGTTCGCGAATTGCGGAAAAACCTTTAATATTAAGCCAGTTTTAAGCCGACTGAAACGGAGAGAGAGCAATGGCGATTTGGCAGGGCAGATCGAACAGGAAGATTACGGGCGGCAGGATACGTCATGCCAGGGGAAAGAGGAGATACGAGATTGGCGGTGAGAGACAGCTCACCCACCTGGGCGAACAGAAGACCACCACCGTCAGGATGCGCGGAGGAGGCATCAAGAGCAGGGTTCTGGCCGCCAATATTTGCAATCTTTATCTGCCTGATGAAAAAAAGACCGTGAGGGCGAAAATACTGACCGTGAAGGAGAATCCCTCGAACCCGAACTATGTCCAACGAAACATCATCACGAAAAGCGCGATAATCGGAACAGAGATGGGGGATGCTTTGGTCACATCCCGACCAGGACAAGATGGTGTGGTAAACGCACGATTGATCAGCAGAAAGACGTGACGTAGGCCCTAACGCTCGCCAGAAATCTCAGACGGTGACTTCCTTGGTTCATGAACGGGACAGGCGGAAGGTCATCTGGCCGTCTTACTTCGACTCGAGGCTGTCGAGAGATGCCGGTAGAAGAGCCAGGAAATCGTATTGCATCGAGAAGCCCGATATCGAACGGCTATCGCTCGTGCTCAAATCCATGAATTTGAAATTCGAGGTCGAGAAGGACAAGAAGCATCCGGCCCGGTGGTGGGAAAACGAGGGCCGTATACGGGTCGAGACAAACATGCCAAAATCTAAGCTGATCGAGGCCATCGCAATTCGGCTGAGGAAGTGAGATCCCGGTCCGATTGCCCGACAATCATCAATAATGGTCCTGTGGGGTCTCGACCTCTTCCACGATTTTCTTACCTGCAGAGACGCTGTCGATAGAATGAATCACAGCTCCGCATTCGGCGACGATCTCCTCGACCTTGTCGACCTCGATGTTCAGACCTTCTATCGTGAGCTTAATGCTCTCGGTCTCGCGGTCGACCTCCTGCAATGTGCAGGTGACCCCAGAGATGCCCTTTAAATCGCTCAATCTGCGGGAGAGCTCGATGACAGTCGGGTGATGTGGCTTGAGCACGTCAAGAACCAATCTCTTAATTTCAGCCAACCTTATCTCGCACCTGCCCGATATTATGAGAATCGTCTTGCCTATTCAATTTTTCGGCCCGGATTTCGATAAATAACAATATATATTAGAGCCAGAGACTTCAAGAAAGGTTTAAGTCCGCTCATCCCGATTCGGACAGCTGTGGTAAGAAGAGCGATATCGCCTGAAGAGGTCAAGGTCCTTGACATTAATTCCGCATATCTTGGGATTCCGAGCTTGAAATTGATGGAAAACGCCGGAATCGCTGTCGCAACGAATCTCAGAAAGGAATTCAAGAAGGCCTCCAAAATAGCCGTCGTATGCGGTCGAGGGAACAATGGCGGGGACGGATTTGTTGCAGCAAGACATCTCTCGGCGGAAGGGCTTGATGTCTGTGTATTCTTGGCAGAGCCAGAAACGGAGATTTCTACAGAGATAGCAAAATCGAATTTCGAGAAGGTCAGAAATCTCTGTAGACCTGCATCGGAGTTCAAACCGAACGATTGGGATGTCATAGTCGATGCGCTCTTAGGGGTGGGCGTGAAAGGAAAGATCAGGGAACCATACAGGAGCCTGATCAGGAAAATAAACCAATCCAGAAAGCCTGTTATCTCGATTGATGTCCCGTCCGGCTGGCCGGAGGAACCATCGGTTCGGGCTCAAATGACCGTAACGTTTCACGCGCCGAAGCTCGGCATGGAGAAGGCGAAATGCGGCAAGCTGATAGTTGCAGATATCGGAATCCCTCAAGAAGCGGAGACATACATCGGTCCGGGAGAGTTCATCTATTATCCGAAACCGGACCCGGATTCTCATAAGGGCGATAACGGGAGGATACTCGTCGTTGGAGGGGGTCCATTTACTGGTGCACCTGCACTGGCAGGCATGGGAGCTATGTATACTGGTGCGGACCTAGCACACATTGCCGTTCCGAAGCCCGCAGCGGTCCCGGTAGCCTGCTACTCGCCGAACCTGATCGTGCATCCGTTATCCAATGAAGTCCTGGTGGACGAGGATATCGCCAAGATCAAAGAATTATGGAAGAAGACCGATGCGATGGTGATAGGGCCTGGTCTGGGGGACGATAAGCGGAGCACCCATGCGGCCTCCGAATTGATCAGGCAATGCCCTCTGCCAATGGTCATCGATGCAGATGCTCTGGACGCGGTGAGAGCCAGTCCGGGGATTATAAAGGACAAGAAAGCTGTCCTCACCCCACACAAAGGTGAGTTCGAGAGATTAACTGGCATCCGACTTTCCGAAGACCTCGATAAGAGAGACTTGCAGGTAATCCAGGCGGCCAAGAAGATGAGGGGGATATTGATCGTCAAGGGCCGGATAGACCTCGTATCTGACGGCGAGAAGGTAATGCGGAACAGGACTGGGAACGAGGCCATGACCGTAGGCGGCACGGGAGATGTGCTATCTGGGATATGCGGCTGCCTACTCGCGAAAGGGATGGATCCGTTCCATGCTGCAAGGCTCGCGGTGTTTTTGAACGGCGCAGCAGGAGACCTGGCATTTCAGGAGAAAGGGTACGGACTTCTCGCGACGGACGTCGCCGAGAGGATACCGTATGTCCTGAGAAGATACCTGTGAGCACTATTGCACCCGTGATGGGGGGTGTTTTCTGAAAATCGCTGTGTTGGCCGATCCGCACGGCAATGCGGTTGCTTTGAGAGCCGTACTTGCCGATCTCAAAAGCTTTCATCCCGACAAGACAATAATAGCGGGGGATCTGGTAGGATACGGCCCTGAGCCAAAAGAGGTCATAGATATCGTCAGAGGCATCGATGCAATAGTCATCAAGGGAAACCACGATGATGCCGTGATAAGGAAGGATTACAGTGACATGAACGAGCTCGCGGCGTTCGCGGCAGAATGGACGGCTTCGGTTCTTGATGACGAACGCGTCTTCTATCTATCCGAATTGGATTTCATGAAAGAGTTTGAATTGGAGGGTAGAAAGATCGGCGTATATCATGGTTCTCCAGAGGATCCATTCGAGTATGTGTTTTCCGAAGCGAGAGCACGCGCACTGCTCGGAAAATCTACTATGGACGTCATCATTTGTGGTCATACTCATATCCCGATGTTTGTGAGATGCGCTGACAGGATTCTGCTGAACCCGGGCGGCGTGGGACAACCTCGCGACGGAAATCCCGATGCGTCGTATGCACTCCTCGATATTGACGATCTCAGGCCAGAGTTCCGTCGCGTGCGATACGACATAAATAAAGTACAAAGGCAGATGATCGAGGCAGGCTTGCCGGTCTTCCTTGCCGCGCGGCTTTCGATGGGCGTATGATTATGATGTATGATTTATCATATTGGCCGAGGTAGATGCATAGCATGGTAAAGCTTCAGCCTCTGCAAGGAATCCCCGCCCTCCTTCTCGGCATGAAGGAGAAGACAATCTGCATCGCGGACCTTCATCTCGGATATGAACTCGAGCTCAGACAGAACGGATTCAATATCCCCGATCAAACACCCAGAATTGCGAAATCGATAGTAGATATTGAAGAAGGGGATAGGCTCTTGATACTGGGTGACGTCAAGCACACGATACCATACACTACTGTATTCGAATCGGTGAGATTATCCAGATTCTTCAAGTTGTTGTCAGAAAGATACGCTTCTGTCACGATCGTGATGGGGAATCACGATGGCGGCATCAGGAAGAGCATACCGGATGAGGTCGAAGTCGTTTCCTCGGGAGGACTCGTAATCTCCTCCATAGGGCTTTCGCACGGGCATAGTTGGCCTTCGCGCGAGGTCATGAAATCGAGGATCCTGGTATCGGGTCACATCCATCCCTCCTTGAGCCTTAGGGACAGGCTCGGTTCAAGGAATTCTATCAAGTGTTGGTTGCGAGGAGCTGTCCATAAGAAGCCGCTGAAGAAGAGATACAGCGAGGTCAATGTCTCGGAGACGATAATCATGCCCGCCTACAATCCCCTTCTGACAGGGTCGGCGGTGAACGAAGGGAACCATTGCGGTCTCAGTCCACTTCTCCGATCTAAAGCGATCGTTCTCGGCGAGCAGAAGGCGTACACGCTCGACGGCACATACCTTGGTCATGTATCACAATTGATGACGCAGTTGAAGGAATGAATCAGGGTTGCTTCCTGTCGAAGAATATGTTCTTTCCTGTGGCTGACAGCGGGATGCCGTAGACGATGTTCGATTTCGTCAGACCGAGCGATCTGGCTGCGTTCCCGGCACGATACATGACCCTGTTGTCAACGTTATGCATCGATGCGGTCTTGACCGCGGAGCCGACCGCTATCCCAAGATCGGCCACACGATGTGCGCAATTGGGGCCATGGAATTTCCCTTCGATGGCCGCCCTGTTGAACTCCTCGCAGGACTCGAAACCGCACGCCTTGCAGTTGGTTCCCAGTCCCGGATGCGGAAGCAGACCGATCAGTAGAAGGACCGACGCGTCGAGGACGTTCCTGCCATCACGTACAAACCCTGATGAACCGGTAGTCTCGCCTATCCTCAGCATCTCGGTCCCTACGGCGTCCTTCTCTCGTCCTGTCAGAATCTTGACTTCAATATAATCCTGCCCGACCGCTTTTGGTGCAGTCCTGGCGGAAAGCTCCATGAGTTTCGCGACGATCAGCAACGCATCATCGGACATACGATTTGCCGAATCGAACGAGGATGTATTTCTTATTATTCGAAGTTCGGGAATTTGAATAGTCCCTGCAGGAAAAAATAGAATACCTGCCTAGCTGTTGCGCCATAATGCATGGATGTCGCAACCGTGGCACTGGGGGCAGTTGTGATCGTTATTTGGGTCAGCTTTTTGGTTCTAGTGAGCTCGATCTTATCATCGAGAAAAACTGCAACTCAGCGCAAGACCGCCGTCCAGAAAGTGCACGGACGGAGGATATCGGTGATCGCGAGGATAGACGGCGCGAAAAAATGTCTTATCTGTATGGGGGTAATAAAGAAAGATCTGAAGAGCATAAATTGCGGTTGCGGCAGCAATTTCCATCACAGCTGTGCGGCGCGCGTCGGTATCTGCCCAGTATGCGGTACCCCGATAGATGTCAAAATTCCTTCGGAAGAGCTGTCCGACCGAATTGAGGAATTTGAGCCTATAAGAACCATGCCGCTATCGAGAGAGGACAGGCTGTTCCTGTTGGATGACAAGTTTCTTGTGGGTGAGATCGACGAGGAGACCTACAACAGGCTGAAGAACGAGGTCATCAACAATCTTCCTGAGCCGACCTTCTGTCCCGATTGCGGCAACAGGCTGTACGAAGGAGAGCGATGCTCCTGTGCTGACAATCCTAAATGCCCCGAGTGCGGCTGCGAACTCTCTGAGGACGATAAATTCTGCAGGAAATGCGGCGTGGTGATATCCGAAGAGTTCAAGGAGGAGCTCTTCCAGTGCTCCTCATGTGGCAGAATAGTATCCTCGAGCGAAAGGATTTGCACATGCGGCGCGTTGCTGCTCGATCCCGGCGATTCGATCTGCTTGGAATGTGGTCATCCAGTCTCGTCGAACGACAGGAGTTGCCCGAACTGCGGACGGTTGCGGTTCATCGAATTGCTCGTCTGTCCTTCGTGCGGAAAGGAGGTCGGTCCTTCCGATTTCGAGTGCGAGTGTGGAGCGATATTCGAGGACATGATAGAGAGGATCGAATGTCCCGAGTGCGGTTCGAGCGTCGAGCTCGAGGACAATTTTTGCAGAGTGTGCGGAATTCAGTTCAAGAAAACAGTTTCTCTAGCATACACAGATGAGGCCAGAGAAAAAATGTAAAATATGTGTCTCGGAAGGAGAGGAGACAAATATGCCGCTCCTTCCTGCTGTATCGTTTAGTTTATAAAGTCTATGTCCGGACCGCGGATGAAGGAATTATCCCTCATGACGCCTGCAGCTGCGCTCTTCTTTGGCGCAGGCGCGGCAGCTACTGCTGCGACCGGCTGGCTGGACCGGCTCATCATCAGGTGTGACTTCGCACCGGTGACGATGAGCAATACCCTGATTTGCCCTTCAAGCTCCTTTTCTATCGAGCAGCCCCAGATCAGCCTTGCCCTCCTGGATATCCTCTCGCCTACGACTTCGGCAGCTCTCTCCGCCTGACTGACAGTCATATCAGGTCCGCCTACGACCCTTATGAGCGCGCCCTTCGCATCGGCGAGGTCTATCTCTCCCAGAAGAGGCGAATTTAAGGCCTCATTCACCGCTGCCTCGACCCTCTCTTTCGGGTCTTCGTCGTCTGCCTCTCCAATACCGACGAACGCCACCCCGCCCTCGTTCATGACCGTCCTTATGTCACTATAGTCAAGGTTGACGAGACCCGGCTTGGTGATTATCTCCGTCAATCCCTTTATAGTCTGCATCAGGACCTCGTCCGCAACTTTAAATGCCGCGTCTATTGGCAACTTGGGAACCAGCTCCAGCAACTTGTCGTTCGGTATCACAATGGTCGTATCGCAGACCCTTCTCAGCCGTTCGAGCCCTTCGAGAGCGTTCTCCATACGTATCTCGCCCTCCGCCTTGAACGGCAGTGTGACAACCCCAAGCACCAGAGCCTGGCTCTCCTTGGCCAGCTTTGCAACGTAATGCGCCGCTCCCGTTCCGGTTCCTCCGCCCATGCCCGCCGTCACAAATACTATGTTCGCGCCTTTCAAGAAATCCCTGATATCGTTCTCGTTCTCCCTGGCAGCAGCCTCACCAACTTCGGGCAGAGCGCCTGCGCCCAGACCTCTTGTGACGGTGCGACCTATCAGGATCTTTCGTGGAGCGTGAATCGAGAGCAGATGCTTCGCATCAGTATTGATGGCGCAAAGCTGCGCGCCAGTAATCCCCGCCTCAACTATCCTGTTGATCGTGTTCGACCCGCCACCTCCGCATCCGACGATTTTTATCGAGACGTCCAGTTGAGCTGCGATTTTCGCCAGCTCGGCATCGTCGGGCGAGCTTTCAAATTGGGGGGCATGTGCGACACCGCCGCTCCCCTGCACAGTACCCAGATTCTCAACATCATTGCCTAATGCATCCTTGACTAACGACTTCGGCATAGAGTGCACCCCTTCGTCTGAAGTTACTAATCGTGTAACATAAATATAAACATTACTAATGATAAATCTCTTGCCAGAATGTCGCTTTTTTCGTAACATTCCGCGGCTCAACCCATTACCCGATATCCGAGCTCGAAGGCATGCCGCCGCATCCTTCTTGCCGAGAGGAGCCTATGCAGCAACCCAGTCATCTTAAAATATGATGGATTGCGATTAAGGAGTAAGATAATAAGTCTATCGGGATGGGATAGAAATGAAGTCTCTGATCGATGAGGCGCTCAGCAACCTACATATCGCGCAGCCAATGGCTCCTGCGCAAGATGCCAGACCGATGTCCGAGGACGAAGAGTTGAGACGAATAGTTGATGCGATCCACGTCAGGATTTCTATCGTCGGTTGTGGGGGAGGTGGCTCGAACACCATCAACCGCCTGAGCAAAGCAGGCGTGTTCGGGGCAGATCTCATAGCCGCCAATACCGACGCAAGGCACCTGATAGGCGTCCATGCCTCGCACAAGGTACTCCTTGGCAAGATGACGACCAGGGGGCTCGGCGCAGGCTCGATACCCGAAATCGGCGAGAAGGCAGCCGAGGAGAGCCGAGACGAACTTGCGCACCTGCTCGAGCACTCTAAGATAGTGTTCGTGACCGCTGGTCTGGGTGGCGGAACTGGGACCGGCGCGGCTCCAGTGGTGGCCAAGCTCGCGCGGAATAACAACGCCTTGACCATTGGAGTTGTTACCATGCCTTTTAAGGCCGAGGGCAGGGTGAGGATGGAAAACGCGAGGAGAGGATTGGAAAAGCTCAGGCAGAATTCCGACGCAGTCGCTGTCATCTTCAATGATCGCCTGCTTGAACTCGTGCCGAGATTGCCTCTGAACGCGGCCTTCAGGGTCGCAGATGAGGTGCTGATGGAATCGATAAAGGGGCTAACCGAGACTATTACGAAACCAGGCCTGGTCAATATCGACTTCAATGATGTGTTGACCGTGATGAAGGATGCCGGCATGGCCCTGATAGGCATGGGGGAAGGGACATCCAAGGACGAGGCGTCAGAGAGGATGGAAAAGGCTGTCCAGAGAGCACTCGACTGCCCACTCCTCGGCAACCTCGATCTTTCGACTGCAAAGGGCGCCCTGATAAGGGTTACTGGCGGAGAGGATATGACTGTCCAGGAAGCTGAGAAAGCGGCCGAGCTTGTTTCCGCTTCGATCAGCCCGAGGGCGCGCCTGATATGGGGATGCAACGTCGAGCCGACCATGCGGGGGCTGGTGAGGGTGATGGTGGTCCTGACGGGCATAGAAAACGCCCAGCTGTTCGGCCCGGAGGACCCGAAGGGCCCCGCTATAATAGACGCGATAAGGTAGCCTTTCTATGGTCGACCGAAGATTCCGAAGGAAACGCTATATTGCGTTCGAGCTCATTGGCCCGGAGCCGGTTCCCGGGAAGAGATGCCTAGCTAAGGCAATCGATGACCGCCTCGCCCAAGTCGGAAAGAAGATCGATTTCGAGATAATCTTCATAAAGGACAGAAGAGGGATAATCCTAACATCCCATCTCAAAGCGAGGGAGTTACGGGAAATCCTGAACTCGAGTTTCTCCAATGACCATCGATACACGCTCCGGACGCTGGGAACCTCGGGAACCATCCTCACCTTGAAACGGAAGTTCTTCACAGGCCAGGATGTTTGATGATCGATCCCCGTGTTCGACAGGGACCAACAAGCTATCAGAGCTACAACAATATATTTATCAAGATAGGAGTTTTAGGGGACCTCGACAAGGAGTATCGGATGATTCTGAGGTGAATGTATGCAACCAGGACAAATGGCCTATGACCGCGCGATTACAGTCTTCTCGCCCGACGGCAGATTATTCCAGGTGGAATACGCCCGGGAGGCAGTTAAAAGAGGCACAACCACGGTCGGATTGAAGTTTAAGGACGGGGTAGCGCTTATCGTTGACAAGCGGATAGCGAGCAAGCTCATCGAATCGAAGTCCATCGAAAAGATATTCCAGATAGATGAGCACATAGGCTGCGCCACCTCTGGGCTCGTATCAGATGCAAGGGTACTGGTGGACTACGCTCGGGTGATCGCCCAGATAAATAAAGTCACCTATGCCGAGAAGATCAACATCGAGACTCTTGTGAAAAGGATCTGTGACTTCAAGCAGAATTACACCCAGTACGGAGGCGTGAGACCTTTCGGAACCGCGCTTCTTGTAGCAGGCGTGGATAACCAAGGATGCCACCTTTTCGAGACCGACCCGAGCGGCGCGCTCGTTTCCTACAAGGCGGGAAGCATCGGAGCGGGGAGAAACACCGTCATGGACATGTTCGAGGAGGAATACCAGGAGAATTTGCCGATGGAGGAGGCGATTCTGCTCGGCCTGAAGGCTCTCAAGAAGGCGACAGAGGAGGCGACCATTAGCACGAAGGCCATTGAGATCGGCCTGATAAGGGTTGGTGAGAACTTCAGGAAACTGGAGGAATCAGAGGTCGAGAAGTTCGTCTCGAAACTTGCCTGATGAGTTGCTCGGCAGCTGTTGGTCGGCATGGTCAGCATCGAAGATGCTATAGTAGCAAGATATGAGTCGCACGGGGAGACGTTCGAGATACTCATAGATCCAAAAGCTGTTCAACTGATGAAAGAGGGCAAGGAAATCAATCTCATCGATTACCTAGTGATAGACACGATTTTCAAGAATGCCAAGAAGGGTACGCATCCTGCCGAGGGAAAAATCAAAGAGGTCTTCGGAACGACGGACCCGATAGAGGTTGCGAAGACCATCGTGCTGAAAGGCGAGGTCCAACTGACGACCGAGCAGAGACGGATAATGCAGGAATCGAAACGCAAGGCAATAATCGCCCACATCGCAAGGAATGCGATAAACCCGCAAACAGGAGCGCCCCATCCCCCTGCCAGGATAGAGGCTGCAATGGAGGAGGCCAGGGTCAGGATAGATCCGTTCAAGCCCGTCGAAGTGCAGGTGAAGGACGTGATAGAGGCCCTGAGACCGATACTACCGTTGAAGTTCGAGCATGTGAGGATCGCAACGAAGCTAACGGGGGAGGACTACGGAAGATGCTATGAGGACATCATGCATTTCGGAAAGCTCATCAAGGAGGAATGGCAGAAGGACGGAAGTTGGATTGGTATCGTCGAGATGCCAGCAGGCATGCAAGGAGAATATCTCGATAGATTGAACGCGAAGACCAGGGGCAATGTGCAGACCAAAATTATAAAATAAACCTTCCTGATAACTCCACTCGAAGCTGAGGACGAAGCAAAAGCGGCACCGAAGCTTTGTGCTGATAAGTTGCCAGGCGGCGTTGATGAATGCAAGTCGTCGGGCAAAGGTGCCTATTAGATTCGTGCTCTGCTGTTCGGCAGACAGGTACGGTCTGCTCAAGAGCAGAAGATGAGATGAATGAACGAAGAAGTAAAGTCTGAGACTCCTCACAATATAGAAGTCGAGAGAGAGCTCGTTCTCCCGGGAGAGTTCCTGGCAGAAGGGAAGTTCAAGGCAGGCAGTGGCACATATATGGAGAACGGAAAGATATTCGCCGCGCAGCTGGGGATAAAGAGCATCAAATCCAATTTCGTAAATGTCGTGCCACTGGCCGGACAGTACATTCCCAAGGTCGGAGACCAGGTCATAGGAATCATAATTGACATCGGCCCGAGCAATTGGCTAGCCGATATAAACTCGCCGTATCCCGCCCCGCTACACATCACCGAGGTCCCTTGGAAGGTGGATTTTGGAGATACCGCGAGATATCTCAAGGTCGGCGACGTCATACTCGCGAAGATCCTGATGGTGGATGAGGTGAAACATATCCAGATCACCATGAAGGAACGCGGACTAAGGAAGCTCCAGGGAGGACAAATAATCGAAATCTCCCATTCCAAGGTCCCGAGAGTCATCGGCAGAAACGGCTCGATGATACAGATGATAAAGGATTACACGAACTGTCGGATAATCGTCGGCCAGAACGGGAGGATTTGGCTCGATGGCAACACGGACGACATCACGATTGCGGCGAAGGCTATCAGGATGATAGATCGAGATGCGCAGTGCCTCGGGTTGACTGAAAAGCTGAAAGAATTTTTAGAGAACTCAAGAAAGAATAGGAGGACCGGATGACATGGGAGGCATGACTACAGATCTCAAGCTTATCGACGAGAACGGGCTTCGGATAGATGGACGGAGACCGGACGAGCTGCGGCCTATCAAGATAGAGGCCGGGGTATTGAAAAGGGCTGATGGGTCCGCATATGTGGAGTGGGGGGAAAACAAGATACTCGCGGCGGTGTACGGTCCGCGGGAATGCCATCCGAGACATCTACAGAACCCCGCGAGGGCAATTGTGCAGTGCAGATACAACATGGCATCGTTTTCCGTTTCCGACAGGAAGAAGCCCGGACCTGACAGAAGGTCACAGGAGATATCCAAAATAATCTCAGAGGCGCTCGAGCACGTGATATTCATAAATCTGTTCCCCAGGACCTCAATTGACGTCTACATAGAGGTGCTCCAGGCGAATGCGGGCACGAGATGCGCGGGACTTACCGCAGCCTCGGTAGCACTGGCGGATGCTGGTGTCCCGATGAAGGACATGATTGCCTCCTGCGCCGCCGGAAAGGTGGCGGACACGATAGTTCTCGACCTCAGGAAAGAGGAGGATAATTTCGGCCAGGCCGATCTGCCTGTAGGCCTTGTCCCGAAGACCGGAGAGATAGTCCTGCTGCAGATGGACGGCGACCTTACGGTGGAAGAGTTCAATACCGCCCTATCGATGGCTACCGATGCATGCTATAGAATATACGAACTGCAGAAAGAGGCGTTGAGGAACAAGTACTGCGTCTCTAAGGAGATAATCACTGAGGAGTTGGAGGATACGATCCAGAATTCGATCCAGCAAAAGGCTCCCGATATCGGTGATGATGGGGATCAGGAGCCCGAGGATAATGGTTCCGACCAGGAGGGATTATGATGGTGACAAATCCTCTTTCTGACATTATGAGGGATCATATCTGCAGACTGGTTGCCAGGGACGAGCGAGTGGATGGGAGGGCGAGGGAGGAGTTCAGACCGTTGAGGATAACCACGGGATACGTCAAGAGCGCGGAGGGTTCAGCGCTCGTTAGTCTCGGAGACACAAAGGTCCTGGTAGGCGTGAAATGCGTCGTCGGCGAGCCATTTCCCGATACCCCTGACAAGGGCGTCCTGACGACCAATGCCGAGCTCATACCGTTGGCCAGTGAGACGTTCGAGGCGGGACCGCCCGGAGAGGAGTCTATAGAGATAGCAAGGGTCGTCGACCGCGGGCTCCGAGAGGGGAAGGCAGTCGATCTGGAGAAGCTGTGCATAAAACCCGGAGAGGAGGTCTGGATAAATTTCGTGGACATACATGCGCTCGATTACGACGGGAACTTATTCGATGCGGCAAACATTGCATCGGTGGCAGCGCTGCGTTCCACGATAATTCCCGCATCGCGCATGGAAAAAGGCGAGGATTTCCCCCTTCCGATGGTTCATCTTCCGATATCCGCCACATTCGCCAAGGTAGATGGATACCTGATAGCTGACCCGAACTTCGATGAGGAAAGTGTTTCCAGCGCAAGGCTAACCGTCGTCACGCTCGAGAACGGAAAGCTCTGCGCGATGCAGAAGGGGCTGGGCGGAAGTTTCACCAAAGCGGAGATAGAAAAGGCCATAAACCTCTCCCTTAAGTGGGGGGAAAAGGTGAGAAGCGAGCACTTCTCAGGAGGCGACTGAGCTTGGCGAAGAGGACAGTGAAGGTTGGACCGACTGGAAGGTTCGGACCAAGATACGGGGTCACAGTGAGAAGGAGAATAAGGGAGATCGAAGTCGAGCTAAGAAAAAGACACACTTGCCCAGAATGCAGGGCGAGAGCCGTCAAACGCCTGGCGACCGGGATTTGGAGTTGCCGGAAATGTGGCGCGAAGATCGCCAGTTCGGCATACATCCTATCGCCACCGAGAGCGATCCGGAAGGAGGTCGCTGCGGTGTTGGAGGAACAGAAGCTCACACCCGAGGAGCTCGCAGAGGTCGCCACTGGTCATGCTCCTGGGGCAGACAAGGAGGAGGACTAATAGCATGTACAGATGCTGGAAATGCAAGGAACCGATGAAGGCGAGCCTGAACAGCGTCAATTTCCAGTGTGAGCGATGCGGTTCAAAGATATTCTATAAAGAGAGACCGAACACTACCAAGCTTGTCAAGGCGCGATAGCTGGTCTTCAGATGCACACAGCGGAAATACAAATCGAACATCCGAAGGCAGAGATCATCGAGTCTACAATCCGTCCTGAGAGCAAGGAGGAGTTCCCGAGGACATCGATCAGCGTCTCCCGACAGGATGATAAAGTCACAATTACTATACGCAGCAACGACACCAACGGCCTCCGCGCTGCGATAAACTCGTATCTGAGATGGATGGATATGGCCATCAAGATAGTAGATAGGATTGGTGATTAGATAATGGAAAACATATCGCCGAAATTGCAGAACATGATAGCGCAGTACCAGGAGCTCGCGCAGAGGATACAATCATTCGCGACCCAGAGATACGCCTTCGAAGTCCAGTCGAAGGAATTGGAAAGGGCCATCCAGGAGCTCGAGAAGAGCAAGGATGACGCTATAATTTACAGGAGCGCAGGCAACCTCCTCATACAGGCGAAGGACAAGAATGCGCTGCTTGCGGAGCTCAAGGAACAGAAAGAGACGATAGATATCAGAGCGAGCAGCTTCGAGAGGCAGGAGAAGCAGCTGAGAGAGAGACACGCAGCGCTCCAGAAGCAGATACAGGAGGAGCTCGGCGGAGCGTCGGAAAGAGAGGAGCCTTCAGCTGGCTGAGCTGTGCGATTCCACGGTAATTAGGACAAGAAACCGCAAATACTCCTTCGGAGTTTTTCGTTCTCGTGAAGCAGAACCTGGCAAAGCTGCTATCGCAGGGACGTAACGCGTTCATCGTGCATGGCAACGCTGACCCGGATGCCCTCGCAACCGCCTTTGCGCTGAGCAAGGTATTCCCAGGCATAATAATCGCCCCGGACGGACTCGACCGAATGAGCAAGATCATATCGGAAGCCCTCGGAATCGAAGTCGAGACGAAGCTAGATCGATCCGAATTCGATAGATTGGTGATATTGGATACTTCCGGTCCGGAGCAACTGGGTGATGCGAGGTACCTCGGAAATGATGAGGACGTCATAGTTATAGACCATCATAGTAGAAACCAGAATTGGAAATCGAAGCTCTACTATTGCGACGATACCAAGAGCTCCTGTTGCGAGATCGCCTACGAGCTCGTCAAGATCTCCGGGAAACGCCTTCCGAGGAATGCTGCATTAGCACTACTCGTCGGAATCCTGACCGACTCCGGTCATTTCAGATACGGCAATCGGGATACGCTGCTCACATTTTCCGAGATAATGTCAGAGTACAACATTGGGATGCGCGAGCCGATAGAACTCATCGAGGGCGAGATGGACCTTTCTGAGAAGATCTCGCAGCTGAAAGGAGCACAGAGATTGAAATACACGCGCGTTGAGCGGTTCATAATCGCCACGAGCTTCGGATCGGCCTATGAGGCTTCCGTGAGCAAGGCGCTGATCCAGATGGGTGCTGACATAGCGTTCGTCGGATCCCAACGGGGAGAGGATTTCAGGATAAGCGCCCGCGCCAGTCCCCAAATGATAGAGATGGGAATACACCTCGGGAAGCTCCTTGAGGGGATAGGCAAGGAGACGTCAAATGGGGGCGGAGGACATCCAGCGGCAGCAGGGCTGAGCGGTAAAGGCGATGTGAAACGGATGCTCGACCTGTGCGTCACAAATGCCAGAAAGGCGCTCAGAACGCTAATATCCGCCAGGCAATAGCTCCAGCATTTTCCGAAGGGGGGCAGGGTTCTTCTCGAAATGAATTCTGATAGGTTCGAGCAGAGCCGTGAGCTCGCGCGCGACGTTCTCCTTGAGATCCTTCGGATGTATCTTTCCCGCAGCGTACATCTCGCAAAGTTTCCGATAGTCGTCGAAATCGACATTGCCGCCGAATTTTTCAGGTCTGATTAAAGAGAACCTACCCGTAGCCGGGATGATAAGTCGCTCGACAATTGCAAGGACTGGGTTGTCCTCCACCTCCTTCGGGGGACAGAATGCAAGGGAGATCTTCTCTCTTATCGCATCGGCGGAATCGTTCACGGTGATGTTCGTCTTCGGGTCGCTCTTCGACATTTTCTTCTGCGCCGAGTCCATCCTGCCAGAACCTGTCAGGCTCGGCAAAAGCCATGAATGAAGAGCTATCGGCTTTTTCCAGCCAAGCTTCTCAGCGACATCCCTTGCGAGCATATGTGCATGTCGTTGGTCCATGCCCCCGTATGCCACATCGACTCCCAGGGCGAACATGTCCGCGACCTGCATCGGAGGGTAGATGAGTTTCGAGAAATCGAGCTCAGCATCTGACTCCTCCCTGCCCATAATGGTCATGGCCCTCCGGACCCTCGACAGGGAGCTCGCCTTGGAGATATGAATGAACTTTTCCCAGTAATCCGCCCCGTCAACGATCTCGCTGGCATATACGAACCTTGTCCTTTCGGGGTCCACGCCAAACCCGAGGAAGCAATGCTTCATATACTCCCCACAAATCCGGATCTTCTCGAGGTCGCCGTCGAGCTTGTCGTTTATCTTCGCGTGCCAGTCCGCGAGGAATATGATGAAATCCATGCCCGCATGGGTCATCTCCTTGACCTTGAGCATGTTTATTGCCTGACCGATATGGAGCATCCCGCTTGGCTCGAACCCGATGTATCCGAGCGGATGCGGCTTCTCTTTGACGGTCCTCCTGAGCTCCTCCTCGGTTATGACCTCCGTGATGTCCTTCAATATCAGGCGCACGGCTTCTTCCGATTCCATTGGTCCTTGCATCCATGACAGAGTAGAAAAGCTTGGCGACAGATACAGGAAAGAGGATATCGTAAATAGAGCCCGAGCCTGATACGGATGGATATGAAAAGGAAGGATCCTCAAAGACCCTACTCTGTATGGTCGGAGGAGGAGCTGATCGATGGCAGGAGAGCCAGATGTCTGACGATCATCCTGACTACTTCAGGGTGCGCCTGGTGGAGACGCTCCGGGGGTTGTCTGATGTGCGGTTACAATCTCAAGTCCTCAGACGTAGCGATATCGCCGGGCAGTATCGCGGAGCAGTTCGACGCCGCCTGGAGATCGTTCGACCGGCATTCGATGGTGAAGATTTACACCTCGGGAAGCTTCCTGGACGAATCGGAGATATCCTCCGATGCGAGGAGACACATCCTCGAGACCGTTGGGAAAAGCGGCTCGAGGCTGTTGTTCGAAAGCCGACCCGAGTTCGTCAGTAGGGGAATAATTAGTGAGTGCATTTCTCTATGTCCGAAGATAGAGCTAGCACTTGGACTTGAAAGCGCCAATGATCTCGTACTGAAACATTCGGTGGGCAAGGGGTTCGGATTCGCGGACTATATCCGCGCGGCGACGGAAGCGAGGGAGGCTGGAGCAGACGTTCGAACCTATCTGCTGCTCAAGCCGCCGTTTCTAACCGAGGCGGAAGCGATAGAGGACGTGAAGACGTCGATAGAGCATGTCGCGGAGATATCGAGAGTGATCAGCATCAACCCAGTAAACGTTCAAAGAGGAACGAAGATCGAACAGATGTGGAAATCCTGGGCATACCGCCCTCCTTGGCTATGGAGCGTCGTCGAGATACTCAGGAATTCCGATCCCGGCAAGGCGATATTGATGGCGAGCACCGTCGCGGCCGGATCAGAGAGGGGGGCACATAACTGCTCGAAGTGCGATCTTGATTTCATCCACGCCATAGAGGGCTTCAACCTGAGCCAAGACAGGAGAAAACTCGAATCTCTCGAGTGTGATTGCAGGGGCAGATGGGAGAGACTTCTCGAAGTCGAGAAATTCTCGGTCGCCGTGGCCGACCTAGAAAAGTTTTTCTCACGATGAGGTTTCCATTTCACCAAGGTGAGCGGGATGCAGGAATACGAGATAAAGCGAGGGCACTTCCCTAAGATCGATGGCGGGAAGATCGAAGAGATACTAAGAAAGGTGTTCGGCCAGTTTGACAAGAAGGAGGATGGGTCGTACGAGACGAGCTTCGGCGCCCTCGCAAGACTCTATGTCAAGATCAAGGACAGTAAGACTCTGCTGGTCGAAACGACGATGAATACAAAAGTCGACGAGAGCGTGGCAACTGAGACCATAAAGAAGTATAATGCCTTTCTCGAAGCCGCCACGGGGTTCACAGCGAAAGAACGCTCGCACCGGCTGCAGAAGAGGGCAAGAGAAGGTAAGCTTTAGGCGGATTCATCCGACGTCTTTGCGCATCAACAATGGGAAGCATTCTCTGCCATATTGGTCGCATTTCAGGCAATCGTTCCTCTGACGCGCTATGAGCTCTCGATCCCGCTCCTCCACGAATCCGAGCTTTCTGTAGAATTCGGGGATCCGGGCTATGGCCCAGACACTGTGAAATCCGAGCTCATGCGCCCTTGAAACCGCGTGATTGACAATGAGCCTGCCAAGCCCCTTCCCCCTGAGGTCGGATCGCACAGCAACACTCTCGACGAACGGTCGACCATATATCATCTCAATCCTGGCAGTCGCCTCGATCCTACCATCTGCGCCTCTCAGCACGAATATCTTCAGCACCTTTCCCCAGGGAGTGGCAGAAGGGGGTAGACCCGCTTTCTCGCAGAACTCTTGGACTGCTATTCGGGCGTCGTCGTTCCAATCCATCTCCTCAATTCTGGTAGAGATCCCTTCGCATGCAGAATCCAAATCTGCCATCCGGAGCTGTATATTGAAAATCGGCTAATCAATGCTGTGTTTTCAAAATAACTGGCATAACTTTCAGGAGCGCGGATAGCTTTATATATTACTACCTGTTACCAATGGTCATCTGAAATCAGAGGAGAGATCGACCAGACGCTCTGGGCAATGCGGCACGCAACCCAACATTCGCACTCGATCAGGCCTTGTAGGTGCGGACACCGCGTCACGGTCGGTGCACGATAGACCTCTGCGACTTTGCGAGGCTCATCGAGAGAGCAGTCCTAGTCATCTCGCGCTCTGAAGGAGAAGTGTTAGAATGGCACAGAGACGACACCCGAGGGCGGGTTCAATTGCGTACTCGCCCAGGAAGAGGGCAAGAAGCCCGCTCGCCAGGATATCCAGCTGGCCTCAGGTAGACGGCTCTCCCCGCCTGCTCGGCTTTGCGGGTTACAAGGCTGGAATGACGCATGTCATGATGATAGATTACAGGTCGCAAAGCACGACCGCCGGGCAGGAGATAATGGTTCCTGTGACGGTCTTGGAAGTGCCTCCAATGAAGGTATGTGCGATCAGGTTTTACCGCGAAAGCCCGTATGGACTGAAGACTGTAGGCGAGATATGGGCAGACGAGCTCGATGATGAGCTTGCAAGACGGCTCCCGCTCCCCAAGAAGAAGGACAGAGAAGAGACGGAGAAGAAACTCCAGGGGACCGATTTTGACGATGTGCGTGTGATAGCGCACACGCAGCCAGTAAAAGTCTCTGGAGTCCCCACAAAGGCCCCCGAGATAATGGAAATAGGAATCGGTGGCGGGAGCATTCCGGAAAGAATCGAGTTCGCGAAATCTATCTTGGGGAAGGAGGTCAGGATCACCGATTTCGCGAAGGAGGGGGCCATGGTCGATGTCGTGGCCGTCACGAAGGGCAAAGGGTTCCAAGGAGTAACAAAGAGATGGGGAACGAAGTTGAACCCTCACAAGAACAGCAAGCACCGAAGGATGATAGGCACGCTCGGCCCGAAGCGCCCAGGGTACGTCAGATGGACCGTCCCCCAGGCAGGGCAGATGGGATATCATCAGAGGACGGAGCACAACAAGAGGATCCTGAAAATAGGACAGAATGGCGCGGAGGTAACCCCAAAGGGCGGATTCGTCAATTACGGCATAATCAAGAACGATTACGTGATTCTCCATGGCACAATCCCAGGAGTCGTGAAACGGACCGTGCGTCTCAGGGAAGCCGTAAGACCGACTGGAGAGAAGCTCTCGAAACCTCCAGAGATCACATACATCTCACTGGAATCGAAGCAGGGAGCGTGAGCTGAATGGCGGAAAAGAAAGTCATGAAAAAGGTGAAAAAGGCTCACAGGACCCCGGCCAAGAAGCTCAACATATACGGGATGGACGGAACGGTAAAGAAGCAGATAGATTTGCCGAAGATTTTTGAAGCCGATTTCCGACCAGATCTAATACACCGCGCATCCGTGTCAATTAATGCCAACTCGCGTCAGCCGTACGCGCCGAAGCCGGATGCGGGCATGAGGCATTCTGTTTCCACCTGGGGGAAGGGGCACGGCGTCTCACGCGTACAGAGATTGAAGGGCAGCTCCATAGCGGCCCAGTCCCCGAACAACGTCGGCGGCAGACGAGCGCACCCGCCGAGAGTGGATGAGAAACGAAGCAAGAAGATGAACCGCAAGGAGATGAGGCTCGCGCGACTTTCGGCTCTGGCGGCGATAGCGGATGAACAAAAGGTTAGGGCGCGCGGGCACAAGCTTCCCGAAAACATGACGGTCCCGATCGTTATTGAAAGCGAATTTGAGAAGATAGATAAGACGAAGGACGCTGTTGCCGTGCTCGAGAAGCTTGGTCTCGAAGATGAAATGCAGAGGGCGGAGAACGGAAAACGCATCCGAGCAGGACGCGGGAAAATGCGCGGCAGGAAGTATCGCATCCGGAAGAGCTTGCTTGTAGTCTTGTCTGGCAAGTGCCCCGCAATAAGAAGCTTCTCAAACCTGACCGGCGTGGATGTCGCGTGCGTTGATTCTCTCAATGTCGAATTGCTCGCTCCTGGCGGACTTCCAGGGAGATTGACCGTGATGAGCGAGACAGCTCTCGACAGGTTAGCGGGGTGGGCGGCATGAGAAGGGTGATACTTCATCCATATGTGACGGAAAAGACAATGAACCAAATGTCAGGCACGCCGACGCAGAATCTCACCGATGGCAACCGGTTGGAGTTCGTGGTCAGGAAAGATGCGACGAAGAAACAGATCCGACAGGAGTTCGAGCGCAGGTTCGCAGCGAAAGTCGAGAAAGTGAATATCAAGAATACTAAGCATGGAAAGAGAGCAATAATCAAGCTAGCAAAGGGCTATAGCGCCGAGGAGATCGGCATGAGGATAGGGATATTCTGAGGAGAGGGTGACAGTACATGGGAAAGCGTTTGAGAACTCAAAGGAGGGGAAAAGGCTTCGGGCATTATCTTGCACCCTCGCACCTTAGATTCACCGATGCGAAGTACCCGAAAATCAGAGAGGGGATAGGGATAGTCGAGGACATAGTCAAGGAAAGGGGCAGGATAGCTCCGCTTGCTCTTGTTAACTTCGGATCGCAGAAGTCATATATGCTTGCGGCCGAGGGGCTCAAGGTCAATAGAGAGATACATATCGGTCCGAATGCTCCGATAGAGGCCGGGAACTGCTTGCCGATCGGAAAGATCCCCGAGGGTACTTTAGTGTATAACATCGAAACCATCCCTGGGGACGGCGGGAAGCTCGTCAGAGCTGCTGGCGAATCGGCCACGGTTGTGAGCCATGGCGAGTACACTGTCGTAGTTCTTCCCTCTGGGAGGTTCAAAGAGATCCATCCGGATTGCATGGCGACGGTCGGGATCGTGGCCGGAGGAGGACATATCGAGAAGCCCTGGGCGAAGGCGGGGAAGAAATTTCATGCTTATAAGTCGAAGAGCGGTGCGTATTTCCATGTGAGCGGCATCGCGATGAACCCGGTCGATCATCCGCACGGAGGAGGCTCTCACCCGCATGTCGGGACCCAGAGCAGCGTCAGCAGACATGCCCCGCCCGGTAGGAAGGTCGGGCGGCTTGCACCGAAGAGGAAGAAGAGGAGAGTGAGCTAGATGTGCCCTCAGAAGCTCGGAGGAAGCGCGAAGGCCAGTAGGAGAAAGGCGAGGAAGAGGAAGAGCGCGATTCAGGCGAGGAGAAAGAAGGAGTTCACTTACCGCGGGTACACGATGGAGGAGCTACTCAAGATGCCTTTCCAGGACCTTCTTGGCTTATTGCCCGCAAGGGCTAGGCGAAGCTATCTGCGCGGGCTGAACCCGGAACAGGAGGTCTTCGTGAACAAGCTAAGGGTTGCGACGAAACCCGTACGGACTCATCGCCGGGAGATATTCATTCTGCCAGAGTTCGTTGGAAAGACGGTCGAAGTCCATAATGGGAAGGAGTTCGTCAGGGTTGACATCAGACCCGAGATGATAGGTCACGCGCTCGGGGAGTTCGCACTGACGAGGAGATTCGAGAAACACTCCGGTCCCGGTGTGGGCGCGACGAGATCATCGAAGTTCCTGCCGCTGAAGTGAGGTGAGAGATATGGTCGGATATACGCAAGAGGTTGACCCGGAAAAGACATCGAAAGCCCTCGGAAGAGAGGTCCGAGTCTCGCCGAAGAAGTGCGAAGAGGTGTGCAGGAATATCCGCGGGATGAAGGTCGAAGAGGCAAAGAAGTTTCTGAGGGAGGTAATCGCCCTGAAAAGGCCTGTGAAATATACGAAATATAAAATGTATCTGGCTCATAAGCCCGGCGTCGGTCCGGGGAGATATCCAGTGAAGGCCGCGAAGGAGATTCTGAAAGTCATCGAGAGCGCACAACACAACGCGGAGTACAAGGGCTTGGACTCGGAGAACATGAGGATACACACGATAGCCGTTCACAGGGGAAGGATATATCGGAACAGGATGCCGAGGGCGCACGGAAGGGCGACCCCTTGGAACGACCTCACTTCTCACATCGAGGTCATCTTGGAGGAACTGGAATCAAGCTAAGCGCGGAGCTGGTATGATGGCAACCGAGAGGAAGTTCGTAACGGAGAACATCAAGAGGATACTGCTCAAGGAGTACATGATGAAGCAGCTGGACCGCGCGGGATTCGGTGGTCTCGACATACAGAGGACCCCGATGGGCACCAGAGTCACGCTGATAACCGAACGTCCCGGGCTTGTCATTGGCCGCCGGGGGGCTGCTATAAAGGCCCTGACAAAGGCCATAGAGCAGGATTTCAAGTTCAACAACCCGCAGATAGAGGTGCAACAGGAGACTAACCCGAATTTGAACGCGCAGATAATGGCTGAGAAGCTCGCGACCGCGCTCGAGCGGGGCTGGCATTTCAGACGCGCAGGGCACTCGATAGTCCGGAGAATAATGGATTCCGGCGCGAAGGGATGCCAGGTCATCCTCTCGGGCAAACTGACCGGCCAGAGGCACCGGACTGAGAAGTTCAGAGAGGGGCATATAAAATACTGCGGGCATCCGAAGCTGATGTTCATGAAGGAAGGATTCACGGCCGCCAAGCTAAAGCCGGGCATAATCGGGGTAAAGGTCTGGATAATGGACCCGAACGCGAGACTCCCGGACGAGGTCTTGGTGACCGCTGAGCCGACAGCGAAGGCGGAATCGCTCCAGGCGGGCTCCCCCGGAGAGCTTTCGACCAAGGAGGAGCTTTCAATAGCGGCTGCGGCCGAGAGCGCCACTGCCGCCCAGGCAGCGCGTACGGCGGAGCTGCCTGAGGGGGCTGGCCAGGAGAAGACTGAGGAGATGCCTGCAGGGGAGGAAGGTATAGGATCAGAACAGGAAAAGCCTGAGGACAAGCCATCCGAGCAATCGAAAGAAGGAGAGACCTCTGGAGATAAGCCGAAAGAGGAGGAGTGAATCGATGTCCTTGCTGAGGATGAAGGATATCAGGGCGATGCGTCCCGAGGAGCTCAGGGAAAAGCTAGAGTCGCTCGAGGACGAGCTGATGCATGAGCGAGGGGTTGCCGCGATGGGAGGAGCACCGCCGAGCCCAGGAAGGCTTAGAGCCCTCAGGACGAACGTCGCCAGAATCAGAACTGTCATGCGTGAATTGGAGATTGAAAAGGAAAGAAAAGGAGGCAAGAAAAGTAAGGAGGAGAATGCTTAATGGCTACAATCTGCCCGGTTTGTGGACTACCAAAGGAGCTCTGCATGTGCGAGGAGATCGCCCGAGAGCAGCAGCAGATACGCATCTACACGGATACCCGCAGGTACGGAAAGGTCGTCACCGTCGTTGAGGGATTCAATTCGGCGGATATCGACCTTGAAGAGCTCGCGCGCAAGCTCAAAAGCAAGTGCGCCGCAGGCGGGACGTATAAGGACGGCAGGATAGAGCTGCAGGGCGACCACAAGAAGAAGGTGAAGGAGACCCTCACCGAGATGGGCTTCACGGTCGACACAAGATGATGGTCAATGAGGCCGAGAGGAGAACTGAGGAGGCATGAACTGATAGGTCTGAACATCGAGGTCGTTTCATCTACTCATCCCGGATACGTTGGGTTACGAGGGCGCGTGGTCGATGAGACCCGACATATGCTCGTGATCGAGGTCGACGGGGTCGAGAAAAAGGTTCCGAAGGCCGCCTGCGTGTTCGAGTTTGACGACCATGGAAGGAAAGAAAGGATCAGGGGATCGGAAATCGAGTTCAAACCGGAAGACCGCATTAAGCGCGTGAGATAACAATTCAAGGTGATCACAATGGTTGCACGGAAGACGAAGGAGAAGAGGACAAGGGACATCGGCGTTGACGTCAAGCCGCCTGCTGGCGAGTGCTCGGACGAATACTGTCCTTTCCACGGGACGCTGCCTGTAAGAGGCACGATGATAGACGGCACGGTCGTCTCGACGCGGATGCAGGGAACGGTCGTCGTCCAGCGAGAATATCTGAAATACATCTCAAAATTCGAGAGATACGAGAAGAGGACGAGCAGATACTTCGCCCATGCTCCGCCGTGCATAAAGCTTCAGGCCGGAGACAAGGTGAAAATCATGGAATGCAGGCCATTGGCCAAGAACGTCTCGTTTGTGGTCATTGAAAGGAGGGCGTGATACGGATGAAAGGACTGCCCGGAAAGCAGAAGAGGGGCCTTCCCACAGGCGCCCAGCTGGTCTGCATCGACAACACAGGCGCGAAGGTGATATCGGTGATAGCCGTCCCGAGATACCATGGGACGAGGAGGAGATACCCGAGCGCGGGCGTAGGAGACCTCATAATCGCGAGCGTCAAGAAAGGCACCCCGGAGATGAGGCGTCAGGTGGTGAACGCCGTCATTGTCAGACAGAAGCGCCCGTTCAGGAGAGCTGATGGCACGATAGTCCAGTTCGAGGACAACGCGGCGGTGATCACGACCGAGACAGGGGAGACGAAAGGTACCGACATCAAGGGACCGGTTGCGCGCGAGGCTGCCGAAAGATGGCCGAGGATCGCCGCCACCGCGTCGATGATAATCTGAGGGAGGGGTGTGTGAGATGCGTATCAGTAGCAAGATGCCGAGGAAGCAAAGGAAAGCACAGGCGAACGCCCCACTACACGTGCGGCACCGGATGGTCTCCTGTCATCTCGCGCGACAGCTGATGGAGGAGTACAAGACGAGATCTCTGCCGGTCAGGAAAGGGGATACAGTTAAGATAGTTCGCGGCTCGGAAGGGATAAAAGGGGTCGAGACGAAAGTCTCGGAGGTCGATCTCAAGCGCAGAAAACTGATCCTGGACGGGATAACTATCGCAAAAGCAGACGGCACACAGAAAGCGAGGCCTGTGGACCCATCGAATTGCATAATCACGAAATTGGATCTATCTGACCCGATCAGGAAATCGAAGCTCGAGAAGCTGAAGGAGGGAGCGAAATGAGCATGCACATGAAGAGGCTGGTCGCTCCTAACAGCTGGGGGATAACGAGAAAGACGAGCACCTGGGTGTGCAAGCCGAGAGCAGGACCACACGCAACGGACTCGAGCGTTCCGATGGCGCTGGTGCTCCGAGATATGTTGAAACTCTGCGACAACTTGAGAGAGGCTAAACATATCCTCTCTTCGAGAGGCGTGATGGTTGACGGACGAGTCGTGACAGACGAGAAGTTTCCCGTGGGACTGATGGATACCATCACCATTTCAAAGACCGGTCAGAATTATCGTATGCTGATCGACACACATGGCCGATTGAGATTAACGGCGATATCCCCGGACGAGGCAAAGGTGAAGCTCGTAAGGATCGAGAACAAGAGGATGATCAAGAACGGCGTATTCCAGCTTAACCTTCACGATGGGAGGAACATCCTCATCCCAAAGAACCAGTACAAGACGGGGGATGTGCTAAAGATCGAGGTGCCATCGCAGAAGATACTGAAGCAGATCCCGCTCAAGGAAGGCAGTCTTGCATTGCTGATCGGAGGCTCGCATCCGGGGAACCTTGTGACGGTCGAGTCGTTCACGGTGAAGCGCGGCTCTGCTCAGAACCTGATAGGATTCAAGGAAGGGTTTTCCACGACGCGGGACAATGTGTTCGTGGTCGGCGAGAGGACGCCGGAAATCAAGATGCTGGAGGGGAGCGCGTTATGAGCGATAACAGCAACGTGATGCGCGAGGTGCTCCTCGATAAGGTGACCGTGAACATAGGAGTTGGGGAGGCTGGGGAGCGCCTACTGAAGGCGAAGAAGATATTGGAGCTGCTGACCCATCAGAAGCCCGTATCGACGAGGGCGAGGCGCACCAACAGGGATTTCGGCATAAGGCCCGGCATGGAGATAGGATGCAAGGTCACGCTCAGGAAGGAGGCTGCGGAGGATTTCCTCAGGAGGGCGTTCTGGACGAGGAACAACAAGATCGCGGTGTACTCATTCGACCCGGAAGGGAACTTCTCCTTCGGTATCCCAGACTATACGGATTTCGAGGGCGTGAAGTATGACCCCGAAATAGGCATATTCGGCATGGACGTGACTGTTACCCTGAAGAGGCGTGGCAAAAGGGTGTCCCAGCGGAGGAGGCTCACAGGCAAGATCCCCGCACATCACAGGGTCACGAAGGAAGAGGGCATAGAGTTCGTGAAGACCAAGTTCGGCGTCGAGGTGGTCGAATGAAGCCAAAGAAGAAGTTCGGCCGATCGGAGGGCTGCGTGAGATGCGGGCGGAAACGCGGTATAATCAGGCGATACGGGATGCACCTCTGCAGACAGTGTTTTAGGGAGATCGCACCCCAGATCGGCTTCAGGAAATATTCGTGAGGAGTGTGAGACGAAATGCAACACGATCCACTCAATGATGCGATGTCCTGCATTCGCAACGCGGAAAAGGTTGGCAAGAGAAGCTGCATCATAGTTCCCTCCTCGAAGCTAATAGGGCACGTGCTCAGGGTCATGAAGGAGAACAAGTACATCAAGGAGTTCGAGCTGATCGAGGACAACAGAGCAGGAAAATACAGGGTCATCCTGAACGGCCAAATCAACGAGTGTGGTGTCATACGCCCGAGATATTCCGTGAAGGTCTCCGAAATGGAGAAATATGAGGCGAGATACCTGCCAGCCCAGGACTTTGGCGTGCTGATACTCACGACGACGAAGGGCGTGATGTCGAACGTAAAGGCCAAGGAGCTGGGCATAGGCGGAAAGCTGCTCGCTTACGTGTACTGAGGTGAGGACGATGCCCATCGCTGGGATCATAGAACGGGAATTCGATGTGCCCAACAATGTCCAGCTGAGCGTCTCGGGAGATGTCGTCTCCGTCAAGGGGCCGAAGGGGAGCCTATCGAGAAGGTTTGACCTTAGGAGAATCAAGATAGTCAAGAAGGAGGGGTCGAAATATGCCGTGGTGTGCGAATACCCTCGGATCAGGGACAAGGCAATGGTGGGAACCATAGAGTCGCACATCCTGAACATGATTCACGGGGTCACCCACGGATTTGAGTACAAGATGAAGATTGTCTATAGCCACTTTCCAATAAAGGCCTCCGTTAAGGGTGATATGTTCGTGATAGAGAACTTCCTGGGAGAGAGAAGCCCCAGAAAGACGAAGATTGTTGGTGACACAAAGATAACCATCAAAGGAGACGAGATAACACTCACGGGAATCAATATTGAAGATGTCGGGCAAACAGCGGCCAACATCGAGCTCGCGACGAGGATAAAGGGGTTCGATCCGAGAGTGTTCCAGGACGGGATCTACATAACGTCCAAGGGCTGGAGGGGGACGAAATGAGCTCTGACAGGAAGATCAGCCAGAAGATCAAGGAACTGCCACACATGACCCAGGAGCACCTCGAAGTGCTCGAGAAGCATGGCATAACCACCCCGGAGGAGCTGCTCAAGGTCATCAGGGACGAGGAGAAATGGGCCGCACTTCATCCGGAGCTCAAAGGGATAGGACCGAAGACGCTCAAGAGCTGGGAGGAGTTGCTTGAGTCCCACATAGGCGAGGAGGAGGCAGAAAAGGGCCCGGCCAAGGAGAAGAAGGCAGAGAGAGAAAAGGAAACAGCTGAGGAAAAGGAGAAGGAGGAAAAACCTGCTGAGAAAGTCGAGATCGTCGAAGAAGGAGCATATGTGCCAAAAAAGAAACCGAAGCTCTCGGCCGAGCTGAAAGATGCGTTGAGGAAGAGGGCCGAGATAGACGATGCGAGACCGGTGTTCCGGCGGCAGGAATATGGGCGGTACAAGAGGCTCGAGACTGGCTGGAGAAAGCCGAAGGGAATACACTCGAAGATGAGGATGAAGATGCGATACAGGAGGCCGATGGTCTCTGTCGGATATAGGGGACCGAGGGCGGCAAGAGGGCTTCACCCGTCCGGATTCGAGGAAATCAGAGTATGCAACTTAAAAGACCTGCTGAAGGTCGAAGACGCGGAGAGACAGGCGGTCAGAATCGCACACACAGTAGGTCAGAAAAAGAGGACCCAGATAATCGAGAAGGCGGATGAGCTCGGGATTCGCGTCCTCAACAGAGGTGTATGAGCTTGAACCTGAAGAACCAACGCAGGATGGCTGCCCAGATACTGAAATGCGGGGAGAACCGCGTATGGATGGACCCGAACCGGTTGGAGGACATAGAGGATAGCATCACCCGAGCGGATATCAGGACGCTGATAGCCTCGGGGACGATTGCAGCCGCCCCGAAGAAGGGCATCTCGAGAGGAAGGGCGAAACATGTCAAGTCCCAGAAGGCGAAGGGCAGAAGGAAGGGGCATGGCAGCAGAAAGGGGACTGCGAACGCGAGGAGACCGAGCAAGAAGCATTGGGAGCAGACGATAAGGGCACTCAGGAGAAGGCTCCGAGAGCACCGCGATGCCGGCAGGATCACGAAGAGCGTCTACAGGGAATACTACAGAAAGGCGAAAGGCGGCATGTTCAGGAGCGTCGCGCACCTCGACAGCCATTTGAGGGTCGAAGGACATTTGAAGGAGGCATGAGCGAATGGCCAGCGGTCCAAGATACAGGGTTCCGATGAAGCGAAGAAGGAAGAACTTAACGGATTACAGATCCAGGAAGGCACTTATCGCCTCGGGGCTGCCTCGGCTCATCGTGAGGAAGAGCAACAGGCACGTCAGGGTTCAGATCGCCGACTATTTCGATTCTGGAGACAGAATAGTAGCATCGGCTTTCTCGAAGGAGCTTGCAAGGCTCGGCTGGGAGGGCAGCTTCGATTGCACCCCTGCGGGCTATCTGACGGGGCTGATGGCCGGCCTGAGATGCAAGGCTGCTGGGATCGAAGAGGCGGTTCTGGACATCGGAAGACATATGCCTGCCAAGGGCTCGGTCGTGTTCGCCGCCCTTAAGGGAGTACTCGATGCCGGCGTGTCTGTGCCGCACTCGGATGAGGTTCTGCCGACCGAGGACAGGATCTCGGGCAAGCATTTGTCGGAGAAGGTCCAGGCGAAGTTCAGCGAGTTAAGATCAAAATTGCAGTCAGGAGGCGTTCAGTAATGGCAGAATGGACACCCAAGACCCGCCTCGGGAAGCTCGTCGCGGAAGGGAAGATTACGACCATGAGCGATGCGCTCAGAAGCAGGCTGCCGATCAGGGAGCCCGAGATAATCGACATACTCCTGCCCGATCTTGCCGACGAGGTCCTTGACGTGAACATGGTCCAGCGGATGACCGACTCTGGCAGAAGAGTGAAGTTCGCGATCACCGTCGTGGTCGGCAACAGGGACGGGTTCGTCGGTGTTGGCCGAGCAAAGGGGAAAGAGGTCGGACCCGCGATAAGAAAGGCTATCGAGAACGCGAAGCTCAACATCATCGAGGTGAAGAGGGGCTGCGGCTCCTGGGAGTGCGGTTGCATGACCCCGCATTCATTGCCTTTCACGGTCAGAGGAAAGGTGGGGTCGGTGGTTGTCACGCTGCGTCCCGCTCCCCGAGGTACGGGCTTGGCGGTCGGGGATATCGCGAAGAGCATCCTTCAGATGGCAGGCATCTCGGATGCCTGGGGGATGACAGGTGGGCATTCGAAGACGACCATCAATTACTCGCTCGCGGTGTTCGAGGCACTACGGCAGACCATGCTCGTCAAGGTCACGGACGAACAGAAGGAGAGGCTGAAGATAGTGTCCGGGCCCGTGGGAATCCATATCCCGCCCGCGGCGGAAGCTGCATCGGTAGATCAGGAAGCTCAGGAGCTTGTCGATAGGGAGGTCGAGGATATCCCCGATGAGAAGGAAATCGAGAAGGAGGTCGGGTGATTTGGCTTTCGCTGTTGTACGCGTCAGAGGAAGCGAGCAGGCGGGAGAACGCGTGAAAAGAACTCTGAGACAGCTCAGGCTCAACAAGATCAATCATCTGGTATTCGTCCGAAACGATCCCACTATGAGGGGCATGCTGGAGACCGCCAAGGACTATATCACCTGGGGAGAGCCCTCGGCAGAGATAATCGCGAAGGTGCTGATCGAGAGGGGTGAGCCGATTGGGAAGAGGAGGAAATTGAACGACGATTTCATCAGGGAAAACAGCGACAAGTATGACTCAATACTCTCATTCGCGAAGGCGATCGAGGCAGACGAAGCGACGCTCAAGGATGTGAAAAATCTACAGCCAGTGATAAGGCTGCACCCGCCGAAGGGAGGTTACGAGAATATCAAGAAACCGTACAATATGGGAGGATCCCTCGGATACAGGGGAAAGGACATCGAGGCACTTCTCGAACGCATGATAGCCCCATTGAAGGGAGAGTGAGGCAGATGGTCAGCAGAACTAAAAAATTCCGTGGGAGCAGGACTCATGGGAGAGGCAAGAAGGCGGGCAGAGGGGCCGGGCTGCATGGCGGAAGAGGCAATGCTGGCCTGCACAAGCACAAGTATATCTCAGTCGTGAAGTACATGCCCGACCATTTCGGGAGACACGGCTTCAAGAGACCACAATCCGTGGTTTATAGGAACCGGACGATGAATTTATCGGAGCTGGAACTGGGTCTGGAATCGATGAAGGCGAAGGGGATTGCGGAGCCGAAAGATGGCAGACTGGTAGTCGACCTGAGAAGGCTCGGCGTTGACAAGCTTCTTGGTTCCGGGAAGATAACCACCCCTGTCGACGTAATAGTCGATGGCGCCTCTGAGAAGGCGAAGCAGAAGCTGGAGAAGATTGGTGGCAAACTGATAGTCGTGTGATTCACGCTCACGATTTGGAAAATCCGATGTTGAACACCGAGAACAAGATTTGACCTGATGTGACCGGACTGGTGAGAATGGCAGAAAAGAAGAAGAGCCTGCTATACAAGTTGAAGCCCATTACTGACAGGCTTCCGGCAGTCAAAAAGCCGGAAGGGCACGTGCACTTCAGGACCAAGATGATGTGGGTCATCTTGATCCTCGTCCTTTACTTCGCCATGACGAATATAATGATATACGGACTCGATCGGGCGCAAAACCTTGACCTTTTTGCGCAGTATCGGGCAATTCTCGCCGGCGCGCAGTTCTCGCTGATGCATCTCGGTATCGGGCCGATCGTCACCGGTTCCATCATCATGCAGCTGTTCACGGGTGCCAAGATAATCAAGCTCGACCTGAAAGATGCCGACGACAAGGCGATGTATCAGGGAACCCAGAAGTTCCTGGTCATCATCATGATATTCGTCGAGGCCGTACCGCAGGTCTTCGGATTCCTGGTGCCTTCGGCCAAATTCATCGCGAACATGGAGGGAGTTCTGCCATTCATGTCAGGAGACTCACTGGCGAGACTGCTGATAGTCCTCCAGCTGTTCGCTGGCTCGTATCTCGTCTTCCTAATGGACGAAGTGGTCTCAAAGTGGGGCATAGGTAGCGGTATCAGCCTGTTCATAGCGGCAGGCGTTTCTCAGGCAATCTTCACCGGGACTTTGAACTGGAACCCGATCACCCCTTCAGAACCGATGAGCGTTGACAACCCTCCGGTGGGGACGATACCCAAGGTCATCTATCTCTGGACGAACTATCCAGCCGTTCAGATCTCAGGAGGAGGGTTGGAGCGGATTTTCCTCCAGAACCCCAACCCGCTGATAGCTCTCCTCGGGACCATTGTGATTTTCCTGTTCGTCACCTACACCGAGTCTTCGAGGATAGAGCTCCCGCTTGCGCATGGCGGAGCCAGAGGTGCCAGGGGCAGGTACCCAATCAAGCTGATATACGCATCGAACATTCCCGTCATCCTCATGGCGGCCTTGCTCGCGAACGTGAGCATGTTCTCCATGCTGTTCTGGCAGCATCCGAGCTTCATGAATTGGCCGATACTGGGGCATAATTGGATGCTCGGATTCTATGAGGCGACTCCGGGCAGTAATCAATTACGCGTCATGGGCGGTCTTGCATACTACCTCTCATCGTTCAATGGGGTCGGGGACTGGTTATTGCCTTTGCTAAGCGATTCTTATCTTCGCCAGCTAGGGACAGGGCATTCTAGAGAGCAGATTATAGCCCATGTTCTGATATACGTTGGCGTAATGGTGATAGGCTCTGTGATGTTCGCGAAGTTCTGGATAGAGACAACTAATATGGGCCCGGAGGCGGTCGCCTCTCAAATAGAATCCAGCGGGATGCAGATACCGGGCTTCAGAAGGGATCCCCGCGTGCTGCGTCGCGTCCTTGAAAGATACATCCCTGTCGTCACAGTCATCAGCGGCGCTACCGTGGGCGCTCTTTCCTCGGTAGCAGATCTGATAGGCACTGTAGGTAACGCGAGCGGGACCGGGGTCCTGCTTTGCGTGGGCATCCTCATCAACTTCTACGAGGCGATGGGCAGAGAGCAGATGATGGAAATGCATCCAGTACTTAGAGGGTTCTTCGGAGGCGAATGAGCGTGCCCGCACCGACGAATGCCGGCAGACCGGCGGCGCCACCGATGGCGAACCCAGCCAACAGCCTGTTGATACTCATGGTGATGTTCTTCGCAATAACTATCCTCTTCACCCCGGAAATCAGACACGCGATGGGGACCGCGCTCAATTATGTGCTCTTCCCGGTGATCGGGTTCGGAGGGACACTGCCAGTGATAACCCTGCTAATCGCTGGGATTCTGATGATACTCTTCTCCACGATCCTGCGCCACCTCTTCGTCGATTGGATCGAGATGGCGAGAAACCAGAGGATAGTCACGGCCTTCAGGAAGGAGCTCATGAAGGCGAGACTAGAGAATAATACATTCAAGCTCAAGAAACTGATGGAGATCCAGCAGGATGTGATGTCGAGATCGATGTCGGGCATGCAGACACAGATGAAACTCTTGCCAATCACGATGATAGTGATTATCCCGATCTTCGCCTGGCTATTTGTGTTTGTGACCGAATACATCGCCACGTCAACCATATCCGTCCCCTGGGGACCCGTGACCGATCTCCTGGGCAGCAACGTCTTCCCCAATTGGGTACTCCTGTACTCCCTTCTCACGATGCCATTCGGTCAGCTCTTGGCACGAGCCCTGAAATATTTCAGCTTCAATAAGAGGCTGAAGATGCTCGAATCGGGCAAGGGTGTCAAGGATGCGAATCGCAATTAGCGGGCCTCCCGGGAGCGGCAAGACCACGGTCGCAAGGCGGGTGGCAAAGAAGCTCGGCTTCGAACTGATTCTAACGGGCAAGATCTTCAGGAAACAGGCCAGGGACGCGGGCGTAGACGTCCTCCAATACAACAGGATGGCGGAGAGGAATCCGGAAATCGATAAGAAGCTCGATGAGGAGATAGTGAGAATCGCTCGGGAGAAGGACGATATTGTAATCGAAGGACGGCTCGCAGGTCAGTTGTTGGAACGGAGCGGAATAGATGCTTTCAAGGTGTTCATCACCGCCTCGCGAAAGACGAGAGCGAGCAGGATAGCCCAGAGAGAAGGAACGCGCCGAGAAGAGGAATTGAATAGATTGAAGTCGAGAGAGGACTCCGAGAAGAAAAGATATCTTGAATTCTATGGTATCGATATTGACGACCTGTCGGTCTATGACCTCGTGGTTGACAGTAATGACATCAGCGCGCAACGGGTTTCCGAGATCGTCCTTGAGGAGATAAGGAAGAGGAGACGATGAGCACCTCCCTGATTAGGAAGAGCTCCGCATCGATCGATTCGAGATACGGAAAGCGGCCCGAGGAGAGGACGATAGAGGAACTGATGAGATCCGGGATCGTCGTGATAGACAAACCGATGGGACCAACTTCCCATCAGGTAGCTGCCTGGGTCAGGGATATACTGGGAGTCCAAAAGACAGGGCATGGCGGCACGCTCGACCCGAGGGCGACAGGCGTCCTGCCAATCGGTCTCGGAACCGCCGTGCGCGCGATGGACTACATCCATGAGGCAGGGAAAAGATACATTGGCCTTATGAGACTTCACGGCGAGGTCGATATCGATTCGATCATGAGGGCACTGCGAGAGTTCGTAGGGGAGATATATCAGACTCCGCCCGTGAGATCCGCCGTCAAGAGGACTCTCAGGAAAAGGAGGATAGATAGCCTAACGTTGCTCGAGAAAAAAGGAAACAACGTGCTATTCGATGTGAGATGCGAAGGGGGAACGTACATCCGAACTCTGTGCGCCGATATCGGTGATGCGCTGGGCATAGGCGCGCATCTTCAGGAGCTGCGAAGGATCGAGGCGGGGCCGTTCACGGAAAGGGACTCAATTACCCTGCACGCCCTTCGAGACGCCACGGAATTTCGGAACCAGGGAAATGACAAAGAGTTGCGCAGAGCTATCATGCCGATGGAGAGGATATTTTCCGACTGGAAGAGGATCGTCGTAAAGGATTCCGCCGTCGATGCGATCTGCCACGGCGCCCCGCTTGCCATTCCCGGGATAGTAGAACTTTCAAAGGACATAACCGTGGGGGATAAGGTGGCAATCTTCTCGATGAAAGGCGAGATCATCGCCTCGGGAATAGCGATTATGGGATCGAAGAGCATCGCCGAGATGAAGGAAGGAGAGGCCGTGCGCCTGGAGAGGGTCTTCATGAACCCGGGGACCTATCCGAGGAGCTGGGCCTCGAAAAGCGAGAATCCGGCGAAGGAATAGGAAGTAGAACTGTCTTAATTCCGACGATATTCATCGAGAAGCTTTATTACTCCGGGAATTGGTAACTTCCCATTAATCTGAGCAATGTTCCCTTCGCAAACCGATAGAGCGTGCATTAAAGATGCATCGAGTCGGTGGTGCTCAAACAGAAAAAGAATGTGATGAGGATGGAGAACGAAAGATATCTCCGGCTCCTGATGGAAAATTGCTCAGAGATGTTCTTTATGGCAGACGTCAGCGGGACCGTCGAATACGTCAGCCCTTCGGTGAGGAGGATCCTGGGATACGAATCATCGGATCTGATAGGCAAGGAATTCGCATCTATAATCCATCCGAGGTGCCTCGAAGCCGTCGAGAAAGTCCTGGATTCTGCTCTCAAAGATCAGAAGACTCTGCCGCTTAAAAGAGTGAGGATGCTCCATAAGAATGGCAGCTGGAGAATCGTCGAAGGGAATGCGAGCGGAGCCGTTGACGAATCGGGAAGGCTCATGTGTGTGGTCATCCTGCTCGACATAAGTGACGAACTGGAGAGGATTCGCCCGCTCGAGGAGAGGGCGAGATACTTCGATATGCTGACCGAGACTACCAAGGATATGATATACGTGCTCGACGAGAACATGGTCATAAGATTCGTGAACAAGTATGGAGCGAGCATATTCGGAAAGTCCCCCGAGGAGCTCGTAGGCATGCACATGGAGGCGCTTTTCCCCGCTCATATCGCCTCTTCTCAGCGGAAAAACGTCGAAAGAGTGTTCAACAGTGGAGAGCTGATGAACGTTGAGGCGGAGACGGTGTTTCCATCCGGGAGAGCCTGGATAGACACATGGCTGATTCCGATCAAAGACGAAAACGGTAATGTCATCCGTGTGCTCGGCCTATCGCGCGATATCACTGAGAGAAAGGAGACAACGGACCAACTCGAGCAGCGGTCACGACAGGCGGAAGAGGCGAGAATCAGAGCTCAGGAGTATTTCGATTACCTGGCGCATGACATTGCAAACCTTGTCGCTCCGATCATGACCTATGCCGAGGCGATCGCCCAGAAGGAAGAAACATCGGAGGAATCCAAAAGGTACTCAACGAAGATAATAGAGCAAGTGAGGGAGATCGCGACCTTCCTGCTTAATCTGAGGACATTGGCCGAGGTGCAAAAGATAGATATCTCCACCGTAGAAAGTCTGGACCTTGCGGACTGCCTCTCGGAAATATTGAGAAGCATAGATGAGCATTATCCAAAGCGCAAATTCAGATTGCATTATGAGAAGCCTCAGCACGATGAGATCCTGGTCGTAGGTGGAAAATACTTGCGCAACATGCTCGCACTTGAGCTCGACCGCGCGGCGCGGTATGCGCACAATCAGGATATAGATGTCTTCATCAGCATATCTCCGGTCACCGGAGATTCCGGAAAGGAGTACTGGCAAATGAGAATGGAGATACCGAATCTCGCTCTGCCGAGCAAGTTCAGGGAAATGCTTTCAACCCCATTCGATCTCGCGGCAGCGGGCGCCGAGAAGAGGAGGGCGTCGAGAAACTTGTCCTTCCTCGCATCCGTTGTCGAAATTTTCGGCGGAAGGCTATGGTTCGAGGACATCGTGCCAGGCCAATCGGAGAAGGGATTTTCGATGAAGATAAATCTGCCGAAGGCCTACAGGAAATCCTCCTGAGATCATCTAATTCTCTCGAGCGAGAAAGCGCCGATTATCAGCGCGGAGTTCGTCAACTTGAACTCGATCCAATCTCTCGTCTGGACTTCGCCTATTCCCACGACGGATATGTAATACTTCTGCTTCTCGACCTTGATTACGAAGGACCCGTCCATCAGGTGCTGTATTGACTCAATCTGCTGCTCGCTGTGCATCCCCTTTTCCAACGCGAACATGCCCACAGAGTTCGAGTCGCGCACGATCCGCGCCATTGCTTGGACGAACTTCGTCGCTTCCATATCCCCTGCGTGGGATATGCTGGTCGACAGAGAGAGGTATCCGAGCTTGAATCCGGGATAGACGCCGCTTCGGATGTCGGAAGTGAGTCGATCTAAGGCCTCGATTATGCCCGCGAAGTCGTCCGGGCCTTCCACCTTGATATAATTCCTATTGCCTGCATCGGACGATCTCTTATCTGCCGATTCAGCCGACGTAGCGTCTATCCAGCGCACAAGTCCGATGCGCTCGAATTCGAGAAGGTCCGGCATGATTGGTGCGAAATCCCTGGAAAGATCATTGGGCGATCTTGACGTCGTGATGACGATTGCAGGCATGCCGCTCCTCATTCCTTCAGCAAGAAAAGCCAGTATGCCAATCTCCTTTCCCGAAAACGGAGGCCCTATGAAAAGGATGCTGGAGCCCGGCGGGATGCCACCCAGAAGCAGGTCGTCCAGCCTCTTTGTGCCTGTCGAAATCTTCTTCGCCCTTTCTGGTCTTGCAGTGACAACGCCCGCCTCCTCTTCGGTTGGTCCTGCGACGAATGCTCGCCTGCGTGCCTCGCGCTCCCGTTCGGACAATATCCTCTCGCGCTGATCGAGAACGCGCTCCCTCTCCCGAATTTCCTCCAGCTTCCCGGTCAGGTCGGTCGACGACGACACGACCGATTCTATCCCGCTCTCGAGCATCCTCTGGCGCTCTTTGAGCTCGAGTTCTTTGAGATGCTGCTGAGAGCTCTTCATCGTCATCTCCTTCTCAAGCTCCAACAGCTCTCTGCGCCGTTCCTCGATTTCCTGCTTTTCCTTCGCGAGGCGCTCCAGGGATTCCCTCAAGGAATTCTCGCGGGATTCCAGTACTGCAAATCGAGATCTGAGCTCCTCGTCCTTCCTTGAGAGCTCGAGCTCCCTGTTCGAGACGCGCGCTATCAGTGTAGCGTACTGTGATCTCTTCTGTTCGGCTTCCTGGCGCAGTGCATCTAGTTCCATAATCTTCTGCGCGAGATCCTCCCTGGCATTTGCGATCTCCTTTTCCAATCTCTCGATGGCGGACTCCTTATCGAACAGGGCCTTCTCCTTCTCTTCGGCCGCCTTCAATCTCTCCTCAGCGCTTTTCAGCTCCATTCTGGCATCTTTCATGAGTTGTTCTGCCTGGAGCCTTTTCTCGGCAAGCTCGGCCTCTGACTCCGCAATGCTTTTCTCTTTTTCGTGGAGCTTCTCCTCCCAACGTCTTAACCTTGAGAGTTCTTCCTCTGGAGCCGCTCTGGCGCCCTCAGCGCTCCTCAGGCGCATCTCGAGGGCGCTTTCCCTCAGCTGTAGATCTTTCTCCTTCGCCGCGAGAGCTTTCTGCTCCTCGAGCAGGGATTCCCTGCCCATCTTGAGCGCTCTGAGCTGCTCCTCTATAAGCTCGTTCTTCTCCATGAGCCGCTTTTCGGTCGCCCGAAGCCTTGACTGGTCTTCCTGGAACCTGAGGAACAGCTCCTGCAGTTGCGATTCCTTCTTGCCAAGAGCCTCGGTGATAGCCTCGATCTCCTTCTCTCGGGAATTGAGCTCCAGCTCTTTCTGCTGAAGCATCCCCTCTTTCAGCTTGAGTTCGATGGCCGCTTTCGATGACTTTTCGGTCTCCTCTTTCAATCGAGCCATGCGCTGGTCTATCTCTCTCTCGACGTTCTCGAGCTCTCTCTTTCTCTGTTCGATTTCTTCTCGGAGCTCGGCGAGGGCTTTTTCGTACTGCTCCAATCCCAGCTCCTTCTCCACGAGCGCTCTTTCCTTGTACGAGATCTCCTCTTCGCGCCTTTCCAGCTCCGATCTCAGCGCGAGCATCTTCGCATCACTAGCCTTGAGGATCTCCCGTTCATGGATCGACGTGCTGGTCGACATGACATGCATCATCGATCCAGAAAGTTGGATGCATACCGCGCTGCCGAGATAGACCATCGGCAGTATCCTGAAAAGGCCCGAATCATAGAACGCCGGGGCGAGCATTATTGCGAAAGGCACAAGTGCGGATACTATCGCGATCGTCTTTCTCCTGCTCATCCCATCCCAGACCATCGCGATCGACACCAGAGAAAACGAGATACCGATGAAAGAGAGAGGATATATCCAGCCTCCCGTCCCGACCTCGATATAGTTCAATTCGTCCAGCAAGACGAGGATTATCAGGACCAAGGGGACTGCCGTCGCGATATAGGAGACAATGAAATGGTTTGCCGTTCTGTCTGTCAAGAACGGTTCCCATTTTATGTATACGACCACCAGCGACATGAACGCGCCAGCAATCAACGGTATGAACCATTTGGAGTTCTCAAGCCAGGCCAGGGACGGGTCCTCGGAAATGAGATATGCCAATATCGCGGCGAGCGCGAGAAGCACTGCGGCTATCGAGCTGAGCAAATGGGATGTTCTACCGATCTTCAGCTGTATCAACGCGGAGCGCCTCGCCCGGTCAGAAATCCGGGCATGATCTTCCTCGATCTGAGTTGATGGTCTACGGGCTCTCCTACGATTGGCTTTTTCCGCGGACAGTTTGTAGCACACCCCCTGGCAGTAGCCAGTGCTCCCTTCAAGGCGGTCTATCGTCTGGTTGATACTTAAACATTGACCTGATATCGTTGTAGATGACTCGCTCCCTCTATCACAGGCGCCTTTTTGCGAAAAGAACCATTAATATTTCGGCAACACATTGACCACTGGTCACGAGATGTCCGATGTGGAGTCAGGGGGAAAAATCAGGGTCGCGATGATAATCGAGCTCTCATCTTATTCGAAGATAATCCCCTTCCAGAACCCCGGCGGCATGGGAACCATTGTTCCTCTTTGGATAGATGAGCTCCGGAGGCTCGGATGCGATGTCGTGGTCGATCGGGCGGATTTCGATTATGACATATTGCATCTTCATAATCCGCTCCCGAAATCCACATACCTCGGTATATTGGCGAGATTGAAGGGCAAGAAGATCGTTGTTCACGGGCATCATCTCCCTGAGCTCATCAAGGGAGGATTTAAAGGAGCAACCTTATTGTACCCACTGAACAAGCTGTACAGCAGGTTCTTTTTCGGCCTAGGGGATCTGATTATCGCGCCCAGTCCGTTCGCAATGCGGTCGCTCCGCGGGCTCGGAGTAAAGGGGCCGTTCGAGGTAGTTTTTAATGGCGTCGATAGGACCAGATTCAGGAGAAGCCCCGAGCTCGCGGAGAAGTTCAGGAGCACGTTTAATCTGGACGAAGAAGAGTTCATGGTCGTAAGCGTAGGCCTCCGGATCCCGCGCAAAGGGGTCGATACCTTCGTAGAGACTGCTGCAGAGTTCAAGAGAAAGCACCCGAACGCGAAGGTGAGATTTGTTTGGATCGGGGGCAGCGAACCGCTGCTCCTTGATGCGATGCCGGACGGCAGGCTTCCTGAGAATGTCCTGTTCACGGGGTATGTGCCATTCGAACTGCTCATAGGGGGCTATTCCAGTGCAGGCGCTTTCATGTTGCCGACGCGAGCGGAAAGCTATGGCAACGTCGTGCTCGAGGCTGCGAGCATGGGTCTTCCGATCATCCTGCGAGACATCCCCGCATTCGAAGACTGGCTGACAACGGGCAAGAATTGCATGAAATGCTCAACTACTGAGGATTTCGTGAGAGCTGTCGAACTGATAACCCAAGATGAGACAATGAGGTCTATCTTGATCAATGGGGCGTCGAGACTCGCCGAGGAACACGATATACGAAACACTGGAAGACGATTGTTCGAAATCTACAGAAGACTGCTTGAACAGGAATGATCTCCATTACAGGAACTCCTTGAACTCTTCTACCAGCTCCGGATATCTTTTCGCAACAGCCTGGAGTATGGCGAGAGCGGATAGGCCTTCGACACCAACCTCGATCAATGCCTGGATTATCTTATCGAGGACCTCATCCGAGAGTTTGACGAGTTTCTCCTTCGCCATCCAATTCCGGTACTGCTTGTTCTCGAGAATATCCCGCCAGCCCTGCTCATAAGATTGCAAGCCTCTGCTTGAGAAGTCACCGGTCTCGACTGCATGCGCAAGTGTCTCACCGGCTATACGCCCGGCTATGCACGCGTTCGAAATCCCGCCTCCCGTGATCGGGTCTATCTGTCTGGCCGAATCGCCGACAAGAAGCAGGTTATCCGTAACCGTCTTCTCGATTGGCGCGCAGATCGATACCGCTCCCGCGACCATGTCGAGAGGTTTTCCCTTTGCGAGACGCTTGTCCTTCGAAATGAATCTGTCAAGTGCCGCCTTGACCTCTCCGGGCTTCTTCAGCTGTTTCAGCTGTATCCCGAGCCCGACGTTCGCCGTGTCTTCGTTCTTCGGGAATATCCAGACATATCCTCCAGGAGCCATGCTTCCAATCGTGAACTCGCAATAATCAGGGTCGATATCTATGTTCGTCAGCCGGTATTGGAAGCAAGATGTGATGTCATTCGGAGAGAGGGAAGTGTCGATCCCGCCCCAACGTCCTATCTGAGATTCGAAACCGTCCGCTCCGACAACGCATTTCGCCAGAATATCGAGCTCGCCAGAAGGGCTTACGGCTCTGACGCCCTTGATCTGCCCGTTCTCCTTCAGCAATCCAACGGCGGAGGTCTTCAACATAATCTCCGCACCCTCGTCCGCGGCAAGCTTCGCCAGATGCTTGTCGAAGAACACCCTGTCGAGAACGATGCCCACTTCGTTTCCCGCCTGCTTCTCGGAGATGGTCAACACGTGACCGGATGGCGAGACAATCTTCGCTCCTTTGACCTGCCTCGCGATGTCCTTCGAGTCCAGCTTTAGGTCTATCTTATCCAGGAGGGGTTTTGATATCCCCTCAGCGCATCTCACGGGGGAGCCTATCTCCTGTCTTTTCTCTATCATCACGACGTCGGCGCCGCCTTTCGCGGCGAATCGCGCTGTTGTGGAGCCAGCCGGCCCGGCGCCTACGACCACGATATCAGTTTCGATGACCCTCATCGTCTCTTACCTCCGGACACCTTCTCGATAGCGCCGATCGGGCAGACTCTTACGCACATGAGGCAGCCGTTGCAGTTTTCATCGGCCGCGACGGTCAAATCGTGCAGGAAAAGCGCGTTCCTCGGGCAGGTCCCGACACAGGCACCGCAATGCATGCAGGTCTCCTGATCGATGGAGATCCATTGGAATGCGTTCTTCATGCGATTCACAGACCATCCGCCCCTTTCTCCTTCCGCCATTGGTCCAAAGGCACCGAGAACTTCTTTTCGATTTCCGTTCTGTATACGGGTCCTGAGTTGTACGCGCAGAAGGGTATTATCCGGCCATCCGGTGTGGTGTAGTGTATGCTGCATCTCATCACGCGATCGATATCGTAATTATAGGCGTCCTGGAAATGCATCGCGCCGATGTATAACATATTCCAGGAGAACTTGGCAAGACCCTTCTTCGTCTTGTCGTTCACGACTGCGAGAATCATCCTCAGGAACTTGATCCTGGTCATCCCCTTTGGCAGCCTGCGCTTGTCGATGTTCCGCCAGAAAATACGAACCAGGTCGAGCTTAGTACGCAGTGTACCCCTGCGGTTCCGAGCCTTCTTGACGAGCTCGTTCAGTTCCTCGAAAACCCTGTCGACATTGACGAACCTGGGGAGGGGGGTTATCGCACCCGTCTTCTTATCCACGAAGAGATAGGTTGCCAGGCCACAACAGGGATGTGTCGTGAAGGTGACGTAGTTCTTTTTCATTATTATTCCAGCCAAATCACTTATTACCGCGACCGCTGGAGGGGGGTACCAGTCAGTCCTCGCTATCGCGCCATTGGATCTCTTCTCTATTTCGAGCACCAGGTCAGAGATAGTATACCGCTGCTTCTCCCGTTCCTTCTGCGATATCCTGCCGGAGAAGGCGACAGGCTGAAAGTTTATCCCTCGGATGACCTCGCTGTTCTGCATCGCGTACTCGACTATTGGCCAGACCTGATCGTCGGTAATACCCTTGACGACGGTGGGGACGAGAACTATCGACGGTTTGCGCCCTTCAAGTTTCTTCACGTTCTCGACAACTCTCTTCTTTATCTCGAGCAAGGGCCTCCCGCGCGCGGCAATGTAGTTCTCCTCCTTCAGGCCGTCGAACTGGAGATATATCGTATTCAGGCCAGCGTCCCGCGAGGCTCTCAGGAACTCGGGCTCGTTTGCGAACCTGATGCCGTTCGTCGCCACCTGCACCTGGGCGAATCCGAGTTCGCTTGCCTTCTTGATAATCCGAACGAAATCGGGGTGGATGGTCGGCTCACCCCCGGAGAACTGCACGGCCGGGGTAGGCACGGGCCTCTCATCCCGGAGCATCTGGAGCATCTTCGAGACCGTTTCATAATCAGGCTCGAATACGTATCCTGCGGCGTTCGCATTTGCGAAACATATTGGACATTTCAAGTTGCATCGGTTCGTGAGATCGACGTTTGCGAGAGCGGTGTGGCTTAAGTGGAGATCGCAGAGACCGCATTCGAACGGGCAGTTCTTTGCATCGCGGATCGCTGGATTTTCGACACCGATACCATCTTTCGCCCAGCGTTCGGCCCTCAGATACAGCTCGGCATCAGACCAGACGACATCGCTGAAGCTGCCGTGCTGCGGACAGCCCTTCTCCATTACGACCTTCCCTTCGGATTCCTTGAGAATACCCGGAATGAGCTTCCCGCATTCCGGGCAAATGGAAGTGATCTTCTTTGGCAGCCCCTTGGGTATGCTAGAATCCCTTGTGAGCATCCGGCTCCCTTCAGCGATAGATATGACGAGAAAGATTTAAGCATTTTGTCGCTAATTGAGCTACAAAATGACCGAAATCACCAGCAAGCATGCCGCGTCGGAAATGCTTTCAAGGCTGTTCGAGAGAATCATGGCCATCTCGGATGAATTGCGAAAGGTCGGACTAACGGAATACGAATCGAGATGCTACCTTGCAGCGATCGCACTCGGCGGCGGCAGGGCGGAGGAAATAGCCGAACTCGCATCTGTCCCGAGAACCTCGGCGTACAAGGCGCTTGATTCTTTGCTTGTCCGGGGATTCGTCGAACAATCCAAGGACAGACCAAAGAGATTCTTGCCAGTTGACACGGTGGAATTGAGGAACAGGTTGACAGGAGATATCGAGTCCATATTCGAGAAAATACTCCAGTTGCAGGAGGAACTTGCCCACAAGGGGCGACCTCAGGTATTTTACATGATGAATGGCAAAGAGAAAGTGCTCAGAAAGATAGCGGAGATGATCGAAAGAGCTGAGAATCGTGTCATAATTTCTTCTCCGAATATTAGCATCATTAGAAAGCACCACGGCAGATTGCTTGAGAGGCTCGTCCAGCGAGGAGTCGAGGTGGCCATCATAGCTCCTCCCTTCGTCAAATTGCCGAGATGCACACGGTCTGTGAGAAGAAGGGCTCTCATCGCGACCGATGTAGTCACCGACGGGGAGGAGGCGCTGATAGCCTCCGCGGATCTATCGGCGTGTGGATTTACAGACAATGCACTCATCGCAACGCATCTTGAGACTTTCCTCGATATAGTCATGACCCAAGAATTGGAAAGATGACCTCGTTTGAAAGTCAATGGAAGAGAAAAGTAAAGTTTTGGGAAAGGGTTTTTGTTGGTTTCCTGTGCGCCTCTTCTCAGAAAGCTTAGTCTTCCCGTTTTTTCCTTGTTCGTATCACGAGGAAGATCGCCATGGCCCCGACGACCGGGATTATCAGCGTTGAGAACTCTGGAATCATGACAAACACGTTCCAGCCAGAAATATCCGCCGGGAACCATGAGTCGGTCGCCGTGATGTTCACGTTGTCAGATCCGCTGATGGTCACCGTCGTCGATACTACTCCCGTGGTACCGTCGAATGTCAGATGAGCGCTGCCGAACGTCACGCCTGCCGACGGATTGGCTGCGAGATCGACTGAGCCGTTCCAAGACGTGATTGTTACGCCCGAGCTGTTCTTGGCAGTCACATACAGGTTAAATGTAACGCCAGGGGTGTACTGGTTGCCCGCGAGATTGCTCGTTATCTCGTAATGCGATACTGGAGACACGTCGAACATTATGCACGGGATGCCGAACTGCAGACCTCCCCAAGACCATTTGGCAGTCGGGAAGTCAATAGGCCCGACAAGCGTGATGGTCTTTGTCGCTGGGTCGTATGCACTCTCTATCACTGACTGCGGGTAATTACCGCCCTTGCTCAAGACCATGGTGCCCCAGTATTGATTAGCTGCGAGGTTCGTTCTCACATTATTCAGATCATCGCTCGTCGACTTGCCCGGGTAGAAGCAGATGACGTCTTCGGTGGGTGCTTTGATGATTATCTTCTCCCATTGCGCCAAATCATGTTCCAGAGGTGCAATCCAATAGCTTACATTCGCACCGAAGTGGGTCGTCCACGGGACCCTGGACAATCTGTAATGGTTCGCTGTGGGATACTGATCCGGGTCGTAGAGATTGTACGGTGAGACATAGCTGTTATGAGTAGCAGTGTTTCCGCACCAGTCCATATGCTGTGCCTCGATCGACCAGCCGCTCATCCAAACGGATGGATCATCGTCCTCCCACAGGCCGAGGTGATAGTTCACCGTTGCCCTCAGAGTCGAATTGGACATACTCGGGCCGATGGAGACGTTTAGGTACATATCCTCCATCCAGTTCTGGAAGATGGTCTTCGTCAGGTTCGCCTTCTCCATGTACCTCACTATCTGAGCATCCATGCCCCAGCTGAGACACCACATGTATATCACAAGCTCTTTGCCATCAGTGAAATCCGTGGTACTGTTGATTGTGTCTAGCTTCAATTTCAGAACCCTGATGTCCTCTGGGTAATCATATGCGGTATATATGTCCGCCCATCCGCCACCGCTACCCTCGGCCATCCAGGTGTCGAACCAGCTCGACTCAAGAGCTGAAAGGTTGGTGTTGAACCAGTCCTGCACGTTTGTCACGCCGTCCCAGCCAAGATAGCTTCTGGCTGCCTGGGCCGAATAATTGGCCCTGAGCATTAATTGACACCAATACCCGTCATCGGAAGTAGCTACGGGCACCTGGTATTGTGGGACACCGAAGAACCATCGAGCGTAATGTACACCATAGGTCGTTCCGCTCCTTGCCGCCCTCATCTCATTCGTGGTCATGTAGGTCATGTAATAGCTCAGGTTGATCCAGCCTCCATTCTTGACCCCTGCCGTTGCATCCAGATCCGGAACATATATCGCCGTGTTCGTGCTTTCGTCGCTGCTGTTCGTTCTGCAATCAGTTATGTTCCTCGCCTCAATCCTTATCCTGTACGGCGCCCAAGCAGTGTAGCCGACGTTCTCGATAGGGGTTGTCTGAGTAGAATAAGGATTGTAGAAGAAGATATGCGGGTATGTAGTCCGATATATCTTCTCACCATAGTTCGGATCCCTCAGAATGAACCAGGATGGCATGCCGTCGACAGATTGGTGTCTTCCCAGCTCATCAAACGTGATGCCACCGGTTCGGTTGTAATCATAGTCGTTAAGATACATGTGGAACATGTCACTTACCATGTAAATCCTTTCAGGCGCGCCGTTCGGGTTCCAACCGGCAGAACTTGCTGGTGTTGGCTCTCCGGGAGCGACACCCTCCTTTTGGAGAAGCGACGGCAAAATCATGGCCATTGCAGAAACGACCATGGCAACGACGACAACGAGTGCAATGGTCTTCTTACTAATGGAGCCCTTCTCACTGTCGATCGATCTATCTATTTTCCGAGAATTTTGAATTCGCATTTCAGACCCTCTTTTTGGATTCATCTCTGTCGAAAGAGCACATGGAGGACTGACAATGCACGGATGGTAATTCCGTCCTTTGCACTACTAATCCTCCCAGCACTTTCGTTGCAGAGCTAAACTATACCGGGATTATGTTCGATGAGGGATATATATTCTATGATATACCCTCGATCTGATTCGAATTTTCCCGATAAAAAAGCAATGCCTTATCAGAGTTCGGTTCTCCGTCAACTCCTTCAATTTGGCCATATCCCGATATTCTCGAGGAAAAACCGTTCCTCGAAAATCAACCGCCCTTGGGCTGTATGTCATTTTGTCGAAGGAATAATCTATTCGTTTCTAACTCTTCTTCTATGTTAGACATCGCATGCCAGTATTGCATGCACCATCAGGAAGGTTTTTATAGAGCTTTGAGTGATTCAAGTAAAGATGTCTCGTTCCGCTTCAGAAAGGAAAGACCCGGCGTTTTTCGGCCTTTTGGTAGGAGTACTGGTAGTCCTGCGGATCGAGCGCCCGTGAGATGTGTTGAGATTTTCCGGGCATCTTGCGGGTTCTGTTTGGCAATGGAGGATTATGAATGAAAGGTGCAAAGGTCGTTGTGGAACTCCTTGAGAAACACGGAGTGGAGGTGGCTTTTGGGATTCCGGGAGGCGTCTTGCTGCCGCTCTATAACGAGTTCGTCGATGCGAAATTCAGGCATATTCTGACGAGGCATGAACAGTGCGCGGGCCATATGGCAGATGGATACGCCAGGGTATCGAAGAAACCAGGAGTATGCATAGCGACCTCAGGCCCAGGAGCGACGAACCTGGTCACGGGAATCGCCACCGCATTCATGGATTCATCACCTGTCATTGCGTTTACAGGTCAGGTTGCGACGGGGGTCCTGGGAGCCGACGCCTTCCAGGAGGCGGACTCGTTCGGCATCATGATGCCGATAACTAAACACAATTTCAAGATCACAGACCCCAAGCAGCTACCCAAGACGATCGACAGGGCATTCAAGATCGCCACGTCCGGGAGATACGGCCCCGTGCATATCGATCTCCCGGTAGATATCCTCACATCTGACATACCTGAAAAGGAGATCGAGAAGGAGGTCCCGATGCCTCCGCCACGCAGGAACCTGAGCCAGCTCCTGGACGCAGTCAAGCTGCTCGAATCCGCGGAGAGGCCTGTGATACTGGTCGGCGGCGGTGCCATCTGGTCAAATTCGGGGCCGGAGATACTCAGGCTCGCAGAGATATTGAAAGCTCCAGTGGTGACGACGCTCATGGGCAAGGGGGCTGTCCCAGAGACTCATCCCCTGGTTCTCGGGGTCGTCGGGATGCACGGGAAGCAGGCGGCAAACTATGTGCTGCATAATTGCGATACGCTGCTCGCGATAGGCACGAGGTTCAGTGACAGGGTCACAGGAAAAGCCAGCGAGTTTGCCAAGAACACAAAGATAATCCATGTGGATATCGATGCATCAGAGATCGGAAAGAACGTCAAAGGACATGTCGGGCTTGTCGGCGATGCATGGACGGTGACGAACGCTCTCATCGCGGGGCTCCAGACCAGAAGCATCAAGGACTCGGAATGGAAGAGACGCATCAGTGATATCAAGAAAGCCTGCGCCTGTGATTTTGATCTCTCCGGGGAGCCGATCAAGCCACAGAAGGTCATCCGGGAGCTCTCGAAGCTTCTGCCTGATGATGCGATCATCGCGACCGAAGTCGGGCAGAACCAGATGTGGGTCGCGCACTTTTTCGAGATGTCAGGGAGTCGGCAGTTCATAACCTCGGGAGGACTTGGAACCATGGGGTTCGGGTTCCCCGCATCCATAGGCGCAAAAGTTGCCAAGCCAGACAAAGTTGTGGTAGACGTGGCAGGAGATGGCAGCCTGCAAATGGTTTCTCACGAGTTCGCCACGGCCGTCCAGGAAGATATTCCTGTAGTCGTCTGTCTGATGAACAACGGCTGGCTTGGTATGGTCAAGCAATGGCAGAAGCTGTTTTACGAAAAAAGATATATGGCAACATCGCTTGGTCGGGTACCAGATTTCGTGAAGCTCGCGGAATCGTACGGTGCGGAAGCCGTTCGAGTAGAGAAGGAGTCCGAGCTTACGGAGGCGATAAAACGGGCGATCAAAAGCGATGTGCCGTTCCTGATGGATGTCATAATAGATCCCGAGGAGGATATATTACCGATGATACCGCCTGGCAAGAGGCCTTCGGAGATGATTCGGGGAAGATGCTGCTTCGATTTCAAGATGTGAGGTCGTGATCGAATGGTCGCGGTGATTTCGCTGCTCGTGGAGGACGAGCCAGGAGTCATGCAGAGGGTGATGGGAGAGTTCACCAGAAAGAGGATAAATGTCGAGACCATTGTGGTCGGCAAGTGCGAGAAGCCCGAGAAGGCAAGGATCGTGCTCTCCGTGACGGATCCGATGAAGGCGGAAGCCGTTCTGGAACATCTCCGCGCGCTCCAGGAGGTGAACGAGGCGGAAATAGTGGATGAATCCAGACACGAGTCCTACCTCCTCATGATGAACGGCTCGGGCAAGGCGAGAATGACCGGCTCGGTCGAGGAGATTGACAGTGTCGTGGAGAAGACGAAGCCGCAGAAATACATCAAGACGATAAGCGCATTGTGAGTTCGGACTTTTCTGAATGGATGAGAAAGGTGATGAGATATATGGCCAAGATATACTATGACAAAGACGCTGATTTGAAGCATCTGAAGGGAAAGAAGATCTGCTGCGTTGGGTACGGTATCCAGGGGCGTGCCCAGTCTCTCTGCCTGAGGGACAGCGGCGCGGACATAACGATCGGGCTGATAAAGGACCCGACCTGGGATCAGGCGGTCAAGGACGGCATGACCGTCAAGCCAGTACCAGAGGCTGTCAAGGGTGCGGACATCGTCATGATGCTTATCCCTGACCAGCTGCAGAAGATGGTTTTCGAGAAGGACGTACTGCCGAACCTCAAGAAAGGGGCGACGATAGATTTCGCCCACGGATTCAATATAGTATACAAGAGAATAATCCCGCCGAAAGATTCCGACGTGATTATGGTCGCACCGAAAGGCCCAGGGAAATTGGTCAGGCAGACCTTCGAGGAGGGTTTTGGGGTTCCAGCCCTTGTCGCAGTTGAACAGAATCCCTCTGGAAACGCGTTGAATGTCGCGTTGGCAATCGCGAAGGCTATCGGAGCGACCAGGGCGGGAGTGATCGAGACGACCTTCAAGGAAGAGACCGAGACGGACCTTTTCGGCGAGCAGGTGGATCTCTGCGGCGGCAGCTCCGAGCTCATAAAGAAGTCGTTCCAGGTCCTCGTGGAGGCGGGCTATCAGCCAGAGATCGCCTACTTCGAGGTGCTTCACGAGCTGAAGCTGATAGTCGATCTCATCCAGACAGGCGGGATCGAGTACATGTGGAGGAACGTGAGCAATACCGCCGAATACGGCGGGCGAACGCGCGGACCCATAGTTATAGACGATGGCGTGAAAAAGCGGATGAAAAAAATACTCAAAGACATCCAATCGGGCAAGTTCGCCGAGGAGTGGATCAAGGAGTACGAGGCCGGCATCCCGAACCTGAAGAGGATGCGAGAAGAAGGAGAAAAGGAGCAGATAGAGATCGTCGGGGCGAATATCAGAAAGATGTTCGCAAAGAAGTGATCGTGTGAAATACTGCTCATTCACCGCCAAAGCAGATGCTGGTAAGATTAAGGTCGGCAGGATTCGCGCGGACAGAATAGAGGAACTCGATGCGCGCTCGATGATAGATCTCATATCGAATGAGGGGAGAGCCGCAATCGTCTCCTCGCATGACATAGATGATGTCAGACTCGTCGCACCGATTCCGAATCCCTCAAAGATAATCTGCGTAGGACTGAATTACCGAGAGCACATCAAGGAACTCGGACATCAGTTCCCTTCCGAGCCTGTCATTTTCTCGAAGCCGTCATCTGCCATCATCGGGCCAGGCGACAAGATCGTGCTGCCGAAAGCGAGCAAGCATATCGATTACGAGGGCGAAATCGCCATAGTGATAGGGAAAAGGGCATACAAGGTCAAGGAGCCAGAGCGATTCATATTCGGATATTCGTGCTTCAACGATGTCACCGCCCGCGACATCCAAAGGAAAAGCCAGGATTGGACAAGGGCGAAAGGGTTCAACACATTCGCACCCATGGGCCCTGTCATCAGCACGGAACGCCCGAAGTGGATCAAGACCTACCTGAACGACAGGCAGGTGCAGTCCGCTCGGACAAAGGACATGATATTCGGGTTCGATGACCTGGTCGTCAACATCTCGGATGTGATGACCCTGAACCCCGGGGACATAATCGCGACCGGAACGCCGGTCGGCGTGGGAAGGCTGAAGGCTGGGGATAGGATAGCAGTGGAGGCGGACGGGATCGGCAGGCTGGAAAATTACGCAGTCGATGAATGACAGATGTTATCGCACTATCCTTAAATGCCGTCAGTCGCATTATCGAGCCCGGGAGCGTATCATAGATGGTAGCCATAAAGCCGACGAAATACATTTGGGCCAACGGAAAGCTCGTTGATTGGAACGATGCGAAGGTCCATGTGCTTACCCACGGGCTGCATTACGGCACGGGGATTTTCGAGGGCATAAGATGCTATGAGACGAAGCTCGGGCCGGCGGTGTTCAGATTGAAAGACCATCTCGACCGACTCGAGGCATCCGCGAAAATTCTCAACATGAAGCTCCCGTACACGGAATCCGAACTGGCAAGGGCGATCAAGGAGGTCATTTCCAAGAACGACCTAAAGTCGTGCTACATCCGACCGATAGCGTTCTTCGGAGTCTCAGGCATAGGCGTCAACCCGGTAGGATATCCCGTCGACGTCTTCATCGCGGCATTCGATTTCGGGGCGTATCTCGGAGAGGAAGGACTTAAGAACGGGATAAGGGTCGCGACATCCTCTTGGCGAAGGATCTCGCCGGCCTCTCTCGCCACGCTCGGCAAGATATGCGGCCATTATGTGAATTCCGCGCTCGCAATCACGGAAGCAAAAGCAGGAGGATACGACGAGGCGATACTGCTAAACGAGGATAATTTCGTGGCCGAGGGGAGCGGCGAGAACATCTTTATCGTGAAGGACGACGTGATAAAGACCCCGCCTATCAGTGCGGGTATTCTGCCAGGGATAACGCGTGATACCGTCATCACCCTTGCAAGAAATGAGGAATTCGTAGTCCAGGAAACGAATATCACGAGGTCAGAGCTGTACGTAGCTGATGAGGTGTTCATGACTGGCACAGCGGCGGAAATCACGCCGATTAGAGAAATCGATCAGCGGCCGATCGGAACGGGAAGGCCCGGACCCGTGACGAAAAGGCTTCAGGCCAAGTTTTGGAAGGTCGTGAGGGGCGAGGACGAGAGATATCATAAATGGCTGGACTTCGTAGAAGAACGATGACTCAATTAGGTATCCCTTTTTCATCAATTTTCATTCCATTCTCGATAAGTCTTTCTCGAATTCTTCTTTGAAAAAGGAAGGTTCATAACGCCCCTATAATTGCATTGGCCATATCCATCGTACTCGCCTTGCCGCCGAGATCCGGTGTTCTCACTTTCCTTTCTGCGAGCACTTTCAACACCGCGGACTCGAGGTGGGCAGCAGCCTTCTTCTCGCCGATATCCTCGAGCATCATCTGGCCGGCTAGTATTGTGGCAATGGGGTTAGCAATTCCTTTGCCCGCATATTTTGGCGCTGAACCGTGGATAGGCTCATACATACTGATGCCTTCTGGGTTGATGTTTCCACCGGGGGACAGGCCCAGACTACCCTGAATCCCCGCGCCGAGGTCGGTAAGTATGTCTCCGAACAGGTTAGGGGTCACCAGCACCTGATATCTTTCCGGGGCTTTCACCATCGTCATCGCGACAGCATCGACGAAACCGTAATCCGCCTCGATCGACGGATAGTCTTTCGCGATCTTTGCGAATACGTCCCGCCAGAGACCGTACATCTCGGTCAGGACGTTCGCCTTATCGACGCACGTCACTTTCGTCTTCCCCTTTCTCTTCGCGAGCTCGAAGGCATATCTGATGACACGCTCAGCACCGCCTCGGGTGATGACCCCGATCTGATATGCAGCCTCGGCCTCATTTCTCATCGAGGTTTCGATATCGAATCTGAGATTGTACTTCGACCTCTCGAGCTCTATCGTCGTTCTATCGCTGTTTCCCGTGAACCTCCTGCCCAGCCCGACATAGAAATCCTCCGTGTTCTCCCGCACGAAGTATAATTCGAGGTTCTCCCTGCCCTTTGTCGAAATTGGCACATCAACCCCAGGAAGGAAACGCACGGGACGGAGATTCACGTATTGGTCGAACACGAACCTCATTTTCAGGAGTATCCCCTTCTCCAGTATTCCTGGCTTGACCCGGGGGTCTCCAAGCGCCCCCAATAGGATAGCCCTGCATTTGGTAAGAGATTTTATCATATCATCTGATAATAATTCTCCTGTCTTAAGATAATGCTCCGCCCCTATTGGACAATCGAACCAATCTATGGAAAATCCATGCATGTCGGCGACCGCATCAAGGACCTTCCTGGCCGCTGTTACTATCTCGGGCCCTATGCCGTCCCCGGGCACCGCTGCTATCCTGTAGTTCATGATCTCTTCTCCTCCGCGAGCTTCGCCTTCGTGTAGGGGAGCAGCCCGCCTTTCTCAATCAGGGTTCTCACGAACCCGACATAAGGACGGAATACAAACGTCTTTCCGCTCGACAGATTGGTGATGATCCCGGCATTGAAATCGACTTTCAATCTATCTCCGTCCTCAGCTTCGACATCAGCCTCCACCAATGGGAACCCAATATTGATGGAGTTCCGGAAGAATATCCTCGCGAAGCTCTTCGCAATCACGCAAGATATACCTGCGCCCATCAACGCCCTCGGCGCATGCTCCCTGCTCGACCCGCATCCGAAGTTCGCGCCAGCCACGAGTATATCGCCCTTGCGCACCTCCTTGGCGAAGCCAGGCCGGACCTTTTCGAATGCGTGCTCTGCGAGCACCCGCATATCAGGCGTTACGAGATATTCCGCAGGGATTATCTGGTCCGTATCTATGTTATCACCGAATTTCCAAACTTTGCCCTCGACGATGGCAAGCATCAGACCACCTCTGATGGGTCGACAATCCTGCCCTTTATCGCGCTCGCCGCCACAACAGCTGGGTTAGCGAGGTAGACCTTCGAGTCTTTGTGTCCCATCCTGCCGATGAAGTTCCTGTTCGTGGAACTTACCGCAACCTCCCCTGGACCGAGCACTCCCATGTATCCTCCAAGACATGCGCCGCAGGTCGGGCCAGATACATATGCGTTCGACTCCAGGAATATCTTGATCAGCCCTTCACGCATCGCCTGCTCGAAGACGGACTTGCTCGCAGGGACGACTATCATGCGTACGCCCTTTGCGACCTTCTTGCCCTTCATGATCTTCGCGGCTGCCCTGAGGTCCTCGATCCTGCCGTTCGTGCAGGAGCCGAGATACGCCTGGTCGATTCTCACGCCAACCTCTGCAGCCGGTTTGACGTTAGATGGCAGATATGGCTCAGCGACGAGAGGCGGAATCTGCGAGGCGTCGTATTCATATGATTTCTCATAGATCGCGTCTTCATCCGGAAACACTGGCGTGTACTTCCCCCTGACGCGATTCCTCAGATATGAATAGACCTTCTCATCAGGAGCGATGTACAGGTTTTTCGCGCCCGCCTCTATCGCCATGTTTGCGATGGTCATCCTACCGCTCAGGTCGAGCGACTTTATCGTATCGCCCGCGACCTCCATCGACTTGTACAGCGCGCCGTCGACACCAATATCCCCGATTATTCGTAGTATCAGGTCCTTTCCGAAAACATGCTTCTGCAACTTTCCCGTGAAGACGAACTTGTCGGTCTTTGGGACCTTGAACCACAGCTTTCCCCTCGCAAACACGGTCGCCGCTTCGGTGCTACCTATTCCGGTCGAGAACGCCCCCAGCGCACCGTACGTGCATGTATGTGAATCTGCGCCCACTATCAATCTCCCCGGCGCGACGAACCCTGATTCGACCATGACCTGATGACACACTCCGCCCTGCCCGACTTCGAAATAGTTTGGCAATTTCCACTTCGACGCAAAGTCTCGCATTCTTTTTGCCTGGATCGCAGACGCGACGTCCTTGTTCGGAACGTAATGGTCTGGAATGAGGACTATCCTGCTCCTGATAGGCTCTGCGGAGAGATCCTCGAATGCCTCTAGTGCTGGCGGAGCGGTCACATCGTTTACCATCACGTAATCGACCTTGGCCTCCACAATCTGTCCGGGGACGACCTTCTCCCCCGATTTCTTCTCCAGTATTTTCTCGGCGAACGTTCTGCCCGTGCGAACACCTCCAGATATTCCTGACTACGATATCAACTGCTCTTTCTTCAGGCTGTACAGCCTGTTCAAAGCGATGATCGCCGCTTCTACGCTCGTGATAACGATGTCGGGTCCAACCGCTTTTCCCAATGACAGGAGAGATGGGTCTCTCTTGTCCGCCAACTTGATCGTGACCTCGCAAAGCGCATCGGAACCACCGGTTATCGCTTCCAGCCGAAACTCCTTCAGGATTATATTCTTTGATACCGCAGACTGGATCGCCTTTAAAGAAGCGTCAATAGGGCCATCGCCCGTCTCGGACGCCCTTCTCGGTTTGCCTGCAATGTTCAATGTAACAGTCGCTGTCGGGGTGAAATTGATGCCAGTGAACACGGCAAACTCCTCGAGCTTGATCTGACGCGGTTCCTCGATGTTGCCAAGAACATCATAAGCGAGAGCTATCAACTCGGCATCGTCGAATTTTTTCCCTCCTTCGGAAAGCTTTTTTATCCTGGCGACGAGCTCCTTCAGCTGTCCCTCCTGCATTTCTATGCCATAACTCTTCAGTTTCGCCTGCACGGCATGGGTGCCAGTATGCTTCCCGATGACAAGGGCACGCTCCTTGCCTACGGTCTCCGGGGATATCGCCTCATAGGTAAACGACTCCCCCAGCACGCCGTGCACGTGTATTCCCGATTCGTGCGCGAAAGCATTGTCTCCTACGATCGCCTTATTCGGCTGGACCGGAACCCCTGTCAATTTCGAAACCAGTCTCGAGACGTGCGTGAGCTTTCGAAGATCGATGTTCGTCTTGACGCCAAAGAAAGTCATCAGGCCGACGCTGACCTCCTCGAGCGCGGCGTTACCCGCTCTTTCGCCAAGACCATTTATGGTGCAGTGCACCTCTTCCGCTCCTGCAAGGACTGCGGCTAGTGAATTGGACACAGAAAGACCGAAATCATCGTGACAGTGGACCGCCAATGGGACCCTTGCCACGGTTTTCAAATCGGAGATCAGCGCGCTCATCGCCTGTGGTATCATGACGCCGACAGTGTCGGGAATATCTATTCTATCGACCTTCGCTTCTTGGACCGCGCAAATTACCTCTTTGAGGAACGAGACGTCGCTGCGAGTCGCATCCTCAGGGGAGAACTCGACCTTGAGGCCATGCGCTTTTGCATATTCTACCGCCCAGACCGCTTTCTCCTTGACCTGTTCCCGGGTCATCTTCAATTTGTTCTTCATGTGAATTTCCGAGGTGGCGATGAAGAGGTGAATTGACTTAAGGTCGCAATCGATTACCGCATCGATATCCGCCTGGTTCGATCTCGAAAGGCCGAGCACTTCCGCCCTCAACCCGGCCTTGCCTATCCTGCGCACCGCTTCCTTTTCACCCTCTGATGTGATGGGGAATCCTGCCTCTATTATGTCGACACCGAGGTCATCGAGCGCCTGGGCAATTTTCAGCTTATCCTCCAAGGATAACGCAACGTTGGGTGTCTGCTCTCCGTCACGTAGAGTCGTGTCCAGAATCATCACTCGCTGAGGAAGCTTGCCCTTATCGAGCGATCTCTTTATGTTATCTCCTATTTGAGCAAGGATTCTCCTCGTAACGTCCGCGCTGGAATCGGCAGCACACGCATCTTTGGTTTTCTCACTCTCGGGGACATCGGTCAAGGACAACACCCCCAAAAACTTGTTTGCACTGGTTCAGTCCAGCAGAAGAAGCAGCAAACCCAGATTTCCGAGTAGGAGATTGCGTTCGGACATTTGCGGACTTCCCAATGCACTGTCTGCAGACCGCTGCAGACAATATTCGCATGATTCGTGATAATATAAATATTGCGATTAAAACCGAATGAAATGCCGGTCCTAGAAGCTGTCCAGTAAGAGTAATGAATTCCGCTCGTAAGTAATTTATTATCCGGAATGATAGATAATTTCTTTTAACCGATGTCGAACAGGTTGCGAGCGATTCCGATTCGAACGGTGACCGGTAAGACGACACGTGCCAAGATAGCCGCGAAGATATCCTTCTTGGAGATCACCTCGGGCACAACGCTGTCCTTTGCATCATCGGCCATCGGCTTAATGGAGCTAAAGGATGTGACTCGTCCTCTCAATTTCTGTTGCGGACCGTAAATAATTCCGATAGCATTTACTGTGCTCATTGGTAGATGCTGGGCCGCTCGCTATACTTGGAGGAGGTGCGGTTGTCTTCTTCAAGCGAGGATTGAAGCTCGCCCTTGCAGGAGCAATCGGCATGGTCACAGTGACCGTTTTCACACTCTTTCTATCCATAGGGCTCTTTACAATTCCCGAGCTCGTCGCCGCCCTTGTTATCATTTATCTCGCGTTATTGTATTGCCCGATCGCGGGCATCATCTGCTGCGATTTACTCTTAGTCGTCAAAAGAGAAATATGCATAAAGTATAGCCTGAATTGTCAACATAGGCTGTGTGATATGACGATCAAAAAGATATCCGAGGCGCATGGGAAATCGATCTGAATCCCCGGATATGTGGTGATGACGTGATTTGCGAGGGCTATCTTATTCCTTTTTATTTTCCTCCCTCGGCAGAATGATGAAATCGCAATGGTCTTCTCCTTGACATATGCACTGTTTCTCGAATGCATGGACCGGCGATTTGAATGCTCTCATGCCGATGCTCTCAAGAGCGAGGGATATGTTCTTGCAGATAGGATTCGAGCCCAAACCGTATTGCTCCGGTATCATCGAGATCGCGGATATCTTCGCAGTCTTGGCCACATTGTTCACCTCCTCGATCCGATAATCGGATATCCAGCCGGCACGCTTTAGCTTCTCCAAGCCGTCCCGCAATATCGTTTCTGCAGAACCATCCTCAGGAACACTCGATAGGAGATCGTGAAGGTCCGCGATCCCCGAAAACGCAATATCCAGCTGTCGCCTAACCCAATGACTGTTCTCAGCAACTTTCAGCAGATTCGCAAGCGCGATGATCCCATCCGATGGTTGGACTCTGAGCATACGGTCATATCTGGTTTCGCTATCCGGTCTGAGCCTCAGTATCGGAGGTGTCCTCTCCAGATCCGTCGGCGGTGGTGATGGCTTTGAGGTAGGCGCCAACGGGCTGGTCCCGGATTGAATATTAGTCTGCAATCTCCGCTTCTTGCCGAGCTCCTTCGCGAGCCTGTATTTCTCTTTAGCCTGGTCCTGGATGCCCAGCTGGACCGCCCTTGCTTCAAGCTCTTTCAGCTTCTTGCTCACCCAGCCTATTCCTTCAAGATGCCCCAGATATCCGACTTCGAATCCCAGTCTCGCAATCTCCTGAAGCAGAATACGAGCATTCTCTTTGTTTTCACCGGTGTCATCGCCCATCCTCGATTCACCGCCAGGCATCGGTATAGGAGAATCCGCCCGAGCGGAGGCTCCCCTCGCTTCCCCGATGTGCATCAGTCCCTTGGCTCGATTTCAATCATGATAATGAGTATATCAATCTTCGCGGATTGACGCATTTTGCGAAATCTGCGGTATTGCGCGACGGCCAGGAAAAGTATCTAACGGAGAGAGCGAGGAGAGAATACGAATCTGCATTTCCTGTCTCCCTGGCAAATGCATCTGCTTTCTCTGACCGAGATCGGAAAACCGAAGGCCCTCGTACCAATTGATTCCAGAATGACGCAGAGCGGCTTACAGAGTGGCTCCTTCGCTTGGCCTATCAGCAATGCAATGGCAGATTCTGCATCGACGATAGCAGAGCGCCGATCAGGGTCAATCTCTGTCACGTCAAATCCCCGCAACCATCCTAGATCTGCCAGGATCTGTAGACCTTCTGTCAAAGTTTCCGCGGGATCGCTATGGGATTGCATAAGACAGGTGAGTCTGTCGTGTGCATCGGCAAAATAGGCGAAGGCAAGGTCGACCTTTTCCCTCAGCTTCTCGCTCTTCTCAGCCAACTTCATGATATTCGCGAGCACCTCGATCGCATCCTTTGAGGGAACCCGAGGGAATATGATATCATGGAGAGATACTGGCCTTGGCAGGTTAATTCTATCGGGATTTGATTCCTCAATGCCCGGAACCGCGCGTTTCTTCTGAAATATAAAGCCGCCCTCGGCAGATAACGCAGAAAAGAGCCGCCTCTTCTTTCCGAACCTTTTCCCGGCCTCATATTTCTGGATCAAATCATCGATAAGGCCAAGACGGGAGGCTTCGGATTCGAGCTCCTGATACCGAGACCTCACCCATTCGAGGCTTTCTATCTGACCCCTGAACCCGACTTCGAACCCGAGCCTCAGCGCTTCCATCAGAATCCGTCGTTCGGGGCCATCCCAATCTTCATTTGTTTGCGGCATCTATCGGAGCACCAGCCCTACGATGTTCGAGCGTATCCCGAATCGGATGCGGATATTGTGACAACCTGGATTGTTTATAATGCCGATGGTCAGGATATCAAACATGAGAACGCCTTTTCGGGCAATGAAAAGGATGGAAGAAGGCATTTGACAAAAGGCCTAGAAACCTTTATTGTCGGCTCCCGCTTTTGAGAATTGTATCGACATGTCAGAGAAAAAGATAAGAGTCGCATTCCAGGGAGTGCGAGGAGCCTACAGCGAGGATGCATGCCAGGCATATTTTGGAAAGGACGTCGAGACGATACCATATGCGACCTTCGAGGAGGTTTTCCAGGCCGCAGAAAGCGATGCGGTATCTCATGCGGTCGTTCCGGTGGAGAACTCGATCGAGGGGAGCGTTGCGCAGGTAAACGATCTCTTGCTGGAAAATGACCTTATGGTGTCTGGGGAGGTCATACTGAGAATAAGGCATTGCTTGATAGCAATACCGGGGACGAGGATTGAGGACATCAAAAGGGTCTATAGCCATCCACAGGCATTGGGCCAATGCAGGAAATTCCTATCACAGTACCCCCATTGGGAGGTGATTGCCAACTACGATACCGCAGGAAGCGCGGCCATGATAAAGAACCACCAGAGAACCGATGAGGCCGCGATAGCGAGCGCAAGAGCCGCGGAGATATACGGCCTTCATATCCTCAAGGAGGGGATAGAAAGCGATCACCAGAACTTCACGAGATTCTTCGTGCTCGAGAAGCACCCAAAGCCGGTGAAGGATGCGAACAAGACATCGATTGTCTTCGCGGCCAAGAACACACCAGGCGCGCTCTATCTTTGCCTCAGGGAGTTCGCTGAACGTGGAATCAATTTGACGAAGCTCGAATCCAGACCGAGGAAAAACAAGCCTTGGATGTACGTCTTCTTTGCGGACATAGACGGCAATCTCGATGACGCAAACATAAACGCGGCTATCGGCGGACTGCTTAAGACGGCCGCTTTCGTCAAGATACTCGGGAGTTACAGGAAAGCCGATGAGCCGTATGACCCCCTGCTCTCCAAAAAGGTCAATAGCAGCTGATACCGGCACCTTCCGAAGCGGATCTCGCGCTCTCCCTATACCTCTTTAGTAGCCCCTTAGCCGGTTTCTTGACGGGTTTGAACGTCTTCAGCCGCTTCTTTAGCTCCTTGTCCGGGAGGTCCACCATAATGAGCCGCTTGGGGACATCTATGACGATCACATCGTCGTTCCTCACGACCCCTATCGGACCTCCGACATACGCCTCGGGGGAGACATGTCCGACGCATAGGCCGCGCGTGCCTCCAGAGAATCTTCCGTCGGTTATGAGAGCGACCTTGTCGCCCAGCCCCATACCCGATATCAGGCTGGTGGGGCCGAGCATTTCCGGCATTCCGGGTGCGCCTCTCGGGCCCTCGTATCTGATGATGACGGCGTCCCCGGCCTTTATCTTTCCTGATACGATTGCACTGGTCGCCTCGGCCTCCGAATCGAATACCCTTGCCCTGCCGGTGAAGCGCATAATCCCCTCGGATACCGCGGACTGCTTCACCACTGCGCCCTCAGGGGCAAGATTTCCCTTGAGGATAGCTATGCCGCCTTCTTTATGATAAGGAGAGGTCAAGGGCCGGATAACGTTCTCGTCGAGGACCTTTGCCCTTGACGCTATTTCAAGGATGGACATGCCGAACACGTTCCAGCTTTCCTCCAGGGAATCCTTTATCCTGTTCAATATCGCTGGTACGCCCCCGGCCCTGTCGAAGTCTATCATGAAATGGTTTCCACCCGGTCTCAGGTTCACCAGATGCGGTATGCTCCTGGATATCCTGTCAAACGCTGACAGCGGAAGCTTGATGCCGAACTCGGAAGCGATCGCTGGCAGATGCAAGACCGTATTCGTCGAGCCACCTATCGCCATATCCGCGCGTATCGCATTCCTGAAGTTCGCTGCCGTGATGACCGAACTCGGCTTCCGGTTCTCTCTCACGAGCCTGACGATCTCCCTTCCGGTGTTTTTCGCTATTTCGGATTTTTCCTGGCTGATCGCATGAGAGGTCGCGCATCCTGGAAGGCTCAGGCCGAGAACCTCTGTAAGGCAAGCCATCGTATTCGCGGTAAAAAGCCCCGCACATGCTCCCGGACCTGGGCAGGCGCATCTCTCTATGGCGAGAACCTCCTCCTCGGTCATTTTCCCCGCGGAGAATGCTCCCAATGCCTCGAAGATCGATATCAGATCTATCTTCTTCCCGCCGAGGTCTCCTGGCATCATTGGCCCACCGGTGACGATAGCAGCAGGTATGTCTATTCTGCCCGCGGCCATAAGCATACCTGGTGTTATCTTGTCGCAGTTTGTAACGCCTACCCAACCGTCTAACAGATGCGATTCCGTCATGAACTCGATGGATTCTGCGATTATCTCTCTGGAGGGCAGTGAGTAGCGCATCCCTTCGTGCCCCATCGCTATCCCATCACAGATCCCCGGGACCCCGAATATCAGAGGAACTCCTCCCGCTTCCCGGACGCCCTCTGCAACATGGATAGCAAGTCTGTCGAGATGTATATGTCCAGGGATTATGTTGTTCCAGGCGTTTGCGATGCCGATCATGGGCTTATCGAAATCCTCGTCCCGGAGACCTGTTGCCCTATATAGTCCTCGAGCAGGAGCCCTGTCAATGCCACCGACTGCCTTTCTTGATCGAAGACCCTGCGCACTCATGAGAAACACAACCTATATCTTGTCCAGACCGAAATCCTTGTGAAGCGCATTGACGGCGGCTTTCATATCCTTTCTGTCGACCATGAACGAGATGTTCAGTTCCGAGGAGCCCTGGGCTATAGTCCTGATATTGATGTTGCGATTCGCCAGGGACTGGAAGACCTTTGCCGCCACCCCGGGGGTCCCACGCATACCTCTGCCAACCGTCGCGATTATGCAGTAACCGCTCTCGCCGCTTATCTCCCTTACGAGCTTCGAGCCCAGCAGGGACAGCTCCAGCACGTTCATCGCCTCGTCTGCATCGGCTTCTGGCACGGCTATCGACATGTTTGCCTCTGATGAGCTCTGGGATATCATGAGCACGTCGATGTCCTCATTCGCGAGCAGCTCGAGCACTCTGCTCGCGACCCTGGGAGTACCGACGAGCCTGGCTCCGGAGATGTTTATCAGATGGACTCTGTCTATCACACTGATTGCACGAATGACCCCCTTTTGGTCTTCGGAGGACTCGGTCGATCTGACTATCAGGGTGCCCTCCTTGTTCGGCTCCCAGACATATCGTATCTGATAAATCATGTCGGAGTCCATGCCGATCTCCAAAGCCCTGGGATGTATCACCCTCGCGCCGAAATGCGCTATCTCTATCGCCTCGTCGAAGGCTATCTTCCTGATAAGTCTCGCATCCGGGCACAGAGAGGGGTCGGCGGTCATGATGCCAGGGACCTCCTTCCAGAATTGCAGCTGGTCCGCCTTCATCGCGAGCCCGATTATCGCTGCCGTGTAATCAGAACCTCCTCTGCCTAAGGTGGTCACCGCGCCGTCCTGGGTGTTGGCGATGAATCCGCACACGACAGGGACGATGTTCTCTTTCAAGACCGGTTCAAGGTTCTGCTGGACCTGCATTTCTGTAACGCTCATCAGCGGTTCGGCCTCCCCGAAGTTATCGTCGGTGACTATCCCCGCCTCTCCTCCGGTGAAAGGCTTCGCATTTATCCCCTCTGAGGTCAACGCACCGGCGATTATGGGTGCCGATAGCCTCTCGCCAAAGGATAGTAGCAAGTCCTTCGATCTCGGGGTGAGCTCACCAACATGTGACATTCCGAGGACGACATTCCTCATCTCCCCGAGCAGGTTTCTCACCGTCCTCGTGACCTGCTGCGAGATTGTCGAATCCGATATCGCCTTTACAGCCGCGAGATGGATCGCGGAGATCGAGTCGATCGCACCGTCTATCCAGTTCTTCTTCGGGCTCGGGATGTTCTTCATCATGCCTATAAGCGCGTCCGTGACACCTCCGAGTGCAGACACGACGACGATGACCTCGTTCCCGGACTCCTTCATGCCCTTGATTATCTTGACCACTTGGTTTATTCCCTTGGCGTCCTTTATCGCAGCGCCACCGAACTTCGAGACTATCCTCATTTCAGCTCACCGAAACGCATCGATGTTTATTCAAGTTCGCCTGATCTTCTGGGCACGCGCGAGCACTTGTTGCGAATAGGCCTTTCTGATGTCTATGAGGTCCCTCAGTACCGCGCTGGCCGTTTCCGGACCCCCTGCGCCCTTCCCGATGATCGTGATCTCCCCCGCCGGATCCGTCTGGAAAGTCAGGGCGTTCAGCGTGCCGCTGACGTTCAGCGGATGATCCCGCGGTATTGCCATCGGGGCGACCTCCTGCTTCTCACCGCAGTAAGCTATAAGCTTGATAATCTTTCCCTCCGATTTTGCCCTCTCGATCGCCTCCGGAAGCACCTCTCTTATCCCGGTTATCCTGATGTCCTTCAGCGAAAGTCTCCTGCCCATCACCCAATTGGCCATTATCACCAGTTTCGCGGCAGGGTCGAGCGCATCAATATCGTAGCTCGGGTCTGCCTCGGCATAGCCTTTCGCTCTTGCCTCCTCCAAGGCTGCCTCGAACGACATCCCCTCGGAATCCATTTTCGAGAGGATGTAATTGGTGGTCCCATTTAGTATTCCCATGAAGGAGTTGATTCTCAGACCGTCCATGCATTTTTTCGCCAGGTCGAGCATGGGAGTACCGCCGCCGACCGTGCCGCTGAACTTCAGATACACCCGATTGTGCTCCGCGAGCTCGAGAAGCGCGGGCATCGCGAGCGCAAGGGGACCTTTGTTCGTCGTCACTACATGAACCCCGTATTTCATCGCGAGCTTGAGGTGATCAAGCCCCGGTTGTCCCGTTGAGAGATTCGTTGGGGTCGTCTCCACCATCACTTCGCAGTCGAGCTCGGCGAGAAGATCCGACAGCCTCGCCCCGGGGTTGAAGACCTCCTTGAAATCCTCGAGCTTCGCGCCCTTCTCAGTTGCCCTGAGAAGCAAGCTCTGTGGGAGGCCTCTCGAATCTATGAGCGCCCCATTGATATCTAAAACCGCCACTATCTTGGGATTGAGGCCGAATCTTCTCCTGAGCTCCTCATGCCGCTCGCATAGCATCCTGACCGAGTTTCTCCCGACGACCCCGAATCCGACAACGATGAGACGCATAAACGTTCACCTATCCTCGGTCAACAGCGATTTCAAAGCATCGAGAGAAGGCTCGATCTCGATTGGCTTCTCGGATATCCTTATCGCGGCGTCTGGATCCTTCAGACCGTGCCCTGTAGCAACACACGCTATTCTCTCGCTTCTGTCTATCAGTCCCATCGCCAGCAGTTTCGAGAGCCCGGCGATGCTCGCCGCCGCTGCGGGCTCGACAAACAGTCCCTCTTGCCTGGCTAGCCGTTTCTGCGATTCGATGATCTCCGAATCGGACACGGTTATCGCCGTGCCTCCTGATTTCCTGATAGCCCTTATTGTCTTCTTCCAGTTCGCGGGATTACCAATTCTTATCGCAGTTGCTATTGTCTCGGGATTCCTGATCGGCTCTATCCTTTCCGCTCCAGATTCAAAGGCCCTTGCAATCGGTGCAGCCCCTACTGCCTGAACGCCGTACACGCGCGGCAGCTTCTTTGAGAGACCTATCTCCGAATATTCCTGGAATCCTTTCCAATAGGCGGCGCTATTCCCTCCGTTACCTACCGGAATCACGAGCACATCAGGAGCATCCCCGAGCTGATCACAGATCTCGAACGCCGCGGTTTTTTGTCCTTCTGGTCTGAACGGATTGATGGAGTTCAAAATGTACAGACCGAAGTCCTTGCTCGACTTCACCACAAGGCTCAGGGCGTCATCGAAATTTCCTTTGATTGCTAATACCTTTGCGCCGTGCATCATCGCCTGACTGAGCTTCCCGAGGGCTATTGCTCCCGCGGGTATCATTACGATACACCGCAGCCCGGCGAGCGCGGCATACGCTGCCAGGGACGCGGATGTGTTACCCGTCGATGCGCAGGCGACCGCTCTCACCCCCAGATCGACCGCTTTGCTGATTCCGACGGTCATCCCTCTGTCCTTGAACGATCCCGTTGGATTCATGCCGTCGAATTTCACATGGAGGTCCCTGACGCCCATTTCCTTTGCGAGGTTCGAGCACATGCGCAAAGGCGTTCCGCCTTCGTTCATAGAGACAGGCGTCTTCAGTTTGATCTCGGGCAGCAACTCGCGATATCTCCAGACTCCCAAGCTCCTCGAGTCGAACCTCTTTCTCAGCTCGCGCCTATCCATCGATTCCAACGGCAGAACCACCTCTAACAGGTTCTCGCAACGGGGGCAAGAATAGAGAATCGCGTCTGAATCGAATTTCTCACCACATTCGATACATCTTAGATATTCCCTGCTCATTGTACTTCAACACGCTGCTTCATCAGTAAAAAATGATGCGTATATTAGCTTATTCATGGCCAGACGGGCGACTGGCAATTCCTGGCACGTCGATCGATAAAGAAGAGAAAGCGATTCATACCGAGTAATCCTTTTCGAGTCCGGTACACCGCAATGAACAGAGTGGTTGTAAAGGCGCCTGCAACGATTGCGAACTTTGGCCCGGGTTTCGACACGTTCGGCCTCTGCCTGAACGCACCGTACGACATAGTCGAGGCGGAGAGCACCGACAGAAGAGGCATCACCATCACCCAAAAGATTGTCGAAACTGATGCTCCTGATGATTCCTGGCGGATACCGATGGATCCCAGCAAGAACACCGCCGGTGTTGCCGCAAGCGAGCTTCTCATAAACTCCGGAAAGAAGATAGGGGTTAAGATGACGATAACGAAAGGCATCCGGCCTGGGAGCGGCCTGGGAAGCAGCGCAGCATCCGCCGTCGGGGGCGCATTGGCGGTTGCCAGCCTGCTCGGGATCAGAAATAGAAAGACGATTTTAGCCGCGGCTGCGAAGGGAGAGGCGGCATCGAGCGGCGCGCCACATCTGGACAACGTGTCACCATGTCTCTTTGGAGGATTTACTGTGGTGATCGACCACAGCAGGATGGAGGTGCTCAGGATAAAACCCCCGAAAATGAAAATCGTGGTCTGCCAGCCCTCGATCGTGATTCAGACCGCCAGGGCTCGCGAACTGATCCCTGAGAACGTTCCGACGAAGACATCGGTAGCTCATAGCGGCTGGGCCTCGGGTATAGTCTACGGCATGAAATCGAATGATGTCAAGCTGATAGCAAGATGCTTGCGCGACGAGATAGCCGTGCCTGCAAGAAAGAGTCTGATAAAGGGGTTCGACGAGGTCGAGAGAGCGGCCCTGCGCGCAGGGGCGTTGAGCTTCTCGATCAGCGGTTCCGGTCCGACTGTATACTCGCTCGCGTTGAAGAATCACGAGAAAATCGGCAGGGCGATGGTCGCGGCATTCAAGAACGCCGGAGTCGAGGCCGAATTCTTTATATCGAGCCCAGGAAACGGTGCCAAGGTCATCAAGAAAGAATGAGTAAAGGGGTCTCGCCAGTCGAATGAGGGCTCGACCGGCGAACGCATCAGAGAATTGATGATAGGTTCACTTAACTATCTTCTTTGCCACGTTGACCGCGCCCGAAGCGTCACCGGCGTATCCCGTTGCCCCTATCTTTTTCGCGAAGTCTTCTGTGACGGGCGCGCCGCCTATCATCGTCTTGACCTTCTTCTCCTTCGAAAGTTCCTTCACAACCTCGGCCATATGCGGCATAGTGGTCGTCATGAGGGCCGACATCGCGACGATGTCAGGCTTGTTCTGCTTTACGCCCTCCAAGAACTTCTCTTTCGGGACGTTGACCCCGAGGTCGACCACTTCGAAGCCGTTCGCCGATAGCATCGTTGCGACAAGGTTCTTGCCGATCTCGTGAATATCATCGAGAACTGTTCCTATAATGACTTTCCCCTGCGAAGTCCTCAATCCGCCAGATGGAATCGCTGGCTCCAGGACAGACATCGCAGCCTTCATCGTCTCCGCGCCCATAATCAACTCCGGAAGGAAGATCTCACCGTCGCCGAACTTCTTTCCGACGACCTTGATCCCCTCCGCGAGCCCTTTCTCGATCGCCTTTATCGGATCGATGCCCTTTTCGAGAACTTCCTTGGCGATCTCCTTCACGTTGTCGATATCGTAGTTGATCACCGCGTTCTTCAGTCGCTCAATCACATCTTCATTGCTCATTGTCTTCATCCTCCTGCCGGCCTATTACCAGTCTTTCAGGATGACAACTTGAAATAGTGATTCATCCCCACCGTTTCAAGTTGGCTCACCTTCGAGTCGGCAAACCTCCGGATATCTTTCGAATGCTCAATCCGGCGATTTACCTCAAACACCAACCGGTAAATAAAATTACGCCTTCCCCGCCGCTGGTATGATGGAAGCCGCAGATTCGTTTTCATGCAGAAATATCACTGATTGAAAATTTTCCTATTGAAATTGCAACTGGTTCATCGGATTAACTGCGGATACATCGTGACTCGGTTTTCGAAGGCATTATAGCTATCCTCTGCGTGTCCCTGCTCAATAACCTGTTAGGAGGTGAAAAGTTGGGAAGCGATTTTCCCGTGGTAAAGTTGGTTGGGACAAAGAAGACCGTGCTCATCGGCGCAAAGAAGACGCCCGTACTGATAGGTGAGAGGATAAATCCGACGGGCAGAAAGAAGCTCACTGAGGCGATACGCGCAGGGGATTTCGAGTATATCAAGAATGAGGCCAAGAGCCAGGTCGCAAACGGCGCTGAGTGCCTCGACGTCAATATGGGTGTGCCGGACACGGATGAAAAGGCGAATATGATCAAGGCCATTCAGGCGGTACAAGAGGTCGTCGATGTGCCTCTGGTCATTGATAGCTCTAACCCTTCGGTCATAGAGGCAGGTCTTGAGGTAGTAAAGGGCAGACCGATGATCAACTCAACTACCGGAGAGGAGAAGCGACTCTCGACGGTCCTGCCACTTGCGAAGGAGTACGATGTACCTGTCCTTGGATTGACGCTCGATGATGCTGGTATACCTGCTCAGGCAGAGAAAAGGATGGCGATCGCGAACAAGATAGTTGAAAGGGCGCACAAGATCGGACTTCAAGACGATCAGATTTTGATCGATCCGCTGGCACTTGCATGCGCGACCAACCAGGAAGGGGGCAAGGCATCTCTTGACACGATTGGGTATGTTAGGAACACGCTCAAGCTCAATACTTGCATCGGACTGAGCAATATATCGTACGGCATGCCAGAAAGGCAGAAGCTGAACGCGGCGTTTCTGTTGCTCTGTGTGGGCCAAGGATTGACCTCATTCATTGGCAACCCATTGGACCGGGATATACAGTTCGCGCTACGGTCCATCGCATTGCTATGGGGAGAGGACAAGTTCGGCATGGGTTACGTCAAACATTGCAAGTCGATCGCAGCCGAACAACCCAAGCCCGAGGAACCAAAGAAAGTCGCATGAGATTTTCCGGGATCGCATCGGCCATATGGATTTAATGCGTGCTGGTCTGCGCAATAATAAATAGTGTGTATTAACTCGAGGGCGAGAGGGTCATTTGCCCCGCTCGACCTTCACTTTTATCAATTTGTACGACTCAGGATATTTTGAAGGGTCCAGGTGCGGGAAATCAAGTGCAGAGATGAACCGCTTCTGGAAGTCCTTCTCGAGGGATAACTCGATGTGTTCCGCTCTTCTGGCAATCCCGAGGACTCTTTCGCGCGCGGTCATATCTGTGAGAAGCTGGATTGCACCAGTTCCCGCTGCATTCCCGACTGGAACTATGCGATTTAACGGTATCTCAGGGAACATCCCGATGAACCGCCCGTTCCTTATTGACATGTTTGCTCCGAATGCCCCTGCAAGGAGAAGCTTGTCTAGCTCAGTAACCGATGCCCTTTCCATCAGGATTTCAAGCCCGGCATGCATCGCAGCCTTCGCCAATTGCAGCTGGCGAACATCTGTTTGCGAGACGGATACCTCCTTCCTGCCTTCGTTATAAAGTACAAATCGCGCATTTCCGTGTCTTCCAATAAGTCTATCACCGCAATTCTCCTTCACAAACGAACCTGAAGAATCGATCAAGCCGAGCCGTAGAGCTTCCGCGACAAAATCTATTAGACCGGAACCGCACAGGCCCACAGGAGGGACGGTGCCGATGGTGTCGAACTTCAGCTCGCCTTTCTCGGACCATACCCTGCAGATAGCGCCCTCGGTCGCCCGCATGCCATGGGAAATATTCCCGCCCTCGAAAGCAGGACCCGCCGCCGAAGAGCAGCAGAGCAATCTGCCCCCAGATGCCAATGCTATCTCCGCATTTGTGCCTATGTCGATGACCGCTGTCGGGCTTGAAGACTCGATCAAATCTGTGGCCAAAAGGACAGCAACCAGGTCCGCACCGACAAAGCCCGCAATCAACGGAGGAGCGACGACCTTTGCGGTTTCCAGCTCTCGTAGACCGATCTCGACACCGCTCATTTCAACCCGATCTTTTGTCTCGGGTTCAAACGGGACCTTGCCCAACCTCGTGACGTCGAACCCGAAGAACAGATGATGCATCGCAGTGTTGCCCACCACCACAATCCTGAGGACATCTTTGGACGACATCCCCTGCTGGGAAATTATGCGGTGAATCATCTCGGAAACTCCGTTTCGCACTACCTTCTCGAGCAGGCGCTTCTGTTCAGGCGACCTCATCGCGAACTCTATCCTGCTCATCACATCCTCGCCATATTGCCTCTGCGGGTTGGTCATCGCCTGTACCGCCACGATCTTCTGCTCAAGTATATCGAAACCGTACGCTACCATCGTCGTGGAGCCGATGTCCACCGCAATGCCGATCCGCCGTTTGCTCGCAGCCCCGACTGAAGCTATCTGTCCTCCGTCGAACCAGAGGCGGATTTTCGCAGATGAGAGAATCTCATCGTACTCATCCTCTCGAAAAAGGTCCATCCTCGCCGCAGAGCCGTATCCCTCAAGCTCATCAAGGATCATCTCCTTGGTGGGGTTTGCCGGGAGGTCTATCACGCTGGTGGTCAGCGCGGGTTTCAAAATCGGCCTCACAGCGGCATGCTTAAGGAGCAGTTCGAGGCTCATATCGCGGCTCTCATCCGGTATCGTTATGGAAATCGCGGCATCTGGCAAAATTTGGCAGGCGAGTCGATAGCCCTCCCTGATGTCCTCTTCCGGTAAGAGTGTCCTTTCTGCCTCCGTAACGGGATAGGCTCGAGTATTATCGACAATCCTCACGAGACATTTGCCGCAGACACCCTTTCCCCCGCATGGAGAGGTTATCCGGATATCAGATTTGCGAACCGCATCAAGGAGTGTCTGCCCTTTTTCGATCTCGACTTCCTTGCCATCTATCCTCACGGTAATCGGCAAGCGTATCACCATTTCCCAGCCCTGTGACATATGATGTTTTTCCAAAGCCCCTTCGTTATCCCAATCAACTTGTCACCTTGCGCGCAATCCCCTTGTCCAAGGGAATCGCGTGAAAGGTTGAAAGAATTTTCTTGATCATCAGATGTGGCATCTCCGCAGTGCTTGCGGATCTGTTCTGTGAAACCTGTTGCTATCGAGAAATCACGAAACTCCGTGGGTTTGCATATGCTCATTTGTCGATCCGCCAGCGTTGCGCCAGACAAGAAGGCCCCGTAATACATTATCCCGATGCTTACCATTGTAATCTATATTCGCCATACAAATATTCATAAAGCTGGAATCTGCCCTATAGATTTCCTCATCAGATGGAATGCTCAATCCCGGTCTCATTAGGTTCTGATTCGCAAATTCGAGAATATCATCGATTCGTGAGAGGAATATCGTTCCGATGCACGAGGCCGCTTTCCATATTTTTCCACAATTTGTTAATCCTTATTTGTAGCGGTCCATCCCAGTGCGATGATCGAAACAATCGCGGATTTTGGAATTGCGGATAGTTTGCACTTGCAAGAACTCTTGAAAGCTAATGCTGGCGATTTTCACAAATGCATATATATCCCTCTCAACATTCAGGGGTAGGTATGCCTCTGCGTATGGGGAAAAGCAGGGGGTTAATGAAGGATAGGGGATTCAGATTATGACGCAAGAGCAAACTGAAAAGGCAGAATCTGCTGCACAGGCTCCTGAGACAGAAAAAGCACCGAAAGGAGCGAAAAGATCGCCTTGGATCGCGATTGTTTCCGTAATTGTGGCGATAGCTTTGATCGCGACCGCGGTCATGGTATTGTTTTCGATGCCCTCTGGAGGACAAGGACCGGTTCTAGCCGGTTGGACATCTCCCTCCCAAATATCTGTTGACAAAGGAATGAAAGTCAAAATAATCGGATACGCGGTTTTCAAGAACAACAGCCAGGACCCGGGCACGAACATCAGTACGAACATTGCAGACCTGGCACAGAAGGCAGAATGGGAGGGGACCAGTCTTGGTACTCTCACAAGAGGATTCACTGAAACTGAAGAGGGCGGGAAATTAGTTTCTTATTTATTCGAATCAAAGTCAGTCGGAACCTCCACGATCAAATGGACCTTCACATACACGGACGCGAACAACATCGTCTATAAGAATGTCACTAGAATAACGGTGACCGTCGGCCCGGCTGCCTTGAGCTATATCGAGATAACGCCTGCCTCAGGTGTTCTCATGAAGGACACCACGATGGATTTCACAGCCCAGGCATATATGTCGGATGGCACGTTGCCATCGGGCGTCACATATTCGTGGTCTCTCGATAATCCGGCTGTCGGTACTATCTCGCCGACCACTGGCAATCAGACGACTCTTACCGCGGCGAGCGTTACAGAATATACCCGCGGTAACCTGACATGCACAGCCACGCTAGCAGGCAGGACGGTGACCGGGGTCGCAGAGATTCTGGTCATGCACGAGCCGCCGCCCTCTTCCACGATAGCCAAATTCTATGATATTTTCAACGTGTCGATGAAGGACTATTGGGGAGCGAGAAACGATACCAGCTGGTACTCGAAGACTTATCCCTATCTGGAGATTTGGTCTGGGGCTCCAGCTGGCAACGTCTGGATGTACGGCAATTGCAGGATGAACATAACCGCGAGGAACATCTCGAACACGAATACGCTCTTCTTGTATGGTGGCAAGCCCTGGTACGTCCCCGTGTTTGGAAGCGTAAAGGGAGGCATGATTTGGCTCGATTGGCACGCAGATTATCTGACCTATGATCAGGCCGTGGCCGAGGGCTATCCGGAAAACATCCTCGGCTGGTTCGATGGCTGGTTCTGGAAATGGTGGGGAACGATAACGATGGATAAGACGGCCGCGAAGATGGTCACCGGAATGACCAACGCGGACTTCGACAACTTCGAGAACTGGAAGGCGACCGATTTCCCCACGTTCAAGTCGCGATTCAGCAATTGGCTAGCGAACGAAGCGGAGAGGTATGGGTTGTTCTTCTGCTATGAGTACCCATATAACGCGCTGTACGAGGAGTATGATATCGAGAAAGTCGGGGACAAGATAGTCTTCCACATAGTCAACCACCTCTCATGGGGCATGGAATCGCTTATGGGCAGATGGTGGAGCTACACCTTCCTGCCATATGAATACTGGCCTGAGGACGTTCACTTCAAGGCTACGATAGGTCCTGCCTGGTCCGATTTCGACCTCAATATGGCCATGCAATATGACTTCTATGCATGGAATGCCACCAAAGAAGGCAAGCCAGCTTGGGTATTCGAGGTTGTCCATGCTGATGCACTTTATGGCAGCAATGCCTATTACGATTCTCAGTTGAACAAGTACTACAATAATCCCGACCCGGATCACTGGGGATACTGGTGCAGGATAGTCGGGAACGCGATGTACGGCAAACTGAATGCATATGACTATACGCCTTGGTTCTGGAACCTCGGACCGAACGATAAGATTATCATAGAATGGCCTGCCGGAACTGTTCCGGGCTACCAGCACGTGGGAACGAATGATTACACACACATAATCTATGGAAACATGACTCCGCGTTGGGTAGAACCGCTGCCGCCCGAAGCGCCCGGAGTCGTTGACATCAACCTGACAGCTCGGAGGATAACCTTCAACGGTCCGTTTGATATGCTGAACTGGAGCAAGAACACTTTCAATGCCAGAGAACTGCACGAAAACTGGACGAGGATCAACAACCCGCCGATGCTGCCCCACGGTGTGCCATGGGTGGAATTTGTTGTCAACACGGATGCAAAGCAGAAACCCATCGTGACGTTCAACGGTCCAAGCATGGTTCTTATGGGCAAGACGAACTCATGGAACGGAAGTTCATGTTGGGATCTTGACGGGACAATCACATCGTGGACATGGGATTGGGGCGACGGAACCCCTGCTACCTCAGGAATGATAGGAACCCATGCATATTCTAATCCGGGGACTTACAATATCACCCTATCAGTAAGGGACAACGATAATCTGGTAGGCATCGATAAGATGCGAGTCACCGTGGTGGCGAACTTGCCGCCTATCGCTGAGTTCACAATCCCGAGCAGCTCGATTGTGGGAGTTCCGATCGAATTTAATGCCTCTGCCTCCTATGATCCAGACAACAATATAACATCTTATTTCTGGGACTTCGGAGATGGACAGACTGCCACCGGCATGGTTGTAACTCATACATACAGTCAATACGGTGTGTTCACCGTCAGCCTCACGGTAACAGATAACCACCCAACCATGCCAGCGAGTACTACAAAGACGAAAACGATTTCGATCGCCAATGCTCCTGGCTTGCCATTGGCTAAGATGTCATTGCCGCGGACTGCAATCGTTGGTCAATTAGTTGAGTTGACAGGCGTGATGTCATCCGCGGTCAATGGCAGTTCGGTTATCAATTATACGTGGGACTTTGGCGATTCGCATAATGCATCTGGTATGACCGTGAGCCACGCCTGGGATTCAGTAGGTATATATACGGTGACATTGACGGTGAAGGACGATAAGGGCAACGTGAGCGTGCCTGAAATTAGGACCATCCAGATCATGCCAGCAGGCGCAGCCGGAATAGGCGTCTCCTTGGCTAAGCACGCCCTAAAACCCGGAGAGACGACCACGATGAGCGTTTCTGTTGTTGACGCGAGAGGAAACGTCGTCACGTCGTTCAATGGGAATGTCTCGATATCGTGTAACGCATCAGGATATAACGGCCCGAGTGTTCTATCCCTGGCGAACGGCGTTGGTACAGCTGCTATCAGCTTCTCAACTGCTGGAGCATATACACTCACGGTTTCGAATGCGACGCTTGGTATCGAGGGGAAGGAGTTCGCAAGCGTAGCCAACAGAACAATCGAGTTCAGAATATTCGACATAATGGAATACCCGCTCGGCAACTGGTGGGACATAAGGGCGGTGTATTACTCTAAGATGGATGAGCCTTTCAGATACAATTCCCCAGCGGTGGAGATATACAGACCAGGGGCATACCCGACGGAGGCTCAATTGACAACAACGTACAGGATGAGCATCCGCGGAGAGGACTTACCGGAGATACGCATAACCAACCCGACGTTCGTGCCGAGGATGAACAAGTCCGCAGGTACTACCGGGAACGCATCATATAGGCTCAACTGGCAATATATGACATATGAGGATCTTCTCCAGGCACTTGCCGATAAGAAAATCACGCAGGGACAATTCAATGCCAGGGACGGCTGGGAGTACTACCTTGTCGGCAACCTGACGATGGACAGGGCCGCCGCAGCGCACATAATCGGCCTGCCGATATCCGAGACGGACGTGCAGACTTGGTTTGCAAACCAGGACTTCGAGACCGCATGGTTCGATTGGTGGTTCAACGAGAGCAGCGATATGTCCGGGACCTCAGGCAGACTCGACATCAGGGCCTCAGATGATGGGTATCCGTTACACCAGGGATACTGGAATTCTATGTACGAGAGCCTGACCGAGGATCCCGTCAGCGGGAACGTCACGCTGAACTTCTGGCGGATCGGGTACGGTGAGGATATCCTGATAATGCGACAGCTGTACTGGGGTGGAGAGTCCTATGGCGCCCAATACCCGAACGGCACGCCGTACGGCATACTGCCGTTCGAGTGCTGGCTCGAGGACTTCCATATGATACTGAACATCAGCGAGGACTCGGCAGATGTCAGCATCGACTGCGCTGTAGCATACGGCTGGAGGGCCTGGAAGTCCGATACCGCCCCGCCGGGCACCGCTGCCTGGAGATGGGAGAACATCAGGTCTGACTACATGGCTGTCGTGCCACCTGTTGTGAAGTCGGAGATGGATCCCTATTCGAGCCGCGGCCTGAAGTATACTTCTTGGGATGCAGGAAGCTCTGCCTTCGGCAGGAATATATCCTATGACTATACGCCCAATGTATGGAACATGGTGCTGGGAGAGTTCCTGGTCATCGAGAAGCCAAAACTGAGTACGCCTGTAGGATATATGCCCTATCCGATGATAGGCAACTACTCGCAGGTGGATCCAGTTAAAGCGGGATACTATTACAGCCTGCTCATGATAGAGAAGTTCGGCGAAGCAACACTGCATCCCGTCGGATGTCCGCCTGGAACGGCAATCATCGACGCGGCCACGGGAGACCTGAAGATAGCTGGCCCGTTCGAGCCGATCAAGGTGATGACGCCCGGGATACCGTGGTTGCTCTACGAGCCAGCGCCGCGGATAGAGATATGGATCCAGTAGGAAAAACCTAAATCGCAAGAGCCGCGCATCTTGAAAAATGCGCGGCGATAAAACAATTTTTTGATAATTCTTCTTTTCCATAGGATGAAAGGCTCATCCTGAAAAAATCGACATTCCGGGCATTGTTAAATAGTCAAACCTCGAATCGTGTTATTCCGGGATGGGATTGATCGTATGCATAAGTCGGAGCTTTCAGTCGTGGATTTATCCACCATCGAAGAACCCATCGAGGGAACAGCGTACCTCGTCGAAGAGAGAAGACCGAGACAGAGCATAGCCCTTTGCGAAAAATATCTCGCAGAAGGCGCGAACCTGATGATAATCTCGAGAGACCCTCCACAGAAGCTCATAGAAGGAACATCGATCAGCCCCAGAAAGACAATCTGGCTGACCAATCTTCCAGGCACCGATCGTCTGGATCCGACATCTATCGGGCTGTTAATGGGAGAGATAAGGAAATTCGTCGAGGATTCGAAAAAGAAGGCGGTCATTCTCATCGACGGTCTCGAGTTCCTGATCTCGGTCAACACGTACGACCGCATGCTCCAGTTCGTCAATCAGGTCAGAGATATTGCGGTGACCACGGGTTCCATCGTCATCATCCCATTTGATATGAGAACCCTCAACGAGCGCGAGCAGGCGCTTCTCGAGAGGAATCTTCAGGTTATCCAGACACCCATATCAAATGATGGCGATCAGATAATCCAGATATCCTCCGAAGACGGCATAAGAACCTGATCAGAGCCCGAGGAGCCTTCCGACCTCTTCGAGATTCTCGGCTATGTCCCTGCATCCGCAATTCTTCAGATCGGCCTTCGACCGCTCCCCTGAGGACAAGCCGATGAATCTTATTCTCGAATCTCTGGCGCATACGAAATCGATGGAATAATCCCCTACCATAACGGCCTCGTCAGGAGTGATATCTAGCTTCTTGAGAATCGCCTCTGCGGATTGAACGCTCGGCTTTGGGGATATCCCCGATTTCCTATCGCGAGCAACTACGGCATCGACATAGCGGTCCAATCCCGATATCTTCAAGGCCTTCTCCGCATATTCCGGGCAGCCTCTTGTCAAAACCCCTATCTTCACCCCTTTCTCTCTAAGAGCTCTGAGCAGCTCCTCTGCTCCTGGCATAGGCACTGTCTCATCGATCCTTTCCAGCTCGATCTCGTTCAAGAACTTCTCGATGTCGTCTAGATACCCCTGAATGACCTCCTCAGGCACGCCCTTGCGGCGCATCTCTGACTCGAATTTCGAGATCATGACCACTATCATCTGGCTCAAATCATAATCCCTCATGTCCGCGCCTTTCGTCTTTATATAATCCAATAGGCGTTTCCTGAACTTCATGAAATCAACGGTCGACACCACAAGCGTGCCATCCAAATCGAATATGACGGCCTTCGGGAGCGATTTCATCGATATCCCGAGATTAGGACCTGTATTTTAGGATTCCTGGTTTGACCATCAGCTCAACATCGACCGGTATTCGTTCATCGTCGAAACTTCCATATAAATCCGTTCCGATATGACGACTGCAGATCCAATCAGCTACGCGAGATAAGTCAAGCTCTTAGAATTTGTAAGAGCGATTTCGATCTTCGGGATATAAGGGAGTTGTTTCTTATGTCCACCAAGAAGGGAAAGGACGAGCTATCAGGCTTGAAACAGAAGATCTTGAGCGTCGTGAAGAGCGCCCCGGGGACTATGGGGGTCTATCTCAAGCACATAGAACGAGGTGAGGAGATCTCCATTGAGGCGGACAAGGTGTTCCCGCTCGGCTCCGTGTTCCAGATACCTGTCATGGTGGAAGTGTTCAGACAGGCTGAAAGACAGATGTTCTCTCTCGATGACAAGCTTGTGCTCACCGATAATGTCAAGTCCGTAGGCAACGGGATACTTCAGTTCCTGTCGCCCGGCCTGAGCATATCGATAAAGGACCTACTGGTCCTGATGATGACGATATCTGACAACACTGCGACGGACATGCTCTGGAAGAAGATAGGTGTGCAATCGGTTAACATGATGCTTCGCGAGTTGGGATTCACACGGACCAATTGCTACATCCCGAACAGGGAGTACTATCTCTTCTCGCTCCTGATAGGTAAGGAGTTCGAGGGCATGACGATGGCGGAGTTTGTCCAGAGCTGGAAGAACAAGTCCCAGATGGAGAGGATGAAGTCAATCGCCGCGATCGAAGCCGAGTTTTCGAGGAGTTTGCCCATCGAGGAATTCAGGACAAGATATGAGGCGATGTATGGCCGGAAAGGCGAGAAGAGGTTCCAGCAGAAAAGGATGTTCGATGAGGTGGTCGACAATCAGGGCTCACCAAAGGAGATAGGCGGGCTCATCGAGAAGATATTCCTGGGAGAGGCTGCATCGCCGAATTCCTGCCACAACATGCTCGGCATCATGCTGCTGAGGCAGGACGAAAACATGATAGCCCTGGAACTGCCGGTGGACGTCCCCGTATCCGGGAAAGGAGGGTTCCTGGCAGGCACCATGAACGATGTCGGATTGGTTTACATAAATCCCAAATCGCATTTCGTTCTTTCGTGTCTCTCCAAACGGCTGGACGAAGGAGACGAGGATAAGATCTCCCAGGCGATAGGAAAGATCGCAAGAATAGCGTACGATCATTATTCGCATGTATCATTGGATAGGACGTGATCGCACACCAAGGGCAATTTGAATGCCGATGAGCGTGGCTCTGTTCGAATCGAAAGGTGGAAAATGATCGCGGAAACGATAGACAAGAAATACATCGACGCCCTTGAGGCGTGTAGCCGGTGCAGGTGCGGCTGCTGCAAGGACGGCTGCCCTGTATACAACGTCATGCTTGAGGAGCAGGTCTCCGCAAGAGGCAGGAACCTCATAATCCGAGCTTTCCTGTCGGGAACGATCGATGCGAGCCCAAGGCTCTCAAGAGCGGTATACTCCTGTCTGCTCTGCAGGCTCGATGAGGAAAACTGCTTGGCGAGGATCCCCAATGCTGAAATATACGAGAAGGTGCGCGAACTGCTGGTCTCTCGCGGGGTCGGGCCTCTCCCGGAGCATCAGCAGCTTCTCGCGAGCCTGAAGAATTATGGCAACCCCTGGATGCAACCGTCATCGGCCCGCGACAGATGGCTCAAAAAAATAGGTTTGACAGCGGCCTGCGATAAGCCGAACAGGGAGCTTTATTTTGCGGGCTGCACGTTCGCGCTGGATCCGGGAATCCAACACGTCCTGCAGGCGACCGCAAAGATATTCAAGCTGGCAGGGCTCGAGTTCTCGGTGCTTGGCAAAGATGAGCCCTGCTGCGGCTCGACCGCGCTCAGGGTGGGGGATAGAAAGCTGTTCGAGAATCTCAGGAAGAGGAATCTCGAGATGCTGTCTCGATTCGACAGGATAATCACTTCCTGCGCGGGCTGCTATAAGACTCTTAGCACTAATTATTCGAACGGGAACAAAGAGCTGAAGATATCCCATGCCGTCCAAATGTTCGAAGAACTGATGAGATCGGGAAGACTATCGCCCAAGGAGATGAATGTGAAAGTGACCTATCACGACCCATGTCACCTCGGCAGGCATACGGGCGTATACGACTCCCCGAGGAACGTCTTGAAGGCCATCCCGGGAGTCGAACTGATAGAAATGAAGAACAGTCGCGAAAGAGCCAGATGCTGCGGTGCCGGTGCGGGCCTGAAGACGGCAAACCCGAAGTTGGCATTGGAGATAGCCCAGCGGAGGATAAACGAGGCGTGTGACACGGGAGCTCAGATACTGGTCACCGCATGTCCTTTCTGCGAGCAGAATCTATCGGAGGCCGCAAGGCTCTCGGATCGGAAGATAGTCGTAAAGGACATATCGGAAATCCTGCTAGAGGCTTGCCAGTGACCGGGCTGGGCGGTCAGGGCATACGGATGAGAAGACTTTTCAATATGCTCGCAACTACTACTGCATGGCGGGATAGGACTTGGATAACTCCGAGGTTGCAAAGGTGCTATACGAGATCGCCGACTATCTGGAGCTTCAGGGAGTCTCATTCAAGCCACAGGCATATCGCAGGGCCGCGGCGAGCATCGAACGACTGGAAGGAGATATCACAGAGTATCACAGGAGCAACAGATTGAGGGAGATCCCCGGCGTCGGCGAGGCGATCGCGAAAAAGATCGGGGAGCTGTTAGATACTGGCAGGCTGGAATATCTGGAAAAGCTGCGGTCGGAAATACCGCGCGAGCTGCTCAGTCTTTTGGAGATCCCGGAAGTCGGCCCGAAGACCGCGATGATGCTGTACAAGGAATTGGGAATCAAGAGCGTTGCCGAATTGAAACAGGCGATATTCGACCATAGACTTCAGGGGCTCAAGGGATTCGGCCCCAAGACTGAGGAGAAGCTTCTCCAGGGCATCAGGATAGTGGAGAGCAGGGCCGGCAGAAGCCTATTGGGCGAGGCATGGGCTGCTGCAGACAATCTCATGAAATATCTTCAGGATAGCAATCCAGATGCGAAGCTGAGCGTCGCGGGCAGCCTGCGGCGAATGAAGGAAACCATCGGGGATATAGATATACTCGCGGCATCGGAGACCCCCGGGAGAATCATGGATTCGTTTGTGAGATTTCCCGGAGTGGAGGAGATACTCGAGAAAGGCGACACAAAGTCGAGCATCCGGCTGAGAACGGGTATCCAGGTGGATCTGAGGGTGGTACCGAAGACGAGCTTCGGAGCCGCATTGCAATACTTCACTGGCTCGAAGGAGCATAACGTCGAGCTACGTAAGCTGGCAATCTCGAAGGGCATGAAGATGAGCGAATACGGCCTGTTCGAAAGAGACACGGGCAAGCAGCTCAGCGGCGAAAACGAGGAGGAAATATATCATATCCTTGGGATGCAATACCCGCCGCCCGAGCTGAGGGAGGCAAGAGGAGAAATCGAGGCCGCACTGAGGAATGAGCTGCCGGAGCTGATCGGATACGATGAGCTCAAGGGGGACCTGCATTGCCATACCGAATGGAGCGACGCGTTGGGGAGCATTGAGGATATCCAGGGGAAAGCAAAGGAAATGAAGTACGAGTATGTGGGCATCTCCGATCATTCAAGGTCTCTCAGGATTGCAGGCGGTCTCTCAGAGGATCGGCTGATCGAGCAGATCGAGCACATAAAGAAGCTCCGGGAAAGAAACGAGCGACCATGGGTATTCGCGAGTTCGGAGGTGGACATACTCGAGAATGGGAAGCTGGACTATCCGAAGAAGGTACTCGAACAGCTGGATTATGTGGTGATCTCGGTGCACTCGAAATTCAAGATGGACGAGAAGGAGATGACCGAAAGGATTGTAGCCGCTATGAGCCACGACAAGGTGAGGGTGTTTGCCCATCCGACCGGCAGGATAATCGGACAGAGGCCGCCATATTCTTTCGATCTCGATAAAGTCATTGAGGCCGCCAAGCAGAACGGGATAGCGCTGGAGATAAACTCCTTCCCGGACAGGCTGGACCTGAATGACATAAATGTGAAGAGAGCGATCGACCGAGGGGTGAAAATAGCCATCAACTCGGATGCTCATAATCCCGGCCAGCTGGAGCACGTGAGATTCGGGATAGCGACAGCCAGGAGGGGGTGGGCAGAAAGCTCTGATGTGATAAATACGCTCTCCCTAGATGAGCTCAGGAAGGAGTGGGATCTGCCTTGAACCCGGACGAGAAGGAACGCATTGTAAAGAGGATGAAGGAACTCGCGGAGCTCATACATTACCATGACTACAAATACTACGTCGAGAACAACCCCGAGATATCCGATTACGAGTACGACCAGCTCGTCGCCGAGCTGAAAACGCTCGAGAAGGAGCATCCGGAACTGATACTCCCCGATTCCCCCACCCAGAGGGTCTCCGGAACACCGGTGAAGGAATTCCCGGTCGTCGAGCATAAGGTGCCGATGCTCAGCCTGGATAACAGTTATTCGCCGGACGATTTGAGGGATTTCGACAGGCGTGTCCGGAAATGGCTCTCGAACGAGCCGGTCGAATACGTCGTCGAGCTGAAGATAGACGGCCTGGGGATCGCGCTAATGTACGAGAATGGAATTCTTGTCAGGGGGGCGACCAGAGGGGACGGCGTGAGGGGCGAGGACGTCACTGCTAACATAAAGACCATCCGGAGCATACCATTGAGATTGAGGGAGAATTCGAAAATCAAGAACTCGGAGGTCCGAGGGGAGGTCTATCTGCCCATCTCGAGTTTCAAGAAGCTGAACGAGGAAAGGGAGAAGACTGGGGAGCCTCTGTTCGCGAATCCGCGGAACGCCGCTGCAGGGTCGCTACGCCAGCTGGACCCGACGATAACCGCCTCAAGGAAGCTAGACGCGTTCTTTTACACCCTCAGTTACTACGAGAGGGAGTTCAAAACGCACTTAGAATGCCTGGAGGCGATGCGCGAGTCCGGCCTCAAGGTGAACCCGCACATAGAGAAATTCGACTCCATCGACGACGTGATCGAGTACTGCATGAAATGGGAGAAGAAACGCGAGGAGCTCGATTACGAGATCGACGGCATGGTGGTCAAGGTCAACTCGATAGAGCAGCAGAAACGGCTCGGGGAGACCTCGAAAAACCCGCGCTGGGCAATCGCATTCAAGTTCGCCGCAAAGCAGAGGACGACGAAGATCCGAAACATCATCGTACAGGTCGGCAGGACTGGGGCTTTGACTCCAGTTGCGGAACTCGAGCCTGTGCAGATAGGCGGGATCACGGTATCGCGAGCGACTCTGCATAACGAGGACGAGATACGCAGGAAGGACATCAGGATAGGGGACACGGTGTTGATCGAACGCGCGGGAGACGTAATACCCGAGGTTGTCAAGGTGATCACCGAGAAGAGGACGGGAGAGGAGAAGGAATTCGTGATGCCCAAGCGCTGTCCCGTATGCGGCGCCAAGGTCGTCAGGGAAGAAGGAGAGGCGGTGGCCAGATGTATTGGTTCATCCTGCCCGGCGCAACTTAAGCAGACCCTGAGGCATTATGCGACACGGGACGCGATGGACATTGAAGGACTTGGAGAGGCGTTGATATCGCAGCTGGTCGATGCTGGCCTTGTGAAGAACATTGCAGACCTGTATACGCTCGACCTCGAAACGCTATCGAACCTCGAGCGGATGGGAGAGAAGTCCGCGAGCAACCTCCTGTCGGAGATTGAAGCGAGCAAGAGCCGAGGTCTCGAGAGGTTGCTCTACGGCCTTGGGATAAGACACGTCGGGGAGACGATTGCGAACGATTTGGCTGCTCGATTCCAGACGATGGATGACCTCATGAGGGCGAACAAGGAGGAGCTCATGAAGGTCAACGGGGTCGGGGAAATCATCGCTGATAGCATAATCGACTACTTCTCGGAGCCATCCAACAGAGAGCTGATAGACAAATTGAAGAAGCTCGGCCTCGACATGACTGCAAAGGAGAAGAGGCACGGGCCGTTAGAGGGAAAAACGTTCGTATTCACAGGCACACTCAAGAGTTACACGAGAGCCGAGGCCGCGAGAAAGGTCCAGGAGCTGGGAGGAAAGGTCGGCTCGGGCATCACAAAGAAAACCGATTTCGTTGTACTCGGAGAGAACCCCGGTTCGAAACTCGCTCAGGCGGAGAAGCTCGGGATAAAGATATTATCCGAAGACGAATTCAAGAAACTGATAGGGGAGTAGCGCTGGGGCTAAGCCTGGAAAAGACTTGGTTGGTGCAACGTTGACGAAGAAAGGAGATAAGGTCGAGATAAACACAAGGATATTCAGAAAGGGACTGGCACTGTTCGAGCAAGGCAGGATAACGCCTGAAGGCGAGACGGAGAATGCCGCATATTTCGCCGTCCAGGGAGAACATGAGAACTACAAGGTCAGGATTTCCGCTAACGGTACGTTCAACTGCACGTGCATGAGGGGTACGCTTCACGGCTCGACGAAAGGGTCTATCTGCTCACATGTCGTCGCCACAATACTCTATCTCACCAACCGAGCAAGAGCTGAAGCCGGAGAGCCTGGGTCGAAGAGATGAGTCAGATGTCAGTCGAAAGGCAAAGACTCGATGAAGACAAGAAGAGAATAGTCAAGGAATTGCTGGTCCGATGCGTAGGGCCGGACCGCGTTTTCTCTGAGCTGACGGATCTTATCCCATACTCGAAGGACACTTTTGCCCTCAGGTTTTCCGAGGAAAACAAGCATCTGCCAGATTTCGTCGTCTTACCCGTCTCCACGAAAGAGGTCTCGGAAATAGTGAAGATCGCTGCCGAGTATGGGATTCCCGTGATCGCGAAGGGTGGCGGGACCAGCAGGACAGGGATGATAGTCCCAATACACGGCGGCATCGTGATAGACACAGTCCGCCTGAACAAACTGCTCAAGATCGATCATGCAGACTATATAGTGCGTGTCCAGGCAGGGATTAATCTGCAGGAGCTCGAACTCCTGCTGAATGCTCAGGGACTGACACTCGGGCACGAGCAGGGCAGCCAGAAGGTCGCGACCGTCGGTGGGGCGATATCCACGGCGTCGTACAGCAGGAAGAATCAGAAATACGGCAACCTATGGGAGAGGATATCGAACTTGGAAGTGGTCCTCGGAGATGGATCAATCCTGAGGACGGGGCCGGACGTGCCGTACACGTCATCAGGTATCAACCTCGCATCGCTGTTCGTGGGAGCAGAGGGCACCTTGGGGATCATCACGGAAGCGAGCATAAGAGTATTCCCAAAGCCCGAGGTCGTCATGCCACTCATGCTGTTTTTTAACGATTTCTCGCACGCAGAGGAGGCCGCAGACGAGATAATGGCGAGGGGCGTCTCTTTTATTGGCGGAAGCATTTGGGAAAACGAGAGCGGGTTCAAGGACCTCGGATTTCCCGATGCGAGAAGCGCGATGATCATAGCTTTCGAGGGATGCGAGGATGAGGTCTACGCATCCGCCAAGATCGTCAAATCTATCGCGCTAAAACACGGTGGCTCGATAGCTCCTGAGGAAGTATCACAAAGCAATTGGGAGGACTTCCTCATGCATTGGTGCGGCATGAGAGCGCATGTCGGATGCGAAGACGTGATAGTCGCGTTCGTGCCTCGCGCGAGGAAGCAGGAATATTTCAAAGGCCTGCTGGAGGACATCCTGCCAAGGCACGGACTGAGACCTTTGCCCGGGGAAAGGAAAAGCTTCGATTTCGGAAGACACATGATATTCGCCACGAGGTTCTCTATTTCGAGGACGGACGAGGGATGGGAGCATTACATTTCCGCCATAGACGAGGCCTCCAGGCTGATAGCTTCGCTCGGCGGGACGATTACGGCGTGCCACGGAGTCGGACTGCTTCACAGGGATCATGTCGGAAGGGAGCTCGGGGAGACGTATCTCAGGATGTTCTCAAGGATTAAGCAGGTCTTCGACCCGAAAGGCATAATGAACCCGGGAAAGAAATTTCCTGCCATAGAACTGTAGTCACAATTGTGATAGCCACACGACGAGATTTAAATATTCAAGCCATCGACCTAACACAATGGTATCGATGCCTTCCGAGCGAAAGCTCTCTGCAAATAGCTCATTCGAAAATAGGTCTCAGTGTGAACTTGGTCCCGGGAGGCTCGGAGAATCGTTGAAATCTGACGCCTTGCTGAGAGACGCCGTCAGGCTGACAAACCATCCTTCGAACGTGAACGATAATCGGGATCTCGCCGAGATGACTCGCGAGCCGAGATTCTTTTTCGTCTGCGGGAGATGTGATATGCTCGTGAGAGAGGAGGACGAGAGATGCCAATTCTGCGGCGCCGTTTTCGTCCCCAACGAGTACGAGGAGCCAGTTGAAGCCACACCGGAAAATGTGCAAGAAGAATCTGGTATAAGGCCGATGCCTCCGCTTGATGGGGAGGTGCCTGCGCCTCCCAAACCCGAAGTGCAGACCAAGGTCGCCCACAAGGTAGATGTTTTAGAGATGCTCGAGGACGAGCACGCCAACCTTGAAATCGAACGCTACTCTGGAGGGACGAGCCGGGCACACTCCTATGCCTCGATCCTGCTTAAGAACACGGAGAAGATAATTCAGGAGGCCGCTGATTTCGGAGCAGACACCGAGAAGGCGAACAAGTACCTCATCTTCGCGCGACGGGCATTCAGGGAAGGAAGGATCAGTCAGGCAATATCGCTGGCAGAAAAGGCTCGCAAAGTGCTTATCCCGAACGTGACACTCCTGATCAGGGGCCAGATATCTTGCATGAGGGAAGCGATGATAGAGATGAAGCATCGCGGCAAGCCCTTGACCCCGATGATCATCGAGATGAAGACAATCCAGAAGGCGCTCAAGGATTCCCGAATAGATAAAGCAATCAAGCAGACAAGATCACTCATGAGGGAAACACGAAAGGCCCAGATGGAACTCCTGGAAGGCCTTGGCAGTCATCCGCTGAGTTTCGGACAGCCCGATCCGGATTCGGGCGTCAGCGAGGGCATCTGACGGCCCGACGAGGAATTACCTGGTCTTCTTCGTCCGAGCCTTGAGTTCTTCAAGCTTTTTCGTTATCTCGGATAAAGTGTCGACCTGTTCTCCGACCGCCTTCTTGCGTTTCTCGAGAATCTCCTCCTCCTTCGCGAGCTTCTTCTCTTTCTCCTCGAGTTCTTGCTGCTTCCGTGCAATTGCCTCCAGGTTCGGCGGTATCGGCGGGACTGAAGCAGGGGCGGCAGGTGGTTGCACCGCTTCCGCGCTTGGCTGAGCCGTTTGCTTTGCCTCGAGCTCGGCGATCCTGCTCTTTAGCGATGAGATCATGGCGTCCTTCTCCTCGAGCTCGCCTTTCAGTCTCGAGATCTCCTTCTCATACCTCTCAGCTTCCTGCGGTTGCGCAGATGCGATCTGGGCCATCTTCAATTGCAGGTCCTGCTCGCGCTTCGTGAGCTCCATCTTGTAATTGTTCAGAGAGTCCTCGAGTATCCTCAGCGACCGCTCTTTCTCCGCAAAACTCGCTGACCTCTGTTCCAGTAACGCAAGTTTCTCCTCCGTCTCGGCCTTCTTCCTTTCCAACTCCTGGATCTTGGCAGCATAGTTCTTTTCGAAATCCTCGAACTCCTTCATCTTCACGATGAGCTCCGCCCGTTTCCGGGAAAGGGCCGCGTCCTCCTCTTGTATTGCCGACTCCCGGACATTCAGTTGCAACTCTTTTTCCTTCAGTGCCGACTCTATCTGAGCCAAGCTCTCCTGGATTGCCATGATCTCCCTCGATTTCTGTTCCAGCTGGGCCTCCCTTTGCCTGAGAGCCTCCGCCTCGGCCTCTAGTCGCTGTCTCTCGGAAACCACGGCGTCCTGGCGCGCCTCGATATCGGCAGCTAGCGCCTCGATCTCGTTTTCCCTTTGCCTGATCTTCTCGATCTCTGCCTGCAACTGGGAGCGGGTGTCCTCCGCGCTCTTCCTGCTGGCCAGCAGTTCCTCCTTGGCTTTCTCGATCTCGATGGCGAGGTTGTGCAAGGCGGTCCCTTCCGCCCGAAGCGATTCCTCGTAGTTCTGCAGCGCCTTCATCTTTTGCTCGAGGTTGGACTTGTCGGCATTGACTTTCTCCGACTCCTTCTCTAGCTGACGTTGCATCTCCTCGATTTCTTTCATCTGACTCATAAGATCCTCGGAAGCCTTCTTGACGACCTTCTCTCTGCTCAAGAGGGCCTCCTCGGTCTCCTCGATCTGCTTCTCCCTGGTTTCGAGCGCCTTTCTCGCCTTCTCGATCTCTTCCTTCGCGCTGCGTATCTGCTCTCTCTCCTTTTCGACATCGGCAACCTGGATGCTCAGCTGCTCCTCGAGCCGCTTGAGCTCGAGGGCTCTCATCTCGAGCTCCTTCTCTTTGGCCTCTATCTGGGACAGCCTCGCGCCTATCATGCTCTCCGATTCATTGCACTCCTTCTGCCTCTGCGCGAGCTCAGCCCATTTCTGGGTCACGAGTTTCTCCCTTGTCTCGATATCCGCCATTTTCCTCTCGACCTCTTCGATCATCGGATGCAATGCAGATTCGTTCCGCTTGAGTTCCCTTTCCCTCTCTTCAAGCTGTCTCTCGCGCTCCTCCAGCTGCCTCTTCTTCTCGTCTATGGCGGCGGATTCGGTCTCGACACGCTTTTTGGCGGACTCAAGATCCAGCATCTGTTTCTGCAATTCTTCCAAGGAGCTATTGAGCTTCGCCTCCTTGGACGCCAGCTCCGATTCCTTTGCGAGCAGTCTCTGTTCCATCTCCTTCAGTTGCGCGCTCCGGTCCTCGATAAACTTCTCCTTTGATTCTATGTCCCGCTTGCGCGATTCGAAGGTCGCAACGGTGGCCTGCATGTCCCGCTCCGTTGCCTGGAGAAGCGCCTCCCTCGTGGCAAGCTGCGCCTCCAGAGCGTCCAGCCTTGACTTCCTCGACTCGTTCTCCGACTTTGCGGCTTCGACAGAGTATTTGAGCTCCTGCAGCTCCTTCTCGCGCTGTGCGAGTTCGGACATCTTGCGCTGATACTCGGACTCGAGCTGTGACTTCTGAGCCTCGATGTCCGCCAGGAACTTCGCTTTCATCTCGTTGAAGGCTGCTCTCTCCTCTTCGATAGCCTTTCTCTCGGCTGCCGCGAACTCCGAGGCCCCCTCCAGTTCCTTCTCGACCTGCTCAATCTCCTGCATTCGCCTGGACAGCTCATCGTTGAGCTTCGCCAGCTGGCTCTCCTTATCTTGTATCTCCTTCCTGCGGTTCTCCATCTCCTCGTTCAACTGGATTATTTCGTTCCTGACAGTCTCCACTTCTTCGTTGAATTTCTTCTTCTCATCCTCTATTTGATGCTCCACTTCTTGAAGCTCCGCCCGCTTCGCATCTATCTTCGATATGAGCTCCTGAAGGTCTTTCGACAGCTCCTTCATGTCTTTCTTGATGTCCTTCTCCTTTTCCTGGAGACGCTTCTCGAGGTCTGCCAGCATTCTCTCGCGTTTTGAGAGTGTCTCCTCGCGTTTCAGTATCTGTCTTGCCTTCTTTTCGGCGTCGTTGACCACCCTAAGCCTCTGCTTCAAGTCCTTCTGCTGCTCTTCCAAAGCCGCAGCGGTCTCGTTCAATTTTCTCTCCCTGGCTTCGAGTGACTCCTGCATGATCCTGAGCTCTTCCTTCCTGGTCTCGTTCAGGAGCTCGATCGCCTTCTTGCCCTTCTCGAATGCCTCTTCTCTCATTGCCAAACTTTGCTCCCTCTTCGGGATATCCGCCAACTGCGCTTCGAGTTCGGCCATTCGCGCATTGATCAATTCATCTTTGCCGTTCAGTTCGGCCTCCCTCTTGTTGAGCGCTTCCTCCTTGGCAGCGAGGCTCTCGAGGGTGCTCTTCCATTGCGCCTTCTCCTGCTCTAACTGCTGCGCGGATTGGTCAATCTCGGCCTTCATCTGCTGCAATTGAGTCTGGAGCTGAGCGAGTTGCTGCAATCTCGAAGCGATCTCATCGCCAATGTTCGCTCTGAGGTTCGAGACCATCATGTCGACAATTCGCGACTCATTCTCCGGGATACCTCCGATGCCCACAAGGACCGCTGAGAGCCCGTCGCCCGGGATGATCCTGAACCGATAGCCAGCTGAGTCGAACTCGCTTCTCGCCTGCAGATTCTTGCCCGAGAGGGCAGAGGATATCATATCACCACTGACGTACACATCGTCGGCTACTGCGAGCTCGCGCAGGGTATTTCCTGTCTGATCGACAAGCAATATCTTGACCAGTTTCATCTCGACCTTAGGGCCGAAAAGCTTCCCATATGACGTCAGTACAACGGACAGAGATATTGTTTTCATGTCGAGCACCCGTTCAATACGCATCCATCAGATAGGCATGTCCGCACAATCATGCACATCGGCTTGGATTGCGCACCCACCTTATCCGAATTGGGCATAAATAAACTACCTGTGGTATTATAACTTTTGATAGCAGCTCTATGATGGATGTACCGATGACAGTTGGACCAAAGGGGGATTCACCGGCAAGGCATATGATAAAATCCCACCTGAGGCTATTGGATTTCATGGGTAGGCGATCCGGATGAAGATATCGTTTCATGCCACCGTGAGAGACATCGCCGGCATAAGCGAGATCGAGCTATCCGCTCGTACCTTGGCAGAGCTAATGGAGGCTCTCGAGGCGAGGTTCGGCAAGCGGCTCAAAGATATGCTCGTGAAAGATGGCAGGCTCAGGGACGACGTTGTCATACTGGTGAACGGACAAAACATATCACATTCGAAGGGGCTGGAGACGGAGCTTCGCCCAGAGGATGATATCGCGATCTTCCCACCTGTATCGGGAGGCTGATCGGAGCGAATGTTCGGCCCAGGATTTCTCGCTCCAACATCGATACCTCGAAAAAGAGTTTATATCTGATGGCATTATTAGCGCCAACTCGTAGGCGGTTCCGACAGTGACTGGAAGAATCTACGATTCGGAAAGCTATCCAATCCTCGCATCGAGGAAGGTATATACCATCTTAATCGCCTTGCTGCTCGTTTCAATCGCAACCGTAGGTTACGTTCTATTGAACTCTCCCGTCGTCAGAACTGAATCCCTGCCCGTCGTCGAGCGCGGCGATATGGTATATGTGGACTATGTCGGCTACTTCGCCGACAAACCTGGCGGGTGGGTCTTTGATACGAACATCAGAAAGATTGCCATGGATGACGGAATCACGAAATCCCTCTATTTCGTAAAAAGGGAGCCCAAGGATTACAAGGCGCTCAACTTTACCGCAGGTACCGCGACGAATCTTCTGAAGCCGTTCGTCGACGGTGTTATCGGGATGACGGTGACCGAGACCAAGACGATATATGTCCCCGTTGATAAGGCATATCCCGTCGCCCTCCCGGCATTGAGGACGAACCTCATCGATATGGAGGTGCCAGTCATCTATAGATTGAACGTCTCCGAGTTCGAGAAACTATACAAGATCACACCTACCGTCGGGATGACGGTCAAGCACGCGTTTTGGGAATGGGACACCGAGGTAATAGATCTCAACAGCGAGAGAGTGATAATGCAGAACGAACCTCAGATTGGCATGATAGTCTCGGCCTTCGGCAATCCGGAAGAGGACCCGCGGGATGGCTGGTACCAGCAGGTCATTTCGATAGACCCGGCCGCATATGATGGCAATGGCCTGATAATAGTCCGGAACCTCATCTCGCCCCAAGATGTATACCAGAAGAAAGGCACGGATTATGACAAGAAGAAATTCACACTCTTCGATGTAGATTTGACCAATCGGACATTTACCGTAATCTTGAATGAAGAGGGGTATATCGGCGAGCTCGCTGGGCGTGCCCTTATATTCGAGGTAACCGTGACCCGCGTGCTCAAGAGATGACCTCCGTTCAACCTTTTCGGGACAGCTCTGAATACAGATCCACTAACCTTGCGGTGCATTTCTCGATGCAATACTCCTCGGCAGTCTTCCTCGCTGCGGATGACACTTTATCGCGGTCATCAATCGCCATATCGAGCGCTTTGGCAAGAGAGAGGGGGGTGTCGTCGAACAGATACCCGTTGACACGGTCCTTGATTATCTCCGGGATGGCCCTGAAGTTTATCCCCGCGACCCGGCAGCCTGATGCCATCGCTTCCAGCGCAACCAGGCATTGCGTCTCGAACCTGGAGGCTATAACAAAGGCATCGCAGCTTGCATAGAACTTCGGAAGTTCGCTGTCGGGCACGAAACCTGTGAACCGGACCTTGTCCTCGAGTCCGAGTTTCGCGACCAATGACCTTAGATTCTGTTCTGCTGGGCCCTTGCCTGTAATCACAAGCGATACATCGTCTCTCAACTTTGTGAGTTCAGCAAAACCCCTGATTATCAGGTCGATGTTCTTCTCCTTAGCCAGACGGCCGACCGTGAGGACCACTTTCTTCCCGTTCAACTGATACCTATCGAAAAGCTTGCTGTCACGGTTCTCGGGCGAGAATCGCTTACAATCGACGCCGGTCGGGATGATCTCCCATCTTTTCGCCCGGATGCCATGGCTGACCAGCTCGTCCCTTATCGCCCTCGTCGGCACAATGACTGCGTGCGGCCTGTGCAAGAAACTCCTCTGGTAGATCCACGCGAGTCTTATCATCACATCCAGGGGCATTATAGGTGGATAGTAATATCCGGCAGCCTCGGTGACCATCGTATGATATGTCAGGACGTTCCGAATCCCCGTCTGTCGGCTGGCTATGAGCGCCTGGATGCCCGCGAAGCTGATCCCATGGCTGTGTATTATGTCAGGAGCCTCTTTTCTGACTACGGAGACTATGGCCGAAGGATATACCGGGACTCTGTAGTCCGGGTATGAACCGAACCTTCTCGCAGGAAGCCAAATGACGCGATCATCGACGCCGTTCACGCGACCGTCAGGCGACGACGGTGCGAATACGACGACCTCATGTCCCATCTCCCTAAGCGCCTTGCTCGTTATGGAGAGGGAGACAACTGCGCCATCCACGGCTGGATAATAGGAATCCGTGAACATCGCGATTTTCAGCTCGAATCACCCGCCCAAATTGTCGGTGATTTTCCCGAGTTTCATCAGGACGTCGTCCGGGTCCTTACCGAGAATGCGTATCATCGGCTCCTTGCCATGGCCTCCTTCGTCCCAGATTATGTCCGGTACCGACCCGAATGCCTGGATAGCTCGCTCGGTTCCCCAGCTCATCGACGAGACACCCTCTGGCTCCTCCTTCCTCGAGAAGGAGGACATGCTCAGCCCTGCCTTTGTGCACGCATTCAGGTTCCCCATGTTGAACTTGATGTTCATGGCGCTTTTCACGGAATTGTCGTACTTCGATGCAGCGATGATTACTCTGGCTACATGCTTCGATGCACCAAACTTTGCGCATCCGATGACCTTTGCCTTGGTCCCTTCTCGGACTATCCGGCCGGAGAACGCCGCGACATCCCGCTCCGTCCTGGGCTCGGGGAGAGAGAAGCCTAAGTTCGAGCCGACTTCGGGAATAAGTTCGACCCGTAGCATATCTTCTATCCCGCTCCTTATCTTCTCAAGGGATGCAAGGATTCTTGCCTTTTCGGAGTTGGTACGAATCTCCCGGAGCGGATCAACAATCTTGATGCCTTTCCCCAGGTCCATCCCGAATTCAAGCGCAGAGAACAGCTCTCCCCTGGCCTTGATCACAGATGTGCAAAGATCGTCTCCAAGCGATAGATGACCCGTGATGAGTGCCGAGAGCATGCATCCGGTGCCATGGAATTCCCCCGGCCATCTGGTGGAAGTTAGAATTTGCTCTGAACCATCCCTGAGCAAGAGATAATCAGAAACCTTTTCCTCGGCGGGTATCCCTTTGATGAGCACGCCAGAGGGACCCAATGATAGGAGCGATTTCGCCGCTTTTGCCGCATCGTCGATGTGCGACACTCTTATTCCTGTCAGTGTTTCTGTTTCGGATATATTAGGCGTCACGAGGGCGCAGCACGGGATCAATCTTCTCCTATAGACTACTATTAGCTCTTCTCTAGCCAGGCGCGCTCCGGTCGTAGAGACGAGAACAGGATCGACGACCAATGGTATGCGCGTATCAGAAAATATTTCAGCGATGACATCACCATTCTCAGCAGTATAGATCGCGCCCGTCTTTGCCGCATCCGGAATCATGTCGTCAAGAACCGCGAGAATCTGCTCCCGAAGCATGTCAGGCGGGACCGGATCAATGCGCGTGATCTTCTTCGTATTCTGAGCGGTCAGGCAGGTTATCGCCGAGCAACCATGGACTCCCAAGGAGGCAAAAGCCTTGAGATCCATCTGCACCCCTGCGCCGCCTATGGAATCTGAACCTGCAATTGTGAGTGCGATTTTCACAACCGATAAATCGGAGATTCTATGATAAAGACATTCTCGTCGCCGGCCATAAAAAGTTAAATAGCAATTTCATGATGCAAAAGACCAATGAGTGTTGCAAAAGCCCAGTCGGGACACATCATATTCGGACCGAACTTCAATTGGAAGGCCTTGGCTCCGGTGTTCAACGACCTTCTCAGGACATTCTTGAAAGAGACCGGTCAGATGCCTCCCGAGGAGGACATCATACAGATGTTCGTCCGAATCAACACGATAGACCTCGAGAAGAACAGAAAGCCGGAGGGATGGAACAGGCGCGGAAGGGTCAGGATGGTGTTTCCCATTTCGGATCAGCCGCAGATGTACCTTCGTGCTTCCGCGAAAAGCGCAGAGGTCGTCAGGGTCACGGAGGCCATCAGCGCGTTGCTCAAGAAGGCGAGGATAGCTCATAAGGTAAAATACGACGAGCTGAAGCACGTGCAGGCGTAATCCCTCCTCTCAGCGGTTGATAAAATGGTTTTTGACCGAGAGCGACTGAAGAAGCTGATAGAAGAACAAGACGCACTGACGGGCATGAGAAGCGCGTTTCAGACCACGCGGAGGAGGCAGAGAGATAACGCGCATTTAATACCCGATCTCGAAACGAGGAAAGAACGCCTGAGGAAGGCAAAGGCCGAATCCATCGCGAACGATGCACTTTTTCGGACAGCCGTTGAGCGTCTCCGGGAAAATGGGTTCAGAATCGAGCTCGCGAATGACGAGGACGAGGCGATAAAGATACTGTTGCAAGAGATAGGCAATGAGAAGACCGTAGTGAAATCGAAATCGAACATCTCAAAAGAAATCGACCTCGCCCATAGACTGTCGGAGAGAGGAATTGAGGTCATCGAGACGGATCTCGGTGATAGAATCATCCAGATATCTGGCCTGACGCCTGTGCATCCCACAGGCCCCGCCGCTCATCTGACGAGATACCAGATAGCTGAGATACTCTCCGAGCACTTCGGGAGGAAACTCCCTTCGGACCCGAACGTCCTCGCTGAGGCCGTCAGAGAAGAGCTCGATGGCTACCTTTCGAGGGCGAACATCGGGATTACCGGAGCGAATGCCATTGCGGCCAATGAAGGGGCTGTGGTGATACTGCACAACGAAGGCAACGTCACGAGATGCGCGCAATCCAGGAAGAAGCACATAGTGCTGACGACGAGGGACAAGATCGTCCCGACGCTGGATGATGCGATAAACCTCGCGAAGCTGCAGGCGTATTACGCAACAGGCAAGGTCGTCAGCGCCCATATCGATATAATATCAGGACCGAGCTACACCGCCGATATTGAGAAGAAGATATTCAAAGGCATGCACGGCCCGAAGGAGATTGTGACGATATTCGTCGATTCCGGTAGAAGCAGACTCGGCAACTCGGAACTTCTGTATTGTATCAACTGTGGGAACTGTCTCCTCACTTGCCCTGTGTATGACATAATCGGACCTGCTTTCGGTTCGATCGGTCATTTTGGAGGGATAGGGGCAGCGATGCTCGGGCGAATGCGCTCACCGAGGGAGGCAGACTCGGCAGGCGTTTTTCTCTGCACGTCCTGCGGAGCCTGCAGGGAGGCTTGTCCAGTAGGAATCGATATCAGACCGGATATCTACTATGCGCGGGGAAAGGCGACTCTCGAAGGGCTGCTGTCGGATGAGCAAAGAACCGCCATATCGAGTATCAAGAACTATGACAACCCTTGGATGCAGCCGAGGAAGGCGAGGACCAAATGGGCAGGAAAATTGGGCCTGCGTTCCGAAGGCGAGACCATCTACTTCCCCGGCTGCTCAATATCGTTACTGAGGCCGGACCTGGCCGTGAGTTCCGTTCAACTGCTTAAGGAGTGCGGCATAGAACCTGCCTACCTTGGAGATGAGGACATATGCTGTGGCTCGCTTGCGCGGAAGCTCGGGCAAGAGAAGTTGTTCGAGGATCAGATAAGGAGATTGTTGCTTAGCATCAAACGTGCTGGCGCGAAGAGAGTGATAACATCGTGCCCAGGATGCATGACATCTTTGATTATTGGCAAAGATATGCTCGCTATCCAGGATTTGAAAGTCTGCCATATCTCGGAAGTACTTGCGGAGTTGCCCAGGACAAGATCCGCCATCCTGGAAGGCGGCATCAGAGCGGCCTATCATGACCCATGTGAGCTCGGCAGAGGTTTGGGGATATTCGACCCGCCGAGGATTGCGATCGATTCAATAAAGGGCGTCGAAAGAGTCGAGCTCGAAAGGTCGCGAGAGGACAGCGCCTGTTGCGGCGCAGGTGCGGGAGTGAAATCCGGATTCCCCGAACTCGCTACTGCCATTGCAAAGAGAAGGCTGTCCATGGCGAGGGATGCCGGCGTCAAGCTCTTGATAACTTCTTGTCCTTGGTGCGTGGAAAACCTGCAGTCAGCGAGCTTGGGGACGGATATAATGGTCAAGGATCTCGTCGAATTCCTCATGGAAAGCAGAATCCCTACACGAGCGGCTTGACCGCGAGATCTTCATATATCGCCCCTGCGGGCGTGAGCGTGCTCTTTTTCAGGCGTAGTTCGCTGACGATGAACGAGCCGAAGCGGACGGATTCGAACTCCCGCAGAATCGAAAGGGCCTTATCGAGCCCCTGCATCGATTTCACCCTTGCGACAGTCACATGAGGCTTGAATGGGCGCTGCTCCTTCGGAATGCCGAACGAGCTCATCGCGGGATCTAGCTCCGATACGATCTTGGCAAGTTCTCCCTTGTCTCGCAATCCGACCCAGAGGACGCGCGGAGAACGCGCGTTCGGGAACGCCCCGGTTCCAACAACCTCTACCTCGAACCGCGTCAGGTGAGAGGCAATCTTCCCTAACGATTCCGATATCCTCTCGACGAAGCTCTCTGGTATCTCCCCCAGGAATTTCAAGGTAATGTGGACGCTATTCTCGCTCGGGACGGATATCTTCGCCCCGGAATTCCGGAGCAAGCTCATGAGCTCTAAAAGCCTGTCGAACGCCGGGATTTCTATCGCGATAAATGCCCTGATCAAGGTGTATCCTCCTTTCCGATGTCAGATGCCGCCCATATCTATATGACGGATTTTCCTCCTGCTCCAAGAGAATGCGCCAATCGCGAGCGCTATCGCCGCAGTCAGACCAATGAGATAAGAAATCTCGCCGATGCTACTCTCGAGGAAAGGCCCCGAGGATGCGGCCAGATTGAACACCCCATGCAACAGGACGGCAAGAAGGTAATACGGGACCCAGGATCGTCCAAGGAAACGCTCCGCGGTCATTCCATAGCCGGTTATTGCAGAAGCACTGGCATGGAGCAGTGCCGATGATATCGTCCGAACTACAATTGTCCCTATGAGAAGCGCGGCTCCGCCCTCAACATACGCCGAGGTCTCGTAAAAGAAGTTCTCAGTGGCCGCAAAGCCGAGTCCGACCGCGGCGCCGAATATGATGCCGTCTTCGAGCTCCCTGGCCCTTGAGGAGAGCGGAAGTATCCCGAACGCCTTCGTCAGTTCTTCAGTAAACGGTGCGATTATGCACGCGATGATCAGCGTATCCAGGCCAGGATATCTTCCCAATAGCTCTGATGCTGGCAGTAGCTCGAGATCGAACACGACGAAGATCAAGAGGACCTCGATGATTATCGCGAGGATTACAGACACGGTCGCTCCATTGAAAAAGCCGAACAACACTCTGCCTGTCGGCTCCCGCATCCTCCTCTCCGTGTTCTTGACAACCATTACAAGAATTAAGGATGGCAGGAAGGCAGCCACAAGGATCGTGATGATAACAGATACTGTCAGATCCGCCATGGGATACCGTATCGCTAGAAACGCCAATAAGCTTTATCAACTGAGGTATAGAAAATGCCGATCGGTGGATATGCTGGGATGGGGTTCGGCTGGATGGCTATACCAATTTTATTGCTTGGTTCGGGCACTCATCGACACAGGCACCGCAATCGACGCACTTGTCCTTGTCGACGATGGCAACATCGTTGACATGAATCGCGTTTTCCGGGCAGACATCCTGGCATGCGCCGCAAGCGACGCACTCATCCACATTCACTTGAGCCGGCATAGTCACCATCCCGATTGACTCTGATTCCGAGTGAAGCTTAGGTGTCTAATATAGGTTTTCATCATCACGATAGAGAGGTTAGGCGTATCTATTCATCCAGTGAGCGTATAAGCTGCATTATAAAAAGAACGAAAAATCTATTGAACCACTAGAGAGTTTAACCAGGAGGACTCGGAGTTGTCGGAAATCCTTAGCGGAACGATATATGCAAATCAACGGTTTTTCGAAGGGAGCGTCGAGTTCGGGACCGATGGTGCGATAGAGCTGCACGAGCACGCAATAAGAGATGGATCGAGACTGATATTGCCGGTCGCGGTTAACTGTCATACCCATGTGGGTGATTACTGCCTCAGGGGCAAGATAGACCTCCGCAGGAAACTCGAAGACATCGTTCGCCCACCTGACGGCTTGAAACACAGATTGCTCTCGGAGACCGATGAGGATACCATTATCAGCGGCATCTCATCTGCTATTTCAGAAATGAAGAGGAACGGCATCCGTGTCTTCATCGATTTCAGGGAGGGCGGCATACAAGGAGTAGGCATGCTGAGGAAAGCACTGGCTCGATCGGAAGGTATCGATGCGATAGTTCTCAGCCGTCCGAAAAGTCTCGAATACAACGATGCCGAGATAGATCAGCTTCTCGAGGTCTCGGACGGGATCGGCCTGAGTGCCGTCTCCGACTGGCGTTACGATGACATACTCGCGATAGCGCAACACGTCAAATCCAAGGGGAAAATATTCTCGCTTCATGCAAGCGAGTCAAGGAGAGAGGACATCGGGAAGATACTGGATCTCTCGCCTGATTTCCTCGTACACATGGCATTGGCGAATGACGACGATCTCGTTGCATGTCACGAGATGGGAATCCCGATCGTCGTTTGCCCTCGTTCGAATTCGTTGTTCAATATCCGATTGGATATCACGAGAATGATCGATGCAGGTATTACAGTATGCCTTGGAACGGATAACGCAATGTTTCACTCGCTGTCAGTCATAGATGAGATGCGTGCGGCATACCGCCTGAGGTCTAACTCGAGACAGTTAACGGTCGAAGAAGTCTTCCGACTGGCATTCGATAACCCACAAAAAATTATAAACGATAAGAGCCGCATAAGCTTTATTGAGGGCGCCCGACCTTTACTGATGGTGGTGGAAGCCAGGGGGAGAATGACCCCTGAGAGGTTGTTAGGCGCGGATATTGACTACACTATTAGACTGATAGAAGAAAATGAACAATCGTAGGGGACCTTCCGATGCATGATATCAAAAAAATACTAATAGCGACAGACGGGTCGGAACATACGAAAGCCGCGATCGAACACGGATTGCATCTAGCAAAGCTGTTGGGAGCAAAGGTAACTGCGCTATATGTGGTCGAACCGATACCCTTGACGAACATTCCAGCGGATACCAGTGTTGTCTTCTCCGTCCATGCCAGCCTAGAGGATGAGGGAAAGAAAGCGGTTGAAGAGGTGAAGAAGCTGGGAGAATCCCTAGGGGTTGAGGTGACCACTGTAGTTGCAGAGGGGTCGCCCGAAAAAAAGATATTAGAGCTCGCAGCGAGCCACGACCTAGTCGTCATTGGAACCCTTGGGAGAAGCGGCTTATCGAAGCTCTTCATGGGAAGCGTCGCGGAAAGGGTCACCCGTTACGCTCCTGTACCGGTGCTGGTGGTCCGCGGAAAGAAGTCGTGATACGATGTTGGTCTCAGAAATCATGACGGAGAAAGTCATTACGGCAGAAGTCCCGGGCACGAGAACGGATGTTCTCAAGCTCCTCGTCCTGAAGAACATCACGGGCGTTCCAGTCGTCAAACACGGCGAGAAGACGCTCGTTGGGTTCGTGACGAGGAAGGATATTTTCAGGCGGCCCGACGAGGAACAACTGGCATTGATAATGAGAAGGGACTATCCGACAATCCGGCCGGACGCGCCCGTCGAGGAGGCGGCAAGGCTCATTATCGAAAACGGGATAGCGCATTTGCCCGTCGTGGAAGGTGGCGAGTTGAAAGGGCTAGTGACCCCGAGCGATCTGCTCATCGTGGTCGAGAAATCCAATGACCAGACGCCTGTCATCGAGCTTGAAAGGAAGCCGTGCATCCCGATCTACGAGAAGTCCCCGATATCAGTCGCGCTCGTCACGTTCAAGGTAGCGAACGTCGATGCGTTGCCCGTCCTGGACGATGATGCGAAACTCGTCGGGATAGTGACTGATCGCGACATCTTCAATCAGTCCGTTGTCGATGCGGGTGTCGTGATGAACGACCTCGCATTGGGGGAAGATGTGGACGACAGAACATGGGCGGGCATCAGGAACGTCATGAAGCTCTGGTACGAGGTCTCGAAAATAGAGCTTCCGAAACTTTCGGTCAGCGAGGTGATGGTGAGAAACCCCACGACATGCTTTGCAAGAACCCCGGTATCCGAGGCTGCCAGGATAATGAGGAAGAACGATTTCGGGCAGCTCCCGTTGCGCGATTCGAGGGATAACCTGATTGGAATGATTTATGATACAGATGTCATTTCGACCCTTCTGAAGTGAGCATGAATGACGGATCCCTCGGAACTGCTGTCGCTCGCGAAAAGACGCGGGTTCCTCTGGCCCGCATATGATATATACGGCGGTGTCGCGGGGCTTTACGATTACGGCCCTCTTGGCGCAGAGATGAAGAGGAATATCCAGGATTACTGGAGACAGTTATATGTCCGACAGGAAGGGTTCATGGAGATAGACTGCCCAATCCTTGGCCCGAAGGAGGTCTTCGAGGCGTCAGGACACCTAAAGGAGTTTACAGACTTGGTAGTCCAGTGTTCGAAGTGCGGCCTTTCATTCCGGGCGGACCACCTCGCACAGGGATTGCATGAACGGCCGTCCACCCTCAAGAAGGATGAGCTTTGGCGATTGCTAAGGGAGAACGACGTGAGATGCCCCGAATGCAAGGGTGATCTGAACGAGCCCGTTACATTCAATCTGATGTTCAAGACGGCAATAGGCGCGGGGGCGGCCGGTCGTGACGGTTACATGCGTCCCGAGACGGCCCAGGGGATGTTCGTGAACTTCTCGACTATATATCGTCTCGGCAGGGAGAAGCTGCCAGTGGGTGCCGTGCAGATCGGCAAGAGCATGAGGAACGAGATTTCGCCGCGTCAGGGTGTCCTGAGGCTCAGGGAGTTCAACATGATGGAGGCGGAGCTGTTCGTCCATCCGGAGAAGAAGACCTGGCCTCGATTCGCAGAGGTAAAGAACAGGAAGCTGACGCTCCTGCCGAGCGGTTCGGAAAGTACTGTCATAATGACGCTTGAGGAAGCTGTCGCATCTGGAACAATCATAAACGAGGTCCTGGCGTATTTCATGTGGCTGACCTGGAAATTCCTTGTGGATATAGGCATAGACGAGAGCAGGATGCGCTTCCGGCAGCATGCTAGAACTGAGATGGCGCATTACGCGACTGATTGCTGGGACTGCGAGGCGCTGCTCGGCTATGGCTGGGTCGAGCTTGTCGGTGTGGCAGACAGAGGCTGCTACGATATCTCCGCGCATCTGAAGCATTCCGGAGCCGACCTGACGGCGTTCGAGAGGTTCGACGAGCCCAGAGAGGTCGAGCAGGAGAGGGTCAGGCCGGTCCATTCCGCCCTTGGCCCGATATTCAAGCAGAAGGCGAAAAGAGTCGCAGAAGCTATATCCGCGCTTTCCGTCGAGGAGATTCCCAAAAAAGGAAGTCTTGAACTCGTCATCGATGGGGAGAGAATGACAATCCCCAGGGAATGTTATGAGATAACAAGGGTGAAGGAGAAAGTCTCCGGCAGGAAGATAGTTCCGCATGTCATAGAGCCTTCGTACGGTTTGGACAGAATTCTTTACGCGGTTCTCGATCACGCCTTCAGGAAGGAGCAGGACTATACGAGACTCGCTCTGAAAGGCAGGGTGGCACCTATAAAGCTAGGGATATTTCCACTGGTGAGCAAGGACGGGCTGGATGCTATCGCCTGGGAGATTTACGAAGGGCTGTGCAAGAGCGGTGTGAGCTGCTACTACGATGATTCTGGCTCGATAGGCAGAAGGTACGCAAGGATGGACGAGATAGGTACCCCCTTCTGCGTTACCGTCGATTATGATACGCTCAAGGACGGGACGGTTACCCTGAGGGACAGGGACACCGCGAGGCAGATTAGGGTCCGAAAGGAAGCACTTCATGCGATTGCAGATAAGATATCACAGAATGCCGGCCTCGAAGAGCTGAGCGAGACCTGATCTTCAAAACCTTTTTCGGTTAAACAGGGATTCATATACTTCGACGATGGGATGCAAATGACGCGCAGCAGCTTCGATGTGACTTCCACGGAAAGAAGGCTTTCCAACCTGACAGTGGAGACCCTCAGGAATTATTGCGATGTTCATAACATCCCGGGGGCATCGAACCTTTTGAAGAGGGAGCTTATCGCCCTGCTGGCATCACGCGCCGACCCTGCGTCCCTCGAGGAATTCTTATCCAGTTGCGAGGCCGACTATCTCATGGAGAGCTTCAGGAAGGCCGTCAAATGGGGGATGAGCGAGAACCTCGTCAGAATAGGCGAGGGTTCAAACATGACCGAGCTGCATGCGGAGTTCAACGGTCTGGATGTCGGGCTGAAGAGGGTGTATTATATCGATTTCTATAACGTGAATGACCCGAAATCCATCAGGACGAGTTGCGAGTGCCCCGATTCCCGGGAGAAGGGATTGTTCTGCCCGCATCAGATGGCGGTGTTGCTGAAAGCAATCGGGGAGAAAAAAATAAGGCTCGACAAATGGAAAGGCCCTATGACGCAGGAGGTCAGAGGAGCAATAGAGGCTCTTTCCCTGCTGAGGAAGACACCCGCGAAGCCGAAGAAGCCGGTCGAGCCTCGACCAAAGCTTTTAATCAAACAACCTATTCCTCGGAGAGATGATAGCCGGCTATGACTGGCGTTGTCCTTTGCGCGGCTCTCGTGAGACACGGAGGATGATATCGTGAGCCGAAGGATCGAGTCCGCGCGCTGGGACAACAAGTTTGAGCAGGAGCTGATCGAGCTCTGGAAAAAAGAAGGATTGTACAGGTTCGACAGGAACACGCGCAAGAAGATATTCTCGATCGACACGCCACCCGTGTATCCTAGCGGCACGTGGCACATCGGTGCGGTCGCGCACTACTCCGCGATAGACATGATTGCCCGTGCCCAGCGTATGAGAGGCTATGAGGTCCTGTTCCCCTTCTGCCTCGACAGGAATGGCATCAATATCGAGCTTGTCGTCGAGAAGAAGTACGGGAAGCATCTCCAGGAGTTCGACCGGCAGGAATTCATAGAGCTCTGCAGGCAAGAAATAGACAAGATATCCGAGGAGATCATCACCCTCGCAAAGCGCATAGGGATGTCAGCGGAGTTCGATGACAGGAGCATTTACTACGAGACGGATTCGCCCGAGTACAGGAGGATAACTCAGGCGACCTTTATCGATGTCTGGAGGCGCGGGCTGGTGTATGAAGATTACCGCCCGAGCTATTACTGCCCGGACTGTGGCACGACCATCGCGGAGGCGGAGATATTCTACGAGGAACGTCCGACAGCCTTGAACGACGTGAAGTTCCGGGTCCAGGAGACAGGTGAGGAGATCGTGATCGCAACTACCCGACCTGAACTTCTTTGCGCATGTCGTGCAGTTCTGTTCCACCCAGATGATGCGAGATACCAGCGATTGAAAGGCATGCACGCGATCGTGCCTCTTTACGGCCGGGCAGTCGAGATCATGCCTCATCCGGCAGCCAAGATGGATTTTGGGACAGGCATTATGATGGTCTGCTCGTACGGGGACCAGACAGACATACAGATATTCAGGGAGCTGTCGCTGGAGCCGATAAATGCGATTGACGAACATGCAAGGATGACCGAGGCGGCCGGGAAGTACAAGGGTCTCACCGTCAAGGAGGCAAGGGATGCGATAATCGCAGACCTGCGGGATGCGGGAACGCTCGTGAACCAGACAACGATAAGCCATCGGACGCCTATATGCGAGCGCTCGAAGACCCCCATCGAATTCATACCGATGAAGGAATGGTACCTGAAGCAGCTGGACTTCCTCGATTATGTGACCGAAAGAGCAAACGAGATGCGTTTCCATCCGGAGAGACACAGGCAGATACTCCTCGATTGGATCAGAGGAATAACGATAGACTGGCCGATAAGCCGGAGAAGATATTACCATACCGAGATCCCTATTTGGTACTGCAAGAAATGCGGGAAGGCACACGTGCCCGAGCCCGGTAGATACTACCAGCCCTGGAAGGAGGATGCGCCGTTCGACCGATGCGAATGCGGCGGGACGGAGTTCGTGGGCGAGGACAGAGTGTTCGATACCTGGATGGATTCAAGCATAAGCGCCCTTTACGTCTGCGGCTATTTGAGAGACGAGGAGCTTTTCAAGATGACATTCCCGTGCTCGTTGAGACCCCAGGGACGCGATATCGTGAGGACATGGCTCTATTACACGACGCTCAGGGTAGGCCAGCTGCTGGACAGCAAGCCCTTCGAGCATGTCTGGATAACGGGCATGGGCCTTGACCAGTTCGGCAAGAAGATGAGCAAGAGCCGCGGAAACGTCGTGGAACCGCTCGCGATAATAGAGAAATACGGCGCGGAGGCCTTCCGGTTCTGGGCGGCCAGCGAGGTCAATGTGGGTGAGGACTTCAGGATCGCCGAAGACAAAATCGCCGGGAACTCGAAGTTCCTGACAAAGCTTTGGAACGTCGCGAGATTCATTTCGAGTTTTGACGAGAGGGGAGAGCCCGCAGAGCTGAAGGCCGCAGATAAATGGGTGCTTGCGGAGCTTAATGACCTCGTGAAGACCTGCATCGCTGGCTACGACGAGTTCAATTTCTTCGTGCCGGCGAACGCTATAAGAGAGTTCGTGTGGAACCTTTTCGCCCCGCACTATCTGGAGATGGTCAAACACCGGGCATATGAGGGCGATGATAGCGCTCTGTTCACCCTGCACGAAGTCTTACGGACGGTCCTTAGACTCCTCGCGCCGATTTGCCCGTTCATAACGGACAAGATATACCGGGAGATGTATGGGAAAACCGTACACAGGGAATCGCTACCAGTGCCCAGGGAAGACAGAGAGCTTGTGGCGAGACTGACGAAGGACATCATAGAGTTCAATTCCAGCATCTGGAAGATGAAGAAGGAAAGGGGGCTCGCGCTCAATGCCGAATTCAAAGCCGACATCCCCGAGAACCTCGAGCCGTTCCGAGAAGATCTGAGAACGATGCATCATCTCGTATGAGGAATAGCGGGGCTGCGAAGAAAAAGCTAAAGTAATAAGAGCTTGGTTATGAAAAATCATCTTTGAATAGGGGACAGAGTAGATGAGCTTGGAACAGCAGGTCATAGAAGCGTTGAGAAAGGTCGTTGACCCTCATACAGGGGTCAGCGTATATGATATGGGCCTCATCTCGAACCTGAGCATCAAGGATGGCGCGGTCAGCCTCACTTTCATCCCGACGAGCCCGGTATGTCCGATGGGGCTGCAGCTCGCGAGGGATATCCAGAGGGAAATATCCCTTCTGCCGGGAATAGTGAAGTGCAATGTGGAAGTCGTAGGACATATCCAGGCCGATATCATTAACAAGGAATTGAACAAGTGAGGAGCGATCCGGAATCCTCATTTCTGTTCTCCACTTTCTGAAATGACCGACATGCAACGAGAGGTCTGGGAGAGGCTATACGCGAGAAAGGGCGAGCTCTGGTCGAGAAGATACGATGATTGGATTCAAAGCCGAGACGACGAGTCAGTGCTCGATATCGGGTGCGGGTCCGGGAAATCGATATACGGCGTGAAGGGCGAAATCGTCGGTATCGACTACTCCTTGAATGCCCTACGGATTGCAAGACAAAGGTTCGGCTCGAGCTGCCTTGTCTGTGGCGATGCATCCAGGCTGCCCTTCAGGGATGAGTCTTTCGATCTCGTAAGGGCGTCCTATGTTTTAGGTCATCTGGATGAGGCATGTCTGGCTCGGACGATAAGGGAGATCTCGAGGGTGATGAAGGAATCCGGGCGATTGGCGGTCGAGGTGTTCTCGGTGAGAGACGGGAGATGCGGTAGAGGCAGGCCTGTCGCGAGAAATACATATCTCGATGGTGATGGGATAACCCAGAGATATTTCGAGCCCTTCGAGCTCGAAGAGCTCTTCTCGGGGTTCACAACAGAGAGGCTCGAGACCGTCGAGTGGGAGCAGGATATCGGGCCGAGGAAAACAATGAGAAGGAGCGCGATAAGGGCTATCCTCAGAAAGAGATAACTTCTCGGAACGCAATCCTGCGATGAGGAGTTAAGGAAATGATGCAGGAAGTGAGAAGGTCCAGCTATCTTGGCGTAACGTTTGGTGTGTTCTTCATCGCCCTTGCGATTGCGATACTTATCGGAATATTGTTAAATGACTGGATACTGTTCATCCCGATATTACTCATCGAGATGGGCATATACGGCATCGTCATAGGTAGCATGGCCCGTAGGAGGGGCGAGACGAGGGGCTATGGTGGTATCTCCGACGCATCATACTTCATCTTCTGGAGCAGCCTGTTCACATTGATTGGGCTGTTCTGGCTTATCAACGACGCTTTCCCGGGGATAGCGCTTTACCTCATACTGATAATCCTGATCTTTTTCGGTGCCGCGATAATACTGATATCGCTTAACCGCCCGAGAAGGGCATGATCCGGCGAGAGGTGAGGTATCCCCGTACGACTCCTCTCCCCAGAAACGGCCAGGAATGAATATCTTCGTGACCCGCGCTGCATTCGAAACAGAATCAGCGAGTGCGGGTGTCGGGGTTTGAACCCGAGTTCTGAGCTATCCGCTCCGACACATCGCCGGATTGGCAAGCTCAAGTGATAACCAGCTACACTACACCCGCACGCTGGCGAAAGGGCAAATCACACAGGTCGTTAATTAACCCTTTGGACTCTGCTGCCATAGTCCCGCCAGGCTGAAATCCCCTTCGACGCCATACTTCAGCCATGATAGGACATCACCGACCAGGAAGATCGACCCTATGACGAGTATCGTCTCATCGGCCGGAGTGATCTCCTTTGCCAGTTCGATGGCCTCGGACACCCTATGCCTCACATATACCTCCTTCTTCGATCTCGCCTCCGGCAGGGCCAGGAGCGTCTCGGGGTTGCACGCACGCTCGTTCCCGTACCTGGTAAGTATGAGGCGCTTCGCCCGCGGGAATAGGAGGCTTGCTATCGTCCTGTAGTCCTTGTCCCTCGATGAGGAATATATCAAGGTATCGATGCGCAAGCCGAGCTCGTCGAGCGATTGCAAAGTCCTCCGGGTCGCAGATGGATTATGAGCGCAGTCGAGGATCATCAACGGTTTCCTGGAGACGATTTCCAGTCTTCCGGGCCAACTGACTCTCTGCAGGCCCCTCAATATATCGATATCATCAATCTGGAGATCATGCATATGTCCCAGGACGTCGCACGCTGCAATTGCCGTGGCTGCATTCTCCGCCTGGTGGCTGCCGAGAAGGTTGGTTTCGACAGCCTTGAGTGTCCGGGTTCCGTCATAGTCGAAGGCGGTGCCCGAAAGGCTCACGGATACATTGGAGAACGAGAAGTCCCGCCCGAGCTCGGCCAGCGAGCAACCGATCTCGTACGCGCGATTTCTGATGACGGACATCGCAATCGGATCGTTGGCAGATGAGACGACGCTGCTACCCTTTTTTATTATCCCGGCCTTCTCGCCAGCCACTTTGTCCACGGTGTCCCCCAGCTGGGCGGTGTGATCGAGACCTATTTGAGTGATCACGGCCACATCAGATCTCAGGATGTTTGTAGCGTCGAACCGACCGCCCATGCCCGTCTCTGCAACCATGACGTCCACGGCCTCGGAGACGAAATATTCGACGCACAAGGCCGTCAGAAACTCGAAGAAGGTTAGCTCGATGGGATCCGAATTCATGTCCTCGAACCGATGAGAAAGTTCGACGACAAGCTGCCAGAACCTTTCCTCGGATATCTTCTGTCCATCGATCGTTATGCGTTCTCTGACATCGATGAGATGAGGGGAAATGAACAAGCCTGTCTTGAGACCTGCAGACTGCAGGATCGATGCGCACATCGCCGCGACCGAGCCTTTGCCGTTAGTCCCCGCGATATGCAGGGTAGTTAGCTTCTCCTGCGGGTTGCCGAGCTCTTTCATCGCGCGAGCGATCTCAGATAGGCTGCACCTCCATCCTCGCGATTGTATCTTGAGGAGATAATCGTGCGCCGTTTTCTGAGATCCGGATTCGTCCGATCTCATTTCCCTCTCACCACAAGACTTTCGATGAGCTCACCGACACTTTGCCCCCTCGATTTCGCAATCTTCCTAATTATTTTCATCGCCCCGGAGCCGTATTGGGCCGCCTTCTTCGGTAGCTTGGCGATGTCCGAAAGCCCGAGCCTCAACAGCATTTCCCTGATCAACCTCTTGTTCATCGCATCCGGCATGAGCAAATCGACATCGAGAGAGTTCGCCAGTAAGAGCACTTGCTCCGACATGAACGGCCTTTCTATCCTCTTGCCGTGAAGAAGTGCTATCCTGTCTTCGATGGGCATCGTTACCGTCATCAACTTCTCAATATCTGATCCCCGCATCGCGGAAAATTCGCGCTCACTGAGATGATGATATTTTGAATAGCCCCCGAATAGCTCATCCGATCCCTGACCCGTGAGTATGATTTTGCATGTGGATTCCTGAAGGACAGCAACCAAGGGGATCTCAAATGAGATCAGAACAGGGTCTTTCACACCGGTATATTCGATGATTCGCATTACATAGGAAAGCACAGACTCCTCTGTGAGCTCTATCTCCTTCAAATCGACTTTCAATCTTTCCGCTGCTTTCCGCGCATTCACGAGATCGATCGAACCTGGAGCACCCGCTACAATGCATTCCACGGGAGCGAAATCGAGCGAGAGCTTCGCGAGGAGAGTGCTATCAAGTCCACCAGAGAAGGATACCGATATCGGCTCTCCCTTTGAGGATATCCTGGCAATTTCGGCCCTGAGCAATTCCAATAGACGCTCGGAGAGCTTTCCGACCTCGTCCTCTTTCAAAGCATCTGGCAAAGGCATGATATCCTCTCGTCCGCTGTCTCAAACATTGAACTTTTATATATCATACTCGTATCAGAACCATCCCGTAACAGGAAAAACGAAAATACGGGACATAGAGCTCAAAATGCTTGAGAAAAGGATGCCATAAGCTGTGATGCCCCAGAAAAAGACTTAAAAAGAAATCGGCTCATTACTAACTTCGAAGGGGCTGAGTATCGACATCGCGGAAACCGTACGGAGGACTTGCAAATGAATGATGAGGACCTTATGAAGGTAAAGGTATGCTTCATAGGTGATGCTGGCGTCGGCAAGACGAGCCTGATAAAGAGATACGTCCTCGATGTTTTCGATGACAGATACATCGCGACCATCGGAACGAAGGTCACGAAGAAGGTCGTGGAGACTAAGGATCCCAAAAGCGGGGAGCAGGTCCGCCTGATGATGCTGATTTGGGACATTATGGGACAGAAAGGGTTCCGTGAGCTCCTGCGGGAGGCGTACTTCTTCGGAGCTCACGGCGCGATAGCGGTCTGCGATGTTACCAACCGAGAGACCCTCGACGAGCTGAGGTATTGGATAAAGGCGTTGACAGATGTGGCTGGTGACGTCCCACTGGTATTCGTCGGTAACAAGGTCGACCTCGCGAGCAGTGCCGTCATCCGGGAAGAGGACGTGAGGGGCTTGGCAGAGAAGTATGGAGCCCCGGCGTACATGTCGAGCGCCAAGACCGGCCAGAACGTGGAGAACATATTCAAGGCCTTGGCCGAAAGGATAGTCGGAAAGATGCGTTCCGCATAGCTATTGTGCCGTTTATCGTTACCAGAATTGATAATTTATCGATAATATATATAGGCACAGTTCGCAGCATATATCAGTATCGTGCATCTGTACAGATACTGAGATGTGAGGGTCGTGTTCTCCAGGAATCATATGGAAGGGGGATTCTCAGTTAGACCTATTATCCTCTCTGTTCTCTTAGCCTTGCTCTTTTCATTGCCGAGCGTGATATCGATAATCTCGCCCACGGAACGCAATATACCTGATGCCAATTATGGATTGAATGCAGGGATTCTTGTAGGCACGACCTCTAGCGGCCCTGTGGTGTTTCATCTTCATTGGGATGGAACGACGGGGACTCCTGATCCGAGCGACTACATGAATACCTCGGGACCCTATTCACCTGGAACGCTCGATTATGATTCTGACGGAGCCTATGGAATCACGATACGTAAAGTGCCTCCGAGGAACTATCATTATTGGACCGTGTTCCCTTATGCAAATTCGGACCTCCACATACAGGGCAATGTCACGTTGATAATCTGGGGTAGGGCGCAGAACAACAACAGCCTGCTTAGTTTCGATTTCAATCTTTATGACAGCCTTGACACAACGCTCGGATCAGATACAGCAATAGCCATGACCTCGTTCCCTGATGTGCTTACGCTGGACTATGAGAGGCTGTATTTCTTCAACCTGACCGGGATCAATTACACGTTACCTGCAGGACACACGATGATAATCTATCTCGGAAGATATGATAACGTCAATACCAATTTCTATGTGATATTCGACCAATCGTTCTCAGATTCGATCTGCATAATGGACATAAAATCGCACTATCACATCACGGACGGGTGGACTCAAGGCATAGAGGGGACAAGACGCTCGATCTTCACGGATCGCGAGCCCATCAAGGCGTTCGCGAACGTGACTGACGCCATCGGATCGTACGACATAAGCAATGCAACCCTGCGGGTCGCTTCGAAGGCGAACGCGACGGTGATGTACTCATCGGAGATGTCTCTAAGTGCTGTTGATCCGCGCGCTCGTTCCGCCTGGAAAGTCTTCGAGGACACCGTTGTCCCATTACCCGGCGGCGAATACGAGTTTGAGGTGACTGCTAGAGACAACACAGGGAACACGGTAGCGTACAATTGGACTATCTCGGTCATCGTCGCGGACCATTTCAATGTCTCTGTATCGAAGACGCATGTGACCGCCGGCGAATCGTTCGATGTGACCATCGAGGTGCTTGATAGCTTGAACCGGCGTATGCAGAATTGGTCGGGCCTGATAACTTTAGAGGCCGTCGACGCAACTACTGGGATGCCTGTGGCTGGGCTGTCAAACATTTCTGTAATGATGTTGCTATCCGATGCTGGTATCGCGAACGTCTCCGAGAATATCACGAAAGCCCCGTTATCAATCAGGATAAGGGCGTCAAACGGTACGACAACCGGGGAGAGCGAGCCTGTCCAGGTTGTACCGGGTCCCATCGTGAGAATGGAACTATCTCAATATATCCTTGAAATGATAGCTGGGGAGAACAGGACGGTGTCCGTTTATGCAAAGGACAGGTACAACAACACCAACACTTCTTGGCAACCATACTGGGCCATCGAACCGCCGAACGCGACTCTCGTTCCGTCCGGGATGAACGTTACTATAGCAGCGAGACTCGCAGGAACGGCGATCTTGAGATGCCAGGATAATGCCACTGGCATAAATGTGACCGCCGTGGTGAACATCAGCGCTTCAGGCCTCTCGACCATCGTTGTAATTCCCGATAGCAGCCATGTATATGAGGGGAAAAGTGTAGACATTCGCGCGATCGGATATGATCCGTTCGGCAACGAGATCGATATCTCAGAAGCCGTCTGGAGCACACAGGGATTCACCATGAGCCTTATCAGGGGCTTCGGAGCGGCCGGACAGCTGATTGCGGGGATGATACCGGAATCTGGAACAGTATATGTTACGCTCGGCACCATTAGTGGTTCGGCACGGATAAATGTCGTGTGTCCACCATGGGGCCCGACCCTCGGCACGTTCCCAAATCAGGTAGGATACGAAGATACTCCCTGGGAAAGAGACCTGGCTCTCTATTGGCAGGATGTGAACGGCACATCCTCTTTGAGCTGGTTTGTGACCGATGTGAATTCTTCGTTGCTCATAATAACTCCGAAATCGCGGAGCGTTGCAAACTTCATTCCGCAGCCGAACGCATTCGGGGAGAATAGCGTGAGGTTCTGGGTGAGGGACGGTGACGGTTACACGAACTTCAAGACTGTAAAGATTACGATCAATCCAGTCAACGATGCCCCTGAGTTCATTAACAATCCCCCGACGAAGATCTATGTGAAATTCAATACGCCGTACCAATTCAATTACGACTATTACGTTATTGATGTCGATAACCCGAAGGAGTCGCTCGAGTTGTTTGCGGAGCTGAGCTCGACCAAGTACGGCAGCATAACCGCCTCGGGGTTAAAGCTCACGTATCTGTTCACGGATGCCCTAGGCGGGAAAGAGTATCAGGTCGCTGCGACTCTGATAATATCTGACGGAGCATTGCGAGATACGCTTTCGATCGTCGTGTTCGTGACCTCGGATACTCCCCCCGAGTTGGTAAGAGAACTTCCGGACGTTGAGATAGACGAGGGCCAACTCAATTATAAAGCATTCGATCTCGATGACTACTTCACAGACCCTGACAAAGATATCCTCTATTACTCGAACGGCTCAGAGCATGTGATCATTAACATAGATGCGGACCATGTCGTTTGGCTGAGCTCGCCGTCGGAATGGTCGGGCACTGAGGAAGCAGTGTTCATTGCACAGGATCCGACCGGTGCAATCCAGATAGACACAATAATCATCACAGTGAGGCCCGTCAACGACCCGCCCGTCATATATCCGATTGACACGATATTCGTACATTTCGATGATGCTTTCGTATTCGATCTCAGACAATACGTTTTCGACCCTGACAACGAACTAATCGAGCTCACGATCACAACGAGCGACCCGCTGAACGTAAGCTACAGTGTCTTCCCATACCCGAGTCTTAATATATTGTATCCCGAGAACCTCAGCGGCGGGATATACACTGAGCAATACGAGGTGCACGTAACTCTTTATGTCTCTGACGGTTACCTCAGCACGCAGAGACTCTTGAGCATTATCGTCAGTGACAATTATCCGCCCAGATGGATACAGCCGACACCGGAGCTGCTCAGCTTCATGGAAGACTCATATCTTGCAGCGCCGTACTCTATCAATCTCATCTCGATGTCCCAGGATGCCGACTCGAGCGATCTGACATTCGTCGTGGAGGGAAACGCAGACATAATCGTGGTGATAGGTCAGGATGGATGGGTGAATTTCTCTGCGCCCGAGAATTGGAATGGCCACGAGATATTGACATTCAAGGTTTTCGACGACAAAGGAGCCTGGGATTCCTTCAAAGTCAGAATCGATGTTCTGCCTGTTAACGACCCGCCTGTCCTCCTATCAATACCAAATCAGATTCATTACGGAGGACGCCAATGGAGCCTTAACCTGAGGCCTTACATAATCGATGTCGACGATCCTGCATTGGTTAACATCGAGGTCATAGTTGAGAATCCCGATTTTGTCCGGGCGGTCGGACTCGAATTATTCTTTGACTTTCCAGAAGGGGTGGAATCGGCGACCGTGATCCTGAAGGTAACAGACGGGGAAGCCGATTCGAACACTGTCTCTTTCACGGCATCTATAGGGAAGACGCGCGAGGAGATGTTTTTCTATCCCTGGTCACTTTTCGGCGTACTGATAATCGCGGCGCTCATCGGATACATGATCGCGATCAGGATGCTGCCGCACAAGCTCCAGGAGCTTTTCATTATTCACAATGATGGTAGGCTGATATGTCGGGTGGGCTCGGAAAGCATTGAGGGGGGCATGGACGAGGACGTCGTCAGCGCGATGTTCACCGCAATACAGGAGTTCATAAAGGACTCCTTCAAAGATGAGCCAGAGGGCCTGAAGAACCTGGAGATCGGGGACAGCAAGATCGCGATTGAGAAGGGCAAGTGGATATACGCCGCGATGATCTATAAGGGCTGGCCCCCGAAGAGGGTCTTCAAGGACTTCAAAACATTCGTCAGGGAGCTCGAAGAGGCATACGGCGATGATATCCGGCTCTGGGATGGCACGATGAAGAAGCTGTTCGGAATAAAAGCCGTCAGCCAGGCGATGCTGCAGAAGAAATACCGTCCCGAGGGCGTAAAGCAGGAGAAGATGAAAGAGGAGGCAAAGGCGCTCGAGGAGCTGCATGCCCAGAAAGCTGAGGACCTGCCGAATGAAAAAGGGCGTTAAGCGATTCTGCTCATTTGTCCCCCGGACATAACAACGCAGTTCATCGCATGCTTCGCGCACTCTCCCTGGTTTGACCCATATCCGGGGGCTGTCGTGCGTCTTATTGTCCCCCAGTCATCCCCGGGTGACTCACCCGATAGTCCTGAGGGGGCCCATTATCGACGCACTGTCGCCCGGCGTCGGAAGAGACCGCATCACGATATCAGCGGCGTTTCGTACCGGGCAGTCTCATTATTACTCAGTACATCCTTAATAATCTTTCATCAGCGCTTATGGGATCAGTTGTTGTAAATCAGGAGAGGCACCGCACACTGTCACGCGATAACGAGGCAATGTAAAGCATTTCGAATTATATCTCATTGATCCAATCTGGCACGATGATGGATTTTTGGAAACCGAAGGCAGTCAGATTTGCGACAATTTATATACGGTGCTCGCCGATAAGTATCACGATGGAAAAATGGCGGCCGACCAGCAATCGTTGTTGAAATGGTTGAACATCATCGCTTTTATAATGACTGTGATCGTGAATAGCCTTGCGGGAAGCACTACTCTCATCGGCGGCGTCAATACGGCCTATATATCTGACTCGAATCCAACATTGATTACTCCTGCGGGATATGTGTTCTCCATTTGGGGGATAATTTACGTCCTGCTTGCAGTATTCGTGATATATCAGGCTTTGCCAAGCCAAGAAGAAAAGGAGTTTCGTAGGAAGATCGGCTGGCTCTTCGTTCTCAGCTGTGTGTTCAATATTGTATGGTTGTTCCTTTGGCAGTACGAGCTTCTTGCAGTATCGGTTCTCGTGATGTTCCTCCTGCTCGTGAGCCTGATACTCATCTATCTGCGGCTGGATATCGGCAAGGCGATAGTTCCGATGAGGGAAAGACTCGCCGTTCATCTACCATTCAGCGTCTATCTCGGGTGGATAACTATTGCCACCATCGCGAACGTTTCGGCAGCTCTGGTTTCCTCTGGCTGGGATGGTGCGGGGATTTCCCAGGAGACTTGGGCGATCGTGATAGTCATCGTTGCATCGATAATCACAATCCTCGTGATAGTCGCCAGAAGGGACATCGCTTACGGCCTGGTGGTCATCTGGGCGCTGGTGGGCATCGCGGCGAAACAGAGCGAAACTCAGGTTGTCGTCACGACAGCGGAGATATGCGCCGTGTTCGCGTTGATTGCGCTGGTTGTAATCTCGATACTTCCGAGAATAAGAGGCAAATGGACGAAGAATACTAACGCCTGAGAAACGGGAATTCGCGATGAAAACGGAGGGCGGATGACTGATAATGACCTCGTATTCCAACTCACGGCCTGTTGCATTCGCCTGCGTTGCGCTCTTGATTGTATCAATCATGTATTCGATTCCTGGAGCTCAAGCATGGGGAAATGGCGGATATTCTTCGAATCATCAGGATCCAGACTATGGCTCGCATGATTGGATTGCAGATATGGCTTTGTTGATCCAGATCAGAGATGTGACATTCCTGTCAATTACCTACCATTCGGAGTATCTCCTTGGGACCGAGGCACCGGACAATCCAGAGTATATCGGCGATCAGAGTTACCATCACGTATATTATCATTCAGACGGAACTCTTCAGGATGATATAAGCGCCAAGCGAGCCACTGCAATGTACGAGAGTTCCCTGATCTATTTAAGCCAGAACAATCTGGAAAGCGCGGCTTTCACGATAGGCGCAATGACCCATTATATCGCGGATGTCGGCGTATTCGGACATACCATGGGAAGCTCTACCGATTGGGGAGAGGAGATCCATCATTCGGATTACGAGAGCGCAGTCGAATCCATGATTCCCAATCTCGATATTCCGCCGGATATTCCGCTTGGAGACAAGTCGGCCTATCAGGCAACGATCGACCTTGCAAGAGATGTAACATTTGGAAAAGGAGACATCAAACCGAACATCTGGATGGATTCGAACTATCTTTGGACGAATCGCGAGTTCGAAGCGAGCGCGATGGCTTCTCTGTACGCGACCGTTGAGGCAGTTGCGGCGGCTATCAATCATTTATTAATCGAAGCCGGATTTTCGACGGGAGATAATAATCAGCCAATTCCTCCGACTGACACCGATGAGCAGCCTATGCCGACGCCACATAATCCTCAGCCGCCACGCTTATTGAATGCGACATTGAATGAAAGGGGAATCCTCATAAGCTGGTTGTCCCCTTTGGACGACGGCGGCTTTCCCATCAGTTCGTATCTGATCTATCGCTCAACAGATAGAATCCATTTCTCGCAAGTAGCGATTCTAAATGGCAATGTTCTCAATTGGACTGACTCGGAAATCCAGGAGGGTATCACATACATCTACAAGATGCAGGCCAGAAATTTCATCGGGCTGAGCGATTTCTCTGTCGCATTGGTGGTCACGGTGCCGAAATCCGGCGGAGATTCTCTGGAAGATATTTCCAACGCAGGGGATCAGTCAACGGTTCTGCAAGTAGCGATACCATCTGCGGCAGTTGCAATCTGTCTCGGAGGGTTGTTCTTTTGGCGAATGAGAAAGGCGGCAAGATGACGGAATGGAGGTCGACATCCTAATCCCCGGACTCAGGGACATCGAGGATGCGAAGAGGATCTAGGCGAGGCGTACACCGATGCCGATCGGTATTCCATAGCATGAAAAGAAATTTTTGCCAGTGCGATAGATTTTCTCAAGGCTTGACTTCCTCGAGGATCTGAATTACGCCCTATTGTGAGGGATATTTATTTATATATCCGTTTGAGACTTCGGCTTAACATATCACGGGGAAAGTGAGCCAGTCAGGGTTTGCCATATCGTTCATGGCACCTATATTGCGATCATAGTTCACCCATAGGATCTCGCCAAGATCGGCAAAGGCGATCGCTGGTCTTCGATGAAATGGAGAGAGCAAGAATGATGCCTGGAAATCAGGATATTGTCAAGAAGACCGAAACCTTCCTCAGACAGAGCTATACCCCTATTCCGAAGAATGAATCGGAAGAGGCAATCGTCGCGATAACGAATTTCCTGGAGAGATATGTGCAGGGCTTGATCCCCCAAAGGATGATTCTGGAAGAACTGACGAGGACGATCCACAGGGTCTTCGGATTTCAGTACGTGTGTATCGCCCTCAGAGACCGAGATGGCAGATTCAGATACAAGACGTCGATAGGCCTGACGTCCGAGGCGATGAAGGCGCTGTTCGAGATCGCATACTCTGACGCAGATCTATTCGATGAGAGTACGTACCCGTCAACAGCGATATCCGACATAACGAGGTTCTATATGGCGGAGGGGGCGCCGTACACGCCCAACGAGGTCTCGACTTTTTCCAGACCACAATTGCTTGGCCGAAAGAGGAGCTCTCCGGATGATATGATAGAGGGGGATTACTTCAATGTGTTCATCAAGGGATCGAAGAACGAGGTCCTGGGATACCTAGAACTCGGAGTGACAAGAAACGGAAAACTGCCTGCCAGGAGTACCCTTAGCTGGCTTGAGGTGATTGCGAGATTATTGGCAATCGTTCTATCGAGCGAGAATGTGTGATATGAGCGCGAAGGAGAAGGATATCAGACAAGAGCTGTTCGTCAAGCAGTTCTACCTGGGCGGGACAGTCTCGGATGAGGAGAGAACGATATCCGATATCGAGAGATTCCTCGAACGATCGTTGAAATTATCCGGACAGCTCAATGCCGTCCTCGGCGAAACCGCTAGGCTGATACACAAGATATCAGCATTTACGGAGATAGCCATAGGACTCAAGGATGACGATGGCATGTTCCGATATCACGAGATGCTCGGCTTCAGGAAAGAGGCCATTGATGCGAGGAAACGGATCGCTTACAATGAGAGGGATATGGCAGACGGCGTTTCCTATCGCGCGATCAAGAGCGGCAGATATTCCCAGTTTCATCTCTCGGAGTTCGAGCCATTCAAGCCCGGGGAAGAAGATACATACAACAGGCCTGAACTGCTGGGTCGCCCGCGGACAAATCACGACAACATGGTCGAAGGAGATTATCTGGATATCTACATATATGGCGCTCAGAGGGAGATTCTGGGCTGGCTTGAGCTTTCCGGAACGAGACATGGGAAGTTCCCGACAAGGCGGGACCTGCTGAACTTGGAGCTCATTGCGTCCTGTCTTGCGCTCCTGATAACCTACTCGCGCAAGCTGAAAGGTCGTCAACCGTTCAGTTTCGGCAGACCTCCGGGTTATCGATAAGCAAGAGCCAAGAGTGGGGTAGGTCGGATTTGAACCGACGACCTCATGCTCCCAAAGCACGAATCATAAACCAAGCTAGACCACTACCCCGCCCTGAGAAGCGGAAGTGTCTCTACAAGGTGCGTTACACAAGCCCGGATATTTATTCCTATGGTCAACCAATGAAGAGAAAATATGGCCTCTCAACTGGATAACTCTCTCAACAGGTCCCTGACCGCGGCCCTCACGGATTCCTGGCTGTTCATCCTAGGGGTCCATCCCTCCGAGGTTATCTTCTCGATCGATAAATGCATCTTACGTACATCGCCGGGCCAGCCCCTGCCACCATCGACCCCTCCTGACCAGACGTATCTCACATTTTTCAACCCCATTTCCTTACATACGATGTCCGCTATCGACTTGACGTCGAGCATGTCCTTCGAGCCGATGTTATATATGCCCACCCTTTCGGCGCATGTCTTCTCCACGTGGAGCATTGCCCTGACACAATCAGAAATGTAAGTATATGATTTCAAAGTCCCAGGAGGAACTCCAAGGATTTCTAGCTGCGACGGATCCTTCCTGAGCTTCGAGATGAAGTCGTGGATGACCCCATGGCCGCTACGACTGCCGACGACGTTCGCGAATCTGAAGATCAGCGCCCTCATATCGAACGTGTGGCAGTAAGCAGATATCAACGCCTCGCAGCCGAGTTTGGAGGCGCCATAGAGAGATATCGGTATCAGAGGACCATAATCCTCAGGGGTGGGCAGGACCGAGGCTTCGCCGTATACGGTCGAGGTAGAGGTGAATGAGATCATCTTGATCCTCTTCTTGCGCATCATCTCGAGCACGCTGACCGTCCCGAGAACGTTCTGGTTCAGGTGTGTTTGTGTATCCTTGATGCCCGCTCTGACATCGGGATTCGCCGCGAGATGATATACGGCGTCGACGTCCTCGAACGCCTCTTCGAGGTTCTCTTCGGAGAGTATATCCCCCTCGACCAATGTGAATCGGTCGCTCTCTTTCGCGTTCGTCAGATTGCTCATGCTCCCGGAGCTGAAATTGTCTATGCCGACGACCTCGACGCCCCTGGATAGCAGCTCATCCACGAGATGGCTTCCGATAAAGCCGGCGCAGCCCGTTACCGCGACCTTCGTTACCAATCCGATCCTCCCGATCGTGCTCGTATCTTATTCAAGGGATTTCTTATTATCCTTTTGAGCGCTCCTCTATGAATTCGAAGAATTTCTGGAACGCGCGGCCGCGATGTGATATGCTGTTCTTGACGGCCATGTCGAGCTCTGCGAATGTCTGAGTATATCCTTCAGGGATGAAAATCGGATCGAACCCGAACCCTTTCGTGCCCCGCTCGACCTCGGAGATCAGGCCTTTCGACACGCCCTTGAACAAGTGCAGGTCTCCGCCAGGCTCCATGAACCCCAAAACGCACTCGAACCTTGCGGACCTGTCTTCCACGTCCTTCATAAGACGCAATATGCCGTCGCAGCGCAACGTCTTGTAGGCGTGAGCGCTGTACACCCCGGGGAAACCCTTGAGCGCCTCTATGAACAGACCAGAATCGTCCACAAGTATCGGCGTTCTGTATCGTTTCATGAGCCATTCCATACCCTGGATCACGACCATCTCGAGCGAATCCGCCTGCATCTCGGGATATGCAATCGGCAAATGCACAGGCTCGTGTCCGCGCGAACGCAGCATCTCTCCTATCTCGGCAAATTTTCCCTTATTGGTCGTCACGAACGATATCTTCACGTGTATCTTCCCCTTTTCTCGATCTCCTTGACCCTCTGCAGTATCACCTGGGCGTCCTTGTAGTGCTTCTTGTACGAGTCGATGACGTCTTCGAGAAGATGCTCACGCACATAATGCGCTGAATGGAACGCCTCGAACAATAGGTGCAGATCGACCCCTTTCTTCTCGATCTCGTCGGTTTTCTCGCCGAGCGAGAAATCGATCAAGCATATCTTGCCGTCATCCCTCATCAGCATGTTCGAAGTCGTCAGATCGCCGTGGACGATGTCGTTCGAATGAAGTATCGCCGCCAGCCTTCCGATCTCTATAGCCAACGCCTTCGCATCCGGTTCAGGCAAAGTATTGAACAGGTCTTTTATGCGCGGACCGTGGATACGCTCCATGGTTATCTCGGCCTTGGATAGATCGATATCATAGATTATCGGCACAGGGATTCCCTTCGATCGCGCCTCAAGCATCAGGCGCGCCTCGTTCTTCGTCCTCTGCGCGCGAATTTTCAAATCGAGCGCTGGGTGCCTATAGCCCTTCGGAATCCTTCGCTTCAGTATTATATCGCGTCCAAGCCACTTGCCGTCGTGCAGTTCCGCTTCGGCTCCTCTACGAAGGACAGCCATTCGATCACCGATATCAGGATCGATCAAGAGTCCCGGCTGATCATGTAATCCGCAAGCTCTCGAAGCAGATTCCGAGCCTCGCTGGCCGGAAGATCGTCCAGCAGGATCTTCGCCTTCCCGATCATCTCACCCGCGACACGCTGCGCCCTGTCGATTGCACCCGCCGCCTCGATGAGCCGGATGGCCTCGTCGATTTCTCGTTCGCTCGCGTCCCTTTTTCCGAGAATCCCGCGCAGACGAGCCCTCTCATTCTCTTTCAAAGTCTCGAGCGCATAGATCACGATCAGGGTCTTCTTGCCGTTCCTTATATCGCTTCCTTTGGGTTTCCCGAGCCTAACCGGATCCCCGCTCAAGCACAGTATATCATCTCGAATCTGGAACGCGAGCCCGATCAGTCTTCCGAACTCGAACATGCTCTCCTGCAATGCCTCGGGGGCACCCGCGATTATAGCTCCGCCCTGCGCCGCGGCAGAAAAGAGGACCGCGGTCTTGCGCTCTATCATTTTCAGATAGGCCTCCGACGAGACGGAATCGAGCTTCTCCGAGTCCATGTCCATCTGCTGCCCCTCGGCGAGGACGAGCACTGCCTTCGCGAGAAGAGTCGTCAGCTGGCTCTTGCTCTCGCCATCGATTGCCATGCTCCCGACCATCTCGAACGCCTTTGCGAAAAGCGCATCGCCGGCCAGGATGGCTTCCGGGAGGCCGTATTCGACATGGACGGTCCTCATCCCCCTGCGGGTAGTATCGTTGTCCATCACGTCGTCATGGACGAGTGTGAAGTTATGCACCATCTCCAGGGAGACTCCGAAGGGTATTGTGCGCTCTCCGCTGCCGCTCACAGCATCGGCAACGAGCATTGCGGTTATCGGCCGCAATCTCTTGCCACCGGCCAAGGGGTAATGAAGCATCGCTTTCCTGAGACGTTCGTTCTCAATGCTGGACAAGCTACTTCTCAGAGCAGCATTGATCCTCTCGATCTTTTCCTTGAACCTTTCTTTGATGTCCATATCGGCAACCTCAAGTCGTCTCCTTCAGAAGGTGATTCAGCCATTCTCTTGTCTGGCCCATGACGAGAGGTGTATGCTCCGAGAGAGCTCTGATATCCTTTGAGCCGGTAAGGAACATCGCGATCCTCAACTCTTCCAAGGCCTCTTTCAGCTCGGCGACGACCTTGTCCGGGCTGTCAAGGGCCGGAACGAGCAACCTGTTCGCCATGCCGGCGCACGTCGCGCCGATCGAGATAGCTTTCGCGACGTCCAGGCCTCCTCTGACACCGCCTGAGGCTATGGTCGGAAGATACATCGAGGCGATCGCGGCGGAGACCGGGGTCGGAATCCCCCAGTTCCAGTAGGTCCTTCCGAGCCTGGCTTTCAATCTATCTCCCACCTCTTGGGCTCTGTAAAACTCCACGGCCGAGAAGCTCGTGCCGCCCGCGCCTCCGACATCCACCCCCTTGATTCTCGTCTTTGCGAGAAGTCTGATGAGATCGTGCGACATGCCAGCTCCGGTCTCCTTGACAATTATCGGGAACTCCGTCGCGAGGTCACGTATTATGGCCATCGCGCCTCTCGCGCGTCTTTCGCCTTCCGGTTGCACGGCCTCCTGGAGATAGTTCAAGTGTATGGCAACCAGATCTGCATCAATCATGTCGATGGCCTGAGAGAGGATCTTCGAGGAGCCCTTGTAGCCTGAAGCTACCAGCTGGGGCGCGCCAATGTTTGCTATCCTGAGGGGTATGTCGTAATCCTTCAGCACGGAATACGTCTTTGCCATCTCTGGGTTCTCTATTGCCGCCCGTTGGCTGCCTACCCCCATCGCTATCTGTAAGTCCGAAGCGGCCTTTGCGAGATTGGCGTTTATCTTTGACCCGGTCTCGTATCCGCCCGTCATGGCCGATATTACTATCGGGGCGGCCAATCTCTTCCCGAACAGTCTGACCTCTGTGTTTATCTCGTCGAAATCTATCTCCGGGGCGGCTGAATGCACCAGCTGGATATCGTCCCAGAAGTTCCACTTCGCAGACACGTCCCTGGTGGAGCATATCTCCACATGGTCCGATTTCCGTTTCTCCGTATTGTTCTGAGGCATCATGCAATCACCCTGGTGGATATCACATCTCTCCCCTCAATTGCGTCTTCCAGCCTGCCTTCGGCATTTCCGTTCAGAATCATACAATTTTCGCAGTGTTTGGCGATCTCCATCATCCTTGCCAGCTTCATCTTCATCGCTCCCGTCACGTCCTTCTTCCTCGTCCCTGCAGAGATCAAATCGATGTTCTCGGGGGAAACGACGTCCATCAGCCTTGCGCTGGAAGAGATCTTCGGGTCATGGTCGTAAATCCCGTCGACGTCGGTTACAAATATTACTTTTTCCGGCTCGAAATACCTCGCGAGCTCCAGCATGAGAAGGTCCCCAGAACATATCGAAAATGTCAACTCTCGGTCCGGGACGATATCGCCAAAAGTGACTGGCACATAGCCGTTGGACATCACCCTCTCGAACTTCTCGGGGCAGAAATCATGAATCTCACCCGAAGTAAAGCTCCCGATGCTATATGGCGGGATGGAGAATCCGTGCAGCCTGTTCTTATCCATACAGAAAAGGACCTTTGCATTAAGGCTCAGGACATCCCTATGGATATGAGAGATCAGGCGTAGCTTCCCCATGTCACCCTTTTCCACACCGTCGGAAAGAGCCGCCTTCTCTGCCAGGATATGGCCGAACGAGCCGGCCCCGTGCACCAGAATGAGCTCATGTCTTGCTGGTCGCAACTCCTTGCAAAGGCGAAGACAGGTCTTGCGTCTAAAGCTCCTGAGCTTCTCCTTATTCGTTATCACGGAGCCCCCGAGCTTTACTACTATCAATGCTCTTCATCCCTTTGTCGGGCTCTGGATGAACCCTCGATTAGATAAAGGCCTTGTATCAGGGTTCCAGATAAAAACCCTACGGTACTCAATGAGCAAGAACGGATTGTCCAATGATCGAACGTCTATCTTACTTGGAGAGATAGATCTCGATTGAAGACACGTTCGCTGTACCGCCGCCCTCGGTGGAGACCGTCTCGGTGGATATCTTGATATCCTTGTAGTTCACGTTCTGGATAAACCGGTGTCTTACGATTTCCGCCACGTCGACTGCCCGGCTTATCGCTCTTCCCCGTGCCTTTATGATGACATCGGTTCCACCGTTGTTGAACTGTGTCACCACCGCGAGTACGTAGTTCATTGTCGGTTTCTTGCCTATGTAAACCGTATTATCTTCCGCCATGACCATTTCTCCGTTGCTCGCAAATCGGTACATTGAAGCCTGTCATATTTAAACATATCCAGAAACGGGGGGTCATCCGAGAAAAAGGAGGCGCCCCGGCGTCGGAAATTCAAATATTAGAGGAACACTTTGCATGACAAGATGAGACCAGCCGAAAAAGAGAGGGTCGCCCTCACGATTCTCGAGGAGATGGAGTCGGTCGCGGTCGCATTTTCCGGAGGCGTCGACTCGACCCTCGTGTGTGCCCTTGCGAAAGAGGCGCTCGGGGATAGGGGGATTGCCGTCATCGGGAAGTCCGAGGTCGATCCCGAGGAGGAGCTACGCGATGCAAAGAAGATCGCCAGGAAGATCGGCATAAGGCTTATAGAGGCGAGAATACCCGTGATGGATAACAAGGAATTCGTGAGCAACACAACGGATAGATGCTATCATTGCAAGAGGATGCTGTTCGGAACTATTCTCGAGATCGCCCGTAAAGAGGGGATCGATAATATCGCGGACGGCAGCACGGCCGATGACGAAGCGGATTTCAGGCCTGGTAGAAAGGCGAAGGCGGAATTCGGGGTGAGAAGCCCCCTGCTGGAAGCCGGGATACGTAAAAGGGATGTCAGGATCCTCCTGAAAAAACGCGGTATCGAATCCTGGTCAAAGCCGCAGGCGGCTTGCCTCGCCTCTAGAATACCTTACGGAACGACGATCACGCATGAGCTCCTGGAGAGGATATCGTCCGCCGAAAGGTATCTCCACGGACTCGGGTTCGGGCAGGTCAGAGTAAGGGCCCATGGGCCTGTGGCGAGAATCGAAGTGGAAGGAACCGAGATGGCGCGTCTCTTAAGCAAGCGTCGAAGCATCGCAAGAAGATTCAAAGAGCTGGGATTCGTATATGTCGCGCTGGACATTGAGGGATATCGGTCCGGCAGTCTCAACGAGGCAATCGGATGGACAGGAAAAGACTGAAGAAATTGCTCGAAGGCGTCCAAAAGGGTAGCATCACCCCGGAGGATGCCATCGATGAGCTCAGGAGCCTTCCGTTCGAGGATCTTGGGTACGCGAAGTTGGATCATCATCGGACCATCAGACGCGGATTTCCAGAGGCGGTTTTCTGCATCGGCAAATCCAATAAACAGATAATTGAAATCGCCAGGAGATTCGTCGAGAGGCAGGGGTTCGCGGTCCTCACCAAGGTCTCGGAAGAACAGGCATCCGAGGTACGGAAAAAACTTGACGGACGGCGGATGAAGTATTCCGCAAAAGCGAGGATGATACTCATCGGAAAGCCCTCGGAGAGGATAGATGGAACATTGTCCATAGTCACCGCAGGGACCTCGGATATACCGATAGCAGAAGAGGCAGCCGTCCTTTGCGAGGCCTATGGCGTCCGTGTAAAACGGATCTATGACATCGGAGTCGCAGGCACCCACAGACTAGCTCCGTTCGTCCGCGCCATAGAATCGTCCGACGTTGTCATAGTCGTCGCGGGCATGGAAGGGGCATTGCCCAGCGTGGTCGCGAGCACGACGGATAAGCCAGTGATCGCGGTCCCAACGAGCATTGGGTACGGCGCGAGCTTCCGCGGCCTCGCAGCCCTTCTCGGGATGCTTTGCAGCTGCTCGCCTGGCATTGCGATAACGAATATCGACAACGGGTTCGGCGCAGGCGTTTTCGCGCTATCCATCATGAGATTGAGAAACGGTGATTGATCAGAGCTTCATGCCGCACTTCCTGCAGAACTTGTCCGAAGGCTTCAGTTTCGCCCCGCAGGATGAACACTTCCTCTCGCCGACAGGGTTGCCGCATTGCCCACAAAAGACATCACCTGGGTCTATCTCATAGCCGCAATTGGGGCACTTCAATTTAGACGGTTCCGCCTGGCCCGAGGGTTCGGCCGGCTCCTTCGTTGTGCTGCTCGAGGGCTGGACGTTCGCAACGGGACCAGGTCTTACATCCTTCACAGGCTCTCCGGATAACAGCTTCTTCGCCTTGTATGAGCAAGAGAGAGCCTTGGCGTAGTCTTTGGCTTCCAGATGCTTCTCCGCCTGGTCTATCAATGCCCTAGCGGCATCTCTTGTCTCAACCGGCCCGGCAAAAGAGGCGAGATCATCTTTCGCGGTCCGGAGCTCGAACCTTGCGGGTAAGGATGGGTCCTCTTTCGGTCTTGGGGGTATCTTCAGCTTCCTCTCATGCCCAGGACCAGATTCATCTTCAACGATAGTCCCCATGGCCTCATCGGTCGGCCCGGAAGAGGCCAATGCCATCTCCCCCTCTTGCTTGCATCTCATCAGCTCCTCTCGCGCCCGCGCACACGCATCGATGCACGAATCGTAATCCCCGGATTCGTTCGCCTCCTGAGCCTTCTGAATTATGTAGTCCGCCTTCATCGTGTTATAGTTCTGCGATCGGAGCTTGTTCCTGACGGCCTTGGTTGTTAGAAGCGCATTGAACGCCCTGTCCTTCTTTGCGGCGTTCTCGACGAGCCTTTTGCCGAACCCCTTGCTACGCATGAATCGCAATTCGAAATACATCACTAAGCCGGCGATGACCGCCAGGATCGCAATGAGAACAGCCTTCTCCGTATCATCCATAAGGGTACCGACCGAAGTATAACCAGCACGAATTATCGATATATATTCTTCCCTTTAATTGTCGAGAAAAACTCAGGACCACCGTTTTTCGGAAAGGAAATTATAGAGTGCGTGACAGCGTTCCGCGCACGTCTGGCTTTCAAACGGTGCAGTTGACCCGGTATCCGAAGATATCGGGCTGGTACACCTAGGCCAAACGAGCACGAGGCTCCCCGAAGGTCGCCTTGAGCTTCCCGTGGGCTCGCGCACCACAGTACTGCAGAGAACGTGGGCGAGCTTAACTTCTGGGTTCGGAATGAGACCAGGTGTGACCTCGCCGCTTTGGCCGTCACGCACTCTAAGGCGTTCTAATCAGGAGGAGGTATATAAAGATTACAACGGTGGATCCGATGGCTCTTCCTCAGCAATCCTGGTGCTACCATACTGCAGACCAGCACAGCTAGGTTCAAGAAGGCCGTCAAATTATCCGAGATGAGAGAAGAAAGATGCCTCGCCTGACAGCTGTGACATTGGATCTCTGGGACACGCTGATAACCGAGGTGCCCCGCAAGAACCCCGGATTGCGCAAGTATCGGATCGAGCTGATACAACGCGAACTGGAGATGCTCGGATTCAAATACGATTCCGGGAGGATCGAAAGGGCGTATGCCCAATCCGAGGAATTCTGCGATGAGGTCTGGAAGAGGCGTAGGGACATGCCTCTCGACGACCATTTCCTGTTCATGCTCTCATGCATCGACTCGAGGCTGCCCTGGAAATTGAAGCGGGAAGATCTCGGTAGACTGAGGAAATACTATGCAGAGGCAATAATGCAGATGCCTCCTGTCCTGCTCCCTCATGCGCGGGAGGCCCTGGAATATCTCGCCGATAGAGGATACAGAATAGGTCTGATATCCAATACTGGCAGAACCCCAGGAGAGGTCCTGAGACGGCTGCTCGACCAGCTCGGGATCGCGCGATATTTCGATGTCATGACATTCTCCAACGAGGTCCTCGTGAGAAAACCTGAGAAGAAGATATTCCTGCACACGGTCAAAGGACTGAACACACTTCCGAGGCTGACGCTGCACATCGGAGACGACCCGGAAGCGGATCTTGCAGGTGCGTTAAACGCCGGAATGAACGCTCTTCTGGTTGATGCTCACAGAGACTCGCGGAGTGATGATGGGATCATCCGTTCCCTGGCCGAGCTGCAAGAGATTCTGTGATCAGAAGAGCAGAGACAACACCCATGCGAGCATCGCTCCGGATGCAATCGACAGGAAGTTGTTCCCCAACTTACCTATCTTTCCCTTCTGTTCTATCGTTGCGCCTATAAGGCTATCGATCTGGCATCCGAAGAAACCGCAAAGCGTGGGTATGAGAAATGTGTAGGCGCCCACGACCATCTGAGAGTTCAACGAGAAAAGCAAGTAGGCGATGGCGCTGGTGACCGCCGCGGAGAAGAATGCGGCCAGCTGGCCCGTCAAGGAGACTCCCCCGTTCGTCCCAGGGGGCACCGGCTTCAGTGTTGTGATCAATACAGGTTTCGGGTCGAACACCCCTATCTCGCTCGCGGCGGTGTCCGCAGCCGCAACGGCGAGCGCTGAGACGAACATGAAACTGGCCGTACCGAGATCGATCGTTGGAACACCTGCGAACGCGAGTATTGCGATGATGGTCATCACCAGACCGTTCGCGGCGACGTTTCTGTAGCCGCGCTCGCCCCTCGTCCCCTCGTGCAGGCCCTTCATCTTCTTAATCTCGAATCTATATCTGGTGAACGCAAAGCTCGTCAGGAGGAACAACAGCAGCATGATTAGCCAGAGTATGCTTCCCATCACGCTGATTATCACGCCGACAACGAATGCTAGCATTGAGCCCTTGAGATCGAGTATATTCCTGTAATAGGCGAACACCGAAAGACCTACGCAGATATCGATGTAGAGGATGATCTCCCAGAGTGCCAGCAATCACTCACCTTCCGTCATTCGAGCGTGTCCGAATCGGCATTGATTGCCGTGGGGCGAAAAAACGGCAGCACGCCACTGCATCCCATCCTCTTGGCCAGTCGGATACTCTTGGCTCATATTATTATTTTCGGCCAGATTATCAGACATATCTTCGTGCTCGACGTCGTGAACGCCCGGCAATTTATCATCCCAGCAGCTGCTTCCGCTTGAAGAGCACGACGCTGATGATCGAGAACACGAGGAAATACGCGGCCATCACTATCGCGCTTGTCCCGAGTTCCGGGTAGAAATTATAGATCGTCCCGAAGCCGCCCAGCTCGTAGCTCGAATCGGTCGGGTAGTTATCTGCATTTATCGACTCGACTATCGTGTCGCCGGCAAACGTGAGCATGAACCACATCTTGACGCCTGCCAGGGAACCGACGCCGGTTATTATCTGCGATATCATGGTCAGGATGAAGAAGGTCAATATTATCGCTCCCGTCGAGCCTTTCATGACGGAGCTTATGAAGTAGGCGACCCCCAGGCATCCCAGCAGGAAAAGCGTGGCATACATGAAGGACAAGTAGAGATACTTTGCGGACTCTCCGAGGGTCACATACGAGAGAACAAGAATTGCGATATAGAATATCGTGACCATCAGAAGACCAGCGAGGAAGCTCGCAATCATTTTCCCCGCGAAGAGCACCTCGCGCCTCATAGGGTTCGGAAATATGAGATAGGCCGTCTTGTTCTGGTATTCACTGACTATCGAATCTGCTCCGAAGAATATCGAACAGATTATGACCAGGATCGATCCGAACTGCAGGAAGTTCTCCGTGAAGCTGTTCGTGCTCCGCTTGAAGTCGTAGCTCACGATGACCTCGTTCGAGCTGTAGTTCTGGAAGAATATCACGGCCCGGAGATCGCTCCTGTAAGTCCACATATCCTTAGGCAGAGGTGTACCGTCCACCGTGACATTGATGGAATCCGGAAGTACGCCCCCTCTGCTCAAATTCCCGTAGGTAGCGTTCGGGAACATCGACATGCCGAAATATGCCGGCACAGGCTGCAAGATGAGCTTCTCTTCGACATGCCCGGCGTGCGGCGACCCGAGGGCTGGCGGAAGCTCGTATATCAGGGCGACTATGAGAGCCACTATCAGTATCGTCCCTATGAGTCGCCTGCTCCGCAGATATTTTAGGAGTTCGTATCTGGCGACTATGAGGGCCTGCTGGATGTCGGATGGTAGCGATCTTGAACACGGACCAGTACTTGTCATCCGAATCACCTCGACTCCTGGATCATCTGCATGTAGAGATTCTCCAACGCCAGGCCCTTTGGATTGAACGAGTTCACCTTCAGGCCAGCATCCAGCATCTCCTTCAGTAGCAGGTATCTCGTGCTCGGCTCCGCGGAATATTCGATATAGAGCCTCAATGGCGTGACGCGCTCAATGCCCTTGACCCCAGCAAACGAACCGATCCGTTCCAGTGCCTCCTTGGAGGGGGCCTCGGCTAGATCCACCTCGATCTTGTTCATATTTGCCATCGTCGAGAGCCTCTCGACGGAGTCGTATACTAACAGTCTGCCGTAGTCTATCATCGCGACATAGTCGCAGGTCTCTTGCACCTCTGGCAAGAGATGCGAGCTCATGAATATGGTATATCCTTCGCTCCTGAGGCCTTTCAATATCTCCCTGATCTCGACCATGCCCCGAGGGTCGAGCCCAGTGGTGGGCTCGTCGAGTATTAAAATTTCGGGCTCGTGCAATAGTGCCTGGGCAACCGCCAGCCGTTGTTTCATCCCCTTGGAGAACTTACCTATTCGCTTGTCCATCCATTTATCGAGCTTAACGGTTACGAGTAACTCCTTGCTGCGCCTCTCGATTTCGCCCTGCGACATGCCCCTTATCCTGCCCAGGTATGCCAGCGATTCCAGGGGCGTCAGGAACGGGTAGAACTCGGGTGTTTCCACGACCGATCCGACGCAGGAGAGTGCCCTGCGCGGATCCTTCGTCACGTCTATCCCGTTCAAATAGGCTCTTCCCGAAGTGGCCTTGATGAGGTTCGTCAAGATCTTGATGGTCGTCGTCTTCCCGGCGCCGTTCGGCCCAAGGAATCCCACGGCGGTTCCTTTCCTGATGTCCAGATTCAAGTTGTCTACTGCCCTGACTATCCCGAAATCCTTCGTCAGGCCCTCGATGTGAATGATGATATCCGCGGTCATCGGACGCTCCTTTCGCCGTCTTTCAGGCATGCTGAGAGCTGTATCATATTTATCGCTTTGCATGAAAAAGGAAAAAGCGCAATATATCCAACCCTTTCATCCAGCACATTTTCAAGGCCGATCTTCAGATTTTTTCGAGAATCGCCATCATTCTGCGGCCGACAGACGCGGCCGCCTCTGCGCCTTTCGCCGGGAACACGAGCATCTTCCCGCTCGGATAGATGCTGATCTCGTGCTCATCCCTTACATGTAGCACGAGATCCGATCGCTCGATTATCTGAAAACCTTCTCTCTCCAGGACGCGCGCGGCCGCAGCGATATCGATCCTGATATTCCTCTTCGGGATGAGCTCGTACAGCTCCGGGCCGCACGGTTTCACCGTTAAGAACTCGCGGTTCCTGCTATCGGATGATTTCGTCCAGTACCGCCTCCACTCTTTTTCTGAGATCCTCTAACGAGCCCTCGTTCGGTATTATGTAGTCAGCGCGCGCGATGACATCTCCGAGACCCCATCTGAGCTCTCTCTGGTCCCTTCTCTCGAACTCCTCCCAGGACCTGGGGGCGTCGCTTCTCGCACGGGCCAGCAATCGCTGATACCTGGTCATCGGAGAGGCATGAACAGCGACGACGACGATCCTGCCCTTGACGGCCCTCCTGAAAAAGGCGACCTCCGCCCTGCCGCGGACACCGTCAACGAGGGTGATCCTATCGTCCAGCGCCTCGACCGTCTTTTTCGCCCAATAATCGAACCCCTCGGACTCTCTCATGCTTTGTGCCAGGCTACCTACGTTCTCATCGGTGAGCTCCAAACCCCTCGATACCGCCTCGCTCCTCACGAAATCGCCCATGCGGAGTATCCTCAAGCCGCGGTTCATGCATATCTTCAGGAACTCTTCCTTGCCAGAACCCGGCATACCGGTCAGAAGAATTAGTCGTACCTTCTCCTCCTCTGTCATCCCATCATGCCCTCATCAGTGAACCAGCAACCTTAAGCACCTGATGCTCGGTTACCCTCTCGCCTCTGCCTATGCTGAGCAATTCGCAGTACTCGTCGAACCTGGGTTTCAACGTACCGATGTATCTTGGACAAAGCCCGAGAATGTAGGCAGCTGCAATCCGCTCGGACTCATGCAAGCCTTCGGTGATCGTATCGAACACTCTGATATCCGATGACATTGCGTTGCCCTTCCTGTGCTCCGATGAGAGATGTCCCAGTATCCTGTTGACCGGGAGCCCCTGCCTGGAAAGCGCCGCGATCCCTCTCTGGTCGAGCACGAGGAACTGCGGGTATGCCGGATCCCTGCTCTCCGCATATGACAAGCACGGGAAGGTGCAAGAGAAGCATGCCCGAGAACGCCTCAGTCCTGGTATCTTAAGGGGGGCTTCGCCCATCAGACTCTCGAGCCCGATCTTACCATTGATCGACCGCGGGAAAGCTCTCATCATCTCGGAGGATTTCTCGAGGAACTTTTCCGGGTCGTGCAATTCGATCTCCGCCATGCCTCGGAATGCGATCGCCCTCAGATTCATATTGCGCATTCTTGCCCCGAGGCCTATCCCGTCCCAGCCAGATGTGAAGTTCAGAGACGCACTATCACCCTCCGAGCAGGATATTACCTGGATCCTCGGGTCCCCTTGGTCCTTCCTTATCCGACTGCAGCTGGCCCAACAGTCCGATGCGGAGTCGCTCGGGAAAGGCAGGAGATCCGCGATCATGTCCCGGACCCAGAGATAGGACGGCTCGGGCGAGACGCCAGAGATAATGATGAAATCGAAACCTGTCAGCCTGAGCTCCAGCCCTCCGTTCAGCAATATCGGGGCGTACCTTTTCTTCCCGTCCTTGTCGGCAACGCAGGCTATCGCAGCTGAGCCCGCCGGGCATGGAGTCCCGGTCAGCGGACCGACCCCTAAGGCTATGACATCCTCGCGCACGTCCTCGAGTAGGGATGCGATGATGCCCGCTCCGCCGATCCGCTCGCAGTAGAGCGAATCCTCCAGCTGGATCTCCTCGAGCTTCGCTCCTGACAGATCCACCTTCAACGCCTTCCCGAAAAACATGGATGGCATCCCTATTCGACCTCCAGGGCTCCGGTCGGGCAATACTTGACGCATTTCGGATCGCCGTTGCAGAGGTCGCATGCTGGCCTCATCGCGATCGGCTTTGCGGACACGCCGCCTCCGGACACCTCCCCGGGCTTCTTGAGCTCGACGCCTTCCGGCCTGCCCAGGAGAAGCTCTCCCCCGGCTCTCTTCAGGATTATCCCGAAATATCCTTTCTCCTCTTCGACATGGAATATTATGCTCGATGTCATCGTTGAGATAAGGCCATCCCGCCTAAGTGCGCAGACCTCCTCGCACCCGGCGCATCCGATGCATCTTTCCGGTCTGTAGGTTATAGCGGCCATTGTGCAGCCCTCATTTGCAAGCGCAAGCTTATGTCCAGAATATCAGATGATATAGTCCGAAACGTCCGTCATTATCCTGTCGCAGTAAATGCATCTCAGGAGCAACGGCCTCTTCGATTCCACGACGAACTCAGGCTCGATCGGCTCGTGCATGTTCGTTATGCAACCGGGGTTTTGGCACCTGACGATCCCCTTTACGACATCCGGAACTTCCACTATGAACTTCTCGGCGACGTTGTAATCCCTGATGATGTTTATCGTGGCGTTCGGGGAGATAAGCGCTATCTTGTCCAGCTCTTTCGGATCGAGCTCCCTGTCCTCGATCTTCACGATATCCTTCCAGCCGGCCTTCTTGCTCGGTACGTGCATCAGAACGCTGACGGTGCTCTGGACGTTCGGTCCTTTCAGGCCAATTATCTTCAGGACGTTCAATGCCATGCCAACGGTGATGTGATCTATGACCGTGCCATTCCTGATAGGGGTCACCTTGAACTCGATCATTCGATCACCCCGAGCAGCAACGCGAGTATCGCCATCCGGACAGGGACGCCGTTGAAAGCCTGCTGGAAGTAGAGGGCGTGCGGGGAGCTGTCGACCTCGGGCGAGATCTCATCGACCCTTGGCAAAGGATGCATGATGTACAGGTCGGGCTTGGCATCCTTGAGCAGCTTGTTGTCGATCTTGTAAGAGCCGGCAACCTTCTGGTACTCCGCGAGATCCGGGAATCTCTCCTTCTGTATCCTCGTGACGTACAGGATATCCGCTTCCGGGAGCGCCTGTTCGATCGAGGTCATTGTCTTGGGCTTGACCCCCATCTTCTCAACCGCTCGTATGGTCTCCTTCGGCATCTGAAGGGTCGGGGGCGCCACGAACATGAGGTTCGCTCCGAAGAGTGCCAGCGCCTCGGCCAACGAATGCACTGTCCTGCCGTATTTCAAATCCCCGACGAGCGCGACGTTGACGTCCTCGATCCTGCCTTTCGCCTTCCGGATCGTGAAGAGATCGAGTATCGTCTGCGTCGGATGTTGGCCGGCTCCGTCTCCCGCATTTATGACGGGTTTTTCCGAGAAGTGCGCGGCGAGCCGCGCGGAGCCCTCCGCATAATGCCTCAGCACGATGATGTCGGAATACGATTCGACCATCCGTATCGTGTCGGCGAGCGTCTCACCCTTCTGGACAGATGAGCCACCTGGCTGGTCGAATCCCAGAGTGGTTCCTCCGAGCCTTGCCATCGCGGACGCGAACGACAGCCGGGTTCTCGTGGATGGTTCAAAGAATAAGGATCCCTGGACATATCCTGATAGGATGTTGCTCCTTTCCTGACCGAGAGCTATCGGGACCATCTTCTCGGCCACATTCATGATATGCTCGATCTGCTCTTTCGAAAAATCCCGAATCGCGACGAGGTCACAACCCTTGAACTGATGGGACATCATCCATGTAATCCGCTAGGGGAATAAATACATTCTCGGGTCGGATACGCCGCTGGCGGTCAGGGGATGTCGAACCTGTTGAACGCTTCCTGAACGTGCATGAACCATTCGTCGATGCACGTCTTGATCCTCTCGCGTATCTTTTCTGGCGGCACGGCTGTATATTTATGAAAATGCCCGCCACGCTTCAGCGTTTCAGCTTCCTTCATAACGAGCCCCGCGGATACGAGCTTCTGGAGCGCCCTATAGACCGTGCTCTTGTCGCGCTTCAGTACAGGAGAGAGCTGATCCGCCCTCGATGGCCCGGTCTTCAATAGGCTCTTATAGACCGCCATTTCGAAATCACCGAGACCGAAGAGACATCTGAGGACGTCCCTGCAAGTGCCTTCTCCTGCCATGATTTTCGCGACCGACGTTCTCATATCATATCCTCATTCTCTATGTCGCAGTAAAATGTGCTACTCATGATTCGTATTACTACTTTTCCCTTTTCCGACGTTATGTTGTTGGTCGCACTTACGCGTGTTGCGACGATAGACATCATCCCCTTCTGGGTCAAATCTGGGAGAGGTTTATTGATAGACTAACGCATACCCCCGGATTGCATGTTAGAGATACTCGCCGAGAACTGGCTCGCAAGGATAGCTGAATACCATTCCGAAGGCATGAATCTGAGCACCCCGGAGGTCCTTTATATATCTACCCGGAGCATCAGGCCGCCTCCATATGCGAGAGCTACGATTGTCGATTTTGATAACAGCACCGATTCGCCGAATGCCCTCAAAATGCTCCGCTCGAGATTCTTCCCGGATGGAAAGGAACCGCCGGGACTCGCCGTCGACCCGCTGTTTCGTGGAGGTGATTCGCTTTTCGAAAGCGCCTTCGGCCCCGTCTCGGTCTGCTACTCGAGCGGGGACCTGACGAAATGCACAGGGAGCATCGTCACTATCGCAGACGCGGCGCAACTTGTGAACAGGCCGAGGGAATTCGCGAGATTTTTCTCCGGGCTGAGGAAGACGGTCACTCCGAGGAAATTGATATACGCACCGGGGATTGCAGATCCGTTCAACCTTTCACTGCTGTGCTATTTTGGAATAGATCTTTTCGATTCCCTCGGGACAGTCGTGAGATCCTCCCTCGGCCAGGTGATCCTCCATGGCCGGGTGATACCTTCCGGTTCGAAGGATCTTGAGAGGATATCTGGCATTGGCGCGAACCCCTCATTCGAAGATATCCTGCAACACAATTATCTACAGCTGGAACACGAACTTGTGGTCGTCCGCGAGGCGATACGCGCAGGCACGCTGAGACAGCTTGTCGAGCTAAGGGCGAGACACGCTCCCTGGATGATCGAAGCGCTCAGGTTCGGGGATCTCGAGGAATACCGGAATTTCGAGGAATGGACCCCGGTATGCGGAGGCGCGTTCGTCGCCAACGCGAAGGAATCCCTATGGAGACCGGATATACGGAGATATCGCGAGAGACTTTCTAAGAGGTACGAGATACCGAACTCACCGAGGATACTCGTGCTCCTGCCATGCTCTGCGAAGAAGCCTTATTCCAAATCGAAGAGCCATCGCGCGTTCAAAGAAGCCATCCGGGATTCCGGGATGGCTTCTGCAGTGCATGAGGTCATCGTGACCTCCCCGCTCGGCATAGTACCCCGGGAACTGGAGACCGTCTATCCTGCACAGCAGTACGATATACCTGTCACCGGTCACTGGGACGAGGATGAGAAGAGCATCGCGAGAAGATTGCTGAGCGAGCTGCTTTCCCGCAAGAGGTACGAGGTGATAATCGCTCATCTCGACATAGAATTCGAGTTCTTGTCCGACATACTCGAGGAGTATGAGCTCAAGCACACAGGAGGCGAGAATGTGAATAGCAGAGAAAGCCTCGCCCGCCTGAGGGATTGCCTGACAGAACTGAAGGATTCGATAGAGAAACCTTCGTGGGCGATACGCACCTATGATGACATAAAGGCGCTTTGCTCTTACCAGTTCGGCGATGCTTGGCCGACTCTGATGGATGATGCGGTGATAAAGGGCGCATATCCGAACATGAGAGTGATGCGAGGCGACACACAGTTATGCGCGTATGTCCCCGAGAAGGGCGGGCTCTCGCTGACCCTCGACGGCGGAAAAGCGCTGGCGAAATCCGGGAGTTACGGTGTAGAGATCGAGGATTTCATACCCAAGGGCAATATCTTCGCCATAGGTGTAACGGATGCTAGCCCGGAAATAAGAATCGGGGACGAGGTGTACGTCCATCATGCCGGAGAAGTGAGGGCCGTCGGTACCGCCAGGATGAATAGCCTTGAGATGATATCGATGGACCGGGGAGAAGCGGTGCACATTCGCCATCATATATGATTCTGGACGACAGTTTCGCCGACCCCTCCCTGTCATACCTATATCCCCCAATACCGTATGTCATCCTGAGGATGTCAGGGATGTCAGGGATCGATTTCGATCATTATAGCTGGGAGGAAGTGTACTCCTTGCTCGGCTGCAAGTATCTCGACGATAAGATTGATGATGATTCGGAGTGAGACGGATAGACCGCGCTTCCCGAGAGCTTGTCGGTCCGTCTTGCGCACCCATCCGGATGAGCGTCCTTCGGGCGTTCATCCCCTTTCTTCTTTTCTATGAAACTTTAATTTAATGTCTAGGCAATCATCCACCCGATGGAAGAGGAAGAAATTGCCGCAACCGAATATAGGCTTACGCGTGCCTTGAATAACTTCAATTCGATAGAGAACTCCGAGACGCAGGCGTTGATAAGGCTGGCACTGAGACAAGGTAGGTATCTATCGAGGAACCCCGACAGCAGGTCACGAATAGACAATATCTCGAAGACAGCAGATATATTGATAGAATCGACCGGGAAGATCGTGAAATCCTGGGATGAGGTGAACGATGCCGTTATGAAACTGCAGAAGACATACTCTAACTATTCGGTCAGGCACATAGACAGCATCGCAAACGCCCGCAATAGATTAGAGAATTTCATGGGAAGGGTAACTGGTATGACCGACATCCTCGAAGGGGTCTTGCAGGAAGTCGATGACCAGGAATCGGCCACGAAGGTGATCGAGAAGCTCGGCATCGTGAGGGAATATGAGAAAAAGCTGAGACAATCCGGGCCCACCCGATGAGACAGGGAAATCTATTTTAGTATCAATCTTTACTGGGGTCGGATATAAAGAGCAGGTGTAATCTAGCTGGTTAGGATTTTGGCCTTCCAACGAAGATCTCAAAAAAACTTGAGATGGCTGGAAGAAAGCCAACAACCCGGGTTCGAATCCCGGCACCTGCACTTCATAATGCATTTGGCCGTTGACCTTCTTCCAACCTGGGGTTTTTGGGGGGTTAGTAGGTAATTCTGATTTGGCTATTGAGGCACCTCTTCCTTGTCTTGGAGGATGGCAACACCACATTCATAGAACGTGTTGGTGCCGTGCTCCTCGGGTATTTCCTCGATCTCGCCCTCGTAGTAATCCATTCTCTCTATCGCGTGTCCTCGATATGCCTCAATCTCGCTCTTCTTCTTTGGTTTCATTTCAATCACTCCTTCGTGTTGCTTACTATACCTTCACTTTGGCAACATGTGGTATTCTTCCTCGTTCAGTTCGACCTGTCCATTGTTCAGGCTTTGTAGGTCTGTGAGGAGACGCCTAAGAGAACTGGCATCCCCTCCGCTTTTCTCTGTTTCTGCGGCTATTTCTTTCAGGTCTCTAATTGTGTGCTTCTGCATCCACTGGATAATCTCAGCCGTTGAAACGGCCGGATTTCTCTTTCGCCTTGACCACACGGTCATCCCATCCCTTGCGTCTGACATTTTGTCAGCCGCGAAGGGGCTTAATTTAATCATGCATATATATAGATATCTGAAATGTCGTCTTGCAGGAAAAATTATGAAAAATTTGCTCACTGGCTTATGCGTTAAAGCGCAAAACACATCTGCGTTTGAATTATATGATGCTCGCGCTGAAACCGTCTAAATCGCGTTAATTATAATGTCTGACAAATGCTGGGAATATCCGGAAACTGGAATGCAGTCGGTCGATTCGGGATGCCATAAAAGAATTTATCCCTGCAATTGCTTTTTAGATAACACATCGGGTGACACGGGATGGGAATTCTGCGTTCCATTCTGGATAGGGAGAGAAGATTGCTCAACAAGATGGAACGTTCGTTAGCCGAAATAGATCACCTCATCAATCACTCGAGCCCGAAGGCAGGAAACGCGTTGGATGAGCTGTTTTCCGAAATACGGAAAAGCATGGATGACATCTCGGACGCGAAAAACGAATTCTCAAGATTCCTGGCAAACGCCTCGATGAGATACATCAGGATGAAAAAGTTCGCCGAGGCATCGGAAATTGCAAGAGCCGCGATCAGACTCAATCCGAACGAAAGCGAAGCGCACCATTCCCTTGCGATAGCATTGAGAAACCAGAACTCTCTTCAGGATTCCCAAAAGGAAATCGATCAAGCTATCAGATTGAACCCGAAAGAGAAAAGGTTCTGGGTCGAAAAGGCAAGAATCTTGCATGCCCTGGGGGATGAGCAGGCCGCTACCCAAAGCCTCCTCCAGGCCAGTAACATAGACCCGAGGGACCTAGATATCCTCGATTTTCTCATACAATTGAACCCGGCCGAAGTGACCTTCCTGGAAAGAAAGGCGAAGATCCTGCTCGACCTGAAAAGGGCTGCCGATTCAGTAGCGGTTTTCGAACAGGCAATCTTGCTCAACCCGAATGACGGGGATCTCTGGTATGGCAAGGCCAAGGCGCTGGCCGAAGCGAAGAGGATGAATGATGCGCTCGAATGCATGGATAAATGCCTGAGCATCGATCAGAAATTCGCAGATGGCTGGGGATTCAAGGCGAAGCTGCTTAGAGATTCTGGAAACCTCGAAGAGGCGATCGCGTGCCTTCGCAAGGGCACGACCGTCGATCCGAAGAACAAGTTCCTCTGGAACGAACTCGGAATCGCGCTCGCCGAAAAGAAGGATTACGAGAAGGCACTGGAGGCCTTTGAAAAGGCGTTGTCCATATCGCCGTCCGATTTGGACCTGCTGAGGAACAAGAAGGTGATACTGCAGCACCTCAACAAATTCGAGGAGGTTGTCGACTGTTGCTCGCAGATCCTCGTCTCAGACCCGAACGATGTAGACACGATACTCGACAAGGGAGATGCGCTCGTGCATCTCGATAGATTCGATATGGCCTACGAGACTTTCAAGTCCGCATTGGCGCTATCGAAGGAGAATGTGAGCGTACTTGTGCGGTTGAAGGATGCTGCGAAGAACTTGGGAATCCATCAGGAGGTCATAAGCTGGTCCGATGCCATCCTCAAGAAAAACCCGGACGACACGGGAACAATGCACGACAAGGGCATAGCGCTATTCAAGATCGGGAAGCCGCGGGACGCGGCAAGAATCCTTGAAAAAGCTTTGAAGATCGAACCGGAGAATATAGCAATCCTGGAGAGTCTGAAGGAGATCTGGAAATCATCGAATAACGACAAGGCGGTCATCGAGATATCGAAGAGGATACTCGAGATAGAGCCGTTGAACAGGCAGGCGCTGCTCGACGGAGCAATAGCCCATAACAGGCTCGGGGACATCAACAAGGCCATTGAAATGCTGGAACAGGCGCTCGCGCTCGACCCGACGGATGTTATAACCGCATACGACCTCGCGCTTGCGCTTTACAGGAAAGGGTCGTTCGATGAGTGCGCGAACGTTGCGAGAAAAGCGCTCGATCACGCCCCGAAAGAGCCGAAGCTGTGGAGAATCTTGGGCGAGGCGGAATTCGCGAGGAAGAACGATCTGAAGGCTCTCGAAGCCCTGGATAAGAGCATCTCGCTGGACAGCGGGGAGAAGGGAGCACATTACAGCCGAGGGCTCGTGCTGATGAGATTGCACCGGTACGAGGAGGCCGCGGCGAGCTTCGGGAAGGTGATCAACCTAGACCCCGAGGATACCGAGGGGCTCATGCAGCTCGGGAATGCGCTGTTCAAGCTGGACAGATTGCAGGAGGCGCTCGACTGCTTTTCGAAGCTGTCATCGATGAGGCCGACTGATTTCGCCCCGCTGATAAAGCAGGGCGAGGTGCTGCTCAAGATGGGCAGATTGAGAGAGAGCATCGCACCGTTATCCGCAGCGCTCAAGCTGGCCCCAGATTCCCTCGCGGCATTGAGGCTACTGAAGGAGGCGAGCATGAGGCTGGGTGACGACGAGCAGGTGATCAGGATCTGCAACGACATCCTCAGGCTCGACCCGAGGGATGCTGACACGCTTATAGACAAGGGAAAGGCCAACATGAATCTGTCAAGATACAAGGAGGCGATTGCAAACTTCGACATGGCCATCGATTTGCGACCTGCCAGCCTGGCCATCTACAAGCTCAAGGAAGCCGCGCTGATAGAGCTCGGCGACAACGAGGGTGTCATCTCGGTTGGCGAGAAAATACTCGCGATGAGCCCGGGCGATAGACAGACGATGATCAACATCGCGCTGGCGCACGAGAGGATGGGCAATCTGGAAGACGCACTCAAGGTGTACGACGACATCCTCGTATCCAATCCCAACGACGCAGAGATCGCGAACCGGAAGGGCGAGATATTGCTCGCGATGGACCGGCCGGCCCAGGCTGCAGAGGCGTTCCTCAATGCCCTGAGCGTCTCTCCGAAGAGCCCTGTGCTGCTGAACAATCTCGGGAAGGCGATGATGAAGCTGAGGAGAACGAGCGAGGCGCTCGGCTATTTCAGGGAAGCAATAAACATCAATCCGAAAGAGGCGGAATACCGCGTGAACGAGGGCAGAGCGCTCGCGGCCGAGGAGAAGCTCGAAGAGGCCATGCAGTCGTTCGAGACCGCCCTGCTGCTCAAGCCAGGTGACTATGACGCATTGAAATACAAGGGGAACCTGCTTTTGAGGATGGGGAAGGCGGCCGAGGCGCTCAAGAGCTTCGAAAAAGCGCTGGAATCCTCGAAAGGCGATAAGGACATCTTCAGAAACATGGGGAAAGCTGCGGAGATTCTGGGCCGGACGCGCGAGGCTATCGCTCACTACAGGCAGAGCCTGAACGAGGATCCCTCAGACAAGGCCGTTTGGACGAGGATAGGACAGCTTTACGCTTCCCTGGGAGAGCACGAGGAAGCGCTCAAGTGTTTCGATAAGGTCATAGAGATGGGCCCCGAAGACCCCTCCGCGTGGCTTAGTAAGGGCATTTCCCTGGAGTCTCTCGGTCGTCTCGAGGAGTCCGTCCAGGCATATGACCAGGCAATCGGGATCGACGCGGGCAACGCGGAGGCTTGGGAAAGGAAGGGCTCAGTGCTGCTGAGGCTGGATAAGCCGGAACAGGCGTTGAGGGCTTTCGAGCATGCCACCGCATTGAACCCCTCGAGCGAAACTGCGAAGAAGGGGCTGCAGGAAGCGGAGAAGCTCGTCAGGGAGCTGAAAATCGAGGATTATGCCAGGGCCGTACTGAATTTCGAATACGCGCACAGGAGACCCGTAACAAAGGAGGAGGCTTTCAGGATAGCCGGCATACCCTATGCGTTCCTCGACGACGTCCTGGCGTACCTTCAGGCCAGGGTAGACCTGAATATATCGGAGCTCACACCGGAAGAACTGGAGGCTTTCGAAGAGGCGTCCAGGGAGGTCCTCCTCAAGGCATATGATGATGGTCTCCTCGAGAATCGCGGTCTCAGCTTGGCGGACATAGTCCGGAACTTCCCGGAATATAAGATATCGACCGCGAAGAAGATACTTGCATACATACAGACAGTTAGCGAGATGAGCTTTCCGGAAAAGAAATCCAGCGATCCGGAGACTGAGCATCTTCTGAGAGCCGCTCTCGATTTGCCGGATACGGAGAAGAACGTGCTCGGGATCATGCGCAACCTGAACCTGGGAGTGATGAAGGCGAGAAGGCTGGTGACGATACTCCAGACATTCAGGGGCGGAGGATACGAGACACCGACCTTGAGCCTTCATAGAATCGTGACGGAGGGATTCGGGGGAGAAAGGCCCTCTGCGACCGATAGGGTCGGATACGCACCCGAGGTGAGGAGAGGCGAGGAGGAGATGCTTGAGGTGCCTGTTGGAAGAGCCAGACCACATGCAAGGGAGCCTGCCGGCAGGGAAAAGGTCGAGGAAGAGTTCGAGATGGTCGCGCAGCCCAAGCATAGGAAGGAGGAGCCCGAGGCGAAGCGCAAGGAGCGCCGGGAGACATCCGGCAGGAGGTTCGGCCTGGACAGGGATGACCCTACCATAGAAGGCAGGAGGTGCCTCTTCCATGGAGGGGTAGCCATCGGCAGATGCATGAACTGCAAGGCGATCCTGTGCAAAGAATGCATCCGTGGAGTAGCCAAGTGCCCGCGTTGCGGTTCACCTTTGACGGACACCGAGGAGAGCGAAGAGGAAGAACCGGAGGAGGGCGCGGAAGAGAGCACGAAGAAACCCGCCAGGGAGCGCGAGGAGAAAACGCGGGATTATACGAGATTATGAGCCTCTTTTTCAATAGCTAAGAAGCGGGGCTTTCATGTATTCTCGGAGCAAAGAGGTCGCATAGCACCCCTTGTTGAGTTCGAACGTGAAGAGCTCGCCGATCTCCGTGCTCGACCGGGCGAACCCGCTTGTCCTCGCGAGGAGCTCCCGCCGCATGCCGCGAGAGGAGGCCTCGATCACATCGGGGATGACGAAATCCTCGGATTCCAGCTTCTCGAGCGCGATGATCTCGTGCTCGATCTCCCCCATCTCCCCCTCGGCGATGACCGGATTGGAGCCGAACAGCGACCCGCTCACGAACCCCTTGCCAGCCCTGATCTGCTCGTTGACCATCCTGATATTATCCGAAGTAACACGGATGTACCTCCTATGGTCCGGCAGGCCGTGCTTGTCGAGCGGAAGAACGATGTCACCCTCGATTGCGGAGTCGAGCGGGAGCCCCTTCTCGATCCGCTTGCTCAATATCCTGTTGAACAGGTACGACTGATATGCATGGACGAACATCATCACGAGATTCCTCGGGAGCATCCTGAGCGCCCCCGCGAAATCGTCCGGCTTGCGCGATAGGTGCCTCAGCAGCATCCTCTCGAAAATCATCTCCTTGGGGAGCATCGAGAGCCCAGTCTTGAAATCCCTTGTCTCGCTGATGAACTTTCGGGCTTTCTGGAATTCCGGGCTCTCGTACTCGGTCTCGTATGCGAGGTACAACATGACCGCTTGCTCGAAATCCCCGCGAATCATCGCTCTTCCTATAAGGTGTGTCACGGGACGCGTGATTCCGAACCTCTGTATCCCGAAGAAGTTCGGGAAACCGCCGAGCGCCCGAAGTGATTCGTCGACCGCGCTCATCCTGGCTTGTTTGTCCTCGGGCGAGACCTGACGTATCAAGATCCTGAATCTGTTACCGAGGAGATTCCCGAGCCTTATCGGCGTATTCGTCCTGTACATATACAGGAACTCTACATCCGGGATCTGCACCGTCGCCAATGCCTCCAGCGGCACCCTGAAGGTCATCAGTTGGGTCGCGACCGAACGCTTGTCCTTTGTCCCAGCGAACGAGATCGAGTTGCGGCTGATGCGCAGGTTCGTGCTGAGCCGCCTGACAAGCCGGTTCATCTCCCAGTTCTTGTGCCTGACGACCGCAGCGGAGAGCTCTCCCTCAGGACTCTCGGGCGGAAACAGGCTCAGTTCCTCGACGACGAAGTCCTCAGGTATCGTCTTCAGTCTCCCGCCGATTCCGGGGACCTCCTTCGTCCAGTATACTGAAATCCCGATTTCCTCCTCTGGAACCATCATAATGGACAATCCCCGCTTGACCTGGAAAGAAAGAGCTCTCGAACCTATCCGAGCTTCTTCTCGATGAGCTCTCTCGTACTAGAGAATTCCGATGCGAGAGCCCGGGCGGCCCTCTTTAGCGCGGACTGCGGTTTGCCATCCTTGACCTTCACCGTGAGCGTGGGGTTATCCAGTTTCGGATGACCAGCCGTGTAGGATGCATCCTCCACGTTCTCATCCTTCAGGAGCTGGTGTATCAGCGGATAGAGGAGCGTATCGTCTACGCCTATCAGTTCGAGCTGTATGAGATCCTTCTGCTTCTTGAGAAGTTTGAGCTCCATCTTACCGAGCCTCCAATAGGGGATTCGTTTTTAATACTTTGCATGAGAAACAGCGGCGGATACCATTGCCGCACTTGCGCACACCTCATCGCAATTTTGATTACACTCGACTCAGGTCATGTAGGATGTGTTCGTCGAGCACCCGCTTCTGAGAAAGGACGCGGTCGAGCGAAGGGAGTTCCAGGTAAACATCGCCAGAGAATGCGTTCGGGAGTCGACACTCGTGGTTCTCCCCACCGGCCTGGGAAAAACAGTCGTGGCGCTCCTTGTGATAGCGGACGTCCTGATGAAGAAGGACGGGAGAATACTGTTCCTGGCTCCCACCAAGCCTCTTGTAGACCAGCACGCGGCCTTCCTCCGGAAGAACCTCCTGATCGAGTCTATCTCGACCTTCACCGGTGAGATACCCCCTGAAAAGAGGGTTGAGGTATGGAAACATGCAAAAGTAATCGTTTCAACACCCCAGGTGGTCGAGAACGACATGGATTCCGGTGTTGCGCCTCTGAAGGAGTTCTCGTTGCTGATATTCGATGAGGCTCATAGGGCCGTCGGAGATTATTCGTACGTCAGGATAGGCGGAAGGTACAATGCAGAAAGGGATGATCCCCTCGTCCTCGGGATGACCGCCTCACCCGGGTCCGACCTCGAAAAGGTAGCGGAGGTGTGCAGGAATCTGGGGATATCGAACATAGCGATGAGGAGCGAGCTTGACGAGGACGTCGCACCGTATGTCTACGGCATCGCGATCGAGTTCGTCAGAGTGGATGTCCCGGAGGATGTGGATGAAGTCACGGCCCTGCTGCAAAGGATGTTCGACGAGAAGATCGAGGCGCTCAGGAAGTATCACGTGCTCGACCCGAAGAAACCGCCCACCACGAGAGCGCTTCTGGAAGCAGGCAATGTGCTGAGGGCGAAGATAGCCAGCAACAGGAAGAATTACCACCTGTACAGGGCGCTGACTATTCAGGCAAGCGCGATGAAGATCAGTCACGCGATAGACCTCGCGAGAATGCAGGGAATAGAATCGCTCAGGAACTATGTGGCCAAAATAGTAGAGGAGTCGCAGTCGAAAGAGGGTTCGAGAGCGTCGAAAGAGCTTGTAAAGGATGCGAGGTTCGAGATGGTCCGTCGGAAGCTGGACTCGGGAATAACAGAGCATCCGAAGCTAGACAAAGTAAAGGAGATAGTGCAACAAGAAATCCAGCGGAACCCGGGCTCGAGAATAATCGTCTTCACACACTACAGGGACATGAGCGAGCAGGTCTGCAGGCTGCTCTCGGAAGTGAGCGGAATCAGACCCGTGAGATTCGTCGGACAGGCGAGGAAAGGCGCCGATTCGGGATTGAAACAGAAGGAGCAGAAGGAGATAATCGAACGGTTCAAGAACGGCGAGTTCAACGTCCTTGTTGCCACCTCCGTGGCGGAGGAAGGACTGGACATCCCATCGACCGATCTCGTCGTGTTCTACGAACCGATCCCATCCGAGATAAGGACGATCCAGAGACGGGGAAGGACCGGAAGACACCGTCCCGGAAGGGTAGTGGTGATCCTCGCCAGACGGACCAAGGATGAGGCTTTCAACTTCTCCAGCAAGAGAAAGGAGCAGAAGATGAGAGCACAGCTGGAGATGCTGAGCCGGAGGCTCAAGATAGCGAAACATATCGGCACGGTTTCGGGCCAGACCCCGGATATCGAAGAGATAATAGATAGGATGCCTGAGGAAGTCGCGGCCGAGAGGAGGGCGCAGAGGATATCAAAGAATCAGACCTTGCTCTCCGATTTTGGCGCGGTGGCCTCCTCGGGGCTCGAGCTGTGCGCAGATGAGGACAGGAACGAGGACGTCTTGCGCGAGCTGAGAAGCGTCGGAATAGACTTCGACCGAAGGAAAGGGCAGCTCGAGGACTTCTCGATAGGCGATGAAATCGCCATCATCAGAGAATCGGTCGATGATTTCCTGGCGGATATTGACAAGAAAGGCATCCAGATGAAAGTCTCAACTCTGGGCAAGCGATTCAAAAGGGTCTTCATGATAGTAGAGGGGAAGGCGGTGAGGAAGGCAGAGATACCGGATAAGCTCCCCGTGTACGATGTATTGATATCCCTCATAAGAGAGCTGGGGATCCCCGTCATAGCGACCTCGAACGCCTCGGATTCCGCCGCTTTCATCGCATCGCTTGTGAAATCCGAGATGAGGAAGGGCACAGGACAGAAAGCCGACGAGCCCGATCTCAGCGAATATCAAATGAGGATGATCCAGGGCCTCCCGAACGTGACCTCTGTGCTCGCCGAGAGGCTCCTCGAGAAGTTCGGATCCGTCCAGGGGATACTTTGCGCGACGACGGAGGAGCTGATGCAGGTCGAAGGGATCGGCAGGGTGATAGCGGAGGGCATAAAGAGAATCGCGACAAAGAAATTCTCGCAGAACCGTATCGATTCTACTGACCATATCCCGGAACGCTGACGACAATCTTCGTACCTTTGGAATAATCGCCCTGAACACGGTCCTCTATGGATATCTTCCCGCCGAGATGCCTGACGATGCGGGTCATGAATGGGATACCGCTCGCAATGGTCTTCGATAGCCTCTTATCATCGCCGGAAGCCTCCGCGAGCAATGTGTCCCTGAGCCGCGGGCTCATTCCTGGGCCGTTGTCTGATATTTCTATCCTCCACATGGGCTGGCCATTGGCTGTCCTGTCCTGGGACACGAGGACTGTCACCTCGACTCTCGGACCGCTCGAGTACCTTATCGAGTTGTCTAGTATTTCCTCGATGACGCTCTCGATCAGATACCCGCCAAGAACATAAATCGGCTCATCGTTGGGATACATGTATTCGATCTCGACATCCTTGTTTGGGTATCTCCTGAGCACTTCGGATTGCGCGATCAGGAAGGATTCCCGGAGGTCCGTCGCCTCCATCTTCTCGAGCGGCATCGTCTCCGCTATTGCCAGATTCTTTACGCGCGATATGAACTTCGCCGCGCGCATGACATGATCCACCACCACCCTGCTGTACTTCCTGTCATTTTCCGGCACGCGCTCATCGCTCGCGATCATCTCCGCATAGGTCATGACAGGAGTAAGAATGTTTGTCAGGTCGTGGCTCATGAAGTCTAGATACGTCTGCGCGCGCATGGTGGCCGATTCGGCCTGAGCAATCCTCTTTTCGAGCTCCGCGTTGAGCTCCCTGAGGTCGAACTCGACAGCCATCCGTTTCCGCTCGGACTCGTGCTTATCCAAAGAATGCGAAATGTTTGCAGCCACGCCCTCCAAAAGGGATATCACTTCGGTGTCGAATGCGTCTTTCTTCGAAGAGCCGAGAATGAGCGCGGCGAACGGCTTTCCTTCCTTGTTAATCGGGAAGGATGCGATGGATCTTGCACTGACCATGCCGAGAAAGTCTGCCATCGATCTCAGCCGAGGATCAACGGCAGCGTCGTTCGAAATGAACGGCCTCCCTGTCGCAATCGATATCGGAGCGTGTCCTGCAGCAGCGATGGACGCAAGCAACGATTTGAAATCGAACCCATCAGGCATCCCGGCACTGGCGATCTGACGTATCTCGCCGGTTGGCTCATCAGCGATGCCGACCCATGCGAACTTGAAAAGACCGCTCGAGACCGCGATCTTGCAGACACCCTCGAACAACTCCGATGGCTCTTTAGCGCCGATGATTGTCTTATTGAAATCGATCAGGGCGACATATAGTCTTTCGGAGTCGAGTGGTTTCGCCTGAGTGCGCCTTCTTGCGGTCTTGCCTCGGTTTTTCTGTCGTCTCGCGCCAGCCAATTCTATCACTCATCCTCGATCATATTACAATCGCAGGTTCGATTTGTCCTGATGCTTCGAATCGCGCTGACTCGTTCATCGCGTGCCAACTGCAAGATAACTATAGTATTATGTGAGTTAATTCTTTTGCATATGAGTATCAGCTGATGAGATGGTCATGGCCCACCTGCTTCTTCCGGATGAGGGCAGACTCGATTTTAGCGCGCTCTGACAGCGAAGATTACGCAACGGTTCTTGCAGAGCTTATTCGAAACATATCCAATGGCTTGTTCTCCCTGAGAATCATCTCTCGCGGCCCATTCCGCGCGAATTCTTAATTGAACAGGCAATCTGTTTGAGATGGCGTCATCCGAGATCGTCACCAAGAGACTGTCGCAATTGATTGGCATCCATAGGTTAGATGTATCATAGGAATCCGCACCGCTCGAACCCTTTGCTCATGGCTGCAGCCGAGCAGGAAGAATATTCTCCAATCAGGATTTTTAGCTGCATGATACCGCGCGATACCACGATGCGGTTATCCATATCAGCCGCGCGAGCGGAATAAAGCGGACTTGCAACTCGTAGACTTAAAATGACCTGGGAAGAGCTGGCTTCCCGCCGTTGATTTAAAATCGTTATCCCAATCTCACGATCCGCGAAAAAAATTGCAGTGGGGTAGGTCGGATTTGAACCGACGACCTCGTGGTCCCGAACCACGAATCATGAACCAAACTAGACCACTACCCCTCATTCTCCGTCAGGGCGGAGTGTAATCGGATAATCGTATTATAGCGTTGCTTATCTCATGAGCAGACCTCCGAATGCCCCTATCACCTGTTCATACTGAATATCATCCTGCACCAACTGGATATATTGCCATCGTCGAATGACGATTACCGTATTCGACAAACTTTTATATGAACAAGTGCTTCCGCCAGTCATGCGAGAGCAGCTCCGAGAGAAAATGGCCGGAGAGATAGCGCTCTCGGATGAGCCCGGAAAGACCATAAGGAAATGGCGTGAGCAATTCAGGGTGTCCCAGCAGGATCTCGCCAGGCAGTTGGGCGTCTCCCCGTCCGTGATAAGCGATTACGAGGCTGGTAGGAGGAAATCGCCCGGGATAGCCACCGTGAGACGAATCGTCGATGCTCTGATCGAGATAGACGAGCTCACCGGCGGACAGGTCATGAAGCAATACACTCTGGCGAATGTGTCCGAGGCGGTGATAGCCATAAGGGAATTCTCCGAAGACGTCCAGATGGGCGTCTTCCTGAAGGCGATCGAGGGCGAGAACCTCGCGCCTCAGGTGCAGATGGACAGACATCTGCACGGATATACGATCATCGACAGCATCAAGGCGATCACCTCGCTGGATTCTTTCGATTATCTGAAGATCTACGGATGGAGCAGCCAGAGGGCGTTGATATTTACCGGTGTGAAGTTCGGCCGATCGCCGATGATAGCCATACGGGCGCATCCGCTCAAGCCGGCCATGGTTGTTTATCAAAAGCCCGAGAAGGTGGACGAGCTTGCCGTCAGGCTGGCGGAGATAGAGAACATACCTCTTGTCCGGACTCAATTGGAGATACCGGTCATCATCGAGAGATTGAATAAATTGTGAATGCTGGTGAACGTGATGGATGTCGGAATAGTCAGCTATGGTGCTTATGTGCCGAAATACAGGATAACCCCGGCGGAGATAGGACGAATCTGGGGGCTCGACGGTGTCGGTGTGGGGAAGGGGCTGATGGTCGAAGCGAAATCGGTCCCATCGCCCGACGAGGACGTCGCCACGATATCCGTCGAGGCCGCGAGATACGCCATGAAAAGATGCAAAGTTCCTCCGCAGAAGATCGGCGCGATATATGTCGGCTCCGAGTCTCATCCGTACACTGTCAAGCCGACCGGGACGATCGTCGCTGAGGCAATCGAGGCTACACCGACGCTCACGGTCGCCGATTACGAGTTCGCGTGCAAGGCCGGGACGGCCGCGATCCAGACTTGCATGGGGCTTGTAAAATCCGGAATGATAGAGTACGGGCTCGCCATCGGTTCCGATACCTCTCAGGGAGCCCCCGGAGACCCTCTCGAATTCACCGCTTCCGCGGGAGGCGCAGCCTTCCTGATTGGCTCAAAGGATGTCATCGCGAGGATCGATCACACCCTCTCGTACACCACCGACACCCCGGATTTCTGGCGCAGAGAGGGACAAGTATATCCGAGCCATGGTGGCAGATTCACCGGCGAACCCGCGTATTTCAAGCACATCGTTTCATGCGGGAGGATGTTGCTCGAACGCACAGGAGCGAAGCCTTCCGACTTCAAATACGCCGTGTTCCATCAGCCTAACGGGAAGTTTCCGTTGCGGGCCGCGAAATTGCTGGGATTCACGGAGGAGCAAGTGAAGACCGGGCTGCTCACCCCGAAGATAGGAAACACCTACTCGGGCGCCGTCCCGCTCGGATTGTCCGCCGTGCTCGACGAGGCGAAAAGCGGCGACAGGATATTTGTCGTCTCATACGGCTCCGGAGCTGGCTCGGACGGGTTCGACATCACGGTCACGGATGCGATAGAGCAATTCGATAGAGCTGCTGCCCCCACCGTGAAGGAGATATTGTCAAACGTCAAGATGCTCGATTACGGCACATATGCCAAATTCCGGGGCAAAATAGTGCTCGGAGGTGAGTGAAGATGAGGAGGGTGGCGATCATAGGCGTCGGAATGACCGAGTTCGGAGAGCTCTGGGACCTATCGTTCAGAGACATGGGTATCCGAGCGGGCTTCGAAGCCCTGAACGATGCAAATGTGACCTCCGATCAGATAGACGCGCTTTACGTCGGAAACATGTCCGCGGGCAGGTTCATCGAACAGGAACATGTCTCCGCGCTGATAGCCGATTATGCGGGGTTCGCGAAGAATCACATTCCCTCGACGAGGGTTGAGGCGGGCGGCGCGAGCGGTGCGCTCGCTATCCGGGAGGCCTTCTTGGCCATCGCATCGGGCATTCACGACATCGTCGTTGTCGGGGGCGCAGAAAAGATGACTGACATAAGCGACATCGAGGTGAACGCAATACAGTCCTCTGCCGCGGATCAGGAATGGGAAACGATATTCGGTGCGACCTATCCGAGCCTGTTCGCGCTGATGGCATCGAGACACATGCACGAATATGGCACGACCAGAGAGATGCTCTCTGCAGTCGCAGCGAAGAACCACAAGCACGGTTCTTTGAACCCGAAGGCCCAATTCAGACGGGAGATAAAGCCCGAGGATGTCAGCAAGTCTCCGATGGTGTCAAGCCCGTTGAGGATGCTCGACTGCGCACCGATATCCGATGGCGCTGCGGCGGTGGTGATGTGCCCATTAGAGATGGCGAAGAGGTTCACCGACAGGCCAGTGGAGATATTGACGACTGCCATGGCAAGCGACACATTGGCGCTCGGACAAAGGAAGAGCATCACCGAGATGATGGCTACGAAGATCGCCGCGAAAAAGGCCTATGAGCGGACTGGACTTAAGCCATCAGACATAGATGTCGCCGAGGTACATGACAACTTCACGATCACGGAAATCATGGCGATTGAGGATCTCGGGTTCGCACCGAAGGGGGAAGGAGGGAGGTTCACGCTTGAGGGGAAGACCACGCTGGGAGGAGAGATACCCGTGAACACCTCGGGCGGATTGAAGGCGCGGGGTGATCCGATAGGCGCGACCGGGGTGGCGCAGGTCATCGAGATCGTCCAGCAGTTGAGAGGGGAGGCGGGCAAGAGACAGGTGCCGGACGCCAGGATAGGCCTGACGCAGAACGTCGGGGGCACCGGGTCGACAGTGATTGTGCATATCTTGGGGGTGCCGGAATGACCAAGACTCCGAGATATTGGCGGGAGAACCAGAGCAGATACAACATGATAGGTGTGAGGTGCGCGCACTGCGGTAGAACCTATTTCCCGGCCAGGGCTATGTGCCCCGAGTGCGGCAGGAAGAGCCTCGGGAAGATGGAGAGGTTCAAGTTCTCGGGCAGAGGGACGGTGTATTCGGTCACCACCGTGCACGAGGCACACGAGCAGTATGACATGCTGAAGCCGTATTCGCTCGCACTAATCGAGCTCGACGAGGGGGCGAAGATACTCGGACAAATCATAGATTGTGATCCGGACGAGATCAAGATCGGGACCAGGGTAAGGTCCACGTTCAGGAAGCTCGGCGAGGACGGTAAGGCCGGAATCATCTATTACGGATATAAGTTCGTCAAGGAATGACCGATCAGAAATCGAGCGTTGCGCCGCAGTTACCGCACTTCTTTGTCCTCTTCGCGCATGCGAGATGAGAGATGCTGTTGCACTTATTGCATATCGCGATGTCGAAGCCCGGCTTTATCTTGCCGCTGCATGATACGCATTTCGCAGGCTCAATCGCACGCGCAATCCTCGCGCTCGGCTCTTTCGGCATCACGATGACGTCGCTCCTCGCGACGAACTGGTATTCCTTGCCGTCGAATATCCTCTTGGCGATGACGGTGACAGATATCTGCGAGTCCCCTGCGCGCCTAGGGATCACGGGTATGGATATCCTCCTCGACTCACCGGCCTTCAAGGGCGGCAGCTCGGGCAGCGATTCAACATCCATATTGCTCCCGAAGAATTCGAGCTTGAGATCCTTCGCAAGCGCCTTCCCCCTGTTGACGAGCTCGACCTCGATGTTCGCCCTCTGGTCCTGCTTCAGTTCGACCGGCTGGATGGAAACCGAGATATCGGGGCTGAACTTGTCCATGCTCGCCTTGACGTTCTCGGCGGCAGTCTTGAGCAGTTCGATAGCCGAAGAGTAATCCTTTTCCCTCTCCGTCTCGGCCATCGCTATCAGCTTGTCACTCTCACGTGTCGGTATTCCAAAGCGTTTCGCGACGCTCACCGCGCTCTCGGCCGCGAACTTCGCATCGAGGTACTCCTTGTGCAACGATTCGATCTTGGACAGCAGGGATTCTGATTCGATTATCGCCTTCAGGGCGAGCTCGTAGTCACCAGCTTCTATCAGTTTTTCTATCCTTTTCAGCTCCTCCTCGACTATCGAGATGGACGCGCCCGTCTTCGCGACGAGCGCCATCTTCGCTCGGATCTCGCCTATCGTCGAGTACAGCTTTTCCCTGAGATAGCTCTCAATGCTCTGACTGGCCTTCTGCACCTCTTCAAACGCGACATCCCAGAGTCCCTCTTTCGCGGATGCCTGTGCCGTGCCGAACTGCGCGCGATAATCTGCATCGTTCGAAAGCCCGAGGCTCGATGCGAGGTCAAGCAGTAGCTCCGCCTTTGACAGTCTCTCATTGATTATCCTCTCCAGCTCTGAGGATATCAGACGCTCGGCGTCGATGCAAAACTCCCTGCACTCGGCGAAAGCCCCGCTCCGGAAGGCGTCCTCGGCCTTCTGATGGATCTGCTCGATATTCGGGAGGTCGAGCCCCACCTTGCTCAACCGTGCCAGGCGATCCCTGAGCGAGTCAAGATCCAACTTGCAGCATTCCGCCTGACGCCTGACGCGCTCGATCTCGTCCCCGAGAGATATCGAAAGCTCGATGGCCTTTTCGTACCTCTTCTCGCGCATAGCCTCCTCGGCTTCCGCGAGTATCTTCTTCGCGGTCTCGACGGAAAGCATGTCCTTCTCCGCGCTCAGCAGCTTATCTCTTGCAACCTCGAGCGCACCGGTCGCGATCGAACGCTGGAGGTCGGCCCTATCGAGCTCCTTCTCGCATGAAATTATCTTCTTGATGGAATCTTGGAAATTGCCCTGCTCGAAGCTTCTCTTCGCATCCTCGAGCATTGTTTTCGCCTCGCTGACCTCCGTGCCGTCCTTCTCGGCATAGGTTATCCTTCTTGCAAGCTTTTGGAGCAAACCCTCTAGGCTCTTCTTAGCTATCTCCGACGCCTCGGCGGATATCTTTTTCGCGAGCTCAAACGCGATCGCGTATTTGTGGCTGTTCAGCGAATCTATGGCCTGTGCCAGTATCGCTCGAGGGGCCGACATATCTATGCCTATCATCTCGGCGTCCCTGATACGCTCCTTGGCTATCTTTATCTCTATTGCGCTCTTCGAGCTCAGCTCTCTTATCTGGTCGATCTCCTCCCTTGCGGATTTCGAGCTCCTCAGAGCCGATTCATAATCCTGTTCATTGAATTCCCTCTTCGCCTGCTCGAGCAGCTTCTCCGGGCGCGATGTATCCACACCCACGTTTTTGGCGTCGGCGATGAGCGTGCTGATCGATGCGATCTCCTCCTGGGCCTTCAATTTCAAGAGCTCGTCGAGCTCGGCGCGCGCCTTTTTCGCGTTGGCCAGGGCAATATCGTACTTCCTCTCCTTCATCGCGGCCTTCGCATCTTCCAGAGCCTGCCGCACCAACTGCGGTGTGAGGTTCTCGGAGTCCGTGAATTCCAGAGACGTCTTTAGCGACATTATCAGCTTGGCGGCAAGATACATCGCCATGGAGCGCTCCAACGCCGTTTCCGCTTCCGCAATCTTCCGCTTGACCTCATCAATATTCAGCCCCGCCAGATCGCTTCGTGCGGCCTCCAGCAGCTTCGCTGCAGCCGAGACGTCGATATTATTCTTGCGCGCGTCGGATAGCATCTCCTCGCATTTGTTCAATCTGGCCATCAGAGCCTGTTTTTCCTGGGTGAACCTGTTGATCTCGCTCAAGGCCTTAGAAGATGTCTGATAGGAGGAAGAGGCTTCTCCCGCATCCAGCAGCTCCTTCGCCTGCTTGTAGTAGGCTCTCCACTTCGTCGTATCAATCGATTCCGACTTCGCGTCATCGAGCGCCGCCTTCAGCGAGAAAAGCGTCCTTTGAGCGACCTCCTCAAGCACCGTATCAGCATCCTCGATCGCCTCCTTCGCCGTGGCGACGGCGACCTCTAGCGCGCCCTTCTGGAGAGCCTCATCGGCTTTGCTTATCATCAGCCGAAGATCTGAGGCATCTATCCCCGCTGCCTCCACCTCGGATATCTTTATCTCGGCATCTCCGATGAGACGTTTCGCCTCATCTATCCCACGCTTTTCGAGATTCTCCTTGATGTCCGTGATTCTGGAAAGTGCATCTAGGTACTGCGAGGAATAGATCAGCTGCTTCGCATCGTTCAGAGCGGTTCTAAACTCCGTGACATCGAACGACTTAGAGCAATCATCGAGGAACGATTCCAATGCGGCGGCCGTATCTACCAGGACCTCGTGATACGCCTTGTTAGAGGCCTCTATGCTCATGGTCGCCCGTCTGAACGCCTCGAGCGAGTTCAGCTCGGATAGCTCCTCGTTGGCGATGCGGAGATGCTCTTTGGCCTCCGTTGGCTCGATTCCTAGCTGTCCCGCGATGGAGATGAGGTTCTCCGCATCCAATATCCTTTCCTGGGCGACCTTCCGGGTATACTTCTCGATAGCCTCGATGCCCGCCTTCGCCTTCGCCTCCGCCCGGAGGAAATCCTTGTCGGCGAGGGCTGCCCGCACCTCGGCGAACATGTTCACATCGTCCGGAATTTCCATCCCGGCATCTTCTGCTTCCTTGATCATCATGGCGAGCTTCTCAAGGCCGCTCTGAGCGTTCCTGAAAGCCGAGAGGATCTCGTTTATTTCCTTATCAGCCTGGTTGGCGGCAGCGACGGCCTCCTCGAACATCCCTTTCTGGAGCTTTTCTCTCGCCTCGTTAAGGGTCGCTATCGGTTTGCTGATATCGAGATTCAATCTCTTTGCGAGGACGAAATTGTCTTTCGATTTCGAGATAGCCTGGAGAACAGTCTTGAACTGGGCATCCTTCAGGGCCGCTCTCGCCTTCTCGATCGATTTAGCGGCCTCGGAGATGTTCTTGTCCCTCATCGCCTTGCTCGCCGACTCGACCAACGTCTGGGCGGCCTCCGTGTCGCCCTCGTACTTCTTCACTATCCTGATCTCTTCACGTATCTTTCTGATATCTTCCAAAATCCTGTTGGATGTCGCCTTCTCGCATTCGCTCTGGGCTCGGCGTATGTAACTCATCGCCTCGTCGAATTCGGATGACTCGAGTTTCTCACGAGCCTTGCTGATATAATCCTTCAGCTTCGAAACGTCCGCGCCGAGATCTTCAGCGACAAGCACACTGTCTTCCGCGGCATTTATCTCGGCACCGATTCTGGACTTGACGAGGTCTGTTGCAGATTCAAGCAATGAGTTTATGGTCACGATCGCGGTACGATAATCCTCGGATTCGATCATCTCTTTCGTGCTATGCAGATCCTTCTGTAGATCTTCGATATTCTCCCCAAGTTCCTTCGCCTTGAGCACTAACTGCTGGGCCTTCGAGTAGATTCTTGCATAATGTTCGTGAAGAGCCTTCTGAGAAACGTCATACGTCTGTTCCGCAAGCTTGATTGTCGCATCGAAATCCTCCTTCTCCATGGAGGATTTCACGTCGGCGATCAATTGCTTCAGCTGCGCCGGTTCGCCCCCAGCTTCTGAGATTATCTGGACGATCTCCTCCGCTCCCTGAAGAATTGAATAAATCCGTTCGTTGAAAATCTTCTTCGCGGTCTCGACCGCGCGTTCGGATTTTTCTAATGCGAGGTCGAAATCCTTTGCATCTAGGGCTGCGATCGTCTCCGCGATGGCCTTCTTCCCGAGGTCGATATCCGCATTGAGAGCCTTACAGTGTTCCAGAATCCCTTCGGCTACTTTGAGGCGCTCTTCCGCTTCTGCCTTCTTCTTGGATGCCTCTTTCGCCTTCTGCTCTATTTGCTTCGCCAACTGAAGGCTTTTCAAGTAGCTACCTGCCAATCTTCTCAACCTCTCTCGATGCGGAAAACCTCATGGCTTCGGGCATCTCGTTACGAAGTTCCCGCAGATTCGGATGATTCCGATTTCTTATCTCAATCTTGCAACGCGATTTTCCTTGAGCTCCTTCTTCTATGATATAATATGCGCACTGATGCTATCTGATTTTATATCGACAATGGGATAATCAGCCCTGCTAAGCATATAAATATGTCGGGCATGTCATCAATTTTGTTAAGCGAAAGCGCGACGGAAATATTGTTTCGTGGTCGAAATCGATACTAGAAACTCCTACACAGAGAGCCTTGGAGCGCCCTTCTTCCGGATGTTTTCGATCGAGGTCATGAACTCTATCGTCCCGATCTCTCCGGCCATGTAGGCCTCGAAGAGAGCCATTGCCTCGGAAGGCACTCTGGAGACAATCTCGACCTCAGAAGGCATCAAAAGGCCGAGAGGGCCTTTAGGCAGACATTTCTCCTGCTCTTCGAGGATATCTTCGATTCGTGGGTTGTCGTACCAATCACGCATAGCCCCGCCCTCAGTAGCATCATGGCCCAGAAGGTAGGCTGTCGCAACCTTCGACAGGCCCGCCTTTCGGCAGGCCGTCGAGACCCAATGCCTCAGATCCTTTGGCCTCAGAGCCGGGAGGTTATACTTCTTGCGGAGCCGCTGCCAGTGCCTCCGATAGGTGTACATATCCATCCTACGACTCGCACATACCTGCCCTTTGGCCGATCGCCACGGAAGGATGTAAGCCTCGGGATAAGGAGCCGGATGGAGCTTCTGCCATTCCTCGAGGGCTTGCACCACGTCGGGCGGTAGGTAAGCGACCACAGGCGCATATGTTTTAAACTCCCCCTGCTGGCCGGTCATGTAGATGGCACGGGGATGACCTGATAGATCGCGCTGTATATCTCCCCACCGAGCGCCTGTCACATGACTCGGGCGCCAGCCAAGCTGAGCGGGGAATAGCCAGAGCAGTCGATTGTACGGATCCTTCTCCCGTGCGAGGGCGGCAGCACATTCCTTGACCTGCTCATCAGGAGGCGTAGGATCCCGCCTCGTCCTGGGCAGCCGGCCGATGTCCACCTTGTTGTCGATGGGCCAAGGTAATCCAAGACCGTTGACCCAGACGGAACGAAGGTACGCGAGTTTCGTCCGCCAAGAAGGCTTCGGGAGCTGCGCGATGTATGCAAGGATAAGCTGTTTGCCACGCGGTCCAGCGAGCTGCCGCCGCGTAAACTCTTCGAGCCTGGATATCCTTGCGAACTGCCTGAAGCGTTGCATATAGGCCATCTGGGTCGAGGGTTTCAGCCGGGCCCGAGTCGCATCGAGGAAGCGCTGCTCGATCTCGGCGAGGTTCACGGCCATGTCGAGATCGATGTACTCTCGCTGAGATTCCACCGAAGGCTCGCCTGTCCCGAGAGGGTTTGGCCCAGCGTGACTGGGTTCTCGGGTATCATGCTGTTCTCCTGGCGCCGAGTTGTCCCCTTCCTCGGCGCCGGTTCCGAGATGAGTTGGCGCGGATATAAATTCTGTGCAGGAATCCTGTCCTCGCCCGTTCATGACCTCCTTCCCTTCCTATTGGCTATGTGAGTATCCCCTGCGCGGCGGATTTTGATGTACAGGCTTCTGACGCTAGATCTCGGGATCCCGTACCTTTTCCCTATCACGCCCCAACTCGCGCCGCAATCGCGGTCCGAAGCGATTCTAGCGCATATTTCGGGGCTGTATTTCGGCGGCCTTCCGAGCCTGCGTCCCGCAGCCCTTGCACGTGCGAGTCCCTCACGTACCCGTGCACTCTGTGCAGCACGTTCAAGTGCCTCTGCCGCCTTCGCGAGCCGCTCAGCCTCACGCGATGGGATAGCCCCCTCAAGCTCGAGTGGGCCATCCAGGACGCAAGAGATCGCCGACGCAAATGCCTCGAGCTGCACCAGCACGGCCTCGGCCTTGGCCTTAGATGAAGGCACGAAGACGAGGAGAAGTGTGCTCATAGTTGAGTCCCTCCTTTCTCGGGTAGTTTGTTCGCACCGTTCCCGGGTCCCTCGGATTGATTTGCCTTCGCAGAATCGGCTATTGCCTCCTGTCCTTCGTCGGGCTGCAAAGTCGAAGAAGAATCCCCCTCGGGCAGAGGCGTTCTCTCCCTGAGATAGTCGAGGTGTGCCCGGTGGACTATCTCCTTGACGGCGGGACAGTCCTTCTCGGGAATCTGATGAGCGAGTATGAGGTCCCGCACATACCAATCCTCCGTCTCTCCCGGTCTCTCGAACATGCGCTGGCGGGCGAAGTCGTAGAGCTCGCGGTCGATGACAGCCTCTTCGCCTTTTTCTATACTCTTCCCTACTGGTGCTACTGGTCCTGCCGGTGCGGCAGCCTCATCCAGACTGGCCTGCCCGTTTGCACCGGTCGCACCGGTTGCACCGGATAATAGAGGGGAGGGCTTTACGCCGGAGATGAGCCTCTCAACGGTCTCGGTCCTCAGTATCCGGCGCCGCCCATGCTCACTCCTCACCTTGACACGATCCTTCCCATCCTCCAGCCCAAATACAGCAAGCCGGCGGCCCAACTGCGCAGCGGACAGCGGCCTTAACCCTTGCAGCTTGCGGCGGTTGTTTACCCGCGCTAGGAGTTCATCCATCCACATCCACTCAGGTCCGTTAGGGAGGGACGGAGGGTGCCACGGTCCGGCTGCGAGCTCTTGGAGGATCAGAGAGTCCTCCTCGGATATGCGATCCTCCGCGGCAGCACTAAGATGAGACAAGATGACCTCTTTGTAGTCCTCCAACCAGCTGTACATTTTCGCCGTAATAAGCAGGATCGCAGCTATCGCCTTGTCACGGGGGAGGCCGGACTTGAGCGAATCAATCAGCGCGAGGAACGGAGGCGAGCTCATCTCCTCCCGAACCTTCTCCGGGGTCCATGTCCGGCGGACCTCCTCTGCGCGGTCGTACAGCCATATCCGGACTGTTGCCAGATCTTCGTCCGAATAGAAGTTGCGCACGATTCTCGCGGCATCCGCATTCGGCGTCAGGCGGATGACGAGCGTCCTCGTTACCAGGGCCCTCTCGATGTTCTCCAAGTAGGTGAAGACGAAGGGGCGGTAGAGGTCGAAGTCCCGCGCAATCCAACTGTAGTCATCCAGGCGTTGGAGAACCCTTCGCCGTGCCTTCGGGTCCGTGGCCTGCCTCAGGATGGACTCGAGCATCCCCTTCTCGTGAGCGCGCAGCTGCTCATCCACTTCATCGAGTCCCAGGATCCGCCCGTCGTCGAGGACCCGCGCGATGTAGGCCTCAGTGGCATCGGACACGTATATCCCATTGACGAGCGCGAGGGTAGCCTTCATGGCTACCGACTTCCCCGAGGAGGGGACACCGATGAAAGCGAGATGGCAGCACCCAGGCAGTAAATCGTACACACGTGCCATCGCACACCACAATAGATGCTCCTGAGCTGACCGCTCGTCCGGATATCTAATCAGTTTCTCGAGTATCTCGATCGCGCCTTTCCAATCGAGCGCCATGGCCCGCTCTTCTGCCTTCTGTTCTCCTGGACGTATGCGCTCCTCGATCTGGCGGGCGAAATCTATGCCGTAGAGGACCCAAGCCAGAGCGGGGCCAACGGGCCTTCCCATGCGTTCCCATTCGCGGTCATTCAATATCCCCTCAAAGCGCTCTCTGACTGGGAGCGGCGCATGCACCTTGAACTTCGCATAATACTCCTCCCATATGCTCCTCTCAGTCTCGTCATCTGACGTGCGATCAACGATGTTTTGAAGGAGGTAGCGCGCATATTCCTGCAGCTGCGATGGACGTACCCTCACCTTGGGCTCTGGCACGGCTGGCAACTCTTGCTTGAGCTCCTGGACCATGGGCCCCTTCGCTCTCGCCTTCGCCGCCCCTCTGCCCCCACTCGAGCCTGTGTCTTTACCCTTCCCAGCACTCATGATCTTCGCCTCCGAGAACCGCCCACGAGGTACATCGGAAACCTGCTCGGCTCGCGGCAGCGACGGCAAATATATACCGCCATCCCCTCACGCTCGCCGACGACAAGCATCTCCGCCTTGCGAACATGGCACCGCTCGCACATGACCTGCCGCGAGCCAGATCCTTGAAGGGGGGCGCGAGGGCGATCATGATCACCCTGGCGCCGCCATTCTGAGGGCGAGCGAGGCAAACATTCATAAGCCCGAGACGCGATAAAATCCCTGAGTTCAGTCCTCTTATCCGGCTCGCCCCACCTAACTCGTGGGGCTCCGGCACCTTTTCTTATGCGCATGGATCATCACCTCTGCTCTACCACCGCCTGGGATGCATGAGACCGCTCTGTTTTCCTCTCAACGACCGGCCGCTTTCTTTCCTCCTCGGACCCGTGACTATTCCTTCGATGGCGCGTATCTACAGGCTCTCCCGAGCGCGCTTCGATGAGCACGTCTCCGTTGTAGTAGAGCCTGACCACGCTTCCTTTCTGCAGTCCGTGCTCTCGGATAAATTCAATCGGGAGAGAGACGAAAAAGGCACGTCGCTGAGCGACAATCCGCCTTTCAACTTTTTTAACCATATTATCACTGTTTTTGTGAGAAGGCTTATAGCAGTAGTGTAATATCTGCTGTAACAGCAATTATGAACAAGCATCTAGGCACTAGGCATAGAACAAATTTGGACAATCGGCAGCGCAAGATTCTCTTCTATATTCGGAGCCGCGGCGGTCAAGCTACCTATAGCGAGATCTGGAAAGGTGTGGCAAAAAATGAGATGGCTCAGCATACAATGGAGAGATTGCTCGATGACCTCGTGGAGCGGGGATTCCTCCGAAGAGATCCGCCTGGGAGAGGACGGGGCTGGAAGGGCAAGTACGTCTATGTACCTCCACGAGAGCGAAAAGCTAACGAGCTCTTCTGCCAAATTAATAAATGCATAAGGTCCTACATTGTCCAGAATGGGATCCCGGAAGATGTGCCTGTCGATCGACAAGCGGAGTACCTCGCTCGCAAGTATCTGCGGCTCCTTTATCTGCGAGGACGAGTCCTCGCTTCGCTCCTTCGAAGGGTACTCGAGGAAAAGACAGATGAGAGTGCAATTCATTGGTTCGCGGGACATGCAGGATACTTGGATGAACTCACAGATGATACACTCTTCCTCGCTATCCTGTATTACAGACCTTTAGCCCCGAAGGCATTGAAGATCTTGGAGAGATGGCTCGATGATTGGTTGGTCTTGCTGGGAAGTGCAGACACTCAAGCGCCCTCTGTGCAAGCTGATGCAGGGGAGAACTCGAGAATCGATCAGGTGGGAGAGGGATGAAAGACCCGGACAGATTTCGCGTGGCCCTGAGGCAGCTCGAGGTGGTCGGCCTCATCGTCGTACGTGATGTGCAGGTAGATGTACAAAAAAGGTATAATATCCTCTAAAGAAATTCAAGCATTGGTAAGAACAATGATGAAATGGAGCAGAGGAATAGCAATAGCAGCACTATGCTTCTTACTAGTAGGTTCATGGTCGATGATTGCTCAGCCTTCCGATGCGGCCTCTGGAAGCATCACTATTGATCCTGGCCAGACGAAATACATCAGCTTTGGGACCGTGAACTCGGGCGATGTGCTTCTCTGGGATCTCACGATTAACACTTGGAGCACAGTCTTCACGTACTGGCTTGAGAAACCATCGGGCGTACATCTCACGATTAATAGCCTTTACAGTGGGATGGTAGTCGACCTTGCCGGTGAATGGAAAATCGGATTTAGCATTGACCCCTCCGGTTATTGGAGTGCAACCGTATACTACGAAATCTACGCGTTCAGACCAACGCTTGTCATAGTCTACCCCCAGGAGATGGAGTTCATCAACGACGCATCTATCATTGTATCGGGAACGGTGGACAGGTTTGCCAATAATGTATCAGTCAGCCTCGATAATGTTCATTATGATGCCGCAGATCTCTACATGGGCTCCTGGAATAAGAATATCCTGCTTGGAGATGACGGTGCGTACACCATCTATGCAATGGCGGAACTACGATGGGGTGACTTTAAGTTGATGTACTCAGATTCCGTAACAATAATGCTCGATACTACTCCGCCAGAGCTCGGGGTTATCACCCCGGCTAACAACTCCTATGTGGCGGGTTCTGCGGACTTATCTTGGCAATGTTCCGATGAATGGGGGATTGCATCCAGGGAGGTCAAGGTAGACCTGCTTAATTGGATTACGGTGGAAGGGGATGAGTACAGATGCTCACTTAGCGATGGTTATCACACGCTCAGGGTGCGAGTCACAGACCTTGCAGGTAATTCGGCGATTGCGTCCATAATAATCACTAGTGATACGACGAGACCATCAGTTGCTATTACATCCCCGATCTACAACGCCACGATCAGGGAGGATGCCGTAAAGGTCACTTGGACCGGCTCTGATGCACTTTCAGGGATAGACCACTATGAAATTCGCATCACCGGTGGCAACTGGATTAACGTGGGTCTCAATACTTCCTATATCTTTACAGGTCTAATCGATGGGGGGTACTACGTAATCGTAAAGGCAATAGACAGATCAGGTAACTCAGCAGAATCAGGCCTTCGCTTTGAAGTCTGCACCAATATTTGGAGCACGAATGGCCCATATGGAGGGATACCCTTGTTTATCTTGATAGCGACGGTCCTCGGAGCTGCGGTGATATCTGTGCTCCTGTACAGACGTAAGCGGGCTCACAGGCAGAACCCTCCCCAAGGACCTAATTAGAAGGAATATTAAGCGCTAATACGCCGAGAAACCCTTCGTGTGGTGGTGTCGGTGTCATCTCGGCCAGATACTGGCACCGCGGCGCTCGAGTGCATGTGAACTCGCCTAATCAGGCAAGGGAAGCGCACATCTCCATGAGGGGATACCTTTGTATTAGCGTGGTGCAGTTCGGAGCCGCACCGCTCTGTTCCAAACCATTATGGGGGATATCGAAAGATGGCCATAGCCGCCTGAAGAGTGCGTAGGTTGCGAGGATGCAGCTTCTCATCTGCTCATGTTATTTTAATGGGGCCACGAATGAAAATTCGTGGAAACACCCTCTGGGCACATGTATGGCAGGCATGGAGAGAGCAACCTTCACTGGGGTCACGAATTTTCATTCGCGGAAACCGACGATCATGAGCTACGGATATAAGCCGATCGTCTGCTTCAATGGGGCCACGAATTTTCATTCGTGGAAATAGTGTAGCTCATGATGGGCTTGGTCGTACCTCCTGCTCTTTCTGTGCTTCCGCGACGAGGAGTTCATTCTTCTGCTCGACTCGGCCCAGGCGCTCGCGCAGCATGCGAGACAGTGCGGCAGAGGCACGAGCGCTCGTCTCTGGGTCCTCTCTTCCGCAGCGACGCTCCCAAGGAGTCGTCAACCTCCAGGCATGTACGGCTACAAGCCGCCCCCCAACATCGGCAAGAGCGAAACCCCACGACCTCACAAGTCCCTGTGCCTCGAGCTGTCTGAGGACCCTCAGTACCTGGTCGGGCGATGCGCCGATCCGCGCTGCGAGCTCGCTCGTGTAGCCAGGCGATCGCCTGAGCGCCGCCATGAGTCGCTCGCGCACGACTGGCTTCCGCCCACCCTTGCGTTGAGATCCTGCTCGAACATTGGCAGCCTTGAGGACCTCGGAGTCCGTATCTTTGTTCATGGTATGCGGCATCGACCCGAGAGTATTTGCTTCTTCCGGGGCATCGATGCTCGCGTGCATCGAAGGCGGGATAGCATGCGGCAGGGATACCATCCCCCCATGCCTTACCAAACTTCAAATCTCGGGCAATAGGCCGACTTCTCTCGAAATTTTAGGAGAAGAAGTACCTTCACCCTCCCCAACAGGCCGGAATATTACAGCGTGTCATGGTACTTCTCTTGAGGCATTTTCCCCGCCTCTGTCCCACTTGTCCCGGCTGTCCTGCCTCCACACATATCTAGAGGATAAAATCGCGATGGGGCGAAAAAGGAGAAGAGGCCCGCACATCGAGTGCGGGCATTTGGGGACAGGCGAGACTTCGGGGGCAACGCTCCCTCTGGCCGGAGTTTCTTGTGTCGTTTTCGGCATCGGAAATATTGTTCTCGGGCTAGGAGCACGAAGTGAAGCCGTCATTTATGAACGGATTCTCTTTCGATGGATTTCACTGCATAATATACTCTTGACAGGACGGGGCAATCGATCCTGAGCTCCTTCCCGAATCGCAGGATAGCTCCGCAAATCGCATCTATCTCGGTCCTCTTCCCCCTCTCGATATCCGAGAGCATGCTTGACCGGTTCTTGGCGGTATTGGTTGCAATCCTGGACATGTATTGTATGACATCGGGAGGCTCGAGATCAATCCCTTTCGCGGCCGCAACGCGCATCCCCTCCTCACATATTGCGACCGCCTGTGCATATAATTCCTTATCCTCGATTATCCTGCCGTTCTCGCACCTGTAGATTGCGGTGAGAGGATTTATCGCCGCGTTGACGATCGCTTTAGACCAAATGACTCCCGTTATATTCTCGCTCGTTCTCACCCTGATCTTGGCATCCCTGAGAATCTTCTCCGCAGTATCCCGGGCTGAGGATTTTCCGATCAGCGATCCGAGGATTATCTCGTTCTCGGATACATATCTTATAACCCCCGGCCTTGGCCTATGAGCTGCCATGCTGGTGACACCGATTACGACGGAACTTATCCGATGATATTGGCTGAGCGTTTCCGCATTTCCGATCCCGTTTTGCAACGTTATAATACATCCGTTTTCTGAAAGATGTCCTACGGTACATCTTGCAGCGACGTCGGTATCATATGATTTCGTTGTGACAAATATCGCATCGAATAATCCTTGATCCTCGATCGACTCCAAGGCTGGTATTTTGAAATTATCCTCGATAAGCCCTTCTAGCCTTAACCCGTGCTCCTGTATTACTTGCAGATGCTCTCCGCGAGCGATCAATCGCACATCATGGGCTCTTGATAGAAGTGCACCCAGTACTCCTCCGAGTGCGCCTGCGCCGAAGATGAGTATCCTCATTCGTCCGCTCTCCGCGCTTTTTCTGCCTCGATATGCGCGACCCTGACCGGTTCCGGAAGCCTGTATTTCCAGAATGGCTCCAGCAACTTCAGACTTGATCTGATGGAAACCCTATGCCCAGGGGAGATAAAGATTGGTGCGCTTCCTGATCCCTTTGACACGGCATATCCAATGTGCCTTCCGTCAATTGTAACCTTCCTGACAGCGCCTTTGCCGATAACCTCGCCCACTAGCAACTTCTTCGCGACACCGATAGACGGCACATCAAGGATAACCCCGAGGTGACTGGCTATACCGAATCCGAGAGGATGCAAGATGCCGTTGCCATCATGTACGAGTATCAGGTCCTTGCCGGCTTTTTCTACGAGCTTCGATATCACCTCAGCCTCGCGGAATGTCAGGTATGTTGGGATATACGGGAAACGCACCTTGACCCTGTTCAAAAGGATATCTATCTGCCGCCCGGACTTTCTATCGAATAGAACAAGCGCTCCGTAGGCAATATCGTCGCGATACGCAACGTCCGAACCTGCTATCACTGAGGCATCGGAATAATCATCGTCAAGGACAAGCTTGTGGCTATCTCTCTCCTGTATTTTCCTGAATACTTTTAGCGGATAATTCGTCTCGAAGTTTTCGAACAGCACCTTCTCGAAATCCATGATCCTGTCGCCCTTTATCTGGATACCTTCGGCACGCAACAATCTCTTCTTTTCTTCGACCCCGCCATCGCTGGTATATCCTCCGAGCGTGCCGTCAGACTGCACAACGCGTCTGCATGGGACTTTCACTATGTCGTCGTTCTCCGACATCACCTTTCCGACAAATCTGCTCGCGGCGATGTCCCCCAGCGCTCTTGCGACGCTACCGTAGGTAGTAACCTTACCTGCTGGCACCTGAGCTACGAGCTTTTTCACTTCTTCAACAAGGTCGATCCGGGGAAAATAGGTCACCAGCTGAATCACCGAAATACCTATAGCACCCGTTGGGGGTAATATGTATTTTGTCCAGAATCGGGATGAATAATGGAACCCAGACGCCCAGGGAGACTCGAGCAATACGAAAGGATCGCACAAGGGGTCGAATTGCCCCGGTATTTAAGACTCAGGGAGATCGAATGCGAATTCGACCCATCGGAGCCAATAGAGAATCTCTGGCAGCTGCACGATAAGCCATGTCTCTCGATGAGCCCAAAGCGAAGCTCAAAGAAACAGAGAAATTTGCTGGATCTCAAAATCGAACTTTCGGAAAGGATTTTGAGAAGTTGTATCCTGTGCGAGAGGCGATGCCGCGTAGACAGAACCAAGGGTGAGAAAGGAGCCTGTGGAGTCCTTGAACCGAGGATATCGAGCGATTTCGTGCACATGGGAGAGGAGCCAGAGGTCATCCCTTCCTACACGATCTTCTTCGCGGGATGCACCTTCAGATGTGTCTTCTGCCAGAACTGGGACATAAGCACGCATCCCGAGAATGGCAGGATAATATCGCCCGAGAGACTCGCGAGAATGATAGAGAGCAGAGACGCCTCGCTTAGCAGAGAGGCGGATAGGCTCAAGGGTATCGAGGCATTTCCGGTATTTGGCAGACCTGCCTACGCGAAGAACGTCAACTGGGTAGGAGGAGATCCGACCTCAAACATCCCGTTTATACTCAGGACTCTCAGAATGTGCAACTCTCGACTGCCACAGATCTGGAACTCCAACATGTATCTCACTGAGGAATCGATGAAGTTGCTTGATGGCGTCATAGACCTTTACCTCGCGGATTTCAAGTATGGAAACGATAGATGTGCCAAGAAATTCTCCGGGGTGGACAGATATTTCGAGGTCGTCTCAAGGAATCATCTTTTGGCAGCGAAGCAATGCGATGTCCTCATAAGGCACCTGGTCATGCCGAATCACATAGAGTGCTGCACGAGACCGGTATTGGAATGGATCGCGGAACACTTGCCAAACTCGGTCGTGAACGTCATGGCGCAGTACAGACCAGAGCACAGAGCACTCGAGTTCAAGGAGATATCACGGCCGATCTCTGCGAAGGAATACTCGACCGCGCTCAAGATCGCCACCGATCTCGGGCTGAGTCTGACCTCTTGAATAAGCGCTCAAATGAACGATATTTCTCGCGACGCTTTTGTGATGACCCAGGCGCTATCCTTTCTTACGATCACGTCGTCCTCGATGCGCACCCCGCCTTTGCCAGGTAAGTATATCCCCGGCTCTATTGTGAATACCATATTCTCGCGCAGGACATCCTTAGACCTCTTCGAGATTTGGCCGGGATCGTGAGTCGATATCCCGAGACCGTGACCCGTGGAATGGATGAAATGCTTTCCGAACCCTGCGTCCTCTATGATTTTTCTCGCGGCGAAATCGATCGTCTTCGCCCTCGTGCCTGCGCGGACTCTGCGAATCGCTTCCGATTGCGCTCTCAACACGATATTGTATATCGTTTCCATTTTTGGATCGAGAGGTCTCGTGAAATAGGTCCGCGTGATGTCCGACCTGTAGTTCATATACTTCGCGCCGAAGTCGAACAGTGCCGTGGAGCCTTTCCTCAGTTTTCTGTCTCCTGGCTGATAGTGAGGAAGCGAAGAGGCCGGTCCGAAAGCTACTATTGTATTGAATGCGACGTCGTCCGCGCCGTAGGATCGCACGAGGAAATCGACTTCCGCAGCTGCCTGTCTTTCGGTCATTCCTATCTCGACCACCTCAGGGATCGCTTCCGCGACCTTCGAGGCTATCACGGCGGCTTTTCGTATCCTCGAGATTTCGATCTCATCCTTTATCATCCTGCATTTCTTTAGCTGTCTTGAGACATCTCTCAACCTTACTCCTTTTGCATGTTTTCTTATCAGTTTCAGCATCGAAAGCGTCATTCTATCCGGGCAGATACCTATTATCTCCTTTCCCTTGAGCAGGCTCTCAAGCTTCGACTTAAACTGCTCCTGCGATTCGTAGGTTATCACACGCGCCCCCGTCTTTTTCGCGATCCTCTCCTCGAGAAGGGATGTCAATATCGTCACACCTCTTCTTGTGACGAGTGCGCAATCGCCTTCAAAAACCCCTCCTTGCGCATCTGTCAGATATCGGAAATTATCATCGTAATATGGTTCTCTCGAATTGCACACAAGAACTGCATCTATTGAATCGTCGAGCAGCGAGAACAACCGGGATGCACGGATGCTGGGGATCGGCTCTGTCATACCGCATCTATCTGCATCTCGATAGTTTAACCTTTCCGGGAGATCAGACGCCTATCCAGATCCTGGAGATATATGAGCGCAGGGCTGAGACTGCCGAGAGCGATGCCAGATAGCTCGTTTTGGGATTGTCAGGCGACGGCAGGTTCCTCGTCACAGCCTCGAACTCACCAAACGCACCGCGTGCGAATAGCCTGTGCGAGTTCACGGTTATCTCGGGATCGCAGATCACCTCTACCCTGGTCCGCTCGAACCCTATGCCAGCAAGGCTCACCGTGGCGGCGACATTAACATTAGCGGGGAAATACTGGACTGCCTGGCTTGCCGGACCGGAATACAGAACCGTTCTTGTTTTCAGCTTCTCCACCTCGATCCCTTTCTCTATCAAATATTTCACCCCAGAGAGCCCCTTTGGCGGTTTCGTCGTCGTCAACAGGACTTCATCCAAGGTCGCCTTTGACGCGCTTCTGAGAGCGTCCACCCCGGCGACCGCGCCCGAAGGTATGATCACTTGAGCGCCGCGAGAGGACACCGCCTTGAAGCATCTCTGTTGGAAATCCTCATCGACAAATGCTCCGACACTCATGATCATTGAATCCTTCCCAGCCTCTAGAGCAGCAGGGATATATTCCTTAGCTGCCTGCTGTCCAGCTGCCTCTATTATGAGGTCGACATCGAAACTCACTTCTGAGACAGATTCTGACTTTGATAACTTCGACCGCAGCTTCTGCGCCTTTTCACGGTCGATATCGAACAACAGTATTTTCTCGATCTCGTTCATCTCATCGGCAGCTCTTGCGATCACAGTACCGATAGAGCCACAGCCTATTATCATCAGCTTCAAACACCGACACCGAGATAGTTCATGACCGTCCGTTCTATTTTCAATTTTCGGGAGGCGGGAGCCGTAGTGGCAACAGCCTTCAGATGGATACAAATATCGACCGCCTCATTGCGGTCGACGATGGACCCGAAGAGGCACTCGGAGGTCGTCAGACGAAGACTAGAGAAGATATTCGGCAGGCCCGAGAACGACCTGCAGGAGGATCCGTTGTCCTCCCTCGTCCGGACTATACTCTCACAGAACACGACCGATGCCACATCCGAGCGTGCCTGGGAATCCCTGCGGAAGAGATATCCTACTATGACGGAATTGAAAGAAGCTGACCCTGACGAACTTGCAGAGACCATCAGGGTAGGAGGGCTTGCCCGGCTGAAGGCGGAAAGGATACTGAACGCGCTCCGTGAGATCGAGAGACTTACTGGCAAGTTGTCTCTGGATTTCCTTAAGGACATGTCCGAAGAGGATGCGGACGCCTGGCTTGCGCAATTGAAGGGGGTCGGTCCGAAAACGAGGGCGATTGTGCTGTTGTTTGCGCTCCGGAAAAAGGCGTTCCCGGTCGATACGCATATATTGAGGGTCACCAAAAGGCTCGGGCTGATCGGCCCGCACACGGGCAGACTCGAAGCGCAGAGGGTCATGGCTGGGCTCGCCCGGCCTCAGGACTATTTCAGCTACCATCTCAACCTGATAGAACACGGCCGACGGACCTGCTCCGCACGGAGACCGAAGTGTGGCATATGCGTTCTTTTTGACATCTGCCCGTGGTCGGAGAAGGAGAGATATGCCGGTAGCGCGATGACAAAGGGGAAGGAAAAATGAACGATAAGAGATATGAGACAGTGAATCACACGGCAGACTTGATGATAAGGGCATACGGAAACGATCTGGAAACGAGCTTTGCCAACGCCGCGTTCGCGCTGTTCGACCTATTGGCAGATCTATCGAATGTCGAACCCAAGGAGCGGTTCTGCTTCGAGATAGAGGGCAGCGACCCTGAGCAGCTGCTCGTCGATTTCCTTAGCGAACTTCTGTATCTTTTCGACACGGAGCTGGTATTGCTGAAAGAGTTCAACCTGAAATATGATGGCGAGGTGTTACGAGTCGAGGCAAAGGGTGAGCACATCGATAAGTCTAAGCACAGGATGAAGCAGGCCATAAAGGCCGTCTCATATCACGCGATCGACGTGCACCCCGAGACCAAGGGCTACATACAGGTCCTGTTCGATGCCTGATGTTTACTCTTTGGCTTCTTCATGCTCCGCTGACGCTCTATCGCCTGCTCCATGGATAGCTCACCGACGGCGACCGCCTCCGCGAGCGAGCGCGAAATTGTCAGGCAGCCGCCGCTGCTGATCCTACTCTTCCGCTGGATGTCCGCAATCTCCCCATCGGAAGGTATGACCAGCTGCCGCCTTACAGGTCGATATCCCGAGGTCAGCGCGATCTCTATCGCCGCATCGACGTCCTTTTGACTGCTGATCCGGGTCGTATTGCTCTCGTCCACTATCTCAATCGGGAGACCCATGTCCCATATCGAGTTGAATATCCTGTTTCTTTTGGTGCGGTCGCCGTTGCCTATGCGAACGAGAACCGACTCGGAGGGGTACAATCTCAGAAACTCCTGGATGACTTGTGCGACGTCCTCAGGACGACCTACCACTGCGGAATCGACAAAGGAATCATCGACGAGGACCGCAACACCGGTCTTGCTTCCAGGGTCTATCCCGATAGTTAGATTCCTGATGTGATCGCCCGAGCGGAGCATGGCTTTCGCCTCGCGGACGACCATCTCGGCATTCTTCGAATCGCAGAGAACGAGCTTTCTCGAGAACTTCTCGGGCTTGTCCGATACGGTCGTGATCAGGACGGAGATATTCTGCGGTATGCGGGATCCTCTGTCGATTATATCGAAAGGGACACGATCCGCTCTAAGAGCTTCGATTATCTCGAACATCAGACTGGCATCGGATATCAGGACACCGATCTTCTTCATCCGATCGACAAGAAAAAGGTTTTCGGCCGAGATATTTTTTCCTGCCGGACCATACCCGAGGTCACGCTCTAGCGCAGGCCCTCAGGAGGATGCGGTCTCTCCGCATAATCCCCTAACGAATCGCCCAGCTGTTTCAACAGGTTTCTCTGCTCCTTTGTCAGCCTCTTCGGGATCGATACCTTGACCTTGGCCAGGATGTCGCCCCTTCCGCGGCCTGCGGGGTCGGGCATGCCCCGCCCGCGCAATCGGAATATCGTCTCCGACTGCGTTCCTGGGGGTATCGTCAGCATCGCGTTCCCGTCCATGGTGGGTATCTTGACCTCACCCCCAAGCGCCGCCTGGGTGATCGTGATAGGGACCTCGATCAACAGGTCGTTCCCATCTCTCACAAACTGATGGTGGGGAGCGACGTGAATGACGACGTATAGATCGCCTGGGGGCCCGCCGTGCGTGCCCGGCTCCCCGGCCCCTCGGATCCTCAGCCGCATGCCCGTGTCCGCACCTTTCGGGATGGAAATAGCTATCCGGCTCATCTCCTGTCTCTGACCAGTCCCGCCACAGCTCTTGCACGCGTTGGTGCTCTTTCTGCCCGTCCCCCTGCATTTGGGGCAGGTGGTAACTGTGATATACTGTGCAAATCCTCTGGTCTGGCTACGGCGGATTTGTCCAGAACCGCCACACGCGTCGCAGTTCTCTATCCTTCCGTCAGCCGAGCCGGTCCCGCCGCAGTCACGACAGACGACTGTGTGCGGTACCAATATCTCCTTCTCTGCCCCGTGGTATGCATCCTCAAGCGAGATCTCGAGATCGTATCTGATGGACTCGCCCTGAGCCGGAGCGCGCCTGGCGCTTCTTGAGGATCTTCCGAAGAACTGGTCAAATATGCTGCCGCCTATCCCGAAGTCACCGAGGTCGGCGAATATGTCCTCGAGATCGGCGAAGTGCGTGAAATCCGTCCACTGGAATCCGCCTTCCCTGAACGTGGATTGCACGCCGGCCATCCCATAGGTGTCGTACAGCCTCCGCTTCTCGTCGTCCACAAGGACCTCGTAGGCCTCCGAAAGCTCCTTGAACTTCTCCTCGGCAACCTTCCGATCGAGCTTCGAAACGTCAGGATGATATTCTCTGGCAAGCCTGCGGTACGCCTTCTTTATCTCTTCCTTGGTAGCGTTTCTCGATACGCCCAAGACCTCGTAGTAATCGCGCTTTTCGGGCATATCAGAGCCCCTCTGCAGTCGGGAACACTCACCCCGGAAGTGTCCCTTGCCCGGATTTCAATGTTCTGACTAGTCGACTATCCTGTAATCGGCGTCAACGACTCCGCTGTCCCCGCTCCCTCCTCCGCCGGGGCCGGCGCTTCCGCCCGGAGGAGGTGTCCCTGGGCCACTTGGACCTGTAGTCGTCGCCCCCGCCTGACCGTACGCTTTCTTCGCGGCTTCGTTGAGGAGCGCGAGCAGCTCTTGCATGACCTCCTTAATCTTGACGAGATCGTCGGTCGCAATGACCTCTCGCAGCCGCTTAGCCTTGTCCAGTATCTTGCCTTTGAGCTCGTCGCCGATCTTCGCCGCGAGCTCCTCCGCGGTCTTCTCCGCCTGATAGGAGAGCGACTCCGCCTGGTTCTTCAGCTCGGCTGCCTCTCGCCGTTTCTTGTCCTGCTCGGCGAACTCCTGCGCCTCCTTGATCGCCTTATCGATCTCCTCCTTCGAGAGCTTTGTCGCGGCAGTTATCACGATGGACTGCTGCTTGCCTGTCGCAAGGTCCTTCGCGGTGACGTTCAGTATGCCGTTGGCATCGATGTCGAATGTGACCTCTATCTGCGGCACACCTCGGGGCGCAGGCGGGATGCCTACCAGATGGAACCTGCCGAGGGAAATGTTATCCGCAGCCATTGGCCGTTCTCCCTGAAGGACATGTATCTCCACAGCGGTCTGATTATCCGCCGCCGTCGTGAATATCTCCGATTTCCTCGTCGGGATCGTAGTGTTTCTGTCGATCAACTTGGTGAATACCCCTCCGAGCGTCTCGACGCCCAGCGTAAGCGGTGTCACATCCAGTAGCAGGATGTCCTTCATCTCGCCCGCGATCACGGCACCCTGTATCGCCGCACCAATTGCGACGCACTCCATCGGGTCGACGCCCCGGACTATCTTATTCCCGAGATGCTTCTCGACGAATCTCTGGACAATCGGCATCCTGGTCGGCCCGCCGACGAGGATTATCTTGTCGATGTCGCTCGGCGAGAGCTTCGCGTCCCTGAGCGCGTTATCTATCGAGATCTTGCATCTCTCGACTATCGGGCTAACGAGCTCCTCGAGCTTGGCCCTCGTGAGCTTCATCGTCAGATGCTTCGGGCCGTTCTGGTCAGCCGTGATATACGGGAGGTTTATCTCGGTCTCTATCGTCGATGAGAGTTCGACCTTCGCCTTCTCGGCTGCCTCACGTATGCGCTGCATTGCCATCTTGTCCTTTGTGAGGTCGATCCCCTGCTCGGCCTTGAACTGCTTGACAATGTAGTCGATTATCGCATTGTCCATATCGGTCCCGCCGAGCTGCGTGTCACCGCTCGTCGATATGACCTCAAAGACGCCTTCCCCGAACTCCATGATCGTGACATCCAGCGTTCCGCCACCGAGATCGAATACCAATATCTTCTGCTCCTTCTCGGACTTGTCGATGCCGTATGCGAGGGCCGCGGCTGTGGGCTCGTTTATGATCCTCACAACCTCCAGGCCCGCAATGGTCCCCGCATCTTTCGTCGCCTGTCTCTGGTTGTCGTTGAAATACGCGGGAACCGTGATGACCGCCTTCTCGATCTTCGTCCCCAGATACGCCTCGGAATCCCTTTTGATCTTCTGGAGTATCAGCGCTGATATTTGCTGAGGCGTGTACTCCTTGCCGCGTATGTTCACCTTATAGTCTGTTCCCATCTTCCGCTTGATGGCAAACACCGTGCCTTCCGGATTCGATACGGCCTGTCTCCTCGCAGGCTCGCCTACCAGCACCTGGCCATCCTTCGTGAACGCGACGTACGATGGAAACGCCTTTCCGCCCAATGTTGTGCCCTCTGCGCTCGGTATTATGACCGGCTTGCCGTTCTCTATTACGGCTGCTGCAGAGTTGCTCGTCCCCAAATCGATACCGATGATTTTCGCCATCCTTCTCACCCTCCTATTCGTCCGTGTCTATATACCCTTCATCGTTGAGATTGAATTTCTGAGCTTCATTAAGCGCGGGCGCCTTGGCGCCCCCTGCTTTCTCATCCTCCACTGGCTTTTCACCCTCCTCGCGATGACAGACCACCACGCGGGCAGGCCTGATCACCTTGTTCCCGATCCTGTACCCTTTCTGCAGGCACTCGACGATCTCCCCCTCCTGCTTTCCAGGCTGGTCAACCTTCGACACCGCCTCATGCTCGAACGGGTCCAATTTGCAGTCCGTGGGGATCTCCACGACCCCCTCTTTTCTGAGGATATCCTTCAGCTGCTTGTACATCATCTCGAGCGCATCTCTTAGCGGGTTCTCGCCTGACCCTTTCGAGTTCGTGAGCGCCCTTTCGAAATCGTCTGCGAGATTCAGGAGTTCCTTGACGACCCTTTCAGCTGCAAGTGCCATGTATTCCTCTCTCTCTTTCGCCATCCTTTTCTTGTAGTTATCGAAATCCGCCTGGAGCCTCTTGAGCCTGTCCAGGTATTCCTGGTTCTTCTTCTCGAGCTCTGATATCCTGCTCATTAGATCTTGCTCCGAGGCCTGCGGCTCTGGGCCGGACTCAATGGCCTCGGCGGCGGTCTTGCCCTCAGAATCATCTTCCTTCATCTCGTCCTTCATACCCGCTGCCCTCCCCTTGACCGGGTAAATAAATCATATCTGAAAAGGGTTTTAGAAGGGGTTTTGAGCCTGTCAGGCTCAGAACTCCTCGTCCATTCCGCCACCGGAGGACTCCTTGCCCGGACCTGTCCCACCCTTGCCGCCAGGACCACTGGTGCTGGTGCCCTTCGACGCGATGACGTCGTCGATCCGCAGGATCATCACCGCGGCGTCGGTCGCGGAGTTTATCGCCTGCTTGCCGACTCGGATGGGCTCCAGGACCTTCTCCTTCTCCATGTCCACGACCTTCCCGGTGAAGACGTTTATGCCCGCCCTCTTCTTGCCGTCCTTGTGAGCCTTCCTGAGCTCGATCAGGACGTCGATCGGATCGAGGCCTGCGTTCTCCGCCAGGGTGGTCGGGATAATCTCCATTGCGTCCGCGAAGGCGTCAATGGCTATCTGCTCCCTGCCTCCGACGGATGCGGCGTATTCCCTGAGCCTCAGGGCGATCTCCGTGGCGGTTGACCCTCCGCCCGTAACGAGCATACCGTCCTCGAGAGCCAATGCGACGACGCTTATCGCATCATCGAGGGAGCGCTCGATCTCGTCGACGACATGCTCTGTACCGCCCCTTATCAGAATGCTCACGGCCTTCGGGTTCTTGCAACCCGTGACGAACGTCATCTGGTCCCCGCCTATCTTCTTCTCCTCGACCAGCGCGGCAGTTCCCAGATCCGATTCCTTCAGGTCGTCCAGCTTCGTCACGAGGGTCGCACCCGTCGCCTTGCTCAGCTTCTCCATGTCGGATTTCTTCACCCTGCGGACGGCATATATGCCCTCCTTCGCAAGGTAATGCTGTGCGAGATCGTCGATACCCTTCTGGCAGAACACCACGTTCGCTCCGGATTTCTTGATCATGTCGACCATGCGCTTGAGCATCTTTTCCTCTTCGGCGAGGAACGCCTGAAGCTGGGCCGGGTCTGTTATCTCGATCTTTGCGTCTATCTCTGTCTTCTTCACTTCGAGAGCCGAATCGACAAGAGCTATCTTTGCGTTCTCGACCCTCTTCGGCATGCCGCTGTGCACGACCTCCTTGTCTACGATGATCCCTTCGATCAGCTGCGTGTCCTCCATGGATGCGCCCTGCTTCTTTACAATCTGTATGTTGTCCTGATCGACTGTGTACTTACCGTCCTTCTTCTCCGCCACGGCGAGTACCGCCCTGACGGCGATGTCTGCCAGATGCTCCCTGGAGGCGCTCACGCTCTTGCTAATCATCGCGGTCATCGCGATGTCCTTGAGCCTCTCCTTGTCATCGGGGGTTATCTTGATGGCGATATCCGTCAGGATCTCCTGCGCCTTCTGGGCCGCCAGCCTGTACCCTGAGGCTATCACTGTCGGGTGCACATTCTGCTCGATCAACGTCTCTGCTTTCTTCAGGAGCTCACCTGCAAGAATGACCGCGGTTGTGGTCCCATCGCCGCACTCCTCGTCCTGGGTCTTGGCGACCTCGACTATCATCTTCGCGGCAGGATGCTCCACATCTATCTCCTTCAGGATCGTCACGCCATCGTTCGTGATGACGACGTCCCCCATGCTGTCAACAAGCATCTTGTCCATTCCGCGCGGTCCGAGCGTGCTCCTGACGGCGTCGCCGATGGCTTTCGCCGCCATTATATTGCTGAATTGAGCACCTCTTCCCTTCTCGCGCTTTGTGCCTTCCCTAAGTATTAAAACCGGTGTCTGTCCTATCATTTCAAACCCTCCGAACATCCGAATTGTCTATCTGATTTCCTCGGTTGTGTTGGCGTTATGTTAGAACTTCTATAAATAGCTTACCATTGAGAAAATTCGATCAGTAGCTCATAGCCAGATTGTCAAAATTTGGAGTATCAGGTTCTTGCGCGTCCTGTGGTGGACTCGGAAGAGGATGCTCTTTCGCCCTCGTCTTACCGTAACCGGGTCTGCGCGTGCGAGGTGTGCACGTCAGAATCTACTTCTACAAGTGTCGCAATCCGGCCCCCATACCAAAGGAGATATGCCATGGCGCGAGGAAGACTTAGCATCCTGTTCCCGGAGGAGATCGAACGTATACATACCATTTCCGTTAGAATATTAGAGAAGATAGGCATCGTTGTAAAGAGCGAAATAGTCTCGAAGATGCTCCTTGACGCCGGTGCTGTGTGGTCGCCGAACGGGAAGAGACTATTGTTGCCTGAGCATATGGTAAAGTCCGCGCTTGCCAATGCGCCTAAGTCAATACTGCTGGCGGGGAGAAATGATGCGAAGGACATGCGGATTCCTTCGAGCAAGCTCTATGCTTCGACAGGGGGTGAGGGCGTTTATGTCAAGGACCTCGTGAGAGGAACCACGAGGCCATCCACCCTCAGCGATCTCCGGGATGTTGCGAGGATCGTCGAGAGCCTTCCGCAGATAGATTACCTCTGGGGTCTTGTCGGCGCGCTGGATGTCCCCGATAAGCTCAAGACCACCATGGAGACCAAAACGGCTCTTCAATATTGCAACAAGCATTGGCAAGGAGGCAGCCTGAGCGCAGAGGAGGCGAAGAGGGACATCGATTTGGCCGCGATAGTGGTCGGCGGGCATAAGGAGCTGGCCAGAAGACCTATCATCTCGGCCGTCGAATGCCCTCTGTCGCCCTTGACTTTCGAGAAAGGCCTTGTCGAGGCTCAGGTCACCTACGCGAAGGCCGGTGTACCCGTGGTCGCGATGGTCGCGAACATGGCAGGTCTGACATCCCCGGTAACTCTATCCGGCACGGTCACGCAGACGAATGCAGAGAACCTCGCAAGCCTCGTGATATCACAGACGGCGAAACCTGGGTCACCCTGGATATACAGCAGCGACTCGGTACCGGCGGATTTGAGGACTGGCTCAATCGATTACGGCGCGTTCGAGGCCCCGCTGATGAGAGCGGCATCCGGGGAAATGGGGCGATATTACGGTCTCCCGGTCATGTGCGCGGGTCTGGGCATCGAAGAAAGCTCCCTTAGCCTGAGCAGTGTGAGAGAAGGTGTGCCGATCATGTTGAGCCAAGCCCTGGTGCCGTCCGATCTCGGCTCCGGGTTTGGAGGAATAGACCAGGCCTCTGGGGCATCCTTCGAGCAGATACTGGTGGATGCATGGATCTGGGAGGTCGCCAGGGAGATAGCGAGGGAGTTTGATACCGATGAGGACGCAATAGCGTTCGACACCATCCGCGAGGCATCCGAGGACATGAGCTTCCTGACGAAAAAGCACACGATCACGAGATTCAGAAAGGAATCGTTGGTGACATCGAAGCCCGCCGCGGTCATAACGGGAAGACAGGAGAAGGCGGAAAGGGGAACGCTCGTCAGGGAAGCACAGAAAGAGGTCGAGAGGATTCTCGCGAAAGAGCCGACGATGGTCGTGCCCAAAGATATCGCGAAAGAAATGGACGAGTACGTATCTAAAATAAAATGAGCTCCAGTTAGACGATCCTCCGCTGCGCCTATGTTCACCGAATGACTGGATTCGGACCCTGAGTCAGGACGATATGTTTATTAACATTCGGACCGGATACTTCCGACAACAAGACTTCGGAGGATACCCCAAATGGCCGACATAAGGCAGAGAGTAGAGGAGGATATGGGGCTGCTGAAAAAGATTCAGAGCTTCATTCCCGGTTTTAGAGGATACAGAAGGAGAGAAGATCTCCGGGACGCCGACAGGATGCTCCGCATGCAACTTGCGGACAGGCTGGGGAAGCAGAGGAAGAGGCTAGAAGATTCCAGGGGCTTGATAACGAAGACGTTCAACTCAAAGCCGCTGGACATGATAGGCGGCATCATCTTCCAGATGAAAAAGGTCGAAGGTGAGGTGCTGCACGCAGACATGGGCTACTCGGGGTTCGCCGCGGACGTACAGATAAAAGAGGACGAGCTCAACAGGCTATACGAGTACGATGCCGCGATGCTTGACGGCGTGACGTCGATTGCCGCAAGCATTGATTCGCTCGGGGAGGCGTTGGCCGCGCAGGACGATGCGAAGAGCATGCTTGTGCTTAATGAAATAAAGCAGAAGGTGAATCAATTCGAGGAGATTTTCAACAGGAGGAAGATAATCATCACCGGAACGGAGGTGTGATCGGATGAGTCTGATAGGCGCGGAGACGTTCATCTGGGAGGACGCATACAAGCGCAATAACATAATGTGGCGTGTGCCGAGAAATATCAAGTTCAATGATAACATTGTTGTCCGAGAGGACGAGATCGCGGTCTTTTTCAGGGACGGAAAGGCGCTCGATTACATCGACCGCCCAGACAGGTACGCCCTCTCCTCTCTTAACGCGCCGATCGTCGGCAAGATAGTCAAGTTCCTCTCCGGGGTGCAGCAGCAGGCAGAAGTGATATACATCCAGAAGAGGGTGTTCGACGGCAAGTTCGGGAGCAAGCAGCCGTACCAGTTCAGGGACAAGGAATTCGGAATGGTCAACCTCAGGGTCTTCGGGGAGTTCCGATACAGGGTCACCTCGCCGATAAACTTCGTCAACCAATTCTGCGGGACGTTTAATTTCACAACGAGTGCCGAAGTCGAGGACCGCATCAAGGAGCAGATGGTGATTCTTGTCTACGATGCGCTTGGCGATATGAAGAACGAGGGCATGGGGGTCGCGGACATAGCGGCAAACCTCACGAACATCGAGCAGGCAGTGCTTTCAAGGACGAAGGAGCACTTCGAGCTATATGGGATATCCATCGACAAGATATCCGGCCTGTACATCTCGATGCCCGAGGAGGTCCAGAAGGCTGTTGACACGCGCGCCTCAATGCAGATACTCGGCGCGAACTATATGCAGTACCAGACCGGACAGGCGATGAGAGATGCTGCTGCGAACCCTGCGGGCGGCGCTGCCGGCGTCGGGGTCGGGGTCGGCGCAGGAATAGGCATGGGATACCAGATGATAGGTGCGATGCAGCAGCCGAGCACTCCACCGGTGCAGGCTGCGGCCGCTCCAGGGCTGCCCTGCCTAAAATGCGGTACTATCAACCTGGCGGGCGCGAAGTTCTGCTCGTCCTGCGGCTCGAAGCTCATCATCGACATGACCACTTGCCCGAAGTGCGGCAAACAGGTCCCAATGGGCAAGTTCTGCCCCGAGTGCGGGGCTCCATTGGGATCAAAGAAATGTTCGAAATGCGGTACAGATGTGCCGGCATCGGCAAAGTTCTGCCCAGAGTGCGGCAAGGAGCAGTGAGTGCCAGGGAGATATCACTGATGCGTCATCGGGGGTATTTGTTTGGCGTCGATTAGGTGCATGAAGTGCGGCGCGAACGTGCAGTTCGACTCGGGCACGAAGTTCACGAAATGCCCGTACTGCGGCTCGCAAATATACATTGACAGGTCGGGCGCGGGCTTCTATTACATACTGACCTTCATGTCCGATCAGAACGGTGCGATAGGGATCTTCAGGCGTTGGGCGGCAGGGCCGACAAAAGCGAAAGATCTGGACAAGCTCGCGCGGATAGTCTCGATAAAGAAGCAGTATTTCCCTGTGTATCTGTTCAAGAGGGACAACCAGGGGGTGGAGCAGGTATTCGTCGAGCCAGCGGGCTCCACGACCCTGCCTGGCCTTCATAGCCTCAAGGTTCCGGCAGGCGATCTGAAGATCTTCGATTCCAGCTTCGATCTCGGAGGGGCGGAGCTCATCATGCCCGATATCGAGATGCTGTCATATCTGAACAAGTTACCGGGAAAGCCGAAGGAGCAGGCGCTCGTCTATTTCCCCATCTGGACGATAGCCTATGAATTCCAGGGGAAGCAGTACACGGTCGTCATCGACGGCGTCTCGGGAGAGGTCTTCTCGGGTGAGTTTCCGGTTCGTGCGTCAGCGCCCTATATCGTCGTCGCGGTCATCGGGTTCATCGCGTTCATCGCGGAAGGGTTGCTGGCAATCGCGAATGTGCCGATGGCGGTAGTCCTGATGGTGCTAACGGTAATAGCGATATTCCTGGCCGCGCTATTTGTCGCCAGGAGGATGTAGGCTATGATAGGTATATCCGTAGGTCTCAACTGCCCGGCGTGTGGCGGGGCTATCCAGATATCCGAAGGGGAGAACACTGTCATATGCCAGTACTGCAATTCAACCTTGTTCATCGAGGGTGACAAGGGCGTACACACAATAGCCTTCAAGAACAGGTACCAGCGGGAGCACGCGATCGCCGCGACGTTCGACTGGTGGCGGAGAGGGCTTAAGGCGCGCGACCTGCCGAAGAGCGGCAAGATCCTGGAGGCGTACCCGATATACCTGCCCTTCTGGAACGTGACGACAAGGGTCGCGGGTTGGATATGCGGATACGAAGAGCGGAGGTACACGGATCAGCGCGGCAATGTCAGGGTCGAAAGAATCCCCAAAGAGGTGATGGTCCTCCAGGACTACACATTCTCTGAAATAGCCTGCGATCCGGGCGATCTCGGGATAGCTCATCTGAAGAACTTGCAGGGCGAGACAACGTTCGAGGACTTCGAGATGATACCAACGTTCGAATCCACAACGAGCAAGGATGACGCGATCGCGCACGCGAGGGCGGACGCGATAAACCGCGCGAGAGCCTATGCGAAGGTTCCGAACGTGACCTTCGAGCGCATTCACGCGATACCGAAACGGTTGTCACTGATCTATTATCCTGTCTGGGTCGTGAGATACAGCTATCGCGACAGGATGTACATGAACACGGTCGACGGAGTCACAGGGGCGATTCTATCCGGGAGGGCGCCCGGAGATCCGCTCTACCAGAGCCTCGCGATAACCGGAGGGACATCCATCGGTGGGCTGATTGCGGCGGGCGGAATACTCGCCGGCGCAGCGGACTGGCGGATTGCGGCAGCAGGTGTGGTCGTGGGAAGCATAGTGCTCGCGATAACGTACCTGTTCTTCAGGCACGGCTCCGAGATCGTGCAGGGCGAATTCAAGAGCAAGCGGCCCACGGCGAAGGAGACTATCCAGGGCATACAGCAGATAGCGAGCCAGCTGGGGAGGGTGTGACGATGAGGGTCGTCCAGGTGAAGTGCCCAAAGTGCAACGCTCCGATAGTATCTAAGCAGAAGGACATGCTCTTCCTCTGCAACCAATGCAACACGATGCACATGCGCGAGGAGGGCGTCGAAGTGATACCGTTCGAGATTGCGGAGTTCCATCCGAACATACACGGGGACGACGTGTACATTCCGTTCTGGAAGATGAACGCGACCTTCGAGATAAGATACAAACGCTCCGAAGGGGGATTGATATCTAAACTGGCATCATTCTTGAAGGCAGGGTCGAACACTGGCAATATCGCCATCTACATCCCTGCGACGGATCTGGACACCGCGACCTTCCGGAGGCTCGTATCGTTGTTCCTCTCAAATCCGCCGAGATACAGCACGAGGTTCAATTTCGGCGGTGTCAGGAACATGCCTTGCACTGTCACGAGGAGAGAGGCCGCCGAGCTGGCGGATTTCGCAGTCGTGACGATGGAAGCCGACGAGCCGGGCGTTTTACAGATGTTGGATTATTCGCTGAGAATAAACGATTCGAAGATCGTCTATCTCCCGTTCGTCGTGACCCCGGCCGGACTGAATCCCGCTCTGTAAGACTGCTGACCACGGATACCAAGACCTGCGATCTCATCGGATGAATCCTCGGTTTCTGGATTCAATCGAGCATTTTATATCAGGTCATATTCTATCCTCGCCAAGATGCAAACGGATAGGAAAAAGGCCGTACTGATCCCGCTCCTCCTTCTAAGGGGCAGGACGCTTCTTTTCAAGGAATATTCGAAAAGAGCCCTGAACGAGCTCTCGAGAGAGTTCAGGCGACGGAACTTCGAGAAACTTTACATAATGGATCTGGACGGGCTTGAGAGGAACAAACCGCAGCTCGACATCGTCCAGCGACTCTCGGATGATTTCGGGATACTCTATGAAGGCGGACCGAGAAGGGGAGCAAATATCATCGATTTCATCATGGCCGGAGCCGAGGTCGCATACATGAACTCGGCATCGCTGGAGTCTTTCGACGAGCTCGAGGTCGCACTATCATACACAGAGAATGTCGGCTTCAAGGTCGATTGGAATAATGGTATCCTCGGAGAACCGTTCGAGGGGAGAGAGCTTCAGGACATCATCCGAGACTGCTCGAAGCTCGGTATTAGGGATTTCGTTGTCCCCGTAGAGGTGATATCGCAGCTCAGAAGTATCCGCGCCTCGCAGAACCTCGTGCTGAGGGCAATCGCGGATAGGCCTGGCGATGAAAACGCCTGTGATATAGATGCCGATTATATCATAATAAATCACGAGCTGATCAAGAATGGCAGCTGAGATCAACGGCGAACTGAGGAAATGCATTGCAGCACTTTTCCGTCTGAAGGGCAAAGATGTGATGACCGAGCGCGAGTTCGTGTATGCCGCATCGATGGATCTGCATTGGCTCACGCCAAAGGAAGCCCAGATGCTGCTGGAGATATCATTGAAATGCGGCCTGTTGAGGCTGTCGGACGGCACACTCACGCCGTCATTCGAGATATCCGACGATACCGTGGAGCTCGATTATAAGCCCCCAAGGGATCTCATCCTCGCGGAACAACAGAAAGACCAGAAGGACTTCTTCATCGAGCTGGTGGATAGGATTTCGGCCAGCTCTGGGCTGCAGAGGAAGGAGATCATCGCGAAGATAAACAAGATGCGGGAGAGAATGCCAGTCGACATCGAAGTCGCCGCGCTAATAGTCGGCAGGGACCTGGGAGTAGACATATCCGAGGACATCAGGAATGTCAGGGAACAGCTCCTCGCGAAGTAGAAGAGGCAATCCGCTTGGGACTTGTTACCAAGGGCTTTAATAACCCTTTCCGAGATTCGTTATCATATATCATCGATAATTATCACCGGGGAGCCTGATGGGAGAATTCGGAGAGGAAGGGCGGGAAGGACAACACCCGTTCAAGAGAGTGCAGACCTATATACCGGATTTCAGAGGATACTCTCGCAGGGAGGATCTCAAGGATGCAGATAGGATGATCCGGATGGTCCTCTCACAGAAATTGACGCTCGCGAGAAAACACCTCGAGGAGTCCGTGCGGATATTGGAGAACGCCCTGTTATATGAGGATATGGAGTTCCTCGTTTCTCTTCTGAGCGCGCTTAAGAGGATCGAGTCAGAGGTTGCATATGCGGAATCGGGTTTCTCTTGGCTCGCGAGCGACATTAGCCTTGGTGAAGAAGAGCTGGAGAGGCTTTACGAGCTCGACGCGCAGCTTCTGGACATCGCCACACTCATACTGAGGAAGTCCGAGGAGACAAAGTCCGCATCGTCTGCCGGGAATAGACCGAATCTCAAGTCGAACTTCGTCGATATGCGTACGAAACTCACGATGCTGGAAGACACCTTTAGGAAGAGGATGTTGTCATTGAACAGGCTCGAATAGCCTTCGGATTCCTCTCAAGAGCTCATCTATCAATGTCGAACACTGGCTCCTCTATCTTCGGTGCTTTGACGATCTCGTTCGAAAGCACGGCCTTATTGAAGTAATGCTTGAACAGGATGGGCGCAAGAGAGGTTGAGATAAATGCCATCAGAACCAGTGCTGAAAAGATATCGGTGCTGATAAGCTCGCTCTCAAGAGCGATCTTTGCGAACACGAGTTCCATCACGCCCTTTCCCATCATCATGAAGCCGATCGCATATGATTCGTTCTTCTTGATGCCGGCTAGCCTTGCAAAGATCAAGCTACCGAGGACCTTGCCGAGCGTTGCTATCAACAGTATGAGTGTGAATAGTATGATTGCATTGGGAGTGGTCAAGAATAGGGTGCCGAAATCGACGGAGAAACCGATGAGCACGAAGAATATCGGAGCGAGAAATCCTAAGGTAATGCCAGAAAGTATGTCTTCCACGTGCGCCCAGACCTTGAGCTTGCTTCCGGTTTCCCTGAGCATCATCCCTGCGATGAACGCCCCGACGAAATCAGGAAGACCGACGAAACTCGCGAATATCGCAAATGCCATCGCGAACCCGATTGCTATTGCGAAGGCAGCCTCTCCCGTTCGCAACCGTATCAGGAGCTTGTACAGCTGCGGAATCACGTAATGGCTCACCAGAAAAACAAGAATGAAGAACATAATGAACCCCGCACACAGGACAAAGGCCTTTTCAGAGCCCCGCCCATCGACTGGGGCGGCGACAACTATCGCCATCGCGAACAAAAGGGAGATATCCGTGATCATTGCCGCGCTGATTATTCGGCTGCTCGTTTCCGTCTCAAGGACTTCCAGATCCTTCAGTATACGAATCGTGACGGGGAGTGCGGTGACAGAAATCGCGATCGCCAGAAAGAGCATCGTCTGTTCGTTCATACCGAAAGTAGCGCCGAGCATCACTCCGAGGGCCATCGGGAGAATCATTCCTCCCAGAGCGATGATTAGACCTGAACGAAATGATACCAGCATTCTCTCGAAGGAGAATTCCAGACCGACATATAACAAGAGCAGAAGGATCCCCAGGTCCGCCAGGTTCCTGATGAACTCATCGGCGTACATCATGTGAAGCTCGGACACGAAGCTTCCCAGGACGAACGGGCCGAGGATGATGCCCGCGAGAAGCTCACCTACTATCGCCGGCTGGCTTATCCTCGATACAAGCTCTCCCAGGGCTTTCGCGAACCCAATGATTAGTAAGATGAATACCAGTACGGAGATGTCCATTGTGAAACCCGAGTATCAATTATCGTAAATCAATGTTCGCCTCGGGTTACCAGCTGGTAGGTTCATTGTTTCCTGAGGAAATCTCCGAGCGTCATCCCCTGAGAATATGCTCTCTTCTCGACCTTGACTTCGGGTACCTTCTCCCTCAATGATATCCCGAGCTCCTTCTCGAGCTTCCTGACAAGCTTGTCATCCGGGTGTAGTTCGCCCCTTTCCAAGGCGTGCACGACCGACAGCTTCTCATTGATCTTCATAGCCAATTCTTTTTTCGTCAATCCTTTCGAATTTCGTGCGGCCGTTATCCTCGCCGCATAATCCGCAACGAGCATCTCGCCCGTGTCCTCGGTTGCGAACACGTCCTTATAAACGGGTCGGTTGGAGATCCTCGCTATCCTTTGCCTCACGACCGGGTGTGTTACGGCATTCCCGGCCTCCTTCTTTGCGACCTCGTCGCCGAATCTGGCGCAGTCGGAGCACACCTCCATCATTGTCCCCTCGACCTTCACCCTCTTTAAGACGGGGACCAATTGGCCACACATCTCACACTGCTTTTGTGTCATCGTCGCAAACGATAAATAGCCCAGCCCGGCTATATAGCTTATCGAGCCGAAACTAATCACGCCAGAAGGAGTGTTCAACTTGGGAGACGACCCGGGTGCTTTTAGGGATGAGTCAAAGAAAATGGAGACGATAGAAGAGCAGCTGAAACGCATCGCGATGCTTGAGGAGAGGAACCTCGAACTCGTCGAAGAATCCCGGAGGATCGAGGGTGAGAAGAGATTCGTCGAGAGCGAGATGCTACGCCTTCAAAAGGAAATGAAAAGATTAAAGGCCGAGCTCGAAAGATTGAAGGCACCTCCTCTGATAATCGGGCAAATAAAGGACGTGCTCTCGGACGGGCGAGTCGTCGTGAAAAGCTCGACCGGCCCGGATTTCATAGTAAACATATCTGATTACGTTCCGAGGGATAACATAGAAGTTGGAGCGAGGGTCGCGTTGAATAAGCAGACGCTCGCCGTCATGGGGGTCCTTCCACCTTCTCTCGACCCGATCGTGGTCGGGGCCGAGATAATCGAGAAGCCTGATACCAGTTACGAGGACATCGGTGGGCTGGAGCAGCAGATAATCGAGCTCAGGGAAGCGGTCGAGGACCCGTTGCTGAGGCCAGAGCTCTACAAGAAGGTCGGCATAGATCCGCCGAAAGGCGTCTTGCTCGTTGGCCCGCCCGGGACAGGAAAGACGCTGCTTGCAAAGGCCGTGGCGCACCAGACACATGCGACGTTCATAAGGTTCGTCGGGTCCGAGCTAGTCCAGAAATACATTGGAGAGGGTGCGAGACTCGTCCGAGAACTGTTCGACCTCGCGAGACAGAAGGCCCCGAGCATAGTCTTCATCGACGAGCTTGACAGCATAGGGGCGAAGAGGCTTGACATGGCGACCTCTGGTGACAGAGAGGTCCAGAGAACCCTAATGCAACTGCTTGCGGAACTTGACGGGTTCAATCCGCTCGGAGATGTTAAGATAATCGGTGCGACGAACAGGCCGGATATACTGGATGAGGCGCTCTTGAGGCCTGGCAGATTCGATAGGATAATAGAAATCCCGATCCCCAATCTGGAGGCAAGGGTCGAGATATTCAAGATTCACATGAAGAGAATGAACATAGATGAAACCGTCGAACCCCAAGAACTCGCCTCTAGGACCGAAGGGGCAACGGGCGCGGAGATAAAGGCGATCTGCACAGAAGCCGGGATGTTCGCGATCAGGGACAACCGAGACACCGTGACCTTCGCGGATTTCGAAAAGGCGATATCGAAGGTAATGCACCAGGGTGAGGAATTTCAGAAATCCCCCGAGTCGGGACCGATGTTCGCCTGAGTTGTTCGTATAGAGCAGATAGAATTCAATTTGAATTCTATTTGAGTCCGCTCAGCATTGTAGTAACATGGTAGGCAGAAGCAATTGCTATTAAAAGCTCCTGAGAAATAAAAAAAAATGTCTTTGTAATTTTCTGGATCCTTCAATTTATTGTCTTTTTCCCTTTTCTCTGCATTAGGAGAAAAATCGTCAGCATTAATCCAATAAGAATATACGCAGGCGGCTCAGGTATCCATACGAGAGGGTTTTCTGCCAGGGGAAAGAAATCGGTCGAATACGAATCGGATCCTTTGACATCATAAGGCAGATCGACTATGCCACTCGGAGGCCAATTATCAGGTGAAGTCCAATCGCTCCAATAATTTCCTAAATTATCATATTGACTGTACCAGAGATTTTCAAACCCGTCATCATAAGCCTGAACATGAGAAGGATCATATTTGCTACCCGCGCCGTTATTGCCTATGAAGGCATTCAGATATATCTCATTGTTAGTGCAAGGGCTTGAGTCTATGTAAACACCATAACGGGAGTTAACCGCTATCCAATTTTCATGTATTATGTTGCAATCTGAATGTTCAGAAATATAGATGCCATAGCCATAATCCTGATGAAAATTGTGCGATATGACGTTGTATCTGATATAATTGTAGTCGGAATCTATGAGAACAATCCCAACATATTCATTCGAGATATAATTATTGCTTGAAATGTCATTATAATCGCTATGGCAATTAACCATAATACCAACTTCATTGTGCGAACAATTGTTATGTTGAACATAATTGTAGTCCGATTCCTCCAAGTATATACCATCATCACCATTGTACGAACAATTATTGTTCGAAATCGTTGATGAGTATGTACCCCTAATGGTTATGCCGTTTAGATAAGTCTGATAACAACAGGTATTATTTGATATAAGACAGCGTTCAGAAAATTGTACCCAAATACCATCACCATTGCAATGGCTGGCACTATTATTTAAAATATCAATGTCTTGAGAATCTGAGATATAGATTCCTTCTCCTTCCAAATAGTCACAGATATTCTCTGAGATAGAAATGTTATTCGATTGATCGATGTTTATTCCGTTATAGGAGCTCTGGCTGCAATTATTCCCGGTAATGGTGCTCCTTGAACCTCCATAATAATATATGCCGTAATAGGAATATGAACAGTTATTGTCGATGAACTGTGTATTAGACCCACGCCATTGGTAGATTCCGCAGTCATTACCACAACAGGTATTGTTCTTGAGGTAAATAGAACTCGATCCTTGAAGTTTGATGCCGTAAGTCAAAAAACTGTACATCGTATAATCGTTGACGCAAATATTGTCCGTAACCGTGATGCCAATAGAATTTGTAATGTTAATACAAGAAACACTTGGATAGGAGCCAATACCGGGCCAAGAGCAATCGTTATTGCTGATGGTGGTCAAAAGGGAATTCTCTATCCTAATGCCCTCGAAGAAATTAACAAAGCAGTCATTATTTGAAATAACGCAACCGCGCGCCTCCTGAAGATAAATACCGATGTAGTTTTCGGAGCAAATCGTGTTATACACTCTGCCGTTTCTTACTTTCTCAAAAAAAATCCCATAATATTCGCAATCATGAATATAGCAATCCCGAATAATAAAATAGGCAGTGGTCCCACTCACATCAATACCGACCGGGCTTCCTCTAATTTCCCACCCTGCGATGATATATGGGTCGGAAAAGGTCCCAGTCCCAGCTATCACGCCGTTCTCGGGCACGAATTCTTTATCGTCAGATATCCAAATTGGCTCATGCTCGGTCCAAGCGATTCTTGCAGGAATCTCTTCGCTTGGAGGATTGGTCTTTAATATCGGCATTCCGAACAGATAAGCCAAGAGTATTGATGAGTACGAAATCAAGAACATGACCAGGAAAGATATAATAATCCGCCTTGAGAATATGAAAAATCGCCGTCCACCGTCTCCGCATTTTCCACGGTCGATCACCGGCATGCTATCATCTGATTTCTCGATTACAAAACCCATACATATAACTGCGGTTTTTGAGGAACTCATTAATTCGACGTAGCAATACGATTGAATTGCGTTATATTGTAAAATTCTTGCAGATAATGTGCTGCTATCGTTCTTGAAAATGAACCTTATTAAGACGATGGAAAATAAATAAATTAATTATATATTAATGCTAGAGGGGGCGTATTTCCGTTATCCGAAAGAAAAACCTGTTTTTCCGATCTTTACATGGCCAACCTATATTGGTTGGTATCAAATTTCGATTTCTTTCTCGATTACGAATGACCCGACGTATTGACATCTCTTGCAATGATACTTGTATCCAGTTATAAGCCCCGCCTCGTAATAGAGGTCGGATGAGCCGCACTGGGGACAGGTCAATATCCTCTTCTTCACGCAACCGATATTCCAATGATATCTGAAAAAGGTGTGCATTCAACGTGGCTCTACGTCCTCACCGCCCGCCACAATGTTCTGAGCAAGCGCATAGATATCTTCCATACCTGTCATCGTCTCACTCGATACAAAACAGATGGAGCCGCTCTTGCCGGTCGCCGTTTCGATTGCCCTGAGGAACTCAATGCTGACCTGGTTCTGAGCGCTCGTGACCTCGTCCGCAAGGGCGTTGAAAAGGAGCTGATAGTCGGAGGACCAGCCCTCTATTCTCTCGATCTCTTCTGCGCTGAGAAGATCGCACTTGGAAACCATTGTCAGCATTGGAAGGCCGAGTCTGAAGCTCGTCGTAGTTGCCAGAAGGAGCGATGATACGAACCCGTTCGGATTCTTCGCGAGCATGGGATCTATCAGGAAGCAGAGCATAGAGGTCTCCCTGCCGAAGCTCTCGATTATTTTCCTGCTGCTCTCCCTGAATGTGAAGAGTTCCAGCTGGCCTGGCGTGTCGAAGACGACATAATCCGTATCATACTTATCGAGCACCTCCTTGACCTCGGGGACGTTGAGTGCCAGGAGATCCGCGGCCGCGATCTGCGCGCCGTTCGGTCCCAAGCCGTATTCCTGCATCACCTCGGATAGTTTTATCCAGTCACGGATGTCGATATCTGGCTCATATGGAAGATCCTCAGCCCCAGGATCCAAGTTCAGAATTACCGAGTCTATCCCTTCATTGTCGAGGTACTCATGAAATGCGGCTGTCAGAGTGCTCTTCCCACACCCAGCCGTTCCGATAAAATAGATATTGAACGGTTCCCTCAAGAGCACTCACCTTTCGGTTTTCATCAAATCAGTGAAGCGGGCCTGAAGGGATGTTCGGGTGCTTCGAGCGCCTTTCGAACCCTTGGCCGATCGGTCTCTCTTCCCGAATCGCGCCGAGATTAAGAGCCGATTGCTCTACCTGCCTGAGCTACAGGCCCGCGTGCGCTCATAATAACTGGCTACTAATAAAGTTATCGAATAATCCTCCGCACGCGCCGGTCTTCTGGGAAATTGACGATCATAGTTGTTGATGGGAAAAGGATATCCTGTTTGGCCAAAAGCATTATCTTATACCTGTTTCTGCTCAGTCGAGAGGGCCACGCGAACGTGCGAAATGGAGAAGGAGAATGTTCGAAACCTGGGTATTTCTTGCGCTCATCGCTGTCTTCATGTACGGCACCTCTCAGACCATCGTTAAAGTCGCATTCAAGGATATATCGGTCGCGACGATGATTGTCATAAACTTCATCACTACCATGCCAATTTATGCGACCTTTCTTGTCACATCGTCGCTGCGACTGGAAATCTCGCAGCTAGAGTTCCAGGTCCTATTGATAGGCTTAATGGCGGCTTTGCTCGGGAGAGCGGGATACTACGCCTATCTTGAAGCCCTCGAAAGCGGCCCGGTGACGATAGTCGGCAGCATCACGGCTGCCTACCCGGCTATCATCACGATCCTCGCGCTCACGGTTCTGCACGAGAGCATCACATTGGCTCAAGGGATCGGTATCATCCTCGTAATCGGAGGAATAGTCGCGCTCTCCTATGCGAACAACGGACAGGAAGGCGAGAGGAAGCTCTCCAGAAAAGGCATCTTCTACTGTGCGGTGACACTCGCGGTCTGGGGCCTATGGGGATTGTTCGCGAAGATGGCACTGATTGTCCTACCGATCGCCACATACCTCGGACTTTACGCGATAGCCCTGCCCTTGGTCTTTTCAGGATACATGCTCGGCAAGAAAATCCGGATCTCAAAGGTGTTCCCGCGCTGGTCCGTTCCTGTCATAATAGCAGTGATTTCCGTGATGATAGGGCAGCTCGGCCTCTTCGCCGATACGGCCGCCGTCTCGATCGGGAATGCATCCATAGTGTTTCCGCTTATAGCTTCCTACCCTGTGGTGACGGTAATAGAGGCACAGATCTTCCTCAACGAAAGGCTCACCATCAAGGATTTCGCGCTCATCGCGCTCGTGATCTCGGGTATCGTTTTAGTTTCGACCGTTTGAGCAGGGACAGACATTCCTTATGGTAAAGGCTATTTATCGGCAGACCCCATGCTCATTTGGGAACTAACAAGGAGCGATGGGACTCTCTCATGGAAGTCGCCTTTCTTGGAAGCAGTAGTAGTGGCAATTCGACGTTGATAGCGAGCGAAGATACACGGATATTGATAGACGCGGGTCTATCGGCCAGGGAGATGGAAAGGAGACTTGGGCTGCTCGGCTATTCCCCGGAAGATATGGATGCAATCGTTCTGACGCACGAGCATACGGACCATTGCAGGGGTGCGGGAATATTCGCAAGGAAATACAATATTACCATAATGGGAAACGCGCCGACGCTCGCAATGGCACCGATAGGTAGTGCAAACTCCCAGGAGTTCCGCACCCAGGAGGAGTTCTCGATCGGCGACCTGCGGTTGATCGCTTTCCCTGTTCCGCACAACGCCGCTGAGCCAGTCTGTTTCGTCATCACGGATTACAGGCACAGTATCGGCTTCGCGACCGATCTCGGACGACTGACGAGATTGCTAAACGGAGTACTATTCGACAAGGACCTCCTGATTATCGAGGCGAACCATGATGAGGAGATGCTAAGGAAAGGGCCTTACCCCGAGTTCCTTAAGAGATCCATCGCCTCCCCGACCGGGCATCTTTCGAACAGGCAGACGGCCGCCGCTGCCGCTGAGTTGACCACGGATCGGACCAGGGGTGTCGTGCTCGTGCACCTGAGCGAGGAAAATAATACGCCCGAGAAAGCCGGACACGCGGTGAGAAGCGCGCTCGCAAGGAGGCTTAAGTCGGCTGATGTCTATACAGCGGAGAGATACAGGGTGACTCGGCCGATCTCATTGAAGTGAATGCTTTATCTCGACGGCCTTATTGTTCTTCAGCAGTATTTCCGCGTACCTACGAGGAAGGTCTATGACATCCTCCTTCATCAACCGATAGTTCTTATCCGTACCTGCGATTACTGGCAGATCCTCGAGTATCCGGACGAGCACGGTATCCGCCTTCTCGCTACGAGTGGTGATCTGCTGTTCCGGCGACGATTCGGGAGCCTCCTTCTGCTCTTGCGAGCTCGCGACTAGCTCCGGCTTCAGCTCCAAATTCCGCGACTCGTCGTATTTCGGACTCAGCGTCTGTTTCCGATGCTCGACGAAGTATCCCTTGATGGCTTCGAACGCCCTTAGCTCCTCGGGGGTTGCGTTCTCGAGGTTGGGTTCGGCACCGAATGCGCAGCTCATGGCCATCAGTACTATCTTCCGCATACGGATCTCGTACACGCCCGCGCTCTTCTCTCGCGCGGTCTTGAGCTGGCTTAGCAGCATGCCGGAAATGTCCGCTCCGCCCCTATTTTCGGCACATCTCTTATCGAGTGCTTCGAGATATAGTGCCACCCGCTGATAAAAATCCTGGGGGACCTTGGAAAGAGTCGTCTGTCTGGATTCCTGGCGGTAAACAGACATCAGCTCCTCATAACTCATTTCAGGTTTTCCGGGCATCCCGACTCCTCATCGGATTTCATACTCTTAGCATTTTGCGAGGGCATCGAATAAATAGCTCGCATCTCAATTAACATAACTGTCTAGGGAGAGTATCGAGAGTTGCACAAGAACCTTGCCGCCGTCGAGGAAACCGATGGCGGGTCATACCTGAGGCTGAAGGTCGAAACGAACAGGAATGAATCTAAGATAGGGAATATGGACATCTGGAGAAACGCCATTACGGTATCGGTGACTTCCGCGCCGATATCGGGAAGGGCGAACATGGAACTGGTGAGAGTGCTGGAGAGGATGTTCCCCGAGGCGAAGGGTAGGATAGTCATTGTAAAAGGGCAAAAATCCGGCTTGAAGAAGGTGTTCTTGCCCGTGTCACCAGAGATAATCGCGGATAGGTTAGGGCTGAACCAATGACGTCCGACGAGGAAAGACTAGAAATGCTCGAGGAACTGATAGAAGAGCTCGAACTCAGGAGCGCCTCTGAGCCGATAATCGTGGAGGGCCCCCGGGATGTCAAGGCGATGAGGGCGGTCGGCATAACCGGCATGATTATCCCGATAAATACTGGGAATAGCCTTGTGAACTTCTGCGCGACTCTGGCCGCAGAATACAGAAAGGTCATCATATTGACCGATTGGGATAGGAAGGGCGGTCATCTTGCACAGCTCCTGAGAAAAGGATTTGAGGCCGCGGATGCGAAGTACGATGAGTTGCCGCGCAGGAAGATAGCTAGTCTTACCAGGAAAGAGCTTAAGGACATTGAGGGCCTCCCTGCATACATCGACAGGTTGAGGAAAACAGTTGAAAGCATTTCAGCATCGGGATTCCGTAACGGGATGCGAAAGGGGAAGAGCAGAAGAAACCTTACAGGCGCGGAACGGGATTGAGATATGGTTCCGAAGAAGATCATGGAAGTCCTAGGGATAAAATCGGTAGACGAGCTGTTCGATGAGATCCCGCCTGAGGCGAGAATAGATCGCCTTACGCTCCCTGACGGGATCGGTGAGATCGAGCTTGAGAGAGAGGTCACGCGAATACTGGGAAAGAACAGGACCCTCGACGAGCTCAGAGGATTTTTAGGAGGGGGCGTTTACAGGCATTACATACCTGCTGTTGTCGGAGAGATCCTCAGCCGCTCGGAGCTGTACACGGCGTACACGCCGTACCAGGCGGAAGCGAGCCAGGGAATGCTCCAGGCATTGTTCGAATATCAGAGCATGATAGCCGAGCTCACGGGAATGGATGCGGTGAACTCGAGCATGTATGATTGGTCGACTGCGCTCGGAGAGGCTGCGCTGATGTGCCATCGGATCAAGAGAGGTGACAGGTTCCTTATCGGAAGGGCCGTTTCGCCAGAAAGGAAGGCCGTTTTGAGAACATACCTCAAAGGCATCGGAGCGACCATCGATGAGATACCGTTCGAGGGGAGTACTGGTAGGGTCTCCATCAGCGCTCTCAAGGAGCGGATCTCGGATGATGTTTTCGGCGTGTATCTGGAGAACCCGAACTACTTCGGCGTTCTCGAGGAGGACATCGGGGAGGTGTCGAGCATCGTCGGGGAGATTCCTTTTGTCGTCGGGACAAACCCGCTGTCGCTCGCAATAGTGAAGCCTCCTTCCGAGTACGGGGCGGATATCGTAATCGGCGAAGGGCATCATCTCGGGATGCCTCCGAATTTCGGCGGACCGCTCCTCGGCATATTCGCCACGAAGAAGGAACACATACGGAAGATGCCCGGAAGGATAATCGGGATGACGACCGATGTGACCGGTAGAACGGCCTATTGCATGACACTGCAGACTAGGGAACAGCACATCCGCAGGGATAAGGCCACCTCGAATATATGCACGAACGAAGCTCTGATGGCCGTCGCCGCTGCCGCCTATCTTGCCTCGCTCGGGAAGAGAAAACTGATCGAGATATCTTCGGAGAATGTCCGCAAGGCGAGGAAATTCGCCGAGAAGATCTCGACCATCGACGGCTTCAAGGCACCTTTGTTCGACGCACATCACTTCAACGAGTTTGTGATGAGGTCTGGGGAGGCAAGCATCGAGAAGATATCGAAGCGGCTTCTTTCAAGGGGAATCCACGGTGGCATATGCCTCAACAGGGATTTCCCGGAGCTCGGTGAGAGCATGCTCCTGGCCGTCTCAGAGCTGCACACGGAAGAAGACTTCGATCTTTTCGTCTCGGCGCTGGGGGGAGATGAGTGAGCTATCATCAGGCATCCTTCGATGAGCCGATAATATTCGAGCTTGAGGCTGAGACCTCCTGCAGCGATGAGATTCTGAAAGACACCCCAGTCCCGGAGAAACTGAGAAGGAAATGCCTTGACCTGCCTGACTTGCCCGAAAGGGAGGTCATGAAGCATTTCCTCAGATTGAGCCAGATGAACTATTCCGTCGACACTGGCTTCTATCCGCTTGGCTCCTGCACCATGAAATACAATCCCAAACTGAACGAGAGGATCGCACGCCTTCCTTCAGCCGCATATCTGCATCCGAACCAGGATGAATCAACGGTCCAGGGTGCGCTTCAGATAATGTACGAGCTCGAGAGGATGCTCTGCGAGATCGGAGGCGTCGATGCCGTCACCCTGCAGCCCGCTGCAGGTGCGCACGGCGAATTCACGGGCATGCAGATTGTGAGGGCATACTTCGAGGACAGAGGCGAGGATCGCCGGGATGTACTGGTTCCGGAGACGGCACACGGGACAAATCCCGCAAGTGCTGCGATGGCCGGATTCGATGTCATTGAGCTGCCATCAAGGCACGGAAGGGTCGACTGTGATGCGCTGAGATCTGTCGTCGGGAAGAACACCGCGGCGATGATGCTCACCAACCCCAACACGCTTGGCCTGTTCGAAAAGGAGGTCCTGAAGATTGCGGATATCTTGCACGGCGCGGGAGCGCTCCTCTACTATGACGGCGCAAACCTGAACGCGATACTTGGGAGGACGACCCCGGGCAAGATGAACTTCGATATTGTCCATTTCAATCTGCACAAGACATTCTCTACTCCTCACGGCGGAGGAGGACCAGGAGCTGGCCCTGTCGGCGTCAAAAAATTCCTGGAGCCATACCTGCCCATCCCCAGGATAGTCAAAACAGGAGACATGTATCGGTTCGATTATGACCGGCCGAAATCGATAGGGAAGGTGAGGGCGTACTATGGGAACTTCGGTGTCTTGCTCAGGGCATATCTATACATACGATCCATGGGCGGAAACGGTCTGCGAGAGGTTTCCGGGAGGGCGGTGGCGAACTCGAACTATCTGCGGAAATTGCTCGAGACAAGGCTGGAGTTACCCTATCCTGGGATGCGCATGCACGAGTTCGTGTTATCAGGCGAGAGATTGAAGGAGAAGGGCATCAGGACTTTGGATTTGGCAAAGCGTCTGCTCGATTACGGTGTGCACGCGCCAACAATCTATTTCCCGCTGATAGTGAACGAGGCAATCATGATAGAACCGACGGAGACGGAATCGATCCAGACTCTCGAAAGATTCGTCGATATAGTCGACAAGATACTCAACGAGGATCCCGAGACGGTACGCACCGCCCCGCACAACACCTCTGTGAGGAGAATCGATGAGGTCAAGGCGGCCAGGGAGCTGATTCTGAGCTACAAGATGCTCCGCGAGAAAACGCGAAATGAAAAGACAGCCGCGCCGGGCTCCTAATCGAACTTATTCCTGCTGGTTTCCACCGGATACTTCTTCTCGTTGAGCGATATCTTTTCCTGAATCGCCTCGCCGAGATCAAACCCGCAAGCGTTCGCGAGCGAGAGTGCGTATATCGAGACATCCGCAGCCTCCATCCTGACATTCTCAAGCTCAGCCTTTGAAAGACCCTTCCGTGGATCCTTCCAGAGGAATATCTCGAGCAGCTCCGAGGCCTCGACGGACAGGGCTATCGCGATGTCCTTGGGATTATGATATTTCTTCCAGTTTCTTTTTCTAATGAAATCATCGACCGCCGATGCAAGCTCTCTGACGGAAATATCCCTCAAGCCTGATACCCCCCTTTCCGTACGCGATGGCACGATCGGATGGCGATAACGGGATGCTCTATTATCTTGTTTGCGCGTCCCGCTTTCTCGCCCATATGCGGAACTTCCCGGGCGGAATTATTAACTCCACGCGCGTCCCCGCGTATGAACCCTTTTGTAGCCTGATGCTGAGACCAGTTATTGCGCATATCTGGGCGGCAAGATACATGCCAAACCCGGATTTCTCGCCGACCCTGGCTTTGAATATCATCGGCCTTTGTTCAGGAGGGATCCCCACTCCGTTATCCTCGTAAAGGATCCTGTATCCCTCCTCGAGCTCCTCCCCGCGAATGGCTATCTCTGTAACGGTTCTTCCGTGTTTCAAGGAGTTTTCTATGAGGTTATAGAATACCTTCCCCAACATGGGGTCCGCGTAAACATCCATATCGGCAAGCTCGTTCCTGACGGATATATTACCCATTGCAAAGCCCTTGACCGCATTATCGAACTCCGTCCGGACGTTTATCCATTCGGGGCTCTTGACACCGATCTTCTGGTAATCCGAGATGAATTCGAACTGCTCTTTGATGAAACTCGAGGCATCGGCGATTTTCTCGATGCATTGCAGCAAGGCCGAGTCCTTGCATGTGTTCCGCATGAGATCAAGGTATAGCTGAATGGTGGCCAATTTGTTGAGCGTGTCATGCCTCGTCACGTCGCCGAGTATGTTCAGTTTCAGGTTCGCCTGTCTCAGCTTCTCTTCGGCAGATTTGAGGTCGGTGATATCGATAGCCATTTCGAACCTGACGAACCTGTTGTCCGACCACATGATGGCGCGATCCGTGCATCTGAACCATCTCTTAAAGACGAGGTTCTGATGCTCCCAGGTGTATGACAGGCCGATATTCTTCCCGAATATCTTATCGTTCGTGCAGAAGGGACATGGAGCATCGAACCCCTGAAATACTTTATAACATTTCTTACCGACCACATCCCCCAGCATCTCCTTGACGGCCTCGTTGACGAAGAGCACCTCGTAGGTCTCCGGGTCAGATACGTAGATCAGGTCATCTATGCTGTTGAAAATCGATAGGAGCTGCTGGTGCTTCGCCTCGAGTTCCGCCTTGGCCTTTTCCCTGTCGGTGACGTCCCGGACGTATTCTATGACTCCTTCGATCTCGGCCGTCTTAGGGTTCTTTATCGGAAAGCTATATAGGTCCAGCCAGCCGACCACCACACGCTCTGGACCTGTCTTTGGAACTATCTCATAACTGGGCTTGCCGGACGCCAATGTCCTCTTGGTCGGGCAGACCTCGCACGGCTCTGTCCTGCCATGATATGCCTCATAGCATTTCTTGCCGACCAGCGGCAAAGCATGGGCATACCATCGCTCCATGGCGGTGTTCACCCTGACAATGTTGAGATCTTTATCTAGGATGCTGACACCGTCCTGTATACTCAAAAGAACCTCAGATATGAACCTGTCACCGTCACTGAGCGCTCTCTCCGCCAGTCGCCGATCGGTAATATCCCTCAGGTATAGAATCACCCCTTCCGAATTCCCGGTCTGAGGGTCTATGAGCGGGAAATGGAAGACCTCAATCCACCTTTCCTTATCGTCTGGGTCTCTCCGGAAGATCCTCTCCCGGATGATCTCCTTCTTTTCAATTGCCCGCCAAGCATTGCAATCCGGGCAACGTGAGGTCTTATTATCATACGCGTAGTAGCATTTTTTTCCTATTATTGGCGGATTGAACGGAGGATATATCCTGTTCATCGCGGAATTGGCATACAAGACGTTCATATCCCTGTCGAGAACGCAGAGTCCGTCCTGAACGCTCTCGAGGACATTCGAGAACAGCTGCACCTGCTTGAGCAAAGCCTGTTCGATATGAGTGAGATAGCTCGTGTCATATGCCATAGTCGCAACTGCGCCTGTTCTGCCATCAGAATCATTTATGGGAATCTTCGTGATCGTGACCGTGATCTCCTTCCCCTTGAAGACGCCGTGATCCTGGGAGTGAGACAATCTACCGGAGCTTGCAACCTCAGCATCTCCCTTGGTCAGCTTCTTGGCCAGCTCGCATAGAGAGAGCTCCTCATCCTTCCTACCTAGAATCTCATTCTCGGGGATGCCAAGGAGCTCGCAGAACATCTTATTGACCGCGAGGTATCTGCCTTCCAAATCCCTCAAGAAGACGAATGCTGGCAGGTTGTCTATCAGGTTCTTGAGTATAGATTGGATTTCCTGAAGTTTCCTCTTGCTCCTGTTCCTTTCCACGAGGTCTCTCACGGTGCACAGCAAATCGGCAAATTGCGCCTCAGGCCGTCCGCCCTTCTGTATGTAAGCATCCGCTCCTGCGTTCAGCGCATCGATCACCACATCCTCCCGTCCCTTCCCAGTGAAAATCACGAAGGGTACCTGGATGCCGGTGCTTCTGACATATCTCAATATTTCTATACCCATCTCGTCCGACAGCTGATAGTTCGAAATTACCGCGTCGTATTTTCCTGCGGAAAGCAGATCCTTCGCGGTCTGAGCTGACTGTGCGACATCAACGCTAATATCGTTGTCCCTCTCCAGATGCGCCTTGGTCAGCTCCAGTATTGTGGGGTCATCGTTTACTACGAGTATTCTTATGGTCATAAGATCAGGCGGTGGTCTTGATGGTTCATAGGGATTTCAGAATTGGATGTCGATTTCATAATAGTAGTGGCCTATGGGCATGCATTTCTGCCTGTATGTACTACTGCAGGGATACATTTATCGTCTGGTGATCGAACCTGGCACTTCTCCCAATAAAATGAAATATCTCACCGGAGGTATTGGCGGTCGGATGTCGAGGTTCATAGTGCTCGAGGGGATCGATGGCTCCGGGAAATCGAGCGTCAAGAAGGCGCTTCCGGCGAAACTTAACCTGAACAACCTCGTTCTTACCGAGGAGCCTACCAAAAGCTGGCTCGGGGATGCTGTTAGGAGATCTCACAGGGAGAAGGTCAATCCTTTCACGGAGGCGTTCCTGTTCATAGCTGACAGGGCGGCGCATTCCGACCAGATCCGGGACTGGCTTTCGCGAGGCAATACGGTCATCTCGGACAGATATTATCATTCGACGGTGGCGTACCAGGGCGCCGCGCTGGAAGGGAAGGTGGATTTCGACCCTGTCCCCTGGCTTCTCTCTATCAACCGCAAGGTCTCCGTCGAGCCTGACATCGTGTTCTTCTTCAAGGTAGACCCGGAGATCGCCCTTTCCAGGCTGAAGGATAGAGACGAGCTCTCCAAATTCGAGCAGATAGGATTCCTGAGGAAAGTGACCGCGAACTATGACAGGCTCGTTGACCTCTGCAGGAATGTGATAGTTATAGACGCCGCTCGGCCTTTCGAGGAGGTCGTGCTGGACGTCATGAGCAATCTATATGGCAATATTTAAGTCAGGGCATATGGATAAGCGCAGGCCATGCATCCCGCGGAAATGCTAAGGAACTCTGGCAAGAACGGCAGGTTCGCAGGCAAACATGTCCTGCTCTGTGTCACGGGTAGCATAGCCGCCGTCGAGGATGTGAAACTTATCAGGGAATTCCTCAGGCAAGGAGCCGATGTGACCGTCGCGATGACTGAAAGCGCCTCAAGGATAGTGCACCCGGAGGCGCTTTGGTTCGCATCTGGTCGCAGAGTAATCACCACATTAGACGGCGATGTGCAGCACGTCACTCTCTGCGGGTCGACCTCTGGGAGCGCCGACACCGTCCTCGTCGCCCCATGCAGCGCCGACATGATCTCGAAGCTCGCAACAGGGATTTGCGACGATGCGGTCAGCACGATGCTCGTCACCGCGCTCGGAGCAGGGAAACCGATCGTCATCGCGCCAAGCATGCATGGTGATATGTGGAAGAACAGGATCATTCAGGATAATCTCGAAAGGCTGAGAGCGCTTGGCGTATCGGTTGTCGAGCCCTCTTTCGAGGAGGGAAAGGCGAAGATGGCGGATATCGAGAGCATCGTGTGCGCCACCGGCAGAAGCATGCTTGGCGGAGAGCTCAAGGGCAGACGGGTCACAGTGATTGGAGGAGCCACTGCGGAGCCGATAGATGCGGTCAGGTTCATTACAAATTCGAGCACCGGTGGGACCGCCGTTGCGCTCGCGAAGGAGGCGTATATGAGAGGAGCGGAGGTAGAGCTGCTGATGGGCAATTGCAGCGTCCAATTGCCGAAGTTCATCCCTGTAAAGCGCTTCAGGACCGTCAAGGACCTGAGCAGCCTTATCTCCGGCCGCAGGATGGATATAGCACTGATGCCCGCAGCAGTTTCTGATTACTCCCCTGAGAAGGCATACGATGGCAAGATACCTTCGGACAGGGATTCTTTCTCTCTCGTATTGAAAAAGAACGAGAAGCTTGTCGATTCAGTAGATGCCTCAGTGCTGGTCGCCTTCAAGCTCGAGGCGGGTATATCGATAGATGAGCTTAAGCATAAAGCGAAAGAGAGGATGAACAAGAGCAGGATGACCGCGATCGTTGCGAACAGGCTTGAGGATGTCAGGGAAGACAGAACAAAGGCGTTCATGATCTGGAAATCCGGTATCGAGAAGGAGCTGTCTGGAACGAGGGAAGAGATCGCAAGAGAGATCATCGAACAACTGATAAAGTGTTTGAAATGACGATTCGGCGCGCCGCGTTTTGCCCCGGGCATATTACCGCGTTCTTCGAAATATGTGACAATCACACGGAACCACTGAGAATCGGTTCCAGAGGAGCCGGGCTATGCATCTCCCTGGGGGCAAGGAGCACGGTCTCGGTAGAGGAATCCTCCTGGCAGGAAATCAGGATAAGGATTGATGGCACGGAGACCGGGGCACCTGTAACCAGGGATGCGCTGGCCTATCTTCTCGGTGAGAGGCACTTCCGGGTCGAGGTCGACACGGCGCTCGACCTACCGATGGAGCAGGGATTCGCCATGAGTGCTGCAGGAGCACTATCGGCAGCTCTTGCACTGTGCGATGCGCTGGGAATCGATCAGCGGAAGGCGTATGAAGCTGCCCATATTGCAGAGGTGAAGAACCGGACCGGTCTGGGGGACGTCGCCGGGATATACGCCGGCGCGATGGAGCTCCGAGCCGAGCCTGGGCTACCACCCTTCGGTCGTGTGGAGCGCATAGACGCGGAGGCGGAACTCGTGCTTTCAGTGCTCGGATCGCCGATAAAGACCCCTGACGTCCTCAGGGACGAGCAGAAGCGGAAAGCGATTTCCGCCGCGGGCCGGAGATGCGTTGACGAGTTCTCGGAACACAAGACGTTGGAACATCTGTTCGCGCTCGGCATGGAGTTCGTCGAGGAGGCCGGACTGGTATCGCCGGAGGTGTTGAAGGGGATGATGGTCGCGGAGAGCCATGGGATATCGAGCATGATCATGCTCGGCAACTCGATATTCTGTACTGGGGAGACCGAGGAGCTCGTGAAGGCCCTGAGACCGTTGGGTCATACATACAGATGCGAGATAGACCATAAGGGACCAAGATTACTGGTATGACATCGCTATTACTCGAATAGGGTAAATAGCTGGTCATTGCCGCCGACGTCGAAGAGCCCGATGCGCGCCCCGCAGTCGAGCCAGCCGTGAGCATAATTGATGCAGGCGAAGGCGTTCACATAATCTCCCTTCTTTGAGAAGGAGATCGCGTCGGACCAGTAGCTCTTGGCCATGCCAAGGAAGTCTTCGGCCAGCCTTCGCATATAGGATCTCTCCGGAACGGAGATCTTTAGCTTTCTCATCGCCTTTTCCGTGATCTCGAGATACCTGGTGAGATGCTCCTGCGTTATCTCGCTCCTGGTCAATGGCTCACATCCTCTTCGTGGGGACAATCTCCACGCTCTCCCCGCCGTGCTTCGTCTCCCTCGGCCGGATATCGACAAACAGCGGCATAGCCATCCCTCCACCGGTGACGAGCGCCGTGCCTATCGGAAGCCGCTGGATCTCCTCCTCCATCGCCTCTGTCAACCCCTCTATAGAAGCTGAGATTGCTTTTAGATCGTTCGGGTTGAGCACCTTGAGGATGATCTGTGTGTTGCATTGGCTCAGAACGTTTTTATCCACCTTCGCCGGCCGTTGAGATATTATTGTCAGGCCGAGCCCGAACTTCCTCCCCTCGGAAGCGATCGTACGCAATATCTTCGTCGAGCACGCCTTGCCCTGTTGCGGTGCGAAGTTGTGTGCCTCTTCGCACACGAGCATCAGGGGCGGTATTCTGTCGCTCTTCCTCAGCTCGAACAGGCTCGTGCAGAGCCTGTTGACAATGAGCTCCTGTATATCTGGCGGTGCGCCCTTGAGATTTATGACCGTCGTCTTGCCCTTCCGGACAAGCTCGTCTATCCTCGTGCCCTTCTCCGCGAATATCTCGGTTTCTTGGAGGTACTCGAGCTCGCTCACAAGGGTGTTCACCTGAGGGTCCTCCATCGCCAGCAAAGAGTCTATGACATCCTTCAGCGTGAAATCCCCTTTCGTCTCCCTCAGCATATCCAGCGTTCTCCTAAGTATGGTGAGGTACGACCTGACGTTCTTTATGTTCGTGAGCGAGAGGATCTCCCTGGCATCGAGCGCGCTCAGGGTGAACCTGAGAGGCTTAGCGTCCTTGTTTATCGCGGTGTTTGCAGCGAACTCTATGACCTTGTCGGCATAGCTCCTCGGATGCACCCCGAAATCGCGTGCTGTTTTCTCGACGTGCCCTTTCTCGCCGAGCGTATGATACTCCCCGTGAGGGTCGATAACGACTGTCGTGACATCGTGTTTCATGAGCTCCTCGATTAGGTCGCCGCTGCAATACGATTTCCCTGCGCCAGTCATAGCGAGGATGCTCACATGTTTCTGGACCAGCTTGTTGATGTCGAGTTCTACCCGGATATCATGACCGGAAAGCAGGCCGATATATGCTCCGCTCGGCGACCCCTCTTTCAACCCGATGACCTGCCTTATCAAATCGTCCGTCGCCTTGTATACAGAGGCCCCGGCCCTGAGCGGAGTCCTCGGGCTCTGCAGCAGATTCCTTTCGTCCCGATAGCCAATCAGATTGACCCTCGCGATCTCCTTCTCCTCTATGTCCATTGTCGCGCCCTTGACGGCCTCAACGGCTTTCGCGACGGTGAAATCCGTGATCCGCTCTATCTCTATGATCTGGCCGAGTATCCAGCCGTGATGCTCGTGCTCCGCCTGGACGTATTCTAGCTTCTCTATTTCCCCTGTGAGCAGTATATTGAAGGAGGTCGTTCCGACGTTCCCGTAGATGACACCAATCTCTTTCAGGCCGGACTTCTGAGCCCTAGCATGTCTCGAGGTGTGCTCACGCTCGACCCTGTCCACGGGTGGAGGAGGTGGAGGGAGAGGAGGATAAGTCTCGACCTCATTCTCCTGAGACATCTCTGGTTCATTGTGAGGTTGAGAGTATCCAACCTCGGTAATAGGCTCGTTCAAATGCATCCCATCGTGCAACTTCTATATCCCATTCCATTTATAAATCTTATTGGAATGACGCTGATGGCAAGGATTCCGGGCCTCCCCCAAATTAGATGTGGCGGATAACACTTTCCTTCTATCGTTACGAGGGTGTTGTTTGAGATGATGCACGAGAAGGAATTAGAAGCTGAGCTTCTCCGGAAGATCTCGGGCGACAGGGCGAAATCGCTAGCGGCCGAGCTTTCCAGATTCTGGTATCGCGTCCCGGGGTCCAGAGAGGAGAGACTAGCTGCGGAGAGAATCGCGGACGAGATGAGGAACATCGGACTCCAAGTCACCATCGAAGAGTTCGATGCGATCTCCTGGGAGCATCATCAGGCGAAGCTGACCCTGCATAACGGCAGCACGAGATCGTTCGACGTGGAATTCATGCCGTATTCGCCCCCTGCAGAGGAGGAGGGCTCGAAGGGCAGAATCATCCCCCTCAGGTTCGGCTTCCCGGCCGAATACGTTTCCTTAGGCGATGATAGGATCATCCCGATTGTCGATTTCAACTACGACGCTGGGGCACACCTCATTGAGCTGGCAGCGGCCAAATCCGGGAAGAATATCGCGGCCCTCGGCATAATCTCGCATCTCGAGCGCGGTTTCAGGATAGAGGCTGTGCCGATGCTCACGAAACCGATCCCGTTTCCCGTGTTCTCCATCAAAAAGGAGGACGGGGCCGAGATCAGGAAGCTTTGCAGCGGCAACAAAGTCACGGGGGTACTGACTGGCAAATCGAGGATAATAAGGGATGCGAAATCCGAAACCGTTATCGGTCGGATGAAAGGGGCATTGGGCGATAAACAGAGGATAATCGTTTCCGCACACCATGATGGTTGGTTCGCCGGTGCGAACGATAACCTATCTTCGGTTGCCTGCATTTTGGAGGTCGCGAGAGCGCTTTCGGAATCCGGTCTGAGGAGGAGCATAGACTTCATATCTTTTGGTTCCGAAGAGGGAGGATGCGAGGGATACCAGTACTATCTCTGGGGATCCAGGCAATTCGTGAGAACGCACTCTATGGAGATGAAGGACATTTCGTGCATTCTCAATTGCGAACTTGCCGGCGCAGCAAATACGCAGACGCTGATAATCGACTGCACCCCTGACCTTGTTTCCTTCTTCGAGGTAATCGTGGAGGAAGCGAGAGAGGCGTTGATTGAGGACGGTAAGCCTCCCGAATTCGGCATCGCGGTTCCGACGAGCTCCCAAGCGGACCAGTTGAACTTCTCGTTGGCAGGCGTTCCGAGCACCCTGTTCGCATGGGCATGGTATGATGAGTATCACTCCGATCTCGATGCGCCCGATATCCTGAGGCCCTCCCTGCTCTCCAAATTCTCGAAATTGCTCCTCATCTCCGCCTACAGGTTCTCATCTAGCGACAAGCTGCCGCTCAGTCTGACGAGATATGCGAGGATACTCCGGATGGGGCACTCGGGGTTGACCTCGCACATAATGGGAGATCTGTTCAAGGAGACCGTCCCAGGACTGGAGCATCTGAAAAGAGTATCAGGGGAACTGTTGAGCTTCGATAGGGCGTTTTCTGCTCTCGAGGCTTTCTCGATGGCCGCCGCAGACCTGGAGCGGAAATTGGCCTTGGCCGATGATTCGTCTGTAGATAGTTTGAATTCGAAGCTGCTCGGCGCATGCAACATACTCAACAGGGCGCTCTGCCGGACAGGCGGGCTCATGGGCGAGGATCCGATGTTCCCGGGATATCTCGAGTACATCGAGGAGCTCAGGAGAATAAAGGAATCAAGGGACAAGATATCCGGAATGGCCGGGTCTGATATCCCCCCGGAGATACTGTGCGAGTTCGTCCCAATAAATGAGCCCGAGGTTTCTTTCAGAGAGTTCGAACTGCACAACATTATAGCTTCGCTATCATCCAAGCTCGAAAGGGTGAGGGCGTTGTTGCAGGCGGAATTAGACCGCATCACGAATACAATGGAAGAGGCGGAGCGGTATCTAAAAGGATGAAACTATTTCACCCCAGTTAAAATGGACACAGGAAGATTTACCACAGCCTTCGAAGCTCACGAACGCCTAATTATAAAGACATTCCTTTTGTCCCGGTAAGCACCCATGCCTCGGTTGAAACATTCACGTTTCTTGCCCTGGTGAAGCAATCATAATAACACCCTTGGATTAATTAAGGAAGGGAGTTGAGCCTACAGGGGCATATCATGGCTAAATCCGTATTGAAATTCCTGGAAAAAGAAGAGGAAGAGCTCATACACTCCCAGAGCATCCGGGTTTTGGAAGAGCTCGGGGTGATGATACACAGCGACAGTGTCCTGAGGATGCTCGAGGAGATGGGTGCAATAGTGGACACGCAAAGGAAGATCGCGAAGCTTCCAGAGAGCCTCGTGCTCGAATCGCTCAAGAAAGCCCCCAAGGAGTTCGTTCTCTGCAGCCGAAATCGTAGGAAGGACATCAGCCTACCGACAAAGGAGTTCCCCTACATTGCCACGAACGGCCTCTCGATATACATGACCGACCTGGAAACGGGCAGGAAGCGTCCGACCACACGGAAGGACCTCGCGATGTTCGCGAGACTTGCGGATGCATTGGACGCGGTCAGCTTCTTCTGGCCTCAGGTGACGGCCTCGGAAGTCCCGGATATGGCCCACAACGTTCACGAGCTCTGGACATCCATGCAACACACTGTTAAGCACGTTCAAGGAGATTCGCTCAATGCAGACGATGCGCGTATGCAGATACGGCTGGGCGCTCTCGTCGCGGGTGGGGAGAAGGAGTTACGAAGGCGACCGATATTCTCCGTGACGAGTTGTCCCATCGCCCCGCTCTCCTTCGAGAAGGGCGCTGTAGAAGCGCAGGTGGAGTTTGCGAAGGCAGGCATCCCCATCTCTTCGATGTCCATGTCCCTTTCGGGACTTTCTGCACCTGTCACGATAGCGGGGACGATAGTGAATGCGAACGCAGAGAACCTTGCCAGCATCACGATAACCCAGTGCGCGAGCCCCGGAACGCCGCATCTGTACGCCTCTGAGTCGACCCCTATCGACATGAGCTCAGGGATGATAAACTACAAGGCGAACGAATCACCGATGATCGCCTCCGCTCTCGCCCAGATGGCTAAAAGATACGGGTTGCCGTGCGTGGTCGGGCAATGGGGAGCTGACGGGGACAAACCAGGGTTGCCGGTTTCGTTCAACGAGCTCGCGACTATCGCGATGACGATGCTCAGCGGGACTGACTGCTGTTCCGGAATGGGCGGTCTCGAATCCGCCAAAGGGGCTTCTTTGGAACAGATGGTGATCGATGCATATCTTTGGGAGAACTTCAGACCCATACTCAGGAGCATGACCGTGAACGAGGAGACGATAGCTTTTGACGTCATGAAGGAAGTGGGGCACGGAAACTCGTTCCTGAGCCATCCTCATACGGCAAAATACCTGAGGAAGGAGCTGTTCTTTCCCGATAGGAAGAAACTTGCATGGGAAGCCACGCTCTCGTCCAAGATGGTCGGAGAGGCGAGAGAGATAGTGAAAAGGACTCTGAAAGAACATGAGGTCGAAATGATCGATGCGGATATAATAAAGACAGGGGACAGTATGATAAAGGAGTTCGAGAAGAGCCTGAGATGAGAAGACATCATTATCCACGATGAAATCTTAAAAACCCATGGGATGAAAGAATTAAACAGGAGATAAAAAAATGGCCGTAGCGCGCTTGAAATTCCTGGACAAGGACGAAGAAGATCTGATCCATGCGTCGAGCATAGAGACTCTCGAGGATTTTGGGGTACTCATTAGAAGTCCATCTGTGCTCAAGATGCTAGGTGATGCAGGTGCGAAGATCGACATGAAAACCATGATCGCGAAAATTCCAGAGGATATGGTGAACGATGCGATCAGGAAGGCTCCGAAGAGCTTCGTGATGTATTCGCTGGACGGGAAGCACGATCTGAAGATACCCGCGGATCCGTTCCCATATCAGGGGTCTAACGGCATAGGCACGTACATGACCGACCTCAAGACCGGCAAGAAACGAGCGACGACCAGGAAGGACATTGCGGACTTTGCAAGGGTCGCGGATGCGCTTTCCGGGATAGATTTCTTCTGGTCGAACGTCACGGCTTTCGATGTTCCCGAGAAAACGCACATGGTGCATGCGCTCTGGGTAGCATTCCAGAACTGCACCAAGAATTACGGGACATTGACGCTGAGCAGGGAGGATGCGAAGGCGCAAATAGAGCTCGCTTCCCTGGTCGTCGGGGGAAAGGAGGAGCTTAAGAAGAGGCCTATCTTTCACTCGTTGTGCTGTGTCGTCGCCCCGCTCTCGTTCGAGAGGGGCGCGGTTGAAGGCCAGGTGGAGTTCGCGAGAGCCGGGATACCGGTCATCTCGATGTCCATGTCCCTAGGGGGATTGTCAGCTCCCGTCACACTTGCGGGAACGATAACGAATGCGAACACGGAGAATCTCGCGAGCCTCGTGATCACACAGACAGCGGCTCCGGGAGCGCCTCATTTCTATTGCTGTGAGTCCACGCCCATTAACATGGTGACCGGGAATATCGTATATGAGTCACCCGAGGCACCGCTTATCGCCGCCGCAGCCGGGCAAATGTCGAAAAGATATGGATTGCCGACATTTACCGGTAGCTGGGGCGCGAACGGAGACGTCCCCGGGATACCTCTTTCATTCTCCGAGCTATCAGCCATTGCTCTGACGTTGTTCACGGGAACAGACCTTTCGGCCGGGGCCGGAGGCCTGGAACAGGCGAAAGGCGGATCGCTAGAGCAGCTCGTCATCGATGCCTATCTATGGGACAATTTCAAAGGCTTCCTGAGGAAATTCGAAATATCGGAAAGGACGATCGCGCTGGACGTCGTCAGGGAGGTTGGGCACGGGAACACGTTCTTGACGCATCCTCACACGGGCAAGAACTTCAGGAAGGAGTTGTTCTTCAGAGACAAGGAGAAATTAAAATTCGAGGCGACAAGGTCGACGGCGATGGTTCCCGAGGCGAAAAAGATCGTCGAACGGATATTGAAAGAGCATAAGCCTAAGCCGCTCGATGATGATACAATCAGGAAGGGAAATGAGATAATCTCCGAGCTAGATAAGAGATTGGCGCAGTGAATTGGAAGATCTCGGATCGGATTTGCGTTGACACCTCTCCCTCGAGCCGTCTTCCGGGGAAACCCTTAAGAAACGTTCGACCTTAGGGGGAATCGGACTCAGCAGACAGGCTGAGGGGAGGTGTTGAGCGTGGCGGTGGCCAGACTGAAGTTTCTAGAGAAGGACGAAGAAGAGCTCATTCATCAGCAGAGCATAGAATGCCTCGAGACGATAGGGGTCAAGATCAAGAGCGAACGTGTCCTGAAAATGCTCGGGAACGCAGGCGCGGAGATCGACACGAAAACCATGATTGCGAAGATCCCGGAAGGCATGGTCAAGGATGCATTGAAGAGCACACCTAAGGAAATGACGCTATACGCGAGGGACCCGAAGCACAATCTGAAAATCCCTGTATCCTCCTTTCCGTACACTGCGACCACCGGGCTCGGCGTGTACATCGTCGACTTGAAGACGGGCAAGCGGAGGCCTTCGACAAGGAAGGACATCGCGGATTTCATCAGAGTCGCAGATGCTCTGGACGGCATCGATTATGTATGGACTTCGTTGACCGCGACGGATGTGCCGCAGCTCACCCATGGATTGCACGAGCTCTGGACGGCCTTCCAGAACACCACGAAGCATGTTCAGGGGGTCGAGATACTCAATGCGGAGGACGCAAAGAAGCAGATAGAGCTCGGCGCGCTGGTCGCGGGCGGCATGGAGGAGCTCAGGAAAAAGCCATGTTTCTCCGTCATACATTGTTCCATCGCCCCCCTCATGTTCGAGCGCGAGGCGGTCGAGGCCATGGTAGAGTTCAACAAGGCGGGCATACCTGTATGCACGATGACTATGTCCCTTTCCGGTGGGACAGCACCAGTGACGATGGCGGGTACCCTGGTTAACGGGAACTCCGAGAATCTCGCCAGCTTCGTGATAAGCCAGGTGGCGAACAAGGGCGCTCCTGTGATATACTGCTCGTCGTCTGCACCTGTAAGCATGAAGACCGGCATGATCGATTACATGACTGTAAACCAGCCGCTGCTCGCGACAGGATTCGCACAGATGGCAAAGAGATACGGCATGCCGTGCATGGTGGGCGACTGGGGCGTTAACGATAAGCCCGAACCCGGAATCCCGCAGACATTTAGCGAAGTGATGGGGATCTCCTTGAGCACGATGTCAGGGACAGACCTGCAATCCGGAATCGGAGGGCTCGATGCCGTAAAGGGGGCCGCGCTCGAGCAGGAAGTGATCGAGGCATATATCTGGGAGAACGTCAGGAAGTTCATGACACCGTTCGTAATCGACAAGGAGAGCTGTGCGCTCGACGTGATCAAGGCCGTCGGACACGGGAACACGTTCCTATCGCACATACACACCGCGAAGAACTTCAAGAGAGAGATAATCCTCAGAGACCCTGAAAAGGGAAGATTCGAAGCGACCCTTTCGAACAAGATGGTCCCGGAGGCGAAGCGGATAGCGGAGAAGATACTCAAGGAGCACAAGCCTGTGCCCCTGGATCCTGATATCGTTAAGAAGGGAAATGAAATAATCAGGGAATGGGAGAAGCACCTGGCCGTTTGATGTCCCGAACTGAAAACCTTTCCTATTTCTATTCTTCCCGCTTGTTCACCCTTTTCGATTAGAAAAAATATTAACCCTTCTTCCGTTAGGGTTTCGACAGGACATCGTCTGAGCCTGTCAGGGAGGTAGTTGAGCATGGCAGTAGCGCGACTCAGGTTCCTTGAGAGGGAAGAAGAAGATCTCGTTCACGAATATTCTCTGAAAAGCCTGAGAGAGATAGGAGTTAAGATCCATAGCGAATCAGTATTGAAAATGCTGGGAAAGGCCGGAGCGGATATCGACCTTAAGACAATGGTGGCGCGAATACCCGAGGAGATGGTGACCGAGGCAATCAGAAAGGCGCCTAAGGAATTCAAACTGTACTCGAGGGATGGCAAACACGATCTTAAGCTTCCTACTGAGTCGATGCCTTACATCTCAACAACCGGGCTCGGGATATATGTCAGGGATATCCGGACAGGCAAGAACCGGCCGTCCACCAGGAAGGATGTGGCAGACGTGGTGAGACTGGGTGATGCCCTTGACCAGATAGACTATCTTTGGACGACCCTGACGGCGACCGATGTGCCGCAGATCGCACATGGTCTTCACGAGCTTTGGACCGCTTTTCAGAATACGTCAAAGCATGTCCAGAGTGTGTCCGTCGGCAGCGCGGATGAGTGTAAAATGCAGATCAAGCTCGCATCCCTGATTGCTGGGGACGAAGAAGAGCTCCGGAAAAGACCGATCTTCTCGGTAATATGCTGCCCAATCGCTCCGCTATCGTTCGAGAAGGGCGCGATCGAAGGTCAGGTAGAACTGAACAGAGCGGGCATACCAGTGGTTTCCATGTCGATGTCGCTCGGCGGGATGTCCGCGCCTATAACATTGGGTGGCACTATCCTCAATGCTAACACGGAGAATCTCGCAAGCCTAGTCATCTCGCAGACGGCAAACCCCGGAGCACCGCACATCTACAGCTCGGAATCTACGCCCGTGAACATGACCACAGGGAACATCTATTACGAGTGCCCAGAAGCTCCTCTCATCGCGGCCGCGACTACACAGATGGCGAAGAGATATCGCCTGCCCTGCCTGACCGGAGCATGGGGCACAGGTGCGGACGATCCCGAGCCCGGCCTGCTCAGCCCGTTATCGGAGATCACCAGCTTGACATTGTGCGCGATGACAGGGACGGATTTGGCGGCTGGTGCGGGCTCCATAGACGTCGCGAAGGGTGTCTCGTTAGAACAGGTTGTCATCGATGCATATCTGTGGGAGAACCATAGGGCGTTCATGAGGAAGTTCACTATAGACGCCGAGTCGTTCGCTCTGGATGTGGTCAAGCAGGTGGGACATGGTAATAGCTTCCTGACGCATCCTCACACTGCGAAGAATTTCAGGAAAGAGCTGTATTTTAGGGATAAAAAGAAACTATCTTGGGAGCAGACTCTGTCCAACAAGAGCGTCCCGGAGGCGAGGGAAATCGCGATCAGGTTACTGAGGGAGCATGAGCCGTTGCTCTTGGATGCCTCCGTCGTAAGGCAAGGGGAGGAGCAGATAAAGGAGTTCGAGCGCCTACACGGCGTATGAATCATTTTGGAGATTACTCGCGGGAAACTCGCCTATTTTTCACCTTCATTAGGAAGCTTTTCATCCGCAGTTATGTGAAAGGCGCAATATCTTCTCCATCACTACTAGCCAGAATCCGGAATATCTGGCCCGGCGCGAAACAATAATATCGGTTGCGAGCTTTCGGATTGACGTCGGCGTAGGCTGACGGGAGGTCTGTTGAAGCATGGCGGTGGCTCGCCTGAAGTTCCTCGATAAGGACGAGGAAGAGCTTGTGCACAATCTCAGCCTGAAGAACCTGAACGAAAACGGGGTCAAGATCCCCAGCCAGTCTGTATTGAAGATGCTGGAAAACGCGGGAGCAAAGGTGGACTACAAGACCGAGATCGCGAAAATACCGGAAGAGATGGTAAACGAGGCATTGAAGAAGGCGCCGAAGGAGTTCGTCATCGGCGCACGCGACCCGAAGAAGGATATACGGCTCCCCGCGGAGACATACCCGTATGTCTCGCTGGGCGGGGTCACCGCATGGATAGAGGACTATAAGACGAAAAAACATCTGGATGCGACTAGAAAGGATCTCGCGGCAATCGCGAAGCTCGGGGACGCTCTCGACCCGGTGGATGCGATTTGGCCATTGGTCACCGTGAGGGATGTACCGCCTCACACCGGCTTCGCCTACGAGCTTTGGACTTGTTTCCAGAACTCGGTCAAGCCGATTCACGGGTCTGCCGGATCGGGCACATTGGGTGTGGAGGACGCGAGGGTCCAGATAAAGCTCGGTGCGCTTGTCGCAGGGGGGATGGAGCAGCTGAAAAAGAAGCCCACCTTCACCGTCCTCAGCTGCACGATAGCCCCGCTCTCCTTCGAGAAAGGTGCTGTCGAGGCGCAATGCGAGTACGCGAGGGCAGGGGTGCCTATCATCTCGATGTCGATGTCCCTCGGCGGAAGCACATGCCCAGTGACACTCGCAGGGACGATCGTCAACGCAAACACCGAAAATCTCGCGAGCCTCGTCGTCACTCAGACGGCGGCGCCAGGAGCACCGCACATATACTCGTCGGAATCGACCCTGGTGGACATGAGAACCGGGTTCATTAATTACAGAGGCGTGGAGACCCCGCTGATATATGCGGCATGCGGTCAGATGGCTGCCCGCTATAAGTTGCCGAAAATGACCGGAATATTGGGCATAGATGGCAAGACAACAGGGGTCCCAACACCGCTCGGGGAATGCATAGCATATCTCCTTACGACTCTGAACGGAACAGACCTTTGCTCGGGCATCGGAGGACTGGATTCGGATGCGGGATGCTCGCTCGAGCAGATGGTTATCGATGCGTACATCTGGGAGGACTTCAGGATGTACATGAGGAAGTTCGAGATCAGCGAGAGAGCAGCGGCGCTTGATGTCGTCAGAGAGGTAGGGCACGGGAATACGTTCTTCACACACCCACACACCATCAAGAACTTCAAGTCGCAGGTATACATCAGAAAGGAGGAAATGAAGATTTACGGAGCTACGATGACGACAAAGATGAGGGTCCAGGCACACAAGGAAGTAGAGAGGCTTTTGAAAGAGCATGTGGTTGAACCTCTCGATAAAGACATACTGAAAGAGGGCAATCAGATATTGAAGGACTACGAGAAGCATCCGCCGGTCTTTGCACGGTGAAGCACAGGGCTTCGTCGCGGCGGGTGTACTTTTATTTTTTTCTTCTTGTTCGTGCGCATCGAGCCTGATAGAGGGATATCGACCTTTTGATGGCAATCTATAAATAATCTCATTGACGATTTCGGTCGGACAAGCGTAGGTCAAAAGAGGCCTATTTGACGTACGAACACGAGGAGCAGACATTCATGGGGAAAGACAAAAAGGATACGGAAAAGGTCACGATACGCCTTCCGAAAAGATATCTGAGGGCACTCGACTTCCTGGTAGAACTGGATGATTTCCCCTCGCGGTCCGAGGCGATCAGAGAAGCGATACGGGATATGGTATATTCGAGGACCGAGCTTGTCATCGACAAGATAAAGAAGCTCGAGAAAGCCGAAGAAGCTCTGGCGTCAATCGAGAACTTCCAGAAACAATACATGAAGCAATGAGGATAAGTCGGAAAAGGATGGGATGCACTCTAACGACCCTTCGTTGCTCGGTGAAGATGACCTTCCCCCCTTTTTTTTAAAGGGGGGATCATGCCTTTTTAGCCAATGTATCCGAGATCCTCCCTCTTTGGCTCCGGGACGGTCTCGACCTCTCTCAGCTTTGAGGTCAATTGCTCTATCTGTTTTGCCTTTGTCTCGAGAGCGCTGAGATCGACTTTGATCTCGAGTATGTCCGAGAGTATCTCTAGCACCGCTTGTGCGGACTTCGGATCTACGAAGTATCCTGAGGTCTCGCCCATCAGGCAGACGCATCTCATTCCCTGCAGCTTCCCAAGGCCGAGCAGGAGGCCGCTTGCCCCAACGATGCCGCTGCCTGGCTCCCCCTTCGAGAAGATTACACCCTTCTTCTTCATCTCCTCGACGAGCTCTCTGTCGGTCGCAGCGCCGAGGACCCTCGGCTTGTCTATCATCCTGCCGAGGCCATAGCCGCCAAGGGTGAATATCGACCTCACGCCCAGCTCTTTTGCGATCTCGATGATCTTGTCCGAAAGGGCGTACTGGCCGTCCGGAGTGAGCCCCTGATAATCCCCTATCAATATGACGAGGTCGTGCGGATTATCGCTCCTCTTGTAGTAATAGAGCTCATTGTTGACGAGCTTGATGGTCCCGTCATCGTTCACAAAGACTTGTGGCGGGAAATATTTCGAGTACAGATTCGCGAACTTCTTCGCCTTGACTTGGTCTATGAGATGCTCTGCTGCCAGCTTGCCGACATTCCCGACACCGGGAAGGCCCTCGACGAGGATCGGGTCTCGAAGCACAGGTCTCTCCAGATATTGAACGATTATGTCTTCCATGATTACTCACCCCTTGCTTATTCTCATCGCCCTTCTATACTTACCGAATCTATCCGAGGGCGAGTACCTCGCTGGTATCGGCATGATTGTAGGCAGGTCGCATTTCGGGCATCTGTCCTGCAACGTGTAGATCCCGCACGAAGAGCATTTGCGGATCTCGCTCCTCATTTCTGCTCCCTTACCAGTTTCGTCCTTCCGCCGTGCTTCTCGAGCCTCTTCGTCACGGCTTCGTACAGCTTTTTAAGCTCCTCCTCAGCAGTCTTGTAGTCGGGCGCCGACACCTCCACCCTGTATCGAGGCGCACCCATGTATCTAATATTGATCTCGGCCTTCTCGGAAGATGCCTCCTCCATAAGCGCATTCCTGATATGAACGATGCCGTCAGGCTCGGGACATGTGATCTCCAGGATTCCGACAATCTCGACCTTAGGTGGCTGGATGTTCTCCTTAGCAACCTCCAGAAAGGCGTCAACCCATTTCTTCTTCCCGAACTGCTTCTTGAACGCCTTGGGGTTCAGCGCGGCCTCTTCGAACGCCCCGTACAGGGAACCGTAGCTGTCCAGGAATTCCGAGAGGCATTCCTGAGCAAGCTCCTCGGGCTTCTTCCCTATTTTCGACGCGACAAGCCCCAGGAGCTTTTCCGCCTTGTTCTCGTTCTTCCAGGCCTGGATCTTTTCTCTCTTCTGGTGCTCGTTCACCTGCTTGAGAGAGAGGTCGATGTGTCCTTTGGACGGATCGACGGCGAGAACCTTGCAGACCACCTTCTGGCCTTCCCTGATGTAGTCTCGGATGTACTTGACCCAGCCGGTTGCCACATCCCTGACGTGTATGAAACCTTCTTTGCCCCCATACTCATCCAGGGTGACGAACGCGCCGAAATTCTTCACGCTCGTGACCGTGCAGACGACGAGCTCTCCATCCTCAGGGTACTCGGATATCTGCGGCATCAGGCAACTTCTCCGACGACCGTTCCTTGAACGATCCCTTTCCCGCCCGTAGGCTTGACCAGGGTTGCACCGCAGACGATGCACTGGATGGTGGTGGCCGGCCTTGAAAAGACTATCTGCTCGTTGCCACAGTCCTGGCACTTAACCTTGATGAACTTCTTCGGCATCGTAACCATTTCCTTTGCCAAGCCTATGCCTCCACGAGCTCGAACTTTTTGACACGGAAGCAGGTCTTCTGATGCGCTTTCTTGCACACCTTGCATCGGTATCTCAGAGGTATCTTAGTCGTCGGTTTCTGTCTGCCCTCGTATTTCGGTCGTGGGAAGCCTCCGTATCCTGCCGTGGCTCTCCGGAACCTCCTCTGACCTGCCTTCAACTCGCTCCTCGGCCGGGTCTTCACTCTCTCGACCTCGTGATCTGTGTGCTTCTTGCACTTGGGACAGTACTGCTTCACGACCTTTGGCATCTTCATCCTGATCAACAGCCTCGGATGGGCAAAAGCCACCAATACGTAACCTATATTAATGCTTTGCTTAGCGGAAAACGAGCCACTGGCTTGTCGGAAAATTTGGGTGTTTTCTTCACATGTGGAGAAGGCTATGGTCTGCTACGGGTGATCGGCTGCTCCTGGCAAATAGGAATATCGGCAATTTTAATTCATCGCAATAGCTTGTAATCCAAACGATAAAAATAAAAAGGTGGGATTGCATTAATTAAATTCCCCGCAACCGCTGACGCTTGCATATCTCTGGATTTGCGGGCGCTTCGTGAGCGGTGCGGGAGGGCTATGGGCAGTCCTGGTACAGGGTTGCCTGTGAATGTAAAACGATAAATATTAACACAAATATAGCTGGCTTGGTGATAATATTGACGTCGAGGGGATTGACGAAATCGGATGAGTCGCTGGTTCAGCTTCTGATCAACGCTGGGCTCAAGAAGAACATCGCGAAGACTCTCGTATACCTCAAGAAGAGAGACGAGACTACATCCGTGGAGATAGAGAACGCGACAAGCCTCAGACAGCCTGAGGTCTCGATCGCAATGCAGGAGCTCCGCCGGAGAAAGTGGGTTGCAAAGCGGGATATCAAGAAGCAGGGCAAGGGAAGGCCCGTGCACGCATACAGGCTATCGGTCCCGTTCGAGGAGATCATCTCGAGCATCGAGAACGAGCTGAAGAAGAAGATAGAGAAAATCGAATGGGAGATAAGCCAGCTCCGCGGTCTATCTAAGTAGGCGCTCCTCATCGAGCTCCGAGCGGCGTATCGTTCTTGCGCCGGAACAGCTACCGACTATCACGATATCGGCGATATCGATGAACAGTCCGGTTTCCACGATCCCCACGATAGAGTGCAATTCCGAATCCAGCCGCCTCGCATCCTCGATGCCTTTCGCGAAACGACAATCGAATATGTAGTTCCCGTTGTCGGTGACGTACGGCTTCCCGTTTACGGACCTCAACTCAGGGGTGCATCCAAGCGACGCGATCCTTTTCCCAATGTGATGATGCGAGAATTGAACGACCTCTGTCGGAAGAGGCGCCTTCGTTCCGAGCTGTTGGACCAGCTTGGATTCGTCCACGACGATGACCTCCTTCTCAGTCGCTTCCGCAACCATCTTCTCCCGCAACAGGGCCCCTCCGAGGCCCTTTATCAGGTCGAGGTGGGGGTCGACCTCATCGGCACCATCTATAGTGATGTCCACCACATCGTACTCGTCCAGGGTCGAAATGGGAATGCCCGCACCTTTTCCAACGGCCTCGGATTTCCTCGAGGTCGGAATGCCGATGACCCGAATGCCCTCGCTCTGTATCCTCTTCCCGAGTTCCAATATCGCGAGCTCAGCCGTAGACCCGCTCCCGAGACCGACGACCTGCCCGTCTCTCACGAGCTTGACCGCCTCGGCCGCCGCCACGAGCTTGGGGTTCATTTGGTGACCTCCTCCGCCTCGAGATTCTCCTTCAGCAATCTGACCAGACGCCTTAACAGAAAGTCGTCTATCTTCTTCCCGAGCTCGGCGGTCGCCTTTGTCGGATCGCCGATTATCCCTGACGGGAACATCGATTCGGGATCTGGGAGTACAAGATATTCCTTCCTCTTCGGTCTGGACGCTCTTGTTCCCCTCTTCGATATATCAGGGCGTATATTGAGCATCCTCGATGTCTCGGCCTTGCCAGCATGCCCGTCCCATTTCGGGATATTTCCGCCCCTGTATTCGGGAACGAGATCGTAATCCGAGAGGACCATTATCTTCACCTCCGGGTGCTTCTTGACCACGTGTTCTGCCGCAATCCGCAACGCCAGCATGTGGTTCGTACCCGCGTGTCCCGAGATCACGAGCAGCTTCTTCGCGCCGTGTCTTACAGATTCTGCGAGAATATCGTATATCAAGGCTCTGAGCGTCTCGAACGATATGGATATCGTCCCGGGGAAATTATACGTGCTGCCGCAGTTTCCATAATTCACGGTCGGCAGCACGAGCATCTTCAGCTTCTTAGAGAGACGCTGGACGACGAAATCTATCTCGAACGTATCGCTCCCGAGAGGAAGATGGTCGCCGTGCTCCTCCATCGAGCCCACAGGGAGAACGACTATGGGATTTTCCTTGAGCGCCGCAGCGAACTCATCCTTCGTCATCTCCTTAGCATATATTGACACCAAGCATTCAACCTCCTGCCTTCCTCTTTTTTTCTACCTCGTCCATGTCTATGAGCGTCGTGCCGCAGACAGGGCATCTGCCAGAAGCGAGCGCCGTATCCCCAAACATCTCGAAGAGGCGCTTCGCGCGCTCTTCAAGCTCCTCTTTGGGAATCGATTTATCGCACCTGACGCAATACAGGCAACCCTTCATCATAGCGTTCCTTAATCGTCAGCTTTGCTATAAAACTCAGCTTATCCGCTCGTTAAGCTTTTGAGCCACACATCCCGTAAGGTATCCTGACATGATAAAAGCGGTTGCCCTGCTATCTGGTGGCAAGGATTCGGTCTTTGCAACCTATATAGCTCAACAACAGCCCTTCGAGATAATATCCACGCTTACCGCAATCCCAGCCTCCGGCGAATCGATGATGCTTCACGTGCCGAACGCCAGGCTCGCCCGGGTCGTATCGAGCGCTATGGGGCTGCCGAACCACACCGTTGAGGTCGATGCTGGCGAGGATGAAACGAGCTTGATCGCGAGATGCGCGAAGCAGCTGGGCGCAGATGCGGTCATCACAGGAGCGCTCGCGAGCGATTATCAGTCGCAGAAGATAAACATGGAATGCGAACCGCTGGGGCTGCGCGTGTTCTCACCGCTTTGGCATAAGAACCAGGAATCGATCCTCAGAGAAATCGTGCGCGCAGGCTTTGAAGTCATAGTTGTCTCTGTCTCCGCCGAGGGGCTGGACGATTCTTGGCTCGGAAGAAAAATAGACGAGCAGGCCATTGATCGCCTGAAGAAAATATCAGAAAGATATGGCATCCAGATTGCAGGTGAGGGCGGGGAGTACGAGACGTTCGTTCTGGACGGCCCTGAATTCGAGAAGAGGCTCGAGATTGTTTCTTGCAGAAGATCCTGGCGCAGGGATTCAGGCATTCTTCAGATAGATGCGCTCAGGCTGCTGAAAAAGGATACGATCTAGTGCTCATGCGAATGCGTGGCATGGCTCGCTTCCCTTAGGCTGCGCATGGAGAGCTCTCCGTGCCTGACACCCTTTATTGCGCTCAGCCGGTCCGCGAGCTTCTTTATCTCCTTCGCCTTGCCCTTGCAGGCGATTATCTCCATGCAGAGATCCTCATCGAGATGGATGTGCGTTGCCGAGATGATGAGATGCTGCCCGGAAGCGTGCTGGAAATCCGTCAGCTTGTCGCTCAGACCGCGGGCTCTGTGATCGTAGAGTATCATTATCGATCCGACAGCGGGCTCGTCCGGATATCTCAGTCTCTCCTGGCTCAACCGGTCGCTCACCATATCCCGTATCGCCTCTGATCGGCTCGGGTAATTCCTGGCTCTCACGAATTCGTCCAGGCTCTCCAGGAGCTCGGGCTCCATCGATACGCCTATCCTTCTTATACGCTCCATGATGAACATCATCGCATAACTCATTTGATAGATGACATTTTCGCAGGATTGAACGGATGAGGGTCCTGGGCACACGTGCGAAAGCAGTGCTGAATAATTTTATATCAGCAAACCAAATTGACGGCCGATGGACGACCTTGAGCGATTGGTTCTGAAATATGCTCTGCAGAATGCGATATCGTATTCGGGGAAGGCAAATGCCAGCGCGGTGATAGGTAAGGTTTTCGCGGAGAAAACGGAGCTGAAGAGCCGGGCGAAGGAGATCGCTCAGATTGCCAGAAGGGTCGTGGAAGAGGTCAACAGGCTATCGCCTGATGAACAGAGGAAGAAGCTTGAAAATATAGCCCCAGAGCTGCTCAGCAAGGAAAAGAAAGAAAAAGAATTCAAGCTGCCTGAGCTCAACAACGTCCGAGGAGAGGTCGTGATGAGGTTCGCGCCGAACCCCTCAGGACCGCTGCATATTGGCCACTCGAGAGTGGCATTCCTTAATGACGAGTACGTGAGGCGATACGGCGGCAGGTACATCAACAGGTTCGAGGATACCGATCCGGCAAGAGTCGATCCGGAGGCATATGACTTCATCAAAGAGGACCTGGAATGGCTCGGAGTGAGAATCACAGAAACTCATTACCAATCGGATAGACTGGAGATATACTACAAGATAGCAAAGGAGCTGCTTGAGAAAGGCCATGCCTACGTATGCACCTGCAAGCCGGATGTATGGCGCGATCTGAAAGAGAAAAGCAAGCCGTGCCCTCACAGGAACTCTTCTCTCGAAGAGCAGATGCATCTTTGGGACAAGCTGTTCGACGGGTCGTTCTCCCCCGAAGAAGCTTCGCTGATGATAAAGACAAATCTGAACGACCCCAATCCCGCTCTCAGGGATTTCCCTGCATTGAGAATCGAGGACACCCCACATCCTCGAACGGGAACGAGATACAGGGTGTATCCGCTGATGAATTTCTCGGTTGCGGTCGATGACCACCTCATGGGTCTGACGCATGTGCTTCGCGGAAAGGACCATCTGAACAATACTTACCGGCAGAAGTACATCTTCGATTACCTCGGCTGGCCAAGGCCGGAATACATCCATTATGGCAGGGTGAGCATAGTCGGACCAGAACTCAGCACATCCAAGATGTCGATGGGGATAAAGGAGAAGAGATACACCGGTTGGGACGACGTCCAGCTGGGGACCATAAGGGCTTTGGCTCGTAGAGGATTCAGGCCGGAGGCCCTCAGGGAATACTGGATAAGGGCAGGCTTGAACGAGGTCGATGTCGAGTTCTCCTGGGATACACTATATGCTCTGAACAAGGACATCGTCGATCCTGAGGCGAAAAGGTATTTCTTCGTCGCGGATCCCGTACCGCTGGAAATCACGGGCGTTGACAGGCTGGAAGGGAAGGCACCGTTGCACCCGAGCAGGCCGGAATTGGGATTCAGAACATATCATCTCGAGACGCCTATCAAGGTGTTCGTCCAGCTGAATGATATCAAAGGTGCCGGGAAGATAAGGCTCAAGGACCTATGCAACATCGAGCTCATCGACGAGAAGGCAGTGTATCGGGGGAACGATCTATCGGCAATCAAGCAGGGATATAAGATAATCCACTGGGCACCCGTTGATTCTCTCCCGATGATTGTTCTGATGCCCGACGGGAGCAAAGTGATCGGTGTCGGAGAGAGGAGCTTGACCAGAGAGGTCGGGAACATTGTCCAGCTAGAAAGATTCGGGTTCGTTAGAATCGAATCCGCCGATGAGCAGATAGTCGCTGCCTTTGCGCACAGATGATTAAAAATCGATCCCCGGGAGGAGGTCACAACAGCCGCACGGGAAGCACATCGTCCTGAACCTTTCGGTCGACAAATCATGCCTTCTCAGGATTTCTCGATGATGTTTTCCGAGAGCTAACAGGCGGTCAGGTTTGATTCCTATGTTCTTCCCGAGCACGTCCGAGAGCCTATCGCGGTTGAATTCATTGATGCGGATTGCTCTCAGGTTACCCACGGCCCCGATTTCTGCAAGCGTCTCGATGGATTCGAGCACCTCTTCGTCCGACTCTCCGAGCCCAACTATGATGTTTGACGTGACGAGGTTCTTCCCGAACTCGTCGACCGCCCAACGGATTGCTTCCAGCGTCAGATCGTAATCCCTTGCGGGGCATACCTTGCGGAAAATCTTCTTAGATGCAGCCTCGATATTTATCTTGATTTCCGTCGCGCCCGCGTCCTTCAGAATCCTGATTTGCCCTCTGTCGGTTATCAATGGCTCGACGCCGATAGGTATTACGGGGAAGGATCTTCGTATTCGACGCAAGAGCTCTGCAATCCTCTCGATTTGATCTTCCACCGTTGTGGTTATCCCGGACGTGATCGCGACTGCTTGAAAATTCGGTTTTTTCGAGGCTGAGGATATCAGGGCATATGCATCATCGGCCGACAGCTCGCTCTTGCGTCCATGGAGCGAATCGTTTATCGTACAGAATAGGCAGTTCATCCTGCAGGCACGAGTAAGCGTGATGAATGCCTGTCCGGGAGAATGACATACTGTTGGGACGAGCGACACGCCTGAGATGAAAGGCTCACCATTCCTCAAAAGGTCAAGGCCGTTCTCGGATCGACGAAGCTGGAACTCGCCGCTCTCGCGGGATATGGGGACCTTCACACGCATCCCAGAAAACGATAGGACGATCGATTCGCTCCCTGCGCCCGGCCCTGCGCTGCTCTTGCTCAGAGGGAATGGGATCGTGATATCGCTCGGGATGAATAGCTTCCCGGAGCAGATCATCTCGGCCTTCTTCCGCAAGATTATCTCTTTATCTTCCATTTCGGCCCGTCCGCGGAATCCTGGATCTCGATGCCCAAATCCTCAAGGCCTTTCCGAATCGCGTCTGCGGTCTCGAAGTCCTTCCTCTTCCTTGCCGATTCCCTCACCTGGAGAACGAGGTCTATGACTTTCGGGAGGAGCTCGTTCTGAGGCTTCATCGAGACGGTGAGAATGTCGAAGATCGAGTCAAACCTTTCCATTGTGGAGATAATGTTCTCCGCACCGAGCTTGCTCAATCTCCTCTCGGAGATGAGCCTGTTCGCCTCTCGTGCGAGGTTGAACATTGTCGCCAGGGCATCTCTGGTATTGAAGTCGTTATCCATACTTTGCTCGAACTCCGCGATTGCTTTCTCGCAAAGCGCCTTGGCGTCCTCGGAGCCGGTTGCCCTGTTTCTGTACTCAATGAGCTCGCGATAGGTGTTCTGGAGGCGTTCCAGACTCCTCTTTGCTTCATTGAGCGCATCTATATCGTAATTCAACGGCTGCCTGTAATGCGTGTTCAGCAGGAAGAATCTGATGACTGAGGGATCGTAATCCCTGCAGACGTCCCTGACCCTGAAGAAATTCCGCAGGGACTTCGACATCTTTTCCTCGTTGACCATCAGAAGGCCGTTGTGCATCCAATATCGCACAAACTGCACGCCGTTCGCGGCTTCAGACTGCTGGATCTCGTTCTCGTGATGCGGGAATACGAGCTCCGAGCCGCCGCCGTGGATGTCCAGGGACGGCCCGAGATACTTCAGACACATCGCTGAGCACTCGATGTGCCAGCCGGGCCTACCAGGCCCCCAGGGGCTGGGCCAGGATATCTCGCCCGGTTTCGCGGCCTTCCAGAGCGCGAAATCCGCGGGATGCTTCTTCTTGTCATCGACCTCGACCCTTGCGCCTGCGAGCATCTGGTCGAGCGACTGTCCCGAGAGTTTTCCGTAATCCTTGGCTTTCGTTATGTCGAAATAGACGTCTCCGTCGACGACATAAGCGTATCCTTTATCTATCAGCTTCTGCACCATCGAGATTATCTCGGGGATCGTCTCGCTCGCCTTCGGATATGCTGTTGCACGCTTGACGCGCAGGCAGTCCATGTCCTCGAAGAACTTCTCTATGTACATCCTGGACAGCTGGAGTGGCTCCACGCCGAGTTCCTTCGCCCTCTCGATTATCTTATCATCCACATCCGTGAAATTCGTCACGTGGTTGACCTCGAACCCCTTGTATCTGAGGTAGCGGACTATCACATCGAAGGCTATCGCCGACCGAGCATGACCAAGATGCACATCATCGTATACAGTGACTCCGCAGACGTAAATTCCGACCTTGCCAGGGCTCAGAGGCTGAAATTTCTCTTTCCTTCGAGTCATCGTGTTGTAAATCTGAAGTTCGCTCATTTGTATCTATCCTGGGCTGTTCATTCCGGAAGCTTCGGGCAGGTCTCGCCCTTCTCCTCCGGCTTCATGCCGATCTTCTTTTCAATCTCGGAGACGCGATATTCCAGCATCGAGATGTTGTGGCAGAAATCTATGAAGACCTTCATTATCGGATCAGGGAGATCGTCGTGCTGAAGGTCTATCTTAGCACCGCCTTCGCGATGCACTATCTTCGCAGGCACACCGACAACGGTGCAGTTCGGTGGGACATCTTTGACGACCACGGATCCGGCGCCAATCTTCACGTTATCTCCTATCACCACGGGCCCAAGGATGGTCGCCCCTGCACCGATGACCACATTATTTCCGATGGTCGGATGCCTCTTCCCCTTGCTTGTGCTGACACCTCCAAGAGTGACACCTTGGTATATCGATACATCATCCCCGATCTCCGCGGTCTCTCCGATTACAACCCCTGTCGCGTGATCGATGAAGAACCTCTTGCCTATCTTCGCTCCCGGGTGTATGTCCGCACCGGTCAATATCCTCGCGAAGTAGTTTACGGCGCGCGCGCATAAATATCTCTTCTTGAGGTAGAGCTTGTGCGAAATCCTGTGCAATATGATCGCATGCAGCCCGGGGCTGAATAGCAACGCCTCTGCTCGGCTCTTCGGCGCAGGGTCCCTTTCGAGGACAACATCTAGATCGCTCTTCTCTTCCGCCATGGCCATCAATCTCTGTCGCCAAATAAATCGGTGCTCAAATATCTTTCGCCAGTGTCTGGCAGTATCACGACAACGCGCTTCCTGCTGCCCAATTCGGCTGCGACCTTCAACGCCGCCCATAGCGCAGCCCCAGAGGATATACCGGCGAAGATCCCCTCCTTGCGCGCAAGCTCTCTCGCTGTCCGCATCGCATCCTCATCCGTCACCTGGATGATCCTGTCAATGATGCTCCTGTTCAGCACAGCCGGAACAAAGCCTGCCCCGATTCCCTGGATGCGATGCGCTCCTGCAGGGCCGCCAGAGAGGACGGGTGATCCTGCGGGCTCGACCCCAATGATCTTCACGTTGGGCAACTCAGAGCGGAGCACTTCACCGACACCAGTAATCGTACCGCCTGTGCCTATCCCCGAGACGAATGCATCGAACTGAGGAACATCTGCCAAGATCTCCCTGGCAGTAGTCTCTCGGTGTATCTTCGGATTCGCGGGATTGACGAACTGCTGCGGCATGAAACAATCCGGCCGTTCCGTTGCTATTCGCACGGCCTCTTCCACCGCACCCCTCATCCCTTTCTTGCCATCCGTTAGGATAACCTCCGCTCCGAAGGCGGACAATAGCTTCCTCCTCTCGACGCTCATCGTATCTGGCATGGTCAGCACGAGCCTATAGCCCTTGACCGCGCAGACCATTGCAAGGCCGATTCCTGTGTTGCCCGAGGTTGGTTCGATAACCGTCATCCCCGGCTTCAGCAACCCCTGCTTCTCTGCCTCGCAAATCATCGAGTAGGCTATCCTATCCTTTACGGAAGACATCGGGTTGAACGCTTCCAGCTTGGCGATTATCTCCGCGTTTGACGGCGGGTTTATTCTGGATAGTCTCACCATAGGAGTGTTCCCGATCGTTCCGAGGATATCGTCCTTCACCGGGCTCATCGTAATTCTCCCTTCGATATTCCTTTTCTTAACATCGTGATATCGATGCTCGTATATTTCGATATTCAAAGATCCGGCTACGCACGGTCACTTCCTAAGATTTATGCTCGGCCTATCCCCGCAGGCTGGGCAATTATTCATCCTTTCGAACCTGATTATTTGAAATTCCCATTCTAGCGCATCAAGCAGTAATAGCTTGCCGGCCAGGTTCCCGCCCTTGTTCAATAAAGTCTTTATCACCTCTGTTGCCTGGATGATCCCTATTATCCCTGGGACGGTTCCTAGCACGCCGACCTCGGCAGTCGTCGGTATGGTCCCTTCCGGTGGCTGCTTGAAAAGACATCTATAGCACGGGCTCTTGCGCGGGATGAAGGTCGAAGTTTGCCCGTGGTACTCCAGGACGCTCCCGATGCTGAACGGCTTGTTCTCGAGGATGCATGCATCGTTCACGAGGAACTTCGTATCGAAATTGTCACTCGCATCGACCACCATATCATGAGATGATACGAGACGACGCGCGTTCGACGGGTTGAACCTCCCTGAGACCACGTTCACGGTGACGTCCGGGTTCAATTTCTCTATCTTACGTTTTGCGACCTCAGTCTTCGGTTTCCCGATGGATTCGGAATCGTGTATGATCTGTCTCTGCAAGTTGCTCAGCTCAACCTTGTCGGAATCGACTACTGTAATGTTCCCGACGCCGTTTGCGGCAAGATACAATAATATCGGGCTGCCAAGCCCGCCAGCTCCGACGACGAGGACCTTGGACCGCAGGAGAGTTTCCTGATCGCCCTTCGAGTAGTTCCTGAGCTTGAGATTCCGATCATACCTTTCTAGCTGTGGAGGGGTCAAAAGCGCCAATGAACAGCCTCCCGTCCTCGGGTAAGATGGTTATTTGGGTAAATATCCGTTTGGAATATAGGGAATTACCAGCGCTGTCATTGTCCCTTTTCGGCGATATGCCGAAAATATCCGAGCTTCGTCGATTCTGAGCATACGGTCTTGCACCGGGGGCTCGGGGATTTAAAAGTATGAAATCTAATTCGTCTCCAGACTAGCGAAAGATGTAATCTCGAATAAGCTTTTCACTATGGATACTTTTCCGACGTAGCGATTCGGAAAAGTTCAAGACTTGATTATCGAGGATTTTCCGGCAAGGAATACTGCAAGCTCGAATTCTCATCCTGACGGAATTTCTTCATTTGAAGGGAGATAATTGGAGCCGGGGAGGGGATTTGAACACCTGTTTACGGATTTCCGCCGACATCGCCTGTGACTGCAGTCCGCCACATGGCCACTCTGTCACCCCGGCACGCGATTTGTCTATCAATGAAAGCGTATTTATGCCTTTGTCAAATTCGCGCAGCCGCCAGGATTCCGATGAGGGAAACGAAGCGATAATATTGAAAGTGACATCTGCGTTCTACGACCGGAACCGCCGGGAGGAGCAAAACGGTGGCCATCAATGATGTGATAATCTACGATTCAACCCTTCGCGAAGGCGAGCAAATGCCGGGTGTGAGGTTCACCCCGGCGCAGAAGAAGGACATAGCCCGAATGCTGATGGACGCAGGGGTCCATCAGATAGAGGCGGGGTTTGCTGCTGTCTCGGATGACGAGAAGAGAGCGATCAAGGAGGTCGTCTCCCTCGGCGGGGATGCGGATATCCTTTCCCTTGCCAGGGCGAAGAAGGAAGACATCGATGCCGCCCTGAGCTGCGATATCGACATGATACTGATTTTTATCGCAACCTCGGATCTGCATATCGAGAAGAAGCTCAGGAAAAGCAGGGAGGAGGTGCTGGAAGCCGCCATTTCGGCCATTGAATATGCAAGAGCCCATGGCGTGATGGTCGGATTCAGCACGGAAGATACTACCCGAAGCGATAGGGATTTCCTGAGACAGATATACACTGCGGCCGACGCCGCCGGTGCGGATAGGATAGGTATAACTGACACCGTCGGATGCGCCACCCCCGAGTCCATCGCGGATCTGGTAAAGTTCGTGAGATCGTTTTCGAAGAATCGGCTCTCGGTACATCTGCATAACGATTTCGGGCTGGCGCTGGCCAACGCGCTGTCCGCCGTAAGAGCGGGTGCGAACGCGGTCTCGACAACGGTCTGCGGATTCGGGGAGAGAGCGGGCAACGTGCCCCTGGAACAATTCGTAATGGCTATGAAGTTCCAGTACGGAATCGACCTCGGGATAAGGACCGAGAAGCTTACCCCTCTCGCGAGAAAGGTCTGCGAATATGCAGGTGTCGAGATGATGCCAACCCAGCCATGGGTGGGCAAAAACGCGTTCGCGCACGAATCGGGGATACATGTGGCTGCGATCCTCACGGATCCGTCGACTTATGAATTCCTCCCGCCGGAGACAGTGGGAAACGCCAGACGGATAGTGATCGGCAAACACTCGGGCAGGAGTCTGATAAGCGCGAAGCTCGCACAACGGGGCATGTCCGCCAGCCCGGAGAAGCTAGATGCGATATTGAAAAGCGTGAAGCGCCTGGGGGAGAAAAAGGGCGCCGTCTCCGAAGATGAATTCTGGGATATGGTTGAGAAAGTGCTGAGGAAAGAAACGGATTGATCAGGGGAACACAGAAAAGCCCTTCTGTTACTTACGTCGACGGCTACTTCGCGAACGCCTTTTTAGCGGTCTTCTTAACCCTTACATATCTCTGACAATTAGGATATGTGCAAGGGGCGCATCTCGCATAATCACATGAGAGCTCTATGTTCTCGTAGCTCCTGTTCCATCTTTCTACTCTCTGAGGCATTTCTGATTCGCTCCTGACCATGGCTCTTGTCGTCGAAAATAGAAATATAATTTTCGGATTCAGTATCTTCGGAGTAATGGGCGTCATCGATACCGATTATTTTGTTGCCCCGATATCGCGAATCGAGACATGTCAATATATTATGGGTCGTCGATTTCCTCATATCCTATCTAATATCCATTGTAATAACTCGTATTTTCTGCAGAATTGAATGAAACGGGAAAAGGCGGTCAAATGATGGCCTCGGCTCTTCCCGAGGCGTCCCTCCTGCATTTCCCGAATTCCGAGAGGCTCTGCAGCTGCGTGAAATCGAACACGGGACCGTCCCGGCAGACGAGCTTGTCATCTATGGCGCACGCACCGCAGATCCCTATGCCGCACTTCATTAGCCGTTCCAGAGCAGCCTGACCCCAGAGGCCTCTCTTGAGCGAGATATCGCAGATGCTTCTTATCATTGCCTCCGGGCCGCAGGTGTAGACCGAATCGAAGCCGCGGCCAGATGCGAGCTCGTTACGGAAACAATCGCTTGCGGTGCCGCAATAGCCCTTACTGCCGTCATCTGTAGAGAGGAGCACCTCGAATCCGAGCGATTCAAATTCATCTACCAGCGGCAGCTCATTCGCTGTCCTTGCTCCGAGTATCGTCGTACCGTGAATACCGAGATCGCGCATTGAACACGCAAGCAATAGCAAGGGTGCGGCGCCGATGCCTCCGGCGACAAGCGCCGGGTTCCTCCCCTTGATCTCGAACGGGCGGCCATATGGGCCCCGGATACGGACGCGAGCGCCCTTTCTGAGCGAACACAGCGCCTCTGTCGCCTCACCGGCGACCTTAACAGTCACGCCGAATCGCCCGTTCCCGACATGAGAGATGGACATTGGGATCTCGTCGACCCCCGGAAGCCATATCATGATGAACTGCCCCGGGGAAGATCTGATGTCCCCGGCGAAAAAGAGGCTATGGCAATCCTTGGCGACTGGTCGATTCTCGACAAGCCTGGTGACGAACATCAAATGCTCACTAGTCATGCGCCATCCCCCGCATCTGAGAAACGCTCGTGATCCCTTCCTCCTTCATGAACGCCCGCAATTCGCTTTCCAGGGTCGCTATCGCATCGAGCCCCTTCTCATAGACCACGGAGCCGACCTGGACAGCCGATGCACCCGCCATGATATACTCCGCGACATCTATCCCCGTGCTTATTCCGCCGACACCAACGATGGGTATCGAGAGAGCGTCATATAGCTCGTACACGCATCTGAGCCCGATAGGCTTTATCGCTGGACCGGACAGACCGCCGATACGGTTGCCCAGCACAGGCCGCCGCAGGTAAGGATCGATCTCCATCGCCCTCAGCGTGTTGATCGCGACCACCGCGCTCGCACCGGCCTCTTCGGCAGCGAGCCCGAGGGAGCAGATGTCGGAGGTGTTCGGGGTCAGTTTCGCGAGGATAGGTATCTTGACGGCGGCGACAACGCTTTTCACAATGTTTCTGACGGAGGCTGGGGAGGAACCTATCTCGCTCCCGTAGCCTCTCGCATGGGGACAGCTGAGGTTCAGTTCAACGGCGCGCACGCCGTACTGCTCCATCTTCCTCGCGAGGATGGCGAAATCGGACGCCTTGGAGGCGAATATGCTGCCGATGACGTTCACGCCGGCTCCCCTGAGCCGTTCCAATTCCTTTCCGAACTCATCTATCCCGGGGTTCGGCAGTCCCATCGCGTTCAACAATCCGAATTTAAGCGGGAAGATCGTCGGGTTAGGATGCCCTTCCCTTGGCTCAATACCGATGGATTTCGTCACGACAGCGGCCGCTCCTGCGCGGTGCGCGGAGAGTATCAGGTCGCCCGTCTGTCCGAGAATGCCTGAGGCGAGCATGATCGGATGCCTTAACTTCATGCCGAGGAAATCCACACTGAGATCGATCTCGCCCGCTGCTGTCCGTGGCATCTCAGACTCTTCCTTGGTATTCAGGAGCTACTGCGGCTTTGCCGCCTTCCTCTTCTCGTAATCCTCGATTGCGGCCCTGAGGCCGTCCGCGGCAAGATTGGAGCAATGCATTTTCTGGGGCGGTAGCCCGTCAAGGGCATCCGCGACATCCTTTCTCGAGATCTTTTTCGCCTCCTCGATGGTCTTCCCCTTCGCCATCTCCGTTATCATGCTGCTGGTGGCGATTGCCGCACCGCAACCGAGCGTCTTGAACTTGATGTCAGTTATGACGTCATCCTTGACCTTGATGTAGATGAACATCACATCGCCACATACCGGGTTTCCGACCTTGCCGACACCATCGGCGTCCGGTATCTCGCCCACATTCCTCGGGTTACGGAAATGCTCCATGACCTTATCGCTATACAAGGCTCATTCCTCCTTTACGTCATGCCCGTGGTCATGCTCTTCGGACCGGCACCAGGGCTCATTCGCAACGATCGGGTTCGAATCGCTGTATGGGGACATCTGCCTCAGCTTGGAGACCTCCTCAGGCAATGCCTCCAGGAACAGCTTCACGTCCTCCTCGGTGTTATCCTTCCCGAGAGTGACCCTTAGCGATCCGTGAGCCTGCTCGGGCCTGAGGCCGAGTGCCAGCAGCACGTGCGACGGTTCCAGGGATTTCGTCGAACATGCTGAGCCGGTCGAAAGTGCGAACCCGCGCATATCCATTCGCAGCACCAGCCCCTCGCCTTCGATATAATCGAACCTGAAATTCGCGTTATTAGGGAGACGCTTTGTCCGATGGCCGTTGAGGTATGATCTCGGGACACTCTCCAAGACCCCATCTATCATCATATCCCTCAGGGCGGTCAGCTTTCTCGATTCCGCTGGCATGTTCGACATCGCCAGTTCGGCGGCCTTGCCCATCCCGACAATCCCGGGGACATTCTCGGTCGATGAGCGCAATCCTCGTTCATGCCCACCTCCGTGAAGCAGGGGCTCCAGCCGGACACCTTTCCTGACGTACAGGGCGCCGACACCCTTCGGGCCGTAGAACTTGTGCGCCGAGATTGAGAGCATGGAAATCTTTTCTGACCTCACATCGATCGGAATATGGCCCGCCGCCTGGACGGCGTCCGTGTGAAAGACGACGCCTCTCGATTCGGCTATTTCCGCGAGCTCCCGGATCGGTTGGATCGTGCCAATCTCGTTGTTCGCATACATCACGCTGACCAGTATCGTATCAGGACGTATGGCGCGCTCCAGGGATTCCGGCTCGACAAGGCCATCCCGGTTGACAGGCAGGTATGTCACCTCGAACCCGTTCTTCTTCAGGTACTCGCAAGTATTGAATACCGCATGATGCTCGATCGCGCTGGTCACGATATGCCGTCCCTTGCTGCGGTTGGCGAACGCGAAACCTTTCAGCGCCAGATTATCGGACTCCGTTCCACCGGACGTGAAGATTATTTCCGTTGGCTCTGCGGCGTTTATCAGTTTCGCGATGCTTGCTCGAGCAGCATCAACGGCCATCTTTGCTTCTCTGCCGAACGAGTGAAGCGAGGATGCATTCCCGTAATGTTCCTTCATGAAAGGTAGCATCGCCTCTATCACGGCATCGTCGGTCCTGCTCGTAGCGCTGTTATCAAAGTATATTCTCCTCATCGAGTACACTTTTCCCCGTTTGATATGATTTGGTCTATACCCCACGCTCCTTTATTTGCTTTTCTTTGCTCGATAATATATGTTCCATTGGAAAATATAGGTTCGAGCCATAACGGATATTATGCCGAGATTCTCATAGAGGGTGACGATTCGAATGGATGTGAACAGCATACGCAAGGAGTTTCGAGTGCTCGCCAGGCGGATCAACGGGAAACCGATAATCTATTTAGATAGTGCCTGCCAGTCGCTTCGCCCGAAGCGGGTAATAGAGGCCGTAAGGAGATATTACGAGGAGTATCCCGCTTGCGCCGGAAGGAGTATCCATAAGCTCGCCACGGCGGTGTCGATAGAGATCGATGAAGCAAGGGAGAAGCTTTCGAAGTATGTCAATGCGAGCAGACCAGAGGAGATCTGCTTTCTTAGGAACTGCACCGAGGCTCTAAACACCGTAATATTTGGAATCGGGCTGAAGAGGGGAGATCTCGTCATTACCACTGATAGGGAACATAACTCAGTGCACGTCCCGCTATTGAGACTCAAGAAGACGATAGGAATCAGATATAAATGGATCCCCTCAAGAAGCGATGAAACATTCGATTTAGAGGCGTACGCGGAAATCGTCTCGAAGTCCAAGCCAAGGCTCGTAGTGATGTGTCATACCTCGAACGTGAACGGAACGACAATACCCGCGAGGGAGATATGCGAGATTGCACACGACAAGGGGGCACATGTGCTACTGGACGGCGCTCAATTCGCTCCGTATGGCCCGTTCGATCTTCGTAAAATCGATGCCGACTTCTACGCGTTTTCCAGTCACAAGATGTGCGGCCCGGCCGGCGTCGGAATCCTTACCGGGAAATATGAGGAACTTGCACAGCTGGAGCCTTTGACCTATGGCGGCCATGGCGTGACGACGGCTACAAGAAGACACGCTGAGATTCTCCCGCCGCCGGAGAGGTTCGAAGCCGGGCTTCAGAACTATCCTGGAATTATCGGTGCAGGGGTCGCGGCAGAGTATCTTTGGAAGATCGGCAGAAAAGAGATAGAGAGCCATGTGAGAGAGCTAAACAGGGAGGCGACCAATCGGATGCTCGGGAACGAGTTAGTGATGATCATACCGCCAGTTGAAGCTTCGCTAAGAGGAGGCATCCTGAGCTTCAACCTCAAGGGCAGAAACCCGCACGATGTCGCTATCATACTCGACGATGCTGAGAATATCATGATCAGGTCTGGCATGCACTGCAACCATTCCTGGTTCGAGGATCGGGGTATCGATGGCTCTGCCAGGGCGTCTTTCTATATTTACAACACCAGAGAGGAAGCGCGAAAGCTGGCTGATGCAGTGAACGCAATATCCAGCTAGTTCGGGATATCTATCAGGACCAATGTCACTCTGTTGAACTTGCTCAGGATGTTCTTCTCAGATATCACACGTACCCCGTGCAACCTCGAACTGAACTCCAGCGCATCGGCGCTTTCATTTCCTTCGACTAGATTCACGGTATCCTCGAATATCCCGATTGCGCGGTATTCCCCGATGGAAACGGTAATCGATTGCTGCCTGATTATGACCCGCGCGTCCAACGAGAACGGTAGGTCAGTTATCACATAGTCGGCACTGAAATATTCACAGCTCATTCTGGTAGCGGTCGATACGAGCTGCACGAACTGCCCTGCGATCTCCTCCGCGAGGCTCCTGATCGCTCCATGTCCAGAACCGACCGTGGCTACAATAACGAGCCCCGATATTCCGACAGCGGCGATTACGAGGATCATTCTGGAATAGAGATATTCTATCATTGTACACCCACGAGTATGAGATCGAGACCATCGACGATCTCGTGCGAAATTAGTATGAGGCGTGAATGTCTGTCTATCTTTATCGGAGAAAGTATCGGGGAGCACACTCCGGCAATCCCGCTGTCAATATTAATCTGGATGGCTCTGCTCCAGCCGCCAGAATCTGAGCACCTTATCATCGAAGAGTTCGGACCGGCGGGGAAATCTCCTACCGTGATTTCCGTCCCGGACCGCAGCAGGGCGCCCTTATCTGCGAGCTCTATGACCCTTGATCCCCCGATACCGCCTGTCGCGACCAATTCTATACCATCCTTTATTCTCATGCATATTTCGAACGCTGCCTTCCGAGACAGCTCGATCTCCCCTGTGTCCATGCAATTGAGGCAAATGGGCATCGCGAGAGATAGCACGACTACGGATATTGCGAGCCGGAAAGGAATCGAGAGGACGGCTTCGTTCGAGAGCAAACGCCCACCTACTCTGGAAGGACGATTATCTCCGCCCAGTAATCGCTCGTTATCCCTTGGCCGCTGACGGAGACCGTCACCGTGGTCGTCCTGTCTCCCACCACTTTGAAGGACACGTCCTTGAATATCAGCATCCCGTCCTCGTTCGTCTTACCGTACAATCTGTGATGTTCGTTGCAGATGCTGGATCCTTCGAGGATCACGTTCGCATTCTTCACTGGGTTCCCGGCGGTGTCCGTCACCCTGAGCGACAATTCACTCAGGGTCGCTTCGAACACGCCGTCATGGTCCTTGTCGCTGACCAAGATTTCCTCGGGCTCGAACTCCACGTTGCCGATGCAGATCGGCGTCTGGATGGAGGAAATCCATCCGACTATCACTGCGGTTCCGAGGCTGGCTATGATGCCCATTATCATCAGCTGGAGCGGCAGCCCTTCGATACTAGCGCGTTGATCGGTAGATATCAGCTTTCTTTCAGACATGAATGAGGGATTCCTGCGACAGATAATCAGCAGTGCCACTGCATGTCGATTACAAGTAATTCCTGCGCATGAGATCCGGAAGGAAACTATAAAATTGATATTCCTTTATTTGCCCTGAGGATGGAATAGAATGAGCATGCGCTTTTCCATAGGTGCAAGACATGACCGAGAGTAAGGAAGACAAGAAATGCCCAAAGTGCGAGTCAGAGTTACACTATGTCGAGCAGATGGGGCAACACTACTGCTTCTCGTGCGAGATGTATTTCGAGATGGTCGATGCTGAGAAGAAGCAGGCCGAAGAGACGAAAGAGGCAGTCGTTACAGAAAGAAAGGCGCCTCAGGAAGTCAAACCGGAAGAGCCGAAAAAGGAAGGGGAGAAGCCAGAGGAAGGACTGGTCTGTCCATCCTGCGGTGAACCTGCGGTTCTAATGGAGGATACGAAGAAATATTATTGCTATTCCTGCGAGGACTATATCGATCTAACGAAGACTTCTGAGGTGGGAAGCGGGGCCGAAAAGGTGGAGAGCGCTTCTGCAATCGCTACTGTCCTGGAGAAGAAGTCCGAGACCGTGTCTGCGGCTCCGCCCACGGAAGCCAAGGCTGAGGCGGTCGAGAAGAAGGCCGAACCCCCGGAGGCCGTCATCGTCAAGGAACTAGAAAAGGAAGAACGAAAATCCTGCCAGGATTGCGGTTCGGAGCTCCTCTACGTTCAGAAATACGACAGATGGTATTGCCAAAAGTGCAGGAAGTACGCGCCGAAAGAGGCCGGTGCGAAAGTCGCAGTGGAGCCCAGGAAATGCCCGACCTGCAAGGGAGACGCGAAATTCATCGAGATGTACAACAGATGGTACTGCTACAGGTGCCAGAAATATTTGCCCACGAGAGAGGAAGCCGCGTCCGCCGCCAGGATATCCGAGGCCCCAGCCTGTCCATATTGCGGCAAGCCACTAACTTGGATCGTGCAATACCAGCGTTACTACTGCTATCCCTGCAAGAAATATGCTCCTAAAGAGGAATCCTTGCAGCCGCAAAGGAAGCCCCAAGGGCCTATTTGTCCGGACTGCGGGAAGCAGACCACTTGGATTCAGACTTACGAGCGTTACTACTGCTATCACTGTAGGAAGTATGTCCAGGCTGGCGGGGAGAGCAAGGCCATACCTGAAATGCCTAAGAAGGCAGAAACGAAGACCGCAACCGCAGCCCCGCTTTGCGAGATCTGCGGGAAGCCAACCACATGGATCGCGCAATACCAGCGCTACTATTGCTATCCCTGCAAGAAATACGTCCCGTTGAGCAAGACGAAGAATTGAATGGCGGGGCGCAGTGGCTTCTCGATATCCGCGGATTCTGGGTCGTCAATAACGGAGATGTCTCGTTCTAATCACCATTAAATATATCCTCAGCGAATAATAGCGCCCTGCTGGAGGCCGACTGGATGAGCGACCCCAAAGACAAGGTGGAGACTTACGACACGACCCTCAGAGACGGTGCCCAGGGTGAGGGCATCACGTTCTCTCTCGATGATAAGCTCAAGCTCGCGAAGGCCTTGTCGGATCTCGGCGTCGATTACATCGAGGTCGGCTATGCATCCTCCACGCCAGAGGATGTCGAAGTATTCAAGCGGCTCAGGACGGCATCTCTGGGAGATACGAAGATCGTGGCGTTCGGCAGCACGAAGAAGAAGAACGTATCCGCGGAGAGCGACCCCGGTATCAAGGCGATTCTGGAGACGGGGGCGAAGATAGCCACGCTGTTCGGCAAGAGCTGGACCTTACATGTCGAGAAGGTACTTGGGACGACCCTCGACAAGAACCTCGAGATGATCTCGGATTCCATATCCTATCTGCGCAAGAAGGGGTTGACGGTGATCTTCGATGCCGAGCATTTCTTCGACGGATACGCAGAGAACCCCGGATACGCGTTCAGGGTGCTCGAGTGCGCCAGAGAGGCCGGTGCATCCACCCTCGTGCTCTGCGATACGAATGGCGGCTCGTTCCCCGACCAGGTCGGAAAGGTGACTGCGGAGGTCGTGCAGCGGTTCGATTGTGTCGTCGGGATCCACGCGCATAACGACAGCGAGTGCGCCGTCGCGAACACCATCTCCGCCGTGCAGGCAGGTGCCAGGCATGTCCAGGGGACCATTAACGGATACGGCGAGCGTGTGGGGAACGCGAACCTGATCTCGATCATTGCAGGGCTGTATAAGCTCGGCTACAGGACAATAGAAGAGGACAAGATGCGCAGCCTGACGGCGCTGTCACGGTACGTCGCGCGCATCGTTAACGAGAGACCGAACCCGAGGCTTCCATACGTCGGCGAGCGGGCGTTCGCTCACAAGGCAGGGACGCATATAGATGCCGTGCTGAAGACCACCAGGGCGTACGAGCACATCCCGCCAGAGCTCGTCGGGAACGTCCGCAGGACGCTCGCGTCCAAGCACTCCGGGAAAGCTGCAATACTTAACAAGGCGAAGGAGTTCAAGTTCGAGATCACGGAGGAGCAGGCGGAATCGCTGACAAAGATGATAAAGGAGCTCGAGAGACAGGGGTTCGAGTTCGAGAACGCCGACGCCTCTCTCTTTCTGCGGATGGCGGAGCACCTGGGCCTATACTCACCACCGTTCAGCGTGCACAACTATGTCGCGACGGACAACGCGAACAAGTACCAGTCAGTCGGCATGGAGGTGCAGATAGGGGACGAGATCGTCCTCACCACTGCGGAGTCGAGGAAGGGGCTGGTCGACGCGCTGAGGAAAGCGCTCGACCGGGCGCTCTCATCCAGGTTCCCGGATGTCACCAGGATAATCCTTGAGGATTTCAGGGTGATGGACCTGGACACCGAGAAGAGCACCGAGGCGCGTGTGGGCGTCTGGGTGAAATCGAGATGCGACTCCGTGACCTTCTGGACCATCGGGGTCTCATCGAACATGCTGCGGGCGAGCCTGGACGCGATAGAGGACAGCAAGAAGTACGGACTGCTGGTGCTCTCGGGGAAGATAAGATAGGGGATCAAGCTAGGAGCACGAGCCCGGTCCATCTGACTTTCTGCTTTGAAGACAGTGCCATCGGCAGCCCGGCGTTCCTGCAGGTCCTGTAAACGTCTATCCCCATTGCCTCCATTGAGGGCCTCGCCTCGAACGGATGCTTGCAGGGTTCTCCGCTATGTCTCCCGACGCATTCCGGACAAAGAAGGCACTCGCCTCCTATGAGTCCAAGGGCGAGATAGCAACCCCTCTTGAACGCCGCCGCTTCGAGCTTGTTTATCAGTCTGTGGAGCGCCTTCTCGGGCTCCGTGGATCGCAACTCGCGCTCGAGCCTGTTGCATAGCTCAAGTGTCAGGCCGGAGCCGGATTTGTCCGAGGAATCATGGTGCGCTTCGATCTGCACGATGAGCGCATACCTGTATCTCCGCACGATCTTCCTGAACTCGGAGACTGGCAGGGTCATCGGAGGGCACATGAGATGTGAGTCGAAGTTCGAGCAGCGCGGGATCTCGCATTTCAGCCTCACGCGCTCGTCCACGACTATCTTCGCTGTCCCGATGATCTTCGCATCCGTAGCTCCGAGCCTCTTCGCGTCATGCACGAGCTGCTCAAGCTCCTTTCGCGTAGGCATGCGACCTTTCCTCCTCGCATCGGATAGGTGAACTCGGAATTTCAAGGTTCGCCCTTCCTGCCCAGGAGGCGCACGAGACGCTTCAATGTGACCAGCCAGAATATCTCGAACGGGACGAATATCGTGGCAGGGATCGCAGCTGCCGGTCCGATGAGTGCCATAGCTACAGCCGCAGCCAGCCCTGTATTCTTATACGAAGAGAAGAGCACGAGCGCGACGCCGCGCTCAGGCGGTTGCTTCCTAGCTCTTGATACCAACAGGATGATTACGCCTATCAGAAAGGTGCAGACGAAACAGGCAGACGAGACCCAGAAGACCATATTCGGGTCACCGGTGAACGCCGACCGGTTCGCCCCGGTCATTGTGAAGACGAGCACACCGAAGCAGATGTTGATCAGCGGTGTCTTCCTCGAAACGCTCATTCTCCGCAAAGGCGGCAGTTGGGAGACGGCTATGGGAATCAGTATCATCAGGACGATGGTATAGACCAGGCGGATCCTGTCGATCTCCTGACCGAGGAACACTATCGTTATCAGAGGTGCGAGGATTAGCGACAGGAAGTATATCGCCGTCGTGCCAACAAGCGACAGTCTCGTGTCCCCGCCGAGCATGTAGGTGTACGGGACGACCGCGACGGCCGAAGGCACGGCTGCCACGAGTACCCAGCCGACAGCGAGCTCGCCGTTGAAAAAGGATGAGATGATGAGGATCAGCCCGGTCAGCAGAACGTAGTTTAAAAGAATCGCGAGCAAGGTCGGCGTTGCGGTTCCTCGAAGGACGTCCCTGCCAATGGCCACGTTCGAGAGCGACAACGTCATCATCGCCGCGAGCGATAGGATCGTTATCTCGGAGGCGAACAGCGGAAAACCGCCGAGCAACAGCCCAAGCACGAAAGCCGTCGTGGCGATCGTGCCATAACCCCCGAAGATGTCCAAAGCTCGCATCAGACCTCCGGAACCGCTCTGCAATATTTTATTGTACTCGACCTCAGATTACGACGATGATGGAGCTGAGAGTCGAGGAGGAGATCAGAAGGGCGTATCCCGAGCTTCATCTTGCATACCTCGAGATACGCGGTATGAGCATAGGCACGAACAGCGACAAGGTCACGAAGCTCATCAAGGATGAGTCCGAGAGGCTCGCGAAGAGTTTGACGCTCGACACGGTCAAAGATAGGGAGGACTTTCACGCGTACAGAGATTTCTTCTGGCGGATAGGGGTTGACCCGACAAAGACCAGGCCAGCAGCGGAAGCGCTCGTGAGGAGGATACTGAAGGGCTCTTCGCTGCCCAGGATAAACGACTTCGTGGATGCCTACAACATATCTTCTGCGGAATCCGGCGTGCCGATCGCGGCCTTCGATCTCGACGCGATAGAGGATGAGATAATCCTCCGGATGTCCCGGGCCGGGGAGACCTTCCTCGGCATAGGGATGGACTCCCCGAAAACTCTTCCTGAAGGCCTACCGGTGATGTCCTCTGGGGAGTCAGTGATAGCGATCTATCCTTACAGGGATGCGGACGAAAGCAAGATAACCGTGGAGACCACGGACGCGGTATTGATAGCATGTGGCGTCCCGGGGGTCGCGACCACCAAACTCATCGAGGCCGCGAGCAAGGCGAGGGATTACATAATATCCGTCTGCGGCGGCGTGCCTTCGAAGATCGGATCGGTCTGAATCCGATGCCTCACAATTTTTGCTCTTCAGCGCGGTAGCGCCCTGAGGAGACTGCGCAGTCTAACTGCAGCCTCGGGTTTTCAATACCTCCCAACACCTCGGAGCAACCCTCGGGAAGCGGTGGTCAAATTGCGCTGCAAGAATCTGTCAAGGGATACTCGCGCGACAGCATCGTTCGCGTTCGCAGCGGTGGCGATACTCCTGAGCGTGACCGCGCTGAGCGGAATAGTCATGCAGATGGAGAACAGCTACAGAATGACGGCACAGGCGAATGCAGAATCGAGCGCTGTTGCGGACATAGTCCGGATGGTCACGGTCGAATGCGAGCTCGCGCTGCAGGCGGGGTCGAACAAGCTGCTGGGAGCAGGAATTCAGGGATTCAACCTATCGGTCTTCGAACACGATCTGAGGGCCGAGCTGAACAGGTATTTCTCAAACAGGTATCCGATGAGGATCGGAACGATAGAGGTCAATGTATCTTTGGAGAACTTGACGACGGCTCTCGGCACGTGCAAGCAGAATATGAGCGATAACGTCTCGCTGCCCGGAAGCGTCATCGCGTCAGTCGTGCTGGACATCCGTACGCGCTCGGAACGGATCAATTACCGAACGACCGTCGAACTCGAGAAGGAGATAGACACACCCGTGCCGTTCCTCGCATCGCAGATAGCGCACATCGACAAGGCCGCGAAGCTCGACGGTCTTTTGGGAAGGATAGTGAGGAACATCCTGATGCAGCTCGCTCAGCTCAGGATATTGCAGGGATACGGCGCCCCGGGTCACCCTGAAGGGAAGGGGGTCAAGGACATCCTGACCGCGCGAGACGTCGAAATCGCGGTGAACCTCGCGCTGCAGCTGACCGTCTTATCGGACCTGAGGACGACCGATCAGGCTGCCTGGCGACAGCTGCTATCGGAATCCAGATCTGACGGCAGCCTGTCGATAGATGCGGATTGGTTCAATGGCGATCTCGACCCCTTCAAGACCTATCTCCTGCTGAGACAGGGCGAGATTATCTCAGGGGTCGACCCCAGGGACTTCGCGGTCCAGGTATTGTACTCGTTGATAGACAGGATGGTGCTGAAATACCTCGACTATTTCGGTCTCATAGACCTCGCGGAGATGGTCCAGCAAGGGATGCTCGCTGGCGACATCACCTGGAAGACCCTCGTTCTCATGTTGACCGGGGTCGATGAAAGGCTGGAAGAGGTCCAGGATTGGGTCTCTGACAGGCTCTCAAAGATCGGCATGCCCGAGTCTCTCTGGAAATCCCTTTTCGATGCCCCTCAGGATATCCTTTTGAATTGCAACCTCACGTACGTGTACATCTTCGACAGGTCTGGCCATCTCGTCCCGGTCGCGATAGGCGGATGCAATGTACCGATAGATGTTCCGACAAGGTCGATCATAGACAGCAGTCTCTGGGTGGCGTATTATCCGAGGCTCTCTAGCCAGGCGATATCGGTAGGGAAGGACATCGAATTTGTCGTCACCGCGATGTGTATGGACATCGCGCGCGACCTGCGGAACGACACCGTATACGGATCGCTCAATTCGAGAACCCCCTATGTGATATCGATCTTGAATCACCTGAAGAAAGAGTTCCAGGGGATTCAGCCCGGAGATGTTGCAAGCCCGGAGGCGTACACCCAGATACTCTCTTGTGACAGGACGTTACTTGAATTGAGGGATTTCATAAGCTCTTCCTGGGACGAGCTCGTAGCGCCGATCGATATCTTGGATTCCGCCCGACGGAGTCTCGCCGCCTATCTCGCCGATACCGCCCGCGTCCAGGACCCATCCTCCCTTCCGGACGGTTGGAAAGATGAGATCCGCTCGGTGATAGAGAACGAGCTGAGAAGCGGCTCCCTCGCGGCCTGGAATGCGACGTTGGCGTCGATGGTCCGGACATTATCGCAGGATTGCAAGAATTGTCTGCTGGGCCTGCTCGAGAGCGCAGCGAACAGGCCCTTGGAAATCGATGGGACCGTCCCGCGGACCTTGCTGGATCTGTTGTCGTTTGGAACTATGAAAAAAGAGCTCCTGGACGGCTTGGACGACTGGGTCGGACTGCTGGGCTCGCAGTTGGACAACATGACCCGTGAGCTCAGCCTCGACGAGAGACTCGCCGCATTCAAGGAGGAATTCCTCGAGCTGCAAAAGGAAGGCGCCGCAGGCGCTTCAGGGACAAATTCGAGCATGTTCGTCTTCCCGAGCGTACGCCAGAGTCCGGGATATCTGCGCAGCTATGAGATTAAGCCATCTCCCGGATACGACCTGAAGAATGTCGACCCGTTCGACAAGCTGTGCGTCATAATAGAATCCCCCTCGTCATATTACACGAGCCGGAAATCCGTCCATTACACCAGCCTCGATTGCAAGTCCTCATTTCCTTACGAGAACAACTGGTTGGTCAAGACCAGGGGCGTCGTCCAGCTGACCGTGACTGACCGGCTTACGGGCCAAGGCTCAAAAGAGAAGATCCTGATAGACCTCGAGATCCCGATAACCGCCCTCTCTGGGTGGTCCTTGGAAGGAGTGAGATACGAAACGAGCAACACGCTTCTGGGGGACGCTTGGGCGCTGCTTATAGAGGTCAAGAACAAGCTCTGGGAGTTCATATCGCCTTTGCTGGAGCTGTTCGATAAGGCCTTCAAGGCGATCTACGACGCCCTATCGAAGCTGTGCAGTTACATATCAGGGTTCGTCGAGAAGCTCACGAAGCTGTTCTTCGACATCGGCTCATGGATCGCCTCCGCTGTCAAGGATGTCGTCGATTCTCTCCGGGCTTCGCCCCTATGGGGGATGATCAAGATAGCGATCGACCTGCTGGGGAGAATAGATGTTTCGTTCTCGTACGGACCTTTCGGGGTCATCGTCAGCCTGTCTTTGCCAGACCTGCTGTTCAAGAAGGCGAAGGACCTCGTGCGGCTGATCTTCGTCCTCCGAATTGGCGAGCTCGGGCTCGCCTGGGGCTTCAGGATAGCCGAGCTGTCGAACGGGATGATAGACATTGTCACGAACTCGACGGTACGCTACGGCAGGAGCCTGCGGATAGACCTCGTCTGCGACCCGCTGATGGAGGTCAAGGACCATATGTTCGAGATCAAGGTCGTCTGGGAAAAGTTGAAACTGATGATCTGGTCACCGGAGGTCGACGATTATAACAAGGCAGGGGTTGAGCTCAAGGACCTGCCAGGGCTTGGCCCGATCCTATCATCGATCCCGATACCCGCACTGGGAATATCCGTATCGATAAACGCCGGTCTGACGATGAAGTACCGGCTGCCGATTTGCGACCAGCTGGTCATAAACGAGGTCGAGCTCAACCCGAGAGGGTCGGATGCGGGCAAGGAGTGGGTCGAGATATACAACCCGCTAGAAAAGGAGCTTGATCTCACCGGGTACTCGCTCCAGACAATGCACGGAGAGATAGTCACGCTCCCCTTGGACGGCAAGATCGCACCGAGAGGGTACAGGGTGTTCACTTTCTCGAGGACCGCGCTTGACAATGGTGAACTGGGTGATTCATTCGCGTTCGGCGACTCTATAGCCCTACTGAACCCCGATGGCGATGCGCTCGACATTACGCCTGTTTTCTCGGACACCACATCGAACTCCGATACCTGGCACAGGAGGTGGGATGGCGCTCCCAAATGGGTCTTCGGGAAGGCGACGAAGGGCACCACGAACGGGAACCCGCTGATACACACATACCCGGACCTATTGGCGAAGCTCTGCGTGGACGCCATGATAAACGCCCTTCAGGACGAGGCGGACAACGTGTCGGCCTCGATAGGGTTTGTCACGAACCTCTTCAGATCGTTCCTGGTGGAGCTGATAAACGTCAGCGCGGAGTTCATCGCGAGCCTTGTGCATGAGGTCGCGCTGTTCGTCGAGTTCAGCGTGAACGACATCTCGGGGAGCACCGGAATTGGCGTGAAGATAAAGGTCAGCTTCGGGGAGGAGTTCGTCAAGACAGGGATATTATGGTTCGTGGAGCAGCTCGCAAGGCTGATCTCGAACCTGTTCCTGCCATCCCCCATATCGCCGAACCTTCTAGCGCACGCCCGGCCGTTGGAAGAGATATATCTCGGGGTGGACCTTTACATGAGGATAGGCACGCCGAGGATGCTCTCGGTGCTGTTCGCGGGCAGCTCGGTCCCGCGCGAGGTCAGGCTGGCACTGACGATCTCGATGAATCTGGCCACTCTCGGGGCGCTCTTCGGCAAGGATTGGGGCAAATACAAAGTCATATTCGGCGTGCACCTTGACGACCTCCCGGGGATGAAGCTTGTCCGGCCACTGACCGTAAGAAGGGACAAGGTCGATATCTGGCTCCTGAGAGGCACGCTCTCGCCCGCCTGAGCTCAGGGATGAGTATCACGCATGAGGACAAGCATGGCTCGGCCGTATGCGATGGCTTCCTCGGTGTCCCCTTCGGAAAGCTCCTTCAGGAACGCTTTGCCGACAAGCAATAGAAAGTCCTGTTTGCTGCCCTCGTCTTTCCGATTCAGAATATCTCCCCGTTCCTGATCTGCCAATCAGTGTTGGCAGGGAGGATATTTAAACGAAATGAGGCAGTTATCAATCAGTGGAACGAGTCTGGCCGGAGAAAGACCGGGGAGATCATCCTCCTCGGATCATTCTATCCTTTCCACCCCGCCCATGTACGGCCTCAGGACCGCCGGTATCTCGATTGCGCCGTCCCTGGTCTGATAGTTCTCCATGAGGGATATCATCGTCCTCGGGAGCGCGATCCCCGAGCCGTTCAGGGTGTGCACGAATTCGCTTTTCAGGTGCGGCGCGCGCCTGAACTTTATCATTGCCCTCCTCGCCTGGAAGTCGAGGAAGTTGCTGCAAGAGGAGACCTCGAGCCACTGGTCCATCCCCGGGGCATACGCCTCGATGTCATAGGTCTTCGCGGAATGAAATCCGAGGTCGCCCGTGCAGAGCAGCTTTACCCTATAGGGCAGGCCGAGAAGCTGGACAACCTCCTCGGCGTCCCTGAGCAAGCTCTCCAAATGTTCCATCGAGGTCTCGGGCAAGACGAACTTCACGAGCTCGACCTTATTGAACTGATGCACCCTACCGATCCCCTTGGTCTCCATGTGCCTGCCAGCCTCCCGTCGGAAGGAGGGCAGATAGGCGTCATACAAGATCGGCAGCTGGTCAATGGAGAGTATCTCATTTGCGTGCAGGTTCGTGACGGGTACCTCCGCGGTGGGATTCAGGAAAAGGTCGTCCTGCTCGATATGGTACATGTCATCCTTCATCCGCGGCAGCTGACCTGTGCCGAAGCAGCTCTTGCGGTTGACGACAACCGTCGGGAATACCTCGGTATATCCCTGCTTCAGGTGTAGGTCCAGCATGAAGTTTATCAGCGCCCTTTCGAGACGCGCGCCCATACCCTTGAGCACGTAGAACCCGCTCGCCGCAATCTTCGTTCCGCGCTCGAAATCGATGATGTCCAGCCTCTCGCCGAGCTCCCAGTGCGGCAGAGGCTTGAAATCGAACTTCCGCTGCTCGCCCCAGTATCGGACGATGACGTTGTCCGCATCCGAGGAGCCGACCGGGACGGAAGGGTCCGGCAGGTTTGGTATATTCAGGAGCAATTCGTCCCTCTGGGCATCGATGATCTTGAGCTCGGCGTCCAGCTCCCTAATCCTATCGCTTATCTGCCGCATCTCCGCGATCACTCTTTCCCGTTCCTCCTTCGGGAGCTTCGGGACCTCCTGGGAGCACTGGTTTCTTCGCGCCTTGAGCCGATTGCTCTCATCGACGAGCGTGCGCCATCTCTTGTCCAGCTCGAGGAGCTTCTCGAGAGGCGCGAGATCGAACCCGCGGTTAATCATCGCTTGGCGCACGAGTTCCGGATTCTCACGTATCAGTCTGGGATCGATCATCACAAATCGTCCTCGCTTCGGTCATCGCCTGACTCTTGTTGTAATCTTGGCGGGCGTTAAAGACCTTTGCCGATAGATTACAATTTCGTCTTCTTCCTCGTGAGCAAGACTGTGAATCCTCTGACATCGATTAGTTTCGCCCCGGATTTATCCGCGAGCTCCTTTGCGATCTCGAACCTGCTCAATTTCGACTCCCCGTGAAGCCTCACCTTCACGGTCCTGCGGGTCCTGAGCTGCCGGACTATCTCGGCGATCACGTTGTCAGTGACGCCGTTCTTGCCTACCGCGACCGTCGGCGGTATTTCGTTCCGGCCTCTATTCGCCGTCATCTTGCTCATGCTGCTCGTCCTCATTTCTTATACGGATATCTCGATATGTGTCCGCAGTTCAGGCAGGTTATGATCATCCTACCCCTCTTCAATCTGAAGCTCGCATTTTCCGGGAACCGATATATTGACTTGCATTCTGGACAGAATCTCCTCTTGTATTTCGATATCGACACCTTGTATCGCATGCCCAAGCGCATCGCGAGATCGAGGTATCTCCTCGCGCGTGCCGTCCTTCCTTGCTTGGCTTCCTGCTCGATGAGTCCGAAGAGTATCTCAATCCTTTCCGCCGCGATGCTCCTCGCGGCCTTCTTCGGAATGCGCCTTTTCGCCATTGTAGACTCTGCTACGCCCCTGGCAGTACTTAAACCCATTTGCGGGTCGGGGTGTTCGTCCGATGAGCACCCCTGCGGATGCCTCTCCGGGACCGTCATATGACCTGTCTTCTCTGGAGGTCAAAGGCTTAGGCCGAAGCTATGCTTCTGGCCTATACGTCCGGAGACTCGTTTCCGACCATCCATCTTTAAATATTACTACCGTATTTCTCGGCTAAGCACCCGATGGTTGGTGAGTTCTTATGGTCCGCAAACCGAACTCGATGTACAGACAGCTGAAGGGCCCCGCGTATTGCCGCAAGGAGTTTATTGGCGGGGTTCCCGCGGTCAGGATATCACAGTTCGAGCACGGGACGAAAGCCGACTATCCGGTGAAGCTGGTCCTGCACGCGAAGGAGCAATGCCAGATAAGGCACATAGCGCTCGAGGCGGCAAGGATCAGCGCGAACAGATACCTCGCGAAGAAGGTCGGAAACAGCAACTATTTCATGAAGCTCCTGGTCTATCCGCACAATGTCCTGCGCGAGAACAAGGTGGCGGTCGGCGCAGGTGCGGACCGTATCTCGGACGGGATGAGACACGCGTTCGGCAAGCCCGTCGGAACCGCCGCGAGGGTCTTCAGGAAGCAGGCTCTGATAACCCTTGAGACCACTCCAGCGTACTTCATGCATGCAAAAGAAGCGCTCCGGAGGGCCTCGGCCAAGCTGCCAACGCCTACATACATCGAAGTAATAAAGGGCGGCGAGTACGCCACCTGAGGCGCGCAAAACCTTATTGTGGTATCTGCTGCATTGCGTAATCCGGTATCAGAGGGCAGCAGATGGAACCATCTCAAAAGCTGTCGTGGGAATCCGCAGACAGGGCGTTCAAAAGGATTAGGCCGAAGAAGGTGCTCTTGCAATTGCCCTCGGGACTCAAGAGAAAGGCCCTTCTGTTTGCGGACGAGATTAGGCGCAGATACGGATGCGAGGTCATCCTATCGGGCGATTCATGCTACGGCGCGTGCGACATCCTCCCGCCTCCGATCGAGGTCGATGCGATAGTCCAGCTCGGACACGCCCCGATGAGGTTGCGAAAGGGCGTCGTCCCGATCATTTTCGTTCCAATGCTAATCGACCTTGAGCTGGATAGATTGATCGCCACGGCGCTCCCACAGCTGAAATCGCCTGTTGGAGTAATTGCGACTGCGCAACACATTCATCAGATCAAAGATGCCGTGAGGATCCTGCAGGCATCGGGATTCAAGGCGCTGATCGGTAAGGGCAGCAGCAGATTGTCGAGCCCGGGTCAAATCCTGGGATGCGATTATTCCTCCGCGACCGAGATCGCCTCTCGCGTCAATTCTTTCCTGCTGCTCGGCGGAGGGGAGTTCCACGCGCTGGGCGCATCCCTCACGACTGGGAAGACCGTGATCTCGCTCGACCCGGAAAGAAGAGACGCCACGGTCAGGAAGGTGGACCAGGATGCTTTCCTCAGGAGGAGGTTCGCGATCATCCAGGCGCTGGCCGAAGCGAAGACCATCGGGATAATTGTGAGTTCCAAGCTCGGCCAGAAGAGGCTGCGGCTTGCGGAGGAGCTGCTTCGATCGGCAAGAAACGAGAACAAGAAGGCCGAGCTCGTCCTGATAGACGACATCACACTGGCAAAGCTCCAGGAGCTCGGGTTCGACGCTTATGTTTCTACGGCTTGTCCGAGATTGACGCTAGATGATGGTGCGAGCCTCGGGCGACCGGTGGGAACCCCTGGCGAGCTCATGATAGCCCTCGGAAAGATGCATTGGGATGATTACGCGATGTATCATTGGGGGTTCACGACTCGCAGGATTAGACGGAGGAAATGACTTGCTGGATCTGGAGAGCATATTTCGACTCGCCAAGCTGGCTAAGGGGAAGATCGGCATCGGCGTGAAGCAGAGAGCCGAGGTGATAGAAAAGAACATCATTGAGGCGAGACGCCTCGGGCTACCCGAGATAGCGATTTACGAAGATCCGAGACAGCTCTGCCTTGACCTGCGCGAGAGGAGACTCTGCGCGGCCGTCAGGGGAACGCTTTCGTCGAGCGAGCTCTTGGCGGCGATGAAGGAAATATACAACGTCGACCGCGTCCTGAGGGTTGCGCTGCTATCGACCGCGGAGGGGAAACCGTTCTTCCTCGCCCCGGTCGGAATCGATGAGGGTAATAGTTTCGATGAGAGATTCGAGCTGATGATGCAGGGCACAAAATATCTGAAATGCCTCGGGGTGAAGCCCATAATCGCGGTGCTGTCCAAGGGGAGAGCGGAGGACGGCCCGAGAGGGGAGAGCATAAGCAGGAGCCTCGCGGAAGGCGACAGGCTGGTCGAGAAGGCGCGCGAATTAGGATTGGAGGCGCATCACAGGCACATCCTCATCGAGCAGGCCGTTAACGAGGCCGATTTCATAATCGCCCCTGACGGTGTTTCCGGGAACCTGATATTTCGGACCCTGTACTTCCTCGGAGGAGGAAGCGCCATCGGCGCACCCGTGGTAAATATCGGAAGGGTATTCATAGACACATCGCGGGACAAGAGATCATATACTGATTCCCTGGCATTCGCAGCGGCCCTGTGCGCAGCCAGAGAGTCCAAGAAATAGTCTGAAAGGCTTTATATCACATCCCCCTGATAGGGTTGTTCGAATGCAGCTCGAAATAGACGGCTGGCGGCTGCGCCTGACCTTCTCGGCAGCGCATGTCATGATAGGGCATCGGAGATGCGGTAGGCTACACGGACACGACTATGCCATAAGCGTGAGCCTGGAGGGCGAGCCGGACGCGGATGGCGTCATTATAGACTTCGGAGAGCTCAAGGAGCTTGTCAGAGGCATCGCGATGGAGCTTGACCACAAGTTCCTCGTCGCGAAGAAGCACAAGAACGTGTCTATCGATGGCGAGAATGTCCGAATCAGGTCTGGCAAGTCGGAATACATCGTGCCCATCTCGGACTGCGCGTTGCTCGACGTGCATCAGACATCTGCGGAGGAGATCGCGACCTGGGTGGGTGAGAGACTCCGCAAGAAGCTCGCGGGCAGGTCGAATATCTCGACGCTGCGCGTGAACGTCGAGGAGGGCATGGGACAGTCGGTCTGGCAGACTATCAAGCTGCGGAGGTGAGATTCGTGGTTAAGAAGGCGGTGGCATTATTGTCCGGCGGGATGGATTCCATCACCGCTGCTGCGATCGTCAAGAACCAGGGGTACGATATCTACGCGTTGACCGTTTCTTACGGCCAAAGACATGCCAGAGAGATCGAGAGCGCGAAGAGACTCGCATCCTGGCTTCAGGCGAAAGAGCACGAGATAGTCGATCTTCCTATATCCAGGCTTTTGAAAAGCGCGCTCATCAGCCCCGATGCGGATGTCACAGGTGACGAGAAGCTTATCGGCAAGAGGATACCGCCAACATATGTCCCCGGGAGAAACACTATTCTGTTGGCAATAGCGACCGCCTGGGGAGAGAGCATAGGCGCGGACGCGATTGTGATGGGGGTCAATGCCATCGATTACAGCGGTTACCCAGACTGCGGGCAGCCCTTCATCGATGCTTTCCAGCAGGTCATCAAGGTCGGCACCAAGTCCGGGGTGGAGGGGCATCCCATTCAGATACTCGCGCCGCTTGCGAGAATGTCCAAGGCCGACATAGTCAGAGAAGGGACCAGGCTCGGCGTGCCGTTTAAGCTGACATGGAGCTGCTACAAGGGCTCCGGGAAACCGTGCGGCGTCTGCGAATCCTGTCTCCTCAGGAAGAAAGGGTTCATGGAGGCGGGCATACCGGACCCTGCGCTCGTGGAGGAGCCGGCGAAAAAGACGAAATCATAAGCGAAGGATGCCGCTGATGCTCCGGGTATACTCTATATTCAAATCGATCCAGGGCGAAGGCCTTCTGATGGGCCTTCCGATGGTTTTCGTCAGGCTCGCTGGTTGCCCGCTCAGATGCAGGTGGTGCGACACGCAGGAGGCGAGGAGCTCTCCGGGCAAGGAGATGTCCCTCGAGCAGGTAATGACGGAGATCGAGAAATCCGGGTTACGATATGTATGCCTGACGGGCGGCGAACCGCTGGCTCAGAGGGAGACGATAACCCTCATGAACAGGCTAATAGACAAGGACTACTTCGTCCAGCTCGAGACCTCCGGGGCGCTGACAGTCGAAGAGGTCCCGTGCTCGGAAAACGTGATGATAAGCATGGATATCAAATGCCCCTCCTCGGGCGAGCACCAGAGCATGGATTTCTCGAACATCGAGCTGCTCTCGCAGTATGACCAGCTGAAGTTCGTGATAGCGGATGAGAAGGATTACGAGTACGCCAAGGAGATTATGGGAAAATACGAGATAAAGGCGGCTATCATCATGACCCCGGTGGGCGGCACGGATCTTAAGTTCCTGGCAGAAAGGGTCGTCAAGGACAGGCTGCAGGTACGCGTGTTGCCGCAGCTGCATAAGTTCATCTGGGGAGATCAGCCCGACAGATGATTACACTATCCTCCTGCTCAGCTCTGATGGAAAATACATCGGGCGGTTCGGATATCCTCTTGTCTTCTCCATTATCAGCCGTATTAGCTCATTGACGGTCATCTCGATATCCCTGTCGGATTCCCTTTCATAGACCCTCAGGATGTCCGACTGCAATTCCTTGTCTCCGATGACGGCGGCATAGGAAACCCAATCCTGTTTCGCCTCCCTCACCTTCTTTCCAACGGTCTCGGTACGGTCGTCCAGCCCGACTCGTATCCCGTTCGCCGAGAGCTTCTGCGCGATCTCGGAGGCCCTGGCGAGATGCTTGTCCGAGACCGTCACAAGGCGCACCTGTTCCGGGTTAAGCCAGACAGGTAGGTAGCCCTTCGATCCGCTCTTTTCTCTCTTGAGCGCGACATCAAACACCATGTAGAGATACCGCTCGATCGTTCCGATGATCGCGGTATGAAGTATTATCGGGTACCTCGCCTTGCCCTCTTCGTCCGCGTATTTTATTCCGAAGCGCTCTGCGTTTCCCACATCTATCTGGACCGTACCGATCTCCCGCGGCCTGCGGCCCTCGTCGACCATCATGTACTCGATGTTGATCGTCCAGTAATAGTTGATCCCGTCGGGATAAAAATGCAGGAGCGCGGGCTTTCCGCGTTCCCTCACGAGTCTCTCTATGAAACCCCTGTTCTCCTCGAACGATTTCTTGCCCGAGATATTTATCAGCATCTCGTAATCGACACCGAGTTTCCTTGCCTCCTCAAGTATCCTCAGATGTATCTTATGGAACCATTCGTACGCTTCGTCCGTGTCCCTGCAAAGCACGTGCAGGTCCGGCATGTTCAACCTTCGGACCCTGAAGAGCAGCTGGCATTCGCCGGACTGCTCCAACCGGTACGAATCCGCAACTTCGAACGCGCCGAACGGTAACTGTCGGTAGCTGATCGTCCAGTTTCGCATAATCGCGAACTGCTGGTGGCAGGCCGCGTATCTCATTATGAATTTCTTCTTGCCCTCCTCGACGACGTATAGCCTATCGCCGAAAAGCTCCGCATGCTCACGCACCGGTGGTTCCTGGAGATTGAACATGTTCGTGCCTTTCATCAGATACACGGGTATCCCGATGGAGTTCGCGATCATGGTACTATAATCCCCGATGAGGTCGAACATCAGCGCGGCCTTCGGCTCCCAGTGCATGTGCCCGGCATCGCTCATCTCCTCCCATGCGATCCCGAACTTCCTGCACAGCCTGAAATATTCGGGCTCCTCGCGCTCTCCCAGATCTTTCTTGAGCGCCTCCTTCGAGACGACCACGCCGAAATCGCTCGTATCGTCTGCGAACTCATCGACAGGGACAAGCCGGCCGTCCGGGGTCATCACAGCATACGTTCCCTCACCGAGTGCCGCCCTCTTATCGGCGGGCACAGCGACGATCTCCCTGGAGAGCTCCGATAAAGGATGTCCTTTGCAGCGGATGTCGAACGATTTGTACCACCCGAAGGCGGCGCGGTGCGTCTCTATGCTCATACGAGATAGATTCTCCGCTACCAATTTCAACACGGCCACGGCCTGCGCAGGGTCTGCGAGATCCGATGCGAGATGCGCGTACGGGTATATCACTACCTTTTCCGCCTTCACGCTCCTCGCAACGGACGCTATCTCTTCCGCTGCCAGCCGACCGACGGCCTCGGCGTCGCTGTCCCTCTTCTCGACAGTCGTGAAGACTACCAGGACCTCCTCGAACACGTGAGACTTGCTTTCCGCAGGCCAGTCCTCTGCCATCTTTGTCCTTTCGAGAACAGTATACTCGAACCTGTCCGCATGTATCAGCAATATCCGCATTGCATTCACTTGTCTGACCGGCGAATGACGTCTATGGGTAATAATCTGTTCGATATCCTTTAGGGGGGACAAAGATGAAGCTTTTTATCCATGCGCATCATAGGGAATATTGCAACTTATCGAAAGGGAGGCAGGGGGTTTGATGAGGCAGTTCGAGATTTTCGTGAGCGATAGACCAGGAGAGCTCGCAAAGGTGGCAGACGTCCTTGGTTCGAATGGGATTAACATAATGGCTATTGCAAGCGAGAGGAGCGAGACCCCTGTCATCCGCATAGTCACCAACGACGAGCAATCCACCCGAACTGCGCTGTCCAAGGCGAACTTTAAGTTCAGGGAAAACGAGGCGCTCGTTGTCGACCTCGCCGATAGGCCGGGGGAGCTGGCGAAGATGGCAAAAAGGCTGGCTACCGCGGGCATAAACATCGATTCGATCTATATCCTCAACAAGAACGCCACAACGACGAGCGTGGCGATAGTGGTCAGCGATCTCAAGAAAGCGAAGGAAGTGCTTCGCTGATTTCCGCAAATCCGAGAACTTATCGAGAAAAGGTGCATAACACATGAGATTGAAGAACAAAGTTGCATTGATTACAGGTGGTGGCTCCGGGATAGGGCTTGCGACCGCGAGGCTTTTCTTGAAGGAAGGGGCGAAGGTCGCGATCTCGGACATTTCGGAGAAGAACGGGAAGCGCGCCCTTTCCGAGCTGAAGAAATTGAGTCCCCACGCGATATTCATCCATGGGGATGTGTCCAAAGAGGAGGACGCCAAGAGGATGGTGAAGGAGACCGTATCGAAGTTCGGCAAGCTGGACATCCTTGTGAACAATGCGGGGATACTGATCGAGAAGACCCTTGAGGAGCTGACGGTGGAGGAATGGGACAGGATAATGGCGATAAACGTCCGGGGCATCTTCCTCGTCTCCAAATATGCCATCCCGGAAATCAGAAAGTCCGGCGGTGGGGCAATCGTAAACAACGCGTCATGCAACGCCCTTGTGGGTGATTACGGTGACCCGGCGTATTGCGCGTCGAAGGGGGCAGTCGGTCTACTGACAAAGGCGATGGGGCTGGACTATGCCAAGGACAACATCAGGGTCAATGCAGTCTGTTTCGGGGAGATATGCACCCCGATGACGAAGCAGGAAGCGAGAACCCGGGGAATGCCGTTCAAGGAGTACTGTCGGAAGGTCGGGGAGCTGCATCCGATGGGCCGACTGGGAACACCCGAGGAGGCCGCTCGAGCGATCTTATTCCTCGCCTCGGACGAGGCCAGCTTCATGACCGGTGCGCTCGTGCCGGTCGATGGCGGCCTGACGGCTATATAGAGAGACTTGGTCGGAAGATTTCCGTGAAGACACTGATTTGAAACCTCTCAGGAAGAGATTCTCGACATTCTCGGCTCGTCCATTAATGATTATTCTTTTTTTCAAGAACCAAGTTTTTTCATAAAAACAAGAAAATTGAAAAATTGAAGGTTTTGGGAAAGGGTTTCTGTTCGTTTGTGCTGTCTGTGTTCAACCCCTTTGTCTATTCGGACTTCCGCCTTCTCTTCGTCCTGAACACCAGGAAGATCGCGATCGCCCCTATCGTCGGGATCAACAGGGTCGAGAACTCCGGTATCAGGGATACAGAGATCGGTCCGGAACTGCCCTTCACGTCAAGGTCGAACCACTGGTCGGTCGCATTGATGTAATGCGTTCCCGCGGTCGCCCAGGTTATCGTCGTGCTCCAGACACCGTTGTCGCCAGGCACCCAGGTGTGGCTTGTCGATGCAGGATTCGCGCCAGGGTCTGTGTCGCTAAGGACAACAGTTCCGCTGTACCAGCTCGGCATCACCGCGCCTGTACCGTTGTAGCCCCTGATGGTTATCGTGTCCTGCAAGGTCGTCGTGTGCGGTCCCGTGACGCTCACCGTGTAGTAGGACACTGGCGATACATCGAACATGAACGCCGGGACACCGTGCTGCAGGACATCAGTTGTACCTGGCTGGACTTCTATCGGGAAGTCGATCGGGCCCTTCAGCAGTATTGTCTTGGTCGATGGGTCATAAGCGCTGGCGATGGTGTCATACGGCCAGCTGCCCTTGCCCAGGACCATCCGTCCCCAGTACTGGTTATTGCGGAGGTTCGATAGGTATGTCGCCTGAGTCTCATCGGTCACAGGTGTCGGATTAGGCCTGAAGCAGATCACGTCATCGGGATTCAGTTTTATCTGGATATATTCCCACTGCTGCAGGTCCCTCTCCAGCGGTGCGAGCCAATAGCTGACACCTTGCCCGAAATGAGTGGTCCATGGAGAGCGCGATTCGGTCAACCAGTTTGTCTGGTCAGGGTCGTATTTGTTGTACGGCGAAGGATAGCTGTTGTGAGTGGCTGTGTTCCCGCACCAGTCCATGTGCACATTCTCCAGCTTCCAGCCACCGGACCAGACGCTCGAGCTGTCGTCCTCCCAATACTGTAGCTGGTAGTTCACGTTCGCCGACAGGGAGAGGTTCATCATGTTGGGACCGATCTGTATCTTCAGATCCATGTCCTCCATCCATCCCTGGAAGGCGTTCTTTAGAACGCCAGAGGCCTCGAGATATCTGACGATCAGCGCGTCCATGCCCCAGCTGAACGTGTAGACATAGAAGCTGATCGTATTTGCGGTGCTCCTGTCAGGATCATACTGAAGCGATATCACCCTGATGTCAATCGGGTAGTCGTAAGCGGTGTAGATATCATAGGCTCCGCCACCGCTTCCCTCGGCCATCCAATCATCGAACCAGGCACCTTGCTCGATGGTCTCCTCATTTGCCTGGAACCAGGTCCTAACATCCCCCGTGCCGTCCCAGCCGAGGTAGCTCATCGCGGCCTGCCTGGAATAGTTTAAATGGCCCATAAAGTGGCACCAGTAGCCGTCATCCGAGTTTGCCGCGGGGAATTGAGTCCTCGATTCCACGCCGTACAGCCAGGAGACCCAGTGCGAGGCGAAGCCACCCGCGCTACCCCTTAACGTGCTAAATTCGTTATTCCCGATATAGGTCATGTAATAGGATATGTTGATCCAACCGCCGTTCGGCCTACCGGGATTATTGTCAAGATCTGGGACGAATATCGCATCCGTCGTCGTCTTGCAGGTCGTAATATTCCTTGCCCAGACCTGGAACTTCACGGGCGCGTACGCGACCCACTTGACATCCACATCGGGCGTGGTCTGGGTGGAATACGGGTTGTAATACCAGATGTGCGGGTACGTCTGCCGATAGATATACTCGCCATAGTTCGGCTCTCTCAGAAGATACCAGGTCGGCATCCTGTCATGGAAGACATTACCAGAAGGATCGCTCTCATGATGTCCTGCGGTCTCAAAAGTCGTACCGCCGCTCTTGTTCCAGTTCCAGTCCTGGAAAGTCATGTGGAAGAAATCACTATAGTTATAATGTATCTCCGGTTGCCCGTTGTTGGCCGTTGTCCCAGCAGGTACCTGGTGGTAAGGAGTGGAGACTATCTCCGGCAAAACAATCGCCAGTGCAGAAACCACCATCACGCAGGTCAAGAACAAAGCCAAGAACTTAATCTTGAACTCTCTCGGCCTTGAAATTGGCGTTCGGTCTATGGCGGGTACACTGCTAGCCCCTTTTATAATGCCATTTTGCATGTTCATCCTCCCGATTGGATTGCGTTTATGGTAATAAATGATTATATTTAAACATTTCTCGCAGCCAGCTATCAGATTTGAGAATAAGCCATACACATACTGGCTCATCAGAAATAACGAGGATCGAAATGCTAGAAAATGCTAGTTGTCAAGAAAATCCAAAAAATGAAAAAATCTCCGGTTATCTTGAGACAAAAAATTTCATTCGTTAAATTCGGAATCTATATTCGAATCGCACAGCTCTCGAATACTCGCAGCATCACATTAGCTATTCATTGGCCTGGATGATCTCATACCAATGAGCATGACCCTGAACACAATTGTACATCAATGAACAAAATATTGATATACGCTCCTCTCACTCGGGCCTGGCAAATAGTAAAAGGTGCGTTTACATGGAGAACACGCAGGTAAGGCTCAATCAAGACGAAATGCCGACGAGATGGTACAACATAGCAGCTGATCTGAAGAACCCGATACCGCCACCGCTCAACCCGGCGACGAAAAAACCAATCTCACCGGACGACCTCGCCGCCGTATTCCCGATGTCGCTCATCCGACAAGAGGTCGCAACGGAGAGGTACATCGATATCCCGGATGAGGTGGTCCAGGCATACTATCTTCTCGGAAGGCCGACCCCGCTGCAGCGGGCAGTGCATCTCGAAAGATATCTCAAGACCCCCGCGAAGATATACTTCAAGCGCGAGGACCTCAGCCCGACCGGAAGCCATAAACCGAACACCGCGTTCGCCCAGGCATACTTCAACAAGACTGAGGGGATAGAACAGCTCGTGACGGAGACAGGGGCTGGCCAATGGGGCTCCGCGTTGGCCTTGGCATGCAGGTACTTCGGCCTGAAGTGCAAGGTCTTCATGGTCAGGATCAGCTACAACCAGAAGCCCTATAGGAAGTTCGTGATGAACGTCTATGGCGCCGATGTCACTCCGTCTCCGAGCGACCAGACGGAGTTCGGCAGGAACCTGCTGAAAAAGGACCCGAATCATCCAGGTAGCCTCGGGATCGCGATAAGCGAGGCCATGGAGGTCGCCGTGAAGGGCAAGAACTCGAAGTACTCGCTCGGAAGCGTCTTGAATCACGTGCTCCTGCACCAGACGATCATCGGCGAGGAGGTCATGAAACAGTTCGAGATACTCGACGAGACTCCCGACTACATGATAGGATGCGTCGGTGGGGGCAGCAATTTCGCTGGATTCACATATCCTATGATAGGAGCGAAACTGAAGGGCAAGGTGCAGACCGAGTTCATCGCGACCGAGCCCGTGGTCGTCCCGTCGATGACGAAAGGGAAATACGAATACGATTTCGGGGACACCGCGCAGATGACCCCGCTGATCAAGATGTACACCTTGGGAGCGGCATTCATCCCGCCTCCGATACACGCAGGAGGACTGAGATATCACGGATGCGCCCCAAGCCTCAGCGTTCTGGTCAATGAAGGTGTCGTGAAACCCGTGGCGCTCGAGCAGAAGGACTGCTTCGAGGCGGGCGTGACCTTCGCGAGAACGGAGGGGATAATTCCGGCACCGGAAAGCACACACGCAATCAAGGCCGCGATAGACCTGGCTCTGGAAGCGAAGAGGAAGAACGAGAAGAAGATAATCGCCTTCAACCTCTCGGGGCACGGCCTGCTTGACCTGAATGGGTACGCGAACTATCTCGAGGGAAAGATGCAGTAGAACGACCCTTGGATGAAGAGGCGTTCGCCTCTTCCCAATTCAACATTTTAGACAGAGAACAAAAGTAAGTACTCGTTCGACACTTACTACGATCAGGTGCTAATCATGCCGGAGGAGAAGCTCATAGGCACGGTGATCCAGTACTTCGCCAAGCCAGGAGTGGCAGCTGTCACGATCACCGATGGCGAGATAAAGATAGGCGACATGCTGCTGTTCAAGGGCGCGACGACGAACTTCGAGCAGAAGATCGAGTCGATGCAGATCGATAGGGTCCCGGTGCAGAGCGCTAAGGCCGGTCAATCCGTGGGGATCAAGGTCAAGGACAGAGTGAGGCCGAACGACAAGGTCTTCTTGCTCGTCTAATCCTCATTCCTCTCGCCGCTGTTGTGCGGGTGCCTGCCGAGCTCGATGGACCTTTTCGTAGCCGTCTCAACGGCATCTATCAGCATGGCCTTCAGCCCGCTCTTTTCAAGCGAGTGAAGGGCGCTGATCGCCGTCCCACCGGGAGAGGTCACGAGGTCCTTCAGATGCGCAGGGTGCTTTCCCGTCTCCTTCATCATCTTCGCCGCGCCGAGAATGGTCTGAACGGAAAGAGCGTTCGCTATATCCCTGCTCAGACCGACCTTAACACCTGCGTCAGAAAGCCCCTCGACGATCAGGAAGACATACATCGGACCTGTACCGCTCAGGCCGGTGACGGCGTCCATGAGGGGCTCATGGACTTCGACCACCATCCCGACGGACTCGAGTATCTCCCTGGCCAGCTTGACGTGCTCCTTCGTCGCATATCTTCCGGGAGATATCGCCGTAGCCGATTCGCCAACAAGGGCGGCGATGTTCGGCATCGCCCTCACTACAGGGATGTCCTTACCTATTCTGGAAGTTATGTGTTCCGTCCTGATCCCGGCAGCGACCGAGATGAGGAGCTGGTCCGTCCTCAGCTCGCCCCTGATCTCGTCGAGGACGTCATCGAGAATCTGGGGCTTGACCGCCAACAGGATAATGTCCGCCCATTTTGCTGCCTTCCTGTTGTCCTCGGTGACCTTGATCCCTGACTCCTTTGCCAGCGCGTCGAGCTTGCTTTTGTCTGTGTCCGTCGCCATGAATTTGTCTGGCTTGGCCCAGGATCTCCTGAGCATCCCCCTTACGAGGGCTCCACCCATATTCCCGACGCCGATGATAGCTATCTTTTTATCCATTCCTGCTCACTCTCTCAGGATCGTTGATGTCGCACTAGTTCGTACTACTCGTCCATGTTCGTTGAAAACACCGAACGATGAGAGGAGTATATCTATCTGAAGATTGCAAGGGATTGCGAAATTCGTATGCATTATAATATTGAAAATACAATTTAATTTCCCGGAATTTTTTCCCCGATAATGAATAAAAAAAATTCTTTGCCCGTTAAATATCGTGAAACAGCTTCGGACAAAGGCTTTATAAGGATCTGAAATGAAATTTTTAATTGGAATAAATGTATAATAGCCAGTAATTTTTGAATAGGGTATCGTAAAAAGTATTTTATATAACCTATGATAAGGGAGATACCGATGACAACAAGCACCCCAATCCGACATCAAGAGCCACCTTCGTGGCACAAGGATTAGGGTGTTTGATGTCCCGAAGAATGATGTGATCGCGGCAGAGGGGTGCCGCGAGAGTTCTTCGAGCTTCTACATCACACAAAGGAGGTGAAAATGAATGTTGCCAAAGTTGCAGCTCATGGTCATAAGAAAACCCTCGATCAAAGGGCGATCTGAGAAGCACGGGCACCGCGTCGTTCGACAGAAGGTGGTCAGCAACAGAACTATGGAGAAAGCTCTCAACTGAAACCTATTAAGATGATTGGATCCCCCAGGGGGGCCGTGCGGGGCCCCCCTTTTACATGACTTTTCTGAGCAAGAGGCTCCTCTGATAAAGCGCTCTTGCTGCCCTCACGCATCTCGATAGGGAAGGATATGAGGGTATCCCCAAGGACTGCATCCTCGACACCGCGCTGAGAGCGATCGGGCCGCCCCCTGTCGATGTGCCGATGATCGGCTTCCCCATCTCGATCCATTCTGGTATGAACTGGAACACCGTCTCGTCCATCATGGGCGGCTGCAAGTCTATCGAGAGTATCAGGATGTCCACACCCGGGTCGCTCAGGACCGCCCTGACGGCGGCATCGTACTGTGCCGGTGTGGAGCCCGCGGTGAGATCCACGGGGTTATCGGTCGGGGCGAATTCGTTCAATGTTTTCCGCAACACGCCTCGCGTGTCGTCGGAGAGCCTGGTCATCCTCAATCTGGGGCGATATCTGTCGCTTTCGACATGGTCGGATATCATGACGCCGATCCCGCCAGCGCTCCCGACATAAGCGACCCTGTCACCCTTTGGCGGAGGCATCAGCGAAAGGGCGTTCGAATAGTCCATCAGTTCCTCGTCGTCGAGCGCGCGAATGACGCAGGCCTGTCTGAGCGCGCCCTCGATTATCGCGTCTGAGCCTCTTGCGAGCGCCCCGGTATGGCTCGAGGCCGCTCTCGAGCCTGTCTCCGTGACCCCTGCCTTCACCATGACGATCGGCTTCTTCCGGGATATCCTGCGCGCGAGCTCTATGAACCTTCTTCCGTCCAGGAAGGATTCCAGATAGATCGCTATGCAGCGCGTATCCGGATCGGACTCGAAGAATTCGAGCAGATCGAGCTCGGATATATCCGCCCTGTTGCCGAGGCCGACGGAATATGAGACGCCGATGCCCATCTCGCTGGCCCTCTCCTGCAGGGATACCTGAACCGAGCCGCTCTGGGAGATCAATCCGATGGGCCCCCTCTTCGGTCTCGGGCTTCTTTCGTGTGATATTATCAGGCAGTCCGTATTCCCCTTGGGCGAGTAGAGGCCGAGGGTGTTTGGGCCCAGAACTCTCGTTCCGTGCGATGTAGCATACTCCACCATCTCCCTCTCGGTTCTCTTCCCCTTCTCTCCTATCTCCGAGAACCCGGCGCTCGTGACTATCACGAACGGCACACCCTTATCCACCGCGTTCCTGACCTCTGCTGGGGCGCTTCCGGCCGGAACGGCGATTATCGCAACGTCGATCTCGTCCTCGAGCTCCCCTATCGATCTGTGGCATCTCAGCCCCTCGATCATCTCCTCGTGCGGGTTAACAGGAAACACCTCGGTGGAGGAGCGAAGGAGGTTCCTCACCAGCACGTTCCCGATCTTCCCGGGCTTCGCGGATGCGCCTATGACCGCGACTCTCCTCGGGTTCAACAGTCGCTCGAGGTCGGATGTCATTTATCGCAACTCGGGGTCTGCGGAGCTCGCGGCGCGCTCACTTGACCTCTATCTTCTTCTTGCCCGCGCTGGCCGCCTTCCTCAGGCAGATCACGAGCTTTCCCCTGCTCAGTTCTGCCTCGCATTTCTCTGTATCTATGCCCGGCGGGAGCCGCATGACGAACCTTCCGAGGGATTCCCTGCCGTCAGATGAGACATATCTTACCAGCACGTCGAGCATGCCGGATTCGATCAAGACGTTCACGTCGTCCTTGTTGACATTGTGCATACCGTCGAACTCCACCCTCAGCTCGCGTCCCATATTCCGGATCCGCGGCGACAGGGTGAACTCATAGCTCTTCAGCTGGAGCGAGGTGTCGGGTTCGATCTCGAATATGTAATGGAGCATACCGCTGCGCGCCTTCTCCATCTCATGCTCGAGGTTTTCCAGAAGGTCCATGGCATCCCAATAACGCACCTGATCGACGATGCAGCGCCAATCGGTCCGTTTCAGCTTCAACCCCTTTGCCACCTCCTCTCTCTATCCGTACATATAATTCTTCGAAAACCGCGACGCGGGTCCCTGTCTCGCCGCGAGTATCTCCTTCGCCTTCTCCATCTGCTGTTTGATGTTCTCCTCGATCTTCGCGGCCTCCTCATAGAGAGGCTTCAGGTCGATCTCGACCTCGGGGAGCAGCTTGTCCACCGTCTCGACGAGCTTGGCTGCGCTCCGCGCGTCCGGGTACATCGGGTTCGCCTCCGCGAGCAGGCACACAACGTCCCTTTTCAGCCTGCTGCCCTCGCTGAGCAGGAGACCGGAGATACCCGTTATCCAGCCATGATCGAACAGCTCCACATCGGTCTTTTTCAGCCAATCCCTGGCTGCGGGCGTGGAGCCGACGCCGAACACTCGTATCTCCTTTTCCTCCATCGTCGGTTCCGCCATGAGCCCTTCGAGCGTGATTATCGCCTTGAGCCTGCTCTTTTTCCCGTTCCACTTCAGGAGCGTGTCCGACATCATCTTTGACAGCTGTATGGGGAGCGCGAAGTCGGAGATGAGTATCATGAGCTTGTTCTTCTTGTAGAATCTGACTGGGTACATTGGAATACCGGACTGGACGATCGCCGCAGGAGGCAGCTTGTCGGATATAATATAGCCTGCATGCTCCATCTTCAACGAATCGACGATGAAGTTCGTCGCGATCGTACTGGTCAGACCAACACCGGGGAACCCCGTGACCAATATCGTGTCCTCTACTGATACCCCTTTTTCAAGCAATATCTCGAATTCCTCTCCCATGGCAATCTCCTCGATCCGCTGGTCGCTAGCCGAGGTTTCGCCCCCGGCAATCGCAACATGGATGACAGCATAGATAAGATTGACTCTTGGACTCAGATCTCGACAGGTGAGGAGGGCCGCTCGGGGGACTCTGACGGGAAGACGGCCAGCACCCTCTCGAGCAATGCGAGGAACGCCTTCTCGACGTTCTCGCCCGTCTTCGCGCTCGTGAGCATCGCGATCGACCCCAAGCCCTCCGCGAAGGACCGAAGCTCCGAGAGCGTGACCTCGGCTTCGTCCCTGAGATCGACCTTGTTTCCTATAATTATCGTCGGGACGGAGCCGGCTGTTGCGGTCATCGCCTTTATCCAGTACCGGAGCTCGCCAAACGTGTCCTTGTCCGTGATGTCACAGACGGCAAGTGCCCCCTGCGCCCCAAAGAAGTAGGATTCCCTGAGTATCTCCCGGAAGCTCGGCTGGCCCATTATGTCCCAGATCATCGCGGAGACGTGCTCCTGTTTCTGAGTGCGCGGGTTGACCAGAGATACCTCCTTCTTCGTGACCTTTGTGCCTATGGTGGCGATGTACTTGTCGTCGAACTGGTCGAGCACATATCTCCGTATCAGACTCGTCTTGCCGACGCCCAAGTCCCCGATAAGGCAAATCTTGAGCTTCCTCAGCTCGGGTTCGTTCATCGATTCACATTCTTCCTGTATGCGATGCCTGTACAGATTGATATCATAGCGCACAGGAATAAATAATTGTTTTCAAGCCAAGCCAGTGCATTGATAATATGAGCACGGCGAATCGCGAGGTCTCCTGTTTGCCGTTTTCACTGGCCTGCGCACAAGACAAGCTTTTTAGCGTCTCCGCCCGATTCTCTTCTGGCGGGATGAGGCGTATGCCAAAGCAGATCATAACGACGCTCGACTCGGGCGATGTGGCGAAATATGTGCTCATAGCGGGTGAGCCGGAAAGGATACCGAAGATCGCGGCTCATCTGAAGAATCCCAAGAAGATACTCTCGGTCAGGGAATACACCGTGTATGAAGGGACCATCGAGGGAAAACGCGTCACGGTCGCATCGACTGGCATCGGAGGACCATCGACCGCGATACTGGTAGAGGAGCTCGCGAACCTTGGTGCGGATACCTTCGTCAGGATCGGAACCAGTGGAGGAATAGCCGACGGACTTGAGAAGGGAGATTTCGTCATCAGCACGGCGGCGATACGCGCTGACGGCACGAGCAGGTCGTACGCCTGGCCAGAATATCCGGCCTCCGCTAATCACGAGGTAACGCTCGCGCTGATAAGGGCGGCGATGAGGAGCAGGGCGAGATTCACGGTCGGCGTGACGTTCTCCGTGGACGGATTCTATCCGGAGAACAAGCTCTTGGGGGAGAACGGCAGCCTGATATCGATGTGCCATGGCGGGTACATGTTGAGGGAAAGGGAAAACAGGCTCAGGGACGTGAAGATGATGGGCGCGAAGAACATCGAGATGGAGACCGCTACCCTCTTCACGCTCGGGAACCTGTACGGGCTCAGGACGGGAGCGATCTGCATAGTCAGCGACGTCGTACCCTGGCATCCGACCGAGAAGATAATTGACTTCGAGAAGAATATGAGCAAGTGCATCCAGGTTGGTGTGGAAGGGCTCAGGACGCTCATCCGATGGGACAAGCAGAAGGGCCGGGCGCGCTACTGGGTACCGCGCTGAGTGTCATGCGTCAGCCGGCCAGCGATTTCAATGGCTCCGGCCAGGAAACATCCTCGAGAGATTCTTTCCCGACCCTGTCCTTGAGGTGCATCTCGTAGATGTCCGAGGCGGCGTTCGGGAGGACGAGATAGAGTATCTTCAGCACGCCCAGCATCGCCTGGCCCGCAACGGCTTCCGCGTTGTTGTCCCCGGAGTCAATCCTCTCGGCCAAGCCGGAGATGTACCCGCCAGCGAGCTCCTGGGACAGGAACGAGTACACGCTTTCGAGAGCCTCAACATGCTTCTTCTTCTTGGCGTACTCCTTCACTTCTTCGCCGACCTTCCTCAGGGCATCGAATAGCTTCCGGTCCTCCTCGGACATGCCTGCAAGCGCTCCCATCGACGCGCATCTCAGGCGCCTACAGAGGTATGAGAACATCGAGCCTATCTGCGATACGACCGAGGCTTCCAGCTTCTTCGATTCGAGGAGCTCCTTTGTCTCCTTGTAATCCCTGGTCTTGACTGCGTCCGCGAGTATCCTGAGCGATTCCTGGAGGTTGTCTATCGACACGCCGCTCCTGCTGAGCTGCGGGGTGAGCTTGAGTACGTCCTGGATGTATCTCTTAGTGTTCGAGGTCCACTCCAGTCGATCCTTCAAGATGTCCGTTACGAGTATCATGTTCTCGAAGGCCTGCTCGACGAGCTTGTTCTTGTATAGCTTGATCGACTCCAGGAACAGCTCCTTGACGTCCTCGGTGTGGACTCCCATCGCGCGGCAGACTGCGAATTGTCTCTCCGCGTCGAGGTAGAACTCGCGGAAGCGCACGCCATCCATGCCTCTTGCTTCCAGGATCGCCGCCGCTGAATCGCCGACGGTCGCATGAGAACTAAAAAGCGACTCGATGAGCGCCTGCTCGCCTCCGGGGAGACGCGTGAGCTCCTCGACGAGCGATCTCGCGTTTTCCCTCGTCTTCGGATCGACATGATCGAAGTATCTAAGCAGAAATGGTATGGTCGAGACGGGATTGGCATGGGCGTGCTTGCGTATTCTCTCGATCATTTTTTTCCTCTTCCCCGGGAAGGAGGAGTTCATGGCGGAAACGAACGTGCGGCTGATCCTGATTATCTCGATATCGCTCGCCATCTGCAGGTCCGCATCACTGATGTATATCCTCTCGGGCACTGGCTGCACCTGCGATTCGCATCTGCGTCGTATGTTAAAAAGATTCGCATCGACCAGCGCAACGTCCTTCTCAGAGGTTCCCGATGCGCCTAAGGTCGGATATTGACCGGTAGTTCAGCAGTTGGTCCGACGAGAAGCCATAGGCGATGTACGAGCCCGTGCCTGTTCTCCTGAGCAATGGTATCATGCGCTCCTCGTCGGGCGTGCGGATTATGTCCGAGCCGAGGGCTAGAGGGGAAAACGCAGGAAGAATCAGCCGGTCATCGTCAGGCGAATACAGGAAGCACGGGATCTTCACCGATGCGCCGGTTGACTCGCGCAGGGTTATCGCGGGATGCTCGTGCCCGAACACCATGCCGCCCTCCCAGGGCACTGCGGTCTTGTGCCCATGGACGATTTTCAGATTGCCCAAAATGAGCTCGTTCCTCAGCTCGATGTTCCTCTTGGAGAGTATGTTCAGGAGATAGTTGTCGTGATTCCCTCGTATCACGACCATCTTCGATCTCTCCGATACTGCATCGACCATGCTCTCGACGCCGTTCCATTCCGCGCTCAGGTTCCTGTCGAAGTTGTGCTTCAGATCGCCCACGATGATGATCGAATCCGGGTCGAACCTGTCTATCGCGGCATTTATCCTCTCTAGCATTTGTTTGTTCTGCACACGAGGCATCGCGAACCCCTCCCCCTCGAGCACCGTCTCATACCCGATATGGAGATCGGCTATCAGGAGAGAGCCGCTGGGGGAATGGAACGCACACCCCAGAGTCGATATGACCATGTCCGGCGATATCCGCATCTCCTTGACCATCGCGTCTCTGGGCTCTAATCTTCCGCCGTTCTATTTAGGATATTCCGAGCAAGTATTTTCTGAGACGTCCGGCGCATCGAGATATACCCTCGATGCCTGTGCTGTTAGTATGCTCGAACGGAGCTTCGTGATGATACCGGGGATCGGACTGGGAAGGGAGAGGAGGCTCTGGGAACTCGGGATCACGGACTTCGATGCGTTCATCGATGCCGAATGGCTTCCGGGGATATCCCGGAATCGGTTGCACGATTTTCACAGGGGAGCGGAAGAGGCAAGGAGGCGAGTTCGGCTCGGAGATGTACGATGGATATGCAAGGCGCTGCCGAAGCGGGAAATCTGGCGGATTCTGGCTATGAGAGATAAGAGAATCGCAGCACTCGATATCGAATGCGCGAGGCGCGGAAACACGTGGACTCCCGTCGTCGTTTCCGTGTGCTTGAAAGGTAAGGAATGTGTGACCCTGATACGAGGTGAGAATCTCTATTGGGATAAGCTCAGCAGGCTGCTCGACGAGACGGACATCTTGCTGACATATAACGGATCGAGCTACGACCTTCCAGTGCTCGCCCGGCACGGCTTCAGGGTCGACCGGTGCGTACATCTGGACTTGGCAAGATTCTCGCGTATGCTCGGCCTGACCGGAGGACTGAAATGCCTCGAGAAAAGGATCGGCATAACCAGGCCGAGAGAGCTAGAGTATTCCACGGAGTCTCAGGCATCATATCTTTGGGACCTGTGGGAAAAGAAGGGCAATAAGAGGGCTATCGATCTTCTCGTGGAGTATAACAGACAGGATGCGGAATCGCTCATCCCATTGGCTGATATCATGTATCGGATGTTGCGCGCAAATAGGCTGAAGGGTGTAGAAGGGCATGCGGAGACACGAGGGGCCGGGTGATAGATGATAGCGTTGATAGCGGTGGCGATCGGCATACTCCTTTTCGTACTCCTGATAAGAGCCGTCCAAAGGTTGGCTTTACTGCTCTTAATAGGCGGATTGATACTCTTCTCGATACTAATGATCATATTCCTGACAACGCCCGCGGCAGCGGTATCCTGATCTGGTTGGACGGAAAACAGTTAATTCTTGATACGCGGAATGATTACGGGCAAGGATGACAGCTCATTTAGATACGCCGCTATCGAGACAGGCTCGCGCCATCGCGGAGCAGATATTGGACTGCGACCGAGCGATTGTGGTCAGTCACATAGACGCGGACGGGATTTCCGCCGCATCGGTCGCCTCATCGGCGTTGGCCAATGCCGAGATAGAGCATGAGGTGATCTTTCTAAAGAAGCTCGATGATGCCGCGATCGAGGATCTCAAGAAGAGGTCGGAGAAGGCGCTGGTCTGGCTTACCGATCTCGGCAGCGCGTTCGCATCGCGATTTGCTGGATTGAACGTCGTCATAACAGACCATCACCAGACGGAATCGCAGCTGCAGGAGCGCGGGAAACCCGCTCAGAGGACGATATTCTCCTATGACACGTCGCTGCACCTGAACCCGTTCTTCTACGGATTCGCGGGAGCCAGGGACATCAGCGGTGCCGGGCTGGCGTTCCTCGTCGCATACGAGATGGACGAGAGGAACAGGTCGCTTGTCCATCTGCCAGTCATCGGTGCGATAGGTGATATACAGGACCTGGAGACTCGGAAGCTCGTTGGACTCAACGCGAAGTTCGTCGAGCTCGGCGTGAGGCTCGGGATCATAAGGAGAACGAGGGACCTCAGATTCTTCGGCACCGAGACGAGGTCGCTCCAGAAGCTCCTGGAATTCGCCTCAGATCCCTATCTGCCAGGTATCTCGAACAACCCGGTCGCGTCCGAGGAGTTCCTGAGAAGGTTGAAGATCGAGACGATGAGAGGAGACTCCCCGGTGCATTGGTCGGAACTATCAGACAAGGAGAAGCATCGCATCATCTCGGAGCTATCGAGAGTGATTCTGGAGAATGGTGGGAGCGAAAAGGATGTTGAGCGCCTGACCGGCGAGGTTTATATCTTCCCCTCGGAACAGAAAGGCTCGCCGACGAGGGAGGCGCGCGAATTCGCCACCTTGCTCAACTCCTGCGGGAGGAACGACATGCCCGAGCTTGGGCTTGATATCTGCAAGGGAGACCGCGGGGAGAAGCTCTCGCAAGCGTTTGAGCTACTGAAGGAGCACCGGGAGAACTTGTCGAACGCGCTGATGTTCGTGCGTGACATGGGGATAACCTCGGTCGGGGCCATCCAGTACTTCCATTGCGCAGACCAGGTGAAGGACACGATACTCGGAGCGATAGTCGGAATACTTCTGAATTCGGGTGAGGTCGACAGGGACAAGCCACTGGTCGGATTCGCGATATCCAGGGAGGTGAACGGAGACTACAAGATCAAGGCATCCGTAAGGACGACCTACGACAACGTATCGAAGGGGGTCAATCTGGCAGCGGCGATGAGGAAGGCCGCATCGGCCGTAGGGGGTATTGGCGGAGGACATAACATAGCCGCGGGCGCGACCTTGCCACTCAGCACGGAAGAGGAGTTCCTTAGGATACTCGAAAATGAGATAAGAAGCCAGCTGGAGCGTCAGGCGAGCACGTAGAGCAGTACTGCCTTCTGAGCGTGTAGGCGGTTCTCTGCCTGGTCTATCACTACGCTCTTCGGGCCGTCTATGACATCCGCAACGACCTCCAGGCCGCGATGCGCAGGCATGCAGTGCATGAATATCGCATCTGGCTTCGCCTTTCCCATGACCTTCTCCGTGACCTGGTACGGCATAAAGACCTTCTGCCTGGCTTCTTTCTCCGCCTCCTGGCCCATCGATACCCAGACATCGGTGTACACGACATCGGCGTTCTCGGCCGCCTTGAACGGGTTCGTGCCTATCTCGACCTTCGCACCAGAGTTCGATGCGAGCTTCTCCGCTTCCGAGACTACCTCGGCCTTCGGCCTGTAGCTGCTCGGCGAGGCCACGGAGATGTTCATGCCGACAATCGCACACCCGAGAAGCAACGAGTTGCAGACGTTGTTCCCATCGCCGATATACGCCAGCTTCAACCCTTTGAGAGTGCCTTTCTTTTCCTTTATCGTTACGAGGTCCCCCAGTATCTGGCAAGGATGCTCGTGGTCATCCAACGCGTTGATCACCGGAACGCTCGCAGCATCCGCGAGCTCGAGCATCGTCTTGTGCGAGAAGGCCCGATAGACTATCGCATCGAAATATCTGGACAGCACCTTTCCTATATCCGAGGCGCTCTCGCGCTTTCCTATCTGGACCTCCTCTGAGCCCATATAGACCGCCAGACCGCCGAGCTGGTGGACGGCGACTGCGAATGAGGCTTTCGTTCTGAGGCTGGGCTTTTCGAACAGCAGTACGACCTCTGCATCAGACAAGGGCAACTTCTTCACGGTCTTCTTCTGTCCCTGCTCGCCCGTCTTCATCTTTATCGCGTTGTCTATCAATAATTCCAAACTATCCTTCAGATCCAGAACTGACAAAACATCCTTTGCCATTTGAGCTCACACACCACCGGGGTTATGGTGAGTGGATTGCCGCAATTTAAAGGCTTTCTTTCAGCTGGTGCAGAAAGCGAAGCCGCAGCACGGGCATTCCGTGCAACCGGACCGATGAGCCAAAGGGCTTTGACACTCGGGGCATTTCTCCCCGGTCACCGTGCTCTTCGCCCGATCGGAGGCGCGTTCATTCGTCATGGGAAATACCATCGCTCGATTTCGTTCATCATAACATAATCGTTCCCGATGGGGGTTGCCGAAAATGAATTCCCGAGGACTGCAATTAGCCTTCAACAAGCTTTATTAGAGAAAACAATATGCTATCCGCCCCAGTCGCAAAATGGCCGGGATGGGGTAGCGGTATCCTTGGGGACTGTGGATCCCTTGACCCGGGTTCAAATCCCGGTCCCGGCCCTGGGATAGAGCCGCGCGAAAATTCGACAATCACTTCTTCTTCGACTTCCTTCCGAGGAGCTTGCCTTTCTTCACCTTCGAGGGTTTCTTCGCACCCTTTTCCGCCGTCTCTTCGCTCTCCTTGGATTTTCTGGCGGATGCGAGAATGGCTCTGATCTTGATCAGCTCCTCATCGGGCCCCTCGGACATCTCCGCCTTTATGATCTCGCGCTCTCTTTCGGCCCGCTCTTCCTCCTCTTCCTCCGCGAGCTCATAGAACACCGTACCGCAGTTCGGGCATTTCTCGTCCGATAGCAGCACCTTCTCCCCGCACACCGGGCAGTCGACCTTCGCACCGGCGAGCACCATATCGCATCTCGGGCATCTCTCTTCGGTGCCCGTCAACATGAGCCCACAGGATGGACAGGCGACCCGTATCGCGCTCTTCCGGATCTTTGTCAATTCTGACTGGATTATCTCATCAACAAAGCCGTCCATTGAGAACGTCTCCAGGTTATCGCCTATCTCTTTCGCGAACTTGACCAAGTCGGTCTTGCATGTTGAGCACACCTCAGCGTTCCGCCATACTAGGCCAGCGCAGAACGGGCACTCGAAAAGAGTGCCTGGCCCGAACTTCATGCCGCAGCGTGGGCATTCGTCGTCGGTCGATCGGACAATCCGCCCACACTTAAAGCAGCTGAGAAAAGTCACCTTAGCGCTCTTTTCGCTCATCAGGACTTGATTGCGTTTAATCTATTAAATAATTCGATGTCCAACCGGCGGATGTCAGATATGCAATAAATACTACCCGATCAATCCGAACAAGTTTGAAATATGAAGACTTCATAGATTCCGCGAGGTATCAGGATGAGTTGGAACGGCCCGCTGAACAAGATTGACGAATTCAGATTCGAGATCCCGAAGAGCTACAAGAGCTGCATGAGGACCTCGGCTGTCATATTCGCCGACGAGAGCATGCTTGACTCCATCAGAAAAGACAATGCGGCCGAGCAGGCGGCGAACGTCGCCTGTCTCCAGGGGATAGTGGGCAAGTCGCTCGCGATGCCAGATATCCATTGGGGATACGGCTTCCCGATAGGCGGTGTCGCGGCGTTCGATGCGAAGGAGGGGGTCATCTCTCCCGGGGGTATCGGCTTCGACATAAATTGTGGCGTCAGGCTGATCCAGACCAACCTGAGTTATGACGATGTCAAGGACAAGATCGTTCAGCTCATAGACGACCTGTTCATCAACGTGCCCTCCGGGGTGGGCGAGTCCGGAAAGATACGTCTGTCACCATCGGAGATGGACGAGGTGCTCGCAAAGGGCGCGAGATGGGCAGTCGACAAGGGCTACGGCTGGCAGGAGGACTTGACATTCTCCGAGGAGAACGGCTCTATGCCGGGCGGAGATCCCGAGAAGGTGTCTCAGAAGGCGAAGGCGAGAGGGGCATCCCAGCTCGGCACTCTTGGCGGCGGGAACCACTTTCTGGAGATACAGCGAGTCGATAAGATATTCGCCCCGGACATCGCGAAGAGGTTCGGGATCGAGTCAGAGAATCAGATCATGGTGTCGATACATACTGGTTCCAGGGGCTGCGGGCACCAGATCGCGACCGATTATCTGCGGGTGATGGAGAACTCGCTCAGGAAATACGGTATAAGAGTGGAAGACAGACAGCTCGCGTGCGCGCCTGTCGAGAGCTCAGAGGGCCAGGATTACTTCTCCGCAATGGTCTGCGCGGCGAACTATGCGTGGGCGAACAGGCAGCTGATACTGCACTGGACCCGGGAATCGTTCGAGCGGACGCTCGGCATGAAGGCCGAGGACATCGGAATGAAATTGGTTTACGATGTCGCGCACAACATCTGCAAGGTCGAGACACACGAGACGGAGGAGGGACGACGGAAGGTCTATGTCCACAGGAAAGGGGCGACAAGGGCGTTCTCGAAGAACACGCCCGGGATACCAGAGAAGTATATGGATGTCGGTCAGCCGGTGCTCATCCCGGGAGACATGGGAACAGCGAGCTACGTGCTTGTTGGCACGGAACAGGCGATGAAGGAGACCTTCGGGTCGACCTGTCACGGCGCGGGAAGGCTGATGTCGAGAGAGGCCGCGATAAAAAAGTTCGACAGGAATCGCGTGGTGCAGCAGCTGCGCGAGAAGGGGATTTACGTAAAGGCGGCGACTAAGGAAGGGATCATCGAGGAGGCACCCGGAGCATACAAGAACGTCGATGATGTCGTGAGAGTCGCGGACGGCGCAGGTATTTCGAGGCTCGTCGCGAGGCTCGTCCCGATCGGCGTCATGAAGGGCTGAGTGGTCAGGAACAGAGCACGCGCTTTGCCGCCCTGGCGACCTTATCCCTGAGTTTCTGAGGACAGGCGACCATGAGCACCCAGTCCTGGACCTTCCGTATCTGCAGCGAGGAGGCGAGCGGGCTCACCCTGCTCAGTCGTCTGACCCTGCTCTTTTCGAGGACGCCGATGTTCACGCTGCTCATGCGCGGTTCAGTCGTGAGTATCTCCTCGCCTGGCACATCGATGATGACGCTTCCGGAGGGAACGCCTGCACGCCTGCATATCCTCTCCTCGACGGCCACCTTCTCGCCGTAATTGCAGAGCCTTGATACGAGCTCCATTTTGGACTCGTCTAGCTCGGAGGATCTCCAAATCAGCGCGGTCTTGTACAGCCTCCTGTACTTCAGGGCGGTCACCATCGCCCTGCTCTTCTCGTCGTGCTGCCTCAGGATGGACAAGAATCCGGAATCGTTCTGCTTTCTGGCGATGGCGATCTCCTCCCTGGAAAGATTTTCCGCAGCCTTCGCGAGCATGAGCTCGGCGATCCTCACGGTCTTGTGAAAATACACGGTGGTGTACATCAACGCCCTCGCGACCAACATTCCCTCGACTGCAGGTACACCCCGGGATTCTACGACGAGGTTTCCATTGAATATGGTGAGCGTGTTCAAGATCCGGTCTATGTCTATGACGCCATGAGCGACCCCGGTATAGTGCGAGTCTCTCATCAGATAGTCCATCTGGTCGCAATCTATTGGTCCGTGGATTATCTGCGCCTGATAGCTCTTCCCCGCGGAGCGCTTTCCGCCCGTCAGGAGCATCTGGTCGGGATCCTGGTTCGGCATCGTGCCGCCGATGAGCCTCGCCACATCCGCCGGGCGGATACCGTGGTCTCTCAGGATCTCTGCTATGCAACGGCTGTCTTCGAGATGTCTCTTGTCTTCCTCGGGGATTATTGAGTCTTTCCCGAGAATGATCTTCTTCGTGAGGCTCTCGTGCGTGAAGCCGAACCGATCTTTCAGGAACCACTCGAGCGTGTGAGAGAACGGTGCATGACCCACATCGTGCAGGAGCGCAGCGCATCCGATGATCTCCGACTCCCCCTCGTCCAGCCCGAGCGACTTGCACATCCGGGTAGCGATATGGAATGTCCCCAGGGAATGCTCGAGACGCGTATGATGCGCTCCCGGAAAGACGAGATATGCGAGCCCGAGCTGCTTGATGTCGTGCAATCTCTGGAACTCGTGGGATTCCATGATGTCGAGGAATACGCCTCCCAGGGATATGCTCCCATGGACGGCGTCGTGCACTATCTTCTCTTCCGTCACGCCGGCGCAATCAATCTAGAGATACTATTTTCTGTCGGTCGCAGTGAGTGAGAAAATAAAAAAAATGGATTGCAGGGCGCTTGAGCCCTGCGCGGAAAACATACAGCCCTCTCAGGATTTCTTCGTCGCTTCCGCGATAGCCGCGTCGAGTATGTCCATCGCCTGCGCGAGGAGCGATTTCGGCATTAATATCGACGGATGCATCCGGATCACGTTGCCGAACGTCCCGCAGCTGAGCAGGACCATCCCGTGCTTCAATGCGTAGTCCTTGATTGCTTTGATCTCATCGGTCACGGGCTCCTTCGTCTCCCTATTCTTGACGAGCTCGATCGCCATCATCGCGCCCATGCCCCTGACATCGCCGATTATCTCGTACTTCTTCTGCATCTCCTTGAGCCGCTTCGTCATGTATCTGTTAATCTTCTCCACTCTCGGGAGGTTCTTCTCGATGATCTCGAGCTGTGCCAAAGCAGCCGCGCACGACGCAGGATGTCCGCCGAACGTCCCTCCGATGCCACCCGATTGCGGCTCGTCCATTATCTCTGGCCTTCCCGTCAGCGCAGATATGACCATACCCCCTCCGATACCCTTCGCGCTTGTGAGGAGGTCTATTTCGGTCTCTGGCCAATGCTGCAAGCACCACATCCTCCCTGTCCTGCCAGCGCCCGTCTGGATCTCGTCAGCGATGAACAGCACGCCGTGCTTCTTGCATATCTTAGAGACCTTTGGATAGAACTCGGGCGGCGGTACGATGAATCCTCCTTCTCCCGCAATCGGCTCTCCGACAAGCGCCGCTACCTTGCCATCGAACTGTGGCGATGAGAACACCTCATCGATCTTGTCCGCGCAGGCTATCCCGCAGCTCGGGTATTCGAGCTTAAACGGGCACCTGTAACAGTATGCGAACTCGACCTTGTAGGTCTCCGGGAGAGGTCCGAAGCCCGCCTTGTAAGGCATCTCCTTCGCGGTCAGTGCCATGCCCATCTGCGTCCTGCCGTGGAAGGCATGCTGAAACGAGAACACCGCGCTCTTCTTCGTGTAGTGCCTCGCTACCTTGACCGCGTTCTCGACCGCTTCTGCCCCAGAGTTGAACAATGCCGATTTCGTCAGATACGGCTTGGGGGCGATCTTCGCCAGCTTCTCGCACAGCCGGACATAGCCCTCATACGGAGTCACCATGAAACACAGATGGTTGAACTTCCCTACCTGATTCTTTATCGCCCTCACGACTTCGCGAGGACAATGACCGATGTTCGTCACACCGATTCCGCTGCCCATATCGATATACGCGTTCCCATCAACATCATACAACAAAGACCCGAGCGCCCTCTCGATGTAGACCGGCGCTCCGACACTTACGGCCTTGGAGACATAAGCGTCCTTGAGCTTGCCGAGCTCCACGGATTTCGGGCCCGGGATTGGCGTCTTGATTTCGGGTTTCTTTGATAGTTTTGTTGGCATCTGATGCACCTCGTTGAGGGGCACACCGTTGTAGCCCCGCAACGCCCTCGAACACCGGTCGCCCGATAAATAATGTTTGCTTGCGACCATGGATATTTATTGAAAAGATTTTGAAGCGAGAGAATCACCAGCGAATTCTGAGAAGATCATCAAGGGATGCAGTAATGTCAGGCGCTGGGACAATCCCCCGCAGATATGCTTCCGTTGTTATCCGCGATGGCCTGTCTGCAAAGGCGATGATCTCGATATAATACCTGCAGATTTTGGATTTTACCAGTGTAACCTCTTTTTGAATGATTAGAATTTAATTCTTAGCATTTCACAAATGAAGATCATTCGATTTTTTACAATGTGCATCAGGGGGGTTCCCTGATAGAAAAGAGAATATTGTATATGATCATAGGGGGGATGTAGCAGGGGAGGAAGTACGGTTGAAGCTGCTGATCGCGATCGATGGTATTAGGCCATTCGAGGCGGACATTGCGGAGAGGGATTCAGAAACGATAAAGAGCATGATGAACGCGCTGCCGATAGAAAGCACCGTGAATCGTTGGGGTGATGAGATCTATTTCTTCGTCGATTTCGAGGCTCCGCTCGAGAAGGATGCGAGGAAAACGATGAAGATCGGCGAGCTTGCCTATTGGCCGCGTGGACCCGCGCTCGCGATATTCTTCGGTCGGACCCCTGCGAGCAGAGGCAATGAGCCTGTGGCAGCCTCGGAATGCAACGTGATAGGCAAAGTCCTCGCCTCCCCGGAAGAGCTGAGGAAAGCGAGGGAAGGGGCGAAGATCATCGTCAGGGCAAAATCATGATCGACTTCTTCGCGCCCTACTTTGCGACAAATAATCTGAGACTATCTTTCCGTGATCGAATGCTAATTTCGGCAGTTTCGATAAGGACACCCACTCGGCGAACGTCTCATCGCTGTCCGAGAGCTTTCCGCCCTTGAGGGACAGGACATACACGGCGCTGACCGTATGGCCTCTCGGGTCCCGATTTGGATCAGAATACACCCCGAATAGACTCCTGATCTTCACGTCGAGGCCGGTCTCCTCCTTGAACTCGCGGATGATGCATTCCTCGAGACGCTCGCCGTACTCGACGAACCCTCCTGGGAGAGCGTACATGCCTTCGAACGGCGCATGTTTTCTTCTCACGAGGCATATCCTGTCATCGACTACGAGTATTCCATCCGTCGTGAGGCTGGGCTTCTTCAGATTTCTCTCATGAGGGTCTTTCATGGAGCTCAGCCTCGAGTAGAACTCTTGCAGGAGATGCTCCCCGGCTTCCGTGAGAACCGACTCTCCGAACCTCCTGCCGCCGCGCCTGGATTCCACAAGCTTCTCGCCCACGATATCCTCCATGTGCTGAATAACACCCCAGGCATGGCGGTACGACATGCCCATGCTCTTCGCCGCCAGGGAGAGCGAGCCTGTCTCCTTTATCTTCCTCAGGAGCTCCGCACGGCCAGTACCCATCACGGATTTCCCATCGATTTTCAGAACCGGGCGGAAATCGAACTCGAGTTCTATTCGGATCACCTCATCAAACTCTTCGAAGGACAATCGCACCAGGAGCTGATAAACCCTTTTCACTATTCAACCTATCCTCAGAAAGGTTTATCCATCGAGTCCGTGTGTCATCTGATGGCATAACATGTTCAGGATACCGACCGTTCTCACCGCGGACGAGCTCATCGATAAGGCGTTCAGGAAGGCTTCACGGGTGAATATCCCGCCGGCGAAGAGCAAGCTCGAGATGGTACGTCGGAAGAATCTCGCAAAGATAGATTCCGTCTCGGATTCCATCTGCTCAGCCCTAGAGGGATACGTGAAGGCATTTCCCTCGCTGGAGAAACTGCCGCCGTTCTATCGTGACCTGATCGATCTACTATTGGACCTCGACCAGCTGAAGAAATCTCTGGGTGCGATCGATTGGTGCTCACATCAGATAGCGAGAATGACGCGGGCTGCCAAGATCGGTATCAAGAGAAGCAGAAGCCTGAGGGAGATCGATGAGATAAGGGAGGATGCGTACGGCAGATGCGCATCGCTGGTCAGACAGGTGAAGGAAGAGCTGGAATTCCTTGGAAAGGCGAGGGATCAGATAATGAAGCTTCCGAACATAAACCCGGAGATGAGGACCATCGTGGTCGCAGGGGCGCCGAACGTCGGCAAGAGTTTGTTGGTCTCGAACATGTCGACCGCTAAGCCGAAGGTCGCAAGCTACCCGTTCACCACGAAGGAGATAACGGTAGGGATGTTCACGCTCGGGCGCAGGAAATATCAAATCATCGATACGCCCGGGCTGCTCGACCGGCCGCTGGAGGAGAAGAACGAGATAGAATTGCAGGCGATAATCGCGCTCAGGAATCTCGCGGACCTCGTGCTGTTCATCCTGGACCCGACAGGAACTTGCGGCTATCCGATAGAGTATCAGGAGTCGCTGCTGCGCGGAATAAGGAAGCTCTATCCGAATATCAACACGATAACAATAGAGAACAAAGCAGACATCTTGAAAAGAGACAACGAGAACATCAAGATCAGCGCGCTTACAAAGGACGGACTCGATGAGCTGAAGAGGAGAATCGAGAAGGAGCTTCCATCGGAAACAGAGTCGAAATCCTTTTCGAGTACGAAATTTCGGATACTAAACTCCTGCCAGTAAGGAAATCGCTGCAGTCGAAGGCTCGCCTGTCCCTTTAAAACCCTTTTTATTTTCATTTCTCATATTTTCGTCAACGGCACATAACAATCAGCTTGTCATCAAAATTTGTTCCGAACCGCTAAGAGTATCAGTTGCGCGACCGCGGGAAAAGCCCCGATAACCCCCTACGATACTTACGACGTCGACCTTGTGGTATCAATGAACCGGGATGCGAACACTGTGCTAGTCCCACACTGTATCATACTTGAGACTCCTACCGATGCGATTATGCCGAGCGTGGGGATCGCTTCTGATGGGACAACGTAAATCGTCTGGTCCGACCTCAGAAACGGTCAATATGAGCTGTACTACACAAAGAGCAGGGTCATCGCACCTGGAGAATACACTTCATGGTCGACTCAGACACGTCTGACAACTGCTGCTGGGGATTCTCTCTACTCATCGATGTGCGTGAATAAGAACACAGGGAAGGTGGCAATCGCCTGGAGCGACGCAAGAGATGATATCGGGGATGGAAACCGGGAAATATATTTCACTGCGAAATACATTTAGAGACATATAGAGGACAAACGTGAGGAAAGATGGCAGAGGATAAATCGACAGAATATAAATCGGAGGATGATGAAACCAATACCAGGAATTATATTCTATATTCGTCGGAGATAATCGGAATCGCTCTCATGTTGATCGCATTTATCTCTGCTGGGATAGTGGCTACTCATACCGCGATGTGGACTTTATATGATAGCTATTTGTATGAATATAACAAGATTACTATTATTGCTTTCATTCTTGAAATGATCTGTCTCTTTTCTCCAATTCTTGTATTGGTAGCATGGGCTATTATGCTACCCTCACGTGATTTGAGTTGGCTCAAATTAATCGTTGTAATTGAATCGCTTATCTTAATCGGATTACTATGGATAATCTCAATGAGAACGGTCTTCGGGGGTGCGACATAGGTAATAATCGCTTTGTGGGGGAAATCGATGAGAAATATATTTGCGGACGCAAAAGAGAAACTGAAAGGGATGAAAAAATCTGATAAGATATTATTTGTTATTGCAATAGTATTGTTTGTCGCAATTGTACTCGCAGTCTTTACAGAGATGGCAATAAACTATGAATTAAAGCGTTTGAGTACTCCACTATGGATAGAAATGTCCAGGACAGTAAACTCAAATGGAACATCATGGGTAATTTATATTGTCTACATGAATTATGCCGTCCCGACAAGAGATGTATATGTGAAAATATTAGATATGGATTCTAATGTATTAGTTTATGAATTGCTGAGCAATTACCCGTCGGGAATAAGAAATAATGGCCTTACATATTATGATTTATCAAACAATGATATTTTGGATGCTGGCGATTACTTCACACTTGACGTGACCAAATATCCTGCAGGCACGGAGTTCCAATTGGTGCAGTATAGATGGGGTTTAGCCGGCCGTGTAATTCTGGGGTAAATTTCTTAGCCTGTAGAAATTCTCTAGTAAAACCCTTTCCAGTGAGGGAATATCTGCAGTCGAAGCTCGCCTGTCCTCTTAAAACCCTTTCGATTTTCATTTTCTTTGATTGTTCATATCAGCCAAACTCAAGAGGACCGAATAGGATTCCTTCCGCCAAATTTACCGGCTTAACGGAAAAAGGTGCAATCCGGCGATTTATCGGCATCTCGGGAAGGTATAAAAAGGAGGGCTCTACAAGACCCCCTCAAACCCTTCTGCACTCTTTGCAGTAGCCATCTTCAGCCCCTTCATAGAAGAGTTCCTCATTGTAGGAGACTCTATGTGAGACGCCCATCGTGTTCAGTCTTTTCAGTTCTTCGCCAGCCAATCGTCTTTCTTTCCATTCTGGCATCATCCTCCTAACTCCCCAGTAGACTAGAGGAACTTGGTCTTCCCAAATCGGTATCTCCTATGTCCCTCTCATGACGGTAAAGTACTCTTTATTGGCTTTTGCGAGGAATCTTACCCGAATGGGAACTACATTTAGTCATAAGAGCTGGTCGAGCATTCACTGAGCATGCGATATCAGCAGAGGCCTTACCGTCTCTCTGCATGGAGAGACTCAATTTAAATGCTTGGACTTCTATGCGAGATGTCATGCCAAAGATCGAAAGGGTGCTCGTAGCAATCATCAGCTTCGTCGTAGGCGACATAGTTGCCTGGGAGCTTCTGGGAGCTATATCCTGGCCATCATCGTATTCGTTTATGCGTCCTCTAATCTTGGCAGCTCTCGTAGTCGCAGAAATCTTCGCTCTCTGGGCTATACTATCGGACAAGGGATCGTAGTGACTCTATTAAGGCAGAATGAAGGACAGAAAGCAATCGACCGATTGTTCTCTGAGCCGAAGGCAAAGGGACTCGTTTCGCCGAAAAGGAAACTCTGTCGCAAGAACGCTGACTGGTATCTTGATTTCGGGAGCGACCGAATCTTCCCGTCGAATATACTACAATGCGATGCATTCGAATCTGGACGAAACCCTCGTGAAGTTGCCACTATTGCATGAAGAACATCACCTCACGAGTAAGAAGACAAGTAGAGTCTGGTCAGAGATGAATGCCTGTGGCTCATTTGTCTTTGTCATTCTCATGCTTCTGTCTCTGCAGTATCTCGGTGCCTTTGTCACGGTCTGCTTAGCAGCCCCATTCCTTATCATCTCAATCAACGGTTCTCAGAGGATGTTCAGGAAGGCACTTGGAATGGAGGAGACGAATGCTGACCTGGGCGCTGCAAAGGCTCTGATCGAGAACTACGGCGTCAGGAGACCTTCGATGGTGGCCGCATCTCTATTCAGAACCCTGAGAGCTAGACCACGAGACAGGACATCACTGGCCTACAGAGTGAGAAGGTTGCTGACAGTGGATTTCCATCCTTCGGACAACAAAAGAGTCAAAGCTATCCAGGAACTTGAGGAGTCGATTGCCAAAGGAGCTGATGAAGCTGGAGACACCATACAGTAGGCCCATTCAAGAGCTGAATGGGCTAATCGATGAGGGCAAGAGGATAGCTAAGGGTCTCGCAGGTGCAAAGAAGCTCAAAGGCCAGGCCGATGTCGCCGCCGAGTTGGCTAAGCTCGCTGGTCTGGCGAGACCACGAATTGTAGACAAGGTCGGTTCTGGCATCAAGAAGATGGCAGATGCGACAACGGATTTCAATGCAATCGCCATTGCTCTCTGGTTCAAGCGAGTCTATGGTGTTGTCGGGGAGCTGCACACGGGACGGCGTAACTGCGAGCTTTCGGAGAGAGAGAAGAAGAGTGTCTTGAGAAGCCTGGCAAAGGCGGGTCAATCGAAATCACTCAAGATGATACTCACCAAGTCTCTGCCCATAGCGAGTACCTTAGTCGCAAAGCTGACTGTTCTCGAATGTGCCTGGAAGCCAAGGGGAAAGCTCATTCCTGCGGCTAGACTCATCAAAGGCGCAGAAGAGATTGAAAGCATTCTTGCTCACGATTGTCAGGGATATGTAAAGCTATGTGACCCCTATTGCTCAAGGCGAACCCTTTCCATTTTAGAAGCTACTCCGAAGGTATTGCCGATAGCCGTTTTGACAATGAAGGTCGATGATGAGAAGGTATTCAAAGATGCTTTAGACCGAATAAGACAGTCGGGTAGGAAGTTGTCTGTAGCAGTGCTAATGACAAGACCGGGATTTCATGACCGTTATATAATCGCGCAGAATCGTGGCTGGATAGTTGGCGCATCGATTAAGGATATTGGCAACAGGGACACATTGATTCACCAGCTCGATAACAAAGAGGAAGTCGAGAAGATGATTGACGATTACCTTAACGGGTTTAAAGGTACTTTGCAGAAGTGGTAGTTATCTTCTTCGTGCTCTATTGGTGGAGGCTGCGCTTGCGGAGGCCGACTTTGCAAATGACAAGAGAATTGGACAACGCTTCGCCATATCCCAGATAATGGAGTCAGCACAGTTATCTCTTCCTCCTCCTTCCCTTCTTTCTTTGACATTTTATACTTGTATTCTTTGCTTGCTTTTACTCTGGCAATTTCGAGTTTGACTGCCTGTCGGCACACTTCGTGGATGTCCGAGTTTAGACCCGCGCCAAACACCTGTATACTGTGGAAACTATACCCTCAGCAGAACATGAAGCGCTATGATTTCACCGGATTCACTGCAGCTTGAAAAGCCATCGATTCGTGGTAAACCCTCCCCCGCAGTCCCCTTATCGGTTGGTCGTATGAAGGTCTGGGCTATGCCTATCTTATGGGTAAGAAATGTGCTCTCGATTTCCTCACCAACTACCAGAGATGGTTTATTTTCGCCGGACGACGATTCCACTGTGCCGTTTTCTGTAAAGTGGCAGCTGCTTCCTCAAACACCTTAAGGCCTCTTCTGGGGTCCGTACTTTGTAGATTCGATCATGAGGGAGTTTCGGGATTCGCCTTCTGCTGTCGATCGCCATTCCTGCTAGTTTCCCACTCCAACCAGGAACATCGAAAGCCAGTATCAGCCTCTTCAGAGACCATGCATGGGCTATCTCCGACAACGTCCCTGCACCTCCTCCAATCGCAATGATTGCATCACTGTTGGCTACGATGACGTTCCTAGCTTGGTCCATACCTGTAGCTATAACAATATCTGCAACTTCTCGCGCGACCTCTGGGTCGAATCCAGGGAGAATGGCAATGAGCGAACCATTATGGTATTCCCGAGAGGCGCGCGCTCCTTTGGAGATGGCTTCGGGGAGATCGCCAAGTCCTCCGGTAACGATTCGATATCCGGCATCCACGAGTCTTTGACCCAGAGATTCCACTATTTTCCACTTCTTGCTCCCCCGTTTAATGTGAGTGTCTCCAACAACTGCTATTTGAGGCTTCATTGGCATTGTTCCACCTTCCTCGGAGCCTTGGCAAGAATGCGACCGATAATCTCCTCTCTCACACATATAGACCTAATCGATTTGTCGACAGAAGGTTCATAGAAGTAGATTGTTGATTGTATGTTGATCGGGTTCTTCGCCATTTCCACAATCGGCACCATGTATGCCCAGTCCTCTGCATGCGGAATCCATTCACCATCTAGCTTCAAGTCCTCTTGAGGAATCCGATCGTAGAGATATTTCCGGAAGGTTCGGAGGTGCTGCCAGACATTGCCACCACGATTCTTCCTCGGTTCCTTGAATTGAACAGTGTAAGTCTTGTGCTTGTCAGTCCTGAGCATCGACCCTACAGTCACGTCAGCACCGTGTGCATACAGGTCAAGAATTATGTCAACGACATCAGAGCCGATCAGCGCATCATCCATATCTAGCATCGCGATGATTGACTGGCTGTTGGTGCAAATGTTGCGTATTGCATAGTCGATGTTTTCTATTGGGCTAACAGGGATATAGTTGCGGTATACCGTGAGACGACTTCCGAGCATCCTGCGCCAGACCTCGTCAGAAAATTCCTCTGCTCCATTGGTCGATGCGGCATCAATCAAGATTACTCCAAATCGCTGGCAACGTTGAGAAAGTAGAGATTTGAGACACCGTCTCGAGACCGATGATGGTACGTTACGCCCACGAACCAGGAAGATCAAGTCCTCCGATCTTTGCCCAACCCATTCCGCTGCTGTTCCAAGTAGGTCAACGTGTCCGCGCTGTCCTAGGTAGACATTGCCTTTTTCCACAGATTTGAGGATGTTGTACCATGCGTTGATATCTTTCTTCCTCTCGTTGGGGACATGAACGAAGAATGTTGTCGGGTTTCCTCCTCGATATGATTGATATGGTGAGCTTTTAAGCAGGCGATCAATGGAACGGTGCCACGGGTACTCCAATTGCCCATTCGCATCGACTCCATTCGGAAGCGGACGCAGAGCCATCAACCTATCTTTCGAGAAGACAGAGCAACGCACTTCAGTCCTCCATTTGGCCCCCTCATGTTCGTATGTGAATGGAGATGGATACTCCGCGGGTACTGGAAGAGAGACGGTCAAGGCAAAAGGGTCCTTGGTGAAGACATCAAGCATCTCGCCTAGGTAATCATGGTCTCTGTCGAGGCGACCAATGATGCAATCGCTATCTATCTGGAAGATGAAATCCCCCTTACATTGTTCGAATCCGTACAGCGTCGTGTAGGTCGGTTGTCCATTGCTGCATCGTGGACATGTCGTGTCGACTGTAAACCAACGGCTCATCGTCTCCCTGATGCTTGCTTGGTCAAGTGGGACCACTAAAATTCGATCGATCACGCCGTCATCTTTTAGAGCGTTCAATTCTGAGAGTAGAGTATCGAAATCTCCCTTCTCGTACTGGCGTGCAAAGGGTCCTTCATGGCTGTCGGTCACGACGATTTTCTCAAGAAAGCACTGGGGACCTTCAAGTTGCCTGACAATATGGCGAATCTGCATCTCAATTGTCCGCCATTCCATTGAACTTGCCTTTATAAGGAGGGAGACGCTAGCCGATGTGGTACGTTTCAGCGGTCGAAGACGCATGATGAGCTCGTCGCTGCCTGGGCACAGCCTCGCAGTGTCAACGCTGGGGGTTTCAATGGTCTCTTCAATCTCGAATCCTGCTTTCCTTATAGTATCCACATACCAGCTGAAAGGTCGGTGATACTCTGTCCTCTTCCTTCCTGTCTCTCTAACGGTCTTGTGGTAGGCGAACCGTTCATAGTATCTGGATTCGAGGGGTATGTGATCTTCCTGTGGCTCGCTTTCTCGGACGGAAAGTTCGAAGGGATTGCATACGCCTAGCAGGACGCGCCCATCGGATGAGACCAATTGCGCGATATCTCGAAGCACATGACTGACTTTGGATTCATCGGCTATGGTGCAAAGGACACGATTGCAGAGTACCAGATCAAAGTGCTCGCCATTATCCATCAACGATTTCAGTTGTTCCTCAGTGAGAGAGGTAACATTCGTGTGATGTGGCTTGGAGCGCTCGAAAGAACCATAATCGATATCATATGCAACGACTGACAAGCCACAGCCCGCAAGCATATCTGCAAGCTTTCCATCTCCGCACCCGTAGTCGAAGATTTTTCGAGCGCCGGACCCTAAAACTATTCCCTTAATGATTTCCATAGTAGACTTCTTATCGTCTCTTTCCTGAACTGCAGTGTAGAACTCCTCGAAGCCGAACGCTTCAGGTATGTTGTCATTCTTCAACGACTTCCTCATCAAATCCTTCAGATCCTTTCGGAAGTGCCAACGGTACATCAAGTAAGTCCTCATGCACATTTGCCTGAACAATGATTCATCGAAAGGAACGATGGAAAGGCCAAGATCGACGAATCTCAAACCGTTTTCACCGACAATCACATTTTCCGGAGATATATTCGTCAAGACGATCCCAAGCCTCCGGCATTCCTTCATCAGGTTAATCAATTCATTCAGGTGGCCGCCATCATATCTGGATCCAGGCCAGAATCGATACTTGAAGACGACTCTATCGTCGATGACATACAATGCCTCAAGAGCAGGGATTCCTCTCAAATCGCCCCCGCTACCTAGTTTCGAAGCGAGGAAATCAATGTGCCTGTCTGGGAAATGGTCAATGCCATTATAGAAGTACTTGTAGACGTATAAACCGTCGGTGAACAGGATGCCTTCACAGCCCTCCGATAGATATCTGAAGTTCGTGAGGCAAAGTTTGGCAGATAAGAACTCTCTGGCCTGGGTTATATCTACAGAATCTGCTGAATTGAGATGATGCTCAGAATAGGATTCCACGATTGAAGACAGCTCACGGAGGAAATCCGTTAGATCCTCGCGTGAGAAGTCCCTTGAGATTGTCCTGAGCCTTGTCAGGGTCTCGGCGGAGAAGGTGTCTCTGACTGTCATGAGGAACTTCTTGAACTGGCTGATTTTATCGCTCTCAAATGACGATGACATTATTCCTTGCAGTTCCAGATTCTTGATTGCATTATTGATGGAGTCCACCAATCCTCTGATTCGCCAGGCATTCATTTCAACTCGAATCACGCGCTCGCGGAGGAATGCTTGAAACCTATTGATTATCTCCTCGATCTCCAATTGCGATAGGGATAGGGCCTCGTGGATTGATTTGCGACAGAGACCATCTACAGACCTGTTCCTGAGAACGAAGTCAAAGGCTCTGATGAATGAGGCACCCATTACATCTGCCAAAAGAGTGTTGATGTTGAGAGCCGGACTACAAGATACGCTTCGGCTATGTCTGACCAAAATTGGCACAGATCCGATCTTCTTCTTTCGCCTTCCTATTTTTTCTCCTCCAAGTTTCATGTTCAGCAACACCCAGAGCGTGTCCCCCCGCCTGAGGCTTATCTCGCCAACGATAGGTGCGACATTCGGATAGTTCTTCAAACACTCAATATCAAACACGAATGTATTACCACCTCGAATTGGAATGGTATCGTTCTGCGATTCCGCGTACGCCGGCAGACCCCGCATTAGCGGTCTGGATAACGCAATTCCGTGACCTATCTGAACTGATCTGCGCAGAAGGCTTCCGAAGTCGACTGGTTCTCGGTCATCATCGGAAAGGATGAAGAACGGTGTCTCGAGGTGGCCAAAGTGCTTTTCTGTCAGGTCATAATAGTAATCCGGGTATTTTCGAACCAGAGCCTCATTGTGGTCTTTGCGGAAGGAGTTGCTAGGCAGGCCTTGTCCCCCCAACAAGTACCAGAGATTCGCATAGAGGTCTACCAGTTCGGTCCGGATGATGGCCGCAGCCGGAACGCACGGATCCCCGGTTATGCCACCAAGTACGATTGAGAAACCTTCGCTTCTGAACTTCCACAATAATCTCAGGAGACCATTTCCGTGCAAAGGTTTTGTCTCGGATCCGAAGGATAATCGATCGAGGCGTATGTCGTCATCAAGAATCCAGATAGCGGGATGACGCAAGCCCCGACTCTCGAGGTACAGATAATGATGCAGCACCGTGCGGCCATATGCGGCCCCGATCCTTCTGGAGACTGGCACGTAATACAAGCTGAATTTGCCATCATTGGCGTCTTTCTCTATTTCTTGCCGTCCTATGATGCGGATGGGCAGCCCTTCGGCCGAGAAGGATTCTGCGAGCTGTTGCAGCTTGTTTGTGTCCTTTGTATTGTCACACACTACCACCCTGTGAATTGCACTTTTGACTTCTTTGCTTAGATGAGCGATGTCCCTCAGAAGCGCTTCCGTATTAGGAAGCGAGGAGGCAGTGAAACCAATCACGAGCTCGATTGGCCCGGGGGAGTCCTCAGGCAAATCACTGGAACTACGTTCTTCTTCAGGTGTCGTGATAATCTCAGGTATCTCAGGAATGAGGCACCCGAACAACTCCCTAGAGCGCTTAAGAAATGCTTTTCGATCTTCTTGGCTCATCCTCGGCCAGTACTTGCGGTAGAACGCCTCAAGTCCAGCCCTCTTCTCATTGGAGCCATATGTCGAGAGCCTGGGATGGTTCGTTGCACAGTGGTGAACGAGATGCTCTTTCAAAAACGCATACCGTATGTTACCGAGGTCCAACAAGCGAATGAGCAGATCTCGGTCCGTAGTACTTTCCAGATTCTCATCGAATCCACCCGCCCTCAGAAGCGCGTCGAATCTGAGCAGTAAGTTCGAATTTTGGACTCCGGGATTCCCTCTTAGGAACATCGTGACCGAAAGAGAATCAGGTATTGGCTGAGGGATGCTACTTCCTTCTTCGGATTCATGACGAACAATCCCTGTCACTACAAGATCGAGTTTTTCTTTCATAGCAAGATTGACACACTTCTCGAGATAATCGTCTGCCCACCAGTCGTCATCATCAAGGATGGCGACGTATGTGTCCTCAGCATTGACTTCCATGGAAAGGAGGCTCTCAATTGCGGTATTGACTGCCCCTGAGAGATTCTTGGAACGCATATTGATCAGGAACTCGGCATGTGATGCACTTTTTACCTCTTCAGGGACGCTGGAGATATCATCATAACTCTCTCCGACGATAAGGGTCTTAAAAGGTTTGAGGGTTTGAGATGCTACAGACAGAAGCGCTCTCTTGACCAAGCTAGGTCTGTTCTTGGTTGGAATGATCACGAATACCTCCAACCAGATCACCATCCCGTCTCAGCGAGCTGTTGCCTCGCAGTTGACCCCGTTCGGGACAAGCTTCGGCTCAGTCGCATTCTTTCTTGTCCGATGATTGACGGCCTCTACGGCCTTAAGCAAAATACAGTCAGGACAGGCATTTATCAGTTCGGCTGTGTCTTTGGGCACGCATTTGCCACCATAGGGGCCTAGAAACGGTCTCAGATGCTCCTTGCTCTTCACTCTCCTATCCGCAGCGACTACCTCCATGACAAGATTCGCATCAGCGCCGACTTTGCTGCAAATCCATTCAATCTCATTGGTGAAGCTAACCTTGGTCGCTATGAATGCGTTGTGAGCGAGTTTGCCCACCTCAGCGCTTCTGTAGTCGGTTCTTATGATCTGGGCATCCTCTGCGAATGAGAAGTATCTGAGAACCTCCTCAACGTCTTCATCGGCACCAGCAATTACTATGCGGTCCGGACAGACTGACCATTGGAAACTGCTTCTCTCTCTCAGAAACTCTGGGACATATAGCAGCCTCAGTGACGGATATTTCGACTTTGCTTTGTCCATATACCCAATTCTCAAGGTGCTTCGAATCACCACGGGCTTCGTGTAGTTGTCTTCTGAAAGTCTCTCTAGCACTTCGTCCACATGGCTGCAGTCCAACCTCCCATCTGCCCCCTCGGGGGTCTGGACACAGACGAACACTGCATCTGTGTTCAAGATATCCTGCCATCTATACTCGCCGACGATGTCATATACTACAGTCTCATAGAACCAATCAAGCGTGTGCTTCAACGCTTTGCCCACAGAACCTAGCCCGATAATTCCTAATTTGGCCTTCATTTCCTCAACTTCTCTGGCTTCGCCCTGGAATCTCCGTACAGGCAGATTCTCTGGCGACCGAAACGGAGACTCCCGTTTCGGGAGAACATCTCATTCGATGTTCCGCAAGCCGTAGAATTAAATCATTCTATGATTATATAATTGTTTCTCTACAGTTCTCTCGCAGGGTCATGCTGTAACATATAACTCTCAAGCCCGGAGTCCGTATTGACTGGATGAATGAGCTTTCGCTCATTCAGGATGGAATGCATTAATGGGCGGCATCTGCCAGAGCAAGCGGGAATGGGGCATACGCAGTTCGGGTATCGGGATGATCCTACGCGGTTATTGAGAGAGTACAATCAACGAGGAGGATTGGAGCATTCTTCTACAAGTTTAACAGGAGGTTCGGACCCGTTAAGAGCCGTATTGGGACGATGTAGCGCAGGGAAGTCTATCTCAAGATCCCGATCCAATTGAAGTTTATATTCTTTAGCTGATATAAATTAATGCAAATAAGAAAATCACTAACATGAAATTTAATGAAACCCCAGATTTAAGTTCTGGATAAAGCTAAAAGCTTCAATGGGGCCACGAATTTTCATTCGTTGAAACAGGTTATCGCGCCGATCCGAAAGGTTTCCCCGATTATATCCTACATATTTTTTCCGTTTTTACATCTTCGTTTCTGTTTATTTTGCCATTTCTGAGGTGCTACCCTTCAATGCTCGATAGATTTGCATACGACTAAATCCCCCCGCAATTTCGCTTATTTCTGTTACTTTTTGCCCTTAGAATATAGTTCAAGTGCCTAGAAAGTCGAGAGGCTAAGCTCAGCCAGTACAAGCATTATAAATTATTCTAGTATATTGTCTCTGAGAACGAGATTTCTCTTCATAACTTCCTCGCCCGTATCAAACTGGCCTTTAATATATCGTTTTGCATATTTTAGCGATTTCGCCGTCGGTAAGCCATCTTTTTATACGTATCATCCCGAGGCCGAAGCGGAGCGGATCGTCTAATACCGTTTTGTTAGCTCATCACAAGAAATGGCCCGTTTTTGAGGATAATAAATTTACTAGCTCGCTGATACAAAATCAGGAAGGCGTGAAGATATGCCAAGAAAAACGCCCCGGAAGGCCAAATCAAGAGTAGATATCTATTACATAATAAGGACCAGCATAATCTCACATTTCATTCGAATTTCCCTATTCTAGTTCTAAGAGTTTTAGCACTTCTTGTGTTGAAAGGCTCTTGTCATAAGAACAGGCTTTGGGAAAATTAATGGGACCTAAATCGCAACATATCGGTATTATCCCTGAAGAAAAGTTTCCGGCCGAGCAAAGGGGTTAAAGTGCAACAAAATGTTACAAAATGAAATATCTGCCAGTTGGAAAAATTGAGAAACTTACAGAGGAGTTTCGCGCTCTCAGAGGCAATATAATAGAACAAACTATAGATTTTGACTGGCTATAAGCAGTTACTATCAAATCCTCCGATCTTTGGTAAAAAATCGCCAAGGAATCACGAGAAATTTGGGGGAAATAGCACTATTTTCAAGGGGATAACTCGATTCGATTCCCGAATCAAAATGTGTAATTTCCCCGGAAATTCTCACGGCAATCAAGAGATGGCAATCTGGCGAGATTGGAACAGTGGAGTGTATGCAGATTATGGAAGAGGTCAGGAAGAAAATCGCTGTTCGGCCTTCCGTCTGAGGAGTTTAGTATCCGAATTTTCGCAATAGAAATCCTTTTAGTCACTTATCGCACTCACGGAAGGCGGGTTGCACTTAAGAATGAAATTGCGCGAAGAGGATACTCTCGCGCACTGCCTGATGGGGGCGCGTCTATCCGATGAGTCACATTGCCTGCAGCGAGTCGATGAGCCAGTACTTCAATTCTCTGAAGCATGAAGCCGATAGGTGTTATGAGATCGCCAAGAAAGCACGCGCGCGCGGCTTGGACCCGGCGACCGATGTCGAGATACCGCGCGCGGAGGACCTCGCGGGAAGGGTCGAACACCTGCTCTCAGATTGGGGCACGGAGGGGATCGCGAAGCGAATACGCGAGCTGAGCAAGAGACACGACAGGGAAGAGGTCTCGATATTGATAGCGAAGGAGCTCGCGACCATGCCTTCGCGCAGCAGGGAAGAGGCGATCGACAGGGCGATACGCGTCGGGGTCGCGGTCCTCACTGAGGGCATACTCGTCGCGCCGCTCGAGGGTATCGCGGGAGTGAAGATCAAGCAGAACCAGGACGGTTCCGATTATCTCAGCGTCTATTTTGCAGGCCCGATCAGGTCCGCAGGCGGTACTGGTCAGGCCATGTCCGTGCTGATCGCGGACGTGGTCAGGAGAGAGCTGGGGATAGGGAGGTACATACCGACCGAGGGGGAGATCGAACGGTTCAAGGAGGAGATCCCGCTCTACAAGAGCCTCCAGCACCTGCAGTATCTTCCGACGAACGATGAGATAGAGCTCATCGTGAGGAACCTCCCGGTATGCATAGACGGCGAGGGAACGGAAGAGGACGAAATCACGGGCTATCGGGATCTCCAGAGGGTAGAGACGAACCGGGTGAGAGGCGGTGCATGCCTGGTCATCGCCGAGGGGTTGTGCCTCAAGGCTCCGAAACTTCAGAAGCACGTCAAGCGGCTGAAGATAGACGGCTGGGAATTCCTTGATGCATATCTGCGGAAGAAGGGGAACATTTCTGAGAACGGGAACGGCGGAATCGCGCCGAGCGAGAAGTTCCTAAAGGACATCGTCGGCGGAAGACCGGTGCTTTCTCACCCGTCACGTGTGGGCGGGTTCAGGTTGAGATACGGCAGGAGCAGGGCTACTGGCCTTGCCGCGGTGGGGCTGAACCCCGCGACCATGCAAGTCCTCGGAGGATATATCGCGATCGGGACGCAGCTGAAGCTCGAAAGGCCCGGCAAGGCGGGCGCGGTGACCCCTTGTGAGTCTATCGAAGGGCCGATAGTGCTGCTCGATAACGGGGATCTGGTGCAGATCCAGACGTTCGAGGAGGCGAACCGGCTGAAGGACAGGATCAAGGAGATAGTGGACGTCGGGGAGATTCTGATATCATTCGGGGAGTTTGTTGAGAACAATCACCCGCTAGTCCCCGTGGGCCTGACGATCGAGGAATACCGGGCGATGCTCTCGAGAAAGACGAAGGAGTTGCCGAGCGACTGGGAATCCCCTTCGTTCGAACGCGCGCTCGAGCTCTCGCGAGAGTATGACCTTCCGCTGCATCCCAGATTCAACCTCTTCTGGTCGGACCTCACGATGCAGCAGATTAAGACCCTGAGGGAATACCTGATATCGAACGGAAAATACTCGAAAACCCTGACGATGGATGGCAACCCTGAGATCAAATCGATATTGGAACTCCTTGGCGCACTTCACCGCGTCCGGAACGGAAAGATTGTGATAGGTGCGTATGCTAAGCCTATGATTTTTGTCCTGGGCCTCCGGACAACCCATGACGGCAAGCTGGAGGAGGCTGCACCCTTGGATGAGAACCTGCCCGTGCTCGACGCTCTGAAAAAAATGTGCGGGATCAAGATATATCCGAGAGCAGTGACGAGGATAGGCGCGAGGATGGCAAGGCCGGAGAAGGCCAAGGAGAGGAAGATGAGCCCGCCGCCTCATGTCTTATTCCCTATCGGAAACGAGGGCGGAAGCCAGCGCTTGCTTAATGAGGCCGCAGCAAAGGGTGAGATAGAGATCACCGTCGGGGAGAGGCGATGCCCTGTCTGCGGCAACGCCACGTTCTTGTCCATGTGCAGGTGCGGCTCGCACACGATCGCCAGTGGCATCGAGGTGCAAGCGGTGATACCCGTCAAGAGCATGCTAGAAGATGCGGCCAAAAGGCTCGGGATGAAGAGCGTTCCGGAGATAAAGGCCGTCCAGGGGATGATATCGAAGGAGAAGACCCCGGAGCCGATAGAGAAGGGTCTCCTGCGCGCCAAGCATGAGGTGTTCGTCTTCAAAGACGGCACGATAAGGATCGACGCCACGGACGTCCCTCTGACTCACTTCAGGCCTTCGGAGATCGGGCTGACTGTCGAGGAGGCCAGAAGGCTCGGATATGAGAAGGACTCATCCGGGAGGCCGTTAGAGGATCCCGACCAGATATGCGAGCTCAAGGTGCAGGACATCATAATCCCCGTGAGCTGCGCGAAGTACCTCATGAACGCGGCGAAGTTCGTCGACGAAGAGCTCGAGAAACTATACGGGATGCCGCCATATTACAACGTCTCGAAACAGAAGGACCTGATAGGGCATCTCGCAGTCGGTCTCGCCCCTCACACATCTGGTGGTGTGCTCGCGAGGATAATCGGATTCTCGAAGGCCCAGGCTGGTTATGCGCATCCATACTTCCATGCTGCCAAGCGCAGGAATTGCGACGGGGACGAGGACTCGATACTGCTGCTAATGGACGCGCTGCTCAACTTCTCTCGCGCGTTCCTTCCGGAAAAGCGCGGCGGGCTGATGGACGCACCCCTGGTTTTGACAACGCGGCTGAATCCGGATGAAATAGACAAGGAGGCGCACAACCTCGACCTCAGGTGGGAGTATCCGCTGGAGCTGTACGAGGCTGCAAGAGAATACAGACATTGCAAGAGCGTCGAGCACCTGATGGACCTCGCGGGCGCCAGGATCGGCACGGTCCTCCAGTATGAGGGGTTCGGGTACACGCACGAGGTCGTCAGGATAGACCACGGGCCTCTGGCATCCTCGTATACTTCCTCGAACTCGATGGGTGACAACATAGATGCACAGCTGGAAATCGCATCGAAGATAAGGGCGGTCGATGCGAGGGACGTCGCGCATCGGGTGATAGTCAGGCATCTGCTGCCCGACATAGTCGGAAGCCTCAGGAAGTTCTCAACGCAGCAGCTCAGATGCCCGAAGTGCAACGCGAAATACCGCAGGATGCCGTTGAGGGGGAGATGCACGTGCGGGAATGCGCTCATTCTGACAGTTTCGGCTGGGAGCGTGAGCAAGTACCTGGAAAAGGCTAAGGAGATCGCGGACAAGTACGACGTCCCGAAATATACGCGGCAGAGGATCGAGCTCGTCGAGACCTCGATAAATTCAATATTCGAGTCCGACAGAGTTAAGGAAAGCAGCCTGGACGATTTCTTCTGAGATGCGTCATTCCTGAAGGCCTGAGACCAGCTCCGAGAACCCCTCGAACCTTTCCTCGAGCAGCTTGAGCGCGCGAATGAGAAGCTCCTTGGCCGACAGCGCACCGTCCGTCTCGTACTTCATTATGATCCTCGTCGGATCCTCTTCGACCTTGATGCACCCGAACTCGCACGCCTCGACACAGGCCATGCAGAGGTTGCATCTCTCGGGATGCGCGGCGATTATTTTCTTGCCTTCCTTGACGAACACGTCTTTCGGGCATACCTCGACGCACTTCCCGTCGAGGTCGCACTTGTCCCCCTCGACCTTGACGTTTGCGGAGTACCTGTAGCCGATGCCGCACACGGGAGAGAACTTCGCGTGGTCTTTCCCTGTGCCCAGCTCGGCCGTGGCATATGCCAGAATCGCCTGTGTTTCGGTCAGCTTAACTATCGGTATCAGGTCGTCCTTGATCTTGAACTTCGGGTCGCCCAACGGCTCCAAATCGCCCGAGTAGACCGTGCACGGACCCTTCTTGTTTATCGAGTACATTATCGTGCAACTTGGACAGCCCTCGCCGTTGCAGGTGCACTTGCTTCTCGGGACGAACGCATCGAGGTCTGTCGGAATGGGCAGCAAACCGAGTCTGTGGGCGATTATCTCGTCGAACAGGGGTGAGACGCTCTCGTACTCCTTGTTGTTCTCGTCCATGATGGACCCCATATGGAACTCGACGTTCTCTATCGCCATCTTCGGCACGTCGGCTATCATCGTCCTCCTGATAGCATTAACTAGTGAGGGGTCCGCGTCGATGAAAACTATTCTGCCCTTGGTATTCGTCATCTCTTGGATTTCAACCTTCATTCGAACCACTCGTCTCCGGATACCGAGCCTATTGGCTCATACCCTGCGTCCTCTCCGTCCGCCCTTCTTCTTTGTCCCGTCGTGCGGCACAGGAGTGACGTCCTCTATCCTGCCTATCCTTATCCCGGCACGTGCCAGGGCCCGGATGGCCGCCTGCGCTCCTGGTCCAGGCGTGAGCGACTTGTTCCCGCCCGGCGCGCGGACTTTGACATGCATTCCATCGATCCCCTTCTCCTTTGCTATCTCCGCGACTCTCTCGGCGGCGCGCATCGCCGCGTATGGGGATGCCTCATCCTTCGCGGCCTTGACGACCATCCCGCCACTGCATTTGGTGATCGTCTCCGCACCGGTGATGTCCGTGACGGTTATCACGATGTTGTTGTAGCTCGCGAATATGTGGACTATCCCCCACTTTCCCATCAGGAATCACTTCTCCTTCTTTCCGCGCGGTTTCTTCTCGGGCTTCTTCTCGTCCGGCTTCTGCTCTGGCTCCTCTTCGATGTCCGGTAGCTCCGCAGGGGCGGTCTCGACGACAGCATCCTTCTCGATGAGCTTCTCGAGCGAGGGCTTCACGGCCTTCGGGATCTTGAACTCGGGCTCCTTCTTGGGCGCCTCCTTTGGCTTCTCTGCTGCCTCTTTCACGGCCTGCTCTATGAGGGCCTTCTGCTTCTCGAGCTCGACCGCCTCTTTCGGCTTAGGTCGCATCGGATGGAGGTCGCTGGCGAGAGGCGATCTTTCGGAAAACGCGATTTCGTTCTCCTCGTCTCGCTTGACGATATAGCCCGGGATGGTTACGATCCGTCCTCTGATAGTGATGTGACCGTGAGTTATGAACTGCCGCGCCTGCTCAGGAGTGTATGCCATGCCTTTCTGGAACACCATCGTCTGGAAACGCCTTGATAGCACGTTCTCGACGTTCAAGGCGAGGACATCATTCAAGGTTGCCCCCTCCATCGGAAGCAGGCCCAATCTCGCGCATCTCCTCAGCAGTTGCTGGGCTTCTATCTCGGCCTGTTTCTCGCCCGCCCTGATGCGTGCTTGGAGGTCCCGGCTCTGTGCCCGGAACCGCCTGATGAGCGATTGCGCCTTCCAGACCTCTCGCTTGTTCTTGAGCCCGAATCTCTTCTGAAGCTCGGTCTCGATCTTTATCCTCTCTGCACGCCAGGGGTGGGACGGAGTATCGTATTTCCTCCTCGAGAACTTCGGGTCGCCCATCTACTCACTCCTTTTTCTTTTCTGCCTTCTTCTCGCCCGCTTCTCCCGGAGCGACCTTCTGCCTTATGACGCCGACCTGGAGTCCTGTTCTGCCGTTCGACTTCGTCCTTTGGCCTCTGACCTTATAACCTTTTTCGTGCCGGATGCCCTTGTAGCATCTGATCATCTTCATCCTGTTGATGTCATCCCGTCGGAAGATCTCGACATCTGCGCCGACGAGATGCATGTCGTCCCCGCTCTCCCAATCGTGCTGGCGATTTACCATCCAGCTGGGCACGAGCTCGACGAGCCCCGTGACAGTCTCCTCGAGCTTCGCTATCTGCGCATCATCGAGGCTTCCGATCATCGTGTTCGGAGATATACCCGTGAGCTTGGTGACCGCCTGGGCGGCCCTCAGGCCTATCCCGCGTATCCTCGTGAGCCCCAAAAGAACCGAGAGCTCACCATTGATGTCGGTGTTGACCATCCTAACGATGAACTTGAAATTATCCGGGAGGTCCTTCCTCTTTGGCATGGCCGCCGGGGCTTTCTCCTTCTCGACCTTATCCGAAGAGCCTTTCGGCTTCTTCTCCGGCTTCTCTGTTCCGACGGCTATGTCTTCCAATTAATGACCTCCAAGGGCAATTATTTCCAAAGACTATTCATATCAGGCGATAACATGCCTGATTGAGCGGTAATGCAGAATGCTATTTCATATAAAAGCGTTTTGGACTGCCGCACGCCATGAGGGTATCATCCTGGAAGGTACGCGACCCCGCCATCGGCGGACGGGGCCGTTTTGAACATCCTGCAAGAACGGGCCTTTGAAAATATGCATATCCGAATGAAAATAATTCACGGTCCTTCCGACCTTTAAAATGTACATTACTCTCATTGACACCGTCGAATGAGATGTATCCTCGGCTAATCGGAATTTCGCATTGAAAAACAGTGTTTATTCGCAAATCGCGAACATTCGAAACCCCGATTGAACGAATTTAAGATTCGAAGTATCTGGCTTGCTTTTCAAACGAAGCATTAATCTCTTCATTTGACGGCCTTTCACAGACCTCGACGGATCTACACATTTTTTTCATCCTTCAAAGGATATTTATACAATCAAAACAAGTAGCGCAACCGGTGTCTGAGGTCGGTGGCTCAACTTTCCTCCTAAACAGTTTTTATCCCCACCACACCGACCGATGACACCTTTAATCTTCTGTGTGAATGCGTTGGCCAGCATGGAACATCATAGGAATTATATGCCCAGGAGCTCAGTAACCCCTTCGGAATGGAAATCAAGGAGAAGGTTCTGAGCAGGATACTCCCATCGTCCGAGGAGCAGGAGAGGATCGATCATGCGGTCGACGAGCTCCTCGAATTGCTTAGATCGACAGCTCAAAGGCGCAATCTGCCTTTCGAGCCGCTTCTCGTGGGCTCCATAGCAAAAGGGACTCATCTCTCGCATCCTGACATAGACCTTTTCCTGAGGTTCCCCACGGACATCCCGGCGAGCATCATCGGGAAAACGACTAAGGAGATCGGCAGGGAGATCCTGGAGGAGCCGGAGGAGAGATATGCCGAACACGCGTATATATCCGGATTCTGGCACGGGTTCAGGACAGACCTTGTGCCCTGCTACAACGTTCCATCCGGCAGGGGAAGAATTAGCGCGGTCGACAGGACACCCTTTCATACCGAATACGTCAAGAGCCACCTGAGAGACGACCAGAAGAACGAAGTCAGACTCCTGAAACAGTTCCTGAAGGGGATAGGAATATATGGTGCTGAGGCAAGGATCCAGGGATTCTCCGGGTATCTCTGCGAGCTGTTCGTCATAAAGTTCGGGGACTTCGATTCCCTGATCAGGGCGGTGAGCAAATGGAAGCCACCCGTGTATTTGTCTCTCGGCGAGAAGGGTTCGCGGAAGTTCGATGAAGGGTTTGTGTTCATCGACCCCGTGGATCCTGGCAGGAACGTCGCATCCCCGGTCTCCGACGCGAACACGAGGCTGTTCATCGACGCGTGCAAGAGTTACCTCAAGAATCCTGGCCTCAACTTCTTCTTCCCGAAGGAACAAGAGCTCATGACGGATACGGAGCTCCGAGCGCTGATATCAGGTCGAAAGAGCACGGTGTTGGTCGACTTGCCGCGCCTCGATGTCGTCGAGGATGTCTTATGGCCACAGCTGCGGAAAACCGGGACATCGGTTTTCAAGCTGCTGGAAAGAGAGGGGTTCCGCCCGACGAAACTGACCCTGGATTCCGATGACAGGGGGAACTACATCGTGATAAGCTGTGAGGTCAAGGAGCTACCGCGCACATACATCCATTTGGGCCCTCCGGTGAATTCCCCCGAGGTCGATAGGTTCCGGGCTAAATGGGCGACGAAAGGGGTCAGCCCGCCGGTGATCAGGAAGGGGCGTTGGCAAGTAGAGGCGGAAAGAAAAGCGCGGACCCCGGACCAGGTGTTGCTCCTTAACCTCTCGGCAATTCGACTCGGTAAGGGTTTCAGGAAGATGAACTCGCCGGTCATAATCTCTGGCGAGGGGCTCATGAACATGAAGTATCGCAGGACCCTCACGAAGCATTTCGATGAGAGAAGGCCTTGGGAAAGATAAGCTCACAGGACGCGGATCTCCGTGCTCTCATCGAGATCGAAGGTCCTCGTGTTGCCGACTGTGTCCTCGGCGATAATCCTGAACGTGAAATAATCGTCTGTCAGAAACCCATCCTTCAGATTATCGATTGTATATGAGTAATAGAAGGACCTATCCGTCGGGGTCATGTCGTAGGATTTTTCATGGCCAGGAGGATAAATGCAGAATTGTATGGTCGGAGGCTTTGCCAATGCGCCGTTGTCCGCGACTCTGGCTGACACACTCACGTTGTAACCATTGTCATAAGCATCTCTCAGTAAAATCCTCAAAGAGGATATGCCTCCTGGACCCACCCATTCGTATGCGGCCTTTGAAACGTTGAACGTGTAATTGTAAACGACCCAAGAGCCCGTCGACGTGCAGACGGCTATCTGCACGTGCGTGATGTCCGGCGGAGCGATGTCCATGAACGGCGGGTTCACGACCATTACCCATATCGCGAGGAACGTCAGGAAGAACCAACCACCGCTCTCGAACCAGTTACGCCTGGTGAGCTTTGACACATCGATCCTGACGCCGATCAGGAAATGCTTGATGGTGCCGAGCCCTACGAGCAGCAGGAGCAGCCCGAGGTACGAGGAGCTCATAATCACGGTGACCAGGCCCGCGAGGATCCCGAAGATGGCCCCGTAACCGACCACGAGGAATATCCTCTTGGTGGCGCTCAGCTCATCCCTGAGGAACTGCTTCTCGTCGAACTCCGGAGGCACGAACTCGTATTTCTCCTCCTCCGGCCTGGTTTTCTTCCTCTTCTTCGCCATTGCGTGGGTGGGAAAAGTATGATGCAATTAAAGGTTTTGCACCTGCCCGGCTCGAATCGAAATGGGCCACCTCTTCTCCCGCGGTTTTTTATAGAAAAAATCAATTAATATTTTGCTAGGGGAAAAATGGCGCGACGAATTCGTCTGAACATGTTATGCATTTTCGGGGTCGCCATCGGGATCATCGGCTTGCTCACCCCGCTCATCGATTGGCAGCCCGATTGGATAACCTCGAGTTTCCAGGCTCATCCGCTCTCGGACAAAGGAGGAAATGCGTTCAGCTCGATACTCAGACTACCCTCTTACTGCAAACAGTACTACTCGGCATTCGACATAATCTATTCAAGCTTTCATTCTCTAATGCCTGGAGCTCAAACTCTCTATATCCTGATCGCGATCATCATATTGGGCTTGGCACTCTCGTTGTTGACGCCCGTGGCGGGATTCATCGAGTTCGCCGGGATTCTCGGATGCCTCGCATTCATATACAATATCCGGATAGAGGACGATTATCTGAACCCCAGCTTCACGTTAGAGATCACAGCGCTACCGAACATGGGCGCATGGCTGATCCTGCTGTCCTCGCTTATCATCACCATGTCCTTCTTCTTGCCACTGGGCATAGGCTTGCGAGAAAGATTGCCGAACATGCCGGTCAGGTTCCAGACAACGTTTTCCGTCATATCCGCCGCGGATGAGAAAACTCCGCCTAGATACGAATTCAATTATCTGGCGATAGTCGGTGCGTCGTTGGCCCTTCTCGGCGCGGTCCTTCCATGGCAGCGGGACTGGGTGCGTTTTTATTCCTATCCGGATCTGTTATCTCCGTTTGCCACGCTACAATCCATCCCCTCGTCTGGAACATCGGAGATCTTCCTGTCCGTCGCGGTCTTCGCTTTCATAATACTCTCTTTCATCTCGCCGTTATCCAGCGGGTTCCTTATACCGAGCGAGATATCGCTCTTCATCATATACACGAGATTTGGGCCTGCCTATGGTCTCCCGTATGCATATGCAGGCTTCATCTTGACCGTGCTCGGAAGTATACTCGTGATGCTGAGCTATTTCCTGCTCGTCGAAAACGACCGCGCGATTCTGAGGATCGGGCTGCGACGCAGGATCTGGACGGTCTGCAGGAATACTCGCCCAGGGTCGGCAACGGAACCGAGAGGAGAAACGGCTGAAAGACCGCGATACATGATTCATCTGAACATGCTCGAGATGCTCTCGTTCGGGCTAGGCGTACTCGCCCTTTCCACACCCTGGTTGAATGACGGGGCGCCCAAAGGCGTGTCGATTACTCCGTTGATTTCGGGGTGGATCATGCCGAGCTTTTCAATTGCGGCCATAATGTTTATTATCGGACTGTTTGCGAACCTCCTTACATCTATTGGAAGCGTCATCCAAGCGGCCGCATGCGGCATTTTCTTCGGACTCTGGCTGGGGATTGCGGCTTACGGGATATACCCGGAAATCGGGCTTATCCTGGCGATCTGTTCGGCAGTTATCGGCGTCTCGGGCATCATTTGGCCTGTGTTCCTCCCCAACTATAAGGGAGGAAAAGAATCGATGAATAGATTCTTGTCAATAATCCCGACGTAATCAGAAACTGTGATCAGCCCCTTATTTTCGTGTTCTCTTCCCGGGCAACACGGCAAGAGAAATCTTCTGTTATTATGTGCAAGAGTCAATGACTGCAGGGCACAGTTTCGTCTACCTCCAATAGACAGTCTTATATTGCGACGTTCAGTTTATATTGTTCGGTGCTGAGAATGGCAGAGGACGAACTCGAAAAGCTCCCGGGCGTCGGAGCGGCTATTGCCGAGAAGCTGAGAGAAGCGGGATACACTGATCTCATGGCGATAGCGGTCGAATCACCGAGCAGATTATCGGAAATAGCGGAGATAGGCGAATCGACGGCGGCAAAGATAATCGCGGCTGCAAAGGAGGCGGCGGATGTCGGCAAGTTCGAGACTGGAGACCTCATCTTGGAGCGAAGAAGGAACATCGGAAGAATCCTGACGGGGTCGAAGGCGCTCGACGACCTCATGGGTGGAGGGATTGAAACCCAAGCGATAACCGAGTTCTTCGGGGAGTTCGGATCGGGAAAGACTCAGCTTTGCCATCAGCTCGCAGTGAATGTCACCAAGCCGGTAGAAGACGGTGGACTGGAAGGGCATGCGATCATCATCGACACGGAAAACACCTTCCGGCCGGAAAGGATAATTCAGATGGCCGAAGCCGCTGACCTCGATCCCGATGCTGTTCTGAAGAAAATCCATGTCGCACGGGCCTTCAATTCGCATCATCAGATGCTGCTTATAGAAAAGGCCTACGAGCTGGCGAGGGAATTCCCTGTCAGACTTCTCGTCGTAGACTCCCTGACCGCTCATTTCAGGGCCGAATACATAGGACGTGGGGCGCTCGCGGAGAGGCAACAGGCACTGAACAAGCACATGCATGATCTGATGAGATTCGGCGATCTGAACAATGCCGTGATCGCTGTGACCAATCAGGTAGCGGCGAAGCCCGATGCCTTTTTCGGCGATCCCACACGTCCGATAGGCGGACATATCGTTGGCCATACGGCAACCTTCAGGGTCTATCTCAGGAAGAGCAAGGGCGGAAAACGGATAGCCCGACTGATAGATTCCCCCCATCTGCCGGAGGCGGAAGCGGTCTTTACAGTCTCAGAAGAGGGCATTACGGATTGATCAATCCGTTGATTAAAAAAGGAAGACCGCAATGATCTGAACGACATGCGGTACATGTTCGAGCTATCAGGAGAGCATCCTGATCTTCCGGCCTGGGAAGCCGAGGCTGTTCTCTCATGTTATGGCGATGCGAAGCTGACAGAGAGAGAAAGGGGAGTCGTGATCATCTCTTCCGATGCGAAGCCGGAGAATTTCGTCAGGCGAATTGCGTTATCTCATTTTCTCAGCGAGCATCTTGCAAGCGTAGACATAGACCAGCTCGAATCAATTTTCCCCGAGCTCGATATCCATGAGCGCGATACTGTCGCTGTAAGAGTTAAACTCAGAGATGACAAGAGGGAATCGATTGATGCTTCTGTGATGATGAGGAGGCTTGGAGCAATCATCTCCAAGAGGGCGCACGTAAAGCTCGAAAACCCGGACGTCACCATAAGGGTTTATATCGGCGATAAGGCGCACATCGGAATGCAATTGGCGAAGATAGACAGGAGCCAGTTCGAGAAGAGAAAGAACCGGCTGCTTCCTTTCACCTCGCCTGTCTCTATCCATCCGCGGCTCGCAAGAGCACTGGTAAATCTGACTGTGAATAGGCCGGATGCGGAGATCCTCGACCCCTTCTGCGGAACCGGGTCGATACTGATTGAGTCCGCAATGATGGGGTTCCGGTCGTTCGGTTCCGATATTTCGAAGGAGATGATAGAGGGAGCCGAAAAGAACCTACGGTATCTCGGATTGAATGCGGAATTGAGGGTCCTCGATGTAGAAGACATATCCCAGTTCGGAAGAAAATTCGACTGCATCGTGACGGACCCGCCATATGGCAGGTCTTCAAGCACGAGAAAGGAGCCGCTCAACGAACTCTATTCGAGAGCTATCAATTCGTTCGTAGATAATCTGAAAGAGGGTGGCAGGATCGGCATGATACTGCCGAACGATGAGAAGCTCGATTTCAAGGATGAGCTCGTCCTGATAAGGAGCACCTCCGTCCGCGTGCACAGGTCTCTGACCAGGAACTTCCTGATATTCCAGAAGAAATGACGCGCTAGACCACCGTCAGCTGTATAGTGATTTCCTCGACCATACCCAAGCCCGCGGAAAACACGCGGACCGAAATGCTCACGAGCTCCCCGACGGCCACATCCTCCGGAGAGCTGACGACGAGCGTAACAGAAATGTTCGAAAGAGGCGGTAAGTTAAGGACCAGGCGGTTCGAAGCGTTCGTCGGATCGTCTGAGTACATCCACGCGCTCCAGCCCGCAGGCGAGATGGCGAGCAATTCGAGAGAGGTCTCGAACTGATAGCTGCTGTTTATCTCTATGGAGAAATTCCGTATCTGGTTCTTACCGATGGTCGTCGACATGGGGGTTACAGCGAACGTGAAATTGCCCGATAACAGCGTGACCTCGATCGGCAGGTTCCTGAAGAAACGCGTATCGTTCTTTGCATAGATTAGAATCGAGGCGTTCACCGTCACCTGCTTCAAGACAGGCTCCTTCTGGTACACCGTGAAGAGAGCCGTAAGATTTCTCCCAACCTTGACGACGACCTCGTTCGACTGGGATGAGACGTTGGTCCCGGTGGAAGGATCACGGTATGAGACGCTATAGCCCAGGAGATTCTTCACGCTCGAAGGCCCGAGGTCGAACTTGAGCTCGGTGATGACATTGCCCGTGCTGGTTATCAGCACGGGGAAAGTGTGATTGAACATCATCGAGACATTCCCTCGGCTACTACCGAGCACCTCCGCGTCGAAGCTGTAGTCCATATCGACATATCCCATTGGCACAAGCACGAAGCTCGTGATGAGTATGACCCCCATCGCAGCCCCCAGAGCCTTCTTCCCCCAGGGGAGTTTCGTGATATCATTGAGCGGCGGCGCGTGCTCCATCCCGAGGAACAGCACGATAAGACCGAAGAGCATCCACCCGAAGTTGAAGAACGCGCCTATCAAGAACAATGCGAACACGCTCGCCCAGCTGAGATAGCGGGCGTTCTGCCCGAGTATCGCCCTCGCGATGTGGCCACCATCGAGCGATCCTGCCGGAATGAGGTTAATTGCCGTGACGAGGAATCCGACCCAGCCGGCCATTGCAGTCGGGTGCAGTACGTAATTCTCAGGCACTGGAATGAAAAGCCCTATGATGTCATAGATGAACGGCAACGTGATGTACATCGACCCACCCGTCTCCTCCGGGACGGGTCTCGCCCCTTGGGCTGTCAGGATCAGGCCAATAACCGCAACTGGGACGGCCACGACGAACCCGGCGAGTGGCCCGGAAATACCGAGATTGAACAGGGTTTTCCTGTCAGGTATCGGCTCGCGTATCGATATGAAAGCCCCAAACGTGCCTATGGGCGGTGGCGCAGGAATGAAGAACGGCAGAGATGCGGAGAGCCCTGCACGCTTCGCGGTTAGGTAGTGCCCCATCTCGTGCGTTCCGAGGATGGCGAGTATCGGCAGCCCAAAGGTTAGCGCGCCCATCAGGATGGTCTCGACGGAGAACAATTTGTCCCCCTGACCAATATACCCGCTCCAGAGGAGCATGCCCGCGAAAATCGTCGTGGACAATGTGAAAATCAACATCACGATGTTCAACCAGATTCCTCTGGGGGTCGGCTTTGGCAGCCTGCCAACGGTCAATATATATTCTCCGCCACGATATGCGATCATTGGGGTATAGTCATGCTTCGCCAGTTCCGCGCGGAGTCTGTTGAAATTCTCATCGAGCAGAGCAGGGTTGAGCTGGCACTTGAACGATACGGAGTCATGTGCGAGGTTAATCTCGTACACGGAGAAGTACCTTGACACGATGCTCTTTATGAACTCGACCTCTGCGGCCGCATCCGGGACCGGTGAAGATTGCATCGACCGTTCCATCCTTGGCATTCCATATAATTCTTTTCAATATCGGCCAAACATGGTAGGGCGAAAAACTTGCGCGCATTGCTCATCCTTCGAAAATGGCTAATACGTATACTCTCTACTCGTGCGACGGATATGAGCGATGCCAATCCGATCGTTGAGTTCATGAAGCTCTTCAGGCTCTGGAATGGCCTGATTGCGGTACTGGGATTACTACTTGGTGCGGCAGTATCTACAGGGCTTACGAAATTTGGTTCCCAGCCCGAGGAATTAATACTGGGAGCAATGGTCGTGCTGCTCTTCGTCGGTGCCGGCAACTCGCTGAATGACTATTTCGACCTTGAAACGGATAGGATAGCGCATCCGAATCGCCCCCTACCGAAAGGGACCATACAAAGAAGAAGCGCATTGATCTCCTCCGCCGCAATGTTCGTCGGTTGCGTATTGCTCTCGCTGTTCATCAACTGGCTATCGTTCATGATCGTAATACTTGCAATATTCATCATGGTAGTCTACGAACTGAAAATGAAGAGCCGAGGATTGATGGGGAATGTCCTGATCGCCTTGCTCGTCTCTGCGCTTTTCGAGTTCTCGGGCTCCGTCGTCGGATTTCCCGAGAACACTTTGGTATTAGCAACCCTATCTGGACTCGCAACCTTGGGAAGAGAAATCGTGAAGGACATCGAGGACATGAAAGGCGATATGTCGAGGATGACGCTTCCGAAGATGATAGGCGCGAGAAAGGCAGGATATGTCGCTCTCGTACCGACGTTTATGGCGGTCGGCCTCTCGCCGATACCCTATCTCATGGAGCAATTGACCCACTATTACCTCCTCACGGTCATGATTGCGGACGCGCTGTTCGTGTATGGAGCGCTGATACAATTTCAAAACCCGACCAGGGGACAGAAAATCTTTAAGGGAGCCATGATTGTCGCCCTCATTGCCTTCGCCCTCGGCGTGAGACCATGAAGGTGCTTGAATACATCCAGCGAACTTTGAAAGAGCGCAAGATGCACATGACGTTGATCGACCCTGCTAGCCAGCACGAGGAAAAGGCCGGTCGGATAGCCGCGATAGCCGCCCGCCTCGGCTCCGATGCGTTCATGGTAGGCGGTTCGACCGGGGTCACGCTTGAGAATCTCGAGGCGACGGTGAGACAGATACGGCTGAACGCACCGGACAGGCCCATAATACATTTCCCGACAGCAGCGAAAGTCCTGACCTCTTCGGTGGATGCGATCTATTTCATGAGCTTCCTGAACTCCAGGAATCTGAAGAACGTAATAGGTGAGCAGGTCGCCGGCGCGCCGATAATCAAGAGAATGGGGATAGAGCCGATCCCAATGGGGTACATCGTCTTCGAGCCGGGTATGAAGGTGGGAGAGGTCGGCGAAGCGATGCTAATAGGCAGGGGGGATTCGAAGACCGCCATAGCGTACGCTGTTGCGGCAGAGTTCCTCGGGATGAAGCTAATATATCTTGAGGCGGGAAGCGGTGCGGATGAGCCTGTAGCTCCGGGCACGGTATCCGCTGTCAGGAAGGAGGTCTCGATACCTATCGTTGTCGGAGGGGGTATACGGGACGGCAAGAAGGCGAAGGCGTTGGTGGATGCAGGCGCGGACATCCTCGTGACCGGAACAGTGGTGGAAGAGTCTAATTTCGAGACCAGGCTGAAGGAGATTCTGAGCGCGATTCATTGAGACGAATCGATTCTTATTTTATAGATACATCACAATCGGCCTTTTACTCTTGATAGCTGAGCGTGATTACGATGAGGAGCGATTACTTCTTGGCCAAGGCGAATGAACAGAGCAAATGGCGTATGCATGATTCGATTAACCTTCTGCCATCGGAGAACATGACGAGCCCCGAGGTGCGCTCTCTCCTCTCATCCGATTTCGGGCACAGATACACGCTCCCAGTAAACTCGCTCTGGTGCGGGGAGTATATCGAGAACTCCTATCGCGGGACAAGGATAACGACCGAGATAGAGCGTTCCGCGGAGAAGGTCGCATGTGATGTGTTCGGCGCGAAACACGCCTGTGTACAGCCGTTGAGCGGACATGTAGCGGCAATGATAGCCCTGCTGTCCGTCACGAAGAGAGGAGGATCCATCTGCTCTATACCGGTCAGCTGCGGCGGGTATGATGGGTACGCACAGCCGTATCTGCCAGACATTCTGGGGCTGACCTCCTGGGAGCTGCCGTTCTCCAAGAGGGTCTACAATCTTGATGCGGAGAGATCTGCAGATCTGATCAGAAAAAGGAAGCCCGATGCCGTCGTCCTCGGGGCGTCGTTCATTCTGTTCCCATACGATATAGGCCCTATAAGGGACGCATGCGATGATACAGGAGCGTTTCTGATATACGATGGCTCTCATGTTCTGGGTTTAATCGCCGGAGGGGAATTTCAGGCACCGCTCAAGGAAGGCGCCGACATCCTGTACGGATCGACGCACAAGAGTTTCTTCGGGCCGCAGGGCGGAATCATCTTGACTGAGCGTGACGATCTCGATTTGGCGATAAGGAAGAACCTTACTTGGAGGGTTGTCGACAACGTTCATTGGAACAGAGTAGCCGCCCTCGGGCACGCCCTGCTCGAGATGAAGCGCTTCGGAAGACGCTATGCAAGACAGGTCGTGAAGAACTCCCAGAGGCTCGGCATGGAGCTCTCCGAGCGCGGGTTACCGTTGAGGTATAAGGAATTGGGCTTCACGAGATCGCATCAGCTGCTCATCGACACCGAGAGGCTGAAAAAGAGGTTCGGGCTGGGAATGAACGATTTCTCCGTCCGGCTGGAACGATCAAACATAATCATCGACTCCGTCGGCAGGCTGGGAACGGCGGAGATCACAAGGCTCGGTGCGAGAGAAAAGGACATGACGGATATTGCTGAGCTCTTTATAGATGCCGCCCATGGAAAGGATGTAAGAGGGGCCGTTAGAAGAAAGAGACGGGGGATGAGGATCGCGTTCAGATTGGTCTGATTGGTGCGGGAGGTCGGATTCGAACCGACGCACCCCTACGGGACGGGATCTTAAGTCCCGCGCTTTTGGTCCAGCTCAGCCACTCCCGCTCATATTGTAGCATCTCGTGATAGATTTGACTCAACGGATAAAACCTTCGGGCGCCGGGGAAGCGTATTCCCGTCGACGCGCATCATAAATCGGCCAATACATCTTCGAGGTTTGGTCGGCCTATCTCCTCGAGCTCGTATCTTGTCCTGATTATCGGCTTATCGACCTTTAGTATGCGGTTCAGGTCTATCGGGGTGCCGGAAACGACGATATCGCAGTCGCTCGCACGAATAGTCGTTTCGAGGTCCCTTATCTGGGTCTTCCCATAGCCCATTGCGGGCAGGACCTTCGTGAGATGCGGATATTTCTCGAACGTCTCCCTTATCGAACCCACCGCGAACGGCCTCGGGTCGATTATCTCCTTCGCCCCGTGGTCCTCCGCTGCTATCAGCCCTGCGCCGAATGCCATCCCCCCATGGGTCACCGTCGGGCCGTCCTCTATCACCAGAACGCGTTTTCCTCGTATCATGTCCGGCCTGCTCACCTTTATCGGTGATGCCGCCTCTATGATCTTCGCTCCAGGATTGATCTGCGCAATCGTCTCCTTCGCTTTCAGTATCTCATCCCGATTCGCCGTATCCATCTTGTTTATTATGACGACATCCGCAAGCCTCAGGTTCGTCTCGCCCGGGTGATAGGTCATCCCGTGGGTTGGCCGGTGCGGGTCCACGACCGTGATGTGAAGGTCGGGCCGATAGAACGGGGTATCGTTGTTCCCTCCGTCCCAGATAATTATATCCGCCTCCTTTTCTGCCTGCCTGAGTATCTTCTCATAATCGACGCCTGCATAGACGACGATGCCATTGTCTATGTGTGGTTCGTATTCCTCGCGCTCCTCTATCGTGCACTCGTACCTGTCGAGATCCTCGTATGTGGCGAACCTCTCGACCACCTGGTTCTTAAGATCGCCGTAAGGCATTGGATGCCGGACAACAACGACCCTCTTGCCCTTGTCTTTCAGAATCTTTGCGGCCTTCCTGGTCGTCTGGCTCTTCCCAGAACCGGTCCTCACAGCACAAATGGCCAGAACCGGGACCTTGGCCTTGAGCATCGTCTGGTTCCCGCCCATAAGCCTGAAATCCGCCCCGGTTGCCAGTACGGTGGATGCCTTGTGCATCAGGTCGATGTGTGAGATGTCACTGTATGCGAAGACCACCTGCTCGACATCGTACTTCCTGATGAGCTCCGTAAGCTCGCTCTCCGGATAGATCGGTATCCCCTTCGGGTACAGTTTCCCTGCCAGCTTCCTCGGGTATTTCCTCCCCTCGATATTCGGTATCTGGGCAGCTGTGAACGCGACGACTTTGTATTGCGGGTTGTCCCTGAAATAGACGTTGAAATTATGAAAGTCCCTCCCGGCCGCCCCCATGATGATGACCTTCTTCGGCATGATAGCACCTTCCCCTGACAATCGCACAATGATTCCCCTGGTCGGCTTTATTTGTTTCCGAATAACGGCTTCCGGGGGTGTGGAATAGCTCGATCCCCTGCTTCTTTACTTAAAGGGTATAGCCAAGATAATATTACCACGAAAGGAATTCAGTATCGATGGCGTATAGGCTTCCGACAGACGATGAGATTGCCGATGCGATCAGGAGAGCCTTGGCGAGACACGGGGTCGTCAACTCGCAGAGGAAACTGACGGAGCTGGTACGAAAGGAGCTGAAGAGTGTCGATCCCGATTTCACCATAGCCGAAGATAGGGTCAGAATGATGGCAATTGAGAAGGGGCTGGCGAAGGTCAGCATAAACGCGAGAGACACGCCTGAAAAGACCTCATCGAGCATCTGTCCTGTCTGTTCTAGGAGGATGAAGCGCATAAGGAATCTGACGGTGTACGGCGGCTCTGTGGATATCGGATACAGATGCCAGAGATGCGGGTATTGGACAGGGTTGAAATCGCGCCGACCGATAAGATACATCTTCAGCGCAAAGGCGTAGAGCCATCATGAAAATCGAAAGCTCTTATTATGACATTCCCATTAGGAAAAGAGCGCCGGGAGCGATGATATCGTGAAGCTCTGGGATTTCAGGATGATGCGAGATGGAAAGATAGAGCTCGGGAGGAACATGGCGGACCTCCTCGGCATGCCGGATGACAGCGAGGTGTTCATGACGATGTTCAGATACGAGAGCGACAGCAGGATATCGTACGAGGTCGTCGTATCGCCGTTCGGCCCGGAGAACTACCGCGAGCTGTGTTTCGCCGTGTTCCAGGTGAAGGACCAGCCAGGGGCTCTGGCGCAGTGCGCGAAGTTCCTGAAATCGAGGAACATCGACATCTTGAACTCCGAGAGCATCGCCTTCATGCCCTCCATATTGATGAAATGGGTCATGCTCATAGACCTCTCATTCTATGGCGACAGGAGGAACCTCGAGAGGGAGTTCAAGGAGCTCAAGGATGCCGATGACCCATCGCTCTCATATGTCGACTCGATGCGGACCGAGCCCTCGAACCTCGCGGATAGATATACGAAGGGATCCGCAGCTGGAAACGCGAGGGTCCTGACGAGGCCTCTGAGGAAGATGGAGAAGCAGGGCACAATAATAAAGAACGGCACACTCCAGCTGCCGGAAGCCTATCTCGGATTTCTCGGAAAAAGGGACTCCCCGGTCATGCTGATTGGTGACTCGAACTCCTGGCTATTGTCGCTTTCGTTCCTCAGCGAAAAAGCGGATCTGTGGAAGCTAACGTACACGATCCCTGACAGGCCGGGTGCGATATATGAGATATCGAACGCGATGGCGGAGGAATCCATAAACATACTCGCGGGCTACTCCCAGGTCCTCATCTATTACCAGAAAATGCTGTTCGAGATAGTTGTCGACATCTCGGGCTGCAAGAGCGGATGTGCTGACTTCAAGGATCATCTCCTGAAGAAGACCGCATCGTTGGGAAAAGAGTTCAGCCTCGTATCCGCCGAGAAAATAACCTTCATGTGAGCAGACCTCAATACGGCTCACAAACGAAGAGCCCGCCCTCCCTTCTTACCCTTACGACCTGGTCTTTCGATATCTCACGATTCGTCCAGCAGACTATCTTTGGGCCATCTAGTATCTCGACCATCACGAGGTCCATCGGCTCCGAGCGCTTTTCCGGCGAAATGCCCAGCTTGACGTGAGAGAGCACTCTGCCACTGTCCTGGAATTCCTGGGGAGACATCGTCGCACCGCATCTCGGGCAGATATTGCATGTCGATATCGTCTTGAAACCGCACTTGCAGGATAAGCCTTTCATGACTTGGATCCACCGATCATGCTCCTTCTGGTTCGAGCAATTTTCCGCTATTTAGATTCATCTGATAGGGCGATTGTTATCGCAGATGATAAGAAGGGGGAAAGGAATAAAGGTACAGAACTAGCTTTCAGCCCTGCTTCGAATAGCATAGAGCGAAACGAAGAGCCGAGTCTGAATCCGTCGGCAGTTTCGAGCGGCTATTCGAAGATGAATGGACGACAAGCAGGGGAACAGCTGATAGGAGCACGGAGGAACACGATTGGATCCTATTGACGCGTGCCGGCTAATCATGGATACGTACGCCGCGAAGATCCTCGTCGCGTGTGCGAGAAGACCGAAGCATGCGTTGGAACTGAGCAAGAAGCTCGACATACCGATCGCCGCATGCTACCGGCGAATCCATGTCCTTGAAAGGGCCGGGCTCGTACGGCCTGTCAGCCGGGCTCTGACACAGCAGGGGAAGCGGATAGTGCTATACCAATCGATGCTGAAGAACGCCTACATATTCTTCGAGGGCGGGAAGCTCAGGGTGAGATTCCAGATGGTCACAGGACAGGTGCAGGACTTTGGCGGCGAGTGGAAGGAGATCAAGCTGTTACCGGACGAAGAGGAGGAGGAGACGACCTCTGGACTTGTCATGGTGAAGGAGACGACAGCGGGGGATAAGAAAGGGGAAACGAAGCCCCCGGAAAAGGAAGAGAAGAAATCGGATTCAGGTTCATCGGTCGATCCGGATTGAGAGGAGGAATGAAAATGATGGAAAAAGCAGGCACGAGGACGTTCCCTAGGGAGATACTCTCGTTTATGGCTGGCCCGGGCGGGCACTCGCTCATTGTGAGGGGAATGGCTGGTACCGGGAAGACCACTCTCGCGCTCCAGCTCATAGAGGAGATGTCGCACATACAGCAGAGCTATTACATGTCGACGAGGGTCTCCGACCAGGCTCTGTTCAACCAGTTCCCTTGGCTACAGGAGAAGGTCAAGGAAGGAGAGGTCCTGAAGGCGAGAAAGAAACTGCGCAAGAAAGCGGAATCTGATATGGACATGGAGAAGATAATGCTGGGCCTGGCACAGATCAAGGAGGAGCTCAAAACCGAGAAGAAGTTGGCACCGCGCAAGGAGCTGAACAAGCTCGAGGGGAACATCGAGGCCGGAGAGGAAGGACCTGCGACTCCCTCAGGCGAATCCGAGATGGTCGTCACTGTCGGATCCCTGATGCCGGAGATCGAGATGGCATATGATGTCGTGGACAGGGTTCTCCCGGACAGGACCCTGGTGGTGATCGACAGCATCGATGCCCTCTCGGAGAAGTATGGCGTGCCGTCATCTAAACTCGTGAACGCCCTTCAGAAAGACCTGGTGGAAGGAGCAGGAACGAACGTCGTATACGTACTCGAGACGCCGGACCCGATGATGGACTATCTGGGGGACGGTGTCATCTACCTGAGCCTCGTCAGGCAGGGCGAGAGGAGATTGCGGATTTTGGACATCCTGAAGCTGAGAGGATGCGAGATCAAGCAACCGCAGTATGTTTACACGCTGCTCGGTGGCAGAGTGAGGACTTTCGAGTATTGGCGATACTCCAAGCCCGAGAACCCGATTCCTTTCGAACCGATACCCGACCCGTCCGATAAGCTCGTCTCGACAGGCATAAAAGACCTGGACAACATGCTCAATGGCGGTGTCCAGAAAGGGAATCTAATACTCGTTGAGCTGGGAAGGGGCGTGCCGGCGATCTCGAGCAGTGCGATCGAGACGGCGATGCTCTGCAGCTTCGCGTCCCAGAACAGAGGAGTCATCTGGGCACCGACGAAGAAGGTCGGGGCAGACGACGCGAGGAATGACGTCCTCGGGTTCCTGACGGAAGAGCAGTTCGATAAGAACGTCCGGATACTCGAGCCGCACGCGACCCCGGGGGAGAGCAGGAGCTATACGCTTGCGCTCGAAGGGGAGGATGTGAAAGTCGACCTGAAATGGCAGAACATACAGTTCGCCCTGCAGGGCTCGAAGGGGCCATATCTTACCGTCGCCGGGTTCGACTCGCTCGAGACGATTTACGGTGCGAATGTCCTGGACGGCATGATGGATTATATCTCCGCATTGCTGAATTCTGGCGGTGTCTTCCTCGCCGTCGCCACGGCGTCCTCGAAATCGTTGACGAAGCTCGCGGATATGGCGCACGCGCATGTAAGGATCGACAAGATATGCGGCGTCACCGTGATCAGTGGCGAAGAGCCGTTCACGCCACCCTATGCGATGACCCCACCGAACGAGGGTGACTTCAGGCCCAGGTTGGTCCCGGTTCTATAACCCGAGCCAGGATTACAATGTTTCCCGAGAGATACTCGGTCATCGTAGTCGGACCTCCCGAAGCCGGAGTGCTCGAGTTCTGCGCATATCTGGCGGCTTTTTACCTGAAACACGGGCAGGAGGTCGTCATGGTGGAGACAGACGCCTCGGCAGATCTCGTGCACGCGCTTATCACCGAGTTCGGAGGAATAAATTCCGGACATCGAGATACCGCTCCTATCACGATGATCGATTGTTTTGGCGAACCCGGTCAGGAGATCGATCGATTGCGATATGCATCGCCAGCTGATCTGCCAGACCTCCTGAGGAAGATCGGACAGGCGATCGCGGAGCTTAAAGAACCGGTCAGGGTGATATTCGATTCGCTGTCATCGCTCTACATTCACAACGCCGCAGATGACGTGACGGCATTTCTCGAGAACCTGATCGCCATCTCTACGGAGAGAGGGTCGCTCACTGCGACCCTTCATGGGAACATGCATCCGACCGATCAGGTGGTCGCCCTGACGTCACAATGCGACGGCCTGATGGAGATGATGGTGGACGAGCATGGAGACAGATATATCAGGATCAAGCGCATGAAGGCCCTCGCCATCAAGCCTAACTGGGTCCCGTTCGAACCAGGGGTGTCGGACCGGATATCCGGGGCATCGCTGCTCTGGAAGAGGTGAATGAGGCCGGGGAACAGGATATTCATCCCCCGGATGACCTTTCTCAGTGTTTGAACAGACGGACGCCGCTGAAGACCATCGCAATGCCGTGCTCATCGGCTGCCTGGATGACCTCCTGGTCCCGCACTGAGCCGCCGGGCTGTATTATCGCCGAGACGCCGACCTTTGCTGCGGCATCGACACCATCCCTGAATGGGAAGAACGCGTCGGAGATGAGCACGCTCCCTTTCGCCTCCGGTCCCGCCTTCATGCCCGCGATCGTCGCGGAATCGACCCTGCTCATTTGCCCTGCACCTACGCCCACGGTCCGCTCTCCCTTGACGAGCAGAATGGTATTCGACTTTATGTATCGCGCTACCTTGACGCCAAACAGCATCGCGTCTATCTCCTCCTCGGTCGGCTTCCTCTTCGTGACGACCTTCAGTTGGTCTCTCTTGATCTCTATGTATGGCTCCGTCTGCACGAGCAGGCCGCCGCGAACATACGCGTAGAGTCTCCGGTTGGCGTCCTCTGGAGCCCTCTGCAGCGGTTTACCCATCCTCAGGAGTCTCAGGTTCTTCTTTTCCTTGAGCAGATCCAGAGCCTCCTGGTCGAAGTCCGGCGCGATGACTGCTTCGATGAAGTGCTTGCTCATCTCCTTGGCCGTTTCAAGGTCCACTGTCCTATTCAGGCCTACAACGCATCCGAACGCGCTTATCGGATCTGCATCATACGCTAACCTGAACGCCTTCGCGATGCTGTCCGCGCTCGCGGTCCCGCACGGGTTCGTATGCTTTATGATTGTCGCGGTCGGTTTCTCGAAATCCACGACTATCGACATCGCGGCATCCAGATCGAGGATGTTACAGTACGAGAGCTCCTTTCCCTGCAGCTGCTGCGCATCTGCGATCGACAGCCTCTCTTTCTCCGAGACGAGCTTGTAGAACGCCGCTTTTTGATGCGGGTTCTCCCCGTACCTCAGGTTTTGAAGTTTCGTCAGCCCCAGCGTGAGATCTTGCGGGAAGAGCTCGCCCAGGAATCTCGTCCCGAGATATGTGCTGATTATCGAGTCATATTTGGCCGTCTGGGAAAACGCCTTTACCGCGAGCCGGCGCAGCGTCTCGAGCGTGAGCTCGCCATTATGTGCCTTCATCTCGTCGATGACCGAGGGATAGTCAGCGGGATCGACCACCACGGCAACGCTCTCATGGTTTTTCGCCGCGGACCGGATCATCGACGGCCCGCCTATATCGATGTTCTCTATCACTTCCTCCAGGGTGACGTCGGGCTTCATTATAGTCTTCTCGAACGGATATAGGTTCACTACGACCATGTCTATCGGCGCGATCTTCAGATTCCTGATAGCCTCCATATGCGCGGGGACATCCCTGCGCGCGAGCAGGCCGCCGTGAATCATCGGGTGCAACGTCTTCACACGGCCGTCCAATATCTCCGGGAAACCCGTGACCTCGGAGACGTTCTTCACGTTGATCCCCGAATCCCTCAACAACTTCGCAGTCCCCCCGGTCGAGAGGATCTCGACCCCGAGGGCGGACAGTTCCTTCGAGAATTCTACAAGTCCAGTCTTGTCTGAGACGCTAATCAGAGCTCTTTGTATCTTCGACAAATCAAGTCCTCCGCATGCCGTTCAACGGGCATCCCATTCTGCGGAGATGCCAACGAGATATAAGGGTTTATGATAAAAAGGTAGCGAAAGGCTCGCCCGCTCTTCCGATGGTTATCACAGGCTCGGTCTCGGCAATAGCCCTGCCTCTTTGACTATATACGGGACCATCTCTTCCCACATGACCGCCATGATATGTACGCCGTGCACGCCTTCGATGCTCTTTAGCCGCTCGATCATCTCGACGCATATCCTGAGCCCCTCCTCCTTCTCCTGGTTCTTGTCCTTCGCGTTCTTCATGCGCGTCACGATCGAATCGGGGACCTTCATTCCGGGTACCTTGTTCTTCATGTATCTGACAGCTCCGAGGGATTTTGACGGGATCACTCCTCCCAGTATATGCACTCTCTCGTGCAGCCCGAGCTTCCTGACCTCGGCCATCCATCTCTCGAACCAATCGAGGTCGAATATCGCCTGTGTCTGGATGAACTGCGCTCCCGCATCGACCTTTTTCTTGAGCCTCAATGCTCTGAATTCATAAGGCGTCGCGAACGGGTTCTCCGCGGCTCCAAGGTAGACGATAGGGGGCGACTCGAGCTCCTCGCCGCTCAGCTGTCTCTTAAAGTCGCGCATATTCCTGAATGTGTTTAGCAGCGAGATCGAATCGAGGTCGAACACTCCCTTGGCCGATTTCTCGTTCCCGAACGTGTGATGGTCTCCCGTCAGGCAGAGGACGTTCCTAATGCCTATCGCAGAAGCCCCGAGGAGGTCGCTCTGCAGCGCTATCCTGTTGCGGTCCCTGCAGGTCATCTGGATGACAGGTTCGAGCCCCTCCCGCATCAGTATCACCGCAGATGCGATGCTCGACAGCCTCACAATGGCCGTCTGATTGTCCGTAAGGTTGAACGCGTCCGCGCTGCCCTTCAGTTTGCCTGCGAGCTCGATCATATGCGACGGGTCTGCACCGCGCGGTGGGCCTATCTCAGCGGTCACCGCGAACTTCCCTGAGTCTAGTATCTTCTGGAGGTTGCTGACCGGCTTCATCTCTTCACCTCCTTGCCCGTCCTATCCGTCGGCTGAATCAGGAGATCTTTGCGCACGATCTTCCTCCTTCCTCCGGAATGGCTCTTCGACCAATCTTTCGGCTCGGAGATCGCCAGCATCAGGTCGAGCCTGTTCTGCTGCTTTAGTCGCTCGTATATCATGGCCCATGCGCAGTCCGTCTCGAGGTTGACCTCGCACTTGTTGTCGCTCGATCCGCCGCAGGGACCGTTCCGCATGCTCTTCGCGCATCTCGCTACCGGACAGATACCACCCGTATAGTACAGCACGCAGTCTCCACAGGCAAGACATTTCTCGCTCCAGACTCCCTGCTCCTCCGGAACGCCGAGGAAGCTGGTGTTCAGGCCAGGGAATACATGCTTTGCAGGGTACATGTCAGAGATTGTCTGACAACCGAGACCGCACGCAAGCGATACCGTAGCATCGGCATCGAGGATCTTCTGTTCGATCGCGCGCACCCACTCCTTCTCGCACTGCCTCTCGACCACGCTCTCCTCGATCTCCCAACCGAGGTTGTCACGATCCGATATCAGCCTGAGAGCGGATGCCAGCTCCGCAACCTCCTTCTCGCCTCCAGCCATGCAAATGGCGACGCAGGTCTTGCAGCCGCAGAGCAATATCTTCTTCTTGCCGACAAGCATCTTTGCGATCTCGCTTATCGGCTTCCTCTCCCCGATTATCACCTCATCGCCCCCTTGAACGGCGTCGCTGGCAAGGAACCGATCTTCTGTTCGAACTTCCTGAGTCTCGAGAGCAGCAACGAGCTACTCACGGATGCGACATTGAACATTTCAACCCTGTCAGGCTCGATCTGAATGTCCTTCAGTATCTCCTTGACGCGCTCCACACGACCTCGGGCAAGCATCGACCCGACATCGTGATAGCAGTTCTCCTCGAGGCAGCCTATCACCGCGATGCCGTCGGCACCAGCTCTGAGTGCATCGAGCATATGCGTCGTCTCAAGCCTCCCGGTGCATGGGAGCTTGATGATATGGAACGACTCGGGGAGGCTCTCCCCGGAGACAGATATCGCTCTCAGCGCGGAAAACGCGTGGTTCTCGCACACGAACGCCACGATGCTCAGCTTGCCAGTCAAAATATCGCCTCCTGGGAAACGAGTAGCTGCGATTCGATCTGCGCTCTCGTGCAGTTCTTGAGCTCTATCGCCCTGCTCGGACAGACTCCGACACAATTGCCGCAGCCCGCGCATTTCTCCGCGATGATCTCCGCCTTCCATCTGTCGTTCATTCTCGCAGCCCTGTATGGGCAAGTTCTGACGCATGTGTTGCACGCGGAGCACTTGTCCTCATCTATCACGGCTATCGCGCCCTTGGCGATGTGATATCCTCGGTTCAGGAAAGCCGATAACTCCGACAGCACCGCGCCGAGCTCCGGGTATGACTGATCGGTAAGTTTCGCAAACCCCGCATAGCCGACGACGAATATGCCGTCACAGGGCGATTGTCCGATTCCCCTCTGAGGTCCTCTTGAGCGGACGCGCACATCCCAATCCCCGGGAACGAACATACGCTCGATGAACACGGGCTCCCATGGCCGGGTTGTCACAGGAGCGACAATGACGTCCGCCGGTATCTCCAGGGTCTCGCCTAGCACTATGTCTTTGACCATTATTATGGGTTCAACCTTGTCGATCTTCGGCCTGCTCTTATCGTCGTACCTGATGAACTTCACGCCAGATTCCGCGGCCTCTTTCCATACGAGCTCGAGCAGCCCGGCCGCCTTTATGTCTCTGGCGATCACCGAGACCTGTTCCGCAAGCCCGGCAGAGGCCGCATTTTTCGCGGATTCTAACAGAGAATGCCAGAGAGGCACAGGAGTGTCGGATGCAGAAGTCAACGAGCCGAGGTCGTCAAGGAACACGATGCCCTTGGATTTCGCCCCCGAGGACATGAACTCGTCGAATCGCTCCAACGGGACAAACCTGACGCGCGGGTTCGTCGGGGGCCTCACATCTGCGAGGCACCTCTCCCCGACCAGGAGTACCGCGGCGCAGGCAACCTTTTTCTCTTCTCCGTGTTGAACATAGGATATTTGGAAATTACCAGGTATGCCATCGAGATTCTTGATGACTGCTTCATCGATCACTTCGATGTTCCTGTCCTTCTGTTTGGGTAGCTTCTGAGATATGATGAGTATCGCCTTGTATCCGTGCTGCGCCAATGCCCTCGCTGCCCTCATCGCGCCCTCATGCGATCCGATGACCGCGACGGCATCGCTCGAAAATCTGATACGGCGGTCTCTCACAGGCTCTGACAACGCCAGCCTTGCAGCGGTCTCGCGTATCGCGCACATCAATGGCTCGGGCGAAGGCTGCCCTTTCACACCCTTGGGAGAATATAGCGATAGATCCAGAACCTCCACAAGCGATGGGTCTATTCCTTTGGGAAGGGGGATCTTGCCGAGCGCCTCCCGAGAGCACCATGAAGCGATTATCGCCCTGTCACTTCCTCGAGTGTTGAGGGATCTGATCTTCCTCTTCTGTTCCGCTCTGCATATCTGGTCGAGCTCGAGTATCTTGCCTATCCGACGGTCCTGTTTAAGCTGGGAGATCAGTCGATCGAAATTCCGGTTATCGAGCCCCGAACAAACGGTGCAGCTCGAGACCAATAGCAATATTTTCTTGCCGGTCATCTCATCGCCCCCAGCCACTCGAGGACAGCGAACGCTGTTGCCTTTCCGTCCGCAAACGATTCTTCGATATCCATTGGTGACTTGCACGAGCCTGCGACGAACACCCCTTTCTTCCTGTTATCCTTAGAGATGAAGCCGAGCGGGTCCACCTGAAGTGAAAGCTTAGAAGCCAGGACCTTCGATTCTGGTCTGGGCTGTCCGCCGACCGTGAGGATGACCAGATCGTATTCCCCCTCCTCAATCGACGCATCTCCGGGTAAGGTCCGCCTGACTTTCAGGTTGCCGTTCCCCGAATCCTGCACGATCCCTGCCACCCCTTGGGATATGTTAATGTTCTTCTTCCCGACCGCCCATTCGAGCGCCTCGAATCTCGGTTCGAATGTCCTCAAGTCCATATAGAAGAAATCCACCTGAGTGTCAGGCCAACGCTCGACTATTGAGCGCGCTATTCTGACGCCGTACTTACAGCAGAACTTCGAGCAATATTCTACACCGCCCTTAGTCGTCCTCGAACCAACGCATTGGATGATCGCGATCCTCTTCGGCCTCTGCCCATCGGAGGGCCTCCTCAGCTCTCCGTACTCCGCGACCATCCTTTCGGCGTCCAAGGAGGAGATGACGTTCCTTAGATGGCCGTATCCATAATGCAGCACCCCGGACGGATCTATCGGGTCAAGGCCTGTGGAGACGATAACCGCCCTCGCCCGAACGCGGACGACCTTCTCCCTCGCTCCGAAATTGAAAGCCTGGGTCGGGCATATGTTCGCGCAGAGATCGCACTTTCCGCCCTGGAAATGCTTGCAGAGTTCCTTGTCAAGGTAGGGGGCATTCGGGATGGCCCCGAACGGCGGCGGGATGAGCGCCCCCTTGACAGGGCATATTGCAACGCATTTCCCGCAGGCGATGCACTTCTTCGGATCGACGAATCTCGGGGACATGCGCACCTCCAGGGCGATATCTTTAGTTCCGAGGGTGGCGGATCCGACGGTCGAGAGCGGGTATACCTCCATAGCTTCCGAAGAGCGCATCCTGGAAGCCGCATCCCGAGGCATGCAGACATGGCACCTCGTACACTCAACATCGCCCTTGCAAGAAAGCTCAAGGGCGACCCCACCTACGAAAGGCGCCGAGTCCACTATTGCGACGCTCTTTCCCATCGCCAGCAGGGTCTCGGCTGCCCCGATCCCTGCGGACCCGCCACCGATAATCAGGACGTCTTTCATCTCATCACATCCGCACTATGGTTTCGGTATCGCTATCGACAGTATGAAGCATATTGTGGTCGCGCGCCGGCTTATAGCTCCATCGGGCGCGAACCCGAGAAGAGGTTTCAGAATCCTCCGGAAGGCGCCCGGAGGATCATTTGAACCATTAGTTCAATCCCGTTATCCAACCCTTCTCGTCTATGTCTATCTTCTCGGCAGCTGGGACTTTCGGTAGACCCGGCATTGTCATTATCTCGCCCGTGAGAGGAACTATGAAGCCTGCACCAGCGGATAATCGCACCTCTCTGACGGTCAATACCCAGTCCCTCGGCGCGCCCTTCAAATTCGGGTTGTCCGTGATCGAAAGCTGCGTCTTTGCCATGCAGATCGGCAGCTTGTCCATGCCAGCCTTCTCGATAGCCTCTATGTCTTTCGGGGCGGTTCCGGTATATACCACGTCCTTTGCGCCGTAAATCTCGGTCGCAATGATCTTGATCTTTTCCTTGATCGGCAGGTTCACGTCGTACAAGAATCTGAAATCGGCCTTCTCCTTTTCCAGCGTGTCCAGGACTACTTTCGCGAGCTCGAGGCCGCCCTTGCCACCATCCGTGAACACGGTCGAGAACGCCGCGCGGACGTTGATCTTCTTACAATGCTCCATGCACGCCGTCATCTCCTCATCGGTGTCGGTCGGGAACCTGTTCAACGCCACCACGACCGGCAGCCCGAACTTCTTCATGTTCTCGATATGCTTGTCGAGATTGGCGTATCCCTTCTCAAGCCATTCTAGATGCTGCGGGAGCTCCTTCTTGGTCGGCCGCTTGTTCATCTCTGACTCGGGCATCCCGCCGTGGATTTTCAGCGCGCGCACACTCGCCACGATGACGACGCAGTTCGGCTTGAAGCCACCCTGCCTGCACACGATGTGCAGGAACTTCTCGGCGCCCAGATCGGCGGCGAACCCGCCCTCCGTTATCACGTAGTCCGCGAGCTTCAGCGCGTACTTTGTCGCGATGATAGAGCTGTTACCATGCGCAATGTTCGCGAACGGCCCAGTGTGAACGAAGCACGGCTGTCCCTCGAGCGTCTGCACGAGGTTCGGGTTGATGGCATCCTTCAGAAGGAGACACATGGCCCCGATGCATTTCAGCTTGTCCGCAGTCACGGGCTTTCCGTCGTATGTGTATGCCACAACTATCCGCGAAAGCCTCTCCCTGAGATCCTTCATATCCTTTGCCAGAGCGAGTATTGCCATGATCTCAGATGCGACGGTTATGTCGAACCGGGATTCATGAGGCACACCGCCGGCCGCCCTTCCGCCCAATCCGATGATGATCTTCCTGAGCTCGCGGGCGTTCATGTCCATCACTTTTCCCCAGACTATCCTCGTCGGGTCGATGTTGAGCGAGTTCTCATGTGCGATATGATTCTCCAGACAGGCCGACAGTAGGTTGTGTGCCGCACTGACGGCATGGAAATCCCCAGTGAAATGGAGATCGATATCCCACATGGGATATATCTGCGAATACCCTCCTCCAGTTGCTCCTCCCTTAATGCCGAACACTGGCCCCAGCGAGGGCTCCCTCAGGGATAGCATGACCTTCTTGCCCATTCGCCCCAAGGCCTGAGCCAGACCAATTGACGTGACTGTCTTTCCCTCGCCCGCCTTGGTCGCCGTGATCGCTGTCACGAGGATCAACTTGCCGTCCTTTCTTTTCTCAAATCTCTTGAGTACCTTGAGCGGCACTTTCGCCTTATATTTCCCGTAGAATTCGAGATCGTCCCTGGACAGACCTATCTTCTCCGCAATCTTCTCTATCGGCTGCACTTTCGCCTCTTGAGCAATCTGGATATCGGGCTTCACAAACCCCACCTCCTTTCTCTGTCCGAAGCGAAAGCCGAGGAATTATAAAGCCGTTTTGGAAATTCTGGCTCAAATTCGTCCGGAGGCAATGAGTAAATGGATTCATGACTCGATGACAAGAAATTTCGTTCATGGACTAGAGCTTTTTTAGAAACTTGACTAAAAATTGAAGACGCATCGATTTTCGGATTCGCATTGCGCGAAATTCAGCGGCGCGGTCCTAAAAATTTTTACCACGGACATGCTCGAAGAGGAAATGCTCTCATCAATGCAATTGCAAATCTCGTGGGATATCTCTTGAGCCGAATTGATATCGTTCGGCAGGAACCTAATTTTTATAATTGTTGAGCATTCGGAACAATGATGCGGAAGGTGGGCAAATGGTCGCGAGAATAATTGACGGGAAAGCGATTTCAGAGCAAATAAGAGCTGAGCTGGCCGCAGAGGTCAAGAGGCTAACCGAGAAAGGATTTAGGCCCGGACTTGCGGTCGTGCTTGTCGGTGAGAACCCCGCATCACAGGTCTATGTCAGCAAGAAAGAGCAGGCGTGCGAAGAGCTCGGTATGTATTCGGAATGCTATCGCCTTCCGGAAAAGACGACAGAGGATGAGTTGCTGGCTCTTATCGATACTTTGAACAACAAGGAAGAGATCGACGGGATACTTGTGCAGTTACCATTGCCCAAGCACATCAATGAGGAAAAGGTACTTCTGAGGATAGACCCCGACAAGGACGTGGATGGTTTTCATCCCGTCAACGTTGGAAGATTATGCATCGGCAATCCGAGGTTTCTTCCGTGTACTCCCTGGGGTATCCAAGAATTGCTTCTCCGGACCGGGAACGACCCGGCCGGAAAACATGTCGTCGTACTCGGAAGAAGCAATATCGTTGGAAAGCCCATCGCGATGATACTTGTGCAGAAGGCGCCAGGTGCCAATGCCACCGTGACGATATGCCATTCTGCCACCAAGAACCTGGCTGACATCACGAGGCAGGCGGACATTCTGATCGCCGCGATAGGCCAACCGCAGTTCGTCAAGAAGGATATGGTCAAGCCGGGATCTGTGGTGATTGATGTCGGCGTGAACAGGATAAAGGATCCCAATACAAAATCCGGGACCCGGCTGGTCGGAGATGTGGATTATGATGCGGTCAAAGAAATAGCATCCGCAATAACCCCGGTCCCGGGTGGCGTCGGCCCGATGACGATCGCGATGCTCATGAAAAACACGGTGAGGTCCGCTCAGATAAGGGCAGGCGAGCTGAAGATTTGATGCTCTCCTTCGTGACCGCCCTTCTTGCCCAACACCGTGACAACCCTCGGGCTACCCCTCTTGATCTTACTTTTAGGCATTATTACCTACCATTTGTCAGAAAGCGAAAAAATTAGGGCACGGATATGAAGAATAAGCAAAATTTCGCATTCGATTTTGATTTGTTTTCGCCTATATCTGGCATCTAATCAATTTTTGATAGTCTCATAAAGTATTTATTCAACACGCTGATAGACGCGAAACTGAGCAGGAAACACGAGAGCTCATGATGAAGAATTGCACGAACGCGAGGGATTTCGATTGGCATTTGAAATATATGACAATCCCGCACATGTTCGTTCAATTGCATCAGGGCTCGTCGATGATACAGTTATCAGGAGATATTTTCTGCCATCGATGAAGAGGGGAGGCACAGATTATGCCTGAGATAGAGCATCCTATGCACGAAACAAAGCTATTCACTGACAAGAAATTGAAAAAGAAGCCTAACTTGCCGGATTTGGAAGCTGCGAGAAAGAATTTCAGCTGGGATAATATCTGGAAAGAAATCGAAATATTCCCGGACGGCAAAATGAACGCCGCATACAATGTGATCGACGTTCATGCAAAAACGGCCAATAAGAACAAGATCGCCTTATATTTCGAGGAAGACAATGGCGTGTCTGAAAAATACACATTTGGAGAATTATCAGACCTTTCGAACAAGTTTGCAAATGTCCTCGTCAAGCTTGGCGTGAAAAGACAGGATAGAGTCTTCTATTTCCTGCCCAGATGCCCCGAGCTATATGTCTCATTCCTCGGAACACTGAAGGCGGGATGTATCGCGGGAACGTTGTTCCCGGCGTTCGGAGAGGACGCACTTAGGGACAGGCTGCTCGATAGCGGCGCAAAAATACTCGTCACAGATGCAACGCTCAAAGAAAGGGTATATAAAATCAGAGATCAGCTGCCAGATCTCAAGCATATCGTCGTAATAAAGAACGGCGCGGACGCCTCGAAGGGCGAGATATGTTATAATACAGAGATGTCAAAGGCCTCGCGGAATTTCGACATCGTCCATATGGACCCAGAAGAATATTCGTACATGCTATATACCTCAGGAACGACCGGGAAACCCAAGGGCGTGGTCCACGCTCATGCCGGCATCGTACAACAGTATCTGTCAGCGAAGTGGGTATTAGACCTTCAGCCCGATGACACATACTGGTGCACCGCGGACCTGGGGTGGGTCACGGGCATAGTTTACGGATTGATGGGACCATGGGCATGCGGCGTCAGCCAGGTGGGATTCGGCGGCAGGTTCAAGCCTGAATCTTGGTACAACATTATCGAGAAATACAAGGTCACGGTCTGGTACACGGCCCCGACAGCCATCAGAATGCTCATGGCTGCAGGTGATGATATCCCGAAAAGATACGATTTGAGCTCATTGAGACATCTATGTTCGGTTGGGGAGCCTCTCAATCCTGAGGGTGTAAAATGGAGCATTAAGGTATTCGGGCTCCCGTTCCATGACACCTGGTGGCAGACCGAGACCGGAAGCATACTGATAACAAACTATGCGTGCATGCCGATAAAGTTCGGATCGATGGGCAAGCCGTTCCCGGGAATAGAGGCAGCGATTGTGGACGAAACAGGGAAACCGTTGCCCGTCGGTGCAGAGGGGGACCTTGCAATCAAGCCCGGTTGGCCGTCAATGATGAGAACTATTTGGAATAACGAGAAGCGATACAAGGAATACTTCAGGAATGGGTGGTACATCACCGGTGATACCGCCACCATCGACAAGGATGGGTACTTCTGGTATGTCGGTCGAGCCGATGACGTCATCAAGACATCCGGTGAGAGAGTCGGCCCGTTCGAGGTCGAAAGCGCTCTGGTCGAGCACCCCGCTGTCGCAGAGGCGGGTGTAATCGGTAAACCGGATCCGCTGAGGGGGAACATTATAAAGGCATTCATCACGCTTAAGCCAGGCATTAAGCCCTCAGAGGCGCTCAAGGAAGATATCCAGAAGTTCGTGAAAGGAAAGCTCGCAGGACACGCGTATCCGAGGGAGATCGAGTTCGTCGATTCTCTGCCGAAGACCCGAAGCGGAAAGATAATGAGACGATTGCTGAAGGCGAAAGAGCTGGGCTTGCCTATCGGAGACACGTCCACCCTTGAAAAGGATTGAAACCGGTTTTTGAAGCGGCGAAAAAGGCCGCTTCGAAATCTTTCATTCTCGGGGTAAAAAGAACCTGAAAAATGGATTTGAAAATAGCGAGAGAATCACGGGAAAAAATGCATCTACCCAGGAAAAAACATTCGAACAATCCCGATACATGCTGACTGAACTGAATAAATCGATTGTGGAGCGATAACGATGACAGAGATAATGATTCGAAGCAGATGGATTGTAGTCGCGGGCGCACTTTTGATCCAATTGGGGTTAGGATCGGTATATGCTTTCTCGATCTTCACGGGGCCCCTATCTACAACTCTGGGCTATCCTTCAACCTCCTTCAATATCCTCGGAATATTCGCGGTAGCTCTCGCAGTTTTCGCTGTCACGACGATATTTGCCGGGCGGCTGCAGGATAAGAAAGGCCCCAGGATCGTTGCTACGATCGGAGGGATAACCTACGGCTCCGGTTACATTCTGGCATCCTTCTTTACGACGGATATTGTTATGATGTATATCTCATACGGAGTGATAGGAGGCATCGGGCTCGGATTGGGATATGTATGTCCCTTGGCCGCTGCCGTTAAATGGTTCCCCGAGAAAAAAGGACTCGTGAGCGGCATAGCCGTTGCCGGGTTCGGAGCAGGCGCCTTCATATTCACTCAGGTAGGAAAATGGATCATCGTTCAGCCGGGCCTGGGCCTCAGCGCCTCGTTCCTTTACCTCGGCCTGATCTTCATAATCATGGTTGTCGTGGGCGCCCAGACCTTGAAGAACCCGCCAGCACAATGGCGACCTGCAGGATATAACCCGGAGGACAAGATAAACGGAAGCTCTGAGGATTTCGACTGGCACGAAATGATACGCCATAGGAGCTTCTACTTGCTGTTCTTCATGTTCCTATTATCCGCAACGGCCGGGCTGATGATGATAGGAAACGTCGGGAACCTTTCGAAATATCTCGACCCGTCCGGCACATTGCTTGTCTCGGCTCAATTCCAGACGATAGCGGGTATCCTCGCACTTTTCAATGGCGCCGGAAGGCTCGGCTGGGGTAAAATATCCGATAGTCTCGGCAGGGCGAACACAATGAAATTGATGTTTCTGATCCAGGCACTGGTGCTTTTCGCCGCTGCAGGATTCGTCTCAGCGCGGCCTACCGATGAGCTCGTGCAGTTCGTCGGTCTGACATGCTTAGCATCCGCAGTCGGATTCACGTTCGGAGGCAATTTCGCTCTGTTCCCAACCGCGACGGCGGATTACTTCGGCACGAAGAATCTCGGGATCAACTATGGCCTTGTATTCACTGGATATGGAGCTGCCGCTGTGCTCGGAGGACTGATTCCAGGCCTGCTTGCTGGTTCGAATGACGGCTTCACGTTTGTCTTCATCGTCGTTGGCATAGCGTCGTTGGTCGCCTTCGTGATGGCAATGATAATAAGACCACCTGCCAAGAAAGGTCAATGATGGTAAAACCCTTCAAAGCCCTTTTTCCCTCGAATCTCCATTACCGGAGCGCAACAAATCTTAATGAAGGCGGAATGTCCTTTGAGAGTCGTATGTGTGAAAGCAGCATCATTCTTCTGAAAAATGGAAGAAAGGAAGTAAAGATGGAAAGGGCCGCTCGAGTACATTTCCAAGGGGATCGAGCGGTATGCACGGACATCATAGGCGAAAAGATTATAATTGAGAATATCGCAATCGAAAAAATCGATTTTATGAAGCATGAACTATTGCTTCGGTCAAAGGATTGAATTGAGATATGGGACTTAAGATAGCAGTCTCTGGCAAAGGAGGAGTGGGCAAGACAACCATAGCTGGGCTTCTTGCAAGAAGCTGGGCGCTCGAGGGAAAACGCGTATTGGCGGTCGACGCTGATCCGGCAAACCACCTCGGTGCTGTTCTCGGTATCCCCATAGAACGCCAGCCGAAGCCTATCTCGGAGATGAGCGAACTTGTGGAAGAGAGAACCGGGGTATCGCCGGGAAGCTCTTTTGGGAAGCTTTTCAGATTAAACCCAAAAGTGGATGACATCCCGGACAAATATTCCGCGTTGAACGAAGACGGAGTACGTCTTCTGGTCCTCGGAACTATACGGCATGCCTCGACCGGCTGCTTCTGTCCTGAGAACGCTCTCCTTCGCACCTTGATAGATCACATCGTGCTTCTCAGGGATGACTATCTCGTAGTCGATATGGAAGCGGGCCTGGAACATTTGGGTAGAGGATCATCGAAGGGCCTGGACTTTCTCTTGCTCATTGTAGATCCGGGGCAAAGGTCTTTAGAAACCGCGAAGAGAATAAAAGAGCTAGCAAGTGAGCTAGGTATAAAGAATATCGCAGCTATCCTAAATCGAGCGACCGGCACAGAGTCCGATGAGGTAGCGAGATCGAGATTGAAGGAAGCGGGCATCAGAACGATCGGGACAATACCGTTTGACAAATTGCTCGCTGAATCCGACCATAGAGGAATTGCGCCTTCTGAGCTTTCTGGCAGCTCCCCTGCGATAAAGGCGATAGAGGCGATAGCAAGGAAATTGCAGAATGAATCGGTCAGTATGCCCTCATAAAACAGATCAGGTCTTTGCTTTGCCTTGCTCGTTTCCTGTGGCGGACCCCCTTGCGGGACAAATGTTCCTGCAAGCGCCGCAGTTCAGGCAAAAATCACTTGATGCCCGAAACGGTGTCACGGCCTCACGGGTACGACCTCTACCAATGAAGCCAACTTCTTCGTTCTTCATAATCTGTCTGCACATCGCAACACATAGTCCGCATAATATGCAATCGTCATCTTTTGGCGGGAAGCGCATTCGCTCCAATCCCAAATCGGCTGCCATCTGTTTCAACTTCTCAGAATTCGGGCATCGGGATAGCAGCAATTCGAGAATCATCCTCCTACCCCGTATTATTCGATCGCTCTTTGTCGCAACTTGGAGTCCTGGCCTTACAGGATAAAGGCAAGCTGCAACCAACCTGTTCCTTCCGCTCTCGACTACCTCGACCATGCACATACGACATGCGCCATAGGGGCTGAGGACCTCGTGATAACACAAAGTGGGGATATCTATTCCATATGATCTCGCGACTTCCAATATCGTCGAGCCCTCCTCCGCCATGACCTCCTTGCCATCTATCACCAATTTGATCAATCAATCATCTCCGATGTCAACTAACAAGCACGGCATCGAACTTGCAACTCTCGCGACAGATACCGCACTTGATGCATTTTTCCTGATCGATCGAATGGGGGCTTTTAGCTTGTCCGATTATCGCACCAGAAGGACAATTCTTACGACAAAGGCCGCAGCCGGTGCAGTTCTCTGTCAGGATTGAATATCTTATCAACTCCTTGCATACCCCCGCGGGACATTTTCCTCTCAAATGTGCCTCGTACTCGTCCCTGAAGTATCTCAGAGTTGATAATACCGGATTGGGCGCCGTCTGGCCCAATCCGCAAAGGGAGAAATCCTTCACTACGAGCGCCAATTCTTCAAGCAATTCCAAATCATCAGGCTTTCCCTTGCCAGATGTTATCCTCGTGACTATTTCGAGCATCCTTTCTATCCCTTCCCTGCAAGGGACACACTTGCCGCACGATTCCTCGGAAAGGAAGTTCAGAAAATACCTTGCGACATCCACCATGCAGGTGTTCTCGTCCATAACAATCATTCCGCCAGATCCCATCATCGAGCCGGCTTCCGTCAATCGCTCATAATCGACCGGTAAATCGAGTAGACTTTCGGGAATACATCCGCCCGACGGTCCTCCGGTCTGAACCGCCTTGAACCTCTTTCCGTCCGGTATACCGCCCCCGATATCGAATATGATGTCACGTAATGTGATTCCCAAGGGCACTTCGACCAGGCCAGTATTTCTGATTTTCCCGACGAGGGAAAATATCTTTGTCCCTTTGCTTTTTTCAGTACCAATACCTGAAAACCAGTCCGCTCCCTTTGATATGATCAGCGGCACGTTCGCCCAAGTCTCGACATTGTTCAGATTGGTGGGCTTGTCCCATAAACCGTGCTCGACCATATGGACATATTTCGCTCGGGGCTCTCCGATTCTGCCCTCCAACGAAGCGATCAGGGCCGTCGATTCCCCGCAGACGAAAGCACCGCCACCCCTGCGAATCTTGATAGAGAAGTTGAAATTCGACCCCAATATGTGGTCACCGAGAAAACCGTATTCCGTTGCCTGGGATATCGCGATTGCAAGATTGGCAGCTGCCAATGGGTACTCGTGGCGAATATAGACGTACCCTTCGCTGGAGCCGATCGCGTACGCCCCGATAATCATTCCCTCTATCACGAGATGAGGATTAGACTCCAGCAAACTTCTGTTCATGAAAGCGCCAGGATCGCCCTCATCGGCATTGCAAATTACATATTTCGGATATCCAACTGCCTTCCTGCAACTTTCCCATTTCCTCCCTGTCGGAAAGCCCGCACCTCCTCGGCCGCGAAGGCCGGACCTGATAATGACATCGATTATTTCCTCCGGGGTCATATCGAACAATGCTTTCGCAAGAGCGGAATATCCGCCTAGCGCGATGTAATCCTCGATGTTCGTCGCGTCTATGATCGAATTGTTCTCCAGGAGAATGCGCATCTGTTTCTTGTAAAACGGGATTTCGTTCTCATGAAGGAACTTCTGACCAGTTGCGGGATCACAATAGAGCAGTCTATCAACCGGGCGACCCTTCAATATCGTTTCGGATATTATTTCCTTGACATCTTCTGGCTGTACCTTCTGGTACAATATCCCTTGTGGATATATGACGACTATCGTCCCTCTCTCGCACAGGCCTGGGCAGCCCGTTCTTTTTATGTCAATCTTGCCCGTCAAGTTTTCTTTCTGCATTTCCGAGATAAAAGAGGATATCACAGCCTCGGACCCGCACGCCTGGCAACCCGTACCGGAGCAGATCGAGATCAGAGGCCTCTTCGGATCCCTTTTTGCCAGGACCGATTTTCTGAGGTCTTCCAGATCCTCCCTGCTATTGACCCGCTTTACCATCATCGTACCTTGTTCATTTGTTGGCATACTTCCTGATCAGTCTGATAATGTCAGAGGCATTCATCCTGCCGAAGAAATCGTTATTGATTTGAACTACTGGCCCGAGAGCGCAGCATCCGAGGCAATTCACAGTCTCGAGAGTGAAAAGGCCATCTCTTGAGGTGCCTCCCGTCTCGATAGACAATTCTCTCTTTATTTCTTCGAGGATTCTAGGCGCACCTCTCACGTGGCAAGCGGTTCCAAGGCAAACATGAATGAGGTTCTTTCCTCTCGGCGTCAGCCGAAAGGCCTTGAAGAAAGTCGCAGCGCCAAGCACCTGAACGTAGGGCACGTGCAGGCGCTCTGATATTCTCCTAAGCACTGGCTTGGGCAAATATCCATACTCGGCCTGGGCGTCTTGCATTATTGCAATCAATAAAGACTTGTCAAATCCATACCGTGAAATGATTGTGTCAATCTTCTCTAACTCAGCGGATTCGACAGATTCGAAACAGATGTCTTGATGCTGCGCCTTCATCAGACCTTGACCCCAAGGATTCCGGAAAGCCTCTGTTGCGGAATCGTGCAAAATATTATCATTTTACAACCTTCTTATGATTTGCTATAGAAAGCTCATTCGCAATGCATGTGTCATAAAAATGTGCTTGAATTCCTCTCGAATTTCGTCTATATGGTGCAATGAGTGCCGGGGATATTGTTAGGATAGCTCGAATCACGATTGATGGGACGGCCTGAGAATGAGAATCATATCCCATTAGAATGGATTCGCTCTCATGATGGCGGAATCAGTTGCTTATTCCTCCCCCATGGATAGGCCAGATAAGCACTGTGCTCGGGTTAGGACCGAGTATACTATCGATCTGTTATCAGAGCGATAACCGTTAGTAAATTCTTTGAACAATGATAACACTTATAGGATAGATGGGACGACGACCGCCGTACCAAACTATCAAAAGATTGAATTAGAAAAAGCCCGGAATCGCCCCGAATCCCCCATTCGGAAAGACGTCCGGAAAAAGAACACAACAGGTAGGTGATATTTCCCTCTCGAGAGTAGAACTGCCTTCCAGAGAAACAGAGTATCATATGGGGGATATGCATAGTTCGGAACCGGGATGGAGAAAAGGATCATATGACGGACGAGATGAAAAGTCCCCGAAAAATTATGAGCATCTGCGATTCCTGCTCGGAGAACGAAGCTTGCGCTGCAATCATAGAAAGTGCGCATGCAAAAGGCATTCTTGAAATTGATGACAGATACGAAATGACAAGGGTCAGCCAATGCAGATTTGGTTCCGACGGGCTCTGCTGCCGGACCTGCTTGCAAGGGCCATGCAGAATAAGCCCGACCGGTAAATTAGTTGTCCTTAGAAACAGGCTTCATCCATATCTGCCATTGTATGCTTTGCCAGTAACGGGCCTGTGCGGTGCGAGGAGCTACACCCTGGTCGCAAGACATCTGGACAGGATGATAGCAGGCGGATGCTCTTCTCATGCGGGACATGCAAAAGAGATAATCCAGGCATTGCAAAAGATGGCGGATAAGAAATCTAATTACGTTATTTCCGACATCAAGAAACTGCGCGCGCTTTTGCAAAAGAGCGGGATAACTGCTGCAGATGATGAGCTCATTACTGTGGCAGCTGACTTCTTCAAGAAGGACTTTACAAATATGGATACCGGGCGACCTCTTGAAGCCATAAGGTCGAACGTCAGCGAGAAGCTGCTAGCCCATTGGGACTCGCATGCCGTCCTTCCGCATAACATATACGATGCGATTCAGGATGTCGTGCATCGTTCAGCCATGGGTGTAGACTCCGATCCGGTGCCGATGCTTTTCGGGGGGATAAGGGCGGCAGTGGCAGATCTCGCTGCCATGGAACTCTCCACCGAGTTATCCGATGTACTTTTTGGGACGCCGAAATTAGTGGTCAGTAAAGCCAACCTTGGAGTTCTTGAGGAGGACGCGATCAACATCGCGATTCATGGCCACAGCCCCTTCCTTGCCGAAGCAGTGACAGCTGCGGCGATGGAAATGGAAGATATGGCAAGGCAGGCCGGCGCGAAGAGGTTCAACATAATCGGGATATGTTGTACTGGCAACGAGGCATTGATGAGGAGAGGGGTACCGCTAGCTGCATCCTCATCCACCCAGGAATTGGTTCTTCTATCTGGGATCTTGGATGCCATGGTCGTCGATTATCAGTGCATCATGCCATCCATATCCATCATTCGCAGATGCTTTCATACGAGGATAATCACGACGGAACCGGTGGGGCATATCGTTGGCGCAACTCACATAGAACTGACAGCCGAAAACGCCAGCGAGACGGCAAGAACTATCCTAAAGCTTGCAGTTGAAGCTTACAAAAAGAGAACCGAGCTCGAAAGAGTCCCGGTCCATCCGAAGGTGTCTGAAGTCGTTGCCGGGTTCAGTGTGGAGCAGATAATGGATCTTTTCTCAAAAGTACGGCCTGACGACCCAATCGGATACTTCGTGGATACAATCAAATCTGGAAAACTCAAGGGGGTTGCATTGTTCGCCGGATGCAAGAATCTCAAATCAGCAGAACGCGAGGACATAATAGAAATCGCAAGCGAGTTACTCAAACGCGACATACTTATTCTGGCCACTGGCTGCAACGCGGTCGAATTCGCTACCAAGGGATTCATGGATCCGGCACGGGCAACCGAGCTAGCAGGCGAAGGCCTTCGCTCTTTCCTGAAGGAATTAGAGACAGCAAATCAAATCGAAGAAGGATTGCCGTGCGTTTGGCACATCGGGTCATGCGTTGACAATTCGAGATATGCCAACTTCGCAACCCTTGTGGCCAAGAAAATGAACGTCGAAATCAGAAATCTTCCATTTGTGGCATGCGCTCCGGAAGCGATGCACGAGAAGGCTATTTCTATCGGAACATGGCTTGTGGCCATGGGATTCCCGACGCATGTGGGCACCATGCAATATATTGCGGGTAGCCCGCTCGTGACCGAGGTACTCGAAAACACGGCCAGGGATGTCTACGGTGGCTTCTTCATTTTCGAAAGGGATCCGCTGATTGCGGCGAAAAGGCTCTATTCCGTCATTATGTATCGCAGGTGGAAACTGGGAATAACGGATCCTGAGACTCAGATGAAGGCGGAATATTTGCCACCGCCTGAGAAGATATCAAGAGAAAAGCTCTTTCAAATGGCCATCGACGGGGCCATTATTGCTACTGGCTACGCCGAAGTTCTGCTTGCAAGAGCTATCGAGAAATTCGGACCGAAACAGAAAATCGAGTTTCCGGGCACGGGATATCAGCTTCCGAGCATTTATGCTTGGGATGGAAGAGATAGCACAACGCTCGAAGAGCTGATACCGATCCTCGGAGAAGCGCGAGCGAAAATCGCAGAGGAATGCACGCTTGAAGCTGCTCTGGCAGCTGGCGAGGCAACGATGATTGCAGCTGAGATCGTAGAAGCGCTCAAATATATCGGTACGGAGAATCCGTATGCAGGAACTGATTATTGCGGATTTGTGCCTGATAGGGTTTTGAGAAAACTCGGTATTGCTTTCGTGGACGATACCATCCCTGGGTGCGCCGTCTTTGTCGGAAAAGCGAGCGATCCGCAGAAGCTCGCCGCGATGATCAGGGATTGCCAGAACAAGGGCATGCTGATAATCGCAACCTATGACATCATCAAGCAACTGAAGGATCTCAACATCTCGATGGGGCTCGACATCATGCTGTACCCTGTAGGGGAATTCACGCAGGTGATACACGGATTGAATTTTGCCATTCGCGCCGCGCTTTCCTTCGGAGGGATACAAAGAGGCGACAGGGAAAGACTTTATAATTATCTCTCGAAACGCCCGAAGGTCTTCGTCCTTCAATTGGGTCCGCTGGATTACATAAAGGTCGCAGCGGAGTTCGCCGTCATGTTCAATGGGTCCCCGACGATAACAGACCAGGATGTCGAAGAGATACCGGGTAAGTACGTTGTACAGAAAGAACTTGATAAGATGATAGCGACCGCAATAGATGTTCGCGGCATCAGGGTCAAACTGGCAGCTATCGATCTCCCAGTTGCTTACGGCCCCGCCTTCGAAGGAGAGACCATTAGAAGGGCCAACATGTACGTCGAAGCCGGGGGCTCTTCGAGAACTCTCGTGTTCGAGCTGCTGAAGATGAGACCGGCGGATCAAATCGAAGATGGCAGGGTCAAGGTCATCGGAAAGGAGATTGACCAGATGCCAGAAGGATCATCGACACCTCTCGGGATCCTGATTGAGGTCTATGGCAAGGAGATGCAGCCCGATTTCGAGTCGGTGATGGAGAGACGCATACATCAGTTCGTGAACTATGCAGAAGGTGTATGGCATACCGGTCAAAGAAACCTAATATGGGTGCGGATAAGCAAGGACGCGAAGGCGAAGGGGTTCAAATTCGAGCACATCGGCAAGATACTCGCAACAAAGCTCAAGCAGGAATTCAGCGCCATCATCAGCAGGATACAGGTCACGATAATGACCGATGAGGAGGAGATCAGGAAACATTTGGACGAAGCGATTAAGAGCTACAATAGCCGAGACGAGAGGATGGCGAACCTGACGGACGAGAGCGTCGAGGAGTTCTACACATGCACATTATGCCAGAGCTTCGCGCCCGGACATGTCTGCATAGTTACACCTGAGAGACTCGGCCTCTGCGGTGCGATAAATTGGCTCGATGCAAAGGCTTCTTATCAGATAGCTCCCGCCGGCCCTAACCAGCCCGTGTTCAAGGGAGAGGTGATCAGCGCGGAGAAAGGGCAATGGTCCGGGGTTAATAAAGCGGTCGCCGAAAAGACTCAGCATAAGCTGCAGAGGTTCAGCGCCTACACCATGATGGAGGACCCGATGACATCTTGTGGATGCTTCGAGTGTATTGTGGCCGTGAGTGCCGACCTTCAGGGAGTGATAATCGTCAACCGCGAGTTCGAGGGGATGACGCCTATCGGTATGAAATTCTCGACCTTGGCGGGATCCATAGGAGGAGGAGTGCAGACCCCCGGCTTCATAGGCATAGGCAGACGGTACATATTGAGCAAGAAATTCATCAAAGCGGATGGCGGTATCGCGCGGATACAATGGATGCCGAAGGAACTGAAAGACTCATTGAGAGAAGCGCTCCAAAAGCGTGCCGAGGAGGAAGGCATCCCCGACCTCGTTGATAAGATTGCAGACGAGACCATTGCGACGACTCCGGAGGCATTAGCTGAATGGCTTATTAAGGTCGATCATCCATGCCTTAAGCTCAAACCGATGATGTAGAGATTCGGGGGATGAATGATGGGGTTGGAAATTCCCAAACAACGGTATTCTGGCAAGGTAGTGCAGACGATGTTCGGTGCTGATCGAGAGCATGGGGGGACAAGAGGGAAGACTTATGTGATAGGTGGCTCGGATTCCTTGCCGTTCCACGCTTTTGAAAGCGAGAGGATTGTCACCCCGCTCATCGGGATGGAAGTTGTGGACACCCTCAGAGGTATAGACGACGTCTCGAAGGCCTCTATGGGGGATATCATCGAGGATCCGGTGAGATGGGCAAGAACCTGCGAGAATGAATGGAACGCCGATTTCATCAATGTCAAATTGAAGAGTGCGAACCCTGAAGAGGAAAACAGGAGCCCGGAGGAATGCGCGTCGCTGGTATCGGAGATCCTAAAAGCGACAACACTACCGCTCGTGATTTACGGCTGCGGAAGTGCAGAAAAGGATGCGAAGGTCATAGATGCTGTCTCTCAGGCGGCTGCGAAAGAAAGGGTCTTCCTCGGCCCCGCAGACCAAGACAACTACAAGACTATTGCGGCCGCTGCTCTCTCCAATGGCCATGGCGTGATAGGGTTTGCAAACCTGGATATAAACATCGCCAAACAGATTGTCATCTTGCTCATGGATTTCGGGGTCAGAAGAGAGGATATTATGGTCGATCCGCTTCAGGCAGCGCTGGGCATGGGCATAGAATATACATACTCCACCCTGGAAAGACTGAGGAACGGCGCTCTTATGGGCGACCAATCCCTGCAGGTACCGATGATATGCGACTGCAGCGTCGCATTCACTGCGAGAGAAGCGATCGAGATGAATCCCGACATGGGGGATACATTGGAAAGAGCGATAAATTGGGAAACGATAACTGCGCATACATCGTTGCTTGCTGGCGTGGACCTCATAGTCGTCCGGCACCCTGAGTCCCTGAAGCGCGTCAAGAAGATACTCTCCTCGCTCACGGGAGGTGCATAAAAGTGCCGACAGCGATGGAGATCTACAAGCTGCTGCCCAAAAAGAACTGTGGTGAGTGCAAGTTCCCAACATGCCTGGCATTCGCGATGCAGCTTGCGAACAAGAAAGCAGCGATCGATGATTGCCCGTACATAGACGACGCTGCCAAGTCGACCCTTCAAGAGAGCGGTGCGCCGCCGATAAGGCTCATAAGGTTCGGGCCTCAGGAGATGCAGCTCGAGATAGGGGACGAGACGGAGCTTTTCAGGCACGATAAGAAATTCTATCATCCGACCGTCCTCGCGGTATCAATATCTGACAGCATGGCAGAGGAGGAACAGGAGAAAATACTGCTGCAGGCGAAGAAGCTCGAATTCGAGCGGGCTGGCCAGAAGCTGAAGCTCGATGCGCTTGCCCTCCGGAACGATACGGGAAAGGCAGAGAAGCTTGAAGGACTTGCGAGAAGGGTGATGGAAAAATCGCGGTTCGCGATAATTCTTCTCGGAAACGAACCTGAGGCTTTGAGATCCGCTGCCCTCGCGTGCAAAGACAGACGTCCAGTCGTAGGCACGGCGAATAAGAAAAATCTTATGGGCATGATATCACTTGCAAAGGAAATCAATCTTCCGCTAATCGTAAGAGCGGATAGCCTGGAAGAGCTCGCAGAGCTCTCCACGAAGGCTAAGGAGTCCGGATTACAGGATATCATATTGGACCTCACAAGAGGGGATCTCGCATCACAATTGAGAGATCTTACGATTGTCCGGAGAATGGCCGTGAAATCGTCCTTTCGACCATTCGGATATCCAACGCTGACGTATGCGGGTTCCGGAGAGGAGGCTGTAGCAAGAGCTACTTTGGGCATCGCGAAATACTCCTCGATAGTCGTGCTCGACACGGTAGATCCCGCCGTGATTTATCCCCTGATGACCCTCAGACAGAGCATTTTCACGGACCCACAGGTGCCGTTGCAAGTGCAGGAGAAGCTCTACGCGATAGGCTCGCCGAAGCCGGAGTCGCCGCTCCTCCTGACGACGAACTTTGCGTTGACGTACTTCACGGTCGCGGGAGATATCGAGAAGAGCGGCGTCAGCAGCTGGCTGCTCGTGGCTAATACCGAGGGGTTATCCGTCATGACGGCTTTCGCCGCGGGCAAGTTCACGCCCGAGAGCGTCGCGAAGCTGATCCTGAAGCTCGGCATAAAGGACAAATGCACGTCCGGAGCTATAATAATCCCAGGAATGGTCAGTCGGATGAGCGGGAAATTGAACGAACTGACAGGGCTGAAAGTTATCGTAGGACCGAGGGAGTCATCGGGCATTCCGAAATTCCTGAAGACTTTGAATTAGGTCGCTCAGCTCCTGTATATTTCGATCCTGACCATCTCTCTCAGGTCCATGACGGCAGGGGAATCGGGATCGAGCGATCTAATATCTGTCGTACCCGAAACTCTGGGATCTAGGGCCGGATCTTCGCGTATGCCATATGTGGCATCGAAAGAGTATTCCGGTATTGCGAGAAGCTCATCGCTTATCTGACCGCTCGTTCTGTTTATGAGGAGGATCTTTCGTCCGATTTTGAGCTGCATTTCATCTGATAGCCTTGCGATGCGTCCAGCCGCTTTCAGGGCAGGGATTGAAGGATCCGAAACCACAAAAAGCCAATCGCTTCTTACGGTCGTTCTGCGACTAAGATGCTCGAGCCCTGCTTCATTATCTATTACGACATATGGGTATTTCTCGGCCAACGCATCTGTGAAAGACCTGAGAACACTGTTGATGTAACAATAGCAGCCTGGTCCCTCCTGACGGCCCATCGTGAGGAGATCGAAGCACTCCTCCTCCTGTAGCGCCATCTTAATCTGATAATCTATGATCTCCTGTTTCGAAACCCCCGCAGGCAGGTCGTCTTTCGCCTTCATCAGCTCCTCCCTGAGCGAGCCTATCGTCGTCGAAACATGAACGCCGAGCCTTTCTCCCAGATTGAAATTCGGGTCGGCATCGACTGCGAGAACAGGCATCTGGCGAGAACCAAGCTCCAGGATAAATAGCGCGGCTATGGTCGTCTTTCCGACGCCCCCCTTGCCCGCAATCGAGATCACCTTTCCCAAGCCAGATCATCCTCTTCAATCTTATCGCTCGTCATGGTGTTCCTTGTTCAAGAACGATTTTACAGATGGAAACCGCTCGATATCGGTATGCGGAAGGAATAGCGCCGATGAGAATTCCTCGAAGAAAAGTGCGCTGATGCTCAGCTCGAAATAGGTCATCTTCCGATATATATCCAGTATTTCATTCCGTTTCTGGCTCGATAGCAATGTCAGGCGAGCGCCCTCCAGAGCGCCGTTTCCGATGAACCTGTATTTCTTCAGATCGATATCCGGAAGCAGGCCTATCGTGATAGCTTTTCTGATATTGAGATATCTACCAAAGCCACCGGCTATGATAACCTGTGATACATCTTCGAAGTCGTACTCGAGGCTCTTCAGAAGTACGGAGCAACCGCTGTATATCGCCGCCTTTGTTCTCAGGATGTTCTGAATGTCCGTGTCGGTTATCAATATCTCGGTTGGTTGCTCGCCCCAATCCTTGACTAACTTTCCCTTTCCTCGGTGTGCAATATAGAATGCGCTCTCCCCGGATTCGAGTTTCCTTATCCTTTTCGAGGCCGTCGGGTTGAGCACGCCACGCCTATCGATGTAATCATGCACGAAGAGCTCGGATATGAGGTCTATCAACCCCGAACCGCATATCCCGAGCGGTTCCACGTCGCCGATAGTATGAAACCTGACATCTCCCGAGCGTGTGATGCTTATCCTATCTATCGCTCCCTGCATCGCGCGCATACCGCAGGAGACCTCGCCGCCCTCAAACGCGGGACCGGCAGAGCAGGAACAGCAGACCATCCAATCCTTGTTGCCAAGCACGACCTCGCCGTTCGTCCCCACATCTATCAGCAGCGACAGTTTCTTCGAGAGGTGCATTCCTGACGCAAGGACGTCTGCGAGCACGTCTCCGCCGATGTAGCTCGCCCTACCAGGGCATATATATACCAGGCTGTTCGGGTTGATGTTCAGAGGTATGTCATCCGCATGGACGAACGGGATGAGATTCGCCACGGGTATGTACGGCTCCAGGCGCATGTTGCTCGTGTCGAGCATCAGGAAAAAGTGTATCATTGCGGGATTGCCCGAGATGGATGCAGAGAGTATATCGGTAGGACGGATTTTCTTGCCCGTCAACTTAGATGCATGCTCGCAGGCCTCTGAGATGAGAAAATCGATCGTCTGGATTATCAACTTCGTCATGGTAGACGTACCGTGCTCCTCGGCATAGAAAATCCTCGTGAGGACGTCTTCGCCACACACTATCTGCTTGTTATACGTCGACTCCGTTGTAAGTGTCTTACCCGTGACCATGTCAATTAGACGCAGGACGACGGTAGTAGTGCCAATATCGACCGCTATACCATACATGCTATCCGTAGTGTCCCCGGGTTCGATCTTGACTATTCGTTTACCTACAGTTGTCTCAGCTATCGAGAGTGTTATTTCCCAGTCTTTTTCTCTGACAACACGAGGAATCGTTCTCAGGACCGGCAGTCCTATCTTCGCGCTTCTGTCCTCCGCATTCAAGAGCGAGCGCCTTATCCTGTCAAGATCGCTCAGATTGTCCTCCAGGGTGGGCTTTGGAAGATGCAGATGAACCTTTCTCACGAGCGGCGATAGGGCCTTGAGTTCGACATGCTCGGATGCCTCGAGTATTTGATGAATGCCTATTCTGGATGATTCCGGGACGTGCACATTGACATCACCGGTTATTGTTCCCATGCACGCGAGAACCATTCTTGGCTTGCCGCTCCGAGATTCCGGCGAAGGCTCCTCCCCAGATACGGATACACTTCCAGTTACACGGACCTTGCACCGGCCGCACCTACCGGCACCTCCGCAGACTGAATCGATAGGCACGCCCGCCCTCTGTGCCGCTTCGAGCAACGTGGTACCCGTGGGTACATCGATCGATACCCCGTCGGGATCGAAATGAACACGGCAGATCGAAACTGGCTTATCCTCCGAAACCATTGCGGGAACAATTGTTTCAATTTATTAAGAATTCGCTTATGTAACTGTCGATAAAGAATCGTCAGATTTTTACAGTCGATTGCTGCTGCTGTAACTTAAGAGGAAGATCGAATGATAATCGTCGGCGAGAAGCTGAATGGAATGTTCTCCTCGGTCGCGAAGGCTATCGATGAGCGTAACCCAGAAACGATCGTCAAGTTGGCAACAGACCAGATCAATGCGGGCGCCCACATTCTGGATGTAAGTGTGGGCCCCGGAAGAGATGATGCGATCGATGCGATGAAATGGATGGTCCGGACCATCCAAGACGCCGTTGACACGAGGCTATCGATAGATTCCCCATCGAGCGAGGTCATCAGAGCCGGTATCTCGGAATGCAAGAGGACTCCGCTGATAAATTCCACCACAGCCGAGGATGCGAAATTGACCGAGCTCCTCTCATTGGCTAAAGAATACTCCGCCGAGATAGTCTGTCTAACGATCGATGAAAAGGGAATCCCGAACAGCGTGGAAATGAGAACCGAGCTCGCGATGAAGATTCTCGCTTTCGCGATGGATATTGGCGTCCCTGTGGAATCGATCTACATAGATCCTGTGGTGCTACCAGTCTCAGCGGCCCAGAACCAGCTAGCCCTGGCATGCGAAGCCCTGTCCGCATTCAAGACGTTGAGCTCCCCGCCTCCGAAAACCATTGTCGGGTTGTCCAACGTCTCGAGCGGTGCCCAGGAGAAGAAGTTGCTCAACCGGACACTGCTTGCGATGATGATGGGAAGGGGGCTCGATGCAGCAATTCTGGATCCGCTCGATGTGGAGCTCATGAATACCATGAAGGCGGCAGAGGTTCTACTAAACAAGAGACTCTATGCACATTCCTTCTTGAAGGCGTAATAGATGTGCGGCGAACCATTACGAACATCCGGTCATAGATATTCCGAAGCGATCTCCAGGTCATGGCAGGAGCTAAGCGATAGAGATCTGCGGGAATTATCAGAGCTATCAGGCGGTTCTATCAATGAGAAGAGGATTCTTCTGAGAATGCTGAACGATACGCTTATAGTCGATTTCGAAACCCGGGGAATTTCGTCATCGGACGGAAGGGCTGTCGATGATGATATCCAGGTACTCTTGCTCCATTATCTAATGAGAGCCGAAGGGAAGATAGACGGAACCTGGTGTTCATATAGAGATATCGAAGGCGGCAATCTGTATTACTCCGTATTTCAGGGCCGTGCGCTTCGGCCTCTCGTGAGGGAATTTGGCGAGAATCCCGAGAGGCTTATAAGAGCTGGCACGCTCCTCGGAGGGATCGAAACACGACGGGGGGATGCATCGGTTGACCTCCAGTATTTCCCATATGCGCTCGTGAATGTAACAATATGGAAGGGGGATGAGGAGGTCCCGTCTAGTGCGAATATCCTATTCGATGCGGCCATGAGCAGGATATTCGGAGCTGAGGATCTTGCCCATCTGAGCGCAGATCTTGTTGAGAAGCTGATTGCGGCTTCGAGATGATTTCACGCTCTTTCCAATCTCGCGGCGCAAACCTTGAATTCCGGAATTTTGGCGACCGAATCCAGTGCCGGGTTTGTAAGGATGTTTGCCGCCGCCTCGGCGTAATGAAACGGGATGAATATAGTGCCTGGCAGTATGCGACTGGTCACCCTACCTACAAGCGCGATGCTGCCGCGCCTCGTCGAAACCAGGACCCTGTCGCCATCGTCAATGCCGAGACGCTCGGCGTCCTCTCGCGATATCTCGACATAGGGCTCAGGGGCTTCTCGCTCGAGCTTCGGTGATTTCCTGGTCATCGTCCCAGTATGATATTGGAACAGGTTCCTGCCCGTGGATAAAATGAACGGATACTCCGCATCGGGCTCCTCTGCTGGTGCACGATGCGTCACAGGCGCGAACTGCGCTCTGCCGATCTTGAAACCCCCTATGTGCAATACCCTTGTTCCCGGATGATCCGCTGATGGACAAGGCCAACTAAGCGATTCGCGCTCCAGCCTCTCGTAATTTATCCCGCCATATATCGGTGCCAAAGAGGCGAACTCACCCATTATTTCCGAGGGTGAGCGAAACTCGAACCCTGGAGCCCCGAATCTTTTCCCGAGCTCACACACTATCTTCCAGTCGGGCCATGCCTCTCCAGGGGGATCGACTGCCTTTCTTATCCTCCGCACCTTCCGATCGGTGTTTGTGAACGTGCCGTCCTTCTCCGCATAGCATGCCGCCGGCAACAACACATGTGCGTATCTGGTTGTCTCGGTCGGGAAGATATCGGCAACTACGAAAAACTCCAGTTTCTTCAACGCCTCCTCCACATGTGTTATGTCAGCGTCCGAGACCATCATGTTCTCGCCGAAGGACATCATCGCCTTTATCTCGCCGGTCAAAGCCTTATGTAACGCCTCCGTAAGCGTCAAGCCAGGTTTCTCGGGCAGTTGTTTCCCCCAGGCCTTCTCGAACTTCGCTTTAAACTCCGGCGAAGAGACAGATTGATATCCCGGGTAGAAGTTCGGGAGCGCTCCGGCATCGCATGCTCCCTGGACGTTGTTCTGTCCTCTCAACGGGTTCAGACCGCTTGATTCCTTGCCTATATGCCCCGCGAGAAGCGGAAGATTCGCGAGCGCGCGTACGATATCGGTGCCGTTGCTGTGCTGCGTGATCCCCATGGCATATGCTATCATAGCCTTCTTGGATCTTGCATACACGCGCGCAGCCTCAACCAATTTCTCTTTTGGTATCCCGGAGATCTCCTCGACGAGCTCGGGCGTATATTTCTCGACAACTGCCTTCAGCTCCTCGAAACCTGTCGTCCTGGCCTTGATGAACTCGGTATCTGTAAGGTTCTCGCGTATCATGACGTTCGCGATACCGTTTATCCAGGCAATATCCGTGCCGGGCTTCTGGCGCAGGCTCAGATATGCCATTCTCGACAGAGGCGTCTCGCGCGGATCGACGACGATGACCTTCGCGCCCTTGGAAATCGCTCTCAAGATCCTCGCCCCGATGAGGGGGTGCGTTTCGAGAGTGTTGGAGCCAGTCACAAGGATGCAATCTGCTTCCTCGAATTCCGGTATCGAGTTCGTCATCGCGCCACTGCCGAAAGAATAGATCAGCCCTGCGACTGTTGATGCATGGCACAGCCTCGCGCAATGGTCGACGTTGTTGGTCCCGATCGCGACCCTCGCGAGCTTCTGCATCAGGTAGTTCTCCTCGTTCGTGCACTTCGCGGATGTGAGAACCGCTACCGAGTCAGGTCCATATTTGGATATTATCTCATTGAGTCTCGAGACGACAAGGTCGAGGGCTTCCTGCCAGGAGGCTCGCCTGAGCTGATCCCCATCCCGTATCATCGGATGCTTCAACCTTTCTGGGTGTTGCACGAACGCGTGCGCGTTGTAGCCCTTGATGCAAAGCCTTCCCTGTCCTATCTCGTCGGTCTTGCACGGCACAACTCCGACGAGCCTGTTGTCCACCACCTGAAGATAGAACTGGCAGCCGCAACCGCAGTATGGACAGGTCGTCAGGACATGCCTAACAGACATCATCATCACCCTCCAGCAGCTCTCCCTCGAGCGTCGTGAGCAATGGGCTGACAGATTTCTGATCTCCTGGAGAGAAACCGAATAGCTCTTTCATGTCCTTCAAGACCGTCTTCCTGAGAGTCAACAGAGGTATATCGCCCGGGCATGAGCGCTCACACTCGCCGCACTCCACACACTTGTCAGCCATATGGAACGCCCTGACGAGATGGAAGGCTAAGCCCGGCGGGATCCCCTTCTCCGCGACATACGTTCTCTCCTCGAGCACGCAGTCATCGCAGAAGCAGACCGGGCAATTCGTCGTGCATCCGAAGCATTTGTTGCATTTCCTGAATTGGCCTATCCAGTAGTTCAACCGCTCCTCGTGAGACATCGACTGCAGCCTGACCGCCAGCTCATCGAACTCGACCCCTTTATTCGGCGTCCCGAAATGCACCCTGCTGGGCGCAGGATCGGAGCATCTGCATTTCGCTATCTGCTCCGCATCGCACGCGAGCCCTATAAGCACGATACGAGCAGCGTCGAATATCCCGCGCTTGATGAGCTCATTGAGCGCCTTCTCATCGCATCTCCTCGCGACTATCGCAATCTTTCCTTGAGGGATCCAAGGATATATTCTGGACAGTATTGTGACAAGCTGATACGGCACATCGAATGTGACCTCGCCGAGGTCCTCGTCCCTCGATGCGAAGACCGGCCCCACGTTCCCGTGCTCGCGGGATGTTGTGAGCAGATAATCCGCTTTCAGCTCTGTGAAGGCGATCTCCGCCAATCTCCTCCCGAGCTCGTTCACGGTCTCACCTCCCGCAAGGGGTTCGGTCCGAGTTTCTTGATCTCGGCAACGAACTCGGTTATCACCTGCTGGAACTTCTCGCCTTCCGCGGCACTCACCCAGTCGAGCCGCAGGCGGCGTTCATCGAGCCCGATCTCTCCGAGAATCTTCTGGGCGAGCGGAAATCGCTTTGCCGTTCTGTGATTTCCTGTCAGATAGTGGCAGTCGCCTATATGGCATCCGAGTACGAGCACACCATCGATACCCTGAGAGAGAGCCTTGAACACGTACTCAGGCTTGACAGAAGCACTGCACATGACCCTTATCACGTGCACGTTCGGAGGCATCTGGAGCCTGCTCACTCCGGCAAGGTCCGCACCTGCGTACGAGCACCAGTTGCAGCAGAACGCGAGTATAGTCGGATTGAAATCGCTCATTGAGACACCTCCAAGGCGCTCTTTATCAGTGCGTCGATCATGGCCCCGAGCTGTCTCGTATCGAATCCTTTCTGCTCCATCGCATCGTTGTGACAGGCCGCGACGCAGTTCCCACAACCCTTGCACTTCGCCTCGTTGACCTTGGCCTTACGCTTGCCGTCGAATAAAACTATCTCGATCGCCTCATACGGACAGGCGAGCACGCAATTCCCGCAGGCGATGCACTTCTCTGGATCGGAATATGCAGTGATCGGCTCTATTATTACCCTGCCCTCGCGTATCGGGATTGAGGCCTTCGCTGCCGCCGCCAGACCCTGGGCGATGCACTCCGAAACGGAGCTCGGCCATCTCGCAGAGCCGCATATGAATATTCCTTCTGTCGCGAATTCCACCGGCCTGAGCTTCACGTGCGCCTCAAGGAAGAAGCCGTGCCTGTCTATGGGCACCTTGAGCAGCTTCGCGAGCTCCTTCACATCTTCGACGGGCACGATGGGAGTAGCCAATACTACCAGATCTGTATCGATTCGCAGCTCATGTTCAAGGTTCTCGTCGAAGACAGCGACCGTCAACCGATTGCCATCTCGCCGGACGACAGGCGGCCTGTCAAGGCCAAATCTGATAAAATTTACACCCCGCTCCGAAGCCTCTCGGTAAGCCCTCTCTGCGGCTGTGCCGTAGCTCATAATATCCCGATGCAGGAGAGAAACCGACGCGTCCGGCTCGGCCCGGAGTATCCTGATGGCGTTCTTTATGCTCGCGTTGCAGCATATCCTCGAACAGAACTCCCTCCCGGGCTGCCGGCATCCGACGCACTGGATAAAGACGGCACTCTTCGGGATCTCGCCTCTCGCGAGCCTTCTCTCGAGCTCGAGCTGCGTTATGACGTTCGGCAGAGAACCGTATCCGAACTCACCGCTGGCAGGCACGAGCTCACGGCCGCCTGTTGCGACGATTATCGTGCCAACCTTAACCTTTTCATCGCATCTCCCGTCGCTTATCGTCGCCTCGAAGTTACCTATGAATCCGGAAAGATCCGAGATCTTTGAGGAGAGATGGATATGCGCCTTTGGGGAGCGCTCAAGGGCCTTCACGTACTCGTCGATCAGCGTCCTGGAGTCAACCATATCTGGACCGATCACATGCACTTCTCTCAGCATCCCTCCCAGCGCCGATTCCTTCTCGACGATATGCGTCTCGATTCCCTGTGAAACCAGTGCTGAGGCTGCCGCAAGACCAGCAATTCCGCCACCGATGACGAGAGCGACCGGGATGACATTCGATTCACCCTCGGTCTGCGGTTGAAGCAGGGCTGCCTTGGCGACCCCCATTGCGACGAGGTTCATCGCTTTCTTCGTTGCCGCCTCGGGCTCATTGGCATGTATCCAGGAGCAATGCTCGCGGATGTTGACAAACTCGAAAAGGTACTTGTTCACACCGGCCCTCTCGCAGTTCCTCCTGAACAGTGGCTCGTGCGTCCGCGGCGTACAGGCAGCGACGACAACCCTATCGAGCTTGTTCTCCTCGATGCCCTTCCGTATGGCTGCTAAACCCTCCTCTGAGCAGGAATAGAGGTTGTGCGACGAAAACACGACGTTCGGCAGAGTCCTCGCGAACTGTACGACTTTTTCCACATCCACGGTTGCGGCGATGTTGTGCCCGCAATGACAGATGAACACCCCTATCCTGGGCATCAGTATCCGCCTCCAAATATCAGCTCCGCGACCCTTGCCGCCGCAGAGGATGCCTGCGTGACCGTATCAGGGATATCCATGGGCGCATTCGAAAAGCCGCACGCGAAGATCCCTTTCCTGGTCGAGTCGGCGGGATGAGCAGGGTCAGGACTGCGGAAGAATCCGTCCGCGTCCATCTCTATCCCGAGCAGGACTGCAAGCTGCGCATTGCTCTTTGGTTCAAGCGCCGGGCAGAGCACTACCATATCGAACGGTTCCGTGACAGGCTCTCCTCCTGCGCCCCGTCTCTCGTAACTGACCAGGACACCTTTTCCATCCTCGCCCGGCTGGATCTTTGCAGGCCTGGAATTGATGTATCTAACGCCATAGGATCGCTGAGCCCTCTGAACAAACTCCTGAAACCCTTTGCCAACCGCGCGCATGTCCATGTAAAAAATCGTGCTCTTTATCCCGGGGCAATGCTCCCCAGCAAGTATCGATTCTTTCGTGGCATACATGCAGCACACGCTGCTGCAGTATGCATGTGTTCTTGCATCCCGAGAACCGACGCATTGGATGAACGCCAACGATTTCGGTTCCGCGCCGTCTGAAGGGCGTCTCAGGTGCCCGCCTGTCGGCCCGGACGCGCACAGGATCCGCTCGAACTGAATCGAGGTCACAACATCCTTGCATATGCCGTACCCGAACTGCGGCAGGACGGAGACATCCATAACCGCGAATCCGGTCGAAACGACGATGGCGGAAGCGTCTATCACTATCAATCTGTCCTTCTGGTCGTAATCTATCGCCCCTGCCTTGCACACTTTCTTGCACACGCCGCACTTCTTCTGCGTTATCATCCTGCACTTCGTGGCGTCTATCGTCACCTTCCGAGGGACTGACTGCGGGAAGGGCATGTAGATCGCCTTTCGCTCTATCAGCCCCTCTTCGAACTCGCTCGGTACCTTGACGGGACATTTCGCCACGCAGTCACCGCATCCAGTGCAACGGCTGACGTCCACATATCTCGCTTTCTCTCGTATCGTGACCTTGAAATTCGGGAATTCACCCTCGACTCGCTCGAGCTCGGAGTATGTGTGAAGAATGATGTTCTGGTGGTCCGCGCACATTATCATCTTCGGGGAGAGGATGCACATGGAGCAGTCATTCGTAGGGAAGGTCTTGTCCAGCTGCGCCATGTGACCGCCTATCGAGGGGGTCCGCTCGACGAGATGGACCTCGAAGCCCATGTCGCCCAGATCAAGAGCGGCCTGTATCCCCGCGATGCCTCCGCCGAGTACTACTACCTTCGCTCCCATGCTCCGCCCCCACCTATGAGACCCGAGTCGCGTCATCTGACCGCAGAGAACCGATCCAGCTCGAATGACTCGCAATCAACGCATATCGGTAGATATTATGACGTCGAATTTCTCTGACGGATTTTCCTGACGCGTCTGAAGAGGAACTGAAATAAAAATCTTTTCTGAAGCCTAACGGATCGATTTGAATCATGCTACTCTGCGAACTCATGATCTCATTTTTTCCTGGATGATTCGCTATTTTCGGTCCGAGACTGCGAATTGTCAGAAAGCTTTTATGAGGAGGTTGCATAACCTCGCATCGGTAACGCGGATGCTCAGAGAATGCAAGAACCATGGCTACTTCAGGGGCGCGACTTGCCCGCTATGCGGAGAGGAAGGTAGGTTCCTGATGGATACTGAGGAACTGGAAGCTCTCGGTAGGACCATGGCAGGCGCGTTGAGACACTTCCCTGAGAAGTTCGACCTCAAGATGGACCCGCAGGGGTTCGTCGAGCTTAAGGAATTTGTCGGGGCAATCCAGCGAAAGAGAAAGCGGATGAGATGGCTGAGGCCGCATCACATAATCGCCATAATCGAGACCGACCCGAAAGGAAGATACGAGTACCGTGATGGCAAGATCAGGGCGACATATGGTCACTCGATAGATGTCGACCTCGACCTTCCGACTACTGGGATACCGGAGAAGCTGTATTATCCCACCACTCAGGAAGAGGTGGATATCGTGCTCGAGACCGGGTTACGGCCGTCTGATCGGAAAAAAGTACATCTCAGCAAGACCTACGAGGATGCTACGAACGCTGGCAAGGTAAGAACGCCGACGCCGGTCATACTCGAGATCGACACGAAAAAGACCGAAGCCGCAGGGATCGTGATCCAGAAAGCCGGCAAGACGGTGTATATCGCGGATTCGATTCCTGCAGAGGCGATATCGAAGGCGGAGATCCCGACACCGCCTCCATCGGCAGAGGAATCAGAGGTCCTCCCGGAGCATCGTGAGAATCGATCCTGATGCGCCCGGTGATTATCGGCCATCCATTAAAAAGGATTTTATAATGCTGAGACAGCTTTAAGAATTAATGTTTGCCAGGGCGGATCAGCTGCGGATCGAAGAGATAGAAGAGAGCTTCAGACTCCATGCGATAGAATTCTATTGGGAGGAGTTCGACCCGAAGCTGATATATTTCGACCTCGACGACGGTCAAGTAAAGGAATTCGACCTCGACGACATCGATTTCTCAATCAGCAAGAAGAGGACCTGCGTCGGATCGTACGTCGATGGCGAATACGTACCATGCCCCCGTAATTCCCCTGTACAAAAGCTGACGCAATGTGCCGAATGCGCGGAGAGCCTGATCCCGATCCAGGATTGCCTGTTCGAGCCCAAGTGTGAGGGCGATCTATGCGACTCGCCGCTCTGCAGAAAGGAGCATGCGGTCTACATAGCCTTCTTCGGGAACAGACCAAAGGTCGGGATGACCCTGAAGACAAGAATACGCAACAGGTTGATCGAGCAGGGAGCGGACGCGTACTTCATTGCGGACGTCTTCCCGACAAGGAAGAACGCTCGAGAAGCGGAGAGATTGATATCGGAGAAGCTGCGCATCACAGAGAGACCAAATGCGCGGTTAATCCTCGAGTCGTTGCGCATGCCGAGAAGGAGAGCGCAGATCGAGGACGCCTGGGAATGGATATCGAGGGCTCTGCGGGAGAATCTCTCTATGAACCCCGGGGAGCTCGAATTCCTGGATTCTTACCCTCTGGAGGAGCCATTGCCCTCAGTCCCCAAGCATGTGGATAGCTGGGGATATCATTCAGGGAAGGCCATCGGCATCAAGGGCAAGTTCTTGATATACGAGTGTGACAGGATGATGGCTCTTAATCTCGCCGATCTCCCATCGAGGTATCTATCCAGGGAACGGCTTTGACGCACTAAAGCTTCTCGACCTTTCTCGCTATTTCTTCGGCCATCTCGGAACATTTGGACGGCTTCACTGGCCTGGTCGTATACCCTGGAAGCGCGAGGTCGTAGGTCACCACTTTCTTCTCCCTGATGACCTCACAGGTCGCCTCCCAGATCTTCCTCGCGGCTTCGCGTTCGCCCAGGTGTTTCAGCATCAATTCGCCCGAGAGTATCTCCGCGACCGGATTCACCTTGTCCTGGCCGGCGTATTTCGGTGCGGAACCGTGTACCGGCTCAAAGAGGGCCACCTCATCGCCGATATTTGCGCCCGGGGCTATCCCAAGACCCCCGGCGAGGCCGGCGGTCAGATCTGACAGGATATCTCCGAAAAGGTTCGTCGTCACAATGACGTCATACTCCTCGGGCTTCTTCACGAGCTGCATGCACATGTTATCTATCAGCCTTTCTTCCGACATAATGTCCGGGTACTGGCTGGAGATCTCACGGAATATTTCCTGAAACAACCCGCCGGTGAGCTTCATGATGTTTGCCTTGTGGACTCCCGTGACCTTCTTCCTGCCCTCTCGTCTCGCGTATTCGAACGCGTATCTGATTATGCGTTCGGTCTTCTTCCTCGTGATTATGTTCTCGGTGACCGCTCCCGAGTGCTCCTCATCCAGCCAGCGCTCCACCCCCGAATACAACCCCTCGGTTGCCTCCCTGATGACTACCAGGTCTATCTTATCGTACCTTGTGCCCGCGCCCGCAATGGACCTCGCAGGCCTGACGCACGCGTACAGATCCAATTTCTGCCGCAGCGCGACGTTGACGCTCCTGAAACCCGATCCGATTGGCGTTGTAACGGGTCCCTTGAGCCCGACCTTGTTCCTCCTGAGGCTCTCCAGTACCTCGTCCGGAAGAGGCGTCCCATACTTCTTGATCGCCGCCTCGCCGATGTCGAAGACGTCCCATTGGAACTTGATGCCGGTCGCCTCGAGTACCTTCACGGCAGCCGAGGTCACCTCAGGACCGACCCCGTCTCCCGGAAGCAGTGTGATCCTGTATGTGGTCATTCTGGATCCTCCGAATATCTAAAGCTCGAACCCCCCGTGCTTGAGGATATGCTCGGCCAGCCCGCCGTCCTGCAGGATCCTGATCATAATCGGCGGGAGAGGCTCGGACCTCAGCTCGATCCCTTTCGTGACATCTCTCACGATCCCTGCCTGGAGGTCGACCTCGAGCTCATCTCCCGATGCGATCCTGTCCGTTTCCGGACAGACTATAAGTGGCAGACCGGTGTTTATCGCATTCCTGAAAAATATCCTTGCAAAAGATTGTGCTATCACTGCGGATATCTTCGCGTGCTTTATCACCAGGGGCGCCTGCTCTCTGCTGCTTCCCAATCCGAAGTTCTTTCCGGCAACGATGAAGTCACCCGGCTCGATCTTGGAATAGAACTCCGGGTCGAGGTCCTCCATAATGTGCTTCGCGAGTTCGTCCATGTCCAGCGTCTTGAACTTATACTTCCCTGAGATGATGTAATCCGTGTTGATCGAATCCCCGAACTTGTGCGCCTTCCCTCTGAGTATCATGGCAACACCTCTCGGGGATCCGCGATAGCGCCTTTCAGAGCCGACGCGGCGACGGTCGCAGGGCTTGCAAGATAGATGAACGCCTTATTGTTCCCCATGCGTCCTTTGAAGTTCCTATTGGCCGTCGAGATGACGTTCTCGTCGTCCGAAGGGACGCCATTGTGCGTCCCGACACAACAGCCGCAACCGGGCGTAACGATCGCGGCGCCAGCCTTCACGAGCTCTGCGATGATCCCTGTCCTCATGGCATCGAGATATATCTGCTTGGATGCTGGGGCAACTATCAACCTGACCCCTTTCTTGACCTGCTTCCCCTTGAGTATCCTCGCCGCGATCCGCAGGTCCTCAAGCCTGCCGTTCGTGCAGGTTCCAATGAACGCCTGGTGCACAGGGACATCGAGAAGCTCTGTTACAGGAGCGACGTTGTCTACCGCATGAGGCTTTGCCACCATCGGCTCAACCTCGGAGGCCTTGATCTTCAATACGGACTCGAAATGCGCATCCGGGTCCGAGCTCACGGGCGTCGGCGTCCTTCCGCTACGGGCTTTCACGTAGTCCAACGTCTTCTCGTCGCACTCGAATATGCCTGCCTTCGCTCCAGCCTCGACCGCCATGTTTGCCATGGTCATCCTCGCATCGATGCTCATCGCGCGGACCGTACTGCCGGTGAACTCTATCGCCTGATATGTGCAGCCGTCGGCTGTTGTCTTTCCTATGGTGAAGAGCATGAGATCCTTGGAATAGACGCCTTTCTGGAGCCTGCCAGAATAGATTATCTTGCATGTGTGTGGCACCCTGAACCAGAGCTTCCCCGTCAGGAGAACCGCCGCCAAATCAGTAGACCCAATACCCGTCGAGAAAGCGTTTAGGGCGCCGTACGTGGTGGTATGACTATCTGCTCCGACTACGAGGTCTCCTGGCACGACGTGCCCCCTTTCGGGTATGAGCTGATGGCATACCCCCTCGCCGATGTCGTACAGGTTGCAGCCCATCTGCGAGGCGAACTCGCGCATCATCTTATGCAGGGCAGATACGCCTTCGTTCGGGCTCGGCGAGCTGTGGTCGATGACGAGCGAAAGTCTATCCGGATACTTGATGCTCTTGCCGTTCATCTTCTGGAAGGCCTTGATCGCCAACGGGGTCGTCCCGTCCTGCCCCATGGCGTAGTCGATCTCAGCGATGACGATGTCCCCGGCCTTCGCGTCCGTGCCAGAATGCGCACTCAATATCTTCTCCGAGATCGTCTTTCCCAATCTACCACCGATATCGATTGATTGTTCGACGGCGTCCGAACCCAAACAATCATCGAACATAAATGTTTTCGAAGAATCACGAATGTTTTGCGCATTTCGCGTGAAAATTGGTCAATTGACCAGTCATAATCATTGGTCAAAGCCGGTTCGGGATGCGGATCGCGCGCCTCAGGCTGAGCCAGACCGTTGAATCGCTAGATAGATGTATTTAATTGTTCTATCATCCGCACGAGGAGGCTGCAGACTTGAAAATCACTTGGCTCGGTCATTCCGCGTTTTTGATAGAAGGGAGGAACAGGATACTCGTGGACCCATTCCTGACCGGCAATCCGATGGCGGCTATGACAGCCGACAAGGTCCAGTGCGACCTGATATGTGTGACCCATGGCCACGGCGACCACGTGGGCGATGCTGTAAGCATCGCGAAAAAGAACAGGGCGAAGATCCTCGCGATGGTAGAGCTCGCAAACATCTTCGAGAAGTCGGGATGCGATGTGATAGGGTTCAACATCGGCGGGAGCGTGAAAATTGGTGAGACGACCGTGACAATGACTGCCGCGACTCACTCCTCCGGGGCGGACGAGCAGGGGTTCGAAGGGGCTGCTGGTACACCCACAGGCTTCGTGATAGATAGTGGCAACACCGTGTATCATGCCGGAGACACGGGCCTCTTCGGCGATATGTCCTTGATAGGGGAGCTGTATCCGCTCGATCTCGCGTTGCTTCCGATAGGTGGCTTCTACACGATGGACGTCGTACAGGCGGCCAAGGCGGTCGCATTGCTCAAGCCGAAATTGGCGATCCCCATGCATTTCAATACCTGGCCACCGATAAAGGCCGACCCTGCGGCTTTCAAAAGCCTGGTGGAGAAGAACACGAAGACCCAAGTCAGGATACTCAAGCCGGGCGAAACCCTGATACTGTAATGACCGCGAAGTGAATCTGATGCCGGAAACGCTCACGCCAGATGAGGTCAAGAAACGGTTCGGTCAGATGTTCTCGGACCGGCTTATCACCATGATCGATGAAAGCGCGGGCAAAGCAAGGATCATCGAGATGTGCACTGCCCAGGGACCGGTCGAATGGGACGCCGTGAACCGGTGGAGAGCCGGCGGGATCGTCGAGAGGATCGACGTGCACGGCAATTGGCTTATCATGGACACATTGATTGGCGAAAAGGAGGTTAGCTTCGGGCCGGTTTCGGCGGTCACGGGTGGTCAGGCGCTGAAGGCCGTGAAAGTGAAGAACGGCATCGTCGAGACCTCCTGGGTAGGGATCGCGGGCGCCTCGATTGGAATAGGGGCGTGCCTGCCGCAGGCCAAGGGCGTCATAAGGACCGAATATGAGGGTACGATGGAGCTCGGTGGCTCCTCGGAAGTCAATGTGAAAATATACACTCCCGAGATGCGCCATCTCATAATCGGCATGGACGACACCGATTCGAACGAGAAGGGGGCTACATGGTCTTTGGGAATGAGGCTCGGCCTCAAGATGCCCGATGCCATCTTTCTCCAGCACAAGATAATTCAGTTGAATCATCACGCTCCGCACAAGACCACTAACTGCACTTCCACCGCCGTCTCGTTCGCCGTACCGCCAAACAAGGTCTCAGCCTGCGTCAAGTTCGCCGAGGATTTCATAGCGGACGAGACCGTCTCAGACCAGACAAGCATGGCGGTATATTGCGGTCTCGAGATACCCCCAGAAGTCATGAGGTTTGGAATAAGGGCCAAGGAGATAGTTCTCACGATAGAGGAAGCCGAGGAGACGGCAAGGAAAGCAAGCGTCCAGCTGAAGGAGGTAACTGGTCCGAGAGGCAAGATAGGCGCGCTTGCCGCGATAGGATGCTTCGAGCTCGGCCTCCTGAGCGCGGGCCTAATGGAAGACTTCAGGGAGTACGCGCCAACTCAAACACGTGAAGCCAAGAGGGATTGAGCGCGCGCATGAGCCCCGATAGTTTTTTTTCCGTGTCGTCCATGGGAGGCCGGTGATTCCTCACGGCCAGCAGGATCAGGAACGCTCTGCTCGGGAAAATTTATAAGGCTTACGAGAAGCGCCTTTTGAGACAGGTGCTCGCCGGGTCTATACCCAGACATGTCGCGGTGATTATGGACGGCAACAGGAGGTTCGCGGAGGAGATGGGCCTGGGGACGTATGAAGGACACCGGGCAGGCAGGGACAAGCTCGAGGAGATGCTGAACTGGTGCATGGAACTTGACATTAAGGTGTTGACAGTATATGCCTTCTCGACCGAGAACATAATGCGCGACCCGAAGGAGATAGAATATCTGATGGACATGTTCGAAGAGAACTTCAGGAAGCTCGCCGAGGACAGGCGAGTGCACGAGAACAGGATCAAGGTAAAGGTCATCGGACAGCGGGGGATGCTGCCAGAAAGGGTGCAGAAGGCGATCGAATATGCGGAAGCAATGACAAAGGATTATGACAGGTATTTCTTCAATCTCGCGGTCGCATATGGCGGGCGAGAGGAGATTCTCCACGCGATAAAGAATATCGCAATGAAGGTAAAGGCGGGAGAGATGGACATCCAGGACATCACCGAAGAGAGCTTTTCGAAAATGTTGTATACTGGTGACCTCCCCGACCCCGATCTCATATTAAGGACGAGCGGGGAGGAGAGGATATCGAACTTCCTGCTCTGGCAACTCGCATACTCCGAGTTCTATTTCACCGATGTCTATTGGCCCGGCCTGAGAAAGATCGATTTTCTCAGGGCAATACGTAGCTATCAGAGACGCGTCAGGCGCTTCGGGACATGATACGCTGATGAAGATCACGATTGACAAAAACCGCAATTTTTCAGTCGAATTTTTGCAAGATTCATAGATTTCATGTCGGAATCCGTTTATTTTAAGTACTATTTTGGCGATTATGCCCCCGGTCAGCTTATGAACAAGGACTCATCTGACAATTTCCCGTGCGACATTTACGAGCGATGGAAAGGTCTGGACCTAAAGCTGCTGCCCATCGATGAGACCGACATCAAGATCCTTTGCGAGCTGCTCTCGAACGCGAGGATGAGCAACAGCGAGATCGCGCATAAGCTTGGCATCACCGAGGCGACGGTGCGCAGGCGGATCAAGAACCTCGTGGAAAAGGGTATCATAATGAAGTTCTCGATCCACATCAATTACAGACTCATCGAGAACACTGTAAAGGCGTACATACAGGTGAAGGTCTCGACCGACAAGCTCGACGAGGTCGTCAGGAAGATAGTCGGACACAACAGGGTCGTCGCCGTATACAGGGTAACTGGTGAGTACGACCTTCTTGTTGTATCGCTGTTCGTCGGCATGGACGAGCTCAAGGAATTCATCGACAGCTTTCTGAAGATGGACGGCGTCAAGGAGACGCAGACGCAAATAGTGATGAGCGCACTCAAGGGCGTCCCGTGGACCGGAATCTGAGCCATGCGCTGTCGGTCATATAACCTGCTCAACTACCTGGACTATATCCACCGTCTTTATCTTGCTGCCGATGTTCTTCGCGCCCGCGTTCAGGTTAACCTGGCAGAACGGGCATGAGGTGATTATCAGCTCGGCGCCGACCTCCTCTGCCTCCCTGACACGCTTCGCCGCGATGCTCTCGGCGGAGTAATTGAATGCTGACTTGTATCCTCCGCCCGCGCCGCAGCAGTGGGCCATCTCCCGGTTGTACGCCATCTCGACGAACTCTATTCCAGGTATGGCATTGATGACGTTCCTCGGAGCCTCGAACACCCTGGCGTGCCTTCCGAGATGGCAAGGATCGTGATAAGTGACCTTCTTCTTGAACTCCTTGCTCAGCACTAGCCGCTTCTCCTTGAGCAGCTTCTCCAAGTACTCTGTCAGGTGATACAGCTTGTAGGTCGGCTGTCCGACGATCCTCGGATAATCGTTCTTTATTGTGTTGTAGCAACCCGCACAGGCGGTCACGAGCGCATTGACTCCACGGGTCTCGATCGCGCGCATGTTATGCGGGGCGAGCTCGCTCCTGACGATGTCCGCCTGACCTGTCCTGAGCAACGGCGACCCGCAGCACCATTCGTCAGAGCCGAGTATGTTGAATTTGACATCGGATGCCGTGAGGATCTTCGCGACCGCCTGGCCGAGGAAACCGACTCTGTAGCTCGCCGTGCAGCCCGCGAAGAACAGGACCTCCGGGTTTGGCGATAGCACGGACTTGTCGGTCAGCCATGCATCCCTTTTCTCGATAGGCTCGTCATATGGGTTCCTGACCCTCTTGACCCTCTCGTAGATCTTCTTATGTGCCTCGAGCGGCTCATATCCCTGCTTGATCATCCACTCTTTGAGCTCCTCCCAGAGATGCGCGAGCTTGATATTGACGTGACAGACCTCGTCACATGCGCCGCACGAGGTGCAATGGTAGAGCCTCTGCTTGTACTCCTCTCCAGGCTTCGGGTTCCTCCGGAGGATGAGGTCCATCGGCCCGCGGTTCGCCAGCTGCTTCAATGCGTACAGCTTGCCTCGCGGGTTGTCGGACTCCCAGCCGGTCTCTCCGTACACAGGGCAGACCGCCCTGCAATAGCCGCACTGGAGGCACGCGTACAGCTCCCTCTCCTCGGGTATCTTGATCATTCATGCTCACCCCCGGTGAACCCGCCTGGAACTGGTCGGTCGTATCTATCCCTCGGGTAGAGCCTCTTCAACAATGCGAGCGCGTTCATCCCGAACCTGAACAATCTAGGTCCGACCTTTATGCCGTATCGCAACTGCAACATCGTCGTCTTACCGCCGTTTATCCTTCCCTCTGGGTCTATCGTCTCTTTAATCTTCTTGAGCAACTCGATAGTGTTCCGGTCCCGCATCTTGTAGATGTTGTTGGCCATGAACAGCCCGAGGCCCACCCCCCTCCCACCGTACTTGTTCGAAATGTCCAGGAACTTCTTGACGAAGGATAGGGAGGATAACGCCTTTATCCACCTCCTCTCGTCCGTCAGATAGAACGGCAGGAATGCCACGGTGCTCCGGTCGATCAAATAGCCCATCACGGAGACGTTCATTTTCATCTTCCTTACGAGCTTCTGCATGTCGTGCGTGACGAGCAGCGCCTTGTCCACGGGTACCAGGGCTTCCCCGATGACCGCACCCGTCCCGAGCTTCTTGCTCCTGAGCTCGTACGACCGCTCCTTCCATTCGTGCTGGGCGACCTCGTCGCTCATCCTGACGCCGCCCATCGCGGTCATGAGCGCGTCAAAATACCTGATCTCCTCATCGACCTTCGCCTTCGGCCCCTCAAAGACGAGGTTGACGACCCCTCCCGTCTCGATAGCCTCTCGTCCCATCGCCCGGAGGAACCTGAAATAGTTCCCGTCGACGAAAGCGACATGATATGGCTTCAGCCTCGCCTGCGATATCTGGACGAGGGCATTGAACACATGGTCCATGTCCGGGAAGGAATATGTCGTCGGGACGAACGATTCCGGTTTCGGATATACCTGGAGGTCGATCGTTGTGACTATCCCGAGGGATCCCTCGGCGCCCACGAACAGACATGTCAGATCGAACTGCGAAGGGTGCCTGCTGTCGAGCAGATGCGCGGTGTTTATCATCTGGCCGGACGGCAGAACTACCTGCAGGCTGCGAACATTGTCCCGGGCGGTCCCGTACTTGTAGCTGCCCACGCCCACACCGCCAGTGCTTATCCAGCCACCGACGGTCGCTCCCGGCGCGGACGAAGGGTAGTAAGGGACGAAGTAACCGCGCCTGTTCAGCCATTCGTCGAGGCGCAACCAGACGACTCCAGGCTGCACCCGGACGATGCCTCGCTCCACGTCCAGCCCGATTATCCTGTCCATCGATGCCAAATCGACCGTGACCCCGCCCTTGTTCGGCACGGCCCCGCCGAAACCCCAGCTCGCCGCACCTCTCGGGGTCACGGGCCAGTCCCAGCTGTTGGCGATCCTGACTATCTCTGCGACCTCCTCCGGCTCCTTTGGCCGGACGACAACATCCGGCATCATCTTGAAGGCGAGACAGGCGACCTTCGGCATCGGTGCAAGGTCGTGCGAAGTTACGAGTCTCTCGAGGGGCGAATCACTGAATCTTCCCGGCTTGACCGCTGCAGCGAAGCTCCGTTTGGCGATGTCCGACTCGATCAATCAGATCGCCCCCATCATGTGTGTGTTAAGGATCATTCTTGAATCCACGTGCGACTTGATGCGCCGCACTAGTTCGAGCCTAGGCCTGCTGCGGGAATCCCCGAGCAAGGAGTTCCATGCTACGTTCCCTCTCAACGTCATCCTCCGGTTGACCAGGTACGCCCCTATCGATCTTAGGATCTCAGGCGTGGGAGGACCCTGGAATATGGGAACGAGTACGGACACATTCGGATCTATATCTGATATATGGAATTGCACTACTCGCCCTGTCTCAGATGCCATATTCGAAATATCCTTCATCACCGACGGCAGGCTGAGCGTGTCGCATGGACAAACACCGAGGAGCCAGGCAGCAGGGCTTATCGAGGATGGATCGAGCGGCCATTGGGGCTCCACTGATTTCCAGGTCTCGTTGCCTCCTTTCGACTTTGCTATCTCGTCGAAGGTCTTCTCAGCAGCCTCGGTTATAGCCGGTGTTCCCTCGAACCTTACCGTGAGCCGTAGCCCCTCAGATTTCTCGATGCTGCCTGATGTCAGTATCGACCTGGTATCGCCTGAACCTGCCTGAAGGGCGGGCGCGAAGCCAGATCGATGCATCGCTATCCCTGCTCGGATTGCTTCTTCTGGCCTTGAAAAGGAATACGTCTTCACGAGCACGACATCAGACCCGGGTCTCAGGGGTATCGCGAATTCGTACGGCACCCCAAGCGTGAGGAAAGAGGTCATGAACATCTTCGTGAGGTCGTACCCGCCACCGTTGGCAGGGAAATCGTCATATCCTGTCTGATAGCAGGCATCAGGAGCGACCACCTTCACGTTCCTCAGCACGCCTTCAAGTCCTGAATTGGTCGTCGAAAGCATCCTCAGGGATTCATGTGCCCAATCGCCGAACGTGAAGTCTATGCCTGCGAGAGGCTCGAGATCGACGACAAGACCCTGTGCGCGAGCCGCACTGACAAGAGCGGAAAATCTTGCGCCGGGGCCGACGAGCGCGAGCTTCCTTGCGGGTTCCACCCGAACCCAGTTCATCCTCGATACATCGAGCTGCAACGCGGATCCGACGGACATCCAATTGCTCGTCCTGAGGATGTGTGAATCAACCGTCACGACAGGCTGTCCGCGGTCGCGGCATCCTGTAAGAAACGATTGCAATTCGTTCGCATTCGAAACCTGTACGGCTTGAGAAGTGGTTTGAACTAGTCCAGACAAATAATCCGCCCCTGATTGCACTGTCTTCGATGCAGTGATTCTGCTAGTTTGATAAATAGATTTAGCCTATGAAAATTGACAGCCTAAACTCCTGCCAGTAAGGATATCGCTACAGTCGAATGCTCGCCTGTCCCCCTTAAACCCCTTTTCGATTTTTCATTCTCTTTGATTGTTCATGTCAGCCAAACTCAAGAGGACTGAATGGGATTTCTTATCCGCCAAATTTACTGGCTTGACGGAAAAAGGTACAATTCGGGCGATTCATCGGCATCTTTGGGGAGATACAGAAAGGAGGGGCTACAAGCCCCTCGCAAACCCCTTTAGCTTTCTTTTTCATTAATAGGGGTATCTTGAAAAAAAATCAATGTCTTCTTCGATAGCTTTATTGAAATTTTCAATGAATCTCGCCCATATCATTTTTTAGTTCCTTTTCTTGCTTCGATATTGTTGAACAATTTTTTGCAGATAATAATAAACCAATAATCGCTAGAATGACCCCTGCGACCAGCATCCCAATTTCTGAGTATATGATTCCACTAACCATTAATGGGATACATGCCAATAAGAATGCAACTGATAGTTGTATGAGATGAAGTGCATTAGATTCTATTTCTATTATTTCCTGTTGAATATTGGTCAGTCCAACGATCAAATCATAAATAACTATGGTATTCTTAACCGTAAGCTTCCCTTGAAATTCGAGAAGTCTTTTTGTAGAAATTAGCAGCCTTTTTCAATTCCTTTAAGCAATTTCATATTAGTAATATCTTCTGCCATTAGCCTTGCATCGATTTCGAAGAGATTCAATGAAAGATAAATCCTTTTCCGAGGCATTGCTCTGTAGAAACCCTATGAAAAGCGACATTCTGGGAAGATGAAAGTTGCGGCACGACATGGATCCTCCCTGGCGCCAGCAAATTCACTCCAATGAAGAACCTGGTGTCAGGGATTGGATGGCCTCGTGCCGCAGGATGGGGAAAGCAATCGCCAGATAAAACTCGTTCGCATCGTACGAAGACAGATGAGGATCCTCAGGAGGGCGAGATACCCTCTGAGAAAATCAAAATTCGCCAATCACATCTATTCGCATCATCAGCACATCATTCTGCTGACATTGCGCCAGCACCTCAGGAAGTCGTATCGGGACCTCTGCGAGCTGATGGAGGCGTGCGATTCGATTCTTCGGGAACTGGGGCTGACGAGAGTGCCTCATTGGACTACATTGCAGAAGTTCTCGAAGAGGGCGGAGACGATGAGGCTGGAGCGGCTCCTTCTCGCCTGCCTGGACGAGGCGCGCCTCCGGGTGCTGCATCTGGCCGTCGATTCGACCGGCTTCAGCTCGACGGCTGCCAGCTACTACTACACGAGGATTCTCGAACTGAGGACGGGGAACGCGGCCGTCCTCGCAACAGGCGCCTCATCAGGCATCATCTCAAGCAGACCATGGCGGTGGAGACGAGGAGGCAGCTCATCGCCGCCGTCAAGTTCAGGTACGGTCCTGCGAACG